>Ga0209507_1000006_pt1 | contig 745007 bp, 654 predicted proteins | sample AD_UKC028_MetaG_FD_184414 | JGI IMG/M metagenome (GOLD analysis project Ga0209507, IMG submission 184414) | Active sludge microbial communities of municipal wastewater-treating anaerobic digesters from USA - AD_UKC028_MetaG (SPAdes) (version 2) | ecosystem: Engineered > Bioreactor > Anaerobic...
AGGCTCCAAAGTGGCCATACACCCAACAGGGAAGGCCGTTCAAATCGAAAATGGCCGAAATGAGACTTTATTAAAACTAGGTCAACAGGTTAGAAGGCTTCAGAAAAATAACAACCGGACAGGCCTGAGTTTGACCCTCTCTTTCCTATTTCGTCTTGATGACCCGGATGGGCAGGACGATCGTCGGGATGCCCCGGAATTGCAGGATGCGCTGCATGCTGAAGGCCGTCTGGTTGTGGAGGAACCGGGTGAACAGGTTCTCCTCCTCGAAGACCAGCTTGCCGACGAAGAAGACGGCCTTGGCGTGCCGGCGCTGGATGTCCTCGGCCAGCGCCTCGACGGCCGGCAGCGTGTCGGTCTCGACCGACTGGATGGCCTCGGCGTAGAAGCCGAAATCGTTGGCCATCCGGACGTATCGCTTCAGGTCGGTCCCGATGTGGCCCTCCAGGTTCTTGATCTCCTCGGCCCCCTTGAAGTTCTTCCAGTCGACGACGCCGATGGAGACGAAGACGAAGTTCCGGAAGTAGTTGGGGAAGATGCGGTGGATGTTGAGGAACGAGTGGATGCCCAGGCCGCCGAAGCTTCGCACGAACAGCACGGCCGTCGGAGCGTTGTCGTCCCGGACCGGCGCCGGGTGCGTCCCGGCCATCTGCTGGACCTGGATCATGACGTCGTCCAGCCGCCGCATCATGTCCTTGACCTGGTCGTAATGCCGGCGGATGAGGAGGCAGACGGCGATCAGGGCGGCCGTGATGACCAGCGTGATCCAGCCGCCCTCCCTGAACTTGATGGCCACCGTGACGGCCAGGATGGACAGGGACATCGCCAGGCCGATGAAGTTGACGGCGAATTTCTTGCCGCGGTGGGGCGCCTTCGTCCTCACCCAGTGCAGGCACATGCCGAGCTGGGACAGCGAGAAGGTGATGAAGACGTTGATGCTGTACATGATGATGAGGGTTTGGACCGAGCCCTTGGTCAGGATGAGGATGAGGATCGAGGCCAGCCCCATGAACAGGATGCCGTTCTGGACGACCAGCCGCTCCGACAGGTGCATGAACCGGTTCGGCACCCAGGAGTCGATGGCCATGTTGCCGAGGACCCGCGGCCCGTCGATGAAGCCCGTCTGGGCGGCGACGAACAGGATGGCGCCCTCGGACACCAGGATGATCCCCAGCAGCCAGACCCCGAGCGGGAAGCCGCCGATTGTCCAGGTCCCGATGAGCGTTTCGATGAGCGAGGCGTTGAGGGTCTTGCCGGCGACGTGCTGAACGTTCGTCAGCAGGTAGCAGATGAGCAGGCCGCCGGCCGTGAAGGACAGGGACACGGCCATCAGCAGCATCGTTTTCTTGCCCGTCTTCACCTGCGGCGGCCGGAGGATCTGGAGCCCGTTCGAGACCGCCTCGATCCCCGTGTAGGTGCCGGCCCCCAGGCTGTAGCCGCGCAGGAGGATGAAGGCCATGGCCCCGAGCCCCAGCTGCTGGATGCCCTGCCGCGTCTCCCGGATAGTGTCGGCGAAGAGCGTCGGCGTCGCCGCGACGTGCGAGAAGATGCCGTAGAGGATGAGCACGGCGTGCGAGACGAAGAAGAGGAGGAAGATCGGCGTCAGCGTGGCCACCGATTCCTTGACCCCCCGGAGGTTGAGGAGGATCAGGCTCAGCGTGATGAGCAGGATGAAGGTCAGCTTGTATTGGAACCAGCCGGGCGGCAGGAAGCTCAGCACCGCCTCGACGCCGCTCGAGATGGAGATGCTGATCGTCAGCATGTAATCCACGATCAGGGCGCAGCCGGAGACGAGGCCGAAGATCGGTCCAAGGAGCTTGGTGGCCACGACGTAGCCGCCGCCGCCCGTCGGGAAGAGCTCGATGATCTGCGAATAGCTGGCCGAGATGGTGATGACCGTGAGCGCGGTCATGACGGCCAGGTAGAGGGCCAGGTGCCGGTGGTCGCCGAGGGACAGGAAGGCCTCCGGGGGGCCGTAGTTGGCCGAGCTCAGCCCGTCGGCCCCCAGCCCGACCCAGGCGAAGAAGGCGATCAGGGCCATCCGATGGAATGTCCCGGGATCGCGGACGTCCTTCTCGCCACCGAGAAGGACCGTCCTGAGCCGGCGCCAGATCTTCACGGGCGCCTTCCCGCAGCAGGCCGGCGCGTTCCACAAACCATGCCCGGACTATATCGTGAAACGCCGCCGCCGTTCAAGACGCTCATTTGACAGATCGGGGACCGTATGCTACTTTTTCGACGGATTGTCATGAATATCAACATTTTCAAGATCATCGGCGACGCTGATATCGTCGTCAAGCTGATCCTGCTTCTCCTCGTCGCCTTCTCGGTCTTCTCGTGGGCCATCATTTTCTACAAACTGAAGACCCTCAAGGCCGCCGACCGGCAGTCCGGCCGCTTCCTCGAAGCCTTCCGCCGGAGCAAAAGCCTGACCGAGGTCAACGAGGCCGCCAAGAAGCTCCGGGCCAGCCCGCTGGCCGTCATCTTCCTGGCTGGGAACAAGGAGCTGGCCTACCAATCCAAGTCGAGCGGCGGGAACGGCTGGACCCGCGACCAGACCGAGAGCCTCAGCCGGGCCCTGCTCAAGGCCTCCAACAGCGAGGTCTCCCGGCTGGAAAAGATGATGTTCTTCCTGGCCACGACCGGCAGCGTCTCGCCGTTCATCGGCCTGTTCGGCACGGTCTGGGGCATCATGATCTCGTTCATGCGCATCGGGGCCATGCGCTCGGCCAGCCTCCAGGTCGTCGCGCCGGGCATCGCCGAGGCCCTCATCGCCACGGCCGTGGGCCTGTTCGCGGCCGTGCCGGCCGTCATCGCCTACAACTACTTCCTGGGCCGGATCAAGGACCTCATCGCCGCCATGGACGATTTCTCCCTCGAATTCCTGAGCATCTCCGAGAGGCTCCATGGCTCTTAGCGCCCAGGGGCTGCCCTCCGTCTCGCGCCGGCGGCAGGTGGGCACGCACCTGTCCGAGATCAACGTCACGCCGTTCATCGACGTCATGCTCGTCCTGCTGGTCATCTTCATGGTCACCGCGCCCATGATGCAGTCGGGCATCGGCATCAACCTGCCCCAGGCCGAGACCGACACCAAGCCGGCCGAGGAAGGGCTGACGCTGACGGTCTCCAAGGACGGCTACGTCCACATCGGCGACTCGACCATCAACATCAACCTCCTCGAGCGCCGCCTGGCCGAATATTTCGCCAACCGGACGAAGAAGGTCGTCTACCTCCAGGCCGACAAGGACCTGCCGTACGGGGTCGTCGTCCGGATCATGGACATCACCAAGAAGGCGGGCATCGAGCTCATCGGCATCATCACCGAACCGATCGACGTCAAAGACAAGAAACGATGACTCTCGCGCACGCGGCCCTGCCGCAGGCCTTCAAGAGGGCGGTTGTCATCTCGGCCGCCCTTCACGCCGTACTCATCGTCCTTCTCGTCGCCTCGCCGTCCCTCTCGCGCCGGCCGCCGAAGGGCCTGATCCAGTACGTCAACTTCATCGGCGGCGGGGACGGAGGCGGGACGGGCGGCGGGACGGGAGGAGGCGGCGGCACGGGCGGCGGGACGGCCGCGGCCCAGCCCGCCCCGGCGGCCAAGAAGCCGGCCCTGCGCGACCTGACCGTGGCTTCCAAGCTCAAGGCCGAGCCCTCGACATCACTGACCCATCCTGTCGACAAGCCCAAGGCGACTAAGAAGAAAGCCGAGAAGAAGGCGGCCATCACCAAGCCCGAGCCGGCCGCCCCGACGGCCGCGGACGCGGTCAACGCCGCCGCGGCCGCGGCGACGAGCGGCTCCGGCTTCGGCCTCCGCTTCGGCGCCGGCGGCGGGACCGGCGGCGGCGCCGGGACGGGCGGCGGCGGGCTCGGCGGCGGCACCGGCGCCGGGGTGGGCGACCCCTTCGGGGTGGCCGGCTTCCCGTTCCAGTTCTATCTCCAGATGATCTCGGACAAGATCACGGCCAACTGGTTCCAGGCCCTGGTCGACCCCGGCGTCGGCGGCCTGCTCCAGACCCAGGTCTATTTCCGCATCTACAAGAACGGCTCGATCTCGGACATCAAGATCGACGTCTCCAGCGGCGTCGAGGCCTTCGACCTCTCGGCCCGCCGGGCCATCCAGACCGCGGCGCCATTCGCGCCCCTCCCGAACGAGTACGACGGACAGTACCTCGGGATCACCCTCGTCTTCGAGCACGCCAAATGAGACACCCCAAACGCCTGACCCCGCTCCCGATCCTTCTCTTCGCCGTCGTGCTGGCCGCCGTTCCTGCGGCCCGCGCCCAGCAGGAGGTCGTCCTGAAGATCAGCGAGGGCATGCCCATGATCCCTCTGGCCCTGCCCGAGTTCGTCGTCCGCGGCTCCTCGGGCACGGCCCAGGCCGCCGCGCGGGAGATCCGCCAGGCCCTCTCCGATGACATCAAGTACACCCGCATCTTCCAGCTCCTGCCGAAGGAGTACTACGGCTACATCCGGCCCCTCGATCCGGACAAGATCATGTTCAAGGACTGGGACTCCATCCAGGCCCGGCTGCTGGTCACGGGCGAGGTCCGCGACGAGGGCGGCCGGGTCGTCTTCGACGGCAAGATCTACGACGTCAAGAGCGAGCGCTTCATCATCGGCAAGCGCTACCAGGCCGAGAAGAACGGCCTGCGCCTGGTCGCCCACAAGATGGCCGACGAGCTGCTCAAACTCCACGGCGAAAAGCCCATCTTCACGACCAAGATCGCGTTCGTCTCCAACCGCGACGGCAACGACGAGATCTACATGATGGACTACGACGGGGCCAACCCGACCCGGGTGACCTTCAACAAGATCAAGGACTACATGCCGGCCTGGTCACCGGACCAGCGGACGATCGCCTTCACCTCCTACCGCGCCGGCAAGGCCGGCCTCTACCTCCGCAACATCTACGAAGGCACGGAGACCGCGGTGGCCACGAAGGGCACGAACTATTCGGCCGCCTTCTCGCCGGACGGCAGGAAGCTGGCCTTCTGCTCGACCCAGGCCGAGGAAGGCAACGCCGACATCTTCGTCCTGGACCTCGAGACGAAGAAGACCAAGCGGCTGACCTACAACGCGGCCATCGAGACGGCCCCCTCCTGGTCGCCGACCGGCCGCGAGATCGCCTTCACGACCGACCGCCTGGGCCAGGGCAATCCGCAGATCTACATCATGGACGCCGAGGGATCGAACGTGCGCAAGGCCAGCTTCGGCGGCAACTACCACGACTCCCCGGCCTGGGCCCCGACGAGCGAGCGCATCGCCTTCGTCTCGCGGGTGGACAGCACCTTCGACATCTACGTCCTCAACCTGCGGACCAACCAGATCAGCAAGCTGACCGAGAACAACGTCCGCAACGAGTCGCCCAGCTGGTCGCCGGACGGCCGCCATCTCGTCTTCTCCTCGAACCTCTCGGGCTCCGTCCAGGTCTACTCCGTCGACTACGACGGGGCCAACCTGCGGCGGCTGACGGACCGCGGCGAGAATAAGCTTCCCAACTGGGCCAACTAGGCGGGCCCGCCTTCGGAAGGGGTCCCGCTCCTCCCGGGCGGAGGGCCGAGCCCCCCGGCCGGACGCGCCGGGCAGGCGTCTTCCCGTCCCCGGCGCCCCCCTCGGCCACCCCAAAGGGGGTAATCGTCGCTTTCCAGGGGGAAACGTATTGACATAGCTCCCTTTAGAAGGTATAAAATGGCTGATTCGACGCGTCCTGCCGTGCCCTCCGGAGCCCAGCGACGCGATCTAACAGGAGGCCTGATGAAAAAGCTTATTGTTTGTCTGCTCGCCGTCATGCTCATTCTATCATTCGCCACGGCCTGCAAGAAGAAGCCCAAGGAGGTTCCTCCGCCGCCGCCTCAAACGCAGGAACAGCCCAAGGTAGAGAAGGTCGAGGCGCCCGTCGTCCAGGAGCCGCAGCTGACCGAAGAAGAGCTCTTCCTCCAGAAGTCGCTCGACCAGATCAACCGCGAGAAGCCTCTCGGCACGATCTATTTCGATTATGACCGCGCCATCGTCCGCGACGACGCCCGGGCCGTCCTCGACGGCAACGCCGCCTGGCTGAAGAAGTTCAAGACCGCCAAGATCATGGTCGAAGGCCATTGCGACGAGCGCGGCACCGAGGAATACAACCTCGCCCTCGGCGAGAAGCGGGCCAAGGCCGCCCAGGATTATCTCCTGTCGACCGGCGTCGCCGCCGACCGGCTCAAGATCATCTCCTACGGCAAGAGCCAGCCCATCAACCCCGGCCACGACGAGAGCGCCTGGCAGATGAACCGGCGCGCCCAGTTCCTGGTCATCGAGAAATAAGACTTGCGAAGACTTCAACTCGGGGCCTTCTTGCTCGCGGTCTTGTCCCTGGCCGCGGCCGGGCAGGACAAGGGCAAGAAGGCCATCGAGTTGGTTTACGACGACGTCCAGGTCCTTAAGCAGCAGGTCCAGGAGCTGCGGGCCCGCGTCGACGGGAACGCCGGGGCGATCCAGGACCTTCAGGACCAGCTCAAAGCCCTGGCCGATCTAGTCCGCCAGGTCATCGCCGGCCAGTCCGGCGCCCAGGAAGGCCTGCGGACCGTGCCCGCCCAGTACCAGGACATCCTGCGCCGGCTCGATCACCTGACGCTCGACGTCCAGACGCTGGCGGCCGGCCTGGCCGCCCGGCCGGCGGCCCCGGCGGCGGAGCCCGCAGCCGAGCCCGAGCGCAAGCCCGTCCCGGCGGCGCCTGTCCCGGCCCCGGCCGAGGCCAAGCCGCAGGCGGCGGCGCCAGTCCCGGCCCCGACCATGTCTCCCCAGGAAGCCTATTCCGTGGCCTACAACGACTACCTCAAGGGGAACTACGACCTGGCCGTCGATAGCTTCAAGCTCTACCGCCAGCAATTCCCCGAGAGCCCCCTGGCCGACAACGCGCTCTACTGGATCGGCGAGTGCCGCTACAGCCAGCGCAAGTTCGAGGAGGCCATCGACGCCTTCGACGAGCTCATCCTGACCTACCCGCAGGGGGACAAGGCCGCCGCCGCGCATCTCAAGAAGGGCCTCAGCTTCATCGAGCTCGGCCGCAAGCCCGAGGCTCTGGCCGCGCTCAAGCTCCTCGTCGCCAAGTACCCGCTCGAGGAGGAAGCCCGCATCGCCCAGGACAAGATCCGGGAGCTCGAACAAAAATGAGAGACATCAACAGCCTGAACAAGGTCATCCTCGTCGGCCGCCTCGGCCAGAAACCGGAGATCCGCAGCCACGCCCAGAGCGGCCGGTCGTCGGCCCGCTTCTCGCTGGCCACCAACGAGCGGCTGTACAATCCCACGACGCAGACCTCGACCGACAAGACCGAGTGGCACAAGATCGTGGTCTGGTTCCCGCGGCTGGTCGATTTCGCCGACAAGTACCTCGACAAGGGCAAGCAGATCCTCGTCGAGGGGAGCATCCGGACCAGGGAGTTCCAGGACCGGGACAACAACAAGAGGACCGTGACGGAGATCGTGGCCGACAAGATCGTTCTCCTCGGCAAGCGCGAGGAGAGCTCGGCCGCGAGGACCGACACCACCGACCTCGACGCCGTCTATGGGCGCAACGCGGGCCGCGGCGGCGGCCGGAGCGCGGACGCGGCCGACGAGGAGTTCCCGTCGGGCGAGGATTCCGGCGGCGGCCCGGGCGGACCCGACGACGACGTCCCCTTCTAGCGCCGGCTGGTGAGCGACAAGATCCCGCCCGAGGACGCTTTCCGGAGCGGCATCGTCGAGGACATCCGCCCCTGGGGCAGGTTCCGGCGCTTCCCCCACGAGAACGCCGGCAGCGTCAAGATCATCACCATCGAGCCGGGCGGCCGGCTGTCCCTCCAGTACCACGAGCGGCGGGCCGAGTTCTGGGTCGTGCTCGACGCCGGGCTGGAGATCACGGTCGGCGAACGCGTCTGGCGGGCCGCGCCGAACGAGGAGATCCTCATCCCCCGCCGGGCCGCCCACCGGGTCCGCAACACCGGGAGCGCCCCGGCCCGCTTCATGGAGATCTGGATAGGCCGCTCCGAAGAGTCCGACATCGTCCGCCTCTCGGACGACTATCAACGGAAGTAAGAAAAGACGGGGTCAAGCCCAAGCCTTTTGACTTTTGCGCCGTGGCGCGGGATCGCCAAATCGCCGTAAAAGCTAAAGGTTCAGGTTTGACCCCTTCTTATTTCTTCGAGGCGTCGAGGGGCTGGCCGGTCAGGAACACCTGCGGGTGCCGGAGCAGGATCTCCTCGGTGACGTATTCCTCGATCTCCTGGGCGCTCCGCAGCTTCAGGGTCTCCTCGGCGATCTTCTCGGCCGTCCGGCACTCGATCGAGCGCAGGGCCTTCTTGACCCGGGGGATGAAGATGGGGTTCATGCTGAAGGTCCTCAGGCCGAAGCCGAGCAGAACGACGGCCGAGGGCGTATCGGCGGCCATCTCGCCGCACACAACGACGTCCTTGCCGGCGTGCCGGGCCGCCTGGATGACCGAGCGGATGAGCCGGATGACCGCCGGGTGAAAGGGCTTATAGAGGTAGCTGACGGATTCGTTGGCCCGGTCGACGGCCAGGTAATACTGGATGAGGTCGTTCGTCCCGATGCTGACGAAGTCGACCTCGCGGAGCATGGCCTCGGCCAGGGCCGCGGCCGCCGGCACCTCGATCATGACGCCCAGGGGGATCTTCTCGTCGAAGGCCTCGCCTTTGCGCCGCATCTCCCTCTGGACGTCGGCGAAGATCTGCTTGACCTCGAGGATCTCGTCGATCTCGGTGACCATGGGCACCAGGACGCGGACATTCCCGCCGGTGCTGGCCCGGAGTATGGCCCGGAGCTGGATGCGGAAGAGGTCGCGGTTCTGCAGGGAGAAGCGGACGGCCCGCAGGCCGAGGGCCGGGTTGGGCTCCTTCTCGATGTTCAGCCGGGGCAGGCTCTTCTCGCCGCCGATATCGAGGGTCCGGATGGTCACCGGGTAGGGATGGGCGCCCCGGGCCAGGCCGGCGTATATCTCGAAGTGGTCCTCCTCGGTCGGCAGGGACTCCCGCCGCAGGTAGATGAACTCCGAGCGGAAAAGGCCCACGCCCTCGGCGCCCATCGACAGGGACAGGGCCACCTCCTCCGGCAGCTCGATGTTGGCTTGGGGGACGAAGCGGACGCGGTCGAGCGTCTCGGCCTTGAGCCGGGCCGTCTTCTGGAGCTCGCGGCTGTAGTTCTCGTACTTATCCTTCTTGGCCTGGAACTCGCGCCGGACGGCGGGCGGCGGGTCGATGATGACCTCGCCGTCGGTGCCGTCGACGATGGCCAGCTCGCCCTCCGTGACGTTCCGGGTGATGTCGCGCAGCCCCAGCACGGCCGGGATGCCGAGGGACCGGGCCAGGATGGCCGTGTGCGATGTCTGCCCGCCCATGTCCAGGGCCACGCCGAGCGTCAGCTCCTTGCTCAGGCGCAGGGCGGCCTCGGACGGCAGCAGCTCGTGGGCGACGAGGATATGCGGCTTCTGCGGCGCCTTCTCCTTCTCCCGGTTGTTCTCCAGGTTCCGGTAGACGCGCTTGAGGACGTCGGAGACGTCCGACTTGCGCTGACGGAAGTAGTCGTCCGTCAGGGACTCGAAGAGCTGCTCGAAGCGGGCGTTGGCTTTGGACAGGGCCCACTCGGCCCGGGCCTTCTCGTCGCGGATGACGGCCTCGAGGCCGCTGACGAGCGCCGGGTCCTCGAGGATGAGCAGGTGGGCCTCGAAGATCAGGGAACTGTCCGGCCCGGCCTTCTCCCGGATCCCGTCCCTGATCCGGACCAGCTCGTCGCGCGTCCGGTCGAGGGCCTGCTGCAGGCGCTCCAGCTCGGCCGGGACCTGGTCGTCGGCGATGATCTCCTTGCGCGAGGTGAAGACGACGCGCTTGGGCAGCAGGATCTCGCCGATGGCGATGCCGGGAGAGACCCCGATGCCCCGGAGCCGGGTGATGTCCATCCGCGTCACTCTTTCTCGTCGAAGCGGTTGGCTATGAGCTCCGTCAAGGCGGCCATGGCCGCCTCTTCGTCCTTGCCGGAGACGACCAGGCGGATAGGCGTGCCCTGGGTCGCGGCCAGGGTCAGGATGCCGAGGATGCTCTTGCCGTCGATCTCGTCGCCGTTCTTGACGATCCTGACCGAAGAGCCGAAGCGATTGGCCAGGTTGACGAACTTGACGGCGGCCCGGGCGTGCAGGCCCAGCTTGTTGCGTATGGCGACGGTCTTGTCGAGCATGGAAAAGTCACTTGGCCCGGGACTTGAGCAGGGCGCTGACCAGGTGGATGTTCTTCTTGCCCTGGTCGACGACCTTCTTGGCCACGTCCTTGAGGTTGTTGGCCCGCTGCAGGGAGACGAACTTGATGAGCATGGGCAGGTTGACGCCGGTGACGATCTCGACGTGCCCCTCCTTGAAAAAGCTGAAGCTCAGGTTCGAAGGGGTGCCGCCGAACATGTCGGTGAAGATGACGACGCCGCTCTTCTGGTCGACCTTCTTGAGGCTCTGGTTGATCTTCTTCCTGGAGTCCTCGACGTCGTCGTACCAGCCGATGGAGATGGCCTCGATGTTGGGGGCCTCGCCGAGGATGATGGTCAGGGCGTTCAGGAGCTCCTCGGCCATGCGGCCGTGGCAGACGATGATGCCTCCGATCATGGGTCGTTCGCTCTCCGTTACCGGCCGCTATTGTATGACAAAGCCGGCTATTTATAAAGGTCCCGGTGATAGATCCGGACGCCGCAGGCCCCGCCGGCCTTGAGGTGGCGGCCGAGCTCCTCGGCGATGACGACGGAGCGGTGCCGACCGCCGGTGCAGCCGACCGCGATGGCCACGGTCGTCTTGCCCTCCCGGGCGAAGCGGGGCAGGGAGAAGTCGACCAGGCGGAACAGGCGCTGCAGGAAAGGCTTCGTTCCGGGCGAGCCGAGAACGTGGCGGCGGACGCTCGGGGACTTGCCGGTCCGCTTCCGCAGCTGGTCGACGTAGAAGGGGTTCGGCAGGAGCCGGGTGTCGAAGACCAGGTCGGACTCGAGCGGCAGGCCGTGCTTGTAGCCGAAGCTGGTCACCGCGACCTGGGTTCGCGGCCGCCGGCGCCGCAGGACGCGCTCGGCCACCAGGTCCTTGAGCTGGTAGATGTTGAGCCCCGAGGTGTCCAGCACCTCGTCGGCCAGCCCGCGGATGCCCAGGAGCCGCTGCCGCTCCAGCCGGACGCCTTCCAGGATGGGCCGGCGCGGGGCCAGCGGGTGCGGCCGGCGGGTCTCGTTGAAGCGCTTGGCCAGGGCCTCGTCCGAGGCCTCGAGGAAGACGAGCCGCACCGGCGTCCGCTTCCGGATCTCCCGGAAGACGGCCGGGAAATCGGCCAGGAAGCGAGGCTCGCGGATATCGACGACCATGGCCGCCCGCTCGATCTCGACGCTCTTCTTGAGCCAGAGATCGACGAAGTCGGTGATGAGCTTGGCCGGCAGGTTGTCCATGCAGTAGTAGCCGAAGTCTTCCAGGGCCCGGCTGACCACGGTCTTGCCGGAGCCGGACAGGCCGGTGACGATCAGGAAGCGGTTGTCCTTGGCGGACGGCATGACGGCACCTTTCAAGTCAAAACGCGGTCGAGCCGGCGGATGATCTCGTCGGGCGCGCTGTAGCCCTTCCTGCGGAGGATATGGACCTTGCAGGCGACCTCGATGAGGGTGGCGATGTTTCGGCCGGGCGCGACCGGGATGGCCAGCTGGGGGATGCGGCGGCCCAGGAGCACCAGGTCGTCCCCGGGCTTGAGGCCCAGGCGGTCGACCTCGTAGCCCCGGCGCCATTTCTTCAGGCGGATGACCAAGTCGACCTTGGCGCTGCGGGCGATGGACCGCGAGCCGAAGATGGCCCGGATGTTGATGATGCCCAGGCCCCGGATCTCCATGAAGTTGCGGCTCAGGGGCGGGGCCGTGCCGACCAGGTCGCCCCGGGGCGTCAGCCGGAGCCGGACGACGTCGTCGGCGATGAACTGGTGGCCCCGGGCGATGAGCTCGAGGGAGCTCTCGCTCTTGCCGATGCCGCTGTCGCCCAGGATGAGCGTGCCCTGGCCGAAGATCTTCAGGAAGCCGGCCGAGATGGTCGTCTGTCCGGCCGCTTCGGCGGGCCGGGCGGGCGGCCGGCCGTCAGGCACGGATCCTCTCTTCCTCGGTTCGCAGGGCCTCGATGACGCCGGTTGCCGTGTCCGGCTTCAGGAGCCGGGACGAGAGCGAGCGCGACCGGCGCACCAGCCCGGCGATGGCGGCCAGGAGGCTCAGCCCGGCGCCGGGATTGTCCTCGGGCGAGACCAGAAGGAAAAAAACGTGCGAGGGCTTGCCGTCGACGGCCTCGAAGGTGACGCCTTCCTGGGACAGGCCCAGGAGCAGGGCCGGGGATTGCAGGCCTTTGCAGCGGCAATGGGGCACGGCCACGCCCTTGCCGATGGCCGTCGTGCCCAGCTCCTCGCGTTTCAGGAGCTTATCCAGGAGCAGTCCGTCCAGAGCCGGCGCGTAGCGGGCCTCGAGCCGGGCCGACATCTCGCGCAGGACGCCGTCCCGGTCCCGGGCCGCCAGGCGCGGCAGGACCGAGCCCTCGTCGAGAAGCGCGTGGATCTTCATCCCTCTCCCCTGCCCTTCATTCGGGTTCGACCAGGCCGTAATGCCCGTCCTTGCGGCGGTAGACGGCGGCCCAGGCCTGGCTGCCCTCGCGGCGGAACAGGAAGACCTCCTTGGCCTTGGCGTCCAGCTGGACCAGGGCCTCTTCGACCGGCATCGGCTTGAGGGAGAAGAAGTTGGCCCGGATGACCCGCTTCTCGGCCGCCGGGGCCTCGGCGACCGGGGCCTCGACCCTCCGTTCCCGCCCGCCGCGCCGTTTCTTTTCGCGCCACTTGGCCCGGTCCTTGCGGATGCGCGTCTCGAGGACGTCGAAGGCCCGGTTGAGCGATTCCATCATGTCCAGGGACTCCTCGACGACGACCAGGCTCCGGCCCTTGGCCTTGACCTGGATCTCGGCCTTGGCCCGGCCCTTCTGGGCGCCCAGGACGACGTTGAGATCGAGGACATCGTCGGTCAGGTCCTTCAGGCGGGACAGCCGTTTCTCGCAGTAGGCCCTGATCTCGGGCGTCAGGGCGGCCTGCCGGGCGGTATAGTGGACGTTCATGCTTTCTCCTCCATAACGGACTTCCTCTTGCGGATGTGGGAGGGTTCGATGCCGAGCTGGGTCCGGTACTTGGCCACCGTCCGCCGGGCGATGCGCAGGTTCTCCCGGCCCAGCAGCTGGCCGATCTCGATGTCGCTCAGGGGATGGTCCGCGGCCTCGCCCTCGACGAGCTTGCGGATGCGGTCCTTGACCATGAGCGACGAGACGTCCTCGCCGTAGCTCCCCTGCAGGGACTTGTGGAAGAAATACTTGAGCGAGAAGACGCCCCGGGGGGTCATCATGAACTTGTTGGCCACGACGCGGCCGACCGTCGACTCGTGGACGCCGACGTCCTGGGCGATCTCCATGAGCGTCAGGGGCTTGATGTAGTCGATGCCCTTCTCGAAGAACTCCTTCTGGCGGTCAACGATGAACTTGGCCACCTTGTAGATCGTCCGGTTCCTCTGGTCGAGGCTGCGCAGGAACCAGAGCGCCTTTTTCAGGCGGTCCTTCAGGAAGCGGTAGGCTTCCGGCTCGCCGGCGGCCGCCTTGGCCAGGAGCTGGCGGTAGTAGGGGCTGATATGCAGGCGCGGCAGGCCTTCGTCGTTGAGGGCGATGGTCCACTCGTCGTCCTCCTTGTCGACGATGATGTCCGGGACGACGTAGCTCGTCTTCTCCTCGGTGTACTTGCGGCCCGGCGCCGGGTCGAGCGTCTTGATCAGGTCGATGCGCTCGCGGATCTCGGCCAGCGAGGCGCCGAGGACCCTGGCCAGCTGGACGAAGTCGGACTTCTCGAGGAGCGGCAGGCCCTGGCCGACGATCCGGCGGGCCAGGTCGTCCTGGAGCTGGAGGTAATCCATCTGGGTCAGGAGCGCCTCGCGCAGGTCCAGGCTGCCGCAGCCGACGGGGTCGAAGGTCTTGATCTTGGCCCGCACGGCCTCGACCTTCTCGGCCGTCGTCTGGTTCAGGCGGGCCAGCTCCTCGATGGTCGAGCTGAGGTAGCCGTCGTCGTTGATGTCGCCGATGATCCGCTCGGCCAGCTCCCGGTCGGCCGGGTCGAAGAAGGTCAGGCTGGCCTGCCAGTTCAGGTGGTCCCAGAGCGACGGCGTCCGGGAGATGGTGTTCTCGAGCGAGACGGCGTCGCGGCTCTCGGTGAAGTGGGGCCGGAAGCCCTCGTCCAGATACTCCTGGAAGCCGGAGAGGAGGTTGTCCGCGGCGGCGTCGCCGGCCAGCTTGGGCTCGGTGGATTCCAGGCTCAGCCCCTCGAGGAGGCTGTCGCGGTTCTTGACCCCGGCCTCCTCGGCGGCCACGGTCTCGCTGTCCTTGGCCGCGCCCTCCCGGGCCTCGTCCTCGATCTCGATCATCGGGTTCTGGGCCAGCTCCTCGTCGATGACCTCGATGAGCTCGAGGTTGGTCAGGGGCAGGAGCTTGATGGCCTGCTGCAGGGCCGGGGCCAGGACGAGCTTCTGCACCTGGCGCTGGTCGAGCCGCTGCTTGAGCGTCATCGCGTTTTCCCGTCCTTCACTAAAGACGAAATTCCCGACCCAAATATCTCTGCCTCACCTCGTCGGAGGCGACGATGTCCGCCGGCGGGCCCTCCTTGAGCACGCGCCCGCCTTCGAGGATATAGGCCCGGTCGGTGATGGCCAGGGCCTCCCGGACGGCGTGGTCCGTCAGGAGCACCCCCAGGCCCTTGTTCCGCAGGCCCCGGATGATCGCCTGGAGGTCCCGCACCGACAGGGGATCGATGCCCGTGAACGGCTCGTCGAGCAGGATGAATTCCGGGTCCATGACCATGGCCCGGGCGATCTCCAGGCGCCGGCGCTCGCCGCCGGACAGGGTCAGGGCCTTGGCCCCGGCCAGCCGCTCCAGCCCGAACTCCTCGAGGGCGTCGCAGACCCGCGCGGCCCGCCCGGCCGCGGTCGAAGGCCGGGTCTCCAGCACGGCCAGGAGGTTCTCGGCCACGGTCATCTTCCGGAAGGCCGACGGCTCCTGGGGCAGCAGGACCAGCCCCCGGCGCGCCCGCAGGTACATCGGCAGCCCGGTGATGTCCTCGTCCCGGAGGAGAACCCGGCCGCCGTCCTGGGGGACAAGGCCGAGGATCATCGAGAACGTGGTCGTTTTCCCGGCGCCGTTCGGGCCCAGGAGCCCGACGATCTCCCCCCCTTCGACCCTGACCGAAACCTTGTCGACGACCTTCTTGCGCCCGTAGCTTTTCTCGAGGTCAACCGCTCTCAGCGAACCCTTCATGGCTCACGATCTGACGACGGTCGTCGCTCTTCCCGCACCCTCATTCTCGATCAAAATCTTATCATCGGCCAGATCGAAAGTCAATTTAGCCCCCCTGGCGGAGCCCCCCTGGCCGTCGTTCAGAACGGGGCGGCCGGTAAGCGTCAGCCGCCCGGCCGCGGCGTCATAGGAAGCGGCCTCCGAGCGGCCCGTGTACCGGCCTTTGGAGACGACGACGCCCCCGGCCGCCTCGAGCCGTTCCACGCTCCGGCCGTCCTCGCCGATGACGGCCGTCACGGTCGAGGCCTCCAGCCGGGCCTCCGGCAGGCCGGCAAAGGCCCGGGCGGTGAGCGTCAGGATCCTGCGGCCGGGCTCATAGGACATTTCCTCGCCGCCGAGCTCGACCGTCCGGCCGGGCCGGCCGGCGGCGGCATCGTCAACGAGCGTGAGCGCGATCCCGCCGGCGCCGCTCAGCCGATCGCCGGTCGAATCGAGCTTAGCGGCCCGGAGCGTCGTACGGCCCTGGCTGACGACGACATGGCCGGCAAAGGAGCTCCGGGAGGCCCCGGGCTCGAGATCCAGGCGCTCGCAGGCGACGGCGACGTCACCGGCGGGCGAGAAGAACCCCATCGGCCGAGGGCCCTCTCCCCGCTTGAGAACGCAGGCCGTGCCGCCCGAGGCGGTCAGGTTCCCGGCCCCGAAAACGAGGTCCAGCAGGGGCGCCTCGACCCGCGTTTCCGCCGAGTCCGCGACGGCGGGCCGGCCCGGCCGTCCGGACAGCCGGAGAGCCCCGTCCGGGCCGCAGGCCGCCTCGTCCCCGGCGAGCGTGCGGCCGGCCGGGCCCGCTCCGGTCATCTCCACCCGGACGCCGCCCGAGGCCGACCAGGCCGGCGGGCCGTCGGCGCGGCTCCGGCTCAGGACGATCGTCTCGGCCGACACGGTCGCCGCCCCGCCGTCGGGGGATCGGAGGAAGAGCTCCGCGCCGCCGCGGGCCTGGAGCGAGAGCTCGGCCGGCCCGGGCCCGAACGTGACCGAGATCCGGTCGGCCCGGATCTTCCCGCCGCCGCCTTCCGGCCGGTCCCCCTCGAGATCGACCGCGGCCGCGTTCTCGAAGGCCGCCGACGCGAAGCCCGACTCGTCCGGCAGGGCGACGAAGGAGACGCTTCCCGCGGAGCCGCGGAAGCCGCCGCCGTCGATCACGGCCCGGCCGTCGATCCGGCCGCGGCGCCCGAGGCGGACGTACTCGAAAGAATCGCCGGCGACGTTCAGGGCCTCGCCGGGACGCCCCGGCGGGCCCAGCCCGGCCTGGAAGCCGCCGCCCAGCCGGATCTCGCCGGCGGACTCGGCGCAGAGGATGGTCGCGGCGCGCCCGGCCATGGAGGCCGAAGAGAACCGCCCCCCGGTCTTCGTCTCGAACAGGCCCTTCGCCTTGTCGTACTCGAAGGCGTCCCCTTGGAGGAGGAAGCCGCCCGCTTCGGCGCGGACATCGCCGCTAAAAGCGAAGCGGAGCGAGCCCGGGGCGTAGCTGACCTCGCCGGCGGTGAGCCGCGAGGCGGTCTGGCCCGCCGGTCCGAAGCTCACGACCTCGACCGAGCCGGCGAGATGGCTGCGGCCGTCGGGCCCGCGGAAGAAGCGGTCGCCGCGGATATCGGCGACGGGGCGTCCGTCCTTGAATTCCCTTTGCCGGACCCGTTCCTGGAGGTCGACGACCCGGTCCGGGGGCGCGGCGGGAACGGCGGGGGAAGGCGGCTCGCGGCGGCCGGCCAGGCGGGCGGCGATGGCCGCCGCGACGACCACGAGGGCCGCGGCCGCCGCGATCCTGGCAAACCTCACCGGCGCCGACGCTTTCTGCGCGCTCATCGCTTCAGACCTTCAGGTCTTCGATGGACAGGTTCGTTTTCGGCACGCCCAGGTACTCCGAGGTCATGAGCGTGAAGGCCAGGCTGACCCGGTCGCCGCGCTTGAGGACGTGGCGGTACTCGGCCTTATCCCAGCCCAGGACCTCGAGGACCCGGCCGTTCTGGCGGCCCAGGAACTTCAGGTGCTTGCCCTTGAGGACCTGCGGATCGCCGGCGACCTCGACGTCGTCGGCCATGAACAACGGCCTGGGGTTGCCGACGCCGAAGGGCACGAGCAGGGCGTACGCGGCCATGAAGCGCTCGTCGACGGCGGAGAAATCGAGCGGCGCGTCGATCTTGAGCTTCTTCTTCAGGCTGTCCTCGGGGATGGCGGCGTCGGCCAGGGGATTCAGCGCGGCCTTGAAGGCGGCCATGTCGGCCGTGGGCAGGGTGCAGCCGACGGCCAGCCGGTGCCCGCCGTAGCTCGAGAAGTGGCTTCGGCATTTTTCCAGGAGGTCGATCAGCGGCACCTCGGAGATGCTCCGGCCCGAGCCATGGGCCTTGCCGTTCTCGTAATGGAACAGGATGACCGGCCGGTGGAAGCGGTCCTTGAGCTTGGAGGCGACGATGCCGATGACGCCGCGGTGCCAGTCGGGATCGCCGAGGACGAGGCACTTGTACTTCCGGTCGAGCCCGCGCTCCTCGATCCGGCCGGCGGCCTCGACGAAGATCTTCTCCTCGGTCTTCTGGCGCCGGCTGTTGAGCTCGTCGAGCTTCTGGACCAGGGCCAGGGCTTCGGCCGGGTCCTCGGAAAAGAAGAGCTTGACGGCCAGGTCGGTCATGCCCATCCGGCCGGCGGCGTTGATGCGCGGGCCGATGCGGAAGCCGAGGTCGCCCTCGGAGATGGCCCGGCGGCCCAGACCGCTGGCCTCGATCAGCAGGCGCAGCCCGGTGTTGGAGACGTCGCGCAGGCCCTTGAGGCCCTGCTTGACGAAGAGGCGGTTCTCGCCCTTGAGCTCGGCCACGTCGGCCACCGTGCCGATCGAGACGAGCTTCATGTAGTGGGGCAGCCCCGCCTGGCGCCCGGCCTTGGCCAAAAGGGCCTGGATGAGCTTGAAGGCGACGCCAACGCCGGCCAGCCCCGGGTCGGGATAGCCGGAATCCGGCAGGATCGGGTCGAGCACGGCCACGGCGTCGGGCAGGGTCTCGCCGGGACGGTGGTGGTCGGTGATGATGACGTCGATCCCCTGTTCCCTGGCCCGGGCGACGAACCCGTCGGACTTGATGCCGCAGTCGACGCTGATGACCAGCCGGGCGCCGCGCTCGACCGGGATGCGGACGTGCTCGTCCTTGATGCCGTAGCCGTCGGTCAGGCGCTCGGGGATGAAATAATCCACGTCGGCCCCGAGGGTCGTCAGGGCCTTCTTGAGCATAACCGTCGAGAGCACGCCATCGACGTCGTAGTCGCCGAAGATCAGGATCTTCTCGCCGCGGTCGACGGCCTCGCCGATGCGGGCCACCGCCCTGTCCATGCCCCTCATCAGGTAGGGGTCATGGAGCTTTTGGAGGTCGCCGAAGAGAAATTCCCGGGCCGCCTCCTCGGTCGCGATCCGGCGGTTGACGAGGACCCGGGCGATGGCCGGCGGGATGTCCAGGGCCTGGGCCAGCCGGTCGGCCTCGGCGCTCGGGGGATGGACGACCCAGACTGCGGAGTTCATGGCGCCCTCACTCTAGCACATTCGCCGGGACAGCCCAAACCCGCGCCTGGCCTCAACCGATATGCGGCCGGAAGAGAGGCGCCTGATCTCAGCTGATCGGTAAGCGGCGGGGCGAGGCGGTCGCTATCATGGGAAGTCATACCTATAGCAGATTATTTTTGTAGGCGGATTGAATAAGCCAGCCCTGCCGAAATTACGTTTATACTCCCTATCTTCATCGCCGATATTAAGAACATACGCAAAGCCGTTTCGCATATGTACGGTATTGGAGTTCATCAAATTGTAATAGGACGATCTTCCAAGAAATCTGAATTCATTGTCGAAGATCTCCACGATATGCTTGTAATCCGCGTCCAAATCGCTTTTCCAAAGGAAAATCACGCCCCCGTCGATATTAATGCCGTAATTAACAGGGAAATATGCGGTGTCACCCGTTAGCCCTTTTAAATTGGCTTCCGGGAACTTTTCGACCACGTGATTACCCCTGGAGAAGAATAAATCCTTAGCCGTTATTCGATGCTTTTTCGCGTTCTTGGCAATCGTCTTGATCGGTTTTCCGGAGGGATCATAAATATATATCCGGTTATCTACGGAGTCCAGAATATAGATATTATTATGGTCATCGAAATCATAGTCCGGCGTGAACCTGAAGATACTGGAATACTTTCCTTTTCTGCCGGCATCGGCATGAAATGGGCGGAAGCTTTTATCTGCTCTACTAAATTTCAGATACGCGAATTCGGCATTAGTGTTAAATAAAAGGATCACCACATCATCATTATGGTCGGCCTTGATCTTGGCGCAATAATATCCTTTAAAATCATCTGGATACGCGATATCTTCGAGGTATTTCCCCTTGTCGTCAAAAATGCTGATGGCCTTCATAACCGAAGTCAGAACATATCCTTTAGAGTCCGCGCAAAAGACGGGGAAGCCCCGCGAGAATTCTCCCGGGCCCTGTCCCGGCCCTCCAATGGTCATTACGTATCGTCCGAATTTATTATATTTATCGATCTTTCCAATTGTCGGATCTCCGACATAAACGTTGTTGCCGTAATCCACATAGATCCATGAAATTACCCTATAGGAATCCACTCCATCTGAATCGACAAACTCAGTCCCAATCACGCTAGCGATCTTTGCCGGATCGAAAAGGCTGACATATGAAGCACGGTTATAATCACAAGCCGCAAACTGAACCGCACAAGACAGTATGAAAATCCAGCCAGCACGTTTCACGTTCCCTCCAATATACGCTTCAATGATAGCCTGTCCGAGACAATCGCCACATCCGCTTTAAACGCAATTCGCCCCGAAGCTGGAAAATTGTCCGCCTGCCGTTGTCAGCCACTCCTGCCCATACAGGATGGAAGATATCCATATATATATTTCGACTGCCATATGCCGGTCAATATAAAAGCGTTATCAGCAGCCAGGAATGATCATCATTTCCGGCTTTGCCCGCCCGGGGTCTTGGGCCCAAGCATTGACAATTAAACGCTTGAAAAATAAAATGTTAAGGCCATGCTCGGAAGCCTCAAGGAAAAGCTCGCCCGGACCCGCGACGCCTTCCGCCGGGTCGGGGACCTGCTCCGCAGCGGCAAGCGCCGCGACGAGATCCTGGAAGGCCTCGAAGAGGCCCTCATCCGGGCCGACGTCGGCGTCGCGGCCACGGAGAAGATCGTCGGCGCGCTGAAGGCCAGGACGGGCAAGGCCGAGGACCAGGCCGGGCTCGAGGCCGCGCTCCGGGACGAGCTCGTCGTCCTGTTGTCCCCGGCGAACGGCCGGCCCGCCCCGGCCGCGGTACAGACAGTCATCCTGATGGTCGGCGTCAACGGCGGGGGCAAGACGACCTCGGCCGCGAAGCTCGCGGCCCGGTTAAAGCGGGACGGCCGGCGCGTCATGTTCGCCGCCGCTGACACCTTCCGGGCCGCGGCCCAGGAGCAGCTGGCCGTCTGGGGCCGGAAGCTCGACATCCCCGTGGTCAAGGGCTCGTACGGCGCCGACCCGGCCTCGGTCGTCTTCGACGCCGTCCAGTCCTTCAAGGCCCAGCGGGGCGACGTCCTGCTCGTCGACACCGCCGGGCGCATCCATACGAACGCCAACCTCATGGCCGAGCTGGAGAAGGTCCGGCGCGTCGTCGTCCGCGAGCTGCCCGCCGCCCGCGTCGAATCCCTGCTCGTCCTCGACGCCACGGTCGGGCAGAACGCCGTTCTCCAGGCCCGGGAGTTCTTGAAGTTTTCCGGGCTGACCGGCATCTTCCTGACCAAGGTCGACGGCACGGCCAAGGGCGGCGCGGCCATCGCCGTCGCGGCCGAGCTCGGCCTGCCCATCCGCTACCTCGGCCTGGGCGAAGGAGAGGACGACATCGCCGATTTCTCGCCGCGCGAATTCGTGGAGGCCCTGCTCGCATGACCGGCGCCCAGGACCGGGCCTGGATGGAGATGGCCTACGGTCTGGCCGAAAAGGCCCGCGGCCGGACGAGCCCCAATCCGCTCGTCGGCGCGGTCGTCGTCCGCGACGGGAAGCTCGTCGGCCACGGCTATCACGAGGGTCCGGGCCGGCCGCACGCCGAGATCGTCGCCCTGGGCCGGGCCGGCCGCCGGGCCTCGGGCGCGACCCTCTACCTGACCCTCGAGCCCTGCGTCCACTGGGGCCGCACCCCGCCATGCGTCGACCCGGTCATCGCGGCCGGGCTGGCCCGGGTGGTCGTCTCGGCCGTCGATCCCAATCCCCTGGTCCGGACGAAGGGCGTCCGCCGGCTCGAAGAGGCGGGCCTCGCCGTCGAGACCGGGCTCCTGGCCGAGCGGAACGCCGAGCTCAACGAGGTCCACGCCAGGTTCATCACGGCCCGGGTCCCCTTCGTCACGCTCAAGGCGGCCCTGACGCTCGACGGCCGGATCGCCAGCCGGACGGGCGACTCGAAGTGGATCACTTCGGCGCCGACGCGCGACTACGTCCATCTCCTTCGCGGCGAGCAGGACGCGGTGATGATCGGCTCCGGCACGCTCCTGGCCGACGATCCGCTCCTGACCGTGCGCCACCCGGCCTGGCCCCGGAAGAAGCTCGCCCGGGCCGTCCTCGACTCGCGGCTGCGCTTCCCGGCCGGGGCCCGGATGCTCGAGACGCTCGGCCGCGGGCCCGTCCTCGTCTTCGCCGGACGGGAGGCGCCGGCGGACAGGGCCCGGGCGCTCCAGGCCCGGGGCGCCGAGGTCCTCCGCCCGCCCGGCGGCGCCGCGGCCTGGACCCTCGACCTGGTCCTGGCCGAGCTCGGCCGCCGCGAGATCGCCGCCCTGCTCGTCGAGGGCGGGAGCCGCCTGTTCACGTCCTTCATCGAGGAGAAACGCGCGGACAAGGCCGTCCTGACCTTCGCGCCCATCCTTGCCGGCGGCGCCGCGGCCCCCGGCCTTCTCGGCGGCCGGGGGGCGGACCGCATCGCCCAGGCCATCCCCCTGAAGCGGACCCGCTCGTTCGCGATCGGGGACGACACGATCGTGGAAGGATACTTCTGATGTTCACCGGCATCATCTCCCACCGGGGCCGCGTGCTTGGGTTCCGCGGCGGCCGCTCCCGCCTGGCCGTCGAGGCGCCGGGGCTCGCCGGCAGGACCGCTCCGGGCGACAGCGTCGCCGTCAACGGCGTCTGCCTGACCGTCGTCGAGACGGATCGGGAGACGCTCCATTTCGACGTCTCGCGGGAGACCCTGGCCAAGTCCACGCTGGGCGGCCTGCGCACGGGCGCCCCGGTCAACCTCGAGCTGCCGCTGACCCTGGCCGCCCCGCTCGGCGGGCATCTCGTCAGCGGCCACGTCGACGGCGTGGGCCGGGTCCTGCGGGCGGCCTCGCGGCCGCCGGGCAAGCGCCTGACGGTCTCGTTCCCCGCCGCCCTCCGGCCGTTCTTCGTCGAAAAGGGCTCGGTCGCGGTCGACGGCGTCAGCCTGACCATCGCCGCGCTCTCAGCCTCGGCCCTCGAGGCCGAGCTCGTCCCGGCCACGCTGGCGGCGACGAACCTGGGCGGCCTGCGTGCCGGGGCCAAGGTCAACCTCGAGTGTGACATGGTCGGAAAATACGTGTATAATTGGCTGTCCCGAGGACACAAGGCGGGCTGAGAGAGGCCCTTCATTCCCATGACCGAAGAACAACGGATCGTCTCCGTCGAAACGGCGCTGGAGGCCGTCCGGGCCGGCCGGATGATCATCATCGTCGACGACGAGGACCGCGAGAACGAGGGCGACCTGATGGTCGCCGCCGAGAAAGCCACCCCGGAGATCGTTAACTTCATGGCCCGGCACGGCCGCGGCCTGATCTGCCTGCCCCTGACCCAGGAGCGTCTCGAGGAGTTGCAGCTGCCGCTCATGGTCAACGAGAACACGGCCCGTTTCCAGACCGCCTTCACCGTGTCCATCGACGCCAAGAAGGACGTGACGACGGGCATCTCGGCCCCCGACCGGGCCCGGACCATCCTGGCCGCGATCGACCCGGCCACCAGGCCGGACGACCTGGCCCGCCCGGGCCACATCTTCCCGCTGCGGGCGGCCGAAGGCGGCGTCCTGTCCCGGGCCGGCCAGACCGAGGCCTCCGTGGACCTGGCCCGCATGGCCGGCCTCGTCCCGGCCGGGGTCATCTGCGAGGTCATGAACGAGGACGGGACGATGGCCCGCCGGCCCCAGCTCGAGGATGTCAGTCGGCGGTTCGACATCCCCATCCTGACGATCGCCGAGCTCATCCGCTACCGCGTCAGCCACGAGACCCTGGTCCGCAAGCTCACCGAGACCGACCTGCCGACCGCGCACGGCCAATTCCGCCTGCATATCTACGAGGACATCATCCGCCACACGCCGCATGTCGCCCTGGTCAAGGGGGACGTCGGCGACGGCCGGCCGGTGCTCGTCAGGGCCCATTCCCAGTGCCTGACCGGGGACGTTTTCGGCTCGGCCCGCTGCGACTGCGGCGACCAGCTCCACCTGTCCATGGAGATGATCGAGAAAGAAGGCCGGGGCGTCGTGCTCTACATGCTGGACCACGAAGGCCGGGGCATCGGCTTGGTCAACAAGATCCGTGCCTACGCCATGCAGGACAAGGGGGCCGACACGGTCGAGGCCAATCACAAGCTCGGCTTCAAGTCCGACCAGCGCGACTACGGCACGGGGGCCCAGATCCTGGTCGCCCTCGGCGTCCGCCGCCTCCGCCTGATCACGAACAATCCCCGGAAGTTCGTCGGCCTGGCCGGCTATGGCCTGGAGATCGTAGAGCGGGTGCCGATCGAGGTCCCGCCGAACGCCTGCAACGAGCGCTATCTGAAGACCAAGAAAGAGAAGATGGGTCACATCCTGGATATGGTCTGAGGATGGACGAGCGCCGCCCCCCCGAAGATCCGATCCCCTCTCCCGTCTGCCTCGCTTTCGTCCGGAAGCTCGGCCGAACCCCCGAGAAGGCCGGCAGGCAAAGGATCCTGGCCGCCTGCGGCCGGATCGCCCGGCCCTGGTCCGAGGAACTCCTCTGGGAATCGCTGGCCGATCCCAACGAGGGCATCCGCGATTACGTCGTCCGCGAGCTCTGCGGCCGGGCCGAGATCAGCCCCGAGTGGGCCGTCCGGCGGCTCCATCTCCCTCCCTGGTACGCCCGCAGCGCCGCCCTGGCCGTCATCGGGCGGCGGCGCCTGCGCGAGACCCTGCCGGGGATCGGGGCGGTCGTCGGCGACGCCAACGCCGACGTGCGGCGGGCGGCGGCCGAGGCCCTGGGCGAGATCGGTGGGGAAGAAGCGGTCCGTCTCCTGGTCCGGCTGAAAAAGGACGCCAACCCCTATGTCCGGACTGCGGCCGAAGCGGCCATCGGCCGGACGAGCGGGGTGCGGTTCAGTTGATGCGGAGCGCGGCCGGCGGGAACCCGGCCCCGGGCGATCTTTCGTCAGGCAGGCGGATCAGGACGCGTAGCTGACGTTGGCGCAAGCCTGGCAGCAGAGCGGATTCGACGTGCAGTTGTCCTTGTGACTGTACGGCGCCACGGGCGGGGCGGTCTTATGCTTGCAGTGGCACAAGAGGGTCTCCTCCGGACGCCCTTTGAAGAGAACGATGAGTTGCGGCGTCTGCCATTGCTTTTTCATGGCCTTGGGTCCTCCATAAACGCTTCCTTCGCAATATCTTAAGCCGAATTCGCGGCAATGTCAACCTGATTTTAGCCCCTCCGCCCGGGCCTCGGCGATCCGGCAGAACTCCTCGACCGGCCGGTCGAGCTCCCCCGTTTCCAGGTAGGCGTGGGCCGGGCACCAGAGGCAGAGGTTGACGATCGGGCAGCGGCCGCATTTTTCCAGGTATTCCCGCCGGCCGGACTCCCGGCGGAGGACGGCCGGCAGGAAGCTGGTCCAGGCGTCGGCCAGGCTTCCCTGCCGCAGGTCGTACAGGAAATCCGGATGGTGGAGCGACGAACAGGGCCGGAGCAGCCCTTCCGGGCCGACGGTGAAGCTTCTCTGGCCGGCGCCGCAGCGGAAGATGTGGCGGCAATCCGGGATGGGCGCTCCCGCGGCCGGCGGGCCGGGCAGGATCTCGGCGCAGGCGGCCTGGAGCGCCCCGAACCGCTCGGGATCGGCCCGCTCCAGCCGGGCCACTTCCCTCGGGCCGAGCCGCTCGGCGCGGATCACGGCGTTCCGGGCCTCGTCGCGGTCGAAGCGGAGGTGCAGTTGGGGGTCGAAGCGGTAATAGTCCTTGGTCCGGGCCCGGCAGAAATCCCCGATGGCCTGGATCTCGTGCTTGTTCGAGCGCAGGGCCATGGCCTTGAGACGGACGGTCAGGCCGCCCGCCAGGAGCCGGTCGAGCCCGCGCATGAAGGCGTCGAAGGAGCCCGGCGTCCGGGTCACCCGTTCGTAGGTTTCCCGGGTCGCGCCGTAGACGGTCACCTCGATGTCCCGCGGCGGGAACTTCCGGAAGAAGCGGACATGCTCGGCGGTGACGAGCGCGGCGTTGGTGAAGATCGACAGAAGCAGCCCCTTGCTCAGGAGCGCCTGATAGACCTCGAAAAAGTCCTTCCGCAGCAGGGGCTCGCCGCCGGTGAGGAGGCACCAGACGGCGCCACGCTCCGCCGCCTCGGCGCCGATGCGGCCGATCTCGTCGACGCCGAGCTCGCGCTTCTTCGCCGCCCGGTCCCCGGCCGGCCGGTTGATGTAGCAGTGCCGGCAATCGAAATTGCAGCGGGCCGTCGCTTCGAGCTCGAAGCTGAAGACGGCCCGGCCGCCGGCCATCTTCTCCCACAGGCCGAAATCGGCGAGCTGTCGGCGGACGACGAAGTCCTTGCCCATTTCAGGCCTTGCGATCCCGGCGGCCGATAGTCCGGCGGAGGCGCCTGGAGAGGCGGGTGAACCAGGGCGTTCGCGACAGCCGGGCCAGGATCGCGGCGGCGAACGCCGGGCCACGGCGCAGGACCCGGCCGTGCCGCTCGATTCGGGCCACCGCGCCCAGGATGTCCCGCCGCTCGACCAGCCCGTCGGCGGCGAGCCCGTTGTCGCCCTTCATCAGGTATCTGCCGCCGTCGATCCCGATGACCCGGTGGAGCCGGACGGACTCCGTCCCGGGCGGGACGAAAGCCACGACGTCGCCCTGGCGCGGCCCCTCCGCGGCGAGAGGGCGCAGGGTGACGACGTCCCCGTCCTGGATGGACGGGTGCATGCTCGAGCCCCGGGCCTCGTAGCGGCAGGGACGGCCCTTCTCCAGGACGGCCCGCAGCAGGCCGGCCACGGAATAGCCGTCGGCCAGGGAGGGCCGGGCTGTCTTGTTCACTCTTCACTCCCCGGCGACGATCATCCGCCGGTCGCAGAGCTCCTGGAGCAGGCCGATGACGTCTTCCCGGATGACCCCGTCCGGGGCGTCGTAGGCGGCCTCGAGATCGCGGATGATCTCGGCCAGGGGCCGCGAGCCGTCGAGGCGCGCCCAGACGGCGCGGCCCGTCTCGTTGAGCGTCAGCAGCTCGTCCTCGAGATCGCCGACGCCGGAGGTCAGGGGGACGATGACGGTCTCCCCCTCGATCTCCCGCACGACGACCTCCTCGGACGGCCGGTAAGCCTTGGCCAGGTCGATCTTGTCCGTCATGTTCCCTTCCTCCTCCCCGCCCTCCGGCCGCCGTCGCGGACGGTCCAGGCTTTTTCCCCAGGCTCGAGAAGGCCGGCCGCGGCCGCCTGGGCGTGGGCGACGTCGCAGAAATATTCGACCGGCGTGTCCAGCGTGCCGTGCTCGGCCCACGACTTGGCCGGGCACTGCAGGCAGAGGCCCTTGAGAAAGCAGCGGCCGCAGCGCTCGAGATAGGCCGGGTCGGCCGCCCGCCGCTCCCGGAGCCGCGGCAGGAATTCCGTCACGGCCTCGCGGAGCGAGCCCGCGTCCAGGTCATAGACGGTCGCGGGATGGCGCAGGCCCAGGCAATACTGGAGCCGGCCGTAGGCGTCCACGGCGGCCGACGAGGCGGCCGGCAGGCAATCGAACAGCCGGTCGCCGCCCGGGCCGCCGGCGCGGCCGCAGAAATCGCGCCATTCTTCGACCGCCGCCTCGCCGCGGCGGCGGGCCAGCCGGACGAATTCGCCGGCCTCCGGCCGCAGCCCGGCGATGACCGCGCTGCGGGCCGCGTCCCGGCGCGAATGCAGATCGAGAAGCGTCGCCCAGGAGACCTCGCCGGTCCGGCCGGGGAGCCCGGCCGCCCAGGCTTCGAAAGCGTCCATCTCGCCCCGGGTCGGCGGCAGGACGGCGCCCTTGACCGCGAACCGCACGCCCTGTTCGCCGAGAAGCGACAGGCCGCGCCGGGCCGCCTCGAACGAGCCCGGCCGGCCCGTCACCGCATCCGCCGTCCCGGCCGTCAGGCCGTAGATCGAGACCTCGACGGCCTCGAGCGGCGGGACGTCCGCGAGCAGCCGGGCCAGGCTCGGCGTGACGAGCGTGGCGTTGGTGAAGAGCATGACCCGCAGGCCGAGCCGCCGGGCGTGGACGTAGATCTCCTCGAAGTCCTGGCGCAGGGTCGGCTCGCCGCCGGTCAGCCGGACGACGAGGCAGCCGAGCGCCGCGGCCTCGTCGAGCAGGGCCCGCCAGCGGGCCGCGGGCCATTCCCGGGCCTTGGCGCCGGGGTCGGCGGCCGGGAGCGCGACCGAGCAATGGAGGCAGGCGTTGTTGCAGCGCTCGGTCAGCTCGATGTCGAGGCGGGCCAGGGCCGGCGCGGACGTCCGCCAGAGGCCGTCCTGGCCGGACCGGACCTTGCGCACGTAGCTTCTCGCCGTCATGGCCGCGGCGCCCCGTCCAGGAACTCCTCGAGCGCGCCGACGATGGCCCCGCTCTTGTCGAACGACAGATCGTAGAAGGGGATCTGGCGGACGATCTCCCCGGCCAGGTCCAGGGCCCGCTCCCACCAGTCGGCCGAGAGGAGCGGCCGGACCAGGCGGGGTAAAAAGTCCCGCAGCACAGCCCGGGGATCGTCGACGCGGTCCAGCCGGTTCGCCGCCGCCTGGCGCAGGAAGAAGACCGCCCGGAGCGGCGCGGAGCCCGGCGAGACCGTCGGGATCTCGCCGTGGTTCCAGGTGCCGTGAACGCGGAAGCCCCCGGGGCTGCGGCGGATGACGACCCGGTCGTCGCAAAGCAGCCGGGCCCGGCCGCCGATGAGCCTGGCGATGGTCGATTTGCCGGCTTCGGACGGCCCGGCGAAGACGAGGCCGCGGCCGGCCATGTCCACCGCCGAGGCGTGGACGAAGAGGCCGCCGAAAGCCGGCAGGGCCCGGGCCAGGACGAGCTGGTCCGAGGGCAGCATGGCCAGCGAATCGAGCCGGCCGGCGCGGAAGAACTCGTCCGACGGGCTGTAGATGCGGCCGCGGGTATGGCCGTCGTCGAAGACCATGACCCGGTGGACCGTCGGGTCTCCGGGATCGGGCCCGATCATGACGTAGATCCACGAGGCGCCCCGGCGGTAGACGGCCCAGGGAGGATGGCGGTAAACCTCCCGCCCGAGATCGAAGGCCTCGAGGTCGGGCAGGGCGAAGTGGTGGCGCAGGACGATGTCCGGCGGCCCGTCCGCCTCGGCGCGGAAGAGCTCGAACTTCGGGTCGAAGGTGTCGGCGGCGATGGGCCGGTCGGCTTCGACGTCGACGGCCAGCCCGGCCACGCGGAAGCGGCGCCGGTGCGTCCCGAGCCAGGCCGTCCTGGCCCGCCGGGTCTCCCGGGCCACGGCGCAGAGATAGTCGATCCGGGCCGAGTGGTCGCCGTGCTCGAGGAAGGCGTAGACCGGGCACCAGCGGCACCCGGAGCGCAGCTCGCAGGCGCCGCAGCCGTCGGCGTAGGCTTTCGTCGGCAGGACGGCTCCGGCCAGGCGGGGCAGGCGCTCGTTCCAGGCTTCGGCGAAGCTCATCGTCCGCAGGTCGAGGCGCAGCCCGGCGTCCTTGACGAAGGAGCAGAAGCTCAGGCCGCCCTGAGGGTCGATATGGAAATCGCGCCGGCCGGCCAGGCAGGCGGCGAAGAGGCCGCGGCCGCCGGCCGCGACGGCGGCGGCGGCGCAGGCCGCGTCGTCGCCCGGAGCCGGGCCGGACCCGGCATAGGCCTGGTCGAGCTCGACGACCCGGGCCGGATCCAGGCGCTCGGCCAGGATGTCCCGGTTCCGGCGCGGATCGCCGGAAGCCGAAAGATAAAGCCAGGTCGCCCCGAGCCGCCAGCTCGGGCTCCACGACTCGGCCAGGCGGACCATGGCCGGGTAGTCGGCGATGTTCGTCTTCATCGGCACGACCTGGACGGTGAAGGGCGCTCCGGCCTCGCGGAGATAGGCGACCCCACGCTCCAGGGCGGCGAACGACCCGGGCGTGCGCGTGACGGCGTCGTGGACGGCGGCAGTCGAGCCGTAGAGCGCCACCAGCTTGGCGCCGCGGCGCCGGAGCAGGCGGGCTATGGCCGGGGTGATCAGGCCGCCGTTGGTGTTGAGCGTGTACCAGAGGGCCTGGCCGGTGAGCTCGGCGAAGATCTCCGGGAAGTCGGGGCGAAGCAGGGGCTCGCCCCCGGAGATCGTCCATTCCCGGCAGCCCAGGCTCCGGGCCTCGCCGGCCACCCGGCGGATCTCGTCGAAGGAAAGCTCCGTCCGCCCTTCCGGGGCGTCCGGGGCCAGCCGCAGCCAGCAGTGGCGGCAGTCGTTGCCGCAGCGGTAGGTCAGGTCGAGGCTGCCCTTGAGGGGAAGCCGCGGATACTCCCCGACCTCGCGCCGGCTGACGAAACGGCTCATGCACTCTCCATCGCGGCGGGGGCGCAGGCCTCCCGCCCGGCCCGGCGCACTCCGCCCCGGGCCCGGCCCAAGGATAAGATCCCGGCGAGGCCGGCACATGGCCGGAGCCGGGGAATGCGGGGGTGATTTTCGGGCCCCGGGCCTCCCCGCCGGGGGGGAGCCGCGCCCGGACGCCTCACCCCTCGTCCCGGCCCCCGCCGGGCCTCGATTCGAGGACGAACGTCACCGGTCCGTCGTTGACGATATGGACCTGCATCATGGCCTGGAAGACGCCGGTCTCGACGGCCGGGCCGAGGGCCCGGACCGCCCCGACGAAGCGATCGAAGAGAGCGGCCGCCCGGGCCGGCTCCTCCGCGCCGTCGAAGCTCGGCCGGCGGCCCTTGCGCACCGAGCCGGCCAGGGTGAACTGGGAGACGGCCAGGACCTGGCCGCCGGCCTCGGCCAGCGACAGGTTCATCTTGCCCTGGGCGTCGGGGAAGATGCGCAGCTCGACGCACTTCCGGGCCAGGTATTCGGCGTCGGCCTCGCCGTCGCCCCGTTCGACGCCGACCAGCAGGCAGAGGCCGGGGCCGACGCGGCCGGCGGTCCGGCCGGCGACGTCGACGCGGGCCTCCCGGACCCTCTGGAGAACGATCTTCACGGCACTCCTCGGCGCCGGCCCGGGCCCGGGGGGAAGCGCCTCCCCGGACGCCGCGGCCGTTTGACTTTAAGGCCTCGATATTCTATCATAGGCCCCTTTCAAGAGGAGAACGCAATGGCCCGTCACAAATCAGCGATACGGCAGCACCGCCGCAGCCTGCGCCGGAAATCCGTCAACACGCAGAACAAGTCCGCCCTGCGCACCGAGATGCGCAAGGTCCGGGAAGCCCTTGCCGCCAAGGACCGCGAGGCGGCCGCCAAGCTGCTCCCCGCCGTCTTCAAGGCCGTCGACACCTCGGTCAAGAAGGGGTCCATCAAGAAGAACACCGGCAGCCGCTACAAATCCCGGCTGAGCCGGCAGGTTGCGGCCCTCGCTCCTACAGCGGCGAAATAAGCGTCCGCTTCTTTCGCGCCAGGCAATATTCCCTCAGGAAGGCCTCGAAGAGGACCTTCTCGCCCGCGTCCTTCGATCCCGTGGTCTTGAGCGTTCGGTCCAGCTGGCGGAGCTTCCGCAGCAGGGCGTTCAGCTCGGCCGGGGCGAGGCCCTCGACCGTGCCGAAGAAATTCTCGTACTTGCGCCGGTACAGGTCCGCGTAGTTCCGCGAGATGTAGGGGAAGACGCTCTGGAAGATCTCGTCCTTGGTCCGGCTCTTCTCCCGCAGCCAGGCCTGGGCGGCCAGGACGTCGCGGAGGAATCCGGCCAGGCGGCCGAGGATGACCTCGGACCGTTCGCCCTCGGCGAAGAGATCGCCCAGGATGGCCACCCCCCTGGCGAAGTCGGCGGCGGCCAGGGCGTCGTCGAGGTCGTAGGCCTGGAAGCTGCGCTGGCCGGCCGTGGCCAGGTCGACGTCGCCTTCGTCGATGCCCTTTTTCTCGCCGACGAAGACGGCCAGCTTCTCGACTTCGTTCATCATCAGGCGCAGGTCCTGTCCCAGCAGCTCGAAGAGCCGCTTCTTAGCCCCGTCCGTTAGCGACTTGCCGAGCGAGCGGGCCTTCTCGTCGGCCCGCAGCATCAGCCGGTATTCGGTCAGCCGCTTCATCTCCACGACGGAAAAGGCCGACTTCGGCAGGGACTGGAAGAAGCGGACGAAGGCATCGTCCCGGCGGACGCTGCCTGGCCGGACGATGACCACGACCGTGCGCGAGGGCGGGTCGGCGAAATATTCCTTCAGGATCTTCTGGTCGAGCGCCGGCAGGAACTTGGGGCCCCGGCCCTCGCCGCCTTCCGCCCCGCCGCCTCCCCCGCCCCGCTCGGACGGCTTGCGCTCGGGCACCCGGACGAGGAGGGCGCGCCACGGTTCGAACAGGAAGGGCGCCGTGCGGGCGGCATCGACCACGTCCCGCCACTTGGCCTCGTCCAGGCCGAGGCGGGTCAGATGGAACTCGCCGCCGGCCTGACCGGCCAGAAGGCCCTCGAGCTCCGCCAGGAACTCCTCGGCGATGTAATCCTCCTCGCCGAAGAAGAGATAGCCGGGGAGGAGCGTCTCGGGTCGCAGGCCCCCCTGGATCGCCGGGCCGGCCACGCTAGAACCCCTCGAGGATGCTGACGACGAGGCTGCGGGCGAATCTGCCGGCGATCTTGTCGAGGGCCTCTGTCTGGACCGACTCGAAGCTGGAGCCGGGCGGGACGTCGTATTCCTGCTGATAGACGAAGCCGGGGTTGTCGAAGAGGGGCTCCGCGGCGTTCCGGCCCTTCAACGTGACCCGGGCCGTGACGGTGATGTTGTACTTGTCGGCCTGGTTGGCCCCGCTGAAGCCGATGGGGTTGGCCTGGAAGCCGGTGATCTCGCCGGTCAGTACGGCGTCGGCCGCGGCCGCGTCGTCGCCGATCCGGACCCGGCCCCGGGCGACGAGCTCGTTGATGACCGCCCGGGTCAGCTTGACGTCGAGCTCGTAGCGGGTCGTCTGGTTCCGGAACATGGGCACGCAGAGCGTCTTGATGCCGGGCGGCAGCCCCGAGCCGGTGCCGCGCAGGCGGTAGCCGCAGCCGGCCGCGGCGGCCAGCCAGGCCGCCAGGCAGACGGCGGCGGCCAGAGCGAACGGGCGATCGGTCGGTCTCTTCATGGTCGCGGTCGGCGCCCTCCGGCGGCCGTCAGCCGACGATGTTGACCAGCTTGTCCCTGATGGCGATGACCTTGCGCGGCGTCCGGCCGCCGAGGGCCGCCTGGATCTTGGGCAGGGCCAGGGCGGCGGCTTCGAGCCCGGCCTCGGGAGTATCGGGCTCCGTCTCGAACCGGTCGCGGACCTTGCCGTTGACCTGGACGACAATGGTGGCCATCTCCTCGCGGGCCAGGGCCTGGTCGAAGTCCGGCCAGGCCGAGAGCATGAGCAGGCCGGCGTGGCCGGTCCTCTCCCAGAGTTCCTCGGCCAGGTGCGGGGCGAAGGGCGAGAGCAGCCGGATCATCGTCTCGAGGGCCAGCCGCAGGCCGGCCCGCCCGGCCGGCGTCTGCCGCATCGCGTCCCGCTCCCTGCGGGTCATGTTGTAAAGCTCCATGATCGAGCTGACGGCCGTGTTGAGGTGGAAGCGGACGCCGATGTCCTCGGTCACCTTGCGGACGGTCTGGTGGACCTTGCGGACCAGGGCGGAGGACGGGTCGACGTCGCCGGCCGGGCCGGCGAAGAGGTCGAGGCTCTCGGCGACGATGGTCCAGACCCGGACGAGGAAGCGATAGCAGCCGTCGAGACCCTCCTCCGCCCAGGCGAACTCCTTGTCCGGCGGCGAGGCGAAGAGGATGAAAACGCGCATGGCGTCGGCCCCGTAGCGCTCGAAGATCTCGTCGGGATCGACGATGTTTCCCTTGGACTTGGACATGGCCGAGCCGTCCTTGGTCACCATGCCCTGGGCCAGGTAGTGCGGGAAGGGCTCGGCGATGTCGGTCATCCCGAGATCGCGCAGGACCTTGGTGAAGAAGCGCGAATAGATCAGGTGCAGGATGGCGTGCTCGACGCCGCCGATGTAAAGGTCGACGGGCAGCCACTTCTTGGCGTCCTCGGGCCGGAACGGCAGCGAGGTCTCGCGCGGCGAGCAGTAGCGGAAGAAGTACCACGACGAATCGACGAAGGTGTCCATCGTGTCCGTTTCGCGCCGGGCCGGGCCGCCGCATTTCGGGCAGGTCGCGTGGACGAAGCCCTCCAGGCGCTCGAGGGGCGAGCCCTCCTCGCCGGTGAACTCGACGTCGAACGGCAGCTCGACGGGCAGGTCCTTGTCGGGCACGCCGACGACGCCGCAGCGGTCGCAGTAGATGACCGGGATGGGCGTCCCCCAGTAGCGCTGGCGGGAGATGCCCCAGTCCCGGAGCCGGAAGATGGTGCTGCGCCGGCCGAAGCCCTTGTCCTCGGCGTGCTTCCCCATCTCCTCCATGGCCTTGTCGTTGGGCAGGCCTGAGAACGGGCCGGAGTTGACCAGGACGCCCGGCTCTTCGAACGGTTCCGCGGGCTCGGCGTCGAACCTTTCGCCGGCCTTGTCCGGCGGAGCGATGACCGTCCGGATGGGGATGCCGTAGGCCTTGGCGAACTCGAAGTCGCGGGCGTCGTGGGCCGGAACGCCCATGATCGCGCCGGTGCCGTAATCCATCAGGACGTAGTTGGCGATCCAGATCGGGATGCGCTCGCCGGTGAAGGGGTTGACGGCCTTGCGGCCGGTGTCGACGCCGTCCTTCTCGGTCTCGCCGACGTCCCGGCGCTTGCGCATCTCGGCCGCCGTCCGGGCCACCCAGGCGCCGAGCTCCTTTTCCCGCGGCCCCCGGATGAGCTCGGCGACGACCGGGTGCTCGGCCGAGACGACGAGGAAGGTCGCGCCGTAGATCGTGTCGATGCGGGTCGTGAAGACCTCGATGTCCGTCGCCGTCCCCTCGAGGCCGAAGCGGACGTGGGCGCCGGTGCTCTTGCCGATCCAGTTCTTCTGCATCTGCAGGACGTGCTCGGGCCACTTGCCCAGGGCGGCGTGGCCGGACAGGAGCTCGTCGGCGTAGGCGGTGATCTTGAGGAACCACTGCTCCATCTTCTTCTGCGTCACGGGCGTTTCGCAGCGCCAGCAGCCGCCGCCGACGACCTGTTCGTTGGCCAGGACGGTCCGGCACTGCGGGCACCAGTTGACCCAGCTCTCCTTGCGGAAGGCCAGGCCGCGCTCGAGCATGCGCAGGAAGATCCACTGGTTCCACTTGTAGTATTCGGGCAGGCAGGTGTTGACCTCGCGGTCCCAGTCGTAGCTGATGCCCAGGCGCTGCAGCTGGGTGCGCATGTGGGCGACGTTGCCGAGGGTCCAGGTCTGCGGGTGGGTGCCGCGCTTGATGGCCGCGTTCTCGGCCGGCATGCCCAGGGCGTCCCAGCCGATCGGGTGCAGGACGTTGGCCCCGGCCATGCGCTTCTGCCGGGCGATGACGTCGCCGATGGAGTAGTTGCGGACGTGGCCCATGTGGATGCGGCCGGACGGATAGGGATACATCTCCAGGCAGTAGAACTTCGGGCGGGCGGGGTCCTCGGTGGCCGCGAAGGCCCGCCGCTCGGCCCAGGCTTTCTGCCATTTCGCCTCGATCGCGGCAAAGTCGTAGGTCTCGATCATGATCCTAAATTCCTCTCAAGAACGGGCTTTTCATCTTAGTTTCATTCCCCCGGCAAGTCAAGGAATCGCCGGGCCGCTTTCGGGGGGCCGTCGCGAGGCCCGAACCCCGGGCGAACGTGGAATTCGCCGGGATGAATGGCTATACTGGGGAGGCGCGGAACGGAGATGAGCTTCCTCGAGATCGATCGCCTGTCGGCCGGGTACGACGGCCGGACCGTCATCCACGACGTCTCGCTGGCCGTCGAGCCGGGGGAGTTCGTGGCCATCCTGGGGCGGAACGGCTCCGGCAAGAGCACGCTGATCAAGGCCGTCCAGAACCTCATCGGCCGGTCCGCGGGCCGGGTCCGCTGCGGCGGCGAGGACGTTTCCGGCCTGGGCCCGCGGCGGCTGGCCGCCCGGATCGCCTACGTCTCGCAACTGGCCGAGCCGGTCTTCGAGTACACCGTCGGGGAGATCGTCCTGATGGGCCGCTTCGCCCGCCAGGGCCGGCTGGAGCGGTTCTCGGCCGAGGACGAGGCCGCCGCGGCCGAGGCCATGCGCTGGACCGATGTGGAGGCCCTGCGCGGCCAGCGGCTGTCCCAGCTGAGCGGCGGCGAGAGCCAGCGGGTGTTCATCGCCCGGGCCCTGGCCCAGGACGCGCCGCTGCTCCTGCTCGACGAGCCCAGCAGCCACCTCGATATCGCCTACCAGGTCGAGATCTACCGTCTCCTGGCCCGTCTGCAGAAGGAGCGGGCCAAGGCCGTCATGGTCGCCGAGCACAACATCAACCTGGCCGCGGCCTACGCCGGGCGCCTGGTGTTCCTGGCCGGCGGGACGATCGCGGCCGAGGGACCGCCCGAAGAAACGGTCACCGCCGGGAACATCCGCCGGATCTTCGGGGCCGACGTCGACATTCGCGCCAACTCCCGCAGCGGCCGGCCGGAGGTCTCGCTGGCCGGCGTCGGGGAGAAGCCATGAGCGGGCCGGCGGCCGGCCGAAGCTTCGCGGGCCCCGCGGTCCTGGCGGCCTTCTGCCTGCTCCTGGCGTCCGTTTCGGCCGCGGCCGCCCAGGACGTCCGGGACGACCTCGGCCGGCCCTTCCCCCTGCCGGCCGAGACGCCGCGCCGGATCGTCTCCATGGCCCCGAACATCACCGAGATCCTCTTCGCCCTCGGCCTCGGCGGCCGGGTCGTCGGCGTGACCCGTTTCTGCGATCATCCGCCGGAGACCGCCTCCATCCGCCGGATCGGCGGCCTGGTCGACCCGAACGTCGAGGTCATCCGCTCGCTCGACCCCGATCTCGTCATCGCCTTCCGCGGCAATCCTTTGCGCCTCGTCGAGCGGGTCCGCCGGCTCGGCCTGCCCGTCTTCGTGCTCGACATCGGCGAAGGCCTCGACGGCCTGGGACGCCTCGTCGAGCGTCTGGGGCGGGTGACGCGGACGGAAGGCCGGGCGGCCGAGATCGCCGCCTCCCTTCGGGCGCGCCTCGAAGCGGTGGACGCGGCCCTGGGCGGAATCGAGACCCGGCCCAAGGCCTTCGTGCTCCTCTACGGCCAGGGGCTCTGGACGTGCGGCGGTGCGAGCTACGTCAACGACCTCATCGCCCGGGCCGGCGGCGCCAACGTGGCCGCGGCGATGCCGAAGAAATGGATCCTCTACAAGCGCGAGAGGATCATCAAGGACGATCCGGACGTCGTCTTCATCCTGGCCCGATCGCGGGCCGACTTCGAGGCCGGCCGGGAGCGCCTGGTCCGCATGCCCGGGCTGGCCGGCGTCGAGGCGGTCCGGGCGGGCCGGATCTACGAGATCGACGAGAACGCGGCCAGCCGCTTCGGCCCCCGGCTGGTCGACGTCCTGGCCCGCATGGCCGCGCTGCTCCACCCCGAGCGGTTCGGAGGCCCGGCGTGAGCGTCAGGTCCGGCCGGAGGATCTTCTGGGCGGTGTCCCTGTTTTTATTCCTGGCTGGCATGGTCCTTTCTCTCCTGACCGGCCCGGTCATGACGACGCCCGCCGACCTGGTCCGCTTCCTTCGGGCCCCCGATCCCGTGCACGCCGCCATCTTCGTGGATCTTCGCCTGGCCCGGGCCGTCCTGGCCTTTCTCGTCGGGGCCGCCCTGGCCCTTTCGGGGGCCATCCTCCAGGGCTATTTCCGCAACCCGATGGCCGATCCCTTCGTCGTCGGGGTCTCCTCCGGCGCGTCGCTCGGGGCCGTCACGGCCACCCTGCTGGGCTTCGAGGCGGCGGCCTTCGGCTTCAGCGGCCCCGGGCTCTTCGCCTTCGTCTCGGGGCTGGCCATCGTTTCGCTCGTCTATGTCCTGTCCCTTCGCCGCGGCGGCTTCAAGGTCGAAACCCTGCTCCTGACCGGCATCGCCGCCGGGTCCCTGGCCTCGGCCCTGACCTCGTTCCTTCTCTTCATGCGTTCGGACTCCTACGACCGGGCCGTCTTCTGGCTCCTTGGCAGCTTCCAACTGGCCGAGTGGAGCCAGGCGGCGGCCATCGCGCCGTGGGTCGCGCTGGGCCTGGCCGGCTCGATCTGGCTGGCCCGCGACATGGACCTGCTGGCCCTGGGCGACGAGACGGCCCAGGCCCTGGGCAGCCCCGTCCGGCGGGTCCGCAAGGTCTTTCTGGCCCTGTCGGCCCTGCTGGCTTCGCTGGGCGTCGCCGTGAGCGGCATCATCGGCTTCGTCGGACTCGTCGTGCCGCACTGGGTCCGCCTCCTCATCGGCCCGAGCCACCGCCGCCTCTTCGCCGCCTCGGCCCTGGCCGGCGGCACGTTCCTTCTCTATTGCGATCTCCTGGCCCGCAACCTCCTCCCCGCCGAGCTGCCGATCGGCGTCATCACCGCCGCCGTCGGCGCCCCGTTCTTCCTCTACCTGCTCCACAAAAAGCGTTAAGCGCGGGTCATTCAGAGAGGGTCAAACCTACTTTTTACTCAAAAATGAGTAAAAAGTAGGTTTGACCCTCTCTTGGGTTTGGCCGTGTCCGGCGGAACAAGGGCGGCGGCCGGGCCGTATGATAGAATGAGGTTCCATGGACTTTTTTTTCGTCCGCGACTACCGCCGCAAGCCGCGCTTCTTCTCCGCCGGCCCGCTCGGCCCGATCCCGGCCGGCTTTTCCAAAACCCGCGAGATCTGGGAGACGGCCAAGAAGAAGGTCATCGGGCTCAACCCCCGGAGCCTCATCCAGGAACAGGCCTTCGAGCACGCCGGACGGGACGGCCAGGGCCCCCTCCGCATCCTTCACGCCGGGCGCCAGGACGAGCGGACGGTCAAGGCCCGGCTGTTCTTCTTCCTCCAACGCCAGCGGACGCGCCACATCGTCGCCCTGGCCGTCGAGGCCGTCCTCGTCCCGTTCACCGGCCTCATCGCCTTGCTGCCCGGCCCGAACCTCGTTTTCTATGTCCTGGCGATCATCATGATCATCCAGTGGCAGGCCCTGCGCGGCGTCAACCGGGCCCTCCGCCGCGAGCACGAGCTCGTCGCCGATCCCCTTCTCGCCGAATGGGAAGCGGCCGTCGAGGCCCGGGAGGAGGCCCGCTATCCGGAACTCCTCGACCGCCTGGAAAAGGTCCACCGGCTCCCCACCCCCCGCAAGCTGCTCTGGAAATAGGCCGGCCGCAGGGGATCCGGGTCCGGCCCATATGGGGAAATTGACAATCCCCGCCATTTGTCTTACGGTATAGCTGCCATGACGCTGACCCTGAACCAGGTCCTGGGGATCATTTTGACCGTCGCGGCCGTCGTCGCCGTGACCTACCTCGTCCTCTTTTTGAACCAGCTCCGCCGGACCGCCCGGGAAGGCGAGCGGACCCTGATCAAGGCCCAGGAGGCGATGGACGAGTTCAAGGTCATCGAAGCCAAGATCAACGCCAGCCTGAACGACGTCGGGGAGGTCCTGGCGGCGTCGAAGAAGGCCGTCTCCGGCCTCTCGGAGATCTCCCTCTTCCTGACGTCCAAGGTCATCCGGCCGTCGTCGAAGTACTGGCCGATCCTGTTCCCTCTCATCAGTTTCGGCCTGCGGCAGCTGAGGAAAAGAAAGGAGAAGAAGGATGGGTGAGACAAAAGACAGCCATTTCTGGGACTCGCTCCTGACGTTCGCCGTCGGCGCCACGGCCGGCTTCATCCTGGGCATCCTGGTCGCTCCCGCGAGCGGCAAGGAGACCCGCAAGAAGATCAAGGAACAGGCCGCCAAGACCGGAGAAGCGGCCATGGAAGGGTACGAGAAGATCGCCAAGGAGGCCGAGAAGAGCATCCGCCTGGTCAAGGAGAAGACCGGCGAGGGCGTCGACGCCATCCGCGATTTCATCGAGAAGAAGAAGGGCGAGCTGCAGCAGAAGGCCGAAGAGAAGAAGTAGCCGCGCCGCCGTCGTCCGCTCGTCCGCCGGCTTCAGGATCCCGGCCGGTCCCCGCGCCGGGATGATCTTTCCGAGGAACCACAGGCCATGATCAGAATTCCCAAGCGTCCCGCCATCCCCGTTCTGGCCGTCCTGGCCCTGTTCGCCGCCCTGGCCGCCGCGCCGCGCCCGGCCGGGGCCGTCGACCCCAAGACCGCCCGGCGCGTCGACCAGGAGATCGAGAAGAACAAGGCCGGGATCGTCAAGATCCGGCGCTTCATCCACATGAATCCCGAGCTCGGCAACCGCGAGGTCGAGACGGCCCGCCTCATCGCGGCGACCCTCCAACCGCTCGGCTTCGAGGTCCGCACCGGCGTGGCCAAGACCGGGATCGTCGCCGTCCTGCGCGGCGGCCAGCCCGGACCGTCCGTGGCCGTGCGGGCGGACATGGACGCCCTGCCGGTCCAGGAGACGACCGGCCTGCCCTACAAGTCCCTGAACCCCGGCGTCATGCACGCCTGCGGCCACGATGTCCACAGCGCCATCGCCGTCGGCGCGGCCCTGGTGCTCCGGGCCCTCAAGAACGACCTCAAGGGCACCGTCACCTTCCTCTTCCAGCCGGCGGAGGAGGGCGCGCCCGAAGGCGAGGAAGGCGGAGCGGATCTCATGGTCCGGGAGGGGGCCCTCGACAACCCGCCGGTCTCGGCCGTTTTCGGCTTTCATGTCTGGCCCGAGCCGACCGGCCGGGTCCTCTTCGCCACGGGTAACGTGACCGCCGCCTCCGACAGCTTCACCATCGTCGTCAAGGGCCGCAGCGCCCACGGCGCCCGCCCGCAGGAGGGCGTGGACGCCGTCGTCATCGCCGCCGAGATCGTCACCGCGCTCCAGACGGTCGTCAGCCGGGCCTCGGACCCGACCGACCCGGCCGTCCTGACCGTCGGCACCATCTCCGGCGGCACCCGCCGCAACATCATCGCCGACCGCGTCGTCCTCGAGGGCACCATCCGGACCCTGAGCGAGGCCAACCGCAAGAAGTTCCCGGCCCTCATGGAGAGCATCGTCAAGAACATCACCGGGATCTACGGCGCCGGCTACCAGTATGAGTATAACCCGGGCAACCCGTCCGTCTTTAATAATCCGGAGCTGGCCGCGTCCATGACGCCGACGCTGGTCCGGCTCCTGGGCAAGGACCGGGTCATCGAATGGAAGCCGCAGATGATCGGAGAGGATTTTGCCTTCCTGGCCCGCAAGGCCCCCGGCTTCTTCTTCTTCCTGGGCGTCCGGCCCCCCGGCCAGCCGGCGGCGCCGCTGCACAGCCCGGCCTTCAGCCCGGACGAGAACGCCATCCCGATCGGCGTCCGGGTGCTCTGCCACCTCGTCCTCGACGCCCTGGAAGGCCAGAGCGCCCTGGCCGCGGGCCGGCCCGCGTCCTGAAGGTCAGCCCCTATCCCTTCGCCTTCCTGACGGCCGCCCTCGTGGCCGGCATCGCCGCCGGCTCGGCGACGTCCCTGCCGCCGGGGCCCGCCTGGGTCGCGGCGGTCGCCTCCCTGGCCGCCGCTTGGGCCTTCTTCGCCCGGCGCCGCGACCGGGCCGCCGCGGTCCTCGTCCTGGCCGCCGCGACCGCCCTGGGCGCCGCCCATTACGCGGCCGGCCAGCGCCGCTACGAGGCCAATCCCCTGCACACGCTGGCCGCCGGGGGCTACGTCGACGTGACCGGACGGCTTTATCGGTCGCCCGGCCGCGAGCCCGACCGGGACATCCTGTTCCTCGACGTCGCCTCCGTCTCGGCGGACGGACGGGCGAGGCCCGTCCGCGGCCGTCTCCGTCTCGGCGTGCCCTTCGCCCGCGGCCGGCGCCCGCGCCTCGATCTCCTCTCCGGGGACCTCGTCCGGGCCTCTGTCCGGCTCGCCTCCGGCGGCTCGTTCCGCAATTTCGGGACCTTCTCCTACGAGCGATACCTCCGGACCCTGGGCATCCACCGCCGCGGCGCGACAAAGTCCTCCCTCCTCGTCGCCCGGGCCGGGCCCGCCCCGGCCGGCTCGGCCCGGGCCCTGGTGTCGCGCCTCCGCCTGGCCATCCAAGCCGAGCTCGAGCGGCGCTTCCCCGCCCCGGACGGGCTGGACATCTCCCCGGCGGGCGCCGTGCTCGAGGCCCTCCTCCTCGGCGAGGACGGCCGCCTGGACGCGGCCACGGTCGACAACCTCCAGGCGACCGGGCTCTACCATCTCTTCGCCATCTCCGGCGGGCACATCGCCATCATCAACCTGCTCCTCTTCTCGCTCTTCCGCGCCGTCCGCCTCTCCCGCCGGGCCTCGAGCCTGGCCCTGGCCCTGTTCCTGATCTTTTATACCGCGCTCGTCGAAGGCAGCCCGTCGGTGCTGCGGGCCGTGATCATGACCCTGGCCGTCCTGGCGGGCCGGCTCCTGTGGAAGGACGTCCACGTCCTCAACACGATCGCCGCCAGCGCCTTCGCCCTTCTCCTGGCCAACCCGGCCAGCCTCTTCGACGTCGGCTTCCAGCTGACCTACGCCGCGACCCTGACGATCATCCTGTTCATGCCGCCTCTCGCCCGCCGCCTGCCGCGGCTGCCCCTAAAGATCGGCGACCTGGCCGCGATGTCGGCCGCCGCCTTCCTCGGCGCGGCGCCGGTCATCGCCCGCAGCTTCAACCGCGTCTCGTTCTCGTCGCTCCTCCTGAACTTCCCGGCCATCCCCCTGGTCGGGCTGATCATGGGCGTCGGCTACGCCTTCCTGCCGTTCGCCGCCCTCCTCCCCGGCGCCGCCGCGCTCCCGGCCGCGGCCCTCCGGCTCCTCGTCGCGCTCTTCGGCCTGGTCTCCCATTCGCTCGACGCCCTGCCGTTCCTGTCCCCCCGCGTGCCGACGCCAAAGGCCTGGGCGGTCTGCGGCTATTACGCGGCCCTCGGCCTCCTGCTGCTCCGGCCCCGCCGCCGTTTCCAGAGGCCGATCACTCTGGCCGCCGCCCTGGCCTTCGCCGGGCTCGTGGCCGCTTCCCCGTTCCGGGCCTCGCCGGCCGGCCTCCGGGTCACCCTGATCGACGTCGGCCAGGGCGAGTCCATCCTGGTCGAGGTCCCCGGCCGGCGGACCCTGCTCATCGACGGCGGCGGGCTGGCCGGGTCGCCGTTCGACGTCGGCGAGCGGGTCGTCGCGCCCGTCCTCTGGCGCAAGCGCATCACCCGCCTCGACCGGCTGGCCCTGACCCACGCCCATCCCGATCACGCGGGCGGCCTCGCCGCCCTGGCCCGCGATTTCCGGATCGGCGAGTTCTGGGAGGGACGGTCCGCCCCGCCGCAGGGCCCCTACGGCGAGCTCCTCCGGGCGCTGCCGGCCCGGACCGTCCGGCGCCGCTGCGGCCGCGGCGTCCTCCTCGGCCTCGGCCCGGCCGCCGTCGAGGTCCTCCACCCTCTCGACCCCTCCGGGGGCTCTCCGCCGGCCGAGCAGGCCAACGAGGACTCGCTGGTCCTGCGGCTGACATGCGACGGGGTGTCCTTTCTTTTCATGGGGGACGCCGGTCCGGAGGCCGAGCGGGCCCTGCTGGCCTCGGGCATCGGCCTGCGGAGCGACGTGCTCAAGGCCGGCCATCACGGCAGCGCGGCATCCACCTCGGCCGAGCTGCTGGCGGCCGTCCGGCCCAGGCTGGTGCTCGTCTCCGCCGGCGAAGGCAACCCCTACGGCTTCCCCAGCCCCGCCTTCCTGGACCGCTGCGCCCGGGCCGGGGCCGAGGTCCTGCGGACCGACCTCGATGGCGCGGTCGAGGTCCGGGCGGCGGGCCGCCGCCTGATCGTCCGGACCGCCGCCTCCCGCCGGCTTGGCGCCGGGCCGCACCCGGGTTTGACACGCGCGACTAAATCCAAGATAATCCCCCTGGACTGAAGGAGGGTCGACCCATGAGGACGACGAGGCGGCTGGCGGCGCTTTTCCTGCCCCTTCTTCTGATTTCCTTTCTCCAGGCCCAGAGCCTGGCCGACCTGGCCAAAAAAGAGAAGGAGCGCCGGGCGGCCGTCAAGGGCAAACCGGCCGCCGTGATCACCTCGGCCGATGTGGCCAGGGTCAAGAAACGCCCGGCGGTCGAGACGACGCAGGAGTTGGTCGCGGAAGAAGCGGCCGCCGAAGGGGCGGAGGCCAAATCCCAGGAGGGCGCGGTGCCGGCCGCGGCCGTCGCGGGCGCCGAGGCCGCCGCCGTCGAAGCCAAGCCCGAGGCGGCCGAGGCCGAGCCGGCGAAGCCGGTCGAGACGCCGACGGAGCAGGCCAGGGCCGAAGCCCTCAAGAGCGCCGAGGCCCGGACGGCCGAGCTGCGGCAGGCGGCCGAGGACAAGCAGCAGCTGGTCGAGCTCCTGACGCTCAAGATGAACGCGCTCTACCAGGAATTCTACTCGCTCGACAATCTCAAATCGCGCGAGCTCTTGCAGGCCCAGATCAGCGACACCTACGACAAGCTGCTCAAGGCCCAGGTGGACGCCCAGAAGGCGGCCAGGGACCTCGAGGATTCCCTCGCCCAGGCGAAGCAGCCGTCGATCTGGATCCGCTAACCCGCGCCGGGGCTTTCGGGTCCCGCTCGCGCACGACAAGGACGATCATGACCGCCAAGCCCAAGACCGCCGCGCCCGGAGCCGATGCCCCCCGGGCCGACAAGCGCCGGACGACCGAGCTCCGGCCCCTTCGCATCACCCTCGACTACATCGATTTCGCCGACGGCTCCGCCCTGGTCGAATGCGGCCGGACCCGCGTCCTGGCCGCGGCTACGATAGAGGAGCGCGTGCCGCCGTTCCTGCGCGGCTGCGGCCGGGGCTGGGTGACGGCCGAATACGCCATGCTGCCCCGGGCCACGGCCGAGCGGACGCCGCGCGAGCGCACGGCCGGCCGCATCTCCGGCCGGACCCAGGAGATCCAGCGCCTGGTCGGCCGGGCCCTCCGGGCCGTGACCGACCTCGAGGCCCTCGGCGAGCGGCAGATCATCATCGATTGCGACGTCATCCAGGCCGACGGCGGAACGCGGACGGCCTCGGTGACGGCCGGCTGCGTCGCCCTGGGCCTGGCCCTCAAGAAGATGATGGACCAGGGGCTGGTCGGCCAGATGCCCCTGCGCCACCTCGTGGCCGGCGTCAGCGTGGGCCTCGTCCGCGGCCGGCCTCTCCTCGACCTGGACTATTCCGAGGACTGCCAGGCGGACTTGGACATGAACGTCATCGAGACCGACCGCGGCGAGCTCGTCGAGGTCCAGGCCGGGGCCGAGAAAGGCCCCTTCGGCCGCCGGGACCTGACGGGGCTGCTCAAGATGGCCGACAAGGGCATCGCCCGGATCATCCAGGCCCAGAAAAGGGCCCTCAAGGAAAAGAGCATCCTCTTCATGGCCTACGGGTACAAAGATAAATGAGCCGGGCCCCGGCTTCGGCTTGACAACCTTCCCCGATAATCCATAGAATCAAGCCTCTCTAACCCAATTCACCGAGAGGCCCGGAAGCCGGCCGGAGGGGCGTTTTTTTACGAATTCCGCCCCCCCCCACGGCCGGGAAAGCCTTCTCGAGGAGGTCGCTATGCACCTGACATCCTGGCTCATCCTCGCCGGCGCCGTCGTCGCCTTTTTCGCCCTGGTCATCCTGGTCATGGCCCTGCGCTACCGCAAGGTCGGGCCGAACGAGGCCCTCATCATCGCCGGCGGCCGCAAGCGCTCCATCGCCCGGGCCGACGGCACCAGGCAGAAGGTCGGCTACCGCTACCGCCTCGGCGGCGGCGTTTTCGTCTGGCCGGGCATGGAAAAGGTCTACGTCCTCCCCATGGACATCATCCCCGTCGGCATCCGCACGCCCGAGGTCCTGACCAGCGGCGGGGTGCCGATCATGGCCGAGGCCTCGGCCCAGGTCAAGATCGACTCCTCCGAAGAGACCATCCACCGGGCCGCCGAGCAGTTCCTGGGCAGCGGCCGCGACGGCGTGCGCGACGTGGCCGTGAACGTCCTCGAGGGCAAGGTCCGCGAGGTCATCGGCGGCATGTCCGTCGAGGAGATCTACCGCGGCCGCTCGGAGTTCTCCAAGCGCGTCACGGCGGCCGTCAAGGAGGATTTCCAGGCCATGGGCCTGGTCATGCTCTCCTTCTCCCTCAAGGACATCAGCGACACGCAGGGATACATCGACGCCCTGAGCAAGCCCCAGATCGCCGCCGCCAAGCGCGACGCCTCGATCGCCCAGGCCGAGACCGAGAAAGAGTCGATCATCAAGTCGTCCATGGCCCGCAAGGAGGCCGAGGTGGCCCGGCTCCAGTCCGAGGCCCAGATCGCCAAGGCCCAGTGGGAGAACGAGGCCAAGAAGGCCGAGTCCCAGGTCCTGGTCAACGCCAAGAAGGCCCAGGCTGACTTTTCCTACGAGCTCGAGCGCAATCGCATCAGCCAAGAGCTGAAGAAAGAGGAAGCCCGGGTCCGGCAGGTCGAGAAGGAAGAAGCCATCAAGATCGAGCAGCTCGAGATCGCCCGCAAGGAAAAAGAGCTCGAGTCCACGGTCATCAAGCCGGCCGACGCCCGCAAGTACCAGATCAAGGCCGAGGCCGAGGCCGAGGAGTTCCGCATCACCGCCGAGGCCAAGGGCAAGTCCGAGGCCCTCAAGCTCGAGGGCCTGGCCGGGGCCGACGAGATCCGGGCCAAGGGCTCGGCCGAGGCCGAGGCCATGATGAAGAAGGCCCAGGCCTGGGAGAAGTACACCCAGGCCGCGGTCATGGACACCTATATCAAGGCCCTGCCCGAGCTGGCCAGGGCCGTCTCGGAGCCGCTCTCCAAGGTCGACAAGATCGTCATCGTCGGCGGCGACAAGGAGCTCGGCACGACCAAGATCACCGGCCAGGTGGCCCAGGTCCTGGCCCAGATGCCCGAGGTCGTCAAGTCCCTGACCGGCGCCGACATCCGGGAATTCCTGAAGTCCAAGCTCTCTCCCGAGGCCAAGGACGCCAAGAAGTGAGCCCCCGGCCGGACGGCGAGGCAGGTGAATCATGATCTCCGAAAGAGTCCAGCGCATCGGCGCCTCCCCCACGCTGAAGATCTCGGCCAAGGCCAAGGCCATGAGGGCCGAGGGCCTCGACGTCGTCGACCTCAGCGTCGGCGAGCCCGACTTCCCGACCCCCGAGAACATCAAGGAGGCCGGGATCAAGGCCATCCGCGACAACTTCACGAAATATACCGAGAGCGACGGCATCCTGGCCCTGCGCAAGGCCATCGCCAAGCGGCTCAAGGAGGACTACGGCGTCGAGTACGGGCCTAAGCAGATCATCGTCTCGGCCGGGGCCAAGGCCTCCCTCTTCCACGTCGTCCAGGCCCTGGTCAACGAGGGCGAGGAGGTCATCGTCCCCGCGCCCTACTGGGTCACCTACCCCGAGTGCATCGCCCTGGCCAAGGGCAAGCCGGTCATCGTCCCGACCCGGGAGGAGGACGGCTTCCGGCTGACGCCCGAGGCCCTCAAGTCGGCGATCTCGCCGGCCACCAAGGCCGTCATCCTCAACAACCCGTCCAACCCGACGGGCGGCGCCTACACGAAGGACCAGCTCCTGGCCCTGGCCGAGGTCGTCAAGGGCGAGGACCTCTACGTCATCGCCGACGAGATCTACGCCAGCCTGGCCTACGACAACTTCAAGTTCACGAGCTTCGCCGCGCTCGGCGAGGACATCCGGAAGAAGACCGTCCTCGTCAACGGCGTCTCCAAGTCCTACTCGATGACCGGCTGGCGCATCGGCTTCACCGCCGGGCCGCCCGAGGTCATCGACGGCATGTCCAAGATCCAGAGCCATACGACCTCCAACGCCTGCTCCATCGCCCAGAAGGCGGCGCTCGAGGCCTACGAGGGGCCCCAATACGAGGTCCAGAAGATGGTCGCCGAGTTCCAGCGCCGCCGCAACTACTGCCTGATGCGGCTGGCCGCCGTGCCGGGTCTGGCCTGCTTCAAGCCCCAGGGGGCCTTCTACCTCTTCCCCAACGTCAAGTCGTTCTACGACAAGGAGGCCAACGGGGCCAAGATCCGCAATTCCTACGGCCTGGCCTACTACCTGCTCAAGGAGGCCCGCGTGGCCATCGTCCCCGGCGACGCCTTCGGGGCCGACGACTACATCCGCCTGTCCTACGCCACGTCGATGGCCAACCTCGAGAAGGCCATGGACCGGATGACCGAGGCCCTGGCCGGGCTCAAGACGGCCAAGAAGGTCCGCCGCCTGGCCCTGAGCAACGCCGTCACGCGGGTGAAGAAGGCCGTGCCCGTCGAGGCCGTCGCCGACGCCCGGATGCGCGACGCCCTGGTCGCGGAGATGGAAAGCCACCTCGGGTACGAGGGCCGCTACGAGTGGAACGCCCGCATCGGCGGCACCGTCCTCCAGCTCCGGACCAATGTCGCCCACCTCAACGATTTCTGGGTCGAGAGCTTCCCGCCCGCCCCGGCCGAGGCCGACGTCCGGCCGCACGGCGTCATCTACGCCGTCGACGGCATCGCCGGCCGCGAGCCGCGGGGCTTCTATCACGAGGCGACGCAGACCGGGATCCTGGTCAACACCGACCTCTTCGCCTCGCTCCGCGGCCTGGCCCTCGGCCTGGCTATGGACATCGCCGCCCGCTCGGGCGGCGGCGCCGCCGGCGCGGTCCGGGGCATGTCGGTCGACCTGGACGGCCGCGGCCTCATCTTGGTCGGCCCCCCGGGGACGAAGAAGACGGAGCTCGTCTTCGAACTCCTGGCCGACCACCGCTTCAAGCTCCAGGCCAACGACCTCGTCTTCGTCGAGGTGGCCGGCGGCCGGGCCCAGGCCGAGCGCGTCGAGCGCAAGCTCTACATGCCCACGTCCGCGGTCGAGCTCGACGGACGCCTGGCGGGGCTCTTTGACCGCTGCAAGTGCGAGAACGTCGTCGTCCGCAAGGAGGACTGCCAGGACGGCGAATGCCGGCGGGCCGACGATTGCCGTCTCGACCGGGGCTCGGCGTACTGCTACAAGGCCGCCAAGGAGGCCCACGCCCTGCTCGACCCGGCCTGGCTCGGCCCGGCCGCGGCCGTCCGGCGGACGGACCTGCGCTGGCTCGTCCTGCTCCGGAACGACGCGACATCCCCGGCCGTGGTCGAGCTCACGCCGGAGGAAGCCCTGCGGGCCCTGGAGGCCGGGGAAGCGGCCGGGGCCAGGAGGTCCCTGGCCGGAGGCCAGCCGCAGCCCTTCTACAACCCCCACCTTCTCGGGGCATCGCCGGAGAAGATCGAGGCCCAGCGGGCCTTCTTCGGGCGGCTCGCCGATGTCGTCCGCTGCGTCCTCTTCAACAGCGGCGCCGCCGGGGCGGAGCGGCTCAAAGAACTGGTTGCGTCGGGGCGCTGAGGCCCTTCCCGGGGGGTCGGCCCGGTTGGCTAGCCTCCCGCGGTGAGGCTCCTCCTCGAAATATCACCCGGGCCTTCACCGGGGCCGATGATTGTCCCCCCAGGTGGCTTCCCGCCATACTGCATAACGGGGGAACGTCCCCCCGGGAGTCGCCTTGAACGGGTGCCGCATTTGCTATATAAAAGGGATAAGGCCGTGATAGAGGGATATCTCATGGACAGACAGGTGCGGCGTCCTGCTCCGCGGGGATTCACCATGATCGAGGTGCTGGTCGTCCTCGGCATCATGGGTATCTTCCTGGTCGTCTCCTACCCCAGCATCATGAACACGATGTCCGTGCGCAACCTCGAGAACGCGACGCGCGAGATCCAGACGTTCCTGCAGCAGACCAAGGTCCAAGCCGTCAACACCCGGGTCGCCCATCGCGTCCGCTTCTATCACCTGGGAGGGGGAGCGGCCTGGGCCTACCAGATGGAGAGCCTCCAGGAGGACGGCACGACCTGGGCTTCGGCCCACCAGGGGCCGCCCAAGACCATCTCCCTGAGGTTCAACGTCACCATCGCCCTGCCGATCGATACGACGACGGGCGATCCCGTGGCCGTCTTCTCCTCTCTCGGCATGTTCCCCCAGTACACCGTCGGTCAGAACTCGATCGCCCTGCAGAGCCCGAAGCTCCTGCGCCAGGGCCAGGACGACGAGCGGGTCCTGAGCATGTACATGGGCGGATCGATCCAGTACGTCAAGAGGAAGAGCGTTTGAGATGAGACAACCGAAGCGAACCCGCGGTTTCAGCCTGATCGAGGTCCTGGTCGGCCTGTTCCTCGTCGCCGTGGCCGTCCTCGGCCTGGCCCAGCTTTTCCTCATCGCCGTGGCCAACAACCGGAACGCCGACCGGGTCGCCAACGCGACCTATCTCGCCCAGCAGCAGATCGACTGGCTCCGCGGCCTGACCGCGGCCGAGCTGAGCGCCTGGGGCAACGTCACCGACGAGCTCATCGACATGAACGCCGACGGATCGAACGACTACCGGCGCGTGACCTCGATCTCCATGGCCACGGCCGTGTCCTACGGGATCCAGGTCCGCATCTATTCGGCCGAGCACATCGCCGTCGCGGATCCCCAGGACCTCATCGACCAGCCCGACCGCTACCGGGCCCGGGCGTTCATCTCGACGATCATCACCAGGTAAGGGAGCAAAGGCCGTGAAAAGACGTCTCCGCGCGCATGCCCTCCGGCGCCCGGGCGGGTTCACCATGATCGAGCTCCTGGTCGGCGCCAGCGTCATGCTGGCGGCCGTCCTCGGCGCCCTGGCCATCTATGCCCGGAGCAACAAGGTCTCCGCCGAGCAGCAGATGGTCACCGAGATCCAGAACGACGTCCGGTCGGCGATGTTCTTCCTGACCCGCGACCTGCGCATGGCCGGGGCCGGCCTGCCCGAGGAATTCGCGTCCTATTTCGTCCAGGGCTGGGACAACGAATCCCAGACGGGCGGCGGCGAAGTCCAGCCCGACCGCATCCGCCTCATGGGCAATATCGACGATCCGCTCAACCTGTCCATCCACAGTTATCAGGGCTCGTCGGTCACGGTCGACCTCGAGGACTACAGCTTCGAGCAGTACTCCTATCCGGACGAGTTCTACGCCAACAAGATGGTCGTTATCCTGCCGAACCCGGATTCGGCCTGCCGGGCGGCCGAGATCCGGGTCATCACCCACGTCACGCACAACACCGGCGGCAACACCGAGAAGATCAACTGCTCGCCCGGCCTGGCCCCCGGTGTCGACCCGCCGGGCGGCCTGTCGGGGACCTGCCCGGACTCCAACAACTACGACGGCGGCTCCGTCAGCTTCATCAACGTCAAGGAGTACTGGCTGGACACGACCGGGGCGGCCGCCGGCGCCGCCATGACGGAGGCCAACGGCTACGTCGGCGAGGCCGGCGTCCTCTACTGCACCCACAACGGCGTCCATTTCCCGATCGCCCGGAACATCGAGAATTTCCAGGTCGAATACAACGGCGACATGAACATGGACAACGACCTCGACGGCTGGTCGCCCTGGAACGACGGCTGGGGCATCGACGAGATCGCCCGGCTCCAGCAGATCCGGATCTGGATCCTCGGCCGGACGCCGCAGGCCCTGACCTCGGTCGGCAAGACCGTGCCCGGCGGCGTCCATGTCTATCGCCGGCCGCTCCTCTCCAACAGCCCCGCGGCGGCGGCCGACGACATGCACCGCCGGTTTCTGATGGACTCGACGTCCAACGTTCGGAACATGAGCCTCAACCTCTACAACATCGGTCAGAGATGAGGAGCGCCCCCATGAACATGCTTCAGCACCGCGCCTCCCGGGAGCGGGGCTCCGGCCTCATCGTCGTCATCATGATCGTGGCCTTCATGCTGGCCGTGGGCATCCTCCTGATCTCGGTCACGGGGACGAGCCCAAGGGTCTCCGAGAGCCTGCGCCTCCAGGACATGGCCTTCAACGCGGCCGAGGCCGGCTTCAACGCCGCCTGGGCCGCCCTCAACGACGCCTTCGTCACCTCGACCTACACGTCGTTCAGCGGGCATTACCACAACGACTACGACGGCCAGCCCAACGTCCTCGACGACCCGGCCCTGGCCAACCCCTACTATTTCCGCAAGCTGACCGACGCCCAGATCGTCGCCGACTGCCAGGCCCACGCGGACGATTATGCCGGCACGATCATCTTCAACGCCGAGCCGCTGTCCGCCGATCCGCGCTGCTCCTACACCGTCTTCCTCATCAACGACGAAGCGCCGGGGACGGTCACGGCGGACGATCACGACTGCATCCTGCTCTGTATCGGTCGGGGGCCGCGGGACACCTACAAGCGGCTCGAGATCGTTATCGAGGTCGGATCCTGACGATCCGCGAAAGGGGAACGGATATGACGAGCAAAGGCTTGAAACGCCAAGGGAGCCTGGTCGTCCTGGCCGCGATCGGCGCGATCGCCGCGGCGGCCGTCCTGCTGCCGCGGCTCTGGCCCCAGGTCCAGAACTGCACCCAGACGACGCAGGCCTTCACGGAGAATTTCAACGGGCTCGACTACAAGGACACGGCCAATTCGTCGGTCGACGGCTGGACGGCGGCCGCCAAGGGGCCGATCACCCTGCCGGTCCTGGGCTCGAACTTCGCCGTGGGCTCGGCCGCCAGCATGGGCGGCTACATCTACGCCGCCGCGTCCGGCGACTTCACGGGCGACGGCTATCCCGACCTCGTCGGCCTCGAGATCGGCGGCCAGGTCGCCAGCCCGCGGGTCGCGCCGTATTCCCAGCTCGTCCTGGTCCGCAACCAGTACGCCACGAATCCCGACGAGCCCTTGGCCATCGATTGGACCGAGGTCTACGATTCCTTCGGCAGCATCTACACCGGCCCGGCCTGCATCACGGTCGGCGATTACAATCATGACGGCTTGCTCGATTTCTTCTTCATGCGCAATTCGTCCGACCAGTTCGGCTACACCAATTTCCTGGCCAAGATGTACATCAACACGGGCACGGCCACGAACCCGAATTTCTCCGCCTCGAGCTCGCTCAACCTCGACTTCAGCTCGAGCCTGCGCTGCACGGTCGGCTCGGGCCGGAACGCCACGACCTACTATGTCTACAACTACTGGGCGACCAACCACCTCGCCTCCGTCGACATCGACAAGGACGGCGACACGGACATCCTCATGATCAGCCAGGACAAGGTCTTCCTCCTCCGCCAGGGCAGCGGGACGTGGCGGCTGGCCAAGTGGTCCCTGGGCGAGCTGAGCTACGGCGGCGCGGCCGGGCGGACGGGCTACTCGGGCTACCCCGGCGGCTCGGCCATCGCCGCCGCCGATTTCGACGGCGACGGCGACATCGACGTCATCTGCGGCTCGGTCGGCACGGCCGACTACCTCGTTTTCTACCAGAACGACGGGAAGAACGTCTTCACCCGGAGCACCATCGCCATCCCCAACGCCGGCTGCTACGGCGTCGACGCCATCATGGCCGCCGACTTCACCAACGACGGCCGGATCGACGTCTTCGTGGCCACGGACGCCATGTACCGCCGCTCCATCGGGCTGGCGGCGGCCGAAGGCCGGATCTGGTTCCTCCGCAACGAGACCGTCAACTACGCGATCGGCTGGACGTTCAAGTGCCTCAACGCCTGCGTCACGCCGACGCCGGACCCGTACGACATCGACATCGGCGCCTACCTCGACATCGACAACGACGGCGACATGGACGTCGTCATCTGCGACGCCAACCATTCCGGCGACTATTACCTCGTCGAGAACCAGCTGGCCGGCGTCTTCGCCCTTTACGGCCAGGGCGTCTCGACGAACGTCGGGGTCGGCATCCTCGATCCGTCGCTCCACGCCGTCACCCAGGTCCGGGTCACGGATCTGGCCCAGCACGTCATGGGCGGGGACTCCTCGGGCCTGGCCATGACGCTGTACTTCTCCAACAACGGCGGCCGGCAGTGGGAGTTCTACAAGAGGTTCGAGGGCTCGGAGATCACCAACGCGTCCAACCTCGACTGGTACGAATTCAAGTCGTTCGGGGCCGACCTCCGCTGGAAGGCCGTGCTGACGGCCGCCGAAGACACCATGGACGACTACGACGGCGCCTCGTACCAATCGCCGGCCATCTCGTCGATCGCCATCGAGTACATCTACGTCGACCGGCTCGAATACTCGCGGGCCTCGGCCGCGGCCACCGTCGTGGCCCGCAGCGGCACGCCGACCAAGCTGGTCATCAGCGCCTCGTTCATCTACCCGGGCGACGAGGGCCAGCTCCGGGCCTACAACGTCACCAACGTCTCCATCGCCTCGGGGACGGCCTCGCAGCTCTACACCCTGTCCACCTCGGACCTGAGCTCCGCCTCGGGCCGGTCCGTGTCCATCTCCGACGCCTCGATCCTCTGGGACGCCGGGCAGCTGCTGGCCGACCGGGCCGCCGACGCGCGGACGATTTACACGGCCGTCCGTGAGGACGCCGACCTGGCCAATCCCCTGGTCCGGACCGAATTCACCGTCGCCAACGAGGCCACGCTCGGCCCCCTGATCGACGACGTCCAGAACGACAACGCCGGGCTGATCGAATTCATCCGCGGCGTCGGACGGGATTGGAAGCTGGGCGACATCAACCGCTCGACGCCCGTCGTCGTCGGGCCGCCGAGCAGGGATGCCGCCCTCATGGGCGACTCGGCCGCGGACACGAGCTACGCCGATTTCAAGACGACCTACGCCAACCGCAGCCCGGTCGTCTTCGCCGGGGCCAATGACGGCATGCTCCATTGCTTCGACGTCCTGACCGGCGAGGAGCTCTGGGCCTTCATCCCCTACAACCTCCTGCCCAAGCTGAAGGAGATGTACCAGTTCGACGCGGCCGACCCGTCCTTCCATTTCTTCATGCCCTCCCAGACCGGCTACGTTGACGCGACGCCGGCCGTGGCCGACGTGCAGATCAGCGGCGCCTGGCGGACCGTCCTCGTCTGCGGCCAGGGGCCGGGCAGCGGCAGCGTCCTGGCCGGCGGGCTGAACTATTACTGGGCCCTCGACGTCACGGACCCGCTGAATCCCCAGCCGCTCTGGGAGATCACCCACACGGACTCGACCTCGGGCATGCGGACCATGGGCGAGACGCGGTCGACCCCGGCCATCGGCAAGATCAGCGTCCTGGGGCTTCCCCTCTGGGTCGCCTTCATGGGCTCCGGCTACGACAACGACACCTCCTCGACCATCGCCGGGACCTACTTCTACACCGTACGCATCGACACGGGCGAGATCATCTCGGCCCTGCCCGTCGCCGCGGACGTCGACACCAGCGCCTTCACCGGGGACAAGGAGGCCTACCGCTACACCAATATCGCCCCGGCCATCGTCGCCGGGCCGGCGGCCGTCGATAACGACTCGGACGGCTACGTCGAATACGTCTATGTCGCCGACCTCGACGGCCGGGTCTACCGGCTGGACGCGTCCGTGACCATCGTCGGCAACTGGGCCCTGACCCCTATCTACGTGGACTACCTGAACTACCCCATCTCCACCCGGCCGGCCGTCTGGCTCAACCCCTACGAATCGACGCCGACGCCGCCCCGGGTCTATTTCGGGACGGGCGGCCACGACCGCAACCTGGGGACCTACAACCCCGGCACGGACGAGCTGGCCGGACGGACTTTCTCGTTCGTCGGCCTCATCGACGGGGGGCCCGACCAGACGCCGAGCAAGGACTGGGTGGAATGGTACATTGGCGATCCGACGCTTCTCGGCGGCCTGCCCGCGACCAAGGACACGGGCGACCTGGGCACCGGCTACAAGGTGTGGGCCGACCCGGTCCTGGCCGACAACATCATTTATTTCAGCACGCTCAGCGGCAGCATCGAGGCGGCCAATCCCTGCACGAACCTCGGTTCGGGCGGCCAGCTCTACGGCCGGTACGTGCGCCAGGCCTCGTCCATCCCGGTCGGCGGGACGGCCTTCCGGGCGACGTCAGGCGCGCCGCCGGAGTACCTCCAGCTCCAGAGCAAGGCCCGGCAGTCCGTGACCGTCGGCGAGGCGGCCTACGACGACGCCAACAAGATGAACAAGCGCGACGTCTACGTCCAGGAATACAACTCGACCATCGAGCAGCTCGTCCAGCCGATCGGCTCCCTGCTCCGGGTCAAGTCCTGGCGGGAGGTTTATCAGGTCATTCGGTGATCGCCCCGCCGGGCCCGCCGGCCGTATTGACTTACGCTCCGCGGCCGGCAATAATGGGGCGGGGATTTGTGTCATGAAGAAAGCGCTCTTGATCTTCGCCGTGCTCGGGCTTTGCGCCCGCCTGGGAGCCCAGAGCCTCGTCGACCTGGCCAAGGCGGAAAAGGCGCGCCGCGAGGCCCTCAAGGGCCATTCGGCCGTCCTCATCCGTAACCGGGACCTCCTGGCCGTCAAGAAGACCCCGGCCGTGGAGGTCCTCCCGGCCGAAGGGGAGGAAACGGGCGAGGCGCCGCAGCCCGCGGCCCCCGCCGCCGGCGACCGGACCATCCCCGAGGGCACCCAGATCGTCCCCCGGGTCGAGGCCGACGGGCCGGCCCTCATGGGTGATCAGGCTGCCGGACGGCCGAATTCCTCGACCAAGGTCCTCGAGGCCCAGCTCCAGGCCGCGGAGGAGCGGGTCGATCTGCTGGAAACCAAGATGGCGGCCCTGCGCCAGCAATACGAATCCCAGGACGCAATGGTGCCCGGCTACGTCATCCAGCAGCAGATCGCCGAGACCAGCGAGAACCTGGCCAGGGCCCAGGCCCAGCTGGCCCGGATCCGCGGCGAGCTGGATAAGCGGAAGGCGGGGACCAGCCAGGGGCTGAGCGATATCGAGCGCTGATTCCGGATGACCGCGGCCCGGCCGCCGGGCTCGGGGCCTTACGATCAGGCCGCCGCGCTCTCGATCTTTTCCGCCAGGATATGCAGCAGAAAGAGGTGCGCTTCCTGGACCCGGGCCGTCGAACGGCTGGGCACCTCCAGCAGATGATCGGCCAGCGGCGCGACATCACAGCCCTCGCTCCCCGTCAGGGCGATCGTTAGCAGGCCTCCGGCCCGGGCCGCGACCAGGCCCCGGATCACGTCCGGCGACCGGCCGCTGGTGGTCAGGGCGACGGCGGCGTCGCCCGGACCGCCGAGGGCCTCGATCTGACGGCTGAACACCTGGTCGAAGCCCCGGTCGTTGCCGATGGCCGTCAGCGCCGACGTATCCGTCGTCAGGGCGACGGCCGCCCGGGGCGGCCGGCCATGGTCCATCAGCCCGTTGACGAGCTCGGCAGCGAAATGCTGGGCTTCGGCCGCGCTGCCTCCGTTGCCGAATATGAGGACCTTGCGGCCGGCCCGCAGGGCCGCCGCCAGGGCTTCGGCCGCGGCCTCGATCCGGGGGCCGCTCCGGCGCAGGAGCTCCCGGAGAACCCGGTCGAGCTCCGCCGCCCGGTCATCGGCCATGCTCATGCTTCACCTCCTGCCGTCCGCCCGGCGGCCGCGCCCGCGGCCGGGCGGACATCCGGCCCGGTCCGCTCCCGGCCGCCGAGATCGTGGGCGGACAGGATCGCCGCCCTGACCCTGGCCATCAGGGCGCCCACGGCCTCGGGCCCCTGGCCATCCGCCGGGACGGGTTCGTGGAAGACGACCGAGATCCTCCCCCGCCGGGCATAGGGCCGGCCCTTGGGCATGAGCTCGCGGCTGCCGAGGATGGTCACCGGCACGATCGGAGCCCCGGTCTCGAGGGCCATGAAGAAGCCGCCCCTCCGGAACGGCCCCAGGCGGCCGTCGAACGTCCGGGTCCCTTCGGGGAAGATCAGGAACGAGTAGCCCCGCTGCCGCATCAGGGCGGCGGCGCGCTCGATGCTCCGCTTGCCGCTCCGGGCCCCCTTGCGGTCCACGGGCACGAAGCCGATGAACCTCATGGCCGCCCCGACGATGGGCAGGCGCAGGATGGACTTCTTGAGGATGACGCGCGGCCGGCCGGGGATGAGCATCATCATCAGCGGGCCGTCCAGGAGGCTGGCGTGGTTGGGCATGTAGATGCGGGATGACGCGGGGTCGGCGTGCTCGATCCCGGACACGTCCACGCGGATCGCCAGGATCCGGCGGCTCGCCCGCATCGCCCAGAGGCCATAGGACAGGACGGGATCCCGCCGGCCGGCCAGGACGCAGAAAAGGATGAAGGGCGAGCCGAGGACGACGACCAGGAGATAAAAGAGGACGAGCAGCGCGGTTCTCATCGCGGCCCGCCGATTATAACACACCTCTTTTCCGCCGGAGAAACGGTGGTATATAATAGCGGCCGTGAAGTCCGAACGCGGGACCTCGGGCCGCCTCGTCCGCCTCGGCGTCTTCCTTTTCCTGGTCCTGTGGCTGGCCGAGGCCGTGACCAAGGTCCTGGCCGTGCTCCAGGAGTACACCGGCGCCGACCTCAAGTCGACCGTCACCAGCCGGCTCGGGGAGGGCCTGCGGGTCCTGGCACCCGCCGTGCTGGCGTATCTTCTCACCCTCCTCGCGATCTACGTCCTTTTCGGGGCCCTGAACGGGCACTACGCGGCGCTCATCGCGGCCCGGGTATCCGCCCGCCGGCCCGGCCGGTCCCGGTTCGCGCCCGGGCTCGCCTTCCTGGCCGTCAACGCCGTCTTCCTGGCCGGGCTCTACAGCCTGAACTCGGCCCTCTACCCGGCGTCGAACCTGGCCTTCGTCCGGCAGTCCCTGCTCTGGGTCGGCGACGTCGGGGCGTTGAAGACGGCCGGTCTGGCCTTGTTGGCCGTTTACCTGGCCGGGTTCGTCGTCATGAGCGTCCGTACCGCCGGGAAGAAAACCGCCATCGCTTCGCTGGCCTTTTGGGGCGTTCTTCTCGTCGCGCCGCTCGACCCGGCTTATCTCCTGCACCGGGCCCTGCCCCGGGCCGAGGCCGTCCGCCCCGCCGCCCCGAACGTGATCCTCATCGGGATCGATTCCCTCAATCCGCTCCACACCGGCTACGCCGGCTATCCCCTGCCCCTGACCCCGAACCTGGACGCCTTCCTGAAGGAGAATGTCGTCTTCCGGGACTGCTACACCTCGATCGCCCGGACCTTCCCCTCCTGGTACTCCATCCTGACCGGACAGTACCCGGTGACCAACGGCGTCCGACTCAACCTCCAGAAGAGGAAGAACATCAAGTCCGCCGACCGCTGCCTGGGCCACATCCTGAAGGACCGGGGCTACCGGACCGTCCATTTCACGGACGAGGTCCGCTTCAGCAACATCACCTCGGCCGAGGGCTTCGACGTCCTCCGGCACCCCGTGATGGGCATCAAGGATTTCGTCTTCGGCAGCTTCCACGACTTCAGCCTGACGAACGTCTTTTTCAACAATCCGCTCGGCAGCCTCCTGTTCCCCTTCCTGAAATACAACCGGGCCGTCTTTCATCTCTACGATGGACGTTACTTCATCAACGACGTCGTCGCCGAGCTCGACCGGCTGAAGCGGGGAAAGCCGTTCTTCCTGGCCGTCCACCTGTGCATCGGGCACTGGCCCTACTTCCACGCCTCGCCCCGCGAGTTCAAGTTCCAGCCGGGGGCCGATCCGCGCATGGCCCTCTACGACTCCGCCCTCTCGATCGCCGACAGGCAGCTCGGCCGGATCCTGGCCGCTCTCAAGGCCTCCGGGCTTTACGACGGCTCCGTCGTCGTCGTCCTGTCCGACCACGGCGAGTCGGCCGAAGGCCACGGCTCCGACCTCCGGAACTCCGAGCAGAACCGGACCCTGCTGGCCTGGAAACCGGCAGGGGGAACCGTTCACCGGGACGTCGACCGCCTCGTCCGGACGATCGACATCGCCCCGACGATTCTCGAGCTGGTCGGGGCCGGGACGGCCGGCCGCGCCTTCGACGGGGAGAGCCTGCGGCCTTGGCTCGGCGACCCCGGCGTTCCGGAGCCGGCGGACGACCGGTCGGTGTTCATGGAAACGGAGTTCTCCCTGCTCACGCCGGGCGGCCTGGGGATCGCCCTGCAGTCCATGATCGAGCAGGGCATCAAGTTCTACGAGTTCGACCGGACCGGCCTGATCACCGTCCGCGACGACATCGCCCAGGTGCTCATCCGGCGCCGGAACCGGGCCCTCATGACCTCCGACTGGAAGCTCGTCCGCGATGTCGTCCTCCGCGGCTCCAGCGAGATCGTCCGGACGGCCCTGTTCGATCTCTGCGCCGACCCGGCCTGCAAGGAGGACGTCGCGGCCGAGCGGCCGGAGATCTTCCGGAGCCTGTGGGACCGCCTGTCCCGATACTACGGATCCGAGCTGGCCCCGCCGGCGGCGGAGCCCGGGGGGGCGCGGTGACCGGCGCCGACCTGGCCCTGGCCGCCGGGTTCATCCGCAGGAGTCAGAACCCCGACGGCGGCTGGGGCTACCAGCCCGGGCGGCAGAGCCTGGTCGAGCCGTCGGCGCTCTGCGCCCTGGCCCTCCACGCCGGCGACGCCCCCGAGGCGGCCCGCCGGGGCCTGGCCTTCCTCGAGTCCTGCCAGAAACCGTCGGGCGCGGTCGGCGTCGGCCCCGCAGACACGGTCGGCGGCTGGATGGCCTATGCCGCCCTGCTGGCTTTTCACGCGTTGGGAGCGGCGGACCGGGAGCGCCGTCTGCGGGCCTGGATCCTGGCCTGGGAGGACGCCTCGCGGCGCTTCAGCAAGACCGACATCGCCGAGATCGCGGCCCGCTTCCGCTACGACGCCTCGATCCAGGGATGGGGTTGGACGCCGCGGACGACGGCCTGGATCGAGCCGACCGCGCTCTTCATCCTGGCCCTCCGCCGCACCGGCACGGCCGCGACGGAGCCGAGGATCAAGTCGGGCCTGGCCCTCATCTCCGACCGCAGGGTCCCCTCGGGGGGGTGGAATTTCGGCAACCCCTATAGCCGCTCGTTCGAGCTCGAGGCCACGGCCCTGTCGACGGCCCTGGCCCTGGCCGCCCTCGGCGCGGCCGGCGTTCGGGAGGAGGACGCCGCGGCCGCCGCCGGGCTCGGCTATCTCGCGGCCTGCCTGGCCGGCGAGGTCAGCACGGCGGCCCTGGCCTGGTCGGTGCTGGCCCTGAAGAGCTTCCCGGGACGGGCCGCTCTCGCCCGGGACGCGGCCGCCCGGCTGGCCCGGCTCCAGGCCCCCGACGGAGGCTTCCGCGGCAACCTCTTCGAAACGGCCCTGGCCGGCCTCGTCCTGAGCGGCTTGCCCATCCTCCTGCCGGCCGCAGAGGGGGCCCGGTGAGCCGCCGCTCCCTCTCGCGCCGGGAGTTCGGCCGCCTGGTCGGCGCCTCCGCCCTGGCCGCCTGGCCCGCGGCGTCGTTCGCGGCAGGCGGAGCCGGCCAAGCCGTCCGGCCGGCCGGAGGCGCGCTTCTTCAGGTCGCCCTGGTCACCTGCCCCGATTACGCTCCGGAGACCCTGGCCGCCGCCGTTCGGCAGGGCTGGCGGTCGAGCCGGCCCCCGGACGTCCGGGGCAAGAGGGTCGTCCTCAAACCGAACATGGTCGACGTCTCCGCCGAGCGGCCGATCCACACCGATCCGCGCCTCATCGAGGCCCTCGTCCTTCACCTCGGCGACCTGGGCGCGCGGGAGATCGTGCTGGCGGAGGGAACGTCGCACAACCGCGACTCGGAGGACCTTTTCCGTCGCGCCGGGTACGAAGCCATCGCCCGGCGGCGGGGGGTCCGCCTGGTCGATCTGAATTACGACGACCTGGTCCCGGTCCGGTCGGTCAATCCCCGGGCCACGCTGCTGCGGGAGATGGTCCTGCCCCGGACCATCCGCGAAGCCGAGGTCCTCATCTCCCTGCCCAAGATGAAGACCCACAAGCTGGCCGGGATCACCCTGGCCATGAAGAACATGTTCGGCGCCCTGCCCGGCATGGTCTACGGCTGGCCCAAGAACACGCTGCACTGGAACGGCATCCCGCTCAGCATCTGCGAGATCAACGGGACCATCAAGACGCACTACGCCATCGTCGACGGCGTCATCGGCATGGAGGGCCACGGCCCGGTCATGGGCCGGGCCAAGAAGGCGGGCGTTCTGGTCATGGGCGACAACGCCCTGGCGGTCGACGCCACGGCCGCCCGGATCATGGGCGTCGATCCGGAGCGGGTCGAGTATCTGGCCCTGGCCCATCGGATCAAGCTGGGCTCGCTCCGTCCCGAGGACATCGCCGTCTCGGGCGGGCGGCCCGACCGGGTCCGGACCGACTTCGCCCTCGACCCGGAATTCGCCTCCCTCCGCGCCCCCCGGGGCTGAAGGCGAACAGCCGGCCCCGAGCCAAGCCGAAGAGAGGGGATCCCGGGATCGGGAGAAGAACATAAAAAAAAGGGGCGGCCGAAGCCGCCCCTTCAAGGACGTCAGTCAAAAAGCAGGTCAGCTCCCGGAGGCGTTCTGAACCAGAGCCGTCGCGGGGCCGATGACCCAGTTGCCGGACCAGGCCACGAGGTCGTTGTCGAAATCGCTCATGCCGCCGACGTTGTAGCGGCTGTTCTCGGGGTTCTGGGGGTCGTAGGTCAGCGAACCGACCTCGCCGTTCCGGCCGTAAGAGGCGAACAGGAAATCGTCGTTGCCCACGTCGGTGGCCGCGGTACCCGTCAGGTAGCTGTTGATGTTCGTGGCATCGCCGACGCCGCACTGATAGGCGGTGTTCCAGGGATCGTTGATCGGGCAGGCCTTGATGTAGAACGGAGCGATGGCGACGGAGACGCCCGTGCCCTGGGTGATGGCGCCGTTCTGGGTGACGTTGGTCCAGTCGCCGTGGTCGGTGATGTAATCCATGGCGCCCGTGGACATGGTCATGATCTCTTTCATCGCCGTCTTCTGCTTGGCCTTCTGGATGGCGGCCAGAGCGTTCGGGATGAGGAGAGCGGCCAGGATGCCGATGATCGCGACGACGATCAGCAGCTCGATGAGGGTGAAGCCTCTCATCTTTTTAAGCATTGAGAACCTCCTTTAAATTTCCCTGGCTGATCTCCTCAGCCGGGTTCGTTTGCCATTCTCAATTGGCACCCCTATTATAGCAAATAGCGTGCCAATTTCGGTTCGTAGCTAATTAATTCATTATAATTAACTTACAAAAACAAATCGAGGGCTTGTCGGGAAAAAGTCGCCATTAATTGTCATTTTTGACACTAATTGTCGCTCAGGAATGGCTCCGGTCGCCATTACCGTTCCTCTTTTCGGCCTTCCGGACGTGGTTGAGGTCGTACTTGCCGATGAGGTAGCGGATGGTCCGGTAGCTCAATCCCAGCAGCGGGGCCGCCTTCTGCAGGCTGCCGCCGGTCAGGGCCAGGGCTTCCTGGATGTATTTCTTGGTCAGATCGTCGAGGTGATGGGTCAGGCTGAAGCCGGGCGCGAACAGCTCCTGGGTCTCGAGCTTCTTCTTCTGCGGCGAGAGGATCTCCTGCGGCAGGCAGGCGGCGGTGACCGTTTCGCGGTCCTCGATGGCCACGATGCGCTCGATGACGTTCTCGAGCTCGCGGATATTTCCCGGCCAGGCATAGCCCTCGAGCAGCCCGACGACGTCGGGCGTGAAGCGCTTGGGCTTTTTGCCCATCTTGTCGCAGTATTTCTGCAGGAAATGGGCCATGAGCAGGGGGATATCCTCGGCCCGCTTCCGCAGCGGCGGCATGTCGACGGAGATGACGTTCAGGCGGTAGAAGAGCTCCTCGCGGAACTTGCCCTCGGCGATCCTTTTCTTGAGATCCTGGTTGGTCGCGGCGATGATGCGCACGTCGACAGGGATCTCGTCGGCCCCGCCCACCCGGCGGACTTTCCGCTCCTGAAGGGCCCGGAGCAGCTTGACCTGGGTCCAGGGCGACATCTCGCCGACCTCGTCGAGGAACAACGTGCCCCGCTGGGCCAGCTCGAACATGCCTTTCTTGTCCGAGACCGCGCCGGTGAAGGAGCCCCGGACGTGGCCGAAGAGCTCCGATTCGAGGAGGTTCTCCGGCAGGGCGGCGCAGTTGATCGAAACGAAGGGGTGGTCCCGGCGCGCCCCCTGGAGGTGGACGGCCCGGGCGGCCATCTCCTTGCCGGTCCCGCTCTCGCCCGTGATCAGGACGGTGGAGTCGGTCGCGGCCACCTTCTCGATGAGGATGTAGACCTCCTGCATCGGCCGGCTCTTGCCGATCATCTGGTCGAAGCCGTAGCGGTCCTTCAGGTCCCGCTTGAGCAGCTGGTTCTCCTGGCGCAGGCGCTTGGCGGCCAGCCCCCGGCCGACGATGATCTTCAGCTCCTCGACGTCGAAGGGCTTGACGACGTAGTCCAGGGCCCCGACCTTCAGCGCCTCGACGGCCTGGGCGATGCTGCCGTAGGCCGTGATGAGGATGACCGGCAAGTCGGGCAGGTTCTCCCGGGCGTAGCGGAGGACGTCCATGCCGTCGGCTCCGGGCATCTTGATGTCTGTGATGACCAGGTCGATCTCTTCGCTGGCCAGGATCTCGAAGCCGGCGGCGGCCGACAGTGCCGTCTTGACGCCGTAGCCTTCTTTCTTGAAGACGACGGTGAGCAGCTCGAGGAGGCTCTTCTCGTCGTCGATGATCAGGATCGTATCCATGACGCCGACCTCACGCCCCCGCGCCTTTGCGCAGAGGCAGGGTGATGATGACTTCCGTCCCTTTTTCGGCCGACGATCTGATCTCGATCCGACCGTCGTAGTCGTCGATGATCTTGCGGACGATCGACAGGCCCAGGCCGCGCCCGTTCTCGAACCCGGAATAGAAGGGCTCGAAGAGATGGGCCTGGTCCGCCTCCGACAGGCCCCGACCGGTGTCGGCGACGACGATGCGGACGTCCTTCCGACCGTGTTCAGGGAAATCGAGCCGCAGCCGGCCGCCCTCAGGCATGGCCTTGAGGGCGTTCTTGATCAGGTTCCAGAAGACCTGGCGGAATTGGCCGGCGTTGCCGAAAAAGGGGACATCCGAGGTCCGGTAGTTGCCCTCCAGGACGACCTTGCCGTCGAGCTCGCCGCCGCCCTGGAGGATCTTGACTGTCTCGTCCATGATGTCGCGCAGATTGATCAAGGAGAAGACCTGCTTGGCCGGCAGGGCGAAGTCCAGGAACTGCTCCAGACTGTGAGAAACGCGCTGTGATTCCTTGAGGACGATGTCCATGAGCTCTTTCTGCTCGGCGTTCAGGTCCAGGTCCTTCTTCAGCACCTGGACCGAGCCGGAGATGGCCGCCAGGGGGTTGCGGATCTCGTGGGCCAGGCTGGCCGAAATGCGCCCGGCCTCGGACAGCCGCTCCCGGACGAGGAGCTCCTTCTCGACGGCCCGCAGGGCCGCCCGGGTCCGGCGCAGGCTGCCCGTCAGCTTGTTCATCAGGACGGCGATGACGACGAAAACGGCCCAGGCGACGAAAAGGGTCACCAGCAGCGTCCCCAGGGAAGGGTTGGCCGCCTGGTCCGACCGGAAGGGAGGGATGAGACCGAAATAAACCCCGTCGACCAGGGCCCCGAAGAGGATGGCGGCCAGCGAGGCGGCCAGGAAGCCCGAGCGCCCGGCCAGGACCAGGCTGGCGGCGATGATCGGGAAGACGTAGAGGAAGTACATCGAGGAGGCCAGGCCGCCGGAGATGTAGACGAAGGCGGTGATGAGGAGCAGGTCGAAGATGACCTGGAGGTAGGCCTGGACGACCAGGGCCCGCCCCCAGGCGTAGAGGACGAAGCAGACGGCCGCGAACCCGTAGCCGGCCAGGATAAGGTAGTAGAACGGCAGGTTCGGTCCCCCCTCGGAAGAGGAGAACTGGATGATCAGGGCCGAAACGAGGAGCGAGGTCAGGACGACCAGGCGGTAGACGTTGTAGAGCAGGACGCTCCGGCGCTCGACCGGATCGGGGCCGCCGGCCGGCCGGGGCTTGACGGCGTCCATTCGTCCTCTCCCTTCTCCCGTCCCGGACCCTAGAAGGCCTTCATCAGGCTGAAGATGGGCAGGTACATGGCCACGACCAGGCCGCCGACCATTCCGCCGACGAAGATGAGCAGGATGGGCTCGAGAATCGAGAGCAGGGCGGCCACCGAGTTGTCGACCTCCTCGTCGTAGAAGCTGGCCAGCTTGTTCAGCATCTCGTCGAGCGTGCCGGTGGCCTCGCCGACGTTGATCATCTGGAGCATCATCAGCGGGAAGTCTCCCGATTGCTTGAAGGACTCGCTCAGGGTCTTGCCCTCGGAGACGAGCTTGCGGGTCTCGATGATCTCCTTCTCGATGACGACGTTGCCGGCGGTGGTCGAGGTGATCTTGAGGGCCTCGAGCATCGGCACTCCGCCCGAGATCAGGGTGGACAGGGTCCGGGTCACCCGGGTCATGGCCACCTTGTAGAGCAGCTTGCCGAAGAGCGGCATCTTCAGGACCAGGCGGTCCGTCGTCCATCGGCCGGGGGTCGTGCTCCGGTAGTAGCGGAAGAGGAAGACCAGGGCGATGATCCCGACGATCATGTAGACAATGTACTTCTGGACGAAGTTGCTCAGGCCCACGACCAGGGCCGTGATGCCCGGCAGCTCGGCCCCCAGGTCGTTGAAGATGTTGGCGAAGATGGGGATGACCTTCCAGAGGAGGAAGATGGCCACGGTGATGGCGAAGATGACGATGGCCACCGGGTAGATCATGGCCTGCTTGACCTTGGCCCGCAGGCGGACGGTCTTCTCGATGAACTCCGACAGCCGCCGGAGCATGACGTCGAGCGACCCGGACTGTTCGCCCGAGGCGATGAGGTTGCAGTAGAGGTCGTCGAAGACCTTGGGGTGCTTCCGCTTGGCCTGGTTGAGGGTCGAGCCGGCCTCGACGTCCTCCTTGACGGTCTTGATGACGTTCTTGAAGTAGGCGTTCTTCTGCTGGTCCTCGAGGATGCCCAGGCTCTGGATGAGCGGCAGCTCGGCGTCGATGAGGACCGACAGCTGGCGGCTGTAGACCGACAGGTCCTTGAGCTTGACCTTCTCCCGCTTGAGGAAGGGGATCTTGAAGCCGGCCTTGGCCGGGGCGATGCTGAGGACCTGGATCTGGTCCTTCTGGAGCATCCGGCTCAGCTCTTCCTTGGAGGCAGCGACGCGCTCGCCGCCGACCATGTCGCCGTAGCGGTTCTTGCCTTTCCAAACGTAGGTCGCCATCGTGCACCTCGCCTTTCGCGGGCCGCGTCTAGCGCCGGCCCGCGCCCGCCGGGCCGCCGGATCCGATCTTGATCCCCTCGCGGCGCTGGATGATGTCGGTCAGCTCCTCGGGGAAGGAGGTCATGGACATGATCGTGTCCAGGCTGACCAGTTTGCGGAAGTACAGGCTGGCCAGCGACTGGTTAAAGGTCTGCATGCCGAATTTCTCCTGGCCCATCTGCATGGACGAGTAGATCTGGTGGATCTTGTTCTCGCGGATGAGGTTGCGGATGGCCGGGTTGGGGATGAGGATTTCCATGGCCAGAACCCGCCCCTTGCCGTCGATGCGAGGCAGGAGGGCCTGGGTCATGATGGCCTCGAGCGACATCGACAGCGTGATCCGGACCTGGGACTGGTACTGGCTGGGGAAGATGTCGATGATACGGCTGATCGACTCGACGGCCGAGTTCGTGTGCAGCGTCGAGAAGGTCAGGTGGCCCGTCTCGGCGACGCGCAGGCAGGCCTCGACGGTCTCGAAGTCGCGCATCTCGCCGACCAGGACGACGTCCGGGTCCTCGCGGAGGACCGAGCGCAGGGCGTTGCCGTAGGATTGGGTGTCGGCGTAGAGCTCGCGCTGGTTGATGATGGCCCGCCGCGGCGTCAGGTAGTATTCGATGGGGTCCTCGATGGAGACGATGTGGACCGGGCGCTCCGAGTTGATGTGCTCCATCATGCAGGCCAGGGTCGTCGATTTGCCGCAGCCGGTCGGGCCGGTGACGAGGATCAGGCCTCGCGGCAGGTAGCAGAGCTGCTGGATGCGCTGCGGGATCCCCAGCTGGGCGAAGCTCCACATCGAGGGCAGGAAGCGGCGGAAGGCCCCGGCCACGGCGCCCTTCTGCATGAAGACGTTGGCCCGGAAGCGGCCCAGCTCCTTGACGCCGAAGGAGAAGTCGAGCTCGAGCTTCTCCTCGAACAGGCGCTTCTGCTTGTCCGTCATGATGCTGTAGATGATCTCTTTGGTCTCGGCCGGGGTCAGGGCCGGGTGGTCGATATCCCGGAGCACGCCGTGGACGCGGATGCGGGGCGGGATGTAGGTCGTGATGTGGAGGTCGCTGGCGTCGGCTTCGACGCAGGCTTTCAGCAGTTCGAAGATCGGCTTGGCCATGGGTCCTTTCCTCTCCTTCCGCGCCCCGTCACTCGTCCCGGACGGTCTCGCGCAGGACTTCTTCGACGGAGGTGACGCCGTTCTTGATCTTGACGAGCCCGCTCCGCCGCAGGGTCAGCATGCCCTTCTCGATCGCTTTCTTCTTGATATCGCGGGACTGGGCCCGGGTCAGGATCAGGGTGCGGATGTCCTCGTCGACCTTCATGACCTCGAACAGGGCGGTCCGGCCCTTGTAGCCCGTCTTGTTGCAGGCGTCGCAGCCCCCGGGCTTCATGACCTGGAGGCCCTTGATCTCGTTCTTGTGATAGCCCATCTCGAGCAGGGCCGACTCGGGCAGCGCGTGGGGCTGGGCGCATTTCTTGCAGAGCTTGCGGATCAGCCGCTGGGCGGCGACCAGGATGAGCGAGTCGGCGATCAGGAAGGGCTCGATGTTCATGTTCTCCATGCGGGTGATCGAGCTCGCGGCGTCGTTGGTGTGGATCGTGGAGAAGACCAGGTGGCCGGTCAGGGCGGCCTTGATGGCGATATCGACCGTCTCCTGGTCGCGCATCTCGCCGACCAGCATGACGTCGGGGTCCTGCCGCAGGAAGCTGCGCAGGCAGGCGGCGAAGGTCAGCCCTATCTCGTCCTTGATCTGGACCTGGTTGATGTTCGGGACGTTGAACTCGACCGGGTCCTCGGCGGTCATGATGTTCATGTCCGGCGAGTTGATGGTCGAGATGGCCGAGTAGAGCGTGTTCGTCTTGCCGCTCCCGGTCGGCCCGGTGACGAGGACGATGCCCCAGGGCCGGCCGATGGCCTCCTGGAAGACGGCCAGCGACTCCTCCTCGAAGCCGAGCTGGGTCAGGTCGAGCTTGAGCATCTCCTTGTCCAGGATGCGGGCGACGATCTTCTCCCCCCACAGGGTGGGCAGGGAGGAGACGCGCATGTCGACTTCTTTCTTCTTGCCGTTGTCCAGGCGCAGGCGCATCTTGATCCGGCCGTCCTGCGGCAGGCGCTTCTCGGCGATGTCCATGTTCGCCAGGATCTTGACGCGCGACAGGACCGGGCTGCGGTACTTCAGGGGCAGGTTAACGATCTCGTAGAGGTCGCCGTCCATGCGGTAGCGTACGCGGAAGCTCGTCTCGTAGGGCTCGAAGTGGACGTCGCTGGCGCCCCGCTTGATGGCGTCGACGAAGGTCTGGTTGACCAGCTTGATGATCGGGGCCTCGTCGGCGTCGGTCTCGTCCGACTCGGTCAGGACGTCGGTGTCCTTGTCGTCCTCGACGATATTGACCCGGCCGTCGTCGGCCAAGGCGATGTCCTCGATGATCTTCTTGACCCGGATGGCGTCGGCCGTGCCGTAGTACTTGTTGATGGCGTTGACGACGCCGGTCTCGGAGGCGATGACCGGCTGGATCGAGAGGCCGGTGCGGAAGCGGACGTCCTCGATGATCTCCAGGTCGGTCGGGTCGACCATGGCCAGGGTCAGGAAGTTACGGATGCGGTGGATGGGCATGACCAGGTATTTCTTGGCCACGTCCACCGGGATGAGGCTGATGACCTCGGAATAGACGTCGAACTGGTCGAGGTCTATATAGGGATAGCCGAGCTGGCGGCTGAGGGCCTGGGCGATGTCCTCCTCGGTCAGGTAGCCGAGCTGGACGAGAGACGTTCCGACGGGCAGGCTGTTCTTCTTCTGGAATTCCAGGGCGGTTTTCAGCTGATCGACCGAAAGGATCTTCTCCCGCAGTAAGAGTTCGCCCAGGTTGGATGCCATTTTTTATTCTGTCATCTTAAGATTTTCGACAATTCCTGTCAATCTCGTTGCGGCGGGACGGTTCCCCTAGAGAAAAGAGGACGACCGAGCCGCATGGCTTTCTCGCTCCCACGGCGCCTATTTTCTTCCAGGGACAATTTGCGTCAATCACCAGGCGTGAGCATTGCCTGGGTGAAATTAGCAAAAATTGTCTCATCGCCGGGGGTGAGGGGCGGGGCCGAAAGCGGCACCTCCCCTCTGGGAAGGGGGGTGGCGCGCCTGGTGCGAAGTTTTCGAACGGTTCTGCCCAACCCGCCCCCGTTCCCTGGCCTTTTGGAAGAAGGCCGTGGCCTGCCCGGTGGGGTCCATTGGTGGCGGGGCGGGTCCGGGGAGGCGGCGAAGTAGTTCCCTTGGCTCCCGGAGCATTGGAGGGCCTATCAGACGGGCCAGGCCTGATTAAGGGGGCTTGACAACTGTGTTATCATCCGAATCGGGACCAATACAAGAAATCGTCCAGAGGCCAAATTTTTGTCCGCCCGCATCCGCGCTGGGCTCAGGTTTCATTTTCTCCTCTGGAGTTTGACCAGCATCTGGGCCATAGCGGCAACTCCCCGCGCTTGGCCTCAGGATCCGCAGAAGGCCCCGCAGCCTCTTCGCCATGAAGTGTCGGTAACGCTGAAGCTCATCCAGGTCTCCGTAACGGACAAGGCCGGGAAGCCGGTCTTGGACCTCGAAAAGGATGACTTCATCGTCCTGGACGACGGCGTCCCCGTGAAGATCACGGAGTTTGAAAGACATGAGCTGACCGTTCCGGCGGCGGACGCCGGGAACCCGGAAGAGAAGCCGGAGCCGGTCCCGGCGATCCTCAAACGGAACAGGATGTTTTTCTTCTTCTTTGATTTCGCCTATAACAACACGAAAGGCGTGGTCAAGGCTCGGCAAGCCGCGCTGCATTTTATCGACACCCAGTTCCTGCCCGCCGATGAGGTCGGCATCCTCACATACACTCTGCTCGATCGGCTTGTCCTTCAGGAGTACCCGACAACCAATCATCAGAGGATCAGGGATTGGGTCTCCCGGGTATCGCCGGCGGCTGCGCTGCAGGCGCAAGCGGAGGATTACGAAAGCGGCTTTTGGGCGCAATTTAATCCGTTTTTAGCAAGGGAAAGCAACATCGACGGCGCCGGAGTCGGGGCTCCCCTCGGCCAGAAGACCGCTTCGATCCAGCCTTACTCGAGTGAGCCTGACCGCTATCAGGCACTTCATTACACCGACAGCCTGAAGAATCTGGGTCGGGCCCTTCGCTATATCCCGGGGCAAAAGGGCATCATCTTTTTTTCTTCGGGGATACCGAGATCGCTCATATACGGCATTCAGGGGCCATATGCCGGAAGGCCGCAGGACACGGACTTCATTGAAAAGTACGACGAAATGATGAGCGAGATGGCGGCTTCGAACGTCGTTTTTTTCGCTTTAGATACGCAACCCCCGGACAAAACCTTGTTTATTGAGCCGGCGACGACCGGCCGGTATCCGCTTCAGCGATTATCGAAGGAAACGGGCGGGAAGTATTTCGGCAACATCGTCAATTACGAGATGAGCCTGGATTCAGTGCAGAGCCTGACGGGGTCCTTTTACGTGCTTGGCTATTATGCCGGCGCGAAGGAAGACGGAAGCTACCGTCCTCTCAAGGTGAAGCTCAGGCGGGCGGGATGCAGGATCTCGGCGCCCAAGGGTTATTTCAATCCGAAGCCGTTTGGGGAGTATTCGGAGCTCGAAAGGATGTTCCATCTTGTTGACCTGGCCGTCGCCGAGGATCCCGTTTTCCAGATCCCGCTTCGTTTCTTATCTATGGCCTTGCCCTACTCGGCGGGGGACGTGACGCGGGTGGCCGTCTTTTCGAAGATCCCGCTGTCGGAGATCAAGCCGGAAATAGGGAACAAGGTCGAGATCATGAGCCTGGTCTTCGATCAAAAGGACAATATCGTCGGCTTTAATAGGGAAGAGGCGGATTTCACGGCTCTTTCGGGTCCGGCCGCGTATCATTATTTCGCGACGCCGCTGAAGCCGGGCGGCTATAGAGGCCGGATCGTGATCCGGGATCTCGTGACGGGAAGAGGGGCGGTCGGATCCGCGTCCGTCGTCGTCAAGGAGAAGGCGGCGTCCGGGATGTTCGTTTATCCGCCCTTGCTGGTTCGGCCGGAAGCCCAAAGCCTCTTTCTGGGCGCCAGTCCCACGGCTTTTCCCTTCGACACCTCCCGGTTCGTCCCCGTGCTCGAAGATGTGCCCGACGGCGCGATGGGCCTTCAGGCTGTCGTTCGCTGCGAGGTCCCGGGAATCAAGGATCCCGAAATCGTCCTCTCCTCCACCCTTGTGGATGGCCAGACGGGAGCGGCGATCCCGATCAGTTGTCCGGCAGCCGGGATCTATCGTTCGGGCGAAACGAGAGTGATCGTCTGCAGCCTGGAATTGGGAGGGCGGCGTCGCGGCCGGTATGCCGTTCATTTTGCGGCCACGGAGCGGACCGCCAATGTCTCGGCCCGGGCGGCCGCTGTCATAACGCTGAAATAAGCGTTGGCCCCGATGATCAAAGAGGACGCCGATCAGGGCGCCGCCGAACAGCTCCTGCCAATCGCCTAAGCTTCGTTGCGGCTTCGATCTCGAGGCCCGGCAAGGTTTTCCAGGCGAATCACAGGATTCCCAATTTACCGATCCAACTCGACAACCTCGGGTCCGCGGAGCTTGCGCTCGCTCCCCGGATGGCGATCCCCTCCATTATTGTCGCCTTGGGACAAGCTTTGATAATTTCCTGTTCGCTCTGGCCCATTCCGCTGCCCTCGTGGGTACAAAATGGGACGATCGTCTTTCCGGAAAAATCGTAACTTTCGAGGAAAGTGTAAACCGGCATGGGCATCGTCCCCCACCAAATCGGAAAGCCCAAGAAGATTACGTCGTAGGACTCCATATTTTCGATTCGTCCTGTCAGCTTCGGCCTGGCTTTGGAATGCAGCTCCTTCCTGGCGACTTCGGTCGTCTCCACATAATCTTCGGGGTAGCCTGTCACTGATTCGATATGGAACGTGTCGCCTCCCGCCTTCGTCTGAATCATGTTTGCGACGACTTCCGTATTTCCGACCTTTAGGTCAGCGATCCTGCCGCCGACGATGTTCTGTCCCTTCCGGGAATAAAAGGCGATCAAGCATTTTCTTATAGTCGCGTTCATAACGAGATCCTCCTCCGATCATGATTTCCATAAGTGTATTATTCGCGCTTTAGCCGGCATTCCTACGGCGAGAGATTAAGGGAAACCCGGCCCTTGCCACACCGCTTCGGGCCGGTATTATTCCTTCGACCACGATCCGAAAAAAACATAATACATGACGGCGTCCCAAGCGTTGTGAATGCCGATAAAAAGGAGCATTACGGCGGTCCCGCCTGCCAGGAAAACGGCCAAAGGAGCGCGTGCGAATGTTCCATAAGCCGATATGGCCAAAACGGTGTAAGCCATGAGAGGCAGCAGGACATGGAACAACCAGTCCTCGAACACGGGCTGGTAGCAAGCCTGTCGGCGCATGCGCCGAGCCACGATCAGAACGTACATGATCCCGAACAGGCCCACCAGTCCCCGAAGAGCCGCGACGATGGCGATCCCCTTCCACGGCGCGCTGGCGATGGCCGACGGCAGCAGCACGGCTCCAAAGTGGACGACGCTCGGCGTCGCAAAGGCCCCTCCGGCTTGCGCTTCACCTTTCAAGACCGGCTTCGCCGCAATGAGCGTAATGACGACGAACTGCAGCCCAATGAGGGCGCCGGCTGATGAGCCGACGATGACGTAGAAGTTCGCCTATCCTTCAAATCCTGTCATGACGGGCCGCCCTGGCCAGCGCCGGGACTTTCCCGGTATTGTTCGTCGCTGACCTTTTCCATCCAGTCGGCACTCTTGCCGGCGAGCTGTTCCTGAAGAGCCAAATGAGTCATCCCCGCGGTTGGAGCGGCTCCATGCCAGTGCCTCAGACCCGGCGGTATCCGGATAACATCGCCTTGCCGGATTTCCTCGATCGGAAAGCCCCATTGCTGAATCCGGCCGGAGCCCGCCGTCACGATCAGGATCTGACCGACCGGGTGGGTGTGCCATGCCGTCCGGGCGCCGGGTTCGAACGTGACGCGGCCACCGGATGCGCGCAACGGATCGTTCGCCGGGAACAGAAAATCAATGCGCACCGAGCCCGTGAAGTATTCGACGGATCCCACGGAAGAAGGCTGCGAGCCGCTTCGCGTAATGGCGATGGTCGGCGATACCTCGGAGGTGGGTCTCGCCTGTTCCGCATCTTTCATTTCCTGCCTCCCGTTGTTCTCTTGGCGCAATGCGGCACGAAATCTCCGGTCTTACCGACGCGAGCCCGACCCGATTCGTCGTTGCCCCAGACGCCGTTATCACCTCTCGCGCCGATCGGCATAGCGCCCCTCCAGGAGCCGGGAAGGGCGGAATACCGGCTGTTTAGGGTCCGTCCTTAGTCGGGATTCTCTCTAGAGCGTAATCAACCTGTACTGATCGTTGCCCATTTTCAATTCTTTCATATAGGACAGCTGCCGCAGGGCCTTGCGGGATTCGATGCGCTCCTTGAGATCGTGAAGCTCCGCTTCTGGCAGCTTGTACACCATGTCGATGGAGGCCTGTTCGACGGCCAAGATATCGGTGGAAGCCAGGATGCCCAGGTCGTGCGCCTTGACCGGAGCAGCTTCGATCCCGGCGCAGTCGCAGTCCACGGACATGTTGCGCAGCACGTTGATGTAGACGATCCTCTTGCCGAAATGATCGATCGTGGCTTTGGCCGACTCCACCATATTTTCCATGAACGGCTCGCCTTTTAGCCAGCTCTCGTAATTTTCATTATCTGGGGCGGCATGAACCATTTTCTTGCCGATGGCCCCGTCCGCGCAGCCGATGGCGATGTTCTTCAGCGAACCGCCATAGCCGCCCATGGCGTGCCCCTTGAAATGGGTCAGCACGACCATCGAGTCATAACGAAGCATGTGCTTGCCGACCGACATTTCTTTAAAATGCGTCCCGCCCTTAACGGGGATCATCACCGCCCCGTCCTCGTCCATGATGTCCACCGGGCAGAAATCCCAGCCGTTGATCTGGATCGTTTCGCGATGATCCGCCGTCGTGAACCTCTTGCCCTTGTACAGGGTGTTGGTTTCCACCAGATTGCTGTTCGGAATCTGCCGCTGCAGGGCTTTCACCAAGTCCCGCGGCAGAATGTTGGGCCCGTGCGGCTCGCCGGTGTGCAGCTTGATGGCGGCCTTGCCTCTGATGCCTTTGTTGATCCTGGAATAGATCTTCAATAATCCGTCGGCGCTTATATCTGGCGAAAAAAAGACCCGGGCTTTGTCGCGCGGCGCGTCCAGGGCATCGCCCAGGCCTGCAGGATCGATCGCGGCAACAGCGCCCAGCGCGGCAGCCCCGTCCTTCAAGAATTCCCGTCGAGAATATCTTGTTCTCATGATCTTCCTCCTCCCATTATATCGTTCTCTTTTTCAAAGCCGGCCGGACGGTGTCGCCTCGCGCGAACCCTATCAAACCCCCTCCGCCTTATGTGAGATCATATGATAAGCCTGAGGCGACACGACCAGGTAGACCAATCCTATCAAAAGCTTGCCTATTCGTCCGCCGTCAACGATAACTATTGTGCCCGGCGATACGATCTGATAATTTATGGGCATGCGGCCGCCATCCCAACATCTGGTATCTGCTAAGGATAATGGCCAGACCCCCACGCAAGGCGCGCTCGACGGCCTGGGGAAGAGCATTGTCCATTGGACCGAGAAAGGCGACTACCACGCAGCCGCGATCCCAGGCTTGTCTCTTTTTCGGCGCGATGAACCGAGCCCGCCGACCGCCATCCTCCACGAACCTCGCATCTGCCTGATCGCGCAAGGGGCCAAGCGGGTATGGCTCGGGGACGACACCTATGTATATGATGCCAAGCACTATCTGATCACGTCGGTGGACCTGCCCACCGTCGTGCAGATCATTATGGCGAGCCGGGAGAAGCCCTATCTGGGACTCGTCTTGAAGCTCGACCTGCACGAGATCTCGCAGCTGATGGTGGACGGCCATTTGCCCGCGCCTAGGCTGCAGCATTCGAGCCGGGCCATGGCGACCGGCCTGGTCACACTCCCCCTGCTCGCCGCATTCCAGCGGCTGGTTGATTTGCTTGCCGAGACTGAAGATATCCCCGTCCTTGCGCCTATCATCAAGCGGGAGATCTTCTATCGCCTGCTCGTCGGAGATCAGGGGGTCCGGCTGCGCCAGATGGCTTCCGCGGGAAGCCAGAGCCAGCAGATCGCGCAAGCCATCCATTGGTTGATGGGCAACTTCGCGCGGCCGCTGCACATCGACGACCTCGCGGGACGAGTCCACATGAGCACATCGACCTTCCACCAGCATTTCCGGAACGTGACGGCCATGAGCCCCCTGCAGTACCAAAAGTGGTTGCGCTTGAACGAGGCGCGGCGGCTGATGCTTTCCGAGGATCAGGACGCGGCATCGGCGGCATTCCAGGTCGGCTATGAGAGCCCTTCCCAGTTCAGCCGTGAATATCGTCGCCTTTTTGGCGCGCCGCCCCTGCGCGACATCACGGGCTTGCGCCGATCGGTGCCGTCGAGGAGCGATAAGCCTCCGAAATAGATCCGGCCGAGAACAAGAGAGCGCGCCTGGAGGGACTCGAACCCCCGACCCGCTGCTTAGAAGGCAGCTGCTCTATCCACCTGAGCTACAGGCGCGTCGAGGCGGCGTGAGGAAGACATCGGGGAGAGCGGATTTGAACCGCCGACCTCCTGCTCCCAAGGCAGGCGCGCTAGCCAGGCTGCGCCACTCCCCGCTCGAATAGGCCGCTGTATCTTAACCGACGCGGCGACTGGGTGTCAATTTGGCGGCGCCTGCCGGGGTGGCGACCTCCGGCAGGAAGGGGTCAAACCTAAGCCTTTCGGCCGAGGCCCTTGTCGATGACCGGCTTCTCGATCCGGACGACGACCGGCCGGCCGTGGGGGCAGAGGGCCGGCTGGGAGGTCTTGAAGAGCTCCTCGACCAGGTAGGCCATCTTCTCCCGGGCCAGGGGCTCGCCGGCCTTGACGGCCGCCTTGCAGGCCATGGTGGCGATCATCCGCTCGCGCCGGTCCTCGGCCGGCCGGCCGCCGGCCTCGTCGAGCAGGCCCAAAAGGATCGTCCGGGCCTCCTCTTCCTTGAAGACGTCGGGATATTCCTTGAGCGCGTAGGACCGGCCGCCCATGGCCTCGATCCGGAAGCCCAGCTCCTCCAGCAGGCCGGCGTTCTCGTCCAGGCCGGCCGCCGCCGACGGCGCCAGCTCGACGACCGGCGGGATGAGCAGGGCCTTGCGCGGCCACAGCTTCAGCCGGTCGATCTCCCGGAACTTCTCGAAGAGGACGCGCTCGTGGGCATTGTGCTGATCGATGACCAGCAGGTCGTCCCCCGCTGCCGCGACGATGTACGTGTTCGCGTACTGGCCGAGGACGACGGGGCCGGAGGACGCGGGAGCGTCCGTTCGGGGGAAGTCCCCGGCCCCGCCAGCGGCTGGGCCCATAAACGGGGACACCGGCCTGTGGAATCCCTCTCCCGAAACGCCGGCGCCGTCCGGCCCGAACTTCAAGGCGGAAGCCTGATAGAACGGGCCGCTCTCCCCCACCTTCGGCCCGGCCGCCGCCTGTCCCGGCCCGGGCGCGACCTCCTTGATCGTCCGCCCCCGGGAGGCGCCCTCCCCGACGGCCCGAAGGACCAGCCGGAAGACGAGCTGCGTTTCCTTGAACCGGACCTCGGCCTTGGCCGGGTGGACGTTGACGTCGACCTCTTCGTAGGGGATGCGGAGGAACAGGAAGGCCTCGGGCGATCTTCCCCGCTCGAGGATGCCGGCATAGGCCTGATTCAGGGCCGCGAGCAGGATGCGGTCCTTGACCGGCCGGCCGTTGACGAAGAAATACTGGACCGACTTGTCGCCCCGGCCGGCCAGCGGCAGCGAAGCCAGGCCCTCGAGCCGGGCCGGGCCCTCCTCGGCCGCGACGTCCATCAGGCCGTCGACCATCTTTTTGCCGAAGAGCTGGAAGACCCTTTCCCGGAGCGTGGCCACGGGCGGGCAGGCGATCGTCTCGCGCGTCCCGTGGACGAGGCTGAACCGGACCCCCGGCGCGCCCAGCGCCGCCTGGGTCACATACTTGGCCACCGGGCCGAGCTCCGACGAGCCCGAGCGCAGGAACTTGCGCCGGGCCGGCAGGTTGAAGAACAGGTCGCGGACCTCGACCGTCGTGCCCCGCGGGAAGGCGATGTCCGTCACGGCGACGAGCCGCTCGCCCTCCCGCTCGATCATCGTGCCCCGGTCGCCCGTCCCGTCGAAGGTCCGCAGCGTCAGCCGGGAGACGGCCGCGATGCTGGCCAGGGCCTCGCCCCGGAAGCCGAGCGTGGCGATCTTCTCCAGGTCCTCCTCCCGGGAGATCTTGCTGGTCGAATGGCGGCGGAAGCAGAGGGCCGCGTCCTCGCGGTCCATGCCGGCGCCATCGTCCTGGACCTTGATCAGCCTCTTGCCCCCGTCCGCGAGCTCGATCCGGATATCGGCCGCCCCGGCGTCCAGGGCGTTCTCGACGAGCTCCTTGACCACCGAGACCGGGCGCTCGACGACCTCGCCGGCGGCGATCTTCCGGGCCACGTCCTCGGGCAGGAGATGGATCTTTTTCATGCCTCGATCTCGCCTTCGGTCCGGTCCGCGAGGACCCGGCGGACGGTCACCCAGACGGTCTCCCGCCGCGGCGCGGCGCAGGCCGGCACGGACACCTTGATGGAATTCCCGGTCAGGATCTCGGCGCCTCTCCCCCCGGCCCCGCGGCGGATGACGACGCCCTCGAGCCGGCGTCCGGCGAAGCGCCCCCGGAAGCGGTAGTCTTTCGCGGCCGCGACGCGCCGCAGGATCCGGGCCCGCGCGGCCGCCGCGGCGGCCGGGACCTGGGCCCGCCCCGCCGCCGGCGTTCCCGGCCGCGGGGAATAGGAAAAGATATGGGCATAGGTCAGGGCCGAGCGCTCGAGGAACGCTCTCATGGCCTCGAAGTCGGCCTCCGTCTCGCCGGGGAAGCCGACCATGAGATCGGCGCCGAGCGCCGCGTCCGGCGCCAGCCGGCCCAGCCGCTCCACGAGGGCCTCGTAGAAGCCCGGCGCGACGGGCCGGCCCATGTCCCGAAGGACGCGCTCCGAGGCGTGCTGGAGCGCGAGGTGGACGTGCGGGCAGATCCTGCCGCCGGCCAGGATGCCGTCCAGGAAGGCGTCGTCCGTCCGGCGCGGGTCGAGCGAGGTCAGCCGCAGCCGGGCCCGAACCGCCCGCTCGCCCAGCCCGGCCAGGAGCGCCGGGAGCGAAGACCTCGGCTGGAGGTCCGCCCCGTAGGAGGACAGATGGATGCCGGCCAGGACGATCTCCCGGAAGCCGCGCCGGTCCAGGTCCTCGATCGAGGCCCCGACCTCGTCCGGCGGGACGCTCCGGCTGGGGCCGCGCACGCCTGGGATGACGCAGTAGGCGCACCGGCCGTCGCAGCCGTCCTGGATCTTCAGGAAGGCCCGGGCCTTCAGGGCGTCGCTCGTTCCCGTCCGATCCGCCGCGCCGGCATCCGCCTCCGGTCCCCGGAGCGCCAGGACCCGATCGACGAGCCCGCCCTGCTCGGCCCTGGGCAGCACCGCGGCGACGCCGGGCAGCGAGGCCAGCTCATCCGGCGCCCGCTCGGCGTAGCAGCCGGTGACGACGATCCGGACGGTGGGATTACCCCGTCCGACGGCGCGGATGAACTTCCGGACGTCCCGGTCGGCCCGGCCGGTCAGGGTGCAGGTGTGGACGACGACGACGTCGCTCCGCCTCCAGTCCCGTTCCAGGCGCAGGCCCCGCCCGCCGAGGGCCTCGGCCCAGGCGAAGGCGTCGGCCTGGTTGGCGCGGCAGCCGAAGTTGCGGACGGCGAACGAGGCCATCGCCGCGGGCTAGAGCTTTTCCTTGAGCTGGACGGAGGCGGACTCGACCTTGTCGGCCATCCTGGCCCGGTGGGCCGTGAGCTTGGTCCGCAGCCCCTCGTCGTGGAGGGCCAGGATCTCGACCGCCAGGATGGCGGCGTTGGTGCCGCCGTGCTTGCCCAGGGCCATGGTGGCCACGGGCACGCCCTTGGGCATCTGGACGGTCGACAGCAGGGCGTCGAAGCCGGCCAGCGCGGCGCTTTCGACCGGCACGCCGATGACCGGCTTGACCGTGTGGGCGGCGACCACGCCGGCCAGGTGGGCCGCCTTGCCGGCCACGGCGATGAATATCTCGACGCCGGCCGTCTCCGCCGACCGGACCAGGCGGACCGTCCGCTCGGGCGAGCGGTGGGCCGAGGTGACCTCGAGGCCGAAGGGCACGCCGAAGTCCTTGAGGACGGCCAGCGCCTCCTCGATCGTCGCCGCGTCCGATTCGCTGCCGAGAAAGATCATGACCTTCATGTCCGCTCCTCCCTGACCGTGCCGATGTCCCGGCGGTAGTACATGGCTTCGAAATAGACCCGGCGGCAGGCGTCGTAGATCCGCTCCATGGCCCCGGCCAGCGTCTCGTCCGAGGCGCAGACGTCCAGGACGCGACCGCCCGACGTTGCGTAGCGGCCGTTCTCGTACCGCGTCCCGGCGTGAAAGACCGTCACCCCGGGGATCTCGCCGGCCTCGACCAGGCCGGAGATGATCTTGCCCTTCTCGTAGCTCATCGGATAGCCGCCCGAGGCCACGACGACGCAGCCGGCCGGCTTGGCCGACCAGCGGACCTCGGTCCGCAGGATATCCTCGTCAACGGCGGCCTCCAGCAGGTCGACGAGATCGCTCTCGATCCGGACCATCTGGGGCTGGGTCTCGGGGTCGCCGAAGCGTCCGTTGAACTCGAGGACCTTCGGCCCTTCGTCCGTGATCATCAGCCCGGCGTAGAGGACGCCCTTGAACTTCCGGCCCTCCTCGAGCAGCCGGGTGACGGCCGGCGTGATGACCGTGGACATGATCTCCTCGAAGAGCTTCTCGGTCATCAGGGGCGAGGGCGAGATGGCGCCCATGCCGCCCGTGTTCGGGCCCCGGTCGCCGTCGTAGGCCGCCTTGTGGTCCATGGCCGTCACCAGCGGCTGGACGCGCAGGCCGTCGGTGATGACGATGAACGAGACCTCGCGGCCGCAAAGGAACTCCTCGATGACGACGCGGCGGCCGGCCGTTCCGAACTTCTTCCGGACCAGCATCTCGCCGGCCGCTTCCTCGGCTTTCTGAAGCGTGGGGCAGACGACGACGCCCTTGCCCGCCGCCAGGCCGTCGGCCTTGAGGACGACGGGAAAGCCGAACTCGCCGGAGGCCAGGACCTTGCGGGCCTGGTCGAGGTCGTCGGCCACCCGGAACCGGCCGGTCGGGATGCGGTGCCGGGCCATGAACTCCTTGGCGAAGACCTTGCTGCCCTCGATCTCGGCCGCCTTCTTCGACGGGCCGAAGACCCGCAGGCCCCGGCGCTCGAACTCGTCGACCAGGCCCATGGCCAGCGGCACCTCCGGCCCGACGACGGTCAGGCCGACCTTCTCCCGCTCGACGAAGTCGCCCAGCCCGGCGATGTCGGTCTCGGCCAGGGGCACATTCTCGGCCACCAGGCGCGTGCCGCCGTTGCCGGGGGCGCAGTAGACCTTCTCCACCCGGGGGCTCTTGGCGATCCGCCAAGCCAGGGCATGCTCGCGGCCGCCGGACCCGACGACCAGGACCTTCATAGTCAGGCTCCCGCGACGCGGCGCAGGTTCTCGACGAACGCGGCCGCGTAGCCGGGATCGGGGATCGAGGCGGCCAGGATCCGGGCCGCCAGCGGCAGGGCCTCGGCCGGCGGCAGGGTGAAGCCCATCTTCAGGAAGCTCTTCCTGTATTCGGCCACCGCGGGCCCGGCCGGCTTGCCCTGGATGATGATGTCGGCCATCAGGCCGGCCAGGGTGTCGAAGTCCTTCTCGACCATGCCGAAGCGGGTCATCTCCTGAACGCCCAGGCGGATGCCGCTCGATTCGAGGAACGTGGCATCGTCGGGCAGGGCCTGGTAGTTGGTCAGGACGTTGTTCGTCTCCAGGCGCCGGGCGATCTCCATGCCCGGGCCGAAGGCCTTGACCCGGATGATGACCTGGTGGGTCTCGGTGTAGCCGTCGGCCGGATCGCCCTCGACCGGGACGCCGTGGGACCGCAGGGCCTTGGCCAGCGCCTTGGCGTTGGCCCGGACCTGGGCCTGGAAGGGCGCCTTGAAGGCGTTCATCTCGTAGGCGGCCATCAGCAGGCCGAGCAGCGTCCCCAGGTGGTGGTTGCTGGTCGAGCCGGGAAAGGCCCGGCCCTTGATCTCCGTCCAGAGCGGCCGGAGCGGCGAGCCTTTGGCGATGTTGCCGGCGACGACGCCGCGCTGGGTGCCGAAGAAGGTCTTGTGGGTGCTGCCCGTGACCAGGTCCGCGCCTTCCTCGAAGGGCGCCTGGAAGGCGCCGTAGAGGCCCAGGACGTGGGCCATGTCGAACATCAGGACCGGCCGGTCCTTCCAATCCTTGACGATGTCGGCCACGTACTTGACCGGCTCGCGGTAGAGGAACATGCTCTTGCCGAAGACGATGAGCTCGGGCCTGTGGGCCTCGAGCAGCCGGCCGAGCGCCTCGGGATCGGGCTTGTAGGGGTTGTCCTTGCGGACGGGCAGGTTGACGATGCGCTCCTTGCCCGTGGCCGGGTCCTCCTCGACATAATTGAACAACGCGCCCATCGGCTGGGCGCTCAGGTGGCCGCCGTAGATGAGCTCGTTGTTGAATACCAGCCGGATGCGGCGCGAGAGCTGGCCCTCGGCCCGGCCGCGGTTGAGGAACCTGACCAGGCCCTTGAAGATGCACTCGTTGGCCATCTGGCCGCTGATCGGCCGGAGCTCTATATCCGAGCAGCCGAAGAAGGCCGCCATTTCGCGCTGGCACTCGACCTCGACGTCGCGGATGAAGTCCGTGCCCTGGTAGAAGTAAACTTCCTCTCCCTTCATCGTCCGGTGCTCGGCGTAGCGGCCGCAGGGATCGGCGATCTCGCACATCTTGACCAGGAGAGAGGGCGTGGCCTCGGAGGGGATGAGGTTGAAGCATTCCTTTTGGCGCCAGGCGCTGTTGCGCTCGGTCCGGGCGGCCAGGTCCTGGGCTTTTTCGGCGAAAGTCGGCATTTCTTTTCCGTCCTTATTTAAAATTTTCGGATTCGATATCGCTGATCTTCCCGACCCGCCGGGCGTGCCGGCCGCCCTCGAAGGGCGTCTCCAGCCAGACCCGCACGATGCGGGAGGCAAGCTCCAGGGTCTGGGTCCGGCCGCCCAGGGTCAGGCAGTTCGAGTCGTTGTGGGCCCGGCTGACCTCGGCGGCGTATACGCAGGAGCAGGGTGTGGCCCGCAGGCCCCGGAACTTGTTGGCCACTATGGCCATGCCCAGGCCGGTGCCGCAGACCAGGATGGCCCGGTCGCACTGGCCCGAAACGACAGCCCCGGCGGCCCTGGCCCCGTAGTCGACGTAGTCCACCTTCTCGCCCGGGCCGCAGCCGAAGTCGATGAAGTCTGCGCCCCGGGTCTTCAGGTATTCGGCGACGCCGGTCTTGAGATCGTAGCCGGCGTGATCGGAAGCGAGCGCGATTTTCATGGCGGTCTCCTTTCTCGTCCCCCGGCCGGAGCGGCGGCGCGTCCGCCGGCGCCGGCCTTCAGTCCCTGGCCAGGAACCGGGCCGCTTCGGGCATGACCTCGATGGCCTTGAGGACGGCGGGGTCGTTCTCCCGCGAGATCTTGACACCGGCGTCGACCCCCCAGATGGCCCCGGTGACCTCGCGCTCGATCTCCCGCCTGATCTCCGGCTCGGCTTCCTTGAACGCGGCCGCGTCGTAGCTCGCCTTGCGCCCGGCCAGGTACTTGCGGAAATCGGCCATGACCTCGTCGTTGACGACGAAGGCCGCGCCGATCCGGACCTTGCCGGCCTGGGCGGGCGCGCCCTCCCGGGCCTCCTGCGGCAGGACCATCCTTCGGCCGAGATCGGTCTGGTGTTGGACGAGCTTGCGGGCGTAGGCGAAGAACATCCCGCTCAGGCGCAGCCGGCCTGTGACCGGCTTGAGCAGGGAGTCGACGGCGTAATCGGGGGTGATGCCGCCCTGGCCGAGGACCTTGCGGCCGTGCTCGGTGTAGCTGATCTCGCGGCTGGCCTCGGGCGCGCGCTTGCTGGTCAGGTAATCGTCCAGGTTGCGGTAATCGCGCTGGATGGAGCGGCCGCTCGGGGTCAGGTACTTGGCCACGGTCAGGGCCACGGCCATGTTCGGGGCCAGCGGGAAGAGCTGCTGGACGAGGCCTTTGCCCCAGGAATCCTCGCCGACGACGAGGCCCCGGTCATGGTCCATGACCGCGCCGCTGACGATCTCGGAGGCGCTGGCCGTGCCCTGGTCGATGAGGATGACCAGAGGCAGCTTCTCATACTGGTTGTCCGCGAAGGCCCGGAACTCCTTGTCGAAGTACGGATTGCGGCCCTTCATGGAGACGATCAGCGAGCCCCGGGGCAGGAACAGGTCCGAGATCTCGACCGACGCGGCCAGGCCGCCGCCGGTGTTCAGGCGCAGATCGAGGACGAGGCTCTTCAGGCCCTGGGCGGTGAGCTTGGCCAGGGCGTCCTCGAGCTCCCGCGGCGTCTCCTCGCCGAAGTTGCGGATATAGATGTAGCCGACGCCCCCGTCGAGCAGGAAGGCATAGGGGACGCTCAGGAGGGGGATCTCCTCCCGGATGATGGTCATCTCGAGGGGCTTCTCGACGCCGTCGCGGACGACGGTGATGTCGACCTTGGTGCCCTTCTCGCCGCGGAGCTTCTGCATGGCGTCGTAGCTCGAGATGGGCACCGTCGACTCGCCGTTGATGCGGGAGACGATGTCGCCCGGCAGCAGGCCCAGGCGCCAGGCCGGCCCGCCCTCGATCGGGGCGATGACGACGATGTTGTCGCCCAGTTTCTGGATCTGCAGCCCGACGCCGTAATACTTGCCCGAATAGTCCTCGCGCATGCGGGAAAAGCTCGAGGCGTCGAGGAAATAGGAATGGGGATCGAGAGTGTCCAGGGTCCCCTTGATGGCGGCCACGGCCAGATCCTCCTCCTCGAGCGGCCGGAAATAGCTCTGCTCCAGGAGGCCGGCCACGGCCCGGGCCTTGCTCCCGGCGGCGGCCCAGAGGTCCTCGTCGCGCGACATCCCGGGCAGAAGGACGATCCCGGCCAGTATCAGGGGAAGGAGGCCTTTTTTCATAGACTTCACGTCCTGCCAATTTTAGCATCCTTCGATTCCGCAGTAAAGCCGGGCCTGGCCGGCCGCGTTCCCCTCCCGGGGGCCGCCCGGCCTGCCCCTCCCCGGCCGGACCGCGGTCCCGGCCCGGCCGGCTCCCCGGGGCCCGCCGCCGTTGGCCGTCCCACGCCGCCGTGTTATAATACCGCCGCGAGACGGACATGTTCGGCAGCATCGGACCCGCGGAGCTCATCCTCATCTTCATCATCGCCCTGCTCGTTTTCGGCCCCAAGAAGCTGCCGGAGATAGGCCGCTCGGTCGGCAAGGCCCTCCGGGAATTCAAGAAAACCTCGGAGGAGATCAAGGGCCGCATCAACGACGAGATCGAGGCCTCCGAGATCAACGATATCCGCAAGGACATCCAATCCGGCGTGGACGACCTGCGCTCCGGGGTCCGGACGCTGACGAGCGACCTGGCAGCCCCCCCCGACGAGGCGGCCAAGGACAAGGACGGCGAAACCAAGAAGGCGAGCGAGGCTCATGAGACTGGGGAAGGCCAAAAAGTCACCTGACGAGATGACCTTCCTCGAGCACCTGGAGGATCTCCGAAAGCGGCTCTTCTACTCGGCCCTCGTCCTGATCGGCGGCTTTTTCCCCTGCTGGGCGTTCCGGGAGACCTTCTTCGACATCCTGGCCCGTCCGGTCATGAAGTATTTCCCGCCGGGCACGAAGTTCTCCTACCTGACGCTGACCGCGCCGTTCATGATGTACCTGAAGATCTCGTTCCTGGCCTCCCTCTTCATCTCGGCGCCGTTCATCTTCCTGCAGATCTGGTACTTCGTCGCGCCGGGGCTCTATCAGAAGGAGAAGAAGTACGTCGTCCCCTTCGTGCTGATGACGACGTTTTTCTTCGCCCTGGGCGTGGCCTTCGGCTACTTCGTCGTCTATCCTTTCGCCTGCCGCTTTTTCATCTCCATCGGCAAGGATTTCCAGGCCGTCCTGACGCCCGACCAGTACCTGGGCTTCTCGGTCAAGGTCCTCCTGGGCATCGCCCTGGTGTTCGAGCTGCCGACGCTGATCTTCTTCCTGGCCAAGATGGGCCTGGTCACCGCCCGGTGGATGATCCGCAATTTCAAGTACGCCGTGCTGGCCGTCTTCATCATCGCCGCGGTTATCACGCCGACGCCGGATCCCGTGACCCAGAGCATCGTGGCCATCCCGATGCTGGTCCTGTACGGCCTGGGCATCGTCATCGCCCTCGTCGTCGGCCGGGGCAAGGAAAAGGCCCGCCGGGCGGAGACGGAGCGGGCCGGCTGAGGGAGTGGCGCCGTGGACGGACGCCTGATCATCGGCAACCGGCGCGTCGAGACGGGCCGGACCCTGGTCTCCGGGAACCCCTCCACCCTCGAACCCGTGGGCGAGGCCGCGCTCGCCTCGGCCGAGCATTGCCGGGAAGCCATCCGGGCCGCCCGGGAGGCCGCCCCCGTCTGGCGCTGGCTCGATCCCCGGGAGAAGCGGGCCATCTTCGGGCGGGCCGAGGACATCCTGGCCCGGCGGGCCCGGGAGATCGGGCGCCTGATCGCCCTGGAGAAGGGCTCGCCTTATCCGGAGTCGCTCGCGGTCGAGGTCTTCGGCGCCCTACAGTCCCTCAATTATTACGGCCGGGCCCAGGGCCGCCTGCTCCGGTCCCGGCGGACGCGCCACCACGCGCCGCTGTTCTTCAACAAGTCCGGGACCTTCCACTTCCACCCCCTCGGACCGACGCTCATCGTCTCGCCCTGGAACTTCCCCTTCCTCATCCCCCTCTGCGACACCCTCAGCGCGCTCACGGCCGGCAACACGGTCGTCCTGCGGCCCTCGACGACCACCCCGCTCACGGCCCTGGCCATCGGCGAGATCTTCGTCGAAGCCGGCTTGCCGCCGGGCGTCCTCAACGTCGTCGTCTGCCGCGTGCCCGAGGTCGAGGCCATGATAGTCGACCGGGACATCCAGAGCGTCATGTTCACCGGCAGCGTCGGCGTCGGCAAGCGCGTCGTCGAGCTCTGCAGCCGGAACCTGACCAACGTGGCCCTCGAGCTCGGCGGCAAGGACCCGATGATCGTCTGCCAGGACGCCGACCTCGAGCGGGCCGCCCGGGGAGCGGTCTGGGCGGCCTTCATGAACTGCGGCCAGAGCTGCGGCTCGGTCGAGCGGGTCTACGTCGCCCGGCCCGCGGCCGAGGCCTTCACGGCCCGGGTGGTCGAGCTGGCCCGCCGGGTCCGGGTCGGCGACCCGCTCGAGCCGGACGTGGACATGGGCCCCATGGCCAACGACGGCCAGCTGGCCGTCGTCGAGGAGCACATCGCCGACGCCCGGGCCCGGGGCGCCGCCATCCCGGTCGGGGGCCGGCGCGTCGCCGGGCGCCGCGGCTACTTCATCGAGCCGACCGTCCTGACGGGAGTCGACCACGGCATGCGCTGCATGACCGAGGAGACCTTCGGCCCGACCCTGCCGATCATGGCCTTCGACGGCGACGAGGAAGCGGTCCGGCTGGCCAACGACAGCGTCTACGGCCTGACGGCCTCGGTCTGGACGCGGGACCGGCGGCGGGCGGCCTGGTTCGCCGAGCGGCTCGAGGCCGGATCGGTGACCGTCAACGACCACATGTACTCGTTCGTCGAGCCCAAGGCCATCTGGGGCGGCATCAAGCAGACCGGCATGGGCCGGTCGCACGGCCCCTTCGGCCTGCTCGAGCTCGTCGACATCAAATACGTCGGGACGGACTTCTTCCGCAAGAAGGCCCAGACCTGGTGGTTCCCCTACGACAGCAGCCTGGAGAGCGTCATGGAGAACGGCATCGCCGCCTTTCACGGCGCCGGCCTGGCGCCCCGGCTCCGGGCGGTCCTCCGGCTGCGCCGGCCGTGGCGGCGCATCCTGGCCACCGCGCCCCTCTGGAACTACGTCCGGGCCCTGCCGAGGATCCTGAAGAAATGACCAAGCCGCCGCGGTTGATCGGGCTGACGGGCACCAACGGGGCCGGCAAGGGCGAGGCCGCAGCCTATTTCAGGGCCAGGGGCTACGCCTGCCATTCCCTGTCGGACGTCATCCGCGAGGATCTGGCCGCCCGGGGCCTGCCGGCCAGCCGGGACAATCTCATCCGGGCTGGCAACGAGCTGCGCCGGCGGTTCGGCCCCGACGTCCTGGCCCGGCGGACGATGGCCAAGATCGGCCCCGGGGAGCGGGCGGTCATCGACAGCATCCGCAACCTGGCCGAGATCGAGACCCTCCGCCGCGAGGCGGGCTTTGTCCTGCTGGCCATCGACGCTCCGATCGAGCTGCGCTTCGCCCGGGCCGCCCTCCGGGGGCGGGACGAGTCGGCGGCCGACCTGGAGGCCTTCCGGCGGAAGGAAGCCCTGGAGAGGGCCGGCGGAGCGGAGGCCCAGCAGCTCGAGGCGGCCATGGCCGCGGCCGACCGGCTCATCGTCAACGACGGCAGCCTGGAGGAGTTCCAGCGCCGGCTCGAGGAGGTCGCATGAGGCCCGAGAGAACGTCGAAGGACCTGTACTACCTGGGCATCGCCAAGGAGGTCTCCAGCCGGAGCACCTGTTTCCGGCGGTCGATCGGGGCCATCATCGTCCGCGACGATCAGATCATCTCGACGGGCTACGTCGGGGCGCCGCGCAAGACCAAGGACAGCCTCGAGCACGGCTACTGCCTGCGGGACAAGCTGGCCATCCCCCACGGCCAGCGCTACGAGCTCTGCCGCAGCGTCCACGCCGAGCAGAACGCCATCATCAACGCCGCCCGGGCCGGGGTCAGCCTGCTCGGCGGCGACATGTACATCTACGGCAGCGAGCCGGACGGCGGCACGCCGATCAGCGCGCTGCCGTGCTACATCTGCAAGAAGATGATCGTCAACTGCGGGCTGGACCGCATCGTCTGCTCGACGGCCGGGGGCGGCCTCCAGGTGTTCCGGGTCGAGGACTGGATCAGGGATTGGCAGGCCCGCGACATCCTCGACGACGAGCGCCGATACGGGAAGGACTGATGCGTTCCCGGATCGCCGTCCTGGCCGTCCTGGCGGTCCTGGCCTGCGGCGCGACGGCGAGCGGCGGAGGGCAGGACAAGCCGGCGGCGCCGGCGGGCCAGGCGTCGAGCGGCCTGCTCAAGCTCCTGGGTATAGAGCCCTCGGCCGAATCCGTGGACTACGTCCAGAACAAGACGCAGTTCCAGCTGCACACCCTCCTGACCGAGCAGCGGCATCCCAAGACGTGGTACCTGGGCGAGCGGATCCGCGAGGACACCCTGGCCGGGCTGCGGATGCTGTCGTCGGTCGACGACGACATCGCGGCCCGGATGGCCGAGCTGGCCGCGGCCCCGGAGGCGCTCGAACAGGCCGCCAGGGCGGTCGAGACGGCCATCCTCGGCGGCCGCAAGGTCTACGTCTACGGCTGCGGGGCGACGGGACGGCTGGCCAAGCAGGTCGAGAGCGCCTTCTGGCGACCCTTCTGGCGCCGGGTCAAGGCCGACCGGCGGATCTGGAAGAAGGCGGCCGGCCGCCTGCCGGCCGGGACGGCCATCGAGGAGTCCCTCGTCGGCGAGATGACTGGCGCCGACCGGGCCCTCATCAGCTCGCTCGAGGGCTTCGAGGACCTGCCGCTCATCGGCCGGCTCCAGCTCCAGGACCGGGGCGTGGCCAGGGGCGACGTGGTCATCTGCGTCACCGAGGGCGGCGAGACGTCCTCGGTCATCGGGACCGTCCTGGCCGCGCTCGACCAATGGAAGGCCGAGGCGGATTACGACCCCGCCGAGAGCCGCAAGAAGCTCTACTTCGTCTACAACAACCCGGACGAGCGGCTGATGCCGTTCGACCGCAGCCGCGCCGCCATCGCCGAGCCGGGGATCACCAAGATCAACCTGACGACCGGGCCGCAGGCCATCACGGGGTCGACCCGGATGCAGGCCACGACCATCGAGACCTACGTCGTCGCGGCCATCGTCGAGACGGCCGTGGAGCGCGTCCTGGCGCCGGTCCTCTCATCCCGGGAAATGGCCGGGCTGGGGTTCGCCGGCCGGACCGGGCGGGAGGGTGGGCACGGCCCGGGTGTGGCCGCGAAGCTGGCCGATTTCGGCGCCGTTCTGGCCGCCGCCCGGGCGGCCCTGCCGGACCTGGCCGGCCTGACCGATCTCGAAGCGGCCTGCTACGCCGGCGGGCGCTTCTCGACCTATTACGCCGAGCGGGGCCTGATCACCGTGTTCATCGACGGCACCGAGCGCAGCCCGACCTTCCGCCTCTTCCCGCTGGACACGGTCAAGGAGCCGCGGCGGAAATGCTGGATCCAGGTCTGGACGAAGGCGGAGACGCCGGCCGAGGCCTGGCGGGCCTTCCTGGGCCGGCCCTTCCGGGGGCTGGCCGCGGAGAAGTACCGGGGGCCGTTCGAAACGGAGGTCGCCGACCCGTACCTGCGGCGGGCGGCCCTCGAGAGCCTGAAGAAGGCGGGCGACGACCAGGCGGGCCTCTACGATTTCTCGCTCGCGGCGGCCAACACCGAAGGACGGGGGCCGCGGCCGGGCGACCTGTGCGTGCTGGTGGCCGTGACGCCCGAGGACGGGGCCGTCGAGGACGCGGGCTCCTCGTTCGCCCGGGTCCTGCGCCTGGCCGCGGCCGGCGGCGCCGATGCGGGCGTCCTGCTCTTCACCGGCCGGCCCTCGAAGGAGTTCCCGGCGATCGCGGACCGGGTCCGGCGGCTCTGGGCGGGCGCGTCCGGACGGCTCGTCGTCGTGCCGGCGGCCGTGGGGACCGAAGCCGATCCGTTCGGGCTCCGACAGCAGATGGCCGCCAAGATGCTGCTCAACGCCCATTCGACGGCGGTCATGGCCAAGCTCGGCAAGGTCGTCGGCAACACCATGACCAACGTCAGCCCGAGCAACCTCAAGCTCATCGGCCGGGCCACCTACCTCATCCAGTCGCACGTCAACGACATCCTGGCCACGCCGAAATGGGCCGCGGCGCACGGCCCGCGGGATCCCATCACCTACGGCGAGGCCAACGCGGTCCTATACGACGCCATCGCCTGCCTCCGGGACCGCCAGGCCGAGGCCGGACAGACGGCCGAGGTCGCCTTCTCGATCGTCCGCATCCTCGAGTCGCTCCGGGAAAAGCGCGGCCTCGACGCCGGGGAAACCCTGGCCATCGTGAAAACGACCGGCCTGAGCGGATACCTGGAATCGCTGCGATAATAAGGGGTCAAACCTACCTTTTACCCAAAAATGGGTACAAGGTAGGTTTGACCCTCTCTTGATCTTAAGGCATCGGGGGGGCGCCGTCGAAGCTGTAGCAGGGCGCGACGGCCGGCCGGGGCTTGCGCTTGGCCCTGGCCTTGACCTGCGGGTAGACGAACAGCTCGCCGGCGTAATTGCGCAACACCACCTGCTCGTCGGTGATGGACTGCAGGTATTTCGGCAGGAGCGGGATCTTGCCGCCGCCGCCGGGCGCGTCGATGCAATAATAGGGCACGGCCAGCCCCGACGTCCAGCCGCGCAGGCTCTCCATGACCTCGAGACCCTTTTCGACGGTCGTCCGCAGGTGCTCCGTGCCCGAGACGTAGTCGGCCTGGTAGATGTAGTACGGCCGGACCCGGGCCGCGAGCAGCTTCTGCATGAGCCGGCGCATGACCTGCGGATCGTCGTTGACGCCCTTGAGCAGCACGGTCTGGTTGCCCAGCGGGATGCCCGCGTCGGCCAGCAGCGCCAGGGCCTTCGACGACTCCGGCGTGATCTCGTCGGGGTGGTTGAAGTGCACGTTGACGTAGAGCGGGTGGTACTTCTTGAGCATGGCCGCCAGCTTTTCGGTGACGCGCTGCGGCAGGACGCACGGCACGCGCGTGCCGATGCGGATGATCTCGACGTGCGGCACGGCCCGGACGGCCTTGACGATGGCCTCGAGCCGCCGGTCGCTCAGCATGAGCGGGTCGCCGCCGGAGATGACGACGTCGCGGATCTCCTCGTGGGCCCGGATGTAGGCCAGCCCGTCCTCGATGTAGCGGGGATGGATCTTGGACGGATCCCCGACCTTCCTCTTGCGGGTGCAGAAGCGGCAGTACGAGGCGCAGCTGTGGGAGACGAGGAAGAGGCAGCGGTCCGGATAGCGGTGAACGATGCTGGGCACCGGCGAATCGGCGTCCTCTTCAAGCGGGTCGGCCACGCCGGTGTCCTCGCGCAGCTCGGCCGCGTCGGGGACCATCTGGCGCCACATGGCGTCGCCCCGCTCCTTGATCAGCCCGGCGTAATAGGGCGTGATCTGGATCTTGAAAACCTTGGCAATCCGGCGGACCTCCTCGAGGTCCAGACCGAACTTGGCGGCGATCTCCTCCGGTTTCCGAAGGGCGCCCTTGAGCAAGCGTTGCCAGTCGTCCATCTCCGAAACTCTCCTAACGAAAATACTTCGCGTATATGACGCGATCGTCGCCCGGCTTGTAGAAATGCGGCACCCGGGCGACTTCCTTGTATCCCAGACCGAGATAGAACTGCCGCGTGCCGTGGTATTTCGGCTGCGACGAGGTCTCGATGATGATCAGCCGTCCGTTCAGGCGGCCGACCTCGGCCTCGAGCCAGCGTACCAGCTCCTTGCCGCGCCCCCGGCCCTGCTGGGCCGGCGCGACGGCCATCCAGTAGAGGTCGTAGGCGTCCTCGGCCAGCGGCGTCGGACCCCAGGTCATGTACCCGGCCGGCGCTCCGGCCTCGTCCTCGGCGACGACGACGTCGTAGTCCTTCTGGCCGGGCTGGCCGAGAAAGACGTCGATAAGCTCCTCGGCCACGCCGACCTCGGCCTCCGTGAAGAAGCCGGTGGCCCGGACGAGCCCGAGGACCGCGTCCTTATCGCGCGCCTGCATCCGCCGGATCATGGCTGACCTTTCTCGCCAGGGCGTTGCGGACCATGGCGCCCCAGAAGGCGGCGTATTCGATCCCGGCCGCCTTGAGGGCCCGGGCATAGCCCGCGTTAATGCTGATATCGGGATTGGGATTGACCTCGAGGATGAACGGCCGGCCCTTGGCGTCCATGCGGAAGTCCACCCGCGCGTAATCGCGGCAGCCCATGGTCCGGAAGGCCGCGGCGGCCAGCCCCTGGAGCTTCGTCCGGAGCTCGTCGTCGACCGGCGCCGGGCAGATGGGCGGCGTCTTCTTGTAGAGGGGGTTGTCCTCGAACCACTTGGCCTCGTAGCCGAGGATGCGCGGCAGGTCCTTGGGCATGGCCGAGAAATCGATCTCGGACACGGGCAGCGGCTTCACCTCGCCGTCGTCCAGGACCGAGACGTTGAACTCCCGGCCGTCGATGAAGGCTTCGACCAGGACCGGCTGCCTGTAGTTGTCGAGGCAGCGCCGGACCTGCTGCCGCAGCGCCGTCTCGTCCCGGACGACCGAATGGGGGTAGATGCCCAGGCTGGCGTCCTCGGCGTTGGGCTTGACGATGAGCGGGAAGCGCAGTTCCAGCGGCTCGTCGCCGGCGATCATCAGCTGGGCCGGGGCCGTCGGCAGCCCGGCCGCCCGGAGCACCGCCTTGGCCTTGAACTTGTCCTGGCAGAAGGCCAGGGTCTTGGCCGGGCTCCCGGTGAAGCCCAGGCCCAGGAGCTCGAAGATCCCGGCGACGTTCGATTCCCATTGCGGCCGGCCGTAGTAGCCTTCGCAGAGGTTGATCAGCGCGTCGGGATTGACCTCGCGGACCCGGCCCAGGAAATTGAGCAGGCTCCGCTGCAGGGGGATGAGCGTCACGCCCAGGCCCAGCGTCAGCACAGCGTCCTGGGCCTGCCGGGCCATCTCGGCCACGGACTCCTCCGACAAACGCTCCGCCGCCTCTGTCGGTCTCGGTTCGTAGGCGTTGAAGACGATGGCTATCGTGGGGGCTGCGGTCATGCACGATCCGCAAGGACCGCCGGCCGCTCGCTGGCCGCGGGCCGGACGCGCGTTTGTCGGAGGCCGCAGCGCTTGGCGGCCTCCTCCACGACCCGGTGGATCAGGTCCGAATAGGAATAGCCGGCGGTCCGGGCCGCCTTGGGCAGGCAGGAGTTGTCCTCGGGGCGGGGCAGGATGCCCGGCAGCGGATTGACCTCGAGGATATTGGGCTCGCCCTTCTCGTCGAGCCGGACGTCGACCCGGCACCAGTCCCGGACCCGCAGGACGGAGCAGGTCCGGGCCACGAGGCTCTCGATCTTGGCCTGCAGGACGCCGGGGATGGGGGCCGGGCACTTGAAGATGTCCAGCGGCTTCTCCCGCGTGTCCCAGAGCCACTTGGCCTCATAGGAATAGATGGGGGCGGCCCCGGCCGGGAGCTGGCCGTGGTCGATCTCGACGATGGGCAGGATCTCGTAGCCCGGATCGTTGCCCAGGACGCCGACCGTGAACTCGCGGCCGTCGAGGAAGCGCTCGACGATGACCGGCTGCTTGTAGATCGCCACGACCTCGTCGACGCGCTCGTAGAGCTCGCCCAAGGTGCGGACGAGCGAGTTGTTCTTGATGCCCTTGCTCGAGCCCTCGGTCAGCGGCTTGACGATGGCCGGCAGGCGGACGCCGGCCGGGATGGCCGCGGCCGACCCGACGATCCAGAAAGCCGGGTTGGGGATGCGATGGTAGGACAGGATCTCCTTGGCCCGCGACTTGTCGAGGCAGATGCCGAGCGTCAGCGGATCGGAGCCCGTGTAGGGTATGTCCAGCATCTCGCAGACGGTCGGGATGTGGGATTCGCGGTTGGGGCCGATGACGCGCTCGGCGATGTTGAAGACGAGATGAGGCCGCTGCCGCTTCAGCCGGCCGTAGGCCTTGTCATCGGATTCGATGAACAGGACCTGGTGTCGTTCCTGGAGAGCATGCCCGACCGCGGCGATCGTCTCGTCCGAGTCGCACTCGGCGAGCATGTCGTTTGGCAGTGGAGGCTCGTCCTCCTCGTCCTTGTGCTCGTCGGGCCGGCGGGAGAGGGTGGCCTCCATCCCGGCCTTCGAGCTATACAGCAACGCCACTTTCATCGTCGAATTCCTTTTCCGCTGAGTCTTTCGTCGGTCCTTACGCCTGAATCATAAATTCATTTTCATTTATAGAGCATTTGAACCAATTGTCAAGCACTATTTGCCCGCCGACCACTTTTTTTGGTGGGCGGCGCGCCCGGCGAGCGCTATTAGTAGCGTCGCCGCGCGCCGGCCGGGACGATCGCAGTCTCCGGCGCGCCGCCAACGGCCGCCCGCTGCGGCGATCGACTTCAGGGTGGGGCCGAACAGGGAGTTCATGGTCGGGTCCGGGCGCGCTTACCTGAAGAAGACCAGCGTCACGACGAGGTAGAGGGGCACGAGGAAGAGCATCGAGTAGGCCATGTAGCCGAAGAACGACGGCATCTTGAGCTTGTACTCCTCGGCGATGACCTTGACCATGAAGTTCGGCCCGTTGCCGATGTAGGAGTTGGCGCCCATGAAGACGGCGCCGGCGCTGACCGCCTGGAGGAGGACCGTCGGGATGCCGGCCACCGGCCCGCCGAGCCCGAGCCCCTGGGCCATGGAGAAGAAGGCCAGGTAGGTCGGGGTGTTGTCCAGGAACGACGACAGCGCTCCGGTCGTCCAGAAGAACTGCCAGGGATGGGACAGGCCGAGCTGGCCGGCCCGGGCGTTCAGGATGAGGAGGGCCGGGATCATGGTCACAAAGATGCCGGCGAAGAGGATGGCCACTTCAAGGATGGGGTTGTAGTTGAAGCAGTTGTCGGTCCGGCACTGCCGCCTGGTGGTCAGGAGCGACAGGACGGCCATGAGGACGAGCACGGCCTCGCGGACGGGGAAGGGCAGGAAGATGCCGGCGACGATGCCCGCCGCCCAGACGAAATTGATCTTGCCCGTCAGGCGCAGCGGCTGGACGCGCTGCCGATCGCGGATGATGTTGCGGCACTCTTCCTTGCGGTACTGGATGCCGTCGTAAAGGTAGAACATCAGCAGCGTGCCGCCGACCATGACGGCCCAGATCGGCAGCAGCCGCAGGGTCCAGAAGAAGGGCACGCCCTTGATGAAGCCCATGAACAGCGGCGGGTCGCCGAGCGGGGTCAACAGGCCGCCGATGTTCGAGACCAGGAAGATAAAGAAGATGGGGATGTGCTTGGTGAACTTGCGCTCGGAGTTGGTCTTGAGCAGCGGCCGGATGAGCAGCATGCTGGCGCCGGTCGTGCCGATGAAGTTGGCCAGCACGGCGCCGACCAGCAGGAACAGGGCGTTGACCTCGGGCGTGGCCTTGAGATCGCCCTTGAGGACGATGCCTCCCGAGACGATGAACAGGGCCGTGAGCAGGAGCAGGAACGAGGCGTAATCCTTGACCGACAACAGCAGCTCGTGCGGAGCCCGGAACAGGAAGTAGGCGGCGACCGGCAGGGCCCAGAGGAAGGCCACCAGGCCTTTGTTCTTGTGGCTCTCCCAGAAATGCGGAGCCTTGAGCGGCAGGAAGGCGATGGACAGAAGGAGCCCCACGAAGGGAACGACTCCCCACAACGGCAGCGTTTGTCCGAGTTGGTGCGCGTCCATAAGAGGCGTATTGTAGCGGAACGGCCGGTTTTTTTAAATAGAAGATCGCGCCCGGCCGGGTCTCCGGCGGGAGGGGTGCGGAGGGATCAGGGCAGGCAGGCAGTCGAGAGCCGGTAGGCGCGGGCGGGGATCCTCCGCCTGGCCGCCTGCCGCTCGATCGGCCGCAGCAGGGATTGGTCGTCGCTCGGCGGCGTCCGAAAGAGGAGCGCCGCGCCGGCCTCCCAAAGCTCCTTCAGCAGGTCGAGGCCCAGCCCGCGCTCGATGTGGACGACGGCCCGCGAGCCGGCCTTCGATGCGGTCCGGGCGATCTCGACGGCCAGGGCCCCGGCCGCTCCGTCGGCGACGGCCTCGTCGGCGAAATGGACCCAGGCCCGGTTGGCGGCCGGCCCGGCCAGCTCCTCGTCGAGCGGCCCGGCGTGATAGACGACGAAATACCCCCGGCCGCGCCTGGCCGCGGCGGCCAGCCCGGACAGGCGCCCGGCGTCGCGCGGGCGGGTCCGGTCGGAGACATGGAAATCCAGGCCCTTCCCGAGCAGGTCGTCCAGCGCCTGGAGCCCGATCGTCCCGGCCCCGCCGGCCTCGGGAAGCGGGCCGTTCCAGAGCGCCGACAGGTGCGTGCCGCCTTCGCGGCAGGCCCGCAGCAGGATCTCCCATTCGTCGGCCCGCGGCCGGGCCTCGTCGGACGTCAGGATGCGGGCCCCGGCCTTGGCCAGGCTTTCCAGTTCCTCGAGGCCGAAGCGGCCGGTGTCGAGGAGGCTCAGGGGGATGCGGCGCCGGCCGGCGTACCGGACGGCCTCGAGCAGGGCGGTGAAGTCGAACTGGTCGTCCCGGATGTCCAGGTCCTGCCGCGTCCTGACCCGGTCAAGCAGCTCGTAGGTCCGGACGACCCCGGCGACGCCTTCCTTGATCGTTTCTTCGCTCATCGGCGGATTTTCCAGATTATCACCCAGGCCCGGGGGTGTCAACACGGCGGCTGGTTCCGGCCGGGAGGCCGGCGGGGACCGGGGCGGGCGGGGAATTGTCGGCCTGCGCTTGCTAAGGCCCGTCCCGTCATCTATCATCTGGAGAGAGAGGGCACCGAACATGAAGTCCTGCGTGGTCCTGTTTTCCGGCGGGCTGGATTCCACGACCGCGCTGGCTTGGGCCCGCTCCCGGTACGACGACGTCCGGGCCCTGACCTTCGATTACGGCCAGCGCCATCGGGTCGAGATCGCCATGGCCCGGAAGACGGCCCGCCGGCTGGGCGTCCCCCAGACGATCCTCAAGGTCGACCTGCGGCCGATCGGCGGCTCGGCCTTGACCGATCGCCGCATCCCCCTGCCCCGCCCGCCCCGCCGGCCCTCGGCGCCGGCCGGTCCGCCGGCGACCTACGTCCCCTTCCGCAACGGCATCTTCCTGGCGCTGGCCGCCGCCTGGGCCGAGGCCCGCGGCGTCCGCGATCTCGTCTGCGGCTTCCACGTCGAGGATTCCCCGGACTACCCCGACACGACCGGCGATTTCGTCCGGGCCATGGAGCGGGCCGTCCGGGCCGGCACCAGGGCCGCGTTCGGCGGGCCGCGGCCCCGGATCGTCGCGCCGCTCCTGGGGCTGGGCAAGACGGACATCATCCGCCTGGGGCTTCGCCTCGGCGCCGATTATTCCTATTCGGTCTCCTGCTACGCCGGCGCGGAGCGCCCCTGCGGCGTCTGCTCGTCGTGCCGCTTCCGTGCCCGGGCCTGGAAGGCCGTCGGCCGCCAGGACCCGCTCCTGGCCCGCCTGCGAAAGGAAGGTACCCCATGAGCTGGACGCTCAAGGTCCGGGACAAGTTCTCGGCCGCCCATTTTCTCAGGGAATACAAAGGCAAGTGCGAGAAGCTCCACGGCCACACCTTCCAGGTCGAGGTCGCCGTCGCCGTCCGCGAGCTCGACCGCGCCGGCCTGGGCTACGATTTCACCGAGATCAAGAGGGACCTGGCCGCCGCGCTGCCCGATCACGCCCTGCTCAACGACGTCTTCCCCTTCAATCCCTCGGCCGAGAACCTGGCCCGCCACCTTTACGGCGCGCTCAAGGCCAAGTACCCGGTCGAGTCCGTGACCGTCTGGGAGTCCGAGGATGCGTCGGCCACCTACGCTGAAGACGATTGAGATCTTCGCTTCGGCCCAGGGCGAGGGCCTGCGCCAGGGTGAGCCGACCATCTTCGTCCGCCTGGCCGGCTGCAACCTCCGCTGCGGCTTCTGCGATACCAAGAAGGCCTGGCGCGGCGGCCGCGAGATGTCCATCGAGGCCATCGCGGCCGAGGTCGAGCGCCGGCGCCAGGGCTATCCCGCGGCCTGGGTTTGCCTGACCGGCGGCGAACCCCTGGCCCAGGACGTCCGGCCGCTCGTCCGTCGCCTCCGCGCCGAGGGCTTCCGGGTCCAGATCGAAACGAACGGCACCTTCCCCCCCGACCCCGGCGCCGACTGGCACTCGGTCTCGCCCAAGCCGCCCGGCTTCGCCGTCCACCCTGGATTCCGGGCGAAGGCCCGCGAGGTCAAGCTGGTCGTCTGCCGGACCCTCCGCCTCGACGACGTCCGGACCGTGCGGGCCGCTTTCCCGGAGACGACGCCCGTCATCCTCCAGCCCGAATCCAACGCCGCCTGGAGCATGAGGAAGGCCGCTCGCCTGCTCGAAAACGCCAGCCGCGCCGGCCTCGAGGGGATCCGCCTCTCTCTCCAGCTCCACAAGATCTACGGGTTTCGCTGACCGGTCCCGCGGCCGCCGGCCGCCCCGGCTTCCGCAACCCGCGTCCGCTCGAAGAACCGGTAGCCCGACCGGGTGAGATAGACGCCGGCCAGGGTGACCGCGGCGCCGACGGCCTGGATGGCGGCCAGGCGCTCCCCCAGCAGGAGGCCGGCGAAGAAGATCGTCAGGATGGGCGAGAGGTTGCTGTAGATGCCGGTCTTGGCGCTGCCGACCGCCTGGACCGACTGATACCAGAGCGCGAAGCAGAGGAAGATGGCGATAAGGCCGGCGTAGCCGACGGCCGCCCAAGCCGTCCAGGGGATGCGTGACCATTCGACCCGGGCCAGGTCCCGGGCCGCGAACGGCAGGTAGACGGCCGTGCCGACGATGGCGCCCTGGCCGGCCAGGCGGAAGGCCGGGATCCGTTCGAGGACCGGCCGGGAAAAGACCGTGTAGCCGGCCCAGCAGACGTTGGCCAGCAGGATCATGATCGCGCCGCGCCAGGCCGCCCAGGTGAAGGTCAGCCCGCCGTTCTCCCCGGCCACGACGAGCATGAAGCCGGCGAAGGAGATGACGATGCCGGCCCAGCCCGCCGGCGGGATCCGCTCCTCGCCGACGAGTGTGGCCAGCACGGCGATGAAGATGGGGCTCGTGCCCATGACGATCGAGGCGGTCGAGGCCGTCATCAGGCTGATGCCCCGGATGAAGAAGACCTGGTAGAACGTGATCCCCAGGAGGCCCAGGGCGGCGGCCTTCCAGCCGTCGCCGCGGCGGGCCGTCCGGGGAGGGCCCGGCCGGACGGCCAGGACGACCCCATAGGCCAGCGCGGCCAGGGCCAGCCGGGCGGCGTTGAAGGCATGGGGCGAGAGCGACCGCAGGCCGATCTTGATGACCGATACGTTGACGGCCCAGAGCAGGACGACCAACAGCATCAGCAGGTCGGTCCGACCCATGCGGGAGCCGTTGGTCGCTCGGATCATGGTTTTCTTCGGGGGGCCTTCGGGGATCTGGACCCGGCGCGGGGCGGGCCGGCCCGTCAGGAGCGCCGCCGCCGGGGCCGCGGATAGCGGGCCTCGACGACCGAGGTCAGCCCGCCGCGGGGATTGAATTCGCCCCGGACGACGGCGCTGGCGGGCTTGCAGGCGCGCACGACGTCCTCGAGGACGCGGTTGACGACGTTCTCGTAGAAGATGCCCAGGTTGCGATAGGCCAGGAAGTACTCCTTGAGGGACTTGAGCTCCAGGACCCGGGCGACGGGGACGTAGCGCAGGGACAGGGTGCCGAAATCCGGCAGGCCCGTCTTCGGGCAGACCGAGGTGAACTCGGGGAACTCGATGACGATCTCGTAGTCCGGGAACTGGTTGGCGAAGGTCTCGATCGGCGGCAGCTTGGCGTCGAGACCGGCCTGGGCCTCGCGGTCGGTGTATCCGGGCATGGGTTCCTCACTAACTCCTTGAAGGCGCCTATGATACACGAATCCGCCGGGGCGGACAAGATAAGTTACTCCGCCGGCGCGGCCGGCCGCGGAGGGGTCTCGGGGATCACTCCGTTCGCTGCGGTGATCCTTCACGCCGTCCCGGTCCGGAGCCGACGTGTCCGTCTCCGGCCCGATGCCGGTTAGATCACCGCTTTATGCTCCCTCCGCGATACCCCTCAACCCCTTCTTTCCGCGGCCTCATCCGCTCGTGCTTGATCTACGACGGCACACGATCGCAGAATCACGGCTGAGTGCTCGAAACCACGATTCTGCTTAATATCTGACAAGATCCCTATTCGGATATTTTCCAGAAGCATGGCTCCAAGACGCTCCGCCATGTTTATAATGGTCGCTTCGAGGACTCCGCTCCCTGCCGGACGCCACTCCTACGAGAACGGCATTCGGATATAGGGCGGGAAGATTCTTTCATTATAGGGACGAATCCCTATAATAAAGAAGCGACTTCCTTTATAAAGAGGCCCCGCATGAGCGAATGCAAGAGCGCGAAGAACGCGGCCCGCTGCAGCTGCACCTACGAGCCGTGCGGCCGGAAGGGCGTCTGCTGCGACTGTCTGGCCTATCATTGGCGGAACCGGGAGCTGCCGGCCTGCCTCTTCCCCGGCGACGTCGAGCGGACCTTCGACCGGTCCCTGCGGCGCTTCGTCGAGATCTACAAGGACCAGGCCTGATGCCAGCCGGGCGCAGCTATGTCTACGGCCCCGTGGCCTCGCGGCGCCTGGGCTTTTCCCTGGGCGTCGACATCATCCCGTTCAAGACCTGCCCTCTCGACTGCATCTATTGCCAGCTCGGCTCGACCGGCCGGACCCGGGTGCGCCGCGGCCGCTGGTTCCCGCCGGAGGAGATCCTGGCCCAGATCCGCCGGGCCCTGGCCTCGGGCCAGCGGATCGACGCCGTCACGTTCTCCGGCTCGGGCGAGCCGACCCTCTGCCGGGACCTCGGCCGGCTCATCCGCTCGATCAAGAAGATGTCCCCGGTGCCGGTCGTCGTTCTGACCAACGGCGCGTTGCTCAGCCGCAAGGACGTCCGCCGCGACCTGGCGGCGGCCGACGTCGTCGTGCCTTCTCTCGACGCCGTCGCCGCGCCCCTCTTCCGCCGCGTCAACCGGCCTCATCCCTCCCTCGACAACCGGCGGATCATCGACGGCCTGGCCCGCTTTCGCGAAGAGTTCCGCGGCCAGATCCGCCTGGAGATCATGCTGATCAAGGGCGTCAACGACTCGCCGGCCGCCATCCGGGCGCTCGAGAAGGCCGTGGCCCGCATCCGGCCGGACCGCATCGAGCTCAACACCGTCGTCCGGCCGCCCGCCGACCTCCGGGCCGCCCCGCTCGGCCCGGCCGCACTGGCCCGCATCCGGACCCGGCTCGGCCCCCGGGCGGAGGTCGTCGCTTCGTTCGCCAAAAGGAAGCAGGCCCCGGCCGGCGGCGGTCTCGAAAAGGCCGTCCTGGCCACCGTTCGCCGGCGCCCCCAAACGGCCGCCGATATCGCCGCGGCCCTGGGTCGCGACGGGGACGAAGTCGCCCGGACCCTGGCCGGGCTGCTGGCCCGGCGCCGGATCACGAAGCGGGTCCACGGGGGGCGGGTTTATTACGCCGGCGGCCCCGCCGGGCGGGCCTGAACGGGCGTCCTCCCGGCTTTACTTGACCCGGCCGGTTGTGATAGCATTAATCCTAACGAAGGCCCGGGCCACCCCCCATCGTTAGACGAGGTCGTGCCTTCTTCAAACTGACGCTCATCATCATCAGGGCCGCCGGCCCTTCCCTTTCGATGGTCCCTTCCATCACCCGGGTCCAAGTCCGCAAAGGAGTTCGCCATGTTCCTCAACACCAACTTCCCTAAAGCCAAGAAGTACTGGTACCAGGGTAAATTCCATGACTGGTCGGAGGCCGGCTTCCATCCGATGATGCACGCCCTCCACTACGGCACCTGCGTCTTCGAGGGCATCCGGGCCTATCCCACGGCCAAGGGCCCGGCCGTCTTCCGCCTGCCCGAACACAACGACCGCTTCTTCCTTTCGGCCGGCGTGATCAAGATGGCCGTCCCCTACACCAAGGAGCAGGTCAGCGAGGCCATCTGCGAAACGGTTCGCGCGAACGGCCTCAACAGCTGCTACATCCGCCCCCTCTACTTCTACTCCTACGGCAACCTGGGCATGGTGCCCAAGGCCTGCCCGGTCGAGCTGGCCATCAGCGCCTGGGAGTGGGCGGCTTATCTCGGCGAGAACGCCGCCTCCGGCGTCCGGGCCTTCATCCTGCCGACGCGGCGGATCCATCACACCCAATTCAACATGGCGGCCAAGCTCGGCGGCACCTACGTCCAGTCGACGATCGCCGGCCTGGAGGCCCGCGAACAGGGCTTTGACGAGGCCATCTTCCTGAACATGGAGGGCCGGATAGCCGAAGGGCCGGGCCAGAACGTCTTCATCGTCAAGGACGGGACGCTCGTGACCAACGGCCGGACCGAGTCGGCCCTCGAAGGCATCACCCGGACCAGCCTCCTCGAGCTGGGACAGCATCTGGGCTACAAGACCGTCGTCGGCCGGATCACCAAGGAAGACCTGTTCGGCGCCGACGAGGCCTTCTACTCCGGCACGGCCGTGGAGGTCATCCCCATCGTCTCCGTCACCGACGGCTCCGATCCGGCCGGGGCGCGGGTCGCCCATACGATCGGCAGCGGCAAGCCGGGCCCGGTCGCCCAGCGGATGATCAAGGCTTTCGCCGACGCGGTCAGCGGCCGGCTGCCGCAATTCGAGAAGTGGCTGACCTACGTCGGGAAGTGAGCCCCGGCCTCCGGCTGCGGCCGATCGGCGTCGTCCATTCGCCCTGGAAGGAGCCGTCCGACCTGCCGCCGCCGGCCTTCGCGCCGCCCGGATTCTTCGGGCGGTCGCGGGGGACGATCGAGATCCAGCGCCGGTTCGCGCCCGGCCTCGATGGTCTGGAGGGCTTCTCCCACATCATCGTCCTGTTCCAGTTCCACAAGGCCGGGGCGGCCAAGCTCAAGGTCCTGCCGCCCGGCCAGGCGGAGCCGCGCGGGGTCTTCGCCAGCCGTTCGCCCCACCGCCCCAACCCCCTGGGGATGAGCGTGCTCCGGCTCCTCGGCCGGAGCGGCCGGAGGCTGGACGTCTCGGGCCTGGATCTCATCGACGGAACGCCCGTCCTCGACATCAAGCCGTACACCGCCCGCGATAGGAAGTCGCGCATCCGCACCGGCTGGATAGGCCGGCGCCGCCCGGCCGCGCGATAGACCGGCCGTCAGCCCTTCAGGGCCTCCCCGGCGGCCGCCGCGATGACGTCCCAGGCGGCCCGAACGTGCCGCTCCTCCGTCGTCCGGGCGCCGACGACGAACCGCAGCGTGAAGCGGCCCCGGAGCGTCGTCTGGGTCAGGAAGATCGTGCCGCCGGCGTTGACGGCGGCCAGGAAGCGGCGGTTGAGCTCGTTCAGGGCGGTCTCGTCGCGGCCGTCGTTCAGCCGGAAGCAGACCAGCCCGAGGTCGACCGGGGCCAGGAGCTCGAAGCGGCGGTCGGCCTCGACCCGGTCCCTGAACAGTCCGGCCAGCCGGATATGCTCGCGGACCAGGGCCTGGAGGCCCTCGACGCCGTAGCTGCGGACGACGAACCAGAGCTTGAGGGCCCGGAAGCGGCGGCCCAGCTGGATGCCCCAGTCGCGGTAATTCTTGACCTTGGCGTCGACGCCCGTCTTGAGATACTCGGGATGGATCTCGAAGGTCCGGACGAGGGCCGCCGGGTCGCGCACGAAATAGGCCGAGCAGTCGAAATTGGTGGCCATCCACTTGTGCGGGTTGAAAACCAGCGAATCGGCGGTCTCGGCGCCGTCGAGGATCCAGCGCTTCTCGGGCAGCAGGGCGGCGGTCCCGGCCCAGGCGGCGTCGACGTGGAACCAGACGCCGTGCCGGCGGCAGATCTCGCCGACGGCCCGCAGCGGATCGATGGCCCCCGACGACGTCGTGCCCACCGTGGCCATGACGAAGGCCGGGACGAGCCCGGCCTCCTTGTCCCGGACCAGGGCCTCCTCGAGCTTCCCGGGAACGAGGGCGAACCGGTCGTCGGCCGGCAGGCGGCGGAAGTTCCTCATGCCGATCCCGGCGATCCGGATGGCCTTATCGGCGCTCGAGTGGACTTCCTCTGAGGCATAGGCCGTCAGGGCCGGCATCAGGCCGGTCTCGTTCACGCCGTAGCCCGAGGCCTTCTCCCGGGCCGAGAGCACGGCGCAAAGGGTCGAGGTCGAGGCGGTATCCTGGATGACCCCCGAGAAGCCGGCCGGGAGCCCGATCATCTGGCGCAGCCAGTCCATGACCACTTCCTCCAGCTCGGTCGCCGCCGGCGAGGTCTGCCAGGACATGCATTGGGCGCCGATCCCGGCCGTCAGCAGCTCGCCCAGGACGGAAGCGGGACTGTTGTTGGCCGGGAAATAGGCGAACCAGCCGGGGTGCTGCCAATGGGTGATGCCGGGCAGGATGAGATCCTGGAAATCCCGGAAGATGGCCTCCATGTCCTCGCCCCGGACGGGGGGCGCGGCGGGGATGGCCTTTTTGACGTCCCCCGGCTCCAGGCGCGAAACGACGGGATAATCCTCGACATTCTCGAAATAGTCGGCGATCCAGTCCACGAACCGGTGCCCGGCGCGCCGAAAGTCCTCGTTTTTCATGGCTAAACTCCTCGATGGGACCGCAATTCCCCGCCCGGCAGGCGCGTTCACGATAGCAAATTCCAGGGGAAACCGCCAGGTCGGGAGGCGGCACGGGCAATTGTCCGGGAAATCCGCCAAAAAGGCTCATATCCGCCTTCGGGAGCGCTCTGGGGCGGATATTGAGGCCTCTTTCGCGAAACTCGGAGAAAAGCCTTGAAAGCCGGCGCGGCCTGTGGTATAATTCATAATGGTCAGTCGGCGGGGGCCGAAAAAAATCCTTCTTCCGGTTACGGGATAATCCTTATCTTTTTTAGTTCTTCTCCCATCTCCGGGAGGATCCCTCTCTCTGGCTTGGCTCAGGTCCGGCGCGTAGCGAACTCTTGGGAGCGGAGGTCAGGATCACGGTCGAGGCCGGGATTCTGAGAAATATCATAAAAAAGCTCTTTCCCGGATATTTCCCAGAAGCACGGCTCCGAGTCGCTCCGCCATGCTTCTGATGGTCGCGTCGGCGACTCCGCTCCCTGCCGGTCCCCCTCTCCAGCAACGGGGATCATCGAGGCAACGCACATCGCCGCCGCGAGAGGGAATCCCGGAGATGGGAGAAGAACCGCTTTTTGCGCCGGCCGGTTCTCTATGCAACGGATCCGGCCCGGCGGCCGTTTTAAACGACGAGAAGAAAAAATGGCCAACCCAAGCCTCCTTTCGGGTATGATCGATAAACCCCAATCCCCCGTCGAGGCTGCCCTGATCTGAAGGCGCAGACCAGGGCAGCCTCCCTCCTGTTCTGAAGAAAAGCCGGGTCCGCAGTCCGCCGGTTCCGAGTTTGACTCGGGCGCTGATATCGCCTAGAATCCGGGTAGGCCTTTTTCGAAGGGAAGTCCGTTAAAGCGGACACAGCCCCCGCTACTGTATCCGGGGACGAATCCCGAGGGACGCCACGGCCGCGAGGCTGGAAGGCTCGGGAGGAGGACGATCCGGGAGTCAGGATACCTTGTCGAGGCCTCGGTCGGCCGGTCTTCGGGCGGAAGACGACGAACGAAAAGCGGCGGGGGCGGCTGCGGAGTTCCTGCCATGTTCCGAAGAACGATCGCCCTCGCGGCGCTGGCCGCGCTTCTCTCCTCCTCTCTCCCGGCCCAGGACCCTCAAAGCCAGACCGGGACGCCGCTTCGCCATGATGTCGTCGTCACGGCCACCCGGCTCGAGACCCCGGAAAAGAAGGTCGGCAGCTCGCTCTCCGTCGTCAGCGGCGAAGAGCTCGTCCGCACCGGCCGGACCTTCGTCCTCGACGCCCTGGAAGCCGTTCTCGGCCTCTCGGCCGTCCGGAACGGCGGCCCGGGAGCGACCTCCTCCGTCTCGATCCGCGGCGCCAACAGCGAGCATACCCTCTTCCTCCTCGACGGCCTGGAGATCAACGACCCGATCAACCCCTCCCGGTCCTTCGACATCTCCCACCTGCCGCTCGGCCAGGTCGAACGGATCGAGATCCTGCGCGGCCCGCAGGGCCTGCTCTACGGCTCGGACGCCCTCGGCGGCGTAATCAACATCATCACCCGGACCGGCCGCGGCCGGCCGCGCCTGACCCTGGCCTCGGCGGCCGACACGCTCCGCTCGGCGGCCGCGGACGTGAGCCTGGCCGGGTCGGGGGCCAAGACCGAGTATTCCTTCGGGCTTTTCCACGAGCGGACGGCCGGCGTGTCCGCGGCCTCCTCGGCCTATGCCGGCAACACGGAGAAGGACGGCTACCGGAACCTGGACCTTTCGGCCCGCGTCGGCTACGCGCCGCGTCCGGCGGCGCGGCTGACGCTCACCGTCCGGGCCTCCCGGGCCCGGACCGAGCTCGACAACTTCGGCGGCCCCGGCGGCGACGATCCCAACAGCGTCCAGACCTACGGCAGCCTGCTCGTCCACGGCCAGTACCGGGACCTGGCCGGCGGCGGCCGCTGGGAGCGCACGCTCTCCCTGTCGTGGCTGGGCGCCCGCCGCGACAACGCCAACGGCTTCGACGCGGCCCACCCCGACGAGCGGGACGAGGGGCTCTATCGCAGCGGCCTGCTCAAGCTCGACTGGCAGAACAACATCCGCCTCGGCCACTCCCACACCCTGACCGCCGGGCTGGAGGCGGAAGAGGAGACCGGCCGGTCCGCCTACGTCTCGGAAAGCGCCTACGGCCCCTACGAGTCGAGCTTCCCCTCGGCCCGGGCCCGCACGGCCGGCGTCTATGTCCTCGACCATTGGGAGGTCCGGGACCGTTTCTTCGTCACGGCCGGAGTCCGGGCCGACCGCCACAGCCGGGCCGGCACGGCGGTCACGTTCCGCGTCGCCCCGGCCTTCGTCCTCGCCGCCTCGGGCACGCGCTTCAAGGCGTCGGTCGGCACCGGCTTCAAGTCGCCCTCTCTCTACCAGCTCTTCGCCCCGCCCACGTCCTTCGGGCCGGTCGGCAACCCCGGGCTGCGGCCGGAGCGGGCCCTGGGCTGGGACGCCGGGATCGAGCAGCGCCTGGCCGCCGGCCGGGTCGTCCTCGGCCTGACCTGGTTCGAGAACTCCTTCCGCGACCTGGTCGATTTCGACTATGCGGCCGGCTACGTCAACATCGGCCGGGCCCGGACGAAAGGCCTGGAGGCCGAGGCCGAGTTCCGGCCGGCCGGCGGAGCCCGGCTGCGGGCCTCGTACGCCCGGCTTTCGGCCCGCGACAAGGACTCCGGCGCCGAGCTCCTGCGCCGGCCCCGGGACAAGTTCTCGGCCGAGGCCGGCTTCCGGCCCTTCGGCCGCTTCGACCTGGCGGCCGAGGTCGTCTGGGTCGGCCGCCGCCTCGACCGGGACTACGGCGCCTACCCCTATCCCGTCGTCGCCCTCCCCGGCTATGTCCTCCTCGACGCCGTCCTGACGGCGCCTGTCGGGCGCCGGATCGAGCTTTTTGTCCGCGTGGACAACCTCCTCGACGCCCGCGCCGAGACCGTCTGGGGCTACGGCTGGCCGGGGCGCGTCGCCCGGACGGGTCTCCGCCTGACGATCTGATCCCCCGCCAGCCGGGCGTGGCTCGGACGCCATCGTCCATTTTCGGGCGCACCTGCCGCCGGAGACGGCCTTGAAAATCAGCCGCCCAAGGACGAAAATGGAAAGCCGATGAACATCCAGACCCTGGATAAGATCTTCAAGCCCCGGCGGATCGCCCTTGTCGGCGTCAGCCCGAATCCCAGGAGCGTCAGCGGCCGCATCCTGGCCAACCTGATCGGCGGCGGGTTCCGCGGCGTCGTCTATCCCGTCAGCCCGTCCACAGAGGCGGTCATGGGCATCTCCTGCTTCCCGAACGTCGCCTCGCTGCCGAAGACCCCGGACCTGGGCATCGTCTGCGCCGCCGCGGCCCAGGTCCCGGCGCTCGTCCGCGAGTGCGGCGAGTCGGGCATCCGCGGCCTGATCGTCGTCTCGGCCGGCTTCCGTGAAACCGGCCCGGCCGGCCTGGCCCTGGAGCAGGCCATGCTGACCGAGGCCAGGCGCTTCGAGGGCCTGCGCATCATCGGCCCCAACTGCCTCGGCCTCATCTCGCCCGGCCTGCCGCTCAACGCCAGCTTCGCCGGGTCCATGCCCCGGCCCGGCCACGTCGCCTTCGTTTCCCAGTCCGGCGCCCTCTGCACCTCGGTTCTCGACTGGGCCGCCGAGGAGAAGCTCGGCTTCTCGCACTTCATCTCGACCGGCAACATGATCGACGTTGATTTCGGCGACCTCATCGACTACCTCGGCGAGGACGAGGCGACCAAGTCCATCCTCCTCTACATCGAGTCCATCTCCGACGCCCGGAAGTTCATGACCGCCGCCCGGGCCTTCGCCCGCATGAAGCCCATCGTCGCCTACAAGGCCGGCCGCTTCCCCGAATCGGCCGCCGCGGCCGCCTCCCACACCGGCGCCCTGGCCGGGGAGGACGCCGTTTATGACGCCGCCTTCCAGCGCATGGGCCTGGCCCGGGTCTTCAACATCGGCGAGATCTTCGACTGCGCCGATCTCGTCGGCCGGCCCAGGATCCCCAAGGGCCGGCGCCTGGCCGTGCTGACGAACGCCGGCGGCCCCGGGGTCATGGCCACCGACGCCCTCATCGCTTCGGGCGGGGAGCTGGCCTGCTTGTCGGACGCCACCCTGGCCGAGCTAGACGCCGCCCTGCCGCCGCAGTGGTCGCGCCGCAATCCCGTCGACGTCCTGGGCGACGCCAAGTCCAAGCTGGTGGCCAAGGCGGCCCAGATCGTCCTGCGGGACCCCGCCGTCGACGCCCTGCTCGTCATCGTCACGCCCCAGGCCATGACCAATCCGACGGCCGTGGCAAAGGAGGTCTGCGCCCAGGCCGCCGCGACGGCCAAGCCCATCCTGGCCGCCTGGCTCGGCGGGGCGGCCATGCGCGAAGGAACGAACCTGCTCAACGAGGCCGGCGTCCCGACCTACCAGACGCCCGAGCAGGCCGTCAAGGCCTTCATGACCCTGGTCTCCTACTCCCGCAATCTCGAGACGCTCTACGAAACGCCCAAGGACATCCCCGTCGATTTCCCCATCGACCGCCAGGTCCTCCGGGCCAGGTTCGCCGGCATCCTGACCGGGACGGAAGGCGCCCTGTCCGAGGCGGTCTCCAAGGAGCTGCTGGCGTCCTACGGCATCCCGGTCACGAGCCCGGTCCCGGCCGCCTCGGCCGACGAGGCCGTCCGGGCCGCGGACGCGGCCGGCTACCCGGTCGTGCTCAAGATCCTCTCGCCCGACATCAGCCACAAGACGGACGTCGGCGGCGTCGCCCTCGACCTCGGCGACGCGGCGGCGGTCCGGTCCGCCTTCGCCGCCATGATGGCGACGGTCGCCCGCCGGGCCCCGGCGGCCCGCCTCGATGGCGTCACCGTCCAGAAGATGGTCCGGGCCGGGGACGGGATCGAGATGATCCTGGGCGTCAAGAAGGACGCGACCTTCGGCACCGTGGTCCTGGCCGGCATGGGCGGCACGGCGGCCGAGATCTACGGCGACCGGGCCATCGGCTTCCCGCCCCTCAACGAGCGCCTGGCCCGGCGCATGATCGAGGAGCTGCGGATGCGGCCGCTGCTCCACGGCTACCGCGGGCGGCCCGCCGCGGCCGTCGACAAGCTGGTCGAGGCCCTGGTGCGGCTGTCCTATCTGGCCGCCGATTTCCCCGAGGTGGCCGCGCTCGACATCAATCCCCTCCTGGTCACGGCCGACGGCGTGGTGGCGCTCGACGCCCGCGTCCTCGGCGACCGGCAGGCCGTCGAGGACCCCAAGCGCCCGTACGCCCATCTGTCCCTGCGGCCCTACCCCGAGGAGTTCGTCCGCCGGACGCAGATGCGCGATGGCACGCCGATCACCCTTCGCCCGATCAAGCCCGAGGACGAGCCGTTATGGCTGGCGCTCCTCTCCAACTGCTCGCGGCAATCCATCTACTCGCGCTTCCGCTATTTCTTCTTCTGGCAATCCCACGAGGTGGCCAGCCGCTACTGCTACATCGACTATGACCGGGAGCTGGCCATCGTGGCCGAGACCGGCCAGGGCCCGGACCGCCGGATCATCGGCGTCGGGCGCCTGGCCGCCGAACCCGGCCGGGAGACGGCCGAGTACGCCGTCCTCGTCCAGGACGCCTGGCAGGACAAGGGCCTGGGCGGCCTGGTCACGGACTTCTGCCTGGGCATCGCCGGGGCATGGGGCGTCCGGACGGTCACGGCCATCACGACCACGGACAATCCGCGCATGATCGCCGTCTTCGAGAAGCGCGGCTTCCGCATCGTCAACAACCTCGAGAGCTCGCTCGTCGAGGTCTCCAAGGACCTACTCTAGGTCCTTGAAGCCCGCGACCGGCGCGGGCCGGAGCGTCAGCAGGTCGAAGACGACGATCTCGTTCGTCCCCGTCGTCAGGAAGGGCGCCGGGCAGAAGAGGCGCTTCTGCGGCCCGGCCTCCCAGTACCGGCCGAGGTTGTGGCCGTTGACCCAGACGACTCCCTTCTTCCAGCCGCTCATGTCCAGGTAGGTATCGCCGACCGAGGCCAGATCGAACCGGCCGCGGAAGAAGGCGCCCGGCCGTTCCGGCGGACGGCGGACGAAACGGAGCCGTTCCAGGTATTCCGCGTCCAGGGGGAGGGTGTGGACGTCCCAGCCCATGAGGGTCATGTTGTTCAGGGTGACCCGGTCGGTGATGCCCTTGCGGTCGAGCAGGCGGGGCCCGTAGTTGATCCGGCCCATGGCTTCGACGAGGATGTCGAGCGTTTCGTTGGCCGGCTCGGCCTTGGGGATCTCGAGGCCCGTCGCCTCGCCCTTTGTCCGGTCGATCGCGCCGGCGAGCCGGCCGTCGACGAAGACCGTGGCGTAGTCGTGCAGATCGGTCACGGCCAGCTTGCCGCCGCGGTGTCCGAGGAGCCTGGTCCGGTAGAGGATGAAGCCCTGGTTCTGGCCGTACGATTCCATCGGCCCGGGCTGGGCGCTGCGGACGGCCGGCGGCAGGTTGTCGAAGACCGAGGCGCTCTCGTCGAAGCCGACGGCCGGGACGGCGATGGCCGGCAGGGGCTCGGGCGGGTCCGGCAGGGCGGCCCCCTTGGGCTGGTACCGGGCCAGGAGATCGCGGATGGCGAAGTACTTCGGCCTCGGCCGGCCGGCCTCGTCTAGCGGCGCGTCGTAGTCGTAGCTGGTCACGTCCGGCTGGTATCGATCGCCGAAGTTGGCCCCGGCCGTGAAGCCGAAGTTCGTCCCGCCGTGGAACATGTAAAGGCTGAATGACTTGCCGTGGTCGAGAAGCCAGCGCAGCTCGGGCAGGAACTCCTCGGTCCCGACCTTGGCCCAGGGCTCGCCCCAGTGGGTCAGCCAGCCGGGGTAGAGCTCGCTGCAGAAGACGGGCACGCCGCGGCGGAGCCGTTCGGCCTCGGCGAAGTCTTTCTCGCTCGTCCCCGGGTCGAGCCCGATGGCCGCGCCGGGAAGGGATCCGGCCTCGAGCATATGGGGCGTCGCGCCGTCGGCCGTATAGAGGGGGACTTCGAGCCCGGCCCGCTCCCAGAAGCCCTGGAGGGCCTGCAGGTAATCGCGGTCGTTGCCGTAGCTGCCGTATTCGTTCTCGACCTGGACCATGATCACCGGCCCGCCCCGGCCGATCTGGAGCTCACCCAGGACGTCGCCCAGGCGGAGGATGTACGACTCGCAGGCGGCGAGGTAGCGCGGATCGGAGCAGCGGACCTTGATGTCCGGGGTCCGCAGGAGCCAGGCCGGCAGGCCGCCGAAGTCCCACTCGGCGCAGGCGTAGGGCCCGGGCCGGACGATGACCCACAGCCCGATCCGCTGGGCGGTCCGGATGAAGGCGGCCAGGTCGTTGGCGCCGGCGAAATCCCAGCTTCCGGGCTCAGGCTCCAGGGCGTTCCAGAAGACGTAAGTGCCGACCGTGTTGAGGCCGGCGGCCTTGAGCTTGGTCAGCCGGTCGGCCCAATACTCCCGGGGGACGCGCTGGTAGTGCATCTCCCCGGCCATGATCCGGAAAGGCTTGCCGTCGAGGAGGAAGTCTTTCCCGTCCAGGCGGAACGTGCGCTGCGGAGCGGCCGCGGCCGGCGTCAGAAGCCCGGCGGCCAGCGCGGCGGCCAGCGCGATCCTGCGAAATCTCATGCGTCCCTCCCGAATGGCGATCCTGTCGCGGCGCGTCGATTCTATCATACAATTGACTTTCGGCCCCCGGCCGCTATAATCCCCTTCCGAATGGGGCTCGGCCCCATCATGAGCCGGCCGCCGGGGAGATCGACATGACCAAGACGCGGATCGCCCTCATCCTTCTCGTCCCGGCCTTCCTGGCCGCGCGGACGCCGGCGCCGGCCGCCGCCGAAGAGGTCAAGAAACCGGCCTTCGGCCTCGCCCTGTCGGGCTTCGTCAAGACCGACATCTTCTACGACTCGCGCCAGACGACATCCATCCGCGAAGGCCATTACTTGCTCTTCCCCAAGGGGCCGGCGATCGGGCCGGACGGCGCGGACGCCAACGCCCGCGGCGCCTTCAACATCCTGTCCGTTCAGACCCGGCTGGCCGGGACGATCACCGGGCCGGACGCCCTGGGGGCCAGAACCTCGGCCTACATCGAAGCCGAGTTCTTCGGCACCTCGGACAGCGACCTCAACGGCTTCCGCCTCCGCCACGGCTACCTCAAGCTCGATTGGGCGCGCTCGGAGCTCCTGATCGGCCAGTTCTGGCACCCCATGTTCGTCACCGAGAGCTTCCCCGACGTCGTCTCGTTCAACACCGGCGCGCCCTTCCAGCCGTTCAACCGCAGCCCCCAGGTCCGCTTCACCCGGAAGTTCGGCCGCGTAAGCCTGTCCGCGACGGCCCTGGCCCAGCGCGACTTCCTGAGCAACGGCCCCGACGGGACAAGCTCCGTCTACCTGCGCAATTCCGCCCTGCCCGAGTTCAACCTCAAGCTCCAGTACGGGACGAAGAACGCGGCCCGCAAGACCGAGACCGTGGCCGGCCTCGGGGCCGACGTACTGCGGCTGGCGCCGCGGATCGTCACGGCCCTCGGCTATCCGACCGACGAGTCGCTGACCGGCCTCGCCGCCATGGCCTTCGTCAAGCTGAAATGGCCGAAATGGTCCTGGAAGGCCGAGGCCGTCTGGGGCCAGAACCTTCACCATCTGACGATGCTCGGCGGCTACGCCGTCCGCGGCGTCGTCGACGAAGCCCGGGGAGACTGGTCCTATACGCCGATCGCCACGCTCTCCCTCTGGACCGAGGTCCAGACGACCGGCGCGCCCTGGCAGACGGGTCTCTTCGCGGGCTACGCCAGGAACCTCGGCTCGCCGCACGAGATCGGCGGGGCCGACTTCGCCCGGGGCTTCAACATCGGCGAGCTCTACCGCCTCTCGCCGCGTCTCGTCTACAACGCCGGCAAGATGCGCTTCGCCGGAGAGGTCGAGCTGACGGCGGCCTCGTACGGCGCGCCTGATCCCTTCGGCAAGGTCCGCGACGCCCGCTTCGTCCGCAACCTCCGCCTGCTCCTGGCGGCCTATTATTTCTTCTAGCTCCGTAAACATTCCCGGCGGCCGGTCGTATATAATCATGACGCCGGCAGTTTGCCTCCTCCGGAGGGGGCGGCCTGCCGCCGGTCTGGGAATCGCGTCATTCCCGCACTGAAACCAAGGACGCCGCGGCGCGCCCCCCGGCCCGGCGAAGGAGAAGGCCCATGCGCAAGCCGATCCAGGCCGCGGTCCTCCTGGCCTGCCTCGCGGCGCTGGCCCCCGCCCGGGCCGCGGCCCGGCCCGTTCAGGCCGGACCGGCCGGCCAGGCCGGCATCGACGAGATGAAGAAGGCCGCGGTCAAGGTCTTCCTCGACTGCGACAGCTGCGACCTCGATTTCATCAAGACCGAGATCACCTTCGTCAATTACGTCCGCGACCGTCTCGAGGCCCAGGTCCACGTCCTCGTCAGCACCCAGAGCACCGGGGGCGGGGGCGTCGAATATACGATCACCTTCATCGGCCAGAACGACTGCAGCGATCTCCAGGACGTGCAGAAATGCTTCTCCTCCAAGACCGACACCGAAGACGAGATCCGGCGCGGTCTGGTCAAGGCCCTGAAGCTCGGGCTGATGAGCTTCGTCGCCCGGACGCCGATCGCCGGTCGCATCGCCGTCGACTACGCCCGGCCCAAGGCCGGCGCGGCCGGCCCCGACCGCTGGCGTTCCTGGGTCTTCAGCCTTTCCGGGAACGGCTACTTCTCGGGCGAGGAGACCTACCTGAGCCGCTCGATCTACGGCTCTTTCTCGGCCAACCGGGTGACGCCGCGCTCGAAGCTGAAGCTGGGGCTGTCCGTCGACGCCTCGAAGCAGCGCTACGAAACGGAGGACGGGCCGGTCACGGGCAAGACCTCCAGCCAGGACCTGACCGGCCTCTTCGTCAGGAGCCTGGGCGAGCACTGGTCGGTCGGCGCGTACGTCGAGATCGAGTCCTCGCTCTACAGCAACATCGACATCGGGTTCAGCCTGGCCCCGGCCGTCGAATACAACTTCTTCCCCTATTCCCAGTCGTCCCGGCGCCAGCTGCGGGCCCTCTACAAGCTGAGCCTGAACCCCGTCCGCTATCGCGAAGCGACGATCTTCGGCAAGCTCCGGGAGACCCTCTTCCAGGAGTCCCTGTCGCTGACCCTCGACCTCCGCGAGAAGCTGGGCACGATCAGCCTCAGCGTCGAGGCCTCGAATTACCTTCACGATCTCGGCAAATACAGGGTCGACACCTTCGCCATCGTCAACCTGCGCCTCTACAAGGGCCTCAGCGTCTACGTCATCGGCGATTATTCCTGGATCCACGACCAGCTTTCGCTCCTCGGCCGCGAGGCGACCTACGAGGAGCTCCTCCTGCGGCTCCGGGAGCTGCCGATGAGCGACAACTATTTCGCCGCGATCGGCTTCCAGTTCCAGTTCGGCTCGATCTTCACCAACGTCATCAATCCCCGCTTCGGCTCGAGCGGCGGCGGCGGCCTGAGCATCAAGGTGAACTAGCGGCCGGGAGAGACGCGATGAACCCTATCCGATCCCGCATGATCAAGGCCGCGGCCCGGGCCGCCCTGGCCGTCCTCGTCCTGGCCCTTCCCGGGCTCGCCCAGGTCCCGGCTTCCAAGCCGGCCGGGACGCCGCCGCCGGCCCTGCTGACGGTCTTCCTGGACTGGCCCGGCGCCGACATCGAGGCCATCCGGGCCGAGATCCCGTTCGTCGCCTTCGTCCCTTCGCCGGACGGGGCCAACGTCCGGGTCGTCGTCGCCCCGTTGGGGCCGCCCCCGGAGGGACGTTTGCGGATCGAGGTGGCCGGCCTCGGGGAGTTCCAGGGACAGGATAACGTCCTGACCTACGCCCCGGGCCGCGACGAGAAACCCGGGGAGGTCCGCAAGGGAGTGACCGCCCTGGTCCGCCTGGGCCTCCTTCGCTACGCGGCCAAGACGGCCGCGGCCAAGGACCTGTCGATCAAGTTCCTCGACCAGGCCAAGCCGACCGCGGTCAACGACCGGTGGAATTTCTGGGTCTTCAGCCTCAGCGGCAACGCCTTCCTCTCGGGGGAGACGCAGTACCGGAGCCATTCGTACTACGCCTCGGTCTCGGCCAACCGAACGACGCCCGCGCTCAAGATCAGGACCCAGGTCTACGGCAACTGGAGCGGCAGCTGGTTCGACTTGGGCGATGGGACGTCATATGAGAGCTCGACCCATGGCCGCGGCGCCTCCGGCATGGTCGTCAAGAGCCTGGGCCGGCACTGGTCGGCCGGCGGCTACCTCGAGGCCGAGGCCTCAACCTATTCGAACCTCAAGATGTCCCTGAGCGCCGCCCCGGCCCTCGAGTACGACGTCTTCCCCTATTCGGAATCGACCAGGCGCCAGCTCCGGATCCTCTACCGGATCGGCCTGACCCGGACCCGCTACTACGAGGAGACGGTCTACTTCAAGACGTCGGAGACCCTGTTCCAGGAAGCCCTGAGCGTCGCTTACGAGGCGGTCCAGCCCTGGGGCAAGGTTTCGCTCCAGATCGAGGGGTCCCACTTCTTTCACAACGTCAAGTTCAACCGGGTCGAGCTCGAAGGCGGGCTGGAGTTCCGCATCTGGCGCGGCTTGAGCCTGGAGCTCGACGGCAGCTACAGCCGGATCCGCGACCAGATCGCGCTCTCGGCCGCGGGTTATTCCTACGAGGACATCCTCCTTCAGCAGAAACAGCTGGCTACCGGCTTTGATTACTCGTTCTCGGTCGGCCTGAGCTTTTCCTTCGGCTCGACCAGGAGCAACGTCGTCAACCCGCGGTTCGGCAACGGCGGCCGGTCGATCTCGATCAGTCTCTAGGCGCCGGCCGGGCCGGGGCCGGGAGGGGCTTGCTTTCCTTATGGCCTTTTACTTACGATAGGCCTCCTGCAGGGATTTCCGGAGAATGGAGGCCCGCCCCATGTCCGTGAAGATCGTCCGCCCCGTTCCCAGCGACATCGACATCGCCCAGGCCGCCGAGCTCAGGCCGGCCGTCCAGGTGGCCGCCGACCTCGGCCTCGGCCAGGACGACCTCGACCTCTACGGCAAATACAAGGCCAAGATCCACCTGGACGTTCTCGGCCGGCTCGAGGGCCAGCCCCTGGGCCGCTACGTCGACGTGACGGCCATCACGCCGACGCCGCTCGGCGAGGGCAAGACGACGACCACCGTCGGCGTCAGCCAGGCCCTCGGCGCCCATCTCGGCAAGAAGGTCGTCACCGTCGTCCGCCAGCCGAGCATGGGGCCGACCTTCGGCATCAAGGGCGGGGCCGCCGGGGGCGGCTACGCCCAGATCGTGCCCATGGAGGACTTCAACCTCCACCTGACCGGCGACATCCACGCCGTCACCGCGGCCAACGACCTACTGGCGGCGGCCATCGACGTCCGCATCCTCCACGAGTCGACGCAGGACGACGAGCGGCTGTTCAACGCCTTCTGCCCGGCCGGCAAGAAGGGCGAGCGGCGCTTCTCCCCGATCATGCTCCGCCGCCTGGCAAAGCTCGGCATCGGCAAGATGGACCCGGCCGACCTGACGCAGGAAGAGAAGCGCCGGATGTTCCGCCTCGATATCGACCCGACCAGCATCACCTGGAACCGGGTCATCGACATCAGCGACCGCTTCCTCCGGGCCGTCAAGATCGGCCTGGGCCCGGACGAGAAAGGCCTGGTCCGCGAGACCGGCTTCGACATCTCCGTCGCCTCGGAGATCATGGCCATCCTGGCCCTGACCACGGGCCTGGCCGACATGCGGGAGCGCCTGGGCCGGATCGTCATCGGCACCAGCCGGACGGGCGAGGCCGTCACCGCCGACGACCTCGGCGTCGGCGGGGCCCTGACCGTCCTGATGAAGGACGCCATCATGCCCAACCTCATGCAGACGGTCGAGAACACGCCGGCCATCGTCCACGCCGGCCCCTTCGCCAACATCGCCCATGGCAACTCCTCCGTCATCGCCGACCAGATCGCCCTGCGCCTGGTCGGGAAGAACGGCTATGTCGTCACGGAATCCGGCTTCGGGGCCGACTGCGGCATGGAAAAGTTCATGGACATCAAGTGCCGGACCAGCGGCCTCGTCCCCAGCTGCGTCGTCATCGTGGCCACCGTCCGGGCCCTGAAGATGCACGGCGGCGGGCCCAAGGTCGTGGCCGGCAAGCCCCTGGCCGCCGAATACATGGACGAGAACCTGGACCTCCTGGCCAAGGGCCTGGCCAATCTTACGGCCCACATCCGCAACGCCCTGCGGTTCGGCGTGCCGGTCATCGTGGCCGTCAACCGCTTCACCTCGGACACGGACGCCGAGATCGAGCTCATCCGCAAGGCCGCCCTGGCCGTCGGGGCCGACGACGCGGTGGCGGCCACGCACTGGGCGGACGGCGGGGCCGGGGCCGTGGCCCTGGCCAGGGCGGTCATGGCCGCCTGCGACAAGCCTTCGAGCTTCCGCTTCCTCTACCCGCTGGAGTGGGACATCAAGAGGAAGATCGAGACCATCGCCACCGAGATCTACGGCGCCGACGGCGTCGAGTACGCGCCCGAGGCCGAGGCCAAGGTCGCCCTCTATACCAGGCTGGGCTTCGACCGGCTGCCCATCTGCATGGCCAAGACCCATCTGAGCTTGAGCCACAACCCCGAATGGAAGGGCGTGCCGCGCAACTTCAAGCTGCCCGTCCGCGACATCCGGGCCAGCGTCGGAGCCGGCTTCCTCTATCCGCTCTGCGGCGACATGAGGACCATGCCCGGCCTGCCGACGCGGCCGGTCTACTTCGACGTCGATCTCGACCCGAAGACGGGCAAGGTCAAGGGCCTGTTCTGACGGGCGTCAGGCCGCCCCCCGGGGCCGGCCGGAAGAGGGAGATCGGTTCCCTGCTCCCGTTCTTTGTTATAATGGCCGGGAATGTCCCTTCGAGAGGATCGTGCCATGCCTCATCCCCGCCGCTTCACCCGCCGTGATTTCCTCCGCACCGGCGCCGCTGCCGCCGCGGCTTTCACCATCGTGCCGCGCCGCGTCCTCGGCGGCCAGGGCTATCTCGCCCCGAGCGACACCCTGACCAAGGCCGTCGTCGGCGTCGGCGGCATGGGCCGGGCCCATCTCGTCTATCCGGGCTCGGTCCTGCGGGCCGTCTGCGACGTCGACCGCAAGCACCTCGAAGCCGCCCTGGAACTGGCCGGCCCCGGCGTCGACGGCTACGCCGATTTCCGCGAGGTTCTGGCCCGGCCCGACATCGACATCGTCCACATCGCCACCCCGCCCCACTGGCACGGCCTGATCTCCATGGCCGCGGCCGCGGCGGGCAAGGACGTCTGGTGCGAGAAGCCCATGACCCGGACGATCAGCGAGGGCCGGGCGGTCGTCGAGGCCGTCCGTCGCGCCGGCCGGATCTTCCGCGTCAATACCTGGTTCCGCTTCACCGACCGCTTCTACGGCTTCGGGACCGACGTCAAGCCGATCAAGAAGGCCGTCCAGAACGGCCTCCTGGGCTGGCCGATCAAGGCCACGGTCAGCGCCACGACCGGCTTCGACTGGAAGTTCTACTGGAGCGGCCTGACCCACGCCCGGCCGGAGCCGGCGCCGCCCGAGCTCGACTACGACTTCTGGCTCGGCCCGGCGCCCTGGAAGCCCTACCACCCCCACCGCGTCCACGGCACGTTCCGCGGCTACTGGGACTATGACGGCGGCGGCCTGGGAGACATGGGCATGCATTACCTCGACCCCGTCCAGTACATCCTGGACAAGGACGGCGAAAGCCCGGTCGAGATCGCCGCCGACTGCCCGCAGCAGCATCCGGACGCCTGCGGCAGCTGGCGCCGGATCGAGATGAAGTACGCCGACGGCTGCCTCATCGTCCTCGACGGCGAGAACCGCGACAAGTCGGCGCCTTTCCTCGAGGGCCCGAAAGGCAGGCTCTACCGCGGCTTCGAGTCCGATATCCCCGGGCTCAGGGACGCCCTGGCCGCCCTGCCCGACCCCGAGCCCCAGATGACCGATTTTTCACAGGCCGTGCGGACGAGGACCCCTTTCGCCCTCAACGAAACGAACGCCCATCGCTCCTGCACCCTCGTCAACCTGGCCAAGATCGCCGTCCAGCTGGGCCGGCCGCTCCGATACGATCCGGCGACCGAGACCTTCCCGGGAGATGAGGCGGCCAACCGCCTGGCCCGACAGCCCATGAGGGCGCCGTGGCGCTTGTAACGAGAGCCTGAGGAGACCGCCATGAAGAAGCCCTTCGCCCCCGTCATCGTCACGGCCGCCGCGCTGGCCCTCCTCGGCTCGGCTTCATCGGCTGCCTCCGGCCAGGCCGCCGCCCCAGCGGCCGCCGATCTCAAGGCCCGGGTCTCGGCCATCGTCGAGCGGTTCCCGGCCGAGAACGGCGCGGCCCGCGACGCTCTGTGCGCGGACCTGATCGGGCTCGGACCGGCCGGCCTGGCCGAAACCTGCGCCCGCGTCCTCCCGCCGGGGGGCGGGAACGACGCCAAGGCCCGCTTCGCCGTGAACGGCCTGGCGGTATACGTCACCAGGCCGGGCGCCGAGCCCGAGCGCCTTCTTTTCGTCAGGTCGCTCCTGGCCGCGGCCGCCGGATGCTCCGATCGGGACGCCGCCGCGTTCTTCATCTCCCAGGTCCAGCTGGCCGGCCGGGCCGAGGCGGTCCGGCCCCTGGGCCGGTATCTGGCCGACGAAGCCCTGGCCGGGCCGGCCGCGGCCGCCCTGCGGACGATCGGTGGGCCCGACGCCACCCGGACGCTCCTGGCCGCGATCGACAAGGCCCCGCGGAGCTCCCGCCCGGCCGTCATCGAGGCCCTGGGCGCGATGCGCAGCCGCGAAGCGGTCAAGAAGCTCCTGCCCCTGGCCGGATCGGGCGACGAAGCTCTCCGCCGCGCCGCCCGTTCCGCCCTGGCCGACATCGGCGACCCGGCCGCCGGGCCGGCCCTGGCCGGCGTTCCCGTCGTCGCCTCATGGCTTGAAAGGACCGAAGCCCCGGGGCTCTATCTTCGCTTCACCCGCCGCCTGGCGGAGTCGGGCCGGACGTCCGAGGCCCTCGACGCGGCCCGGGCCGTGCTCGCGGCCTACGGCCGGCCCGAAGACAGCCAGGTCGGCGCGGACGCGCTGGCGCTGGTCGTCTCGATCCTCGGCGATAAGGCCTTTCCCGACCTCGTCCGCGCCGTGAACGGCCCCTTCGCGGCGCTGCGGGCCGCCGCCCTGGAACTGACCGCCAGCGGCACGGGCGCCGAAGCGGAGCTCTGGATGGCCGAAGCCGGGAAGGCTTCGCCCGCGATCCGGGCCGGGATCGTCGCCATGCTGGGCCGGCACCGCAATCCCGCCGCCGCCCTCGGCTACCTGCGTCAATGCCTGGGGGACCCGGACAAGGGCGTCCGGCTCGCGGCCATCGGGGCCCCGAAGGCCCGCCGGGGATCGGCCGCCGATCTCTTCCCTCTCCTGGCCGCCGCTGATGAAGAGGAAGCCGCGGCCCTGAGGGCGGCCCTTCTTCAGTACCGGGCCGACGAGGTCGTCCCCGAGGCCGCCCGCCTGGTCTATTCGACCTCCCACCCCGGCAAGGCCGTCCTCATCGGCCTATTGGGGGAAAAGGGGGCGCGAAGCGAGTTCGGGCGGGTCTTCGAGCTGGCCGGCGACGCCGATCCCGCGACCCGGGCCGCCGCCATGGAGGCCCTGGCCAAGCTGGCCGGCGAAGGGGACCTCCCCCGCCTCGTCGAGGCGCTGGAGCGGGCCGCGGACGCCGACGACATCGTCAACCTCCAGAAGGCGGTCGCCGCGGCGGCTCTTCGCCACCCCGATCCGGCCCGTAGGGGGGCCGCCCTCGTCGACCTCATGAGCGGCGCTTCCCGCGGGCGCCGGGCGGTTATCCTCCGCGTCCTGCCGGACGTCGGCGGGGCGAAGGCGCTGAGCGCCGCCCTTACCGCGACGGCCGATCCGGATCCCCAGGTGCAGACCGCGGCCGTCTATGCCCTGTCCCAATGGCCTGACTACGCCGCCGCCGGCGAGCTCCTGCGTATCGCCACGACGACCGCGAGCAAGCGCTATCGCCTGCTGGCCGTCGACGGCTACGTCCGGCTGGTCGGGCGGTCGAACCTGGCCGGGCCGCGGAAGCTCGCCCTCTTCCAGGACCTGCTGGCCCGGGAGTTCGACGATGCCGACAAGAAGGCCGTCGTCGCCGGCGCGGCGGCCGTTCGCGAGCCCGAAGCGCTTCGCCTGCTGGCCTCCTGTCTCGAGAATGCCGCCCTGGGAGACGCGGCCGCGGCCGGGCTCCTCGAGCTGGCGTCCGAACAGGCGCCGCAGGAGCGCTGGCTCTCGGGGCACGAAGCCTATTCCGTCCTGCGGCGCGTCGAGGCCCGGACGGCCGACCCGGCCGAAAAGGCCCGCGTGAACGAGATCATCCTCGCCCGGCTGCGCCAGGGCGGCTTCACTCCGCTCTTCGACGGCCGGACGCTCGCCGGCTGGAAGGGCCTGGTCGCCGATCCCCCAGCCCGGGCCAAGATGACCGCCGGGGAGCTGGCCGCCGCCCAGGCGGCGGCCGACGAGCGGATGCGGGCCCACTGGAGGATCGCCAACGGCGCCCTCGTCTTCGACGGCCGGGGAGAGAGCCTCTGCACCGCGTCCGACTACGGCGATTTCGAGCTCCTCGTCGACTGGAGGATCGAGCCGGGCGGCGATAGCGGCCTGTACCTGCGCGGCGCGCCCCAGGTCCAGATCTGGGATCCGGCGGCCAACCCCGTCGGCTCCGGCGGGCTCTATAACAACCAAAAAGGCAAGAGCGCCCCTTCGGAAAGGGCCGACCGACCCGCCGGCGAGTGGAACTCGTTCCGCATCATCATGATCGGCGACCGGGTCAGCGTCTATCTCAACGACAAGCTGATCGTCGACAACGTCGTCCTCGAGAACTACTGGGAGAGGGACAAGCCCATCTATCCGGCGGGGCAGATCGAGCTCCAGGCCCACGGCAATCCGCTCTATTTCCGGAACGTCTTTCTGCGCGAGATCCCCCGCGACGCGCCGTCGCCCGGGCTCGCCCCGGCCGAGGCGGAGGAGGGCTTCGTCCCGCTCTTCAACGGCCGCGACCTCGAGGGCTGGACGGGAGACACCAAAGGCTATGCCGCCGAGGACGGCAAGATCGTCATCCATCCCGACCTCGGCAGCGGCAACCTCTACACGGCCGGGGAATATTCCGACTTCACGCTCCGTTTCGAGTTCAAGCTGACGCCGGCCGCCAACAACGGCCTCGGCGTCCGGGCCCCGCTCGAGGGCGACGCCGCCTACGCCGGCCTGGAGCTCCAGATCCTCGAGGACGGCTCCCCCGTTTACTGGGGCCTCCGGCCCTACCAGTACCACGGCTCGGTCTACGGCGTGGTCCCGGCCCGCCGGGGCTTCCTGCGTCCCGTGGGCGAGTGGAACGCCGAGGAGGTCACGGTTAGGGGGCGGCGCGTCACCGTCGCCGTCAACGGCTCGATCGTCGTCGACGCCGACCTCGACCAGGCTTCGGCCGGCGGCACGATCGACCGAAACGCGCATCCCGGCCTCGGGCGCTCCTCCGGCCGCCTCGGCTTCCTGGGGCACGGCTCGATCGTCGAGTTCCGGAATATCAGGCTGAAGGAGCTGCGCTAGGCGTCAATCCGCCCGGCGGGCCTGGCGGCCGAGCCGCGGCAGGCCCACGGCTTCCCGAAGGGCGGCGTTGATCTGGGTGTTGTCGAGGATTGGTCCGGGGTACCAAGTGCCGCGCAGGCGCAGGAAATCGCGCGCCGCCGCGCCGATGACGGCCAGGTCGACCAGCTCGTTGGTGTGCCCGGCCGTGCCGTAGGAGACGTCCCCGTCGGGGTAATCGTAGGGCGAGGGATAGTCGGGCTTCTTGCCGGCCGTGCCGTTGGCCGGCCCCCGGTCGCTGCCGATCTTGGCCGGGAGCAGCCCGTGTTCGTCGGCCCGGGCCGTCTCCCTCGGCAGATCGCCGGCGGCCAGGGTGACGCCGGGCTCGAGGAGCAGGCCTCCGGTGGCGTGGTCGGCCGTGACCAGGAGCACGGTGTTGGTCCAATCGACGTCGTCGCCCGGCCTGTCGACGTAGGCCAGGGCCGCCCGGACCGCGGCGTCGAGGTCGGCCACGGCGCCGATCATCGCCCGGTAGTCGTTGTCGTGGTTGGCCCAGTCGATGTCGCCCTGCTCGATGACGAGGAAGAAGCCCTGGGGATCGCGGGCCAGGTAGCCGAGGGCGGCTTCCGCCGCCTCGGCCAGCGACGGGTTCTCCTCGCTCCCGGGCCGGACCCGTGGCCGGCCGGGGGAATCCTCGACCTGGGCCACGTCGAAGTTCCCGCCCTTGCCGCCGAAGAGGCCGAAAAGCTTGCGGCCCTCGCGGGCGGCCCGGACGGCCGCCTCGGCGACGGCCGCGCCGCCGTCCTGGCCGGGCCGGCGCTCGACAAAGACATATTCCTGAGAAGTCTGCAGCGTCCGATAGAGCGATTCCGAGATGTAGCCCTTGCGCGTGTCGAAATCGGGATTGTCGATGAGCGGCGAACCGCCGCCGATGACGACGTCGGGCTTGGTCTTCAGGATGATCTCGTCGGCCAGGCCCAGCCCCGTGTAGCCTTTGAAGCCGGTGTAATAGGCGCTGCGGCCGGGGTTGTGGCTGACGAAGGCGGCCGGGGTGGCATGGTCGAACGGGACGGTGCTGATGATGCCGATGGCCGCCCCGATCCGGGCCCGGACTTCCTCGAGGATGGTCGTCAGGCCGCCGCCGGGAGGATCGCCCGGCAGCCAGGCGATGTTCCCGGAGTCGGTCTTGAAGCCCGTGGCCAGGGCCGTCGCGGCCGAGGCCGAGTCGGTCGACGGCCCGGACGGAAATCGCTCCAGGACCCCGGGGCCGGCCAGGGGCCTGGCCCCATAGGTCTTGACGCTGTAGCCGACGGCCGGATCGAACGACGACCGGGAATAGGGCGGCCGGCGCGCCTGCCGGGCCCGGGTGTTATAGGCGGTGACGTCCCATGTCGCGACGTAGGCCCGGGCGGGCAGGCTCTGCCAGGCCAGGCCGTCGTCCCGGCCGTAGAGATAGCGGCTGGCCGCGACCTCCGACTCGGCCGACATGCCGTCGCCGATGAAAAAGATGACGTGCTTCGCCGCGGGGGCGCGGCGGCCGCCGCAGCCCGCGGTCAGGAACAGCCCCGCCGCCAGCAGGGGGACGGCGCAGGCCCGGCAGGCGGCCCGCGCGTTCCGTCCCGGCTTCTTGATCATGGCAATATATTATAACGCGGCGGCCAAAGGCCCGCTCACCACTCGACCAGGCCGGCGAGCTTCAGGATCTCCAGGTAATTGAGAACGGCCTGGAGCGTCGAACGCCGCTCGTTCTGGGCGTCGAGCATCTTGCGGATGTCCAGGGCGCTGTGCTTGCCGTTGATCAGGAGCTGCATTTCGCCCGTGTTGGCCAAGCTCAGGCCCTTGCCGGCCACGGGGAACTTGAGGCGCTCGGCGCCCGGTACGGCCATCAGGGACTTCTGGTATTCGCGGTAGCCGGTCTGGCGGACCTTGGCCGTCGGCCGGGGCACGATCCTGGCGGCTCTCTTCTCGAGCTCCGTCGGAACGACGGACCCGGCCTTGACCCCGAGCCGGCGGCCCGCGGCCCCCCGCCGGACTTCGAGGGCCGCGAGGTTGGCCGCGCCGACAGCTTCCACGGACTTGGTCAGCCGGGCCACGTCGGCCGCCAGGGCCGCGTCCCCGGGGGCCAGCTCGAGGACGGTGGCTAGGGTCTCCTTCTCGTTCAGGACGGCGGCCTCGAGCAGGCCCTGGGCGTAACGGGAATCGTCGGCGAATGTCTCGGCCTTGGCGGCCTTGACCGCTTCCAGGGCCGCGGCCAGCCCATGGCCGAGCCGGCGGGTGGCGTTCGAGGCGATCTCGCCAGCGATGGCCGACGCGGCGGCCGCGTCCGCCGCGGCCACGGTGTAGGCGCCGGCCGCCCCGATGACGGCGACCCGCTTGAGCTGGGTCGGGTCGGACTTGTCGGCCGTGTCGCCCGAGGTGTGGTACCACTGATCGGGCCAGGCGATCATCATGATGCCGGGCACGCCCACGGCCCAGTCGTTGAAGACCTCGTGGTCCGAGGCCCCGTAATGGGTCTCGATCGAGTAGGCGAACGGCTCGTCGGCGCCCGTGGGCGCGACGATCCGGACGGCCACGCCGGACGCGCCGCCCCGGTTCTGGATGCGCTCGCGGCTGCCTTCGCCGACGTAGCGGTAATAGTTCTCCATGACGTCGTTGATGTAGTGGGGATTGCCGTAGGTCGTCCGCATCAGGCAGAAGCTCGACAGGTTCTTGGACAGCCACTCCCCGACCATGTCCATGTTGATGTTGCAGAGCGTCCGGTCCATGATCTCGCGGTGGCCGCGGACCCACTCGCCGATGCCGGAGAACTCCGGGCCCCAGATGAAGCGGATGGTCCGCTTGGGCCGGGGCAGGCGGCCGTCGGCGATGAGGGTCTGAAGCGTCCGGGCCACCTCGAGGATCGCGGCGCTGCCGGAGATGTTGTCGTTGGCGCCCTGCTTCTGGGTGCCCTCGAACAGGTGGGCCGAGAAGATGATCTCGCCGGCGGCCGGGTCGGCGCCGGGGATGGCGCAGACGACGTTCTCGAGGTCGGCAGTCTCCGTCTTCGTCAGGACCTGGGCCCGGACGGTGATCTTCTCCCTGGCCATCAGGCGGCGCTTGAGGATGTCGCCCTCGCGGGCGTTCAGCTGGAAGGCGAAGCCCTGGGCCGGGGCGGGCGCGGCGGCCTGATCGGGCGGCGCGCCGGGCTGGGCGGGGGGCTGGCCGGCGGCCTGACCGGCGGGCGGCGGCTCCTGCCCGGGCTGGCCGGGTTGGCCGGGCTGGCGGCCGGGGCCGCCGGGACGGCGACGCGTCATGATCCCCGTCCAGGGCATCTGCAGCGGGTCGAAGTACGGCCGCGACAGGCTGATCGAGATGACGCCCAGGGCGCCCTTGCCGACGGCCGAGCCGTAGGTCATCATCAGGGCGCCTTCGGTGACGGCGATCTTGCCGGCGACGCCGGCGTCGGCGATCTCCTTGGGCGTGCCCCGGCCGACCCAGACCAGATCGGCCGTGACGTCCGCGTCGGCGCTGCCCGAGGCCAGCATCGGCAGCATATCGTTGATGGAAGCCAGCTTCTGCCTCCCGGGCTTGGTCTCCCAGAGATCGCCTTTGAGGGCCACCCAGGCCGGGCCGCCGGGATAGGTCACGATCTCGACGTTCTCGAAGCCGTAGCTCTTGAGCTTGCGGACGACGACCTGGGTCTCCAGGAAATTCCCGGCGAATTCCTCGGGGAAGCGCTGCCGGTTGAAGGCGTTGATCTCGGCGATCGTGTTCCAGGCGGATTCGCCCGAGGTTTCGCCGACGATCTCGTCCATCTGGGACTGGGGCAGGAAGGTCCAGTAGAGCCAGGGGGTATATTGGGCCGAGGCGGCGGCCGCCAGGGCCAGGACGCCGGCGACGGCGCAGGCGAAGACGGACAGCGGGCGTTTGGACATTGCGGACTCCTTGGTCGCGGCTTTCGACGTTCCGGGACGTTATATACCCGGCGGGTCCGGCCGGTCAAGACGGACGGCGGCCCCGGGCCGTCAATCGACCATCTTGTTGACGACGCCGACGGGCAGCACCGTCCGGCCCTTGGCCTCGTTCAGGACCTCGGCCATGGCCAGGTAGACGGCCGAGAGGCCGCAGGCGATCCCCTCGAAGCCGGCGATCCGGCCGACGAGCTCCGAGCCGGTCCAATCGCGGGCGGCCAGCAGCCAGAACAGCACGGTCAGGCTGAGGAAGACGAACTGCAGGGCCCGGTTCTTGCCGAAGGTGCCGAACCACATGAAGAAGGTGAACAGGCCCCACAGGAACAGGTACCAGCCCAGGTAGGGCGCGGGCGTCGCCCCGCCGTTCGTGGCGCCCGTCCCGGGCAGGACCCAGATGGCGACGAGCGACATCCAGAACAGGCCGTAGGACGTGAAGGCCGTCGTCCCGAAGGTGTTGCCCTTCTTGAAATCCATGATCCCGGCGATGATCTGGGCCAGGCCGCCGTAGAAGATGCCCATGGCCAGCACCACGGCGCTGAGGGGGAAGAACCCGGCGTTGTGGATGTTCAGAAGGACCGTGGTCAGGCCGAAGCCCATCAGGCCGAGCGGCGCGGGATTGGCCAGCTTGTTCTCGCTCATCATGCCTCCTCGGGGGTCTCGAGATAAGAGGACAAAGGGGGACGGCCCCGGTCCGGGGACCGTCCCCCGCCGATATCAAAGGCCGTACTTGGCGACGATCTCCTGCTTGGTCTTGCCCAGGATGTCGAACCGCCGGCCAACCTTGACGAAGGCCTCCAGGGCCTTGTCCAGGTGGTGGATCTCGTGTCCGGCCGAGATCTGGGTCCGGATGCGGGCCTGGCCCTGGGCGACGACCGGGAAGAAGAAGCCGATGGCGTAGATGCCCTCGTCGTAGAGCGCCCGGGAAACGTCCTGGGCCAGCTTGGCGTTGAAGAGCATGACCGGGACGATGGGCGTGTCCCCTTCCTTGAGGACGAAGCCGGCCTCGGTCAGGCCCCTGCGCCAGTAGGCGGCGTTCTTCTCCAGCTTGTCGCGCCGCTCGGTCGACTTGGTGATGAGGTCCATGACCTTGAGGACGCCTTCGACGACGACCGGGGCGATGGTGTTCGAGAACAGGTACGGCCGGGCCCGCTGCCGGCACATCTCGACCAGCTCGCGGCGGCCGCTGACGCAGCCGCCGGAGGCCCCGCCGAGGGCCTTGCCGAAGGTCGTGGTGATGACATCCATCTTCCCGACGACGCCGCACTTCTCGTGGGTGCCCCGGCCGGTCCGGCCGATGAAGCCGGTGGCGTGCGAGTCGTCGACGAGGATCATGGCCTCGTGCTTCTCGCAGAGGCTGGCCATCTCGTCGAGCCTGGCCGCGTCGCCGTCCATGGAGAAGACGCCGTCGGTGACGACGAGCTTGAAGCGCTTGTCGGCGTGGAGCTGCAGCTTCTCCTCGAGGTGCTCCATGTCGGAGTGCTTGATCGTGTCGTGCATGGCGCTGCAGAGGCGGATGCCGTCGACGAGCGAGGCATGGACGAGGCGGTCGGAGATGATGACATCGTCCTTGGTCAGGATGGCCTCGAAGACGCCGGCGTTGGCGTCCATGCAGGAGGGGAAGAGGAGCGTGTCCTCGGTGCCGAGGAAGGCCGTCAGCTTGTTCTCGAGCTCGCGGTGGATGTCCTGCGTGCCGCAGATGAAGCGGACCGACGACATGCCGTAGCCCCGCTTCTCCAGCCCCTCGTGCGCCGCCTTGATCACCTCGGGATGGCTCGACAGCCCGAGGTAGTTGTTGGCGCACATGTTGATGACCTTCTTCAGGGGCGAGCCCGTCGGGAACTCGACCTCGATGTCGGCCGCCTGGGGCGAATGGATGAGGCGTTCCCGCTTGAACAGCCCGGCGTCCTCGATGCCCTTGAGCGTCGCCTGGTAGGCGCCGCGGATCCTGTCGCTATAGGCCATGGTCCCCTCCTCTCAGCCCTTCTTGGCCACGAAGCGCTCGACCAAGGCGACGATCTTGTTGACCGAGTCGAAGGCTTCGGGCGTGGCTTCTTCGTCGGGGATGGCGATCTGGTACTTGTTCTCGAGGAAGCGCTTGAGCGAGACCATCGAGAACGAATCGACGATGCCGCCCGAGATGAGGGGCGTCTCGTAGGTCAGGGGTTCGCTGTCGTCTTCGAGGTACTCCTTGGTGACGTACTTGAGGACGATGTCCTTGAGTTCTTCGGCCATAGGAATGCTCCTTATCTTTGAGTGGGGGACGCGCGCCTGGTTCCGGGGGATCCGGCGCCTGTCCCCATGGATCAGTCGTTCTCCAGAGTCGACGTGTCGCCGATCTCCTCTCCCCATTCCCTGGCGTGGAGGAGCCGGCGCATGATCTTGCCGCTCCGCGTCTTGGGGAGGCTGGCGACGAATTCGATCGCCTGGGGCATGGCCAGTGGCGAGAGCTTCTTGCGGATGAAGTTCATGATGTCCAGGTCGAGGTCCTGGCTGGCCATGAACCCGGGCTTGAGCGTGACGAAGGCCTTGACGACCTCGAGGTTGATGGGGTCGGGCTTGGAGACGACGGCCGACTCGGCCACGGCCGGATGCTCGAGCAGGGCCGACTCGACCTCGAACGGGCTGACCAGGTGGCCGGCCGTGTTGATGATGTCGTCGTCGCGGCCGGCGAACCAGAAGTAGCCGTCGGCGTCGAGCCGGGACCGGTCGCCGGTGATGTACCAGCCGTTGCGGAATTTCTTCTGGAAGGCCTCCGGGTTGTTCCAATAGGTGCGCATGCGCGAGGGCCAATCGAACTTGAGGGCCACCAGGCCGATCTTGCCGTGGGTCGGGTAGGGCTCGTTCCGGACCGGGTCGAGGACGGTCCCGGTGATGCCGGGGAAGGGCTTGCCCATGGAGCCGGGCCGGACCTCCATGCCCGGGTAGTTGCCGATGACGATCGAGCCGGTCTCGGTCTGCCAGTAGGTGTCGTAGAAGGGCTTGCCGAAGACCCGGGCCGACCAGACGACGGCTTCGGAGTTGAGGGGCTCGCCGACGCTGGCCAGGTGGCGGAGGCAGGAGAGGTCGTACTTCTTGACGATCTCGTCGCCGGCCTTCATCAGCGAGCGGATGGCCGTCGGCGCCGAGTACCACATCGAGACCCGCCGCTTCTCGATCCACTTATACCAGGCCTCGGCCGAGAAGCCGGCGTCGAGGACGCACTGGGTGACGCCCAGGGCGAACGGGGCGATGATGCCGTAGGACGTGCCGGTGACCCAGCCCGGGTCGGCCGTGCACCAGTAGACGTCGTCGTCCCGAAGGTCGAGGGCCCACTTGGCCGTCAGGTACTGGGAGATGAGCGAGTAGTGGACGTGCTTGACGCCCTTGGGCATGCCGGTCGTTCCCGACGTGTAATGAAGGACCGACGGCGACTCGGCCGTCGTCGGGTGGACGTCGAAATGCTCGACCGGGGCGGCCTTCTCCAGCGAGAAGGCGACCTCGCGTTCCTTGAGCGGCGCGGCGCCGTCGTGGTCGACGATGATGATGTGGCGCAGGGCCGGCAGCTTGTCCAGGATCTTGCGGACCTTGGGGGCGTGCTTCTTCTGGGTGATGACGGCCGAGGTCTCGGCGTTGGCCAGGCGAACCAGGAGCGACTCGTCGCCGAAGGCCGAGAAGAGCGGCTGGGCGATGGCCCCGGTCTTGAGGATGCCCAGGAAGCCCAGGTAGAGCTCGGGGATGCGGTCCATGAACAGGCAGACCCGTTCCTCGGGCTTGAGGCCCAGGCCGCGGAGGAAGGCGGCGATGGTGTTGGAGGCCAGGCGGATGTCGTTGTAGGTGTAGGTCTTCGCGGCGCCGGTGAAGCCCTCCCAGTGGAGGGCGACCTTGTCGGCCCGTCCCATCCGGCAGATGCGGTCGGTGCAGTGCCAGCCGATGTTGATGACGTCGCCGGGCGCGTAGCCGAGCTCCTTCTCGGCGATCGACCAGCTGAAGTCCTTGACCCGTTCGTCGTAGGAGCCGATGTTGGACATGCGCGCTTTGTCTCCCTTCGGGGTTATGGGGCTTTTCTTTCGAGGACGACGACCGCCGAGGCGACGTCCTTGATGTGGGTGAGCGAGACCTCCATGAGGCCGATGCCGTGGGCCTGGCAGAATTCCCTGACCTTGCCGTGGACGAAGAGCTCGGGCTTGCCCTGGGGGTTGTTGATAACCTCGATCTCGGAGAACTTGTGGCCGCCCGACCAGCCCGTGCCCATGGCCTTGAGGAAGGCCTCCTTGGCGGCGAACCGGGCGGCGAAATGCTGGGCCGGGCTGTGCTTGGATTCGCAGTAGGCGATCTCGGCCGGGGTGAAGAGCTTGTCCTTGAGGCCGCCGGTCCGCAGGAGCTTCTCCTCGACCCGCCGCACCTCGATGATGTCCGTGCCTGCCCCGAAGATCAACGCGCGCTATGCCTTTCCACCGTCTTGCGAAATGACGGCCCGTATTATAAATGAGCCCGGCGAAATGTCAAAGCCCGTGCCCGTCCGGCGGCGCCCCCTTCCGGGGGCGGCCGGCTACTTCTTCGGATAGGCCGGCTTGGGGGCGAATTTCAGGGGGTTCGCCTGGATCTTCTCCAGCATCACGGCGATGGCCTTCTCCAGCTGGAGGTCGCGGCCGGCCATGACCGAGCCCGGGTCGTTGTCGACGACGACGTCGGGGTCGGCCCCGTGGTTCTCGACCCACCAGGTCCCTTCCTTGCCGTAGAAGGCGTTGTTCGACTGCTCGACCGTGCCGTTGTCGATGGTCAGCTGCTGGTTGAGGATGCCGACCAGGCCGCCCCAGGAGGGCACGCCGACGACGGTCCCCAGCTTGCGGGCCTTGAAATGCTCGACGAAGGCCTCGCCATCCGAGCCGTTGTTCTCGTTGGAGATGACGACGTAGTTGCCGTTGCCGGCCGCGCCGGGATAGCGGAAGGGGACCATGTCGCGCAGGTTGTTGTAGGCCACCAGCTGCCGCTCGAGCTTGTCGATCAGGAAGTACTCGGTCCAGCCGCCGGAGTTGCGCCGGACGTCGATTATGACGCCCTCCTTGTAGCGGAAGGCCCGCCAGTACTTGTCGAACTCGCCGACGCCGCCGCCGCCCATGGCGTTGATGTGCATGTAGCCGACGCGCCCGTTCGTGGCTTTGTCGATGGCCTTGATGTTGTCGTCGATCCAGCGGAAGTAGCGCATCTGCTGGTCGCTGCGGACGGGCTCGACGTCATAGGTCCTGGCGCCGGCCGGGGACGGCAGGGCGTTGACCGTGACGGAGATCTTTTTACCGGGCGTTGTCTGGAGGAGCTTGAAGTAGTCGTCGCCGGCCTTGAGCGGCGTACCGCCGATAGCCAGCAGGAAGTCGCCCTCCTTGACGGCCATGTCGGGCCGGGCCAGCGGTCCGGGCAGGTTGAGGTTGATGTCGGTCGGGCCGTAGATCCGGGCCAGCCGGTAGAGGCCGGAGGCCTTGTCGGGGACGAGATCGGCCCCGAGCAGGCCGGTGAAGGCGGGCGAGGACGGCGTCGCGCCCGGGCCGTAGTCGCCGCCGCCGATGTAGGTGTGGGAAACGCACAGCTCGCCGACCATCTGGGACAGGACCCAGTTTAGCTCGCCCCGCGACGAGAGGTCCGGCAGGTAGGCGCGGTACTTGTCGCCCATGGCCTTCCAGTCGCGGCCGTGGAAGCCGGCGTCGTAGAAGAACTCGCTGTACCAGCGCCAGGCGTCGTCGAAGATCTGGCGCCATTCCTTCCGGAGATCGACCGTATAGACCAGCCCGCCGAGGTCGAGCTTGTCCCCCGCCGCCTTGGAGGCGAAGGCCTTGTCGACGGTCGTCGTGAAGATATCGCCCTGGCGCCGGACCAGGAGCCGCTCGCCGTTGGTCGACAGCCAGAACTCGCGGACCTTGTCGGTCAGGGCGGAGTCCTGGCGGGAGGCCATGTCGAAGATGTGGAGCGTCCACTGGGTGGCGCCGTACTTGTTCTTGAAGATGTCTTCGTACTCGCCCTCGGTGAACTCGTCGATGGAGGCCCAGAGGACCTTGCCCTTGCCGGCCTTGAGCCAGAAGTAGTTGCCGGCCGGGACGGGCAGCGGGGTGGTGCGCCGGATCAGGCCGTCGGCGTCGACGCGGAAGGGGGCGGGCGCGGCCTCGGCCCGGCCGCCGGCCGTTCCGGCGGGCTCGCCGGCGAAGGGCGCCGCTTCTCCGGCCCGCAGCTGGACGGCCATGACCTGCTGCGGCGCGGCGATGACGTGGTTGTCCTCGTAGAAGTCCATGCGCAGGGCGAAGTTGCGGCTGGAGACGTAGTAGAGGTACCGGCCGTCGGCGTCGAAGGCCGGGTAGAGGTTGTCGTAGAAGTCGGTCGTGGCCGCGACCTTCCTGCCGGTCTCGATGTTGTAGAGGAAGATCTGGCTGTTGCGGTTGGCCTGGACGAAGCTGTAGGCGATCCACTTCGAGTCGGGCGACCAGGCGTAGTCGGCCATCTCCCAGACGAACTCGTCGTTCTTCATCTGGTTGGAGGAATCGACCTTGACCAGCTTACGGGTCGCCAGGTCGACGAAGAAGACGGCGTAATCCTTGTTGCCGAAGAGGATCTTGCGGCCGTCGGGCGACCAGGCCAGGCGGTAGACCGTCCGGTCGAGGGTGGTCGTGATCTGGGTCCAGTCGCCGCCGCCGGCCGGCTGGGTGTAGAGCTGGTAGCTGCCGCTCCTGTCGCTGAAGAAGGCGGCGGTCTTGCCGTCGGGCGACAGGGCCGGGAAGATCTCGCGGCTGCCGGGCGTCGCGGACAGGTTCAGGGTCGGGCCGGGGCCGGCCGGGACGCGGTAGACGTCGCCGCGGGCCTCGAGGATGACGGCCGCGCCGTCGTCGGCCGGCAGGGCCGTGTGGAGATAGTCGCGGGGATTGATGACCCGGTCGCGCAGGGCCCAGCGGTCGGACGGGACGCGGACCGCGAGCCGGGTGTCCTGGCCGGAGGCGACGTCGAAAACGTGAAGGCGGCCGTCCTGGACATAGACGATGGACCGGCCGTCGGTCTGCGGGAACATGACGTCGAAGTCGGCGAATTTCGTGACCTGGGCGGCGTCCTTGGCGCCGAGCTTCTGGACGTAGAGGTTGGCGATGCCGTTGGTCCGGTCGGAGACGAAGTACATGGCGCCGCCGGCCCACATCGGGTAGCTGTTCTTGCCGACATAGTCCGTGACCGGCGTGTAGGTCTTGGCCGCGGCGTCGTAGAGCCAGATGTCCTGGTACTGGCCGCCCTTGTAGCGCTTCCAATAGTATTCCTCGTTGCCGCGGCGGCAGTAGAGGAACTGGTGCTTCTCGGGAATGAAGCTGACGAGGACGCCCCGGTCGAGCGGCAGGCGCTCGGGCGCGCCGCCCTTGACGGGGACGGCATAAAGGTTCGGGTCGCGGCCGACGACGTTCTCGAACGTCGAGCGGAAGACGATCTCGGAGCCGTCGGGCGTCCAGGCGACGACCGCGGCCCCGCCGGGGTTATAGGTCAGGCGGACGGGCGCGCCGCCCTCGGCCGGCATGAGATAGGCGGCCGGGGCGCCGTCGTACGTCGCCGTGAAGGCGATCTGCCGGCCGTCAGGCGAGAGCTTGGCGAAGCTCTCGGTCCCGGGGAAGGTCGTCAGGCGCGAGGCCACGCCGCCGCGGGCGCTCACGGTCCAGAGATCGGATTCGTAGGTGAAGACGATCCTGTCGCCGGCGATGGTCGGATAGGTGAAGAACCGGCCCTCGTCGGCGGCCAGAAGGGCGACCGCCAGAAGGGCCACGGCCAAAAGGACTATGAGCGCTTTTTTCATCGGGCTCCTCCTTCTTAAGCGCCGGACTCCCGGGCCCGGCGGGGCCTATCCAGAGTACGTTTTCCGGCGGGCTAAATCAAGGCCGGGAAGCAGCCCCGTTTTCCCGGGTTTTCAGACGGCGCCGAGCTTGCGGCCGACCAGGCGGAATTTGTCCAGGGCGTAGGCGATCTGGTCGGGCGTGTGGGCAGCGCTGAGCTGGACGCGGATGCGCGACTTGCCCACCGGCACGACCGGGTAGCTGAAGCCGATGACATAGATGCCTTCCTCGAGCAGGGCATTGGCGAAGTCCTGGGCCAGGCGGGCGTCGTCCGGCAGGTGGCCGAAGAGGACGGGCACGATCGGGTGGATGCCCGGGACGATGCGGAAGCCGGCCTCCTCCATGCCCTTGCGGAAGAGGCGGGTGTTCGACATCAGCCGCTCCCGCAGCTCGCCCGACTCGCCCAGGATCTTGAGCACTTCGATGGTGGCGCCGGTGATGGCCGGCGAGAGCGAGTTGGAGAAGAGATAGGGCCGGGAACGCTGGCGCAGTAGCTCGACGATCTCGCGCCGGCCGGCGACGCAGCCGCCGGAAGCACCGCCGAGGGCCTTGCCGAAGGTCGTGACGATCATGTCGACGCGGTCCAGGCAGCCGCGGTACTCGTGCGTGCCCCGGCCGTTCGGGCCGATGAAGCCCGTGGCGTGGGAGTCGTCGACGAGGACCAGGGCCTCGTAGCGGTCGGCCAGGTCGCAGATCTTGTCGACCTGGGCGATCGTGCCGTCCATGGAGAAGACGCCGTCGGTGACGATGATCTTGAACCGGGCCTCGCGGGCTTCAACCAGCTGGTCCTCGAGGTCGGCCATGTCGTTGTTGCGGTAGACGAAGCGCTTGGCCTTGGCCAGCCGGACGCCGTCGATGATCGAGGCGTGGTTGAGCTCGTCGGAGATGATGGCGCAGGTCTCGTCGAGGAGGGGCTCGAAGACGCCGCCGTTGGCGTCGAAGGCCGAGGAATAGAGGATGGCGTCCTCCATGCCCAGGAACTCGGCCAGGCGGCTCTCGAGCTCCCTGTGGACGCGCTGGGTGCCGCAGATGAAGCGGACCGAGGCCAGGCCGAAGCCCCAGCGGAAGAAGGCCAGGTTGGCCGCGGCCATGACCCGGGGCTCGCCGCAGAGCCCGAGGTAATTGTTGGCGCAGAAGTTGAGGACCTTGGCCCCGGCTTCGGTGCGGATCTCGACGCCCTGGGGCGTGGTCAGGACCCGTTCCTTCTTATAGAGCCCGCGCTGGCGGATCTTGTCGAGCTCGGCGGTCAGGTGGTCTTTGAATTTCCCGTACATGACTGTTCTCCATTCAGATCGGGGGGGGCGCACGGACTCCCTTGCGGACAGGCGCGCTCGTCTTCCCCCGTCAATAATTCCGGAACCGGGTCGATCCCCCGGCTATGTCTTTCTCGCGGTCAGCGTGGTCGAGGCCTGGGCCGTGGGCATGATCACCATCTCGCTGACGTCGACGTGAGGCGGCCGGGTGGCGCACCAGACTGCGGCCTCGGCGATGTCGTCCGGGCCGAGGGGCTGGAAGCCCTGGTAGGTCCGGGCCGCCCGCGCGGCGTCGCCGTGGAAGCGGACCAGGCTGAACTCGGTCTCGACCATGCCCGGGGCGATCTCGGTGACGCGCAGCGGCGTGCCGTTGAGGTCGAGGCGCATGGCGTTCGACAGGGCCTTGACGGCGAACTTGGTGGCGCAGTAAACGTTGCCGCCGGGATAGGTTTCGCGGCCGGCGATCGAGCCGATGTTGATGACATGGCCGGCGCCGCGCTCGATCATGCCGGGGACGACGGCCCGGCTGACGTAGAGCAGGCCCTTGACGTTGGCCTCGATCATCTCTTCCCAGTCCTCGACCAGGCCGGCCGGGAACTTGTCCAGGCCCCGGCTCAGGCCGGCGTTGTTGACCAGGATCTCGATGGCCCGCCACTCGTCGGGCAGGGCGGCAACGGCCGCGTCGACGGCCGCCCGGTCGCGCACGTCCAGGCGAAAGGCGTGGGCGGCGACCTCATGCTCCCGGGCCAGGGTCCGGCCCAGCGTCTCGATCCGCTCCAGGCGGCGGGCGCACATCAGCACCCTGGCCCCCTGGGCGGCGAAGGCCCGGGCCGTGGATTCGCCGATGCCGGAGCTCGCTCCGGTCACGAAAACGATCTTGTCCTTGAGGGACGGCATCCTTCGACTCCTTCGGCTTCCAGAATAGGAGCCGCTCCGGCCCAAGTCAAGACCGCCGGCGGCGCGGCGGCAGAGAGCCGCCCGGAATCTGGAGAAGAAGCCGCTTTTCTGCTATACAGGAAGCATGGCTGAGCGGCCCTCGTTCCTGAAGACGTGGCTCGTCGCCGGACGGCCCTGGTCGTTCCCGGCTTCGACCATGCCCGTCATTTTCGGCACGGCCCTGGCCGTGGTCGCCGGCCGCGCCCGCTTCTCCCCGCTCCTGTTCCTCTGGGCCCTGGCCACGATGGTCGTCCTCCACGCCGCGGCCAACGTGCTCAGCGACGCCCGCGACTTCCGCGTCGGCCTGGATCGCGAGGTGACGCCGGTCAGCGGGGCCGTGGTCCGCGGCTGGATCTCCGACCGCCAGGCCCGGCGCGGCGCGGCCCTCCTCTTCGCCCTCGGCTGCGTCTCCGGTCTCGGCATCGCCTGGCGCACAGGGCCGGCCCTGCTCGTCGTCGGCGGCCTGGGCGTGGCGGTGGGCGTCGCTTACTCCCTGCTCAAGCCCCGGGCCCTGGGCGATCTGGCGGTCTTTCTCGATTTCGGCCTGCTCGGCGCCGCCGGGGCCTGGATCGTCCAGAAGCGAGCCTTCTCCTGGCTGCCCGTCGTCTGGACCGTGCCCATGGCCCTGCTCGTCATCGCCATCCTCCACGCCAACAATTGGCGCGATGCCGTCTCCGACGGCCGCCACCGCGTCCGGACCGTGGCCGGCATGCTGGGCGATCGCGGCTCCCTGGCCTATTACGGGGTCCTCCTCTTCTCCCCCTTCCTGATCGATCTCGCCCTCATCCTTCTGCCCCGCCTTGTACCCGGCCGGCCGCGGCCGATGCCCTGGACGTTCCTGCTCGTCCTGGCCGCCCTGCCGAGCGCCCTCCGTCTCTGGGGCCGGGCCCGGCGCCGGGCAGCCCCGCGGCGGCCTCTCGATTTCGTCATCCTTGACGGGGCGACGGCCGGCCACAACCTGGTCTTCGGCCTTCTGAGCGCGGCCGCCGTGCTCCTCGAAGGGATCGTGAGGCGGGGATGAGCGGCGAGTCGCGGCGCCGGGAGCCTCTCCTGGTCGGAGCGGTCGGCGCGCTGGCCGCGATCCTGTTCATCGCCCTCTTCCGGCTGCGGCGCCTCGGTCCGCTCGACTTCTGGGCCTGGCTGACCGTGAACGTCGTCCTGGTCACGGCCCTGGCTTTCCTCGCGGACAAGGAGTACCTGGGCCGGCTCCGCCGGGACGTCCGCTCGGGTCTCGGCCGCAAGCTGGCCGTCGGGATCGGCTCGGCCGCCGTCCTTTACGCCGTCTTCGCCGTCGGCCGCGTCCTGGCCCGGCGCCTGTTGCCATTCGCCGATGCCGCCCTGGCCAACGTCTACGCTTTGCGGATGGGGGTCCCGGACTGGCGCGTCGCGCTGCTCATCGTCCTCGTCATCGGACCCGGCGAGGAGCTCTTCTGGCGGGGCTTCTTCCAGGAGCGGGCGGCCGCGACGACCTGCCCCAGCTACGGCCTGGCCCTGGCAGCGATGCTCTACACCGCCGTCCACCTGGCCAGCGGGAATCTCATGCTGGTCATTGCCGCCGCCGTCTGCGGCCTTTTCTGGGGCTGGCTCTATATGCGCTTCCGCTCGCCCCTGGCCAACATGGTCAGCCACACCGTCTGGGACCTGGCGGTCTTCCTGGTTTTCCCCTTCCTGTGAAGGACGTCTTTATAAAGAGTGCCGGTGTCTTCAGCCGGAGATGTGGCCGAGGAGGATCTTGGCGCCGATGGCGATCAGGATCAGGCCGCCGGCGAGCTCGGCCCGCCGGCCCACGAGGCGGCCCAGCACCGGACCCAGCTTGGCCCCGGCAAGGGTCAGGACGAAGCTGGTCGCCCCGATGACAACCGCCGGATAGAGGATCCCCGCCCGGACGACGCCCAGGCTCAATCCCACGGCCAGGGCGTCGATGCTGGTCGCCAGCGCCAGGACAAGCAGCCGCGGGCCCTGGGTCTGGTCGGGCCGGCAGGCCTTCTCCTCTTCGCTCCCGTGCCGGGATTCCCAGATCATGCGACCGCCGATCAGGGCCAGCAGCCCGAAGGCCACCCAATGGTCGAAGTTCCTGATCAGCGCCAGGGCCCGATCCCCGGCGAACCAGCCGATGACCGGCATGATGAACTGGAAGCCGCCGAAAGCGGCCCCCATCCTGACGGCCTGCCTGACCGTCAGCCCCCGGCCGCCGCAGGCCAGGCCGATGGTGATGGCGAAACAGTCCATGGCCAGGGCCACGGCCAGCCCCAGGATATAGATGAACGACATCGATCCTCTCCGAGCGGTCCATTATAGCAAAAGACGCCGGCCGGCGCGGAGGGTCGCCGCCGCCCGGATCGTTCACTCGCCAAAAAGGCAACCATATCGGGGGGAGGGCCCGGCCGATCCGTGCTATAATGGAAGGATTCGGGGCTTCCATGGCGACGACCGACAGCATCATCCTTCGCGGCGTGCGGGTCCATAACCTCAAGGGGATCGACCTCGACGTGCCGCTCGACCGGCTCATCGTCGTCACCGGCGTCAGCGGCTCGGGCAAGTCGTCCCTGGCCTTCGATACCCTCTACGCCGAGGGCCAGCGCCGCTACCTCGAGTCCCTGTCCTCCTATGCCCGCCAATTCCTGGAACGCCTGGACAAGCCCGACGCCGACCTCATCGACGGCATCCCGCCGGCCATCGCCATCCAGCAGAAGGGCGCCGCCAAGAACCCCCGCTCGACGGTGGCCACGGTCACCGAGATCTACGACTTCCTGCGGGTCCTGTTCGCCCGCATCGGCACCGTCCATTGCCTCCGCTGCGGGCGGCCGGTCGTCCGCGACACGATCGACGGCATCATCGCCGCGCTGGCGGCCGAACCGGCCGGCACCCGGGCCCTGATAACCTTCGCCTGGCCCCGCGAGAGGAGCCTGGCCGCCCTCAAGAAGGAGGGCTTCACGCGGGCCGTCGTCCAGGGCCAGGTCGTCGACCTCGACGCCGTCCCCAAGGCGGCGGCCGTCGTCGACGTCCTCGTCGACCGCATCGCCCTCGGCGTCGATGAGCGCGAACGCCTGGCCGACTCGATCGAGATGGGCCTGAAGAAGGGCGGCGGCCGGGTCCTGGTCCGGACCGAGGCCGGCCGCGAACACCGCTTCACCGATAAGCTCGAGTGCCGCGATTGCGGCCTGGCGGCCGAAGACCCCTACCCCAACCTCTTTTCCTTCAATACCCCCCATGGCGCCTGCCCCGAGTGCCACGGCTTCGGCGACCTGGCCGTCATCGACGAGGACAAGGTCGTCCCCGACCGCTCCAAGTCCCTGGAACAGGGCGCCGTCGAGCCCTGGACCAAGCCCCTGTCCCGGGGCATGCAGAAGGAGCTCCTGGCCGAGGCCCGCCGCCGCAAGATACCGACCAACGTCCCCTTCCGCGACCTCAAGGCCAAGGACCAGCGCTTTGTCTTCGACGGCGGCGACGGCTACTACGGCGTCAAGGGCTTTTTCGACTGGCTGCAGTCCAAGAAGTACAAGGTCCAGGTCCGGGTCCTGCTCAGCCGCTACCGCAAGTATGTCGCCTGCCCGGCCTGCGGCAAGACCAGGCTCAATCCCCGGGCCCTCGGCGTCCGGGTCAATGGCCTCAACATCGGCGAGATCGTCCGGCTGACCGTGGCCGAAGCCTCGGAGTTCTTCGGCTCGCTCGAGCTCCGGCCCTACGAGCGCCAGGTGGCCGAAAAGCTCGTCCAGGAGATCCGCGGCCGCCTGCGTTTTCTCATGGAGGTCGGCCTCGACTACATCGCCCTGGACCGCATGACCTTCACCCTGAGCGGGGGCGAGGCCCAGCGCATCAGCCTGGCGGCGGCCCTCAGCGCCTCGCTCGTCGGGTCCCTCTTCGTGCTGGACGAGCCGTCGATCGGCCTGCACCCCCGCGACAATCACCGCCTGGTCCGCATCCTGAAATCCCTTCGGGACATCGGCAACACGGTCGTCGTCGTCGAGCACGACCCGGATATCGTCCGGGCGGCCGAGTACGTCATCGACATGGGACCGCGGGCCGGCGAGGCCGGCGGCGAGGTCGTTTTCGCCGGACCCTGGGCCGCCTTTCTCCGCAGCCGCGAATCCCTGACCTCGCGCTACATCCGCGGCGAGAAGGTCGTGCCCCTGCCGCCGGCCCGCCGCCCGGCCAAGGCTTTCCTCGAGATCCGCGACGCCCATAAGCACAATCTCAAGCACATCGACGTCCGCATCCCCCTGGGCGTCTTCACCTGCGTCACCGGCGTCTCCGGCTCGGGCAAGAGCAGCCTGATCGAGGACGTCCTCTACGAGGGCCTCGCCGGCGGGTCCGGGAACGGCTTCGCCGAGATCCGGGGCCGGGACAAGATCGCCAAGGTCCTCCTGGTCGACCAGTCGCCGCTGAGCGCCTCGCCCCGGTCCATCCCGGCCACCTACACCAAGGCCATGGACGGCATCCGCGACCTCTTCAGCTCCACCCGCGAGGCCAAGCTCCTGGGCTTCCGGCCGGGCTACTTCTCGTTCAACACGGCCGGCGGCCGCTGCGAGGAGTGCAAGGGCGCCGGCGTCCAGGTCGTCGAGATGCAGTTCCTGTCCGACGTCAGCCTGGTCTGCGACGCCTGCAAAGGCCGGCGCTTCAAGAAGGAGATCCTCGACGTCCGCTGGAACGGCAAGAACATCGACGAGGTCCTGGGCCTGAGCGTCACCGAGGCCTGCCTGTTCTTCGCCGGCCGCCCGGAGATCACCAGGAAGCTCTATCCCCTGGTCGAGGTCGGCCTCGGCTACCTGAAGCTCGGCCAGTCGACGACCACGCTCTCGGGCGGCGAGCTGCAGCGGATCAAGCTGGCCTACCACCTCGTCCACGAAAAGGGCAAGAAGATCCTCTACCTCTTCGACGAGCCGACGATCGGCCTCCATCCCAACGACGTCGCCGTTTTGCTTCGGTCGTTCCAGAGGCTCGTGGCCGAAGGCCACACGGTCATCGTCATCGAGCACAACCTCGACGTCATCAAGAGCGCCGACCACGTCATCGACCTCGGTCCCGAAGGCGGCCAGGCCGGCGGGCGGATCGTGGCCCAGGGCACGCCGGAAAAGGTGGCCCAGACCGCCGGCTCGGTCACCGCGCCCTATCTGCTGGAAGCCCTGAAGAGCGCCAACGGCGGGCGGCCGGTCTCGGCCAGGCTTCGCCGGCGGGCCTGATCGCCCGGCTTCTCTCCCCAAAAAAACGTCCGATTATGGGCCAACCCGGGCTGTCTAACGGCCAAGAAGTGTACAAATAATATACCAAAAAGAGAAAATTTGTATAACAGCATGATAATAAATCGGCTACTAAAATATATGGCCCAATTATGTCCAATTTCTGTGCTTTTGTAAATTGGCTCCACAGACCAAAAGAAGACCTGTAACTGCTTTATATAGAATTAGATAAATAATTATTGCCGGTCCTGGCACAGTTCTTGCCAATATAGGGGGTGTGACCGAATGATTTAGGAGTAATGATAATGAAAGCCAAGATCGCCATCGTCGTCATCGCGGCCTCGCTCGTCGCCGCCGCCCCCGTCCGCGCCGCCGCGGTCTCGGAAGCCACCTGGGATCTTATCGTGCCCACGACACTCATCCCCTCGACCCTGGCGTTGCCGACCCCGCTCGCCGCCCCGCTGCCCGCCGTTCTCGAGGTCCTGACCGTCGAGCCTCCCGCTCCCCTTCCCGCTCAGATGGGCCTGACCCCGCGCCTGCCGTCCCTGCAGCGGAATTACCGGCCGGGCAAGGCCTTTTTCGAGGCCAACCTGATCATCATGCTCGGCCTCAACGTCGCCGATTACGTCTCCACCCGCGAAGCCCTGAAATACCCCGGGCTGACCGAGACCAATCCCCTGATGAAGCCCTTCGTCAACAGCCCGGCCGCCTTCGCCGCGATCAAGTTCGGGACGACCGCCCTGTCCTACGTCAGCATGAAGTTCCTGTTCAAGAGGAACCGGACCATGGCCTGGATCATGACCACGGCCACCAACGCCCTGCTCTCCTACGTCGTGGCCAACAACTACCGCCAGATCCAGATGGCCAAGGCCCGCTGAGGAGACCCGCCGTCATGAATTCCTATCTCCAGCGCTACCTGGGCCTCGACGAAGGCCGGGAGTTCGGCACGCCGGCCGGCTTCCCGACCCTCGAGATGCTGGAGAAGGACTATATCGGCTTCCTCCTCGACATCACCGACCAGAACCGGGCCGAGGCCGCGCGCATCCTGGCCATCTCGCGCTCGACCCTCTACCACAAGATCAGCCGCTATGGCCTCGGCGCCGACCGCGCCGATCCCCTGGCGACCTGACGCCTCAGAACCATTTCCGCCGGCGGAAGAACGCGGCCATGGTCGCGACCGCCCCGACGATGAGCGCCCAGACGAAGAGGTAGCCCCAGCGCCAGCGCATCTCCGGCATGTTCGGGAAGTTCATGCCGTAGACCCCGACCAGGAAGGTGATGGGGATGAAGATCGTCGAGATGATGGTCAGAACCTTCATGATCTCGTTCATGCGGTTGGACGCGGACGAGAGATAGGTCTCGACCATGCTCGAAAGCATCTCGCGGAAGGACTCGACGGTGTCGATGACCTGGATGGCGTGGTCGTAGACGTCGCGCAGGAAGACGCCCGTCGACTTGCGGACGAGGGGCGTCTCCATCCGCTCCAGGCCGCTGACGACCTCGCGCAGGGGCCAGACCGACTTGCGCAGCCCGATCATCTCGCGCTTGAGGGCGTGGATCTCGTGGAGCGCCTCCCGGCGCGGCGCTTCAACCAGGACCTCCTCCAGGGCGTCGATGCGTTCACCGAGCTTCTCCAGGACGAGGAAATAGTTGTCGACGACGGCGTCGATTATGGCATAGGCCAGGTAATCCGGACCGAGCTTGCGGATGCGGCCCTTGCCGCCGCGGATCCGCTCCCGCACCGCCCCGAAGCAGTCGCCCGGCGTCTCCTGGAACGACAGGACGTAGTTCGGGCCGATGATGAGGCTGAGCTGGTCGGCCGTCAGGCCGCCGCCGTCCAGGCCGCCCTCGATCATGCGCAGGACGACGAAGACGGCGTTCCCCAGGTCCTCGGCCTTGGGCCGCTGGGTCGTGGTCACGATGTCCTCGAGGACCAGGGGGTGGATGTCGAACCGGGCGCCGAGCTTCTCGATTACCGGGGCGTCGCGCAGCCCGTCGACGTTGATCCAGGTCACGGTCGAGGTCTCCTTGAAGGGGAAGCACTCCTCGACCGTGGCCGCCTCCTTTTCCAGGAAGCCCGCGGCGTCGTAATCTATGACCGTGATCCGCGCCGGCCGGGACTCCTTGTCGCCGACGTACATCAGGGTGCCGGGCGCCAGGCCCGCCTTCTCCGAGCGCTTGATCTCCTCGCGGGTCATGCCGTCCTCCTTGGGGAAGCTCCCTTCAGGATAGACCGATAGGCCGCGCTTTTCCAGCTTCCGGATGGAGGCCGCCCCGGGGCGGCCGGCTCACTTCAGGCGCGCGCCGACGGCCGCCCAATCGACGGCCTTGAAGAAAGCCTCGATGTAGTCGGCCCGCTTGAGCCCGTAATCGGTCATGTAGGCGTGCTCGAAGACGTCCATGATCAGGAGCGGCTGGCACCCGGCCGGGTGGCTGACGTCGTGCTCGTTGATCCAGAAGTTGATGAGCCGGCCGTTCGAGGGATCCTGGTAAAGGGCGGTCCAGCCGATGCCCCGCATGGCCCCGGTGGCCCGGAACTCCTTCTCCCAGGACTCGACGTCGCCGTATTGCTCGGCGATCTTCCGGCCGAGCGGGCCGCCCGGATCGAGGGCCGCCCGGCCGCCCAGGTTCCCGAAATACAGCTCGTGCAGCCGCATGCCGTTGAACTCCCAACCAAGGCGGCGCTTGAGCTCGGCGTATTCGGGCGTGCCGGCCTTGCCGTCCCTGGCCATGAGGCCGAGGATGTCAAGGACCTTGTTGGTGTTGGTGACGTAGCCCTGATAGAGCGTGAAATGGTTCTTCAGGAGCGTGTCGCTGAAGCCGGGCGTGCCCAGCAGCTTGGCGTAATCCCTGGCCGTGTAGTTCATGTCCCCTCCCTCCTTGATGGCGGATCGCAGGCCGGCCCGGAGCGCTCGCGGCGCCGCCATGGCGACGAGGCCGAGCCCCGCCTCTTTCAGGAAATCGCGGCGCCCCGGCATGGCCTGGTCCCTTTGCGCCTAAATCCTACCATATTCGTAGGGATTAGGCAAGGGGGACCGCGGCGCCTATTTCGCGGCGGCCTTCTCTTCGCCGGCCGCCTTGTCCCCGAGGCCGATCTTGGCCCGGATCTCCTCCTCGAGCTCACAGGCGAGCTTGGCGTTCTCCTTGAGGAGCCGCTTGACGTTCTCCCGCCCCTGGCCGAGCCGCTCGCCCTTGTAGGAATACCAGGTCCCGGTCTTCTCCAGGATGCCGAGGTCGAAACCGGTGTCGACCAGGTCGCCCTCCCTGGAGATGCCTTCGCCGAAAATGATGTCGAACTGGGCCTCGCGGAAGGGCGGGGCCATCTTGTTCTTGACGATCTTGACCTTGGCCCGGTTGCCGACGACGCTCTCGCCGTCCTTGATGACGGACAGCCGGCGGACGTCGATCCGGAGGGAGGCGTAGAATTTCAGGGCCCGGCCGCCGGTCGTCGTCTCGGGATTGCCGATGAAGATGCCGATCTTCTCCCGGATCTGGTTGATGAAGATGAAGCAGGTCTTGGAGCGGGCCACGATGGCCGTCAGCTTGCGCAGGGCCTGGGACATCAGCCGGGCCTGGAGGCCCATGTGGGCGTCGCCCATCTCCCCCTCGAGCTCGGCCTTGGGGACGAGGGCGGCCACGGAGTCGACGACGATGACGTCGACCGCGCCGCTGCGGACCAGGACCTCGGCGATCTCCAGGGCCTGCTCGCCGAAGTCGGGCTGGGAGATGAGGAGGTTGTCGATGTCGATGCCGATCCTGGCCGCGTATTCGGGCGACAGGGCGTGCTCGGCGTCGATGAAGGCCGCCTGGCCGCCCCGCTTCTGGGCCTCGGCGATGACGTGGAGGGCCAGGGTCGTCTTGCCCGTGGCCTCGGGGCCGTAGATCTCGACGACCCGGCCGCGCGGGAAGCCGCCGATGCCCAGGGCCAGATCGAAGGAGATCGAGCCGGTCGGGATGGCCTCGACGGCCACGGCCGCCCCCTTCTGGCCGAGCTTCATTATCGTGCCCTTGCCGAACTGTTTTTCGATCTGGGAGAGGGCGGCGTCGATGGCCTTGTGGCGGTTGGCCAGCTTCTCTTCGTTCTCGGCGTTCTTGACGGCCTCGGCCTCGCGTCCTGGGTCTTTCTTCATGTCGATTCGCTCCTTGTCGGTATCTTTCCCGGCCATTTCGTCCCCTTTCGCGACTTCAGAGTTTACCCGGATTGCGACGGCGTTTCAATGGTCATCGCGGCAGGCCGTTGAACATCAGGTCGTAGTCGGCGATCAGCCCCTGGTCGGCGAAGCTGAAGTAGCGGTTGCAGCCGACGACGATGTGGTCGAGGACCTTGATCTGGACCACCCGGGCGGCGAAAACGAGGTCGCGGGTGACCTCCCGGTCGCAGAGCGAGGGCTCGGGATCGCCGGAGGGATGGTTGTGGGCGAAGATCAGGGCCGAGGCCTCGTAGCGCAGGGCGTCCTTGATGACCTCCCGGGGGTAGACGGCGCTCGAATCGACCGTGCCCTCGAACAGGGTCTTCTCCTCGATGACCTGGTTCTTGGGATCGAGAAAGATGACCTTGAATCGCTCCGTCTTGAGGTCGCGCAGGGCGTGGCAGAGGTAATCGTAGACCTCCTGGGAGGAGTGGCAGACCGGCCGGCTCATCATCCTGTCCTTGAGGAAGCGGCGGGAGACCTCGTGGATGAGCTTGAGGCCGAAGACGTTCCGGGCCCCGATGCCGGGGATGCGCTGCAGGTCCTCCGGCCGGGCCTCCAGGACCCCGCCGAAGGTCTTGAACTCCTTGAGGGCTTCGCGGGCCGGCCGCTTGCAGTCCCGCCTCGGCGTCCCCAGGGTCAGGAGCAGCTCGACGATCTCGTAGTCCAGGAAGGCCGAGAGCCCGCCGTGGAGGAATTTCTGCCGCAGCCGGTCCCGGTGCCCGGCCCCGTCGGCGGCTCCTGCCTCCGGCCCGTTCGCCCGCTCGTTCATGGCGTCCCTGTTATAAGGGACGCCGGAGGATTCCTTTTTTTCGCACTCGGGAGCGATATTCCCGGAGCTTCGGCCGGACCCGTCGATCCCGGCCCGCTAATCCTTATACAGGAGGTCGATGAGCGGCTTGAAGACCTTCTCGACGATGTGGCGCTTGACCTTGAGCGACGGGGTCATCTGGGTGTCGGCGTCGAAGTCCTTGTCCAGGAGGACGATCTTCTTGATCCGCTCGTAGGAAGCCAGGTTGGGGGTGCTGCGGTTGATCTCGGCCAGCATGAAGCTCCGGATCTCCTCGCTTTCGACCAACTCCTTGCGGCTCCCGAAGGAGATGCCCCGGGACTTGGCGTAGGCCTCGAGCTTGTCGAAATTGGGCACGACCAGGGCCGAGATGAACTTCCGGCCGCCGCCGACGACGACCACGTTCTGGATGTAGGGATTCATCCGGAGCATGTTCTCGATCGGCTGCGGGGAGACGTTCTTGCCGCCGGCCGTGACCAGGATGTCCTTTTTCCGGTCGGTGATGACCAGGAAGCCCTCCTCGTCGAAGTGGCCGACGTCGCCGGTCTTGAACCAGCCGTCTTCGAAGACCTCGGCCGTCTCCTGCGGCTTGTTGTAGTAGCCCTTCATGACGTTGGGACCCTTGGCCCAGATCTCGCCGTCCGGGGCGAACTTGACCTGGACGCCGGGGACGAGCGGACCGACCGTCCCGAACTTCATCTTGGGGAAGGTGTTGCAGGCCAGGACCGGCGAGGTCTCGGTCAGGCCGTATCCCTCGAGGATGGTTATGCCGACGGCGTAGAAGAACTCGGCCACGTCGGCCGAGAGGGGGGCGCCGCCGGAGACGAAGAAGTGGACCCGGCCGCCCGTCTTAGCGATGATCTTGCTGAAGACGAGCTTGGCGGCGACGCCGCGGCGCACCCGCAGCCACCAGGGGATGGGCTGGTGGCGGATATGGCGGGCGCCGTACTTCTTGCCGACGCCGACGGCCCAGAAGAAGAGCTTGCGCTTGAGGGCCGAGCCCTCGAGGACGTTGTCCATGACCTTGGCGTAGATCTTATCGAAGACCCGGGGGACGCTGATCATGATGGTCGGCCGGACCTCGAGCAGGTTCTCGCCCACGGTCTCGATGCTCTCGGCGTAGTAGATCGAGGCGCCCTTGTAGAGGAAGGAGAAGGTCGTCATACGCTCGAGAACGTGGGACAAGGGAAGGAAGGACAGTATGGTGTCCTTGACGCTGAAGTCGGTCACGGCGTCGAGGGACACGACATTTGCCAGGAAATTGGCGTGGGTCAGCATGACGCCCTTGGGGATGCCCGTCGTGCCCGAGGTATAGACGATCGAGGCCACGTCGTCGGGCTTGACGGCCAGGGCCCGCTTCTCGAAGAGCCCGGGATCGGCGGCCTCGACCGTCCGGCCGCGGGCCGCGATCTCCGACAGGCTCAGCACGCCCTCGGGGCCTTCCTCGTCGATGAGGACATAGTGGTTGACCTTGGGCAGGGCGGAGCGGATCGCCTCGACCTTGAGCCAGAGGTTGCGGTTGGAGCAGACGACGATCTTCGCCTCCGAATCGTTGATCATGTACTTGATCTGCTCCGGCATCAGGGAGGTGTAGATGGGAACGGTGACGCCGCCGGCGCAGAGGACGGCCACGTCGGTGATGTTCCACTCCGGCCGGTTCTCCGACAGGAGGATGAGCTTGTCGCCGGGGCCCAGGCCCAGGTCGGCCAGGCCGAGGGACAGGTGGCGGACCCGGCGGGCGTATTCATCGGTCGGGATGGGGACGTAGCGCCCGTCGGCCTTGGCGGCCATGAGGTCGGGCTTGATGTAGGTCTTGACAGTGTTTAGAAAGGCCTGGCTCAGCGTTTCGACCATGACGGATACTCCTTCCTCTCGGATGTGGGCCTTATTGTATCCAGTTCGGCCCGGGCGTCAAACGAAAAGTCCGTCCCGGCCTTCGTGCCTGAGAAGCCATTCCTTGCGCCAGAGACCGCCTCCGTAGCCCGTCAGGCGGCCGTCGCTGCCGACCACCCGGTGGCAGGGGACGATGATCGAGACGGGGTTGCTGTGGTTGGCCCCGCCGACGGCCCGGGTCGCGGCCGGCCGGCCGACGGCCGCCGCCAGGGCGCCGTATGTGGTCGTGCGCCCGTACTCGATCAGCAGCAGCCTGGACCAGACCATCCTCTGAAAGTCGGTGCCGCGGAGATCGAGCTTGACCGTGAAGGCCCTGCGGTCGCCCCGGAAGTAGCCATCGAGCTGGGCCAGGGCGTCGGCCACGGGAACGGGCGGCCGCCCCCCGAGGCGCCGGGCGGTCTTCTCTTCCTTGATGTCGACGAAATTCAGGCCGGAGACGCCCGCGTCCGCGCCGATGATCTCGATCGTCCCGATGGGCGACTCGTAATAGGCCCTGAAAGCGACGGGTTCGGACTCGGACATGGCCGCCTCCTCCGGACAGGATAGCCCATTCCGGTACGGCCTTCAAGAAAGGTTCAAACCTGAACGTTTCAACTTTTTCGCCCTCGATCGAAAAAGATAGTTGAAGCGTTCAGGCTTGACCCCGTCCGGGCGGCGCGTTGACGGGGCCGGCGGCCTGTGCTAAAAGCGGGGGGAGCCATCGAGGTGACCCCATGAACGGAAACATCCCCACCCTGGCCGTCTCCGGCCGCTCCCTGCCCGAAGCCTGGGAGAAGGCCGTCCTGGCCTGCTGGAACGAGGGCGTTCCCATCAAGACCGAATACGACAAGCCGGGCGACCCGCCCAGCCGGGACTGCACCATGCTCTGGACGGTCGAAGATCCCTTCGCCGAGCCGCGCATCCACCGGGCCTTCCCCGGCGGCCTGGAGGACCTGGAGATCTACCGCCAGGAGGTCGTCGACGGCGTCCACGACCACTGGATCTCGCCGGCGGAGGGCAAGTGGACCTATACCTACCACAAGAGGCTGTTCGCCTATGACATCGAGGGCCAGACGATCGATCAGATCGCCGCGGCCGTCGACCGCCTGTCCCGGACCGGCCACACCCGCCGGGCCCAGGCCATCACCTGGAATCCCAAGCTCGACGCCCCGACCGACGATCCGCCCTGCCTGCAGCGCCTCTGGTTCCGCCTGCTCGAGGACGACCGGGGCGGGCTCGTCCTCAACATGAACGCCCACTGGCGGTCGCGCGACGCCTACAAGGCCGCCTACATGAACGTTTTCGCCCTGACCGACCTGCAGCGCGTCGTCGCCGGCCGCGTCGCCGAACGGACCGGACGCCCCGTGCACGTCGGCCGCTATGCCGATCTCGTCGACAGCTTCCACATCTACGGCTCGTACTTCCACGAGTTCGAGGGCTTCCTGAAGCTCGTCGAAAAGCGGCCGTTCGAGGAGCGCACCTGGCCCAGTTCCTACGCCGAACCCATGTTCGAGGAGGCCCGCGAGCGGCTGCGCCGGGAAGGGGCGGCGGAAAAATGAGCCCGGTCCCGTGGATCCGGGCCTCGATCCTCCCGGCCTGCGTCCTCGTCTCGGCGGCCGTGGCCGCCTGGTCCCAGGCCGGGGGGCGCAAGCACCTCTACCGCGCCGCCAAGCCCCTGACCATGGCCCTGATCATCGCCGCGGCGGCGCTGGCCCCGGCGCCCGTGCCGGCGGCCTACAAGATCTTTATCCTGGCCGGGCTCGCCTGCTCGCTCCTGGGGGACATCGCCCTGATGTTCCCCGGCAAATGGTTCACGGCCGGCCTGGCCGCCTTCCTTTGCGCCCAGGGCTTCTACATCCTGGCCTTCAAGCCCGGGCCGGGGCAGCCGGTCTCGGCGGGCCTGTTCCTGCCGTTCATCCTCTACGGCCTGCTGATGTTCTTCATCCTGGCGCCGGGGCTGGGCCCGATGAAGCTCCCGGTCCTCGTCTACATCGCGGCCGCCGCGACCATGGCCGGCTTCGCCGCCGGCCGGTTCGTGGACCTGGGAGGGACAAAACGGCTCCTGGCCTTCGCCGGCGCCGCGCTACTGCTGGTCTCGGACTCGCTCCTGGCCTACGACCGTTTCGCCAGGAGCCTCGGCCGGGCCCGGATCCTGGTCCTGGGGACCTATTTCCCGGCCCAACTCCTGATCGCCCTTTCGGTCTGACCGCCGCCGGCCGCCCCGCTTGTCCCCGGATGCCCCTGCCCGCCGGGCCTGGAGATCAGCCTCCGGCCAGGAGCCAGACGATCACCAGGGCGCCGAGGGCCAGCCTGTACCAGGCGAAGGGACGGAGAGAATGGCGGCCGACGAAGCCCATAAAGAAGCGGATGGCCAGGATCCCGCTGGCCAGGGCGGCTGCGAATCCGACGGCCAGGACGGCCCAGTCGGCCCGGCCGGCCGCGCCGATCTCGAGCCCCTTCTTCACCGCCGCGCCGAAAACCGTCGGGATGGAGAGGAGGAACGAGAACCGGGCCGCGTCCGTCCGGGTCAGCTTCCGGCCCAGGCCGGCCACCAGGGTGATGCCGGAGCGGGAGACGCCGGGGATGAAGGCCACCGCTTGAGCGACGCCGATCGCCGCCGCGTCCGCGGCCGTCATCCCGGCCAGCGTTTTTTTCTTCGCGGCGAACCTTTCGGCCGCGAAGAACAGCCCGGCCACCAGGATCAGGGCCAGGGCCACGACGGCCGGCCGGCGCAGGACCGCGCCGATGAAGGACTCGAGCAGATAGCCGATGACGACCGCCGGCGCCGTCGCCAGCAGGATGAGCCAGGGGAGGCGCTGGTCCGGATCGTTCCGGAGGTCGCGGCGGGACAGGCTGGCGAAGAAGCCCCGGACGAGGCGGACGATGTCCCGGCGGAAATAGACGATCAGGGCGAAGAACGTCGCCACGTGCATGGCCACGTCGAAAAGGACGTTGTCGAAGAAATCGAACTTGAGGATGTCGTGGATGAGCACCAGGTGCCCGGAGCTCGAAACGGGCAGGAACTCGGTCAGCCCCTGGATGAGGCCGGCCAGCAGCGAATAGAGGTAGTCCATGAGCGTGTCGCCTTCCCTTCGGGTTCGCCTGCGATATTAAACCAAACCGGAGCCGCTGGCAACGGCCCGCCCGGCCGGGCGCCGGGGCGGAGGACGAACGTCAGACGGAGGCCGGCGGGACCTGGGGCGTCCGGCGGACCGGCGCGCCGCCCAGGAACCAGTCGCGGGCGTCGCGGCCGAGGAGCCCCGACAGGGCGACGCCACCGATGATCGTGCCCACCGGAACTGCGGGCAGATAGATCGCGGCCAGGACGATGCCGCCAAGCCGGGCCCAGGGGCGGCCCTTGGCGATCCCGGCGGCGACGACCAGGGCCAGGACGGCGAAGGCGGCGAAGATCGCGGCCAGGATGATCCCGGCCGCGCCGAGCAGGGCGTTGCCCAGGAGCCCGGCCCGCTCGCTGCCCCAGCCGATAAAGGCGGCGCCGGCGAAAAAGATGAAGAGGAGCGTGGCCGCCGCGGCGATATCGAGCCCCGCGGCGACGATGAAGGCCATCCGCGTCGTCCTGATGCTGTTCGGCATGTCCCGGCTCCTCCTGTCTCCGTGGCTCATTTTACCCGATGCGCCGGCCCGAGACAACCGGTCCCGGTCGCGGTCCGCGAGGCCCGCGGCGGAAAGATCCCGCCATTAGCCGGCCGAACATTGGTATAATGCTTCCGGAGCGCACCATGGACAGGATCATCCGCATCAACCCCCTCCTTGAAGCCCTGAGGTCCGCGCCCGAGCGGGTCAACAAGGTCTTCGTTCAGGAGGAGCGCGGCCACGCCCGGATCGGCGAGGTCATCCGCGAGGCCAAGGCCCGGCATGTGCCCGTCGTCTTCGTCCCCGCCCGGCGGCTGGACCAGGCGGCCCCAGGCCACCAGGGCGTCATGGCCGAGGTCTCGCCCAAGGGCTACGCCTCCCTGGAAGACATCCTGGGCCGGTCCCCGAAGCCCTTCGTCGTCATACTCGACGAGGTCGAGGACCCCCAGAACCTGGGGGCCATCGTCCGCAGCGCCGAGGGCGCCGGGGCCGACGGCCTGATCCTGCCCGAGCGCCGCTCGGCAGGCCTGTCGGAGACCGTCGACACCGTCTCGGCCGGGGCCCTGGAGCATCTGCCGGTGGCCCGGGTGACCAACCTGGTCCGGGCCATGGAAGAGCTCAAGGAGAAGGGCCTCTGGCTGGTCGGCGCCGAGGGCTCCGGCGACGAGCCCTGGTACTCTTTCGACTACACCGGGCCGGTCGGCATCGTCCTCGGCTCGGAGGGCAAGGGCATCCGTCCCCTGGTCCGCAAGACCTGCGACAAGGTCCTGGCCATCCCGCTGGCCGGCCGGGTCACCTCCCTGAACGTGGCCGCCGCGGCGGCCGTCTTCTTCTTCGAGGTCGTCCGCCAGCGCCGGGCCGGCCCGCGGCGGCTTGACTTGACCCCCCGGCGGCCATAGAATAAACCCGTTATCCCAACCCGTTGAAAGAGCGGAGCATGGAAAAATCGGCGGAGTTTTATACGCTCGAGAAGGGCCTCGTCTCCATCAAGGAGAAGATCGACGCCCTGAACGAGACGGATGACATCGCCAAGAAGGACAAGATCGCCGCTCTCCGGGTCGAGATCGAGAGGGAGTGGGCCGAAATCGTGCCCCGGCTCTCGACCATCAACATCGTCCAGATCGCCCGCCATCCCAAGCGCCCCTACACCCTCGACTACATCGCCTTCCTCTTCCAGGACTTCATGGAAATGCACGGCGACCGCCGCTTCGCCGACGATCCGGCCATCGTCGCCGGCCTGGCCTTCTACAAGGGCCGGACGGCGGCCGTCATCGGCCACCAGAAGGGCCGCACCACCCGGGCCCGCATCGACCGGAACTTCGGCCAGGCCAACCCCGAGGGCTACCGCAAGGCCCTGCGGGTCATGCAGGAAGCCGAGAAGTTCGGCTTCCCGGTCATCACCTTCATCGACACCCCCGGGGCCTACCCCGGCATCGGGGCCGAGGAGCGCGGCCAGGCCGAGGCCATCGCCTACAACCTGAAGGTCATCGCCCGGCTGAAGGTCCCGATCATCAACGTCGTCATCGGCGAGGGCGGCAGCGGCGGCGGGCTGGGCATCGGCTACGGCGACCAGCTGATGATGCTCGAGCACTCCTTCTATTCCGTCATCTCGCCCGAGGGCTGCGCGGCCATCGTCTGGAAGGACCAGAACGCCGTCGAGGAAGCGGCCGAGAACCTGGGCCTGCGGGCCCAGACCCTGCTCGACCTGGGGATCATCGACAAGATCATCCCCGAGCCGCCCGGCGGGGCCCACATCGACCCCGAGCAGACCTTCAAGAACGTCGACAAGCACATCTCCCAGGCCCTCAAGAAGCTCGAAGCCATGCCCGTCGAGGAGCTCCTCGAGGCCCGCTACGCGAAAATCCGCCGGATCGGGGTCTTCGAAGAGCGGTGAGCGAAGACACAGCGGCCAAGAAAGAGCTCGCCGCCATCAAGGGCACGCGCGACATCCTGCCCGGCGAGGTCGAAAAGTGGCAGGCCCTCGAGGCCCTGGCCCGGACGACCTTCGAGCTCTACGGATTCCGCGAGCTGCGGGCCCCCGTCTTCGAGGCCACTGAGCTCTTCGAGAAGGGCAGCGGCGCCACCTCCGACATCGTCACCAAGGAGATGTACACCTTCACCGACAAGGGCGGCCGGTCGCTGACCCTGCGGCCCGAGTACACGCCCTCGGTCGTCCGGGCCATCGTCGAGCACCGGCTGGACCTCGAGGGCGCGCCCATGCGCTATTACTACATGGGCCCGATGTTCCGCTACGACAAGCCCCAGAAGGGCCGCTACCGCCAGTTCCACCAGGTGGACATCGAGGTCTTCGGCGAGAAGGACGCGGCCGTCGACGCCGAGATCATCGAGATGGCCCACGCCCTGCTCGGCAAGCTGGGCGTCGCCGGAACCGAGACCCTGGTCAACTCGGTCGGCTGCCGGGCCTGCCGCCCGGCCTACAGCGCCGCCCTGCGCCAGGCCGCGGCGGCCCGCAGGGCCGATCTCTGCCCCGACTGCCAGAGGAAGGCCGAGACCAATCCCCTGCGCATCTTCGACTGCAAGGTCGAGGCCTGCCGGACGATCGCCGCGGCCTTCCCGAGCATCCAGGATTTCCTTTGCCAGGAGTGCCGGGACCACTTCCGCAGGCTCCTGGCCTGCCTCGACGCGCTCGGCATCCCGTGCCGGATCGACCCGCGGCTCGTCCGGGGGCTCGATTATTACACGAAAACAACCTTCGAGATCGTCTCGTCCCATCTCGGGGCCCAGAACGCCCTGCTCGGCGGCGGCCGCTACGACGACATGATGAAGGACTTCGGCGGGCCGGACATCTGCGGCACCGGCTTCGCCATGGGCATCGAGCGCGTCCTCTCGATGGCCGAGATCGCCGTCCCGAAACGGAAAACGGTCTACCTGGCCCATCTCGGCGAGGAGGCCAGGATGGCCGGGCTGGAGCTGGCCCGCTGGCTCCGCTCGAACGGCGTCGAATGCCTGGTCGAGTACAAGGACCGAGGCATGAAGGCCCACTTCGGCCGGGCCAACAAGCTCCAGGCGGACTGGGTCCTCATCGTCGGCGAGAACGAGATGAAGTCCGGCCGTTTCGCCCTCAAGGATATGGCCACCGGCCGCCAGGTCGACGGCCCCCGCGAGGAGCTGCTGGCGCTCCTCCGGACAAACTGACCGCCTGGGGATCCCCATGAACAATCCGAACGCGACCGCCACGCCCCTGAAACGGACCGATTACTGCGGCGCCCTGCGGGCCGCGGACGAGGGCCGCGAGGTCGTCCTCTGCGGCTGGGTCCACAAGACACGCGACATGGGCCACCTCGTCTTCGTCGATCTGCGCGACCGCGAGGGCCTGGCCCAGGTCGTCTTCCAGTCGGACCGTCCGACGCTCTCCGAGGAGGCCAAGAAGCTCCGCGGCGAGTTCGTCGTCGGCGTGCGCGGCCGGGTCCGGCGCCGCTCGTCCGTCAACAAGGACATCCCCACGGGCGAGATCGAGGTCGAGGCCGATGCGCTCCAGGTCTTCGCCGCGTCGAAGGTGCCGCCGTTCGTCGTGGCCGACCCGCCCCAGGCCTCCGAAGAGCTGCGCCTGAAGTACCGCTACCTCGATCTGCGCCGGCCGGTCATGCAGCGCCGCCTCCGCCTGCGGCACGAGGCCGCCCTGGCCGCCCGGAACTATCTCAGCAAGCACGGCTATCTCGAGATCGAGACGCCCATCCTGGCCAACCCGACGCCAGAGGGCGCCCGCGACTTCCTGGTCCCCAGCCGCATGTTCCACGGCCGCTTCTACGCCCTGCCCCAGTCGCCCCAGCAGTTCAAGCAGACGCTGATGGTGGCCGGCTGCGACCGCTATTTCCAGATCGTCAGGTGCTTCCGCGACGAGGCCCTGCGGGCCGACCGCCAGCTCGAGTTCACCCAGATCGACATCGAAACGAGCTTCATCGACCGGGACGAGTTCTTCGCCCTGAACGAAGGCCTGATGGAGGCGCTCTTCGGCCTCGTCGGCCGGAAGGTCGAGCGGCCGTTCCGGCGCATCCCCTACGCCGAGGCCATGGAGAAGTACGGCTCGGACAAGCCCGACCTGCGGGTGCCGCTGGAGATGCGGGACCTGACCGCCATCGGGCGGGAGGGCTCGTCGGAGATCCTGAAGGGCGTCGTCGCCGGCGGCGGCGAGATCAAGGGGCTGCTCATCCCCGGCGCCGGCGGGCTCTCGCGCGGCCAGCTGGACAAGCTCGGCGAGAAGGCCAAAGCCCTCGGGGCCAAGGGCCTAATTTGGGTCAAAAAGCAGGACGGCTGGAAGTCGTCGCTCAAGACGGCCGAGGCCGACTTCGAAAGGATCTGGAGCGTCCTGGGCGGCGGCGCCGCCGACCTGGCCCTGCTCGTCGCCGATAAGAAGGACGCGGCCCTCAAGGTCCTGGGCGAGATCCGCCGGACCTGGCCCGTCGAGGACGCGGCCCGGCGCGACCGCTTGGAGTTCTGCTGGGTCACCGACTTCCCGCTCTTCGAGTGGAGCGAGGAGGAGAAGCGCTTCGTCTCCATGCACCACCCCTTCACCATGCCCTATGAAGAGGACCTACACCTTCTCGAGACGAGCCCCGACAGGGTCCGGGCCAAGACCTACGACCTCGTCCTCAACGGCGTCGAGGCCGGCGGCGGCTCCATCCGTATCCACCAGATGGACGTCCAGCGGCGCATCTTCAAAGCCCTCGGGCTGACGGACGAGGAGACCCAGGCCAAGTTCGGGTATTTCCTGGACGCCTTGAGCTACGGCGCGCCGCCGCACGGCGGCATCGCCCACGGTTTCGACCGCCTGGTCATGTTCCTGGCCGGGGAAGAGTCCATCCGCGAGGTCATCCCCTTCCCCAAGACGACCGGCGCCCTCGATCTCATGACCGGCTCGCCCTCGGCCGTGGACCAGCGGGCCCTCGACGAGCTGGGATTGAAGCTCAAGGGTTGAGGCCCCCGGCGGGCCACGCCTGACCGGGCTGCCGGCCTCCGCTGCCGCCTTTTCCCGGCCGATCTCGACATTCGCCGGCTCGGGGTTCAGAGCAGCCCGGCGATGAGCTCCCGCACCTGCTTGCGGAGCACCTTGCCCAGCATGGACTTGGGCAGGGCGTCCACGGCCACGATGCGCTTCGGCACCTTGTAGCGGGTCAGGCGCTCGCGGCAATAGCGGCGCAGGGCGTCCTCGTCGAGGATCGCGCCCGGCCGCAGGCAGACCGCGGCGACCACGTCGTCGCCGCCCGTGTCGGACGGGCGTCCCACCACGGCGGCATCGGTGACGTCCTCATGGCCGCGCAGGACGTTCTCCACCTCCGACGGCGACACGTTGAACCCGCCGGTGATTATGAGTTCCTTCAGCCGGTCGATGAGGGTGGTGAAGCCGTCGGCGTCCACCGTGACGACATCGCCCGTCCGCAGCCAGCCGCCGGCGAGGAGCGTCCGTTCGGTCTCTTCTGGGTTCTCCCAGTAGCCGGCGAAGACCTGGGGGCCCTTCAGCAGCAGCTCCCCCGGCTGGCCGGGCGCCACCTCCCGGGTGACGTTTTCGGTATCAACCACCTTCATCCAGGTGCTGGGGAACGGAACGCCGATCGTCCCGGGGCGCCGCGTCGGGTAGAACGGGTTGCCCAGCGCGACCGGGGACGCCTCGGTCATCCCGTAGCCCTCCACCAGCAGCCCGCCGGAAACGCTCTCCCACAGCTCGACGATCGGAACGGGCAGGTTCATCGCCCCGGAGATGCAGTACTTGGCCGTTTTCAGCGAGATGTTCCGCTCCCGGGCGCGCTTCGCCGTGGCCGCGTAGATCGGCGGGACGGCGCAAAAGATCGTGGGCGGGACCCGGCGCACGGCGTCCAGAACCATGTCCACGTCGAACCTCGGAAAGATCACCAGGCGCGACTGCTTGAGGATGCCGTAGGTGATGTAGAGAGTGATGCCGAAGGCGTGGAACATCGGCAGGATGGCGTAAAAATTCTCCCGGCGATACTCCGCGCCGTGCATCCAGGCCTCTCCCTGCAGGGCGTTGGCGTGCAGGTTCAAATGGGTCAGCATGGCGCCCTTGGACTGGCCGGTGGTCCCGGAAGTGTACTGGATGGCCGCCAGGTCGTTGACCCCCGGACGCGGATGCTCGGGGTCGATCGGCGGAGCGGTCAGGAGCTTCCGCCACGCGATGGTCCCGGGGGCGCGCACCGTCAGCGCCGCCCGCATCTTGCGTATCTTGGGGAGGGGCAGCCGCAGCGCCAGACGCTTGACGGCGGGGAACTCGTCCAGGAGGTTGACGGCGACAATGTGCTCGAGGGCCAGGTCCGGGGGGAAGGAACGCAGCTTCTCGACCGCGACGTCCCAGCAGATCGCCACCCGGGCGGCATGGCTCTCGAACAGGTGCCGCAGCTCCCGCGGCGTGTACAGAGGATTGTGCTCGACGACGACCGCGCCCAGCCGCAGGACCGCATAAAAGGCGATGACGTGCTGCGGGCAGTTGGGCATGACCAACGCCACCCGGTCGCCGCGCCGGACGCCGAGCCGTCGCAGGCCCTCCGCGGCCCGGTCGATCTCGTCGCCGAAACGGGCGTAAGTCGTCGTCTTGCCGAAAAAATCAAGGGCGATGGACGCCGAGGCCTGGGCCACGGACCGCTCGACCATGTGCACCAGCGAGTCGGTGGGCATGACGATGTCGGCCGGGACTCCCGGCTGGTAGTTCTTCAGCCACGGGCGCTGCGGATCGATCATGGCGGCTATCTCCCCTCCGGCCGGCGCCGGATGGCCCATCGCGGGCCCCGAATCAGCCTTTTCCGAGGCGGAGTGAGGCTGTCCCAGAGGGGGGTGGAAGTTAATGACATCGGGATAATCTCAGGCCTAGATTTCCTCGGCCGCTAACGGCACCCTCGACGAGCTGGGGCCCAAGCTCCGCTGCCAGGCGCACGCGGAGCCAGGAACAAGCTCACGATCTCCTTGCGCACTCGATACCCTTGGTCGGTTTTTTCTATAACGTAATAATATAGCACCCTGATCGATGTGGACGCGAATATCCGGCAAAGAATTTTTTCCGTGATGCGCCGGGAAGGCCGGGGGCCGGCCGCTGAGCCTCTCATCCCCGGCCCTCCGGCGCGTCGATCGAGGCCGTGGCCGGCTACTTGATCTCCTGTCCGGTCATCGGATCCGTCAGGCTGACGCGGTGGATCTTGCCCAGCTTGTCGAGCGGGCCGGGCCACTTGTCGCCGCCCTTGTCGCAGGGCTCCCAGTCGCCGACGATCATGATGGCGGCCTGGTCGGGCCGGACGTACTTTTGCGCCACTTCCTGGATCCGGGCCTTGGTCACGGCCTTGAACTTCGACAGGTAGGTTTTGTAGTAGTCCGCCGGCTTGCCGGTCATCTCCAGGTTGGCGAAGGTCGTCATGGTCGCCTGCGGCGACTGGAACATGTCGGCGAAGCTCTCGACGTAATAATTAACCGCCGTCTCCAGCTCTCCGTCCGAGACGGGCTGCTTGCGGATGCGGTCGAACTCGGCCAGGATCAGGGAGATGGCATACCCGACCGTGGACGACTTGGTCTGGACGTAGCCGGCGAACGTGCCCGGCAGGCCCCAGCGGACGGTGAAGCGGCTGCCCTGATTGTAGGACAGGCCCTCGTCCGAGCGGACCTTGGTCGTGATCCGCGAGGTGAAGCCGCCGCCGCCGAGGATGAAGTTCATGACTTGGACGGCGAAGTAATCGGGATTGGTGTCCTCGAGCCCCAGGTGGCCGAGGCTGATATAGCCCTGGTTGATGGCTTTCTGGATGAAATAGACGCCCGGCTCGGGGGACGGGAAAGCCTTGGGCAGGGCCGGGAAGGCCGGCGCGCCGCCTTTCCAGCCCGCGGCCAGCTTCTCGATCCTGGCCTTGAGGGCGGCCTTGTCGAAATCGCCCGACACGGCCAGGATGACGTTCCTGGGCGAGAAGTATTTCGCGTGGAAGGCCTTGAGGTCGGCCGCGGAAATGCCCTCGTACGCGGCCTTGGTCGGTTCCCAGGTCACGGCGTTGTCGCCGTAGAGGAGCCGCTCGTACTCGCGGCTCAGGACCTGGCTCGGCTGGTCGTTGGCCTGGCGCAGCTGCTCGATAAAGCGGGCCTTGGCCAGCTTCAGCGGCTCCTCGCGGAAGGCCGGGTGGCGCAGGACGTCGAAGAACGTGGCCAGGCCCTCGTCGAGGTCCTTCGACAGGACCGAGAGGCTCAGCGTCGCGGCCCGCTCCCCGACCATGAAGGACAGCGATCCCCCGAGGAAGTCGATGCGCTCCTCGATGGCCGAGCCGTCCCGGGACGCGGTCCCGCCCTTGATGAGCTGATCGCCGAGGACGGTGCCGAGGCCGGTCTTGTCCTTCGGCACATAAAGGTCGCCGCAATTGACAATTGCGGTAATGTTGAAGAGCGGCAGGCTCTTGTCTTCCTGAACGTAGGCCCGCAGGCCGCCGGCATAGACGGTCTTGAAGGCCCGGGGGTCCGGCGGGTCGTACTTGAGGGCCGGGTACTTCAGCTCGGAGGGGTGCTTGGCCTGGGCCAGGGCCGGGGCGGCGATAATCAGCGACAGGGCCAGGATGGCGAAGATCTTTCTGTTCATGAGGTGCTCCTTACCTTACCGGCCCGACTTCCGGGTGTAGACCGCCGTCAGGCTGTTGTCCTTGACGAAGTACCTGGCGGCGACGCGCTTGATGTCGTCGTTCGTGACCTTCTTGAGGGCCTCGAGGTCGGCCAGGATGGCCCGCCAGCCGCGCATGAGCTCGGCCCGGCCGACCCGGCTGGCCAGCCCCATGGCGCTGGCTAGGCTGCGGACGAACATGGCTTCGGACTGGTTCTTGGCCTTCTGGATCTCGGCCTCGGTCAGGCCGCCGGCCTTGATCGCGTCGATCTCGGCCCAGATCTCCTTTTCCAGGTCCTCGGGCTTGACCGCCTTGTCCAGGCGCGGCGTCGCCCGGAACTGGAAGACCCCGACATACCACTGGGGCCGGCTCATGGCCGAGGCGCTGACGGCCAGCTGCTTGTCGCGGACGAGCGTCTTGTAGAGGCGTCCCGTGCCGCTGCCGCCGCCCATGCCGCCGCGGAAGCCGCCGCCGGAGCCCAGGGCGCTGGCCAGGACGGACAGGGCCGGCGCGTCCGGATCGCCGTCGCGCGGCGTGTGGAACATCATCTGCAGGCTGGTCGGGGCGGGGCCGGAGCCGTAGAGCCGCTTCTCGCTGTACTGGGGTGGCTCGCCCGTGCGGATGGGCTCGAGGTCCGGGCCCTTGGGGATGCGGCCGAAGTATTTTTCGGCCATGGCCGCGACGGCCTGGGGATCGAAGTCGCCGACGTAGATGGCCACGGCGTTGTTGGGGACATAGTAGGTGTTGTGGAAGGCGACCAGGTCCTCTTTGGTCATCTTCCTGAGGTCGTCCATCCAGCCGATGACGTCCCAGTGGTAGGGCGAGGCCGCGTAGAACGCGGCGTCGACCTGCTCGCTGAAGAGATAGCCGGGCTGGTTCTCGCTCAGCCGCCGCTCCTCCATGATGACGTCCTTCTCGGAATAGAACTCGCGGAAGCGGGCGTTCATCATCCGGTCGGACTCCATCAGCATCTGCAGCTCGATCTTGTTGGAGGGCAGGGTGACGTAGTAGCCGGTCGTCTCCTGGCTGGTCGAGGCGTTGAGCCCCGTGCCGCCGTTCTTCATGTACTGGGTCCAGAGGTCGTCCTTGACGATGAAGGCCTTCTCGGCCTTGACCAGCCCGTCGACCTCCGTCTGCCAGGCGGCGATCCGGGCCTGGTCGCCGTCGGTCTTCCAGTACTTCTCCCGGTAGATCCTGCCCATGAGCTCGTCGATCCGGCGATCGATCTCGGAATCCTTGGCGTAGTCCGTGACGCCCATGACCTCGGTGCCCTTGAACATCAGGTGCTCGTGGACGTGGGCGCTGCCGGTGATGCCCGGCCGCTCGTTGATCGAGCCGACCTTGAAGTAGATGTGGCAGACGACCCGGGGGACGCCGGGTTTGGGGATCATGAGGATCTTCATGCCGTTCGCGAGGACCCGTTCCTGGACGTTCAGGGTCACGTCGGCGGCGGCGGCGAAGGCCGCGACGAGGAAGACCGCGGCGGCGAGGACGACGGCGCGCTTGTTCATCTCCGGCACCTCCTGGGGGATTGACGATGTCGACGTTTTAGACGTACTTGAGCAGGCTCTTCTTCCGCTTCAGGGCAGCGACGACGTCCTTGACCTTCTGGTCGAGGGCGGCGTCGCAGATGAGCAGGGCGTCGCCGGCGTCCACGACGACAAGGTCGCGCACGCCGACGAGCGCCGTCACCCGGCCCGGGTTCCAGACCAGGCAATCCTTGGCGTCGAGGGCCACGACCTCGCCGCGGGCCGCGTTGCCGGAGGCGTCCCGGGGCCAGATCTCGGCCAGCGTCGACCAGGACCCGACGTCCGACCAGCCGAAGTCGCCGTCGGCCACGACCAGGCCTTCGATCTTCTCCATGAGGGCGTAATCGATGGACAGGGCCGGGACCAGGCGGTAGGCGGCCTTGAGCCCGGCGGCGCTCCCCGAGCGCAGCGCGGCGACCAGGGCCTTCCAGGCCGGGGCGAGCCCGGGCGCGAAGCGCTCGATCTTCTCGGCGAAGACGCCGGCCCGCCACAGGAAGATGCCGGAGTTCCAGGCCTGGTCGCCCGCGGCCAGGTACTCGTCGGCCAGGGACAGGCCGGGCTTCTCCGTGAATCCCAGGCCGGGATAGAAGATCGTGCCGCCGACCTTGCGGCCGGCCGTCCGGTCGTGGCGGATGTAACCGTAGCCGGTGGCCGGGTACGTCGGCGGGATGCCGAAAGTGACGATGACGCGGTCCCGGGCGGCCGCTTCGACGGCGTCGGCGAGCCGCCGCCGGAAAGCCTCCCGGTCGCGTATGATGTGGTCGGCCGGAAGCACGGCCAGGACGGCCTCCGGGTTCTCGAGCCAGACCCGGGCCGTGGCCAGCATCAGGGCCGGCGCGGTGTTGCGGGCTTCGGGCTCGACCAGGAAGCAGGACCGGGCCAGCTTCGGCAGGAGCTTGCGGGCCTGGCGCGTCTGGGCCGCGTCGGCCACCAGGAGGAGGTTCCGCGGCGGGACGAGCGGCCGGACCCGGCGGACCGTCTCCACCAGCATGGGCTCGGCGCCGGCGATCTTCAGGAACTGCTTCGGCCGGGCGGCCCGGCCGAGCGGCCAGAAGCGGGTCCCCCGCCCTCCGGCCAGGATGACGGCGCGGACGTCCCGCCCCTTCATGACGCCCCGAGGTTGTTGATGACCTGCTGCAGGACGCCGCGGACCTCGGCCTGGATGGCGGCCAGGTCGGCCTCGGTGTCGGCCTCGAAGCGCAGGACGATGACCGCCTGGGTGTTCGAGGCCCGGACCAGGCCCCAGCCTTTCGGGAAGACGGCCCGGACGCCGTCGATGTCGATGACCGGGCCGCGGGCGGCCAGGATGCGGCGGACCTCGTCGACGATCTTGAACTTGACCTCGTCGGAAGCGTAGATGCGGATCTCGGGCGTGGCCCAGGTCTTCGGCAGGCCGGCCAGCATCGTCGAGAGCTTGTCCCGGGAGCGGGACAGGATCTCGATAAGCCGGGCCGAGGCGTAGATGGCGTCGTCGAAACCGAACCAGCGGTCGTTGAAGAAGATGTGCCCGCTCATCTCGCCGGCCAGCGGCGCGTTCTCCTCCTTGATCTTCTTCTTGATCAGCGAGTGGCCGGTCCGCCACATGATCGGCCGGCCGCCGAGCCGTTCGATCTCGTCGTAGAGGACCTTGGACGCCTTGACCTCGGAGATGACGGCCGCGCCAGGCCGGGAGGGCAGGATGTCCCGGGCGAAGAGGATCAGCAGCTGGTCGCCCCACAGGATCCGGCCGGCGTCGTCCACCACGCCGATCCGGTCGGCGTCGCCGTCGTAGGCGATACCGACCTCGGCGCCCGTCTCGCGGACCTTGGCCGCGAGCTTGTCCATGGCCTCGGGCAGCGTCGGGTCGGGATGATGGTTGGGGAAGCGGCCGTCGGGCTGGCAGAAGAGCTCGACGACCTCGGCGCCCAGGCGGCGCAGAAGGGGGACGGCCACGACGCCGCCCGTGCCGTTGCCGGCGTCGACGACCGCCTTGACCGGCCGTTCCAGGCGCACGTTCCCGGCGACGTAGTCCAGGTATTCGGCAACCATGTCGAGCTGCCGCAGCCGGCCCTGCCCCCTGGGAAAGACGCCCTTGCGGACGATCTCGTAAAGCCCCTGGATGGTCTTGCCGTAGAGGGTCTCCTGGCCCGACATCATCTTGAAGCCGTTGTGCTCGGGCGGGTTGTGGGAGCCCGTGACCATGACCCCGGCCGGCATCTTGTGGTGGAAGACCGAGAAATAGAGCAGCGGCGTCGGCACGACCCCGAGGTCGGCGACGTCGCAGCCGGTGGACAGGAGGCCGCGGATGATGGCCGCGGCGAAGCCGGGCGAGCTCAGGCGCACGTCGCGCCCGACCGCCACGTCCTTGTTGCCGCGGCCGAGGAAGAACGTGCCCATGGCCCGGCCCAGGATCTCGACTGTCGCCTCGTCCAGGTCCTGGCCGGCGATGCCGCGGATGTCGTATTCCCTGAAGATCTTCGGGTTGATGTCCAAGCCGCCCTCCTCGGTCGAGACCACTCCCTCGGATATTATTTAATATCAGCCTGTTGCGAATGAGCGGCCGCTTTCGTCGCGGCCCCCTTGGCCCGGCCCCGGCCGCGGCGGCGGTCGTAGCTCGCGCCGATGAAGGCCTTGAACAGCGGATGCGGGGCCAGCGGCTTGGATTTGAACTCCGGGTGGAACTGGCAGCCCAGGAACCAGGGGTGGCCCGGGACCTCGACGATCTCGACCAGCCCGTAGTCCGGATTGATACCGGAGAAGAGCATGCCGGCGTCGGCCAGGGCGTCCTTGTAGGCCGGGTTGAACTCGTAGCGATGGCGGTGCCGCTCCTGGATATGCAGGGAGCGGTAGGCCTTGTGGGCCAGCGAGCCCTTCTTGAGATCGCAGCGGAATTGCCCCAGGCGCATCGTGCCGCCGATGTCGGCGTCCAGGGCCAGCTCGCGCCAGCGGACGATGACCTTGTGCGGCGCGTCCGGCACGAACTCGGTGCTGTTGGCCTTCTTCAGCCCGGCCAGCGAGCGGGCATACTCGATCGAAGCGCACTGCATGCCCAGGCAGATGCCGAAGAACGGGATATCGTTCTCCCGGGCGAAAGTGACGGCCCGGATCTTGCCCTCGATGCCGCGCTTGCCGAAGCCGCCGGGCACGAGGATGCCGTCCTTGCCGCCCAGGATGCCGGCCGGGTCCTCTTTCTCCAGCGTCTCGGCCTCGATCCAGTCGATCTTGACGCGCAGCTTGTGGGCCAGGCCGCCGTGGACGAGGGCCTGGCTGAGGCTGAGGTACGAGTCGTGCAGGCCGGCGTACTTGCCGACGAGGGCGATCTCGACGATGTCCTTCGGGTTCTGCAGCCGCTCGACCATGGCTTCCCAGGCCGCCAGGTTCATCTTTCGCCGCGGCAGGTGGAGCATCTTGAGGATGGTCGCGTCGAGCCCCTGGTCGGCGTAATTGAGCGGGATCTCGTAGATGTTCGCCACGTCCCGGGCCGTGATGACGGCCTCGACCGGCACGTTGGTGAAGAGGGAGATCTTGGACTTGATGTCGGCCGAGAGATCGCGGCTGGTGCGGCAGAGAAGGATATCCGGCTGGATGCCGATGGCCCGCAACTCCTTGACGCTGTGCTGGGTCGGCTTGGTCTTGAGCTCGCCCGAGACGCCGACGAACGGAACGAGCGTCAGATGGATGAAGAGGGTCCGGCCGGCGCCCAGGGAGAGGCGCATCTGGCGCGTGGCCTCGAGGAAGGGCTGACTTTCGATGTCGCCGACAGTCCCGCCTATCTCGCAGATAACAATATCGTTACCTTCTGACACGGCCTCGACGGCGTTCTTGATCATGTCGGTGACATGGGGGATGACCTGGACGGTCTTGCCCAGATATTCGCCCTTGCGCTCCTTCTTGATGATGGACTCGTAGATCTTGCCGGCCGTCCAGTTGTGGGCCCGCGTCGTCTTCGTCGACGTGAAACGCTCGTAGTGCCCGAGGTCGAGATCGGTCTCCGCGCCGTCGTCGGTGACGTAGACTTCGCCGTGCTGGAAGGGGCTCATCGTTCCCGGGTCGACGTTGAGATACGGATCGAGCTTGAGGATGGTGATCTTGTAGCCGTGGCTTTCGAGCAGCCGCCCGATCGAGGCGGCCGCGATGCCCTTGCCCAGCCCGGATATAACGCCGCCCGTGACGAAAATATACTTTGTCATGAAATCCCTTTCCGGAAGAACGATATCCCGATTATATCCCCGCGGCCCGCCGCACTCAAGCGCCGCGGATCTCCTGGCCGGAAAACGGCGGATCGGCTTCGCGGCCGGCTCCGCGTCAGGCCGCGGAGGGCTCGCCGGCCGCTGCGGCGCCGTGCCGCGGCTCGCCCTTGGTCTGGCAGGTCGCTTCGAGGTACGCCCCCTCCTCGACGATGAGGGTCGGCGCCAGGAGCGTGCCGAAGACGCGGCCCTTGTCGTGGACCTCGATGCGCTCGGTCGCCTGCAGCGTGCCGCGGATCTCGCCGTTGATGACCAGCTGCCCGACCTTGACGTCGGCCTCGACCTTGCCCCGTTCGCCGATGACAAGCAGGGCATCCGAGTTGATCGTGCCTTTGAAGCTGCCTTCGATGCGGAAGGATCCCTTGAAGGTCAGGTCGCCCTTGAACTCCGACTCCATGTCGATCAGGCCGGCCAGCTTGGTCTCGTTGAGCTCGCGAGGCTTATCTTTCATGCGTTTGCTCCTTTGATCCTATCATAAATCCGATTGAGGTCTTCGAGCGAGAAATAAAAGATCTTCAGCACGCCTTTGTTCCTGCTGCCCGCGACCAGGACCTTGGTGCCCAGGATCTTGAGCATCTCCTCCTGGAGGGCGTGGAGGTCGGGATCGGCCAGGCTGCGCTGGGACCGGGGGGCCCGTTTCTTCAGCCGGTTGACCAGGGCCTCGGTGTTGCGGACCGACAGGCCCCGCTCGATGACCTGCTTGCAGCAGAAAAGCTGGGTGGCGGCTTCCTCGAGGGCCAGAAGGGCCCGGGCGTGTCCCATGGAGAGCTCGCCGTTGGTCAGCCGGTCCTGGATCTCCTGGGGAAGCTTGAGCAGCCGGAGGTAGTTCGTGACCGAGCTGCGGTCCTTGCCGACCTTGTCGGCCAGCTCGTGCTGGGCATAGCCGTGGTCGTCGATCAGGCGCTGGTAGGCTTGCGCGATCTCCAGGGCGTTCAGCTCCTCGCGATGGATGTTCTCGATGAGCGAAACCTCGAGCTGCTTTTCCTTGGGGATGTTGCGGATGAGCACCGGCACCTTGCGCAGGCCCGCTTTCTGGGCGGCCCGCCAGCGGCGCTCCCCGACGATGATCAGGTAATGATCTTCCTCGGGAGTGACGACAATGGGCTGGACGATGCCCGTTTCCTTGATCGATTGGGCCAGTTCGTCGATCTTGAGATCGTCGAATTTCGTCCGCGGCTGAAAGGGGTTCGGCCGGACGTCCTCGAGATCGAGCTCGGCGAAGCGCTCGTCCTTGAGGATGCTGAACTCGTCCGGGATGAACGCTCCCAGACCTTTTCCCAGGGCTTTTTTGCTCATCGACGGATGATCTCCTCGGCCAGGTTGAGGTAGGCTTCGGCCCCCTTGGACTTGATATCGTAAAGAACGATCGGCTTGCCGAAGCTGGGGGCCTCGGCCAGACGGATGCTGCGCGGGATGACGGACTCGAACATGATGTGCTGGAGGGACTTTCGGATCTCGTCGGCCACCTGCTTGGAGAGGTTGGTCCGCTCGTCGAACATGGTCAGCAGGATGCCTTCGACAGCCAGCTTGGGATTGAAATACGTCCGGACGGTCTCCAGGGTCTGGAAAAGATCGGGAATCCCTTCCATGCAGAAAAATTCCGTCTGGACCGGGATGATGAGCGAGTCGGCCGTGGACAGGGCGTTGATGGTCAGGAAGCCGAGAGACGGCGGGCAGTCGATGATGATATAGTTGAAATAGCGCCGGCCCTTTTCAACGGCCGCAATAAGACGCTTCTCTCTCTGATCGGCCTGGTAGAGCTCGGCCTCGACCCCGGCCAGCTCAGGCGAACAGGGACAGAGGTAGAGGTTTTCCAGCTCCGTTCCGGAAATGCAATCCATGAGATCCCGGCCGTTCATCATGGCCTGATAGATCCCCTTGCCATTCTCCTTCGGTTTGGCCAGGCCGAGAGTCGACATGCCCTGGGGATCCAGGTCGATGAGGAGGGTCCTTCGGCTCTTGAGCGCCAGGCAGGCGGCCAGGTTGATGGATGTCGTGGTCTTGCCGACTCCGCCCTTCTGATTGGCTACGGCGATGATCTTGTTCATGACTCGTCGCCTGGTTCGGTTTCACGTGAAACGGCGGGCCGCCTGGCGGCCCTTTTTCGCCAGATCTCCAAATGGAGGCCGACGTTCTGGACGGCGGCCGGCGTCAGTCCCGGGATGCGGCGGGCGTCGCCCAGGGTGGCCGGCCTGTTCTTTTCGAGCTTTTCGACGGCCTCCCGGGTCAGTCCCGAAACCAGCCGGAAGTCCAGATCGCCCGGGATCCTCATCGAATCCGTCCTGCGGGCTTTGGCGACCTCTTTCTCCTGCTTCCTGATATAGCCCTCATATTTCACTTCCGATTCGATGAACCTAACATCCTCGCGTCCCAGAGTCTCCGGAAGCCGGCCATATCTTAGCACATCGTCGAACGTTATTTCAGGCTTTTTCAAATGTTCGAACAGGGTCGGCCGGTCCCCGGAGGCGTCTTTGAACCTGGTCTTCCTCAGCCAGGCCAGGGCCGTCTCTATACGATCGGCTTTTTTCTGCCATTCCCGCCAGACACCATCCGGGACAAGCCCCAGCTCCCGGCCATATCCCATCAGCCGCCGGTCGGCGTTGTCTATCCGCAGCAGCAACCGGTGTTCGGCCCGGGAAGTGAAGAGCCGGTAGGGCTCGTCTATGCCGGTCGAAACCAGGTCGTCGATGAGAACGCCGATATAGGCCTCGTCCCGGCGCAGCACGAACGGCCCTTTCTCTCGCAGCGCCAAGCCGGCGTTGAGGCCGGCCATCAGTCCCTGGGCCGCGGCTTCTTCATAACCCGAAGTGCCGTTGATCTGGCCGGCCAGGTACAGGCGCCTGATGCGACGCGTCTCGAGGGTCGGCAGGATCTCCCCGGGGGAAACGGCGTCGTATTCAATGCCGTAGGCCGGCCGCAGGATCCTGGCACCGTCCAGTCCGGGGATGTTCGCCAGGATTTCCTTCTGGACTTCGGCGGGCAGGCTCGAGGACAGGCCGTTGACGTAGATCTCGGTCGTGCCCAGGCCCTCGGGCTCCAGGAAGAACTGGTGGCGGGCCCGGTGCGGGAACTTGACTACCTTGTCCTCGATCGACGGGCAGTAGCGCGGCCCGATGCCCTTGATCTTGCCGCTGTAAAGGGGCGACTTATCGAGATTGCGGCGGATCGCCGCGTGCGCCGCCGCGTTGGTGTACCCCAGGTGGCAGAGGACCTTGTTCTCGAGGCGGCGGCGCGTCCGATAGGAGAAGGGGACGGGATCTTCATCGCCCGCTTGGGGATCGAATCGCCCCCAGTCGATGGTCTCCCGGTCCAGGCGCATGGGCGTGCCGGTCTTCAGGCGCATGGTCCGCAGGCCCAGGCGCTTGAGCTGGTCGGCCAGGTCGACCGAGGGCGGTTCGTTGATCCGGCCGGCCGGGTGGCTTTCCAGGCCGATATGGATCAGCCCGTTGAGGAAAGTTCCCGGCGTCAGGACGACGGCCCGGGCCCCTATGAGCGCACCGTCACCGGTGCGGACGCCCCTGGCCGCGCCGCCCTCGACGACGATCTCCGTCACGATGCCCGGCAAGAGCGTCAGGCCCGGGATGGCCTCCAGCCGGCGCCTCATGGCCAGACGGTAAGCCGCCTTGTCGCACTGGGCCCGGGGGGCCTGGACGGCCCCGCCCCGGCTGCTGTTGAGGAGGCGGAATTGGATGCCCGTTTCGTCGGCCAGCATCCCCATCAGGCCGCCCAGGGCATCTATCTCCCGGACGAGATGGCCCTTGGCCAGGCCGCCGATGGCCGGGTTGCAGGACATCTGGGCGACGGTCTCGAGGTTGATGGTCACCAGGCAGGCCTTCAGGCCCATGGCGGCGACGGCGGCGGCGGCCTCGCAACCGGCGTGCCCGGCTCCGACGACAATTACGTCGAAATCGCCCGGCCGCGCCATCCCCGCCCCTATTTCCCGACGCAGAAGCGTCCGAAGATCTCGTCCAGGATATCCTTCGTCCGGACCTCTCCGGCGAGCTCTCCGACGCGGTCAAGGGCCGTCCGGAGCTCCTCGGCCGCCATCTCCTCGGAATGCCCCCCGGCCAGGAGGCCTCCGGCCCGGCGCAAGGCCTCGTAGACGTCCTGGAGAATGTCCCTTTGCCTGGCGTGGAGGATGATCTCCTCGTCTTTGTCCGCCCCGGGCGCGAAATGCGGCTTGAGACGAGCTCTCAGGCGCTCGATATTCCGGCCCCGCAGGGCCGAAACCTCGACCACCGGGCTCGCCCCGGCCGTTTTCCGAAGGCCCGCTCCGTCGATCCGGCGGGCCAGGTCGCACTTGTTCAGGACGATAATCGACTTCTTGTCCCCGTACTTCCGGATCAGGCGGACGTCCGCCGGGCTTATCCGCCGCGAGGCGTCAAGGACGATGAGCACCCCGTCCGCCTGCCCGGCGATCTTGCGCCCCTTGGCCATTCCAGCCTTTTCGACCGGATGCGCGGGGCGGCCGAGCCCGGCCAGGTCGACAAGGTGGAAGGCCACGCCTTCGACGACCAGCCGTTCGCGGAGGAAATCCCTGGTGGTGCCGGGGAAGGGAGTGACGATAGCCCGATCTTCCTCGAGGAGGGCATTGAACAGGGTGGACTTGCCGACGTTCGTCCGGCCGACGATGGCCAGGGTGACGCCTTCCGCCAGGGCCCGCCCGGTCTCATAACTTGCCGCCAGCCGGCCGACCTCGTCAACGAGCGGGTCCAGGGTCCGGCGGATAGCCGCCCTGTTGACGCGGACGCCGTCCTCGGGGAATTCCAGGCCGGCTTCGAGCCGGGAGAGGAGGCTTGTTAGGCGGTCGCGCAGCCGGAAGACACGCCTGGAGAGGCTGCCGCCGAGCTGCCGTGACGAGATCCGGGCCCGGGCCAGGGAGACCGAGCGGACCAGATCGTCGACGGCTTGGGCCTGGAGGATATCCAGCCGGCCGTTGAGGTAGGCCCGCAGGGTGAATTCCCCGGGGCGGGCCGCCCGGGCGCCGGCCCGCGTCCCGAGCTTCAGGACCGCCTCGAGGACGGCCGGGCTGCCGTGGACCGAGATCTCGACCACGTCTTCCCGGGTGTACGACCGCGGCGCTTTGAAATAGGTCAGGAAAGCCTCGTCGAGGGCCGCGCCGCCGTCGGGATCGCGGACCGCGCCTAAGATCGGTTTTCTTTCCGGGAAGGCTCGGCCGGTCCGGCCTTTCGGTTCGAACACCCGCCTGGCAACGGCCGCGGCATTTCCGCCGCTGATCCTGACGATGCCCAGCCCGCCGAACCCCGGCGGCGTGGCTATGGCGATGATGGTGTCTTCGAGCACGGCGGTATCCTCGTCCGGCTCCCCATTCTAGGGGACCCGGACGGCGAAGACAAGCGCCGAGCGGCCGACGGTTGGGAACACCCCGGGCGAAAAAGGACGGATGCCGTTGGCCGCAGTCCTCGGAATCAGCGCGGAGCCTTGAAGATCCTGACCTTCTTCAGGAACCCTTCGCCGAGGCTTTCGCTGGTGACGCCGGCGGTTTCGTTGGCGACGATGTGGACGATGCGCCGCTCGTACGGGTTCATCACGTCGAGGACTTCCTCGCGTCCCGACTCCGCCACCTGTCGGGCTACTCGCTGGGCGTAGTCCCTGAGCTTCTTCTCTTTGCGCTTGCGGTAGAACTCGCAGTCGACCTGGACCTTGATCGGCGAGATCTTGTTCAGGACATGCTGAACGGCCAGCAACAGCGAGCCGTCGTTGCGCAGCAGGATGGCCTTGTCCGGGCCGTCGAAGATGACGAACAGGATGTCGGCCCGCTTCTTGACCTGGTAGGTCAGCTCGAGCGGGAAGACGGTCATCAGCCGGGCCAGGAAGCGTTCGGCCGCGCTCTCGGCCTCATCGTCCTTGGGCCAGGCCCGGATGACGATCTCCTTGCTCTTGATGCCGAAAAGCCTCGTCTTCTCGGTGACGATCTCGTAATTGAACTTCTCGCGCGGCAGCTTTAGACGGTGCTCGGCCAGGCTGACGGCCTCCTCGAGATTGCGGCCCTTGTACTCCGGCCGCTCGTCGGCCGCCGGCTGGCCGTTCGCCTGCCCGGCCGCGGGCCCGCCGGTCTCTTCGTCCGGCAGTCCGGTCTCGATCTTGGTCTCGTTGTCCATCATTATCTCGCTTTGGCGGTCTTGGCCTTCTTCATCAGGTCGTTCATGAGGGCCTGCTGGCCGATCTGGAGGACGTTCGTGGTCAGCCAGTAGAGGACCAATCCGCTCTGGAAGTTCAAGAAAAATATGGTCATTACGAAGGGCATGGCCAGCATCATCTTGGTCTGCGACGGCGACGCCGTCGAAGGCGTCATCTTCTGGGAGATGAACTGGGTGATGCCCATCAGCACGGGCGTGACGTAGTAGGGGTCCTTGATCGACAGGTCGGTGATCCACAGGGCGAAGGGCGCATGGCGGAACTCGACGGCGGCGACGAGCATGCGGAACACGCCCCAGAACACGGGCAGCTGGATCAGGAGCGGCAGGCAGCCGCCGGCCGGGTTGATGCCGTGCTCCTTGTAGAGCTTCATCATCTCTTCGTTCATCGCCTGGCGCTGGGCGATGTCGGTCTTGGCCTTCTTGTACTTGGCCTGCAGGGCCTTGATCTTCGGCTGGACGTCGGCCATCTTCATCATGGACTTCGTCGAGCTGTAGGTCAGCGGGAAGAACAGGATCTTCAGCAGGATGGTCAGGAGGATGATGGCCACGCCCCAGTTCGGGACTAGAGTGTGGAAGTAACGGGTGACGACCAGCATGATCTCGGCGATGAAGCCGAAGGTGCCGTAGTTGATGACCTTCGTCGCGTCGTGGCCGAAGGCCTTGAGGGCCAGCGAGTCCTTGGGGCCGATGAAGGCCTGGGAGGGCTGGGTGACGTAGAGGAAATGGACGGTCACGGGACCGGCCGCGGCCTGGCCGGGCTCCTGCTGGAAGGCCGCCTGGCCCCGCTGCCGGGGCAGGACGAACAGGGCCGCGAAGTAGTTCTCCTCGTAGGCCGCCCAGTCGACGAAGTTGTAGGCGTTCTGGCCGGACTTGAACTTGCGCTCGTTCATGCGCAGGACCTTGCCGCCGGTGTAGACGGCCGAGCCGCGCAGGGCGCTGTAGCTCTGCTTGGCCTCGTCGAGCGTCATGTTGCCGATGCCGGGGCCCCACAGGACGGAGGCCGTGACGGGCTGCCCGTCCTTCCAGACCTTGATGTCGGTGGCCACGACGTAGCTGCCGCCGGTGAAGCCGAACGTCTTCTCGGCCCTGACGGTCGCGCCGTCCGAATAGACGAAGCGGATCTCGCCCCGGGCCCCGGCCGCGAGCTCGAGCCCGGTCCCGGAGGCCTCGAAGAGCGAGGCGTTGAGCCGGCCGGCCAGCGCGGCGTCGTCGAGGCCGACGGAGAAGGGGAAGCGGCCGAGCTCGCCGGCCAGGGCCGGGACCATCTCCAGGTCCTGGCGCTGGTTGTTCTTGTGCGTCTTGAGCGTCCAGCTCTTGAGGACGGCGCCCTTGTTGGACCAGACGGCCCGGTAGAGCGGCGTGTCGACGACCACGTCCTTCTCGGCCTGGCCGGCCACCGCGGCCAGATCCTGGGGCGGGAGGGCCGCGGGGGCCTCCTGCCGGGATGGGGCGGGGGCGGGCTGCGGCGCCGCCGGGGCCGACGTGCCGGGCACGGCGGCCGGGGCCGAAACGGCGTCGGCGGCGACGGGCGGTTTCAGGCGGGCCTTTTCGGGCTTGACGAAAAAGTACTGATAGCCCATCAGGACCAGGAAGGAGAGCACGATAGCCAGGACGAGTCGTTTTTCCATGGGGCTCACTCTCAGGGCACGGGATCTATCCCGCCCGCGTGGAACGGATGGCAGCGCAGGAGCCGTCGGGTCCCCAGCCAGACCCCCCGGAGGACGCCGTACTTGGCGATCGCCTCGTGGGCGTAGGCGGAGCAAGTCGGGTGGAAGCGGCAGCGGTTGCCGAGCAGGGGAGAGAGCACGGCCTGGTACATCCGGATCAGGGCCAGGGCGACGGCTTTCACGATGATATCCGTTTACGCAATATCGTAGTCAGCGACGAGAGATAAGAGTCCCGCAGGTCGGCCCAAGCGGCCGTCCCGGCCTCGGGCCTGGAAACGACGATCAGATCCAGCGGCTCCCCCAGGAGCGCCTTATTCCTCCGGAACAATTCCCGGAACCGCCGCTTGACCCTGTTCCTCACGACCGCGGAACCGACCTTCCGGCTGGCGACGACGGCCAGGCGCGGATGGTCCAGTCCGCTGACCCTGAAGACCAAGGTAAAATACCGTCCCCGGAGGCGGCTGCCGTCCCGGTAGATGGCTGCGAAATCGCTCTTCCTACGGATTCTCTCGAGAGGCGTCAGGCGCTCGTTCATCCGAGAGCGACGCGCTTGCGACCCTTGCGCCTTCTGCTCTTGAGGACTTCCTGCCCGCCCTTGGTCTTCATGCGGACCCGGAAACCGTGCGTTTTCTTGCGTCTTCGGTTGTTCGGCTGAAACGTTCTCTTCATGGTTGTCCAACTTTGATGGAAGGGGTATGTTACCCGAACCCCCCGGGCGTGTCAAGGCCGTCGCCGGAGGCAGCTTTGACTCTTTATTCCGTTATCGAGTATAATAGAACCTTATGAAAACATTGAAAATCGGCGATAAGGTCATCTATCCCAATCAGGGCCTTGGCGTCGTCGAAGCCATCCGTGAGGAGGCCTATAACGGGGAGAGCTTCCGGGTTTTGAACCTGAGGATCATCTCCAACAACACCCTGGTCACGGTCCCCAGCTCGACCGCCCTGGAGCTCGGCATCCGCCGCCCGGTCGCGGAAGAGTCCATCCGCAAGGTCTTTCAGTTCATGGGCGACGGCGACGTCGACGTCACGACCGACTGGAAGGGGCGCTACAAGGAGCACATCAACCTGATGAGATCGGGGACGCTGCTGGACATGGCCACCGTGCTCAAGAGCCTTTATTACCTGAGCACCCAGAAGCCTCTCTCCTTCCGGGAAAAGAAGATGATGGAGAAGGCCAAGGAGCTTATCGTCTCCGAGATCTCCGAGGCCGTCGACACGCCCAGCGCCAAGATCGAAGAAAAGCTTCTCGATACCCTATCGCGTTCCTTCAAGACCGCCAAGTCGCGCATCGCCGCTTGACCGAAGGCCCATGATCCTCACGGGGATCCTCCTTTTCGTCCTGTGCCTCTTCCTGAGCGCCTTTTTCGCCTCGTCCGAAACCGCGTTCATCGCCGCCAATCCTTACTCCCTCGAGTACCGCGAGCGCCAGGGCTCCCGGGGAGCCGCCCTGGCCCGCCGGATCAAGGGCCGGACGAACGATCTCCTGGCCACCATCCTGCTCGGCAACACGCTGGTCAACGCCGCGGCGGCCTCCCTGGCCACCTCGGTCATCACCGGCCTCCTGCCGGCCGGGCGGGGGAACCAGGCCGTGCTCTACGCCACCGCGGCCACGACGCTGCTGCTCCTCATCTTCGGCGAGATCAACCCCAAGACCTTCGCCGCCCACAACTCGGCCCGCCTGGCCGCGCTCTATGCCTACCCGTTGCGGGTCATCATGGTCATCCTGGCCCCGCTGGTCAAGCTGTTCAACATGGTCAGCTGGCTGATCATGCCCTCGTCCCGCGCGGCCGGCAACGCCCCCCCGCACCGGCTGAACGAGGAGGAGACGCGGCTGGCCCTGCGGGCCGGGGCCCGGAACCTGTCCTCTCTCCGCCGCCGCATCGTCTCGGGCGCCCTGGACATGGGCTCGCGGCCGGTCAAGGAGATCATGGTGCCGCGCCCCGAGATCAAGGCCATCGACATCGACGCCGGCCGCGAGGCCGTCCTGGCCGCCATCCGGACGACCGGGTACTCCCGCTACCCCGTCTTCCGCGGCCGTCTCGACAATATCGAGGGCGTCGTCCACAGCAAGGATATCGCCGGCTATCTTATTGATAACATAGCGTTTGCCGTCAAGGACGTGATGCGCAAGCCGATGTTCGTCCCGGACCTGGCCACGCTCGAGCAGGTCCTCCTCCAGATGCAGGAGAAGGCCGTCCACATGGCCCTGGTCGTTGACGAGTACGGCAACGTCGACGGGCTGGTGACCCTCGAGGACATCATCGAGGAGATCGTGGGCGACATCCAGGACGAGCACGACGGCCAGGCCGAGGCCTGGTACTCGCGGCTCGACGGCGGCCGCCTCCTGGTCAACGGCGCCGCGCCCATCAAGGACGTCAACGCCCTGGCGCCCCTGGGCATCCCCGAGAAGCCGGAATACACGACCCTGGCCGGCTTCTTCCTCGACGAGTTCGGGCGCCTGCCCCGCGAGAAGGACTCGCTCGTATTCGGCGCCTATCGCCTGACCGTCGAGAGGATGGCCAAGCGCCGCATCGCCCTGGTGGAGATCGCGCCGGCCGCCGCGCCGGCAGGACAGGTCCAGCCATGAAGAACGTCGCCCTCAACAAGACGGTCTCCCACGACTACGTCATCCTGGAGACCTTCGAAGCCGGGCTGGCCCTGGTCGGCAGCGAGGTCAAGTCGGTCCGGGCCGGCCGCGTCAGCCTCAAGGAGAGCTATGCCGAGGTCCGGGGCGCCGAGGTCTTCCTCGTCAAGTGCCACATCAGCCCGTACGAAGCGGCCAACATTTTCAACCATGACCCCCTGCGGGAGCGCAAGCTGCTGCTGCATCGCCGCGAGATCCGGCGCCTGGCCGGGAAAACCCGGGAAAGGGGGCTGACCCTCGTGCCCACCCGGCTCTACATCGGCGACAGGGGCCGCGTCAAGCTGGAGCTGGCCCTGGCCCGGGGCAAGCGGGAGCACGAGAAGCGCGAAACCATCAAGAAGAGGGATACGGACCGGGAGATCCGGGCCGCGCTCAAGAACCGGTCCCGCTGAAGGCCGCGGCCAGGCGGACCGCTTCCGCCAGGCTGCGGTGGTCGGCGACGTCCTGGCCGGCGATATCGAAGGCCGTGCCGTGATCCGGCGAGGTCCGCACGAAAGGCAGCCCCAGGGTGACGTTGACGCCGGTGGAGAAGGCCAGGAGCTTGAAGGGGATGAGCCCCTGGTCGTGATAGAGGGCCACGGCCATAACGTCTTTCTTCCCCAGCGCCTCGAGGAAGACGATGTCGGGCGGATACGGCCCGGCGACGGGGATGCCGGCGGCCGCCGCCTTCTCCACGGCCGGACGGATCTCGTCGATCTCCTCGCGGCCGAGCCGCCCGTCCTCGCCGGCGTGGGGGTTCAGCCCGGCCAGGAGCAGCCGGTACGGTCCGCCCGGCGCCCGGGACAGGCCCTTCTGCAGATCCCCCAGGAACCGGGCCAGGGCATCCGCCCGGACCGAGGCCGCGGCCTCGCGGAGCGGCTTGTGGTGGCTGAAGAGGGCCACCTTGAGGCGTTCCGACCAGAAGGTCATGACGGCCCCGGGGTAGAAGCCGGCCAGATACTCGGTATGGCCCGGGAAGGGGTGCCCGGCCAGGGCCCAGGCGGCTTTGGAGATGGGCGCGGTGACGACTGCCTGGAGCCGCCCGGCCCGGGCGGCCTCGACCGCCGCCTCGAAGGCCCGGAACGAGGCCTCGCCGTTCTCAGCCGTCACCCGGCCGACGGCCGGGGAGCCGTCGGGGCCCGGCACGGCGGCCAGGAATACGCCTTCTTCCGCCGGCCCGCCGGGAGGCAATGCCCGGCAGCCGGTCCGGAGTCCGAGGCGCCGTTCTTCGGCCTCGATGACGCGGGGATCGGCGAACAGGACGTAGGCGGCCCGGGGCAGGGTCGCGGCCCGAGCCAGGGTCTTGACGACTATCTCGGGACCGATGCCGCCGGGGTCGCCGGAAGTCACCCCGATCGTCGGGACGGTCATTTCTTGGCCGGTCCGGCTCCCTCGGGCTCGGTGCCCTCGCCAGCCTTGTAGACGCAGCGGATGCTGGACTTATAGATGAGAAGGTTGGGAGCGCCCTCCCGGTTGAGCTTGATGCAGTTGCGATCGTACCACTCGACGTAGCCCTCGACGACCTCGCCGTCCGTGTAAACCACGGCCATGGGCGTCTTCTTGTTCATCTGCTTGAGATAGTAATAGCTCTCGGCAAAGGTGTCGGTCGGGGGATGCATCCGTTTCCGGGGCGAGTCCTTCTCGTGCTCCCGATCGCGCTCCCGCTCCTTCTCCTGGTTGATGCGCTCCTTGATCTCAGAGAGATCCGGTCTGATTAGCTTTCTGTTCATGGGACCACTCCAGCAACCCGTTCGGCCGGGCTCCAAATCCCCTTTCTTCAAGGATAGCACAGGCGCCGGCCGAATGCAAGTAAATCGTTGCGTGTCAACAGGAAGGGAACGACGGGCCCGTCCGGCGGAGGCCGGGGCGGCCGCGGCCGGACGGGGCTTCAAGGGGCGCGTCGGGGTGCCTTTCAGGGGCGTTCCGGGACGTAATCGGTGAAGTTGATGTTCTTCGATTTCAGGTTCGTGCCCATCGACTTCTCCAGGGCCGCGATCGAGATGTTGTAGGAGACGATGGCGTTGAGCTCGGAGATGCGGGCGTTGGCCAGATCGCGCTGGTAGGACAGGACCATGTAGTTCGTGCTCATGCCCACCCGGCGCTTCTCTTCTTCGGCCGCCAGCTTCTGTTCGGCCAGCTCGCGGGCCTTGGTGTAGGCCAGGATGCGCTTGTAGTTGGCCTCGACGGACCGGACGGCGTTCTTGACCTCGACGTAGATCTGGTCCTTCTGGTTCTCGAGGTCGAGCATGGACTGGCGCAGGTTCAGCCTGGCCTGGGCCAGGGCGGCCCGGGAAAAGACATTGGCCAGGGGCAGGCTGAGGGTCAGGCCGACGTTCCAGTTGGGATACTGCATCTTGAAGGTCTGCTTCAACGCCCCGCCGATGTCTCCCGGGATGGTGTCGATGACATCGCCGTAGATCGGGTCGTTGTTGCTGTAGATGAGCCGGGTGCCGTCGATGCCCGGGCTGGAATAGGACGCCGAGAAGCTGAGGTCGGGCAGGACCTGGTTCTTGGCATAGCCGAGGTTGAGCCGGTCGGTCTCCAGCCCGTACTTGGCGATCTTGAGATCCGTCCGGTTCTCGATGGCCGCGGCCAGGGCCTCTTCCAGGTCGGCCTGGCGGGCCACGTAGGTCGGCTTGTCCTTGGGCACCAGGGCGGTCGTGGCCTTGTCCTCCTCCCCGGTGATGTGGAGCAGGAGCTTGAGCTGGTCCTCGTTGCTCTGGATCTGGGCCTCGGCCTGGATCAGGTCGGCCTCGCGGGTGGCCACCTCGGCCTGGGCGCTCAGGACCTCGATCGGGGCCAGGGTGCCGACCTCGACCGAGCGCTGGTTCTTATCGAGCAGGTCCTTGGCCAGTTGGAGGGACTGACGGCGGACGTCGAGACTCTCGATGCTGTAGATCAGGTTCCAATAGGCGCTCTCGACGTTGAAGACGGTGGTCATCAGCGTGTTGCGGAGCGTCTCGTCGGAGACGCCCAGGTTGTTGCGGGCCACCAGTATCTCGCGCTGGTTGATCTTGAGGCCGAAATTCTTCAGCAGGGGCTGGGTCAGGTTGAACGACAGGGTCGTGCCGTACCGGGGGTTGATGGTCTGGCCCCGGGAGTTCGAGGTGTTCCGGTTGCCGGTGAAGTTCAGGTTCAGGGTGCCGCCGGTCGGCAGGAACTGCGAGGCCGTGAGGAAAGTATAATTCCGAGCCTTGGCGATGGTGCTGTCGGCCGTGGCGTCGAGGTACGAATAGGCCGCGTTCTCGGACTTCGAGGACCTGGCGCTCATGCTCAGCGTAGGCAGGTACTTCTCCCGGGCCTGGCTGACGCCCTCGGCCGAGATCTGCGGGCCGAGGACCTGGATGGCCACGCCCAGGTTGTCCCTGAGGGCCCGGGCGATGCACTCGTCGAGGGAAAGCGACAGGGTTCCGGGCCGGGCCTGCTGGGCGGCCGCCGGGGCCGCCGCGATGAGCGCGGCGGCTATGAGGGTCGGGATCGTTTTCAGTTTCATATTCCGTCTCCTTATCAGGGCCGGCGCCGCGGGCCGCCGGGTTCTATTCGTAGCGCAGGGCCTCGATCGGGTCGAGCCGCGACGCCTTGCGGGCCGGGTAGAAGCCGAAGAAGATGCCGATCGCGGCGGCGAAGGAAAAGGCCAGCAGGACCGAATCGAGCGACACGACGGTCTTCATGGACGAGAACATCTTGATGTTCTTGAGGAGCTTCGAGGCGCCCACGCCGACCGCGATGCCGGCCGAGCCGCCCAGCAGGCTCAAGACGATGGCCTCCGTCAGGAACTGGAAGAGGATGTCCTTCTCCCGCGCCCCGACTGCCATCCGCAGGCCGATCTCGCGGATCCGCTCCGTCACCGAGACCAGCATGATGTTCATGATGCCGATGCCGCCGACGAGCAGCGAGATGCCGGCGATGCTGCCCAGGAGGACGGTCATCATCTGCGTCGCCGAGGCCGCCGTTTCGGCGACGTCGGACATGTTGCGGACGGTGAAATCGTCCTCGGCCCCGGGCGCGATGCGGTGCCGGAGGCGGAGCAGCTCCTCGATCTCCGTCTGGGCCTCGTGGATCTTGTCGGAGGAGACGGCCCGGACGTCGATCGACTGGATGAAGTCGATGCCCTGGAGGCGGCGCATGGCCGTCGTGTAAGGCACGGTGATCATATCGTCGCGGCTGCCGAAGCCGCCCGACTCGCCCCTCTTCTTCAGGACGCCCAGGACCTTGAACGGGATCTTCTTGACGCGGATGATCTTGCCGATGGCGTCCTCGTTCTCGAAGAGGTTCTGCCAGACGTCGTAGCCGAGGACGCAGACCTTGGCGCCCGCCTTGACCATGGCCTCGTCGAAGTAGCTGCCGGTCTCGACCTCCCAGTTGCGGACCTCCGGATACATGGAACCGGTCCCGGAGATCGAGGTGTTCCAGTTCTTGTTGCCGTAGACCGTTTGGGCCCGGGCGTTGACCGAGGGCGAGATGGACATGACGGCCGGGCACTGCTTCTCGATGGCCAGGGCGTCGCCCTCCTTGAGGGTCCTCATGCTGCCCCAGCTCTGATGGACGCCCCGGGCGTTCTGGCTGCCGGGCATGACGAACAGGAGGTTCGTGCCCATGGAGGCGAAGCGGTCCTCGATGCCGCGCTTGGCCCCCTCGCCGATGCTGACCATGGCGATGACGGCGCCGACGCCGATGATGATGCCCAGGGCCGTGAGGAACGACCGCATCTTGTTCCGGCCCAGGGCCCGGACGGCGATCTTGAAAGTCTTTCCCAGGTGTTTCAGGGTGCGTTTGATCATGACGGTCCTCCCGCCGGCCTCACGAGGTCTCTTCGCGGACGATCAGTCCGTCCTTGAGGTAGATGCGCTTGCCGGCCCAGGCGGCGATATCCGGCTCGTGCGTAACCATGACCATGGTGATGCCCTTGTCCTCGTTGAGCGATTTGAAGATGTTCATGACCTCGGAGGAGGTCTTGCTGTCGAGGTTGCCGGTGGGCTCGTCGGCCAGGATCAGGGACGGATTGTTGAGCAGGGCCCGGGCGATGGCCACGCGCTGCTGCTCGCCGCCGGAGAGCTGGTTGGTCTTGTGCTGGGCCCGGTCCTTGAGGCCGACGGCGGCCAGGGCGCCCAGGGCCCGCTCGGTCATATCGCCGCTGTCGGCGCTCGAATAGAACAGCGGCAGCTCGACGTTCTCGAGGGCCGTCGTCCTGGAGAGCAGGTTGAAGCTCTGGAAGACGAACCCGATCTTCTGGTTCCGGATGCGGGCCAGGTGGTTCTTGTCCAGGGTCGAGACCTCGACGCTGTCGAGGAGGTACTGCCCGGAGGTCGGCCGGTCGAGGCAGCCGAGGATGTTCATCAGGCTCGACTTGCCCGAGCCGGACGGCCCCATGATGGCCAGGAAGTCGCCCTCCTTGACCGTGTAGGAGACGCCGCGCAGGGCGCGGACATCGGTCTCGCCGACATGATAGGTTTTGACGAGGTCCTTCAGCTCGATGACGTTAGCGGCCATGATGGGGTCCTTTCGGCGGCTGGCCGGGCGCTCAGCGCCGCCCGCCGGGAGGGCCGCCCATGAACATCATGCCGCCCATGCGGTTCATCTGGTTGCCGGCCGCGTCCGTCGATCCCTGCGTCCCGAGGACGACCACGTCGCCCTCCTTGAGGTCGCCGCGGACGATCTCCGAGTAGTTCGTGTCGGAGACGCCCGTCCGGAGCATGGCCATCCGCAGCTTGCCGTCCTTTTCCTGGACCCAGACGCGCGGCATCTGCGGCCGGTTCTGGCCGCCCTGGCGGGCCGCCGCGGGCTGGCCGCCGGGCCCGCCCGGGGAGCCGGCCGGCGGGGCGCCCGGCATCCCGGGATTGGCCGCGCCGGGCTGTCCGGGCTGCCCGCCCTGGGCCGGCCGCTGGGCCATGAAGCGCTGCCGCATCTCCTCCTGCATCTTCTTCATCTCGGCTTCGGTCAGCGTGGGCGTGAAGCGCAGGGCCCCGTTGGGCACCCGCAGGACGTTCTTGGCCTCGCCGACGATGATGGAGGCCGTGGCGGTCATGCCGGGCAGCAGCTTCTTCTCGGGGTTGTCGACGTTGACGATGATCGTGTAGGTAACGACGTTGTTGGTCGTCGTCGGCGAGACCCGGACCTGCTGCACGACGCCGTGGAACGACTCGTCCGGGTAGGCCTCGACGCCGAAGCGGACATTCTGGCCTTCCTTGACCTTGCCGATGTCGGATTCGTCGACGTCGCATTCGACCTTCATCTTGGTCAGGTCGGTGGCCACCTGGAAGAGCACCGGCACGTTGAAGCCCGATTGGAGCGTCTGGCCGAGGCTGACCTTGCGGGTGATGACCACGCCATCGACCGGCGAGCGGATGATGGCGTAGCTCAGGTCGACCTTGCTCTGGTCGAGGGAGCTCTTGGCCTGGGACAGGCTGGCCTCGGCCGAGACGAGCGAGCTCTTGGCGCTGAGGTAGTTGGCCTCGGCCGAGTCCATCTCCTCGACCGAGAGGAGGCTCTTGGCGAACAGGGCCTTGGCCCGCTCGTAGGCCTTTTCGGTCGTTTGGAGGGTGACCTTGGCCTGTTCCAGGGATGCCGTCCGGGTCCGATAGCTGGCCTCGTTCTGCTGGATCTTCATCCGCAGCTGCTCCTGGTCGAGCTCGGCCACGATATCGCCCGTCTTGACCGGCGTGTTGAAGTCGGCGTAGAGCTTGGTGACCTTGCCCGACACCTGGGCGCCGATGTCGATCGTGTCGATCGGGTTCAGGGTGCCCGAGGTGACGACCGTCGCTTCGATGTCGCCGCGGCCGAGGGTCTCGGTACGGTATTTGACCTCGTTCTTCTTCCCGCCCTTGAGGACGGTCAGGCCGAGGATCACCCCGGCCACGACGACCAGGGCGATGATCATCCAGAGGACCTTCTTCTTCATCTCAGATCTCCTTTAGGACTAGCGACTCGGCGGAGGGGGGTCCTGCCGTGGGGGGGTCTGGTCCCGCCGCTCGCGCGATGTATTCCGTTCTTCGTTCTTCTTCCGCTGTTCCTCGAAGCGCCGCATCATCTCGTCGTTCTTGGCCTTCTGCTCCGGGGTCAGGACGGCGTCGATCTCGGTCGAGAGCCTCTTGCGGAGCTCGCCCAGCCTGCCCCGGCTCTCGGTCCGGAAGGCCTTCATGCGCTCTTCGTTCCCCTTGAAGATCTCGCGGATCTTGTCCTGCTGCTCCTGCGTCAGGCCGAGCTCCCTGGCCCACTCCTCGGGGGAGGGGAAGTGCAGCCGGGCGGCCGCGGCCCGCCGCTGGGCCCGGTGGGCGATGTTCCTCTCGAAGAGGACGCCGGCGGCGGCGCCGAGCCCGAAGACGACGAGCAGCGTCAGGGCGATCAGGATCTTGTACTTCGTCTTCATGGCATCGGCCTCCTGGCCGGGGACGTCTCTTCCCGCGACGCGAACAGGAGCATCATCGTCCTCGTCTCCGGCCTATCGGTCTCGAACAGGGCCTGGGTTTCGGACAGGGGGTCCCGGTTCTCCATCAGCAGGACCGCCGACTGGCTCAGCTCCCGGGTCCGGGGGGCGAAAAAGAGGAAGCCGCCCAGCAGGATGACCAGGGCCAGGAAGACGGGGATGGCCTTCAGGCTCCAGCGCTCCCAGAAGAGCAGCGGCACGAGCTCCGTCTCCTCGCGCAGCCGGGGCTCGAGACGCTCCCAGAAACGGGGCAGGGGTTCGGCGGCCGGGCCGTCCTTCAGGAGACGGAGCATCGACCGGTATTCGGCTTCGACCTTGCGGCAAGCCGGGCAGACGGCCAGATGAGACGCCAGCCGGTCCCGGCCGCGGCGGTCGAGGCGGCCGTCGAGCGATCTCTGGATCAGCTTCTCAGCCTTGCGGCAGCTCATGGGCCCCTCCTTCCCCGACAAGATACGGTTCCAGCTTGAGGCGGAGCATCCGTCGCGCCCGGTGGAGGCGGGAGTCGACGGTCCCCGGCGACAGCCGGAGGATGCGGGAGATGTCCTCGTAGGCCAGGCCCTGGATGTCGCGCAGGGTGACGATGACCCGGTACTTCTCCGGCAGGCTCTGCACCAGCCTCTGGACCAGGGTCCGGCGGGCCTCCGTCTCGCGCTCCATCTCGGCCCGCTCGGCCTGCTCCCGGTCGGAGAAAGCGGCCTCGCCGACGTCGTCCAGGGAGACTTCCTTGGCCCGGCCTTTCTTCCGCAGGAAGTCCTTGACGTGGTTCATGGAGATGCGGTAGAGCCAGGTCCCGAACTCCGACTTCCCGTGGAACCGGGGCAGGGCCAGATAGGCCTTCAGGAAGATCTCCTGGGCCAGGTCGTCGGCCGCTTCCCGGTTCCGGGTGAAACTCAAAGCCATGCTGAACACCTTCGGCTGGTATTTCGCGACCAGCTCCTCGAAAGCCGCAGGGCTTCCTCCCTGAGCCAGCCGAACCAGCTGTTTCTCTTCCATGCGGATAAGCTCACTTGTCCTCCGCACCATATTAGACGGGGGGAGGAGGCGATTCTTCCAGGTTAAGGACTATTCTCCCAAAGCTCCGGCGGGGGCGCCCATCCCCTGCGGCCTTCCGGGCTTCCTCACCAGGGGAAGCGGGCCAGGGGCCGGAAGGGGGCGCCGCCGCGCCTCGGACCTTCCGTTATTATACAGGAATCGCCCCAGGGCGCTATCGCCCGCGGCGGGACGAGAGAGGCCCGGACCGGGACGGCCGCGGGCCGAAGATCCGGGGGACCGGCCGGCAGGCCTCAGCCGATCTTGACCGTCGTCCGGGCCGTGCCGCCGCGCGTCGAGGAGATCGAGACCTCGGCCTCCCCGGACGTCCCCGGCTTGACCTTGATCTTCCAGCGGACCTCTTTCTTCTCGTTCTGCCGCAGGAAGCCGAGGTCCTGCCGGGCCGCGGCGCCGGCCAGCTCGGCCCCCTCGGGCAGGCGGATCGAGGCCGCGTCGGGCCGGACGATCTTGACCCGGTCGGCCATCTTCAACGCCGTGGGCAGGTAGCCCTCGTTGGTGAAGAAGGCGACGATCTCGATCGTGCCAGGCTCCTTCCTGACCTGCCGGACCTCGGCGGAGACGACCTTGACCTGGGGCAGGGACTTGGCCAGGAAGAGGTTGAACCGGGCCTCCTTCGCGATCCATTCTTCGAGCAGCTCGACCGGCGGGTTCTGGCGCCAGAACTTGGGATTGAAGCCGCCGATCTCGACCTGGCCGAGCGTCGGATGGACGAACTTCGTCCAGGGCTTGAAGTAGCGGCCGCCCAGCTCCTCGTCGATGTAACGCAGGCTCTCCAGCTCGGTCATCCGGCCGTCGCCGTCGTAGTCCTTGACCCGGCCGCCGTTCCAGAGCTCGTCGCCGTACCAGACGGCCCCATAATACAGGTAGCCGAAGTCCGGCGAGTGGCCGAAGAGCGGCTCGCCCCGGGGCTCGGCGGGGATCTCGAAGCCGAACTCGGCGGCCAGGGCCCGCCTCTCGCGGTCGTCCCGGCCGAGGTTGGCGTAGTCCCAGTATGTGTCGCCGGCGTCGGGATAGCCGGTGATCCTCTTCCCCTGCTCGTCGAAGTAATGGAAGATCTTCATGTCCTCCGGGAACATGGACTCGCTCATGCGGCTGGTCGAGGGGCCGTGGAGCAGCATGGGCACGGTCGTGTCCATGGTCTGGCCGATGCTGACGTTCGGATGCTCGAGGAGGAAGGAGAAGACGGCCCGGGTCTCCGGCTCGGACAGCGGGTATTCACCGGCCCCGCCCTGGGTGAAGCCGCGGCCGGTCAGGTCGCGGCCGGGCATGGGCCGCCAGTTCTCGGGGTAGTTGCGGTGCAGGTCCAGGCCGCCGATCCCATCCTCGTTCGTCCGGCCGTCGCCGTCGTTGTCGAGGCCCTCCGGATAGGTCAGGTAATCGCCCTTGCCCGCCCCGACCCGCTTCATGAGCCGGCCCGAGGGGTCGGCCGGATCGACGATCATCGTCCCCTTGCCCGGCTCGACCTTCTTCCTCATCTGCAGGATGAAGCCGTCGCCGTCGAGGTCCTCGGGCGGGTCCTCGTCGAGCAGGCCGTCCCGGTCGTCGTCGAAGGGCCGGACCGTGCTGCGGTTCGACTGGGCCGTGTTCAAGTACATCTCCGAGCCGTCGGGATTGTTCTTGACCCGGACGTAGAGGGCCTTGGTATCGACCAGCGCGGTCAGCGCCGGGTCCTGGCCGTAGCCGCCGAGGACGTGGGCGGCGAACCAGAGGGCGGACTCCGCCGCCGTCACTTCCCCCGAGTGCCGGTTCCCCTCGAGGAACATGGCCGGCTTGTCGGTATCCTTGCCCGTCGCCTTGTTGGTGATCGTGATCTGCCAGATGTCGCGGCCTTCGAACGACTTCCCGACAGAGTAAAGGTCGACGAGATTCGGGTAATCGGCCGCCCATTTGCGGAGGATGGCCGCGACCTCATCGTAGGTGTGGTAGTGGGCGAAGTCGATATCGCCGGCTCTCTTCGGCTTGGTGAAGGCGTAATCGGTCTTCGGGAAGTAGCTGATCCCGTGGCGGACGCCGCCGACCGTGTAGGTCGGCGGCAGCTTCGATTCCTGCCGCCGTCCGGGCGGGCCGTATTCCTGGGCCGCGAGGCCGATGATCAGGGCCGCCGCCAGGGCCGCGGCCGCGCCGAGCCTGAGCGCGCGCTTGTCCATGCGTCCTCCTCGTGAAGCCGATAAGAACCGGAGGATATGCGCATCGCCCGGCCAAGTCAACCAGGGCCCGGCAAACGAGGCCTGAAGGCGCGGCGCGGTTATCCAGGGGAAGAAACGGCCGAAGAAGGACCGTCAGTCGGGCCAGGAAAGGAGCGCGACGGCGAAGCAGGCGATAGCCCGCCGCTCGCCGACGGGGCCGAGGCCCTCGTTGGTCTTGGCCTTGAGGCCGACGGCCGTTTCGGGGAGGCCGAGGACGGGCGCCAGCGCGGCCCTCATGGCCGGGATGTGCGGCCCCATCTTCGGCTCTTCGGCGACGATGACGGCGTCGACGTTGACCACCGCCGCGCCGCGGGCCCGCAGCCGTCCCATGACCGTCTCCAGCAGCCCCAGGCTCCGGGCGCCCTTGTAGCGCGGGTCCGTGTCGGGGAAGAGGGCCCCGATATCGCCCTCGGCCAGGGCGCCGAGCAGGGCGTCGATGACGGCGTGGACCAGGGCGTCTCCATCGGAGTGGCCGAGGAGCCCGGCCGGGTGCGGGATGTCGACCCCGCCGAGGACGAGCCGGCGGCCCGCCTCGAGCCGGTGGATGTCGTAGCCGAAGCCGGTCCTAGTCTTCGAGGGCATTGAGCAGGGCCTCCGCGATGGGGATGTCGACGGGCGTCGTGATCTTGATGTTCCGGGCGTCGCCCGGCACGGCCGTCACGGGCAGGCCGGCGCGCTCGACCAGGGCGGCCTCGTCGGTGCCGTAGAACCTGTCCCGGCGGGCCGCCTCCAGGGCCGTGGCCAGGACGCCGTAGAGGAAGCCCTGGGGCGTCTGGGCCCGGTAGAGGCGGGTCCGGTCGATCGTGGCGGCGACCAGGCCGTCGCGGACCTCCTTGACGGTGTCCTCGATCGGCAGGACCGGCACGGCCGCCCCGCCGGCCCGGGCCGCGGCGATGATCCGGGAGATGAGGTCCGCCCCGGCCAGGGGCCGGGCCCCGTCGTGGACCAGGACTATCTCGGGCGCCGTTTCGTTCAGGAGCCGGAAGCCCTGCCAGACCGAGTCCTGGCGCCGCTCGCCGCCGCGAACGATGTCGACGATCTTGGGATAGCGCAGGCGGTAGTGCTTGAGGTCCCGCTCGTCGGGCAGGACCAGGGCGACGGCCGCCACTTCGGGATGGGCCTGGAAGCGCTCCAGGGTCCACTCCAGGACGGGCTTGGCCCGCAGGTAGGCGAACTGCTTGGGCTGGCCGAAGCGCTTGCCCGCCCCGGCGGCGACGATGATGGCCGCGACGCCGCTCACTTGGCCTCTCCGTTGTAGCGGCCGAAGATCATCTTGCCGACCGTCGTCTGCAGGACGGACGTCACCGTGACATCGAGCGTCTGGCCGATCGCCTTCCGGGCGTTGTCGACCACGACCATCGTCCCGTCCTCGAGGTAGGCGACGCCCTGGTCCTTCTCCTTGCCCTCCTTGAGGATGAAGACGTTCATGGTCTCGCCGGGCAGGGCGACCGGGCGCATGGAGTTGACCAGCTCGTTGATGTTGAGGACCTTGATGCCGTGGATGCGGGCGACCTTGTTCAGGTTGAAGTCGTTGGTGACGATCTTGCCGTCCATCGTCTTGGCCAGCTCGATGAGCTTGGAATCGACGTCGCGGGCCTCGGGGAAGTCGGCGTCCGAGAGGACGGTCTCGACCTGGGACGACTTCTGGAGATGGTCGAGGACGTCCAGGCCCCGCCGTCCCCGCTGCCGCTTCAGCGCGTCGGGGGAGTCGGCCACCAGGTGCAGCTCCTTGAGGACGAACTGGGGGATGACCAGCGTGCCCTCGACGAAGCCCGTGTCGCAGAGGTCGGCGATGCGGCCGTCGATGATGACGCTGGTGTCCAGGATCTTGAAGCTGCGGCCGGCCCGCTTCTCCTTGAACAGCCCGACGACGTGGGCGGGATCGAACCATTCCGGCTTCTTCGTCCCGACCAGGACCCCGATGTAGGGCATGATGACCACGAAGAAGATCCGGATGAAGGTGCCCATCTCGGCCGTCCGGACGACGGAATGGTAGATGGCGCCGAAGAGCCAGCCGACGAAGACGCCGATGAGCAGCCCGGCGCCGGCGCTCCAGAGGACCCGGAAGGGGGCCCGCCGGACGCGGGTCTCGATGACCATCATCAGCGCGCCGACGGCGCAGGCGACCGCCGCCCCGGGAAGCGCGGTCAGCCGGAAAGGCGGGTAGAAATATCCGCCGACGGTGATCAGTCCGAGCACGAACAGCCGGAAAAGCCAGATGCCCATGTCCCGCTCCTTGCGAGCCTTCCTTTATATCCTGTCGCGAGCCTGTCGGCCGCTCAAAAAACGCGCTGCAGGGCCTCGCGGACGGTCCGCACGCCCAGGCACTCGATGTCCGGCAGGTCCTCCCGCCCGAGGCCGGCCAGAGAGCCGGCCGGCAGCATGACGGCGCCGAAGCCCAGGGCCCGGGCCTCCTTGATCCGGACCAGGGGCTGGGCCACGGAGCGGATCTCGCCGGACAGGCCGACCTCGCCGAAGAAAGCCATGTCCTGGGGCAGGGGCATGTTCTTGAGGGAGGAGACCACGGCCATGACCACGCCCAGGTCGACGGCAGGCTCGTCGATCGACATGCCGCCGGCCACGTTGAGGTAGATGTCCTCCCCGGCGAAGCTGTAGCCGGCCTTTTTCTCGACCAGGGCCATCAGCATGGCCGTCCGGTAGTGGTCGAGGCCGATGGTCATGCGCCGGGGGTTGCCGGCGAACAGGGTCGAGGAGACCAGGGCCTGGATCTCGGCCAGGAGCGGCCGGGTGCCCTTGACCGTGCAGACGACGGCGCTGCCGGCCTCGTCGCGCGGCCGCTCGCGCAGGAAGAAGGCCGAGGGATTGAGGATGGGCTGGAGCCCGGCCGCGGTCATCTCGAACACGGCCAGCTCGGAGACGGGCCCGAAGCGGTTCTTCATGGCCCGCAGGACGCGCTGGCTGTGGTCGCGCTCGCCCTCGAACAGGAGGACGACGTCGACGATATGCTCGAGGGACTTGGGGCCGGCCAGCGACCCGTCCTTGGTGATGTGGCCGACGATGAAGGCCGGGACCTGCCGCGTCTTGGCGAAGCGGAAGATCTGGTTGGCCGCCTCGCGGACCTGGCTGATCGTGCCCGGCCCGGAGGTCATGCGGGTCGAGAAGACGGTCTGGATGGAATCGACGACCAGGATCCTGGGGGCCAGGCGCTCGGCCTGGGCCAGGATGCGTTCGAGGTTGGTCTCCGCCAGGAGATAGAGCCGGCCGTCCCGGACGCCCAGCCGGTCGCCCCGGAGCTTGATCTGCTCCAGCGACTCCTCCCCGGAGACGTAGAGGACGGAGCCGGAGTCCCCGGCCATGTCCCGGGCCACCTGGAGGAGCAGCGTGGACTTGCCGATCCCCGGCTCGCCGCCGACCAGGACGACCGAGCCGGCGACCAGGCCGCCGCCGAGGACCTTGTTGACGTCCTCGATCCCGACGGCGATCCGTTGCCGGGGGACGTCCTGGATATCCTTGTAGAGGACGGGCTCGGCCGGGGCGTAGGTCAGCCCGCCGGCGCCGGTCTGGGCCTCGTCCTCGATCTCCTCGACCAGGGTGTTCCACTCGCCGCAGGACGAGCAGCGGCCCATCCACTTCGGGAAGCGGGCCCCGCAGCCCTGGCAGATAAAGACGGTCTTGTCCTTCATCCCCGCCCGCCGCCCGATCCGGGATCAGCCGCTCGCGTTCTCATGGATAGCCCGGGTTCAGTACTCCGGCGCGATCTGTTCCATGTCGGCGAAGCGGGCGTATTCGCGGATGAAGGCCATCTGGATGTTGCCGATCGGGCCGTTCCGCTGCTTGGCGATGCTGACCTCGGCCACGCCCCGGAGGCTCTCGTCGTCCGGGTGGTAGAACTCCGGCCGGTAGATGAAGATGACCAGGTCGGCGTCCTGCTCGATGGCCCCCGACTCGCGCAGGTCGGAGAGCATGGGCTTGGGCTCGCGCCGGCCCTTCTCCGGGGCCCGGCTGAGCTGGGAGATGCCGACGACCGGGATGCGCAGCTCCTTGGCCAGCTCCTTGAGGGAGCGGGAGATGAACGACATCTCCTGGTTGCGGTTCTCGAACCGCCCGCCCGTGCGCATGAGCTGGATGTAGTCGATGAAGATGATGTCCAGGCGCTGCTCCATCTTCAGCCGCCGGCTCTTGGCCTTCATCTCCATGATGGTCAGGGCCGCCGACTCGTCGATGTAGATGCGGGCCCGGGACAGGGCCTCGCCGGCCAGCTTGAGCTTCTCGAAGTCGCGGTCGCTGAGGTAGCCGGTCCGGGCCTTCTTGATGTCGATCTGGGCCTCGGCGCAGAGCAGCCGCATGACGATCTGCGATTCGGACATCTCCATGGAGAAGAAGCCGACGGCCTTGTCGGTCTTGAGACCGACGTGGTGGGAGATGTTCAGGCCCATGGCCGTCTTGCCCATGGACGGCCGGGCCGCCAGGATGACCAGCTCCGAAGGCTGGAAGCCGGCCGTCATGGCGTCCAGGTAGCGGAAGCCCGAGGGCACGCCGGTGACGGCCTCCTTGCGCGCGGCCGTCTCGCGGATGAGGTCCAGGGTCGGCCCGGTCAGCTGGCTCATGGGCCGGAAGCCGGGCTTGATGCGCTGGTCGGCGACCTCGACGATGGCCGCCTGGGCCGCGTTGAGCAGCTCGTCGGCGTCCTCCTTCTGGTCGTAGCTCTCCTGGATGATCTTGGTCGAGGAGACGATCAGCCGGCGCAGCAGCGCTTTTTCCTTGATGATCCGGGCGTAGTACTCGACGTTGAGGTTCCGGGGCACGCCGTCCAGGAGCGAAGCCAGGTAGGCCGCCCCGCCGATCTCCTCCAGGATGCCGGCCCGCTGGGCGTCCTCGGTCAGGCTGAGGAGCTCGACGGGCAGGCCCTTGTCGATCAGGGAGATGATGCGCTCGAGGATCTTCCGGTGGGCTTCCAGGTAGAGATCCTCGGGCGCGATCGTCGACAGGACGACGTTGAGGTTGCTGTTCTGGACCAGGATCCCGCCGAGGACGGTCCGTTCGGCCTCGACACTGTGCGGCGGCGTCCTCTTCAGGAACATCGTGTCGAGTTCCATGACCACCTCTGACCGGCCGCCCCGCGGCCGGGAACGCTCAGGACTTCTCGGGCGTCTTCTCCTCGGCCGGCTTCTCCCCGGCCGGCTCGGAGGCCGCGGGCGCGCCCTCGACCTCCTCGCGGACGACGTCGATCTTGACCTCGGCCCGGTCGTCCATGCTGATCTTGACCGGGACGGCGAAATGCCCGAGCCGCTTGATCGGCTCGTCCATCTGGATCTTCTTCTTGTCGACGTCGAAGCCCAGGGCGTCCAGAGCCTCCTTGACGTCGCCGGCCGAGACCGAGCCGAAGATGACGTCCTTGTCGCCCGCCCTCCGGGTGAAGGTCAGGGAGACCTGGTTGAGCTTCTCGACGAGCGACTGGAAGGTCTTGCGCTCGGCTTCCAGCTTCTTCTTCAGGGCCGCCCGCTCGATCTCGATGGCCTTCAGGTTCGTGGCCGTGACGGCCAGGGCCATCTTCCGGGGGATGAGATAGTTGCGCCCGTAGCCGGGGGCGACGTTGACGACGTCGCCGCGGCGCCCGAGCTTCTCCACGTCCTGCTTCAGGATGACCTTCATGTCAGTCCTCGACGTAGGGGAGCAGGGCCATGAGGCGGGCCCGCTTGACGGCCAGGGCCAGCTTGCGCTGATGGAAGGCGCAGGTCCCGGTGATCCGGCGCGGGGTGATGCGGCCCCGGTCGGGGATGTACTTCTTCAGGATCTCGACGGCCTTGTAGTCGATGCCGCGGACATCCCTCTGGCAGAACCGGCAGAATTTCCTCTTGGGGGCGAAATACTTCCGGTAGCCGCCGCGCTCGCTCCGTTCGGGTCTATCGTCTCGCGGCATGTCACTTCTCCTCTTTCACTTCGGTCGCGGCGGGCGCGGCCGGAGCCGGGGCGGCCTCTTCGGCGCGCCTCTTCTTCTTCCGCCGGGCCATGTCCCGCGGATCCTTGAGCACGGTCATGAACCGGATGACGTGATCTGACTGCTTGAACCGGCGCTCCAGCTCCGCGGACACGTCCCCGCCGCCGTCGTAGGTGAAGAACACGTACAGGCCTTCCTGGAAGCGCTTGATCGGGAAGGCCAAGCGGCGCTTGCCCCAGACGTCCTGCTTGACCATGCGCCCCTTCTTCTGGGCCACGATCTCGGCCATCTGCTGCAAGAACTGAGTCGTCTCTTCTTCGGAGAGATTGGGGGAGAGAACGAACCCCGTTTCGTATTGTCTCAACGAGACCTCCTTATGGTTTAGCAGCCCCTTCCCTCGGGAAGGAGCAAGGGGTCGAAAACGCTATTCTAGACGATTCCCGGCAAATTGCAACTCCGGCCGTTCAGGCGGCCGGGGCGACCCTTTTGTTGAAGCGGGTCATGGCCTTCTCGATGTCCCCGTCGAGGACCATCTCCAGGGCCTCGGCGGCCCGGGCCAGGCCCTCTTCGAGGTCGGCCCGCTCCGCCTTGCGGAACGGCTCGAGGACGTAATCGGCGGCGTCCCGGCCGGCTGGGAGCGGCCCGATGCCGATGCGGACGCGGGCGAAATCGTCCGTCCGGACCTCGGCGGCCACCGAGATCATGCCCTTGTGCGTGCCGGGCCGGCCCGACTTGCGCACCCGGATCTCGCCGAGCGGGATGTCCAGGTCGTCATAGACGACGACCAGCCGGTCCGGGCCGAGCCCCTTGCCTTCGAGGGCCGCCCGCACGGCCGCGCCGCTGAGGTTCATGAAGGTCTTGGGCTCGACCAGCAGGACGTCCCCGCCGCCGCGCCGGGCCAGGGCCGTGCGGGACTTGAACAGGCGGCCCCGGAGCTCGACGCCCCAGTCCCCGGCCAGCCGGTCGACGAGCATGAAGCCGGCGTTGTGCCGCGTCCCCGCGTACTCGTCACCCGGATTGCCCAGGCCAACGACCAGCCACAAGGGCTATTTCTCCGGCTCTTCCTTCTCGGCCCGTTCCTTCTTGATGACCTCGGGCTCCTTCGGCTCCTCGGCCGCCACTTCGCCTTCCGGCTTCTCGCCGGGGAAGGGCTCCTCTTCCTTGTGCGGCATGGAGATGAGGACCAGGACGGTGGCCGGGTCGGTCAGGACCTTGACGCCGGCCGGGACGGTCATGCCCTGGGCCTTGAAGGACTGGTTGACGTGGAGCTCCGAGATGTCGATCGTCAGGCTCTCGGGGATGTCGCGCGGCAGGCACTCGACCTCGACCTCGCGGGTGACGAAGTCGATGAATCCGCCCTCGTTCTTGACGCCGAACGGCTCGCCGGCGTGGACGACCGGGACGGTGACCCGGATCGGCTTGTCCATGTTGATGCGGATGAGGTCGACGTGGAGCAGCTCGTCCGTGGCCGGATCGACCTGCATCTCCTTGATCATGGCGTCGTAGGCGTCGGCCTCGACGGCCACCTTGAAGATCGTGTTCTCGCCGCTTTCCTGGCGCAGGATCTCGACGACGTCCTTCTTGGCCAGGACGAGGGGCATGGTCTCCATGGACTCCCCGTAGAGGACGGCCGGGACGAATCCCTGGGCCCGGAGCCGGCGCGAGGCGTTGGTCCCGAAGCCCTGGCGTTTTTCGGTCTTGACGACGATGTTCATGGTGTTCTCCTTAGGCGAACAGGGAGCTGACGGAGCTTCCCTCGTTAATCCGCCGGATGGCCTCGCCGAAGAGCTCGGCGACGGACAGGACGGCGAACCGGCCGGATGCGGCGGCCTTATCGTTCAGCGGGATGGTGTTGGTCACGAGGACGCGTTCGAGCTTCGAAGCCATGACGCGGTCGACGGCCGGCCCCGAGAGGACCGGGTGGGTGCAGGCGCTGAAGATGCGCTTGGCGCCTTCCTTCTCCAGGGCGTCGGCGCCGAGCGTCAGGGTGCCGGCCGTGTCGACCATGTCGTCGTAGATGACGACGTTGCGGCCGGCGACGTCGCCGATGACGTGCAGGACCTCGGCCACGTTGGGCGCGGGGCGCCGCTTGTCGATGATGGCCAGCTTGGCGTCGAGGCGCTTGGCGAAGACGCGGGCCCGGCCCACGCCGCCGGCGTCGGGGGAGACGACGGTCACGTCGCCGAGCTTGAGCGACTTGATGTGGTTGGCCAGCACCGGCGTGGCGATGAGGTTGTCCACGGGGATGTCGAAGAAGCCCTGGATCTGGGGCGAGTGGAGGTCCATCGTCAGGACGCGGTTGGCCCCGGCCGTCTGGATGAGATCGGCCACCAGCCGGGCGCTGATCGGGACCCGCGGCTTGTCTTTCCAGTCCTGGCGGGCGTAGGCGAAGTAGGGGATGACGGCGGTGATGCGGCCGGCCGAAGCCCGCTTGAAGGCGTCCATCATGATGAACAGCTCCATCAGGTGGCTGTTCGCGTCGCTGCAGCCCGACTGGATGATGAAAACGTCCTCGCCGCGGACGTTCTCGTCGATGTAGAACCGGATCTCGCCATCGCTGAAGCGCTTGAGGACGCAGCGTCCGAGGTCGATCTTCAGGTAGTCGACGATCTCCTGGGCCAGGGCCGGATTCGATGATCCCGTGAATACCTTCATCGTCCTATCCTCGTCTCATATCGTCCGAACTGGGGCGGGAGGATTCGAACCTCCGATGACGGAGCCAAAGTCCGTTGCCTTACCGCTTGGCTACGCCCCAGCACCGAGCTGGGCCCAATAATGCTCTCGCGGCAGGGTTGCCGCGAGGCGGGCGTCCGGCGTGCCGGGGAGCCTCCTCCGTGCCGCCTCGGCGCTCGCGGCGTCGGGGAACAATCCGTACACCGCAGAGCCCGAACCGCTGACCTGGGATATCAGAGCCCCCTGCTCCCGGAAAAAACTTGTCCAGCGCTCGAGCTCGGGATGGGCCCGGAAAATGACTCGTTCCAGGTCGTTTTCCAACAGTCCGAAGTCTCCGGACTCCAGAAAGCGCTCAATTTTACTGACTTTCCCGGGGGAAGTCAAGGAGGCATCGACCCCGGCGTAGACGGACGGCGTAGGGATGGGATATGGCGGAAAAACGAGGAGGCAGGGAAGCGGCGCCAAGTCCGGCAGGGGCGTCAGCCGGTCGCCGATCCCTTCCCCCAGGCAAAGCCCGCCTTTCAGGAAAAAGGGGACATCGGCTCCCAGCTCCGTGGCCAGGGGGGCCAAGCGGGCCGGGCCCAGGCCGAGGCCCCAGAGGCGGTCCAGGGCCAGGAGCGTCGCCGCGGCGTTGGAACTGCCGCCGCCGAGGCCGCGGCCGGCCGGGACGGCTTTCCTGACGGCGATCCGGGCTCCCGCGGACGTCCCGCCCGCCTGCCGCAGCCGCCGGGCGGCCCGGTCGACGAGGTTGGTCCGGTCCCAGGCGATCGAAGGATCGTCGCCGGCCAGTTCGAAGACGCCGTCCGGAGCGGGCTCGACGGCCAGCTCGTCGGCCAGCGAGATCGTCTGGAAGAGCGTCCGGATGTCGTGGTAGCCGTCCGGCCGCTTGGCCACGATCTCGAGGCCGAGATTGATCTTGGCGAAGGAACGGATGGTCATCGCTCGATGAGATCCAGGATCTCTTCCCAGGTCTTCGGGGCGTAGGACCGCAGGAAGGCCGTGTCGAACGAGGCCTGGCGCGGCGGCGGGTTGAAGCCGAGCTTGAGGATCTTGATCCGGCCGGAGGCCGCCGGCCCTTCGACCCGGATCTCGCGGGGCACGGCCGCGCCGGGGAAGAAGGTCCGGACGGTCAGCTTGAAGCCGCCGCTGACGCCTCGCGCCGCCCGGCCCTGGCCGTCGGCCTCCACGCTCCAGGCTCCCTCCCGGCCGGACGACCAGGAGCCGGACAGGAGCCGGACGGCCTCGTCCGGCCGCAGCGCCACGCCGAGGAACCGTTCCATCATCAGGCCGGCCTCGTCCTCGGCGTAGACTTTGCGGCCCGGCAGGACGAACCAGGCCCGGCCGTCGCGGAAGATTATGATGAAGGCGGTCCGGCCGAGAGGATCGACGGCCTCGATCCGTCCCGATCCCGGAGCGCTGAAGACGAACCCGAACTTGCCCTTGATCGACGCTTCCGCTCCGGAGACCGAGGCCGAGCCAAAGCCCTCGACGGCCTCGACGCCCCCGGCCGGGGGCACGAGCCGCGGCGGACGGGCGGCGCAGGCCGCCAGGATCGACAGGGAAACGGCGAACGGAAGGATAGCGAGCGGGAGCCGGTCTCCGACGACCGGCTTACTTGAAGCCATAATCGTCGGTCTTAATCGGCTTCTTTTTCGCCTGGTCCTGCATCTTTTTCTTCCGGAAGAGAGGATAGAAGGGCGATTTGAGGCGCCGGCCGAAGCAGGACACGTTGGGATTGAGGATCAGGAGCAGGACGAAAGCGGCGAATATAATCAGAATCGCGGTCATGCTCCATTTCATTTTCGGACACCTCTCTCCCGCGCCGGGCCGGCGGCCGGACAGGCCGCCCGGGCCGGACGACCGGGCCTATTACTCGCGGCCTTCAGGCTCTTCCTGGAAGATCGGGATCTTGGCTTTCTCCCGTTCTCTTCCAAGATGATGGCCGAGAAAGAACACCGCGCCGAGCGTCAACACCGCCAACAGGAACTTGAAGAAACCTTTCATCAGAACCTTCCCTGGCACATTGTATATAAACATACGGAAAAAAGTCAACGATGGATATGCCTGGCCGGTTTGCTTTTTGTCCCCGCGGCTTTTATATTGGATCGCAGGGAGCCCCGATGACCAAGCCCCTCCTCCCGCTTGCCGCCCTGCTCGTCCTGGCCCCGGCGGCGTTAGGCCAGGGCCTTCGGCCGGCCGCTTTCGCCGGCCAATTCTATCCCGGCGATCCGGCCCGCCTGGCCGCCGACGTCGACGCCTATCTGGCGGCGGCCGCCCCGTCCGGGCCGCCGGCCGCCGGCTGCGTCCTCGGCCTCGTCGCCCCCCACGCCGGCTACATGTACTCCGGCCGGACCGCGGCCGCCGCCTACGCCGTCGTCCGGGGCCTGGCGATCGACACGGTGGTCGTCATCGGCCCCTCGCACCGCTACGCCTTCGAGGGCGCCTCGATCTGGCCCAACGGAGGCTTCGAGACCCCGCTCGGCACGGCCCGGGTCGACGCCGATCTGGCCAGGGCCATCGCCAGGGCCTCCGGCTTCCGTTTCCGGCCGGAGGCTTTCGCCGAGGAGCATTCGGTCGAGGTCCAGCTGCCTTTCATCCAGCGGGCCCTGCCGGGCGCGGCCGTCGTCCCCATCGTCATGGGCGCCCAGACCCGGGCGACCATCCGAAGCCTGGCCGCGGCCTTGACCAAGGCCTGCCGCGGCAGGAAGGTCCTGGTCGTCGCCTCGACCGACCTCTCCCATTACCTGCCGGAAAAGAAGGCCCGGGCCGCGGACGCCGCCACGGCCGCCCTCATCGAAGGCCTGGAGACCGAGACCCTCATCCGCCGGACCGAGGCCGGAGAGAACATCATGTGCGGCGGCGGCGGGGTGGCGGCCCTCCTGCTCTACGCGGCCAGGGCCGGCCGGGCCGAGGCCCGGGTCCTGGCCCGGACGGACTCGGCCTCGTTCGGCGGACCGGTCGTCGGCTATCTCGCCGCCGCGGTCCGGGTCCGCGAGGATGCGGACCCGGACGGCCTGGCGCTGACGGCCGGGGAAAAGGCCGAGCTGCTGAAGATGGCCCGGGCCGCCCTGACCGCCTTCCTGGAGCGCGGGGCAACCATCGACGACCGCTCCGGCCTGGAGAAGCTGCGGACGCCGCGCGGCGCGTTCGTGACCCTGACCGAGGCCGGGGACTTGCGCGGCTGCATCGGCTTCATCGAGCCCGTCATGCCGCTCGGCCAGGCCGTCATCCGCTGCGCCATCTACGCGGCCACCGAGGACCCCCGCTTCCCGCCGGTCTCCGCCGCCGAGCTCGGCCGCCTGCGGATCGAGATCTCCGTCCTGACGCCGGCCCGCGAGATCGGCCAGCCCGGCCTCGTCCAGGTCGGCCGGCACGGCCTGATCGTCGAACGGGACGGCCGCAAGGGCGTGCTCCTGCCCCAGGTGCCGGTTGAGAACGGCTGGGACCGCGAAACCTTTCTGGCCCAGGGCTCGCTCAAGGCCGGCCTGCCGGCCGACGCCTGGAAGCGGGGGGCGAAGCTCTCGGTCTTCGAGGCGATCGTCTTCCGCGAATAGCCCGGCGGCCCCTGTTCCGGAGATCCCTCTCCGGGGCTCGGCTCAGGTTATCGCCTCCTCGGGAGGGAGTCGAAAAAAGCGGCTTTTTATCCGCCGGTCGAATTCTGCTATAATAATCTATTGTTTATGCGGAGTTTGACCAAGATGCCGATCTACGAATATCAGTGCAAGAAATGCCGGGAGACGACCGAAGTGCTCCAAAAGGCCAAGGACAAGCCGCTCGAGAAATGTCCCAAGTGCGGCGGGGCCGTGGTCAAGCGGATCTCCTCGCCGGCCATTCAGTTCAAGGGCAGCGGCTGGTACATCACCGATTACGCCAAGAAGGATTCCGTCCCCGCGGGCCACAAGGCCCGTTCCGGCGGCGCGGCCAAGACCGAGACCCGGGCCGAAACCAAGACCGAGGCCAAGACCGAGGGCCAGACCGGGACCGCGGGCGGGGCCGCCGGCACGGCCGGGGCTGGGTGCGGCAAGTCCTCTTCCTGACCGCCCGGGCGGAGGTTTTCGCGAGCGGCGGACCCTAGTCATGCCAATGCGCAGAGCCGTTTTTCTCGATCGCGACGGGACCCTCAACGAGGACACCGGCTACCCGGCCGACTTCCGCCAGGTCCACATCTACCCGGCCGCCTTCGAGGCCGTCCGGGCCCTCCGGGGGGCCGGTTTCGCCGCCGTCGTCGTCACCCACCAGTCGGGCGTAGCTCGCGGCTACATCGCGCCGGCCGCGCTAGAGGAGCTGCACCGCCTCTTCGCCGCCGAGTTCGCCCGGCGCGGAGCGCCGCTCGACGGCATCTATTCCTGCCTGCACGCCGGCGAAGGACCGGAGCCGGGATGCGAGTGCGCCAAGCCCCGGCCCGGCCTGGCCCTCCAGGCGGCCCGGGAGCTCGGCCTCGACCTCCATGGATCCTACATGATCGGGGACAAGCCGACCGACGTCCTGTTCGGGCGGGCGATCGGCGCGGCTTCCATCCTCCTCCTTACCGGCTACGGCCGCCGGTCGGCCGCCGCCCTGGCCGGCGGCGGCGTCGAGCCGGCCCATACGGCCCCGGACATCCTGGCGGCCGCGTCCTGGATCCTCGAACGGGAGAGGTCCGACGGCCATGGTCAGGTTTGACGACATCGTCGAGAAGGTCTCCTCCTACATCAGCGAGAAAGAGGTCGCGGCCCTCCGGAAAGCGTACGTCTTCGCCGGCCAGGCCCACAAGGGCCAGGTCCGCCGCTCCGGCGAGCCTTACCTCAGCCATCCCCTCGAGGTGACGAACTTCCTGGCCGACATGCGCCTGGACAAGACGACCCTCGTCGCCGCCCTCCTCCACGACGTGCTCGAGGACACGGACACGACCGCGGCCGCCCTCCGGGAGAGCTTCGGCCGCGAGGCGGCGGCTCTCGTCGAGGGCGTGACCAAGATCAGCCGGGTCCAGGAGGTCTCCCCCGAGGTCCGGCGGGCCGAGACCCTGCGCAAGATCATCCTGGCCATGACCGACGACATCCGGGTCATCTTCATCAAGCTGGCCGACCGCATCCACAACCTCAAGACCCTCGGCTTCCTCGACGAGGAGAAGCAGCGCCAGGTCGCCCGCGAGACGCTCGACATCTACGCGCCCATCGCCAACCGGCTGGGCATGGGCCGCATCCGGGCCGAGCTCGAGGACCTGTCCTTCCGCTACGTCGCCCCGGAGGAGTTCGCCAAGATCGCCGCCATCGTCGAGCCCCAGCACCAGGCGGCCGAGGCCGACCTGGCGGCCATGAAGCGGACGCTCGAGCAGCTGCTAGCCGCCAACGGGCTGCCGGCCGAGGTCTATTCCCGGATCAAGCGGCCGTACAGCGTCTGGAGCAAGATGAAGCGCCGGGATATCGGCTTCGACGAGGTCTTCGATTTCCTGGCCCTGCGCGTCATCACGGCCTCGGTCAAGGACTGCTACTCCATCCTGGGCATCATCCACCAGCGCTGGCCCCACCTGCCCCAGCGCTTCCGCGACTTCATCGCCATGCCCAAGCCGAACCTCTACCAGGCCCTCCACACCACGGTCATCACCGAGGGCAAGCAGACGTTCGAGATCCAGATCCGGACGCGCGATATGCACGACCTGGCCGAGAACGGCATCGCGGCCCATTGGCGGTACAAGGACGACGCCCCGCCGAGCCCCATGGTCGAGGACCGGCGCCTGCACTGGCTCCGGGAGATGGCCGCCCTGTTCGAGGAGAAGAAGAACCCCCAGGAGTTTCTGAGCGCGCTGAAGTCCAACCTGGTGCCGGAGGAGGTCTACGTCTTCACGCCCAAGGGCAAGGTCGTCAACCTGCCGTCGGGCGCGACGGCCCTCGACTTCGCCTTCAAGATCCATACGGAGATCGGGCTCCACGCCGCCGGGGCCCGCGTCAACGGCTCGCCGGCGGCGCTCAAGACGGTCCTGCGGACGGGCGATATCGTCGAGATCCTGACCGAGCCGGGCAAGGCCCCGACGCGGGGCCTGCTGGCCGCGGCGGCCACCTCGGGCGCTCGTCAGGCCCTGCGGCGGGCCCTGGACGTCAAGAGCCGGGCCACCAGCGCGGCCCTGGGGCGCAAGCTCTGGGAAAAGGAGCTGCGGAAGTACTCCATCCCGGCCGAGCTGCGGCGCGAGGAGGAAACGGCCCGCCGCCTGGAGGCCGTCCTCGGGCCCAAGGCCTCCTCTCCCGAGGAGTTCTACCGCCTGGTCGGGTTGGGCCGGATCGTGGCCGACGCCCGGCTGGTCGAGGCCGTCTTCGGCCCGGTGGCGCCCCGCCGGCCGGGCCTGCTCGACAAGGCCGCGGCCCGCCTGGCCCTCGGGCCCGACTCCGCCGTCCGGCTCAAGGACATCGACGGGCAGATGATCAAGCTGGCCCGCTGCTGCGCCCCGGTCAAGGGCGAGCCGGTCGTCGGCTACCTCTCGGCCGGGCGGGGGCTGACCGTGCATTCCCTGCGCTGCCCGCTCGTCAAGCGGGAGATGCTCGACGGCCAGAGGCTGGTCGAAGTTTCCTGGGACCCGGCCCTGGCCGGCACTTTCAAGGCCCGGCTGATGGTCAAGTCCCAGGACACGCCGGGCGTTCTGGCCAAGGTGGCCGCGGCCGTGGCCGGCCTGGACGGCGACATCTCGCGGGCCGAGGCGACCACGATCGCGGAGGGGCGGGCCCGCATACGGCTGGACCTCAAAATCAGGGACATCCGCCATCTCGAGGCCATCACCGGGCGGATCTTGGGTTTGAGGGAAGTGCTATCGGTGGAGAGGGTTTAAACCCGGCTAGGCGGCCTTGGCCACCTTGCCGGAGCGCAGGCATCTCGAGCAGACCCAGATCTGGCGCACGCCCTTGTCCGTCTGGGCCTTGACCCGCTGGAGATTGGGCTTCCACTTCTTGGGGGACGACTTGTGGGAATGGCTGACGCTATGCCCGAAGACGGGGCCTTTCTCGCAGATCTCGCAGACTTTCGGCATGGTCGTATCTCTTTCTCTCGAATTGAGCCGCCTTTATACCATAAAACCGGGCCGGAGGCAAATCCCCCGGCTTGCGGCTTGACCCGCGGCGGCCGGCCGCGTATCCTGTCCCCGGGGCCGGCATGAAACGTTCGATCCTCGCCCTTACCGTCGCCGGCGCCCTTTGCGCCGCCGCCGCCTGCGCCCGGCCCCTGGCGTCCGGGGCCCTGACCGCGGGCATCACGGCCGCTCAGAACGACGATTGGGACGAGGCCTTCAGGCAATGGACGGCGGCCGTCGGGCGCGAGCCCGGCTCGGCCGCGGCCCACAACAACCTGGCCGTCGCCTGCGAGAAGAAGGGCGCCTGGGACGAGGCCGCCCGCGAATACGAAACGGCCCTGCGGCTCGATCCCCAAAATCCCGAGATCAAGGCCAATTACGAATCGTTCCTGGCCCGGCGGGAAGCGGCCCGGAGGAAAGGGCCATGAAGGCCGGTCCGCTCATCCTTCTCGCCGTTCTGGCCGCTGCGGCCTGCGGCTCCGAGGGCCCGGTCCTCGTCCGCCTGGACATGCCCGGCGTCTCGCCGTTCCAGGCCGGGGACTTCGACGAGATCATCGTCTCCGACTTCCGCAACGACGCTCCGCTCCCCGACCTCGACCCGGGGCTCGAGCTGCGGACCTACCTCGCCGCCGAGATCCGCCGCGCCTTCCCGGGCAAGGTCGCGGTCCTGCCGCGCCCGGCGGGAGACTCCCCCGCGGCCTGGCGGGAGGCGGCCGCGGGACACGGCCGCGCCGTCTTCGTCACCGGGGCGGTCCGTCTCGAGAGCCAGATCCGCAAGGCCGTCGAGGACAAGGCCTGGGCCGACGATCCGTTCCGCATCGCCAAGCGGACCCTGATCGAGCAGCTACGCTGGACCCTCGTCGTCGATCTCGAGGTCGTCTCGGCCGCGACCGGCGAGCTCCTCTTCCGGAAGACCTACACCGAGAACCGCGACTACACCGAGCTCGACAAGCCCGCGGATTTCGCCTTTTCCGACCTGGCCTACGTCTTCCGCGAGCATCTCTTTCCGACCCTGCTGGGCACGACGACGATCGAAAGCCGGACCCTGCTGCGGCGCTGACGCGGGCCTCCCGGAAAGTGGCGTTTTTACCCCTTCCCGGGCCGGTTTGCGGCGGCCGACCGGGAACCCGCCCGGCTGGCCCGATCCGGGCCGTTTGGGCCCGTTTTCTGTCCCCGCCCGGGGCCGCGTCCGGGCCCTTGCGGCCGGCCTCCCGCCCGGCCCCCTCCGAACCCCGTTTTCCCCTATAAAAAAAGCTTGAAAAGACCCTGCCGGAGTGCTATTATTCACGGGCCTCTCCCGGATCCTAGCCTTTCCTGGAGAGGATTTTCCACAGATGTGGAAAAATCTGTGGAAATCCGAACGGCTTTCATGGAACCTAAAGAAAATCAAAATCCTTGGCGTAAGATCCTGCGGGCCGTCGAAACCAAGGTCGATCCGAACTCCTTCGAGACCTGGTTCGAGCCGACCGCCTTCATCGGCCGCGAGCAGGACTGCCTCTACGTCAAGGTCCCGAACCCGTACTTCCGGGACTGGCTGTCCTTCCATTATTCGAACGTCATCGCCGAGGCCTGCCGCGACATCTTCGGCCAGGCCCTGGACATCCGCTACATCCACGAGGATACGCCGAACGCGTTCATGCGCCGCTCGCCCGACGACCGGAAAACCAAGCAGGGCCAGGCGGTCAATCCCAACCTGAATCCCCATTACACCTTCGAGAACTTCGTCATCGGCAGCTGCAACCAGTTCGCCCACGCCGCGGCCACGGCCGTGGCCAAGAACCCGGCCAAGTCCTACAATCCCCTCTATATCTACGGCGGGGCCGGCCTGGGCAAGACCCACCTGATGAACGCCATCGGGCATTACGCCCTGCAGCAGAACCCCCGGGCCAAGATCCTCTACGTCACGACCGAAAAGTTCATGAACGACCTGGTCAACCATCTCCAGTACAGCAAGGTCCTGGAGTTCCGCGAGAAATACCGGACGGTGGACCTCCTGCTCATGGACGATATCCACTACCTGGCCGGCCGGGAGCGGACGAAAGAGGAATTTTTCCACACCTTCAACCATCTTTATGACAGCCAGAAGCAGATAGTCATCTCCAGCGACTGCCCCCCGAAGGAGATCCCCCACATCGAAGAGCGTTTCCGCTCCCGCTTCGAATGGGGCCTCATCGCCGACCTCAAACCGCCGGATATCGAGACCCGCATCGCCATCCTCAAGAAGAAGGCCGAAGCCGAGGCCGTCAGCCTGCCCGAGACCGTCGCCCTATACATCGCCGACAAGGTCCAGACCAATGTCCGCGAGCTCGAAGGCTATATGCGCCGGGTCATCGCCTTCGCCTCCCTCAAGGGCGAGCGCATCGACCTCGACCTGACCAAGGAAGCCCTCAAGGGCCTCCTGGACACCTCGGCCAGCATCGTCACTGTGGAAAAGATCCAGAAGCTGGTCTGCCACGAGTATAAGATCAAGCCTTCCCAGCTCAAGTCCAAGAACAACTCCCCCAAGGTCTCCTTCCCCCGCCAGGTAGCCATGTACCTGGCCAAGGAGATGACGAATTCCTCGCTGCCCGAGATCGGCAAGAAATTCGGTGGAAAACATCACACCACCGTCATCCACAGCATCCGCAAGATCGAGAAGCTGCGCAACGACGATCCCGAATTCAACAAAACGATCAACACCCTTATAACCCTGGCCCAATGAGAACGATCAACACTTTGGCCGGGATATCCACATTTGCAGAGGATATTCTTATTCCTCTTCTTGATTTTATGATTGTTCTGATTTAGATAATAAGAATAAAAGAAGATCCCAGACGGGCCAAGAAGCGCGTCGCGAAAGGTGAGCCGATGAAATTCTCACTCCCCAAGGAAGCCTTCCTCGAAGAGCTGCAGATTCTTCAGGGTATCGTGGAGAAACGGAACACGATGCCCATACTGGCGAACATCCTGATGAACGTCACGGCCGGCGACATCGAGCTCGTCGGCACCGACCTGGAGGTCGGCCTGCGGACGCATATCGGGGCGGATATCGAAAAGCCCGGGGCCATCACGGTCAACGGCAAGAAGATCTTCGAGATCGTCAAGTCCCTGCCGGAGGGGGGGACGGTCGAGCTCGAGCTGAAGGACACGACCCTGGAGATCAGGTCCGGGGAGAGCGAGTTCAAGATCCTCTGCCTGGCCAAGGAAGACTATCCCCAGGTGCCGGACGCCAAGTTCGATCAGGGCATTGTCCTGCCTCTTCAGGACCTCAAGGACATGATCGAGCGCGTCTTCTACGCCATCACCCAGGAACAGCGCTATTACCTCAACGGCGCCCTCCTGGCCCTGAAGAACCGCCAGGTCGAGCTCATCAGCACCGACGGCCACCGGCTGTCCTACACCAGGAAGGCCGAGGACGGGCTCAAGGTCGAGAAAGAGCTGGGGGTGATCGTGGCCAAGAAGACCCTCAACGAGATCCGCCGGCTCGAGGACGAGACGGTCGCCTTCGACATGGACGAGAACAACCTCTTCTTCCGGGTCGGCCCGCGGACCCTTATCTCCCGGATCATCGAGAGCAAATTCCCCAATTACCAGGCGGTCATCCCCAAGGACAACCCCGCCCGCCTGGTCCTTGGCCGGGCCGAGCTGGCCGACGCTATCCGCCGCGTCTCGCTGCTGTCGGCCGAACGCTCCAAGGGCATCAAGTTCACTATCGAGAAGAACCGGCTGCGCCTCTTCTCCTCGAACCCCGAGATCGGCGAGGCCCGCGACCGGCTGGCGGTCGAATACAAGGGGCCGGACCTGGAGATCGGCTTCAACGCCCAGTATCTGCTGGACTTCCTGACGACCGTCGGCTCGGAGAAAGTCCTCTTCGAGCTCAAGGACGAGAACAGCGCCGTCCTCCTGAGGCCCGAGCCGGAAGAGACGCTGACCAACATCTACGTCCTCATGCCGATGAAGATATAGAGAGACACTCTCTCCGGCTTCGCTCAGGGTATCGCCTCTAGTTCCCCGGCCCCCCTGGGAACCAGTTTGCACGGTTCCCCCCCGCTCCGCGGGCCCCCCTCTCCAGCAACGGGGACCTGCGAGGCGATACCCATCGCGGCCTCGAGAGTGTCTCGGGGAAAGGAAAGAGGCAGCGGCTCTCTCTCCGGCCTAGCTCAGGGTATCGCCTCTAGTTCCCCGGTCCGGCGCGTAGCGGACTCTTGGGAGCGGAGGTCAGGATCACGGCCGAGCACTCGAGGCCGGGAACCTGAGAAATATCTTCGGAAAGCGCTTACTCCCGATATCTCCCCTCGCTGCCTCGAAAGGGAAACCCGGAAATGATAGAAGGGCAAAAAAAGCCCCCGTCCGCGCGGATCGGACGAGGGCTGGGGATTCCGGGATAAGGTCAGGCCTTGGGCTCGGCGGCGGGAGCGGCCGGCGCCGCGGGGGCGGCCGCCGGGGCCTTGGGTTTCAGCACCGCCCGGACGTAGACCCATTCCTTTTTCAGGTTGTGGCGGTCGTCCGTGGCGATCTCAAACAGGCTGTCCATCTGCATGGCCTTGGGGCTGGTGGGGCAGGAATCCACGCATTGGGCGCAGTGGATGCAGCGGTCGTTGTGGATGACCATCTTGAACCGCTTCTCGGCCGGGTTGACGTCGCTGATCTCGATGGCCTCGGCCGGGCAGTCCCTCTCGCAGGACTTGCAGACTATGCACATCTCGGGGTTGAGATAGGGCGTGCCCCGGAAGCCCTGGGGGACCTCCAGCTTCTGGAAGGGGTAGTCGACGGTGGCCGGCTTCTTGAAGAGGTGGCGCAGAAGCTCGGGCAGGAAGGCGGCGATTCTCATGACAGGAGTCCCTTCAGGAGGATGCTGACCAGCAGCTGGACGAGGGCCAGCGGGGCCAGGACCTTCCACGACAGCGCGATGACCTGGTCGACGCGGATCCTGGAGGACATGGCCCGGATGCACGACAGGAGGAAGATGACGAACAGGGTCTTGACGACGAAGTGGAGGAAGCCGACGATCGCGCCGCCCGGGAAGCCGCCCAGGAAGACGGCGGCCAGGAGGCCGCTGGCGACGACCGTTTCGATATCGAAGGTCAGCCGGAACAGGGCCAGCTTCTTGCCCGAGTACTCGGTGAACGTGCCCCCGACGATCTCGGTCTCGGCGTCGGGGATGTCGAAGGGCGTGCGCTCGAGCTTGGCCTGCACGGCCACCAGGGCGACGAGGAAGCCGAGGACGTTGGCCAGGAGCAGGATGGGCCTCTTCTGGTAGAAAGCGGCGATCTCGGCCAGCCGCCAGGAATCGGCCAGCAGGGCCGGGCTCAGGACGGACAGGAAGAGGGGCACCTCGTAGCCGAAGAGCATCGTCAGGACGCGGGCCCCGCCGATCGTCGAGAACAGGCTGGTCGAGGACCAGGCGGCCAGGAACAGGATCAGGGTCGGCAGGCTCAGCAGGTAGAGCATGACGATGATGTCGCCGGAGAAGGAGGTCCAGCCCGGCTGGCCCAGGTCGAAGTTCCAGACGGGCAGCAGCAGGGCCGCCGTCGAGACCACGGCCAGGCCGACGGCCGGCAGGGCGTTGAAGAGGCCCTTGTCGGCGGCCTCGGGAACGATGTCCTCCTTGGCCATGAGCTTGAAGAAGTCGGCGATGGGCTGGAGGAGGCCGAACTTGCCCGTGTGGGTCGGGCCCATCCGGTTCTGGAGGCGGGCGAAGACCTTGCGGTCGTACCACTCGCAGAACGTCGAATAGACGAAAAGGAACAGGATCCCGGGATAGACCAGGAGGTAGAGGAGGTTTCTCAGAACGGCCATACCGCGTTGCCTTTCACAGGGGCGTTCTTGGCCCGGGCGAGCGCCCGCCGGCGGAGCTCGCTCATCCGGACGATGGACTCGGCGCCGTTCGCGGCATCGACCAGGGTCACGGCCCTCTCGGCGCAGCAGATGCAGGGGTCGATGGCGGCGAAGATCAGGGGGATGTCGGCGATGAAGCCCTTTTTCAGCATCTCGATCGTGGCCGGGTAATTGCCCAGGGTGGGCGCCCGGACCTTGAGCCGCTCGGGCTTGTCGGCCCCGCTGGACTTGACGTAGTGGATGTTCTCGCCGCGCGGCGCCTCGTAGCGGCTGACGGCCTCGCCCGGCTTGGCCTTGCGCGGCGCCTTGACCGCGATGTCGCCGTCGGGCAGGTTCCGGACCATCTGCTCGATCATCTTGTAGGACTCGAGCAGCTCCTTGACCCGGACCACGACCCGGCCGAGGACGTCACAGCTGTCGGCCGTGCAGAGCTCGAAATCGAGCTCGTCATAGACGGCGTAGGGGTCCTCCTTGCGGACGTCGCGGGCCACGCCCGAGGCCCGGGCCACGGGCCCGACGGCGCAGAGGGAGACGGCCTGCTCCTTGCTCAGCATCCCGACGCCGGCGATCCTGGCCACGAAGCTGGGCTCGTTGGCGCCGATGGCGAAGTAGTACTCGCTCCGCTTCCGCAGCGTGGCGACGCCCTCGAGGATCTTGGCCTTCTGGCCCTCGTCGATGTCGCGGCGGACGCCGCCGATCGTGTTGATGGCGTAGTGGACCCGGTTGCCGGAGATCATCTCCAGGAGGTCCATGACGATCTCGCGGTCCCGCCAGGTGTACATGAAGAACGAGTCGAAGCCGGCCTCGTGGCCGGCCACGCCGAGCCAGAGGAGATGGCTGTGGACCCGCTCGAGCTCGGACACGAGGTAGCGGATGTAGAGGCCGCGCCGGGGCGGCAGGAGCTCCATGAGCTTCTCGACGGCCTGGACATAGCAGGTGGCGTGGGAGTGGGAGCAGATGCCGCAGATGCGCTCGGTCAGGTAGATGTTCTGGATCCAGGTCTTCTGCTCGGCCAGCTTCTCCACGCCGCGGTGGTTGTAGCCCAGCCGGATGTCCACCCCGGTGATGACCTCGCCGTCGACGGTCATGCGCAGGCTGATCGGCTCCTTGAGGGCCGGGTGCTGGGGGCCGATGGGGATCTCGAAACTCATGACTTTCCTCCGGGGATGACTTCGGCGGGCCGGACGTGCTTCCAGTCCTTCCGCAGCGGGTACTGGCCGTCCGGCCAGTCGTCCGGCAGGTTCAGGCGGCGGGGATCGGGGATCCCCTCGACGGCGATCCCGAACATCTCCTGGATCTCCCGCTCGTAGAGGATGGCGCCGGGGATGACGGCGCAGATCGAGGCCACCCGCGGCGCGGTCCGCGGGATCTCCGTCCGCACGGAGACGCAGGCGACGGGCGAGGCGAAATGGTACAGGAGCTCGAAGGCTTCGCCCCTGTCCAGGCCGGTGACCGTGGCCAGGTAGGCGCAGTCGTATTTGTCGCGGAGCAGACTGACGGCCCCGACGAGCTCGGCCGGCGCGACCTTGAGGAAGATGCGGCGCCGGTCGGGGTTGGCGATCTCGAGGGCCCGGGCCCCGAGGTCCCGCTTCAGGCTTTCGACGATCTCGATGTCGGACATGGCGTTCCTTTGCGCTAGAGTTTGCCCAGGAGCTTGACCACGCCGTCGACGATGGCGTCGGGGCGGGCCGGGCAGCCGGGGACGTACATGTCCACCGGTATGACCTGGTCGATGCCGCCCATGATGTTGTAGGCGCCGCGGTAGACGCAGCCGGACATGGCGCAGGCGCCGACGGCGATGACGAACTTCGGGTTCGGCGTCTGCTCGTAGATGCGGACTATCCGGTCCCGGATCTGCCGGGTGACGGGGCCGCTGGCGATGATGACGTCGGCGTGCCGCGGGGTGGCTTTGAGCAGGACCCCGAAGCGCTCGACGTCGAACCGCGGCGTCAGGGCGGCGACGATCTCGATGTCGCAGGCGTTGCAGGCGCCGGAGTTGAGGTGCAGGATCCAGGGCGACTTGATCCTGGACCAGCGCGTCAGCTTGTTGAGCATGTTAACTCCTCGTGATCAGGGACGAGACGGCCAGCGCGATCATGGCCAGGTAGAAGAGGGCGAAGAAGACGATCTTGCCCGACGGCACCGTGGCGATGACCAGGACGGCGACGTGCATCATGGTGAAGAACAGGGCGATGAAGAAGAACAGGCGATAGCCGAACTGGACCTTGGCGGCGGGGATATTCTCGCCGCAGGCGTAGGCCGCGAGCTTGCCGCCGGTCTTGGTCAGCTTGGGGGCCATGCCCCGGCCCAGGGCGTAAAGGCCCAGGGCGGCGGCCAGGAAGACGAAGAAGGCCAGGGGCGGGGAGAGCAGAATGCCGATTCCGGTCATGGCTTAGCCTTTCAGCTTGGACAGGCCCCGGACGTCCAGGGACTTGGTCTGCCGGTAGACGTTGATGATCAGGGCCAGCGCCGTGGCCACCAGGCTGACCTCGATGACGATGTAGGTGATGACCAGCGCCTGGGCGGTCAGGAGGCTGGCCTTGGCCAGGCCGGTGCCCATCAGGATCAGGCTGATCCCCTTGCCCAGGACCTCGATGGCGATGAACAGCTTGATGAGGTTGCGCTTGCCCAGGAGGCCGAGGACGCCGGCGCCGATCAGGGCCGCGGCGAAGAAGAGATACAGGTACCAGGTGTTACTCATGTTTGTCCTTCTTGCGGAACAGGGCCAGGACGGCGAAGACGCCGGCCAGGATGGCCGCGATCTGGCCGATCAGGTCCAGCGTCCGTCCCCGCCAGAGGACGTCGCCGAAGCCGCCGGCCTCGGCCGCCGCGGGCAGGGCCGGGACCTTGCCCAGCAGGCTCTTCATGACCAGGGCGTCGATGACGATGAAGGCGACGAAGACGAGCGGGAAGACCCAGTTGGCGATCTTCGACTCGCGGACATCGTCGCCGGACTTCGTCAGGGCGATGGTCAGGACGAACAGGACCGTGATCAGGCCGGCTACGACGGAGATCTCGAAGGCGCCGGCGTACGGCGCCTTCATCCGGAAGAAGATGATCCCCAGGAGGAGGCTGGCCACGGCCAGGGAGATGGCCGACTTGAGCAGGTCCCTCAGGACGATGGCCAGGACCGAGAAGATCACCAGGCCGATGAGAAGTGCGGTTTGCAGGATCATCGCTTAAAATCCCCACGATCCGGTCGCGGCGTGGACGCCGTCCGCCAGGATGTCGGCGGCCGGCTGGATCCAGGTCGTGACGGTCGACGAGAACAGGATGCCGACACCCACGCAGAGGAGGGCCAGGAGGACGACCGCGGCGGTCATCCAGAAGGGGGCCTCCTTGACGGCGGCCCACTTTTCGTTGAGCTTGCCGAAGAAGGCCTTCCGCTGCATGAGCAGGTAGTACCAGAGGGTCAGGACCGAGGCCAGGACGGCGATGACGGCGTAGACCGGATGGCCGGCCTGGACCAGGGCCACGATGATGATCAGCTTCGACCAGAAGCCGTTGAGCGGCGGCACGCCGGCGATCGACAGGGACCCGATGAGGTTGGTCACGGCCGTGACCGGCATGCGCTTGGCCAGGCCGCCCATCTCGTCCATGTCCCGGGTGCCGGTGGCCTGCTGGACCGATCCGCTGGTCAAGAAGAGCAGCCCCTTGGCCAGGGCGTGGTTGAAGAGGTGGAAGAGGCCGCCGGCGATGCCCAGGGGCGTGCCGATGCCCAGGCCCAGGACGATGTAGCCCACCTGGCTGATCGAGGAGTAGGCCAGCATCCGCTTCATGTCCTTCTGGCCCAGGGCCAGCAGGGCCGCCACGACGATTGACACGGCGCCCAGGGCCATCAGGACCGCCGACAGGGCCGGGGTCAGGCCGAAGACATTGATGAAGATGCGGGTCAGGGCGTAGACGCCGGAGACCTTGATCAGCAGGCCGGACAGGACGGCCGAGATCGGCGCCGGGGCCGACGGGTGGGCGTCCGGCAGCCAGGCGTGGAAGGGGACCAGGGCCGCCTTGAGGCCGAATCCCAGGAGGAAGAAGGCCGTGACCAGCCCCAGGACCGGGCCGGCGTTGACCTCCTTGAGCCCGGCCGCCACGGCCGCGAAGTCGAGCTGGCCGGTCAGGCCGAAGATGACGGCGATGCCGACCACCAGGAAGGCCGATGCCACGACCGAGAGCATCAGGTACTTGAAGGCGGCCTCGAGCTCGTCCCGGCCGAGGCCGAAGGCGACCAGGGCGTAGGAGGCGATGGCGGCCACCTCAAGGAAGACGTAGACGCTGAACAGGTCCGTGGCCAGGATGAGGCCGTTCATGCCGGCGATCATGACCAGGTACAGGGCGTAAAAATTGGCCTTGGCCCCGTAGTGCTCCATGTAGTCGATCGAGAACAGGCCGGCCGCCAGCCCGACGAGGGAGACGGCCATGAGCATGAACAGGCTGAACCCGTCCAGGGCCAGCCGGACGTTGACGGCCTCTCCCAGCCAGGACAGCTGCTGGAGGACGGGGCCGTCGGCGATGAGGCCCCGGCCCGCGACCACGGCGTAGACGAGCAGCGCAAGGAGGGTCGCGTTGGCCAGGGCGTCCGGCAGGACGCGGCGCGAGACCTTGCCGATGATCGGCAGCAGGCCGGCCACGATGAGGGGCAGGACGATGAAGAGTATGATCAACGCTCCTCCTCTATTGCGCGAGCAGACCGATGAGGCCGGCCAGGATGATCAGGCCGGCCAGGCACCAGGCCAGGTAATTCGCGTAATGCCCGTTGTGGGCCTTTTTCAGGATGCCGGTGAACTTGGCGCCGGTGAAGGTGACGATCTTTTCGAAGAAGAAATCGATGGGCCGGTCGATGCCCTTGAAGAGGCCCAGGGACAGCCCCCGGATGACCTTGAGGCCCTGGTCGTAGGGATCGAAGACCCGCTTTTCGGCCAGGTCGTAGGCCTGATGCATGCCGGGCAGGTTGTGGATGGGCTCCGAGGCCAGATAGGCCTTGCGGCCGCCCTTGCGGAAGCCGTAGGCGTGGAGCAGGAAGGCCAGGACCAGGCAGCCGATCGAGATCAGGGCCACCGGGTTGAAGACGGCCAGGGCGTGGGCGGTGAAGTCGACGTGAGCGCCGGCTTCGCCGCGGCCCTGGAGGATGGGCTGGATGAACAGCGTCAGGGGCAGCTTGTTGTAGACGCCGAAGAGGACGCACAGCCCGGCCAGGACGAGGATCGGCAGGACGATGGCCGGCTGGCTCTCCTTGACCGCCGGGACCTCCTTCGACCGCTCGCCGAAGAAGACCGAGTGGCCGGCCTTGAGGAACGAGGCGAAGGTGAAGATGGCCCCGACCCAGGCGGCGATGGCGAAGATCGTGGAGCCCGTCTCGACGGCGCCGTGAAAGACCATCTCCTTGGAGACGAAGCCATTGAGCGGCCAGACGCCCGAGATGGCCAGGGCGCAGACGGTGAAGCCCAGGGCCGTGAGCGGCATTTCCCGGCCCAGGCCGCCGAGCTTCTTGAGCTCGGTCGTGCCGGTCCGGTGCTCGACCGACCCGGCGCTCAGGAACAGGCCGCTCTTGTACATGGCGTGGTTGATCATGTGGAAGATGCCGCCGGCGATGCCGACGGGGATGGCCGTGCCGATGCCCAGGATCATGTAGCCGACCTGGCTGACGGCGTGGTAGGAGAGCAGCCGCTTGAGGTCCTTCTGGACCAGGGCCATCAGGACCGCCAGGACGATGGTCACGGCGCCGACGATCATGAGCAGGAGCGAGAGACCGCTGCCGGGCCGGATCTTGAAGAAATCGAGCGAGATGCGGGCCAGGAGGTAGATCCCCAGGAGCTTCTCGAAGGCGGCCGGCAGGAAGGCCATGAAGGTCACGGGGGCGTCGACGGCCGCGTCCGGGATCCAGGTGTGGAAGGGCATGGCCCCGGCCTTGCCCGCGGCGCCGATCATCATAAGGACGAAGGCGACGGCGGCCAGTCCGGTCGGCTCGACCGAGATGTCCGACATCGTGGACGTGCCGGCCACGCTCCAGAGCAGGCCGATGCCCAGGATCATGCAGAAGTCGCAGAAGCCGCTGATCAGCAGGGCCTTGACCGCCGTCCGGCCCGAGGTCGGCCGACCGCCGATCGTGATCATGCCGTACAGGGTGACCAGCAGGCCCTCCCAAAAGAAGAGCAACGGCACGAAGTTGTTGGCCAGGGCCGCCCCGTTGGCGAAGGCCGCCGTCAGGAAGACGTAGGCCATGAATTCCCGGCCCCGGGGCGCGTCCTTCATCCGGACCGTCGTGTAGATCGTGATCAGGAGGAGGAAGCCGGCCAGGGCCAGGAGGATGAAGCTGGAGAAGTGGTAGAGCCGCAGGTCGAAGTCGATGCCCATCCCCAGCCAGGGCACGGCCAGGCGGAGGTCCTTTACGGAGAAGAAGACGAAGGCGTAATAGAGCAGCGCGCCGGCGCCGGCCACCGCCAGGATGTCCCGCAGCAGGCGCAGGGCCCGGGGCAGGAGGAGGAGCACGACGGCCAGAACCGCCGGCAGCAGGATCGGAAGAAGCAGCATTTTGGGCGTCATCGGAGCCACCAACTCATCTGCGTCGTCGCGATATTGGCCAGTTTCATCGGGTAGGAGATGAACAGGCCGGCCGCCAGGCTGAGGACGGCCAGGGCGGCGACGACATAGACCATGGATTTCGTCCCCTCGGGGGCCGGATGCTTGGCCTCACCCAGGAAGACCATCGAGAAGACCTTGAAGAGGTAGTACATCGTCAGGACGGCTGTGAACAGAGCCATAGCGGCCACCCAGGGCCGTCCTCCCTGGACGGTGCCGAGGATGACCAGGAACTTCGAGAAGAACCCGCCGAAGGGCGGGATGCCTATAACCGAGAAGGAGCAGACCAGGAAGGCCACGGCCGTGACCGGCATGGTCTTGATGAGCCCGCCCATCTCGCGGATGTCCTTGGTGTGGACGGCGTGGATGACGATGCCGGCGCAGAGGAAGAGGCCGGCCTTGGCCAGCCCGTGCATCAGGATGAAGAGCACCGACCCGGACACCCCGGCGGCGTTCATCATGCTGAAACCAAGGAAGATGTAGCCGATCTGGCTGACTGTGGAATAGGCCAGGATGCGCTTGAAGTCGGTCTCGACGGCGGCCGCGCCGGCCGCGACCAGGCTGGAGATCATGACGATGATCGGCAGGGCCTCGCGCCAGCCGTCGGGCAGGCGGAACGTGTATATGAACAGGCGGGCGAAGGCGTAGACGCCGATCTTGACCAGGACGGCGGCGTGGAGCAGGGCCGTGACCGTGGTCGGGGCCACGCCGGCGTCCGGCAGCCAGGTGTGGAGCGGCACCGTGGCCGACTTCGAGAACAGGCCGAAGAGGATGAGCAGGACGGCCGTCCCCGGGACGAGCGTGCCGCGCATGGCCGTAATGTCGAAGGTGTTGGTGACGCCGTAGATCTGGACGAAGCCGAGGAGCATGACCACCGCGCCGAAGAAGGTCAGCAGGAAGGCCTTGTCGGCCTTCCGGACGTGGGCCGGCTCGCGGTAGAAGCCGATCAGGCGCCAGCAGGCGATGGCGATGATCTCCCAGAACAGGTAGATGAAGATGAGGTTACCCGAGAAGACCAGCCCCATCATCGAGCCGATGAAGAGCAGGACCATCAGGTAATACTCGTTCTGGTTTTCCTCGTGCCGGATGTAGCCCAGGGAGTAGACCACGATCAGGAAGCCGATGAAGGACGAGACCGCGGCCATGAACACGGCCAGGGGATCGACCACGAGGATGAAGTCGAAGCCCTGGACGAGGGGCTTGCGGATGACCTGCTCCCCTCCCTGGAGAGCGAAGGGGAGGAGGGTCAGCGGCAGGACGGCCGTCAGGCCGCTCACCAGCACGGCCCAGGCCGAGCGGGCGCGCTTCGCGGCCAGGCCGAAAAGCGGGACCGCGAAGGAGCCTAGGATGGGGACGAGGATCGTGAGGAGGACGGTTGTTTCGACGTTCATTGGGACGGGTTGCCTTCCTTAATAAAGAAAGAAGGCCCAGTATAGTGTCGGCTCGGGGGGATGTCAAGAATATCCACAGGATGTCCACCGTTTTTAAACAGGGTTTTCCAGGGGCGCGCCGGCTCCGGACGGGCGGCCCGGAACGGCCGGATTTTCGGTTGCTTTTTCGGCCGAAAAGGAGGATAAGAGGAGGCGCGAAACCCCATTCCGAGAGACGAGGTGCAGAATGGCCGTTGAGATCCGAGAGGTCGCGTCCCGGAAGGACCTGAAAACCTTCATCTACCTGCCCGAGAAGATCCACGCCGGCCACGGGAACTGGGTCCATCCGCTGTTCTCGGACGATTGGAAGTATTTCGACCGCCGCAAGAACAAGGCCTTCGGCTACTGCGACACCCTCCTGCTCCTGGCCTTCAAGGACGGCCGCCCGGCCGGGCGGATCATGGGCATCGTCAACCACCGCTACAACGAGCACCGGAACGAGAAGTCGGCCCGCTTCGGCTATCTCGAAACCTACGAGGATCCCGAGGTCTTCCGGGCCCTGCTCGGCCGGATCGAGGCCTGGGCCCGGGACAAAGGCATGACCCGGATCGTCGGACCCTACGGCTTCTCCGACCAGGATCCCGAGGGCTTCCTCATCGAGGGCTTCGATCACCGGGCCACGATCGCCACCTATTACAACTTCGAGTGGATGCCGAAGTGGCTCGAGGCGGAGGGCTACTCCAAGGACAACGACTGGTTCGTCTACAAGCTCGACGTGCCCAAGGAGCCGCCCGAGCTCTACAAGAAGATCTACGAGCGGGCCATGAAACGGGGCACTTTCGAGATCCTCGAGTTCCACAGCCGCAAGGAGATCAAGCCCTGGGTCCGGCCCATCCTGTCCCTCATGAACGAGTGCTACATGGCCGGGAACATCTACGGCTACGCCCCACTCGAGGAGCAGGAGATGGACGACCTGGCCCGGCGCTTCCTGCCCATCCTCGATCCCCGCTTCGTCAAGGCCATCCGCAAGGACGGCCAGGTCGTGGCCTTCATCATCGCCATGCCGGACATGACCGAGGGCATCCTCAAAGCCCGCGGCCGCCTCTTCCCGTTCGGCTTCATCCACGTCCTCCGGGCGGCCCGCCGGACCAAGCAGCTCGACCTGCTGCTCGGGGCGGTCAAGGACCAGTACCGGGGCCAGGGCCTGGACGTCCTCATGGGCATCAAGGTCCTGATCGCCGCCTACGAGGCCGGCATGGAGAAGATCGACACCCACCACGAGATGGAGGCCAACGTCAAGGTCAGGGCCGAGATGGAGCGCATGGGCGGCCAGGTGTACAAGAAGTACCGGGCCTTCCAGAAAGCCCTTTAAAAAAGGTTCTTCTCCTATTTCCGGTAGGATCCCTGCTTCTGGGAGATATAGGAGAAAGAACTTCTCTAAGATATTTCTCAGAATCCCGGCCTCGAGCGCTCGGCCATGATTCTGACCTCCGCTCTCTAAACTCCGCTCCGCGCCGGCACATCGCCGCCGCGAGAGGGAATCCCGGAGATGGGAGAAGAACCCGTAAAAAGGGGGGCTACTTGGCGTCGGCCCAGTTGGGTCCGAACCCGAGGTGGACGACGAGGGGCACGGCCAGCTCGGCGGCCCCTTCCATGGCTTCCCGGACGAGCGCCCCGACGGCCGTCTCCTCGCCCTCCGGGACCTCGAAGATCAGCTCGTCGTGGACCTGGAGGATCATCCGCGTTTCGCGCCGGCGGCCGGCCAGGGCCCGGTCGGCCCGGAGCATGGCCAGCTTGATGATGTCGGCCGCCGATCCCTGGACCGGGTTGTTGAGCGCGATCCGCCGCCCGGCCTGCTGCAGGGCCCGGTCCGGGGCCCGCAGCTCGGGCACCTGGCGCTGGCGGCCGAAGATCGTCTCCGACCAGCCCCGCTCCCGGGCCTCCTCGACCACCCGGTCGAGGTACTCCCGGACCTTGGGCCGCTCGGCGAAGTAGCGGTCGATGAACTTCTGGGCCTCGGCCGTGGACGTGCCCAGCTCGCGGGCCAGGGAAAAGGATGACGTGCCGTAGATGATGCTGAAATTGATGATCTTGGCCCTTCGCCGGGCCTCCTCGCCGGCCTGGCCGAAGACCTGGCGGGCCGTCTCCTCGTGGATGTCCCGGCCGGCCAGGAAGGTCTCGACGAGCGCCGGGTCGCCCGAGAGATGGGCCAGGACGCGCAGCTCGACCTGGGAGTAGTCGGCGGCCAGCAGGACGTGGCCCGGGTCCGGGACGAAGGCCCGGCGGAAGCGCGCTCCCCACGGCCCCCGGATGGGGATGTTCTGCAGGTTGGGCTCGCTCGACGACAGCCGGCCGGTCGAGGCCACGGTCTGGTTGTAGCAGGTGTGGATGCGCCCCGTCTCCGGGTCGATGAGCCCGGTCAGGGCGTCGGCGTAGGTCGACTTGAGCTTGGCCATCTGCCGGTAGTCCAGGACGTGCCGGGCCAGGGGATGGATCGCGGCCAGCTCCTCGAGGACGTCGATGGAGGTGGAAAAGCCCTTGGTCACACGGGTCCGGCGGCCGGCCTGCAGGCCGAGCTTGTGGAAGAGGATCTCGGCCAGCTGGCGGGGCGAATTGATGTTGAAGGCGCAGCCGGCTTCCCCGTGGATCTCCTTCTCCAGCCGGCCGAGCTCGGCCTCGAGCTCCCTGGACATGGCCTTGAGCACGGCCGGGTCGACCCGGACGCCGGCCATCTCCATGCGGGCCAGGAGGGGGATGAGGGGCCGTTCGATATCTTCATAGAGCCGGTCGAGCTTCCTCTCCCGGACCTTGTCCGACAGGAGCTGGCCGAGCTCCAGGGTCAGGGCGGCGTCCAGGCAGGCGTAGGGCGCGGCCTTTTCGACCGCCACCTTGTCCATGGTCACCCCGGCCTTGCCCTTGCCGGCCACCTCCTCGTAGGGCGTCTTGGTCTCCCGGAGGTAGTGCAGGGCGATGCGGTCGAGGCCGTGCTTGCCCCAGTTCGGCTCGAGCAGGTACGAAAGGACCATGGTGTCGCGCGCCAGGCCGGCCAGGCGGACGCCCTCGCGTTCGAGGACGATCATGTCGTACTTGATGTTCTGGCCGGTCTTGAGGACGCCGGGGTCCTCCAGGACGGGCTTCAGGACGGCCAGGGCCCGGGCCTTGGGGATCTGGGCCGGGGCGCCGAGATAGTCGTGTCCCACCGGGACATAGAAGGCCTCCCCCGGCTCGAGGGCGAACGACAGGCCGACGAGGCCGGCCCGCGTCGGCGACGGCGAGGTCGTCTCCGTATCCAGGGCCACGGCCCCGGCCCGGGCTATCCGGGCCGCCAGGGCCCGGAGCTCGGCCTCGTCGACGACGGTCCGGAACTCCCGGCCGGCCGGCCGCCGCGGCCGGAGGAACTCCGGAACGAGCTTGGCGAACTCGAGCTCGCCGAAGAGCCGGAGGGTCTCCGCCTCGTCCGGCTCCTGCACGCCGTAGCGCTCCAGGTCGAGCTCGATCGGCAGGTCGCGGCAGACCGTGACCAGCCGCCGGCTGAGATCGAGCATCTCCCGGTTCTCCTCGATCTTCTGCCGGACCCGGGGGTTCTTGACCTGGTCGAGGCGGGCCAGCAGGCCGTCGAGCGAGCCGAATTGCCCGATGAGCGACTTGGCCGTCTTCTCGCCGATGCCCGGGACGCCGGGGACGTTGTCCGTGGGATCGCCCCAGAGCGAAAGGACGTCGATGACCGCCCCGGCCTCGACGCCGAAGAACTCCTTGACCCCGGCGGCGTCGATCATCTTTTCCTTGGACGGGTTCCAGACCGTGGTCGAGGCGTCGACGATCTGAAGCAGGTCCTTGTCGGTGGTGACGACGACCGTCCGCAGGCCCCGGGCGGCGGCCCGGGCGGCCAGCGAGGCGATGACGTCGTCGGCCTCGTACCTGGCGAACTCGGCCGTGGCGATGCGCAGGGCCCGGAGCAGGTCCTTGAGCTTGGGGACCTGGACAACCAGGTCCTCGGGCATGGGCTTGCGGTGGGCCTTGTAGGCTTCGAATTCCTCGTGGCGGACGGTCGGGCCCTTGACGTCGAAGACCACCCCCAGGTACTCCGGCTTCTCCTCGTCCAGGAGCTTGCGGATGGCGGCGATGAAGCCGTAGATGGCCCCGGTCGGGAAGCCGGCCGAATTGCTCAGGCCGCGGATGGCGTAATAGGAACGGTAAAGGAGGGAGTTCCCGTCGATGAGGAAGAGCCGGGGAGAGGTCAGTCGTACCTGCCTTCGACGATCTGGCCCAGGATGGTCTTGTGCTGCTCCTCCATCTGCCGGGCGATGCGCTCGGCGGCGTCGGGCAGCCCCAGGAAAGCCGTGTAGAAGGACCTCTTGGAGGCCAGCAGCTGGCCCGCCCGGTAGATGAGCGATTCTATGTATTGAGCCCCGGGGCCCTTGTCCTGGGTCTGGACGATGTAGGCCTGTCCCTTGTAATCGACCCGGGTGTCGTATCCGGCCATGCCCCCATTTTATACGGGGCGGGGCCCCGGATTCAAGCCCGGGCCGCTCGTCCCGGCCGCCCCTCCGTCCGCTCCCCCGGGCCGAACCGCGGGCCTATTTGACATCCCTTGGGCGGCTGTTATAATGAATTGACAATTTTGTGAGGTTTCCAGTGGATAGTGCCATGCTTATCGATATCGACCGCCTCCCCAAGGAGGGCCTCCGGGTCTCCCGGGACTTCGAGTTCCTGAGCCTGGACCTGGTCGAGGAAAACGCGGTCTTCCTGGAGCCGGCCCACGCCGACGTCACCGTCCGGCTGGCCGGCGACGAAGTCTACGTCCAGGGCCAGGTCACGGCCCGGCTGAGCTTCGTCTGCTCCCGCTGCCTGACGCCGTTCGAGTTCCCGGTCGCCAGCCGGTTCGATCTCGTCTACCTGCCCGAGGACGTGGACGCCCTGTCCGAGGAGCTGAGCGACGAGAAGATCGACCAGATGTTCTACAGCGACCGACAGCTCGACCTGCGGGCCGTCATCCTGGAACAGCTGAATCTGACCTTCCCGGCCAAGCCCCTGTGCTCGCCGGACTGCGAGGGCATCTGCGCCGTCTGCGGCGAGATCATCCGCGACGCCCACTGTTCCTGCCTGGTCAAGGAATCCAATCCCCGTTGGAATAAGCTCAAACTTCCCGTGAGAGACAAGAGTTAAATGCCTAATCCAAAGAGACGCCATTCGCCGACGAGAAAAGGGAAGCGCCGCTCCCACGACGGGCTGACCACGCCCACCTTCTCCGTCTGTCCCAAGTGCGGCACACCCAAGCTGCCCCATCGGGCCTGCCCCGAGTGCGGCTACTACAAGGGACGGCAGGTGACGGCAGGGTCGGAAGACTGACCCGGGCGGCGCTCATGAAGATCGCCGTCGACGCCATGGGGGGGGATTTCGGGCCGAAGGCGACCGTACCGGGAGCCTTGAACGCCGTCCATGACCTGGGCGGCGACATCATCCTCGTCGGCCTCGAAAGCGCCATCCGCCGCGAGCTCGACCGCCACGGCTCCCTGCCGGCCGGCCTGACCGTCGTCGACGCCCCCGAAGCCATCGGCATGGCCGAAGGCCTGCTGTCCTTCCGCAAGAAGAAGGCCTCCTCGATCCGGGTCGCGGCCCAGCTCGTCAAGGACGGGCGGGCCGACGCCTTCGTCAGCATGGGCAACACCGGGGCGGTCGTCTACATCTCCCGGGACGTCCTGGGCGCCCTCAAGGGCGTGGACCGGCCGGCCCTGGCCCTCCTGGTGCCCGGGGTCGAGGGGCAGACGCTGCTCCTCGACGTCGGGGCCAACGCCAACTGCCAGCCCCACAACCTCGTCCAGTTCGCCATCATGGGCAAGATCTTCATGGAGGCCGTGGCCGGCGTGGCCGAGCCGCGCATCGGGCTGATGAGCATCGGCGAGGAGGAAGGCAAGGGCAACGACCTGGTCAAGGAGGCTTTCGACCGCCTCCAGGCCGCGCCCCTGCGCTTCGTCGGCAACGTCGAGGGCAAGGACCTGTTCGCCGGCGTCGTCGACGTCGTCGTCAGCGACGGCTTCACCGGGAACGTCGCCCTCAAGACCTCGGAGGGCGTCGTCCAGAGCGTCATGTCCATGGCCCGAAGCGAGATCACCAAGAACATCTTCGCCAAGCTCGGCTATCTCCTGATGAAGCGGCACCTCAAGCGGGTCTACAAGAGGATCGATTATACGGAATACGGCGGCGCCCAGCTGCTCGGCCTCGACGGCGTCTGCATCATCGGCCACGGCCGGTCCAACCCGGCCGCGGTGCGCAACGCCATCGCCCGGGCCCGGGAGTTCGTCGCCAACGGGGTCCAGTCCAAGATCCAGGCCGAGATCCTCCGCTACGAGCATGTCCTGAGAGGAGACGCCGCATGAAGCGCTTCGAAGGCCGGGTCTCGATCGTTACCGGGGCGTCCCAGGGCATCGGCGAGACGATCGCCCGCGAGCTGGCGGCCGAAGGGGCCGCGGTCGTCCTGGTCGATATACAGAAGGACAAGCTCGAGGCCGTGGCCCGGTCGATCGCCGAATCCGGCGGACGGGCCGAGGCCCGCGACGCCGATGTCTGCGACCCGGCCGCGGCCGATCGCGTCGCGGCCGCCGTGGCCGCGGCCCACGGCCGGATCGACCACCTGGTCAACAACGCCGGCATCACCCGGGACACCCTCCTCATGCGCATGAAGGAGGAGGACTGGGATGCCGTCCTGCGGGTCAACCTCAAGGGGACGTTCAACTTCTCCCGGGCCGTCCTGCGGACCATGATCGGCGCCCGCTACGGCCGGATCGTCAACATCGCCTCGGTCGCGGGGCAGATGGGCAACGCCGGCCAGACGAACTACGCCGCCTCCAAGGCCGCGGTCATAGCCTTCGCCAAGTCCCTGGCCCGCGAGGTCGGCAGCCGCGCCATCACCGTCAACGCCGTCGCCCCGGGGTTCATCGAGTCGGCCATGACCGGGGCCCTGCCCGAGGCCGTCCGCAAGACCTACCTGGACCTCATCCCCCTGAAAAAATTCGGGCTTCCCATAGACGTGGCGAATGCGGTAAAATTCCTGCTCTCCGACGACGCAGCCTACATCACCGGCCAGGTGGTCAGCGTGAACGGCGGCATGTATATGTGATACGGACGGACCGTTATCATCCATGAAATCTTGCTAGGAGGACACGATGCAAAGAGACGAGCTGCTCAAGAAGGTCAGGGCGATCGTTTCGGACAAGCTGAGCATCAGCGAGGAGCAGGTCACGGAGGACGCGTCCTTCATCGATGATCTCGGCGCCGACTCTCTGGACACCGTCGAGCTGGTCATGGCCCTGGAGGACGAGTTCGGATTGGACATCCCCGACGACCAGGCCGAGAAGCTGACCACGGTCGGCAAGGCCATCGATTATATCGCGGGGCACGCCAAGTAGCCCGCCGCTCCGTTCCTCTGACTCCAGGACTGTTCGCCCCATGAACAGGGAGAACCATCCCGGACGCCGGGTCGTCGTCACAGGAGTGGGCCTGGTGTCGCCGCTGGGCACGGGGACCGTCAAGACTTGGCAGGCCCTCCTCCGCGGCGAGAGCGGCATTGCCCCCCTGACCCGCTTCGACGTCTCGCGCTACTCGACCCGTTTCGGCGGCGAGGTCAAGGACTTCGACCCGCTGGCGTTCATCGACCGCAAGGAGGTCCGCAAGATGGACCTCTTCATCCGCTACGGCGTGGCCGCCGCCGAGCTGGCCGTGGCCGACTCGGGCCTGCCGGCCGCCGACCTCGCGAGCGACCGGGCCGGCACCTACGTCGGCTCGGGCATCGGCGGGCTGGGCTCCATCGAGGAGAACCTCAAGGTCCTCTGGGAGAAGGGCCCCGACCGGGTTTCGCCCTTCTTCCTTATCCAGACGATCATCAACGAGGCCTCGGGCCAGATCTCCATCCGCTTCGGGGCCAAGGGCCCCAACTGCGCCAACGCCACGGCCTGCAGCACCGGCAGCCACGCCATCGGCGACTCGTTCCGGATCATCGCCCGGGGCGAGGCCGACATCATGATCGCCGGCGGGGCCGAGGCGCCCCTGACCCCCCTTAGCCTGGCCGGGTTCACCGCCATCAAGGCCCTGTCGGAGCGGAACGACGAGCCGACCCGGGCCTCACGGCCCTTCGACGCCAAGCGCGACGGCTTCGTCATGGGCGAAGGCGCCGGCGTCCTCGTCCTCGAGGAGCTCGGCCGGGCCCTGCGCCGGAACGCCCGCATCTACGCCGAGGTCGTCGGCTACGGCATGACCAGCGACGCCTACCACGTCGCCGCGCCCGCCCCAGACGGCGACGGCGCCATCCGGGTCATGCGGCGGGCCCTCGAGGACGCCGGGCTGCGGCCCGAGGAGGTCCAGTACATCAACGCCCACGGCACTTCGACCGAGCTCAACGACAAGACGGAGACGGCGGCGGTCAAGGCGGTCTTCGGCGACCAGGCCCGCCGGCTGGCCGTCAACTCGACCAAGTCCATGACCGGCCACCTGCTGGGCGCGGCCGGCGGCCTGGAGGCCGGCATCACCGCCCTGGTCCTCCACCACCAAGTCATGCCGCCGACCATCAACTACGAGTTCCCCGATCCCGACTGCGACCTCGACTACGTCCCGAACGCGGCCCGCCCGGCCGAGATCAGGCACGGCCTGAGCAACTCGTTCGGCTTCGGCGGGACCAACGCCGCGCTGGTCCTGAAAAGGTTCGAGCGGCCCTGAGACGGGCCGGCCGGACCGGCGCGGGCGGCCCGGCCGCCATGGAGGAGAAACATATGAACATTTGCGTCTTCATCAAGCGCGTGCCCGACACCGAATCGCGCATCCGCATCCAGCAGAACGCCGTCGCCGAGGACGGCCTGAACTTTGTCATCAGCCCCTACGACGAATACGCCGTCGAGGAGGCCCTCCGGATCAAGGAGGCCCGGGGCGGCACGGTCCGGGTCGTTTCCGTCGGCCGGGACGAGGCCGCCGCGGTCCTGCGCAAGGCCCTGGCCATGGGCGCCGACGAGGCTCTCCTGGTCAAGGACGAAGCGCCGGAAACCTACGACGGCCTACGGACGGCCCGCATCATCGCCCGGGCGGTCGAGCGCAGGCTCCCCGGAGCCGACCTGCTCCTTTTCGGCAAGCAGGCGGTCGGGACCGACAACAGCCAGGTGCCGGCCATGACGGCCGAGCTCCTGGGCCTGCCCCAGGCCACCGTCGTGACCAAGCTCGCGATCGAAGACGGCACGGCCACCGCCCTGCGCGAGATCGAGGGCGGCACGGAGAAGGTCGTGCTGACGCTGCCGGCCGTAGTCAGCGCCCAGAAGGGGCTGAACGAGCCCCGCTACGAAACGCTCAAGGGCATCATGGCCGCCAAAAAGAAGCCGGTGCCCGCGGTCACGCTCGAAGAGTTGGGCTTCGGTCCCGGCGAGCCGGCCGCCGCGGTCGAGGTGACCGGCCTGGACGTGCCGGCCGCCCGCCAGGCGGGCAAGGTCCTGCAGGGCGATCCGGCCGAGACGGCCCGCGAGCTGGCCCGCCTGCTGCGGGACGAAGCCAAGGTCATCTAGAGGAGACGACGCATGATCGCCGCATATCTCGAGATCCGCGACGGAAAGATCAAGAAGAGCTCGCTCGAGACCCTGGCCGAGGCCCGGCGCCGGGCCGCCGATCTCGGCGATACGGCCGCCGCTGTCCTGGCGGGCGCTTCCGTGGCCGGGCTGGCCGGGACCGCCGCCGCCGCCGGCGCGGCCAAGGTCTACGTCCTCGAGGACCCGGCCCTGGCCGATTATTCGTCCCAGGCCTACGCCGTCGCCCTGGCCGTATTCGCCGCCGAGACGAAGCCGGCCGCCCTGTTCTTCCCGGCCACGGCCATGGGCAAGGACCTGGCGCCGCGGGTGGCGGCCCGGCTGGGCGTCGCCCTGGCCGCCGACTGCACCCGGATCGAGGTCAGGGACGGCGCCCTCGAATACACCCGGCCCATCTACGCCGGCAAGGCCCTGCTCACTGTCAGGCTGAAGTCCTCGCCCCAGCTGGCCTCGCTGCGGCCGAACGTCTTCCCGGCCGGCCCGCCGGCCCCGGGCACGGGGGAGATCGTGAAGATGGCCGCCGCCGTCCCGGACGGCGCGGTCAAGGGCAAGGTCGCCGAGATCCTCAAGGAGGAGAGCGCCGAGCTCGACGTCACCGAGGCGGACGTTGTCGTCTCCGGCGGCCGCGGGCTCAAGGGGCCTGAGGCCTTCGCACTGCTCCGCGACCTGGCCGCCATCTTCCCCCGGGCGGCCGTGGGCGCCTCGCGCTCGGCCGTCGATTCGGGCTGGATCGGCCACCAGCACCAGGTCGGACAGACGGGCAAGACCGTTTCGCCCCAGCTCTACCTGGCCGTCGGCATCTCCGGCGCCATCCAGCACCTGGCCGGGATGTCGTCGTCCAAGGTCATCGTCGCCGTCAACAAGGACCCGGAAGCGCCAATCTTCAAGGTCGCCGACTACGGCATCCTCGGCGATCTCTTCGAGGTCGTCCCGAAGCTCAAGGAAGAGCTTCAGAAGGCCCTGAAGGACTGAGGGCGGCCGCCTTCGGCCTTCCGGCCGGAGGGCGCGTTGCGCGCTCCCGTCATCACGAACAGAACGGGCTTCGTGCGACTAAAAAAGCTCGAGGAGATTATGCCCATGAAAGCTCTGAAAACGTTTGCCGTCTTGGGCCTGGCCCTGGCCGCCCCGGCTTTCGCCCAGGCGCCGATCCCCCCCGACATCGGCGGCAAGGTCCTGCCCTCGTTCGTCCTCCTGAGCGTTCAGTCCGGCGACGGCCGGACGATCCTCGGAACGGGCTTCCTGACCGTCAAGGACGGCCTCCTGGCTACGGCCTGGCCCCTCGTCGCCCAGGGCCGGGGCGCCGTCGCCCGCTTCTCCAACGGCGAGGAGTTCGAGTGCTCCGGCATCGTCGATAAGGACGCCAAGCGGAACGTGGCTTTGGTCCGGATCAAGGCCTTCGGCCGGCCGGTCCTGAAAATGGAGCCGGTCGATCTTCCGGCCGGCAATCCGGTCGCAGTGCCGGCCGTCAAGGACGGCGCCTTCGGCTTGGTCGCGGCCGTGATCGGCGAGACCTCCGTCATCGACGGCGTCAAGTGGGTTCGCCTGGCCGGGGATGTCCCGGACACCGGCAACGGCGCGCCCGTCGTCGACGCCGCGGGTAGCGTCGTCGGTATCGTGGTCATGAAGGAAGAGGACGGGAAGCCAGCCCCCTTCGCCGTTCCGGCCGCCTATCTCCTCGGGCTCGACGCCTCCCTCCCGACCCAGCCGTGGGGAGCGGCGCCGGCCGCCGCGGCCGCCGCCAACCTGGCGCCCCTGGACGAGATCGACGCCCGCATCGGGCGGGCCCTGATGGCGGTCACCGAGGATAGCGCCTGCCTGGCCTGGGCCGGCGAGATCACGCGCGGCTACGGCTTCCTCAACGGCGTCCCGGAAGTCGTCTATCAGATGCAGCAAAGCCTGGACACGGCGATGGCGGCCCTGAGCGAGGTCCGCACGGACGACGCCCTCCGCCTGCGGCTCGGCCGGGCCATCGTGCCGATCTTGGCCAACCAAAAAGCCTCTTCGGAGAGCTTCATCCGGGCCGTCGTCATCGGTCAGCAGGCCAAGAGCTGGGACGCCCAGTCCCAGGACGCCCAGAAGAGGTCGAATTCCCTGACCCAGAGCGTTTCCACCCAGATCGCCGGGCTCGTGGAGGACCTGAAAGCTTTGGAGGACGGATCGGCCAAGTTCCGGGAGTTCCTGACCTTCGAGCAGAGATACGTGCTCGGGCTGGCCGAACGGCCCAGCGGCTTTCGGCTCGGGGTCAACACCTATCCCCGCAATCCGTTCCTCCTCCTGGTCGTCGGGGCCGACTCCCTGGCCAAGAAGATGGGCCTGCGGCCGGGAGACCTGGTCGTCTCCGCGGGCGGGCGGACGTTCACCGCGGCGGACGATTTCGAGGAGTTCAAGCTCCTGATCAAGGCCAACCTCGGCCGGAAGCTCGAGGCGGTCGTCGAGAGGAACGGCAAGACCCAGGCCGTCACCCTGAAGATCCCCAACGAGATCCCGGCGGACGCGCTCTACGTCCGCTGACGGGCGGCGGCGCGCCGGCCCGACGGAATCGCGCGGCCGTCCCGGAGCCGGACGGCCTCTACTTGTAGGGGTCTTCCGCGGAGCCGCCCGAGATGTCCAGCAGCAGCCGGTTGGTCTCCGACCGCGTCTCGCCGACGCTGGTGACGAAGATGGCCGGCTCGTCGGCGACCGGGCACTTGTTCTCGCAGATGCCGCAGCCGATGCAGAGCTCGTGGTCGATGAAGGGCGCCTTCTGCGCGGCGATCGTGCCGTCGGGGAGCCGGGTCTGGACCTCGACCAGCTTGATGGCCTTGGGCGAGACTGGGCAATGCTCCTCGCAGACGACGCAGGGCTTGCCCAGGACATGGGGGATGCAGCGGCTCTTGTTGAGCCAGGCCGTGCCCATCTTGACCCGGTTCTTCTCCTCGATGGTCAGCTTCCGGATCGCCCCCGTCGGGCAGACCTGGGTGCAGAGCGAGCAATAGTACTCGCAATAGCCGATCTTGGGGACCAGCCGGGGCGTGTAGATCCCTTCCGGGCCGGCCTCGGCCAGGACGGGCTGGAGCCCGCCGGTCGGGCAGGCCCGCATGCACTGGCCGCACTTGACGCACTTGGCCAGGAACTTGTCCTCGGGGAGCGAGCCGGGCGGCCGGAGGAGCTTGACCGAGGCTCGCTTGCGCGAGGGGGTCAGCCGGAAGAAAGGCGCGGCCGCCAGGCCGGCGATGGTCGTCAGCAGGAGCTTGCGCCGCGACAGGTCGACGTTGGAGACGTTGGCGGCCTTCTCGAAGCGGGCGCTCAAGGGGAAATGGATGGCCGCGGTCGGGCAGCGCGAGGCGCAGTTCAGGCAATAGACGCACTCGCCGCTCTTCCAGCCGTCGTTGGGGTAGGGGTGGGCCTGCGTTTCGCAGTGCTGGGTGCAGAGGCCGCACTTGATGCAGGCCTCGTCGTCGATGCGGAGCTTGACCAGGTTCCAGCGGCTGAGCAGGCCCAGGAGCGCGCCGGTCGGGCAGAGATAGCGGCACCAGAAGCGCTCCCTGCGGGCGTTGAGGCCGACGGCCGCCAGGAAGAAGAGGCCGACCGAGAAGCCCTGGATGAAGGTCGTGTTGATGGTCCAGTTCTGGAGGAGCTGGGAAACCGACCGGGCCAGCCCGGCCGCGCCCAGGCCGTAGAGGATGCCGCCGAGCCCGGACAGGGCCTGGGCCAGGGAAGGCAGAACGGCCAGGGCGAACGAGCGGGTCAGGAACGAGAGCGGATCGAGATAGCCGGCCAGGTCGAGCCCGAGCAGGGCCCCGACCAGGACCAGGACGAGGATGTAATACTTCGGGGCCAGGCTGGCCTTGTCCTCGCGGGGCGGCCGGAGGAACTTCGCCTTCTTGAAGAGGAACGACGAAAGCTGGTTCACGGCCCCCAGCGGGCAGACCCAGCCGCAGAAGATCCGGCCGAAGAGGATGGTGGCGACGGCAGTCACCAGGGCGAAGGCGAACCAGGCGTAGACGAGGCGGGCCGAGACGATCGTGACCAGGGCCAGCAGCGGGTCGAAGTGGAAGAAGCGCTGGACGGTCGAGCCGATGTAGTCCTGGCCCGTGTAATGGGCGCCGATGAAGAGATAAACGAACAGGCCGAAGAAGACGGCCTGGCTGGCCATCCGCAGGCGCTCGAGGGCGCGGTACTTCCTAGATCTTTCTCTTTTCAAGACGGACCTTCCCCAGGTCGTATTCGCCCAGGCCGCGGGCCCGGGCCATCTCCAGGTAGGGCAGCTCCCGGGGCTCGACCGGGAAAAGCGAGGCCCCGAAGGCGTCCACGGCCACGGGGTCGGTGCCGGCCACGACCGTGTTGCGCATCTCCGTGTCGGACAGGCGGCCGCCCTGCGGCCCGTTGCGGACGAGGATGCGGTAGGCGTCGAGGACGGTCAGCCGGGGCTTGAAGAAAGCGGCCAGGTCGACGACGGTCTTGTCGAGGCTCTGGTGGAACTGGTTGCGGGCCCCGGCCGTCGCGCCGAGCCAGTTCTTCAGGCCCAGGGTCAGGCGGCAGAACGAGTGGACCTTGGCGATGGGCACGTTGATGATCTTGTCGGCCTCGATGACGTCGAGGAGGATATCCCACTCTTTGATCCACTCGCCCCGGAGAGGCATCTTCTTGACGCGGTAGGCGTCGACGAAGAGCATGTCGCCGCCGGCCTGCTTGACGGCCTCCTGGATGCCGGAGCGGACGTAGCAGCGCTTGGCCTGGTTGGTCGAGTTGTCGATGACGACGGCCTTCTTGGCCCCGGCGTCGAGGACGAGCTCGACCAGGGTCCTGACGACCTCGGGGTTGGTGCAGGCGGCCATCTCCGGCGTCCGGTCCCAGCCGATGTTGGGCTTGATGACGACCTTGTCTCCCCGGCCGACGAAGGCCTTCATGCCGCCCAGGAGCTCGATCGCGGACCTGGTGATGGCCGCCGGGGACTGGCCCTCGACGGCGGCCAGGACGGGAAGCGGCGCCGGCGCGGCGGCGGGCCCGGCGGTCGCCCGGGGGCCGAAACGAAGGGCCAGGCCGGCGGCGGCCGCGCCCTTGATGAAGTCTCGTCTGTTCATGGCTCTATCCTTTACCGAGTGAACGAATATACTCCATGATACCATCAAAGATGCCGCGGGCGGCCTGCTCGCGGAACTTTGCCGTCTTGAGCTTGGCCTCCTCCTTGGCGTTGCTCAGGTGGGCCACCTCGACCAGGACCGACGGCATCTCGCCGCCGATGAGGACCCAGAAGGGCCCGCCGTGGACCCCCAGGTCCCTGAATCCCGGGATCTCGCGGCCGAGCGTCCGGACCAGATTCTTCTGGACGGACTCGGCCAGGGCCAGCGATTCCTTGACCTTGCTGTTCTGCATGATCTTCTGGAGGATCGACTTCATCTCGCCGATGCTCTTGGTCGAGGCCGCGTTCTCCCTGGCCGCGAGCTCGATGACCGAGGGATCGGGGCTGATGTTCAGGAAGAAGGTCTCGGCGCCGCCGCGCTTGCGGTCGCGGTGGGCGTTGGAGTGGATGGAGACGAACAGGTCGGCCCGCTTCTGGTTGGCGATAACCGTCCGGTCCTCGAGCCCGACGTCGACGTCCGATTCCCGCGTCAGGACGGCCTCGATCCCGGCTTCCTTGAGCATCCCCCGCAGGGCCAGGGCGATGGCCAGGTTGACGTCCTTCTCCTGGAGCCCGCCTTTGGCGATCGTGCCCGGGCGGGGCCCGCCGTGGCCGGGGTCGATGACGACCGTCCGGACGCCGAGGCCGAGCTGCCGGGCCAGGGAGGCGCCGCCGAGGTTCGGGTCCTTGAGATCGACGTCGCGCTTGACCGGCGGCAGCGGCCTTTCGCCCGCCCCTGCCGGCTTCTCGGCCGGGACCGGGGCCTTCGTCCGCGGCGCGGTTTCGGCGACGCCGAGCGGGTAGATGTCGACGACCAGACGGAAGGGATCGAAGAGATGGAAGACGCGGTAGGACGCGATCCGGGAGAAGTCGACGTCGACGACCAGCCGGACGGTGGAGGCCGTCTTTTGCGAGATCCGGACCTGGCTGATGTAGTCGGCCTTGACCGGGTAGGCCTGGTTCTGGAGGATGGGGTTGAGCTTGGCCTGGAGGACGTCGACGTAAATGCGGCCGGGGTCGCCGAGCTCGCCGCTGGAGTACTCGCGGAGCTTGCCCACGTCGAGCACGATCCGGGTGAAGTTCGGGTGGGTGTAGCGGCGGAGGTTGACGATCTCGGCCCGCGGATCGTCCGGCTGGGCCGCGGCCAGGGAGAGAACAAGCGCCAGGACGGGGAACCCGAGGCGCGCCGCTGCGGATTTCAATTCAAATCAATTTTATAGAACCAGTCAACAGATGTCCATAAGAAGGGGGCGCAAAGGCCCTCCCTGGCCTTTTTCGGGGGAGGGCGGACGGGATCCCGCCTCACCGGTCCCGGGAGCCGGAAAAATTCGGGAACCGGTATCAGGCCCCCTCGGCTTGCGGCTATAATGTCCCTTTTCTGAAAGGAGACACGATGATGATACCGAAGGTTATCCTGCACAACGCCGTGAGCCTGGACGGCCGGGTCAGCGGCTTTCCCGTGGACCTGGGGCTTTATTACGGGCTCGTTCCCCGCTGGAACGAGGATGCGACGCTCGTCGGCAGCGGGACCGTTCTCAGCGCCCCGGCCGCCGATTCCGGGGCCGGGGAGAAGCCGGCCGGCGAGACTGCGGGAACGGGGACGGATCGGCGTCCGCTCCTCGTCGTTCCGGACAGCCGCGGCCGGATCGCCGACTGGGAGCCCCTGCGCCGGACGCCCTACTGGAGGGACGTCGTCGTCCTCGTCTCGAAGGCGACGCCCCGCGGCTATGTCGCCGGCCTGGAGCGCCGGGGGCTGAACGTGATCGAAGCCGGCGACGAGCGCGTCGATCTCCGCGCCGCCCTCGAGGAGCTGAAGGCGCGCTTCGGCGTCTCCGTCGTCCGCGTCGACAGCGGTGGGACCCTCAACGGCGTTCTTCTCCGGGCGGGCCTGGTGGACGAGATCAGCGTCCTCCTCCATCCCTGCCTGGCCGGCGAGGCGGGTCCGGCCGTTTTCTTCCGCGACCCCGGGCCGGCGGCGGCTCCCGTCGGCCTGACCCTGATCCATCGCCAGGAGATGGACGGCGGCGTCGTCTGGCTGATCTACGCCGTCGTCCGCTAGGCCGGGAGGCGGCCGGGTCCCGGGGGGCGGCCGCCGGGATGGGAGAGGGGAACGTCAGGCCCCGTATTTCTGCAGCTTCAGGGCGTGGGCCAGCATGAGCGGCATGGCCGAGATCGAGCGGAAGCGGCCGAGCAGGCCCTTGGCGCAGGTCCGCTCGGTGAAGGCCGGGACGTCGTCGGCGCCGGCCGTCGGCGAGACCAGCAGGAACGGATTGGGATGCCAGGAGTGGCCCTTGAGGGCCGACGGGGTCGAGTGGTCGGAGGTGACGACGAGCACGTCGGGCTTGAGGGCGGCCAGGCGGGGCAGGAAGGGGTCGAGGGCCTCGATGGCCGCCACCTTGGCGTCGAAATTGCCGTCCTCGCCGGTCGAGTCCGTGCGCTTGTAATGGACGTAGAAGAAATCGTGCTCGGCCCAGTTCTTCTCCAGGGCGTCGAAGAGGTCGGCAGTCTGGCCGCCGACGCCGATGACCTCCATGCCCAGGAGCTTGGCCAGCCCCTTGTACATGGGATAATTGGCGACGGCCGCCGGGCGGAGCTTGAACAGGGACTGCATGGTCGGGATGGAGGGGAACTTGGAGAAGCCGCGGAGCAGGGCCGCGTTGGCCTTGGCTTCGCCGGCCAGGACCTCGGCGACGTCGTCGAGGAACCGGTTGACGATCCCGGAGGCCTTGGCCGCCTCGGGCGCGAGCGGCGTCGTCGGCACCGGCGGCCGGCCCTCCTTCTGCGGATCGGCGTCGGTCAGGTCGTCGGCCAGGCCGTCGGCCGTGAACCGGGCCACGAAGCGGTGCTCCTTGCCGGGGAAGACGCGGACCTCGACGCCTTCGCGCTTCGGCAGGCGGCCGTTGAGATACTCGCAGATGCGGGCGTTCTCCTCGGTCGGGATGCGGCCGGCGCGCCGGTCGACGACGAGGCCGCCCTTGAGGGTGGCGAAGTTGCCGCGGGCCACGAGGTCGTTGCGGCCGACCTCGACGCCCGAACCGAGGGCCTCGAGGATGCCGCGGCCGAGCTGGTACTTGAGCGGGTCGTAGCCGAAAAGCGCCAGATGGGACGGGCCGCTGCCGGGCGTGATGCCCATCATGACCGGGTCGGTGACGCCGCAGACGCCGTTCCTGGCCAGGCCGTCGAGGTAGGGCTTGCGGGCCGCCTCGAGCTCGCTTTTCCCGTCGGCCGGCAGCCCTCCGACGCCGTCCATGACCAGCAAAACGATCTTCGAATCGGTCTGTTGGCTCAGCTCCCTGGCCAGGTCTTCCCATTCCATGATCGAGTCTCCTTTCCTCGGGGCGGCAGTATTCTAGCACAAATTGAAACATCGTCCGTGCTCTGATAAAATCCCTCCATGCAGCGAGTCCTCATCCTCGATTTCGGGTCCCAGTACACCCAGCTCATCGCCCGGAAGATCCGGGAGCTGGGGGTCTACTCCGAGATCCTGCCCTTCTCGACGCCCCTGGCCGAGATCCGCCGGGCCCGGCCCTCGGCCCTGGTCCTCTCGGGCGGTCCGCAGAGCGTCTACGGCAAGGGCGCGCCGCACCCGGACAAGGGCATCTTCGAGCTAGGCGTCCCCGTCCTGGGCATCTGCTACGGCGTCCAGCTGATGGCCCATTTCCTCGGCGGCCAGGTCATCCCGTCCAAGGAGCGCGAATACGGCTTCGCCGCCCTGCGCGTCGTCGACCGGACGGGCCTCCTGGCCAAGGTCAGGGACCGCCAGCAGGTCTGGATGAGCCACGGCGACCGGCTCGACCGCGTGCCGCCGGGCTTCCGCCTGACCGGGAGCACGGCCAACACCCGGGCGGCCGTGATCGAGGACCCGGCGCGGAAGTTCTACGGCGTCCAGTTCCACCCCGAGGTCATCCACACCAGGGAGGGCCTCAAGGTCCTGGGCAGCTTCCTGTTCGGCCAGGCCGGCCTCAAGCCCGACTGGAGCATGTCCTCGTTCGTCGCCCGCAAGGTCAGGGAGATCAAGGAGACGGTCGGCGACGGCAAGGTCATCTGCGGCCTGTCCGGCGGCGTCGATTCGCTGGTTACCTCGCTCCTCATCCACAAGGCCATCGGCAACCGCCTGACCTGCATCTTCATCGACAACGGCCTCCTGCGCAAGGGCCAGTACGAGACCCTCATGGAGGCCTTCCGCCACAAGTTCGCCCTCAAGGTCGTCGGCATCGACGCCTCGGACATGTTCCTGGACAAACTCCGCGGCGTTGTCTCGCCCGAGCGCAAGCGCAAGACCATCGGCCGCCTGTTCATCCACCTCTTCGAGCGCGAGGCCATGCGCCTCGGCGGGGCGGCCTTCCTGGCCCAGGGCACGATCTATCCCGACGTCATCGAGTCCAACCCGGTCAAGGGGCCGTCGTCGGTCATCAAGTCGCACCACAACGTCGGCGGCCTGCCGAAGGGCCTGAAGTTCAAGCTCGTCGAGCCGCTGCGCGAGCTCTTCAAGGACGAGGTCCGGGCCCTGGCCCTCGAGCTCGGGGTCGACGAGGACTTCATCCATCAGCATCCCTTCCCCGGCCCGGGGCTGGCCGTGCGCCTGATCGGCCAGGTTGACCGGGAGAGCCTGGAGATCCTGCGGGCGGCCGACGACATCGTGCTCCAGGAGGTCCAGAAGGCCGGGATCTACAAGAAGCTCTGGCAGGCCTTCGCCGTTCTCCTTCCCGTCCGCTCGGTCGGCGTCATGGGCGACGAGCGGACCTACCAGCGGGTCGTGGCCGTCCGCATGGTCCAGAGCACGGACGGCATGACGGCCAACTGGTACCCCGCCCCGGCCAGGCTCATGGCCCGCATTTCGACGCGCATCGTCAACGAGGTCCGGGGCGTCAACCGGGTCGTCTACGACGTGACGACCAAGCCGCCCGGAACGATCGAGTGGGAATAGGCCCGGCGCGCTCCTCCGGCCGGCCCGCCGCCGCGGCCCGGTCGGGTCTTTGAAAGATATCGCTCATGGAACCGACGTTCGTTCATCTCCATAACCACTCCGAGTACTCCGTCCTCGACGGCTGCCTGAAGATCGAGGCCCTCGTCCAGTCGGCCTACGAGAACAAGATGCCCGCCGTGGCCGTGACCGACCACGGCAACATCTTCGGCGCCGTCCAATTCTTCAAGGCGGCCAAGGCCAAGGGGGTCAAGCCCATCCTCGGCTGCGAGGTCTACGTCGCTCCCGGGAGCCGCACCGAAAAGAAGCCCGGCGGCCCCGAGGACGTCCACCATTTCCACCTGGTCCTGCTGGTCAAGGACGACAAGGGCTACAGGAACCTCTGCAAGCTGCTGACGGAAGCCTACCTCACGGGCTTCTATTACCGGCCGCGGATCGACAAGGAGCTCCTGGCCGCCCATAGCGAGGGCCTCATCGGCCTGTCGGCCTGCCTCAAGGGCGAGGTCGCCTTCTGGCTCGGCCGCGGCCTCCCCGGGAAGGCCGAGGACGCGGCCCGCTCCTACGCCGCCATCTTCGCCCCCGGGGACTTCTACATCGAGCTCATGGACCACGGCCTGCCCGAGCAGAAGGCCGTCAATCCCCAGCTCGTGGCCGTGGCCCGGAAGCTCGAGCTGCCCCTGGTGGCCACCAACGACATCCACTTCGCCCGCCGCGACGACGCCGAGAGCCAGGACGTCCTGGTCTGCATCCAGACGAACCGCAAGATCTCCGACCCCGACCGGATGAAGTTCTCGACCGACCAGTTCTACTTCAAGACGGCCGGCGAGATGGCCGCCCTGTTCCCGGACACGCCCGAGGCCATCGAGAACACCGGCCGGATCGCCGCCCGCTGCGGCTTCGACTTCCCGGCCAAGACCTACCAACTGCCCGTCTTCACTCCGCCCGACGGCAAGTCCCTGAGCGAGTACTTCGAGGAAGTGGCCTGGGCGGGCTTCCGGACCCGCATGGAGCAGCACGGAAGCGGCGGCGCCAGCGGCCAGGGCTCCCATACCCCGGCCGAGTACGAAGAGCGCATGAAGCGGGAGATCGCTCTGGTCAAGAAGATGGGCTTCGAGGGCTACTTCCTCATCGTCTGGGACCTGCTCAATGCGGCCCGGGCGCGGGGCATCCCGGTCGGGCCGGGCCGCGGCTCGGCCGCCGGCAGCCTGCTGGCCCACGCGCTCCGGATCACCGAGATCGACCCGCTCGAGTACGACCTCCTGTTCGAGCGCTTCCTCAACCCCGAGCGCATCAGCCTGCCCGACATCGACATGGACTTCTGCGCCCGCCGGCGCCAGGAGATGATCGAGTACGTGACGCAGAAGTACGGCGCGGAGAACGTCTGCCAGATCATCACCTTCGGCACGATGGCCGCCCGGGGCTCCATCCGCGACGTCGGCCGTGTCCTCGAGGTGCCCCTGCCCGAGGTCGATCGCATCGCCAAGATGATCCCCTTCGCCGTCGACGCGACGATCGCCGACGCGCTCAAGACCGTGCCCGAGCTGCGGGCCCTGCGCGACCGCAACTCCAAGATCGCCCAGCTCCTGTCCATCGCCCAGAAGATCGAGGGCCAGGTCCGCAACCCCTCCATCCACGCCGCCGGCGTCGTCATCACGCCCAGGCCGCTCATCGAGTTCCTGCCGCTCTACCAGTCGACGAAGGGCGAGGTCACGACCCAGTTCGCCATGGGCGACGTCGAGTCCCTGGGCCTGCTGAAGATGGACTTCCTGGGCCTGCGCAACCTGACGGTCATCGACGACGCCCTGGCCCTGATCAAGGCCGAGACGGGCCTGGCCATCGAGATCAACGCCCTGCCGCTCGACGACAAGGCCACCTTCGATCTTTTCCGCTCCGGCAACACGGACGGCGTCTTCCAGTTCGAGAGCCCGGGCATGAAGGACCTGCTGCGCCGCTTCGGGCCGACCGAGTTCCGGGACCTCATCGCCCTCAACGCCCTGTACCGGCCCGGCCCGCTCAAGAGCGGCATGACCGACGAGTCCATCCACCGCCGCAACCACCCCGAGCGGATCGCCTACGAAGTGCCGGAGCTCGAGCCCGTCCTCCGCGAGACGCGCGGCATCATCGTCTACCAGGAACAGGTCATGCGCATCGCCACCGACCTGGCCGGCTTCACTTTGGGCGGGGCCGACCTGCTGCGCAAGGCCATGGGCAAGAAGGACAAGGAGACGATGAAGGCCCAGAAGCAGAAGTTCGTGCAGGGGGCCAGGAAGAAGGGCGTCGCGGCCTCGAAGGCCGACAAGATCTTCGAGCAGATCAAGGAGTTCGCCGAGTACGGCTTCAACAAGTCCCACGCCGCCGTCTACGCCCTGGTGGCCTTCCAGACGGCCTGGCTCAAGGCCCACTACCCCATCCACTACCTGGCCGCCCTGCTGACCTCCGAGGCCGAGCGCGGGGCCACGCCGCAGGTCGTCAAGTACATCGGCGAGTGCCACGAGATGGGCATCAAGGTCCTGCCGCCTGACATCAACAGGAGCGAGTTCCGCTTCACCGTCGAGGACGGCAACATCCGCTTCGGGCTGGCCGCCGTCAAGGGCATCGGCCAGGCGGCCGTCGAGGAGATCGTGGCCGCCCGCAAGAAGGCCGGCCGCTTCGCCTCGCCCTTCGACCTCTTCCTCGAGTACGACACCAAGGTCCTTAACCGCAAGGCCGTCGAATGCCTGATCAAGGCCGGGGCCTTCGATTCGCTCGGCTGGAAGCGCTCGCAGTGCTACCACATGCTCGACCGGATGATCGAGTTCGGCCACGAGGTCCAGAGGGCCCAGGCCGCCAAGCAGACCTCGCTCTTCGGCCCGGGCCTCGTCGAGCCGCCGCCCATCCCCCAGGAAGTTCAGGAGATGCGGGAGTGGGACGAGTCCCACGTCCTGTCCTACGAGATGGACGCCCTGGGGCTCTACGTCACCGGCCATCCCCTGGCCCGCTACAAGGACCGGCTGCGCAAGCTCGTCTCGCACCTCATCGAGGAGCTCGACAGCGAGCGGGACTTCGACAAGGACGTCCGCCTGGCCGGCATCATCGGCTCGCTCAAGCCGCTGAAGACGAAGAAGGACGAGCGCATGGCCGCCTTCGTCCTCGAGGACCTGACCGGCCGGATCGAGGCCGTGGCCTTCCCCGACTGCTTCGCCCGGTTCGGACAGTACCTGCGCGAGGGCCAGCTCGTCTGGATCAAGGGCCGCTACATGGGCGAGGAGGAGAACCGCCGCGTCAGCCTGAGCCAGGCCATGCCCCTGGCCGAGGCCTTCGAGAAGCAGGCCAAGCGGGTGGTCGTGCGCATCTTCCTGCCCGGACTCGAGGAAGCCACCATCGCCGAGCTCAAGACCGTCCTCGACGGCTACGAGGGACGCTGCCCGGTCGAGTTCGAGCTGGAGACGCCCCATTCCTACCGGGTCGTGACCCAGAGCGTCGAGGTCCAGAGCGTCACCCCGTCGGAGGAGCTGATCAGGAAGATCGAGTCCCTCCTCGGCGAGAATTCGGTCACGGTGGAATACTGATCTCCGGCCTTCCGGCGGATTGACACCCCAGGCCAAAACGGGTACAGTAAACTGACTGTTTTGTTGATTTTCTGAGGATCGACGTGCCCTACAAGATTATCGTGGCCGACCCCAGCCCCTCGGTCCAGAAGGCGGCCCCGCTCGTCTTCCCCGAGCCGGAGTTCCGGGTCTATGTCTTCGACGACGGGGCCTCGCTCCTCGAAGCCGTGGCCGAGATCGGGCCGGACGCGCTGATCGTCAGCCTGACGCTGCCCGGCCGCGAGGGCTACGACGTGGCCCGGACCCTGCGCAGCCGCAAGGAGCTGGCCTCGACGCCGCTCATCGGCCTGCGGGGGTCGTTCGAGGGCCTCGACGGCGACCGGACGGCGCCGGCGGAATATGACGAGGTCCTGGCCAAGCCCTTCGACTCGGAGCGGCTGGCGGCGGCCGTTCGCGAGCTCATCGCCCGCAAGACGGGGCCGGCCTCGCTCCCCGAGGAGCCCGTCTGGCGTGGCGGCAAGCCCGCCCCAGGGGCGGCGCCCCAGGCCTTGCCCTCCAAGGAGGCCGCTCCGGCGGCCGACGTCCGGGCCCTGGTCCGGGAGGAGGTCGGCGGCATGGAGCACGAGATCGAGAAGCGCGTCAGGGCCCGCGTCCTGGCCGACCTGAAAGAATGGATGTCCAAGTCATGAGCACCAAAGAAGAACTGGCCAAAGCCTACGACCCCAAGCCCGTCGAGGAGAAATGGGGCAAGTTCTGGATCGACGAGGGCCTCTATGTCGCCGACGCCAAGTCGGACAAGCCCAAGTTCTCCATGGTCCTGCCGCCGGCCAACGTCACCGGCATCCTCCACATGGGCCACGCCCTCTGCTTCACCCTGCCCGACATCATCACCCGCTGGAAGCGGATGCGGGGCTACAACTGCCTCTGGCTGCCGGGGACCGACCACGCCTCGATCGCCGTCCACAACGTCATCGAGAAGAAGCTGGCCGCCGAGGGCAAGACCCGGGAGACGGTCGGCCGGGAGGAGTTCCTCCGCGTCGCCTGGGAGTGGAAGCGCAAGTACGCCGGCGTCATCACCAGCCAGCTCAGGAAGCTCGGCCTGTCGCTCGACTGGTCGCGCGAGCGCTTCACCATGGACGAGGGGTTCAGCCGGGCCGTCAACCAGGTCTTCGTCTCGCTCTACGACGAGGGCCTGATCTACCGCGATTACTTCCTGGTCAACCGCTGCCCGCGCTGCCGGACCGTGCTCTCGGACATCGAGATCGAGCACAAGGACCTGCACGGCAAGCTCTGGCACATCCGCTACCGGGTCGAGGGCTCGGACGAGTCCGTCGTCGTGGCCACGACCCGGCCCGAGACGATGCTCGGCGACACGGCCCTGGCCGTCCACCCGGACGACGAGCGCTACGCGCACCTCCACGGCAAGCGGGTCATCCTGCCCCTCCAGGAACGGCCCATCCCGGTCATCACCGACGAGCGGGTCGAGCGCGAGTTCGGCACCGGCGCGGTCAAGGTCACGCCGGCCCACGACCCCGTCGACTTCGAGCTCGGCAAGAAGCACGGCCTGGAGCAGATCATCGTCATCGACGGCGAGGGCCGGATGACCGAGGCCGCCGGGCCGGAGTTCGCCGGGCTCGACCGCTTCGCCGCCCGGGCCAAGGTCGTCGAGGCGCTGCAGGCCGGGGGGCTCCTGGTCAAGATCGAGGACCACGACCACGCCGTCGGCCACTGCTACCGCTGTCACAGCGTCATCGAGCCGCACCTGTCGTGGCAGTGGTTCGTCCGCATCAAGACGCTGGCCGACGAGGCCATCCGGGTCGTCGAGGACGGCTCGATCGAGTTCGTCCCGCCGAACTGGTCCAAGACCTACTTCGAGTGGATGTACAACATCCACGACTGGTGCATCTCCCGCCAGCTCTGGTGGGGCCACCGTATCCCGGCCTGGTACTGCCGGGACTGCGGCCGGGTCCACGTGGCCATGGAGGCCCCGGCCCGCTGCGCCGGGTGCGGCGGCCCGCTCGTTCAGGACGAGGACGTCCTCGACACCTGGTTCTCCTCGGCCCTGTGGCCGTTCGGCACGCTCGGCTGGCCCGAAGAGACCGAGGACCTCAAGACCTTCTACCCGACCGACCTGATGTCCACCGGCTTCGACATCATCTTCTTCTGGGTGGCCCGCATGATCATGATGGGCCTCAAGTTCCGGGGGCAGATCCCCTTCCGCCAGGTCTTCATCAACGGCCTGGTCCGCGACCTCAAGCGGCGCAAGATGAGCAAGTCGGAAGGCAACATCATCGATCCGCTGGAGATGATCGACAAGTACGGCACCGACGCCCTGCGCTTCACCCTGGCCGCCCTGGCCGTGCCGGGCATGGACCTGGCCCTGTCCGAGGAGCGCATGGCCGGCTACCAGGCCTTCGCCAACAAGATCTGGAACGCTTCGCGCTTCGTCCTGATGAACCTCGAGGACGGGCGGCCGGCGGCCCCCGCGGCGCCCCAGGCCGGCCTGTCGCTGGCCGACCGCTGGATCCGCAGCCGCCTGGCCGCGGTCACGGCCGCCCTGAACGAGAGCCTGGACCGGTACAAGTTCTACGAGGCGGCGGACATCGTCTATCACTTCGTCTGGCACGAGTTCTGCGACTGGTACATCGAGTTCGCCAAGGTCGGCCTGCGCGAAGGGAGCGCCGCGACCGAGGCCGTGCTGGCCGACGCCCTCGACCGCATCCTGCGGCTGCTGCACCCGTTCATGCCCTTCATCACCGAGGAGATCTGGCAGCACCTGCCCGGGGCGGGCAAGTCCATCTCCGTCGCGCCGTTCCCCGCGGCCGAGCCCGGCTGGGCGGATGCCGCGGCCGAGAAGACCATGGCCCTGGTCCAGGCGGTCATCGTCGAAACCCGGACCGTCCGGGCCGGTAACCGGATCGCGCCCAAGGACAAGCTCCGGCTGATCGTCAAGAGCGCCGGGCCTGAGGAGACGGCGGCCCTGCAGGCCCAGGCCGCGCTGGTCAAGACCCTGGCCGGCCTGGAGAGCCTCGAGTTCGCCGCCGTCCTGCCCGAAGGCGAGGGCCTGCTCAAGGGCGTGGCCGGTCCGTTCGAGATCGGCGTCGTCCCCCCCCGACCTGCCGACGCCGGCAAGGAGCGGGAACGGCTGCAGAAGGACCTGGCCAAGGCGGCCGCCGAGATCGAGAAGATCGAGCGCAAGCTGGCCAACGCCGATTTCGTGGCCAAAGCCCCGGCCGAGGTCGTGGCCGAGAACCGGGCCCGGCTCGAGGATCTCCGGACGCGGCGGGACAAGCTCGGCCGGAACCTGGCCGCGCTGGGCGACTGAGCCCGGAACGGGAGCCATGCCTGCCGGCGCCGCGGTCCATCGCTTCGAGAGCCTTCCCTCGACCAACGACGCCGCCCGGGCCCTGGCCCTGGAAGGGGCGGCCCACGGCACGGCGGTCCTGGCCCGGGAGCAGACGCGGGGGCGCGGCACCAAGGGACGGAGCTGGCATTCGGCGGCCGGGCTGGGCCTCTACGCGTCGTTCGTCCTGCGCGGTCCCGGCGGCGGGCCCGTGCCGGCCCCCCATCTCGTTCCCCTGGCGGCGGGCCTGGCCGCCTCCGACGCCGTCCTGGAAGCGGCGGCCGTCGCCACCGCCCTCAAGTGGCCGAACGACGTCATGTTCGGCGGCCGCAAGCTCGGCGGCGTCCTGTCCGAGGCCGTGACCGGGGCGCCGGGCGGCGACTTCGTCGTCGTCGGCGTCGGCCTCAACGTCAACCACGAAGCCGCGGACCTGGCCGGCGAGCTCCGGGATTCGGCCGCCTCGATCCGGCTGGCCTGCGGCCGGGCCGTGGCCGTCGAGGCCGTCTTCGAGTCCCTTTGCCGGGCCCTCGACCGCTGGTATAATGTCCTCACCCGGGGAAACAAGGAAGCGGTCGTCAGGGCCTTCGAGGCCCGTCCGGCCTTTCCCCGGGGCGCGGCCGTGCGGGTCGAGACGGCCGGCGGGACGTTCGACGCGGAATACCGCGGGCTCGACGCCGAGGGCCGGCTCCTGGTCGCCCGCCCAGGCGCGGGAACGGTCGCCCTCGACGCCGTGCTGAAGCTCGACGGGACATCCCGAGGAGGCGGGCCATGCTGATGGCATTCGATATCGGCAACACGACCATCGCCGTCGGCCTCTTCCGCGGCCGCAAGCTCGTCCGGAGCTGGAAGCTGAAGACCGACAGCGACCGGACGTCCGACGAGTACGGCCTGCTCATCAACGGCCTGCTCCGGTCCGCCGGCTCGGCGGCCGGCAAGGTCGACGCGGCCGTCATCTCCAGCGTCGTGCCGCCGCTGACGCCGGTCATCGAAGAGGTCTGCCGGACGTCGTTCGGCGTCGAGGCCGGCGTGGTCGGGCCGGGCCTCAAGACGGGCATGCCCATCCTCTACGAGAATCCGCTCGAGGTCGGGGCCGACCGCATCACCGCGTCCATCGCCGCCTTCGAGAAGTACGGCGGCCCGGTCATCGTCCTCGACTTCGGCACGGCCACGACGTTCGACTCCGTCTCGGCCAAGGGCGAATACCTGGGCGGGGCCATCGCCCCGGGCGTCCGCATCTCAGCCGAGGCCCTCTATCTCAAGACGGCCAAGCTGCCGCGCATCGAGATCCGCAAGCCCAAACGGGCCGTCGGGCGGACGACCGTGGCCAGCATGCAATCGGGGCTCTACTTCGGCTACATCGGCATGGTCAGCCGGATCATCGGCGAGATCCGCCGGGAGATCGGTCCGCAGGCCCGGGTCGTGGCCACGGGCGGCTTCGGCGGCCAGATCGCCTCCGAGCTGGCCGAGATCGAGGCCTACGAGCCGGATCTCGTCCTCGAGGGCCTCCGGATCATCCACGAGCGAACGAGCGGCGTCCGGGCCTAGCCCGGGACCCGCGGACGGCTATGGACGACGCGAGCGCGCAGAGCGGCTACTACCGGGAGATCGCCCGGGCCTTCCTTGGCCGCCGCGGCGGATCGCTGCTCCTTTCGCCCCGGGACCAGGCCGCCATCGCCGCCTGGGAGGCCGACCGCATCCCGCTCCGGACCGTGCTCGAAGGCCTGGCCCGGACCTTCGACGATCTCCGGGCCCGGGGCCGGTCCGCGCGCCAGATCTCCCTGGCCTTCTGCGACCGCCAAGTCCGGGCCGCCTTCGCCCAGCACCGGGACCGGGCGGCCGGCCGCCACAAGCCCGCGTCCGCCGGCGCCGGCCGGCCGGGCAAGCGGGACCAGGCCCGCCGCGAGATCGGCCAGGCCCTGGCGGCCCTGCCGGGCGGCGAGGCGGCGCTGGCGGACCTCCTGCGCCGGGCCCTCGGCGTCCTGGAGGCGGAAAAGCCCGACGGGGAGGCCCTCGATCACATCGAGGCCGCCATCGAGGAGGCCCTCTGGGCCGCGACCACGGCCGCCGAAAGGGCCGCCGCCGAAGCCGAGGCGCGGCCGGCCGGCCGGGGCCGGACAGCCGCCGACCGGGCCGAGGAGGTCCGGCGCCGGGCCGTCATGACCGCCCGGGCCCGCCGGCGCGTGCCCCACGTCTCGCTCCATTTCTACTGAATCGAGAAGATCCCCATGTCCACCGTCAAGACGCTCAACCTGCTCAAGAAGCACTCGGAAGGCCTGGACCTCGATCAGATCGTCCACGAGCTGGGCCTGAAGCGCCGCGACCGGACCAAGGTCCTGGCCGGGCTGCGCGAGCTCGAGGCCCGGGGGACGGTCTGCGCCCGGCGCGGCCGTTACCGGCTGGCCGACAAGGCCGGGATCGTCCGGGGCCGTTTCGTCACGGCCCGGCCGGGCTTCGGTTTCGTCACGCCCGACGGCGGCGGGGCGGACATCTTCGTCCCGGCCCGGGAGGCGCGCGGCGCCCTGCCCGGCGACGTGGTCGCCGTCGTCGTCAACGAGCGGGGCAAGTTCGGCAAGCCCGAGGGCCGCATCGAGCGCATCGTCCGCAAGGGCCGGACCGGCCTCCTCGGCCTCTATGTCGAACGGCAAGGCGCGCCCTTCCTCCAGCCCTTCGACTCGCCGGACACGGACGACATCCCGCTCAAGGGGCGAGGCAAGCTCAAGGCCGAGCCCGGCATGATCGTCGAGGCCGACCGGGTGACCCGGGCCCTGACCCGGGTCTTTGGCCGGCCCGAGGATCCGGGCGTGGACGCCCGGGTGGTCATCGACCGCTACGGCCTGCGGAGCGAATTCCCGGCGGACGTCCAGGCGGAGGCCGGGGCCATCCCCGACCTGCCGGTGGAGCCCGGCCTCGACGGCCGGCGGGACTTCCGCGGCTGGACGACCGTGACCATCGACGGCGAGACGGCCCAGGACTTCGACGACGCGGTCAGCATCCGCCGGCTGGACGACGGCGGCTGGCTCCTCGGCGTCCATATCGCCGACGTCTCCCATTACGTCCGGCCCGGGAGCGCCCTCGACCGCGAGGCCTTCGAGCGGGGGACGAGCGTCTACTTCCCCGGCCTGACCCTGCCGATGCTGCCCGAGCGGCTGTCGAACGGGCTCTGCAGCCTGCGGCCCCGCGAGAACCGGCTGACGGTCTCGGCCGTTCTCGACATCGACCGGGAGGGCCGGGTCCGCAAGGCCGAGTTCGGGCCCTCGATCATCCGCACGGCCCACCGCCTGACCTACACCTCGGTGTTCGCCGTCTTCGAGGGCGACGCCGGCGAGAGGCAGCGCTACGCCGACGTCGTGCCCGACCTCCTGGCCATGCGCGACCTGGCCGCCGTCCTGCGGACCCGCCGCCTGGGCGAGGGCAGCCTGGACTTCGACCTGGTCGAACCCGAGCTCATCACCGAGGGCGGCAAGCTCCTGGCCGTGGCCGCCGCCGAGAGGAACGAGGCCCATAGGCTGATCGAGGAGCTCATGGTCGCCGCCAACGTGGCCGTGGCCGCCGCCTTCACGGCCAGGAAGATGCCCTCGATCTACCGCGTCCACCCGGCCCCGGACGTCGGCGACCTGGAGAAGCTCCGCGACGTCCTGCTGCGCTTCGGGGTGGCCCTGCCGGATCCGGCCAAGGTCCGGTCCCGGGACCTGCAGCGCGTGCTCGACAGGGCCAAGAGCCTGCCGGGGGAGAAGTTCATCGGCCGCCAGGTCCTGCGGGCCCTGAAGCTGGCCGTCTATTCGCCGAAGAACGTCGGCCACTACGGCCTGGCCAAGGCCGACTACACCCATTTCACCTCGCCCATCCGCCGCTATCCCGACCTGGTCGTCCACCGTCTGCTCAAGACCCTGCTCAGCCGCGAGACGCCGCCGGCGCTCGACCTCGAGGGCATCGCCGCCGCGTCGTCCGAGCGGGAGCGCAACGCCGCCGAGGCCGAGCAGTCGCTGGTCGAATGGCGCATCCTGCGCTTTCTCAAGGAGCGCCTGGGCGACGAGTTCGACGGCACCGTCGTCGACGTCATCAAGGCCGGTTTGCTCGTCGAGCTCGACGATTACTTCGTTTCCGGCCTGCTGCCTTTCGGCGCGCTCGGCGGCGCCTGCGAGCCCCGGCCGGCCGGCCGCCGCCTGCGGCCGAAGAAGAAGCGGCCCCGGCTGGAGCTCGGCGACGCCGTCCGGGTGGCGCTCGTTTCCTGCGACCCGGCCCTGCGGCGCATCGGCTTCGTCCCGGCCGGGGACGCGAAGGAGGACCGTTCTTGAAAGCCCCCGCGTTCGACGCCGTTCTCGACTTCCCGCTGGCCGCCTGCGGGCCGGACTTCCGGGCCGAGGTCCTGTTCCTGGGCGGCTCGGCCGGGGCCCGGATCCTGGACTACGCTGTCCCCGGGCGGAAGAAGGCCCCGTTCGTCAGGGTCCTGACGGACCGCCCGGCGGAGGTCCGCTGGGCCGACCCGTTCGAGGTCCGGACGGCCGGGGGCGAAGTCCTCGGCCGGGGCAAGTGCCTGTTCCCGGCGCCGCAGACCTCCCAGGAGCTGAAGGTCGCCAAACGGAAGGCCCTGCTGGCCCGGCTCGAGCTCGGCGAGAAGGATATGATCATGGCCCTGGCCGAGCACGGCGGCCTGAGCGGCCTGAACGGCGAGGACCTGGACCGCTTCGCCCGCCTGTCCCAGTCCCGGCTCGAGGAGCTGGCCCGGGCGCTCGAGTCGGAGGGCCGCCTCCGCATCCTCGGATTCGCGCCGCTGCGCCTGATCTCGCAGGCCGCCCTCGATTTCCTCCGCGGCCGGATCGTCTCCTTCCTGGGCCAGTATCACAAGAAGCATCCCGGCCAGAAGGGCGCGCCGCTGGAGACGCTCGAAAAGCGCTTCGAGGCGCCCCGGACGGTCCTGGTCCTGGCCCTGCGCCTGCTGGCCAAGGAGGGCCGGGCGGTCGAGGAGGCGGGCGTCGTCCGGCTGCCCGATTTCAGCGTGCCGGTCTCGGCCGCCGACGAGGCCGTGCTGGCCGAGCTCGAGGGCCTGGTCCGCCGCGGCGAGATGGGCACGGTGACCGGCGACGACGTCCGGGCCAAGCTCGGCCTCTCGCCGGCCCGGCTTCAGGCCCTGCTGGGCATCCTGGCCGAGCGCCGGAAGATCGTCGAGGGTTTCGACGGCTTCATCCTCCACCAGAGCTGGCTCGACGAGATCATTGCCAAGCTCCGGGCTTCGGGCCGGCGCGAGCTGACCGTGGCCGACTTCAAGGCCATGACCGGCCTGACGCGCAAGTACAGCATCCCGCTGCTGGAGCTGCTGGACAGCATGGGCGTCACCCGCCGAAAGGGATCCGTGCGGGATATCTTGAAATAGAACGGCCAAGAGGCCGGATCTTTGTTCGAGCCTGACGGGTATGCCCCGAAGGCCGCGCGGGCGCTCGGGCGCTGAGCGAGGCGCCTAACGTCCAACTCTTAAAGGCACTCTGGCGCTAGCGACTTGCCCCTTGATCCTGCTGCCGACGTGGACATAAAGAATGTACTCGCCGGGAGGGACTCCATCGAGGGAGAGGCGGAACATCTGGACACTGAGATCCCCCGATTTGATCGATCCCTCCGGTACGGCCGGCCTATCCAGGTTCTCGCCCGTCCCCAAATTTACCAGGTTCGCCTTGAAGCTGAGGTCGGATTGGCTGAAGCCCCGCGCCGAGTAAGGCAGGATGACCTTGATCTTTCCAGCTTCAACGGGTTCGTCTCCGATAACAGGCGAGAACTCCGCGGCATCATAGCCATAGAGAGCCCGCCAAGAGGGTGTCTCCGCAGACCCCTTGGCCACTCCTTCCAGAAGGAAAAGCCCTCCGCCCTCGACGAGGAGCATCGGAGAAAAAACGGAAATGGACTGTCCGCCCGATGGGCCGGAAAAGGCGGTGGTTGATGCGATCGCGCTCTGCCCCGTCTGCAGGTCACGGACCACGATCCGGCACTTGGTCGCTCCCTGGCGGGCCGACGCGACGGCGCTGAACAGGACATCCGTCCCGCGGTAATCCGCGACCGGCACCGCGACACGCTGAAGGCTCAGGAGTGAGTCCCGGGCATCAAAGAAAAGGGCGACGATCTCAACCGTTTGCCCTTGGAGCTGCCGCCATACTTCTTTGGGGACCCGAGCCAAGACTCTGACTTTCGGGCCTTGACCGGCGTCATACGATAGGGCGGATGCCGGCACCGGGATTGGCGCCTGTAATTCCGCCTTTTCGTTCAAAGCGAGGTCGAAGAGGTGAATATTCCTCTCGATCTCGGTGTATTCGCGAAACGGCTTAGGATTGAAATACCCGGGTTGGGTCTTGACTTGGCAGCCCTTCCGCACGACCCCGACCTTGATCTTGTGGAACTGTCCATCCGGCACCGCGGGAATCGCGTAGCCCAGGACATAATAGGCCGCCGTCACGGCCGAAACTTCCTCCAGGTTCTTTTCGTGTGCGGCGATATTGGAGTAGTATTTGCCTCCGGTCTTCCTGGACATGCGGCGAAGGGAGTCCATCCCGGTCGTCTTATCATCTCGGAATATGCCCCCGCTATCGGCCCCCAGCAGCAGCCCTCCCATGGGCCTGTTCTGGGAAACAGCCTCGTCATAGCTGTAGAGCGCCGGCAGCATGGCGGATTCGCGCGTGTCGAACGAATAGACTGGGCAATTCGCGGCGCTGAACTCTCTGAGCATATTTTCCTGGAACGCCCTCAATTCCGAGTTCGGGATATCAAACGTCGATCCGGTGGACTGCTGCGCAGCGCTTTCAACGATGCGGGGATCGGCCGTCACGGCGCGCCGGCCCGAATTGACAAGAGAGCTCGGAACCCCACTCGAAAAGAACAGGATGTTCTTTTCTCCTTGAACCAGGCGAAGCGCGTCGGCGAAGCGCGCCAGGGCCTCGAAATAGCGGCGGGCCTGTTGAGCCGACTCCCGACGCTGCGCCTCCATGTTGGGGACAACGTCGGGATCCTTGAAATTCATATCGGCCGTCATCCAATAGGCCTGCTCGACCTCGTCGGCTCGCCCGACGATCTCTTTGCTCGTTATGGCGGACAGGGCCGCCAGGATCTTGGAATGGTCGGTGGTGAGAAACTCGTGGACCCTCAAGCCCCGTAGCATCGAATAGGAGATGAGTGCGATCTCATCCCCCGGTTGGACCTCCGTTTGGAGGAAACGACGTGCGGCCGTAATGCCGGCGACGACGCCGCGCCCCGTATTGAACGCGAAATCGAACAGGAGGACGAACCTGCGGTTAAGGGCGCGGTTCGGAGCGGCCGATGAGCCGGGCTCCCCGGGCGCCGGAGTGCCCGGGCCCGTGGGCGCGGCTCGTTCGTGTTTCTCGAAGGCCGATATCGTGACCGGGTTCCCGTCATCGGTAATCCAGAAGTCGTCCTTGGTGAGATCGACGATAGGCTCTCCGTTTTTATCGATCACATGGACAGGAACGAGTTTCAGGACCACGGAAATCTCATGCCGCAAGGGGCTTGTCGGCGCTTGCTGAGCAGGCGCGGCAGGCACATGGACGCCGATCTGACCCAGGAGCGTTATTCCAACGATGAGAATCCGTGCGCCGATATCCCTTGTCAACTTCAACCGAACCGGCCTCATTCTTCAGACCTCCTGTCCAGACGGTCGAAGATCGCCCGTGTCCTTGCCACGATGGGGTTAGAACCTACGGAAAGAAGTCAATTATTCACTTTAGATAGAATTGTGGGACCACGCCACGGCCGGAAGGTTCCCATTGAGTAGAGTATAAATATGTGAGAATCGAATAGTCAAGGCCCACCCATAGCCGCGCGGCTAACCGTTGCTAAAAGAAAAAAAATACGATGGGCCTAGGCAGGGGCGTCATCGGCGGACCCTGCAGGGCAAAGCCGGAGCTTAGGGCCTTACAAGCCGGGGAACTCCGCTTATTTTGATTCTTCGCCCTCGGGCTTATTTTCCGGGTTCTCCGCGGGCGCCTCAGGGGCCTCGCCGGGCTCTTCCTCTTCGGGCTTCTTCTTGAGCGCGGTCTTGAGCAGGTCGCCGAAGATGCCGAACGACGGCTTAGCCTCGACCTTCTTCGGCGCGGGCTTGATCTCGTCTTTCTTCTCCCGGACCCGCTGCTGCTCGGGGGTCTCTTCCTCTTTTTCCTTGACCGCGGCCAGGGCGTCCCGCTCGGACTCTTCCTCGGCGATCTTCTCTTCGATGACCCGGCGCTCGCTCTTCTTGGGCCGGGGGCCCTTGTCGCTGCCGCCCTCCTTGGGCTTCCGCTTCTTGAATTCCTTGCCCTTCTTCGGAGCGGCGGCGCCGGGCGCGGGCGGGGCCGCGGGGGGCGCGGCCGGTTCGGCCGGCGGCGCGGCCTCCGGCTCGAAGCCCGTGTCGGGCTCGTAGCCGCCCATCTCCTCGGCCACGGCCTCGAGCGCCGCCTCTTCGGGCGTGTAGGCCTCGGGGGCGGCTTCTTCCTCGAAAGCCCCGGCATAGGCGCCCTCGCCGGCTTCCTCTTCCTCGATGAACGGCTCGCGGTAGGTGAAGACGCCCTTCTTCTTGTCGGACTTGGTGAACTCGGGCGAATTGACGAGGACGTACTCGACGTCCTCCTGGGTCGTCTGGCGGACCAAGTCGATCAGGTGGTAGGCCCGGAGGAAGTGCAGGGAATGGGCCGACGTCGACAGGACCGGATCGCGGAAGATGGTCACGACCAGGTCGCGCAGGTTGAAGCCCTCGCGGGTGTCCGTCAGGGGCAGCAGGAGGCCGAGTGTTTCCCGCTCGATGTAGATGATCTTGTTCGGCTCGGCGTAGGTGTAGGCGTCCTCGCCGTTGTCGAGGAAGACGTCCCGCTCGGCGTCGTAGTCGAGCCTGATGACCGACATTTTCTTCTTGGATTTCTTGACCCAGAACTTGAAGGTCGTCGGCCCGGTCCGCTCCAGGGTCAGGCTGGCGCCCTGGGGGATGTTGTACTGGGCGTAGAAGTCCTGGAGGCCGAGGAAGAAGTTCTGCTCCGGGAAGTAGTAGAGGGTGTAGGGCTTGTTCTCCTCGGATTCCGTGAAGGTGTACTCGCGGGCGTGGGCCAGGAGCTTGCCCAGGCTGCGCGGGATCTTGATGCCGCCGGAGGCGATCTCGCGCCAGCTCAGGTAGATCTTGATGGGGAAGTCCTGGACGATGCTCATCTCGGGCTTCTCCAGCTCGTCCATCTCCGGGACCTCGGCCAGCACGGCGGACAAGGCCAGGCCCTCGGGCAGGGCGTTGAGGGTGGCCTTGAGATGCCACTTGCCCCAGCCGGTGTCGGCCAGGAGGATGAAGTCCTTCCTGTGCTTCTTCTCGAGCAGGGCCGCCAGGCTCAGGCAGGTCAGGTCGAAAAGGTCCGACGAGGCCTCCAGCCCGAAGAACCGGCGGACCAGGTCCTCGGTCGAGGCCGAGCGGCCGGTGGCCTGGAAATCGGCCGCGATCTCCTGGACCTTCTCAGCCGGGATGTCGACCCGCTTGGCGGCCAGCTGCCAGAAGTCGTTCCAGGCGAAGACGCGGGCGTCCTTGGCCAGCCGGGCCCGCAGGTTCTTCTCCAGCGTCCGCAGGTCCCGCTCGGTCATCGGCAGCTCGGTCAGCCGGGGGTCGTCGGCCTTGGCCATGATGCCGGCGGTCAGGCCGCGGCCTTCGCAGTTGGACGGCAGGAGGACCTGCGTCCTGGTCTTCTTCATGTAGTCGATGTACTTGCGGAACACGCCGCCGCCGGGGTAATCGACGGCGAGCATGTCGCAGCCGAAGTGCGGCGAGGGGATCTTGGCCACGACCTTGAGGATGACCCGGCCCTCGAAATGCTCGACGGCCTTGCTGCCGACGGTCAGCGGCTCGTTGTATTCCTTCTCGATGAGATCGCCGACCTCGAAGCTGGCATAGGGGTCGTACTTCTTGACGTCCTGGGTCCGCTCGGTCGCCGTCTTGGCGAAGGCCAGCCGGCCGGCTAAATCGTGCGTCGACTGGGGGTGCGGCGTCCGCTCGAGCTCGCGCTCGACGAGGGTCAAGTCCTCGTCGGACACCTCGGTCAGGTTGATCGGTTCAGCGTTCATATCAGTCCTTGTCCCCCATGAGCGCGATGAGGATGGCCTTCTGGGCATGGAGGCGGTTCTCGGCCTCGTCGTAGACGACGGAGTACGGCGCGTCGATGACCTCGTCGGTGACCTCGTCGCCGCGGTGGGCCGGCAGGCAGTGCAGGAACAGGGCGCCCGGCTTGGCTTGGGCCATGAGCTTGGCGTTGACCTGGTAGGGAGCGAAGATGCGGGCCCGGGCCTCCTTCTCCGACTCCTGGCCCATGGAGGCCCAGACGTCGGTGTAGACGGCGTCGGCGCCGGCCACGGCCTCCTCGGGCGAGCTGGTCAGGGTCAGCTCGAAGCCGGTGTCCCGGCCGTCCTGGCGGGCCGCGGCGACGACCTCCGCCTTCGGCTCGTAGCCGGGGGGCGTGGCCACGGCCATCCTGGTGCCGCCGCGGGCGGCCGCCAGCATGAGGCTGTGGCAGACGTTGTTGCCGTCGCCGACGTAGGTCAGCTTGAGGGTGGAAAGGGCGCCCTTGTGCTCCCGCAGGGTCAGGAAGTCGGCCATGGCCTGGCAGGGATGCGAGAGGTCGGTCAGAGCGTTGATGACCGGGATGCGGGCGGCCGCGGCCAGGTCGACCGCGATCTGGTGGCCGAAGGTCCGGATCATGATGCCGTCGACCCAGCGCTCGAGGTTCTTGCCGATGTCGAAGGCGCCCTCGCGGCTGCCCAGGGAGATGTCGGACGGGGCCAGGTAGATGGCCTCGCCGCCCAGCCGGAGCATGCCCGTCTCGAAGGTCATCCGCGTGCGCAGGGACGGCTTCTGGAAGATCATGGCCAGGATCTTGCCCTTGAGGGCCCGGCGATACTTGGCCGGATGTTTCTTGACCTCGGCGGCCTTGTCCAGCATCTGGCCGAACTCGTACACGCTCAAGTCGCGGATGGACAGGAAATCTTTCTGCATCGCGGTTCCTCCTAAGACGCGGCCACGATCCGGGTTCCGGACCGGTTGATCAGGGCGGCCTTGAGATGGGTGTCCTTGGTTATCAGGACCTCGCGGCCGCCCGCCTCGATGTACTCGACGGCGGCCCGGATCTTGGGGCCCATCGACCCCGCCGGGAACTGGCCGTCGGCCAGATGCCGGCGGGCCTCGTCCACGGTCAGGACCGGGGCCTCGCGCTGGCCGGGCTTGCCGTAATCGATATAGACGCGCTCGATGGCGGTCAAAATGATGAACAGGTCGGCTTTGACCTCGCGCGCGAGCAGGCTCGCGGCGTAGTCCTTGTCGATGACGGCCTCGACTCCTTCGAAGAGGCCGTTGCCGTTGATGATGACCGGGATGCCCCCGCCGCCCGCGGCGACGACCAGGCGGCCGGACTCGACGAGCTGGCTGATGATGCCCTTGGGGACGACGTCGATGGGCCGGGGCGAGGGCACGACCTTGCGGTAGCCGCGGCCGGCGTCCTCGACCATGGTCCAGCCCTTTTCCCGGGCCAGCTGCTCGCCCCGGAACTTCGAATAGAACGGGCCGACGGGCTTGGTCGGGTGGGCGAAGGCCGGGTCCTCCCGGTCGACGACGACCTGGGAGACGAGCGAGGCGACCTCCTTGTCGATGGAGCGCCGCCTCAGCTCGTTGACCAGGGCCCGTTCGAGCATGAAGCCCATGCTGCCCTCGGTCATGGCGTCGCAGACGTCGAGCGAGTAGGGCGGGATCTTGTTGGCCGCCTCTTCCATCTGGATGAGGAGGTTCCCGACCTGCGGCCCGTTGCCGTGGACGATGATGAGCTCATAGCCCTTGCGGACGATGTGGACCATGAGCTCGGCCGCCCGGGCGGCGTTGCGCATCTGCTCCGACTGCAGGCCTTTCTGGCTGTCGGGCAGCATGGCGTTGCCGCCGAAGGCGACGAGGGCGATCTTCGGTCTCATCGGTTCTCAGAAATTCTTCAGGACGTCCTTCAGATTCGGGCTGCCGATCTCCTCGAGCTCATAGCCGACGCGGAGGATGGGCTTGGAGACCTTGATGACCCGGGTGATGTCGATGGGCGTGCCGCTGACGACGAGGTCGCAGGGGATCTTCTCGATCGTGGCCGCCAGGTCGCGGCACTGCTTGTCGCCGTAGCCCATGGCCGGCAGGACGTTGTCGAGATGGTTGTATTTCTCGAAGGTCTTCCGGATCGAAGCGACGGCGTAGGGGCGGGGATCGACGATCTCGGCCGCGCCGTACTTCCTGGCCGCGACAATGCCGATGCCGTACTTCATGCCGCCGTGGGTCAGGGTCGGGCCGTCCTCGATGACCAGGACGCGCTTGCCGGCGATGCGGCCGCCGTCCTTGACGATGGCCGGGGAGTTGGCCTTGATGATCTTGGCCTTGGGGTTAACCTTCTTGGCGTTGGCCAGGACGGTGGCGATGCCCTCCGGCGTGGCCGTGTCCATCTTGTTGACGACGATGACCTTGGCCCGGCGGAAATTGGTCTCGCCGGGATAGTAGGAGAGCTCGTGCCCGGCCCGGTGCGGGTCGGCGACGACGATCTCGAGGTCGGACTTGTAGAAGGGGAAGTCGTTGTTGCCGCCGTCCCAGAGGATGACGTCGGCTTCCTTCTCGGCCTGGCGGAGGATGGCCCCGTAGTCGACGCCGGCGTAGACGATGATGCCCTTGTCGATATGGGGTTCGTACTCCTCGCGCTCCTCGATCGTGCATTCGTGCTTGTCGAGGTCGGCGTACGTGGCGAAGCGCTGGACCTTCTGCTTGACCAGGTCGCCGTAGGGCATGGGGTGGCGGATGGCCGCGACCCGGCGGCCCTTGGCCCGGAGGATCTCGGCGACCCGCCGGCTGGTCTGGCTCTTGCCCGAACCCGTCCGGACGGCGCAGACCGAGACGACGGGCTTGCGGCTTTTTATCATGGTGTCGTTGGGGCCGAGCAGGACGAAGTTGGCCCCCGCGGCCTGGACCTGGGCGGCCTTGTTCATGACATACTGGTAAGGCAGGTCGCTGTAGGCCAGGTGGACGTCGTCGACCTTGTAGTCGGCGATGAGCCTGTCCATCTCGGCCTCGGCCTCGATGGGGATGCCTTTAGGATAGAGCTTGCCGGCCAGGGCTGCCGGGTACTTGCGACCCTCGATGTCGGGGATCTGCGTGGCCGTGAAGGCGACGACCCGGTAGTCGGGGTTGTCGCGAAAGTACGTGTTGAAATTGTGGAAGTCGCGCCCGGCGGCGCCGAGGATCAGGACTTTTTTCATGCACATTCTCCTTTCACGGGAAAAACTTCTCCATCCAAAAATGCGGACATCTTCAGTTTTAGAAAAAACGAATCCTAAGTATAGCCGAGATAAGGTTTTAAATCAATATAAGGAGGCGCCATCTCCGGCCGGGCGCCGGAGGGCCTCCCGCCCGGGGGGGCGCCCCTCCAAAAGGCGCTTTTATCCGGGCTTCCGGGCCGGCGTGATCTTCCGGCCGGGCGAGGGCCGGCCGACCCCTCCCTGGACCCGGGGCGGGGACGGCGGCCGGCGGGGCTGTTTCCAGGCGGGTTTCTGGCGGCGGTTGACGGGATGCGGCATGGCGGTCCTCTAGAGGGTGACGATCTCGGCCGTCCGTCCGGCCGGGTCGAGAAGGGCGACGGTGCTCTTCCCCCGGAGCCAGCCCCCGGTCTCGCCGGGGTTGACCACGAGAACGCCGTCCCGGCTCTCGACCAGGGCCCGGTGGCTATGGCCGAAGACGACGATGTCGCCGGCCTTCCGGGCGGCCAGGAGCGCGCCGGCCGAGTCCAGGTGGCAGACGACGAAGCGCAGGCCGGCGTGGACGAAGGCCAGCGGCGCGTCCCCGATCTCGCCGATCCCCTGGAAGGCCCGGGCCAGGCCGGCCCGCTCCCCGTCACAGTTGCCGTAGACGGCCTTGACGGGGGCTTTCAGGTTCCGCAGCTCCTCGACGGCGAAGGGGGCCACGAAATCCCCGGCGTGGATGACCAGGTCGCACCCGGCGTCGTTGAACAGGCGGACCGCCTCCCGGACCCGGGTCAGGTTGTCGTGCGAGTCGGACAGGATGCCGATCATGGCTTCGGCCCGATTATACCAGGAATCGCGATTCCCGCCGCCGCCGGCCCCTTTTTTTGGTACTCCGGCCAGGGCGGCCGCGCGGAATATTGACAGTTACCCCCGATTTGCTTAATATAGAACGGCTTTAGAGAACGGCTGTTAGGCGCGTAGCTCAGTGGGAGAGCGCTTCCCTGACACGGAAGAGGCCGTGGGTTCAATCCCCTCCGCGCCTACCACGATCACCCGCCCTCTCGAGGGACTGCACACGAGGATGAACGAGAAGACACATATTCCGATCGAGGTCCTGCGCCACAGCGCGGCGCACCTCCTGGCCCAGGCTGTTCTCGAGCTCTATCCCGAGACCAAGACCGGCATCGGCCCGGCCGTCGAGACCGGTTTCTATTACGACTTTCTCCGCGACACCCCCTTCACCCCCGAGGATCTCGAGGCCATCGAGGCCCGGATGAAGGAGATCGCCCGGCGCGCGATCCCGGTCGAGCGGCTCGTCCTGGCCAAGGACGAAGCGGTCAGGATGTTCGAGGAGCGGCGGCAGCCGCTCAAGGTCGAGCTCATCCGGGAGAAGGGCGACGCCCAGGTGACCGTCTACCGCCAGGGCGATTTCGCCGACTTCTGCCTGGGCCCCCATGTCCCCTCGACCGGCCTGCTGCAGAACGTCAAGCTCCTCTCCGTCTCCGGCGCCTACTGGAAGGGCGACGAGAAGGGCCCGCAGATGCAGCGCATCTACGGCGCGGTCTTCCCGACCGCCCGGGAGCTGGAAGACCATCTGCGCCTGCTCGAGGAAGCCAAGAAGCGCGACCACCGCCGCCTGGGCGCCGAGCTGGACCTCTTCAGCACCAACGAGGTCCTCGGGGCCGGGCTCATCCTCTGGCACCCCAAGGGGGCCCGGATCCGCGCGGTCATCGAGCAGCACTGGCGCGAGCGCCATTGGGCCGGCGGCTACGACATCCTCTACACCCCGCATATCGGGCGGGCCACCCTCTGGGAGACCTCGGGCCACCTCGGCTTCTACAAGGACAGCATGTACTCGCCGATGGACATCGACGAGCAGCCCTACTACATCAAGCCGATGAACTGCCCGTTCCACATCCAGATCTACAAGTCCCGGATGCGCTCCTACCGGGACCTGCCCCTGCGCTGGGCCGAGCTCGGCACCGTCTACCGCTACGAGCGCAGCGGCACCCTGCACGGCCTGCTCCGCGTCCGCGGCTTCACCCAGGACGACGCCCACATCATCTGCACGCCCGAACAGATCGAGGACGAGATCCTGCGGGTCCTCGACTTCTCCGTCTCCATCCTGGCCGACTTCGGCTTCACCGACAACAAGATCGAGCTCTCGGTCCGCGACCCGAAGAACCTGGGCAAGTACGCCGGCTCGGACGCCATGTGGCGCCAGGCCGAGGCTTCGCTCGTCAAGGCCCTGGAGTCCCGAGGCTACCCCTACGAGCGGATGGAGGGCGAGGCCGTCTTCTACGGCCCCAAGATCGACATCAAGATCAAGGACGCCATCGGCCGCCTCTGGCAGTGCACGACCATCCAGTTCGACTTCAACATGTCCGAGCGCTTCGGCATGACCTACATCGGCGAGGACGGCCAGGAGCACCGGCCCTACATGGTCCACCGGGCCCTGCTCGGCTCGCTCGAACGCTTCTTCGGCGTCCTCGTCGAGCATTACTACGGGAGCTTCCCCCTCTGGCTGGCCCCCGTCCAGGCCGTCATCCTGCCGATCGCCGAGCGCCACGAGGCCTACGCCAAGGCCCTCGACGAGCGGCTCCGGGCCGCCGGGCTGCGCTCGGCGGTCGATCTCGGCCGGGAGAAGGTCGGCAAGAAGATCCGCGAGGCGGAGACCCAGAAAGTGCCGCTCATCCTGGTCGTCGGCGACAAGGAGGTCGAGCACGGCTCGGCCGCCCTGCGCGTCCACGGCCAGGGGGACAAGGGCGAGATCGACGCGGCCCGCTTCCTCGACCGGGCCCTCGAGCTCGTCCGGCAGAAAAGCCTGACCGTGAATTTCTAGAGGAGGACCACCCATTTTCAAGAGACACGGTTTCTATCCCGCGGTCGCCAAGGCCAAGCCCCACCGGACGAACGAGATGATCCTCGCCCGCGAGGTGCGGGTCATCGACGAGAACCGGCAGGCCCTGGGCGTCCTGCCCACGGCCCAGGCCGTCCAGATGGCCCGGGACCGCGGCCTCGACCTCGTCGAGATCGCGCCGTCGGCCGATCCGCCGGTCTGCAAGATCACGGATTACGGCAAGTTCCTGTACGAAGAGCACAAGAAGGACCACGAGGCCAAGAAGCACCAGAAGCAGATCCAGATCAAGGAGATCAAGTTCCGCCCCAAGATAAGCGTCCACGACTACGACTTCAAGATGAAGCACGTCAAGCGCTTCCTCGGGGAAGGCAACAAGGTCAAGATCACGGTCATGCTGCGCGGCCGCGAGAAGCAGAAGCCGGAGCTCGGGCAGCAGGTCCTGGACCGGGTCCTCGGCGACGTCAAGGACATGGCCGTCCAGGACGGCTCGGCCCGGAAGATGGACTGGGCCGTGTCGGCCCTGCTGGTCCCCACCAAAGTAGGAGGAAAAGATGCCAAAGTTAAAAACCCACAAGGGAGCGCAAAAGAGGTTCAAGGTCACGGCCAAGAAAAAGCTCCTGCACGCCCAGGCGAATAGGAAGCACATCCTGACCAAGAAGGCCTCCAAGCGCAAACGCCACCTCGGGAAAGCGTCGGAGGCCAGCGCGGCCGACCGCAAGGCCCTCAAGACCATGCTCCCGTACGACCTGTGATCGTCTTCGAGAACTAGGAGATCCCCATGCCACGCGTCAAACGCAGCACCAACCGGCGCGACCGCCGGAGGAAGGTCCTGGCCCGGGCCAAGGGCTACTTCGGCGCCAAGAGCCGCAACTACCGGACCGCCAAGGAAGCGGTCGAGAAATCACTGCTCTACGCCTACCGCGACCGGCGGGCCAAAAAGCGCGACTTCCGCAGCCTCTGGATCGTCCGCATCAAGGCCGGGGCCGTGGCCAACGGCACGTCCTACAGCCGTTTCATGAGCGGCCTGAAGACCCTCGGCGTGGCCCTGGACCGCAAGGTCCTGGCCGACCTGGCTGTCCATGCCCCCGAGACGTTCGCCCACCTGGTCCGGATGACGAAGACCCCGGCGGCCTAGCATCCTGCCGCCGATGGCCACGCTGAAGGACCGGATCGAAGAGGTCCGGAAGGCGTTCGAGGAGGCCGCGCCGCAGGCGGGCGACGCCAAATCCGTCGAGGAGCTTAGAACCGCCTTCCTGGGCCGCAAGAGGGGCCGGATCATGCTTCTCTTCGAGGAGCTGAAGTCCGCCCCGGCGGAGGAGAAGCGCGAGGCCGGCCGGCTCGTCAACGAGCTCAAGGTGGCCGTCGTCGACCGCCTCCAGGCCCTCGAGAACGGGGCCCTGATGGCCGTCCGCCCGGCCCGGGAGATCGACCTGACCCTGCCCGGCCGCCAGCGCTATGTCGGCCGGCCCCATCCCCTGACCCTGTTCCAGGAGGAGATCGAGCGGATCTTCCTGAGCATGGGCTTCGCCATCGAGGAAGGCCCCGAGATCGAGACCGATTACTACAACTTCGAGGCCCTGAACTTCCCGCCGCACCATCCGGCCCGGGACAAGTGGGACACGCTTTTCATCAAGGGCGACCTGCTGCTGCGGACCCACACCTCGCCCGTCCAGGTCCGGGTCATGGAGCGGACGAAGCCCCCCATCCGCATCATCTGCCCCGGCCGGGTCTTCCGCCGCGAGACGCCCGACCCGACCCACCTGCCGATGTTCCTGCAGGTCGAGGGGCTGGTCGTCGACCAGGGCGTCACCTTCGCCAACCTCAAGGGCACGCTCGAGCACTTCCTGCGGGCCCTCTTCGGCGAGAAGGTCAAGGTCCGCTTCCGGCCCAGTTATTTCCCCTTCACCGAGCCCTCGGCCGAGGTGGACATCGAGTGCCTTGTCTGCTCGGGCCGCGACCCGGACTGCCGCGTCTGCGGCGGCACCGGCTGGAAGGAGATCCTGGGCTCGGGCATGGTCGATCCCCAGGTCCTCAAGAACGTCAACATCGATCCGGAAAAGTACTCGGGCTGGGCCTTCGGCCTGGGCGTCGACCGGACGGCCATGTTCGCCTTCGGCATCCCCGAGATGCGCTACTTCTACGAGAACGACCTGAGGTTCCTCAGGCAATTCGGGGCCAAATGAAGATCAGCCAGGACTGGATCCGCGAATACGTCGCCGTCGACCTGCCCCGCCAGGAGCTCGTCGACAGGCTGACCATGATCGGCTGGGTGCCGGAGACGGTCGAGGAGAAGGACGGCGATCTCATCCTCGACCTCGAGACCTACGCCAACCGACCGGACACCCTCGGCCACCTCGGCGTGGCCCGGGAGCTCGGGGCCCTGCTCCGGCTGCCCCTCCTGGAGAAGGACTGGCCGGTGGCTGAGCTCGACGAGGAGACCGCGGCCGTGGCCGACGTCCAGATCGCGGCCGAAGCCCTCTGCCCCCGCTACTGCGGCCTGGTCGTCCGCGGCGTGCCGGTCGGGCCGTCGCCCGAGTGGATGCGGCGCCGCCTGGAGGCCGTGGGCCTGCGGCCGATCAACAACATCGTCGACGTCTCGAACTACGTCCTCTTCGCCACCGGGCAGCCGCTGCACACCTTCGACTTCGGCCGGATCGGCGGCGGCCGCATCGTCGTCCGCGAGGCCAAGCGGGGCGAGACCCTGGTCGACCTCGACGGACGGACGCTGGCCCTCGAGCCGGGCATGCTGGTCATCGCCGACGAGAGCCGGCCGGTGGCCCTGGCCGGCATCATCGGCGGCCAGGCTTCGGGCATCTCCGAATCGACGCGCGACGTCTTCATCGAGAGCGCCTGCTTTGATCCTATCGGCATACGCAAGACGGCCAAGAAGCTGGGCCTGGCGACCGACGCCTCCTACCGCTTCGAGCGGGGGGCCGACATCGGCTTCGCGCCGCAGGGCGCCCGCATGGCCGCCTCGCTCCTGACCCAGATGGGCGGCCGGGCCAGCCGCGGCCTCATCGATTGCTATCCCCGGCCGCCGAAGGCCCTCCGGGTCCGCCTGCGCCTGCGCCGGGTGGCCGAGCTCCTGGGCGTCGTCGTGCCCGAGGAATTCGTGGTCGATGTGCTCGGCCGCCTGGGCTTCCGCCTGGAGCCGGCCGCCCACCACGCCTGGCGGGTCGACGTGCCGACCTTCCGCGTCGACGTCTCGCGCGAGGCCGACCTGGTCGAAGAAGTGGCCCGGTTCTACGGCTACGACCGCATCCCGCCCCGGGTCACGCCGGTCGATTCGTTCCCCCTGGCCGCCAACCGCTCCCGGGAGCGGCTGGCCCGCATCCGGCAGGCCCTGCTCGGCCAGGGCTTCGACGAGGTCATCAACTGGAGCTTCGCCGACCCCGAGCGGGAAGCCGCCGCGGCCGGCGGCCGCACGCCCGTGGCCATCCAGAACCCGTTCTCCAACCGGGCCTCGGTCATGCGAACGACCCTGCTCCCCGGCCTGGTCGAGAACGCCGCCTGGAACCTGAACCGCGGCCTGGAGGGCGTCCACGTCTTCGAGACGGGGAACGTCTATTACTGGGTCGACGAGAAGAAGCACCGCGAGGACCTTCACCTCGGCCTGCTCTCGACCGGGCTCCGGCCCGGGGCCGGCCCCTCGGGGGCCCCGGCCGAGGCGGACTTCTTCACCGTCAAGGGGGCCGTCGAGGCCGCCCTCGAAGCCCTGCGCTTCGACCCGGTCGTCTTCGAGGAGCGCGACCATCCCTCGTTCGAGCCCGGATCGGCCCTGGCGGTCCTCTACAGGGGCCAGGCCGTCGGCTTCGTCGGGACGCTGCGGGCCGCTTTCACGGCCGGGGCCTCGGTCGAACGGCCGGTAATCGCAGGCGAGATCGACCTCTCGGCCCTGTTCGGCAAGACGCCGCGGCCGTTCGAGTTCGTCCCGGTGCCGAAGTTCCCCGGCGTCGTCCGCGATTTCTCATTCCTCGTCGACCGGGCCGTCCCCTACGGCGACGCGGCCCGGATCCTCGGCCGGCTCGACCAGCCCCTTCTCGAGGGCTTCGAGCTCGTTGACCGCTTCGCCGGCCCGCCCGTTCCGGAGGGCCGGGTCAGCCTGACCATCCGGCTGCGCTTCCGCCATCCCCAGCGGACGCTGGTGGCCGGGGAAGTCGACAAGGCCGCCCAGGAGATCATCGGCCACCTCAAGGCCGCTCTCGATATCCAACTGAGGGAGGGGATCAATTGACTTCCGAACTCGAGCGCATTAAAATACTCGAAGGCAAGATCGGACAGGTCGTCGATCACATCCACAAGTTGACGGCCGAGAACGAGAAGCTCCGGCAGCAGATCAAGGAGCTCAAGACCGAAAAGAAGGACTTCGAGGAGAACGCCCGCAAGGTCGCCCGCCTGGACGAGGAGATGAAGAAGTACGAGGGCGAACGGGAGGTTCTCAAGGGGAAGATCGAGGCCATCATCGGGCAGATCGACCAGCTGGGCTTATGACCGAACGCATCCTCGAGATCGAGATCTTCGGACAGCGGTACAAGATCCGCGTCAAAGGAGAAGAGGATGAGCAGTATATAGGCCACCTGACCTCGCTCGTGGACCAGAAGATGCACGAAGTGGCTGTGAAATCTAAGTCCGCGGACACGACCAAGATCGCCGTGCTGGCGGCCTTGAACATCGCGGACGAGCTGTTCCTCAGCCAGAAGAAGCTGGACCAGCTGAACGAGGCCTTGGGCCACATGGAGACGGAGATCGAAAGCTTGGAAGGGCATCTTTTCTCAGATGACACGACATACACGGACGCCGATAAATCCCCGCTGTGACGGGCCCGCCCTTCGGGGCCGGCTCGCGGGCCGGGCCGATCCCGGCGCGGGCATCTGACGCTTCCGGTTTTCCATCTCGTCTCCTCATTTCAAATAGATGAGGAGGTTGTCTGATGAACGCCCTGACCTACATCGCCATCGCCGCGTGCGTCGTCCTGGCCGCGGCCGTCATCGTGCTCCTGCTCAAACGGCAGGCTGGCACCCGCAAGGCGGCCGAGGCGGAGGAACAGGCCCGGATCATCCTGGAACGGGCCCGTGAGGACGGCGAGAAGATCAAACGGGAAGCGGCCATCGAGGCCCGCGAGAAGGACCTGGCCCGGCAGAACGAGCTGGAGACCCAGAACCGGGAGAAGCAGCGGAAGATCAACGAGACCGAGCGCCGGCTCCTCAGCAAGGAGGAGAACCTGGAGCGGCGGTTCCAGTCGATCGAGCGCAAGGAGCGCGATTTCACCCAGAAGGAGCGTAAGCTCGCCCAGAAGGAGAAGGACCTCGAGGCCGAGGAGGCCAAGATCGCCGAGACCCTCCAGAGGAGCGTCCAGGAGCTCGAGCGCATCTCCGGCATGACCCAGGACGAAGCCAAGGCCATGCTCATCAAGAAGATCGAGGACGAGGCCCGGCTGGAGGCCATCGGCACGGTCCGGCGGATCGAGGACGAGGCCCGCGAGAAGGCGGCCGTCTCGTCCCGCGAGATCATCACCAACGCCATCCAGCGCTCGGCCGCCGAGCACATCGTCGAGACGACCGTCTCGGTCGTCGACCTGCCCTCGGACGACATGAAGGGGCGGATCATCGGCCGCGAAGGCCGCAATATCCGGGCCCTGGAGATGGCCACCGGCGTCGACATCATCGTCGACGACACGCCCGAGGCCGTCATCCTGTCGAGCTTCGACCCCATCCGCCGGGAGCTGGCCCGCCTGTCCATCCAGAAGCTGGTCACCGACGGGCGCATCCACCCGGCCCGCATCGAGGACATCGTCGAGTCGGTCAAGGCCGACCTGGAGCAGAAGATCAAGCAGGAAGGCGAGTCGGCCGTCCTGGAGCTCAAGGTCCGCGACATCCACCCCGAGCTGATCAAGCTCCTGGGCAAGCTCAAGTACCGGACGAGCTACGGCCAGAACGTCCTCCAGCACACCAAGGAAGTGGCCATGCTGGCGGCCATGATGGCCCGCGAGATCGGCCTCGACACCAACGTCGCCCTGCGGGCCGGCCTGCTCCACGACATCGGCAAGGCCGTCGACCGGGACGTCGAGGGCACGCACACCGAGCTGGGCGTCGAGCTGGCCAAGAAGTACGGCGAGTCCGAGAAGGTCGTCCAGGCCATCGCCTCGCACCACCGCGACGTCGATTTCCCGTCCATCGAGGCGGTCCTGGTCCAGGCCGCCGACACGCTCTCGGCCGCCCGGCCCGGGGCCCGGCGCGAGCTGCTCGAGACCTACATCCAGCGGCTGGAGAAGCTGGAGGAGATCGCCAGCTCGTTCGAGGGCGTTTCCAAGGCCTTCGCCCTCCAGGCCGGCCGCGAGATCCGCATCATCGTCGAAGCCCTCAAGGTCTCGGACGACAGGGCGGCCCTGCTGGCCAAGGAAACGGCGGCCAAGATCAAGGCCGAGCTCGACTACCCCGGCCAGATCAAGGTCACGGTCATCCGCGAGATGAGGGCGGTCGAATATGCCCGCTGAGTTCGGGGCCCTTTTCCTCGGCGACATCATCGGCCGTCCGGGCCGGCGGGCCATCGACAAGTTCCTGCCCGGCCTGATCAAGAAGTACAAGCCGTCGATCGTCATCGCCAACGGCGAGAACGCGGCCGGCGGCAGCGGTATCACCGAGGAGATCGGCCGGGACCTGTTCATGCACATCGACGTCCTGACCTCGGGCAACCACATCTGGGACAAGAAGGACGCCCTGCCCTACCTGGAGCGCGAGCCGCGCCTCCTCCGGCCGGCCAATTACCCGCCGGTCAATCCCGGCCGCTGGTCCTACGTCTTCCAGGCGTCCGACGGGACCAAGGCGGCCGTCCTCAACCTGCAGGGGCGGGTCTTCATGGAGCCCATAGACTGCCCGTTCAAGCGGGCCGACGAGGAGGTCGCCGCCCTGCGGGCCGTCACGCCGATCATCCTCATCGATTTCCACGCCGAGGCCACCTCCGAGAAGCAGGCCCTCGGCTGGCACCTCGACGGCCGGGTCTCGGCCGTCCTGGGCACGCACACCCACGTCCCGACGTCGGACGAGCGGGTCCTCCCCCAGGGGACGGCCTACATCACCGACGCCGGCATGGCCGGCGGCCGCAACGCGGTCATCGGCATGGCCCGAGAACAGGCCCTGGCCCGGTTCCTGACCTCCCGGCCGCAGCGCTTCGAGCCCTCGCGGGACGGCCTGTTCCTGTCGGGCGTCTTCATCTCGATCGACCCGGAGACCGGCCGGGCCCGGTCGATCGTCCGGGAGATCCTGGCGGAGGACGGTCACGAAGACTGAAGGCCTGGTCGTCAAGGACCACGTCTACACGGTCTCGCAGGTCACGGAGATCGTCAAGACCGCGCTGGAGGTGGCCCTGCCCCGCGTCTGGGTCGAGGGCGAGGTCTCCGGCTACAAGAGGGCCGCCTCGGGCCACGTCTTCTTCAGCCTCAAGGACGAGAAGAGCGTCATCAAGGCCGTCATGTGGCAGTCGACGGCCCGCCAGGTCCCGTTCGAGGTCAAGGACGGGATGAAGGTCGTCTGCCGGGGCAAGGTCAGCGTCTACGAGCCCCGCGGCGACTACCAGCTCTACGTCGACCTGGTCGAGCCCAAGGGCAAGGGCGCCCTCCAGATGGCCTTCGAGCAGCTCAAGGAGAAGCTCAAGGCCGAGGGCCTGTTCGACGAGAAGCGCAAGCGCAGGCTGCCGCTCCGGCCGAAGACGATCGGCGTCGTCACCTCGCCCAGCGGCGCCGCCCTGCGCGACATCCTGCGCATCCTCGAGCGCCGCTACGCCAGGCTCCATGTCGTCATCTATCCCGCCCGGGTCCAGGGCGAGGGCGCGGCGGCCGAGATCGTCGAGGGCATCGACGCCCTGGGCGCCCGGCCGGGCATCGACGTCCTCATCGTCGGCCGGGGCGGCGGCTCGATCGAGGACCTTTGGGCCTTCAACGAGGAGCCGGTGGCCCGGGCCATCGCCCGCTCGCCGGTGCCGGTCATCTCCGCCGTCGGCCACGAGGTCGACTTCACCATCGCCGACTTCGTCGCCGACGTCCGGGCCTCGACGCCCTCGGCGGCGGCGGAGATGGTCATCGAGACCGAGGCGGCCTTCGCCGAGCGCATCGGCGCCCTGACGCGGCGGCTGGCCGAGACCCTGCGCTTCGAGGTCCAGCGCCTGCGGGGCGACGTCGACGACCTGGCCCGGCACCGCATCTTCCAGAACTTCCAGGTCCGCCTGGCCAACCTGGCCCGCAAGGTCGACGACCTCGAGACCCGGGGCCGCAACGTCATCCGCGCCGAGCAGCGGGCCCTTGCCGCCCACCAGGGGGCGGCGCGGCTGGCGGCCGAGCGGCTGGGATACGTCCTCCGCCGGACCCTGGCCGAGCGCCGGGCCGCCTGGGACAGGCTGACGGCCGCGCTCGACGCCCTGAGCCCCCTGGCCGTTCTCAAGAAAGGCTACACGCTCGTCTGGAAGGAGGGCGGCCTGCGCCTGGCCCGCCGGATCGAGGAGGTCGAGGCCGGCGAGACCGTCGAAGTGTCGTTCTTCAAGGGCGAGTTCCGGGCCCGGGTCGAGTCGGTCGACCGCAAGAAGCTCCTGGAGTCCAGGTTCCTGAAGGAGGGATCATGACCAACCTGACGTTCGAGAAGGCCCTGGCCGAGCTGGAGCAGATCGTGGCCAAGCTGGAGAAGGGCGGCATCTCCCTCAACGAGTCGCTGGCCCTGTTCGAAAAGGGGGTCAAGATGTCCCGCTTCCTCCGGGCCGAGCTCGACAAGGCCGAGCGCAAGGTCGAGATCCTGCTCAAGGACGAGCAGGGGAACCTCAAGGCCGAGGAGTTCGAGGCCGAGCCGGCCGAAGGCGACGAGGCCGGCGACGAGGACGGCAAGGACTGAGCGGCGAAGCAATGGCTAACGTCCTCGACCGGGTGCGCCAGCCGGCCGATCTGCGCCGGCTCTCGCCCGAGGAGCTCTCGACCTTGGCCATGGAGATCCGGACGCTCATCCTGGAGACCGTTTCCAGGAACGGCGGCCACCTGGCCTCGAACCTGGGCGCCGTCGAGCTGACCCTGGCCCTCCACCTGGCCTTCGACTCGCCCCGGGACAAGATCGTCTGGGACGTCGGCCACCAGTGCTACACCCACAAGATCCTGACCGGCCGGAAGGACCGCTTCGGCAGCCTGCGGCGCCGCGGCGGCATCCTCGGCTTCCCCTGCCGCGAGGAGAGCCCGCACGACGTCTTCAACACCGGCCACGCCTCGACGGCCCTGTCGGCCGCCCTGGGCCTGGCCGTGGCCCGGGACAAGGCCGGGGAGAACCACCACGTCGTCGCCGTCGTCGGCGACGGCAGCCTGACCGGCGGCGTCGCCCTGGAGGCCCTCAACCAGGTCGGCCACCTCCGCAAGCGGCTGATCATCGTCCTGAACTTCAACGAGATGTCCATCTCGCTCAACGTCGGGGCCTGGTCGAAGTACTTCTCCTATCTCGTCTCCGGCCACCGCTACATACGGATGAAGGACCAGGCCAAGTCGATCCTGCGCAAGGTGCCCCGGCTCGGGGACCCCATCATCAAGGCTGGCCGGGCCATGGAGGAGCTGGTCAAAAAGACGCTCTTCCCCGGCTACGTTTTCAAGGAGCTCGGCATCCGCTACATCGGGCCGGTCCACGGCCACAACGTCCAGTCGCTGGTCGACGCCTTCGAGGCGGCCAAGGCCGGCGACGGCCCCGTCCTCATCCAGTGCGTCACCCAGAAAGGCAAGGGCTTCCAACCGGCCCGGACCCACCCGGAGAAGTTCCACGGCCTGGGGCCGTTCAAGGTGGCCACGGGCGAGCCCCTGCAGAAGGATTGGGGCCCGTCCTTCTCCAGCGCCTTCGGCGCGGCCATGATCAAGATCGCCCGGAAGGATGAGAGGGTCCTGGCCATCTCGGCGGCCATGGGCGAGGGCACGGGCCTGCGGGAGTTCTCCGAGAAGCTGCCGGACCGCTTTTTCGACGTCGGCATCGCCGAGCAGCACGCCGTGACGTTCGCCGCCGGCCTGGCCCTGGCCGGCCTCAAGCCGGTCGTGGCCATCTACTCGACCTTCCTGCAGCGGGCCTACGACCAGGTCTACCACGACGTCGCCCTGATGGACCTGCCGGTCGTCTTCGCCCTCGACCGGGCCGGGGTCGTGCCCGACGACGGCCCGACCCACCAGGGCGTCAACGACCTGGCCTACATGCGGCAGATGCCGAACATGATCGTCATGGCCCCCAAGGACGAGAACGAGCTTCAGCACATGATCTGGTCGGGCCTGGCCTACGGGCACCCGGCCTCGGTGCGATTCCCGAAGGCCAAGGGCCTGGGCGTGCCGATGGACGAGGAGCTGCGGGTCCTGCCGCTGGGCCGGAGCGAGCTCCTCAAGGACGGCCGCGACCTCCTTTTCGCCGTGGGCGCGATGGCCGCCCCGGCGCTCGAGGCGGCCCGCGAGCTGGAGAAGGAGGGGATCTCCCTGGCCGTGGCCAACGCCCGGTTCGTCCAGCCGCTCGACCGCGAGCTCATTCTCCGCTTCGCCGCCCCCGGCCGGACGATCGTCACGCTCGAGGAAGGCATCGTCGAGGGCGGCGCCGGGAGTGCCGTGCGCGGGCTCCTCGACCGGGAAGGCCGGTTCGACATCCGGTTCCTGGCGCTCGGCCTGCCCGTCGCCGTCTACCCCATGGGCAAGTCCGACGAGATCCGGGCCGGGCTCGGCCTGGACGTCGCGGGGATCGTCCGGAGCATCCGGGAATTCTACGGGGCGGCGCCCGCCGGAGGGGCCGGTGAAAGAGCGCGCGGATAAGCTCCTGGCCGGCCGCGGTCTCGCGCCCAGCCGGGAGAAAGCCCAGGCCCTGATCATGGCCGGACTGGTGACGAGCGCCGGCCGGGCGGTCGGCAAGCCGGGGGAGCTGCTCGATGCCGAAGCGCCGCTCGAGGTGGCGCATCCGCTCCCCTTCGTCAGCCGCGGCGGCCTCAAGCTCGAGGAGGCCCTCGCCCGCTTCGGGATCGACGTCGCCGGCCTGGTCGGGCTCGACGTCGGGGCCTCGACGGGCGGCTTCGTCGATTGCCTGCTGAAACGGGGCGCGGCCCGGGTTTACGCCGTCGACGTCGACACCAGGCAGCTCGACTGGAGCCTGTCGAAGGACCCGCGGGTCGTGCGGATCGAGAAGAACGCCCGGGCACTCGTCCCGGCCGATATCCCGGAGCCGCCGGGCATCGTCACCATGGATGTCTCGTTCATCTCGGTCGTCAAGATCCTGCCGGTCCTGGCGGCCATCCCCGGGGACTGGGCCCTGGTCTCTCTCGTCAAGCCGCAGTTCGAGGCCGGGCCGAAGGACGTCGGGAAGAAGGGCGTCGTCCGGGACCCGGCGGTCCACGCCGCGGTCCTGGAGCGCGTCGTCGCGGCAGCCAGGGCGATCGGCTTCGGCCTCAAAGGCCTCATCCGCTGCTCGACGCACGGCCAGAAGGGCAACGTCGAGTTCTTCGCCTGGTGGGTCAAGGGGGCGCCGGAACTAAACTCCGGTCGCATCCCGGAATGGATCAAGGAGGCGGTCCGCCATGAATAGCGTGCGCAAGGCCGGCATCGTCATCAAGCCCCATGCCCCGTCGGTCGAGGGCATCCTCAAGATCGTGGTCGAGTACTTCGAGGCCCGCGGCATCGCCTGCGTCCTCGAGGACGCGGCGGCCCGGAAGCTCGGGCGCCCCGACGGGCTGGAACGCCCGGCCATCGCCGCGGCCTCGGACCTGGTCGTCGTCCTCGGCGGCGACGGCACGCTCCTCAGCGTGGCCCACCATGCCGCCCGGGCCGGCGTCCCGGTCATGGGCGTCAACCTGGGCCGCCTGGGCTTCCTGACCGAGATCCCGGTCACCGAGGTCGCGGCGACGCTCGACAGGTTCCTCGGCGGGGACGCGTCCCTTATCAGCCCCCGCGGCCTCCTCGAGGCCCGGACCTCCTCGGCGGCGGGATTCTGCCTGAACGACGTCGTCATCACCAAGGGGGCCAAGGCCCGGATGATCGAGATGGCCCTGCTCATCGACGGCCGGGACGTGGCCGACCTCAAGGCAGACGGCCTGATCGTGGCCACGCCGACCGGGTCGACGGCCTACTCGCTCTCGGCCGGGGGGCCGATCGTCCATCCCCAGGTCCCGGCCACCCTCGTGACGCCGATCTGTCCCCACACCCTGTCCCTCCGGCCCCTGGCCGTGCCCTCGGCGTCGACGATCAGCGTCCGGCTGCTGACGGGCGGGGAAGAGGTCCATGTGACCTTCGACGGCCAGCGCGGCGGGGGGCTGGTCCGCAACGACGTCGTCGAGATCCGCAAGGCGCCCTTCGAGCTCCAGCTCGTCACGTCGCCCCGCCGCAGCTATTACGACCTGGTCAAGGAAAAGCTCGGCTGGGCCGAATAGGGCCGGGCCCGGGGCGCTTGACAACGCGCCGCCAGGCCGCTATGATGGGAACTCAAATACTACTAAAGTACTAGGAATTGGAGACCAGCCCATGTCCGACGCCGTTATGACCGGGACCGACGCCAGCTTTAACGCCGACGTTCTCGAGTCCGACCTGCCCGTCCTGGTGGATTTCTGGGCCCCCTGGTGCGGGCCCTGCATGATGATCGGCCCCGTGGTCGAGGAGATCGCCGAGGCCCACAAGGGCAAGCTCAAAGTCGTCAAGATGAACGTGGACGAGAATCCCCGGACGCCCCAGACCTACGGCATCATGGCCATCCCGACCCTGATCCTGTTCAAGGGCGGGGAGCTCAAGGAAAAAATGGTCGGCGTCCTGCCCAAGGCGAAGCTGGCCGAGGCCGTCGCCAGGCACATCTGACGGATCTTCCGTTCAACCGGGACGGGGATGCGTCCCTGTGGAGCATGCCCCAGCTTCAGTCCCTCTAAACCGGTTTGGGCGCCGCCGGCGGGGTCTGTTTGGCCTTCAAGGCCGCGGCCGCATCGTACTTCTCGTTGAGCAGGGCGGCCAGCTCCGCGCCCCAGAGCAGGATGATCATCGACGAGGTCACCCAGAGCACGAAGAAGAGGACCGAGGTCAGCGTGCCCTGCAGGATCTTGCTCAGGACGACGCCGACGGCCGAGAAATGGACGACGTAAAAGGCGAAAGCCCGCTTGAAGACCTCGAAGATCAGGGCGGCGATCAGGGCCGGGATGACGCCGGCCCGGCTGTGGACCTTGACCTCCGGGATGAACTTATAAAGGATGAAGAACATCAGGAAGGTCAGGAAGTAGGGGGTCAGGTATTTCAGGAAAACGTTGTTGAGGGCCGCCAGGGCCTCGGGATTGAGCGTCGTCCCGGCCAGGCCGCCCTCCTGGATGGCCTGGCCGATGGCCGTCCAGACGGCCGTCATGGCCAGGGAAAAGAACATGAAGACGCCGACGACGATCATCATCAGGAACTCGATCAGCCGGTTGTAGATGAACGACCGGTGGTAGGTCGTCCGAAAGATCTGGTTGATGGCGGTGATCAGGCTCGAAAAAAGGAACGAGGCCGAGACGAGCGAGCCGACGATGCCGAAGAGCCCCAGGCCGCCGGCCGCCCCCGAGAGGCCCTCGAAGCTCTTGAAGAAGCCGGGATTGAGCCGGGCGAAGAACTCATCCGTGAAGATGTTCAGGCTCCGCAGGGCCATCTCCGTATCGCCCAGGAAACGCCCGGCGGCGGCGAAGAAAAGGGCGATGAGCGGGACCGAGCAGAGGAGCGAAAAGTACGAGATGACGACGGCCGAGGTCCAACACTTGTCCCCGTCGAACCGCTTGAAGGACGCGGCGATGAGCGAAAAGGTCGATCGCGTCATCCGCTCCGGGGTCTGATGGACCTCGGCCTCCGGGCCTCAGGCTCAGACGTACTTCCCCCACTGGACCATCAGGATGATGATGGTGATGAGCAGGGCGTAGATGACCAGGGTCTCGATGAGGACGAGGCCCAGGATGAGCAGGCCGCGGATGGCCGGCGCGCCGGCCGGGTTGCGGGAGATGCCTTCGCAGGCCGAGCAGATGGCCCGGGACTGGCAGATGGCGCCGGCGATGACGGCCAGGCTGATGACGGCGCCGCCGACGATGAGCGACAGCTTGAACAGGTCGGCCCGGGGCTTGGCCAGCTCGCCCGCGACGCCTTCCTGGGCCAGGGCGGGCAGGGCGGTCAGAGCCAGGCCGAAGGCCATCAGGGCGAGCGCTTTCATTCTCTTGGACATGGCGACTCCTTTACTTTGAATGCTCTTCTTCATGGGCGACGGCGCCCGAGATGTAGATGCAGGACAGCAGGACGAAAACGTAGGCCTGGATGGCCGAGGTGAAGATCGACAGGGCCATGAACGGCATCGGCAGGAGCAGGGGGAAGATCGAGGTCATGATGACGATCAGCAGCTCTTCGGAGAAGATGTTGCAGAACAACCGCATCGACAGGGAGACCGGCCGGGAGAAATGGCTGATGATCTCGATCGGCAGCATCAGCGGGGCCATGGCCGGGATCTCGCCCAGGAAGTGCTTGAAGTACTTCAGCCCCTGGGCCTTGACGCCCATGGCGTGATAGTAGAAGAAGACGGCCAGGGCGCAGCCGACGGTGACGTTGAGCTTGCTCGTCGGCGACATGAGGCCGGGGATGAGGCCGATCATGTTGCAGGAGAAGACGAAGATGCCGACGGCGCCGACGACCGGGACGTACTTGCGGCCCTCCGGGCCGATGGTGTCGGTGATGACGCTGAGGAACAGCTGGACGATCATCTCGCCCACGGTCTGACGCCGGGTCGGCACCAGGGCCGGCTTGCGGGCCAGCGGCCGGAGGAGGAGCGGCAGCAGGACGGCCACCAGGATGACCATGACCAGGAAATCCGGGATGGCGTGGAGGGGGTCGATCCTGAGGCCGAACAGCCCGAGCAGCGCCGCGACGGGCGGGCCGAAGAGCCGGTTGAAGGCCTCGACGATCCAGAGGCTGTGCTCTAATCCTTCCATTTCTTCACGCGCCGGAGCCCGCGGACAGCCTCGGCCAGCGTTATCGGCACGACCGTGGAGAAGCCCGCGACGAAGGCGAAAATCCTCTGCGGATAGAAAAGAATTATAAGGCAAAAAACACCGCAAATCAACACGAGCCGGAGGACGTAGATGAGGAGGCCGGAGCGCCGCGCCCCCTTCTGGCCTTTCGAGAGCAGGCGGGTCAGCGATTGCCTGAGCCAGAGGAAGCCGAGGGCCGAAAAGAGCCCGCCAGCGAAGAAGGCCAGGCCCGTTCCGGGGCCGAAGAGCAGGCCCGCCGGGACGGCCAGGATGGCCGCCAGGCCGGCGATCTCGAAGGGGATCCGCCGCAGGAAGCTCTCGTCGTACGCGGCCGGGGGCTCGGTCGTCATGGCAACTGGATTATAGCACTTCCGGACGATCCCGGCGCGGACGCGTATTACCGGGTGGGGCGCTTCCTTGACATCCCCCGGCCCCTTCCGGAGAATAGGGCCGGGAAGAGGGAGCGCCCGGGAGGGACGCACGCCATGTCGACGGAATTCCTGGTCAAGTTCGCGGGTCTCCTGGCCGGCATCCTGGCCCGGACGGTCCTGCCCTGGCTGCGCCGGGTCCGGGCGGGCCGGGTCCGCGGCTTCGGCCGCCGCTATCTCTATTCGGCCCTGGCTTCCCTGGCCGTCGGGCTTATCCTGACCCTGGTCATCTTCCCGCGGTTCGACACCGGCGCGGACGGTCGGACCTTCGAGGCCTTTTTCAAGCTCTTCTGCCTGGCCTTCGCCTTCGGCTTCGGCTGGAACGCCCTGGTCAACGAGGGCGGCGCCTGGGCGGCCGGGCCCGAAGTCACCGAGGCGCGGCCGGCGGGCCGGGGACCGGGGGCCGACTGATGGCCGGCGAGCCCAAGGGACCGGGTCTGCGGCGTCTGGCCGAGATGACCTCGATAGGCCTTATCCTGCCGTCCTCGATCGCCGTGGGCCTGTTCATGGGCTATTTCCTCGACCGCTGGCTGGGCACCCACCCCTGGCTTCTGCTCACCTTCACCGTCCTCGGCGTCGCCTCCGGGCTCCTGAGCCTGTTCCGGGCGCTGAAGAAAGAGATCCGGGGCGATCCGCCCGAGTCCTGACGGCCCGTTCCCGGCTGGTTTGCTTCTCATTTTTCCCTGTGCTACATATCAGCCGATGGAGTCTCGCCTTGGGCGGCCGTTCCTCCGTATCTTGGCCGTAGCGCTCTGCCTGGCCGCGGCGCAGCGTCCGCCCGTCCTTTTCGGTCAGTCCACCTCGACCGCCGTGCCGTCCGCATCACCCCAGTCGGCCGAGCCAGCCGGGCAGGCGGCCGCGACCGGCGTCCGGATCGTCTCCCGGAGCCAGCAGCGGACAGGCGACCGCGTCTACGCCGCCGGGGACGTCGAGGTCCGCTGCGGCGAGGTCCTGGTCTTCGCCGACCGGGTCGAATACGACCTCGGGACCAAGGATGTCCGGGCCGAGGGCAACGTCGTCGTCCAGACCCCGGGGGAAGTCGTCCGGGCCGAACGGGCCCTCTACAACCTGGAGACCGGGCGGGGCACGATCGAGCGGGCCTCGGGCCTGGTCCAGCCGTCGATCCTGTTCGAGGCCGAGACCCTGGAGCGCCGCCAGGCCGACGTCTACGCCTTGAAGAAGGCCCGCCTGACGGCCTGCGCCCAGCCGAACCCGCGCTGGAGCTTCGGCCTGTCCAGGGCCGAGCTGCGAACGGGGGAGTTCGTCGAGATGTGGGACGCCGTCGTCCGCGTCAAGAGCCTGCCCGTCCTCTATCTGCCCTACCTCCGCTACCCCCTGAAGGACCGGGCCTCGGGGTTCCTGGCGCCCCGCCTCGGGTTCGGCGGCGACAAGGGCCTGTCCGTGTCCCAGAGCTACTACTGGGCCATGGCCCCCAACATGGACGCCACCGTCGGCCTCGACTTCTACCTCTCCCGCGGCACGGGCGCCGGCCTGGAGTACCGCTACCTTTTTCCCGGCGGCACCAAGGGCGACCTCAACCTCTACTACTTCGTCTACAAGCGGCAGGACGACGGCACCCGGCCGGGGAGCTTATCCATCGTCCGCCTCAACCATACCCAGGCGCTGCCCCTCGGTTTCTCGCTGGCGGCCAACGTCGATTACCAGACCTCGTTCACCTTCCTGAGGGATTTCGACAACAACTTCCAGCGGGCCCTGTCCTACACCCGGACCTCCCAGCTCTACCTGACGCGGTCGTGGCGGCGGTTCAACCTCAGCGCCCGGGCTTCGCGCTTCGAGACCTACTTCTCCCAGGTCGACGACTCCAACGTCTCGACCTCCCTGCCCCAGATCGCCTTCAACGTCTTCAAGACCAGGCTCTTCGCCCCGGTCTATTTCTCGCTGGCCGCGTCGCTCCTCCGCTCTCAATACGGCTGGAGGTCGGAGTACGACGCCGGGACCGAGAGGCGCTCGACCCGCCTGGCCCTCAGCCCGTCGCTGAGCCTGCCTTTCGCCTCGATCCCCTGGCTGACGGCGACGACCACGGTCACGGCCAACCTCGACTACTACGGCCAGAGCCTGGACCCGGCCGGGACCGGGGCCGTCGTCGACGATCCGCTCTTCACCCGCAACCTGACGGCCGCGGTCGAGATCGTCGGGCCGGTCCTCTACCGCATCTTCTACGGGCGCGACGGCCGGGCGCGGCTGAAGAGCCTGATCGAGCCCTATGTCACCTACCAGTACGACAGCCCGACCAACGCCAGCGACCGCGTCGTCACCAACTTCGGCTTCTTCCGCTACCACCAGCTGAGCTACGGCGTCACCGGCCGCTTCCTCTTCAAGGGCGCGAACGATCGCTCGGTCGAGGTCTTCTCCCTCGGCCTGGGCCAGACCTGCTACTTCTCGCCGGAGGATGGGCCCCTGTCGCTCTACCCGGTCGACGGGCGGCCGCCGCGCTTCTCCGAGGTCACCGGCACGCTGCGCTTCTATCCGCGGGCCCGGTTCAGCCTGGACGCCGCGGCCGCCTACAACACGTACTACGACACCCTGTCGAGCCTGCGGCTGAGCGCCACGGCCGGCTCCAAGGCCGACGGCGATTTCCTGACCGTGACCTGGTTCAAGAGCCGGAACGCCTGGGTGGCCGGGGCCGATCCCGACCTCATCGCCCTCTACAATCGCGACCAGATCGGGGCCTTCGGAGGACTGCGGCTGCCCGGGGCGAACCTGGACCTCCAGCTCGAGGCCGACTACAACATCAAGGACCGCAAGCTCCTTTACACCGGCGCCCAGGCGACTTATCACTACCAATGCCTCGACATCCTGGTCGACGTCCGGACCTTCTATTTCCGGGCCAAGACCGACACCCAGGTCCGGGTCTCGGTCGGGCTGGGCACGATCGGCCGGTCGCTCGATTTCCTGGGAGGCTTCGGGTTCTGACGGGAGGAGGACGGCCATGAGCAGCGAACGGATCCTGGAGGGCAAGACCCTCCTGGTGACGGGCGGAGCGGGCTTCATCGGCAGCCGCTTCATCCGCCACATCCTTGCCGGCCGCCCGGAGGTCCGGGTCGTCAACCTGGACAAGCTGACCTATGCCGGCAACCTCGAGAACCTGCGCGACATCCAGGACGACCCCCGCTACGAGTTCGTCCTCGGCGACATCCGGGACCGGGACCTGGTCCGGCGCCTCTTCGGCCGGGTCCAGGCGGTCGTCCACTTCGCCGCCGAGACCCACGTCGACCGTTCCATCCACGATGCCGGCGAGTTCGTCCTGACCAACGTCCACGGCACGTACGTCCTCCTCGACGCCCTGCGGGCCTTCCCGGCCATCGAGACCTTTGTCCACGTCTCGACCGACGAGGTCTACGGCAGCCGGCCCGGCCGGCCGGCCCGGGAGACCGATCCCCTGGCCCCTTCTTCCCCCTATGCCGCCAGCAAGGCCGGCGGGGACCACCTGGCCCGGGCCTATCATGTCACGTTCGGGCTGCCGATCGTCGTCCTGCGGCCGTCCAACACCTTCGGCCCCGGCCAGTTCCCGGAGAAGCTCATCCCCCTTTTCGTGACCAACGTCCTCGAGGGCCGGACCCTGCCGGTCTTCGGCGACGGCCTGAACGTCCGGGACTGGCTCTACGTAGACGACCACGTCCGGGCCGTCGAAGCGGCCCTGCTGCGGGGCCGCCTGGGCGGCGTCTACAACGTCGGCGGCGGCTGTGAGATGACCAACCTCGAGGTCGCCCGGCGCGTCCTGGCCGCCCTCGGCGCGCCCGGCGGGCTGCTGCAGTTCGTCCCCGACCGGCGCGGCCACGACCGCCGCTACGCCATGGACTCGAGCCTCATCCGGAGCCTGGACTGGGAGCCCCGGACGAAGTTTGCCGAAGGGCTGGAGCGGACGGTGCGCTGGTACGAGGGTCACCGGGACTGGTGGCGGAAGGGCCGGCCGCGGAGCCTCTGAAGCCCGGTCCGGGGCGGGTCAGAGGTTGAGCTCGAGCTGGGCATCCTGGGCCTCCTTGCGGTCGGCCTCGATGTCCTCGAGCAGGTCCGGCGTGATGTCGCCGGTCGGATAGATGCCGTCGAAACAGGCGGCGCAGAAGTTCTTGAGCTTCGGGTTCTCCTGCTGGACCGCCTTTTTCAGGGCCGCCAGCGACTGGTAGATGACCCTGTCGGCCCCGATCCTCCTGGCCACGGCGGCCTCGTCGGCGTCCTGGGCCACGAACTCGGTCTTCGTCTGCATGTCGATGCCGTAGACGCAGGGGTGGCGCAGGGGCGGCGAGTAGGAGGCGAAATAGACCTTCCTGGCTCCGGCCTCGCGGAGCATCTCGATGATGGCCTTGGAGGTGTTGCCCCGGACGATGCTGTCGTCGACCAGCAGGACCTTCTTGCCCCGGATCTCCGAGGCGATGGGGTTGAGCTTCTGGCGGACCGAGCTCTTGCGCTTCCCGTCGGCCGGCATGATGAAGGTCCGGCCGATGTAGCGGTTCTTGACCAGGGCCTCGCTGTACTTGAGGTTGAGCCGGCGGGCGATCTCGATGGCCGCGTCGCGGGCCGAATCGGGCACGGGCACGACGACGTCGATGGCCAGCTTGCGGCGCCGGATGTCGGCGGCCAGCGAGCGCCCCAGGTTGACCCGGCACTTGTAGACGTTGACCTTGTCGATGAACGTGTCCGGCCGGGCGAAGTAGACCCACTCGAACAGGCAGGGCGAGGGGCAGCCCTTGCGGATGTGCTTGCGGTGGAGGGTCCGCGACTTGTCGATGAAGACGACCTCGCCGGCCTCGACGTCCCGGATCTCGCCGAAGTTCATGATGTTCAGGCTGACCGTCTCGGAAGCGAAGGCGTAAGCCGGCAGGAGGCCGTCGCGGCGGACGCCGTAGACGAGGGGCTTGATGCCGAACGGGTCGCGGAAGGCCACCAGCCCCTGGCCGGCGATGTAGGCGACGACGGAGTAGGCGCCCCGGACTTTCTTGTAGACGGCCTCGACGGCCCGGAAGATGTGCTCCGGGGTCAGGTCCCTGGTCCGCTCGCGGGCCAGGGACTCGGCGAAGATGTTGAGGATGATCTCGAGGTCGCAGTCGGAGTTGAGGAGGCGCTGGCTGTTCTCGTAGAGCTCGTCGCGAAGCTCGCGGTAGTTGGCCACGTTGCCGTTGTGGACCATGACGATGCCGAACGGCGAGTTGAGCTGGAAGGGCTGGGCGTCCTCGCTGCCCCCGCCGCCGACCGTCGGGTAGCGGGTGTGGCCGATGCCGATCGGGCCGCGCAGGTGCTCGACGGCCTCGGGGGTGAAGATGTCGTGGACCAGGCCGTTGCCCTTCTTGGTGTGGAAGCGGCCGTCGAAGGTCGTGATACCGGCCGAGTCCTGGCCGCGGTGCTGGAGGGCCAGGAGCCCCTGGTAGAGGTCCCGTATCACGGGGCCGTTGCCCCAGAGGCCGATGACGCCGCACATATCAGGCCTTGACTTCCCGGTCGGGCTCGACGACGGCCTCGTCGATGATCATGACCGGGATATCGTCCTTGATGGGGTAGACGCGCTGGCAGGCGACGCACTTCAGGCCCTTTTCGTCGGCCGTGAGGCGGACGTCGGCCCGGCAGAGCGGACACGCCAGGATGGACAGGAGAGAGGCGTTGATCGGCATTAAAAAACCCCTTCTAGGATAATCCGAGGAGGCGCCGCCGTCAAGCCGCCGGGACCGGCGTCAGGCTCCGCCCCGGCGCTCCGGCCCGGGGCTGTGAAGGATCAGAACCGGTAGCGGAGGCCCGCCCGGAACGAGGTGCCCGAAACGTTGATCCGGGCCCGCCGGACGTCGGAGATCCCCGTTCCGGACGGCGGGTCGGTGCGGACCAGGACCATTGGGTAGTTGTTCCCGGCGCCGGCCGTCTGGCGGAAGTGATAGAGCGTCCCCGCCTCCCGGACGGTCGCGCCTTCCGAATTCTCGTAGACTCCGTCGCCCGTCAGGCCGGTGAGGCTGACGACGCGCAGCCCGGCCTCGAGGAAGAGGATGGTCCGCGGCCCGATGTCCCACTCGCCGCCGAAGGCCGCTTCGCCGCCCAGGCCGGTCGTCGAAGCCGAGCCTTTCCATCGTTCCCAGAAGCCGCCGCCCTGGCGGCGGTAGGAGTATCCGGCCTTGACGGCATAGACGCCGAGGGCGCCCTGGACGTAGAAGCCGGCGCCCGGATAGTAGCGGACGACGGCCTTGACCGGCACGACCCGGGCCATAGGCTTGGTGGCGACGGTTTCCGCGGCGCTCTCGCCGGCGAGCTCCACCTCGCTGCGGTTGGCGCCGCGCAGGTAGTCGGCGCCCAGGCCGATCGTCCAGGAGCCGCCGATCCTCAAGGAGAGATCGAAGCCGATGACCGGGGCCCCCCGCAGCCTGTCGGCCGCGTCCGCCGCCGTGAGGCCGGCCGAAGCGGCCGTCCCGTCGACGAAACCCTGGGCGGCGTTGTTGAGGTCCCGCGGGCCGAGCGAGGCGGCGCCGAGCGAGAAGGAGATCTCCAGGGGCACGGGGCCCGATCGGAAGTCGAGCGGCGGCTGCTTCGGCCGGGTCCGCCCCTGCCGGGCGGGCCGCGGCGCCGGCGCCGTCCCCGTCGCGGCGGCGGGCCTGGCCGGGGCCTCTTCGACGACCTGGACCAGGCTCTCATGGATCCAGCCGCCGACGACCCCGCCGTCCTCCAGGACGTAGCGGACGGAGTACCATTCGCCGTCCTTGCGGTCCGTCTCCAGCACCGTGCCCTCGGGGACCTGCTGGAGTATGGAGCTGCCGATGTCGGGCTTCTCCCGGAGGTTGGCCTGCTCGGCCGTGACCTTGATCTTGGCCGCCCGGGCCGCCGCCTGCTGGGCCGCCGGCAGGAACGATCCGCCGCAGGCCAGGACCAGGGCCAGAAAGACGGCCGGTAAGAGCGGCTTTGCGCGCATCATCGGTTCACCCTGAGACGATTATAAACGACGGCGCGGCAGGGAACAAGGGCGGGCGCGGCGACGCCGGAACGCGCCCCCCGCGCCCGGGGAAGAGCCGAGAAGGAGCGGGCCGGGGCTAGAACCTGTACCCCAGCGTCACGCCGGCGAAGCCGGCGTCGAACAGGTCGATGCCCTCATCGGTCCAGCACAGGTAGTAAGCCGTGAGCTGGATCCCGTTGGGGAAGCGGTAGCCGAGGTTGATCTTGGGCGCGAGACTGCCCGTGTCCGAATCCCCTTCGTAGAACCCCCACGGCAGCACCGCTCCGGCGCCGACGAAGAAGTTGCCGGTCCGGAGGTTCACCATGACCCCCGGATAGACCAGCGTGCCGTTGCCCCCCTCGAAGAACAGGCTGAGGTAGTTGAACACGACCATGGCCTCGGGGCTGATCTCGAAATTGCGCCCCAGGAGGAAGCCCACCCGGACGTCGGCCGTGAACAGGGCCTTGTCGAACGAGGAGCCGTTGAAGATGTCGGTCTGGACGCCGGCGTTCAGGCTGAACGCCAGCTTCTTCTCCTGGCCCCAGGCGGGGCTGATGGCGGCGAAGCCAGCCAAGACGACCACCAAAAGCGCCGTGAACAACCGTTTCATAGAAGGCCTCCTTACTACCGGAATGGCCGGGCCAACCCGGTCTGCTTGTTATAATAGTCTCAGGCGCGGGGCCCGTTGTCAAGGGGACGTCAAGAAGCGGCCAAGGTCGACCGGGCCTATTCGTACTCGGCCCAGTGCTTGATCTCGAGGTCGGCCGGCTTCTTGGCCGCCAGGGCCTGGACGAAAAGGTCGGCCGCCTGGAGGTTGGTCAGGATGGGGACCGAGTAGTCCACGGCCAGGCGCCGGAGCCTGTAGGACGAGTTGAACTCGACCCTCTTCGCCGGGTTGGGGATGGAGATGACGAAGTCGATCCGGCCGCCGGCGAGGAAGTCCCGGATGTTGGGCTTCCGCCGCTCGTGGACCTTGAACAGCCGCGTGCTGCGGACCCCGTTGGCCTGGAGGTAGGCCGAGGTCTTCTCGGTGGCGTAGATGCGCAGGCCCAGCCCGGCCAGAGTCCGGGCGGCGCCGAGGAAGCGATGCTTGGACTCCTCGCCGCCCACCGTGACCAGGACGCTGCGGCGGGGCAGGCTGAAGCCGGTCGAGAGGATGGCCTTGAGGTAGGCCTCGTGGACGTCCCGGCCCAGGCAGGCGACCTCGCCGGTCGAGGCCATCTCGACCCCCAGGACCGGATCGGCGCCCTTGAGCCGGGAGAAGGAGAACTGCGGCGCCTTGACCCCGACGTAGTTGAGGTCGAGCGTCGTCTTGCCGTTGCGGACGGCCCGGCCCATCATGGCCGCGACCGCCAGCTCGACGAAGTTGGCCCGGACGACCTTGCTGACGAAGGGAAACGAGCGCGAGGCCCGGAGGTTGCACTCGATGACCTTGAGGGCGTTGTCCTTGGCGATGAACTGGATATTGAACGGGCCGGTGATTTCGAGGGCCCGGGCGATCTCGCGGCCGATCTCGCGGATGCGGCGGATGGTCTCGATGTAGAGCTTCTGCGGCGGCAGGACCATGGTGGCGTCGCCGGAGTGGACGCCGGCGTTCTCGACGTGCTCGACGATGGCCGAGGCGATGACCTCGCCGTGGTCGGCCACGGCGTCGAGCTCGATCTCCTTGGCGTTGAGGATGAACTTGGAGATGACGACGGGGTATTCGGGCGAGACCCGCGAGGCCTTCTGGAGGTAGCGGTCGAGGTAGCCCTGGTCGAAGACGACGCTCATGGCCGCCCCGCTCAGGACGTACGACGGCCGGATGAGGACCGGGTAGCCGAGGGCCCGGGCGAAGCGCTTGGCCTCGCCGATGCTGCGGAGCTCGCGCCAGGCCGGCTGGTCGACGCCGAGCTCGTCGAGCAGCTGCGAGAACTTGAAGCGGTCCTCGGCCCGGTCGATGCTCGGTGGCGGCGTGCCCAGGACGCGCACGCCCGCCTCGTGGCAGCGGAGGGCGATGTTGTTGGGGATCTGGCCGCCCATGGACAGGAGGACGCCCAGCGGCTTCTCCCGCTCGTAGATGTCCAGGACGCGCTCGAAGCTGAGCTCGTCGAAATACAGGCGGTCGCCGATGTCGTAATCGGTCGAGACCGTCTCGGGGTTGTAGTTGACCATGATGGTCCGGTAGCCGAGCTTCTTCAGGGCCAGCGCGGCGTTGACGCAGCACCAGTCGAACTCGACCGACGAGCCGATGCTGTAGGACCCCGAGCCGAGGATCATGACCTTGCCCGGCTCGCCCCGGGCGCCGCCGAACCGGACGTCGTCCTCGCGGCCGTGGTAGGTCGTGTAGAGGTAATTCGTCTGGGCCGGGTACTCGGCGGCCAGGGTATCGATCTGCTTGACCGCCGGCGTCAGGCCGACGGCCTTGCGCCGGGCCCGGACGCGGAGCTCGGAGGAGCCCGTCAGCAGGGCGATCTGCTTGTCCGAGAAGCCCTTGCGCTTGGCCTCGGCCAGGAGGTCCGGCCCGACCGCGGCCAGGCGCCGGCCCCGCAGCCGGGCTTCGCAGTCGACGACCGACTTGATCTTCTCCAGGAACCAGCGGTCGATCCGGGTCAGGGAGTGGATGCGGTCGACGGAGAAGCCCTTCTTCAGGGCCTCGGCGATGCCGAAGAGCCGCTCGTCGGTCGGGTGGCGCAGCTCCTTTTCCAGGCTCCGGAAGGAGTAGTTCTCGTTGGCCACCAGGCCGTAGACGCCGACCTGGAGCATCCGGGCCGCCTTCTGGATGGCCTCCTCGAAGGACCGGCCGACGGCCATGACCTCGCCGACCGACTTCATCTCCGAGCCGATCTTCTTCGAGACCCGGCCGAACTTCTTGAGGTCCCAGCGCGGGATCTTGACGACGAGGTAGTCGAGGGCCGGCTCGAAGCAGGCCGAGGTGACCTTGGTGATCGAGTTCGGCAGCTCCGGCAGGGTGTGGCCGAGGGCCAGCTTGGCGGCCACGAAGGCCAGCGGGTAGCCGGTGGCCTTGCTGGCCAGGGCCGAGCTCCGCGACAGCCGGGCGTTGACCTCGATGATGCGGTAGTCGCCGTCGCGGGGATTGAGGGCGTACTGGATATTGCACTCGCCGACGATGCCGAGGTGCCGGATGGCCTTGATGGCGATGGACCGGAGGCGGTGGTACTCGTCGTTGGTCAGGGTCTGCGACGGGGCGATGACGATGCTCTCGCCCGTGTGTATGCCCATGGGGTCGAAGTTCTCCATGTTGCAGACGGTGACGCAGTTGTCGGCCCGGTCGCGGACGACTTCGTACTCGATCTCCTTCCAGCCGTCGAGGTACTCCTCGATGAGGACCTGCGGGGCGGCCGTGAAGGCCCGGCGCAGGGCCTCGCGCAGCTCCCGCGGCCCGTAGGCGATGCCGCTGCCCTTGCCGCCGAGGGCGTAGGCGACGCGGGTCATGACCGGGTAGCCGATCGTCGCGGCGGCGCGCAAGCCGGCTTCGACGCTGCGGACGGCGATGCCGCGCGGCGTCTTGAGCCCGGCCGCGGCCAGGGCGGCGTTGAAGAGCTTGCGGTCCTCGGTCCGCTCGACGGCCCCGACCGGCGTCCCCAGTACGGGCAGGCGGGCCCGGCGCAGGGCGCCGCTCTTCCACAGGGCCACGCCGCAGTTGAGGGCCGTCTGGCCGCCGAAGGAGAGAAGCAGGCCCTGGGGCTTTTCCCGGGCGATGACCTTCTCCACGAAATAGGGCGTGACCGGCAGGAAATAGACCTTGTCGGCCATGCCCTCGGAGGTCTGGATAGTGGCGATGTTGGGATTGATGAGGACGACCTCGAGGCCCTCCTCCTTGAGGGCCTTGATGGCCTGGCTGCCGGAATAGTCGAACTCGCCGGCCTCGCCGATCTTGAGGGCGCCGCTGCCGAGCAGGAGGACCTTCCGCGGCGCCTTCACCGGAGGGCCTCCAGGAACCGGTCGAAGAGGAACTCGGTGTCCGTCGGGCCCGGGCAGGCCTCGGGGTGGAACTGGACGCCGAAGACCGGCCGCCGGATGTGGCGGATGCCCTCGTTCGTGCCGTCGTTGGCGTTGCGGAACCAGGATGTCCAGCCGGCCGGCAGGCTGGCCGCGTCGACGGCGAAGCCGTGGTTCTGGCTGGTGATATAGCAGCGCTTCGTGCCCTCCTCGAGGCAGGGCTGGTTCTGACTCCTGTGGCCGAACCGGAGCTTGTACGTCCGCCCCCCGGCGGCCAGGGCCAGGACCTGGTTGCCGAGGCAGATGCCGAAGAGGGGCAGGCCATCCTCGAGCAGCCGGCGGACCGCGGCGACCGTGGCCGCGGCCCGGGCCGGGTCGCCGGGCCCGTTGGACACGACGACGCCGTGCGGCGCGAAGCCCAGGATGCGCCCGGCATCGGTGCCGGCCGGGACGCGGACGACGGCGGCGCCGCGGCGGACGAGGGCCCGGATGATGTTCAGCTTGACGCCGCAATCGATCAGGACGATCGTCCGGCGGGCCTCGGGGTTGTAGATGCGGATCTCCGGCGTCGTGACCTCGGCGACGAGGTCGCGGGCGTTGGGATCGGGGACCTGGCGGGCTTCGCGCCGCAGCCGGGCGGCGCCCGCCGGCCCGCCGTCGGCGGCCAGGAGGCCGGTCATGACGCCGTGGACGCGGAGCTTCCGGGTCAGGGCCCGGGTGTCGATGCCGGCGATGCCCGGGACGCCGCTCTCGCGGAGCCAGTCGTCGAGGGTCTTCCGGGACGTGGCGTGGGAGGGCCGGTCGCAGAGCTCGGAGACGACGTAGCCGGCGATCTGCGGCCGCTCCGATTCGAAGCGGGCCGGATCGACGCCGTAATTGCCGATCAGGGGATAGGTCTGGCAGAGGATCTGGCCGCGGTAGGACGGGTCGGTGATGCTCTCCGGGTAGCCGACGATCCCGGTATTGAAAACGACTTCCCCCCCGATTTTGGCGCTTGCGCCGAAGCCTACGCCCTCGTAGACGGAGCCGTCCGCGAGGGCCAGAACCGCGTGTCGGATGGGGCCAGCCTCCAGTTCATTTTCGGCGCAGTATAGCACAAGCCCCGGCCGGCGGCAAGCGGCCGAACGGCGAGAGGAGGCCGGCTCACCCCTTGAATCACCCGCCCCGGGCATGGTAATTTCACCGGAGAAGGCGAGAATGGAACTCTGTTTCGGCGGATCGAGGTGAACCATGCCCTTTGATCGCGACGGCGGCCCGGCCCGGCCCGGGGACCCGTCCGCCGCCGCCCCGCCGCGCCCCGGCCCGGCCGCGGACAAGGACGAGCTCATCCGCTCGATGACCCAGTCCCTGCGCGTCGCCTTCAAGATGGCCTCGATGTACAACCCCGAGCACCCGGCCTTCAAGAGCAGCGTGACCGACCTCCTGGCCAAGGTCGAGGCCCTGTTCGCCTGGGTCAACCCCGTGTCGATCGGCTTCTCGCCCCACGCCCTGCTCATCGACAACCGCTTCTGGGAGGGCGAGCGGACCTACATGGACCTGGCCCAGCTCTTCCACTTCCGCAAGATCAAGCGGCTCGAGTTCCGGCCCGGCCTGGGCCACGACGAGTTCATGCGCCTGGCCTCCAAGATCATGCTGCCCGTCAAGATGTTCATCCGTGAGGGCGGGGCCGCGGCCATCGTCAAGCGGGAGAACATCGTCCACATCTCGGTCGACACCCTCGACTACTCGGTCCTGCTCCAGGGCGAGGGCGAGGAGATCAAGGACATCTGGCCCTACCTCCTCATGGAGGCCGTCGAGGAGAACAACCCCGCCAAGTACGAGGAGCTGGCCGGGTCTTTCGACAAGGTCGTCGGCAAGTTCAACACCGAGGAGCTCATCCAGAACGAGGAGCTGCACAAGAACTTCACCCAGTTCTTCCGCTACCTCAAGGATACCTCCGAGGAAAAGCACCGCGTCGCCTCCAAGCAGCTGCTGAAGACCATCGTCTCGGCCCGCAAGACGCCGACCGAGTCGAAGTTCGAGAACCTCAAGCTCCTCATCTCCGACCTGAGCGAGGAGGACCTGGCCTCGACGCTCTGGGAGGAGATCATCGGCAACGACAAGTTCGACTCGCTGAGCTTCAGCATCTTCTCCCGGATCATCGACAAGGAACGGCACAAGAAGATCGCCACGTCGCTCCACGCCCTCTTCCACACCGACGACCCCCAGAACCGCCGGGCCGAGACCGAATCGAAGATCCGCATCCTGATGTCGGGCATGTCCTCGTCGCTGCACTCGGAGATCTACCGCCAGACCCTGTCCAACCTCCTCGGCGAGATCTCCTTCGACCAGAAGCTCGTCCTCGACCACCAACTCCTGCAGCGCAACTACCGCTTCCTCCTGCTGACCCTGCTCTCCCAGGAGCGCCGGCTGGAACGGTCCGCGGCCGACCTGAAGCGGATCGCCGAGGAGTGGGAGCGGATCGTCCAGGAGGGCGACCTGGAGTTCCTGCTGGCCTTCCAGGAGGTCCTGGAGGGCCGGGCCGACGACCTGGCCGGCGACCCGGCCTACGAGGACGCGCGCCGGTCCGTGGCCGAGTACGTCGAGGGCTGCCTGCTGCGCGGCGAGTCCGGGCCGGAGCTGGACGCCTTCATCGGGAAGCTCGGCCGCAGCCGCTACGGCCGGGAGGTCTACGCCGACACGATCCTCCGGGATCGCGTCGTCTCCTCGTCGCTCCTGCGGGCCCTGTTCCGCTTCTTCCCGGACGACGTCCCGGCCTTCCAGGCCGTCCTCCGCAAGCGGTCGTCGGACGGCGAGCTCCTGGGCCGCCTGGCCGACGCCCTGAAGCTCATCGACACCCCGGTCTCGCTCGAGACCCTGGAGAGGATCTTCGAGGCCGGCGACGCCGGCGTCAAGGTCAAGGTCCTGCAAGCCATGCAGAACCTCAAGGAGTTCGACGAGGCCTTCCTCTTCCCCATCCTGGAGAAGAAGAACGAGCTCATCCGGGCCGAGGCCCTGATCCTGCTCCTGCGCACCGAGCGGACCAAGCACGTCGCCTTCACCAAGCTCTTCGGCCTGGTCTCGCCCTACGGGTTGCGGAACAAGACGCTGCTGCGCAACATCGGCATCGTCGAGCGCTACGGCCTGCGCGAGGCCGCCCCCTACGTCGATTCCCTCTCCGAGCGCAGGGATTTCTGGAACCGCAAGGTCCGGCAGGCCGCCGAGGCGCTGCTGGCGAAGTGGGGACTGGAGATCTGGCGTGAGGGATAAGATCAAGATCTGCTTTATCTACCTGATGAACGCCATCCAGGCCGGCAAGATCTACACCGGCGACCACCCCAAGTTCAAGGAATACCTCAACCGGCTCCACGTCATCGTCCAGGAGATCCTCGAGGACCGCAAGGAGCTCGTCCTGGGCATCATCGGCGGCGAGGCGGCCTGGGAGGACGAGATCTTCTTCAACCTCCGCGGCAAGCTCGGCCTGCTCATCGATTTCCTGGAGAAGAACGGCGTCGAGAGGATCATCTTCCAGCAGGGGCTGCGCTTCGAGGAGCTGCGCGAGTTCATCATCTTCCTGACCCGGGTCAAGCGGCAGGAGAAGATCAGCGAGCAGGAGTACTTCAACCTGCACGGCATCCAGAACATCCGGGCCGGCAAGCTGCGGGCCCTGGTCAAGGGCGAGACCGCGGCCACGGCCGCCGAGGAGACGCGGACGCGCTACGAGGGCTCGGTTCGGACGGTCTCCCACGCCCTCAATGTCGTCCTGGAGAGGGAGGACATCGACTACCTCGACCTGCGCTTCAACGTCCTCGGCATCATGGAGGATTTCGTCGGCCGCCACCAGGAGCTGCTCAACCTGGTCTCGGTCAAGCGGCGCGACCTGATCACCTTCGTTCACCTGCTCAACGTCACCCTGCTGACCATGTTTTTCGCCTCCAAGCTCCAGTTCGCCAAGGACGACGTCCTGGACCTGGGCATCGCCGCCCTGTATCACGACGTCGGCAAGCTCTACATCTCGCTCAAGGTCATCCAGAAGGAATCGAAGCTCTCCGAGGGCGAGTTCCTGCAGGTCCGCAACCATCCCCTCCTCGGGGCCTCCATCCTCGAGGGCTACAAGGACGCCCTGGGGATCCTGCCCGTGGTCGTCTGCTACGAGCATCATCTTCGCCACGACATGACCGGCTATCCCAAGTCGCCCTACGCCCGCAAGCCCCACCCGGCCTCGATGATGGTCTCCATCTGCGACGTCTACGACGCCCTGGCCCTGAAGCGGTCCTACAAGAAGGATTACCCGCCGGAGAAGATCCACGAGCTGATGATGCTCGAGCGGGGCAAGACCTTCGAGCCCCAGCTGCTCGACAAGTTCTTCCAGTTCATGGGCGTCTGGCCGATCGGCACCCTGGTGACGCTGAACGACGAGCGGGTCGGGGTCGTCCGGGCGACGAACGAGACCGAAATCGACAGGCCCTCGATCCAGATCCTGGCCCCCGAGAACGCCGGCGAGACCGTCGACCTGGCCCTGCGGCCGGACCTGCGCGTCGTCGCCTCCCTCAATCCCCAGGCCGAGGGGGGCAAGTACCTGCCTCTCATCGGCCAGCCGGCGCCGCCCCCCGGCGGCATCGATGACGGCGAGCCGGACGCCGGATAGATAATAGATAAAGGAGAATCGATCATGTGCGGCATTATCGGATGCGCCGGGACCCGGGACGCCGTCCCGGCCATCCTGGAAGGGCTGCGGCGGCTCGAGTACCGCGGCTACGACTCGGCCGGCATCGCCGTCCTCGACGGCCGGGCCGTCGAGAGGCGTCGGGTCAAAGGCAAGATCCGCGACCTGGCCGAGGAGCTCCGGCTCCACCCGCTGGCCGGGGTCTGCGGCATCGGGCACACCCGCTGGGCCACCCACGGCCGGCCGAGCGAGGACAACGCCCACCCCCATACCGACTGCGGCGGCGCCATCGCCCTGGTCCACAACGGCATCGTCGAGAACTACTGGGCCCTCAAGGAGCGCCTCAAGGCCGAGGGCCACGTCTTCCGGACCGAGACCGATACCGAGGTCATCGTCCACCTGGTCGAGAAGCACTTCCGCGGCTCGCTCGAGGAGGCCCTGCGAGCCGCCGTCCGGGAGCTCGAGGGTGCCTTCGCCGTGGCCTGCGTCTCCTCGCGCGACCCGGGCAAGATCGTCGCCGCCCGCAACGGCCCGCCGGCCGTCGTCGGCTTCGGCCAGGGCGAGACTTTCCTGTCGTCGGACATCACCCCTCTCCTCCATCACACCCGGCGCGTCGCCTACATGGACGACGGCGAGATGGCCGTCCTGACCGCGGACGGGGTCCGCTTCTCCACCTTCGCCGGGGCCCCGGTGGCCAAGGCCGTCGAGACCTTGGACTGGGAGCCGGCCATGGTCGAGAAGCGCGGCTTCGCCCATTTCATGGCCAAGGAGATCTTCGAGCAGGCCGACGTCGTCCGCGACACCCTCAAGAGCCGGGTTTCGCTCGATTCCGGCCGGGTCTTCCTCGAGGACACGGGCCTGCAGCCCGGGGTCTTCCGCCGGGCCTCCCGGGTCGTGCTCATCGCCTGCGGCACGTCCTACCATGCCGGGCTGGTCGGCAAGTACATGCTCGAGACGCTGGCCCGCGTCCCCGTCGACGTCGAATACGCCTCCGAGCTCCGGTCGCGGGATTTCGTCATGGACCGGGAGACGCTCGTCCTGGCGATCTCCCAGTCGGGCGAGACGGCCGATACCCTGGCGGCCCTGCGCCTGGCCCGGGAGAAGGCCCTGGCCGTCCTGGCCGTCACCAACAGCCCCAACTCCTCGATGGCCCGGGCCGCGGACGGCCTCCTGGACCTCCACGCCGGGCCCGAGATCGGCGTCGCCGCCACCAAGACGTTCGTCGGCCAGATGGCGGCCCTGGCCCTGTTCGCCCTGGCCTTCGCCCAGGCCCGGGGCGCGCTCTCCGACGGCCAGAGCCTGGAGCTGGTCCAGGAGCTGCAGCGCGTGCCGCACAAGATGGACCGCGTCCTCGGCTCGGCGGCGGCCATCGAGCGGGCCGCCCGCCGCTACCTGGCCTGCGAGCACTACCTCTTCCTCGGCCGCTGGATCAACTTCCCCATAGCTCTGGAAGGGGCCCTGAAGCTCAAGGAGATCTCCTACACCCACGCCGAGGGCTACGCCGGCGGCGAGATGAAGCACGGCCCCATCGCCCTGATCGACGAGGGCATGACCACCCTGGCCGTCGTGCCCCGCGACCGGGTCCACGACAAGATGCTGTCCAACATGGCCGAGGTCCAGGCCCGGGGCGGGCGCATCCTGGCCGTGGCCTTCGAGGGCGACGACAAGGCCGGGATGGCCGCCGAGGAGGTCTTCTCCATCCCCGAGACGCACCAGCTCTTCACCCCGTTCCTGACCGTCCTGCCCCTGCAGCTGTTCGCCTACCACGCCGCCGCGGCCAAGGGGCTCGACGTCGACCAGCCGCGCAACCTGGCCAAGAGCGTCACCGTCGAATGACCGTTCATGAATCAGCATGTGAACGGACGCAAGGGCTTGCCGGGAGCGGCGGCGATGGGTTATCTTGGAGGCGCGAGGAGAGATACATGAACGCACGAGCCCTTCGGCGCTTCGGCGCCATCCTTCTGATCGCCGCCTGCGCCGCCGGCCCGGCCGCCGCGGCCCCGGCCCAGACCCCGGCGCCCCGGGCCGTGTTCAAGACCGCGGCCCACGACTTCGGCACGGTCAAGCAGGGCGACGTCCTGACCTGCGAGTTCGTCTTCAGCAACGAGGGCGGCGCCCCTCTCGTCGTCGAAAAGGTCGAGACGACCTGCGGCTGCACGGCCGCCCTGGTCTCGGAGAAAACCGTTGCCCCCGGCCGGGAAGGCAAGGTCAAGGCCAGCTTCGACACCCGGGGCTACTCGGGCCGGATGTCCCGCTTCATCTACATCGTCACCAACGAGGGCGGGAACCGGCGGCACGAGCTCAGCCTGTCGGCCGACATCCAGGTCCCGCCCTCGGCCCGCATCGACATCGACCGCTACAACATCGACCTGGGGATCGTCCTCGAAGGGGATACTCTGGCGACCCGGATCGTCATCAAGAGCACCGGCCAGCGCGAGCTCAAGGTCGAGATGGCCCAGGAGAACGTCGAGTTCTTCTCCGGCGGCAAGCGTCTGGCCGGGCCGATCTTCCTGCCGGCGGGGGACTCGCGCGAGATCGAGCTCCGCTTCCCGCCCCAGTCCCGGACGGGATCGGTCCGCGACTACATCCTCCTCAAGTCGAACGACCCGGTCCGCTCGACCATGTCCATCTATGTCAGCCGTTACGTCATCTCCAGGAAGGAGATGAAGGAGCTGTTCGAGAAGTACAGGTCGGTCCTGAAGTAGGGGCCATGGCCCGCATCCTGACGGTCAAGGCCAGGCCTCGCTCCAAGGCGCCCGGGGTCGAGGCTGTCGGCCCGTCGGACTTCCTGGTCCGGGTCCGGGCGGCGCCCGAGAAGGGCCGGGCCAACGCCGAGGTGGCCGAGCTCCTGGCCCGGCACCTGGGCGTCCCGCCGTCGCGCCTGACGCTCCTTCGCGGCGCGTCCTCCTCCCATAAGCAGTTCCGGCTGGAGGACTGACCACCGACGCCTGCGCCGGCTCGCCGCCGCTCTTCGGCCGTTGAGCGGCGGCGGGATCAATTTGGCCCGCCGGTCGTCCTTTTATCAGAGGAGGGCGATCCGTGGACGACCGCGACCTGTGCTGGCTGGCCCTGTCCCTCCTCTTCTACGGGCCGAGCGCCGCCACCCGCCGGCTCCTGGGCCGCTTCCCGGCGGTCACGGCGATCTTCCGGGCCGGCGCGGCCGATTTCGAGGGGCTGCGCCTGGACCCCCGGACTGTCGAGGCCATCGTCAGCGGCCGGGCCCTGGAGCGGGCCGGCCGGGAAGTGGAAATAATCGGGCGAAAGGCGTATACTCTCCTGACCTTGGACCACCCCGGCTATCCGGGGTACCTGCGAGAGATCTTCGATCCTCCGTTCGTCCTCTATTGCGAGGGCGACCCGGAGGCTCTTGGGATTCCCGCGGTGGCCGTCGTCGGCGCCCGCCGGCCCACTCCCTACGGGCGGGCCGTGGCCGAGAAGCTGGCGGACGACCTGGCCGGCCGCGGGTGCGTCGTGGTCAGCGGCTTGGCCGCGGGCATCGACGCCTGCGCTCATCGGGGGGCTCTCAAGAAAGGAAGGACGGTAGCCGTGCTCGGTTCGGGCCTGGACGTTCCGTACCCGTGGGAGAACCGCGGGCTGCACCGGGAGATCGCCGGGCGCGGGGCCGTGGTCTCCGAGCTGGCCCTGGGGACGCCGCCGCTCGCCGAGAACTTCCCGGTCCGGAACCGGATCATCAGCGGACTGGCCCTGGGCCTGGTGGTAGTCGAGGCGGCCCGCCGCAGCGGCTCGCTCATCTCGGCCAAGCTGGCCCTGTCGCAGGACCGCGAGGTCATGGCCGTCCCGGGCAACGTCACCTCGCCCCTGAGCGAGGGGCCGAACGCCCTGATCCGGGACGGCGCCCGGCCCGTGGCCTCCTGGGAGGACGTGGCCGACGGCCTGCCGTCGCCGTGGCGCGAGAATCTCCTTGCGGAACGGGACGCAATGGTGGAGAATAGCGGCCGTTCTCTGAGCCGGGAGGAATGCCGGCTGCTGGACGAGCTGCCCGTCGACGCGGCCCTGAGCATCGACGAGCTGGCCGACCGGACGGGCCTGGCCGTGTCGGGCCTGCTGGCATTGCTGCTCGGCCTCGAGCTTAAGGGGGCCGTGGTCCAGCATCCCGGGAAAGAGTTCCAGAGGAGAATGTAAGTGGCGAAGTCGCTGGTCATCGTCGAGTCGCCGGCCAAGGCGAAGACGGTCAACCATTATCTCGGCAAGGATTTCGTGGTCAAGGCCTCGATGGGCCACGTCCGCGACCTGCCCAAGAAGGGCCTCGGCGTCGACGTCGAGCACGATTTCGAGCCGACCTACGAGGTCATCCCCGACAAGAAGAAGATCGTGGCCGAGCTGCGGAAGGCGGCCAAGGAGAGCGAGCGGGTCATCCTGGCGGCCGACCCCGACCGGGAAGGCGAGGCCATCTCCTGGCACCTGAGCCAGCTCCTGGCCGACGCCAATCCGAACATCTTCCGGGCCTCCTTCCACGAGATCACCGAGGAAGGCGTCCGGGAGGGGTTCGAGCACGTCGGCCAGATCGACATGAACCTGCTCGACGCCCAGCAGTCGCGGCGGGTCCTCGACCGCCTGGTCGGCTACCGCATCAGCCCGCTGCTGTGGAAGAAGATCGCCCGCGGCCTGTCGGCCGGCCGGGTCCAGTCGGTGACCCTGCGGCTGATCGTCGACCGCGAGCGGGAGATCGAGGCCTTCAAGCCCGAAGAGTACTGGAATATCTCCGCCCGGCTCGAGGCCGCCAACCCGCCGGCCTTCAAGGCCGCGCTGGCCAAGATCGACGGCAAGAAGGCCAAGGTCCACAACGGGGAGGAAGCCGGGATCGTTCGCGAAGAGTGCGGCCGGGCGGCCTTCGTCCTGGACAGCGTCCAGGTCCGGCCGAAGTCCAAGCACCCCGGCCCGCCCTACATCACCAGCACCCTCCAGCAGGACGGCTTCCGGCTGCTGCGCTTCCCGGTCAAGAAGACCATGTTCGTGGCCCAGAAGCTCTATGAAGGCATGCCCATCGGCGAGCTCGGCCAGACCGGGCTCATCACCTACATGCGCACGGACTCGGTCCGCGTCTCCGAAGCGGCCCAGACGGCCGCCCGGGCCTGGATCGAGCAGAACTATCCCGCCTCCGGCGCCAAGGCGGCCGCGCCGGACGGCGCCCCCGGGCCGGGGCAGCCGGACCACGCTGCAGGCGGCCACCGCTCCCCCTACGTCCCGGCCAAGCCCAACGTCTACGCCAGCAAGAAGAAGACCCAGGACGCCCACGAGGCCATCCGGCCGGCCCACATCGAGCTGACGCCCGAGAAGGTCAAGCCCTACCTCAAGAAGGAAGAGTACGACCTCTACAAGCTCATCTGGCGGAAGTTCATGGCCTCGCAGATGGCCGCGGCCCGGATCGAGGAGACGTCCTTCGACATCACCGCCGGCCGCTGCCTCTTCCAGGCCAAGGGCGAGGTCGTCAAGTTCGACGGCTTCCTGGCCGTCTGGCCGAACGGCACGAGCGAGAAGGAGCAGCTGCCCAAGGCCGAGGCCGGCGAGACGCTCAAGCTCCTGGAGCTCGAGACCAAGCAGAAGTTCACCGAGCCGCCGCCCCGCTATACGGAAGGCACGCTGGTCAAGGAGCTCGAGTCGCGCGGCATCGGGCGGCCGAGCACCTACGCCCCGACGATCGCCACGATCCAGGGCCGGACCTACGTCGTCAAGGATGAGGGCAAGTTCAAGCCCACCGAGCTGGGGATGTACGTCACGGACTTCCTGGTCAAGCACTTCGCCCGGCTCATGGACTACGAGTTCACGGCCCAGATGGAGGAGGATCTCGACGAGATCTCCGAGGGCCGGCGCAAGGGTCTGGACAGCCTGCGGGGGTTCTACGCCCTCCTCGAGGACGCCCTGAAGCAGGGGCAGGAGACCGAGAGCGTCAAGAAGACGGGCATCCCGCTGGACGAGAAATGCCCCAAGTGCGGCGGGGGCCTGGTCATCAAGGACGGCCGCTTCGGCCGGTTCAAGGCCTGCACGGCCTATCCGGCCTGCAAGTTCCGGGAGAGCCTGGACAAGAAGGAGTCCAAGCCCCTCGACGAGAAGTGCCCCGAGTGCGGCTCCCAGCTGGCCCAGAAGTACGGCCGCTTCGGGCCTTTCGTGGCCTGCTCCAACTACCCCCAGTGCAAGTACATCAAGAAGGAGCGCCCGGTCGAGACCGGTATAGCCTGCCCGACCGGCTGCGGCGGCATGATCCTCAAGCGCAAGACGCGCCGGGGCAAGTTCTTCTTCGGCTGCAGCCGCTATCCGAAGTGCCACTTCGCCTCCTGGGACGACCCCATCGCCCGGGCCTGCCCGGAGTGCGGGGCCCCGGTCATTTACCGGAAGAACCTCATCAAGGGCGAACCCTACATCTACTGCAAGAACGAGAAATGCGCCTTCAAGGAAGCGGCGCCCCGGGAGAAGCTCTGGGAGCAGGGCCCGGCCGCCGCGCCCGCCGCGGGGGCTCCGGCCCCGGCGGCGGCCGACAAGGCCCCGGACGGGCCCGCGCCGTCCGGCGGGGGCCGGGAGCCCGGCGGCGATGAACAAGGAAATCGCTGAGTTCCTGGATTACCTCCGGCACGAAAAGAACGCCTCCCCCCATACCGTCGCCGCCTACGGGCGCGACCTGCGGCAGGTCGCGGACTACCTGAAGGAGCGCCAGGTCCGCTGGGACAAGGCCGGCAACGTCGTCCTCCGCGGCTGGCTGGCCGGGCTCCACGAGAAGAAGCGCCGGAAGACGACCATCGGGCGCAAGCTGGCCGCCCTGAGGTCGTTCTACGAATTCGCCATCCGGCGACGCCGGATCGCCGAGAACCCGGCCCGGCTCCTGTCCCGGCCCCGGCAGGAAAAGCGGGTGCCCTCGTTCCTGTCGGAGGACGAGGCGGCGGCGCTTCTCGACCTGCCGAAGTCGGACAAGCCGATTGACCTGCGCGACCGGGCTATCCTTGAGCTCCTCTACGCCACGGGCATACGGGTCAGCGAGCTAATCGGCATCGAGACGGCCGATCTCCACCTCGGCGAGCGCCTGGTCCGGGTCCGGGGCAAGGGCAAGAAGGAGCGGATCGTGCCTTTCGGCCGCCGGGCCCTCGAGGCCCTGGAGGGCTACCGGCGGGCCCGCCCGCAGCTGGCCCGGACCGGCGCCGGTGACGGCGGCGAGGCCTTCTTCCTCAACTACCGCGGCGGCCGCCTGACGCCCCGGTCCGTCCAGCGCCTGGTCCGGCGGCAGGTCCGCCGGGCCGCCGTGACCCGCAAGATCAGTCCCCACTCGCTGCGGCACTCCTTCGCCTCCCATCTGCTCGGCCGGGGCGCGGACCTGCGCGTCATCCAGGAGCTCCTGGGACACTCGAGCCTGGCCACGACGCAGAAGTACACCCACGTCGACCTGGCCGGGCTCCTCGGCGTTTACAAGAAAAGCCACCCCCGCTCCTAGGCGCCGGCCACGGCGGAGACCGCTTGCCGCGCCGCCCGGCCGCCGCCAACCCCGGTTGCCGGAGGCCGGCCGAAGCGTCCACCGATCTTGACCCCGCGGCCGGCCGTCCTTTCGCAACCTCCTTCTAATGAACAAGATAAGATGTCCGGGCCGGTGGCACGGACGTTGCATGGGAAGAGGCGAAAGGAGGTCGCACCCATGACCGCACAGAGACACAAGGTTCTGGCGCTGGGGCTGGCCGCGGCGATCCTGGCGCTGGCGTTCGCCCCGGTCTACGCCCAGTCGCCGGGGCCGAAGGGCCGGATCAACATCAACACGGCCCCGGCTTCGGAGCTCGAGACGCTGCCGCGGATCGGGCCCAAGGTCGCCCAGAGGATCGTCGATTTCCGGACGAAGAACGGCAGCTTCAAGAAGGTCGAGGAGATCATGAAGATCCAGGGCATCGGCGAGAAGGTCTTCGAGCAGATCAAGGACCTGATCACCGTGGGGAGCGAGAGCGGGCCGAAGTGACGGCCTAGGCCCTGTCCGGGGCGTCCCCGGACAGGGCCTTTATTTTCGCTTCAAAATAAGCCCGCAGGCCGCGGACGGCCCGGCCGCGGTGGCTGATCTCGTTCTTGGAACCGCCGGACAGCTCGGCGAAGGTTTTTTTCAGGGGCGGGTAATAGAAGATCGGATCGTAGCCGAAGCCCGATTCGCCGCGAGGCTCGGAGGCGATGCGGCCTTCGACCTCGCCGCGGAACTCGGCGATAACCCGGCCGTTCAGGACGACGACCATGGCGCAGACGAAGCGGGCCCGGCGCTTGGCCGGCGGGACGCCCTCGAGCTGGCGCAAGACCCGGCGGATATTCTTCTCGTCGGACGGCCGGGGGGCGGAGAAGCGGGCCGAGCGCACGCCCGGCGCGCCGCCGAGAGCGTCGACCTCGAGCCCGGAGTCCTCGGCCAGGACCGGTCCGGGCCAGCGCCGGCTGTAATAGAGGCCCTTGGCCCGGGCGTTCTCGGCGAACGTCCGGCCCCGTTCCGCCGGGGGCTTGACAGGCAGGACGTCGCTCAGGCCGACGACCTCGAGGGGCAGGCCCTCGAGTGCCCGCCGGATCTCGCGGACCTTACCGGGATTGCCGGTCGCCAGGAGCAGGCGCCGTTCAGTCAATCTTCAGCTCTTCGATGTCGGCCAGCTCCAGGAGGCCCTGGTTGAACTCCTGCTCCTTTTCCTCGGAGGCGGAGAAGGAGAAGGCCAGGAGGTAGGAGGAGCCTTCCTGTTTCATCGTCAGGCGCTCGAGCCGGACGCCGTGGTGGAGGGCCAGCTTGCGCAGGCTGGACAGGATGTAGGGCCGGGCCTTGGCCTTGAGATGGTAATGGAACTGGGACCTGCGGAGGTAGGATTCCTCGATCCGGCCGAAGACGACAAGGGTGACGATGGTCAGGGCGGCGAAGATGACGGCCGGCACGTAGTAACCCGCGCCGATGACCAGGCCGAGGCCGGCCACGACCCAGAGCGTCGAGGCCGTCGTCAGGCCGGCGATCGTGCCGCGGGCCTGGAAGATCGTGCCGGCGCCGAGGAAGCCGATGCCGGTGATGACCCCCGCGGCCATGCGGACGAGCGTGTCGGCGCCGCCCGCGCCGCGCCCGGCCAGCATGCCGGCCAGGGTCATCATCATGGTCGCCGCCAGGCAGACCAGGATGTTCGTCCGGAAGCCGGCCGGCTTCTGGCTAGCCTCGCGCTCGAGGCCGATGAGGCCGCCGAGGGCGACGGCCAGGATGAGCTTTAGCAGGACCTGCAGGATCTCCATGGCGGCGTCTCGCCTTCCCCTTTTAGCATCGGCCGCCCGGGTTGTCAATCGCCGGCCGGCTCTGATAGAATGGCTTGGCGAATTTTTCTGGAGGCATCCCATGTCCACGAACATCAAGAACGTCCATGCCCGCGAGATCCTCGATTCCCGCGGCAATCCGACCGTTGAGGTCGAAGTCACCCTGGCCGACGGCTCCTGGGGCCGGGCCGGCGTCCCGTCGGGCGCCTCGACAGGCGTCTACGAAGCCCTGGAGCTGCGCGACGGCGACAAGTCCCGCTACCTCGGCAAGGGCGTGCTCAAGGCCGTGGCCAACGTCAACGGCCCGATCGCCGGCCGCGTCGCCGGGCTCGAGGCCCTCGATCAGACCGCCGTCGACGGGGCCATGCTGGCCCTGGACGGCACCGAGAACAAGGGCACGCTCGGGGCCAACGCCGTCCTGGGCGTCAGCCTGGCCGTGGCCCGGGCCGCCGCGGCCTCGAAGAAGGAGCCGGTCTATCGCTACCTCGGCGGCCCCGCCGCCCATCTGCTGCCCGTGCCGATGTTCAACATCCTCAACGGCGGCGTCCACGCCAACTGGCAGAGCACCGACCTCCAGGAGTTCATGATCGCCCCGGTCGGGGCGCCGAGCTTCCGCGAGGCCCTGCGCTGGGGCGCCGAGACCTACCACGCCCTCAAGAGCGTCCTCAAAGCCGCCGGCTATTCGACCGGCGTCGGGGACGAAGGCGGCTTCGCCCCGGCCTTCAAGAGGAACGCCGAGGCCATCGAGTACATCCTCAAGGCCATCGAAAAGGCCGGCTACAAGCCCGGCGCCGACATCGGCATCGTCCTCGACTGCGCCGCGAGCAGCATCTACGAGGACGGCCTCTACAACCTTCGGACCGAGGGCCGCAAGGTCAGCGCGGCCGACATGGTCAGGATGTACGAGGACTGGGCCGGCCGCTATCCGGTCATCTCCATCGAGGACGGCCTGGCCGAGGACGACTGGGAGGGCTGGGCCCTGCTCAACCGGACCCTCGGCGGCCGCGTCCAGCTCGTCGGCGACGACCTGTTCGTGACCAACGTCAAGCGGCTGGCCCGGGGGATCGCCGAGAAATCGGCCAACTCCGTCCTCATCAAGCTCAACCAGATCGGGACGGTGACCGAGACGATCGCGGCCATCGAGATGGCCCGCCGGGCCGGCTGGACGGCCATGATCTCGCACCGCAGCGGCGAGACCGTCGACAGCACCATCGCCGACCTGAGCGTGGCCATGGGCACCGGCCAGATCAAGACCGGGGCGCCGTGCCGGGGCGAGCGGCTGGAGAAATACAACCAGCTCATGCGCATCGAAGAGGAGCTGGGGTCGAAGGCCGTCTTCTCCGGACGGTCGACGTTCAAGAGGTAAGCCGCCCTTCCGCCTCGTCTCCCTTTTTCCGGGAGCCCTTGACAAGCGCCCCCGGCCTATGTTAAATGACTTAGTCTATTGATATAGTCAATTAACCAGGGAGGAGCCATGAGGCTTTCGACCAGGGGCGAATACGCCAGCCGGGCCATGCTGGAGCTCTCCCGGCGCTACCCGGACGGGGAGCCCGTCCACAGCCGGGAGATCTCCCGGGCCCAGGAGATCCCGCAGCGGTTCCTGGAGCAGATCCTACTCCTGCTCAAGCGGGCCGGATACCTCAAGAGCCGCAAGGGCCAGCGGGGCGGCTACGTCCTGTCCAAGGCCCCGGCCGCCATCACCGTGGCCGAGGTCATCCGGGTCATGGACGGGCCGCTGGCCCCGATAGATTGCGTCAGCGTCATGGCCCACGAGGCCTGCCCGATGGAGGGAACGTGCGGTCTGCGCTGGCTGTGGAAGGATGTCCGGGACGCCGTGGCCGAGATCCTCGAGGCCACGACCTTCGACGACCTCGTCCGCAGGAGCCGGCCGGAAACCGAATCGGCGAAGCAGGCGGGCGGAGCGGCGAAGAGGCCGGCGCGCCCGCGGGCGGGGACGCGATGAGCCGCGGAACGCTGAAAGCCGCGGCGGCCGCCCTGGCCTTGGCTCTGGCCCTGGCCGTCCTGCCGGCCGTTGCGGCCGCGGCCGAAGACGTAGAGAAAAAGGGCTCGCCCGTCCTGACGGCGATCAAGAACCTCAAGCTCGGCGGCTTTGCCCAATTCTACGGGGCCTCCTGGGACCCCGGCACGGACACTTTCCAGCTCCGCCGGGCCCGCCTGTCGCTCGGCGGGACCATCGTCAAGAGCCTCAGCTTCAAGCTTTCCGTGGACCTGGTCAAATCGCCGGCCCTGCTCGACGCCCAGATCGATTACGCCCCGCTCAAGGAGGCCGGGCTGCGCTTCGGCCAGTTCCTTGTCCCCTTCAGCCTGGACAGCGTGACGTCGGTGGCCGACATCGAAATGGTCAGCCGGCCGGCCGCGGTCGAGGCCCTGGCCCCGGGCCGCGACATCGGCTCGTCCGGCCGGGACGCCGGCTTGGCCGCCTTCGGCAGCTGGAAGATCGCCGAGTATGCCTTCGGCTTCTTCAACGGTTCGGGCATCAACAAGGCGGACGCGGACGGGCGCAAGGACTTCAGCGGCCGGCTGGTGCTCAAGCCCCTGAGCTTCCTGGCGATCGGAGGCTCCGTCTACCGCGGCCGCCGGGCGCCGGCGGAAGGGGAGCCCCTGGCCGACCGGAACAAGGAAGGCCTGGAAGCGTTTTTCCGCGTCGACCGCGTCCTGCTCAAGGGCGAGTACATCCATGCCCGGGATGGGCTCGTCTCCAAATCCGGCTGGTATGTCCTGGCGGGCGTCTTCGCCCTCCCGGCCCGGCTCCAGGCGCTCGTCCGCTACGACGCCCTCGACCTCGACCGCGCCGTCCCGGACGACGGGAAGCGCATCGTCACCTTCGGCGTCAATTGGATCATCGCCGGCCGGACCAAGCTCCAGGTGAACTACGAGATCCACGGGCGCCAGGCCGGCGGCCGGGAGAGATCCGGCCTGCTGGCCCAATTCCAGGCGGCATTCTAGAACGGAACCGGGAGGCGCGGCATGACAAGACTCCGACTCGTTGCCGGCGGGCTGGCCGCCGTCCTTGTCTTTGTCCTCAACCTGGGGCTCGCGGCCTGCAAGGCCGGGGACCGGGATCGGGAGGAGGCCGCTCCGGCCGCCCGGCCGGCCGGACGGGAGAGCCTGTCGCTTTCCGGCGCCTGGGCCCTCTATCCGCTGGCCGTTCGCTGGCAGGAGGAATTCCAGAGAACCCATCCCGGGACGGCCATCGACATCCAGGCCGGAGGGGCCGGCAAGGGCATCGCCGACGCCCTGGCCGGGGCCGCCGACATCGGCATGGTCTCACGGGAGATCCAGCCCGCCGAGGCGGCCAAGGGCGCCGTGGCCGTGGCCGTGGCCAAGGACGCCGTCGTGGCCGCGATCAGCCGGCGGAACCCGTTCCTGGACGAGATCCTACGCCGCGGCCTCAAAAGGGAGGATTTCGCCGCGATCTGGATCCGCCGGACCGCCGCGACCTGGGAGGGCCTTCTCGGCCGGACCGGCCGGACCCCCGTCCACATCTACACCCGCTCCGACGCCTGCGGCGCCGCGGAGACCTGGGCGGCCTACCTGGGCGGGCGCCAGGAGGACCTGGGCGGCATCGGCGTCTACGGCGATCCTGGCCTGGCCGAGGCCGTCCGCCGCGATCCGCTGGCGATCGGCTTCAACAACGTCAACTTCGCCTACGACGCCAAGAGCCTGAGACCGGTGGACGGGATCGAGATCTGTCCGATCGACCTCGACGGCAGCGGCCTCGTCGACCCGGCCGAAAAAGTATATGCCCGGCGCGACGACCTGACCCGGGCCATCGCCGCCGGCGTCTACCCCTCGCCGCCCGCCCGGGACCTCTATTTCGTCGTCAGGGGCCGGCCCGACCGGCCTCTACTGGCCGAGTTCCTGGCCTGGGTCCTGACCGAGGGGCAGGCCTACGTTCCCGAGATGGGCTACATCGGCGTCGGGCCGGACAAGATCGCCGCCGGCCTGGCCGCCGTCCGGGGCGCGGAGAAACGATGAGGCTGATCAGGGACGTGCTGGCCCGCCGGGGCATGGGGGCCGTCACCACCCTGCCCGGCCTCCTGGTCCTGCTCGTCGTCGTCGGCTTGTTCCTGAAGTCCAGGGCCATCCTGGCCGTCGAGCCGCTTTCCCGGCTGCTTTTCTCCTCGGCCTGGCACCCGCTCAAGGGCGAGTTCGGGCTGCTGCCCTTCATCAGCGGCACGGTCTGGGTGACCGTGACCGCGCTCGTCCTGGCCCTGCCGGTCTCGATCCTGGCGGCCATATATCTCTCCGAGTACGCTCCGCGCTGGATCCGCGAGGCGGCCAAGCCGGTCATCGACCTGCTGGCCGGCCTGCCCTCGGTCGTCTACGGCGTCTGGGGCGTCCTCATCGTCGTGCCCTTTGTCGGCGGCGTCCTGGCGCCGGCCTGCGGCGTCGTCTCGTCGGGCTACAGCATCCTGGCCGGCGGCATCGTCCTGGCCATCATGACCTTCCCGACCATCATCCACGTCACCCTCGAGGTCTTCGCCACCATCCCCGGGGCGCTGCGCGACGCCTCGCTATCGCTGGGCGCGACGAAGTGGGAGACGACCCGCCGCGTCGTCCTGCGCAAGGGGGCCCAGGGCATCCTGGCCGCGTCCGTCCTGGGCTTCTCCCGGGCTTTCGGCGAGACCATGGCCGTGCTCATGGTCGTCGGCAACGTGCCGGCCGTGCCCCGCTCGCTCTTCGATCCCGGCTACCCGCTGCCGGCCCTGATCGCCAACAACTACGGGGAGATGATGTCCGTGCCGCGCTACGACGCGGCCCTGATGCTGGCCTCGCTCGTCCTCATGCTCATCGTCCTGTTCTTCAACGTCCTGGCCCGGTGGATCCTCGTCCGGGTCGAGCGGAGGACCCGGTGAAGCCGCTCCCGGACGCCCGCCTCAACCGGCGCAAGCGGACCGACCGCGCTTTCCGCGTCCTGGCCCTGGCCTCGGCCGCGGCCGTCCTCCTGTCGCTCGTCATCATCCTGGGGGCCATCCTCTGGAAATCGCTGCCGGCCCTGAGCCTGTCCATGCTGACCCGGACGCCCAAGGGCGGCTTCTATCTCGGCAAGGAGGGCGGCATCCTGAACGCCATTGTCGGCTCGCTCGAGCTGGCGATCGGCGCGACGGCCATCGCCTTCCTCCTGAGCCTGCCGCTCGTCCTCTACCTCAACGTCTACAAGGGCCGGGCCTCGAAGACGGCGGTCTGGACGCGCTTCTTCCTCGACGTCCTCTGGGGCGTGCCCTCGATCGTCTACGGCGCCTTCGGCTTCATCGTCATGCTGGCCCTGGGGCTGCGGGCCTCGCTCCTGGCCGGCATGCTGACCGTAGCCCTGCTCGAGTTCCCGATCATGAGCCGGGCCATCGACGAGGTCATGCGTCTGGTCCCCCGCGAGCTCAAGGAGGCCTCGGCCTCGCTCGGGGCCACTCGTTTCGAGACGGCGGTCAAGGTCCTGGTCCGGCAATCCGCCCCGGGTATCCTGACCGGCGTCCTCCTGGCCTTCGGCCGGGGCGTCGGCGACGCCGCCTCGGTCCTGTTCACGGCCGGGTTCACCGACCGCGTTCCCGGAGGCCTGCTGGATCCCGCGGCCACGCTGCCGCTGGCCATCTTTTTCCAGCTCGGCACCCCGTTCCCCGAGGTCCGGGAGCGGGCCTACGCCTCGGCCGCGATCCTGACCTTGATCATCCTGGTCATCAGCCTGGCCGGCCGGGCCCTGGGCCGAAAGGCGACCCGCCATGTCGTCAAATAAAGGACGGACCTGCCCATGAACGGCGAGACCCCCATCAGCATCCGGCGCCTGAGCGTCTATTACGGCGATCTCCAGGTGCTCAAGGACGTCAGCCTGGACATCCCGGCCCGGAAGATCACCGTCATCATCGGGCCCTCGGGCTGCGGCAAGACGACCCTGCTCAAATCGCTCAACCGGCTCCTGGACACGGCCGAGGGCGTCCGGGTCCGGGGCCAGGTCCTTTTGGACGGCGAGGACATCTACGCCCCCCGGACGGAGGTGACGCGCATCCGCAAGAAGATGGGCCTGCTCTCGCAGAAGCCCCAGGTCCTGCCGATGTCGATCTACGAGAACGTCGCCTACGGGCCGCGTCTGCACGGCCTCAAGTCGAAGAAAGAGCTTGCCCGGCGGGTCGAGCATTATCTCCGGGTGGCCGGGCTGTGGGACGAGGTCCGGGACCGGCTGCGCGAGCCGGCCTCGACCCTTTCGGTCGGCCAGCAGCAGCGGCTCTGCCTGGCCCGCGGCCTGGCCGTCGAGCCGGAGATCATCCTCGGCGACGAGCCGACTTCGGCCCTCGACCCGCAGTCGAGCCAGAACGTCGAACGGCGGCTGCTCGAGCTCAAGCGGGATTACACGGTCGTCGTCGTCACCCACATCCTGCGCCAGGCCCGCCGCATCGCCGACCACCTGGCCTTCCTCTACCTCGGCGAGCTCGTCGAGCAGGGCCCGGCGGCCGAGGTCTTCGCCGGCCCCAGGGATCCGCGGACGCGGGCCTACCTGACCGGCGAGATCAGCTGAGCGAACAGGTCAGGCCGGGGGCGGGAGGCCCGTAATCCGGCCGGATCCGATCCTGCCATCCCGCCCCGGGCCCCGCCAGGGGCCATAATAATGAACGATATGGATTGCCCTATGCGAGTATGCTTGACATTGGGCTTCCAGGCCGCATAATATTCTTAGGAAAATGAAATACGACGAATATGATAAGGGGATTCTCAAGATTCTGTACGAGGACAGCAAGATTTCTAATGCCACCCTGGCTCAGAAGATCAATCTCTCTCCGCCGGCGACCCTCGAACGGGTCCGGAAGCTCCGGACGAACGGCATAATCCAGGGACAGAGGGCCATCCTCGACAAGAAAAAGCTCGGCCGGGGCCTGACCTGCTTCCTGGCCCTGCAGATCAAGCACCTTCATCGCCCCGAGGCTTACCAGCGCATCGAGGAACACCTCAAGCAGCTGGAGGAGATCGAGGAGATCTATTTCCTCACCGGCCGGATCGACTATCTCATCAAGGCCAACTTCCGGGACATCGACGAGTTCCGGGAGTTTTTCATCGCCAAGCTCTCGAAAGTCCAGATGATCGAGCGGGCCGAGACCTTCGTCATGGTGTCTTCCGCCGTCAATCCGGGGTACAACCCGATCAACGTCGACGTCAAAGAACAAGACTTCGATTGAGGAGCAGGCGACCGTGATGTCGCGGAGGCCAGGAATGTCGGTGTCCTTGACATCTCTCTCGGCCCGGCACTATGCTTTTCCCGGCGGCCCGGGATCCATCATGGCTCGAGGAGGAGAATGACAGGGGGGATCCATCTACAAGGGGCAGGGGCGGGGGCGGGCTCCAGGGGGGAGGGGCGCCCCGGGAATGCGAAAACATGGATGGAGGAAAGGAGATCATGACCCGATGAAGAAGAGAGTGTTGGTTCTTCTCCTTATCGTCGGCCTGGCGTTCGCCGGCACGGCCTTCGCCCAGCTGACGCCCGAAGGCCGGATCAACGGCAAGGTCGTTGATACGCAGGGCAACCCCCTGCCCGGCGTCAGCGTCTCGGCCGTCAGTCCCAAGCTGCTGGGCAAAGCCGTGGCCGTGACCGACGGCGCCGGCGTCTACCGCCTGATGGCCCTGCCGTCGGGCACGTACGAGATCACCTATTCGCTCCAGGGCTTCAAGACGCTCATCCGCAAGGGCATCCTGCTCGAGCTGTCCCAAACCCTGGCGGTCAACGTCACGCTCGAGGAAGCGACCATCGAGGAGCAGGTCACGGTCGTCGGCCAGAGCCCGCTCATCGACGTCAAGAGCACCGTCAAGGGCCAGGTCATGACCAAGGAGACCTATCTGGCCCTGCCGCGCGGCCGCTCGTTCGACTCCCTCATCAACACCATCCCCGGCGTCCAGAACGAGAGCATCGCCGGCGGCATCTCGGTCGACGGCGCCTCGGGCGCCGAGAACGTCTTTTTCGTCGACGGCGCAGACGTGACCAACTTCCACCTCGGCACCGAGGGGCAGAACGTCGTCCTCGAGCTCCTGGACGAGGTCAAGGTCACCGCCTCGGGCTACAACGCCGAGTTCGGCGGCTCGATGGGCGGCGTCGTCAACGTCATCACCCGGACCGGCGGCAACGAGTTCCACGGCGACGTCATGCTGTTCTACGAGAACAACTCGCGGCTCATGCGCGGCTACGCCCGGGACTACCTCCGCCAGAGCCCGTTCGACGACTACGTCTACGAGTACGTCAACAACGATACCCTCTATTTCAACGACGCCAAGGACCGCGACAACTACGACCGCTACGAGGGCATCGTCAGCCTGGGCGGCTACATCATCAAGGACAAGCTCTGGTTCTTCGGGTCCATCGACGGCACGACCAACAGGACCCTGGCCATGCGCGACTTCAACCTGGGCGAGGGCCCCTACAGCCAGTACAAGGCCAAGAACGACGCGCTGAACGGCTCCCTGAAGCTGACGGCCGCGCCCGTGACCGGCCTGCGCCTCTCGGCCAGCTTCATCAACAATTTCACCCGCTACCGCGGCGCCCTGCCCAGCATCGTCGGCAACGACGACAGCAGCTACGATTGGGGCCTGGAGGGCATGGATTATCCCAACTGGACCGCCGCGCTGACGGCCGATTACTCGATCGGCAACAACGTCCTCCTGAGCTACCGCGGCGGCTGGCATATGCAGAACGAGAACAACCAGCAGCTGCTGCCGCCGAACAGCTCGACCTATTACTTCCCCTATTCCAACACCGTGTTCGCCGGCGATCCGTTCTACGTCGCCAACCCGGACCTGGTCATGCCCTCCGGGTATTCGACGAACTGGAACTACTTCGAGACGCGGAAGTACAAGCAGGACAAGATCAGCAACAACCTGGACGCCACGGTCTACGCCAACTGGCAGGGCGAGCACTCGATCAAGGCCGGCTTGGGCTATTACTATCTCCACGAAGACGTCTATGACGCCTCGACCCATCCCCGGGTGTGGCTGTATTGGAACCGGACCTACACCGGCCTGGGCTTCCCGGTCGGCGTCGGCGCCGCTACGGATAGCGACTATTACGGCCAGTACGGCTACTATTACGTCCGGGGCTCGTACACTTCGCCCTACGGCGGCGTCTGGAAGATCCATGCCAACAACTTATCCGCCTACATCCAGGATTCCTGGACGATCGGCGGCAAGCTGACCCTGAACTTCGGCATCCGGGCCGAGAGCCAGTACATCCCGGCCATGACCGAGGACACCTCCTACGTGTCCTACAACGCCAAGCCGGTCAAGTTCGACCTCGGCCAGATGCTGGCCCCCCGCTTCGGCGCGGTCTACGACGTCTTCGGTGACTCCAACCTGAAGATCTTCGCCAGCTTCGGCATCTACTACGACGTCATGAAGCTCTACATGGCCGAGCTGACCTTCGGCGGCTGGAAGCGGAAACAGGATTACTATTCCCTCGAGAACCCCGACTGGCGCCTGATCGCCGCCAGCGGCGAACTCGACGACGCCGCCAGCCAGGGCGCCGGCGGCACCTACGCCGGCACCGTCGACTTCCTGCCGCCGTCCTTCGACCGGGTCGATCCCGACCTCAAGCCGACGGCCCAGCGGGAGATCTCCTTCGGCGCCGAGAAGAAGCTCATCGAGAACCTGTCCCTCTCGGTCCGCTTCGTCCAGAAGCACCTCATCCGGACGATCGAGGACGTCGGCGTCTACGTCATGAACGGCGACACCCTCGAACAGCAGTTCTACGTCACCAACCCCGGCTTCGGCGTCTCCCGGCCGATCTCCGAGGGCGGCCTGTTCTCCGACGATTACTGGCGCTGCCCCAAGGCCACGCGCGAGTACTACGGCGTCAACGTCTCCCTGGAGAAGCGGTTCGCCGACAACTGGCAGGGCGGCCTCAACTACACCTGGAGCCGCCTGACCGGCAGCTACACCGGCCTGGCCAGCGCCGACGAGGACGGCCGCATCGGCCCGAACGTCGAGCAGGACTACGATCGCTGGTTCATGGGCTATGACGCCCTCGGCCATCAGCTCGACGGCGTCCTGCCGCAGGACCGGACTCATTACTTCAAGGCCTACGGCTCCTACCTCTTCCCCTTCGGCCTGACCGTCGGCGTCGTCGCCTACGGCCGCAGCGGCCTGCCGCTGACGACCAAGCTCTACTACGACGGCAAGTACTTCTATCCCAACGGCCGCGGCGACCTCGGACGGCTGCCCTTCACGGTCTGGGCCGACCTGTTCGCGGAGTACAGCCTCAAGATCGGCGACCGCTACAAGGCGGCCATCAGCCTCCAGATCGACAACGTGACCAACACCAAGACCGTGCAGAGCCGGGTCACGGACTACAACCTGGACGGCTTCTCCGGCTACGACGAGGAGATCCTGAACGGCCAGTTCGCCACGCACTACCCCGAGTACACCGCGGCGGACGACACCATCCATCCGGCGTTCAACCAGTGGGCCACGCGTTTCGGCGTCTGGTCGGCCCGGCTGGGGCTGAAGTTCTCCTTCTGATCAGGACGATCCTCCGGGATCCGACACGAACGGCCCGCCCCCCGCGCGGGGGGCGGGCCTTTTTCTTGACTATTTCTCAAAAAGCCTTAATCTGGATTGCCGATGGGCAAGACGAGTCCTCCTCCGCCGCAGGGCCGGCCGGGCCGCCGGCCGCGGGCCGTTCCGGCCGGGGCGGGGATCGCCCTGGCCCTGATCCTGGCGGCGGCGGCGACGGTCCTGGTCAGGGGCCGTGGGCCCTTCCGGCCGCGGGCCGCCGGCGGACACAACGTCCTGCTCATCACCCTGGACACGACGCGGGCCGACCATCTGGGCTGCTACGGGTACGGCCCGGCCCGGACCCCCAACCTCGACCGCCTGGCGGCCGAAGGGGTCCGTTTCGCCCGGGCCTATTGCCCGGCCCCCCTGACCCTGCCGGCGCACAGCTCGATCATGACCGGGCTTTATCCGGCGACGCACGGCGTCCGCAACAACGGCCGCGATTTGGCCGAGAAGTGGCCGACGCTGGCCGCGATCCTCAAGGGCCACGGTTTCGCCACGGCGGCTTTCGTCTCGTCGTTCTCGGTGGATTCCCGGTTCGGCCTCGGCCGGGGCTTCGACGTCTATGACGACACCTTCGACGTCCAGGCGCCGCTGAAAGGGGCCAACGCGGAGCGCCGGGCCGAGGCCACCTTTGCCCGATTCTCGCGCTGGCTGGAGAAGAACGGCGGGGCCCGGTTCTTCGCCTGGATCCACTATTACGACCCGCATTTGCCCTACGATCCGCCCTCGCCCGAGAAGGAAGCGTCGGCCGGCCGGCCGTACGACGGCGAGATCGCCTACATGGACCGCTACGTCGGCGCGGCCATCGAGGCCCTGGCGGGCCGGGGCCTCCGCGACAAGACCCTCGTCGTCGTCGCTGGCGACCACGGCGAGGGCCTGGGCGACAAGGTCGAGACCGGGCACGGCATCTTCCTCTACGAGGAGACCCTGCGCGTGCCCCTGATCATCCAGGACGCCGCGGCCTTCCCCAAGCCCCGCGTGGTCGCGGGGCCGGTCCGGCTGGTGGACGTGGCCCCGACCATCCTGGAAACGCTCGGCCTGGCCGGCGAGGCGGCGGCCATGGAGGGGCGGAGCCTCGTCCCCTGGATCAAGGACCCGGACCGGCCGGGACCGGCCAGCCTCGTCGAAACCTTCTACCCGCGGGAGAACTTCGGCTGGTCGGAGCTCGTCGGCCTGGTCGCCGGGTCCTGGAAGCTCATCCAGGCGCCGCGGCCCGAGCTCTACGATCTGACGGCCGACCCGGGCGAGACGGCCAACCTCGCGGCCTCGTCGCCGGCCAAGGCGGACGAGATGCGGCAGGCGCTCGAGCGGGAATTGCTCGGCTTGAGCGCCAGGTCCGGCCCGGGGACGGGCCCGGCGGCCGCCCGTTCCGGCGACCGGGAGCGGCTCCGGTCCCTGGGCTACGTCAACTTCGCTCCGGCCGCGGCGGACGGGGCCGCGCCCGATCCGAAGGATAAGATCGGCCTGCTGCGGCTCATCCAGGAGGCCCAGGCCTTCGAAGCCGAGGGAAAGTTCGGGGAGGCCGAACAGGCATTCGAGCGGGTCGTGACCGAGATCCCCGATTCGCCCGAGAGCTACGTCAACCTGGCTATCGCCCAGGCGCGGCAGAACAGGTTCGACCGGGCCGTCGAAACGCTCGGCCGCGGCCTGGCCCGGCTGCCGGATTCGGAGACCCTTCTTGTCCGCCTCGGCCATACCTACCTTGTCGGCGGCCGGCCGGGCGAGGCCCTGGAGACCATGAACAAGGTCCTGGCCCTGAACCCCCAAAGCGTCGACGCCCTGACGGTCGCCGCCGGCATCCTGGACGCGGCCGGGCGGAAAGCCGAGGCGCGGGCCTATTACGAGCGGGCCCTGGCGGTCGAGCCCGAAAGCCGCCATCTCCGGACGAGCTATGCCGGCAGCCTGGCCTCGGCCGGGTCCCTCAAGGAAGCCATCGCCGTTTACGACTCGCTGATCGCGGATTTCCCCGAAGAGCAGGCTTTCTGCCAGTTCGCCGGCATCGCCCACTCCTACCTCGGCGAGTACGACCAGGCCATCGCGCTGCTGCGCCGGGCCCTGGCCATCCGGGCGACGCCGGTCGGGTTTTTCAACCTGGCCGTGGCCTATGAGAAGCGCGGCGATCTGAGGGAGGCGGCGGAGGCGCTGCGGATGTACCTCCGGAACTCCGGCGGCGAGACCGAGGCCAACGTGTCCAAGGCCCGGGCCGAGCTGGAGAACCTGGAAAAGAAGATCGGGCCGAACGCGCCCTGAAGACCGTCACCCCGCCCCGACCCGCCCCAATCCCGCCCGCAGGCTTTCGCGAAGACCGGATATCTCGGCTTCGCCGGCCGGCGCCGAGGGGTCCCGCCCCTTTCGCAACATGCTGAAACGGCTTCCGTTGCGGGTGTGCGTATAGAGAATGTCGATCTCCGGATGGCCGAAGAAGAGGGTCATCATGGTCGACGCCATTCGGGTCAGGGGCGGCCGATCCACATGTCGGAACGGCAGGCGGACGACGATGGTCGTGCCCCGGCCCGGCGTAGAGGCCAGTGTCAGGCGGCCGCCGCAGGCCTCGGCCGTCTGGGCCAGCAGGGCAAGGCCCAGGCCGGTCCTCTTGCGCCCGGTCGTGAAGAAGGGATCGAGGGCCCGGCCGCGGTCCGCGGCCGTCATGCCCCGGCCGTCGTCGGCCACCCGGATGGTCAGCACGTCCCGGCGCTCGTTCTCGTTGACCGCGATGCGCACCCGGGTCGCGCCGGCGGCCGCGGCGTTCTCGGCCAGGTCGAGGATGTGGAGCGACAGGTCCTCCATCATGGCAGGAATACCCCCCGGCCATCTTCGCCGGCCAGGGCCCGGCGGAGCTCGCCGATCGTCGGGGCTTCGACCAGGAACTCCGTCACCGCGGCGCCGATCTCCTCCGGACGGTGGGCGTCGGAAAAGCGAACGACGGGCAGGCCGCCGGCGGCGGCCAGGCCGGCCCGGGCCGTTCCGGCCGCCGTCCGCGGCGAGACCTCGACGGCCTCGAGCCCCAGCCCGGCCGGGATGAAGCCGAGCTGGCCGACGATGCCGAAGGCCTCGCGGTCGATGTGGCAGGCCACGGCCAGGCCGCCGGCCGCGTGGATGAGGTCGGCCGCCTGGCGGACGGAAAAGAGCGTGGCTCCGATGAGGGAGCGGGGACAGAAGCCGGTGACATAATCGTCGGCGTCGACCAGGACCTGGTCGACGCGGAGCTTCTTCCGGGATGGCAGGTCGGGCAGGTTCCGGTAGACCTCGGCCTGAAAGGGCTTCAGGTCCGTCCCGGCCTCGAACAGGCCGAGCAGGTGGACCTCTTCGGCGGTCGTGAGCTCGATGCCGGGCAGCGCCGTGAGCCCCGTCCCGGCCGCGGCGGCCGCCGCGGCCGCCGCGTTCTCGGTCGTATTGTGGTCGGTGACGGCCACGAGGTCGAGCCCGGCGGCGAGGGCCCGCTCGACGACGGCCCGGGGCGACATCGTCAGCTCGCCGCACGGCGATAGGCAGGTGTGGATGTGGAGGTCGGCCCGGAGACGGCGCAGGGCCATCAACTCCCCTTGAGGCCGAGCCCGTAGAGGCGGCCGGCCAGCTCGAAGGCGCCGATCCCGGCGCCGAGCAGCAGGACCTTCTCGCGGACGGCCAGCTCCAGGGTCTCGGGGGCCGGCCCCCGGCCGTTGACGAGGACGACGGCGGCCAGCTCTTTGAGCGCGGCCACGGCCACGATGTTCGGGTGGACCTGCATGGTCAGCCAGAGGTCGTCCGGGCGGGCGTGGCCGACGACGTCGCTCAGGAGGTCGCTGGCGTAGCCGCCGCGGACCGGCCGGTCGAGCGGCAGGCCGGGGGTGAAGACCTTGAGATCGAGACGGGAGACCAGTTCGTCGAGGGTCATCGTCCCTCCTTGCCGCGGGCCGACTTTGGCCGGGCCGCCGCCTTCCGGGCCTTGGGCGTCGCGTTCGGCCGGGCGAACGGGCAATCCTCGAGCCGGGCGTAACCGCGGGCGATGTCTTCGGCCAGGGTCAGGCAGTCGGGCGCGCCGCAGACGCCGCAATCCTTCCTCGGCAGCCCGGCGAAGACCCTGTCCCGGAGCTTGGCCTTGCGGATAGCCCGGGCCGGGTCCGGATCGAGCGGCCGCGGCTCGGCCGGCGACACGGGATGGTCGAACGACAGGAAGTTCCGGTGGTAGAGCCGGCTGACGTCCTTCTGGTCCACGACCGCGTGCTCGCCGGCGGCGGCGACCAGCTCCAGGATCCGGCTCTTGGCCAGGAAGCGGTTCTCGACCTCGAGCGGGCCCCCGACGCAGCCGTCGGGGCAGACCGTGCACTCGAGCAGGTCGATGTCCTGGAGCAGCCCGCCCTCGACCTGGTCGAGGACCCGCATCGTGTCGACGACGCCGGAGACGGCCAGGGCCCGGTGGCTCTTGAGCCCGCGGACCTCCCCACCCGAAAGGGACCAGCCCATGCCGATGCCGCTGAAGAGCGTCTCCGGGAAGAGGTGGCGCATCAGGGCGTCCTCCTCGGTCTTGCGCAGGGCCTTGACGAGCTGGGGGAAGATGTCCCGGATGGAGATGGCCCCGTCGAGATAGGACCTGGCCAGGGTGGCCGGGCTGTTGATGGAGACCATCTTGGCCGGGCAGGGCGTGATGTGGATGATGCCGATCTTCTCCGGCGGCAGGCCCAGGGACTTGGGCAGGATGGTGCGCAGGATCTTGGCCGCGATCTCCCGGGGCGGCTCGATGGGCAGGATCTGGCCGCAGAGCGACGGGTAGCGCCGCTGGATGATGCGCACGACGACCGGACAGGTCGAGGTGATGTAGGGCCGCGGCCGGGGGTGGTCGTTGAGGTACTCCTCGGTCGCCGCGCAGTTCAGCTCGCAGATGGAGCTCAGGTCGTAGACCTCGTCGAAGCCGATCCGGCGCAGGGCCGAAAGGATCTCGTTCGGCAGGACGGACGAGCCGAACTGTCCGTAGAGGACGGTCGAGGGGATGGCGACCTTGTAGGCGAATGCGTCCAGGGCGGCGAACGAGGTCGTGTGGGAGCGGATGGCGTCGTGGGGGCAGACGCGCAGGCACTCGGCGCAGTCGATGCAGAGCTGGTCGATGATCCGGGCCCGGCCGTCCTGGACCCGGATGGCCCGGGTCGGGCAGGCCGACAGGCAGTGGACACAGCCGATGCACTTGTCCCCGGTGATGTGGATGGCGTGGAAGTTATTCGGCGGGGTCTTGGTCTCGTTCATGATGTCACGTGTCCGTTGGTCCGGATGAGGATGTCCAGGCGCGTCCCCCGGCCCGGCTCCGAGACGATCTCGAAGCGGTCGGAGTTCTTCTTGATGTTCGGCAGGCCCATGCCGGCCCCGAAGCCGAGCTCGCGCATCTCGGCCGTGGCCGTCGAATACCCTTCGGTCATGGCCAGCTCGACGTCGGCGATGCCGGGGCCGCGGTCGTCGACGACCAGGCGGACCTCGCGGGGGGTGACGGCCAGGCCGATGCGGGCCTTCCGGGCGTACATGATGACGTTCATCTCCGCCTCGTAGGCGGCGACGGCCGCCCGGCGGACGGTCCGGGGAGAGAGGCCGAACTCCTTCAGGAGCTCCTTGATGGCGCAGGCCGCGGCGCCGGCGTTGGCGAAGTCGCCGCCCTTGACCTGGAACTCCCGGCGATAGGCCTCTTCAGACGCCATGGCCGCCGTCCTCGACGAGCCTGGCCAGCCTGGCGCAGGCCTCGAACATGGGCATCCGTGTGGCGATCAGGGGCAGGCGCCCGGCCCGGGCCTGGTCGACGGTCCCGTTGTCCGGCCTCTTGCCCTGGACGAAGACGACCGCGGCCAGGTCGGCCACGGCGCAAGCCCGGACGACGTGGGCGTTGGCCAGGCCGGTCAGGAGGAGCCAGCCGGGCCGGGCCGAGGTCAGGACGTCGCTCATGAGATCGGAGGCGAAGACGCCCGGACAGGGGGCGTCGAGGGGCAGGCCGGCCGTCAGGAGCTCGCCGTCGAGAAGGGTCAGGACGTCCTTGAGAGCGATCATCGGGACCTCCGCCGCGCATCGGCTCCGGGGACGCCTCCATTATAGCCCGAAACGGAGGCGAAAAAAACGGGGGGCCGGCGCGCCGCCGGCCCCCCGTCGGGATGGCGTCCCGGAGGGAGTCACTTGGCCTTGAGGATCTTCTGGACCTCGTCCTTGTCCACGTCGGTGATGAACGGGATGCCGCTGATGTCGGCCACCTGCTTGGTCAGGGAGGCGATGTCGTCGCGGCCGATGAGGGACGGGTTGAACTTGCGGGCCCCGGCCATCAGCTGGCGCAGGCCCTGGCTCAGCCGCTCGAAGTAGGTGTAGACGCCGATGGCCCCGGCCGGCAGGTCCTTGAAGCGGTCGCCGAAGCGGCGCTTCAGCTCGGGGGCGGTGACGAAGATCTCCTCCCGGCTGTTGCCGAAGCGCTCGACGTAGACGGGGATCTGGTTGTCGGCGATGCGGCCGCCGATCGTCTTGCCGACCATGGCCGCGGCCATGGGCGAGCGGGCCATGCCGACGAGCTTGACGTACGGGGCGCCGAGGGCCAGGGACTTGAAGATCTGGTCCTCGAAGGTTATGCCGCCGGCGAAGGCGATGTCGGGCACGTACTCGCCCTGCCTGGCCAGCTGGTCGGCGTACAGCCAGGTCAGCGACCAGATCTCGACGGCCGGGATGCCCCACTCGTTCATCATCCGCCAGGGGCTCATGCCCGTGCCGCCGCCGGCCCCGTCGACCGTCAGCAGGTCGAGCTTGGCCTTGGAGGCGTACTTGACGGCCCGGGCCAGGTCGGCCGGCCGGTAGGCCCCGGTCTTCAGGAAGACGCGCCTGGCCCCGGCCTGGCGCAGCTCCTCGACCCGCTTCAGGAAATCGCCCTCGTCGACCATGCCCATGCGGGAGTGGCGCTCGAACTCCTTGAAGCTGCCCTTCTCGAAGGCCTCGATGACGGCCGGGTTCTCGGGGTCCGGCAGGACGATGTAGCCCTTCTTCTTCAGGGCCTGGGCCTTCTTGACCGTCTTGAGCTTGACCTCGCCGCCGATGTCCTTGGCCCCCTGGCCCCACTTGAGCTCGACGGTCTCGATGCCCAGCTTCTGGATGGCGTATTCCTGGACACCCAGCCGGCCGTCCTCGACGTTGGCCTGGATGACGACGTCGCCGTAGCCGTCCTGCCAGTCGCGGAAGGACTTGATGCGGAATTCCATGTCCGGCGAGCGGACGACCTTGCCGGCCTTGAGCTCGGTCTCGTCGTCCATGCCGCAGACGTTCTCGCCGACCGTCAGGATGACGCCGGAGATGGCCGCCCCGCCGCCGAGGCCGGCCCAGTTCTGCTTGGCGATGTTGGTCGAGCCCATGCCCGAGATGACGAAGGGCAGCTTGAGCTTGAGATCCTTGTTGCGGCCGATCTTGGTCTCGGTCGTGACCTTCTCGAAGGTGGCCTTGTCGCTGTCGGCCGGGACGCCGTGGGCGCCCTTGGCCGTGCCCATGATGCTGAAGTGCGACAGGTCGACGGGATAGTCCTTCTCGCAGGCCGCCGTGATGATGCCGAAAGGCTGGGGATAGAGGACCTCGTGGCCGCGGTAGGCGGATTTCCCGATCTCGCACATCCCGATGCAGCCGTCGACGCAGGTCACGCACATCCCGCTGAAGGGACTGATCGACCCTTCGGTCCGGTTCTTGGTCAGGGTGGCGGCGCTCCTGTTGAGCTTGGTCATGGTCGGCATGATGATTCCTCCTTTTGTTGAACCCGGTCAGACTTTCTTGTCCCGGACGCAGGTGCCGCAGCGGCCCGCGTCGTACATCCAGCACTGGAGGTCGTCGTAGTGCTCCAGGCAGGTCGGTTCCATGGTCAGGCAGCCGTTGCACAGGGTCGTGTCGGGGTGCGGGCCCTGGCAGCGGAGCTGGCAGGCGGGGCAGACGTAGATGCAGCCCCCGCACAGCCGGCACTCCTCCGACCGCAGGTCGAAGGGCGTCGAGATCTTGCGCTTGTAGCCCCGCTGCTGGAAGCTGATGGCCTTGCCGTCCATCTGCTCCGCGCACATCCGGACGCACAGCCCGCAGAGGATGCACTCCTCGTTGCGGGGAGCGAACCGGACCCGGGTCACCCCGAAACGGGAGGCCAAGTCCTGGAGGACCTTGGACCCGGGCGCGACGGAGAGCATGAGCTCGATCATCATCCGCCGCGCCGACCAGACCCTGTTGGAGTCGGTCCTGACGACCAGGCCGGGCTCGGCCGGGTAGGTGCACGAGGTCACGAGCTTCGACCGGGGCGGCTCGCCGATCTCGACGAGGCAGAGCCGGCAGCCGCCGAACTCCTCCAGGCCCTCGCGGTGGCAGAGGGTCGGGATCTCCAGGCCGTAGAACTTGGCCGTCTCCAGGACGGACCAGCCCTCCTCGGCCTTGACGCACAAGCCGTTCATGACGAGGTCAATCATGTTTCACGTCCCAGCGCTTTCTTGGCGTCCCGGGTCTCGAGCTCGCAGCGGAGGCAGCGCTTGGCCTCCTTCAGGGCGAGCTCCCTGGTGAAGCCGAGCTCGATCTCCTCGTGGCCCGTTCTCCGCTTGCCGGGCGCCAGGTGGGGCATCTTGGCCCGCTTGGTGTTCGCGGCCTCCTCTTCGGTCAGCTTGACCGGCTCGACGTAGCAGGCCGGCCGGGTGACCTCGGCGACGCGGACGAAGGGCCGGCCCTCGAGGTAGGCCTCGACGGCCCGGGCCGCGGTCTTGCCGGCGGCCATGGCCTCGACGACGCTGCTGGGGCCCGAGACGACGTCGCCGCCGGCGAAGACGCCGGGACGGGTCGTGGCCATGCTGGCCGGGTCGACGATGATCGTGCCCCACTCGGGCGACAGGGTCAGGCCGTCGCTGTCCTTGAGGTAGGGGGTGTAGGCCCGCTCGCTGATGGCCAGGATGAGCGTGTCGGCCGGCACCTGGAACTCCGAGCCGGGGATGGGCACGGGCCGGGCCCGGCCGCTGCTGTCCTTCTCCCCGAGCTTCATGCGGATGCACTCGACGCCGACGACCCGCCCGTTCTGCGTCCGGACCCGGACCGGGGCGGTCAGGTACTCGATCCGGACGCCCTCCTCGAGCCCGGCCTCGATCTCCTCGGGATAGGCCGGCATCTCCCTGCGGGTCCGGCGGTAGAGGATGGCCGCCTCCTTGACCCGCTTGTCGCGGAAGGCCACCCGGGCCGCGTCGACGGCCGAGTTGCCGCCGCCGATGACCACGACCCGGCGGCCTAGATCGACGGGGATGCCGAGGTGATGGTTCTTGAGGTATTCGAGCGCCTGGAGCACGCCTTCGGCTTCCTCGCCGGGCACGCCCATCTCGAGCGGCCGGTGGGCTCCGGTCGCTAGGTAGACCGCCTTGTAGCCCTGGCGGAAGAGGTCGTCCAGGCTGAAGTCCTTGCCCAGGGTCATGTTGGTCTTGATGTTCAGGCCGCAGCCGACGAGGTAGTCGAGGTCGTCCTGGAGCCGGTCCTTGGGCAGCCGGTGGTCCGGGATGGTCACCCGGAGCATGCCGCCGGCGACGGGCAGGGACTCGAAGATGCGGACGGGATAGCCCTTCTTGAGCAGCTCGTAGCCGGCCGCCAGGCCCGATGGCCCGGCGCCGACGATGGCCACCTTGTCGGCCTTGGTCAGCGGCAGCCTGGCCGGCTTGCCGAGGCCCTTGTCCCGGGCCCAGTCCATGACGAAGCGCTTGAGGGCCCGGATGGCGATGGGCTCGCCGATCTCTCCGGCCCGGCAGGCCGATTCGCAGGCCCGGCTGCAGACCCGGCCGCAGACCGAGGGCAGCGGGTTGTCCTTGCGGATGACCTTGAAGGCCCCTTCGTAGTCCTTGCGGGCGATGAGGCCGATGTAGCTCGAGGCCTCCTGGTCGATGGGGCAGATGTACTGGCACGGCGCGGAGACGATCTCCTTGCAGACCATGGCCGGGCAGCGCTTCTCGACGACGTGCTTCTCGTACTCGGACCGGAAATAGCGCAGGGTCGACAGGACCGGGTTGGCCGCCGTCTGGCCGAGCCCGCAGAGCGAGGCGTCCTTGACCGCGATGGCCAGCTCTTCGAGCAGCTGGATGTCCTCCATCGTCCCCTGGCCGTCCGTGATCTTACCGACGATCTCGTACATGCGCTGGGTGCCCTCGCGGCATGAGACGCACTTGCCGCACGACTCGTCGCGCAGGAAGTTCAGGAAGTACTTGGCCAGGTCGACCATGCAGGTCTTGTCGTCCATGACGATCATGCCGCCGGAGCCCATCATGGCCCCCGCGGCCGTCAGGCTCTCGTAATCGACCGGCAGGTCGAGGAGCTTGGCCGGGATGCAGCCGCCCGACGGGCCGCCGATCTGGACGGCCTTGAAGGCCCGGTCGCCGGGGATGCCGCCGCCGATGCCGTAGACGATCTGGCGCAGCGAGATGCCCATGGGCACCTCGACCAGGCCGGTGTTGTTGATCTTGCCGACCAGCGAGAAGATCTTGGTCCCCTTACTCGTGTCGGTGCCCAGGGCCGAGAACCAGGCGGCCCCGCGGCGGACGATGTTGGGCACGGTGGCCCAGGTCTCGACGTTGTTGATGACCGTCGGCGAGCCCCAGAGCCCCTTGCGGGCCGGGTAGGGCGGGCGCTGCCGGGGCATGGCTATCTGGCCCTCGACCGAGGCGATTAGGGCCGTTTCCTCGCCCGATACAAAGGCCCCGGCGCCCTGGACGATCTCCAGGTCGAAGTCGAAGCCGGCGCCGAGGATGTTTTGCCCGAGCAGGCCGTACTCGCGGGCCTGGCGGATGGCGATCTCGACCCTCTTGATGGCCAGGGGGTATTCGTGGCGGATGTAGATGAAGCCCTTGGCGGCCCCGATGGCCCGGGCCCCGATGAGCATGCCCTCGAGGACGGCGTGGGGATCGGCCTCGAGGACCGAGCGGTCCATGAAGGCCCCGGGGTCGCCCTCGTCGCCGTTGCAGATGATGTACTTCGGGTCCTTCTTCTGGGCGGCGCAGGCGGCCCACTTCTTGCCCGTGGGGAAGCCGGCCCCGCCGCGGCCGCGCAGGCCGGCGGCCGTGATCTCGTCCAGGAGGCCCTGCGGCGTCATGCCGGTCAGGGCCCGGGCCAGGCCCTCGTAGCCCTCGAAGGCGATGTACTCGTCGATCCTCTCGGGGTCGATGCGGCCGCGGTTGCGCAGGACGACGAGGCGCTGGTGCTTGAAGAACTCGATGTCCTTCATCTTGGGAACGGGCTTGTCCTCGGCCGGCGGCACGTACATCAGCTTCTTGACCGGCCGGCCCTTGAGCAGGTGCTCCTCGACGAGGCGCGGCACGTCCTCGAGCTTGAGCATCTGGTAGAAGACGCCGTCCGGCTGGACCATGACGATGGGCCCCCGCTCGCAGAAGCCGTTGCAGCCCGTGGCCACGACCTGGATCTCGTCCTGGAGGCGCCGCTTGCGGATCTCCTTCTCGAGGGCCTCTTTGATCCGGAAGGAGCCGCAGGAGACGCAGCCCGTGCCGGCGCAGACCAAAAGGTGGGCTCGATACTGTTTCACGGGGCCTCCCTCAATACACGGTTTCGCTGCCCACGGCCAGGACGTACTCCGGCACCATGCGGCCGGCCAGGACGTGCTCGACGAAGATCTTGCGCATCTTGGCCGGGGTCAGGTCGCCGTACTTCACCGGGGGAGCGTCCTTGAGCTCGACCGTGATCATGGGCTCCTTGTTGCACAGCCCGGCGCAGCCGGAGGTCGTCACCAGGACGTCCGAGACCTTGGCCTTGGCGATCTCGTCGAGGAGCGCGTCCATGATCTCCCGGGCGCCGGCGGCCAGGCCGCAGGTGCCCATGTGGACGGTGACCCGGGCCCGGCCCCGGCCCTCGCGGATGTTCATGAGCGAGCGGGTCTTCTCCCGGATCCTGGCCAGGTCCTGGATGCTGAGCTTCTTGTGTTCGGCCATCGGGGTCCTCCTGTTTCACGTCTTCCGGGCCGCGCGGCCCCGCGGCTTGGCCGTCTTCCGGGCCGGGGCCCGCCGGGCCCGCGGCGCGGGCTTGGACCGGGATCCGGCACGGCTGAACCTGCTGATGATCGGGCCGACCTTGCGCAGGGTCGTGTGGCCGAAGTACTCGCCGTCGACGACGACGACCGGCCCGATGGCGCAGCAGCCGAGACAGGCGACCGTTTCCAGCGTGAAGCGGTCGTCCGGCGTCGTCTCTCCGGCCGGGACGCCGAGCTGCTTCTCGAACTCCTCCAGGATCTTCTGGCCGCCCCGGACGTGGCAGGCCGTGCCGAGGCAGACGAGGCAGGTGTGCTTGCCGCGCGGCTTCAGGCTGAAGGCCCGGTAGAAGGTGGCCACCCCGACGACGTCGATGAGCGGCAGGCCGACCGCGCGGGCGACCTGCCGCAGGGCCTCGGCCGGAAGGTAGTTGTACGCCTCCTGGATGTCGAGGAGGATGGCGATAAGGTTCTTCTTGAGACCGCGGTGCTTGTCGATCAGAGACTGGGTCTTGGCGGCGTCGATGTCCAAGTCGTGCCTCCAATGCGGGGGTTGGCGATACGGACGGGGTCCGATGGAAGAGACGCGACGGATGCGGCAGACGGGAGGCGGTCGGGTCTGACGGCGCGATGCCGCCGGCCGGCCCCCCCGGGCTGAATGCTGCGGTCTATAAAAATAAAAATCTCCTTACGGCAGTGCCAGGAGACCTTACAGACCGGATAACAAGATGGGACTTATAGCAAAACGAATTCGGGCTTGTCAAGTGCGCCGCGGGCCGGGGCGCGGCGGTCAGGCGTCGTCGGTCTCGAGCTCGATCCTCTCGACCAGCAGCTCGCGGCCCTCGACGATCTCGACCCGCCGCGAGCCGCAGGCGGCGCAGGAGAAATCCGCGTCCTCGCGGACGGTCGAGCCGCCGCAGTCCGGGCAGCGGAGCCTGATCGGGACGGCGACGACATCCAGCCGGGAGCCTTCGGCCCGCGTGCCCTGGCGGTAGGCCTCGAAGGCCGAGACGAGCAGGTCGGGCACGGCGCCCGAGAGGACGCCGACCTTGAGCGTAACGGATATCACCCGGGCCGCGCCGTGTTTGGCCGCCTCGGCCTCGATGATCTCGAAGATCGAGGCGACGAGCGACAGCTCATGCACGGCCGGACCTCAGGCGCTCGAGGGCCCCGGCGAGATAGGCGACGAGCTCGTCCAGCCCTTCGCCGCGGAGGGCCGAGACGGCGAAGACCGGCAGCCCAGGCTTGATCGTCCGGGCCTCGGCGGCGGCCCGGGCCGGATCGAACGGCAGGTAGGGCAGGAGGTCCGTCTTGGTCAGGACGAGGGCGTCGGCCGAGAGGAAGGCCTGGGGGTACTTGGCCGGCTTGTCGTCGCCTTCGGGGGAGGAGAGCAGGACCAGCCGGACCTGCTCTCCGAGGTCGTACGAGGCCGGGCAGACCAGGTTGCCGACGTTCTCGATGAACAGGAAGTCGATATCGGCCGGGATCCGGTCCAGGACCTGGCCGATCATCTTGGCCTCGAGGTGGCAGGCCCCGCCGGTCGTGATCTGCCAGGCCGGCACGCCCTTGGCCCGGACGCGCTCGGCGTCCCGCTCCGTCTCGATGTCGCCCTCGATGACGGCCAGCCGGTAGCGGTCCCGGAAGCGGTCGGCCAGGGCCTCGAGCAGGGTCGTCTTGCCCGAGCCGGGCGAGCTGAGAAGGTTGACGGCCAGGATGCCCCGGCCGCGGAGCTCCTCGCGGATGGCCGCGGCGGCCTGCCTGTTGGTGGCCAGCAGGTCGCGGACGACGGTCAGCGTCTTGACGGTCACGGGCGTTCTCCCTTCAGGAAGGCCTCCAGGAACTCCAAGGCCAGGCCGAGGTCGCTCTCGCCACGGGCGGTCAGCCCCTCGCCGACGGCGAAGCTGTGGCCGCGGATCCCCAGGAGCCAGGCCTCCGGCTTCATGTCGTAGAGGGCCGCCGCCAGGGCCAGGACCTGGGCCGGTCCGAGGGCGTGGCTCATGGCCGGCATCCCGGCCGCGGGCTCGAGCCGGCCGAAGCGGAAGGGCCGCCGCAGGCCCCGGGCGGCGTCGACGAAGACGACGACGTCGTGATCGGCGCAGGCCAGGGCGTCCTCGATGTTGAGCTGATAGTTCGCATCGCAGTCGACGCCGCGCAGGCGGCGCTTCCGCAACCGTTCGGCCGCGGCCGCGCCCAGCCCGTCGTCCCGGCGTCCCGGATTGCCGAGGCCCAGGACGAGCGTGCGCGGGCGGGCGGCGCAGCGCGGGCTCAGCGGACCTTCCTTTGCCGGACGCGCCCGGCCGCGTCGACGAGCGTGACCTCGAGCGGCATCCGCCCCAGGGCGTGCGTGGCGCAGCTGAGACAGGGGTCGTAGGCCCGGATGGCCACCTCGACGCGGTTGAGCATGCCCTCCGTGATCTCGGGACGGCCCGAGATCACGTTCCTGGCGACCCAGTCCACGGCCCGGTTCATCGACTCGTTGTTGTTGGTCGTGGAAACGATGAGGTTGGCCATGGTGATCTGGTCGTCGGCGCTGACGCGATAATGGTGGAACAGCGTGCCCCGCGGCGCCTCGATCAGGCCGACGCCTTCGGGCGCCCGCCTGCCGGTCCGGACCAGCTTCCCGCCCTGGAGGTCCTTGTCCAGCAGGAGCTCCTTGATGACCTCGGCGGCGTGGAGAAGCTCGATCAGCCGGGCCCAATGTGTGTGGAGCGACATGTTGTTGGGCTTGCCGTCGGTGTAGGCCTTGTAGGCCTCGAATTCCTTCTGGGCCAGGGGCGACGGGATGTAATCGCAGGTGTTGAGCCGGGCCAGCGGCCCGACGCGATACCAGCCGGCGGCCTTGCCCAGGGACCGCAGGTAGGGGAACTTCATGTAGCTCCAGGCCCGGGTTTCCTCGCCGATGTAGCTGAGGTAGTCCTGGTAATCGACGTCGCCGAGGACTTTGCGGCCGTCGGCGTCGACGGCCCGCAGGACGCCGTGGTAGAAGTCGAGGGCCCCGTCCTTGCGGACCAGGCTGAGATGGTTCGAGGGAAAGGCGGCGAAGCCGTCGACCAGGTCCTTGTTCTTGGCGTGGTAGCCCTTGAACAGCTCGATGGCGGCCCGGGCCCACTCGATCATCCGGTCGACGGTCAGCCCGTCGGGGGACTTGAGGAACCTGTCCCGCTCCTCGGGGGCGAGGTTCTTGTTGATGCCGCCGGGGATGGCGCCCGTGCCGTGGACCTTCTTGCCGGCCGTGGCCAGGATGATCTCCTGGCCGAACTTGCGCATCAGCACGGCCTGCGTGGCCAGGCCCTTGTCCAGGCCGATGATGCCGATGACGTTGCGGACGGCCGGGTCGGCGTCGAGGCCCAGCAGGAAGTCGGGCGAGGCCAGGTGGAAGAAGTGCAGGGCGTGGGACTGGAACATCTGGCCGTAGTGCATGAGCCGGCGCATCTTCTCGGCCGTGACCGGCAGCTTGCCCGGTCCGGTCCCGACGACGACGTCCATGGCCTTGGCCGCGGCCAGGTGGTGGCTGACCGGGCAGATGCCGCAGAGCCGCTGGACCAGGACGGGGGCCTCCCAGTAGGGCCGGCCCTGGACGAAGCGCTCGAAGCCGCGGAATTCGACGACGTGGAAGCGGGATTCCGTCACCCGCCCGGCGTCGTCCAGCCGGATGGTGACCTTGCCGTGGCCTTCGACCCGGGTGACGGGCTCGATCGTGATCTTTTTACCCATGGCGGTTCACTCTTCAGTCGAACTTGATCAAATCGTAGGTCAGATGCAGGGGCCGCCCCTCGATGAGCGCGTTCAGGGCCTCCCAGATGAGGTCGGCCGAGGGCGGGCAGCCCGGCAGGAAGTGATCGATCTTGACGATCTCGTGGCAGGGATAGACCTTGTCCAGGATGATCGGCAGCTCCTCGTCGTTGGGGATGATGCGCTCGGCCGGGTCGACCGTCGGCGCGTTCAGGTAGGCCTCCTCGAGGCACTCCCGGAGAGGGATGCTGTTGCGCAGGGCCGGCAGGCCGCCCATGATGGCGCACTCGCCGACGGAGACCAGGACCTTGCAGTTCTTGCGGAAATCGCGCAGGACGTGGACGTTCTCGCTGTTGCAGCAGCCGCCCTCGATCAGGCCGACGTCGACGGGCTTGCTGAACTTCTTGATGTCGTCGATCGGCGACTTGTTGAACTCGACCAGCTCGACGAGCGGCAGGATGCGCTCGTCGATGTCGAGGAAGGACATGTGGCAGCCGAAGCAGCCGGCCAGCGAGGCGGTGGCGATGACGGGTTTGCTCACGGCTTACCTCCCGATCCCTTTCTCGACGTCGGCGCCGATGGGCGTGTGGTCGAACTTGCGCCGGCCGATGGGCCGGACGAAGCCGGTCTCCTTGCGCAGGATGGCGCCGACGGGGCAGAGGTCCATGGCCCGGCGGGCCTCTTCCTCGGTGAGCTTGGCGGCCAGCTTGTGATCGATCTCGATGGCCACGCGCGGGCCCCGGCGGACCGAGGCGAAGATCTTCCGCCCGTCCTTGGCCCGGACGCCGCGGACGCAGCGCAGGCACTGGACGCAGCGATTGCGGTCGAGCAGGACGAGCGGCGTCCCGGCGTCGACCGTCCGGACGGGCCAGAGATAGGGGAAGCGCGGCGCCAGCATGCGGTAGCGGTAGCCCAGGGCCTGGAGCTCGCAGTTGCCGCTCTTCTCGCAGGCGGGGCAGAAGTGGTTGCCCTCGACGAAAAGCATCTCGATGAGGGACTTGCGCATGTCCTCGAGGTCCGGGGCCGTGTTCTCGACGGCCATGCCCTCGGTCACCGGCTGGGTGCAGGCGGCCATGTAGCGGCCGGCGACGCGGACGGTGCAGATGCGGCAGCTGCCGGCGGGCTTGAGGCCCTCGTAGTGGCAGAGGACCGGGATGTAGACGCCGTTGGCCTTGGCCGCCTCGACGATCGTCTGGCCCGGCTTGGCCAGGCAGGGCCGGCCGTCGACGGTGAAGCGGATCTCAGTCATGGAGGGACTCCTTGCACTCCGGCTCGCGGCCGGCCGCGGCGCAGCCGTCCCGGACGGCCGCCGCAAGGTCGAACTCGCTTCCGTGCGCCGCGCCTTTGCGGAGCCGGGCCTGGTAGAGCTCGGGGAAGCTCTTGAGGGTCGTCAGGACGGGGTTGGGCGAGGTCTGCCCCAGGCCGCAGCGGCTGGTCGACTTGATCAGCCGCCCCCACTCCTCGATCTCGCGGAGGTCCTCGGCCGAGGCGAGGCCCCGGGCGATCTTTTCGAACTTCTTCCGCAGCAGAACGTTGCCGGCCCGGCAGGGGACGCACCAGCCGCAGGACTCCTCGATGAAGAACTCCAGGAAGTTCCCGACGACCTCGAAAAGGTCGCGCCCGGGCCCGAAGACGATGACCGAGCCGCCCGTGGCCAGGTCGGAGAAGCAGATCCTGCGGCCGAAGCCGGCCGGGGCGACGCACGCGCCGGAGGGGCCGCCGACCTGGACGGCCTGGGCCCCGGTCCCGCCGGCCATCTCCAGGAGGTCGGCCAGGGTCAGGCCGTACTCGACCTCGTAGACGCCCGGACGGCTGCAGTCGCCGGAGACGCTCAGGAGCTTGGTGCCGGCCGACTGGACCGTGCCCATGGCCTTGAACCAGGCCGCGCCCTCCTCGAGGATGCGGGCGGCCGTGGCCAGGGTCTCGATGTTGTTGACGGTCGTCGGCATGTCCCGGTAGCCGACCGAGACCGGGAAGGGCGGCCTGTCGCGCGGCTCGCCGCGTTTGCCCTCGGCCGATTCGAGCAGGGCCGACTCCTCGCCGCAGACGTAGGCGCCGGCGCCCGACTTGATGACGATGTCGAAATCGAAGCTCGCGGAACCGGCGGCCTTCGGGCCGAGGAGGCCGTCCCGGCGCAGGCCGGCCAGGACCTCTTCCAGGTGGTCCCGGAGGTAGGCGTACTCGGACCGGAGGTAGAGGATGCCGGTCGAGGCCCCGACGGCGTAGCCGGCCACGGCCAGGCCCTCGAACAGCAGCCGCGGCAGCTCGGTCAGGATGACCCGGTCCTTGAACGTTCCGGGCTCGCCCTCGTCGCCGTTGCAGACGACGTAGCGCTGGGCGGCCTTCTCCCGGCGGCAGAACTCCCACTTGAGGCCCGTCGGGAAGCCCGCGCCGCCCCGGCCGAGGAGGCCGGATCTCTTGACCTCGTCGATGACCTGCTTGGGGGTCATCGAGACGGCCCGGCGCAGGGCCGCGCCGGTCTCGTGGGCGCCGAACAGGACCGCTCCGCGCCGGCGGATGTTGTTGACGACCATGGACCGGACCAGGTCCGACTGGTTGGCCCCGTCGCCGCGGGCGGCGACCAGGTCCCGGGCGGGCGTGCCGGCCCGCAGGCCGCGGACGAGGGCCCGGGCCTTGTCGGGCGTCAGGGCCGTGAAAACGACCCCGTCGACGATAGCCGAGGGCTCCTGGTCGTTCATGCCGATGCACGAGGTCGGGAAGAGGCCGATCGCGCCGTCGGCGGAGACTTCGCCGAACCGGCAGCCGGCTTCCTCCTCGAAGGCCCGGGCCACGGCCGTCCGTCCGGCCATCCGCGAGGTTATGGAGTCGTTGAGATAGACCGCCGACCGCCCCCGGGGGGTCAGCGAGAAGAAATGGTAGAACGTCACCGCCCCGCGGACCTCGGCTTCGGCCAGCTTCAGGTGCGCGGCTATGCGGCCGATGTCCTGGTCGGAAACGTGCCCCGCCGCCGCCTGGACGTCGCGGATGATGTCGAGGAGGGCCGAGGGGTCTTTCGGGTGTCTGAGCACGGGATCTTTGGCTTGCGGCATGTTCGATACCCCGGTTCTAGGTTTTCGAGCGAAGAAGTGTAGCATAAAAACGAGGCCAGGAAAACCCGGCCGGCGGGCCGGATTAAAAAGGCTTGATTTTCCCCCCGCGAACACGATATTATCACGGGAGACCGGTATCGACGAATATTGTGAAGGAGGAGACATGAGGAAAAGAACACTGATCGTGTTGGGCGTTTTCGTAGCGTTCTTCGTCATCCAGGGATGCTCGTCGGCGCCCGAGAAAACCCTCCTCAAGAAGTATTTCAACGCCGTCCAGATGAACGACAATGATACGATGTCGAGCATGGCCCTCGAGCCGCTCCAGCCCGAGCTCGGTTCCTGGTCCGTCCTCAGCATCGGCGTCGAGAAGATCGAGCCGGCCACCCTGCCCGGCCTGAACACGGCCGAGATCGAGGCCAAGAAGCTCCAGGACGCCCAGATCGGCCCGACGATCGACGCCGACTCGGCCGTCAAGGACGCCCAGTTCGACATGGATACGACGCGGTCGTCCGCGGCCAAGGCCGCCCTCAAGAAGAAGGTCGATGAGCTCCAGGCCAAGTACGACATCGAGAACGGCAAGATGCAGGAATACAAGAAGGCCTACAACGCCGCCAAGACAGCCGCCGCCGAGGAAGAAGAGATGACGATGTTCTCCCTGGGCGTGCGCGAGCTGCCGAACGTCCGCATGCTGACGGGCAACGTCCATTCCAAGGACGTCGATGTATCGATCACCAACCGGGCCGGCGTGACCAAGAAGTACAAGCTCCTTCTCAAGCAGTACCTGCTCAAGGACGAGGCCAGCAACCTGGCTCATCGCGGCCGCTGGGTCATCATCAAGTTCGAGCCCATCTCCTGAGGAGGGGATCGGCGCCCGGGCCGGGGTGATTGACTCTTTTTTACCCGTCGCTATAATAGTGTCCTTTTTCGGGCCGTTAGCTCAGCGGTAGAGCACCGGCCTTTTAAGCCGGGTGTCGCTGGTTCGAATCCAGCACGGCTCATGTTTTACGCCCCTGTCGTCTAGAGGCCCAGGACACCGCCCTTTCAAGGCAGCAACACGGGTTCGAATCCCGTCGGGGGCGCTTTTCCTTTGAACAACTCCGGGAGACCGCTCTCTCCGGCTTTGCTCGGGGATCGCCTCTTGCTCCCCGGTCCCCCTGGGAACCAGTTTGCACGGTTCCCCCCCGCTTCGCGGGTCCCCCTCTCCAGCGACGGGGATCTTCGAGGCGATGCCCCTCGCCGCCTCGAGAGCGAAGTCCGGAGGCGGCAAAGAGGTCAAGCGGCCCGGACGGTGGGTAAAAGTCGTTGATTGCCGCCTCCGGCCGCCTCCGCTCGCTGGCCGACAGGTAAAGAGAAATCCGCTTTGCCAAGATATTTCGCAGAAATCCGGCTTCGAGTCGCTCAGCCGTATTTCTGCCGCCTCCGCTCGCTTCGCTCGAAGACTAGGACAAAGAGCTTGATACCGATATTTCGCAGAAGCCTGGCTCCGTGAAAGCTCCGCCAGGCTTCTGCCGCCTCCGCTCGCTTCGCTCGAAGACTAGGACAAAGAGCTTGATACCGATATTTCGCAGAAGCCTGGCTCCGTGAAAGCTCCGCCAGGCTTCTGCCGCCTCCGCTCGCTTCGCTCGCTACGGGATGGGCGGTGCAGGGTTCGAACCTGCGACCCCCGGCTTGTAAAACCGATGCTCTACCGCTGAGCTAACCGCCCCCGGGAAGGTCCTCTTAGGGTAGGAGAAGGCGGCGGCGCTGTCAAGGCGGGCGCCTTCCGGGCCCCGGCGGCCGGATGGCATTTGACTTCCGGGGGCCCGTAGGTTAAAATTGTCGCTCAATTTCCGTATCTCCTCCGAAGGGTAGGTCGATATGTACGCAGTGATCCTGACGGGCGGCAAGCAGTACCGCGTTAAGGAAGGGGACGTCCTGGCCGTCGAGAAGCTCGATCTGGAGCCGGGGCGGAAGGCCCAATTCGACCGCGTCCTCCTGATCGAGGACGGCGGGATGGTCCAGGTCGGGACCCCGGTCCTGGACAGCGCCATGGTCCTCGGCCTCGTCCTCGAGAACTTCAAGGACGAGAAGGTCCTCGTTTTCAAGAAGAAGAGAAGGAAACAGTTCCGCCGGACCCGCGGCCATCGGCAGCAGCTGACCAAGGTCCGCATCACCCGGATCGCTGCGGACCGGACCACCATCACCGCCGAGGACCTGGCCGAAGAGAAGCCGGTCCCTGTTGCCGCGCCCGCGCCGGTCGCCAAGCCCAAGCCGGCCGCAGCGGCCGAAAAGCCCGCCAAGGCGGCGGCCCCGGCCAAGCCGGCCGGCAAGGAAGCCGCCAAGCCGAAGGCCGCCAAGAAACCGGCCCCGGCCAAGGCCAAGAAAGCCAGCAAGGAGTAAGCCATGGCCCATAAGAAAGCCGGCGGAGCCGGCAAGAACGGTCGCGACAGCGCGGGACAGCGGCTCGGCGTCAAGCGCCATGGCGGTCAGAAGGTCAACGCCGGGTCCATCCTCATCCGTCAGAGGGGCACTCCCATCAAGCCCGGCCTGAATGTCGGCCGGGGCAAGGACGACACCCTGTATGCCACGGTCACGGGCACGGTCAAGTACGCCGACCGGGGCCGCAAGGGCAAAGTCGTCTCCGTCCTGCCCGCCTGACGCCAAGCGGCGCCGCCGTTGTTCGTCGACCAGGTCACCGTCACGCTGAAAGCGGGCCGCGGCGGTAACGGCTGCGTCAGCTTCCGCCGCGAGGCCCGGGTGCCCAAGGGCGGTCCAGACGGCGGCCACGGCGGTGACGGCGGCAGCATCGTCTTCGTCGCCGACGAGAACATCAGCTCCCTCGCCTATTTCCGCTTCCATCCCCTCATCAGGGCCAAGAACGGGGCCCCGGGCGAGGGCGGCAACCGCCAGGGCAAGCGCGGCGCCGACGTCCGCCTGGGAGTGCCCGTCGGCACGGTCATCAAGGAGTCCGGCGGCGGCGCCGTCCTGGCCGATCTGGCCCGGCACGGCCTGTCCTGCGTCGCCGCCCGGGGCGGCCGCGGCGGCCGCGGCAACGCGTCGTTCGCCACGGCCACGCACCAGACGCCGCGCGAATGGCAGCCCGGCCGTCCGGGCGAGGAGAAGGAGCTCTTCCTGGAGCTCAAGCTCATCGCCGACGCCGGCCTGGTCGGCTTCCCCAACGCCGGCAAGTCGACGCTGATCTCGCGGATCTCCGCGGCCCGGCCGCTCATCGCCGACTATCCGTTCACGACCCTGACCCCCAACCTCGGCGTCGTCGATATCGGCGAATACCGCTCCTTCATCGTCGCCGACATCCCCGGGTTGATCGAGGGGGCCCACCTGGGCCAGGGCCTGGGCATCCGCTTCCTGCGCCATATCGAGCGGACCAAGCTGCTCATCCATGTCCTCGACGTCTCGCCCTATTCCGGCAGGGACCCGGTCCAGGACTTCAAGGCCGTCATGAAGGAGCTCGAGGCCTTTTCCCCCGAGGTCGCCGCCCGTCCCCAGATCCTGGTCGCCAACAAGGTCGATCTCCTGGGCGGCGACAGGTCGCGCCTGGTCCGACTGCGGCGCCTGGCCGCCCGGCGGGGCATCCCGCTCTTCGCCGTCTCGGCGCTCAAGGGGGAGGGACTGAAGCCCCTGGTCGAGACCGCGGCCCGGCAGCTGGCCGAGCTCGCCGCGGCCTCCGGCGGCGGTACGGGAGAGACGGGGGGCGAGGCGGCTGGGTCCTGATGGAGACGATCGGCCTCTTCGGCGGCACCTTCGATCCGGTCCACTGCGGCCACCTGAAGGCCGCGGCCGAGGTCCGCCGGCGCGCCCGGCTGAGCCGCGTCCTCTTCATACCCTCGTACCTGCCGCCGCACAAGGCGGCGCGCGGGGCGGCCTCTCCGGCCGACCGGCTGCGGATGGTCGAGATCGCCGTCCGGCGGCGGGCCGGGTTCGAGGCTTCGCCCCTCGAGGTCGAGGCCGGCGGCAAGTCCTATTCCATCCGGACCCTGCGCCGGATCCGCCGCCTCTGCCCCGGGACCCGGTCGTTCTTCATCCTCGGCGTGGACGCCTTCCTCGATATCGGGACCTGGCACCAGTACGAGAAGGTCCTCGACGAGGGCCTCTTCCTGGTGATGGCCCGGCCGGGCTTCGATCTGGAGCGGGCCCGCGGCGTTCTCGGAGGCCGATTCCGGGACGAGATCGGGCCGCTGGCCGAGGCCGGCCCGCTAGACGCCGCCGCCCGGCCGCGCTGCCGGGTCCTCCTCGTCCCCATCCCGGCCCTCGACGTCTCGTCGACCGAGGTCCGGGAGCGGGTCCGCCGCGGCCGGCCCCTGGCGGGGCTGGTGCCGCCGGCCGTCGCCGCCTATATCCGCCAACGCCAACTCTACCGAGGTCGCTAGAAGACATGGCCGAAGAACAAACAAAACGGTTCACCAAGAGAAACCTGCCGGCGCCGGTGCGGGCCGCGGTCGAAGCCGCGCTGGGCCGCAAGGCCGAGGACCTCTGCGTCCTCGACCTGCGCGAGCTCTCGTCCTTCACCGACTTTTTTATCATCGCCCACGGGAATTCGTCCCGCCAGAACGTGGCTATCGCCGAGGCCGTCGAGACGGCGCTCAAGGCCTCCGGCAGACGGCCCCTGAGCGTCGAGGGGCGCGAGGCGGCCGAATGGGTCCTCGTCGATTACGGCTCGCTCGTCGTCCACGTCTTCTCCCGGGCCGCCCGGGATCGCTACGGCCTCGAACGCCTCTGGGGAGACGCCCCCCGCCTCGATTTCTAGGGACCGGGGTACGTCCGCGGACGCCCCGGCACTCCCGGCGGGCGGCGGCCGGGCCGTTCCCGCCCCGCGGCGCCCCGCTTTTTGGGGGGGCGGCCGGGGGAGGCGTGACGGGGGTTGACAAGCCCGGACCGAATCGCTATTGTCTAAAGGCGTTTTCGGCGATGCGCCTGAAATTCCTCTGGCCAGGCAAAACGAAGAATCCCGATTTGCGGGGGTTGCAGGGTTTTTACGAAGCGCGCATCAGGTCCTTCGCGACGGTCGAGATCATCGAGACGCGCGAAGCGCGGGGGCTGGAGGAAAAGCACGCCGACAAGATCAGGGACCTCGAAGCGCGCGGCCTGGAACGGCATCTCGACGGGGCCTACGTGATCTGTCTCGACGATCGCGGCCGGGAGATGTCGTCGCCGGAATTCGCCCGCTTCCTCCGCGGCCGGGAAAGGGAATCGGGAACGCCGCTGGTCTTCGTCGTCGGCGGTTTTCTCGGTTTCGCGGACCGTATCGTGGAGAGGGCCGACTTGAAGCTGTCGCTGTCCCGGCTGACCTTCTCGCATGAGTTGGCCCGCGTCGTTCTGCTCGAGCAGGTCTACCGGGCCCTGACTATCGTCGGGGGCCGGCATTATGCCAAATGAAGGGATTGTCCGATGCCTCGTAAGATGAACAAGAAAGAGAAAGACGAGTTCCGGGCCAAGCTCTGCTCCAAGAAGGAAAGCATCATCCGCAAGCTCACGGACACCATCACCGAGAGCAAGGAGATGGAGTCCAACGTCGCCCAGGACGTGGTCGATAAGGCCGAGACGTCATACACCAAAGAATTCCTTCTGAGCCTGTCCGACGGCGACCGGGAGCAGCTCCTGCTCATCGACGAGGCCCTCAAGCGGCTCGAACACGGCGAGTTCGGCGTCTGCCAGCTCTGCCAGAAGGAAATCGGGCAGAAGCGGCTCGAGGCCATCCCCTGGACGCCGTACTGCATCGACTGCCAGGAAAAGGCGGAACAAGAACGCGAATCCCAGTGACGCGGACCTGCCGGACCCGGGCGGCCGGGTTGGCCCGGCTGGCCGAGCTTCTCGTCTTCCCGTCCTTTTGCCGCCTCTGCCGCGAGCCTCTCGACCGGACCGGGGAGAGGATCGTCTGCGCCGCCTGCCTGGAGAAGCTGGGGCCGCGGCGCGGCCCGGTCTGCCCGCGGTGCGGCCGGTTCCTCGAGGGCGCCGGCGATGATCACCTCTGCGCCCGCTGCCTGGACCGGACTCCGGCCTTCTCGCGCCACCGGTCCTGCGGCGTCTACGGCGGGACCCTGAAAGACCTCATCCTTCTCTTCAAGTACCGTAGTTGCGCCCCGCTCAGCCGTCCCCTGGCCCGCTATGCCCAGGCCTGCCTCGGCGCCGACGGGCCGCTGTGGCGGAACGCCGAGGCCCTCGTGCCCGTGCCTCTCCATCCTTCGCGGCGGCGGGAGCGCGGCTTCAACCAGTCCCGCCTTCTGGCCCGCGATCTGGCGGCGCTCCGAGGCCTGGGCGTCCTGGCCGGGGCGCTGGTCAAGACCCGGAAGGCGCCGGCCCAGGCCGGCCTGAGGGCCGCCGACCGGGAGCGGAACGCCCGCGGCGCCTACGCCGTACGGCGGCCGGAAAGGGTGGCCGGGCGGACCCTGGTGCTGATCGACGATGTCACCACGACCGGAGCGACCGTCCGGGAATGCGCCCGGGTGCTGATGGAGGCCGGGGCCGAGGACGTGCGGGCCATCACCCTGGCGCAGGCCTGACCGGCGTCCGCCGGCGCGGAGCGGACTCTGGGGAGCGGAGGTCAGGATCACGGCCGAGCATTCGAGGCCGGGATCCTGAGAAATATCTTCGCAAAGCGCTTTCTCCCGATATCTCCCAGAAGCATGGCTTCGAGTCGCTCCGCCATGCTTCTGATGGTCGCTTCGACGACTCCGCTCCCTGCCGGTCCCCCTCCTCCAGCAACGGGGAATTGCGAAGACGATCCCCTCGCCGCCTCGAGTGGGGATCCCGGAATCAGGCGAAAAAAAAGGCGGCCCTGCGCGGGCAGGAGCCGCCTTTGGGATCTCGGACGGGTTACTTCTTGGACTTCTCGGCTTGGACCGGGGTCAGGATCTTGACCTTGCGGGGCTTGAGCTCGGCCCTCTTGGGCATATGGATCTTGAGGACGCCGTTCTCGTGCTCGGCCTCGATCTTGTCCTGGTCGACGTAGCTGGGCAGGGCGAAGGAGCGGAAGAACGAGCCGTAGGACCGCTCGACGCGGTGGTAGTTCTCCTCCTGGGTTTCCTTCTCGAACTTGCGCTCGCCGCGCAGGGTCAGGTTGTTGTCCTCGACCTTGATCTCGACATCCTTGGCGTCGACGCCGGGGATCTCGGCGCTGAGCACGACCTCGTTCTCGGTCTCATAGATGTCGACCGCGGGGGCCCAGGAATGGGCCATGAGGTCCTTCTCTTCGCCCTTGGCGACGGTCATGTCCTCGAACAACCGGTTCATCCTGTCCCTGAGGGTGACCATATCCCTGTAGGGATCCCATCTGATAATAGCCATCTAAATACCTCCTTGCGAATTATCTTAGTGTGTAGACAATATAATATCTTAGTAGACATTTGTCAAGTAATCGAAAAAATATATTTCTGCCCTTTCCTTATGGGGAGAATCGGGTTTTTCGAAGAGAGCGGAGCTTTTAGAGGCCCTCGATCAGGACGGTGGCCTCTCCCTTGATGGTCCGGGCGCCTATCGTCGCGGCCAGCTCGCTGGCGGTTCCCCGAAGGAACTCCTCGTGGACCTTGGTCAGCTCCCGGGCCACAACGACCCGCCTGTCCCCGAGGGTTTCGATGACCGCCGCCAGGAACTCGGCCAGCCGCCGGGTCGGCAGGTAGAAAACGAGGGTGGCCTCCTCGGCAGCCAGGCCCAGGAGGAGCTTGCGCAGCCCGGCAGGCTTGGGCGGCGGGAAGCCGGCGAAGAGGAACCGGTGGGTGGGCAGTCCGGCCGCGGACAGGGCCGCGGTCACGGCCGCCGGGCCCGGAACGGGCACGACCTGGACTCCCTTCTTGAGGGCTTCGCGGATAAGGGGGAAGCCCGGGTCGGAGATGCCCGGCGTGCCGGCGTCGGACACGAGCGCCACGTCCCGCCCCTCCTCGAGGATCCCCAGTATCTCCGGGATGCGCTGGCCCTCGCGCGGCTGGAAGTAGCTGAGGAGCGGCTTCTTGATGCCGTAGCGGTTGAGGATCTTGACCGTCTGGCGGGTGTCCTCGCAGGCGATGGCCGCCACCTCGCCGAGAAGGCGCAGGGCCCGCAGGGTGATGTCCTCGAGGTTGCCGATGGGCGTGGCGATGATGTAAAGGCGGCCGGCCACGGCTAGCGCTCCCGGTCGTAGGGATAGAGAAAGTCGTGGCCCACGGAACGGGTCGAGAGCTTGGCGATGGGCGGCAGTGCCCTCTTGAACTGCGAGCTCCGGACCCGCCGCAGGACGAGGTCGACGGCGGCCGACGCGTGCCCGGCCTCGATGATCTCGCGGCGCGAACCGCGCCCTTCGACCAGCCGGCAGAGGATGTCGTCGATCTCCTCGTAGGCCAGGCCGATATCCCCTTCGTCGGTCTGTCCGGGCCATAGGCCGGCCGTCGGGGCCTTGCGCCGGATGGCGGCCGGGATGCCCAGGTGGGCCGCCAGCTCCCGGACCTGCGTCTTGTAGAGATCGCCCATGGGATTGATGGCGCAGGCCATGTCGCCGTAGATCGTGCCGTAGCCGAGGAGGAGCTCGGTCTTGTTGCTCGTGCCCAGGACCAGCCCGGCCTCGCGGGCCGAGTGGTCGTAGAGGATGGCCATGCGCTCGCGGGCCATCTTGTTGCCGCGGCGGCCACGGTCGGCCTCGGGCCGCGAGGCGAAATAGAGGTCGACCTGGGGGGCGATGTCGATCGTCTCGGCCCGGATGTCGAGCCGCCTGGCCAGCGCGACCGCGTCGCGGACGTCGCCGGGAAAGGCCCGGCCGTAGGGCATGATCAGGCCCAGGACGGCATCCGGACCGAGGGCCCGGGCGGCCAGGGCGGCGCAGACCGCGGAGTCGAGCCCGCCCGAGAGGCCGAGCAGGCCCCGGCCGCAGCCGCACCGGGCGAACTCGTCCCGGATGAAGCGGACCAGGACTTTCTCGACGAAGGCCGGGTTAATCTTCGGAGGCACGGACGATCCTTTCGAGCGACCTCCAGACGGCCTCGGGCTTCTCGTCCCGCTTGAAGAGCCAGGCCTTGCGGGCCCTGGCCACGGCGGCCGGGTCGAGCGCGCAGCAGAGGAGATCCGGGTCGACCGCCGCGGCCCGGGCGACCAGCCGCCCGCCGGGGGCGTAGACGAACGAGCCGCCGGCGAACGTCACCCCGTCCTCGCTCCCGGCCCGGTTGGCATAGACGACGTAGGCCGTCGCGAAGAAGGACACGGCCTCGCCCATGAGCTCCCACATCCGGGCGGTCTCGAAGGTATCGCCGTCGCCGACGCCGCGGCCGGGAGCGGCCGAGACGCAGATGATCACCCCGGCCCCGGCCGCGTAATGGACGTAGCTCGAGCCGAACTGGAGGAAGTCGCGGCAGACCAGGAGGCCGGTCCGGCCGCAGGGCGCGTCGAAGGCCCGGAAGTCGCGTCCCTGGGCGAAGAACTTGGCTTCCTCGAAGATCCCGGCCGTCGGCAGGAAGACCTTGCGGTGGATGTGGACGATCCGGCCGTCGGCGATGAAGGCCGCGGCGTTGTAGAGGAGGCCCGGATCGGAAGGGCTCTCCTCGACGAAGCCGACCACGGCCGAGAGGCCCTTCGTCCGGGCGACGAGGCGGCGGAATCGCGGGTCGGCGGCCGGGTCCAGTGCCACCTCCTCGGCCAGGTCTTTCAGGGTGTAGCCGGTCAGGCTGAGCTCGGGGAAGACGACGAGGCCGGCCCTTTGCTTCCGGGCCTTTTCCAGGATGTCCAGGTGGAGCCCGACATTGGCCTCGACGTCGCCGAGCTTGGGCGCGATCTGGGCGACGGCGATCTTCATGGGGAATAAGTAGCACATTCTCCGGCCGGGTTCAAACCGGGGCGGCGCTGTTGAAATCTCCTGACGACTGGATTATAGTTGGGCTCTCGGGATCGGAACACCATGAGCCACATCGCGGTCGAGCTGCGCGACATACTGCTCGAAAAAAAGTCCGGACGCCTGATCTACCGGCGGGGCGACGTCCTCAAGTACTTCTTTTTCAACAAGGGCGCCATCGTCCAGGTCAAGACCAACCAGGCGGACGAGCGCCTGGGCGAGATCCTGTACAAGCTCGAGCGCATCCCCAAGGAAGCCCATGCCCGTCTCGACCAGTACGTCGAGCCCGGCAAGAACATCGGCGAGGTCCTCAAGACCCAGGGCGTCATCTCCGAGGAGGACCTGGCCGAGGCCCTGGGCCACCAGGTCCGCGAGAGCGTCCTCAACACCTTCGGCGTCTTCGACGCCGAGATCGAGTTCCAGCCCCAGGAGGGCTTCGCCTCGAGCGGCCCCGAGCCCCAGGTCAGCGTGCCACTGCTCATCGAGTACGGCATCCGCCGCATGCAGCCCCACCCCCTCATCCAGGCCTTCCTGGCCCCGGAGACGCCGGTCCTGGCCCGCAAGACCTACGCCTACCTCCTGACCATCGAGGAGAAGGACATCTTGGACAAGATCACCGGCACGGACCCGTCCGAGGCCATCCTGCGGACGCTGACGATGCCGGCCGACCAGTTCTGGAAGAGCCTGTACCTCTTCTTTTGCCTCGGCGTCGTCGACTTGGCCGGCCAAGCCTCGCCCGGGCCCGGGCTGGACGTCCGGGAGCGCATCAAGCCTCCGAGCCAGTCGCACGAGGACGTGCCCCGGGAGATCGCCGACGTCCTGGCCCTCCGCGACACCCTGCCGTCGATGACGCTCTACCAGATTCTGAACGTGCCCAGGACGGCCTCCGAGGACGACATCAAGAAGGCCTATTTCCAGCTGGCCCGCCGCTTTCATCCCGACCGGTTCGACCGCCACGTCGCCGCCGAGTTCAAGTCCCAGATCCACGAGGTCTTCGACGGCATCAACAACGCCTACCGGGTCCTGAGCAATAAGGATTCCCGGCGGACCTACGACGCCAAGGCCGGGCTGATCGCGCCCCAGGAGGATGCCCAGGACCTCCTGCGCAAGGCCGACACCAAGTTCCGCCAGGGAAAGACCCTGCACGGCCAGGCGCGCTATGACGAGGCCGTGGCCTACCTCGAGGAGGCCGTCCGCCTGCGCCGGGACAAGGCGGATTATTTCCTCCTCCTGGCCATGTGCGAAGCGAAGGTGCGGGCCTACGTCAAGAAGTCCGAGCAGGATTTCCTCAAGGCCATCGAGCTCGAACCCTGGAACCCCGAGGGCTACGTCGGCCTGGGGATGCTCTACAAGACCGAGGGGTTGAAGACCAAGGCCGTCAAGCAGTTCGAGAAGGCCGTGTCGGTCGACCCCGACCACGCCGGCGCCCGGGAGGCCCTCGAGGAGCTGACCGGGCGCAAATCGAGAGGCCCGCAGGGCCTCTTCAAGATGAGCCTTTTCGGCTCGAAGAAGAAGAAATAAGCGCCGCTACCCTTCGCGGCCGACGAGCTCCCGGAACTCCTTCTCGCCGATCGTCCGCACCCCGAGCTCCCTGGCCCGGTCGAGCTTGGAGCCCGGCGATTCCCCGACTATCAGGGCCGTCGTCTTCCGCGTCACCGAGGACCCGACCTCGGCGCCCCGGGCCTCGAGCAGTCCGCGGGCTTCGTCCCGGCTCAGGCCGGAGAGCGTCCCGGTGATGACGAAGACCTGGCCGGCCAGCGGCCGGGGCCCGTCCGCGGCGGCCGCCGCCCGCTCGACGACGCCGGTCCGGCGGAGCCGTTCGATAAGCTCGTGGTTCTCCGGCTGGGCGAAGAAGAAGATGATGCTCTCGGCCACCTTGGGGCCGACGTCCTCGACCTGGACGAGCTCGTCCGAGCCGGCCTTCTCCAGGGCCGCGAGCGACCCGAAGCGGGCGGCCAGCGTCTGGGCCAGCCGCTCCCCGACGTGCCGGATGCCCAGGGCGAAAAGGAGCCGGGCCAGGCCGCGCGATTTCGAGGCCTCGATCTCGTCGAGGAGGTTCCCGGCGCTCTTGGCCCCCAGGCGATCGAGGGCGGCCAGCTTGTCGAGCTCCAGGCCGTAGAGATCGGGAATGGAGCGGACGAGCCTGGCCGCCAGGAGCTGATCGACGACCGCCTCGCCCAGGCCGTTGATGTCCATGGCCCGCCGCCCGGCGAAGTGGAGGATGGATTCCCTGATCCGGGCCGGGCACGAGGCGTTCTCGCAGCGCGAGATGACCTCGCCCTCGGGCTTGAAGATCTTCGAGCCGCAGACGGGGCAGCGCCCGGGCCAGGCGAACCTTCTGGCGCCGCGGGGCCGCCGGTCCATCATCACCGAGACGACCTGGGGGATGACGTCGCCGCTGCGCTCGATAAGGACGTGATCGCCGACCCGGATGTCCTTGCGCCGCAGCTCCTCCTCGTTGTGAAGGGTCGAGCGGCTGATGGTCACCCCGGCCAGCTTGACCGGCTCGAGAACGGCCACGGGCGTCAGGGCGCCGGTGCGGCCGACCTGGACGACGATGTCGTTGACCCGGGTCGTGGCCTGCCGGGCCGGGAACTTGTAGGCGAAGGCCCAGCGCGGCGACTTGGCCGTCGCCCCCAGGTCCCGGCGCTCGTCCGCGTCGTCGACCTTGATGACGATGCCGTCGGCGTCGAAGTCGAGCGTGTCCCGCTTGGCCGTCCATTCCCGGTAATAGGCCAGGACGTCGTCGATCGTCGGGCACAGGCGCGAGTGGGGGTCGGTCGGGAAGCCGAGCTTCTTCAGCTCGAGCAGGGAGCCCCATTGGGTCGGCTCCTCGCGGCCGTCGATGAACAGGTAATAGAGGAAAGCTCGGAGGTTCCGGGCGGCGACCAGCCGCGGATCGAGGAGGCGGACGGAGCCGGCCGCCGCGTTGCGGGTGTTGGCGAACAGCGGCTCGCCGGCCTCCTCGCGGTCCCGGTTGAGGGCCTGGAAGGACTTGAAGGGGAGATAGATCTCGCCGCGGGCCTCGACCTCGCCGGGGGCGTCGATGGCCAGGGGCAGGGAGCGGATGGTCCGGACGTTGGCGGTCACGTCGTCGCCGCGGACGCCGTCGCCCCGGGTGACGGCCTGGGCCAGCTTGCCGCCGCGGTAGACTAGGGCGATGCCGAGGCCGTCTATTTTGAGCTCGGCCGTGTAGGCGACGGCCCGCCCCGGGAGAAGCTTGCGGACGCGCTCGTCGAACTCGCGGAGGTCGTCCTCGCCGTAGCCGTTGTCGATGCTCATCATCGGCGTCCGGTGGACGACCGAGGCGAAGCCCTCGACGGGCCGCTCGCCGACCCGCTGCGTCGGGGACTCCGGCGTAATAAGCTCGGGGAAGCGGGCCTCGAGGTCGCGGAGCTCGCGGACGAGCCGGTCGAATTCCTCGTCGGAGACCTGGGGGTCGTTGTCGACGTAGTACTTCCGCTCGTGGTAGACGATCTGGCGGCGGAGCGCTTCAGCCCGGGCGCGCTCCCTGGCCCCGGCGGTGGAGGAGGACACGTCAACCCTCCTTCTATCTATCGAGGACTCCCCGTCGCCGCCCCCGACGGGACGGAACGGCGGGCGTCCCGGACCGGTCGGACGACGGAAGCCTTACTTGCCCATCCGGGCCTTGACCTGGGCGACGAGGGCGTTGAACTTGGCCAGGACGTCCTTCTGGCTGGCCTGGATCTGGACGATGGCCTGGTTCTCGGCCTCGATGTTGGCGTTGAGCGTCTTGAGCAGGCGCTTGTCGCTGTCGGAGAGATCGTCCTCGGTCTTATTGGCGAACTTCTGGTCGATGGTCTTGTTGAACTCCTCGATGGCCTTCTTGTGCTCCTCGATCTTGGCATAGCTCGAGGCCAGGGCCTTGTCCTGGCCGACGAAGAGGTTCTGGGCCATGCCCAGGAAATTCTTCTGCTGGGCCGGAATGAGCAGCCCGGCCTCGATGTTGGCCGTCACGGCCTCCATCGTCTTGGACGGGTCGGTCTTGACCTGGGCGTTGAGGAGGACGGCGATGTTCTGGGCCAGCGAGGCGGTCCGCCTCTTGGCGTAGCCTTCCTTGTAGATGGCCAGGGCTTCGTCGACCTTGCCCTGCTTGTAGAGCGTCTGGCCGAGCAGCGCGGCGCTCTCGGGGCCCTTGTCGGAGGCGTAGAACTGGCGGAAGACCTGCTCGGCTTCGGCGAACTTGCCGCTCTTGTAGAGGGAAGAGGCCAGGCCGTTGAGCTGCTTGGAGATCGTCGGGTTCTTGTAGATGCCGTAGGCCTTGATATAGTTCTCGGCGGCCTTGCCGACGTCGCCGGACTTCTCGGCGAACTGGCCGATCATGACATAGCCGCCGGCCTGGAGCTTGGCGGAGAGGTCGGCGTTGCTCTGGCCCTTGCCGAAGTCGATGAGCTTTTGGGCCGCGGCGTCGGCCTTGTCGGCCTGCCCGGCCTTGTTGTAGAGGGACGGGATGGTGGCCAGGAGCTGGACCTTGGTGTCGTTGTCGATGCCCTGCATCGTCAGGGCCTTCTCGCCGGCCGCGGCGGCCTTGACCGGATCGGTGGAGGCGCAGGGCGTCAGGCAGAAGTAGGCGTTGGCCCAGTGCTCGTTGGTCGTGCCCTGCCCGGCGTACTTGGCCAGGTAGGCCTCCAGGGCCTTGGCCTTCTGGCAGTTATCCGAAAGCTGCATGGCCTTGAGGTATTCCTCGTCGGCGCCCTGGGCCACGGCCAAGCCGGCCAGAACGAGGATCATGGTCACGGTCGCGAACAGTGTCCTTTTCATTCCTTGACCTCTCTCGCAGAATTTAAGCGATGATATTCCGGCTTCTTGGTCTTTGTCAATGATTCCTTTGGTCACATCCAAATTATAGCAAAAAGTATGCCAAAGCAGGCGTATAATAGGGCCGTGGACCGCAAAAGCGCTTTTGAAAAGGCCTTCCTCGAGAGGGTGGGGACCGCCCCCTCGAAGAACGTGCCCCTGTCCGCCCTGTCCAACTTCGGCATCGGCGGGCCGGCCGACCTGTTCTTCGAAGCCCTGGACGAGGAGGAGCTGGCCAGGGCGGTCTCCGTGGCCTTCGCCGAGAAATTCCCCTTCTACGTCATCGGAGGAGGCTACAACCTGCTCTTCGACGACGCCGGCTACCGGGGCCTCATCATCCGCAACCGCCTCGAGGGCATCCGGCGCGAAGGCTCCTGCCTGAACGTCCTCTCGGGGACGAGCCTCTCCCGGGTTTTGAGCACGGCCGTGGCCGAGGGGCTCACCGGCCTGGAATTCCTGGCCGGCATCCCGGGAACGGTCGGCGGGGCGATCTACGGCAACGCCGGGGCCTATGGCTGGAGCATCGGGGACTTCGTCCGCTGGGCCACCATCCTCTGGCCCGACGGGGAGCGCAAAACCGTGACCAGGGAGAACCTGGCTTTCGGCTACCGGGACTCGGTCCTCAAGAAGAAGCCGGGGATCGTCCTCAAGGCGGCCCTGCTGTGCACGCCGGGGGACAAGGCCGAATCGGAGACCCGGATCAAGGAGATCCTCGGCCGGCGCTGGGCCAAGCACCCGCCCCATGGCACGGCCTGCGCCGGCAGCTACTTCAAGAACTCCTGTTCGGCGACGGGGGCCCGCATCGCGGCCGGGCAGCTCCTCGACCAGGCCGGCGCCAGGGGCCTGTCGGTGGGGGACGCGGCCGTCTCGGACGTCCACTGCAACTTCCTCGTCAACAAGGGCAACGCCCGGGCCGCCGACGTCCTGGCCCTGGCCGCGGAGCTCAAGGACCTGGTCGAGCGGAAGTTCGGCCTGAGGCTCGAGGAAGAGGTCATCTACCTTCGAGCAGACGCCTCAATGATCTGATCCGGCCGGGCGCCAGGCCCCTCTTTGCGGCCAGCCGCAGGATCCTTTTCCCGAGGGCGGCATAGACCGCCCTCTCTTCCGGCCTCCCCCGGAGGGCCTCCAGATGACGGCGCACCGTCTCCACATCCCCCCTGAGGATGGGCCCGGTCAGGGCCCCTTCCAGGCCAAGCGATTTTACGTTCTGTAAAGTTCCTTGCAGCAGGGGCTCCAGTGCCGCGGCTGCGGTCGGGGCGTCCAATCCGGCCCCCTCGAGGAGGCCGGCGGCCGTCCATTCCAGGGCGACGAGCGCGTTCGAAGCCAGGGCGCAGGCGGCGTGGTAGAGCGGCTTGTCCCCGGCGGCCAGGAGGAGGACGCGGCCGCGGAGCGAGCGGACGATCCTGCAGCCGGTCTCGACGGCCGCGGCATCTCCTTCGAGCCCCCAGGTGACGCCGGCGAAGACCGAGGCGGGCAGGTCCCGGCGCGGGAAGGCCTGGATCGGATGAAGGGAGCCGACGGCCGCGCCGCGGCAACCGAGCGGCGCGAGGGCGGCGGAGGGGACGAGACCGCTCGTGTGCAGAACGACCCGGCCCGTCCAGGACCCGCCGGCGCCGGCCAGGGCCGCCGCCGCCCGTCCGACGGAATCGTCGGGCACGGCGACGATGACCAGGCCCTTCGCCGCGGCCACTGCAGAGAACGAGGTCGAGGCCCGCCCCCGGCCGAGGAGGCGGCGGCTCCGGCGCGCCGCCCGGGCGTCCCGGTCGACGACGGCCTCGAGCATCCAGCCGCGGCGGACGAGGGCCGCGGCCAGCGTCGTTCCCAGCCGTCCCGCCCCGACGATCGAGAAGGCCCTCATGGCTTGGCCCTGAAGACCTCGTCCCAGAGATCTATCTCGAGGTCGGTCGGCGCCTCGGTCCGCTTGTCGAGCTCGCGCCTCTTCCGGCCTTCCTTGAGGGCCGCCTTGAGCTCGCGGGCGAAGACGTCCGAGGTCACGGCGGTCAGGCCCTTCTTCCGGGCCTGGTCGCGGATGGCCCGGTCGGAGCTGACGACGAAGAAGCCGCGCTTGTCGGTCTGGGCGGCGATCATTTCCCGGATGACGTCGTCGGCGCTGCCGCCCTCGCCGGGGTAGTGGATGACGAACTTGGGGTTGACGGCGATGTCGGTCGGCGTCGCCTCGGGATTGCCGTCGAAGACCAGATGGATGCGCGTCCGGGTGACGCGCTGGAAGGCCAGCAGCCGGGAGACGAGGCCCTCGCGGCCCGTCCGCTCGCGCAGCTCGTGCGGCGCGATGCGGCCGAGGAGGTTGTTGCCGTCGATGAGATAGGCCATGGCGCGCCGCCGCCGGGGCGTCCCCGCGTCACCCCGGGGGCCAGCCGAGAGGCCGGCCGCCGAGGACGTGGAAGTGGATGTGGAAGACCGACTGGCCGGCTTCGGCTCCCGTGTTCAGGACGATGCGGTAGCCGCTGCCGGCCAGGCCCTTCTCTCCGGCGATCGTCCGGGCCCGCAGCAGGATCTCGCCGAGCAGGCCTTCCCGCCCCGCCGGGATATCGGCCAGCGAGGCGAAATGCTCCTTCGGGACGACCAGGAAATGGGCCGGGGCCTGGGGCCGGACGTCCTCGAAGGCGAACAGGCGGCCGTCCTCGAACAGGACCCTGGCCGGGAGCTCCCGACGGACGATGCGGCAGAAGAGGCAGCCGTCGGCGGGGGAGGTCACGACCGGATCCTCTCGATCGAGGCGCCGAGGCCGCCGAGCTTCTCCTCGATCCGCTCGTAGCCCCGGTCGAGGTGCTCGATCTCGGTCACGACCGTTTCGCCGGAGGCGACCAGGCCGGCCAGGACGAGGGCGGCCGAGGCGCGCAGGTCCGTGGCCACGACCTCGGCCCCGGAGAGCGGGGTCCGGCCCTTGATCACGGCCCTGTCGCCCTGGACCTCGATCGAGGCGCCCAGGCGGACGAGCTCGTTGACGTGGGAGAAGCGGCGGTCGAAGATGGTCTCGGTGATGATCGAGGTGCCGGCGGCCTGGGTCAGGAGGACCATCATCTGGGCCTGCATGTCCGTGGGGAAGCCGGGGTAGGGCGAGGTGGCGATGTCCTGGGGCCGGACCTCGGCCGCGCCGGCGACGCGAAGGGCGTCCGCGCCCTCGGGCTCGACGGAAGCCCCGGAGGCCCGAAGCCTGGCGACGACGCTCTCGACGTGCTCGGGAACGACGCCGCGGACGGCGAAGTCGCCGGCCGTCAGGGCCCCGGCGACAAGGAAGGTCCCGGTCTCGATGCGGTCGGGGATGATGGCGTGCGCCGCACCGCCGAGCTCCCTGACGCCGCGGATGCGGGCCGTTTCCGGGTCGGGCCAATCGATCCTGGCGCCCATTTTGTTGAGCAGCTCGGCCAGGTCCGCGACCTCGGGCTCGCGGGCGCAGTTGCGGAGGACCGTTTCGCCCTTGGCCAGGGCGGCGGCCATGAGCAGGTTCTCCGTGCCGGTGACGGTCTTCTTTTCGAACTCGATCTCGGCGCCGCGCAGGCGGTCGGCCTCGGCCCGGATGTAGCCGTGCTCCAGCGCGATCCTGGCGCCGAGCTTTTGCAGCCCGGCGATATGGAGGTTGACCGGCCGCGAGCCGATGGCGCATCCGCCGGGCAGGGCGACGACGGCCTTGCCGAAGCGGGCCACCAGCGGGCCGAGGACGAGGACGGAGGCGCGCATGGCCCGGACGAGGTCGTACGAGGCCTCGTCGGAGCGGATCCGGGGGACGCGCAGGGAGACGGCGTCGCCCTCGGCCAGGTGGGAGCCGCCGAGGTCGTCGACGAGCGTCATCATGGTCTCGACGTCCTTGACCCGGGGGACGTTGGTCAGGCGGACCTCTTCGCTTGTCAGGAGCGAGGCGGCGATGGCCGGCAGAACGGCGTTCTTGGCCCCGCTCATGCGCGCCTCGCCCCCGAGGCGGAGGCCGGGATTGCCGCGGATGACGAGCTTTTCCATCGGGCCGATTGTAAAGGAAGCCCCGGGCGAATTCAACCGCGGCGGCCCGGCGCGTCCTTGACAGGCCGACGGCGCTGCCGGTAGTATTCCCCCGTTGCCCCGGGCCCCCGGCGGCTATCCGGGAGGCCATCCGGAGAGGCGAGGAGAACGACCATGAAGATGCTCTTGGCCGGCGAGTGGGTGGACCGGGCGAAAGCCATCGAGGTCCGCGACCCCTTCGACAACTCCCTGATCGATACGGTGCCGCGCGCCGACGCGGCGGACGCGGACAAGGCCATGGCCGCGGCGGCCGAAGGCTTCGAGACCGCCCGGAGGATGACCGTCTACGACCGGGCCCAGGTCCTGTTCCGGACGGCCCGGATCGTGGAGGGCCGCCTCGAGGACTTCGCGACGACCATCGCCCGGGAGGGCTCCAAGACTATCCGCGAGGCCCGCAAGGAAGCCCGGCGCTGCGTCAACACCCTGACGGCCTCGGCCGAGGAGGCCAAGCGCATCCAGGGCGAGACCATCCCCTTCAGCTCTTTCCCGGGCGGGGAGAAGCGGCGCGGCTATTACGAGCGCGTGCCCATCGGCATCGTCCTGGCCATCACGCCGTTCAACGACCCCCTGAACCTCGTCGCCCACAAGCTGGGCCCGGCCGTCGCGGCCGGTAACTCCGTCGTGCTCAAGCCGGCCACGGTCACGCCGCTGTCGGGCATCAAGCTGGTCGAGGCCTTCATGGAAGCCGGCCTGCCGCCGCTCATCATGCAGGTCATCACCGGCTACGGCGCCGAGATCGGCGACGCCCTGGTCGCCGACCCCCGGCCGCGTATGATCTCCTTCACCGGCGGCGTCGAGGCGGGGCTGCGCATCACCAAGCTGGCCGGCCTGAAGAAGATCGGCATGGAGCTCGGCTCCAATTCGCCGGTCATCGTCTGGCGGGACGCCGACATCGAGTGGGCGGCCGAGACGTGCGTCTCCGGCGCCTTCTGGGCCGCCGGCCAGAACTGCATCGGCGTCCAGCGCATCTACGTCCACCGGGACGTCTACGAGCCTTTCAGGAAGCGCTTCGTGGAGATCACCCGGGGCTACAAGATCGGCGACAAGCTCAAGGAAGAGACGGACATGGGCCCGATGATCACCGAGGGCGAGGCCCGGCGGCTCGAAGGCTGGGTCCGGGAGGCGGAGAAGGCCGGGGCCAGGGTCCTGGCCGGCAGACGGCGGGAGGGCGCGCTCCTAGAGCCCACCGTCCTCGAGAACGTCCCGAAGACGGCCAAGGTCCACGCCGAAGAGGTCTTCGGCCCGACCGTCAACCTCTACCAGGTGGACGACGCCGACCAGGCCCTGGCCGAGGCCAACGGCATCGCCTACGGCCTTCACGCCGCCCTGTTCACCCGGGACGTCGACATGGCCTTCAAGCTGGCCTACGGCCTGGACTGCGGCGGGGTCATGATCAACGACTCGACCGATTACCGGCTGGACTCCATGCCCTTCGGAGGCGTCAAGAACTCGGGCCTCGGCCGCGAGGGCATCAAGTTCTCCCTTCAGGAGATGACCGAGCCCAAGGTCATCTGCTGGTATCTGCCGAAGTCCTGAGCCCTAGGCTTCGGCCATGTGCGGATAGTCGATCGTCCGCGGCGGGTCGAAATTCTCCTTGATCGTCCGCGGGCTGGTCCAGCGGATGAGGTTGAGGGCGCTGCCGGCCTTGTCGTTCGTGCCGCTCATCCGGCCCCCGCCGAACGGCTGCTGCCCGACGCAGGCTCCCGTCGTCTTGTCGTTGATGTAGAAGTTGCCGGCGGCGTGCGCCAGCCTCTCCAGGGCCAGGCGGATGGCTTCGCGGTCCGTGGAAAAAACCGCCCCGGTCAGGGCGTAGGGGCTGGTCGAGTCGACCAGGTCCAGCGTCCGCTCGAACTCCCCGTCGGGATAGACGTGGACGGTCAGGACGGGCCCGAAGATCTCCTCGGCCATGGTCCTGAACCGCGGGTCGGACGTTTCGATGACGGTGGGCCGGACGAAATAGCCGCGGCCGTCGTCATAGGTCCCGCCGATGACGATCTCCGCCTCCTTCGAGGCCCGCGCGTATTCGATATAGGAAACGATGCTGTCGAAAGCGGGCTTGTCGATGACGGCGCCCATGAACGTCCGGAAGTCCGCCACGTCCCCGACGAGGATGGCCGAGGCCATCTCCGCCAGGCGGCTCTTGATCTCCGGCCAGAGGGACCGCGGGATGTAGGCCCGGCTGGTGGCCGAGCACTTCTGGCCCTGGTACTCGAAGGCGCCCCGGAAGAGGGCGGCCGCGACGGCGTCCGGCGCGGCGTCCGGCGCGGCGACGACGAAGTCCTTGCCTCCCGTTTCCCCGACGAGCCGGGGGTAGTTCCTGTAAACGCCCCCCTTGACGTTGACGCCGACCCGGTGCCAGATCGATTCGAAGGTCCCGTTCGACCCGGTGAAATGGACGCCGGCCAGGTCCCGGTGATCGATGACCGGGTCGCCGACGTCGGAGCCACGCCCCGGGACCATGTTGACGACGCCCGGGGGCAGGCCGGCCTCGGTCAGGATGCGCATGAAAAGGGCGGAGCTGAGGACGGCCGTGCTGGCGGGCTTCCAGACGGCGGTGTTGCCCATCATGGCCGGGGCCGTCGGCAGATTGCCGCCGATGGCCGTGAAGTTGAAGGGGGTCACGGCGAAGACGAAGCCGTCCAGGGAGCGGTAGTCGAGGCGCGTCCAGGTCCCCGGCGCCTGATGATCGGGCTGATCGGCGTAGATGCGGCCCATGAAGGCCACGTTGTAGCGCAGGTAGTCGGCCAGCTCGCAGGCCGCGTCGAGCTCGGCCTGGAAGACGTTCTTGCTCTGGCCGAGCATGGTGGCCGCGACCATCTCGTGCCTGTATCGCCCGGCCAGGAGATCGGCGGCCCGAAGGAAGATGGCCGCCCGGTCCTGCCAGCGGGTCCTCTCCCAGGCCGGCTTGGCCTTCAGGGCGGCCCCGACGGCGGCCAGGGCCTCTTCCCGGCCCGCCCGGTGATAGGAGCCGAGAAGCGCGGACAGGTCGTGGGGGCAGCGGATCTCCGTTGTCCGGCCGGTCCGGACCTCGGCCCCGCCGATGACCAGCGGGATCTCGGCCGGATGGTCGAGCGCCCGCCGCAGGGCCTCCTTCAGCCGGCGCTTGTCCTCGGAGCCCGGGCCGTAATCCCGGACGCTCTCGCTATCGGGGCTCGGCGCCGCGCATCGGTTCGCTTCCATGGTTCCCTCCGTTCGATCGGATTCGAGGCCTGGCAAGCGGACGTTACCATGTACATAACTATAAAAAAAGCGCATAATATTTATGAATAACATGAGCAGCGTTCATATATTGCCGGAGGGTCCCGGCCCGGGCCCCCGCGGGCGGGCCCCGGCGGCGGCCCGGCTCGACCTCTATCAGCTGCGGACCTTCTTCGCCCTGTCCCAGACGCTCAGCTTCACCCGGGCCGCCGGCCGGATCCACGTCAGCCAGTCGGCCGTCAGCCACGCCGTCAAGAAGCTCGAAGCCAGCGCCGGGTGCGAGCTGGTGGCGCGGCGGAGGCGGCGACTGGCCCTGACGCCGGCGGGCCAGGAGCTGGCCCGCAGCTGCCGGGCCATCTTCGGCGAGCTGGAGAGGGCCGAGGACGCGCTGTCGGTCGGCGGGCGGCGCCTCCAGACGATCCGTCTGGGGGCGACCGTCGAATTCGGGACGCTGGTCCTGGTCCGCCACCTCAAGCCCTTCCTGGCCCGCAACGCCGACATCCATATCGATTTCCGCTTCTCCAACGATCCCCTGCCCGCCCTGATGAGCGACGAGCTCGACATCATCGTCGACTGCCGGCAGCACGCCCTGGCCGGCCTCGAGCGGACGGACCTCTTCCGCGAGGAGTACGCCGTCGTCGCCGCGCCCTCCTACCTGAAGGGCCGGACGGTCGCGGCGCCCAAGGACCTCGAGGGCCAGACGATCATCTCCCTGGACAAGAACGCCTCCTGGTGGGGGCGTTTCGTCCACGCCGTGCCCCGCGGCGAGCAGCCGGCCTTCAGGCGGGAAACGGTCGTCGAGATCAACCATATCCGCGGCATCATCAACGCGGCGGCGGAGGGGCTGGGCATCGCCCTCCTTCCCAAGTACGCCATCGCCGCCGAGCTCCGCCGCCGCCGGCTCATCAACCTCTTCCCCGAAGTTCGCGTCAAGGCCGACCTCTTCTCGATCTACCGGAAAAAGAGGAAGGCCGGCCTCGAGGCCGGGAGCCGCGTCGTCGGGTACCTGCAGCAGATCCGGCCCGAGGAATTCGGCTGATCCCGGCCCGGGCCGGGGGCCATGAGGGCGAGGCGGGAAGCGCGGGGGGGGCGCGCCTTGACACCGGTCGTCGCGGGGCCGATAATGCGGCGCGAGAGGAGCAAGCGCATGTCCATCGAGGCGCCTTTCCCGGAGCTGGACGAGCTCATCGCCATGATCGGCGAGGCCGGCCAGCGCCTGTCCCAGATCGACGCCTGCGAAGGGGCCGCCGGCAATATCTCGGCCTATCTCGGCTGGCCGATCGACGCCCGCCGCCACTTCCCCATCTCGGAGGCTATCGAGCTGCCGGCGCCGGCGCCGGCCCTGGCCGGGGGCTCGCTGCTGGTGACCGGGTCGGGCCGCCGCCTGCGCGAGATCCTCCACGACCCGGCGGCGAACCTGGGCTTCGTCACCGTGGACGATGGCGGCCGGACCGGGCGGCTCTACACCTCGCCGCGGCGCCTGTTCGCCAGGCTGACGAGCGAGCTCAACTCCCACCTGGCCGTGCACCAGGATCAGGTCGCGGCGACCGGCACGAATTTCCACGCGGTAGTCCACGCCCAGCCGGTGTTCCTGACCTATTTAAGCCACATCCCCCGCTACCGGGCCGAGGCGGAGCTCGGCCGCCGCCTGCTGCGCTGGCAGCCGGAAACGGTCGTCAACCTGCCGGAAGGGATCGGCTGCATCGGCTTCCTTGTCCCCGGCTCGGACGGGCTCGCCGCAGCGACGGCGGCCTCGCTCCGCTCCCACCGGATAGCGGTCTGGAGCAAGCACGGCGTCATCGCCCGCTCGGACAGGTCCGTCACGCGGGCCGTGGACCGGATCGAGTACGCCGAGACGGCGGCCCGCTATGAGGCCATGAACCTGACCGCCGGCGGGGCGGGGGAAGGCCTGACGGACGCGGAGATCGGCGACATCTGCGGCGCCTTCGGCATCGCCGCTTCGATCTTCGGACGGCGGGGCTGACCGCTCCGCCGCCCCGCCTTCCGCCCGGCCCGGCTAGAGGGACTTCAAGGCCTGGTCCAGGTCGGCGATGATGTCGTCGGGATGCTCGGCGCCGACGCAGAGCCGGATGAGCTGGGGCGGCACGTCGGCCTCGCGCCGGGCCTCCTCGCCCTGCTGCTGGTGGGTCGAGATGGCCGGGATGGTGGCCACGCTCTTGATCCGGCCCAGGTCGGTGGCCCGGTAGATCATCTTGAACCGGTCGAAAACCTTGCGGGCGTTCTGCGGAGGCCCGTCGACCCGGAAGCTCATCAGGTGGCCGTAGCGGTTGACCTCGCGGCCGGTCCCGTCGTCGGAATCGACGAGCGTCATGTAGGCCTTGGCCATCCCGTGGAGATGGTAGCTGGGCAGGCCGAGGTAGTCGACCTGGTAGACCTTGGGATGCTTCTGGAGGTGCTCGGCGACCCTCTGGCAGTTGGCGCTGACCAGGTCCATCTTCGAGCGCAGGGTCCGCAGGTCGTTCAGGGCGAAGAGGGCGTTGACGGGGGCCGCGGCCGGGCCGTTGTCGCGGTAGGGCAGGAACTTGACGTACTCGGCGTAGCTCTCCTTGAACAGGGGATGGTCGTTCCGGACCTTGGTCGTGATGGGCTTGCGGCTGATGAGCGCCCCGCCGATGGCGAAGCCGCCGGACGTGATCGACTTCGTCAGCGAGTGGACGACGATGTCGGCGCCGTGGGCGATCGGCCGCATCAGGGCCGGCGTGGCGCAGGTGGCGTCGATGATCAGGGGGATCTCCCAGGAGTGGGCCAGGTCGGCCAGGGCCCTGACGTCGGCGAAGGACTGCTGGGGGTTGGAGGGCATCTCCATGTAGAGGAAGCGGGTGTCCTCGTCGATCTTCGATTTCCAATCCTGGATGTCCCAGGGATGCTTGACCCAGCGGCACTCGACGCCGCGCTCCTTCATCTTCCGCAGCGAGAACTGCTGGAAGGTCCCGCCGTAGACCTGGATGCAGGAGACGAAGTTGATGCGCTCCGGCCCCTCCTTCTGCTTGACCAGGAGCGGGTCGATGGCCTGGGTGATGGCGCCCATGCCCGAGGCCGTGACGCAGCAGGACGTATCGGACCCGGTCCGGTAGCCCTCGAGGAGGGCCAGGACCCATTCGAGGTAATAGGTCGTCGGGTTGGCGATGCGGGTATAGCACCAGGTCGGGACGAGGTAGGCCAGGGCGGCCTCGAGCTCGTCCGAATCGGCGTAGGCCTGGGAGGTGGACAGGTACAGGGGTTCGATGACGGCCCCCTGGTTGCGGCCGAGGGCCTCCTCGACGGTGTAGAGGCCGTGGACGGCGATGGTGTCGAACCTCATCGCCTTCATCCGGGCCAGGGCGGCTTCGCGCTCGGCCAGGAGCTTTTTCGAAGCCTCTATGTACTTCATGACGCCGGGCGAAAAGGTCGGAGCGGAGCTCATGGATCCTCCATAGGGGGCGGGAAGGTAGGATGCGGCTCGGCCGGCCGGCAGGTCGCTTTAAAGGCTACAGGCATGACACAGCCAAAGCTGCGTCATAAGCATATAAAGAAGGCATGGGGCGAGTCAAGCTACGCCAATTAACTACATTATTTGACATCGAGATATCGGAATGGAGGTTTCAGTTCATTATTCCCTTGACAGCCAAAATCGTTGGTCTTAGCGTAAATTCTATGTGTGAGGGGAGAAAACCCAATTTTTCATAGATATTCTGAAAGGAAAATACTAAATGGACGAGCACGCAGTTGCTAAGCTCGAAAGAAAGCAAGCAGTCGATGCCGTCGCCTTCTCAAAAGCCAAAAATAAGCTTGTCGTTGCAGGGCCGGGCACAGGTAAAACCTATTTATTTCGGGAGATTCTTGCAGGCCGCAAGAATACCCTTACCCTAACATTTGTTAATTCGCTTGTCGAGGATTTATCGCTTGAGCTGTTTGGGATGTCTACCGTAAAAACGCTTCATGGATTCGCAAGAAGTGAACTTTCGCGTTTATCCGGCAAGAACGTAAAAATCTTTCCGAAACTATCCAAGATAATCAGACAGGATGCTCAAATATTAATTGACGAAGATATCGATTATGAACGTATCTTCCATAAAAGGATTGATGATAAAGACCACCTTGAATTCTATAAAAACCGAAAAGATTATTATGACTATTATGGGTTTTCTGATGTTGTTTATGCTCTCGTGCTCTTATTCGAAAAAAACAGCGATAAAATTCCGTCCTATGAACAAATTGTTGTTGACGAATTTCAAGATTTCAACGATTTGGAAGTATCCCTCATAGACTTATTGGCAAAAAAGAGTCCTATCCTTCTAGCTGGAGATGACGATCAAGCCCTCTATGAATCGCTTAAGAGTGCGAGTCCTCTACACATTCGAAAACGATTTCATAAAGATATCAAGGGGTATGTCTGTTTTCCCCTTCCCTTCTGTTCTCGAAGCACAAGGGTCATTGTCGAAGCCGCAAATGATATTATTAAGAAGGCTAAGGAGAAAGACTTTTTATCTGGAAGAATTGATAAGCCCTACCGTTATTTTCCATGCCCAGAAATGGATAAGACGAGCAGTCAATATCCAAAAATCCTCTATACTCGACTCTTCGATAAACAAATACCTTGGGCCATTCAGAAATATATTGAGGGCATCGCTCGAGATGTCCGTTCAAAGCGTACGATTTTGATACTTTCTCCCACGGGAAACCAGTGTAAAAGAATACACGAAGGTTTGGTCTCGAGGGGGTTTCGTAACATTGCGTTTAATGAACGGGCAGAGTTTGCCGAGCCCTCCCTTTTGGATGGGCTTAAGCTTTTGCTATTAGACGCGAATGATAACCTTGGATGGCGAATAATAGCCCAATCATTCTTAAGTAAAGAAAATTTTATTGAATTGCTCCGAAGAACAAAGACCGGACAGAATCACGAAAAATTAATTGATTATGTTGACTTACAGCTAAAGAGGCGGATTAAAAGGTTAGTTGCGACCCTCCGTAAGGTCAAAGATGGGAAGATGATCGATAGGAAGAAGTCTGCGGAGCTTCTAGATGAGTTGAGCACCGACCCACATAGCGTGGCTTTATATGCTCTACGCGATGAGTTACAGGATTCAAGAATTGCGTCATCAGATCCTGGAATTAGAAAAATACCCATTCAAATAACGACGTTTCAAAGCGCTAAAGGGCTAACGGCTGATTATGTCATAATCGCAAATCTTAACGATAGGTACTGTATTAGAGACAGGACGATGTCCAATCAAGATGTTTGCAGCTTCCTAGTTGCCTTAACAAGAGCTAGAAACCAGGTCTATCTCCTGTCCACGCAAAGTAAAAGCAATCCTATCTTCTTGAGTTGGATAGGGTCGGAGCGCATTCTTGAGCTCCCGATCTCATGGGATTCATAAAACGTTTTAGTTGACTTGAATACGTGAGGCATTCTTAAGGCGGATCAAAAAAGACTGCAATAGCGCTATCAGCCGCGGTGGACGGCCAGGATGTCCGAGAGGATGGCGAAGCCGGTCTCGATCTTCCCGGCGCCGGCCCCCTGGATGGTGATCTTGCCCATCAGGTCGGTCTGCAGGCTCAGGGCGTTCTGGGCGCCCATGACCCCGGCCAGCGGGTCGGCCAGCGGCAGCATCCGGGGGGAGACGCTGGCGGTGACGGCGCCGCCCTCGAGCTTGGCCCGGCCGATGAGCTTGTAGCGCAGCCCCTTGGCCTTGGCCGCCTCGACGTCGGCCTTGGTGATGGCCGAGATGCCCTGGCGGGCGACGTCGGACGTCTTGAGCGAGCCGCCCAGGAGGACGTTGGACAGGATGACGACCTTGGCCAGGGCGTCGAAGCCCTCGACGTCGGCGGTCGGGTCGGCCTCGGCGTAGCCGAGCTTCTGGGCCAGGGCCAGGGCCGGGCCGTAGTCCATGCCCTCGGTCTCCATCTTGCTCAGGATGAAGTTGGTCGTGCCGTTGAGGATGCCCTGGACCTCGGTGATGGTGTTGCCGGCCAGGCCGGCCTCGGCCAGGTGGAAAACGGGCGTGCCGCTCATGACCGTGCCCTCGATGCGGAACTGGACGCCGTTCTGGCGGGCCAGGTCGCGGAGCTCGCGGTAGTGGAGGGCGGCCGGCCCCTTGTTCGAGGTGACGACGTGCTTGCCCAGGCGGAGGGCCTTCTTGATGTAGCCCGTGGCCGGCTCGCCGGTCTTGATATCGGTGTAGGTCATCTCGGCGATGATGCCGGCGTCGGTCCGCTCGAGCATGTCCAGGGGATCGAGGGGCTCGGTCCGGCCCCGCCCGGCGTGGGGATAGGCGGCCAGGCCCTGGCCCGCGCCGAGCATGGCCAGGACGGCGGGGATGTCGATGCCGTCGGGCGCGAGGAGCGTGCCCTTGAGCTTGTCGGAGATGGCCACGACCCTGGCCTCGAAGCCGTGGACGTCGCGGAGATAGTCCTTTTTTTCGTGCAGGATCTGGAGCAGCCCCTGCCCGACGGTGCCGCAGCCGATGAGTCCGATCTTGTGTTCCATGGTTCGCCTCCTGCCGGTATAGCGAAGCGTCATGATAACAAATAAGCGGGCCGGCGGGAAGCGGGCCCTTGCCTCCCGCGGCCCTTGTCTCCCCGATGGGATGGTGCGACAATGAGAGCCGTCGCGGCCGGGGATCGGCGTCCCGGCAAGGAGGTCCCATGAAGAGAACCCTTTCGATACTGGCGGCCGTCCTGTTCATCGCGGCCCTCGCCGCCGCTGGGGAGCAGCCGGCCCGGAAGCTCAAGGTCTTCATCTCGGTCGACATGGAGGGCGTGAGCGGCCTCATCCACTGGGACGAGACGGCCCAGGGCGGCCCGGATTATCCGCTCTTCCGCCGGCTCATGACGGAGGAGGCCAACGCGGCCATCGCCGGCGCGCTGGACGCCGGGGCGACGGAGATCGTCGTCCGCGACGCCCACGACAGCGCCCGGAACATCCTGCCCGACCTGCTGCGGCCGGAGGCCCGGCTCATCCGCGAATGGAACGGCCCCCTGAGCATGATGGAAGGGATCGACAGGACGTTCGACGCCGTCGTCTTCATCGGCAACCACGCCCGGGCGGGCACGCCGAACGCCGTCCTCAAGCACACCATGAGTTTGTCGCTCTACGATCTCATCCTGAACGGGGTCCGCCTGCCGGAGGCGGGCTGGAACGCGGCCATCGCCGGCTATTTCGACGTCCCGGTCGTGTTCCTCTCGGGCGACGCGGCCATCTGCCGGCAGATCCGGGAGATCGTCGGGCCGATCGAAACCGTGGCCGTCAAGGAGGGCATGGGCCCGGCGGCCTCGATGCTCCATCCGGCCAGGTCCCAGGAGCTGATCCGCAAGGGCGTCGCCGCCGGCCTGCGCGACCTCAAGGCCGGCAAGCCCTACAAGCCGGCCGCGCCGTACAAGCTCGAACTCGTCTTCACCGACGAGAACCTGGCCCGGCGGGCCTCGCTCATCCCGGGCGTGGAGAGAACGGGGGAGCGCTCGGTGGCCTTCACCGCGTCCGACTTCATGGATATCATCAAGTACTTCCGCCTCGCCAGGATGTAAGAGCCAAGAAGGCGTCAATCCAGACAAGACGGGGTCAAACCTGCCTCTTGCCCGAAAATGGGAAAAAGGCGGATTTGACCCCTTCCGAACCCGTCCGTAAAAAAGGGTTCTTCTCCCGATATCTCCCAGAAGCATGGCTCCGAGTCGCTCCGCCATACTTCTGATGGTCGCTTCGGCGACTCCGCTCCCTGCCGGTCCCCCCTCTCCAGCAACGGGGATCATCGAGGCAACGCACATCGCCGCTGGGAGAGGGAATCCCGGAAATGGGAGAAGAACCAAAAAAAGGGCCGCCGTCCCGGAGGACGGCGGCCCTGATAAGATCCTTGCCGCAGGAACCGGTCTGGCCGGTTCGCTTACTTGGCTTCCGGAGCGGCGGCAGCCTGTTGCTTGATGAAGTCCTCCAGCCACTCGGTCGTGACGGACTTGGGCCGTTCGATCGGCAGGCCGAGGGCCCGGTCCCAAACGAGCTGGGCCAGGACGCCCAGGGCGCGCGACACGCCGAAGAAGACCGTGTAGAAGTCGAACTGGTTGGCGCCGTAGTAATAGAGCAGGACGCCGGAGTGGGCGTCGACGTTCGGCCACGGGTTCTTGGTCTTGCCGTGCTTGGTCAGGACGTCGGGCGCGACCTCGTAGATCAGGCTGACGATCTTGAACAGGTCGTAGTCCGGCAGGTGCTTGAGGGCGAACTCGCGCTGGGCGACGTAGCGGGGATCGGTCTTGCGCAGGACGGCATGGCCGTAGCCGGGGATGACCCGCCCGCCGTTGAGCGTGTCCCACATGAACTTTTCCATCTGCTCCCGGGTCGGGACGCCGCCGAACTCCTTCATGAGGTCCATGATCCAGGCCAGGACCTCCTGGTTGGCCAGCCCGTGGAGCGGGCCGGCCAGGCCGTCCATGCCGGCCGACAGGGAGTAGTAGGCGTCCGACAGGGCCGAGCCGACCAGGTGGGTCGTATGGGCCGACACGTTGCCGCCCTCGTGGTCGCTGTGGATGCAGAGGTAGAGCCGCAGCAGGTCCTTGAAGGCCGGGTCGTTGCTGACGCCGAGCATGTGGGCCAGGTTGGCGCCCCAATCGAGCTTGGGATCGGGCGCGATGTGCTTGCCGTTGAAGTACGTGCGGCGGAAGATGTACGCGGCGATGTTCGGGAGCTTGGCGATGAGGTTCATCACGTCGTCGAACATCGCGTCCCAGTACTGGGTCTTGGGCATCTTCTCCTTGTAGCGCCGGGCGAACTCGGATTCCCTCTGGAGCTGCAGGATGGCCAGCGAGAACTGGGTCATCGGGTGCGTATCCTTGGGGACCGCGTTCAGGACGTCGATGAGGTACTGGGGCAGGACGCTCCGCGACCGCCATTCCTCGGTGATCGCGGCGCAGTCCTCGTAGGTCGGGATCTCGCCGAGCAGGAGAAGATAGAAAATGCCTTCGGGCAGAGGCTCGGAACCGCCGGGAGCCTTGGGCAGCTTTTCGCGGAGCTCGGGGATCGAGAAGCCGCGGAAGCGGATGCCCTCGAACTTGTCGAGGAGAGACACGTCCCACAACATCGAGATGATGTCGCGGGCGCCGCCAACGACCTGGCCGACGTTGACCTGCGAGACATTCGTCGTGCCGTGTTCCTTGGCCAAGGCCTGGACCCGAGCTTTCATCGGGCCCACCTTCAAGTAGAACTTCTCTTTCAAGGTCGCCATTTCCACTGAACCTCCTGTTGTTATGAGTTGGTGCTGTTACCCATGAGGGCGCCTCATCTTAACACGGGGACGGGGGCCGGTGTCAATCACGCCGGGCGGCCCGGGCCGTGTTCTCGCCCGCCGGCAGCACCGCTCGCAATTATTTATTATTCAGTGGTTTGCGAGGTATCGGCTGATCGGACATGGCCGCCTGGTAGGCGAAGAAGGCTTCGACCGCGGCGTTCTTCATGAGGTCCTCGGCGCGCAGCGTGTCGTAGAAGTCCAGGTTGGTGTGCCCGGCCGTGCCGCCGATGCGGTCCTGGATGAACTGGAAACCCGGCAGGCCGGCCTGGTCGAAGGAGACATGATCCGTGCTGCCGACGCTCTGGATGGACAGGGCCGTCAGCCCGAAATCCCGGAACGGCTCCATCCAGGCCGCGAAGAGGCGGCGGACCCTCTCGTTCCCCTGGAGGTAGATGCCCCGGAACTGGCCGGCGCCGTAGTCCTGGTTGAAATAGACGGAAAGCTTCTCGTAGCCGGGCTTGGCCCCGATCTTCGGATCGTTCGGGTTCCCGAAGCGGGCGTGAACGTACTCGCGCGAGCCGTGCAGGCCCTGTTCCTCGCCGCCCCAGAAAGCAACGCGGATGGTCCGGCGGGGCTTGACGCCGATCGCCTTGAGGATGCGGACCGCTTCGAGCGCGACGGCGCAGCCGGAGGCCGTGTCGCTGGCCCCCGCGGCCTCGTGCCAGCTGTCGTAATGGGCGCCGAGCATGACCACCTGGTCCGCCAGGTCCGTGCCCGGGATCTCGCCGAGGACGTTGGCGGCCTTCTCGACCTTGTCGCCGACGCGGTTGCGGACCTCGACCTCGACCCGGACCGGGATGCCGCGCCGGAGGATGCGGAACATCCGGTTGTAGTGCTCCGGCGTCACGGCGATGATCGGCGGCGTCCGAAGCGTCTTCTCCCGCGACCAGTGGTCCTCGTTGGCCCCGGGACGGGAGAAGCCGACGACCGACCCCATCTGGCCGCCCGTGCACTGCAGGACGGCCACGGCCCCCTCGGCCCGGAAGAACTCGATCTTGTCCTCGGGCTTGATCAGGTCGGGATTCGGCGGCGGCGGGACGACCGGGGCGCGCTGCGGCCGGGGCACGACCGTTTCCTCCAGGCGGGCCAGGTCTTCCGTGGTCAGGCGCGAAACGCCCTGGGTCAGGGCGGCCATGTCGAGCGTATACGGCGGCGTCGAGAGCACGACCGCGCCCTTGAGCTTGCCCCTGTAGCGGTCGAGGTCCTTCTTTACCTGGATGTCCGCGGCGATGACGGCGGGCGCGACGACCTTGCCTTTTGTCCCGGAGGTGTAGGCCAGGGGGAAACCCGTCATCGGCTGGTATTCCGGCGCGAGCATGTGGAGCGAGAAATATTCGTTGTCCCAGGCGGCGCCGTAATCCATGAACGGCTCGATGGCGACGTTCTCGAGGCCGAGTGCCTCCATCTTGCCCTTGGCCCAGAGCTGGGCCCGCTTCATGTTCTCCGAAAGCGTCAGGCGGCCGCCCAGGACGTCGGTCATGTAGCCGACGATGTCCATGACCTGGGAGCGCTGCAGCCCCTCTTCGCGGATCTTGGCGGCCATGTCCCAATCGACGGTCGGGGCCTGGTCGGAGGCGAAGGCGGCGATGGCGCAAAGGCAGGCGGCGGCGGCGACGGCGCGGGCGATAGGCTTCATCAGGAACCTCCTGTCCGGGGATTTCTCGAACCCCCTATTCTCCACATTCGCCGGCGTCGCGGCAACCCCGATCTTCGCCCCCGCCGGCGGGCCGCGGCGCCTTGACTTGGACCGTCCGGGGCTATATCTTCGACCTGTCAGACGCATCGTCCGAATAGACGGGAGGGTGTCATGAGCTCTTCGATCAAGCGGCTCGCGGCGTTCGCCGCCGCCGGCCTTGTCCTGGGCGTCCTCGGGCCCGGCCCGGCCGCGCCGCTCGCGGCCGCGGTCCGGCTGCCCGCGGTCATCGGCGACCACATGGTCCTGCAGCAGGAGAAGCCCATCGCGATCTGGGGCTGGGCCGGCAAGGGCGAAGCGGTCACGGTCCTGCTCGCCGGCCAGGAGAGGAAGACGGTCGCCTCGACCGTCGACGGGACGTGGCGGGTCGTTTTCGACGCGCTCAAGGCCGGCGACGCGCCGCTCGAGATGACGGTCCGCGGCGCGACGGGCCCGGCCCTGGCCGTCAAGGACATCCTGGTCGGGGAGGTCTGGGTCTGCTCCGGCCAGTCCAACATGGAGATGTCCTTCGCCTGGCTGGGCATGCCGTCCCCGGACGTCCTGCGGGCCGGCCATCCGCGCCTGCGGCTGTTCTTCGTGCCCAAGCGGACGGCCGACATGCCGCGCGACGATGTCGAGTCCCGGTGGGCGGCCTGCACGCCTGATTCGGTCCGGACGTTCTCGATGGTCGCGTACTATTTCGGGCTGGAGCTGCACCGGCGGCTGGGCGTGCCGGTCGGGCTGATAGACGCCTCCTGGGGCGGGACGCGGATCGAGCCTTGGACGCCGCCGATCGGCTTCGCCGCCGTGCCCGAGGTCAAGCCGCTCCTGGACGCCCAGGTCGACCGCTACGCCGGATACAAGGCGGCTCTGGCCAAGTCCCTGCCGGCGATCGAGGCCTGGGCCCGCGACGGGCGCAAGGCCCTGGCGGCCAGGCCGCCCCAACCCGTCGGGACGCCGCCGGCCCTGCCGCCCAACCCCTTCGACAATCCCCAGGCGCCGACGACGCTCTACAACGGCATGATCCACGCCCTGACGCCGTTCGCCATCCGCGGCGCCATCTGGTACCAGGGCGAGGCCAACCGCGATGACGGCCTCCTCTACGAGACGAAGATGGCGGCCCTCATCCAGGGCTGGCGCACGGCCTGGGGGCTGGGCGATTTCCCGTTCTATTATGTCCAGCTGGCGCCCTACGATTACGGCTACGGCGGCGAGAAGCCGGTCGTCGACGTCCCGGACTACCAGCGCCTGCCGCTCATCTGGGAGGCCCAGCGGAACGCCCTGCGCCTGCCCAATACGGGCATGGCTGTCGTCACGGACATCGCCAACCTCCGCGACATCCATCCGACCAACAAGCGGGATGTCGGCTACCGGCTGTCGCTCTGGGCCAGGGCCAACGTCTACGGCGAAAAGACGCTGGTCTGCTCGGGGCCGCTCTACCGTTCGATGAGCGTCGACGGGACCCTGATCCGCCTGTCCTTCGATAACGTCGGCGGCGGGCTCGTCAGCAATGACGGCCGGACGCTCACGTGGTTCGAGATCGCCGGCGAGGACCGCGTCTTCTACAAGGCCGAGGCCGAGATCGCCGGGGACGCCGTCGTCGTGTGGAGCCCGCGCGTCGCCTCGCCGCGGGCGGTCCGCTTCGGCTGGAACGACCTGGCCGTGCCCAACCTGGCCAACAGGGAAGGCCTGCCCGCCTCCCCCTTCCGCACCGACAACTGGTAAAAAGGGACCGATTTAAACTCCGCCGGCACGGTTCCGTATTTTTACCCGGGCATCATCGGCCCCCAAACCCGGGACCCGGGACTTGATTTTTCGGCTCGGTGTCCCTTATTGTTAAGGACGGAACCCCGTCCGAAGGAGGAATTCATGGGCGCTTTCGTACTCTTGCTCGTCATCGTCGCGGCCGCGGCCCTGATTGCGGTCGGCATGTACAATGCCCTGGTCACCCTGCGCAACCGCTGCGACAACGCCTGGTCCCAGATCGACGTCCAGCTGCGCCGCCGCTACGATCTCATCCCCAACCTGGTCGAGACCGTCAAGGGCTACGCCAAGCATGAGAGCGGCGTTTTCGAGCGCGTGACCCAGGCCCGGACCGCGGCCGTCAACGCCCAGGGCGTCAAGGCCCAGGGCGAGGCCGACAACGTCCTGACCGGGGCCCTCAAGTCCCTCTTCGCCGTGGCCGAGGCCTACCCCGAGCTCAAGGCCAACCAGAACTTCCTCATGCTCCAGGAGGAGCTGGCCGGGACCGAAAGCAAGGTCGCCTACGCCCGGCAGTTCTACAACGACACCGTCATGAAGTTCAACATGCGCCAGCAGATCTTCCCCTCGAACATCATCGCCAACATGTTCGGGTTCAAGACCCGCGAGTACTTCCAGATCGAGGACGAGGTCGCCAAGGGCCCGGTCAAGGTCCAGTTCTGAGTTGTACGAGCAGATATCCAGGAACAAGTGGAAGTCGGCCGGCCTGGTCGCCTTCTTCGTCGTCTTCATCTTCGTCCTGGTCTGGTTCTTCGAGTATGTGACCGGCTGGGGCAAAGGCGGCCTCGTCCTGGCCGTGCTCGTCGCCATGGGCTCGGCGGCCGTCGGCTATTATTCGAGCGACAAGATCGTCCTCGGCATCAGCCGCGCCCGCCCGGTCTCGAAGGACGAGTTCCCCTACCTCTATAACGTCGTCGAAGGCCTGGCCATCGCCGCCGGCATCCCGGCGCCGAAGTGCTACGTCATCGACGACACGGCCCCCAACGCCTTCGCCGCCGGCCGCAAGCCCGAAACGGCCGTCATCTGCGTCACGACGGGACTTCTCGAAAAGCTCAACCGCGTCGAGCTCGAGGGCGTCATCGCCCACGAGATGTCCCATATCAAGAACTACGACGTCCGCCTGCAGACGCTGGTCGTGGTCATGGCCGGCGTCGTGGCCCTTCTCAGCGACTGGATGCTGCGATCCTTCATGTGGGGCGGCGGGGGACGCCGGCGCGGCCGGAGCCGGAGCGGCTCGGGCGGGGCCGAGGGCCTCCTCGTCCTCGCCGGCCTGGCCCTGGCCGTCCTCTCGCCGCTCGTCGCCACCATCATCCAGCTGGCCGTCTCCCGCAAGCGCGAGTTCCTGGCCGACGCCAGCGGCGCCATGCTGACCCGCTACCCGGCCGGCCTGGCCTCGGCCCTGCGCAAGATCTCGGCCGACGCCGAGCCCCTCGAGGCGGCCAACAAGGCCACGGCCCACCTCTATATCGTCAACCCGCTCAAGAACCTCAAGGGCGGGGGCGGCGTCAACCGGCTCTTCAGCACCCACCCGCCCATCGAGGAGCGCATCGCCGCCCTCGAGAAGATGTGACCTTATTCAAGGGAAGGGCGATTTCCATTAATAAGCGCTATACTTATTAAAGTTTCTTCAACAAGGGATAAGCGATAGATCAATGAACCGCGCCCCCGCCCCCGCCCACGGTCCCGCCGTCGCTCCCGTCGCCGATCCCGATCGCACCAGCGATCGGCAGCGCCCCCTCCGCGTCGCCCTGGTCATCACCGCCTCGGTCCTCGTCGTCGAGGTCGCCGGCGGCGTCCTGAGCCGCAGCCTGGCCCTGCTGGCCGACGCCGGGCACATGCTGACCGACGTCGCGGCGCTCGGGCTGAGCCTCTTCGCCTTCTGGCTCTCGGGCCGGCCGTCGCCGTCGGGCCGCACCTTCGGCTGGCGCCGCTTCGAGATCTTCGCCGCCGCCCTGAACGGCATCGCGCTCTGGATCATCGCCGCCGTGATCGGCTACCAGGCCTTTCTGCGCCTGCGGGCGCCCCAGCCGGTCAAGGGCGGGCTGATGCTCGCCGTGGCCGTCTTCGGCCTGGCCGCCAACATCGCCTCGGGCGCGGTCCTCTACCGGAGCCGGGCCCGCAGCCTCAACGTCCGCGGCGCCTTTCTCCACGTCGCCGCCGACGCCCTCGGCAGTCTCGGCGTCCTGGCCGCCGCCCTGCTCATCGCCCTGACCGGCTCCCCCGTCTGGGACCCGATCGTCAGCGCCGCGGTCTGCGTGCTGATCCTCTGGAGCTCGGCCGAGCTCATCCGCGACTCCTTCCGCGTCTTCATGGAGAGCGCCCCGGCCGGGATCGACGTGGCCGCCGTCGCCGCCAGCCTGGCCGCCGTCCCCGGCGTCGTCGAGGTCCACGACCTCCACGTCTGGGCCATCACCCCGGAGTTCATTTCCCTGAGCGCCCACCTGAAGGTCCGGACCGGGGCGGAAGCGCACGCGATCCTGCGGCGGTCGCAGGAGGAGATCTCGTCGCGCTTCGGCATCCTCCACTCGACCTTCCAGATCGAGGCCGAAGGGGACGCCTCCTGCGCCACGAACTCGTGCGACGTGAAGCCGTCCGCCCCGGACTCTACGTCCTCTTGAGGAGCCGCCGCAGCTCGGCCAGGGGGCGGGTGTTGATGACGTCGGCCGCCTCGATCCAGCCGCGCCGCGCCTGGCCGATCCCGAAGCGCATCAGGTCGAGATCGCCCGTGCTGTGGGCGTCGGTCGAAACGGCGATCTTCAGCCCCATCTCCCCGGCCATCCGGCAGTGGACGTCGTCGAGGTCGAGCCGGTCGGGGTGGGCGTTGAGCTCGAGGAAACAGCCGCGCTCGACGGCCGCCCGCATGACCTTCTCCAGGTCGATCTCGTAGCCAGGCCGCTCGTTGATCAGCCGTCCCGTCGGATGGCAGAAGATGTTGACGCGGCGGTTGTCCAGGGCCCGGATGACGCGCTCGGTCTGCTTGTCCTTCGACAGGTTGAAGTTATAGTGGATGGAGCAGACGACGAGGTCGAGCTCGCCCAGGATTGCATCGGGCAGGTCGAGCGAGCCGTCGGCCAGGATGTCGCACTCGATCGACTTCAACAGGGTGACGCCCTTGAGCCGGGCGTTGATCCTGTCGATCTCCCTGATGGATTGGGCCAGGCGGGCCGCGTCCAGGCCGTGGGCCATGGTGACGCGCTTCGAATGGTCGGTGACGGCCAGGTACTCGTAGCCCCGCGCCTTCGCCGCCCCGGCCATCTCCTCCGCCGAGTAGCGGCCGTCGGTGGCCCTGGTGTGGGAGTGGAGGTCGCCCCGGATGTCCCGAAGCTCGACGAGGCGCGGCAGCCGGCCCTCTAGCGCGGCCTGGATCTCGCCCCGGTCCTCCCGCAGCTCGGGCTCGATGTAGGGCAGGCCGAAGAGCTTGTAGATCTCCGCCTCGGTCCGGCCGGCGATCATCTTCTTGCCCCGGAAGACGCCGTACTCGTTCACCTTGAGTTTGCGCTTGACTCCCATCAGCCGGACGGCGATGTTGTGGGCCTTGGAGCCCGTGAAGTAATGGAGCGCCGCCCCCCACGACTCGAGCGGCACCACCCGGAGGTCCACCTGGAGCCCGCCGCGCAGGAGGACGGACGATTTCGTGTCGCCCTCGGCCAGGACCTGGGTCACGTCGTCGGCGTGGACGAAGCGGTCCATGACGTCCCGGCTCTTCTCGGCGGCGACCAGGATGTCGACGTCGCCCACGGTCTCGGCCTGGCGGCGGTAGCTGCCGGCGATGGAGATCTCCTCGACGCCCCTGGCCTTTTTCAGCTCCTCGAAGAGCGGCGTGACCATCTGCTCGGCCAGGGCCCGCTTGAAGCGCTCCGGCCCGCGCTCGGTGATCTTGGTCTTGCCGAGCTCATCGAGCAGGGCCTGCTCGGTCTTTTCGCTGAACCCGGGGAGCTCGCGGATCTTCCCCCCGGAGGCGGCCTTCCGGAGGTCGGCGAGCGAGGAGACGTTGAGTGCCTTGTGGAGCGCGGCTATCTTTTTCGGGCCCAGGCCCCGGACCTTCATCAGGGTGCTGAGACCCTCGGGCAGCTCCTTTTTCATCTCCTCGAGGAGAGGCAGCTTCTTCGTGGCCACGATCGTCCGGATCTTGTCGGCCAGGTCCCGGCCGATGCCCGGGATGCCGTCGAGGCCCTTCTCCTCGGCGGCGAGCTCCGCCACGCCGCGCGACAGGCCGGCCACGGTCCGGGCGGCGTTCCGGTAGGCCCGGACGCGGAAGGGGTTCTCGCCCTTGATCTCGAGCAGGTCGGCCAGCTCGTCGAAGATCGCGGCGATGTCGTTGTTATGGATGGGCATGGCTCGGGGGATAGGCCGCCGGTCAGGCGATCACTTCTTCAGATGGGACGCGGCTTCGTCGATGCCCTTCTTGAGCTCTCTGGCGGCACGCTTGAGGCCCTCGGCCACGTCCGCCCCGGCCACTTTGCCGGCCCTGGCCCATTCGCCCATCCGGCTCTCGAGCTGTTTCTGGGTGGCCTCGAGCCCCTTGACGGTCTTTTCGAGGTCCTGCTTCGCCTCGGCCGTGAGCTTGCCGCCCGCGGCCTTGATCTCGGCCAGGCGGGCCTTGATGGCGTCCATATCGACGCCGAGCGACTTCAGGAAATCGTCTTTCTTCGTGGGTTCTTCCATAATGATCCCCTCCCTCCGTCCAGTTTACCAGAAATCCCCTTGCCCAGGCGAGGGCCACGGGGATCACCCCCGTCCCGCCGGTTCAGGGGCTGTCCGGGCGGGTGAGCGTCGCTCCCGATCTCGACGGAACCGGGCCTCCCGGCCGGATGTGAGGGACTTTTGGCACTGACCCCGCATGGGAGCGCCGTTCCTGGCTGAAAGAGGCGGCTCTTCGGGAGGGGACTGCCTGTCCGAGGGAGAGCCTTGAAAGTCAAGGGCGCTTTCTCTATAATATGCGGGCCCTCGCGGGGTCGTAGTTCAGCTGGTTAGAACGCCGGCCTGTCACGCCGGAGGTCGCGAGTTCGAGTCTCGTCGGCCCCGCCACCTCTTCCCCAGGTTTTCCCCTGACAATCTTGGTTCCTGTTCGTCCATCCGCACGCCGCATTTCCCCTTGAGTGCAGAACGACCCGGCCCATGATATTTGGGTAATAATAGGGAGGCCGGTCACTCCCATCGCCTGCTGCTCCGAGTCCGTCCGGATGCCGGGCATCGAACGCTTTCTTCGGCTATGCGTATCTGTTTAGCGGGAGGGAAAGATGGCTATCTTTGCCGCGATCATGGCCTTCATCTCACTGGGCTCGGCGATCGTCTTCTCCATGATGATCGTCCATGAGGTCTCTAAGCGAGGGGTCAAGATCAACTTCTTCCTGCTGAAGCTCTATGTGGTCAAGTATGTTGACCAGTATAAGCAGTTGACCCTCAAAGAGACCGGAAAGACCGGGCCTCTCTACCTTCCCTGCGTTGGATCCTACGTCTCGGCCTTTGTGTTCGCGATCATCTATCTGATCAGCCGGTAAAGCGCCTGTCACGCCGGAGGCCGCGAGTCCGAGTCTCGTCGGTCCCGGCGCCGAAATCCCCGATTTTCCCGTTATCGGGCAATTTCCTTGAGATCTCGGGCAGGGGCGCGTCTTTCAGCCAGGGCCGCGGCCTCCAACCGCTCCGCGTCCTCAGCCGCACGATCGGCGCCCGGGCGGGATTTGACGCGGCGGAAGGTCCCTAGGATAATTCCTGGTATGAGCACCGATCGCAGGTCCTTCATGAAAACCGGCTGCCTGGCGGGGCTCTGCGCCTGCCTGGGCGTGCCGGCCGCGACGGCCGCGGCTGGGGAGGGCGCCGGCGCCCAGACGGCCGAGCCCAAGCCAGCCGCCACCATGCCCCAGAAATGGATCGTGGCCATTCTGCCGGCGCTGGCCGGGAGCGACGAAGAGCAGGCCAAGCGGATCCTGAAGAGCGGGGCCAAGGCCCATTTCGAGCACCTGAACATGGCTGCGACGGCCGCCGAATATCGCGGCCGGATGAGCGAGTTCCTGGACTTCCTGCGCCGGGAATGGAACTGGGTCATCGAATACGACCGCGCCCGCGGCGTCATCGAGATCGACGAGAACAAGAGCGCCTGCGTCTGCCCCCTGATCCCCAAGGACCACCCGGCCGACCTGGGCGTGCTCTGTTCCTGTTCAGAGGGCTTCGCGGAAACGCTCTTCTCGGCCGTCGCCGGCTCGCCGGCCCGGGCCCGGGTCACGGCCTCCATCCGCCGCGGCCAGAAGAGCTGCAAGTACCGCATCGAGCTCCCGCCGGCCGCCTAGCCGACCGTTCCGGCGCCTGGCGCATCAGCGCGGCGTCCGGCTCTCTGCGATGACTTCGGCGACGGCCTTGATGACGAGGTCGGGCTGGCGCTCGTGGATCATGTGGTCGCTTTCCGAGGCGACGACGAGTTTCGCGCCGGCGATCGAGGCTGCCAGACGCTGGTGCGCCTGCCGCCAGGCCGGCATCTCATTCTCTCTCATCCAGGTCCGGCCCGAGGTGATGATCCGCACGGGAATGTCCTGAGGGTAGGCCAGGGGCCGCAGCAGGTCGCATTTCGCGGCCAGGTTCCCGCCCGGATAACCGGCCATGCGCAGGTCGGCCCTGTCCTGCTTGCTCAGGCCCGCGTACTGCTCGGGGCTCAGCCGGGGCAGCTTCCCCAGGCCCTCGCGACCATTGCAGTAGTCGATGCCCATCAGGTCGACAAACTCCACCGTGAAGGGATCGATGAAGACCAAGCCCCGCACCGCTCCTGGGCGCGTCGCCGCCTCGTGGCGGAGGAGCAAGCCCCCGTAGGAATGTCCGGCGAGGATGATGTTCTTATCGAGCCCGAGCTTTTCGAGGGCGGCCCACAGCCAGCCCGTCTCCTGGGCCAAGTCGTACGGCGTGTCCGGCAGGCCGCTCCGGCCGAAGCCTGCCCGGTCATAGGTGACGACCGTCGACGCGGTCGCTTTGGCCAGACACGGGCCGAACGTCGTCCACTCTCCGGAATCCAGGCCTCCGCCGGACTCGAGGAGGACGGTCGGCGCGCCGCCCGCGTAGATCCGGAAGAAGAGGTCTATAGGCCCGACGTTCACCATCTTCTCGATGACCGCGGGGGCGTCGGCGGATGGCGCGGGCGCCGAACCAAGGCCGATCGCGGCGGCGACGGCGAGGATCCCAAGCCCTGGCATGAGCGGATCTTTGTGCATGACGTCCTCCCCGTGCGGATCCCGCAGCTCGTTCTATGGAGTGTACGCCGCAGCCCGGCCGAATGTTCACGGCATCACCGGGGCCATTCTCATTGACTTGTCCGTCCCGGCTCTGTTAACGTGCCTATGAAGGTCGGGTGAAAGGACAAACACATGGCCAAGAACCTCCGTCGCGAATTCCTGAAAAAGGGGCTGGCCGGGATCTGCGGCGCCGCCGTCGTCCCGGGCGTCATGGGTCCGCGCTCGGCGCGGGCAGCGTCGGCAGCGGCGCGCTTCACCTCCGCCGGAGCCGTCCCCGCGCTCCCCAGCCGGCCGCTCGGCAAGACCGGGCTGGTCACGCCGCTTATCAGCATGGGCACGGCCGAGGCGCCCACCGTCGAGTTCATCCGCCAGGGCTACGACGCGGGCATCAAGTTCTTCTTCTCGGCCACCTATTACGGCCACGGCAACAACGAGCGGCTGGTGGGCCAGGCCCTGAAGGACCTGCCCCGCGATTCGTTCGTCGTCGGCACGGCCGCCGCCGCGGAGGGCACGGACACCCGGGCCGGCGCCCTGCCCAAGGACATGAAGGCCGAGTCCTACGTCAAAACGGCCGAGGAGAGCCTGAAGCGCTTCGGCCTCGACCACGTGGACATGCTTTTCCTGCCGTTCGCGGAGAAGCGGGAGTTCATCGTCTTCGACCCCGTCCTCGAGGCCATGACGGCGCTCAAGAAACAGGGCAAGATCCGCTTCGCCGGGATCGCCACGCACGGCGGCTGCGACGTCGCGCTCCGGGCCGCGGCCGACGCCGGGGTCTATGACGTGGCCATGACCTCATACAATTTCAAGATCGGGAACAAGGAAGCCATGGACGAAGCCCTGGCCTACGCGGCCAAGGCGGGGGTGGGCGTCTTCGCCTTCAAGACGACCGCGGGCGGCGGCCGGGCCAAGGCCGGCGCTCCGCCGTTCGACAGCGACGCCGCCCTGAAGTGGGTCCTCCAGAACCCGAACGTCTCGAGCATCATCTCCGGGATGTCCACGGTCGAGGAGATGCGGAAGAACCTGGCCATGATCAAGGACCTGAAGCTCTCCGAACGGGAGCTCCAGAGCCTGAAGCTCGCGGCGGCGAGCCCGGAGCTGGACCTCTACTGCCGGCAGTGCCGGCAATGCGCCCCCCAGTGTCCGGCCCGCCTCGACATCCCCGCCCTGATGCGGAGCTACATGTACGCCTACGGCTACCGCAATCCCGCCCAGGCCCGGGCCGCCCTTGACGCGGTCGAGATGGGCGGCGACCCCTGCTCCGCCTGCGAGACGTGCCGCGTGAGCTGCGCCTCGGGCTTCGACGTTCGGGAGAGGATCACGGATATCGCCAGGCTCAAGGCCGTGCCGCCGGAGTTCCTCAGGGGCTAGGGCTTGGGCTCGCCGGCCGAGGCCGGCGGGATCCGAACCTACCGGGCCCGGGCCGCGGCGATCTCCGCCAGCCTGCGCAGCCGTACTGACGGATCATTCTCCGCCATCTGCCGGAGCCAGCCGAGGTGGCCGTAGCCGTAGATGACCAGGATCCGCTCCTTCGGCGATTCGATCAGGCTGGTGATGTTGTTGTAGATGCGCAGGTTCCGCTGGTACCAGGCGGCCAGCCAGTCCGGCCCGGCGTAATCCCCCGGCTCGCCGAAATGGGCGATGCGAAAATAGAACCCCATGTCCCAGGCGGTCCTGTCGTCGGCGTTCAGGTAGAGGAGCGTCTCGAGCACGGAGTGCGAGGCGAGAAAATCGTTCTCCTTCCTGACCATCTCGCCGACCTCCGCGTACAGCTGATCGAACTCCCGGGCCTTCCCCTTTCCCTTGGCGTAGTTCACGATCCGGGGCCAGGGGAAATCGCCGTCGCAGTCCACCGCGCAGACGGTTTTCATGCCCAGCTCCTTCGCCAGCCGGAAGCCGATCTGGTCGATCTCGTTCCGGGTGAGCGCGTCGTTGCCGGCGAGGTAGTCGGCATAGCGCGTTTTCACCTTGTCCTCGAACACGTTGCTCTCGACGGCGATCTTCGTCGGCCGGAATCTCCCGAGGACCTTTAGGAGCTCGGCGATCTCGGCTTGGCGCTTCGGCAGGAGGACGTCGTCGGCCTTGGTGTTGAAGACATCGCGCCCCGGGTTGGCCATGTGATAGGTGCCGAGGATCAGGATCTCGGGCTTGGACTGAGGGGCTGACGGGGTCCGGACAGGCACGGCCGCCGGGACGGCCGCCAAGGCCGTGACAAGGATCAGCGCACCCGCCAGTGCGCCCGACCGGGACATCGCGGCAATCGCCGATTTCTTCATGCGTGCCTCCATAACTCCCTAAAGACGCCGACGGGAGGGGCAGGGTTCCCGGCGGCCGTCCCCGGCAGCCGGGTTCCCCGATCCTCGGGACGGCGAATGCGCTGCAAGACAGGAAGGCCATTATGGGCATAAAAAATGATAACCGCAAGATGTAGCGGCTTCATTAAACCCCTGGGCCACTCCTTCCGCATTTATGAACGGGATGCCGTTCGCTGCCAGTTTCCGCGCCGTTTTCCGCGCTCCGCCGCCTTGACAGCGGTCTTCCCGGTAGTATCATTGATTTAGCGGTTGGGGCTATATTCGGAAGGAGAAGGAGGCTGATCATGATTAGGGTTCAGGCGAGGACGAAGACATTTGCTCTGCCGGCCGTTTTGCTGGCCGCGCTGCTCGTCGGCCTGATCGGTTGCTCGGCCGGCGGAGGCGACATCGGGCGGCTTTCGATGAGCCTGACCGACAAGCCGACGCACGATTACGACCAGGTTTGGGTCACGATCGGCGAGATCTCGGCCCACCTTCAGGGCGATCCGGAGGGGTCATGGACCAAGGTCCTGGATGTCAACCGGACCGTTGATCTCCTGACCTTGGCCAACGGCATTCGGCTCGAGCTGGGCATGGTCGACCTGGCCGCCGGCCATTACACCCAGATGCGGTTCATCCTCGGCACGGCCAACAGCGTCGACGCCGCCAAGCCGGCGAACTACATCGTCGACGTCGCGGGCGACATCCATGAGATGAAGGTCCCGAGCGGCGTCCAGTCCGGGATCAAGCTAGTCCAGGGGTTCGACATCAACGAGAACTCAACGACCGAGCTAGTCTTCGATTTCGACGTGGCCGCTTCGATCGTGGCCGCCGGCAACAGCGGGAAGTACATCCTCCGGCCGACCATCCACCAGATCGACGACAGCCAGACGCGGACCATTATCAAGGGGACCGTCCTGACCAAGCAGGGCGCGGCCATCCGCGGCGCGGAGGTCTCGCTCCAGGTCTATAAGCCCCGGGCCGAGGGGCAGGACTTCCAGGACGAAATCGCCGTGCCGTACTCGACCGTGACCGACGCTGCGGGCGCCTACCAGTTCTGGTTCCTCGACATCCCCGAGGCGACCACCTTCAACGTCGTGGCCACGAATTGGACTTCGACCGATCCGTCGTACGGCCCCGACTGGGCCCAGGTGGCTGGCGCCGTGAACGGCAACGTCTACAACGTAGACGACGCCGCCTTCGGCGGCCTGGCCCTGCCTATCCCGACCGAGATCGGCACCCTGGACCTGAAGGCCGTCGTCGCCGACGCGGATACGGTCAAGGTCGAAGCGGACACGCTGGTCGTGACGCTCTCCATCCGGCAGATCTCCGACCTGGCCGGGGCGCCCCAGGTCGAGGTCATGAAGCAGCTCATCGTCGGCTACGACGACGAGTGGACGCTCGGCGAGATCACGGCCGTCAAGGTCGACCTGCCGGTCGGGGAGTACGCGATCGTCGCTTCGACGGACGGCCGGCCCTCGGTCGAGAAGATGATCACGATTACCAAGGCCGGCCCGAACGCCATCGATTTCATTTTCCCGGCCATCTGATGGTGACCGACGGGCCGGCTCCCGGACCGCCGTCCGGGGCCGCGGCCAGGGGGCCCGATCGCCCCTTAGGCTGAGGGGGCGGTCTCTGTTATACTAGCCCCGTCGCCGATGAGCGATACGGCGAAAGGGGGAGGTCCGATGGCCCTGAAATACGCGCTGCTATGGGTGGTTTCGTTCGCCGGCGTCAGCGCCGTCGACGCCCTCTGGCACCTGGTCGTCTGGGCCCGCCCCTACAAGGAAGGGGTCCGGCGGATCGCCGCGCTCGTCGACGGCAAGCCCGTCTTCAACAACCTGAGCGGGCTGCTGTCCCAGGCCCTGGTGATCACGGCCATGGTCGTCCTGGCTTCGTTGCAATTCCGCTCCGGCTCGCCCGTCGGCCGGTCTGTCCTGACCTGCGCCATGGGCGGCGTCCTGGGCATCTCGGTCTACGGCCTGGTCAATCACTGGCTGGTCCGCGACTGGAGCGCGGCCATGACCGTCCTCGAGGTCGTTTGGGGGCCGCTCCTCGGCGCTTTCGCCGGCTGGTTCATCGCCACGGCCGGCCGGCTCCTTAAAGTGTACTGATCCGGGGCGCGCATGAATTCGCCCGGCAGCCTGCTCCCGACCGCCGCGATCGCCGTCTTCGCCTATATGACCGCGGTCTTCGTCCTGGCCCAGGCCCTGCGCAACAACGGCATCGTCGACGCGGCCTGGGGCCCGGGCTTCATCTTCCTGACGGCCGCGCTCTGGTCCCGGACCGGGGCCCTCGATCCCGTCCAGACCATCATGACGGCCGCCGTCGTCCTCTGGGGGCTGCGGCTGGCCGTCCACATCGCGCTGCGGAACCGGGGCCGGCCCGAGGACTTCCGCTACGCGGCCATGCGCAAGCGATGGGGCCGGGCGGCGGGCATCAAGGCCTTCTTCTTCGTCTTCATGCTGCAGGGCCTGATCATGCTCGTGGTGTCGCTGCCGATCACGGTCGTCTTCGCGGCGCCGGCCCGGCCGCTCGGCGCGCTGGATGTCGTCGGCGCGGCCCTCTTCCTGGCCGGCTTCCTGTTCGAGACCGTCGGCGACGCCCAGCTGAACCTCCACCGACACGACCCGGCCAACAAGGGCCGGCTGATGACGAGCGGGCTGTGGTCCGTCACCCGCCACCCGAATTACTTCGGGGAGGCGCTATTGTGGTGGGCGATCGGGCTCATCGCCCTCGGGTCCGCCAACGGGGCAGCGGGGCTGGCCGGGCCGGCCCTCATGACATTCCTTCTGGTCTTCGTTTCGGGCGTGCCGCCGCTCGAGAAGAAGTACGCCGGCCGGCCCGACTGGGAGGCCTACAAGGCGCGGACGCCGAAGTTCGTGCCCTGGTTCCCGAACAAGGGCGTGACCTGATGGGCCGGCGATACCGCACGGCGCTCTTCGTCTTCCGCCGCGACCTGCGGCTGCGGGACAACACCGGCTTGATGGCGGCGCTCGAGGCGGCCGCGGAGGTCATCCCGGCGTTCGTCTTCGACCCCCGGCAGACCGGGCCGCGCGCCTGCCGGAGCATGAACGCTTTGCAGGTCATGGTAGCCTCGCTGGCCGAGCTTGACCTGGAGTTGCGGCGGCGGGGCTCGCGCCTGCGCGTTTTCGAGGGCGAAGCGGAGGCCGTCGTGGCCCGGATCGTGCGGGCCGAGCGGATCGACGCCGTCTGCGTCAACCGGGACTCGACGCCGTTCAGCCGGGCCAGGGACCTGGCCATGGCCCGGGCGTGCCGGGAGGGCGGCGCCTCATTCGTGCCTTGCGCCGATATCCCTCTCAACGAGCCGGAGGCAGTGGTCAAAGCGGATGGAAATCCCTACACGATCTTCACGCCGTACTTCCGGGCGGCCCGGGCACTTGGGGCCCGGCCGCCCCGTGACAACCGGTCCCGAAATTACCGGGCCGGCGGTCGGGCGATCGCGGGAGAAACGGACGCCGGCGCCGCCTTCGCCCGGGTCCTGCCGCGCCGGAATGAGGCGATCTTCCGGCAGGGCGGCCGGGCCGAGGCGCTGGCGCTGCTGAAGAAGATCGGCCGCCTTGCGGATTATGACCGGACGCGGAACCTGCCGGCCCTCGACGGCACGACCGGCCTCTCCCCGCACCTCAAGTTCGGCACGGTCTCCGTCCGGGAGGTCCACGACGCCGTTCGCCGCCGGCTCGGGCCCGGGCACGCGCTGCTGCGGCAGCTCTATTGGCGGGATTTCTTCATCCAGGTCGCGTTCCATTTCGAGCGGGTCTTCGGCCGGCCCTTCCGCGCCGAGTACGAACGGCTGGCTTGGTCCGACGACCGGGCCAAGCTGCGGCGCTGGCAGGAGGGCTCGACCGGATTCCCGTTCGTCGACGCCGGCATGCGCCAGCTCAACGAAACCGGCTTCATGCACAACCGCGCCCGTATGGTCTGCGCCTCGTTCCTGGTCAAAGACCTGCACATCGACTGGCGCGAAGGGGAGCGGTATTTCGCCGCCCGGCTCGAGGATTACGATCCCAGCGTCAACAACGGCAACTGGCAATGGGTCGCCTCGACCGGCTGCGACGCCCAGCCCTTCTTCCGCGTCTTCAATCCCTGGCTGCAGCAGAAGCGGTATGACCCCGAGGCTGTTTACATCAAGCGCTGGGTGCCCGAACTGCGCGGGGCCGCGCCCGAGGTCATTCACCGGATGGACCGGCCGGCCTGCCGGCCGCCTGGCGGATATCCGGCGCCTCTTGTTGACCACGCCGTCGAGAGCGCCCGCGCATTCTCCCTGTACCGCCAGGCCCGGAATGGGGCCGGTCGGGCTGCGGCGTAGGAAAAGCCCCCGGCGCCAAGCCGGAAAACGTCGCGCCCGACGTGAAGTTCCTCTGAGGACTCTGCTATAATACGCCCCTCTCCGCCGGGAAGCCCGGCGAGAGGGGAGGCCGTATTTGAAAAAACCGAGCCTGAGCCTGACCGGGAAGGGTTATTACTATGCCTTCCTGGCCGGCGCCAAGCGCATCCTGGAGAATCAGAAGGAGCTCAACCGCATCAACGTCTTCCCCGTGGCCGACGCCGACACGGGGTCCAACCTGGCCTCGACCGTCCGGGCCATCATCGAGCGCGTCCGGCCGAACCGGTCCTTCAAGATCACCTCCCGGGCCATCGCCGCCGCCGCCCTCGAAGGCGCCCGCGGCAACTCGGGCGTCATCTTCGCCCAATTCCTCTACGGCATGTCCGCCGAGTCCTCCGACTCGGCCGAGATGTCGCTGACCCGATTCGGCCAATCCGTCCGCGGCGCCGTCCGCTACATGTACGAGGCCATCGCCGAGCCCCGCGAGGGCACGATGATCACGGTCATCCGGCGCTGGGCCGAGTCCCTGGCCAGCCACAAGGACGAGCCGGAGGAGGCGGGCGGCTTCCTAAAAGCCCTGACCAGGGCCCAGGCCCGGGCCGTGGAGGCGCTCCAGGAGACCCGCCACAAGCTCGAGGCCATGCGCCGGGCCAACGTCGTCGACGCCGGCTCCAAGGGCATCGTCCTGTTCCTCGAGGGCATGCTCGACTTCCTGGCCAAGCCGTCGCACAAGAAGCTCCCCTCGGCCTCGCGGCCTTTCGTCGACATCGAACCGGTCGCCGAGGTCCCCGCCGGAGCGGTGGGCCGCCGCTACTGCACCGAGGCCCTGGTCAAGCCCCTGCCGGGCGCCGGGCTCGACACGGACGCGATCCGGCGCGAGATCGCCGCCTTCGGGGATTCGATCGTCGTCGCCGGCTCGCCGGAAGCGCTCCGGTTCCACGTCCACACCGACACGCCGGCCGATCTCTTCTATCGCCTCAGGAAATGCGGCCATATCGTCTTCCAGAAGGCCGACGACATGCTGCGGCAGAACCAGGCCGCCCATGCCCGGAAATGGCCGATCGCCCTGGTCACCGACTCGACCTGCGACCTGCCGGCCGATCTCCTCGACCGCTACCAGGTCCACGTCGTACCCCTGCAGATCAGCTTCGGCGACCGCCCCTATCTCGACAAGGTGACCATCACCCCGGACCAATGCTACCGCATGCTCGACGAGCTGCCCGAGTTCCCCCGGACGGCGCAGCCCGCGCCGCAGGCTTTCGAGGGGCTGTACGCGAACCTGGCCCAGCACTACGATTCGATCATCGCCATCCACATCGGACGGAAGCTGAGCGGCACCTATTCGAACAGCCTCACTGCCGCCCGGCGGGTGTCGCAGCGGACGGGGAAGACCATCTCGGTCATCGATTCCCGGGGGGTCTCCGGCTCCACCGGGCTCCTGCTCCTGCGGATGGCCCGGCTGGTCGAGGCGGGCCGGCCCCACGACGAGATCGTGGCCGATGCCGAAAGGGCCGTCTCGAGGTCGCGCATGCTGGTCGGCGTCCGGACGCTGAAATACATGGTCCGCTGCGGCCGGGTCCGGCCGATAGCCGGCCTGGCCGGCCGGCTTCTGAACCTCAAGCCCATCGTCTCCCTGAACGAGGAGGGGGAGACGAAGCTCCTGGACAAGGCCTTCAGCCAAAGGGGCAGCCTGCGCCGGATCCTGCGGCGCCTGAAAGCGGCCGTCCGGACGGAGGGGGTCGAGGAGCACTGCATCCTGCATGCCCACGACCCGGCCGGAGCGCTGGCCGTGGCCGCCGAGACCGGGAAGGTCCTGGGCCGGCCGCCCGCCTTCGTCCTCGACATCTCCCCGGCCGTCGGGGCCAACGCCGGGGTGGGCGCGATCGCCGTCGCGTTCCTTCTCCGGCAGTGAGGCGCGGCCTGCCCTCGCGCCTGCTCTCGCGCCCGATCCCGCGCCCGGCCCAACCCCTTTTCGGCCACTGAGGACCAGGGATGCGCCGTAAAGGCGGCGGGCCGGGGCGCGCCTGATAGGGCAGAGGCAGCTGCGGAAACGAACCTGGGAAACGTTTTACCCAATGGGGGGGGCCGGCGGCGGGGCTAGCCGGGCTCCAGGGGGAATGCCCCGGAAAATCCCCTATCAGGGGGATTCCGGCCGGCGCCCCGGAGCCGATAATCGCCGCGTGCTTGACACCCTGCCAGGGAGGGCTTAGCATATTGATGGAAGGGGTTATCTCTTTTTTCCCGGCCTGAGGGAGGATCCAATGCGTCGTTTCATCCGCAGCCTTCTTCTTTCGTTGCTGGCGATCGCGGGGGTCGCCGGCTTCGGCCTGGTCGCGTCATGCAACATCACCGGCAGCTCGTCCGGGGGGACGGGATCCCTGATGATGCTCATGACCGACGGCCCGACCGACGACTGGACGGAAGTGACGGTCCATTTCCTGTCGGCCAGCCTGCATCGCAAAGGCGCCGACGGCTGGCAGGCGTTCTGGACGGCCAACACGGCCGACCCGGCCTCCGGCAAGGTCAACCTGGTCGACCTGAGCGGCGTCTCCGACATCCTCAACGCCGGCACCATCCCGGCCGGCACCTATGACCGCCTCAAGCTCGTCCTGAACACGAGCACCGCCGCCGACTCGATGCGCCTGGTCACGGCCGACGGCGCCGTCATCGCGCCGGAGGACATCACGGTCGTCGACCCGAGCGGCACGGGCGAGATCAAGGTCGATCTCGATCCGGACCTGGCCGTCGAGGCGGACGGGAACAACATCGTCAGCATCGACTTCGACCTGGCTCACCCGCTGTCGATCGTCAACCTGGACGGCAAGGTCGTCATCAGCCTGAAGGTCCGCCACAAGGCCCTGCCCAGGCGCCTGAACACGCTCCAGTTCGCCCGGACGCTCGGCGACATCACGGCCGCGACGGCCAACGACGACGGCACGGCCGTCTTCACGGTCAAGAACCTACAGGGCGCCGAGATAGAGTTCAAGGCCAACGCCAACACGATCTACACCGATGTCTCGTCGGGCGCGGGCGCGGCCGGCACGTTCGAGGGCCTCAAGGCCCTGGCCGGGACCGGGGCGGCGCTGGTCGCCTCCAACATGAACTCCGACGGCAGCCTCTACGCCCGGCGGGTCTGGTACGCCGACGATATCGACAAGCTGCCCGACTTCTCGCCTGAGGGGCTGGTCCGGCGCATCGGCGACACCTGGTTGAGCGTCCAGACGAAGCGGACCGAGGCCATGCCCAGCGGCGACCATCACCACCGCTGCGACTGGGACGCCGAGACGGTCTTCGTCAACGCCGAGACGGCCTGGACCTTCCAGGGGACCGATATGGGCGTCGCCGGCCTGGAGGGCCTGGCCTTCGTGGCCCGCGGCTACCGGGTCGAGATAGTCTACGTCGACGAGAACGTTACGCCGAAGATCGCCAAGTCGGTCAACATCCAGTTCGCCCATGCCGAGGGGATCGTCATCGAGCCGACGCTCGACAGCTTCAAGCTGGGCTGGTTCTGGCGGACCCGGACGATGGTCTACAGCTCCATCTCCGGCCGCGAGTTCGGCTGGTGGTACTACGGCCTGGATTCGTCCCGGTCGACCGACCGCCAGGCCCTGATCGACATGGTCGCGGCGGCCGGCCAGGCCCGGCTGTGGGTCTTCGCCTGGGCTGGCCTGGCCTGGGACGGGACGGCCAGGCAGTGGGCCGTCGAGAACCTGGTCCTGGCCCCGCTGAAGCTCCACGAGATGACGAGAATCACGACCGCCTACACGGCGGCTTCCGGGAGCCTGGGCGTCTCGACCTACGATTGCTGGGACGCTTCGACGCCCGAGGCCATGACCATCAAGCTGGACACGACGGGCGACCTGCAGACGGTCGTCGGCTCCTTCCTCTGGCGGGCCGACACCAACCTGGTGACATTCACCCTGCCCGTCCCGGTCGGCCAGTGGGAAAGCCTGCTCGCGACGACGGTCGACAAGGTCAGGATCTGGGTCCGTCCCGTCGAGGAGAACGACGGGACCTTCACCTGGCACGCCTACTGCGTCGTCGCCTACCAGTTCATCCGCTGAAATACAAGAGGGGGTCAAACCTGCCTTTTATCCAAAAACGGGTAAAAGGCGGGTTTGACCCTCTCCTTCTCTTTCCTTTGCGCTAGGCGCCGGGCCAGATGCGGACCAGCACCACGCCGTGCGACGGCACCTTGACCTCGAACCGCTCGTTGTAGTGCTTTCCCGTGTCCGAGTGGACGCCCATGTCCTCGCGGGCCCACAGGTCGCGGACCTTGGCCGGCCCGGCCGGGATGCCGATCTGGGCCCAGCGGACGTATTGGGCCAGCTCGCGGTCGCTGTAATTCACGAAGGCGACGGCCCTGGAGCCGTCGGCCAGCGGCTTCATCCAGACCTGGCCGCCGTAGCCGCGCTCGATGATGACGCGGCCCTGGACGCCGAGCGGGTCCTGGTCCACGGCGATGACCTCCTTATTGAGGAGGATGGACCGGGTCTCCGCGGACATTGCCCGCAGGTCGTTGCCGGCCATGAGGGGGGCGGCCATGACGGCCCAGAGGGAGAAGTGGGTCTTGTACTCGTCGAAGGTCATGCCGCCGTTGCCGACCTCGAGCATGTCCGGATCGTTCCAGTGGCCCGGGCCGGCCGCGTCGGCGAGCCGCGAGTTGGCGCCGATGATCCAGACGACGCTGGCCCAGTTGTCGCCGATGTCGGCCGTGGTGCGCCAGAGCTGGCCGACGCCCTTGGCCCAGGTCCAGGGATCGTTGCGGCCCCATTCGCAGATGCTCAGGACGATGGGACGCCCGGCGCGGTCCAGGGCGCCGCGGAACCTGGCGTATTCGGCCGGCGCGTCGAGGTCGTCGCAGTTGCACCAGTCGACCTTGATGTAGTCGACGCCCCACTCGGCGTAGGTCGCCGCGTCGAGGTCGAAATGGCCGGCGGCGCCCGGCCTGCCGGCGCAGGTCTTGGGGCCGATGTCGGAGTAGATGCCGAAGAGGAGGCCCTTGCCGTGGACGTAGTCGGCCAGGGCCTTCATGCCCGAAGGGAAGCGCTGGGGGTCGGCGATGATCCGGCCGTCGGCGGCGCGGTCGACCTGCCAGCAGTCGTCGATGACCAGGTACTTGTAGCCGGCCTCGAGCATGCCGGTCTCGACCATGGCGTCGGCCGTTTCGCGGATGAGCTTCTCGTCGACGTCGCAGCCGAACTTGTTCCAGGTGTTGAAGCCCATGGGCGGCAGGGGCGCCAGGACCGGGGGCTGGGCCGTCTTCGCTTCCGTCGCGGCCGGAGCGGCCGGCGCCGGGCCCTTGGCCTTTCCGCCGGGTCCGCAGGCGGCCAGGACCGCCGCGGCCAGCAGGGCGATCGCGACGAGAGACAAGGTGTTCCGGGCGGGCTTGTTCATGATGTCGTTCTCCTCGGGTCAGGGATCATCCGGACTATAGGGCTTCCCGCCCGCCCAAGTCAACCGGAAGGGGTGGAGGGATCCGGAGACGAAAGTAAAAAGGTTCAGGTTTGACCCCGTCTGGAAGGTTCGTTCTTGAAAAGCGCGGGCCGGCCCCCTATAATGCTTGAGTGAAAGGAGTTTGGGGGCGAACTGGTTTCGACGGAGGTAATGAGACACAGGTTGCACGCCGAGGTCCCACCCACCTCGCTAAACTGGTGGAAACCTTTAACTGCCGAACCTTTAGCAGTCGCGGCCTAATAGAAAGGCACGCCGTTCCGGGGGCCCTCTCCCGCAGGACCTTCGGAGCGCCGACCGAGCGGGATAGCGGACCGGCCCGGCCTTGAGACCGGCGAGCGAAACAACATCGGGGCTGGCCTTCCGGCGCTCTTCCTCTTCGAGGGCCGGCGGGCGAGAACAACGAAGAGGATAAGCGTGTAGAGACCTGGCGTTGAATGCTTTCGGACGCGGGTTCGATTCCCGCCGCCTCCACCACCACCCGACCATGCGCTTCTTCAGGATAGTCCGACCGGCCGCCGCCGCCCTGGCCGCCGTCCTTCTCTTCGCCGCCGCCCCGCCGGCCCGGGCCCAGGAGCCGGCCCTCCGGACCGTGGTCATCGACCCCGGCCACGGCGGCCTGGAGTCCGGGGCCAAGGGCCGCTTCGGCAACCTCGAGAAGGACATCACCCTGGCCGTCAGCCTCAAGCTCAAGGCCCTGATCGAGAAGGGCATGGACTTCGAGGTCGTCCTGACCCGCGACCGCGACGTCGACGTTTCGATCGAGAACCGCTCGGCCATCGCCAACAACCATAAGGCCAGCCTGTTCATCAGCGTCCACGCCAACGGCGCCGTGCAGAAGAAGGCCGCCGGCTCGGAGACCTTCTTCCTCAGCCTGAACGCCACCGACGAAGAGACGCGCCGGCTGGCCTACCTGGAGAACAATTCGTCCGACCTCCAGAGCCGCATCGACCCTTCCACGGACGACGACCTGATGATGATCCTCTGGGACATGGCCCAGAACGCCTACATCAAGGAGAGCAGCCGCCTGGCCGAGCTCGTCCAGGGCGAGCTCGACGCCATGCTCGGGACGCGCAACAGGGGCATCAAGCAGGCCCCCTTCAAGGTCCTGACCGGCGTGGCCTGCCCGGCCGTCCTGGTCGAGACGGCCTTCATCTCCAACCCGGACGAGGAGCAGAAGCTGGCCTCTGACGATTTCCAGAACAAGGTCGCCGAGGCCGTCTACCGCGGCCTGGCCCGCTATCTCCGGAAAGGCGAATAAGTGACCATGGCCGCGAAGAAACGCAAAAAGGGCGGGATCTCCAGGTCCGCGCTCGTCCTGACCTTCCTGATCCTGGCCCTGGCCGTCCTGGTCATCATCTTCTTCAACGGCCAGGGCGGGGAAAAGGTCAAGCGCGGCGCCGAGGCCGTCGCTCCCAAGGCCCGGACCGAGGCCAAGGCCAAGCCGGTCGAGACCCGGGCCGTGACGCTCTTCTTCGTCGCCGACGACGACGATCTCCTGCACAAGGAGACGCGGACGATCCCGGCCGGCCCGAACGAGGCCGACGAGGCCGAACGGGCCCTGGCCGAGCTCATCCGCGGCTCGGAGGAGGGCCTGTCCTCGCCGCTGCCGGCCCGGACCCGGGTCCGCCAGGTCTTCATCGCCAAGGACGGCGTGGCCACGGTCGACCTCAGCCGCGACGTCGCCGAGAACTTCGCCTACGGCTCGACCTCCGAGCTGGCCGCCGTCTACGCCGTCGTCAACACCCTGGTCTACAACTTCAAGCCGGTCAAGAAGGTCGTCTTCCTCGTCGAGGGGGCGGAGAGGGAGACGCTCGGCGGCCACGTCGATCTGACGCGGGCCTTCTTCCCGGACTATTCCCTGGTTGCGAGATAGCCCGGGGGGCCATGGCGAAGCTCCCCCGGGTGGTCATCGTCGGCTTCCCCAACGTCGGCAAGTCCACTCTTTTCAACCGCATCCTGGGCCGGCGCAAGTCCCTCGTCCACTCCGATCCGGGCATGACCCGGGACAGCCTCGCGGCCGAGTGCTCGCTCGGCGACCGGCGCTTCACCCTGGTCGACACGGGCGGCCTCTTCGGCGTCGCCGACGAGCCCCTGAGCGACAAGGTCCGCGAGCGGGCCCTGGCCGAGGCCGCCGCGGCCGACCTCGTCCTCTTCGTCCTCGACGGCAAGCGCGACATCGCCCCGGCCGAGGAGGATCTCTACCTGCGGCTCAAGCGGGGCGGCCGGCCGCTCCTGCTCGTCGTCAACAAGTTCGACTCGCCCGTCCAGGAGGAGTCGGCGACGGCCGAGTACTACCGGCTGGGGGAAACGGACATCCATTTCGTCTCGGCCGAGCACAAGCTCAACATCGGCGCCCTCGAGGAGGCCATAGCCGCCGCCCTGCCCCCCGGCGGGCCGGCCGCCGGCCCGGCCCCGGCCGAGGAGCCCCTGCGGATCGCCATCGTCGGCCGGACCAACGTCGGCAAGTCGTCCCTGGTCAACCGCCTGGTCGGCGAAGAGCGCCTGATCGTCAGCGAGATCCCGGGCACGACGCGCGACAGCACCGACACGCTCATCGTCCGCGACGGCCGGCCCTTCTGCCTGGTCGACACGGCCGGCATCCGCCGCCTGGCCGCGACCGAGGACGGCCGGGAGAAGGCCGGCATCGTCCGGGCCAAGGCCAACATCCGCCAGGCCGACGTCGTCTGCCTGGTCCTCGACGTCCAGGAATTCCCGACCCGCCAGGACGCCCGCATCGCCCAGCTGGCCCTCGAATCGGGCCGGCCCCTGGTCCTGGTCCTCAACAAGTGGGACCTGGTGGACAAGGACGCCGTCCGGCCGGACGCCGTCCGGGAGCGGGTCTTCCGCAAGCTCGGCTTCGTCTCCTACGCCCCCCTGCTGCTGGTTTCGGCCCGGACCGGCCAGCGCCTGGTCAAGATCCTCGACACGGCCGAGCAGGTCTACCACTCGGCCACGATCCGGATCGAAACCTCCAGGCTGAACGAGTTCCTGGCCCGGACGGTCGAGGCCCAGCCGCCCCGCCTGAAGAACGGGGCCCGGGCCAAGCTGCGCTATATGACCCAGAAGGGGGTCCTGCCCCCGGCGTTCATCCTGTTCCTGGGCTCCCGGGGCCCGCTGGCCCCCTCCTACGAGAAGTACTTCCTGGACGCCCTGCGCCGGGAATACGGGCTTTCCGGCACCCCGATCCGGCTCATCGTCCGGACCAGCTGAGCCGCGGGCCGGGCCCGCCCCGGGAACGGCGACCCTTTCCGGACAGGGGGCCGGCCGGGGAGCGCGGACCCCGATCGACGGTTTCGGAGAGGGGCTTTTTTCTTGACTTTGCGGGAGGCATCGTTTATAAATAGGTTCTTGTCTCTCTCTGTGATTCGCGTTTGACGATAAGGAGGTCAGGATGTCTCGCAGGATGACCCACAAGATCATGGCCGTCGCGGCCGTCGCGGTGGTCCTCGCCGCCTTCACGGCCTGCCAGGATATCTCGTACGGCAAGCTTGCCGCCAACCATCACTTCAGCAAGGCCAACAGCTTCTTCCGGGAGAACCAGTACCGCAAGGCCATCGCCGAGTACGAGGCCACCCTCAAGTACAATCCCAACTTGGTCCAGGCCTACCGGTTCCTCGGCGAGAGCTACAAGCAGCTCTACAAGCCCGGCGTCGACACGCCGCTCAACAAGGAGCTCGAGCAGAAGACCCTGGCCGCCCTCAACAAGGCCCTGGAGATCGAGCCCAACAACAAGGACATCATCTACTCCCTGGGCGATATGTACGACAAGCTCAAGAAGTTCCCCGAGGCCGAGAAGCTCTATCTCCGCATCATCGAGCTCCAGCCCGAGAACATGAGCAACTACTACGTCGTGGCCGAGTTCTACAAGCGCTATTCCGCCGATAACAAGGAAGTGGCCAAGAAGGCCGAGTCCATGTACCTCCGGCGCATAGAGACCGACCCCGAGAACCCTCAGGGCTACGCCTACATGGCCCAGTATTACCAGGAATCCGCCGGCACGCCCGAGGAGATGCTGAAGTCCTACGAGAAGGCGGCCGAGTTCTGGCTGAAGAGGATCGGCCTCCAGCCCGATTCCGCCGAGGCCTGGCTGGCCCTGGGCGTCAACCAGTGGTCGCGGGCCTACCGCTTCCAGTTCCAGACGCCGGGGGAGCGGGGCAAGCTGGCCCAGGACGCCCTCAAGTCCATCACCAAGGCCATCGATCTCGACCCGACCTACCCCGAGCCCTACGCCTGGATGGGCCCCCTGTACAAGTCCGTTCTGGCCAAGCTCGAGCCCGAGAAGGAAGCCCGCTACAACGCCGAGGGCGACCGCTATCTCGAGAAGTTCCAGGAGCTCCGCAAGCGGGCCGCCGAGCGCAAGAAGCTCGAAGAAGAGCTGAAGAAGTAGCTCCGGCCCTGAATCCCACGACATCCCCCTGCGCTCCGCCCGCCGCCGGGCGGAGCGCATTTTTTATTTAGGCCATGTTCCTGCCCCTGCGCGACGAGAACCCGACCTCGAGGTTCCCCGCCGTCACGGTCGCCCTGATCGCGCTGAACGCGGCCGTCTTCATCTTCTGCGCCGTCTCCCCGGGCGGCCTGGACGCCTCGTCGGCCCGCTTCGGCGCCGTGCCCTACGACATCGTCCATTTCCGCTCGCCCGCCGCGGCCGCCCCGGTGCCGCCCCTGCTGACCCTCCTGACGAGCATGTTCCTCCACGGCAGCCTGTTCCACCTCCTGGGTAACATGCTCTACCTCTGGATCTTCGGGGACAACGTCGAGGACCGGCTGGGGCGCCTCCGCTTCCTCCTGTTCTACCTCGCCTGCGGCGCGGCCGCGGGCCTGACCCAGGTCCTGTTCCAGGCGGGCTCGCGCCTGCCCATGATCGGCGCTTCCGGGGCCATCGCCGGGGTCCTGGGGGCCTACGCCGCGATCTTCCCCCGGGCCCGGATCCGGACCTTCGTCTTCCTCTTCATCTACATCGACGTCGTGCCGGTCCCGGCCGCGGTCATCCTGGGCCTCTGGTTCCTGCTCCAGGTCCTCAACGTCGGCCTGGGCGGAGGAGTGGCCTGGTTCGCCCATATCGGGGGCTTCCTGGCCGGCCTGGTCCTGGCCCGGCTGGCCCTGGGGAAGGGCCGCCTCCGGGTCGATTGGCGGAAAAGTTGACATTTCCACGTTTTTTTAGTATTTTATGGCATCTTTCTATCTATCGTTTAAGGTTAGAAGCTCATGAAGACGTATATTCCAAAGCAGGATGAGATCGAACAGAAGTGGTGGCTCATCAACGCCGACGGCCGGGTCCTCGGCCGCCTGGCCACCGAGGTCGCCGACCTGATCCGCGGCAAGCGCAAGCCCCAGTTCACCAGCCATCTTGATACCGGGGATTTCGTCGTTGTCATCAACGCCGAGAAGATCAAGGTCACCGGGCGCAAGCTCGAACAGAAGAAGTACTACAGCCACTCCCTGTATCCGGGCGGCATCAAAGAGGAAGTCCTCAAGGACCTCCTGGCCCGGAACCCGGAAGAGGTCATCAAGAAGGCCGTCTGGGGCATGGTTCCCAAGGGGAAGCTCGGCCGGGCCCTGTACAAGAAGCTCAAGGTCTACCGCGGATCCTCCCACCCCCACGAAGCCCAGAATCCCCAGGAATATAAGTTTTAGGAGGCCCCTTTGAGTCTGATCCAGTATTACGGCACGGGGAAGAGGAAATCGTCCATCGCCCGCGTCTTCCTGCGCTCGGGCAAGGGCGACATCACGCTGTTCGTCAACAAGAGGCCGCGGCCTTTCACGGAATACTTTCGGCTCGACGCCTACCGGACCATCATCCGCCAGCCCCTCCAGCTGACCGAGACCGAGGACAAGTTCGACATGTTCCTCCGCGTCAACGGCGGCGGGGCCAAGGGCCAGGCCGAGGCCATCCGGCTCGGCATCGCCCGGGCCCTGGTCGAGTTCAACCGGGAGCTCAAGCCCGTGCTTAAATCGGCCAGCCTGCTGACCCGCGATTCGCGCGTCAAAGAGCGGAAGAAATACGGCTTGCTGGGCGCCCGCAAGGCTCCTCAGTACCACAAGCGCTAAAGAGGAGGCTCATCTTGGTATCCGTCACGATGAAAGAATTGTTGGAAGCGGGCGTCCACTTCGGGCACCAGACCAAGCGCTGGAACCCGAAGATGAAGGAATACATCTTCGGCCAGAGGAACGGCATCTACATCGTCGATCTCCAGAAGACGATCAAGAACTTCAAGGAAGCCCTGAACTACCTGCGCGGCGTGGCCGAGCAGGGCAAGACCATCCTCTTCGTCGGCACCAAGAAGCAGGCCCAGGACATCGTCCGCGACTACGCCGCCAAGTGCGAGTCGGCCTACGTCAACCAGCGCTGGCTGGGCGGGCTCCTGACCAACTTCGGCGTCGTCCGGACGAGCGTCGAGAAGCTCAAGGAGCTCGAGGAGATGAAGGAGGACGGCCGCTGGGACATCCTGGCCAAGAAGGAGCAGTCCAAGCTGGAGAAGGTCTACCGCAAGCTCCAGAAGAACCTGGGCGGGCTGAAGAACCTGGACGGGCTGCCCGGGGCCATCTTCATCATCGACTCCTCGAAGGAGACCATCGCCATCGAGGAAGCGCGGAAGATGCGCATCCCCATCGTGGCCGTCGTCGACACCAACGGCGACCCCGAGGTCGTCAATTATCCCATCCCCGGCAACGACGACGCCGTGCGGGCCATCGAGCTGTTCGCGTCGAAGGCCGCCGAGTCGATCATCGAAGGCAAGAAGAACCGCATCAGCAAGGAGCTGCTCGAGGAGAAGGCGGCCGAAGAAGCCGCCGCCGGCCCGGCCGCCGAGGGCGGCGAGACCCCCGAGGAAGGCTGAGCGAACGGAAGAGAACGGAAGAGAGAGCCCCGTCATGGAAATCACTGCGGAAAAAGTCAAAGAGCTGCGCGAACGCACCGGCATCGGCATGATGGAATGCAAGGCCGCCCTGGCCGAGTGCGGCTGCGACATGGACAAGGCCATCGAGATCCTGCGCAAGAAGGGCTACGCCCGGGCCGAGGCCAAGTCCAGCCGGGCCGCCAAGGAGGGCCTGGTCGGGTCCTACATCCATATGAACGGACGCATCGGCGTCCTGGTCGAGCTCAACTGCGAGTCCGACTTCGTGGCCCGGAACTGCGAGTTCCAGGATCTGGTCAAGGAATTGGGCCTGCAGATCGCGGCCGCCAAGCCGAAGTGGATCGCCTCGACCGACGTCCCCGCCGACATCGTGGCCAAGGAGAAGGAGATCATCCTGGCCCAGCTCGGCGACATGAAGAAGCCGCCCCAGATCATGGAGAAGATCGTCGAGGGCAAGCTGGGCAAGTTCTTCGAGGAGTTCTGCCTCCTCGACCAGGTCTATATCCGCGACGACAAGCGCAAGGTCCGCGACCTGCTCACCCAGCTCGTCGCCAAGATGGGCGAGAACATCAAGGTCGGCCGGTTCGCGCGCTTCGAGATCGGCCAGGATTGAAGTCCGGGCCCGTCCGGTGTAGAATGCCGGCCGGAGCCTGAACCATGCCGACACCCCAGCCCGCCTACAAGCGCGTCCTTCTGAAGCTGTCCGGGGAGTCGTTCCTCGGCGACATCGCCACGGGGATCGATTTCACCAGGGCCCTGTCCGTCGCCCGCGAGATCAAGGAGGTCCACGACCTGGGGGTCGACCTGGCCGTCATGATCGGCGGCGGCAACCTGTTCCGCGGGGCCAAGGGCGTCAAGGAAGGCATCGACCAGGGCTCGGCCGACCAGATGGGCATGCTGTCCACGGTCATCAACGGCATCGCCCTCCAGGCGGCGCTGGAGAAGGCCGGGGCCGCCACGCGCCACGTCTCGGCCATCGAGATCAAGTCCGTGGCCGAGCCGTTCATCCGCCGGCGGGTCATCCGCCACATGGAGAAGGGGCGGATCATCATCTTCTCGGCCGGCATCGGCTGCCCCTACTTCACGACCGACACGGCGGCCGCCCAACGGGCCCTCGAGATCGGGGCCGACATCATCTTCAAGGCCACCAAGGTCGACGGCGTCTACACCTCCGACCCCGTCACCGACAAGGCGGCCAGGAAGTTCAGGACCATCCGCTACATCGACGTCCTCAAGAAGGGCCTCAAGGTCATGGATGCCACGGCCATCTCGCTCTGCAGCGACAACGGCATGCCCATCCTCGTCTTCGCCCTGGGCAAGGGGGGCAACATCAAGCGGGCCGTCCTGGGCGAAGCCATCGGCACGCGGGTCTATTGAGACTCCTGGTTCCTTGACACGTCCGGCGCCCTATTTTATTATCGCCTCGGACCTTTATCAGCTTGTGAGAGGATCGCCATGGTCAAAGACGCGCTCAACGATACCGCTAAAAAAATGAAGGCCTCGGCCGAGCATTTCCGCAAGGAGATCGGCCTGCTCCGGACCGGCCGGGCCAACATCAGCATCTTCGAGGATATCAAGGTCAGCTACTACGGCGTGGCCACGCCGGTCAACCAGGTGGCCACCATCAAGGTGCCGGAGCCGACGCTCCTCGTCGTCCAGCCCTACGACCCGTCCATGCTCGAGCCGGTGGACAAGGCCATACGCGGCGCTGACCTCGGCCTCAACCCCATCAACGACGGCAAGCTCCTGCGCGTCCCCATCCCGCCCCTGGACGAGGAGCGCCGCCGGGAGATGGCCAAGAAGATCGGCAAGATGCTCGAGGAAGAAAAGACGGCCCTGCGCAACATGCGCCGGGAGGCCAAGGAGTTCATCGAGGAGCTGGAAAAGGAGAAGGAGATCACCGAGGACGAGAAGTTCTCGGGGATCGAGCAGCTCCAGAAGCTCCTCGACGAGATGATCAAGAAGGCCGAGGAGCTGGCCGCGGCGAAAGAGAAAGAGATCCTCGAGCTCTGAGCTCTCTCAAGATATTCCCGGCTGCTCCGCTCCGCAGCCGGCCCTCCGCTTCCCGGAGTCCGCGTCGAGCCGATCCTCGAGCGCTGGCGTCCTTTCTAGCAGCCGGCCGGCTTCTTCACGAACCAGTTCTCCCGCGAGCCGAACTTCGTCCGCAGGGTGACGCCCCAGCCGACGGCGTTCATGGCGAAGGTGAACAGGAAACCGAGCACGGGCACGAAACCGGCCAGGCTGAAGACGAGCAAGCCCATCAGGACCGCGCCCATGGGCGTGATGTTCGCCGAGCGGAAGGCCCGCAGGACGCTCTCGCCGAGGACGTAGAAGACGGCCAGCCGGCCGAAGACCTTGATGACGAACCCGGCCACGCCCAGGGCCATGGCGATGGGGATGCCGACGAGGATGAAGCAGAGGAGGGTGGCGAAGAACATGAGCATCGTGAAGACGATGATGGCCACCACGCCGATCCCCAGGTCGGTCCAGAAGCGCTTCCGGATCTGGCCGGCGGCGTAGGCGATGGGCTTGGGCAGCAGAGCGGCGCCCATCAGGGCGACGATGAGCCAGAGGACGATCATGACCAGCTTGGCCACGACGATGATCGGGATGATCGAGAGCGAGAAGAGGCCGTCGAACACGTGGCCGTCCTTGAACAGACGGTCGCCGAGCTCGCGGGTCTGGAAGTAGATGGTGTCGCCGCCGATGGCGCAGCCGGGCTCCTTTTCCAGCGTCCCGCCCAGGGCGGCCAGGTCCTTGGCCACCGAGGCCGTGGACTTGACCAGGATGCGGGAGCCGAGGCCGACGACCGACTGCCCGACCTGGCCGCTGATGGTGATCGAGCCGCCGATGACGATGACGTCGTTTCGGACCTTGCCCTCGATGAGGACGTGGCCGCCGAAGCTGATGATCTCTTCCTGGGTCTCGCCGGGGGCGATGCGGATCTCTTTCCGGGTGCTGATCTCGGCCCGGGCGTCCGGCGCGAGCGCCAGGGGGGCCAGGATCAGCAGGCCGAGCAGGGCCGCTGCGAGGATCTTCTTCATTCTTCTTCTCCCTGGTGGAGGGATTTCCTCGTCCCCAAGAAGACGAGGAAGGACACGAGGAGTAGAGCCAGGCCGAGCGCGATGATCGTGCCCGCCGGCCCCAGGACGCGGGTAAAGGTCGTGAGCCCCTGCAGGCCCATGCTCAACAGGTCGCCGATGACCCTGGTCAGGATGCCTCCGAGCTTGAGCGTCTTGACCGCCAGGGGCAGGACCCGGCCGGCCAGGGCGCTGGAAAAGCGGTTCCAGCCTATGAGCAGATCGACGAAGGTCGTGCCCGTAAAGAGATAGAAGCCGACCAGGCCGGTCGCGAGCGAAGCCGCGGCCGCGATCAGGGGCATGAGCCAGGGGGCCTTCCGGAGCTTCGGCGCGGGCAGCCGTTCCAAGACCGCGGCGGCGAAGCCGCGCGGCACCTCGAACGGCGGCAGGCTGGTGAAACCCTCGTGGAGGAGGCGGCGCTCGGCCAGGGCCCGGCGGCAGTCGGGGCAGGTCTCGAGGTGCTCTTCGAGATGCCCGGCGTCAAAAGCGCCCAGCTCGCCCTCGAGATAGAGGTAGAGGTCCTCGGGGCGGAGGTGGTCCGTCACGATGCCTCCATTCGTTTTCGCAGCATCTCCTTGGCCTGGAAGACGCGGTTCTTGACCGTGCCGACGGGCAGCCCCTTGATATCCGCGATCTCCTCGTACGAGAACTCGCTGACATGGCGCAGGACGAACAGCTCCCGGAGCGCTTCCGGCACGGTCTCGAGAGCCCGCTCGATCTTCTCCCGGATCTCGGCCAGCTCGAACCGGCGCGCCGTCGACGGCCCGGGGTCCGGGATCTGGGGCGTCAGGCTGTCGTCGCCTTCGTCGACCGGCTGGTCGATCGAGACGGTGGGCAGCTTCTTCTTCCGCCAGTGGTCGATGAGGTGGTTCGAGGCGATCTTGAACAGCCAGGTCGAGAACTTGAAGGCCGGCCGGTAGGAAGCGAGGGAGCAGTAGGCCTTGATGAAGACCTCCTGGGCGAAGTCGAGAGCCGCCTCGCGCTCCCCGGTCATGCGGTGGAGGTAGCTCGTGAGCGGCTGCTCGTACTTGCGGACGATCATCTCATACGCCTTGCGGTCTCCTTTGAGGGCCCGGGACACGAGCAGACGGTCTTCTGTCATCGAGAGAGCATCCTGCCCTCGCTTGTTCATACGGGCCCCCGGCCGAAAGGTTCAGCGCCCCCGGCGATCGGCGTTCTCCGTGTCGTCGATGATCTCAGTATCGGGGGGGACCTTGAGGGTGAAGGTCTTGTCGGGGATGCGGACCCCGGTCCGGACCCGGCTGAAGACGAATTCGCGCTTGTTCCCGGCCCATTCGAGGAAGATGGCCCGGCGCAGGAGCCAGGTCGTCTCGTCTATCTCCAGCAGGATATGGGTGAATTCGCCTTCCGTCCGGGGGGTCAGCTTGACCTGCCGGACCCGGGTGGCCGTGGTCGGGAAGAGGCTGTCCTCGACGTCGTAGGCGTCGCCGAGGGCGACCGTCCCCAGGAAGATGCCGAAGATGTCCGACTCCAGGGCCTCCTTGGAGACGGGGCTGCGGGTCAGCTGCTTTTCTTCGGGCAGGTACATCTCCAGGACCCCTTCCCTGTAGAGGAAGACCTTGTCCTGGGGATCTTTATAGGCCCAGCGCATGCGGTCGGGCTTCCGGAGGAAGATCTCGCCTGTCTCGCGCAGGGGCTCGGACACGGCCGCGGAATAATGGAGCTGCTCGAACCTGGCCTGGAGGGTGGTCACGGCCTTGAGGGTCCGTTCCAGGTTGGCCACGGCCCGGTCGGCGGTCGAGGCCTGGCCGGCGGCGGCCGGGACGCGGGCCGGGAGGGCCGCCGCGGCCGCGGCGGCCAGGAGAACCCAGGCGCTCCTCGGGCGTTTCATGGCGGGTATTATAGCATGGCGGCGCCGGGGAGATGTACCGGGAGCCCGGGCCCCCGGTTCTGGTGTATACTCACCGAAGCATGAAAACGGGGTTCCTCGGGGCGGCCGCCGCCTATGTCGCCGTGCTCTGGCTGGCCGGCCTGGGAGTCCGCCGGCGTCCCGGCTCTCTCGAATCCTTCTTCCTGGCCTCGCGGCGGCTGGACGCCCCCCGGGTCGCCTTCTCGCTTTGCGCCTCCTGGATCGGGGCGGCCTCGCTCCTGGTCTCGGTCGACGAGGCCTGCCGCGACGGGCTGAGCGCGATCTGGATTGTCGGCCTGCCCGCCGTGGCCACGCTTGTCGTCCTGACCGCGCTCACCCGGCGGGTCAGGGCGGTCTCGGGCCTGACCCCGGCCGGTCTCATGCGCGACCGGTACGGCCGGGCGGCCGGGACCCTGACCTCCCTCCTCGTCGTCTGGTACATGACCGCCCTGGCGGCCTCCCAGATGGTCGCCGCCGGCCCCTTCCTGGGGGCCCTGCTTGGCATCGGACCCGTCCCCGGCCTGCTGGCCGCGGCCGGCATCGTCATGGTCTATTCCGCCTCCGGAGGCCTCGGCGCGGTGGCCAGGACGCACGTCCTCCAGTTCGCCCTCCTCGCGGCCGGCATGGCCGCCATGATCGCTTCCCTGGCCTCGGGGACGTCATGGGAGGCCGTGCGGGCGGCGGCCGCCGCAGCCGGCAAAACGGCCTATTTCGACCCTCTCGCGGGCGGCTCGCGCAACGCCCTGATCGCCTTGTCCTTCTTTTTGGCCTGGACCATCTCGCCCGTCGCCTGGCAGAGGATGCAGGCGGCCCGCAGCGACGCCGCCTCGCGGGCCGGCACGGCCGCCGCGGCCGTTCTCCTCGGGCTTTTCTATGCCGGCATTGTCGCCGCCGGCCTGCTCTTCCTGCCGCTCGCCCCCGGCGGGAGCTCCGGCGCTCCCCTGGTCACCAGCTTCGTCTCGGCCAGGTCGGGGACCTTCCTGGGGGGCCTCGTCTTCGTCACCGTCCTGGCGGCCATCTTCTCGACCATGGACGCCGCCATCAACGCCGGCGCATTCACCCTGACCAGGGACATCCTGGGCCGGCGGGCCGAACGGGGGGAGGACCGCCGGCCTCTCGCCGCGGCCCGGCTGGCAACGGCAGGCCTGGCGCTGGCGGCCCTGCTCATCGCCGTCCGTCTGGGGGACATCCTCAAGACCCTGGGCTTGGCCTCGACGATCATGGCCGAGGGCCTGCTGGTCCCCGGGCTGGCGGCCCTGTTTCTCAGGAAGCGGGCCCCGCTGGCCGGCCTGCTGGCCCTGGCCCTGGGCGGCGGCTACGCGCTCGTCTCGTTCCTGGCTGATGCGGGTCTCCGATTCGTCCGCCTGCCCGCCTGGCCCCGGTCGCTCCCCCTGGGCCTGGCGCTTGGCGCGGCGGGCTTCCTGGCCGGCCTGGCCCTCGAACGCCGGCCTCGGCCGGGCTCCCGGGCCGCCGGCGCTTGACATTTCCCCGGAAATCTATAGAAGTTATGGGACATGGAGGGAAAAATGAAGAAGATCCTGTTCGCTCTCGCCGCCGCGGCCCTTCTGGCCGTTCCGACCCTGGCCCAGACCGCGGCCGACCACATCCTCGAAGGCGACGCGGCCTACGCCGCGTTCGACGACGCCAAGGCCCTCGAGCACTATCAGGCTGCGCTGGCCCTGGAGCCCGAGAACGGCCAGGCCCTGTGGAAGGCCTCGCGGGCCATGGTTGATATCGCCGATATCATCCCGGCCGCGGAGGCGGACATCAAGGCCCGGCAGGCCAAGCTCTATGGCGATGCCACCGCCCTGGCCCGGAAGGCCGCAAAGGCCAGCCCGAACGACACCTGGGCCCATTTTCAGCTGGCCGCGGCCAACGGCAAGCGGCTCCTGATGCTCGGCAAGAAGGAGCAGATCAACGCCTCGAAGGAAGTCCGGACCGAGATCGACAAGGCCCTCGAGCTCGACGCGACGAACCATCTGGCCTGGCACGCCCTGGGACGCTGGCACCGGCGTATGGCCGAGATCGGCGGCGCCAAGCGCTTCTTCGGCGGCATCATCTACGGCTCGATCCCCAAGGGCTCTTTCGCCGAATCGGAGAAGTCCCTGCGCAAGGCCATCGAGCTTCAGCCCGAGTACGTCAATCATTACTATGAGCTCGGCCTGACGCTCCTCGAGCTGAAGAGGGCCGACGAGGCGAAGCAATGCTTCGAAAAGGCCCTGGCCCTGCCCAAGACGACCTCCAAGGACGATTTCCTGAAGGGGTTGGCGCAGGCGGAGTTGGACAAGCTGAAGAAAAAATAGCTCCGGACCGCCGGCCCGCGCCGGCCGCTATTCCGAAAAGACCTGGGCGGTGAAGGTCTCGATCTCTGCCCCCCGCTTCCATTCCTCGGGCGGCAGTCCGGCCTTGAGGCAGCCGTGGCGGAGGAAGGTCTCCCGGTCCCAGTGGTGCTCGAGCGGCACCTGGGGCAGGAGCAGGCCTCGGAAATAGCCCTTGGACACGATGATGCCGTGACGGCCGACCTCGACCTGGTCGGCCTCGGTCCGCTCGGGCAGGCCCAGGACTGAGATCTCGATCTTCAGCCGGTCCATCTCGCCGGCCGCCAGGGGCTCGAAGCGGGTGTCTTGGGTGGCCGCGGCGACGGCCATCTCGATGATGGTCTCGTCGAGCGGCTTCACCGGCAGCGGATAGCCGATGCAGCCGCGCAGCTCCCCGTCAACGGTCAGGGTGACGAAGGCCCCCCGTTTGGCCTTGAGAGGGCCGGACCGGACGGGCGACCGGAGCGGCAGGCCGGTCTCGAAATGGTATTCCAGGGCCCGGCGGGCCAGCCGCAGGCAGGTCTGTTCTTCCTCGGGGGTCAGAGGCTCACTCATGAGGATCCTCCTTCCCGGCCGGGGCGAGCCGGGCCGGGGCCAGGAAAAAACGGCGCTCGAACTCGACGACGCGGGGGAGGACGGTCCAGGCGGGGGACCGTCCCGAGACCGTCAGGACGAGCTTGCCGTACCAGGCCGGGCCGAGGACGGCCCGTTTGAACGCGGCGCCGGGGCGCACGGCCGCCAGGCCGACGACGCGGCCCGGCCAGATCCGGTCGAAGCCGGCCAGCGTCCCGGCATCCGGGGCCCGCCCGGCGCCGCCGCCGAGCGCGATCCCCTCGACGATGACCCGCGGGCCGCGGCGGTGCCCGAGGAGAACGCCCCAGGCGCCCGGCTCCGGTTGGAAGACCGGCAGGGCCTCGATCGCTTTCCCCGCTTCCGGCGTTATGAACACATCCACGCCCCGATTATACAAGGGAAACGGGGGACAAGGGAACTGGGGGACATTCCGTCCCCATCTCCCCCGTCCCCCATTTCCCCCCGGTTGACTCGCGCGGGACGTTGGCATTAAGATGGCCCGGGGAGTGAGCCGTGAAGTATGAGCTGATCGTGGTCGGGGCGCTCGAGACCAACTGCTACCTGGCGTACTGCGAGGAGACCCGTGACTGCGCCGTTATCGATCCCGGCGCCGACCCCGTGAAGATCGAGGCGGCCATCGCCGACCTCGAGCTCAAGCCGGTCGTCGTCCTCAACACCCACGGCCATGTCGATCACATCGGCGCCAACAGCGAGATCATCAAGCATTACGCCGTGCCTCTGGCCCTGCACGCCGCCGACACGGGCATGCTCCAGGTTTCCGACTTCATCGAGCTCAGCCTCCTGCTCGGGGCCCGGAACTCGCCGCCCCCGGACCGGCTCCTGGCCGACGGCGACGAGGTCTTTTTCGGCCGAACCTCACTGCGGGTCATCCACCTCCCGGGGCACACCCCGGGCAGCGTCGGCTTCATCCACGGCGGCGTCCTATTCTCCGGCGATACGCTCTTCTGCGGCGGCGTCGGCCGGACCGACCTCCCCGGAGGTTCCTGGAAGGACCTCGAGCGGTCTATCCGCGAGCGCATCCTGACCCTGCCGGAAGAGACGGTCGTCCTGCCCGGGCACGGCCCCTGGACGACGGTCGGCCAGGAACGCGCCTCCAATCCCTCCCTGACATGAAGCCGCCCGCCGCCTCCCAGGAGGCCGCCCAGCGCCTGTTCCTCGAGTACCTGGCCGTCGAGAAGGGCCTGGCGGCCAACACCGTCCAGTCCTATGCCCGGGACATCGGCAAGCTGGCGGATTTCCTGAAAGCCCGCCGCGTCGCCCTGGCCCGCGTCTCCGAGGAGACGTTGGCCTCCTTCATCCAGGGGGAGAGCCGGGCCGGCCTGTCGGCCCGCTCCATGGCCCGCCTGGTCTCGGCCCTGCGGTCGTTCTTCCGCTTCTGTGCCCTCAGCGGCTTCGTCAGGCAGGACCCCACGGCCCGGCTGACCACGCCCTCGACCTGGCTGACCCTGCCGAAGTTCCTGACCGTCGACGAAGCCGGCGCCCTGCTCCAGGCCCCCGACGCCGCCAAGCCCCGCGGCGTCCGGGACCGGGCCATGCTCGAGGTTCTCTATGGCGCCGGCCTTCGCGTCTCGGAACTGGCCTCGCTCAGGCGGGACGATGTCAACCTGGCGGACGGCTTCCTCCTCTGCCGCGGCAAGGGAGGCAAGGAGCGGATCGTCCCGCTCGGCCGTTCGGCCTGCGACGCGGTACGGCGCTACCTTGCCGAGGCCCGGCCGCTCGACGACGCCGATGAGCGGGAAGAGCTGTTTCTGTCGAGGCGGGGCCGGCCGTTCACGCGGCAGGGGGTCTGGAAGATGCTCCGCGACCATGCCGCCCGGTCGGGGCTGGCGGCCAAGATCAGCCCCCACGTCCTCCGCCATTCGTTCGCCACGCACCTGCTCGAGCGCGGGGCCGACCTGCGCTCGGTCCAGCTGATGCTCGGCCACAGCCAGATCACGACGACTCAGATCTACACCCACGTCAGCCGGGAACGGCTCCGCCGCGTCTACGACCGGTTCCACCCGCGGGCCTGACGCCGGCGGTCCGGGTCAGCGGGCGGTCACCGACACTCGCACCTCGGCCGTATGGCTCTGGATCGCATCGAGGACGGCCGGGCCCTTCATCAGCCGCTTTTCGCGCCGCCAGCTCCAGGAGAACCGGCGCTCCGGCGACCGGCCCAGGAGATCGGTCTCGGGGATGGCCACCCGGCTCGTGCCGCGCCGGACGAAATCGCCGTAGTCCTGGCCGGGGGCGCGGCCCGGGACCCGCGGCAGCTCCAGGGGGAGCGAGATCGGCGAGGCGTGGAGAGGGATGGTCACGCCATCGAGATCGAAGACGAACTCGACCTCCCGGCCGTCCTTGAGGACGTAATTCACCGCGAGGTCCGGCTGGACCCCGGCCGGGGCTTCGAGGACGTTGTCGCTTCCCGCCGGGCCGGACCTCTCCCTGAGCCTCCATTCCAGGACCTCGGTCTTGAGGTGCACCAGGAGGAAGTCGTCGCCGTCCTGCTCCAGCCGGCCTTCCCAGCGGGAGCGGCAGCTGAAGTTCCCGGCGAGCGCGGCCCCGCCGCCCCGGACCGTGTAGGCGCCCTCGACCGAGACGTCCAGGCGGACCTCCCACCAGACCGCGCCCCCGGCCGGCCCGGCCAGGAGCCAGGCCGCGGCCAGGAGGACCGCCGGGCGTTTCAGGGAACCCTTTTCCATCTCTTCCCGTATGAAAAGAGAGATATCAGTATTCTAGCGCGGAAAGCCGCGCTTGACAAACGCCTTCCCGGAGCGTAATTTATATGGACTTTAAGGTTTATTGATTAAACCTTAGAGTTCATTAAATGAACTGATGGGTTTAAAACAATGAAGAACACGGATGTCCGCCGTGAACGCGAAGCCCGACGGCGCCAGGGCTACCGGGAAGTCATCCTCCACGCCGCGGAGCGGGTCATCTGCCGCAAGGGCTTCAGCGCCCTGACGATGAACGACGTCGCCCGGGAGGCCCAGCTCTCCAAGGCCACCGTCTACAAGTACATCGCCGGCAAGGGCGTCCTGCTTTTCGAGATCCTGGCCCACTATTTCGACGACATGGCCGGCCGGGTCGACGAGGTCTTGGCCGGTCCCGGTACCGCCGTCGAGAAGCTTCGGCTGGCCATCCGGCTGATCATCCAGGAACAGGAGAGCAAGAGCTACGTGACCCGGATCCTCTGGATGGACAAGGCCATGCTGAAGCTCATGCACGTCTACGTCGAGGCCGGCGGGAAGCCCGGCTCCATGCCGGCCGCCGACAGGAAGCGGGTCGCGGTCCTTCAGGGCAAGATGGAGCGTATCGCCCAAATGGCCTCCCGCATTTTCGAGGAGGGCGTCGCTTCGGGGGAGTTCCGGGCCCTGGACGCCCGGCGGGCATCGGTCTTTATGCAGGCCGTGGTCGAGGGCTATGCCCACAACCGGTTCTGGGGAGGGGACGGGCCGCTCTCCCCCGACGCCGTCGACGTCCTGACCCAGTTCATCCTCGAGGGGATACGGAACCCCGAACCAGCCGGGAAGGAGAAGTGAAAATGAGAAAGCCGGCCGTCGCGCTGTTTGCCCTGGCGTTCGCCCTCCTCGGGCCGGGCGTCCTGGCCGCCCAGGAGCCCCGGTCCGCGGTCGTCCTGACCTTGGAGGAGGCCGTGGCCATGGCCCTGCGCCAGAATCCGTTCCACATGGCCTCGCAGGAGAAGGTCGATCAGGCCCGGGCGGGCGTCCGCCAGGCCGCGTCGGGCTTCCTGCCCACCCTGGCGGCCCAGGGCACCAACACCCTGGACGAAAAGCTCTTCGTCCTGGAGTTCCCCTCCATGACCGGCGGCACCCAGCGCATCTCCGTCGACTTCACCAAGGACTACCAGATGGCCCTGGCCTTCTCGATGCCGCTCTTCGCCGGCGGCCGTCTGACGGCCGGATACAAACAGGCCCAATACGGCCTCAAGGCCAGCCGGGAGGCGGTCCGGCTGTCCGAGCAGGAAACGGTCTTCGAGGTCAAGCGGGCCTTCTACGGCTACCTCCTGGCCCGGGAGTTCTCCGCCGTCGCCGACGAGGCCCTGGCCCTGGCCGAGAAATTCCGGGAGAACGTCAAGAACCTCCACGCGGTCGGCATGGCCTCGAAGTTCGACCTCCTCCGCTCGGAGGTCCAGGTGGCCAACCTCAAGCCGCAGGCCATCCGGGCCAGGAACAGCGTCGAGGTGGCCGCGCTGGGCTTGAAGACCGTCGTCGGCCTCGGGCTCGACGCGGCGATCGAGGTCCGCGGCGAGCTCGCCGCCCCGCCCCTCGAGCCCGGCAGCCAGGGCGTCATCGAAGAGGCCATGGCCCAGCGGCCCGAGCTGCGCCAGCTCGATTATCAGCAGCTCATGGCCCGGCAATCCCTCAGGATCGCCCGGGGCTCGCTGCTGCCGACGCTGGCCGTCGGCGGCACCTACAGCATCTGGGGCGATGCCATGAACTTCCGTCGCGGGACCTGGCAGAACTATTACACGATCAACCTGTCCCTGAGCCTGAACATCTTTGACGGCTTCCTGTCGCGGGCCCAGGCCGGCCAGGCCAAGGCCGCCATCCGGGAGATCCAATGGACCCGCAAGGGCCTGTCGGAGGCCATCGCTTTCGAGGTCCGCCAGGCCGTTTTGAACAACACCCAGGCCCGGGAGACGCTCGTCTCCCAGGAAAAGAACGTCGAACAGGCCCGCGAGGCCGTCCGCATCGCGGAGCTGAACTATAGCGAAGGCCTGGCCACGAACCTGGACGTCATGACCGCCCAGGTGGCCCTGAGCCAGGCCCGGACCAACCATTCACAGGCGCTCTACGACTGCGTCATCTCGCAGGCCCAGCTCGAAAAGGCCGTCGGCCGGAGCCGGTCCGAGAGCCGCTCGAACTAACGGAGGAACCCATGACCACCCCCCAGATCGCCCGCAAGCTCGCCCTGACCGCCCTGGCCGCGGCCGTGATCGCCGCCGGCGGCGCCTGCCGCAAGGCCGCCCAGCCCGGGGACGCGGCCCAGACCTTCGGCGCCGCGCCGGTCAAGGTCTTCAAGGCCGCCCGCGAGAGGATCACCGAGAAGATCACCTACACCGGGACGCTCGAGGCCCTGAACAAGATCAACATCACGCCCGAGACCGGCGGCAAGATCGCCCGCATCTGCGTCGAGGCCGGCGATCGCGTGGCCAAGGGGCAGCTCCTGGCCGAGCTCGAGACCGAATCCATCCGGCTCCAACTGAAGCAGGCCGAGGCCGGGGTGGCCGTGGCCGAGGCGGCCTACGCCGACGCCCTCAAGAACAAGGAGCGCATGGACCGGCTGATCAAGGAGCAGGCCGTCTCCGAGCAGCAGCGCGAGAAGATCCAGCTGGCCTTCGACGCCGCCTCCGCCCAGCTCGAACAGGCCCGGGCCGCCCTCAACCTGGCCCGCCACGCCCTGGACGTCTCGCTCATGACGGCCCCCTTCGCCGGCGTCATCGCCTCCAAGAACGCCGAGGTCGGCGACGTCATCAACCCGATGATGGGCGGCGCCTACGGCGGCGGGGCCGGCGGCGTCCTGACCCTCATGGATTACTCGACGATCAAGCTGGCCGTGGCCGTCTCGCCCGAGAACATCGGCCGCATCCGCAAGGGCCAGGATGCCGTCCTCAAGGTCGGGGCCCTGCCCGGACGCGAGTTCCGCGGCGTCGTCCGCGTCGTCAACCTGACCGCCGACCCGCAGACCAAGAAGTTCGAGGTCGAGGTCCACGTCCCCAACCCCGAAGCGGCGCTCCGGCCCGGCACGTTCGGCGACCTCGTCTTCGAGGTCCAGTCGCACGATAACGCCCTGGTCGTGCCCCAGACGGCCGTGCTCGAGAACACGTACGTCTATGTCGTCGAGGGCGGCAAGGCCGTTCGCAAGAACGTCACGCTCGGCATCCAGAACACGACCATGATCGAGATCCTGGGCGGGCTGGCCGACCAGGAGGCCGTCGTCGTCGAGGGCAACTACGGGCTCGAGGCCGGCGCCGCGGTCCAGGTCCTCGAGGAGGTCAAGAAATGAAACTCCCGGAATTCTCGGTCAAGAAAAAAGTCACGACGTCCATGATGGCGATGATCCTCGTCGTCCTGGGCGTCATCTCCTTCACCCGGCTGGGGCTCGATTTCTTCCCCGACCTCGAGTTTCCGACCGTCTCGGTCATCACGAGCTACGCGGGGGCTTCGTCCGAGGATATCGAGAACGTCCTGACCCGGCCCCTGGAGCAGCTCGTCAGCTCGGTCAACCGGGTCAAGAAGGTCACCTCCCAGACCTCCGAGGGCGTCTCGGTCATCAGCGTCGAGTTCGAGTGGGGCACCAACCTCGATTTCGCCGCCCAGGACATCCGCGACCAGATTGGGCTCTACAAGCAGTACCTGCCCGAGGAGGCCGACGAGCCGCTGGTCATGAAGTTCAGCTTCAGCCAGTTCCCGGTCATCTTCTACGGCATCACCAGCGACCTGCCGCCCATGAAGCTCAAGACCATCATGGAGGACGAGATCGCGCCGCGCCTGGAGCGGATCGACGGCGTCGCCTCGGCCCGCGTCTTCTCCATGGACGAGCGCGAGATCCTGGTCAACATCGACCGGGCCGCCCTGGAGAGCCGCAACCTGACCCTCGACCAGGTTCGGCTGGCCCTGGGGGCCGAGAACCTAAACCTGCCGGCCGGCAACCTGGTCGAGCGCTATACCGAGGTCCTCGTCCGGAGCATGGGCGAGTTCAAGGACCTCGACGACATCCGGCGGACGGTCATCGGCATGACCGCGGCCGGCGAGCCCGTTTACATCTCCGACGTGGCCGACGTCAAAGACACGCTCCGGGATGTCCGCTACACGGCGCGGATCCAGGGCCAGAACGGCGTCTACCTCATCGTCAGCAAGCGCTCCGGCGCCAACACCCAGATCGCCAGCAAGAAAGTCAAGGCCGAGGTCAAGAAGCTCGTCAAGACCGTTCCCGGGAACCCGGCCTTTCACGTGGCCATGGATCAGGGCGACATGATCGAGCAGGTGACCTCGAACACCGTTTCCAACGCCTGGCAGGGCGGCCTGCTGGCCATCCTGCTCATCTTCCTCTTCCTCCGCAACTGGCGGCCGACCTTCGTCATCGGCTTGGCCATCCCCCTGTCCATCATCACCACGTTCATCGCCCTCTACGCCGCCGGCTACACCCTCAACCTGCTGACGCTCGGCGGTCTGGCCCTGGGCATCGGCATGCTGGTCGATAACGCCATCGTCGTCATCGAGAACGTCTACCGGCACCTGGAGGAGGGCCAGTCGGCCGACCAGGCCTCCATCTCGGGGGCGGCCGAAGTCGGCATGGCCATCACCGCTTCGACCCTGACGACGATCGCCGTCTTCTTTCCCATGATCTTCGCCTCGGGCATAACCGGCAAGCTGACCCAAGCCCTGGGCCTGTCCATCGCCTTCTCCCTCCTGGCCTCCCTTTTCGTCGCCCTGACCGTCGTGCCCCTGTCCACGTCCCTGCTCTTCCGGTCGGAAAAGAGCCTCAAGGCCATCGTCAAGGCCCCCGAGGAGCGGCAGTTCGCCAAGGCCAAGGCCTGGTACCGGAAGCGGCTCGATTGGGCCCTCCACCACCGGCGCTGGGTCCTCGGCGGGGCCCTCCTGGCCTTCGCCCTGTCGATGGCCATCGTGCCGTTCCTGCCGACGGAGTTCATCCCGGCCCAGGACCGCGACATGATCCTGCTCAAGGTCCGCATGCCGGTCGGTACGGCCCTCGAGGAAACGGACCGCGTCGTCGGGCTGGTCGAGAACATCATGGCCAAGATGCCCGAGATCACGATGATCTCGGCCCAGACCGGCTCCCAGGCCGAGCAGGACGCCAGCGACGCCGCCTCGAGCTTCTCCAATTCGGGAACGCACGAGGGCATCCTCTGGGTCGGGCTGGTCAAGCGAGACCAGCGCAAGGAATCCGACCAGCAGCTCCTGGAGAGGATCCGGAAGCAGCTGCCCAACCTCCGCGGCGTCAAGTTCGAGGCCATCGACATGAGCCAGCAGCTGATGGGCGGTTCGGCGGCGCCGGTCGAGATCAAGCTCTTCGGCCAGGACCTGCCGGCCCTCAAGGGCCAAGCCGACCAGATCGTCCAGCTCATATCGGGCATCGAGGGCATCCGCGACCTCACCCACACGCTGGTCGCGGGCAAGCCGGAGGTCCAGATCAAGATCGACCGCGAGCGCACCTACAGGCTGGGCCTGTCGGTCTACCAGGTCGCCAACACCGTCCAGACCGCCACCCTCGGCAAGGTGGCCACGCGCTATCGCGAAGGGACGGACGAGATCGACGTCCGGCTCCGCTTCAAGGAGCAGTACCGCGACAGCCTGGACGAGGTCCGCAGCATCCCGCTTCGGACCGCCTCAGGCCGGACCGTCTACCTCGAACAGCTGGCCGACATCTCGGACGGCACGGGCCCCCTGAAGATCGACCGCGAGAACCAGGCCCGGCGCGTCTCGATCACGGCCAACATCGCCGGCCGCGACCTCGGCAGCGTGGTCAAGGACATCAAGGCCCGGCTGGCCGGCTTCGAAAGGACCCTGCCGCCGGGCTACTTCATCGAGTACGGCGGCTCCTACGAGGACATGCAGGACGCCTTCGTCATCCTGGCCGCCGCCTTCGCCCTGGCCGCCCTGCTCGTCTACATGGTCATGGCCTCCCAGTTCGAGCATTTCGTCCACCCGTTCATCATCATGTTCACCGTGCCTCTCGGCGTCATCGGCGTCATCGTCGGCCTGCTCGTCACCGGCAAGACCCTGAACATGGCCGTCCTGGTCGGCGTCATCCTGCTCATGGGCATCGCCGTCAACAACGGCATCGTCATGATCGACTACATCAACCAGCTCATCAACCGGGGCGTCGACAAGCGCGAGGCCATCCTCCAGGGTTCGACGACGCGGCTGCGGGCCGTTCTGCTGACGGCCCTGACGACGGTCCTCGGCGCCCTGCCCATGGCCTTCTCCACGTCCTCGGGCTCGGAGTTCCGGGCGCCGCTGGGCATCGCCATCGCCTTCGGCCTGACCGCGACGACCGTCCTGACGCTCTTCGTCATTCCGGTCATCTACAGTGTAGTCAACAAGATACACTTCAAGGAGCGAAAGCCGGCCGGGGTCTGACCGGCTTAGGCCGGCGGCCGGGGCCGATCAGGCGCCGGCCTTGTACTTGAGGAAGGCGCCGATGCCGCCGTAACGGTCGAGCCTGGACGGCGGGTCGATCTGCTTGACCGCGCCGCCTCGCTTGAGCACGGTCTCGATGGCCTCGTCGATGACGTCCGGAACCGGGGAGGTCTTCTTGTCATCGACCGGGCATCGGGGCTCGTCGATGTAGAGGAACTGGTGGACCGGGCAGACCCGTCCCGGCTGGACGAGATTGTGGGTGACGAGGAGCGTCTGGACCTCGAACTGGTTGAGATGGCGCAGCGTATCGCGCAGGCCCGAAGCGGCCAGGCCGCCGCGCTCGAGCTCGGCGACGAGCTTCTGAACGGCCTCCTCCTCCTCGGCCTTCTTCAACCCGGCTTCGACCTCGAGGACCTCGGCCAGGACCTTGGCCGGCGTGTCGGCCACGCGGCAGCGGAGATGGCCCTTGACCTTGTCGCGAAGGTAGCTGTGGAGGTGGGCCTCGAATTCCGCGCTGGGGACCTCCTCGGTGCCGATGAGGAGCCAGTCGAAGGGGGTTTTCCGGCTGATCTCGAACGTTCTCTGGGCCACCTTCTTATGATGCTCCTGGAGGCGGGCGTCGATGCGGCGCTCGATCCGCTTGGCCGACGTCCCCTCGAAACCGCCGTCGCGGACCTTGCCCGGGACATCGCTCCGGAGGCGGTCGAGCGGCTTGATCTCGCCCATGTTCACGTCGTACCAGACGGCTTCGCGGTGGTCGACGAGCAGGGCGCAGATGTGGCTGTACTTGTCCAGGATGGAAACCAGGGGCCGGACGTAAAAATTGGCGTCGAACAGGACCCGGTTGCGGGGGCCGTGCGGCAGCTCCAGGGCCTGCCAGAAACCCCGACGGCTGGCCGAGAAGGCCGCGAGGCCGGCGGCGCCGGAGGCGGTCAAGGCTTGGCCGCCGCGCGCGGCGATGAGGTCCAGGTCCTCTAGCAGCGCGGCCTCCTTTTCCTTGCCCGCGGCCAGGCCGCAGGCCCGCTCCCTGGCCTCGTTGATCAGGTTCTTGAGGGCCAGCTGGATCTCCTTGCGGCTCTTCCGCCCCTTGTCCGTATCGAGGTAGAAGGATGTCACGAGGTCGCCCTGCCCCTTGAACCTGGTCAACGCTTCGATCTGGGAACGGCCGATGAATTTCATAGACCCTCCTTGGGAACGAATGCGGGGGGACACTTCCGACGCGGACGCCGATCAGGGTGGGGGATCATCAACAGTTCAACAATAGGCGGCCACTCCCGGTTTGTCAAGTTGGCCCCGGGCCATCCGCCCCCGGGACCGGCAGCCCGCGTCCCGGGCCGGCCGGCCTCCTTGGACGAAATCGGGCCGGCCCCTTTTCTCCTATTTGCGCGGCCGGAGAAATTCGCTATAATAGGGGCTCCCTGAGTGCGGAAGTGGCGGAATTGGCAGACGCGTAAGCCTCAGGAGTTTATGGCCGTAAGGCTGTGAGGGTTCGAGTCCCTCCTTCCGCACCATCCCTTTTCTCCTCTTTTCCCCGCCGCCCTTTTCCCGCGCGCCGTCCCCCGGCTTGATTAAACGGCGGCGAGGGACTACGCTAGACCCGGAAAGGAAGGAACATCCATGAGAGCTTCCTGCCGCAGAAAAGGGACGGCCGCGGCGCGGACCGCGGTTTTGGGACTGGCCGGGCTCATCCTGGCCGCCGGGCTGGCCGCCGGCGCCCCCGCGACCGGGGCCGCGGCGCGCCCCAAACTCAGCAAGGCCCACGCCGATTTCCTGGACAAGGTCAGCTACATCATCACCAAGGAAGAGCGGAAGATCTTCCGCGAGATGCCGGAGAGCGGCCGGGACGATTTTATCGCCGAGTTCTGGAAGCGGCGCGATCCCACCCCCGACTCGGAGCGCAACGAGTTCAAGATCGAGTACGAGAACCGGACGGCCAAGGCCGGCATGATGTTCATCGGCGAGGGGCGGCCCGGCTGGCGGACCGATCGCGGCCGCATCTTCATCCTCTTCGGGCCGCCGACGGAGCGCCTGACCTATCCCATGGACGCCTCCGGCTACTGCCGGGAGATCTGGTACTACGGCGCCTTCCCGGTCGTCTTCATCGACGAGCACTGCTCCGGCTATTTCGTCATGCGGGCCATCAACCTGGAGCACCTCCAGGAGCTCAACATCGCCCAGGGCTACTTCCAGAAGACCTTCTCGCAGGAGAAGAAGTTCTTCGACTACGAGGTCTCGATGCGGACCCGGGCCGAGGCCGGGGTCTACCAGGGGCAGGTGTTCGTCGACGTTCCCTACGACACGATCTGGTTCAACTTCAAGGGCGGCCGCCTGGAGACGGCCTTCGAGGCCCGTCTCGAGATCTCCGACAGTTCCGGGACGATCATCTGGCAGGCCGCGGAGACATTCCCGCTGACGCTCGAGGAGAAGGAGCTGACCGAGAACCGCAAGGGCCGCTTCCGCATGGAATTCCCCCTGCTCCTCGACAAGGACCTGGACCGGCTGAAGGGCCAGAAGCTGCGCCTGGACGTCTCGGTCCGCAGCACGACCGAGGGCCAGGAGCTGAAGAAAGTGATCGGCTTCCAGCTAAAACTTTAAGCTGAGGTTCAGCCGGATCGTCCGCGTGCCCAGGTAGGGCGTCAGCGTGCCGTAGGTGCCGCTGACGAGGCGCGTTCCCGTGCTGGCGCCGGCGTCGTCGGGTGCCCAGGTCCCGCCGTCGTTGAGGTCCAGGGTCGTGTACTTCTCTCCCAGAAGGTTGAAGACGTCGACGGAGAGGGAGAAGCGGCTCCGGCCGGCCCGTAGGAAGTCCTTCTCCAGCCTCACGTCCAGCGTCTTCCAGGGATCGTAGCGCCGCGAGCCCGGGCTCTCCAGGTAGACCGTGACGGGAGTGACCTTGGCGCCGTTGGCGGCCGCCCAGGCGGCCGGCGGGATGACGGTCACCGTGCGGGCCCAGACGCCGCCGCTCTGCATCTTGAACAGAAAGCTGGCGTAAATGTCCCAGGGGAAGCGGTAGGTTCCGGCCGCCTTCAGGACGAGCGGCCGGTCCTGCATGAGCCGGTCGGTCTCGGCTATGTTGGTGAACGAGTTCGGGGTCAGCAGGACGGGGGAATTGCCGGCGCCCCAGCGGGAGGCCAGGCTGGTCGTGCCCGTGGCCCGGTTCCAGGTGAAGGAGGCGAAAGCCTGCCAATTGCGGGACATCCTCTTCCGGAGCGAGAACTCAACGCTCCGGTAGTGAGCCTTGAGGCCGGAAACGTTCTCGATCCGCTCGAAATAGTCCGGGGCCTCGAGCGCCGGAAGGTAGAGGTCCAGGGCCACGTCGGGATAGCCGTCCCTCCCCGGCACGACGGTCGAGAACGGCACCCACCAGCCCTCGGGCGCGTCCTCGGTCCGCCACCATTCGGCGCCGGTCGAAGGATCGTAAACGACATGGCCGATGAGATTGGTCCGGCGGCGGTCGATGTAGCGGGCGGCCAGGACGAGATCGCGGCCGACCTCCTGCTCCAGGCCGGCCGTCCATTCCTCGGTCACGGGCGCCTTCAGGTCGGGATCGACGGCCTGGCGGAAATAGATGCTGCTGTAAACGCGGTAATCATAGGGGACGAGGGAGAAGGAGTCGTCATCGCCGACGACGCCGTCGCCGTCCTCGTCGTACCAGAGGAAGTCGTGGGAGGCGGTCGGGTCGGCCTGGGCCAGGTCCTGGGAATAGCCCAGGCCGAGGTATTCCGGCAGGCGGGCCCAGGCGCCCTTGAGGACGGTCCGGCCGTTGCCCAGGAGGTCGACGCTCAAGCCGAAGCGGGGCGAGAGGCTGTTCCAGACGATGGCCTTGTCCCAACTGGTGAGGTTGAGCGAGCCGTAGATGCCGTAGCCGAGGAGCGGCTTGATGAGTTCGGTGCCGAGCGTGACGCTGACGTCGTTGCCGCTCGATGTCTTGGAGAAGGTCCCGAAGCGGACCTCGGAGCGGTCGAAGCGCAGCCCGGCCGACAGGGACAGGCGGCCGGCGATCTTGATGGTGTCCTGGACGAAGGCGCCGAGCCGCTTGAGCTCGCGCTTGAGGGACATGCCGCCCTCGCTCGCCGGGGCGATGTAGAAGCCGATGAGGCCGTAGCCGACCTCGTCCCCCGAGGTCGGCGAGACGGCCGTGCCGTAGGTGTAAGGGCTGCCGGCGGCGTAATTGTAGATGAGGTTGTCGGATTTCCACGTCGACGAGGCGGCGCTGGTCGTCTCGTACTCCAGGCCGGCGGTGAGCTGATGGAAGCCCCCGAGGAAGTTGTCCATGAGGCGGGTCAGGGCCGCGGCGCCCCGCATCCGGCTGGCCTTCTCGCGGTCGTTGAGAGAGCCGCTGCCCCACAGGCGGCCGGAAACGAGGTCGGCGTATTCGGGCTTCTCGCTGCCCGAAACGTTGAGGAGGAGCGGCTGCTTGTAGCCGACGTAGCCGATGTTGAAGTCCAGGCGCGTGTTCTGGCCGGAAACGTAGCTGCCGCCGATCCGGGCCAGGAAGGTTTTCTCGCCGTCGAGGTTGCGGGTGGAGGATTCCGGCGTCAGGGCGTCGATGTCGGCGCCGTAGACCGGCTCGTAATGGCGGGTGTAGCCGAACTCGATGACGCCCTTGAACTTGTCCAGGACGTCCATCGAGAGCTTGAACGTTCCCGAGAGGTCCCGCTGCTTGTAGTCGTAGACGAAATGGCGCAGGCCGAGCGGATCGGTCCAGTAGGTGAAGGGGGCCCGCCGGCCGAGGCTGTCATAACGGAAATTGACGAACATCCAGGCCATGTCCTGGAGGACAGGGCCGCCCAGCGTGAACGAGAGGTCGTTCTCGCGCCTCAGGGCCGTCGGCGTCGCCTGGGGCATGTCGGCCAGCTCATCGGCGGTCCAGAGCGAATCGACCAGGCCCTTGCCGGAGGTGCTGTAGGAGACGGACCCTTCCGTCCTGGCCGCGCCGACCTTGTGAACGATGTTGATATAGGCTCCCTGGGCCGGCCCGGTCTCGGCCGAGTGGCCGGCGGATTCGATGACGACCTCGTCGATGAGGTCGGTGTTGATCCGGTCCATGATCCGTCCGTCGGTCGGATGGCTGACCAGAATGCCGTCCTGGACGACGATGGCGTCGGTCAGGGGGGTGCCGTCGAGCGACATCCGGCCCTGGTCCGGGACAGTCTCGAAGATGAGGCCGGGGACGATCCCCAGGAGATCGGTCAGGTCGCGGCGCAGCGGCAGGCGCTCGATGAGCGACCGGTCGATGAGGACCGCGGCCCGGGCCGAGTCCCGGTCCAGCGTCGGGCCGGGCCGGGCGGTCGCCGCCTCCTCCTCGATCGCGGCGGCGGGCAGGCGGAAATCCACGGTCGTGGTGGCCCCGGAGGTCACGCCGATATCATCGATGGTGACCGTCTTGTAGCCGGGCATCTCGGCGACGATCTTGTATTTGCCGGGCGTCAGGCCGACGACGGCGAAGCGCCCCGATTTGCCGGTCATGTAGTTGGCCATCCCCAGGGCGGTGGGGGAGGTCACGTAGAGGTAGGCCCCGGAGAGGGGCGCGCCCTTTTCATCCATGACCCGGCCCTTGAGGGCGCCGGCCGGACCGGCCGCCGGGGCCGGCGGAACGAGGCTCAGCAGGAGCGCCGAAAAGGCCAGGCAAACGAGTGATCTTCTGGTCAAAACGGCCTCCTTGGTCCTGGTCTGTACCGTATTTTTATATTTTTTTCCGTCCGGGTTGTCAAAACAAATAACTCCCCGCGGGGCGGGATAGTTTCGGCCTGAGGAACGGGATCCGGGACCGCTCATCCCCGCCGTCCCGCCCTGAGTCCGGCCCAGGCGGCCGCGCCGACGAGGCCGGCGTCGTTGCCCAGGGCGGCCTTCTCGACGCGGCAGCCGGCAAACGGGATGGGATGCGACCAGCGGCGGGCCTCTTCGACCACGGGGTCGAGGAGGAGCCGGCCGGCCGAGACGACCCCGCCGCCGATCAGGATCTTCTCGGGGTCAAGGGCGGTGACAATGATGCCGATCCCGATGCCCAGCCAGCGGGCCAGCTCGCGGAAGCTGGCCAGGGCGTCCGGGTCGCCGGCTTTGGCCCGAAGATAGACCTCTCTGGAATCCGTGACCTCGGTCCGCCCCGAGAGGGCGCGATACCTGCGGACCAGGCGGGGCGCCGAGGCCTCGGTCTCGAGGCAGCCGCGGCGGCCGCAGCCGCAGGGCTCGCCGTCAGGGTTGACCGTGATGTGGCCCAGCTCGCCGGCGAAGCCGCCTTCGCCCTGCCAGAGCTTGCCGTTCAGGATGAGGCCGCCGCCGATGCCGGTGCCGACCGTCAGGAGGACCAGGCTGCGGACCCCCCGGCCGGCGCCGTGGCGGAATTCGCCGTAGGCGGCCATGTTGGCGTCGTTGCCGATCCTGACCGGGACGTCGATCGTCCGGCGCAGGGCCGGCAGGATGGGGTAGCCGTTCAAGCTCGGGAAGTTCGGGGACTGGAGGATCTTCCGCTCCCGTGTGCCGTAAAAGCCGGCGATGCCGAAGCCGCAGGCCCGGATTGGTCCCGGGGCCTTCTTTTTGAGGCTGGCCCAGGTCTCCCCGATGACGGCCAGCATCCCGGCCATGGTCTCGGGGCTGCGGACCTTGCCCTTGACGGCCAGGCGGCCCTCGGGGTCGACCAAGCCGTATTTGATCTGGGTGCCGCCGATGTCGAATCCGGCGTTATAGGAAGATGTCATGGGGAAGGTCTCAGGGGGGCGGCCGCCCGCGAGGTCAGGCGGGCGCCGGGACGAGACGTCAACTCTTGGGGGGCTCGGGGTTCTTGGGGGTGTCGTCGTCCTTGGTGTTCATCGACTTCTTGAAGTTCTTGATGCCTTCTCCGATGGACTTGCCAAGATCCGGCAGCTTCCGGGCGCCGAAGATAATGATGACGATGAGAAGGATCAGGATCAGTTCGGTCGGTCCGATGGATCCGAGCATGCCAGTCTCCTTGATGTCCGCCTAGCTCTATCCCCTAGAAGATACGCTCCCCCCCCCTAAATGTCAATTTCGGGCCGGCCGCCCCCCGCCGGGGGACTTTTTCCCTGGAATCTGCGATAATAGACAATTCCATGAAGAACATCCGGAACTTCTCCATCATCGCCCATGTCGACCACGGCAAGTCCACCCTGGCCGACAGGTTCATCGAGCTGACCGGGGCCCTGTCCGCCCGGGAGCTCAAGGAGCAGGTCCTGGATACCATGGACTTGGAGCGCGAGCGCGGCATCACCATCAAGGCCCAGACCGTCCGCCTGAACTACAAGAGCCGCTCCGGCGAGGACTACGTTTTCGACCTCATCGACACGCCCGGCCACGTCGATTTCTCCTACGAGGTGTCGCGCAGCCTGGCCGCCTGCGACGGCGCCCTCCTGGTCATCGACGCCTCCCAGGGGGTCGAGGCCCAGACCCTGGCCAACACCTACCTGGCCGTCCACAACGACCTCGTCCTCGTCCCGGTCATCAACAAGATCGATCTGCCCCAGATCCAGATCGAGGATTCCCTGGAGCAGATGGAGCACCTCCTCGGCCTGCCGCGGTCCGAGGCCCTGCTCGTCAGCGCCAAGACGGGCCAGGGGCTGGCCGAGCTCTTCGAGGCCGTGGTCGAGCGCATCCCGCCGCCGCAGGGCGATCCGGAAGCTCCCCTCAAGGCCCTGCTCTTCGATTCCTGGTTCGACGTCTACCGCGGCGCCGTCGTCCTGGTCCGCGTCATCGACGGCCAGCTCCGGACCGGCGACCGCATCGTGCTCATGGCCTCGGGCGCCGAGTACGAAGCCGAGGAGATCGGCACGCTGACGCCCAAACCGGTCAAGGCGGACGTCCTGAAGACCGGCGAGGTCGGCTACCTCGTGGCCGGCATCAAAAAGCTCAGCGACGCCCGGGTCGGCGACACGATCACCCACCGGGACCGCCGGACCGCCAAGGCGCTGCCCGGCTTCAAAGAAGCCAAGCCCATGGTCTTCTGCGGCATCTTCCCGGCCGGCGAAAGCAATATCGAGGAGCTCCGCGACGCCATGGAGAAGCTCCGCCTCAACGACGCGTCCTTCCAGTTCGTGCCGGAGAACTCGCCGGCGCTGGGACTGGGCTTCCGGGCCGGGTTCCTGGGCCTGCTCCACCGGGAGATCGTCCAGGAGCGCCTGGAGCGGGACTACGGCCTGACCCTGATCACGACCGCCCCGAGCGTCGGCTACCGGGTGACGGACCGGAGGGGGGAGACGGTCGAGATCCACAATCCCTCGGAGATGCCCGAGCCGACCGAGGTCGCCGCGATCGAGGAGCCGATCATCGAGGCCGTCATCCTGACGCCCGATCGCTATCTGGGCAACCTGTTCAAGCTGCTGGAGGAGCGCCGGGGCGTCCAGAAAAAGATGGAATACATCGGGCCGGGGCGAGTGCTGCTGACCTATCTCCTGCCGCTCAACGAGGTCGTCTTCGATTTCTACAACCAGATCAAGCAGCTGTCGCAGGGCTACGCCTCGCTCGACTACGAGTTCGCCGGCTACCGCGAGGGGCCGCTGGTCAAGCTCGACATCCTCATCAACGGCGACCCCGTCGACGCCCTGTCGCTCATCGTCCACGAGGACAAGGCCGTGACCATCGGCCGGGGCCTCGTCGAGCGCATGCGCAAGGTCATCCCGCGGCAGCAGTACGAGGTCGCTCTCCAGGCGGCCATCGGCAAGCGCATCATCGCCCGGGAAACGGTCAAGCCCTTCCGCAAGGACGTCCTGGCCAAGCTCTACGGCGGCGACTACACCCGCAAGATGAAGGTGCTGGAAAAGCAGAAGACCGGCAAGAAGCGGATGCGGCGCGTCGGCAAGGTGGACATCCCCCAGGAGGCCTTCCTGGCCATCCTGGAGGTCAAATAGGCCTCGAAGACCGCCGCGGCCGGCCGCGGGACGATCCGCGCGAGCGCCCCCTTTCCTGCCGGGCCATTGAACTCAGCCGGGACGAACGTCGTATATAACAAAGCGCCGAATCCCATAAGGAGTTGTTCATGACCAAGAGAAACCTGTTGACGATCGCGGCCGGGATCCTCATTCTCGCCGCCGCTGCCGCTGCCGCCGCGCCGGCCGACCCGACGCCGTTCCTTGGCGCCTGGAAGGGCACGCTGAGGATCGCCGGAGCCGAGCTCGAGATCGGCCTCGCCTTCAAGCTCGACGAAGCCAAGGCCATCTGTGGAACTTGCGATTCCATCTCCCAGGGCGCTTTCGGCCTGGCCCTGGCCGGGATCGATATCAAGGACAAGACCATCACCTTCCTGATCGACGGCGTCCCCGGCGATCCGACCTTCAAGGGGACGATCGACGAGACGGGCAAGAAGATCGCCGGCGAGTTCACCCAGGGCGGGTCTGTCGGCACCTTCGCCGTCGAGAAGCAGTAAGGATCCCGGGGGGCCGCCCCACGCCGGGACGGCCCTCCGGATTCAGGCTGGCTGACGGGGGGAAGCCATGAGCCGGAAAGGCGTCGAAGCGGCCCTGGCCAGGGGCGTCGAGCTCCTCGGCCGGCTGCTGCCGCTCGAGACCTGGCTCTACTTTCCCCTCCTCTACGCGGCCTGCGTCTGGGCCGTCCGGCGCGTCTTCGATTACCGCGAGCGGATACTGGCCTGGCAGGTCTGGCTCGACCCCGATTTCGTCCGGACCAAGCCCGACGGCTTCGTCCTCGAATTCTTCCGCGGGCACGCCGCGATGGCCCGCGAGTACGCCGACGAGATCGGCCGCGGCGACATGCGCGTCCTGCGGACGGCTTTCGCGGCCCTCTATCCCGTCATCGGGCTCGAGGACGCGTTCCTCCAGGCCCTCTTCAAGCCCGAGCTGGACGCGTCCGACTACCGGGCCGTCGTCGTCGAGTTCGCCGCCCGGACGGCCAGGGCCCGCGAGGCCATCCGGCCGGCCGCGGCGGACCCGTCCTTCTGGGCCGCCCTGGAGAGCGTCGGCCGCGCCGCGGCATCGCTCGGCCTGCACCTCCTCGGGGACGAAGCCGTCCAGGACCTCATCATCGGCCTGATCAAGGGTCCCGTTTCGTTGGGGCCCTCCGTCCCGCCCGAAGCATGAAGAGCCGGCTCCTCCGCGTTTTCTGTCTGGCCCTGGCCGTCCTCCTCTCGGTCTCCTGCCTGACCTCCCTCCGGCGGGCCAAGTCCTACTACGCCGCCGGCCAGGCGCGGGCCCGCTCCGCCCGGACGGAAGAGGCCGTGGCCTGCTGGAAGAAGGCCCTGGACGAATCTGTCCGGGCCTGCCGCCGGAACCCGTCGGCCCAGTCCTTCACCGTTCAGGGGCTGGCCCTGGCCAGCCTGGGCCGCTGGCGCGAGGCCGAGGGGGCCTTCCTCCAGGCCTTCGCCCTCGGCTTCGGCGAAGGCGAGGCCTGGGCCTCGGACTCGGCCCTGACCGGCCTGGCGGCTTCCTTCGAGGATCTCGGTCTCGAAGCGCCGGCCCTGCGCGTCTACGGCCAGATCGTCGACCGCTCCGATTTCGAGCCGGCGCTCATGCTGGCCGCCGAGCGGCGGACGAACCTCGTCCTGGCCCGGGCCGCGGAGCTCGAACCCGGCGAAAGGGACCGGACCCTGGCCGCCCTCCTCAAAACCCTCGACCGGCTTATCGACCGGCACTTCGCCTGCGGTCTCTTCCATTACCTCCATGCCCAGGTCGACGGCCACCTCGGTGACGACCGCCGGGCCTACGAGGAGGCGGTCATGGCCCGCGAGCTTGGCCTGCCCGCGGAAAAGATCGGGCGAGACAACGACAACCAGCTCGTGTATTGTTATGGGCGGCTGTTGGCTGCCCTCGCCCCGGCTGAGCGGGCCGCCCTGGCGGCGGTCCAGGCGCGCTGGGCGGCGAAGTGGGGCTGGCGCGACGACCGCACGCCGGCCTGGAAGAAGGAGTGACCGATGTTGCCGACGATCGCCTGGCGGGGACGCTCCCTCGTCATGATCGACCAGCGCAAGCTGCCCGGCCAGGAAACCTACGTCCGCTGCCGGACCTATATCCAGGTGGCCCAGGCCATCGAGAAGATGGTCGTCCGCGGGGCGCCGGCTATCGGCATCGCGGCCGCCTACGGGCTGGTCCTGGGGATGATGGCCGCCCGCGCCGAAACGGGCCGGTCGCTCGAGCACGATTTCGAGAAGGTCTACCGGCGCCTGGAACGCACCCGGCCGACGGCCCGGAACCTGTTCTGGGCCCTGGAGCGGATGAAGGCCGTCTATGAACGGACGCGGGGCGACGGGCTGCGGGCCATCCGGGCCGCCCTCCTCGAGGAAGCCAAGGCCATCGAAAACGAGGACGCCGAGACGAACCGGGACATCGGCCGCCACGGCCAGGCCCTCCTTCGCGACGGCATGACCGTGCTGACCCACTGCAATGCCGGCGCCCTGGCCACGGCCGCCTACGGCACCGCCCTGGGCATCATCCGGGCGGCCGCGGCCGAGGGCAAGCGCATCCGGGTCTTCGCCGACGAGACGCGGCCCTTCCTGCAGGGCGCCCGGCTGACCGTCTGGGAGCTCGACCGGGACGGCATCCAGGTCGTGCTCATCACCGACGGCATGGCCGGCTGGTTCATGCGCCGGGGCGAGATCCAGGCCGTCGTCGTCGGGGCCGACCGCATCGCCCGCAACGGCGACACGGCCAACAAGATCGGCACCTATTCCGTGGCCGTGCTGGCCAGGGAGAACGGCATCCCGTTCTACGTCGCGGCGCCCGAGAGCACCATCGACCGGACCCTGCCGGACGGCGGCGGCATCCCCATCGAGGAGCGCAACCCTGACGAGGTCCGCCAGGTCGGCGGCCGCCTGCTGACCTTGCCCTGCGCCGAGGTCCGCAACCCCGCCTTCGACGTCACGCCGGCCAGGTACATCACGGCCATCGTCACCGAGCGCGGCGTTCGCCGCCCGCCCTACGAAAAGAGTCTGAAGGACCCCGGCGTCTAGGCCGTCCCGGTTGACGAGGCCCGGGGCCGGACCTATTATGAATCCAAAGGGCGGTATCGGCGGCTCATCCGTGTAACAGGGGGGGCCTCCCGCCCGGCCGGCCCTCGCGGCCGGCGCAATTCCTTCCAGGGAGGTCGTCATGAAAAAGGTCCCGATTTCGGCGGTCGTCCTGGCGTTCCTGGCGGCCCTCTTTTTCGGCCGGGCCTATGCCCAGCAGCCGGCGGGGGCCGGGACGGGGGACAAGAAGTTCGACGCCCAGCTCAAGGCGCTCAACGAGGAGGCCAGGTCCGATCCGGAGGGCTTTATCCGCCGCCTGAGTCAAAGGCACAACATTCCCGAGGAGGAGATCCGCCAGGCCAAGGAGAAGAACGGGCTTGATGAAGCGGATGCCTACATGGCCACGGCCCTGGCCCGCCGGGCCAAGCGCCCCGTGAGCGATGTCGCCGCCGAATACCGGCGGAACAGGGATCAGGGCTGGGGGGCCATGGCCCGGAACATGGGCATCAAGCCCGGGTCGCCGGAGTTCAAGCAGCTCAAGGCCGACGCCAAGATCCACACCAGCTACATGAAGGGCCAAGCCAAGGCCCGGCAGAAGCGCGAGAAGGAGATGGAGAAGCACAAGGGCAAGGGCCCGGACAAGGGCCGGAACAAATAGCCGCCGCTAGACGGGCTTCTTCCCGAACAGGTCCCGGGCTTCCCGGGCCTTCTCCGCGCCCCAGGCCCGCAGGCCGTCCCCGTGATAGTAGAGGACGGGGATGACGACCAGGATGAAGAGCGTCGAGGTCGTCAGGCCGCCGACCGTGCACAGGGCCAGCGACGACCAGATCTGCCGCTGGTTGGCCTTCGCTCCGATAAGCAGCATCGGCAGCATGCCGAAGACCGTTGTCGCCGTGGTCATGAGGATGGGCCGGACGCGGTCCCTTGTGCCGCGGAGAACGGCCTCCCGAAGCCCCATCCCCTCCCTCCGCCGCAGCCCGATGTGGTCGACGAGCAGGATGGCGTTGTTGACGACGATGCCCGAGAGCAGGATGACCCCGATGTAAGCCGTCGGGTCGAAAGGCTCCTTGGCCGCGATGAAGGCGACGAAGACGCCGATGAGCGAGAGAGGCACGGCCAGGAGGATGAAGAACGGCAGGACGAACGACTCGTAGAGCGCCGCCAGGATCATGAAGATGATGACCAGGGCGGCGGCGATGGCGAAGTTGATCTGCTTCTGCTCCTCCTCGGTCACGTACCACTGCTCGTCGAGGCTGGCCGCGAATCCGGGCGGCAGGTGGAGCGAGTCGAAGACGGCCTTGCGGTAGCGCTCCTCGGCCTTGGACGGCCCCCGGAACTCCCACATGATCGTCTGCATGAACTGCTGGTTCTCGCGGTCGATCGAGCCGGGGATGGGGGTTTCGGCGAAGGCGGCGATCTCGCCGAGCCGGAGATATTCCCCGCCGCGCGTCCGGATGAGGGATTCGGCGAGATCGCGCATGTCGAGCGTCGCCGCGTCGGGGTACTTGACCGAGACGGCGATGTCCTTGCCCTCCATCCGGATCCGGGCCTGCTGGCCGAACGTTCCCTGGATCATAGTCTGGAGAGCGAAGTAGAGGTAGGCCGGGTCGACGTCGTAGCGCCGGAGCGCGGCCTTGTCGATCTTGAGGATGTCCTCGACCGTGTCTCCCCGCCACCAGCCGTAGCGGCTGGAGACCGTCCGGACTTCCTTGATCCGCGGATTCCGGCGCAAGGTCCTTTCGAGGTCCGCCGTGATCTCCTTCAGCTTCTTCAGGTTGTAGCCGGTGAACTTGATGCGCGAGCTGTAATAGGTCCCCGCCCCCATGCTCGAGGCGTAGTACTGGGGATCGAAGCCCGAGACGCTGATGTCGATGCCGGCGAACTGGGTGGCCAGCTGGATGAGCTCCTCCTTCAGGGCGTAGGGCCTGTAGGACCTCTCGATCTCCGGCGGGAACTCGATGATGGCGTACGCGCTTTCCGGGGCGACGTAGACCTGCATCTCCTTCTCGTAGCCCTGGGCCAGGACCTTGTCCTCGAAGGGGCGGATCGTCTCGTCGGTCCGGGCGATGTCGGTCCCGGGCGGCATGCCGACCCGGACGTAGAGGCGTTCCTTCGAGTACCAGGAGTACCAGCGGCCGAGCGTCACCTCGGACCGGAACCACTTGTAGGACCCGAAGAGCAGGGCGGCGACGACGAGGAGGACCTCGACGGGATGGCGGATTAGCACGCCGAGCGCCTTCTCGAACCGGGATGGCTTCTTTTCCCGCGCCGGCCCCCCGGCCGGTCCTTTCCGGTCCTTGAGCAGCCGCGGGCTGAGGGCCGGGACGAGCGTGAAAGAGACGAGGAGCGAGGCGGCCATGGCCGACGCTATGACCAAGGCCAGGGGCAGGTAATAGATCTTGAGCTTGCCCTGGAAGAAGGGGAAGCTGAAAAAGACGGCCATGGTGGTCAGGGTCGAGGCCAGGACGGCTACGAAGACCTCCTTCGGGCCCTGGATGGACGCCTGGCGCGGTGCCATCCCCCCCTCCCGCAGCCGGAGGGTGTTCTCGAAGACGACGATGGAGTTGTCGACGAACATCCCGAAGCCGAGGGCCAGGGCCCCCAGGGTCAGCATGTTCAGGGAGATCTTGAAGGCGAAGATGAGGTTGAAGGTGATGACGATGGAGAAGGCGATCGAGGACAGGATGAGCAGCGACGGCTTGAACCGCCGGAGGACGACGAAGACCATGACGAAGACGATGGCCGTGATGATCCCGGCCAGGAGGTAGAGGTCGTTGAGGTTCTTGCGGATCTCGGCGCTCTCGTCGTCGACGCTCTTGAAGACGAGGTCGGGCGGCAGCTCCCGCCTGATCGCCTCGAGCCGGCGCTTGACGTCGCGGGCGACGCGCAGGGTGTTGGCGCCGCGCTCCTTGGACACGGCCAGGCTGACCGTGGGCTGGCCGTTGATGCGATTGATCGCCCGGATATCGGCGTAGGCGATCTCGACCTTGGCCACGTCCCTGACCAGGATGGGATTCTCGCCGGAGCTGGCGACGATCGTCCCGCCGAGCTCGGCCAGGCTGTCGATGCGGTCCTCGAACTTGAACAGGAACTCCCGGCTGCCGCGGCGGACCCGTCCGGTGGGATAGGCGCCGAGCCTGGCGCTGATGGCGGCGTTGACGGTGTAGGGGTGGAGCCCGAGGGCCTTGACCCTGTCCTCGTCCAGCGTCACCCGGACCTCGGGCTCCGAGCCGCCGCTGACCTCGACGTCCGAAACGCCGCGGACCGCCCCCAGGCCGATCTCGAGCTTCTCCTTGACCAGCTCCTGGAGCTCCTGGAGGCCGTAGCGGCCGGAGACCGTGTAGGAAAGGAACGGCCGGACCCGGAAGTCCTCGGGGACGTAGGGCTGGACATAGGGCCGGACCCGGGGCGGCAGGAGGGGCCGGGCCTTGGCCATCTCCTCGCGCAGGGCCAGGGTGGCGAACTCCATGTCCGTCCTGTCGTCGAACTCCAGGGTGATGCGGGACAAGCCGATCTCGGAGGTCGAGGTCGTCTTGGTGACGCCCTTGACCGCGGCGCAGGCTTCCTCGAGCGGCGCCGTCACCTGGGTCTGGACGACCTCCGGGGGCACGCCGTACCAGCTGGTGACGATGTCGAGCTTCGGGTAGCTTTCCTTCGGCGCCAGCTCGATGGGCGTGTTCAGGAACGAGTAGACGCCGGTCGCCAGGAGGGCCAGGAAGACCATGGCCGTGGCCACCGGGCGGTCGATGAAGAACCTCATCCCTTGCGCAGCTCCACCCATTCGTAGATGACGGGGATGAGGATGAGGGTCATGAAGGTCGAGAAGGTCAGGCCGCCGATGACGACGATGGCCAGCGGCTGCATGAGCTCGGACCCGCGCTCGAGGGCCAGGGCCATGGGGACGAGGCCGACGAGCGTGCTCCCCGTGGACATGAGGATGGGCCGCAGCCGGACGTGGCTGCCCTCCTCGACGGCCTCGCGCAGCGGCATGCCTCCGCGCCGGAGCTGGTTCGTGTAGTCGATCTTGACCGTGGCGTTGTCGACGACGATGCCGACCAGCACGACCAGGCCGATGATCGAGATGACGTTGAAGGTCTGGCCGGTCAGGAGCATAGCCACGATCGCCCCGGCCGCGCCCATGGGCAGGGTGAACATGACGATGAAAGGATGGACGAGGGACTCGAACTGGGCGGCCATGATCATGTAGGTCAGAAGGATCGCCAGGACCAGGGCCAGGGCCAGGGACTCGAACGAGCGGTTCATCTCCTCGCGCTCGCCGCTCCAGGCGACGCGGTAGTCGGTCGGCAGGCGCAGGCCGGAGATGGCCCGGTCGACGGCCGGCGTCACCTGGCTGAGCTTCCGGCCCCTGAGGTTGGCCGTGACCAAGACCTCGCGCTGCTGGTTCTCGCGCCGGATCTCGCGCGGGCCGCGGACGACCTCGTAGGAAACGAGATCGCGGAGCGGCACGGACCGGCCCTCGAAGGGGAGAGACTCGCTCAGCAGGCGCTCGATGTTCTCGCGCGAGGACTCTTCGAGGCGGACGAGGATGTCGTACTTCTTCTCCATCTCCCGGAATTGCGTGGCCACCTGCCCGCGCACGGCGCTGACGAGGAAGCTGCCGATCGTCGCCGGCGAGAGCCCCGGGTGCCTCCTGAGGGCCTCCTTGTTGATGGTGACCTTGAACTCGGGCTTGCCTTCGCCGATGTTCGTGGCCACGTCGGCGATGCCGGGGATGGCCGCCAGGCGGGTGGTGAGGTCGGCGGCGATCTCCTTGAGGCGCTCGAGGTCCTTGCCCTTGACCTGGAGACCGATCTCGGCGGCCGAGAGGGCCAGGAACTGATCGAAGGCCGTCTGCTCGCGGACGACGGTGTAGGCGATATCGGGGAACTCGGCCAGGCGCGAGCGGGCCGCGTCCAGGGCGGCCTCGACCTGCCTGGGCTTCCCGACCTCGACGAACAGGCGGGCCGAGTTGACGGAGATCGTCGGGTCGGCGCTCTCCATGCCGCTGACGATGCCGATCTGCGACAGGACGGTCTTGACCGGCGGCTGGCTGCGAAGGTGCGACTCGAGCATGACGGCCATCTCGGCCGTCTGTTCGAACGAGAAGTCGACCGGCATTTTCAGGTCGAGCTCGAAGGTCGTCGTTTCGAGCGGCGGCATGAGCTCCCGGCGGATGAGGCCGCCCAGGGCCAGGGTGACGGCGAAGAAGACGAGCGTCCCGGCCATGACCCGGCCCTTGTGATCGAGGCTCCAGTGAAGGAAGCGCTGGTAGCCGGCGATGAACCTGCCGTAGACCCGGTTGAAGCCGGCGTAGGCGGCTTTGAGCAGCGGCCGGAAGGGCAGGGCGGCGTAATGGGCGATGAAGGCGGCCAGCTGGACGAAGAAGCTGACCAGGACGTTGAGAACGAAGCCGACGCCCCGGAACAGGGCGTAGAGAGCGACGCGGACGGCCCGGACGGGCGCGGAGAGGGCGGCCGGAAGCCGTTTCCCCGGCCGGGGCGGATCGGCTTCGCCGGCCGGGGCCATGCCCGCCGTCCCGGCGTACGCGGCCCGGCCGGGCTTCCAGATCCGGCCGAGGTTCCAGCGCCAGCTCCAGCGGCCTTCCCGGCCGATGCCGAAGTCGAACTCCCGCGACTCGAGCGTGGCGATGAGGGTCAGCGAGACGAGGAGCGAGGCCATGAGGGCGCAGGTGACGGTCAGGGCCGTGTCCTTGAACAGCTGCCCGGCCACGCCGTGGACGTAGATGACGGGCAGGAAGACGACGATCGTGGTCAGGGCCGTGGAGACGACCGCCGGCCCGACCTCCCTGGTCCCGACGTAGGCCGCTTCCTTCAGCCCCTTGCCGAGGCTGCGATGGCGGAAGATGTTCTCCGAGACGACGACGGCGCAGTCGTCGAGCATGCCCACCGCCAGGGCCAGCCCGCCGAGGGACATGATGTTGAGGGTGATGTTGCCGAAGAAGAGCAGGCTGAACGCGCCGATGATCGAGATGGGGATGACCGTGCCGATGATCAGCGGCGTCTTCCATTCCTGGAGGAAGATGAGCAGGGTCAGGAAGGCCAGGATGGCGCCTTGGATGAGCTCGTCCTTGACGGCGCCGATGGCGCCCTCGATCGTCCGGGCCTGCTCGCTGACGATCCGGAGCGTGATGCCCGGGTTCTCGGCCCGGATCTGGCCGATCGTCGCGCGGACGAGCTTGGTCACCTTGACCGTGTTGGCCCCGGATTCCTTGCGGACGAGGAGGCCGATGCTCTCGGCCCCGTCGAGGCGGGTCATGCCCTGCCGCTCCTTGACCGAGTCGCGAACCGCGGCCACGTCGCGGAGGCGGACGACGCCTCCCTCCTTCGTGACGAGCAGGCCGATCTCGCCGATCTCGTCGAGCGATTCGAACTCGCCGACGACGCGGAGGGCGTACTTGAACGTTCCCTTGCGGATGGTCCCGCCCTGGAGGTTGCGGTTGAAGGCGTTGACGCGATCGGCGACGTTCTCGACCGTCAGGCCGTAGAGGGCCAGCTTCTGCGGGTCGGCCTCGATCTGGATCTCGCGCTCGACGCCGCCGGTGATCTCGGCCGAGCCGACCCCCTCGATCTGCTCGAGGCGCGGCTTGACCAGCTCCTCAGCCAGCTCCTTGAGCTCGAGGAGCGTCCGGTCGCCGGACAGGGCCAGGGTCATGATCGGCCGGCTCTGGGGGTCGAGCGGGATGATGGTCGGGCTCTCGGCGTCCTCCGGGAAGCTGTCCTTGGCGTTGTCGAGCTGCTCGCGGGTGTGGAGCATGGTGAAGTCCATGTCCGTGCCCCAATCGAACTCGAGGGTCAGGAGCGAAACGCCTTCCTTGGAGACCGACTCGACGCGGCGCAGGCCCGGGATGCGGCTGACGGCCGATTCGAGCGGCGCGGTGATGAGCGTTTCGACCTCTTCGGGCGCGACGCCGGCGTAATTGGTGATGACCGACAGGCGCGGGTAGCTGATATCCGGCAGGAGGTCGACCGACAGCTCCCGGAGGGAGACCGCGCCGAGAAGGATGACGGCGAAATAGAACATGTACATCGTCACCGGCCGGTCGACGGCGATGCGGGCGAGCTTCATGGTCCCTCGCTTTCCCCTACTTGACCGTCCAGGTCACGGCGCCCTCGTTGTGATCCGGAGCTAGGAGACGATGCTGACCTTGGTGTCGTGGGCCAGGGTGCCGTGGCCTTCGATGATGATCGTGTCGCCCGCGGCGACGCCCCAGCCCGGCTCCTTGCCCGGCAGGACCTCGGCGAAGCGCTCGTTCTCCAGGCCGACCTCGATGTAGCGCCATTTGGCCGTGTCGCCCTCGACGGCGAAGACGAGCCTGCGGCCGCCGCGGACGAGGACGGCCTCCTGGGGCACGAGCAGGCGGTCCTTGTAGATCTCGGTCGGGAACTCGACCTCAACGTGCATGCCCGGCTTGATCTCCTCGGACGGATTGTCCATGGACACGTAGACGGCGCAGGTCTTGTCCTCGGTGTCGATGACCGGGCTGACGGCCTCGATGCGGCCGCGGAAGGCCCGGTCGGGGAAGGCGCTGAAGCGGAGGCCGACCTCGCGGCCGGCGACGACCTTGCCGACCTCGCTCTCGAGGACCTTGGCCTTGACCTTGATGCGGCTGATGTCGACCAGGGTGAAGAGCTCGCGGCCCGGGTCGAGCCGCTCGTTGGGCGAGAGCTTGAGATCGGTGACGATGCCGGAGAATGGCGCCCGGATGCGGGTCTTCTCGAGGGACAGGCGGGCGATCTTGACGTCGACCTCGGCCTGGGTCAGGCCTTTGGTGGCGGCCTGGACCTCGTCTTTCTTGCGGCCGGCCTCGATCAGGGCCAGCTCGAGGGCGGCCTGGGCCTTTTCGAGGTCTGCCTGGGAGGCCACGCCGCTCTTGAAGCCCTCGGAAACGCGGTCGTAGTCGGCCTGGGCCCTGGTCAGCTTGTCGACGACGGACGGAGCGGGCGGCTCCTCGGAGACCGAGAACTGCCGCTCCAGGAAGAGCTCGGAGAGGTAGCGCAGGCGCTGGGCCTCGAGCCGTTCGAGGTTGAGGCGGTATTCGCGGTCGTCGAGCTCGACCAGGAGGTCGCCCTCGCGGACATGGCGGCCCTCGGCGGCGCGCAGGTTCTTGACGATGCCGCCGACCTCGGCCTTGAGGACGACGCGCTTCTCGGTGTAGGCCTGGCCCGGCGACTTGAGGGTCATGATCAGGTCGCCGACGAAGGCCTTGGAGACCTTGACGGGCAGGGGAGCGGCTTCGGCTTTCTGGCCGGGGGCGGCGGCCGCCGGCGCGGCCGGGGAGGAGGCCGGCGGCGAGCCGGCTTCACCCTGGGCCGCGGCGCCGGCGGGGGCCTTGCGCAGGACGAAGAGATACAGGCCCGCGGCGATGAAGATGAGGACCAGGAAACCGCCCAGGACGGCCTTGGGGATGCGCATCAGCCACCTCCTGATGGATCTGAACAGAAGAGAGCTTCCGGCGTCGAGGTTCCGCTATTGCCCGGATTGTACTTATTGGCCGTGAATATAGCAACTTTCGAGCCCGATCCCGGGGAAACCCCGTCCAATAAATCAGACCGCCGTAGGGGCCGAAAATTCCCACGGCTCTCGGATTAATTACGTCCGGTCCGGCTCGGGCGTTGCGGTAGGTGCGAAAATTTTAGCACTTTGCCTGACGCTCGGGGCGCTTTTCTGGTAATATGACCGGGGAAGGTTGCCGCAAGTGCTTGTGTTAGCCATCGAAACGTCGTGCGACGAAACGTCCGCGGCCGTGCTGCGCGCGCCCGGCGTCCCGACGGCGGCGCCGGAGGTCCTCAGCAACGTCGTCCTTTCCCAGGACGAGGTCCATGCGCCGTACGGCGGGGTCGTGCCCGAGCTGGCTTCGCGCCAGCACATCAAGTCCATCACGCCGATCGTCGGCGAGGCCCTGGACAGGGCCGGGATCAAGCTCGAGGCCGTCGACCTCTACGCCGTGACCCAGGGGCCGGGGCTTATCGGCTCGCTCCTCGTCGGCCTGTCGTTCGCCAAGGGCCTGGCCTATTATCACAAGAAGCCGCTCATCGGCATCGACCATCTCCACGGCCATCTCGAGGCCGCCTTCCTGGAGCACCCGGCCATCGCCTACCCGGTGCTCGGGCTGCTCGTCTCGGGAGGGCACACGGCCCTCTACCTGATGGACGGGCCGTTGTCGTACCGGCTCCTCGGCAAGACCCGCGACGACGCGGCCGGGGAGGCCCTGGACAAGATCGCGAAGTTCCTCGGCCTCGGCTATCCCGGCGGCCCGGTTATCGAGAAGCTGGGCCGGGGCGGCGATCCCAAGGCCTTCCGCTTCGCCGCGCCGAGGACTAAAGACCGGAGCCTGGACTTCAGCTTCAGCGGCCTGAAGACCGCGGCCCTCAAGGTCATCCGCGAGAACGGCATCGCCAAGGACGGGCCGCGCCTGGCCGATTTCCTGGCCAGCTTCGAGGAGGTCGTGGCCCGGACCCTGGTCGACCATGTCCGGGCGGCGGCCGACCAGGTCCAGCCGCGATCCCTCGTCCTCTGCGGCGGCGTGGCCCGGAACTCGCGGCTGCGGACGCGCTTCCAGCGGTTCGCCGGCGAAAGCGGGCTCGAGGCCTACGTCCCGCCGCCGAAGCTCTGCACCGACAACGCCGCCATGGTCGGGGCCGTGGCCGTCAAGCGCTTCGCCCGCGATCCCGGGATGACGACCGACCTCGACCTCGACGCCTTCGCCCGCTAATCGGGCACACAATACTCATTTCCGAATTCTTTCCCTTCCCATTCAGGGAATTCCCGGGACACGATCCCTTTTCCGGAGAAAAGGGTCATGTCCCGAATTCCCACACATTTTCCGGTAATTCGGAAATGAGTATTGTGTCCCCGATTTAACGGACGTCGTAGCGGACGAATGAAAAGTAGGCGGCGATGAACAGCCCCGAGGCCATGATGATCAACACGGCCAACGGAGCGAGGATGCCCGCGAACCGGGCGGCCAGCGGCTCTTCCGTATAGCGGAAACGCGGCATGTCGCGGACATCGGCCACGGAGTTCCAGACGTCCGCGGTCGGATCCGCCTTCTTCATCTCGTTCATGCGGCGGTCCGAATATTCGTCGTACATCTGCCACCAGCTTCGGCTCAAAACCCCGAAATGACGCATGTTCCTCATGCCGGTGTTGGAAAGATCGGCCGCCAGGTAGGTGAAATCGGCCAGGGGAGAAGCCATGGAGAGTCCCACCGCGAGCTGCGTCTGGGCTTTTTCCTTGAGGTCCAGGTCCTTTTGCAGAATAGCCGCTTTCGCGCCTTGCCGGGCGTTGGCCTCGTCCCAGCCCGCCTGGGAGGCCTTACGATAGGCTTCATAGGCCGCCGCGAACCCGGGGTCCTTGGGGATCCGGTCCTTGATCTCGTTCTCCGACATCCGCTCCACTCCGGACAGGATGGGGTGCTCCTTCAGGACGGCGCCCGTTTTCTCTTTGGCCAATTGGTTGCCGAGAACGTCGCGCTCGTCCTGGGTCAGCCGGAAGACCTCCCGATCGATCTTGATGCGGGACGGCGCGGGCCGGAAGAACGAGGCCGCGTAGGGGCTGAGGTTGGGGATGACGAGAACCATCACCACCCAAACGAAGAGAGAGGTCATGATCGAGGAGGCGCTCGACCGGTGCCGGGCCGAGATCAGCGTCCCGAGGGTCGTGAACAAGCCGGCGTAGACGACCGTTCCGAGAATGATCAGGCCCAGGGCCCCGAAATCCGCGCCCTTCCAGTCGACCCGCGGATTGAGGAGGATGATGAACAGGCCGGCCAGCGAAGCCAGGAGGAAGGGGATGAGGAGGGTCAATGTGCCGCCGACGATCTTGCCCATCAGCACCTTCGCCCGCGGGACGCCGTTGGCCAACATGAGCTTCAGCGTTCCGTCCTCCCGTTCACCGGACACGGAATCGTAGGCGAAGACGAGCCCGGCCAGGCTGATGAGGATGACGATGATGAAGGTCAGGTCCAGGAGGGGGAAAACGACCGGCAGCGGATCGTTGTCGAAGGAGTCCATGCCGACGTCGGCTGACAGTCCGCGGACCAGGGTCATGAGCGGGACGGGAGGCTGGGTCGGCTCGACGATGCCGCCGAGACGGTTGAAGTGGGCGTATCGCTCGAGATAGCGCTCGATCTCGACCTGGCGGCGCGAATAGTCGTCCCATTGCCGGACGTAGTCGTTGGTCAGGACGAGGACCGTGACCGGCACCACGACGATGAGGAGAAGCGCCGTCACCACGAAGCGGAAGGACACGATGTGGTTGTGGATCTCCTTGCGAACGATGGTCGAGAACATGGCTCTTCCCTCTCAGCGGACGTCGTAGCGCCTCATGGCGACGGCTCCGGCCCCGAACGCCAGGACGGCGGCGATGACAAGCCAGGCGATATCGACCAGGCCGCCTTCGGCCAGGACCTGCTCCGCGGAACGGTAACGGTAGGAAAAGGCCGGGAACGGCCGCTTCCCCCGGATGATGCCGTCGATGATCTGGTTCTTGTACCGGACCACGCTGTCCTTGTACCGGGTGTCCTCGCCGATGCCCGTGCCGGCGATGTCCGTCGCCGCGTAGACGAAGCTGGCGGCCGGCGAGAGGCGGTTGATGGTCTTGCTCAGCCGCACCAGGCGGCCGGTCTGGCGGCGGTAATCGTCTTCCAGGAGGTCGAATTCCCGGTTGATGGCCACGATCCGGTCATTCCAGGTCTCCTGATGCCATCTCCCGTCTTTGGCGTAGACCTCCAGGATGTTGCTCGTCCAGATCTGTTGGCGTTTCTCGCTCAGGGCCTTGCTCGAGGGCATCTTGACGATCTGGCGCGCGGCGAGCGTCCCCAGGTTCGGCAGGACGAAGACCAATCCCGCCCAGAGGAAGAGGAGGACGACGAGGGACGAAGCCGAGCGCTGGGTCAGGGCGGAGACCAGGAATCCCAGGCTCAGGAACAAGGCGATGTAGACGAGGCTCAAGGCGAGGATCCAGGCCAGGCGGCCGAGATCACCGGCCGAGAACCGGACGGACGGATCCAGGCCGACGAGCGCGATGCCTAGGCACGTCACGACGGTGAAGGGAACGGCCAGGCTCAGGAAATTCCCCAGCCATTTTCCGGCCAGCAGGGAGGCCCGGGAGACGGAGTTGGACAACGCCAGCTTCAGGGTCCCGTCCTCCTTCTCCCGGCTGATCTGGTCGAACCCGAACAGAAGGGCGACCAGCGACATCACCAGCTTGACGACGTAGACGAAATCCGGCGTGGGGAAGAAGGCGTACACGGAGTTGCCGGCTTTCTGGCCGGACAGGACGTCGAAGCCGACGGGGCCGATGGCGATGGAGCGGGCGATGGACTCGTCCAGGCCCTTGGCCAGGATCGAAAGCGGGTTCGGGGGGATCACGGCCGTCGGGTCGCCGGGAGCCGGCTTGTTGAGCTGGTAGTCGGCCAGGCGGGCTTTGTAGTCCCGGGCCATGACGAAAAGGCTTGTGCCGACGAGGACGGTGGCGAGCAGGATGACGATGTAGAACCTGTAGCTGACCAGGTTGGCCAGGATCTCCTTCCGGGCGATGGTCCGGGTCATGGCCTCGCTCCTAGACCGCCAGCGGCTCCGACTTCATGTAATCGATGTAGATCTTGACCAGGTCCTCGTACTGGAGCTCCTGGCGGGTCCGCTCCATGACCAGCCGCCCTTCCTTCATGATCCCGACCCGGTCGCCGATCTCCTTGGCCCGGAAGATGTCGTGGGTGGACATGAGGACGGCCCGGCCTTCGTTCTTGAGCTCGGCCATGATCTCCAGGAACTCGGTCGCGGCCTTGGGGTCGAGGCCCGAGGTCGGCTCGTCGAGCAGGATGGCCGGGGCGTCCTTGATGATGGCGATGGAGATGCCCAGCTTCTGCCGCATGCCCTTGGAGAAGTTCTTGACCCGCTGGTCGAAGGCCTTCTCCTGGAGGGAGACGCGGCGCATGACCTGGTAGTAGTCGTTCTTGGTCAAGTCGGTCTTGCCGCCGAGCTTGGCGAAGAAGTCGAGGTTCTGGCGGGCCGTGAAGTTGCCGTAGAGCATGACGTTCTCGGAGACGAAGGCGACGTGCTTTTTCGCCTCGAGCGGGTCCTTGGTGACGTCGATGCCCTTGATGAAGCAGGTCCCGGTCGTCGGCGGGATGAAGTTCAGGAAGAGGTTGATCGTCGTCGTCTTGCCGGCGCCGTTGGCCCCGAGCAGGCAGTAGACCTCGCCCGGACGGACCTCCAGGTTGAGGTGGTCCAGGGCCAGGACCCCGTCCTCGTAGCGCTTGGACAGGTCGTCGGCCTTCAGGATGGGATTCGTGTCGGTCATCTGTTCCTCCGCGCGAGGCCGGCCCCCGCCCATGGATTATCGGACATCGTACTTGAGGAAACGCGTGTAGGCCGCGGCGAACGGCGCGATGAGCCAGAAGGCCAGGGAGAGCAGGCTCTTCCAGCCGGCCCGAAAGACGTCCCCCAGGGACGCCGGCGTGATCCTGAACTGGGGCAGGGTCTTGAAATCGACCGGTTCGGCCGTGAATCCGAGCGAGGTCCCCCCGCCGGGATGGATCATGAGCGTTCGCTTGACCTTGCTGAACAGGGCGCCTTCGAGGGCCCGTTGATGGGCCGTCACGGCCTCAGCGTATTTCGTTCGTTCGAGCTCGCCTGTCCCGCAGATGTCGGCGACGAGCCGGGCGAAGGCCGCGCTCGGCGACAGCAACGACAGGTTGACCGTCAGGCTCTGCTGCCGGCGTTTTTGCTGCCGGTAGGTCTCGTCGATGGCCCCGAGCTGCTGGGCCTTCCGTTCATTGGCCCCCTGCTCGATCTCGGATTTGACGGCCTGCCACCTCTTGTTCTCCGGCGATTCAGCGTTGTCCCTCGCTTCCGGGGGCAGGGACCCGAGAATGAGGTCCCACTGCCGGCCGAGCTCCTTGGCCGTTTCGATCTTGATGGAACCGGCCAGGAGCGACTTTTCGAGATTGACCTGCGTCCCCGTCCGGACTGGATAGATGAGGCGGGCGGCCATGTCGCTGAGCTTGGGGATGATCAGCTGAAAGGCCACCCAGATGATGAGGATGGCCACGACGGACGTCCGGGCCTTGGCCGCGCTCGCCGAGACCGCGATCCCGATGGTGAAATAGGTCAGGATGAAGAGGGACGTCGCCAAAAAAATGATCAGGACCCGGGTCGCGAGCCCTCCGCCGAAAAGAGGGAACGCGGCCAGGATGAGGACGACCGCGCCCAGCAGGAAGGCGAGGAGGAACGGGATCCAGAGCGCGAGATAACCGCCGCCGATCTTCCCGGCGAGCAGGGTGTCCCGGGGCAGTTTGTTCGCCAGCATGGCCCGCAGCGTCCCCGATTCTTTTTCGCCCGAGACCATGTCCGAGGCGAAGAGCAGGGCGATCAGGCTGATGACCATCTGGACGAGAAACACGAAGTCGACCTTGCCCTGGACCGACAGGATCGATTCGTCTTCGCTTCCCGATTCACCCGGCTTGCTCCCTTCCTGAGTGAACTCGTAGTACTGGGGAAGCGTGCTCTCGAAGCCCTGGGTGAAGACCGATAGCGGGGCCGGCCGCCGGAAGCCCTTGAAGGCCACGGTCCCGGCCATGACGTCCTGCATCTTGAGGGACGCGGCCGCCTCGTTGGTCAGGCGCACCTGTTCCTCGTAGTCCCGGACCCGTTTCGCGTAATCGAGCTGGCCGACGTAAATCCCCAGGGGGATGAGGGCCACGACGATGAGCCCGAAGAGCGGGAAGCGGTAGCTGAGGATGTTCTCCAACAGCTCTTTCTTGACGATCGTTTTCCACATGGCATCCCTTTTCTTGAAGGGGGACACGTCCCTCCGGGACATGCCCCCCTCGTTTCTTACCTGCGGGTCAGCTTGATGCCGAAGACGACGATCCCGACGAGGAGCCCGACGAGGAGGAGGACCAGGGCGCCGATGCCGAGCACGTTGGCCCTCGAGGTGATATGGATGCGGACGATCTTGTCCTCGGACTCGACGCGGCGGTTGTCGGCCAGGGCGTCGGTCCGGATCTTCGGCTCGTAGTCGCCGACCGAGACGCCGTCCGGCGGCAGGAACTTGATCCGGACGACCTCGTCCTTGTTCTGCTCCAGCGTGCCGATGAGGTCGGGCGCGATCTCGACCCGCCAGTTGAGCGGCAGGTCGCAGAAGACGCGGACGTTGTTGAGGCGGCGCGTGCCGGTGTTGCGGATGGTCACGTCCATGCCGATCGTGTCGCCGACCTTGATCTCATGGTAGAGGTTGACGGCCTGGACCTCGACCTTGGGCACGCCCCTGGGGATGAGCTCGAGCTTGACGTACCCGGCCTTGAGGCCGTCGATGGCCGCCGCGTCGATCCCCGTCGCGGCCCCGGCCGTCTCGAGGGCCCGGAGCTTCTCTGTCTGCTCGTTGTCGAGGGCCAGGGCGAAGAACTCAAGCGGCTTGTCCAGGACCACCCGCTCGTCCGGGTTCTTGGGCAGGAACAGCTTCAGCTGGAGCTTGAGGCTCGTCACGCCCTCGCTGAACTTGATCTGCGACAGGCGGGCGCTCGTCGCCGGGTCGCTGAACTCGGAGGTAATCTGCGGCGGCAGGTTGACGGCTTCGAGCTTGAAGACGTTGGCCTCGCCGCTGAACTTCTCCAGCGACAGGTCGTAGGTCGCGGTGCTCTCGAGATCGGCCTCCTGCGAGAACTGGGCCGAGTTGACCGTGACCATGTTGGCGCTGACGCCCTTCTGGAGGAAGACCGACGTTGTCTCGTCTTTGCCCGAATAGGAGACGCGGACGTCGAGGCTCTCGACGTCCTTGAGGAGCTGGAAGGTCGCTTCCCGCCCGGACTCGATGGGCAGCGCCGGCACCAACCTCTCGTACGGATCGGAGATGATCTTGCCCTCCGACAGGAGCGAGACGTAGACGTCCTTGATCTCCTTCATGAAGTCGAGAGGAAAGATGTCCTCGGCGTTGATCTTGAGGTTGGCCAGCTCCTTCAGCTCCTTGGACGTGTAGCGGAGGCCGACCCGGACGAACTTCTTGCCGCTGCGGTCCTGGTACTTGACGGCGCTGGCGACCGAGATGCGGGCCTCGCTGCCCATGAAGTTGATCAGGGCCTGCTGGAACTTGACCTTGGCCTGGAGGTAGGCCGTTTCCCGCTGCTTGTAGTCCGCCTCGGAGGCCAGGCCCTCCTTCTTGAGCTCGACGTACCTGAGGTAATCGGCCTCGCTCAGGGCATAGGCCAGCTGGGCGCTCTTGAGCTCGAGGAGCTTCATGCTCTGCGATTCCTGGGTCTGCGGGGCCAGGGCGGCGGCCAGGACGAGCGTCGCGGCCGCGATGGCGATTGCCTTGATCAACTTCATGATGATGCCTCCGTCGGTTCGGCTTGAATATTGCAAAGAAGGTGCCAACATGAGTCAGGCCGCCGTTCCGACAGGCCCCCGTTGCCCCCTGGGCTTCGAAGACGCGCTCGGACTATGGCACCGCTCATGTCACCTTATTTACCCAATACGGGAAACCGGTTACCCGGTTTTCCCACCGGGAGCCGTCTTTTACTTTATACGGGAAATGAGCTATCCTCGTCCAAAGGGAGTTTCCGGGTGACGATCTTCGGCCGCATCGAGACGGCCGTTCGCGGCGGCCGGCGCCGGAACGCGCCTCCCTGGACGATCTTCAGGGAATTCACCGAGAGCCTCAACCTGATCGAGGATTTCGATCAGATCGCCATGAACCTGCTGGGCACGATCCGGGAGGCCGCGGCGATAGAGCGCCTGGTGCTCTTCGTTCATGACGCCGATATCGGCCAGTTCCGCGTCGCCGCTTCCTCCGGCTACGATCCGACGGAGCTGCGCGGCGTCTTCCTCTCGGGCGAGGACCGGCTGGCGAAGTGGCTCAAGGTCAACAAGGCCTTCCTCGATATCGACGCCCGCGACGGCGTCATGGCCTTCCTGGGCGAGCCGGAGAAGGGCGTCATCGCCCGATTGGGGCTGGCCCTGTGCTACCCCGTCCTCTCGATGAACCGGCTCATCGGCGTCCTCGGCGTCGGCCGCAAGGGCGAGAAAAAACGGTTTGGCGCCGAGGAGTCGGCCTTCATCTACTCGCTCATGCCCCAGGCCGGGATCGCCCTCGAGAACGCCCTTCTATACAAGGAGCAGAAGGAGCGCTTCCGCCGCATGCTCCGGGCCGACCGGCTGGCCACGATCGGCGAGCTGGCCGCCGGGGCCGCCCACGAGATCCGGAACCCGCTGACCTCGATCCGGTCCTCGCTCCAGTACGTGGAATCGCGCTGCCGCGAGGAGAGCGAAAGGAAGCTGCTGGGCGTCGCCCTGCGGGAGACCGACCGAATCGACGAGATCCTGTCCACACTGCTGTCTTTCGCCCGCCCCTCCGAGATCCGCAAGGAGCCCCTGGACCTCGTCGCCCTCCTCGAGGAGAGCGCGGCGCTCGTCGCGATCCAGGCCCGGGCCGGAGGCGTCGAGATCCGGACGGCCTTCCCGCCGCGCCCGGTCGTCGTCGAGGCGGACGGCTCGCAGCTCAAGCAGGTCTTCCTCAACGTTTCCCTCAACGCCGTCCAGGCCATGGCCGGCGGCGGCCGGCTGACCGTCGAGGTCCTGCCGCTCGAGGGCGGGAAGGCGATCGTCCGCTTCACCGACACCGGGCCCGGCATCCCCGAGGAGGCCCTGGACAAGGTTTTCGACCCCTTCTTCACGACCAAGAAGGGCGGCACCGGCCTGGGCCTGTCGATCTGCTATGCCATCGTCAAGGCCCACGGCGGAGAGATCGAGCTGCGCAGCCGCCCCGGCGAGGGGACCACGGTCCTGGTCGCCCTCCCCGCGGGCGCGAGGAGCCCCGCATGACCCCCAGGATCCTGATCATCGACGACGAGAGGAGCATCCGCGAGGTCTTCGCCGTCCTCCTCGGCGACAAGGGCTACCAGGTGGAGACGGCCGGGAACGGCCGGCGCGGCCTGGAGCTGGCCGGCCCGTTCGCCCCCGACGTCGTCATCCTCGACATGAACCTGCCCGACATCTCCGGCCTCGAGGTCCTGGCCGGGCTGCGCCAGGCCCGTCCCGGCCCGGGCATCATCATCGTCACGGCCTTCGGGACCATCCGCAACGCCGTCGAGGCGACCAAGCTCGGCGCCTCCGCCTATCTCGAGAAGCCGGTCGACAACGAGGAGCTGCTGCTCGAGATCGCCCGGATCCTCGAGGTCCGCAGCCTCCGCCACGAGGTCGAGGCCCTGCGCTCCGAGCTCGTTTCGCGCTACCGCTTCTCGGCCATCGTCGGCACCTCGGCCCGGATGAACTCGGTTTTCCAGCTGATGGACAAGATCAGCCGCGTCGACGGGACCGTTCTCGTCACCGGCGAGAGCGGCACGGGCAAGGAGCTCGTCGCCCGGGCCGTGCATTTCGCCGGCCCGCGCAAGGACGGGCCGTTCGTCGTCGTCAACTGCGGCGCCGTGCCCGGCGATCTCATCGAGAGCGAGTTCTTCGGCCACGTCAAGGGCGCCTTCACCGACGCCAGGTCCGACAAGACCGGCAAGTTCGAACAGGCGAACGGCGGCACGATCTTCCTCGACGAGGTCGGCGAGCTCTCCCAGGACGCCCAGGTCAAGCTGCTGCGGGCCCTGGGGGAGCGGGAGATCACCCGGGTCGGCGGGACGAAGACGATGCCCATCGATGTCCGGGTCATCGCCGCCACCAACAAGGACCTCGAGGCCGAGGTGGCGCGCGGCCGCTTCCGGGAAGACCTCTATTTCCGCCTGGCCGTCCTGTCGATCGCCCTGCCGCCGCTCCGGGATAGGACCGAGGACATCCCCCTCCTGGTCGACCATTTCGTCCGCAAGTACGCCGCCGAGCTGGGCAAGAACGTCGTCGGCCTGACGCCCGGCGCCCTCCGCTGCCTGGCCCTCTATGCCTGGCCGGGCAACGTTCGCGAGTTGGAGAACGTTATCTATGAGGCCATGGTCATGACCGAAAGCGACCAGGTTCCCGAGGCGGCGCTCCCGGCCCGGCTGAAGCTCGCCGGCTCCGCTCCCGGGACCGACGCGCCGCCGGGCCAGGGCCGGCCCGCTCCGCTGAGAGAAGCCGTTCAGAACGTCGCCGCGGCCCGCGAGAAGGCCCTCATCCTCGAAGCGCTGCAACAGGCGGGCGGCAACCGGACCCGGGCGGCCGGCATCCTGGGGATCAGCCGCAAGACCCTGTTCAACAAGATGACGGTCCTGGGAATCCGCTGGCCGGAGTGAACCAAAGAGGCCCGGCTGCGTAGTATTGGATAAGGGTCATTCGTGCGTTGGCATCGTTTTTGCTTAGGGATTCTCTCGGAAATGACCACGTCGATCGGAGGACGTCAATGATCAACAAACGGACCTTCTGTGCGGTCGCGACCGCGCTCCTGCTGGGCCTCTCCCTCGGCTCCGGCCTGGCCCAGGAGAATAAAGAGATCAGCCTGACCCTCGAGGACTCGATCCTCCGGGCCCTCAAGAACAACCTCAACGTGGCCGCCGAGGTCATCAACCCCGGCCTGACCTCAGCCACGGTCTCGCAGGCCAGGCAGATGTACGCGCCGACCATCGAGATCGGCCTCACCGGCAACCGCCTCGAACAGCTCTCGACCTGGTCCCTCCAGAGCGCCGGCAGCTATGTCAACCGCTCGACCAGCACGAGCGCCGCCATCACGCAGAGGATCCCCTTCGGCGGCACGCTCCAGGCTGGGTTGAGCTACGATTATTCGTACAGCCCCAATGAGCTCTTCCAGAGCTACAATCCCTCCTATACGAGCCGCCTGAACTTGGTTCTGAAGCAGCCCCTGCTCAAGAATTTCGGCTGGACGGTCAGCCGCAAAGAGATCATCATCGCCCAGAACAACTTCGAAGTCTCCCGCAGCCAGTTCAGGGACACCCTCGTCGCCACCGTCTATTCGGTAGAGTCGGCCTATTGGAACCTCGTCTACAGCATCGAGAGCCTCAAGACCCTGCGGCTGTCCCTCGATAGCGGGAAGGACCTCCTGGCCAAGACCAAGCGCGAGGTCCAGGTCGGCACCAAGGCGCCGATCGAGGTCCTCAACGCCGAGGCCACCGTGGCCCGCCGCGAGGCCGACATCCTCCAGGCCGAGGCCCTGGTCAAGAGAAGCCAGGACCAGCTCCGGACGCTCCTCAATATCGAGGTCGATCCGTCGGCCCGGGGCCTGGCCCTCGTCCCCGCCGACAAGCCCGAGTTCAAGCCGTATACGATCACGCTCGAGGAGGCCCTGGCCAAGGCCATGACCCATCGGCCCGATCTTGATGTGGCCAAGTCGACGATCGCGCTGAAACAGGTCAACTTCCGCGTCGCCAAGAACCAGCGCCTGCCCCAGCTCGACCTCCAGCTGGTCAAGGCCAGCCCGGGCATCTCCGGCCAGCAGTATATTTACGACGAGAACAACCCGTTCCTGCCGCCCACGCCGGGAGATCCAGGGAGCGCCGGCGCGGCCTTCCGCGACGCCTTCAAGTTCCTCTACAACAACTGGACGGCCGGCGTGACCCTGACCGTCCCCTTCGGCGACGTCTTCGGCAAAGCCCAGTACGCCTACGCCAAGCTCGACCTCGAGCAGGCCCAGGCCAGGCTCAAGACCCAGGAGCAACAGGTCTTCCTCGAGGTCAGCGACGCCGTCCGGTCGCTCGAGACGGCGGCCAAGAGCGTCGACGCCTACCGCATCGCCCGCGAGCTGGCCGAGAAGCAGCTTGAGGCCGAGATGAAGAAGCTCAACGTCGGTATGTCGACGAACTATTTCGTCCTGACCTACCAGGACGCCCTGGCCAGCGCCCGGTCGATGGAGATCAAGGCCTTGGTCGACTACAACGTCGCCGTCGCCAACATCGCCAAGGCGACCGGCTCGACCCTGGAGGACCGCGGCATCACGCTCAGCGACTACATCAAGTAGCGCCAGTCCGGCGGCCCGGAGGCTTTCCCTCCGGAGAACGACGACGGTTCGGGAGCCGGCTCGGGAGCGGTTCCACCGGCCGGCCCAGTGTGCTAGAATTGCCCGGTGAGCTTTTTCCTCATTGATTCCGGCCGCGAATGGCGCGAGAGCCAGCGCCAGACTCTGAACGTCGCCCGCGAACTCGGCCGCAAGGGCTATGACGCCCATCTGATCCTCGAACCCGGCAGCGATATCCTGCGCCGGGCCGCGGACGAAGGCCTGGCCGCGATCCCGCTGCGGATGCGCGGCCGCCTGGCCTGGCTCGTCCGCCGCCGGCTGGCCGGCCTGATGCGGAGCCGCCGCTGCCGCGTGGTCCACGTCCACGACACCCTGTCCGCCTCCATCGGCCTGGCCGCGGCGGCCTCGGCCGAGGTCCGGGTGCGCGTCCTGTCGCGGCCGGCCGGCTCGTCGCCGCTCGAAGGCCGGCTGCCGCTGGCCTCGCTCGACGCCGTCATCGCCGGGACGGAGGCCATCAAATCCATCCTCGTCCAGGGCGGGATCGCCGGGTCGGCCGTCGAGGTCGTTCCGACGGGTGTCGATTTCTCAACCTTCACCTCCGAGCCGCCCGGCGACCTGGTCCGCCGTGAGCTGGGCCTCGCGGCCGGGGACTTCCTGGCCGGCGCGGTCCTGCCGCTCGAGGACGATCTGGGCCAGCGGGCCCTGCTCGAAGCCGCCGCCATGGCCGCCGCCCAGTCGCCGAAGATCAAGGTCGTCGTGCTAGGCGAGGGCTCGCTCCGCCTCGAGGCCGCGGCGGCCGGCATGCCGGCCACGGACAACGTCCGCTACCTGCTCGGCCGCCGTGACAGGATCCCCCAGGTCCTGGCGTCGCTCGACATGTTCGTCGTCTTTTCCCATCTCGACGGCCTCGGCTCCCGGCTGGTCGAGGCCATGGCCAGCGGCCTGCCGGTCGCGGCCACGGACATCGGGACGGCCCGCGAGCTGATCGTCAATCGCGAGAACGGGTTCCTCGTCCCGGCCCGGAACGCCAAGGCCCTGGCCGACGCCATCCTCAAGATCCAGGTCGACCGCAACCTGGCCGCCCGCCTGGCCGCCAAGGGCCGGGAGACGGTCCTGGAGAAGTATTCCGAGGAATCCATGGCCCGGCGGATCATCGGGGTCTACGAGTACCGGGCCCATCGCAAGGGCATCAAGCTGGCCTGACGCCGCGGCGTCCGATCGTGCCGGACTTCAGGGCTCAGGCCTTGCGGACGGCGCCGGCGTCGATATCGGCGCCGCAGGCCGGGCAGGCTTTCCCGCCGGCCCCGACGAGCCTGCCGCAGGCCGGGCAGGCCTCCGGCGCCCCGGCCGGCCGCCCGCGGGCTTTCCGGACATGCCTGGCCCCGCCGGCGGCCGCCCGTCCCTCACCCGTCCTAATCGTCATTTAACCTCTCCGCTAGGGCCCGCCCGCTCGATCCGACCGCGCAGACCACTACCTCTCGGGGGCTTTCCCCCTCGAAGCGTCCGGCGGCGGCCCCCCTCAGGCTTCGGCCGTGAAGTGCTCGGCCAGGATGTCCTGGGCTTCCGTGGCCCGATCCGCGGGGACGAGAAGGGCCGCGCGGCCCGTCCCGTCGACGGTCATCCCGAGAACCTTGCCCACGGCTTCGGCCTTGACCCGCGCGGGGATGCCGAAGGATTCGAGCATGTTCCTGAGGATCTCCGCCTCCGTGACTCCGTTGGATGTGTGGACGGTGACCCAGTTCATGCCATCATCATAGCACTTTGGCCGGCTCTCTTGAACTGCCCGTCCGGCCGGCGCTACTTCCCGGCGTCCTTGATGGCCTGGATGTAGTCCTGGACCTGCTTCTTCAGTTCTCCGGCCTCGATCTTGGGCAGCACCGCCTCGAAGACCTTGCGGGCCCGGGAGGACTCGCCGCTGTTGAAAAGGGCGATGCCCAGGTTGATGTGCAGCCCGATGTCTTCCGGAAGGAGCACCAGACCGGCCTGAAAAGCCCCGGCGGCCTCGGCGTAGCGCGCTTTCTGATTGAGCAGGACGCCCTTGAGGTTGTAGGCCTTGGCGCTCTGGCCGTCCTTTTGGATGGCTTTGAGGGCGTAGTCCATGGCCTCGTCGAACCTTTTCTGCTGGTAGCAGAGCTTGCCGAGCGCGTAGGCCGACTCGGCATCGCCGCCGGCGTCGAGAGCCTTCTTCAAGGCCGTCTCGGCCTTGGCGGTCTCGTTCAGCCCGAGGTAGACCAGGCCGAGCTGGCGCTGGACCTCGACCGCCCCGGGCTTGATCGCGGCCGCCTTCTCGAAGGCTTCTGAGGCCTGGACGAGATCGCCCTTTTGGGCCAGGGCCGAGCCGATGAGGCTCCAGCCGTCGAAGAAGGCCGGGTCGAGGTCCACGGCCTTCCGGCCGTAGCGGACGGCCTCGTCGGGCAGGCCGTAGCGCAGGGCGATGACGCCCAGCTCCCATTGGTACTTGGGATCCTTCTCTTCGGCCACCTTCTTCTTCCGCTGCGGCTCGGGCCCGCCGCCGGACATCATGGCCGGCGCGGCCAGGAGGGCGGCCGCCATAACGGCGGCAAGGATCAGGGCCGGGATGATCTTCGCGGTTCCGGGCACGGCGTTCATGGGGCCTCGAGGGACCATGATGGCACATCGGCCGGGACCGGTCAAACCGCTTGCCGGGGAGCCGCGGTTCCGCTTAGAATGGAGCGAGAGAGGACCCGCCGTGGAAAAGCCATCCCTGACCCGGTCCGAGGCCGCCGCGCTGAAACGCCGCGAGGCCGAGATCCTGGCCCGCCTCGACCGCCTAAGGCGGACCATGAGCGAGACCAAGGCCCTCGATACGCTGGCCTTCAAGTCCAAGCTATTCCAGGAAGCGCAGGACGAGCTCCGCCGCGTCCAGGAAAAGCTGGCGGGTATCTCCGAGGACTGACGCCGGCGAGGCCGGGTTTTCGGGGAACCGTGTAAACGGGCTTTACATACTTTGAGGCCGGGCCGGGGAGGCAGGGGGTGAAGCCGTCCGTCCGGGACCCGCTCCAGGCGGAAATCTCTCGGGGGCAGAGGTCCGCGGCCGTCCGGCTCCCTTTTTCCGCCTTCGCGCCCCGAGTTGGCTTGGACTTTGCAGTGGCGTCCCTTAGTGACAGCGATCCGCGGGGAGGTCCGGCCGATGGGAGCCTGGAAGCATGTTCCGACCTGGAAGCCGGTCCTCGCCGTCATCCCGGGATAGCTCAGCGAAAGGGGCGAACGGCATGAAAAAGACTCTCATCGGTCTCGTTCTCGCCGTGGTCCTCGCGGCCTCCCTGGCCGCCCAGGATATTTTCGAGGCCCTCGGCAAGGGCGATATCCCGGCCGTCCGGGCGCTCGTCGAAAAGACGCCGTCGCTCGTGACGACGCGCGACAAGGACGGCCTGACGCCGCTCCATTATGCCGCGTCGCGCGGCGAGGTCGAGCTCATTACCCTGTTCCTCGCCCGGGGGGCCAAGTTCGACGGGGACAATATCCGGGCCAAGACCCCGCTTCACCTGGCGGCGATGAACGACCGGGCCGAGGCGGTGGCGGCGCTGCTGGCCGCCGGGGCTCCGCTCGAGGCGCGGGACGATTACCAGCGGACGGCCCTCATCCTCTGCGCCCGGGAGCGGGGCCAAGCGGCGACGGGACGCCTGCTCGTCAGGGCCGGGGCGGACGTCAACGCCGCGGACAAGTTCGGCTCCACCGCCCTCGATCTCGCGGCCTGGCGCGGCAAGGCGGAGTTCGTCGATCTCCTCCTCGAAAACGGCGCCCGCGCGCCGGAGAGCGGGCGGGCCTGGCGGAACCTCCTGTACATGGCCGCCTCGAAAGGCCTGCCGGCGCTCTTCCGGCGCCTGGCCGACAAGGGGCAGGACCTGGCGGAGGCCGACCGGTCCGGTCAGGCCCTGATGCACGCCGCCGCCGAGGGCGGGTCGGCCGAGATCATCGGCCTTCTTGCCGGCCGGGGCTTCGATCCGGCCAAGCCGGACCGCTTCGGCTGGACGCCTCTCCATTACGCGGCCCGGGACGGCCGCCTCGAGGCCGTCCGGACGCTCATCGAACGGGGGGCGCCGCTCGAGGTCCGGACGATCATGGGCCAGTCGGCCTACGATGTCGCGAAGGATCGGGGAATGGCCGAGGTCGCGTCGCTCCTGGCCGCCAAGGGCGCCGACCGGAGCGGCATCCGCTTCCCCGCCCTGGAAGGGGATTACCTCGGCCAGAAGCCGCCGGCCGGGGACAAGGCAGAGCTGTTCGCGCCGGGGATCGTCTCCTCGATCTGGGGCCTGCACAGCGCGGCCGTCTTCTCCCCGGACGGGAACGAGGTCTATTGGGCGCCGATGATGTCCTTTCCCGGGGAGGTCTATTCCCGGGGAGGCCTGCTGATGATGAAGCGGACGAACGGACGCTGGACGCCGCCCGCCTGGGCCTCCTTTTCCGGCCCGGATTTCAACGACGACGTCCCCTTCTTCTCTCCCGACGGAAAACGGATCTATTTTATTTCCTCCAGGCCGCTGGCCGGCGAAACGGGCCGCGGATCGGAACGGATCTGGTTCGCCGCCAGGACCGCAGCCGGCTGGTCGGAGCCGCAGCCGCTCGATCCCGGCCTCAACTCCTTCGATCTGCACTGGGCGTTCTCGGTGGACAGAGCGGGGGACGTCTATTTCGCCGCCCGGGCCTCCGACAGCCTCGGCGGGGAGGATATCTACCGGGCCCGCTTCGCGGACGGGAAATACGAAAAGCCGGCCAACCTCGGCGGACCGATCAACACGGCCGGCGGGGAGGCGACTCCCTTCATCGCTCCCGACGGCCGCTGCCTCGTTTTCACCCGGGAGTACGACCTCTGGGCGAGCTTCCGGGGACCCGACGGGGCCTGGTCCGATCCGGTCCGCCTCGGACCGGAGGTCAACAGCGACTCGATCGAGATCTGTCCGATCATCACGGCCGACGGCAAGTACCTGTTCTTCCTCAGCCAGCGCGATGGGGAAAGCTGGGTCTATTGGGTCAGCGCCTCGGCCGTCGAAAAGTTGAGGCCGGTAACCGCGGCAAAGCCGCGCTGAAGGCTCCGGCCCTGACCGGGCCCGGCGGGGGCGTGGTATAATCTCTGGCCGGGAGACAAGATCTCATGAGCCCCATGGCCCGGCCGGCCAAGCCTAAGCCCAACCCCAAGCTCCGCCGATCCCTGCGCCGGGCCGCCGACGTCGCCCTCGTCGTCCTGGCCGTCGGCGCCGTCGCCCTTTTCGTAGCCGTCAGGATCATCGGCGGCCGGACCGGCGCCGCGGCCGGGCCGTCAAAAACATCGTCCGCGAAAGCCGCCCGTACGGCCCCGCCGACCATTGGGCCCGAAACCGCGGGGACGTCCGAGGATTTCGCCGACCTCGAGGCCGGCCCCGAGGATCTCGAGACCGACGACGCCGGCGAGCCCCTGCCCGGCCCGGCCATGCTGTCCGACCCGTCCGCCGCCAGGCCGTTCGCCCCCGTTGACGACGCCCGCCTGGCCGCCGGGCTCGATCCCGAGATCGAGCGGGCCCTCAAGCTCGGCCGCATCCCCTCCATGGCCGTGGTCTGCGTCTCCGGGGACCGCATCGTCTGGACGCGGTCGGCCGGCCTGTCCAATGTCCGGGTCAAGACCCCGGCCGCCTGCGATACCGTCTATCTCATCGCCTCGACCTTCAAGACCATGTCGGCCACGGCCCTGCTTCAGCTCATGGACCAGGGCAAGTTCAAGCTCGACGACCGGGTCAACGACTATCTCACGGACTTCAAGATCGAGGGCGAGAACAAGCGCTACCCGGTGACCTTCCGCCATCTCCTGACCCACACCTCGGGCCTGCCGACCGATTTCGGGCGGCACGCCGTCTGGGAGGACCAGGCTCCGACCCCGCTGGCCGATTACCTGCGCGGCCGGCTGAGGCTGGCCCGGCGCCCGGGCACGCGGGTGCTCTACTCGAACATCGCCTTTACCCTGATCGCCTATTTCGTCGAGAAGTTCTCGGGCCTGCCGTTCAAGGACTACATGCGCCGCAACGTCTTCGGCCCGGTCGAGATGCGCGACACCGCCTTCGAGCCTCGGGCCGACATGGCCGAGCGCCTGGCCGTCCCCTACATGCCCGTCCGGCGCCGGGCCGGCGTCTTCCGGCCCGTCGATTGGGTCAAGGCCGACGCCTGGCCGGCCGGCGTCGTCTATGGCACGGCCATCGACCAGGCCCGCTGGCTCATGACCGCGGTGAATGGCGGCGTCTACAAGGGCCGGCGCATCCTGTCCGAGGCCGCGTTCCGGGAGATGACCCGGCGGCAGTTCGACCGTTTCGCCGGCCCGATCAACGGCGGCTGGCTCAACGAGACGTCGGGGTACGGCCTGGCCTGGTGGGTCTCCACGCTCGAGGGGCAGAAGATAATCGCCCACAGCGGCAGCGTCAACGGCTACACGGCTTTTCTGGCCGGCAACCTGGACCGGCGGACCGGCGTCGCCATCCTGACCAACGGCAACAAGGCCCACCGCTGGCTGTACGGCCTGGCCCTCAAGGCCCTGGCCGCGCTCTGATCCGGCGGCCGGCGCCTAGTCCTCGGGCTCCCGCGCCCGGCGGCCGATGCCGAAACCGAGGGTCAGCGCGGCGGCCACGTCCTTGGCCGTGCTCAGGTAATACAGCGACAGGGTCAGGCGGCCCGGCCCGGTGAAATACCCGGCCTGGACCTTGGGCACCAGCCAGCCGCCGGCCATCGTCTTCCAATCCGAGACGCGGCCGGACGCGCCGCCGCCGAAGAAGAAGTGCCGGAACCGGAGGTTGACCGTGGCTCCCGGCACGACGCGGACGCTGCTCCCGGCGTTCTGCCGGAACCAGACGGCGGCCTCGGGGTTGAACGTGATCAGACGCCCGAGCCGGAACTCGATCTCGGGGCCGAGGCTGATCCATTTGGGATAGGCGAAGAGGTTGACGTAGCCGAAGTCGATAATGAGCCGGACCGGCCGCGTGTCCAGGCCCGGTTGGGCCGAGGCCGGCAGGGCCGCCGCCGTCAGGATGAGGAGCCCGGCCAAGGCCGCCGTCAGGATGAGTTTTTTGCGCATGTCCGCACCCTCCGTTCTTCCGGAGATATTATACCCCCGCGGCCGGGCTTTCGTTGCGCCGCGCCCGGGCCGCGGCCGGAACGGCGGCCCTTCGGCCTAGCGTTGGTAGAGGACCCGGCCGCCGACGATCGTGTAGAGGACCTCGGTCCCGGGGATTTCCTCCTCGGGGCAGGTCAGGATGTCGCGCGACAGGACCGTGATGTCGGCCAGCTTGCCGGGCGCGAGCGAGCCCTTGAGGCCGGTCTCGAACGCGGCGTAGGCGCCATTGATGGTGTAGCCGCGCAGGGCTTCCTCGCGGGTCATCCTCTGGTCCGGGTAGAAAGCCGTGCCGTCCTTGAGCCGGCGGCTGACCGCCGCGTAGAAATTGGCCATGGGGTCGATGCGCTCGACCGGGACGTCCGTGCCGAGGGGGATGACCGAGCCGGCGTCCATGAGCTTGCGCCAGACGTAGGCGCCCGCCGCGGTCCGCGCCGGGCCGATCCTTTTCGGGACCCACGGCCCGTCCGAGGTGCAGTGGATGGGCTGCATGGCCGGGATGATGCCCAGCCCGGCGAAGCGCGGGATGTCGGCGGCGTCGAGGTGCTGGGCGTGCTCGATGCGCCAGCGCAGGTCGGTCTTGTCGGGATGGGCCCGGAAGGCTTCCTCGTAGATGTCGAGCGTCTCGCGGTTGCCGCGGTCGCCGATGGAGTGGGTGGCCAGCTGGAAGCCGTTCTCGATGGCGAACCTGGCCGTCGCCCTCATCTCCTCGATCGATTCCGTGTTGAGGCCGGTCGACGACGGGAGATCGTCGTAGGGCTCGAGAAGCCAGGCGCCGTGGGCGCCCAGGGCGCCGTCGATCAGCCGCTTGACGCCCCGGACGGTCAGGTGATTCCCGGCCTCGCCGATCATGCGGTAGGCCGGGCCGCGCTCGGCCAGGGCCTGGCTGCCGGCGTTGAGCAGGACGTAGAGCCGGACGGGCAGGGCGCCCTCTGCGGCCATCTTTTTATAGAGGTCGACCGTGGCGAAGGCGCTGCCGGCGTCATGGAAGGTCGTGACGCCGCGGGCCAGGCACTCCCGGGAGGCGAGCTCGACGAGCCGGCGCATCTTCGCCGCCTCCTCTTCTGGTGTCGCGCCACCCGCCTCTTCGTAGCGGATCAGGCCCGCGGCCGTCTCCAGGAAGGCGCCGGTGGGCCGGCCCGCGGCGTCGCGGACGATCTTGCCGCCGGCCGGGTCGGCCGTCGCCGCGGTGATGCCCGACAGGGCCATGGCCTTGGCGTTGGCCAGAGAGGAATGCCCGCTGGCGTGCTCGAGAAGCACGGGATTGTCCGGCGTGGCCTTGCTCAGGGCGTCATGGAGGGGCAGGCCCTCGACGTTGGGCACGGGGACCCGGTCCCATTTATCCTGGTGCCAGCCCCGGCCGAAGATCCACTGGCCGGGCTTGGTCGCCCTGGCCGCCTCGGCCGCCAGGGCGACGATGTCGTCCCAGGTCCGGGCCTTGGTCAGGTCGAGGACGGTCAGGGACTCGCCCAGGCCGAGGAAGTGGCCGTGGCTCTCGATGAGCCCGGGCACGGCCAGCGCGCCGCCGAGGTCGATGATCCGGGTGCCGTCGCCGACGTGGCGCCGGAAGCCCTTCGCGTCCGTGCCGACGGCGGCGATGCGGTCGCCGGCTAGGGCGATCCAGGAGGCCGTCGGGAACCGGTCCTCGACGGTCACGATCTTGCCATTGATCAGGATGAGGCTGGCCGTCTCGGCGGCCGGCTTCTGCCGGCGGTTGACGATGAACAGGACCGTGAAGACGGCGACCAGGACGGCGAGGAATCCCAGGCGGCGGTTCTTGGCGGACATGGCGATGGCCCCTCCAGGCGGATGATTCCGGGCGGGCCAATTATAGCCTCGGGCCGCATTCTGTCAATTCACTCGGCCGGGGGCGTTTAGCCGGGCCTCAAACGGGTAAAAAAAGGGGCGCGCCGGGGATCCGTCCCCGGGCGCGCCCCGGAAGCCTGCGGAAGAGGGCCTTACTTTTTCTTGCGGATGTAGATGTCGCCGCCGAAGGTGGTGAACGACATCTCCTGGCCGCCGCCGTTGACCTGTCCCAGGAGGGACTTGTCGAAGGTGATGTGGTACTTGCCCGCCTCGGTCTTCCCGGTTTCCTCGGCCCGGGTGGCCTTCCGGCTCACGGACATGTCGAAGTCGGTGTAGATCTCGCCCTGGTCGGACTTCATCTTGAGGTTGGCCTTGACGTCGGCCGGCAGGGTGACATCTATGTCGCCTTTCATGGTGCTGAAGGACAGCGGCTTGTCGGCGGAGACGCGGTTCAGGATCACGGTGATGTCGCCGTTGACCGTGTGGACCAGCGTGTTGCCCGAAACGCTGGTCAGGGTCACCGGGCCGTTGATGTTGTTGATGTCGATCTCGCCGCTGACGTCCTCGACCACGACCGCGCCGTCCATGGACGAGCGGACCTCGAGCGACGACGTCCGGGGCACCTGGATGACGAGGTCGGTGGCGGCCTTCCAGGACTGGGCGCTGATGGAAACGACGTTGTCGTTTTCCTCGACCTCCAGGCCCGAGCTCGAGCTGGAGAGGCGCTTCAGGCCGGCGGTCCTCTTTTCCTTCTCCTCGCGGGACTTTTGGCCCTCCTGGAGGAACTGGACATAATAGTCCCCGGCCCGGGCGATCCTCTTGGCCAGCCTTTCCTGGTCAGCCAGTTGGCGGGCCAGGAGCTCCTCCTCGGTGTGCGGCCGTACCTCGGCCTCGCCCGCCTTGGCCTTGGGGGCCGGCGCCGGCACGGCGGCCGGAGCCGGCTGGGCGGGGGGAGCGGGCATGGCCACGGCATAGTGGCCGCCCAGGGTATAGCGGTCGCCGAGCTCGAGCAGGGCCTTTTCGCGGGCCCGGGCCTCGACGACGACGTCCTTGCCGTCGTAGCCTTTGATGGTGATGCTGCCCCGCATGACCGAGACCTCGATCTTGGCCGGCTTGGCCGGGTTCGACAGCGGGACGACGGCCCGGTCGGGGGCCTCTTCTTTGGCTTGGGCGACGGCCCAGCCGCATGTCCCGGCCGCGAGCAGCGCCAGGGCCAGGACGTTGGCGATCCGTTGTTTCGTCTTCATATCTTTTCTCCTTGTCCGTTCAGGGTTCTGATCTCGATTTCCGGGCGATCGGGATGTCGCCTTCGCCGTTCATTCATGGCCGTCCTCAGAGCGCGATCTGCCGCAGGCCCTGCTCGGCCCTCTTCTTGACGTCCGGGGTCAGCTCGCCGGCCTCGATGAGCTTCTTAAGGGCCTCGACGGCCCGGGCCTCGCGCACCTCGACCAGGAAGTCGATGAGCGCCACCTGGACGAGGGGATAGCTCTGGACCGACAGGGACCGGACCAGGTTCTGGCGCACGCCGGGCCGGTCGCGGAAGAGATAGAGGGCGTCGACGGCGGCCAGGCGGACGTTGGGATTGGGGTCGGCGTCGACGGCCTTGAAGAGCGCGGCCAGGGTCGTGTCGCTCGGGTCCTTGACCTCAGCGGTGTAGCCGACGCCCTGGATGCGCTCGGAGGCGGAAGGATCGTTCAGCAGGGACAGGGCGACCTGCTGGCGCATGTCCTGGACCTCCCGGGACAGGGCGGCGTAGCTCTCCCGGCCGGGCCGCCCGGCGCTCAGGAACCAGCCGGCGCCGAGGCCGAGGAGGAGGAGGAGCACGGAGAACGAGGCGGCGAAGGCCGGCCGGCGGAAGGTCAGCCAGTCGGCTAGGCGGGACCGGGCCTGGGGAACGGCCGCCGCGGCGGCCTTCCGCTTCTCGTCCTCGAGCAGGGCGTAGAAGCGGGCGCGGACGGCGCCGCCGGGCTGTTCCTCGGGCAGGACGCCGAGCTTGGCCCAGACGACGGTCAGGTTCTCGAGATCCTCGCGGCAAGCCTGGCAGCCGAGGATGTGGGCCTGGACCTCGGCCCGGCCGGCCTCGTCGAGGTCCCCGGTCAGGTAGTCGGCGTACTTTTCCTGGATCTTTTCGCAGGTCATGACAGGTCTCCACGCTGAAGCTCGAGATAGACGCGGCTGAGGTCCTTGAGGGCCCGGTGGACCTGGGCCTTGACCGTGCCAACCTGGACCCCCGTGAGCTCGGCGATCTCCCGGAGCTTGAGGTTCTGGAAGCGGAAGAGGACCAGGATCTCCCGTTTGTTGACGGGCAGGCGGTCCAGGGCCCGGCGGACGAGCTCCGCTTCGCGGTCGGCCTCGTAGGCGGCCTCCGGCAGAGGCTCGCGGCCGGGCGTCTCGGCGTGCTTCTCGTCGAGGGGCAGGGCCGGCTTCTGCTTCCGCAGATAGTCGATATGGGCGTTGCGGGCGATCTGGAAGAGCCAGACGTTGAACCGGCTCTCGGAGAGATAGCCCGACCGGTACTTCAGGATCCTGATGAAGACCTCCTGGACGAGGTCTTCGCTGGCGGCCCGGTTGCCCGTCAGACGCAGGAAGAAGTTGTAGAGCATCGTCTGGTATCTCTCGAACAGGACGGCCAGCTTCTCGACCCGGCCGTCCCGGACGTCTTCCATCAGCTCGTTGTCTGTCGGGGCCATGCGCTCGGCTTTCGGGATCCTTGGACGTTCGGCGTTCATCGATACATACCGCCCCTCGGGGAAAAGGTTACACCGTGGGCCAGAGGGGGTCAAACCTGAACGCTTTTATTTTTCCGGTCTTCTCCCCCGTTTTCCCAGGGCCGGGCCCTCTCCGAGATCCAGAACCGGCGCCGAAAAGTTAAAAGGTTTAGGTTTGAGCCCTTCTTATGCTATAAAAAAGGGCGGAGAACGAATATGCCCCGTGCCCGCGTGACCTATAAGAATGCCGGCGTCGACATCGACGCCGCCGACCGCTTCATCGGCCTGATCCGGCCGCTCGTCCGGACGACGGGCCGGCCGGAGGTCCTTGGCGGGATCGGCGGCTTTTCCGGCCTTTTCCGGCCACGCCTGGCCGGTCTAAAGAAGCCCGTCCTCGTTTCCTCGACCGACGGCGTGGGGACCAAGCTTCTCATCGCCGACATGGTCGGGAAATTCGACACGGTCGGCGTCGACCTGGTGGCCATGTCCGTCGACGACGTCGTCGTCCTTGGGGCCGAGCCGCTCTTCTTCCTCGACTATATCGCCGTCGGCAAGGTCGCGCCGGCCATGCTGGTCGACATCGTCAAGGGCGTCGTCCGGGGCTGCCGCGAGGCCCGCTGCGCCCTGGTCGGCGGCGAGACGGCCGAGCTGCCCGGCCTCTACGCCCCCGGCAAGTGGGATCTGGCCGGGTTCTGCGTCGGCCTGGTCGACGAGCCGAAGATCATCGACGGCCGGACCTGCCGGGCCGGGGACGCCGTCATCGGCCTGGCTTCCAGCGGCCTCCACAGCAACGGCTATTCCCTGGCCCGCAAGGTTTTCTCCCCCCGGGAGATCAAGGCCGGCCTGTGGCGGGAGTTGCTGCGGCCGACCCGGATCTACTGCACTGCCATCCTCGAGGTCCTGAAAACGGTCCGCATCAAATCCATGGCCCATATCACCGGCGGCGGCTTCTACGACAACATCCCCCGGGTCATACCGGACGGGTTCGGGGTCCGGATCGAGAAAGGCTCGTGGCCCATCCCTCCCATATTCAAGAAGATCCAGCGGGCCGGCGATGTCGACGAGCGCGAGATGTACCGGACCTTGAACATGGGGGTCGGCATGGCCCTGGTCGTTTCCCCGGGAGATATGGACCGGACCATCGCCGCCTTCAACAGGCAGGGCGTCAAGGCGTGGACCATTGGCGAGGTGGTCCGCGGCCACCGCGAAGTCACCCTGCTCTGACCCCGGCGCCCTCCGGCGTCATGACATTTCCTGACAAATTACGACATCCCCAAGAAGCGCTTGACAACGGAGCAGAATGGCTTAACTTCACAGGTGCGGGAACGGGAAGGTGCGGTCCTGGGACGCCCAAAAAGGTGAGGGGCAAAAGAGGGGAAGGGGTTTTTCTCAAAGCCGGGGACGGTCGGGTCCTCGGCTTTTCCATATACCCCCCGGTCACGGCGGCCGGCTTTCCGTTCCTTCCCGGCCGGTGGCCTAAAGGATAAGGGCCGAGCGCGGGGCGACCGTCCGTCCGTCGATCGTTCTATCCCCGTCTGACAGGTTGGCGGCCAGACTGACGTGCCCGGCACGCCCGCCCCGGCTTTCGAGGCGATAGGCGTCCTCCCCGAATTCCCCAAGGAGGCCCTCCACCCTGGCCCGGCCTCCCCGGAGCGCCAGGGCGCGCCCGAGGAGCCACGCTCCGTCCGGGCCCAGGAGCGAGAGCCGGTCGCTGTCGATGATCATGTTGTCCAGGACCCCGGCGGCCAGGGCGTAGAGCTCCCTTTCGTTCCGCGAAAGATCGATCTCCCGGTCGCGCAGAAGCAGGCAATCCGGGTCGTTGAGCCAAAAAGTCCGGTGCATGAACTGACGCATCAGGGCGTTCTTCAGGGCGAAAAAGGCGTTCGGCCCCTGGAACGGGGAAGGCTTGGTCTTCCAGTGCGGCGCCGTGTCCTCGCCGATGCGCATGCCGTCCACCAGTCCGACCGACGGCAGTAGCGGAGCGCCGCACCCGAGGACGAACTCCCGGCAGGCCGCCCGCCGGATGACCCGCATCCCCTCCCTGTAGGCTTGGATGGGCGTGACGCGCCGGCGCCGCTCGCCCGGCATGGCCGCCGCGAACAGGAAGTCGATCTTGAGATACGAGAAGCCGGCCCGCCGCAGCCCCCGGAAGGTCGCGTCGAGCCACTCCCGGACCTCCGGATGCGTCGTGTCCAGGGCGTAGATCGTCCGGCCCCAGCCCCGGTAGCAGGGCTTGGGCCGGCCGCCGTCCGCGACCATCCAGCCGGGGTGCTCGGCGAACAGCCGCGACGTTTCCGCGGCGCTGAAGGGGGCCGTCCAGATGCCGGCCCGGAAGCCCCTGGCCTTGATGGCCCGGGCCAGGCCGCCCAAATCGGGATAGCCCGGCTTGGGCGACATCCAGTCGCCGATCTCCGTTTCGTAGCCGTCGTCGACCTGAAAGACGTCGAAGGGAAAGGCCCGCCGGTCGGCGGCCGCGGCGTCGAGGTTCTCCAGGACGTCCGGCCAGCCGAGCCGGCCGAAGTAATGGTACCAGCTGCACCAGCCGGCCGGGTTCCAGGGATTGATGCGGACGCGGCCGGCCCGCTTGACCAGCCGGGCGTAGCCGTCGAGGAGGTCGGCTACGGGCCCGCCGGCGAGCACAGCCAGGGGCTCGAGCGCCACCGGCGACTCGAACTCGGCGTCGAAATAATCGAGCCAGCCGACCAGCTCGTTCCCTTCGACGGTGAAGAACGGATGGGCGCGGCGCGATGCCAGGAACCCGGCCAGCCCCCCGTCCCAGGCCAGGAAATAATCGCCGACGGGCCCGCGCTGGAGCTCGTCCGGCAGGGGCGAGAAGAGGTAGGGGCTGTAGTCGCGGACGATGGCTTCGAGCTCGGGGAAGCGCGTCGCCGGCGTCGCCGCCTGGATCGGCCCCCAGGATTGCCAATTGTTGAGGACAAAGGACGGCGGCGCCGGGGCCCGGAAGACCTCGATCCGGCCCGGCCGTCCGGCGACAGTTCCCTTGACGAGCCAGCCGCGCGGGTTCCTTTCGACGACCGCCTCGAGACGGACGTTCTCCCAATGGCGCGCCAGCCGGCCGGCGCGGGCGGGTTGGCCGAAGAGCTGGAATTTCACGGCCGGATGATGTCGTTCTTTCTGTAGAAGTTGTCGATCTTTTCCAGGAGCTCGTCGGCCTTGCGGACGGCCCGCTCCTCGGTCAGCCTGGCCCGGAGCGCCTCCAGCTCGGCCCGGAGCTTTTTCATGGCGTTCACCGCGGCGTCGGCGTCCATGGTCGTATCCAGGCCGATCGTGCCGGACCGGCCGGCGGCGCTGGCGAACGTGTTGACGACGGCGGCATAGCGATCGCGGAGGTGGGCGACGAGCTCCTCCTCCTCGGACGAGGTCCGTTCGAGCTGCTGGTAGACGAAATACCCGGCTGCGGCGATGAGGACGAGGGCGACGATCGTCTTGCCCATGACGGACCTTCCGCCCGCATTGTAGACCAGCCCGGCGGCCGAAACAATGGGCTCGGACCGCCGGGCGGTTGCCGGCCGGCGGCCGTTTTGGTATCATGAGGGGGATTTTCGGGGTCGGAGAGCCGACAAAACGCAAGCTGTGGGCGGTTAGCTCAGCTGGGAGAGCGCGGCGTTCGCAACGCTGAGGTCGGGAGTTCGAATCTCCTACCGTCCACCATTCTTTCCTTTTCCCTCCCCGGTCCGGGCCGGGGCGCGTGATTGGAACTCTGATGATCAGCCACGACATCTGGGTGCTGGCCGGCACGGCCGCTACCCTCGGCCTCGTTCATACCGTCATCGGCCCCGACCACTACCTGCCGTTCATCGTCATCGGCCGGGCCCGCAACTGGACGCTCCGCAAGACGCTCCTGGTATCCTTTTTCGCCGGCCTCGGCCACATCCTGAGCTCGGTCGTCCTCGGCTTCGCGGGCATCGCCCTGGGCATCGCCGTGGCCAGGCTCGAGGGCGTCGAGTCCACCCGCGGCGCTATCGCCGCCTGGCTGCTCATCGGCTTCGGGTTCGCCTATTTCGCCTGGGGCATGCGCCGGGCCTGGCGCGGCAAGCCCCACGTCCACCAGCACCTCCACGATCACGAGGACGCCGTCGTCCATCCCCACGGCCCGGACCAGGGCCCGCACGACCCGGACCACGAACACGTCCACCAGCACGCCCATGCCCACACCCACGAGCTGGCCGAGCATGCCCATCCCCACGGCGAGGGCCCGGGCAAGGCCAATATCACGCCCTGGGTCCTGTTCACCATCTTCGTCTTCGGGCCCTGCGAGCCTCTTATCCCGCTGGTCATGTACCCGGCCGCCCGCCACAGCACGGCCGGCGTCGCCCTGGTCGCCGGGGCCTTCGGCCTGGCGACCATCGCCACGATGCTTATCATCATCGCCGCGGCCTCGTACGGCGTCCGCTTCGTCAAGCTGGGCCGGCTCGAGCGCTACTCGCACGCCCTGGCCGGCCTGATGATCTTCGCGTCCGGCCTGGCCGTCCAATTCCTCGGCCTCTAGGAGGTCCATGACCTTCGTCGCCGACTGCATGCTCGGCAGGCTGGCCAAGTGGCTGCGCATCCTCGGCTTCGACGCCGCCTACTTCCCCAAGGCCGAGGACCCCGACCTCGTCGCCCTGGCCCGCCGCGAAGGCCGCGTCCTGCTGACCCGCGACACGGGGCTCATCGAAAGGACGGCCCGGCGCCCCGACCGCCTGTTCGTCCGCAGCGATGACTGGCAGGACCAGGTCGTCCAGGTTCTCGACGAATACGGCCTCTGGGACGAGATCCGGCCGAACACGCGCTGCCTGGCCTGCAACCTGCCGCTCAAGCCGCTCGGCCGCGAGCCGGCCCGCAACCTGGTCTCGCCCTACATCGGCGAGCGGGCCGCGTCGTTCGCCGTCTGCGCCGGCTGCGGCCGCGTCTTCTGGCCGGGCACGCACGCCGGCGACATGGAACTGAAGATCGATCAGCTCCGGGCCCGCCGGGGCCGGCCCCGGAACTGATCGCCGCCCCGGCGGACCCCCGGCGGTCGACGGGGGTGATTGACTTTCCGCCTCCGTTCCTTTAGTTAAGGAAGGCAGGCTTGCCCATCCCACGCTCCGAGGAGGCCTCCATGACGAGTCCGGTCCTCACGCCGCGGGCCCCGGCCCGCTTCCCGATCCTGTTCCTGGCCTTGTGCCTGATCATGCCCTTCGCGGCCGGCGGCCAGTCCCCGGCCTCGCCGCAGCCCTACGGCCGCGACGAGCTGGCACGCTCCGGGCCCGTCCGGACGTTCGAGGGCCGGGCCCTCGGCGAGGTCGCCTTCCCGCTCGGCGGGGTCGGCACCGGCACGATATCGCTCGGCGGCCGCGGCAATCTCCGCGACTGGGAGATCTTCAACCGGCCGGGCAAGGGCGTTCACATGCCCTTCACCTTCTTCGCCCTGTACTGCGAGCAGTCCGGCCGCAAGACCGTCCGCGTTCTCGAGGGGCCGCTGGAGCCGCCGTTCACGACCGGCTTCGGCTTCCGCCGGGTCCATGTTCCCGGGCTGCCGCGCATGGAGAAGGCCCGCTTCAAGGGCGAGTATCCCTACGCCGCAGTCGAGCTTTCCGACAGCCGGGTGCCGCTTGAGATCACCCTCGAAGCGTTCAATCCCCTCGTCCCGCTGGAGCCGGACGACTCCGGCATCCCGGCCTTCGTCCTGCGCTACCGCGTCAAGAACACGGGCGCCGCGACGGCCAAGGTCACCGTGGCCGGCTCGTTCATCAACCCCGTCGGCTACGACGGCGTCGGCATGGTCGACGGTCTGGGCAACGACAAGTTCGGCCAGAACGTCAACGAATACAAGGCCACGGCCGCGCTCCGCGGCCTGGCCCTGTCCTCGCGCAAGGTCGGGGCCGGGGAGCCGGCCTACGGCACTATGGCCCTGACGACGCCGTGGCCGGACGTCACCTATCTCACCCATTGGGTCCGGGGCGAGTGGTGGGACGATCTCCAGATCTTCTGGGACGATTTCGGCGACGACGGCCGGCTCCGGGACCTGGCCGAGGTCTCGCCGTCGCCCGACAAGCAGACCGACGTCGGGACGCTCGGCCTCATGGCCACGATCGCCCCCGGCCAGGAGGTCGTCCTGCCGTTCATCGTCTCCTGGCATTTCCCCAACGTCCTCAACTATTTCGACATCGTCCCGGGACAGCGCGGCCGCCTCTTCAAGAACTATTATGCGTCGCGGCACGCCGACGCCTGGGCCGCGGCCGAATACCTGCAGGCCAACCTCGACCGGCTCGAAAAGCCGAGCCGGGCCTTCCACGACGCCTTCTTCGGGACGACCCTGCCGCCCTACGTCCTCGACGCCGTCTCGAGCCAGGCGGCGATCATCCGGACGACGACGGGCTTCCGGCTGGCCGACGGCAACTACTACGGCTTCGAGGGCTGCGGCGACCAGGGCGGCTGCTGCCCGCTCAACTGCGCCCACGTCTGGAACTACGCCCAGTCGCTGGCCTTCCTCTTCCCCTCGCTCGAGCGGACCATGCGCGAGACGGATTTCCTCGTCAACCTCAAGCCCGACGGGGCGATGATATTCCGCACCTCGCTGCCGCTCGCGGGCGGCGTCCTCTGGGACTTCAAGCCGGCCGCCGACGGCCAGCTCGGCCGGATCATCAGCCTCTATCGCGACTGGCAGATCTCCGGCGACACGGCCTGGCTCAAGAAGCTCTGGCCCCAGGCCAAGAAGGCCCTCGACTACGCCTGGAAGGGCTGGGACGCCGACCGCGACGGGCTGCTCGAGGGCGAGCAGCACAACACCTACGACATCGAGTTCTACGGCCCGAACAGCATGCTCAGCGGCTTCTACCTCGGGGCGCTCCAGGCCGGCATGGCCATGGCCATGGCCGCCGGGGACGTCCCCTCGGCCAAAACCTACCGGCTCATGTACCTCAAGGCCCAGACGGCCTACGACGCCGCGCTCTGGAACGGCGAATACTACGTCCAGAGATACGACAAGGTCATGGAGAAGAAATACCAGTACGGCGAGGGCTGCCTGTCGGACATGCTCCTCGGCCAGTGGCTGGGCATGATCGCCGGCCTGGACCGCTACCTGCCGGCCGACCGCATCCGCTCGTCCCTCGGGGCCATCTACAAGTACAATTTCCGGCCTGACTTCCGGGACTTCTCCAACGTCCAGCGGACCTACGCCCTCAACGACGAGAAAGGCCTGCTCCTCTGCTCCTGGCCCAAGGGCGGCCGGCCGCCGCTGCCGTTCCCGTACTCCGACGAGGTCTGGACGGGCATCGAGTACCAGGTGGCCTCGCACCTCATCTATGAAGGCCTCCTGGACGAGGGTTTGAGCGTGGTCAAGGCCGTCCGCGACCGCTACGACGGCCTCCGGCGGAATCCCTGGGACGAGGTCGAATGCGGGCATCATTACGCCCGGGCCATGTCGTCGTGGGGCCTGCTGCTGGCCCTGTCGGGGCAGGCCTATTCGGCGCCCGAGAAGCGGATGGGCTTCGACCCGAAGATGAACGCGGACGATTTCCGGACGGTCTGGACGGCCGGGTCGGGCTGGGGCACGTACTCGCAGCGGGCCGGGTCGGCCGGCCGGCTGGCCCTCCGGCTCGAGGCCGGGGCCGGCGTTATGGAGCTCGCGGAGCTCGACTTCAGCCTGCCGCCCGCGGTCGCCGGCCGGGCCCTCCGCTCGGTCAAGACCGCCGTGGCCGGGGCCCCGGCCGCGGCCACGATCAAGAGGACCGGCGACGCCGTCCGGGTTATATGGATGAGGCCCGTCCGGGTCGAACCGGGCCGGCCGCTGACCCTGGATATATCGCTCTGAGCGGCGGGCCGGGGACGATCGGGGGCGACAGGCTCGGCCTCTTTTGATAAGATACGGCCTTGAGATCGCCGGTCATCGGAGGCAGAGCTTGAAGAAGAACGCCGCAGCATTCCTGTCGCTGGCCCTTGCCGTCCTGGCCGCCGGGTCCTGCGCCCCCAAGGCCGCGGCCCCGGCCGCGACGCTTCCCAAGGGCCATCTCTTCATCATCGGCGGCGGCGACCGCGACGCGCCGCTCATGAAGCGCTACATCCAGCTGGCCGAGAGCCACGGCACCGGCCGGATCGTCATTTTCACCATGGCCAGCGGCTCTCCCGACGAGGTCGGACCGGAGCTCCTGGCCGAGTTCAAAGCGAACGGCGCCCGGGACGTCGTCTTTTACAACCTGACCCGCGAACAAGCCCTGCGGCCCGGGAGCGACGGGATCCTCGATGGCGCCGGCGGCGTCTGGTTCTCCGGCGGCGACCAGGCCCTGCTGACCGCGGCCCTGCTCGCGACACCCGTCCACAAGCGCCTGCTCGCGCTCTACCGGGAAGGCGCCGTCATCGGCGGCACGAGCGCCGGCGCGGCGGTGCAGAGCGAGTTCATGATCACCGGCAACGAGAAGCGGACGGGCGGCCTGGAAGGGACCTGGGATGTCATCCTGGCCGACGACGTCGAGCACACCCCCGGCTTCGGCTTTGTCACGAAGGCTGTCATCGACCAGCACTTCGTCACCCGGCGGCGGCACAACCGGCTGCTGGCCGTCGTCCTGCAGCACCCCGAGCTCGTCGGCGTGGGCATCGAGGAGTCGACGGCCGTCCTGGTCCGGCCCGACGGCAAGTACGAGGTCCTCGGCGAGGGCCCGGTCATCATCTATGACGCGCGCCGGGCCGCGACCCGGCAGCTGCCGGACGGCCGCCTCGGCGGCCGCGGCCTGACCACGCACGTCCTCCTTCCCGGCGACGTCTACGACGTCGAGACCGGGCGGGTCGAGGAGCCGGCCCGGTGAGCCCCGGCAAGAAATCGCTCCGCCTGCCCCATACGCTGCTCCTGATCTACGTCATGGTCGTCCTGACCGTGGCCCTCACCTGGATCGTACCCGGCGGGGAATACCAGCGGGTCGAGAAGGACGGCCGGACCGTCCCGGTGGCCGGCTCCTACCACCGCGTCGCCAGCCAGCCCCAGGGACTCGGCGGGCTCTTCGTCTCGCCGGCCCGGGGCTTCATCGACGCCGCGGCTATTATCGCCATCCTGTTCATCGTCGGCGGGTCTTTCAACGTCATCCAGCAGACCGGGGCCGTCTCCGGCGTCATACACAACATCGCCTTCGCTTTCGGCCGGAACAGGGCCCTGCGGGTGCTTCTCATCCCCGTGGTCATGGTCCTCTTTTCGCTCGGCGGCGGCGTCTGGGGCATGTGCGAAGAGACCATGCCCTTCATCCTCATCTTCGTCCCGCTGGCCCTGTCGCTCGGCTACGACACCATCGTCGGCGTGGCCATGTGCTTCGTCGGCGCGGCGGCCGGCTTCGCCGGCGCCTTCTTCAATCCCTTCACCGTCGGCATCGCCCAGGGCCTGGCCGGGCTGCCGCTCTATTCGGGCCTCGGCTACCGGCTGGCCGTGTGGGCGGTTGGGACGGCCATCGCCGTCGCCGTGGTCATGCGCTACGCGGCCAGGGTCCACAAGGATCCGCGGATCAGCCCGACCTACGAGGAGGACCAGGAGAAGAGGAAGAAGCTGAGCGTCAACGGGCCCGTCCTGGAGCGCGTCGCCCTGACCGGGGCGCAGAAGCGGGTCCTGGCCGTCTTCGTCGCCGGATTCGCCGTCATGGTTTTCGGCATCCTCAGGTACAAGTGGTACATCAACGAGATCGCCGGCGTGTTCCTGGCCATGGGCGTCCTGGCCGGCCTGGCCGGCCGGCTCAAGGGCGACGAGTTCGGCCGGGCCTTCGTCGAGGGGGCCAAGGACATGGTCAACGCCGCGCTGATCATCGGCACGGCCCGGGCCCTGCTCATCGTGGCCCAGGACGGCAAGATCATGGACACCCTCCTGGCCGGCATGGCCGGGGCCATCTCCCAGCTCCACCCGGTGCTGTCGGCCCAGATCATGTTCCTGTCCCAGTGCGTCATCAATTTCTTCGTCCACTCGGGCACGGCCCAGGCGGCCCTGACCATCCCCATCATGGCCCCGCTCGGCGACCTCGTAGGCATCACCCGGCAGACGGCCGTTTTCGCCTTCCAACTGGCCGAGTACATCAATCCCATCCTGCCGACTTCGGGCGTGACCATGGGCGTCCTGGGGCTGGCCGGCCTGCGCTGGGAGAAATGGGCCAAGTGGATGGCGCCGCTCGTCATCCTCTGGACCCTCTTCGCCCTCCTGTCCCTCGTCCCGCCGGTCCTGATGAAGTGGGGCCCGGCCTGACGACGGGCTGAGGAGCGACGGGGGCCGTCCCCCGGTCGACGGCCGTGCCGCTCCCTGGCAACCTTTTTTTCCCCGTTTTCATCTATACCAGTGTGAACGAGATGATCGTCTCCAGCCTGCTCCTGGCGATTCCCTGCGGAATCGGGGATAATGGGTGCCGTGGCGACTACGAAACCTTCGTGGAAGCGGCTCTAGGCATGGAGCGGCGGCACGGCCAGGATCCCGTCTGGGGGACGGCCGACAAGGCCCGCCTGGAGGACCTTGTGGCCAGGGGCCGGGCCGGCGAGATGGCCGCCCTGGAGGCCCTCTACGGGATGTTCAGGGGGCCGGTCTTCGGCCTGGTCTACCGCCATGCCCAGGACCGGGCCGCCGCCGAGGACATGCTCCAGGACGTCTTCCTGAAGGTCTTCGGCCATATGGGCGAGGTGCGCGACGCCTCCACGTTCCCGGCCTGGATCTATCGCATCGCCCTGAACACGGCCTACAGCCATCTCCGCCGGAAGCGGACCCTGGCCGGAAAGGTCGTGCCGCTGGCCGACGTCGAGGGGCGGGTCGAGGAGCCCGGGACGGCGCCCGTTGAGAAGGACCTCCAGGGCCCCCTCGAGGAGGCCATCCGGGCCCTGGCGCCGCGGCTACGCACGGTCCTTGTCCTTCACGATGTCCAGGGCTACAAGCACGAAGAGATCGCCCGGACGATCGGGTGCGCGGTCGGCACGTCCAAGTCCCATCTGTTCAAGGCCCGGCTCAAGGTCCGGGCCCATCTGCGGGCCCGGAAGGCGGTCTAGGAGAGCGACGATGAGATGCCGCAAAGCCATGAAGGACATCAGCCGGGCGATCGACGGCGAGCTTCCGGCGCGTGACCGCGCCCGCCTGGAGCGCCACCTGGCGGCCTGCGCCGAATGCCGGGAGCTCGAAGCGGACCTGCGGCGCATCGTGGCCGGCGCGGCCCGGCTCGAGGCGCCCGAGCCGTCCGAAAGCGTCTGGGGGGGCATCCGGGCCAGCCTGGAGACGGCCGGGAAGGCGGAGCGGGAGAGCGGCTGGGGCGGGGCGGTCCGGCGTCCGGCCCTCGGCTTCGGCCGTCCGGCCCTCCGTTACGCCGGCGTCGCGGCCGCGGCCCTCATCCTCGTCGTCGCGGGAATAGTCGCCGGGCGGCGCTTCGGCCGCGGGCCGGTCGCGCCCGGGCCAGAGGCCCGCGAGCGCTACACCCTGGCCAAGCTCGACGAGGCCGAGCGCTACTACCAACAGGCCATCAATTCCCTCAGCGAAGCCTTCGCCGCGCAAAAGGGCGTTCTCGCGCCCGAGGTGGCCGGCCTCTTCGACCGCAACCTCTCGGTCGTCGACGCCGCCATCCGGGCCTGCCGGCAGGCCGTGTCCGCGGAGCCGGACGACCTCGAGGCCCGCAATTACCTGCTGGCCGCCTATACCCAGAAGATGACCCTGCTCGACGACGCCCTGGACCTCCGGCGGAGGGACAGGAACGAGGCGATCGAGCGGAAGATGCTCTGACCGGACAAGACCATGAGAAGGAGACTCGCCATGATGAAGAAGATCCACTACGGAGTGCCGGCCGTTCTGGCCGCCGCGGCCGTCGTCGTCGCCCTGGTCGCGGCCCCGGCCCTGGCCGATCAAAAATTCGAGGATAAGTTCGAAAAGACCGTGCCCCTGTCCAAGACGGGCCGGCTCTATCTCAGCAACCTTTCGGGCGACATCGAGGTCATGACCTGGAAGGAAGCCCAGGTCAAGATCGAAGCCCTCAAGACCTCGAAGGCCAGCTCGCTCGAGAAGGCCAAGGAGAACGCGGCCAAGGTGACCGTCGAGGTCTCCGGCGAGGGCGAGCTCGTTCGCGTCGAGACGAAGTACCCCAGGCAATCGGGCAAATTCTGGGGCGGCGATTCGGTCAACGTCTCCGTGGACTACAAGGTCTGGGTGCCGGAGCAGGCGGCGGTCGAGCTCGTCTCGACGAGCGGCGACGTCGAGGTCGCGCCGATCGGGGGCCCGGCCAAGATCAAGAGCGTCAGCGGCAACGTCTCGGTCCGGGGCGCGGCCGGCGCCGACATCGACCTCACGAGCGGCGACCTGACGCTGAAGAACATCGCCGGGGACGTCTTCGTCAACAACGTCTCGGGCGACATCGAGATCTCCGGGATCAAGGGCTCGGTCGAGGTCAAGGACGTGAGCGGCGACATCGAGCTCCTGGACGTCTCGGGGGCGCGGACGATCAACGCCAAGAGCGTCAGCGGCAACATCATCTATGCCGGCACCATCGAGAACGGGGGCCGGTACATGATCGAAGCCTTCAGCGGCGACGTCCGCCTGACCATCCCCGCCGCCTCGTCGTTCGACCTGGAGGCCAACACCTTCAGCGGCGACATCGCCAGCGAGTTCGAGGTCTCGGTCGTCGGCAAACTCTCGCACCGCGAGCTTCGCGGCACGGTCGGCAAGGGCGGGGCCACTCTCGTCCTCAAGACCTTCAGCGGCAACGTCGACCTGAAGAAGAAATAGGCTTTCCGAATGATCCCGGGGGCGGCGACGGCGCCGCCCCCTTTTTTTGGTTCTTCTCCCATCTCCGGGAGGATCCCTCTCTTCGGCTTGGCTCCGTGCCGGCGCGGAGCGGACTCTGGAGAGCGGAGGTCAGAGTCATGGCCGAGCACTCGAGGCCGGGATTCTGAGAAATATTTTAAAAAGCTCTTTCTCCCGATATCTCCCAGAAGCATGGCTCCGAGTCGCTCCGCCATGCTTCTGATGGTCGCTTCGGCGACTCCGCTCCCTGCCGGTCCCCCTCTCCAGCAACGGGGATCATCGAGGCAACGCACATCGCCGCCGCGAGAGGGAATGCCGGAAATGGGAGAAGAGCCCTTTTTTTTTCGCTATAATGGCGGGCGTGCGCCGCGTCCATCTCATCAATTTCATCCGGACGATGGCCGTGGTGACGACCGCCTTCCTGGCCCCGCTCCGTTTCCTGGAGCTTGGCTTTGGCGGCGCGGCCATCGGGATCATCGTCGCCCTGCTGGCCGCCGCGCCGGTCCTCCTCGCTTTTCCGACCGGCTGGCTGAACGACCGGCTGTCGATGAAAAAGGTCATCGGCGGCGGTCTTGTGGCCATGGCCCTGGCCATCGCCGCCGTGGCCTGCCTCCGGAGCGTCGCGCCGATGGCGGCGGCTTTCCTCCTGCTCGGCGTGGCCAACAACGCCGTCAACGTGTCGATCAACAGCCTCTATTACAAGGACGGCCGCGAGCCGGACACGAACGGGAAGTACGGCCGGTTCGTGGGCTGGCTGTCGCTCGGCCCGCCCGCCGGGCTCGTTCTCGGCGGCCTGCTCGTCCGGTCCGCCGGATTCCGCGGCTTCCTGGTCCTCCTGGCGGCCGTAACGGCCCTGGCCGCCCTGGCCGTGCCCGGTCTCGGCGACGAGAAGTTCGCGGCCGTGTCCATCCGCGAGTACCGGTTCGGCATCTTCAACCGGCGGACGCTGCTCTTTTCCGTCTTCCTGGTCCTCCTGGCCCTTCACTGGGGCGTCGAGCAGACCGTTTACGGGCCGTTCCTGCGGACCCGTCTCGGCCTCGGGGACTCCGGGGCGGCCTTTTACATGGCCGGCGCCTACCTGGGCTTGGCCCTGGCCGCGTTCCTGGTCGGCCGGCTGCCCGACGACCCGGTCCGCGACCGGCGCCTTTTCCTGCTGGGCATGGTCCTGTCGGGCGCGGGCCTGATCCTCATGACCGTCCGCAGCCTGCCGCTCTCGTTCGCCTTCCGTTTCCTGCATGAAAGCGGCGACGGGCTCATGGGGGCGTTCGTCGTGGTGACGATCTCCCGCCTCTTCGCCAAGGCAACGATCGGCGGATGCGCCGGCATCCTGACCGCCCTTCAGACATCGGGGCACGCGGCCGGAAGCCTCCTCTTCGCCTGGATGGGATTCCGGGCCGGGCTGCAGACGCCGATGATCGTCGCCGGGGCCGTCCTCATCGCCAACGCCGCCTTCGGCCTCGTCGCCGTGCCCTCTCGCTCCATTTCGGGTATCATATCCCCGGCAGAATGATCGCGACGAAAGGCACGGGCTTCGACATTATCCTGGTCAGCGGCGAGCCCTACGCCGACCACCCCCTGTCGCCCGCCGGCATGATCGCCCGGGTGCTCGACGCCGAGGGCTGGAGGGTCGGCGTCATCGAGTGCCCGGACTGGAAGACGAAGGACGACTTCCTCAAGCTCGGCCGGCCGCGCCTCTTCTTCGGCGTCACCTCGGGCTCGATCGACTCCATGCTGGTCAACTACACGCCGCTCAAGCGCGAGCGGGCCGTCGATCCCAACGCCCCCTTCCAGTCGCGGATGCCCGACCGGGCGGTCATCGTCTACGCCAACCGCATCCGCGAGCTCCACAAGGGCGCGCGCCTCGTCCTCGGCGGCATCGAGGCCTCGCTCCGGCGCTTCGCCCACTACGATTACTGGGGCGACGACGTCCGCCGCTCCATCCTTCTCGACACCCGGGCCGACATCCTGGTCTACGGGCCGGGCGAGCTCCAGGCGGTCGAGATCGCCCGCCGGCTCGACCGCGGCGAGACCCTCGACGGCATCCGCGGCACGGCAGTTATCCGGGCCGAGGCGCCGGAGGGCGCGCTCGTCGTCCCCTCCTGGGAAGAGGTCGCGGCCGACAAGGACAAGTTCTGCCAGGCCCAGAAGAGCCTGACCAACCGCAAGACGATCGCCCAGAAGCACGCCAACCGCTTCGTCGTCCAGTATCCCGCCCCGGATTACGCGCCGGCCGACCTCGACCGGGTCTACGGCCTGCCCTTCACCCGCCGCATCCCCGGGACCTTTCCCGAGCTGGGGATGGCCCGCTTCTCGGTCCAGACCCACCGCGGCTGCGTCGGCCGCTGCTCGTTCTGCGCCCTGTCGCTCCACCAGGGCGACCGGATCGTCTCGCGCAGCGAAGCGTCCATCCTGGCCGAGATCCGGCGCCTGACCCGGCACCCGGAGTGGAAGGGCTTCGTCGACGACCTCGGCGGCCCGACGGCCAACATGTACGGCCTGGACGGCGCGGACGCCGCGACGGCCCAGCGCCGGCTCCTGGCCCTGCTGCTCGCCGCCCGCCGGGTGCCGGGCGTCAAGAAGGTCTTCGTCCGCAGCGGCGTCCGCTACGACCTGGCGCTGGAGAGCCCCGAGTACGTGCGCGAGCTCGTCCGCCACCACACCTCCGGCCTGCTCAAGATCGCGCCCGAGCACGTCTCCGAGAACGTCCTGCGCCTGATGAACAAGAGCGGCGGCCGGCGCCGCCTCGAGGAGTTCCGGCGGCTCTTCGCCGCCGTGGCGGCCCGCGCCGGCGGCCGGCCCCAGCACCTCAAGTACTACTTCATGGTCGCTCATCCCGGCACGACCGAGAAGGAGGCCCGGGAGCTGGCCGCCTACATCCGGGCGCTGGAGCGAAGCGGGGAGAAGCCGGTCGAGGGCGTCCAGATCTTCACCCCGACGCCCCTGACCCGCTCGACCTGCATGTACCACACCGGAAAGGACCCGATGACGGGCGAGACGGTCTATGTCCCCCGCCCCTACGCCGAGAAGAAGGCCCAGAAGCGGATGCTCGTCGGCAACGCCGAAGAATAAGATGGGGTCAAACCTAAACCTTTTAACTTTTTAGGGAACAGCCTGGCCGGGAAAAGTTAAAAGGTTCGGGTTTGACCCTATCTGACCGTCAAGAGGCCCTGGAGAACGAGGTCGCGGGACGAGCGGCCGACGTAAACCTGGAACCCTCCCGGCTCGACCGTTTCCTTCATGGCCGCGTCGAGCAGGGCCAGCTCCTTCGGACCGATCTCGAAGACGACTCTCGTCGAGGCGCCCGGCTCCAGACGGACCTTGCGGAAGCTCTTGAGCTCCAGGACCGGCCGGACGACCGAGGCCAGCGCGTCGCGGATGTAGAGCTGCGCCACCTCCGCCCCGGCCCGCTGGCCGACGTTCGCGATCTCGCAGGAAACGCGGGCCATCCCGCCGGGCGCGATCGTCCCGGGCTCGATCGTCAGGTCCGCGTAGCGGAACTCCGTGTAGCTCAGCCCGAAACCGAACGGGAAGAGAGGATCCCCCGGCAGGTCGGCGTAGCCGTCGAACCTGCCGGTCGGCTTGTGGTTATAGACGAGCGGCAGCTGGCCGGCGGCCAGCGGGAAGGTGATCGGCAGGCGGCCGGCCGGATCGGCGTCGCCCCACAGCACGTCGGCCACGGCCCGGCCGCCTTCCTCGCCGGGATACCAGGCCAGGAGAACGGCGTCCGCCGCGTCGAGCCATTCGGACATGGCCACGGCGCTGCCGCCGTAGAGGACGACGACGGTCGGCGCGCCCGTGGCCGCCACCCGGCGGATAAGCTCCGCCTGCCGGCCCGGCAGCCGGATGTCCGACCGGTCGCGGGCCTCGCCCTCCTCGATCCCGGCCGCAACGACGGCCAGGTCCGAGCCGCGGGCCAGCCGCGCCGCCGCCTCGATCGCGGCCTCGCCGCCGCCGTCGTCCTTGCGGCCGCAGCCCGCCGCGTAGCGGACGGCCGCCGCCTTTCCGGCCCGGTCGCGGATCCCGTCGAAGAGCGTAACCTTGTCGAGACCCGGTCCGCTGTAGCCGCCCAGCCTGGCTTCGACCGCGTCCGGACCGATGACCGCGATCGCCCGCGGCCCGCCCTCCGTCCGCAGCGGCAGCGTTCCGGCCCGGTTCTTCAGCAGGACGAGGGAATCCCGGGCGGCTTGCCTGGCCAGGGCCCGATGCGCCGCCGCGCCGTTCGTCCGCGCCGCCGCCTCGGGGTCGGCGTACGGCTCCTCGAACAGCCCGATCTCCATCTTGGCCCGCAGGACACGCCGGACCGCGTCGTCGATCCGGGCCGACCCGACCCGGCCGGCCGTGATCGCCGGGGCGAATAGGGCCGCGTGCCCGATCTCCGTCTGGAAGACGACGTCGAGGCCGCTCTCCCAGGCCTGGCGTCCCGACTCGGGGTAGGAATCCGCGATCCCATGAAGGCTGTACGCCCCGCCGACCGAGCAGGCGTCCGAGATGACGAAGCCGCGGAAGCCCCACTCGCCCTTGAGGATGCCGGCCAGGAGCCGCGGGTGCATGGAGCAGGGCAGGCCGTCCCAGGAATTGTAGGCGGTCATGATCGACCGGGCCCCGCCTTCCCTGATCGCCGCCAGGAAAGGCGGGAAATCGACCTCCCGCAGATAGCGCTCGCCGTCGGCGACCGGATAGCTGTCCCGACCGCCGGCCCCGACGTTGGCGACGAAATGCTTGGGCGTGGCCACGACGCCGCGCTCCTCGAAGGCCCTGACGAAGGCGACGGCCAGGCGCGACGCGAGATAGGGGTCCTCGCCGTACGTCTCCTCGACCCGGCCCCAGCGGACGTCGCGGGCGATGTTGACGACCGGCGACAGCACCTGCCGGATGCCCCGGCTCCGCGTCTCGGCCGCGATGGCGCCGGCCACCCCGGCCATGAGCTCCGGGTCCCAGGCGGCGGCCAGGCCGATCGCCTGGGGGAAAGCCGTCGCCCCGGGCGCGACCAGGCCGTGCAGGGCCTCCTCAAACGGCGCGACGGGGATCCCGAGGCGCGTCTTCTCGACGAAGAACTTCTGGATGGCGTTGAGCTTCTCGGCCGCGCTCCGGGCGTCCGTGGCGGACCGGACCTGGAGCCCGAAGATCCCGTCCCGATAGGCCTCCGTACCGGCGTCGAGGTCGCCGGCGACCATGAACAGCTGGCGGAACTTCTCTTCCGGCGTCATCCGCGCCAGCAGGTCCTCGACCCGCCGGTCGACGGACAGCGCCGGGTCGCGGTAGGGAAGCCCTCCGGACCCGGCCGGCCCGGGGCCGGAGAAGCGGTTGCAGGCTGCAAGGGCGAACAAGCCGGAAAATGCGGAGCAAGCGAGGATGCGAAGGATCGAGCGGGTTGGCATGACCGAATTCTATGACGAATTCCCCGGCTTGAACAGGATTCGATCACGGATCTCCGCGTCCCCCCGCCGGCCCCGCGGCGGCGCGGAACTTGACAGACTCCCGTGTCCAGAGGCATAATTAGTTGACAATGGCAACCAATAATCGCGACAGCCGGATGAGCGCGAAGACGCATGGCCTCATCGATCTTCTCCGGGAAGCGGCCTGGCTTTTCGGGAACAAGGCCTTCGATGGATCCTGCTGCGAGGGCCTTTCCTTCATGGAGTATCAGGCCCTGGCCGAGATCCAGAGGTCGGAGGATTGCCCGATCCAAGGCGTCGCGAAGGCCATCGGGTTCACGAAGAGCGGAGCGACCAGGATCGTCGATCGGCTGGAACGCAAAGGCCACGTGAGGAAACGGCGCTCGCCCGTCGACGGAAGGGTTTGTTGCGTCGCGTTGACCAGGAGGGGGAAGGACGCGACGGCCGCGATCATGAGGAGTTATGCGGCTTATCTGGGCGACGTTCTGAAGGAGCTGGATGTCCGGTCTGCAAAGAGGATCGCCGGCTCCCTCGAATCCCTGATCGCGGCCGCCCGACGGCCTAGGACGGCCAGCAGGTAGCCCGGGCCTGATCTGAAGGAGACCGTTCAAGTGAACACCCTCGTCGGAACCCTCAAGTACTTCGCGATCATCATGGCCGAGCTGTCCGCGCTGTTCATCGTCATCAGCACGATCGTGGCCTTGGTCTTCATGTCTCTGCCGCAGGACAGGATGAAGGCCTGGCTTACGGGCCGCGGCCTCTGGGGCAATGCCTTGGGGGTCCTGTTCGGGGCGGTGACGCCGTTCTGCGCCTGCTCCACGGTTCCCATGACCCTCGGTTTCCTGCAGGCCGGCGTCCCCTTCGGCACGGTCATGTCCTTCGTGATCTCGTCTCCGCTGATGGATCCGCTGGTATTCACCCTGCTCGTCGCCTTCATGGGCTGGAAAGTCGCCGTCGGCTTCCTGGTCCTGACGTCCGCTTTCGCGATCTTCTTCGGTGCATTTCTCGAGAAGATGGGCTGGGCCGATCAGGTCAGGAACGTGAGGCTCAAGAGGACGGGCGAGCCCCAGGATGACCAGATCCCCGAGGGCTTCAAGAAGCGCCTTGCGGCTTCCGTCCGTAAGGCCTGGGGGGATTTCAAGGCGGTTTTCGTCTATATGATCGTCGGGGTCGGGATCGGGGCGGCGATCTACGGATATCTCCCGGAAGGGCTGCTGTCGAAAGTGGCCGGGGCCGACAACCCGCTGGCAGTGCTCGTAGTGGCTCTGATCGGAATGCCGCTCTACATCCGGGTCGAATCGGCAATCCCCATCGGGTTGGCGATGATGCAGAAGGGCGCGAGCATCGGGGCGGTCATCGCTTTGATCATCAGCGGCGCCGGCATCGCCATCCCGGAGCTGACCATGCTGGCCAGCATCTTCAAGAGGAAGATCATCGTCGCCTTCGTTGTGATCGTTTTCATTTCGGCGGTGCTGTCCGGATTGATCTTCAACCTGCTCATATGAACTTGAGCGGATCCTCATCATCAAAAAAGGAGAGATAAGGCCATGAAGAACGAAGGAGAGAAGAAGGGACTTCTGGCGCGCCTGACCGGGCGGAAGAAACCGAAGCAGAGCCCTTGCTGTGGCGGCTTCGTCGTGGAGACGGTTCCGGACAAGGAGGGGACGAAAGAAAACGCGGCGGATAGCCCGAAGCCGAAAAAGAAATCTTGTTGCGGCTGAACGGTAAGCTCTTGGCGGCTCAAGCCGTAAAAGGGGGACCCACCCCGCCGCCGCGTCATGATGACCGTTGATCCCCGGGAAGGAGGCACCGGGGGATCTCTATTGAGCCGGAGCCGGGGGCATCTTCAGGAGCCCGCGGACGGCGAGGTCTTCGAGAACAAGCAGGTCGGGTCTTGACAAAATATAGCATATATGAAAATATATTCATGTGAGACCCGGAATGAAAGAGATCATCAAGGCCTTCAAGGCGCTATCCGATCCCACCCGGCTGAGGATCTTCCTCCTCCTCCTCGAAAAGGACCTCTGCGTTTGCGAGCTGACCTATGTCCTGGACATGTCGCAATCGCGGGTCTCCCACCAGCTCCGGCTCCTCAGGGACGCGGACCTGGTCGAGGACAAGCGGGACGGGAGGTGGATCATCTACACGATCCCCCGGGCCGCGAGGCGCGGCCTCGGGCCTTTGCTCCGGCGGCTCTCCGGACCGGACCTGGCGGAGACGAAGCTCATCCCCCGGGATATCGGCCGGCTCGATCTGTGCCTCCGTCAGAACCTGCGCAAGGTCCGCCGGGCGGACCCGCATCAACCCTCGGCTTGAGGGCCGGGATCGAGCCAACCGGGGAGAGCGCATTGAAGCTTCAGAAGAGGGGCGGCTGATGGGCGAAGGCGGCCGGATATTCCGCGAAAAAGGCGAGATCGAGGCGCTTCGCCGCCGTCAGGATGCCGGCGGGCCCGGCGCGAAGACGTACTGGGTGGCCCCCGGGCCGGACGGCCGTCTGCCGGTCCCTGCCGAACTGGCCGCGGAGCTGGGGCTCGATCCCGGGGCCCGCCTGGAGGTCGTCGTCGACCGCGGCCGCGTCGAGGCCCTGCCCAACATCCACAGCCTGAGGCGGCTCTATATCGAACCGACGTCGCGCTGCAATCTCTCCTGCCGGACCTGCATCCGCAATACCTGGGAAGAGCCGATAGGCGATATGGACGAGGCGACCTTCGGCCGGGTCGCCGGGCAGCTCTCCCGCTTCCCCCACCTGGAAACGGTGATGTTCGGCGGCTTCGGCGAGCCCACGGCCCACCCGCGGATCCTCGACATGGTTCGCGCCGTCAAGGCCCTCGGCCTTCGCGCCGAGATGACGACGAACGCGACCCTCCTCGACGAAGCCCTGATCGAGGGGCTGCTGCGGGAGCGCCTGGACACGCTCTGGGTCTCCCTGGACGGGACGACCGAGGCGAGCTTCGAGACGATCCGCGAGGGAGCGAGCTTTCCCCTCGTCCTCGAGAACGTCGAGAGGCTCGCCGGGCGGAACGGACGCGACGGGCACGCTATCGAGATCGGCATCGCCTTCGTCGTCATGAAGACGAATTTCCGCGACGTCAAGCACCTGGACCGGCTGGCCCGCTCGGTCGGGGCCCGCCGCATCATGGTCAGCCATGTCCTGCCGTACAGCGAGGAGATGGAAAAGGAGATGCTCTGCCTCCAGACGCTGACCCTCGAGACCTTTACCTTCGCCCCGGGCAAGGTCGAGCTCAGCCTGCCGCGGATCGACGTAAATAACGCGACCAAGGACACGTTCTTCAGCCTGTTCCAGGGGTTCGAGAACCTGACCTTCATGGGCAACCGGATCGCCGTGGACGCCCGGCGCTGCCGCTTCGTCCGCGAGCGGACCTCGTTCGTCCGCTGGGACGGGCGGGTCGCTCCCTGCATGGGCCTTCTCCATTCCCACAGGACCTATCTCTACGGGCTCGAACGGAAGGTCCGGTCTCACGCCTTCGGCGACGCGCGCCTGGAGGACCTTTTCGACATCTGGAATTCGAAGCCGTACGCCGATTTCCGGGAAAAGGTCAAGGCCTTCGATTATTCCCCCTGCCATGTCTGCGGCGGGTGCTCGATGCTCGAATCCAACGAAGAAGACTGCTACGGGAACGCCTTTCCCGCCTGCGGCGGCTGCCTCTGGGCCCAGGGGGTTATCCAATGCCCGTGAACCGGCCCCTCAGTCACCCCGAAAACGGCGCGGACAAGAAAACGATGGAGCTCACGGTCGACAAGTTCACCTTCCGCTTTCCCATCGACCTCTTCTACAGTGACGCCGGAGTCTGGGTCCGGTTCGAGGGCTCGCGGGCCCGGATCGGGCTCTCCGATTTCACCCAGCAGAGGAACGGCGACGTGGCCTTCGCCGAATCCAAGGAGCCGGGAACGCAGGTCAAAAGGGGGGACGAGGCGGCCGTCGTCGAGACGATCAAGGTCAACCTCAGCCTCCCATCGCCCGTGGACGGCCGGGTCGTGGAGACGAACGGCGAGCTCCTGAACTCCCCCGAGCTCGTCAACCAGGACCCCTACGGCAGGGGTTGGCTGGCCGTGCTCGAGGTCGAGGACGCCGGAGCGGCGCGGAGCGCCCTGCTGACGGCGGCCGAGTTCATGGCCCGGGCCAAGGCCCAGGCGGAGGCGGAGGTCCTGAGATGAAGCGCAAGATCGCGGTCGCTCCCTGCAGCGGGATCGGCAAGAGCCTCGGGGCCGCGGCCCGGGAAGCGGCTTTTATCCTGGCCGAGGATCTTCGTCCCGACAAGACGAAGATGGTCGCGCTTTCGCTCCTTGTCATGGGAGACGGGCCAGCGAAACTTGAGGTCGCGGGCGGCGAGGCCGTGGCCATCGACGGCTGCAAGCTTGAATGCGCGGCCAAGGTCCTGGCCTGCTCGGGCGCGGCCAAGGTCCATAAGATCGCCGTCTTCGACGTCCTCCGCCGCCACCGGGGCCTCAAGCCCGAAGGCGTTTGCGATCTCAACGAGGACGGATCGAAGCTGGCCCGGGCGGCCGCCGAGGAAGCGGCCGGGATCGTCGACGGGATCGACGGGGAGGACGGCCATGCCTGATCTGCCGCGGAAGAAGGTCGGGCTGATCGCCTGTTCCGGCGAGGAGAGGGCCGAAGGCACGGTCACGCGCCGGGCGGTCAGACAAGTCCTCGAAAAGCTCCGCCCGGACGATACGGTCACGCTCTGCCTGCCGCTGTTCCTGGCCGGGGGAGAAGGGGAAAGGGCCTTCGCCCGCCGCTACCCGACGATCGCCGTCGACGGCTGCGACGAGCGCTGCGCCGCGCGGGCGACGGAAAGATACAGCGCCAGGCCGGCCGCCTCGATCGTCGTGACGGAGATCGCCAAGGAAAGCGGGTCCCCGGACATCGGCACGGCCAGGCGGCTCAACGGATCCGGTCTGCGACTGGCCGATACGGCCGCCGCCAGGATCGCCGGGGAGACCGACAGGCTCCTCCAAAGGCCGCGGCGAAGGATCACGGAGCCGGCCGCCGCCGCGGGCGGCTGCAGCTGCGGCTCCGGCCTGCCCCAGGGCACGCTGCGCATCTCCGGCAGTGACGTGAGGGTCGCCGGGCTGCCGATCATCTTCGCGCAGGCCAGAGAACGCGGCTTGGAGCCGAACGCCGGAACAGCGGCCGTCCTCCTCGAGACCGTGGGGATCTACAACGAGGTTCCGGCGGACCGGAAACAAGCCTGGACGGATGCGCTCATCCAGGGATACGCCGGGTTTCTAGAGGAGAAGGGCTGATGGCCCGGACGGAGATCTACACGGCCTCGGTCTCCTGGACCGGCGGCCATCGGGGACGCCTGAAGCTCGGCAACGGGCCCGAGATGGACTTTTCCGCGCCGCCGGCATCGCACGGAGAAGCCGGCGTCCTGACCCCGGAGGACGCCTTCGTCGCCGCCGTCAACACCTGCGTCATGCTGATGTTCATCTGGGCGGCCGAGCGCTTCCGCCTCGATCTCGTTTCGTACGACTGCCGGGCCGAGGGCACGAAGCTCGTCGAGCTCGACCGGACGGAGATATTCACCGAGGTCGTCCTGCGGCCGCGGATCGCCGTTCGTGCCGGGAACGAGCCCCCCGAGGCCGTTGAAAAGCGGGTCCGCCGCGGGCTCGACGGGGCGCGGAAGTTCAGCCTCGTCGCCAATTCCGTCAAGAGCGAGATCGTGATCGAACCGGAGATCCTTATCGACGGCCGCGGCGCCGGAGAATAGCGAGGTCAGGAAATGGAGATCAAGGTCCTGGGCCCGGGATGTCCGAGGTGCGGAGAGGTTCAAAAACGCGTCGCTGACGCGCTCGCGGAGCTCCGCGTCCCGGCCAGCGTCGAGAAGGTCACCGACATCAAGATGATGATGTCCTACGGGATCCTCGCGACCCCGGCCCTGGTCATCAACGGAAAGGTCCGGTGCGCTGGCCGTATCCCGAGCGCCGCGGAGATCACGGCCTGGATCCGGGAGGCCGCGGCTTGACAGGGGCCTGGATGGTCGCCGCCGTCCCGGTCATCGGCGGACCCATGAAATCCAATGACGTCAGGAGATTTGCCCATGCACGGACGCAGCATTGCCTTTGGAGTTTTGATCCTGGCCCTGGGCCTGACGGCCGGGTACGCGAACGGGATCCGCGCTGACCGCGGTCCCTCGGGTTCGTCGCCGTCCGGGACGGTCGGCCAATCCCAGCCCCCGATCTTCGCGGCCAGGGGCGAGGTTCTGGCGACGAATCGCCTGGACATCGATTTTTCCATGTACCAGGTGACCTTCCTGGAGCTCGGCGCCGACAGGTGCATCCCCTGCAAGAAGATGCAACCGATCATGAAGGAGATCGCCGCGGCCTTCCCCGACAGGGTCCAGGTCGTTTTTTATGACGTCTGGAAGGATCCCGCCCCGGCCGAAAAATACGGCATCCAGCTCATTCCGACCCAGATCTTCGTGGACCAGAAGGGGAAGGAGATCGCCCGCCATGTCGGGCTTTTTCCGAAGGAGGAGATCCTCGATCTCCTGAAGAAACACGGCATCCAGTGAGCTGAGGCCCCATGGACAGGCTTTTCGGCGACATCTCGGCCCTGCTCCAGTCCAATCCCTGGCTGGCGATCGCCGCCGTTTTCCTGGGAGGCGTGACGACGGCCCTGAATCCCTGCGTCCTGGCCATGGTCCCGCTCTTGATGGGCGTGGTGGCGGGGAGCAGGGAGACGACGACGCTCAGGCGGTCCCTTGTCTTCTCGCTTTTCTTCGTCCTGGGCCTGGCCGTCACATTCACGGCGCTCGGGCTCATCTCCGCTCTCATGGGGCGGATGTTCGGCAATGTCGGCTCGTTCTGGAAGTATCTCGTCGCGGCGGTCTGCCTGGTGATGGGGCTTCAGCTGCTCGGGCTGCTTAAACTGAGCTTCCCCGTCCCCGCCGGGCTCGAGGTCAAAAAGCGGGGATACATCGGGGCCTTCCTCTTGGGCCTGCTCTTCGGGGTCGTCTCGACGCCGTGCGCCGTCCCCATCCTGGCCGTGCTGCTGGCGTTCGTCGCGGAGAAGGGGAATGTCCTTTATGGGGGCTTCCTCCTGTTCATCTACGCGCTGGGGCATTCGGCCCTGGTGCTGGCCGCGGGGACATCCGTCGGCGCGGCCAAGTCGCTTCTCGAATCCAAGGGCCTGCGTACGGCCCACGGCGTGCTCCAGAAGATCGCCGGCGTCCTGATCGTCGGCATCGGGGCTTATTTCCTGTTCGGAATGTGAACGGCATGAAAGGATCCCGCCCATGACACCCGGAAATCCGAGGCTAAAGTTCCTCGACCGTTACCTGACCCTGTGGATCTTCCTGGCCATGGCCGCCGGCGTCGGGCTCGGCTATTTCGTGCCCGCCGTCGTCGGCTTCATCAACAGGTTCCAGTCGGGTACGACCAATATCCCCATCGCCATCGGCCTCATCCTGATGATGTATCCGCCGCTGGCCAAGGTGAAATACGAGGAGCTCGGCGACGTCTTCAAGAACGTCAGGGTCCTGGTTCTGTCACTCGTTCAGAATTGGATCATCGGGCCGCTCCTGATGTTCGCCCTGGCCGTCGTCTTCCTCCGCGACAAGCCGGAGTACATGTACGGCTTGATCATGATCGGCCTGGCCCGCTGCATCGCCATGGTCATCGTCTGGAACGACCTGGCCCGGGGCGACCGGGAGTACGCGGCCGGGCTCGTGGCCTTCAACTCGATCTTCCAGGTCCTGTTCTTCTCGGTCTACGCCTACGTCTTCATCACCGTCTTCCCGACCTGGCTGGGGCTGGCCGGAACGGCCGTCAACGTCACCATGCGGCAGATCGCCGAGAGCGTATTCATCTATCTCGGCATTCCCTTCCTGGCCGGATTGATCAGCCACTTCGGCCTGATCAAGCTCAAAGGGAAGGCCTGGTACGAAACGAAATTCATCCCCCGCATCAGCCCCATCACGCTCGTCGCCCTGCTCTTCACCATCGTCGTCATGTTCTCGCTCAAGGGCGAGTACATCGTCAGGATCCCGCTCGACGTCCTGCGCATCGCCGTGCCGCTGCTCGTCTATTTCGTCGTCATGTTCCTGGTCTCGTTCTACCTGAGCCGGAGGGCGGGCGCGGATTACGCCAGGACGGCGACCCTCTCGTTCACGGCCGCCAGCAACAACTTCGAGCTGGCCATCGCCGTGGCCGTGGCCGTGTTCGGGATCAACTCGGGGCAGGCCTTCGCCGCGGTCATCGGGCCGCTCGTCGAGGTCCCCGTGATGATCGGGCTGGTCAACGTCGCCCTGCGCTTCAAAAAGAAATATTTCGCCGCCTGACGGCGCGCCCGGCGAGGCTTGACTCGAGCGCCGCGACGCGGGCATGATGGAGGCGGCCGCAAAGGCCGATCGGAGACGATGGCGGAACCGCTCGTCGTGGAAATGATGCCGGGGACGGCCCTTCTGTGGCGCTGCCTGCACGGCGGCCCCCTGACGGCCGGCTCGATCGACGAGCGGGACGGCCTCGGGCGCCTTCCCTGCGAGGAATTCCGCGACCGAAACCTCTCCTTCCTTCGGAGCATGACGGACACCTACGGCGCGTGCGCCGTGGTCGCCGGGAGCGGCGGGCGCGTCGTCGGCCATCTCCGGTTTTATCCCAAGGCCGTCCGCCAGCTGGCCGGTCCCTGCCTCGGGCTGTGCCTCCAGCAGGCTTCGCCGTACGGCCCGGCGGCTGATTTCGGACGCGGCCCTTTTCCGCCGCTTCGGGAGATCGAGGACAAGACGCTCGTCGTCCATTGCATGATGGTCGCCCCCGATGATGCCGGCGGGGGAGCCCGCCGCCGGAAGGGGATCGGCACGCGGATGGCCCTGACGCTCGCCGGCTGGGCGGCGGCCAACGGCTGGCGCGCCCTCGAGGCCTCGGCCTATGAGCCCCTGCCCGCCATCTACGAAACCTCCGGGCAGGCCGGCCGGGTCTTCTGGGAGCGGCTCGGCTTCGGCCTCGTCCGCACCGAGCGCGAAGCGGCCCTCGAAGAGGACTCCGACTTCGTCCGTCGGCTGCGCGGGGAGGCCGCGGCGCTCGGCTTGGACCCGGCCCGGCTCGCGAACAAGTACATCATGAGGCTGCAGCTGGGCTGATCGGCCCGGCCGCCGCCGCGCCCCCCGTTTCCGGGAAAAGCGTCTTTCCGCTTGAAGCGGGACCGCCGATGGCGCCGTCAGCGTCCGGGCTTGACGGCGCTGACCTCCAGGCTGAGGACCGAGCCGATGTGCTCGCGGAGCTCCTGCAGCGACAGCTTCAGCTTCTTGACGGCCTCGCCCGCCAGCGAGTCCTCGAGGATGAGCTCCGCCGGGAAGGCCTTCTCGTTGACGACCTCGACGCGCTCGAATCCGGCTTCGCTGACGTCCCGCAGATACTCGTCCTTGACCAACGCGCCGGCGACGCAGGCCACATAGGCGTCCACGGAGGCCCGGACAGCCTCGGGCAGCGGCTTCCGCAGCGCCAGGTCGGAGACCATGATGCGGCCGCCCGGCTTGAGGACCCGGAAGGCCTCGCGGAAAACGCGCGGCTTGTCCGTCGAGAGGTTGATAACGCAGTTGGAGATGATGACGTCCACGGTGCCGTCGGCGACCGGCAGGCTCTCGATCTCGCCCAGCCGGAACTCGACATTGGCCGCGCCGGTCCTGCGGGCGTTCTCGCGGGCCCGGTCGACCATCTCGGCCGTCATGTCCACGCCGATGACCCGACCGGACGGGCCGACCTTCCGGGCCGCGAGAAAGCAATCGATGCCGCCGCCCGAGCCGAGGTCGAGGACCGTTTCGCCGGGCTTCAAGCCGGCCAGCGCGGTCGGGTTGCCGCAGCCGAGGCCCAGGTTGGCGTCCTCCGGGATGGCCGCCAGATCCTCGGGCGAATAGCCGACCATCCGGCTGGCCGCGTCCCGGTCCGGCTCCGCCGTCCCGCCGCAGCAGGGGCTGGAGACCTTGCCGCAGCAGGAAGAGCTTTCCTTCGCCGCCCGGGCGTAGCGGTCCCGGACGTGCTTCTTGATCTCTGTGTCTTTGACTTTCATTTCACCGCCTCCTAAAGAATGTCCTTCATCAGCGGCCCGAGCTTGCCCCGGACCAGGCCCTTCAGGTCGTCGGCCTTGATCAGGGACATGCAGCAGACGGCCCCGTTCTTCTTCCAGGCGATAAGGGCCAGCTTGTCGCCGGGACGGATCCCCGCGGCTTCCCGGATGTCCTTGGGCAGGACCATCTGGCCCCGCTCGTCCACGCTGATCAGGGCCTCGACCGCGCAGCAACCCTCGTCGTTCTTGCTCCGTCCGGTCATGTGTGGCACCTCCTGCGGATACCGTAAAATCAATACAAACTGAATAATCTGATAATTCAGCCAATTTGTCAAGTTTTTTTTTCGGTTTTTCTCCCAATTCCGGGATTCCCTCCCGTGGCGGCGATGTGCCGGCGCGGAGCGGACTTTAGAGAGCGGAGGTCAGAATCATGGCCGAGCGCTCGAGGCCGGGATTCTGAGAAATATCTTAAAAAAGCTCTTTCTCCGATATCTCCCAGAAGCATGGCCCCGAGTCGCTCCGCCATGCTTCTGATGGTCGCTTCGACGACTCCGCTCCGCGCCGGCACGGAGCCAAGCCGAAGAGAGGGATTTTCCCGGAATCGGGAGAAGATCCTTTGCTTTTTCTCCCGATTGCGGCGGGCGTCAGGAAGCCATCTTGATCGCGGCCAGCGTCTTCATGGTCTCGACGTCCCGGGCCGTCCGGACCTCGAGGCGGAAGCCGCGGCCTTCGGCATAGACGGGCGCGGCCTCGATCTCCGCCAGCGCAGCCTTCGGCAGCTTCGCCGCGCGGGCCGCCTCGGTCGCCTTGCCGCCGAAGACGAAGGCGCAGAGGAAATGGCCGTCGCGCGGCAGGAGGTAGACGATCGTCCGCTTCTTCCGCTTCAGCCGGAGCGACCAGGACCTGTAAAACGTCCAATCGCCGGTCACGGGGGCGTATTCCTCGTTGATATGGCGGACGAACCCGTCCCAGAGCGCTTTCGCGCCGCCCAGGCCCTGGGCCAGGGCCCGATCATCCGGTTTTTCGGCCTTGTCGTCGAAGCCCATCGGCGCCCATTATAGGCCTTGCCATCCCGGCTGCAAATAGCCAATAATGGCTGGAGCATGGAAGATATCTCGCGGGGCGTCCGGTCCTTCGCCATTGGCACGGCCTTCAGCCGGGTCCTGGGCCTCGTCCGGGAAACGGTCATCGCCGGCCTCTTCGGCGCCGGCTTCGCCGTGGACGCCTACAATGTCGCCTTCCGCATCCCCAACCTGCTCCGCGACCTCTTCGCCGAGACGGCCCTCTCGGCCGCCTTCGTCCCCGTTCTAACGGCGGAAAAAGCCAAGAGCAGGGAAGCCCAGAACCGCCTGGCCTCGAACGTCTTCAACGTCCTGTTCGTCGTCGCCGGGGGGGTCTCGTTGGCCGGCCTGCTCCTGGCGCCCGTCCTGGCCAAGGTCATCGCCTTCGGCTTCCACAAGGTGCCGGGCAAGATCGACCTGACGACGCAGCTGACGGCCATCCTTTTCCCCTTCCTCCTGTTCATCAGCCTGGCCGCCTGGGCCATGAGCTACCTCAACACGGAGAAGTCTTTCTTCGTGCCGTCGCTGGCCCCGGCCGTCTTCAACCTCTTCTCCATACTCTTTCCCCTGCTGACCTACGGCTGGTACACGGCCCGCGGCAAGAACCCCATCTTCGGCCTGACGGTCGGCGTCCTGGTCGGCGGGCTGATGCAGTTCCTCGTCCAGGCGCCGTCCCTTTGGCGCCGGGGATTCCGCTGGAGCCCGGTCCTGAGCTTCCGCGACCCGGAGTTCCGGAAAGTCATGGCCCTCTTCATCCCGGTGGCGATCGGCCTGGCCGGCACGCGCATCAACGTCCTGGTCAACACCATCCTGGTCACGCCGCTGGCCCAGGGCAGCGTCAGCTGGCTCAATTACGCCTTCCGCATCATGCACCTGCCGCTGGGGCTTTTCGGCATCGCCGTCGGGACGGTGGCCCTGCCCTCGCTCTCCAGGCTCGTTCTCGAGGACAACGTCGCGGCCGTGAAATCCACGCTGACGGACTCGCTGAAGATGGTCCTGTTCCTGACCGTTCCGACGTCGGCCCTCATTTGCGGCCTGGCCGTTCCGCTGACCCGGGCCATCTACGAGCGCGGGCGGTTCTCGGCCGCGGACACGCTGGCCACGGCGGCGGCCCTCGTCCTCTACGCGGTCGGCATCCCCTTCGCCTCGGCGCTCCGGAACGTGGCCGCCGTTTTCTACGCTTACAAGGACGCCAGGACGCCGATGTACGCCAGCTTCGCCTCGATCGGCCTGAACCTCGTTCTCAACATCTCCCTGATGTGGGTCATCGGCTACCTGGCCTTCCCGCTGTCGACGACGCTCGCGGCGGCCCTCAACGTCGGCCTGCTCTACGCGCTGCTGCCGCGCAAGATCGGCGGTCTGGAGAGCCGGCCCCTGGCGGCGTACGCGGCCAAGCTGGCTCTCGCCTCCGCGGCCGGCGGCGGAGCGGCCTGGATCGTCAACGGGCTCGTCGTCGGCCGGCTCGGCGTCTCGTTCCCGGCCTCCGTCGCCAGCGTCGCGGCCGGCGGCGCGCTCGGGCTGGCCGTCTTCTTCGGCGTTTCGCGCCTCCTCGGCGTCGCGGAGACGCGCGACTTCCTCCGCCGCTTCCTGAGGAAATGAAGAGGGTCAAACCCGAACCTTTTAACTTTTTCCCGGCCCATCCCGCTTCTCCCGGCAGACAAGGTTAAAAGGTTCAGGTTTGACCCCTTGGGCCGGCGCGGTTAGAATGGGCTCGTCACGCCCCCGCGGCATCCGACGTCTTCGAGGAGGTCCCATGAGCCTGACGCGCAAAGGATTCCTGCGGATGCTCGGCCTCGGCGCCCTGGCCGCCGGGTCGAAGGCCTACGGCCTGCCGTCCCGGCCGCTCGAGAAGGCCCGGGCCGCCGCCGGGAAGCTCAAGATCACCGGCGTCGAGATCTACCTCTTCGACATCGGCCTGACCTCGCCCTTCCGCATCGCCATCGGCACGATGACGGCAGCCAACGAGCTCCTCGTCCGCGTCCGCACCGACCAGGGTCTCACCGGGATCGGCGAGGCCTGCCCGTTCCCGCCGATCACGGGAGAGACGCAAGCGACCAACGCCGCCGCCGCCAGGGCCATCCGGGACATGATCGTCGGCCGGGACCCGCTGGCCATAGACGACCTGCTCCGGCTCATCGGGCCCGTCGTCCATTCCAACCCCAGCGCCGTGGCCGCGTTCGACATGGCCTTCTTCGACATCCTGGGCCAGGCCGCCGGCCTGCCGCTCTTCCGGCTCCTCGGCGGGACGAAGAGCGTCTTCGAGACCGACATCACGACCAGCATCGACACCCTGGAGAAGATGACGGCCGAGTCCAAGGGCTATGCCGACGGGGGCTACAAGACCCTCAAGGTCAAGGTCGGGCTCGATCCCGACGAGGATTACGCCCGGCTCGCGGCCATCCGGTCCGCGGTCGGACCGAAGATAGCCTTGCGCGTCGACGCCAACCAGGGCTGGACCGTGCCCCAGGCCGTCTACGCCCTGCGGAAGCTCGAGCCCCTGTCCATCCAATTCTGCGAGCAGCCCGTCCTGGCGTCCGACACGGCCGGCCTGGCAGCCGTCCGGGACCGGAGCCCCATCCCGATCATGGCCGACGAGGCCTTGTTCGGGCCGGCTGACGCCGTCAAGCTCATCCGGGCCGGGGCCTGCGACACCTTCAACATCAAGCTCATGAAGGCCGGCGGCATCCTCAACTCCGTCCGCATCGCCCACATCGCCGACGCGGCCAACATGCGCTGCATGGTCGGCTGCATGCTCGAATCCAGGCTCGGCCTGACCGCGGCCGCGCACGTCGTCTCCTCCCAGGCCAACATCGTCTACGCCGACCTCGACGGCAATTCCGAGCACGCCGCCGACCCTGTGATAGGCGGCATCGCGGTCAAGGCGGGGACGCTGACGATGCCGGAAACGCCTGGCCTCGGCTGCGACGTCGACCCGGCCTTCGTCAAGAAGCTGACCAGGATCTGAAGCCCGGCGGCGGCGCGCTTCCGCGTCGCGGAAAAGCCCGGCCGGCGGAAAAAGATTTGACATCGTTGGGTCCGTGTGTTTACATGCGCGGTCGGAGTCTTCAATGAAAATGCGCCATTCTTCCTTCATCGTTTTCGCCGCCGGGCTGGCGATCGTGCTGGCCGGCTGTTCCTCTTGCTCGGGCGGCGGCGACGACGGCGGGCCGTCGGGCATAACGGCCGAAGATAGCTTCGGGAGCGTCATCCCGGCGCTCATGTCCAAGTGGAACATCCCGGGCGGCTCCGTCGCCCTGGCCCGCAACGGCTCCATCGTGCTGGCCAAGGGCTACGGCGTCGCCGACAAGAGCGGCCCGACCGCCGTGACGGCGGCCTCGCTCTTCCGCCTGGCCAGCCTGTCCAAGCCGGTCACGGCCGCGGCCGTGCTCAAGCTCTACGAGGCGGGTTCGCTCAACCTCGACGCCAGGGTCTTCGACATCCTGACCGGCATCGAGCCGCCGGACGGCGCCTCCGTCGACGCCCGGCTGGCCTCGATCACGGTCCGAGACCTGCTGCGGCATTCCGGAGGCTGGGACCGGACGGTCAGCTTCGACCCGATGTTCCGCTCGCGCGAGATCGCGGCCGCCCTGGGCGTCGCGCCGCCGGCCGACGCGGCGGCCATCATCCGCTACATGAAGGGGCAGCCGCTTGATCTCGACCCGGGCACCCGGTACGCCTATTCGAACTTCGGCTACTGCCTGCTCGGCCGCGTCATCGAGCGCGTCTCCGGCCAAAGCTACGGGTCGTACGTCCGGAGCGCCGTCCTGACGCCGGCCGGGGCCGGCGGCATGGTCCTGGGGCGGTCGCTCGAGGCCGACCGGGCGTCGGGCGAGGTCGTCTATTACGATTACGCCGGCGCGCCGCTGGCCCAGTCCGTCTTCGATTCCGGGCCGGCCGAGGTCCCCTGGCCCTACGGCGGGTTCGCCCTCGAGCCCCTTGACGCCAACGGCGGCTGGCTGGCTTCGGCTTCCGACCTGCTCAGGTTCCTCCTGGCCGTGGACGGCCGGACCGTCCCGGCGGACATCCTTCAGCCGGCCACGATCGCCCTGATGGTCGAGCGGCCGCCGCTCGCCGAATACCAGAGCTCGGCCTCCTACTACGCGCTCGGCTGGATGGTCCGGCCGACCTCCGGCGACGCGAACTGGTGGCATACCGGCTCCCTGCCGGGCACGGCGACGATCATGGTCCGGACGGCCGGCGGCCTGGGCTGGGTGGCCCTGTTCAACTCCAGGCCGGAGAGCGCCGACGCCTTCATAAGCGAACTCGACAGCGAGTTGTGGCGGGCGGTCAACGCCGTCACGGATTGGACGGCGTCGTCGCCTGTCCGGGCGGCCCGGTGACCCGCGCCGCGGCGAATGACAAGGAGCGTATCCCGATGCTGACCATAACCAAGCCGACCCTGGTTCTCGACGAGAGGCGGGTCCGCCGGAACATCGCGGCCATGGCGGCCAAAGCCCGGCGGCTCGGCCTGCGCTTCCGGCCCCACTTCAAGACCCATCAGTCGCGGGCCGTCGGCCGGATGTTCCGGGACGAGGGGGTCGAGGCCATCACGGTCTCGTCGGCGGACATGGCGGCCTACTTCGCCGCGGACGGTTGGCGGGACATCCTGATCGCCTTCCCGCTCAACATCCTCGAGGCCGCCGCGATCGGCCGGCTGGCCTCCCGCTGCCGTCTCGGCCTTCTGGTCGAGACCCCGGAGAGCCTGCCGGCGCTGGCCCGCCGGGTGACGGCCCCGCTCGACATCTGGATCAAGATCAACATCGGCGCCAACCGGGCCGGCGCGGACTGGGACGACCGGGCCCTTATCGAGGGCCTCTGCCGGGAAACGCTCCGGCATCCGGCCTTCAAGCTGCGCGGCCTGCTGACGCACAACGGCCGGACCTACCAGGCCCGTACCCTCGGTGCCCTGACCCGGCTCCACGCCGACGCCATGCGCAAGATGGTCCGGACCCGGGACGGCCTGGCCGCGGCCGGCTTCCCCGGCCTGGAGATCTCGGTCGGCGATACGCCGGCCTGCGCCCGGCTGGATGGCTTCGGCGGCGCCGATGAGATCCGGCCGGGGAACTTCGTCCTCTTCGACGTTACCCAGCTCGAGCTCGGCAGCTGCCGCGAGTCCGAGATCGCCGCGGCCGTGGCCTGCCCGGTGGTCTCCACGCATCCCGCGCGCAACGAGGCGGTCATCTTCGGCGGGGCGGTCCAACTTTCCATGGCCGATGTTCTGTCGCGCCGCGACGGCCGGATCTACGGCCGGATCTGCCGGCCGCGGGGGAGCGGCTGGGGACCGATCCTGCCGGGGACGGCGATCACGGCCCTGTCACAGGAGCACGGCCTTGTCCGGACGACCGCCGCGGAGATGCGGCGGATAAAGGCCGGCGACATTCTCTATGTCCTGCCCGTCCACTCCTGCCTGACCGTCAACCTCTGGGACCGGTATATCGGACTGGACGGCAGGCCCGTGCCGACCGTCCGGGCCTGCCCCATGCAAACCTTTCATAATAATTAAATAATTGTTATCTGTAGAAGTTGGTCTTCTTTCTTGACTTAGGCAAATATATTTTATATCATACAGCAGTAAGGCTTGACATGGATTGGAAACCGAACGCCTTCCAAGTCCCCGCGACCCTCAGCCAAACCATATATCAAAGCCTCAAGAAGGCCATCATCGACGGCGAGCTCAAGCCCGGCCAGCGGCTCCAGGAAAAGGAGATCGCGGCCCTCTACAACACCTCTTCTACCCCGGTCCGGGAGGCCTTCTTCCGCCTGGCCGCAGAAAAATACCTGGTCATCAGCGCCCGCAAGGAGGTCCTGGTCCAGGACACGTCCCAGGAAGAGGTCCGCGAGCTCTATGAGATCGTCCGGGCCCTGGACATCCTGGCCCTGCGCAAGTCGCTGGTCCGGATGGGCGACGCCGACGTCGAAGAGCTCCGGGCCATGACCGACGAGCTCGGCCGCCTCTACTCGGCCGGCGGCCACCAGGGCTACCTCGACCAGAACCTGCGCATCCACGACCGGATCTGGAGCCACTGCGGCAGCGCCTCGCTCTACCGGACCCTCAGCGACCTCATGGCCAAGATCGCCATCTACCGGCGCAAGGTCGATTTTGCGCCTTTCTCCGATCCGCCGGCCCTGGAAAAATCCTACCGTGATCATTGCGAGATCTTCCGCCTCGTCGAGCGCCGGGATATCGACGCCCTGGAAAGGCTCATCGAGGCCCATTGGGGGGAGGAGTTCTCCATCGACACGCCGCCCGCGCCGAAGCGCGGTCCGGACGCGAGGAGGTGAGAATCGAGGAGCGCTCCCCGGCCCCATCTCTTGGGTTCTTGTCTTTTTGTTCTTGAATCAGTCAGGAGGTTTGGATAATGCGATCTCTCAAGGCTCTGTTCGTCGCCTTGTTGGCGTTGTCCTCGGCCGTTGGGGTCTTCGGACAGATGATCCCGACCGGCCAGCTCGCCGGCACGGTGACCGATACCGACAAGGCGCCGTTGCCCGGCGTCAGCGTGACCATCAGCAGCCCGTCCCTGATGCTGCCGTCGATGGCCGCGACCACCAACGAGAACGGTCTCTACCGTTTCTTCTCCCTTCCCTCCGGCACCTACAAGGTCACGTTCGAGCTGAACGGGTTCCGGACCGTCGTCCGCGAGGGCATCATCATCAGCGCTTCCCGGACGGTCACCCTGGATGTCCCCCTGGAACAGGGCGGCATCGAGGAATCCATCACCGTCGTCGGCGAGTCCCCGACTGTCGACCTGAAGCAGACCCAGACCGGGACGACCTACACCAAGGACCTGATCGCCACCCTGCCGCTGTCCCGCGACCTGGCGTCTATCTTCAATTCGGCGCCCGGCATGTTCGCGCGGACCTCGTACGGCAGCGACGCCCGGTCCAACAACTTCGTCGTCGACGGCGTCAAGATGCAGGACCCGGTCACCGGCGACCCCTACCAGACGGTCCCCTGGAACGCCATCGACGAGGTCGAGATCGAGACCAGCAACCAGAAGGCCGAGTACGGCGCCGTCAAGGGCGCCCTGGTCAACGTCATCACCAAGGCCGGCGGCAACAACTTCTCCGGCGGCGTCAACTTCTACTACCGGAACAAGGACCTGCAGTCCGACAACACCAAGGGCACGCCGTTTGAGGGCCAGTACGTCGGCTTCCGCTACCAGTACCTCCCCGGCTTCTCCCTCGGCGGCCCGATCGTCAAGGACAAGGTCTGGTTCTTCACCAGCCTCGACATCGACAAGTCCTCCTCGTACACCCAGGGCTTCCCGGCCCCGGCGACCTACGGCGGCGCGCAGCCCGAGTCGGCTCCCATCGGCCAGACGACCATCGCCCCGTTCGGCAAGGTCACCTGGCAGCTCAGCGAGCGGGACAAGATCGTGGCCTCCGGCTACTGGCGCGGCTACAAATGGGACCACCGCGGCGCCAGCCGCTGGACCGTCCTCAACGCCAATTACACCGAGGACAGCGCCGTGACCATCGCCACGGCCCAGTGGACCCGGACGATGTCCAAGGACGTCCTCTTCAACCTCAAGGGGTCCTGGTACTCCCTCCATCAGTACCTGCTGGCCAATGACGACCAGGCGCCCATACTGGACGAGGCCCTGGACTACGTCAATCGCGGCGGCGCCGGCTCCGACTGGTGGTACTCCCGCCGGCGGGCCGAGGTCACCAGCGACCTGACCTGGTACAAAGACAATTGGCTCGGCAGCCACGAATTCAAAGCCGGCGCCGACGCCGAGTTCTCCTTCGACGGCACCGAGTGCGCCTACTACCAGGATCCCGTCTTCGACGGCGTTTTCGCCGACGGCTTCAAGGCCGTCGACATCTTCCTCTGGGACGGCCAGCCGAACTGGGCCTGGGTCGGCACGGAATACAAGCAGAAGAACAACCTCATCCAGGTCGGCGGCTTCCTCCAGGACACCTGGTCGCCGATCAAGCGGCTGACCCTCAACCTGGGCGTCCGCCTGGACCATGCCCAGGGCAACTACCCGCCGCAGAAGAAGCGCAATTCCGACGAGTGGGTCAACGAGAACTCGATCAAGGCCATGGACTTCACCATGTTCTCGCCCCGCGCGGGCCTGACCTTCGCCCTGACCGCGGACGGCAAGACCGTCCTCAAGGCGGGCTTCGGCCGCTACTACGCCCCGCTCCTCATGATCTATTACTACTTCAACAACCCCAACCAGCGGTCGTCCTTCATGGCCCAGCTGAACTCCGACTGGTCGGTCAACTACACGACGCCGGTCCAGTCGCCGGGCACCACGACGGTCGACCCGGACATCAGCTCGCCCTACGCCGACGAGATCAACGTCGGCATCGAGCGCGAGCTCATGGAGGACTTCTCCGTGTCGGCGACCTTCATCGCCAAGTGGGAGAAGAACCTCATCGACGACGTCGACCGGGCCCACCTCGACTGGCAGCACTACCTCGACACGGGCGATCTCGTCTGGTCCGGGTACCATGCCGTCGAGGGGACCGACCCGTTCACCGGCCAGTCCGTGACCTTCTATGAGATGAACGAGGACTTCGGCGATTACGGCTTCGTCTTCCAGAACGTTCCCGGCACCGCCCGCAAGTACACGGGCCTCGAGTTCAAGCTGACCAAGCGCATGTCCCACCGCTGGGCCATGCAGTCGAGCTACGTCTGGTCCAACGGCCGCGGCATTCTCAACACCTCCCGCGATCAGAGCACCGGCTTCACCGGGTTCTACGACGATCCCAATTCCATGATCAACGCCTACGGCCTCCTCGACAACCAGCGCGAGCACCTGGTCAAGGTCCAGGGCACCTACGCCGCCCCCTGGGGCATCACTGTCAGCGGCTACTACCAGTTCGGCAGCGGCGTGCCCTATACCCGCATCATCCGCAGCTACGAAGCCGGGCTGGGCAGCCTCTATCAGGGCGGCGTGTCGATCTTCGCCGAAGAGCGCGGCCTGCGCCGTCTGCCCGACCAGCACCTGCTGGACCTGCGGATCGAAAAGGCCTTCAACGTCGGCCGCGGCCAGATCGCCGTCCAGCTCGACGCCTACAACGTCTTCAACAACAACCGGGCGACGAGCGTCGGCAACACCACGAACTACGACATGTTCCTGAACTCCCAGGCCGTCTACGCCATCATGAGCCCCCGCTACTTCCAGCTGGGCGTCATTTACAGGTTCTGATCACCGCACCTTTCTGCTACCATAAGGCCGGGAGGCCGGCGCTCCGGACGGGGCGCCGGCCTCCCGGCCACGTCCGCAAGGAGATCCGACATGAGCGATGAACACATCCCCGGAGAGACGGCGGGCGCGAGCGCCGGCCGTCGCGAGTTCCTGGCCAAGTCCATGGCTGGATTGCTGGCCCTGAAGTATGCTTCTTTCGACCGCCTTTTCGCCGGCGAGGAGCCGCCCCTCGGCGGGGCCGCGGCGCCGGCCGGCGGCTTCGTCATGGAGAGCGCCCCCGGCCCCGAGACCGTCATCAGCGGCAAGCGCGTCCTGTACTTCGGGGGCACCGGCTATTTCGCGCTCCACGGGCATCCTGAGGTCATCGAGGCCGGCGTCGCCGCCCTGCGCAAGTACGGCGTTCATCCGGCCACGTCCCGCACGGGCTTCGGCAACTCGCCGGTCCAGAACGAGCTGGAGCGGCGGATCGCCGAGTTCTTCGGGACCGAGGACTCCATCCACTTCGTCTCCGGGTACCTGGACAACCTCTTTCTCGTCCAGGCCCTCAAGGACAGGGTCGGGAGCATCTTCATCGACGACACCGCCCACTTCAGCATCCGCGACGCCGTCTATTCGGCCCTCAAGCCCGTCTACGAGTTCAAGCACCGCGACCCGGAGGACCTGGCCCGCCAGCTCAAGGCCAAGCTCAAGGCCGGCGACGTGCCGCTGGTCATGACCGACGGCATCTTCCCGACGTTCGGCGTCATCGCGCCCGTCCCCGAGTACGTCGCCATCCTCGAGCCCTACCAGGGCTACCTCTGCATCGACGATTCCCACTCCGTCGGCGTCCTAGGCCCGAACGGCCGGGGCACCTACGAGCATTTCGGCATCCGGAACGACCGCTGCTTCTACGCCGGGACCATGAGCAAGGCCTTCGGAGGCCACGGCGGCTTCATCCCGGCCAGCAAGGCCTTCATCGATCACATCAAGGCCCACTGCGGCGCCTTCGCCGGGGCCACGCCGAGCCCCATCCCGGCCATGGCCGCCTCCCTCAAGGGCCTGGAGATCGTCCGGCGCGAGCCGGAGCGGCGCCAGCGGCTGCGGCGCAACGTGGCCCGGATCAAGACCGGCCTGAAGAAGCTCGGCTACGACATGAACGACAACCCGGTGCCGATCGTCACCTGGACGCTGAAGTCGCCCGAGGCCATGAAGAAGGCCCAGATGGAGCTCTTCAACCGGGGCATCGCCGTCGCCCTCCTGCACTACGTCGGCGCCCCCGAAGGCGGGGTCCTGCGGGCTTCCATCTTCTCCGAGCACAAGCCCGAGCACATCGACCGCCTGCTCGACGAGATGAAACGGCTGGGCTGAGGCCCGTCCGGACCCCGGACGGCCCCGGTCCCGGCCTTGAGGCGCGGCCCGAGCGCGCGAAGAGGAAGATCCATGAAGACCAGACGTCTGTCGTTTGTCCGCCCCCTGTCCCTGGCGCTGATCCTGGGGCTCTGCGCCGCCGGCGCGGCCTCCGCCGCCGCCCCGGCCGGGGCCGTCGACCCGGCCGCCGTCCGCGGCCGCGTCGCCGCGATGCTCAAGGACCGCGGCCTCGTCGGCCTGTCGGTGGCCGTCGTCGAGAACGGCGCCACCGTGCTGGCCGAGGGCTTCGGCGTCAAGTCCATCGCCGCCGGCGGGCCGGTCGCGGCGGATACGATGTTCGCCGTCGGCTCGATCACCAAGCAGTTCACCGCGGCCTGCATCCTGCTTCTGGCCGAGGACGGCCGGCTGGCGGTCACGGACAAGGTCGCCAAGTACTATCCGGGGCTGACCCGGGCCGCCGACATCACCCTGCTCGACCTGATGAACCACGTCTCGGGCTATGCCGACTACTATCCGCTCGATTTCGTCGACCGGCCCATGGCCCGGCCGACGCCGAGCGACGAGGTCATCCGGCGCTTCGGAACGCGGCCGCTCGATTTTGAGCCGGGCTCGCGCTATTCCTATTCGAACACCGGCTACCTCATCCTCGGCCGGATCGTCGAGAAGGTCAGCGGCCAACGCTACGGCGACTTCCTTAAAAAAAGGATCCTCGACCCGGTGGGCATGGCCCATACGGCCTATCAGCCCGACCCGCTGTCCCCCGGCTGCGCCCGCGGCCACATGTCCTTCTGGCTCGGCGGGCCCGAGATCGTGCCTCTGGAAGGCGAGGGCTGGGTGGCCGCCGCCGGGGCCCTGTTCTCGACGCCGGCCGACCTGGCCGCCTGGGACCTGGCGCTCGTCGACGGCCGGGTCCTGAAACCGGAGTCCTTCAAGCTCATGACCGCGCCCCGCCGGCTGAACGGCGGAGGCGTCTCGAACTACGGCTGCGGTCTGGCCATGGGCGCCCGCGGCGGGACGGCCTTCCTGTCCCACACCGGCGCGGTCAACGGCTTCCACGCCCTGAACATCGTCGTGCCTTCGACGCGGTCGGCGGCCATCCTGTTCTCGAACCTGTCGTCGTACAGCGACACCAACGCGGTCTACAACGAGCTCGTCGCGCTCATCCTGCCCCAGCCGGCGGCGCCCGCGACGGCCGCCCCGGCCGCCCAAAACAAGCCCAAGCCGCCCGTCCCGGACGCCGGCGTCCCGGTCATCGCCGGCCCGGCCGCGGCCGACCAGGCCCGGGCCTTCGTCCTCGCCCTCCGGGAGGGGCGGGTCGACCGGAGCGCCCTGGGCGAAGAGTTCAACTACTTCCTCAAGGACTCCGCCATCGCCCCGGCCGCGGCCCGTCTGAAGGCCTTCGGCGAGCCGACGGGCGCGGTCCTCGAATCGATCGGCGAGCGCGGCGGCATGGAGGTCTCGATGACCCGGCTGGAGTTCCCCGCCGGCGCCCTCAAGGTCCTCATGTACCGGACCCCGGACGGCAAGATCCAGCAGCTCTTCATCCAGAAGGGCTAGAAGAACCGAGAGGAGAGATCATGAGCCTTTCCCGCAAGCAATTCCTTAAGTTCCTGGGACTCGGCAGCTTGGCTTCGGGGCTGGGCGGCTTCGGGTTGCCGCTGGCGGCCGCCCAGGCCGCCAAGGCCCGTTCCGGCGCGCCCCGGATGGCCATCAAGGATATCGAGATCTACGCCTTCGACCTGCCCCTTGTCGCCCCCTTCCGCATCTCCATCGGCGAGATGAAGGCGGCCAACGACGTCCTGGTCCGCGTCCGCACCGACTCCGGCCTGGTCGGCGTCGGCGAGGCCTGCCCATTCCCGCCCATCACCGGCGAGACGCAGGCCACGAACATCGCCGCGGCCAGGGCCATCCGCGACATGCTCATCGGCCGGGACCCCCTGGCCATCGACGACGTCCTGCGGCTCATCGGGCCGGTCGTCCACTCCAATCCGAGCATGGTCGCCGCCTTCGAGATGGCCTGCTTCGATATCCTCGGCCAGGCCGCGGGCTTGCCTCTGTACCGCCTCCTGGGCGGAACGAAGTCGACTTTCGAGAGCGACATCACCACGGGCATCGACACGGCGGAGGCCACCGCCGCCTCGACGCGCAAGCACGCCGGCCTGGGCTACAAGACCCTCAAGATCAAGATCGGCGTCGATCCCGACCAGGACTTCGAGCGGCTGCGGGCCGTCCGCCAGGCCGTCGGCGACGGCCTGACCCTGCGCGTCGACGCCAACCAGGGCTACTCGGTGCCCCAGGCGATCTATTCCATGAAGAAGATCGCGCCCCTGGGCATCCAGCTCGTCGAACAGCCGGTCGTGGCCTCCGACGTCGACGGCCTCAAGGCCGTCCGGGCTGAAAGCCCCATCCCGATCATGGCCGATGAGGCCCTCTTCGGGCCGGCCGACGCGATCCGGCTCATCAAGGCCGAGGCCTGCGACTTCCTGAACATCAAGCTCATGAAGGCCGGCGGCATCCTCAACTCCGTCCGCATCGCCCATATCGCCGACGCGGCCAACATGCGCTGCATGGTCGGCTGCATGCTGGAATCGCGGATCGCCCTGACCGCGGCCGCCCACGTCGTCGCCTCCCAGGCCAACATCGTCTTCGCCGACCTCGACGGCAACGCCGACCATACGGCCGATCCCGTCGTCGGCGGCCTGACGACCAAGGGCGGCATGGTCACCATGCCGGAGACGCCCGGCCTGGGCTGCGACGTCGACCCGACCTTCCTCAAGAAGCTGGCCAGGATTTAGGGGGGGCACATGAAGAAGAGAACGTTCCTCGCGGCCGCCGGCGCCGTCCTTCTCCTCATGGCCGCGGCCCCGGCCCGCCTGGCGGCCCAGGACCTCGACTTTCCCGTCCCCCGGACCCGGGCCGATCTCGAGCAGACGCTGCGGGCCCAGGCCGGCAAGGTCAACGGCCGGATCGGCGTCTACGTCAAGCACGTCGAATCGGGCCAGGCGATCGGCCTCCGGGAGGGCGAGCGCTTCCAGCTGGCCTCGGTCTTCAAGATCCCCGTCCTCATGACGCTCCATGAGCAGGTCCATCTCGGCCGGATCTCGCTCGATGACCGCATCCTGTTCGCCGAGCGGATGAAGACGTTCGGCAGCGGCCTGATGGTGAACATGAGGCCTGGGCTGAACATCTCCGTCCAGGACCTTCAGCTCCTGATGATGGCCCGGTCCGACAACACGGCCACCGACATCCTCTTCGACCTGGTCACCCCGCAGGCCATCGCCCGGACGATGGCCGGGCTCGGCCTCAAGGATACGACGATCGATTACGACACCCGTTCGCTCATCCTGGCCTTCCTCGGGCTCGATCCGGCCAGGCGCCTGACGATCGCCGAGCTCGGCCAGCTGCCGGTTTCGGCCTGGGCCGACCCGAAGCGCCTGGCCGCGGCCAAGGCCTTCGACGCTTCGACCCACAACACGTCGACGCCGAAGGATATCGCGGCCCTGCTCGAGGCCTGCGTCTCGGGCGCGTTCGTCGACCGCGAAACGAGCGACCGGGTCCTCGAGACGATGAAGTCCCACACCGGGGCCGAGCTCATCCTGCGCTACCTCCCTGAGTCGACGGAGGTGGCCCGCAAGGGCGGCAGCCTGTCCCGCGACGGCGGCGATACGGTCCTCAACGACTGCGCCGTCATCTGGCTGCCGGAGGGGGCCGGGACCCTGATTGTCTGCTTCCTGGCGAACGACCTCCGCGAGGTCCACTACGAGATCAAGCACAAGATGGGGATGATGGCCCGGGCGGCCTACGACTACTTCCTGGCCAAGAACCGGAAGCCGGCCGGGAACTGACGGCCTCCCGACCGGCCGGCCGCGCCGCCCGGCTTCGGGGAGGCCCGCGCCCCGGGATCGGCCTTTTTTGCCCGATATCGGCTATAATAATAAGCCGATCCCCATGGATATGATCTACCGCAAGGAATACGAGGTTCACAGCTACGAGACCGATGCCCGGGGCTTCGTCAAGGCCCCGGCCCTGGTCAATTTCCTCCAGGACGCGGCCGGCGGGCACGCCGCGCTCCTGGGCGTGGGCGTGACCGACCTGATGAGGCGCGGCCTGACCTGGGTGCTGTCCCGTTACCACGTCGTCATCCATGGCGCCCCGGCCGTGGGCGCGCGGCTAGAGGTCCTGACCTGGCCCTCGGGCAAGCACGGCCATTTCGCCCTCCGCGATTTCGAGGTCGCAGACGGGGACGGCCGGTCCGTCCTGTCGGCGACGAGCTCATGGATGGTCATCGACCTGGACCGCAAGCAACCGGTCAGGATCGACGAGGCCATCACCATACCCTACGCCATCGACAAGCGGGCCCTGGAGGACGCCTTCGGCTCGCTGCCCGTGCCGTCCGGCCGGGAGGCCGAGATGACGTTCCGGGTCGAGTCGGGGCAGATCGATTGGAACCGCCACGTCAACAACGCGGTTTATATCCAGTGGGCGCTCGAAGCGGCGCCGCCGGAGGTCCTGAAGACCGGCCGGGTGGTCGAGTTCGAGGTTTCCTACCGGGCCGAGGCCTTTTACGGCGACACGGTCGCCAGCATCGTCCAGCGGGCGGCCGGAGAGGGACCGGGACAGGTCTTCCTTCACCAGATCCTCAACGCCGGGACGGGCGCCGAGCTGACCCGGCTGCGGACCCGGTGGGAGACGCCCGCCGGACGGGCCTGAAAGAGAGCTAGAAGATGGCCAAGATGCCGAAAATCGCCGCGGCCCTGCTCGGAACCGCGATCCTGTTTGCCGCCGTCGTCCTGGCCGCTCCGGCGGCCGACGGGCAGAAGGCGGCCAAGGCGAAGCTGCCCGAGACCTACAAGAAATGGCTCGACGACGACGTCGTCGACATCATCGCCCCGATGGAGCGCGAGGTTTTCCTGAAGCTTCAGGCGGACCGGGAGCGCGACCTGTTCATCGAGGCCTTCTGGAAGCAGCGCGATCCCAATCCCGACACCCCGGAGAACGAGGCCAAGACCGAGCATTACCGGCGCCTGGCCTACGCCGACCGGTACCTCGGGCGCGACGCGCCGCGGCAGGGCCGCAAGACCGACCGCGGGCGCTACTACATCATCCTGGGCGAGCCTAACGATATCCAGAGGTACGAGGGCAAGTCCTCGACCTACGATTCCGAGATCTGGTTCTACCAGGACAAGGCGAGCCTCGGGCTGCCGGCCGGCTTCAACGTCGTCTTCTTCCGCGAGAACGGCCACGGCGAGTACAGGCTCTACAGCCCGATTGGCGACGGGCCCCAGGCCCTCCTGGCCGGCTGGACGTCCGGCCAGGATTACGAATCGGCCTACGAGAGGCTCAAGGAGCTCGAGCCGGAGCTGGCCAACGTCTCACTGAACCTCGTGCCCGGCGAGCACGACAGCCAGTACGGCCGGCCGTCGATGTCGTCCGAGATGCTGCTCCAGCGCATCGAAACCACCCCGGCCCGGACGATCGAAGCGAGATACGCCCGCAAATTCCTCGAATACAAGGACCGGGTCGAGGTCGAGTACAGCGCCAACTACATCGACAACGACTGCCTGATCAAGGTCTTCCAGGACCCCGCCGGGTTCTATCTCGTCCATTACGCCGTCGAGCCGCGGCGGCTGTCGGTCAACCAGTACGACGACAAGTTCTCCACGACGCTGAAGGTCAACGGCCGGGTCACGACCCCCGACGGCCGCCTCGTCCACCAGTTCGACAAGACCGTCCCCGTCAGCCTGACCGAGGCGGAGATGAAGGCGGCCAGCCGGACGCCCTTCGATCTCCATGACCTGTTCCCGCTCGTGGCCGGCGATTACAGCCTGTCCGTTCTCATCAAGAACGAGTCCTCCAAGGAGTTCACCTCGATCGAACAGGCCCTGCGCATCCCTTCGGGCGGCACGGCCGTCGCCCTGACGCAGCCGCTCCTGGCCTACCGGGCGGTCAAGCTCGACCCGGCCGCGGCCCGCAAGATGAAGGCCTTCCGCCTCGGCCAGTACCAGCTCTACGCCCAGCCCAACCGCGTCTTCGCCAAGCAGGACACGGTGGCCGTCGCCTTCCAGGTCAACAACGCCTCCGAGGCCCTCCGGGCGAGCGGCGAGATCCGCATCGAGCTCCTCAAGGACGGCCAGCCGTTCCGGGATATCCGGCGCAAGAACTCGGACTACCCCGAACCCGGCGTCATCATCGAGCCGGTGTCCCTGGCCGACTTCCCGCCCGCCCACTACACGGTCCGGGTCTCCTTCGTCAACGAGGGAGCCGAGCTCGTTTCGGCCATGGAGGAGTTCGACCTGAGCTTCGCCGAGGCCATCCCCCGTCCCTGGGTCTCCTCGCGGGTGCTGGCCGACGTCAGCGACCCCGTCTATCAGGAGACCCTGGGCTCGCAGCTCTTCAACCTCGGGCGCGCCGCGGAAGCGCGGGTCTTCCTGGAGCGGGCCCTGGCCAAGAAGCCGGGCTCGGAGGAGACGGCCGGGAACCTGGCCCGCGTCTACCTCGCGCTCCAGGATCCCGCCGCGGCGGCGCGGCTCCTGGCCGCCTTCGTCGATCCGCAGAAGACGCCGGCCTACGATACGCTCGTCCTGGCCGCCGAGGCCCTGAAGAGGAACAAGGACTTCGAGGGGGCCGTCGGGCTCCTCGACCGGGCCGTCGGCCACTACGGCATCAACGCCGCGGTCATGAACGCCATGGGGGAATGCTACGAGGGCCAGGGCAAACGCCGGGAGGCCCTGGCGGCCTACGAGAAGTCGCTCCAGCTCAGCCCGGACCAGCCGGAGATCAAGAAGCGGACGGAGGCGCTGAAGAAGTAGGCCCGCCCCGGGTCTTGCCCTTGGCCGGCTTCGACCCTGAGCCGGCCCCGCCTTCCTCGCGGGCGTAGAGCACGCCCACCCGGGTCAGCATGGACGAGGCTTCGGCTTCCGTGATGTCCGTCCGGATCTCGGCCCGGACATCCTTCCCGATGAACAGGCTCCGGTTGAGCTCGTCGACCAGCGCCGTGATGCGGATATAGACCTTGGCCGGGGCCTTGTCCATGACGACGGTCACGCGGTCGTCGCGGGCGGCCACCAGGCGGACCTCGGGGAAACGGGAAACCTTCCTGGTGAAGGCGGCGATGAGCCGCTTCTTCCGGTTGCGCACGAAACGGTAGACGAAGAGGGCGATGAAGGCCGGGCCGATTAGGCCGCCCCAGTCGAAGCGGACGGCCACGAGGACCGCGCCGAGGGCGATCGCGGCGAGCAGGATGACCATGCCCCTGGTGCCGCCGGGGAAGGAACCCTTGAACCGCCCGGCCCAGACGCGGAGGCGGTCGCCGACCGGCAGGCGGGCCGCCGTCCCGGTTTCGAGGTCGTGCTTCAGGCGGCGCAGGTCGGCGGCCAGGGCGTGGGCGTCGGGATAGCGGTCCTCGGGGTTCTTGCGCAGGCAGCGGAAGACGATGCGGTGGATCTCGGGCGTCAGGTTCCTGCGGAGCAGGGTCAGCGGCCGGGCTTCCTCGTAGGCGATGGCGTGCATCGTATCCAGGGGCGTTTCGCCCTTGAACGGCAGCTCCGAAGTGACCATCTCGTAGAGAACGATGCCCAGGGAGAAGATGTCGCTGCGCCGGTCGAGCTCCTTGCCGCGGGCCTGTTCGGGGCTCATGTAGCTGAGCGTGCCCATGACCGCTCCGGGGATCGTCTGGACGCGGCCGCGGGTCAGCGTCCGGGAGAGCTCGGCCGGCGACACCGGCTCGTCGGGCTCCGGCTCGACGAGCTTGGCCAGGCCGAAGTCGAGGAGCTTGGCGTGGCCGTCCCGGGTGACCATGATGTTGTCGGACTTGATGTCGCGATGGAGGATGCCGGCGTCGTGGGCCTTGGCCAGGCCCTCGGCGACCTGAAGGGCGATCTCGATGGCGCCCATGAGGTCGAGTTCGCCGTCGGCGATGAGCCGGGTGACGGTCCGGCCGTCGACGTATTCCATGGCGATGAAGAGGTTGCCGTCGGCCTCGTCGATGTCGTAGACCTGGGCGATGGCCGGATGGGAGACGGCGGCGGCCGAACGGGCCTCGAGGAGCAGGCGGCTGCGCCGCTCCGGGTTCTCGATCAGGCCGGGCGGGATCATCTTCAGGGCGACCGGGCGGTCCAGGCGGGTGTCCCGGGCCCGGTACACGACCCCCATCCCGCCCTTGCCGAGCTGCGTTTCGATGCGATAGTGCTTGAGGACCGTGCCGACCATATCTTGACTCCAATAGATACCATACGGAGGAATGGCGGTCAAACGTTCCGGCCGCGCCGCCGGTAGGGTAGAGAAGGAAGGACCTCCCCCCGGGCCCCCCGGGGCCGGGGGGAGGCAGGTTGAAAAGCCCCCCGTTTTGGGATAAAACGAAAAGTGTATCTCGTTGTGGAGGCGAACATGAGACTCTCGATGAGAACGATGATGTCCGCGGTCCTGGCCCTGGCCCTGGCGATCGCCTTTCCGGCCTGCAGGAAAGAAGCCGCCGCTCCGGGCGGGGACGTCGCGACTGAAGGAGATGCGGCGATGACGGTCCAGAAAGATCTATACGGACGGCTGGCCGACGGCACGGCCGTCGACATCTACACCCTGAAGAACGCCTCCGGCCTGGAGGCTCGGGTCATGACCTACGGCGCCATCCTGGTGTCCCTGAAGGCGCCGGACCGGAGCGGCGCTCTGGCCGACGTCAATCTCGGCTTCGATACGCTCCAGGGCTATCTCGGCACCCACCCCTATTTCGGGGCGATCATCGGCCGCTACGGCAACCGCATCGCCGGGGCCCGGTTCACGCTGGACGGAATCGAGTACCGGCTGCCCGCCAACGACAATGGCAACACCCTCCACGGCGGGCTCAAGGGCTTCGATAAGGTCGTCTGGAAGGGCGAGGCGGTCCGGAGCGGGCGCGGCCCGGGCGTCAAGCTGTCCTACCTGAGCAAGGACGGGGAGGAGGGCTTCCCCGGCAACCTGGCGGTCACGGTCGTTTATACGCTGACCGACGCGAACGAGCTCGAGATCCGCTACGAGGCGACAACCGACAAGAAGACCCCGGTCAACCTGACCAACCACGCCTACTGGAACCTCAAGGGCGAGGGCCGGGGAGACGTCCTGGGCCACGTCCTCCGGCTCGAGGCCGACGGGATCACGGCCGTGGATTCGGCCAAGACCCTCATCCCCACGGGCGAGATCGCCCCGGTGGCCGGGACGCCGTTCGACTTCACGGCGCCGCACGCCATCGGCGAGCGGATCGCCCAGGTCGAGGGCGGCTACGACCACAACTTCGTGCTGCGGAGCGGCGGCGGCGCGCTGGCCCTGGCGGCCCGGGTCGAGGAGCCGGAGAGCGGCCGGGTCCTGGAGATCTGGACGGACCAGCCCGGGATCCAGCTCTACACCGGCAATTTCCTCGACGGCTCGGTGGTCGGCAAGGGCGGCCATGCCTACGGCCAGCACTACGCCTTCTGCCTCGAGACCCAGCACTTCCCCGATTCGCCGCACCACCCGAATTTCCCGTCGACCATCCTAGAGCCGGGGCAGACCTACCGGACGGTCACCGTCCACAAGTTCTCGGTTAAATGAAAAACGGGGACGTTCCGTCCCCTTTTTCAGCGCTTCTCGGGCAGGATCTCGAGCCAGTAGCCGTCCGGGTCCTCGATGAAGTAGATGCCCATGGCCGGATTCTCGAAGCAGACGGCGCCCATCTCCTTGTGCCTGGCCAGCGCGGCCTGATAGTCGTCGACCGTGAAGGCCAGGTGGATCTCGTTGTCGCCTAGATCGTACGGCTGCTTCCGGTCGCGGAGCCAGGTCAGCTCGAGCCGGTGGGCGCTCCGCCCGTCCCCGAGATAGACGAGGATAAAGCTCCCGTCCCGGGCCTCGTGGCGGCGGACCTCCTGAAGGCCCAGGGCCTCCTTGTAGAAGGCCAGGCTCTCCCCGAGATCGAGGACGTTGAGGTTGTTGTGGGCGAAGGTAAATCGCATGGGAACCTCCGCCCGAAAGCATAGCCAAAAGCCCGGAGGCTGTCGAGACCGAGGGGGATTGCGGCCGCGGGACAGGGCGTCGTCCGGGGCGCGTCGGGGCCGTGATCCGTCAGCGGAGAAGCGGCGTGATGAAGCCTTCTATGAAGGCCGCGACCAGGAGCAGCGGGATGACGACCAGGACGAACGAGCGGACTACGTCGCGGAAAAGCCCGCCCCCTTCCTGCCCCTCGGCCGCCTCTTCCGCCGCCGTCTTCGGGCCGGCCTCGCCGGCCGCGTCCGCCGGTTGCGGCTCCCCGGCCCGGCCTTCCGACCGGGCCCGCTTCCGGGCCTTCCAGGCCGCCCGGACCTTCAGCCCGAGGCTGGCGGAAAGGTGGAGCCCGACGCTCGTCGCGTACAGCACGGCCGCCAGCTCGATCACGCCGTGGGGCAGGATCTGGGTCAGGACGAGCCTGGGGACGTTCAGGCCCTGGTGCTGGGAGAAGGAGCAGAGCAGGCCCAGGACGGCGCCGTTGATGACCGGGTCGAAGATGGGCAGGAAGGCGCAGGGCACGAGGCCGGCGGCGACGGCCAGGATCGAGGCCCGGGTGTTGTGATAGAAGAGCGTCAGGGACAGGACCAGCGGCGAGGCCTGGAGGGGGATGTCCTTGAGGGACCGGATGACGAACTCGAGGGCTTTCTTCTCCCGGGCCGGCCAGAGCATGAAATAGATGAACCCGGCGACGAAGCCCAGCCCGAGGGCCCGGGCGGCGTGCTTAAAATATCGCCGGTAGTGCCGGCGCCAGACCAGGCGCTCTTCCAGGTACAGTCGTCGGACCGGTCCGGGCGGCCGCCCCGGGTTCGGCGGGACCGAAGCCGGCTCTCCCGTCCGCGGCCGGATCTCCGGGCTCGTCATGCCGTCTCCCCGCTCCGGCCGGCCAGCTCGCGCTCGATCTGTTCGAGCGTCCGGCCCTTGGTCTCGCGGACGCGGGACCTCATGAAGAGGAAGCCCAGCGCGCTGATGCCGGCATAGATCCAGAAAGTCCCGGCCGGTCCCAGCCCCCGGTTGAGGAGCGGGAAGGTGTAGGTCAGGACGAAACAGGCCGCCCACAGGGCGAACGTCGATACCGACATGGCCGCGCCGCGGATGCGATTGGGGAAGATCTCGGCCAGCAGCACCCAGGTCACCGGGGCCAGGGACACGGCGTAGAGGGCCAGGGCCAGGAGGACCAGGAGCAGTATATGGAGGCCGCGGCTGTGGAAGGCGTAGCCGGCGCCGATGAGCCCGAAAACGGCGGCCAGGCCGGCCGAGCCGATGAGCATGAGCGGCCGGCGACCCAGCCGGTCGACCAGGCGGATGGCCGCCAGGGTGAAGACCAGGTTGACGGCGCCGGTGATGACGATGTTGAAGAGGACGCCGCTGACGCCGTAGCCGGCGGCCGTGAAGATCTCCTGGGCGTAGTTGAAGATGACGTTGATGCCGCACCACTGCTGGTAGACGGCCAGGGCGACGCCGACGAGCAGGACCCGGCCCAGGCCGGGCCCGAGCAGGTCGCGGAAGCGGGCCCGGCCGCTCTCTCCGGCGGCCAGCGTGCCGCGGATCTCGGCCAGGGCCCCGGCGGCGAAGCCCCGGCCGCCGACCCGGGCCAGGATCATTTCCGCGGCGGCGGTCCGCCCCTTCTTGATCAGCCAGCGGGGGCTCTCCGGCACGAAGAACATGAGGATGAAGAACAGGAGCGCCGGCACGGCCTCGGCGCCGAACATCCAGCGCCAGCCGGACCGGCCGTTCCACGAGGCCAGGATCTCGGCGGCCGTCGCCCCGGCCGGGACCGGCTCGGCGATGAGCCAGTTGGCGATCTGGGCGGCCAGGATGCCGATGACGATGGTCAGCTGGTTGACCGAGACCAGCCGGCCGCGGATCTCCGGGGGGGCGATCTCGGCGATGTACATTGGCGAGAGGTTGGAGGCCAGGCCAATGGCCACGCCGCCGAGGAGCCGGTTGGCGGCGAAGAAGGCGAAGCTCGGAGCCAGGGCGGTCAGCACGCCGGTGACCGTGAACAGGAAGCCGGCCAGGATGAGGAGCTTCTTGCGGCCGAAGCGGTCGCTCAAGCCGCCCGAAACCAGGGCCCCGACGAGGCAGCCGGCCAGGGCGCTCGACATGGCCCAGCCGATCTGCGACGGCGTGGTCAGGCCGAAGAACTTCTCGTAGAAGGGCTTGGCCCCGCCGATGACCACCCAGTCGTAGCCGAAGAGAAGCCCTCCCATGGCCGAGACCAGGGTCACGGTCCAGACATAGCGCATATTATAAGAGGAACGTTCCGGCATGGCGCTTCTCAGAGGATGTTTGTACATCAAAACGGCGGCGATGTGTACGGAAAAGTTCGGCATCCGTCGGCCTGCGCCGCCTGGAAGGACAAAAGACCCGGGTTATCGAGGCTTGGCCGCGGGGCGGCCGCCGCAACTCGGCTCTCCCGGGCTCGGGGAGCGGCCCTGCCGGCGCGCCCGGAGCCCGGATCCGGGGCGAAAAAATAACTTGACTCAACTGCTGATATCTGATATATTACGGTTGCTGCTATTAATTAAATAATTATCTGTCAGTGTGTTATGGGGGGCCGGCAGGTGCCATGACGGAAAAGGGCAAGGACATGAAGGGCCGCATTTTCGACATCAAGCGCTACTCCATACATGACGGACCCGGCATCCGTACGACCGTCTTTCTAAAGGGCTGCGGCCTCCATTGCCTGTGGTGCCACAACCCCGAGAGCATCGCCCCCGGCCCCGACCTGATGCATTGGCCGGCCCGCTGCGTCCGCTGCTACTCGTGCGTCAGGGCCTGTCCTCCCGGCGCCATCGCCAAGGACGCGGCCGGCGCCGTCGTCATCGACCGGGCCAAGTGCGATCTCTGCGGCCGCTGCGCCGAGGCCTGCCTCTATGATTCCATGCAGATCGTCGGGCGCGAGATGAGCGTCGCCGAGGTCCTGGCCGAGGCGGAGAAGGACCGCATCTTCTACGAGCAGTCGGGCGGCGGCGTCACCCTGTCGGGCGGCGACCCGCTTGTCCAGCCAGGGTTCGCCGGGGCCCTCCTCGACGCCTGCCGGGCCCGCGGCTTCCATACCGCCCTGGACACGGCCGGACTGGCGCCGGCCGAGGCCTTCGAGCGTCTGGCCCGGCGGGCCGACCTCGTCCTGTTCGACCTCAAGTCCGTAGACGAGGCCCGCCACATGGAGCTGACCGGCGTCTCCAACGCCGCCATCCTCGACAACCTGCGGCGCCTGGCCGTGGCCGGGCCCGAGACCTGGATCCGCATTCCCCTCGTCCGCGGCGTGAACGACGGGCAGGAGAACATCGGCCGGACGATCGAGCTTCTCGCCTCGCTCGGCCGGATCCGGCGGATCGGGCTGCTGCCCTATCATGCCGGCGGGCTGGACAAGGCCGTCCGCATCGGCCAAGGACAACATTTCCGGAGATTCGAGGCTCCGACCGAGGAGCGCCTGGCCGCCATCGAAGCGGCCTTCCGCGGGGCGGGCTTCGACGTCCGGCGGGGAGGATGACCATGAACGACCGCATCAGCAAGCTCAGGACCCAGACGCTCGAGGCCAGGCCGACGATCAGCGTCGAGCGGGCCCGGCTCTTGACCGAGTTCTACCGCCGGCCGGAAACGGGCGGCCTGTCGGCGGCCCTGCGCCACGCCCTGGCTTTCAAGCACGTCCTGGAGAACAAGGCCGTCTGCTTCAACGACGGGGAGCTCATCGTCGGCGAGCGGGGACCCGCCCCCAAGGCCACGCCGACCTATCCCGAGGTCTGCATCCACTCCCTCCAGGACCTGGCCACCCTCAACGACCGCAAGAAGACGGCCTTCGCCTCCGACGACGAGACCCGGCGGATCTACGCCGAGGAGATAATTCCCTTCTGGCGGGGCCGGTCCCAGCGGGAGCGCATCTTCGCGGCCATGGCGCCGGAGTGGATCTCCGCCTACGAGGCCGGCATCTTCACCGAGTTCATGGAGCAGCGGGCCCCCGGCCACACGGCCGGCGACGGCAAGATCTTCCACAAGGGCATGAACGACTTCAAGAAGGACATCGCCGCCGCCCGGGCCGGCCTCGACTTCCTGAACGATCCGGACGCCTACGACAAGCTGGAGGAGCTCGCGGCCATGGACGCGGTCTGCGACGGCCTGATCGCCTTCGGCCGCCGGCACGCGGACAAGGCCCGCGAGCTGGCGGGAAGGGAAAAGGATGCCGCCCGCCGGCGGGAGCTCGAGCGCATCGCCGCGGTCTGCGACCGGGTGCCGGCCGAGGCGCCGCGCGACTTCTGGGAAGCCCTCCAGATGTACTGGTTCGTCCATCTCGGCGTCATCACCGAATACAACACCTGGGACTCGTTCAACCCCGGCCGCCTCGACCAGCACCTCTGGCCGTTCTATCAGCAGGGGCTGGCCGACGGCTCCCTGACGAAGGAGGGCGCCCGCGAGCTCCTCCAGGCCTTCTGGATCAAGTTCAACAACCAGCCGGCGCCGCCCAAGGTCGGGGTCACGGCCGAGGAGAGCGGCACCTACACCGACTTCGCCCTGATCAACGTCGGCGGCCTGAAACGGGACGGGACGGACGGCGTCAACGAGCTCAGCTACCTCATCCTCGACGTCATCGAGGAGATGCGCATCCTCCAGCCGAGCTCGATGGTCCAGATCAGCGCCAAGGGGCCGGATGCCTTCCTGCTGCGGGCCCTCAAGATCGTCAAGACCGGCTTCGGCCAACCCTCGATCTTCAACACGGACGCCATCGTCCAGGAGCTCGTCCGCGAGGGGAAGAGCGTCGCCGACGCCCGCGACGGCGGCTGCAGCGGCTGCGTCGAGGCCGGGGCCTTCGGCAAGGAGGCCTATATCCTGACGGGGTACTTCAACCTGCCCAAGGTCTTCGAGATCACCCTGAATGACGGCGTCGACCCCCGGACGGGGAAGACGATCGGCCTGAAGACGGGCGACCCCGGCTCGTTCCGGACCTTCGACGAGCTATTCGAGGCCTACCGCCGGCAGATCCGGCATTTCGTCGACATCAAGGTCCGCGGCAGCAACGTCATCGAGAAGCTCTACGCCGAGCGCCTGCCGGCGCCGTTCCTGTCCGTCCTGGTCGACGACTGCATCCGGAACGGCCGGGACTACCACGCCGGCGGGGCCCGCTACAACTCGAACTACATCCAGGGCGTCGGGCTGGGGACGATCACCGACGTCCTCAGCGCCGTCCGCTGGAACGCCTACGACCGCCGCCGCTTCACGATGGCCGAGCTGCGGGCGGCCCTGGCCGCGAACTTCGCCGGGCACGAGGCCCTGCGCCGGCTGGTCCTCGACCGGACGCCCAAGTTCGGCAACGACGACGACTACGCCGACGATCTGATGAAGCGGGTCTTCGAGGCCTATTTCGAAGCCGTCGACGGCCGGCCCACGCCCCGCGGCGGGACCTACCGGATCAACCTCCTGCCCACGACCTGCCACATCTATTTCGGCAGGATGACCGGAGCCACGGCCGACGGCCGGCTGGCCGGCGAGCCCGTCTCCGAGGGCGTTTCGCCCGTCCAGGGCGCCGACCGCAAGGGCCCGACGGCGGTCATCAAGTCGCTCGGCAAGCTCGATCATGTCCGCACCGGCGGCACGCTGCTCAACCAGAAATTCACGCCGCAGCTGCTGGCCGACGAGGCCGGCCTCAAGGGGCTCAAGGACCTGGTCCGGTCCTACTTCCGCCTGATGGGCCACCACATCCAGTTCAACGTCGTGACGGCCGACCTGCTGCGGACGGCCCAGGCCCACCCGGAGAAGCACCGCGACCTCATCGTCCGGGTGGCCGGATACAGCGACTACTTCGTCGACTGCTCGACCGAGCTCCAGAACGAGATAATCCGCCGCACCGAGCACCAGGAGCTCTAGGGGCGATCCCCCGTCATTTCGCTTTCGCGGACGGCGCGTACGAGAGATCGGGCCGATAGGCGCCCATCTTGGATTCGTACTTCCGCATGAGCTTGAGCATGGCGCTCCAGATCGCCGTGGCCTCCGGGTCGATGAGCTTCATGACCTTTTCGTCCATGAGGAACAGGTCGGAGCCCGACTTTGCCGTTTCCGAATAAAAATAGAACGGCATCTCCGTCCCGATCCCGCCGATCCAGCTCTGGAATCCAGCCGGGACCTTCCTGGCCTTATACAGTGCCACCATCTTCCCGAGCTGCTCTTCGAAGTCCTTTTCCTTTCCCGGCAGCACGCTGCAGAATCCCCAGTACACGAACTTGACCTCTTCCGGCTTGAGCCCCGGCGCCTCGGGAGCATATGAGAGCTCCGGGCTGAGCGTGACCGTGCCCTGCCTGACGTACTCGGTCGTTTCGCCCATCTTCCGGTTGAGAGCGTCCCATTTCCCGGCTCCCAGCTTGCCCAGCATCTCGTTCCAGATGCCGAAGCCCTTGTCGATCTCGCTGAGGCTCTCGAAGGGATAGAGGATATAATAATGGAAATCCTCCGTGGCATAGACGTCGAACGGCCAAGGCCAGGCGTAGGCCTTGAAGACGCTCTCCACCGTCTCTTTCAGCGCGGCTTCGAACTGGCTTGCCATGGCCGGCTTGACGACGTCGTCCTCGACGAAGAAGAGACGGGGCTTCTTCTCCTGCCCGGCCGCGGTCAGGCCGAGCGTGAGGACGCCGACCGCCAGGACGACGAAGACCAGGACGCGATGATCGGATCTCATGGACCCCTCCTTCAAATAGGATGGAAGATTGGCCGGGCGCGGATATGCCGGCTTCTTCTTTAATCCCTTCCAGCTGACCTATCACAATTTATGACCCGACCCGGGTATTGTCAATGACCCGATATCCCGGCCCTCCCCGGCCCGGGGTCCCGGCGCCGACGGTCCTTTTCCGCGGGATTCAGTACCATCCGGCGGTAATCGCGGCGGAGGCACTCGCCGGGCCCGCTTCATTGTCCGGCTCTTACAGCCCTGGCCGGCAGAGGTCGGCTGCCTGACGCGCGAGATGGCACGAATCTTGCCAAAAAAACGGCGTGACCAAGATGTTCATGGCCATGTCCGACGGCTCGGAGCATAAGGGCATGGAGTTAGTCTGTACACGCAAAAGGCGAGGGTGATGGGGGTATCTCGGCCGGCCCGAGGTCCCGTTCCAGACTCCGGGGCCCCGGGCCCGGCCGCGCTTTTCCCCCGCCTCCCGGCCGTTCCGCCGGGCTCCGGCCATCCTGTACATCTCTCGGGTAATATGTTATAAGTTAGCCTCCCGATCGATCTTCGGAGGACGGCATGACCGATAAAAAGAAAGTTCTGATCATCGACGACGACCCGGCCATCTGCGAGTCCGTCCAGGCCATCCTGCAGGGCAGCGGATTCGACGCATCCTACGCCCTCAGCGGCAAGGACGGCCTCGAGGCCTTCCGCAAGAACAAGCCGGACATCGTCCTCTGCGACATGATGATGGAGGACATCGACGCCGGCGGCCAAGTGACCAAGATCATGAGGCGCGAACGGCCCGAGACGCCGGTCTTCCTGCTCAGCACGATCGGCGACGCCACGGCCACGACGGTCGGCCTGGCCGAGTACGGCTTCAGCGGCGTCTTCCAGAAGCCGGTCAACTTCGACCTGCTCCTGACGGTCCTGGGGCGCTACGCCCGATCCAATTAGGGCCGGCCCTCCCACCGCTTTCCCGGGGCCGGACCCAGCCATGAGCTTATCCCTGGCCGAGATCTTCCGCAGCCAGCCCGACCTCGACTCCTTCCGCACCGCCGTCCTGGCGCTCGAGGGCGACTTCCCCCTGGACAGCGACGGCCTGATCGACCTCGGGCAGGCTTATTTCGAGCGCTTCCCCGACCGGGCCCAGGACCGGAACGCGGCCGAGGTCCTTCTCGGCTACGCCGTGGCCCGAGTCGTCCTGATCGAGAAGGCGGTCCTGGCGGTCCCCGCCGAGCGCCGGGCGGCTTTCCGGGCCATGCTCTCCGATGTCGGCCGCGTCGGGCCGCTGATCGAGGCCGTTCGGGCCCCGGCGGGCGAGGCCGCCCTGGGGTCCGATCTCGAGGCCCTCCGGGCCGCTCTCGACGCCCTGAAAGAGGTCATCGACGAGATCCCCAAGAGCCTGGTCAAGGAGCGTTTCGTCGGCGGCATCTCGAATCTTTACAACATCTTGTATGTCATCCGCCTGAAGCTGCGGGGGCCTTTACAATAAAGGCCGCATCTGTTATCATATCTTATAAATTTCCCTGCACGGCTGACGAGCCCGAGACCTCAGTCACTGCCAATGAGCGCCAGAAATGGTGAGGTTTCTCGTCTGCCGCGCATCTGTCCGGCCAGGGCCCGCCGGCCGGGAAGATCCGGGCCATCGTGTCTGAGGAGCGAGAGGCATGAGCACTCGAACAGGCATCTGCAACTTCTGCGGCACCGGCTGCGGCCATCTGCTTGACGTCGCCGGGGGCGCCGTCCGCGGGGTGTTCGCCTCGCCCGATCATCCGGTCAGCCGGGGCCGCCTCTGCGTCCGCGGCTGGCATATCCACGAGCTTCTGTCCACGCGCGAACGGATCCTGGCCCCGCTCATGCGGCGGAACGGCCGGCTCGAGCCCGTTTCCTACGAGGAGGCGATCGCCGCCGCGGCCGACGGCCTGGGCCGTCATGCCGGGAACGAGGTCGCCTGCCTGGCCTCGCCCCGGGCCTCGAACGAAGACAACCACAACCTGACCAAGCTGGCCCGGACGGTCCTGGGCACGCCGAACATCGGCTTGTCCTCCGACCAGGGCCACGGCGACGCCGTGGACGTCCTTCTCGAAGGCGCCGGCTTCCCGGCAATGCTCGGCGCACTGACCGAGATCCGCGACGCCCGGCTCATCCTGGTCGTCGGCGGCGACATAGCCAGGCTAAATCCCATCGTCGGGAGCGAAATCCACCGGGCCGCCCGGGCCGGCGCCGAGCTCGTGACCTTGAGCAGCCGCTCGACCCAGATCGCCAAGCTCTCCGGACGCCATCTCTGGACCAGGCCGGGAGGCCTGCGGCCGGCGCTGGCCGCCCTGGCCAAGATACTGGTCGAGCGCGGCTGGCACGACGCGGCCTTCCTCCGGGACCGGGCCGAGGGATTCGACGATTTCGCCCGGGCCCTGGCCGGACTGGACCTGGCGGACCTCGCGGCCGCCTCGGGCCTCGAGCCGGCCGGCCTCGAGGATCTGGCCCGGCGCCTGGCCCAGGCCCCCAGCGCCATGGCCTTCTTCACCACGGGCCTGGCCGGACTGGACCGGGCCTCGACGGCCCTGCTCTTCGATCTCTTCCTGGCCGCCGGCAAGATCGGCCGGGATGGCTGCGGCGTCAACCCCGTGACCGGCATCTGTAACATCGTCGGCAGCTACGACGTCGGCGCTACGCCGCGGTTCCTGGCCGGCCCCCGGCGGGCCGAGGGCCCGGCCGCCGGCCGGACGCCCCGGGAGCTCCTGGCCCTGGAGCCGACGCCGCTCCGGGCCCTGCTCGTGGCCGACCGCGACGAGGAGATCGTCCGCCACGCGGCCAAGCTCCAGGCGCTCGACTGCGTAGTCTACGTCGGGGCCTACGAGAACCCCTTCACCGAGTTCGCCCACGTCGTCATCCCGGCCGCGACCTTCGCCGAGACCGACGGCACGTACACCAACGCCGAGCGGCGGATCCAGCTCAACCGCCGGAAGGTCGAGCCGCCCGCCGGCGTCCATCCGGCCTGGCGCGTCTACGCCGACATCGCCGCCCGCCGCGGCGCTGCCTGGCCGGCCGCCTCGGCCGAGGACGTGATGCTCGAGATCGCCGCGACCGTTCCCGCCTACGCCGCGGTCACCTACGCCGGGCTGGAGAAGGGCTTCGGCCTGCAGTGGCCGGTCGACGCCGCCCACCCGGCCGGCGCCGTCCGCTTCGACGCGGCCGCCGCGCCGCGGCGCCTCCGCTTCGTCCCCGCCGGGGCGGACCCCGGCGTCCCGGCCGTCTCGAAGGATTTCCCCTTCCTGCTCATGGCCGGCAAGGCCAATTACTTCTGGCACCGCAACAACATCATGAAGAAGACCCGCATCCCCAGGCGCGAATACAACGCCCTGCTCCTGCTCTACCCGCAGGGCTTCGTCGAGCTGGCGGCCTCCGACGCGAAGGCGCTCGGCGTCCGCGACCGCGCCCCGGTCAAGGTCGTCGCCGCCGGCGGCTCGATGCGGGTCGCCGTCCGGATCTCCGCCGACGTCAAGCCGGGGACGGCCTTCGTGCCGTACTTCATCGAGGATATGGTGCCCGGCTTCCTGAACGCCGCCGGCGTCACGATCGACGAGGACCAGGATTCCGCGATCCCCGTTCGGATCGAGAAAGGCTGATCATGTACATCATGCCCAAGAGCCAGGCCCGGGCCCTCGCGGCCGCCCTCGCCGAGGAGTACGACCTCTACGGCCCCGTTCTGCGCGAGGCCTCCGGCGAGCCCACCTTCGACCGGGTCGAGGACCCGGCCGCGATCCGGCTCGAGGCCGCCATCCCCTACAACCCGCCCAAGTCCGTCGTCTTCCCCCAGGCCGAGAGGGTCCTGTCCTACCGCTACGACCGCGAGGCGAAGAAGGCGGTCTTTGTCCGCGACGACCTGGTCCGGCCCAAGGCCCTGGTCGGCCTCCGGGCCTGCGATCTCAGCGGCCTCCTCTGCCTGGACCGCTTCTACCTCGGGCAGGATTACGTCGACGAGTTCTACCGCGACCACCGCAAGAGGATGTTCATCGTCGCTAACACCTGCGTCCGGCCGTTCCCGCAGTGCTTCTGCGTCTGCACCGACAGCGGCCCGGCGCCCCGGGAAGGCTTTGACGTCGCCCTGACCGCCGCCGGCGACGATTACCTGGTCGAAGCCGGGAGCGAGAAGGGCCAGGCCCTGACCCGCCGGCTCGGCCTGAAGGACGCCGGGCCCGGCGCCGCCGCCCGCCGGGCGGCCATCGTCGACGCCTCGATCGCCAGCTTCGACGGGGCGGCGATGGAGAACAAGGCCTGGATCTCGCGGGTCATGAACCGCATCACCACCGGCTTCATCAGCAACGACGTCTGGGAGTACATCGGCGACCAGTGCTTCGAGTGCGGGGCCTGCTCGTTCGTCTGCCCGACCTGCTCGTGCTTCAACGTCGAGGACATCGACAGCCGCGAGGGGAGGACGGACCGGGTCAGGTCCTGGGACTCCTGCTCCTACGAGGGCTACACCCGGATGGCCGGCGAGCACAATCCCCGCCGCCCCGTCGAAGACCGGCGCAACAAGCGCTTCTTCTGCAAGCTGTCCTACTCGCAATCCAAGAAGTATCTCCGGCCGGGATGCGTCGGCTGCGGCCGCTGCAACCGGGTCTGCCCGGGCGATATCGGCATCGCCAACGTCGTCACCTACATCCGGCGGGAGATCACCAAGGCAGGTGCGAAATGAGCGGAGCCAACCCCGGGGCGATCGTCACCGTCCCCGCGATCGCCGTCGTCGACGAGGTCCGGGACGAGATCGAGGACGTCCGGACCTTCTATTTCTCCTTCGAGGACCCCGCGGTCGGACGCGACTTCCGGGTCAAATCCGGCCAGTTCATCATGTGCACGGTCTTCGGGGCCGGCGAGTTCGCCGTCTCCCTGCCCTTCAGCCCGGAGAACGACCGGCCCCACATCTCGGTGCGCCGGGTCGGCAAGGTCACCCGGGCCCTCCACGAGCTCCGGGCCGGGGACAAGATCGGCGTCCGCGGGCCGTTCGGCAACGGCTTCCCGTTCGAATCCATCAAGGGCAAGAACGTCATCTACGTGGCTGGCGGCATCGGGCTCATCCCGCTCCGCTCGTCCATCGTCCACGTCCTCCAGCACCGGCCGGACTTCGGCCGGATCATCCTCATCTACGGCTCCAAGTCGTCCCGGGAGCTGATGTACCGGGACATGATCGAGCAATGGAAAGCCACCGAGGGCTTCGAGACCTACTTCACTATCGACCGGCCCGAGCCGGGCTGGACGGGCCCGGTCGGCTTCGTCCACACCATGGTCCGCCCGGCCGATGTCCCGGTCGAGAACACCGTCGCCTTCGTCTGCGGCCCGCCGCTCATGTTCAACTCGGTCATCAAGGAGCTGCTGGCCGCCGGCATCAAGGACGAGGCCATCATGTCGACCCTCGAACGCCACATGAAGTGCGGCATCGGCAAGTGCCAGCACTGCGCCATCGGCCGGACGCTCGTCTGCACGGACGGGCCGGTCTACACCTACAAGCAGATCAAGACCCTGGGGGAGCAGATATGAGCGACGGCCTGGCCCGCCTGGCCGAGCTCCTCCGGGAGCCGACCTGCCTCGTCGGCGTGGGCAACCCGCTGCGCCGCGACGACGGCGTCGGGCCCTGGATCGTCGCCGCCGTCCGCCGGGCCGGCATCGCGGGCGGCCCCGTCCTGGTCGACGCCCAGGACGTGCCCGAGAACTTCGTTCCGTCCATAGCCCGCGGCGAGGCCCGCAACGTGGTCTTCATCGACGCCGCGGCCGCCGCCGGCGAGCCCGGGACGGTCGTCTTCGGCCCCCTGGCGGATTTCGCCGAGGCCGGGAGCTACTCGACCCACAAGATGGCCCTGGCCCTGAGCGGCAAGTTCCTCGAGGCCGCCGGCAAGAGGCCCTTCCTGCTGGGGATCGTCCCGGCCGAGCTCGACTTCGGCCAGGGGCTGACGGCCGCGGTCGAACAGGCCGCCGCCTCCCTTCGCGATCTCATCGTCGGGGCCTGCGCCCCGGCCCGCCTGGAGTACCGCCATGACCGCTGACCTGTCCGTCCCACTCCTCCTCGCCTTCGCCCTCCTGGGGGCGGCGGCCCTCGCGGCGCCGCTGCTGGCCCGCCGGCGGACCCTGGCCGGCGTGGTCAACCTGGCGCTCGTCGCGGCCGCGGCGGTCCTCCTGTTCCTGGTCGGCTACGGCTCGCTCTTCGGCCCCGCCGGCCATGCTTCCGCGACGTTGAGCCTGGGCCCGGTCACGATCCCGCTCGTCCTCGACGGCCTGGCCGGCCTCTTCCTCGGCATCGTCGCCCTGATCGGCCTGGCCAGCGCGCTCTATTCGATCCGCTACCTGGAACGGTTCCCGGGACGGAGCCTGAGGAGCTATTACGCCTGCTTCCCGCTCTTCCTCCTGGGGATGGCCGGCGTTCTGGTCGTGGACGACTTCGGCCTCGGCTTCACGCTGGCCTGGCAGCTGATGACCGTCCCGGCCTTCTTCCTGGTCCGGTTCGAGCGAGAGGCGAAAGAGACCGTCCGGGCGGCGCGGAACTTCCTCATCTTCATGGAGCTCGCCTGGCTGCTGGTCGTCCTCGGCCCCCTGGCCGTCCCCGGCTGCCGTTTCGGCGATGCCCTTCCGGTCCTGGCCGGGAAGCTCGGGCAGGCCGGCGGCGCCCCCCTGGCCCTCTTCTTCGGCCTGCTGCTCGCCGGGTTCGGCCTCAAGGCGGGCGTCTTCCCGCTGGGGCAGCTCTGGCTGCCCGGAGCCTATTCCGTCGCCCCCTCCCCGGTCAGCGCCCTGCTGAGCTCGGCCATGAGCAAGACGGGGGTTTACGGGCTCATCCGGGCCTTCCTCTTCATGGCCCCGGCCGGGAACCCGGCGTTCGACGCCCGGACCTGGGGGCTCGTCGTCGCCGCCGTCGGCGCGGCCACGCTGCTCATCGGGACGATCCAGGCCATGAAGCAGAGCGACGCCAAACGCCTCCTGGCCTACAGCTCGATCGGCCAGATCGGCTACATCGTCCTGGCCATCGGGGTCGCCCTGGCCCTGGCCCTGCCGGCCGGGCCGGCCGTGAGCGTCCTGGCCGCGGCCGCCGTCATCGGTGCCCTCTACCATGCCCTCAACCACGCCATCTTCAAGGGCATGCTCTTCCTCACGGGCGGGAATATCCTCTACGCGACCGGGACGAAGGACCTCAACAAGCTCGGCGGGCTCATCGGCCTCATGCCCGTGACGGCGGCGATAGCCGGCCTCGGCTCCCTGGCCATCGCCGGCATGCCCGCGACGAGCGGCTTCGGCAGCAAGTGGCTGATCATCGCCAGTTCCGTGCTGGCCGGCGACTCCGGGTTCGTCCTGGTCGTCTTCGGCGTCATCGCCCTGTTCACGAGCGCCGTCACGCTGGCCTGCTACGTCAAGTTCTTCGGCATGGCGTTCACCTCCGTCGGCTCGGAATGGAACGTCGGCAGGCCCGTCCAGGAAGCCCCGGCCTCGATGCTCGTCCCCATGATCGCCCTGACGGCGATCTGCCTCGTCCAGGGGCTTTTCCCGGCCCTCTCGGTCGGGCTCGTGCGGGCCGCGCTGGAGCGCTCCGAGGGCTTCCTGCTGGCCGGCGCCCTGGGTTCGCCGGCCGTCCCGGTCCCGTCTCGGGCCCTGGGCCTCGGACTGCCGGGCCTAGGCGGGCCGGTCTCAAGCGCGGCCGCCGCGCCCCTGGTCGTCCTGCTCCTTGTCGGGCTGGGCCTGGCCCTCGGGGCCCTGCTCCGCCGGGCCGGCGGCTCGAAGGAGGTCTCGGCCCCGACCTGGCTCTGCGGCTACCAGGACCTCAGCAACGCCAACCGGTATACCGACCGGGGCATGTTCGCCGGCCTGCGGGCCCTGTTCAAGTTCGCCGGCGGCAAGAGCGGCAAGTAGGGAGATTCGCATGGATGCCTTGACCAGGATCGAAACCGAGCTCAGGAGCCGCCTCGGCCCCGCCGTCCAGGGCCTGTCCTCGCCCCAACCGGGCCGGCTCTTCGTCGACGTCGAGCGCCGGGCCCTGCGGCCCGCGGCCAAGGCCCTCATCGACCTCGGCGCCCGCTACATGGTCGGCATCGGCTGGGACGAGATCGCCCGCAACGGCACGATCGGGCTGGCCCACACCTTCGCCTTCGACGCCGATCACGTCGCCGTCGTTCTGCGGGCGGCCGCCCCGGCCGGCGACCCGAGCTTCGAGTCCATCACGCCCGATATTCCCAGCGCCGGCTGGAGCGAGCGCGAGTACCAGGACCTCCTGGGTCTGACGTTCACCGGCCATCCCAAGCCCAAGCGGCTGGTCCTGGCCGACGATTGGCCGGCCGGCGTCTACCCCCTCCGCAAGGAGGTGCCCTACAACCTCGAGCCGCCGGCGGCCGAGGACGTCGCCTACCGGCTCGACGAGGCCCCGCCCGGGACGACCGTCGTCCCCATCGGGCCGTTCCACCTCAGCCTGCACGAGCCCGAGCACTTCGCCGTCTACGTCGACGGCGAGACCATCAAGGGCTGCGACTACCGCGGCTTCATGACCCACCGGGGCATTGAGAAGCTCTGCCAGACACAGGTCAGCTACAACGAGGTGCCCTTCGTCGCGGAACGCATCTGCGGCATCTGCGGCTCGGTCCACGCCTGCTGCTACAGCCAGGCCGTCGAGGCGGCCGCCGGCCTCAAGATCTCGCGGCGGGCCGAGTACATCCGCACGATCATGCTCGAGATCGAGCGCCTCCACTCCCACCTTCTCTGGCTCGGCATCGCCGGCCACCTCATCGGCTTCGACACGGTCTTCATGCAGGCCTGGCGCGTCCGGGAGAAGGTCATGTGGCTGGCCGAGCGGATCACCGGCAACCGCAAGACCTACGGCATGATCGTCATCGGCGGCGTCCGCCGCGACATCACGCCGGAGATCCGGGCCGGGATCGAAGATGTCCTGGCCGCCCTGGAGAAGGAGGTCCTCGAGCTCAAGAGGGCCATCATCGGCGACAGCGCCATCCATCGCCGGACCAAGGGCGTCGGATATCTCTCCAAAGAGGAGGCGGTCCGCTGGAGCCTGGTCGGCCCCGTGGCCCGGGCCCGCGGCCTCCGCCTCGACGTCCGCAAGGACCATCCCTACGCTGCCTACGACGACATGGCCTTCGACGTCCCGGTCGCTGATTCCGGCGACGTCTGGGGGACGCTCGTCGTCCGCGTCCTCGAGATCTTCGAGTCCATCTCCATCCTGCGCCAGGCCCTGGCCGGGATGCCCGCGGGACCGCTCCTGATCGAGGCGCCGGAGGCCCTGCCCCCGCTCCGCCACGGCCTGTCCATGGTCGAGGCGCCCCGCGGCGAGTCGGTCCATTACGTCATCACCGGCGAGGAGAACCGGCCCGAGCGCTGGCGCGTCCGGGCCCCGACCTACCCCAACCTGCAGGCCGTCCCGCAGATGCTCCTCGACAACCAGTTCGCCGATTTTCCCATCATCCTCGGCCAGATCGATCCCTGCTTCTCCTGCACGGACCGGGTCGCGGTCATCGACGCCGGGTCGGGCCGCCGCCGGATCCTCGGCCGGACGGAGCTCGAGGCCCTGTCGCGCGGGCCCGAGGCCGGGAGGAGCCGATCATGAGCATCGCCGCCGTATTCGTCAACGTCCTCGTCTTCCTCCTGCTGGCCCCGCTCTTCGACGGCGTCCTGCGGAAGACCACGGCCCGGGTCCAGACGCGCCAGGGCCCGCCGATCGTCCAGCCCTACTACGACCTCTTCAAGCTCCTGGGCAAGGAGCGGATCAACTCGGCCCGGAACTGGGCCTTCAAGCTGGCGCCGCCGGCCGCCTTCGCCTCGATCCTGGCCGTCGTCGCCCTCATTCCCTTCGGCGGAAAGGTCAACGCCCTGGGCGGCCGGGTCGACGCCGTCACGGTCATCTATCTCCTGACGCTCGGCGGCGTCTCCGTCCTCCTGGGCGCCCTGGCCAGCCGCAACACCTTCGCGGCCATCGGCGCCAGCCGGGAGATGGTGACCATGGTCATGATCGAGCCCATCCTGGCCATGACTCTCATCCTCGGCGCGGCCCGGAGCCGCAGCCTGGGCCTGGGGGCGGCCGTCTTCGGGGCGGCCGGGCCGGGCTACGGCGCCGCCGCCGCGGTCATGCTGGTCGTCTACCTGCTGGCCCTGCAGGCCTTCGTGGCCAAGCAGCCGTTCGACATCGCCGAGGCCGAGATCGAGGTTCTCGAGGGGCCGTTCATCGAGTACAGCGGGCCGGACTACGGCCTGTTCCGCTACGCCATGATGATGAAGCAGATGTTCTACGCCTGGCTCTTCGTCGCCGTCTTCCTGCCTTTCCTGCGGACGGGCCATTACCTCGGCGACATCCTGACCCAGCTCCTGGGCACTCTGGCCGTCTTCATCCTCATCGCCGTCGTCGGCTCGACCAACCCGCGTTTGCGGATCGACCAGGCGGTCAAGATCTACGCCGTCCTCATCCTGATCGCGCTCGGCGCGGTCGGGCTGGCCGTGGCGGGCGTTTGAGGACCGGGGGAGGAACGCCATGTGGCTCGCAAGCAAGATCAAGCAGGTCCTGATGGTGGCCAAGCCGGGGGTCGTCACCCTGAAGTACCCCTTCGCGCCCCACCCGGCGCCGGAGAACTACCGCGGCGCGCCGCACTGGGACCATACGAAGTGCGTCGGCTGCGCCGGCTGCGCCAACCACTGCCCGGCCCGGACCATCCTGGTCCGCGACCTCTGCCAGGAGATCCGCGTCCTGCTCTACGACGGCGCCCGCTGCACCTACTGCGGCCGCTGCGCCGAGGTCTGCCCGGAGAAGGCCATCACCATGACGCCGCGCTTCGAGCAGGCGACCAGCGACCGCAACGACATCACCGAAAGCCTGGAGCTCTTCATGCTGACCTGCGGGCGCTGCGGCCGCTGCTACGACATGGAGAAGACCAACGCCATCGACAAGCTCGGCCTGACCGGCTACCGCTACGACAGCCTGGAGGCCCGCACCGTCCTGCGCCGGGCCACCGACACCTTCCAGCCGAAGGAGCTCGACCGGACCGAGCGCTACGAGCGGCCGGAGACGACAGGAGACTGACATGCTGGCCAAGATCGCCCGAAAATGCTTCCCCCGCTCCCTCTGGGTCTACCACTGCAACAGCGGCGCCTGCAACGGCTGCGACATCGAGATCCTCAACATCCTGACGCCCTACTACGACGTCGAGCGCTTCGGCATCAAGCTCGTCGGCTCGCCCCGCCACGCCGACGTCATGCTCCTCTCGGGCGCCGTCACCCGGCCGACCCTGCCGCTCGTCAGGAAAGCCTACGCCGCCATGCCCGGGCCCAAGCTCGTCTTCGGCGTCGGCTCCTGCGCCGCTGGCGGCGGCTGCTGGTTCGACACCTACAACGTCAGCGGCGGCGGGGCCAAGGCCGTCCCGGTCGATTACATCATCCCCGGCTGCCCGCCGCGGCCGGAGGCCATCATCTTCGGCGTCGCCCTGGCCCTCGGCCTGGTGGACAAGAAGGCCGCGCCGGTGGAGATGAAGCAGGTCGAGTTCCCGATCGACATGTACGAGCGGAACAAGGCCTGGGAAGAGCGGAACGTCATCTACAAGGTCCTGAACACATGAGCAAGAAGATCCTCCTTGTCGACGACGACCGGGACCTCGTGGCCAGCCTAGCCCAGGTCCTGAGGACGAACGGCTACGACGTCGCGGCCGCGCACAGCGGGGCGGAGGGCCTGAAGGCCCTCCTGGCCGAGCGGCCCGACCTGGTCATCCTGGACGTCATGATGGAGACGGACACGGCCGGCTTCGAGGCGGCCGACGTCATCCGCAGCCGCCGCGATGCGTCGAAGTACCGGGAGTTCCGCGACGTCCCGATCATCATCCTGACGGCCATCGACCAGGTCACCAATTCGCGCTTCTCGATGGATCAGGCCGACTCGTTCCTGCCCGGGACCAACGAGTTCCTGACGAAGCCCGTCGACCTCGACGAGCTTCTGGCCAAGGTCGGCCGCGCCCTGCGATGATCAAGCAGCTGGCCCGCTCGAACATCCGCTTCAAGCTGGTCTTCAGCCTGCTCGGCATCGTTCTCCTGAGCGGCGTCCTGTCGATCATCATCGGCCTGAACGTCATCAACACCAACGTCGTCCGCGACGCCTACGCGACCGTGCGGGCCAGCCTGACCTCGGCCAGCGAGCTCTACCGCGAGGAGATCGACAACCGATCGCGGATCATCCAGTCCATGGCCAAGACGCCCGAGCTCATCCGGGCCTCGGCCGCCGGCGACCGGGCCTTCCTGTTCGAGAAGCTGGTCCAGATCAAGCGGGAGTTCGGCTTCGACATCGTCAACGTCGTCGACGCGGACGGAACCATCCTCGTCCGGGCCAACGCCTTCGAATCCTACGGCGACAGCATGAGCGGCTACCGGACCATCCAGGAAGTCCGCCGGACCGGGACCCTGGTGGCCGGGACGGGCGTCCTCGAGTACGAGACCATCGCCCGGGAGGGCGAGGACCTGGCCCGCCGGACCATCATCCCCGTCGTGCCGACGTCGCACGGCCGGCCGCGGCCGTCGGCGGCCGAGAACAGGGCCCTGGTCATCAAGATCGCCGCGCCCATCCGGGACGGCTCGCGGATGACCGGCATCCTCTACGGGGCCGTCCTGCTCAACAACAACGCCGCCTTCGTCGACCGCTTCAAGCGCCTCCTGTTCAAGGACGAGAAGGTCGAGGGCCGGGACGCCGGGACGACCACGGTCTTCCTGGGCGACATCCGGGTGGCCACCAACGTTCTCGACGCCGCCGGCAAGAGGGCCATCGGCACCCAGGCCTCGGAGGAGGTCTACCGCAAGGTCTTCGAGGAAGGCGCGCCCTGGGTCGGGCGGGCCTTCGTCGTCGACGACTGGTACATCTCCGGCTACACGCCCCTCTACGACTTCGACCAGAAGACCCAGGGCATGCTCTACGTCGGCGTCCTCAAGAAGAAGTTCGATGTCGTCGTCCGGAACACGACCATGGCCTACCTCTTGGTCCTGCTCGTCTCGACGCTCCTGGCCCTGGCCCTGGCCGGCTACCTGATCAACCTCTACACCAAGCCGGTCAAGCGCATCATCGACGCCTCGACCGAGATGGCCCTGGGCTTCTACCACCGCATCGAGACCGACCCGCACGACGACGAGGACGCCAGGGCCCTGGCCCAGGCCTTCAACGGCATGGTCGACGCCATCGAGGAGAGGGACCGGCAGCTGACCGAGCTGGCCGACCGGACGATCCTCAAGTCCGAGAAGCTGGCCTCGATCGGGCGCCTGGCCTCGGGCATCGCCCACGAGATCAACAATCCCCTGACCGGCGTCCTGACCTACAGCAGCCTGCTCCTCGAGGACATGAAGGGCACGCCCTACGAGGAGGACCTCAAGGTCATCCGGGACGAGACCCTGCGCTGCCGGGGCATCGTCCGGGGCATCCTCGATTTCGCCCGTGACAGCAAGTCCGAGCGGACGCTCTCGGACCTCAACGCCCTCATCGTGGACAGCCTGCGCATCCTGGAGAAGCACGTCACCTTCCATAACATCCGGATCGTCAAGGAGCTGGATCCCAACCTGCCCGGGGTCAGGGTCGACCCCGCCGAGATCCGCGCGGTCATCAACAACCTGGCCGTCAACGCCGCGGACGCCATGCCCCAGGGCGGCCGGCTGACGATCGTGACCTCGCTCGAGCCGGCGACCGGCATGGCCGTCATCCGGGTGGCCGACACCGGCGTCGGCATCAGCGAGGAGAACCTGAACAAGATCTTCGAGCCGTTCTTCACCACCAAGGACCGCGGCCAGGGAACGGGATTGGGGCTGCCCATGGTCTACGGGGCCGTCCAGAGGCACGGCGGGCAGATCGACGTCCACAGCAAGGTCGGCGTCGGAACGGAATTCATCATCAAGCTGCCGACGCGGTGACGCGACGGCGGGGGGAAGCAGGCGAAACATGACACCCAAGCTGCTGTTCATCGACGACGAGGACATCGTCCTCAAGAGCTCGCGGCGGATCTTCGCCGGGAGCGGCTACGAGATCGACGTCGCCTCGTCCGGGGACGAGGGCCTGGCCCTGGCCAGGGCCAAGGACTACGACATCGTCGTCACCGACCTGAAGATGCCCGGCCTCGGCGGCATGGAGGTCCTCAAGACCCTGCGCCGGGACCGGCCCGGCACGACGGTCATCATCTTCACCGGCTATTCCAGCGTGGACACGGCCCGCGAAGCGCTCAAGGCCGGCGCCTTCGACTATATCCCCAAGCCGTTCACCCCCGAGGAGCTGCGCAGCGTCGTGGCCAACGCCCTGGAGGCCCGCCGCAACGCGGCCGGGGCCAAGATGCTCGACCTGATGGCCATCGTCTCCCACGAGCTCAAGAGCCCCCTGGCGGCCATGCAGACGACGGCCGACACCCTGTACCGGGGCTATTTCGGCAAGCTCGAGCCGGAGCAGGAGAAGATCGTCGGGACCATTCTCCGCAACTGCTCCTACCTCGAGGACATCATCCGCAGCTACATCGACCTGTCGAAGATGGAGCTCGACGGCCTGACGGCCTTCAAGAAGCGGGTCCCCTTCGCCTCCCAGGTGCTGGCCGAGGCCCTCAAGGCGCCCGGGATCAGGGACAATCCCAAGAAGATGCCCATCGTGACCGAGCTCGAGGGCGACCCCGTCCTCGACGGGGATCCGGACCTGCTGAAGATCCTGGTCGGCAACCTGGTCAACAACGCCATCAAGTACGGCGCCGAGGGGACCCCGGTCCGCCTGCGGCTGTCCCGGACGGACGGCGAGGTCAGATTCGCCGTGCGCAACGAGGGCGTCGGCATCCCCGAGGAGGCCAAGGGCCGGCTGTTCAAGCGCTTCGAGCGCCTGAAACAGAAAGGCACCGAGGGCGTCAAGGGCTCGGGCCTGGGACTCTACATCTGCAAGACGATCGTCGACAAGCACAAGGGCCGCATCTGGGTCGAGGGCGAGCCCGGCAAGTGGGTCGAGTTCCTCGTCGCCCTGCCGGTCGCGGGCGGCGAGGCCGCCTCCGGGACGCCCGGGGCCTGACGGCGGCCGCCGCCTTCTCCGCCGCGCCCCCGGGCGTCCGCCGCGCCGCCCCGGGTTGACGCGGCGCCTCCGCCCGTTGGATACTACGGGGCGGCGACCGTGCCGCCGACGGTCTGCCGAGGAGGCTGCCCATGGCCGAAGAGATCCGGGCCGATGCCGTCTTCAAGGAAGGGATGAGGTTCGACGGGGTTTCCGGCCGGGCCGGGACCGTGGCGCCGATCGATTTCGCGGCCGACGGCCAGTCCCTCGGAGGCTTCGCGCCGCTCGAGCTCCTGCTGGCCAGCCTGGCCGGCTGCAGCGGCCAGGTCGTCGTCGGCCTCCTCAAGCGGATGGGACAGGAGGTCGGGGGCCTGACGGTCCGGGCCCGCGGGGCCAAGAAAGAGATCCATCCGAAGGTCCTCGTGTCGATCGAGCTCGAGTTCGAGTTCCGCGGCGGTCGGCTCGACGGCGCCTCGGTGGAGAAGGCCCTGGCCCTGTCGGAGGAGCGCTTCTGCCCCGTCTGGGCCATGCTCAAGGGTGGCACCCCCATCAAGGCGACCTACCGGCTCGTCGCCGGATGAGACAACGGGAAGAGAAGGGAACCATGCGCCAAGCTCTCGCCTTCATCGGGATCGTCATGCTCCTCGGCGCCGCGGCCGCCTGCGACCGCGTGAACGACGGGGGAAAGGAAGGAATCGCCGTGTCCCATTCCCAAGCCGCCAAGCCGCCCGCCTGGACGGACATCCTGGCCGGGTACCTGCCCGCCCTCGGGCACCGCAATTGGATCGTCGTCGCCGACTCGGCCTTCCCGCTCCAGACGAGCCCCGGCATCGAGACGATCGCCGCCGGCGAGGACCACTTCGCCGTCCTCGAGAAGGTGCTCAAGGCCGTCGACGGGGCCGGGCACATCCGGCCGAAGATCTGGCTGGACAAGGAGCTGGCCTTCGTCACCGAGGACCTGGCCCCGGGCGCGGACGAGACGAAGAGGCGGCTCGAAAAGATGCTGGAGGGACGCGGCGCCCGGCCCGTTCCCCACGAGGAGCTCATCGCCAGGCTCGACCAGGCGGGGAAGACCTTCAAGATCGTCATGGTCAAGACGACCCTGGCCGTGCCGTATACCACGGTCTTCCTCGAGCTCGACTGCGGCTACTGGCCCGCCGAGAACGAGGCCAGGATGCGCGAACGGATGAAGTGAAAGGCGGCTGACGGCGGAAGCCGCGGCGGGTCAGGCCCGCCGATCCGCCGGCTTGTCCCCGGCCCGGAAGCCCTCCGCCGGCCTATGGCCGGACGATGGCCTTGATCACCCCGTCGTGGCGGGCCGCCGCGATCTCGTAAGCTTCGCCGGCCCGGTCGAGGGGAAACGTGTGGGTCGCCAGGAAATCGACCGGGATCCGCCCGGCGTGGATCATGGCCACGGCCCGCTCCAGGCACTTGTTCTGGCGCCGGACGTTCTGGACGCGGATCTCGCGGCGGCGGACCCTGCCGCTGTCGAAGTAGACGCGCGGCTCGAGGGGGATGCCGACTACGACGAGCGTCCCGCCGGGCTTGAGCAGGGCGACCGCCTGGTCGAGGGCCGGCTGCTGGCCGCAGCACTCGAAGACGATATCGAGGCCGAGGGACTCGCGGGCCGCGATCTCAGCCACGACGTCCTGGGCGTCGGGATTCCCCGTCCAGTCGGCCCCGGCTTTGGCGGCGGCCGCCGCGCGCCGGGCCTCGACCTTCTCCGTGGCATAGACGGCGCCGGCGCCGTCCGCCTTCAGGGCCATGACGACGCACAGCCCGATCGGCCCGGTCCCGAGGACCGCCGCCGCTTTCCCCCGGACCGAGCCGGCCAGACCGGCCGCGTAAAGGGCGATCGACAGCGGCTCGGCCAGCGCGCCCTGTACCGAGGTCATCCGGGCCGGAAGCGGCACGCAGTTGCGTTCCGGGGCCAGGATGAGCTCGGCCAGGCCGCCCGTGAGCTCGCCGTAATGTCCGAGGAAGAGGAGCTTGCGGCAGGTGTGGGGCCGGCCGGTCCGGCACTGGTCGCACGTCCCGCACGAGACGGCCGGCTCGACGACGACCGGGTCGCCCGGCTTGACCCTGGTCACGGCCCGGCCCACCTCCTCGACGACGCCGGCGCATTCGTGCCCCGGGATGAAGGGGTACTTGATCCGGTCGCCGCCGACGTTGTCGGAGAGATAGTAGTGAAGGTCGCTGCCGCAGACGCCGACGGCCCGGCTGCGGACGATGACGTCGTCGTCGCGGACGAGCCGGGGCGCCGGGATGTCGCGGATCTCGATCGTCCGGACGCCGGTCAGGAAAGCCGCTTTCATGGTCCCTCCATTATAAGGCAGGTCGGGGCGCGCCGGGAAGCGTTTCTGGCCGTCGTTTCAGACTGCCGGCCCCCCGGCCCCGGCTGACTTTGACAAGGCCGCGGCCGCGGGGTTATAGTCCCCGAGACCGGTTCAAAGGAGCATCCCATGAAAAGACATCCGATCGTCCGTTCGCTGGTCCTTGCCCTCCTCGCCGTCCTGCTCTCGATGGGGGCCTTCGCCCAGGAGAAGCTCGACCTGCAGATGCTCGACCGCATCCGCGCCGAGGGACTGAACAACTCCAAGATCGGCGATTTCCTGATCTATCTCTGCGACATCTACGGACCGAGGCTGCCCGACTCGCCCCAGTACGTCAAGGCCGGCGAGTGGGTGGTCGGCCAGGCCAAGGAGATCGGCCTGGCCAACGCGGCCATGGAGCCTTACGGCACGTTCGGCCGCAGCTGGGAGCTCCTGAAGTTCTACGCCGCCATGACCGAGCCCCAGTACATGCCCATCATCGGCTACCCCAAGGCCTGGACGCCGGGGACGAACGGCCTGATCAAGGGCCCGGCGGTCCTGATCCAGGCCAAGACCGTGGCCGACCTCGACAAGTACAAGGGCAAGCTCAAGGACGCCATCGTCCTGGTTCAGGAGGAGCAGGACCTGCCGATCTCGTTCGACCCGATGGCCTCGCGCCTCAGCGGGGCCGATCTCGATAAGCTCGGGCTGGCGCCCGAGCCGTACGCCCGGCGGCCCCAGGCGCCGCAGATGCAGGATCGGGTGTCCCGGGCGCAGGTCCAGCAGGCCATCCAGAAGATGTTCAAGGCCGAGGGCGTCGGGGTCGTCATCGATCCCGGCCGGGGCAAGTTCGGGACCGTCTTCGTCGCCAGCGGCGGCTCGCGGGCCAGGGGCACGGAGACCCCCGTCCCGGCGATCGCCATCGCCACGGAGCAGTACAACCGCATCGTCCGCATCCTCCAGAAGAACGTCCCGGTCACGCTCGAGGTCGAGGTCCAGGCCCGCTTCACGGCCGACGACCTGCCGGGCACGAACGTCGTGGCCGAGATCCCGGGCGCCGATCCCCGGCTCAAGACGGAGCTGGTCATGCTCGGCGGGCACTTCGACACCTGGCATGGCGGCACGGGGGCCACGGACGACGGTGCCGGCTGCGCCGTCGCCTTCGAGGCCATGAGGATCCTCAAGGCCCTGGGCGTCCAGCCCCGGCGCACGATCCGGATGGCCTTTTGGGATGCGGAAGAGCAGGGCTTCGTCGGCTCGCGGGGCTATGTCGCGAACCATTTCTTCGACCGGGCCAAGAAGGAGAAGAAGCCGGAGTACGACAAGCTCTCGGCCTACTTCAACTTCGACAACGGCAGCGGCAAGATCCGCGGCATCTACGCCCAGGGCAACAGCGCCGTCGTGCCCATCTTCGAGGAGTGGCTCGAGCCCGTGCGCGACCTCGGCGCCGGGACCGTGGTCCTGCGGAACACGGGCGGCACCGACCATCTGCCGTTCGACGGCGTCGGCCTGCCGGGCTTCCAGTTCATCCAGGACGACCTCGAGTACGACACGCTGACGCACCACTCGACGATGGACGTTTACGACCACCTGTCGCGGCCCGACCTGATGCAGGCGGCCACGGTCATGGCCTGGTTCGTCTACAACGCCGCCATGCGCGACCAGAAGCTGCCGCGGAAGTACTTCGACGCGAACGTGCCGGCGCCCCAGCGCGGCCGCAATTAATAATAGGGGACACAATACGCATTTCCGATTTTCCGGACAGAGCGAGGCCTGAAAAGAAATCGGAAATGAATATTGTGTCCCCGATTTAGAACGGGTTCTCCGTCGGGTAGAGCATGCCGGCCGGGCGGTTGAAGCCGATGTCCTCGACCCCGAGCATGCGCAGGGCCGCCCAGAGGGTCTTGCCGGCGGGGGCGAAGGCGACGGCGGTGTGGTGGGGGAAGCGCTTCTCGACGAGGACGTGGCGGTAGAACCGGCCCATCTCCTTGACGGCGATGATCCCGATCCCGCCGAACGACTTCGGATCGACGTCCAGGATCTCGCCCTCGGCCACGTAGGACCGCAGGACCGTGTCGGCCGTCGACTGGAGGCGGAAAATGGTCACGCCGCCGGCCTTGATCCGGCCCTCGATCGTGCCCCGGGTGATGTCGGGCTCCCGGCCCGGCTCCTGGAGCCGGTGCATGATCAGCTGGTAGCCCATGGCCGGGTTCATCAGGCAGCCGGCCGGCGTATTGCCGCAGTGGAAGCCCATGAAAAGATCCGTGGGCTTGTAGCCCTTGATCCCCTTCTTGGCCCCGGCGATCAGGTCGTAGGGGACGGTGTTGTTGATGTCCAGGACGGTGGCCGGCAGCTCGGTGGCGCAGGTGGCGATGTACTCGCTCAGGGCGCCGTAGATGTCGACCTCGCAGGCGACCGGGATGCCCCGGGCCGCCAGCCGCGAGTTGACGTAGCAGGGGACGAAGCCGAAGAAGCTCTCGAAGGCCGGCCAGCATTTGTCGGCGAAGACGCCGAACTCCGAGGCGCCGAGGTTCGCCTCCATGAACTTGAGCAGCGCGACCTCGAACTGGGCCAGCTTGTTCAGGATGCCGGGATAGGCGTTCCCGGCGCCCAGCTCCCTGGCCATGTCGGCGGCGACCGCCTTGACCTTCGGGTCGCCTTCGGCCTTGCGGAAGATGTCGTAGAGGTCGAGCTCGCTGTTCTCCATGATCTCGACGCCGAGGTCGTAGAGCGGCTTGATCGGGGCGTTGCAGGCCAGGAAGTCCTGCGGCCGCGGCCCGAAGGAGAAGATCTTGAGCCTGGCCAGGCCGAGCAGGATCCTGGCGACGGGCAGGAAATCCGCGATCATCTTGGCCGCTTCCTCGGGCAGGCCGACCGGGTATTCCGGCACGTGGGGCCGGAGCCGGCGCAGACCCATGCTGTAGGAATTGTTGAGCATGCCGCAGTAGGCGTCGCCGCGCCCGTCGACGAGATCCCGGCCCGACTCCTCGGCGGCGGCGACGACCATGACCGGGCCGTCGAACTTCTGGGCCAGGATGGTCGTCGGCGTCTCCGGGCCGAAGTTGCCCAGGTAGAGGACCAGGGCGTTGACCTTCTTGTCCTTCAGCTCCTCGAGCGCCCGGAGGGCGTCCTTCTCGTTCTCGACGACGGTCGGCATCCGGGTGATGGACACGCCGATCTTGCGGCATTCCTCCGCGACGCGGAGGGAGCGCTTGCGGGACAGCTCGATGGGGAAGCAGTCGCGGCTGACGGCCACCAGACCGAGGCGCACTTTCGGGATGTTGGTCATGATCATTTCTCCTTCTTTTGTCCGTAATAGGCGTCGGGCCCGTGCTTCCTGCGGAAGTGCTTCTCCTGGAGGCACGCGTCCACGGGGGCGAGCCGGGGCTCGATGATGACCGAGCCGAAGGCCGTGTGGGCGACCTGCTCGAGAACGAGGGCCGTCTCGACGGCCTCGGCCGGGGTCCGGCCCCAGGTGAACGGCCCATGGCCGGCCACCAGGACGGCCGGGAGCTCGAGCGGATCGAGCCCGGCGAAGCGCTCGACGATGACCCGGCCGGTGTTCCGCTCGTAGGCCTGGGCGATCTCGGGCTCGACGAGCAGCCGGGTCAGCGGCACGGGGCCGTGGAATTGGTCGGCGTGGGTCGTCCCGTAACAGGGGATCTCCCGCTTGGCCTGGGCGAACATGGTGGCGTAGGCGCTGTGGGCGTGGGCCACCCCCCCGATCTCCGGGAAGGCCTTGTAGAGCTCGACGTGCGTCGGCGTGTCCGACGAGGGGCTGAGCCAGCCCTCGACGAGCCCGCCTTCGAGGTCGACGAGCACGATGTCGTCGGCCTTGATGGCGTCGTAGGGGACGCCGCTGGGCTTGATGGCCACGATGCCCCGGCGCCGGTCGATGCCGCTGACGTTGCCGAATGTCAGGATGACCAGGCCGGACCTGGCCAGATCGAGGTTCGCCTTCCAGACCGACTCCTTGAGCTCGGCGAGCATCGGGTCCTATCTCCTTTGCCGGTCCTTGATGGCCAGCAGGTCCTTCATGACGTTGAACAGGCTGCCGCTCCAGTCCTTCGTGCCGAAGGCGTCGTGGAGCTGCCTGTAGAGGGCGTAGAGCTCGAGATAGACCCGGTGGCGGGCGGGGTCGGGCTTGTAGACCGTCCGCTTGATCCCGCCCATGGCGGCCTGGGCCTCGGCGAAGGTCGCGTGGCCGCCGCCCGGGCGCCCGGCCGCGACGGCCCCGGCCATGGCCGCGCCCAGGGCGCAGGTCTGGCTCGAGCGGGCGATCTTCATCTCCAGGCCGGTGACGTCGGCGTAGATCTGCATGACCAGCGGGTTCTTCTCGGCGATGCCGCCGCAGTTGACGACGTCGCTGATCCGGACGCCGTACTCCTCGAAGCGCCGGATGATGGTCAGGGCGCCGAAGGCCGTGGCCTCGATGAGGGCCCGGTAGATCTCGGCCGGCGTGCTGTGCAGGGTCAGGCCGACGAGGAGGCCCGTCAGGCGCTGGTCGACGAGGACGGTCCGGTTGCCGTTGAGCCAATCGAGGGCCAGCAGGCCCGATTCGCCGGGCTTGAGGGCCGCCGCGCCCTTGGTCAGGACGGCGTGCGAGCCCTTCTTCGGGCCGCCGGGCTCGATGACGTTGACGAACCAATTGAAGATGTCGCCGACGGCGGACTGGCCGGCCTCGAGTCCGAGGTAGCCGGGCAGGACCGAGCCGTCGACGATGCCGCATAGGCCCGGGATGTCGGGCAGCTTCTTGGTGGCGGGCCAGACGCAGATGTCGCAGGTGCTGGTGCCGATGATCTTGACGAAGCGGCCGGTCTCGACGCCGGAGCTGATGCCGCCGAGGTGGGCGTCGAAGGCGCCGACGGCCACGGCGATCCCGGGACGGAGGCCCAGCTTCCTGGCCCAATCCTTGGTCAGGCCGCCGGCCGGAACGTCGGAGGTGTAGGTCTTCTGGTAGAGGCGGTCGCGCAGCTCGCCCAGGCGCGGATCGAGCCTGGCCAGGAAGGCCTTGGCCGGCAGCCCGCCCCAAGCGTCGTTGAACATGGCCTTGTGGCCGGCGGCGCAGCGGCTGCGCTTCATCCGGAGAGGATCGGTCGAGCCGGTCAGGAGGGCCGGGATGTAGTCGGCGCATTCGGCCCAGGAGTAGGCGGCCGCGGCCACCTTGGGATCCGTTCGCAGGCAGTGGAGGATCTTGCTCCAGAACCACTCGGAGGAATAGGTGCCGCCGCACTTGGCCAGGTACTCGGGGTGTTCGGCCGCGGCCAGGGCGGTGATCTCGGCCGCCTCGGCGTGGGCGGTGTGATCCTTCCACAGCCAGGCCTGGGCGTTGAGGTTCTTCCGGAACTCCTTATGGAGGGCCAGGGGCTTTCCGGCCCGGTCGAGGGGGAGAGGCGTCGAGCCGGTCGTATCGACGCCGATCCCGACGATGGCCGCCGGGTCGAAGCCCTTGACCTTCTTCTTCGCCGCGGCCAGGGCGGCCGTGACGGATTTCTCGATGCCCAGGATCCAGCCGGCCGGGTTCTGACGGGCCAGGTTCGCGTCCTTGGGGTCGAGGAGTATGCCGGCGTCGCCGCCGGGGTAGGGGAAGATGGCCGTGCCGACTTCCTCGCCGTTGCCGACGTCGACGATGAGGGCCCGGACGGAGTTGGTGCCGAAGTCGAGGCCGAGGGCGTACTTGGCGGTTTTCATGAGCTTGGACCTCCGCGGGATCGCTATGGGCGGCCGATGCCAGCGTCACTATTATTATACTCAGGAGCGGCGCGGGAGCAACCCGCTGCGGGAACGTCCACGCATGAACTTTTCCGGGACCGTCCGCCGGGCCTGCCCCAAAAGGCCCAGTCCCTCCTTTCTCGTTAAAAATACAATATTAGCCAGTGTCGTCCCTGGCGGAGGTGGTTATATGAAGTCACGCCAGATCGTCCTGTCCCTGGTTCTCGTCGCGATCGTCATCGCCTTCGCGCCCGCCCAGGCCCCACCGGCGTCGTCTGGGTCGGCACGGGCGAGGCTTATTGCGCCCGCAGCTAGAGCTCCGGCGACGGCGTCTGGAAGTCGGCCGACGCCGGCAAGACCTGGACGAACATGGGCCCCGCCGATTCGCATCACATCGCCCGCGTCCTCATCCACCCCAAGGACGCGGAGACGGTCTACGTCGCGGCCATGGGCCACCTCTTTTCGCCGAACGCCGAACGCGGCGTCTTCAAGACGACCGACAGCGGCCGGACCTGGGCGCGCCTGGTCGGCGGCCTGCCGATGGGACGCATCGGCAGGATCGGGCTCGATATCTTCCAGAAGAACCCGGACATCCTCTACGCCGCCGTCGAGAACGTGGGAATCCGCTCCCCGCCGGCCCGCGGCGCTGTGTCGGCGGACCGGGCCTCCAGCGTTCTTTAGAAATCGAAATCGAGCAGGATCGTGACCAGATCCTCGCGAACAGGGCCGATCGTGCCCGCGACCCGGTGGGTGAACTCGGCGTGGATGGCGATGTTGACCGCCGACCAGCTTCCCAAGTAATAACGGACGAGCGCCGAATACGCATCGACCTTGTGGACGTCGTCGTAGCCGGGTGGCCGGACCCAATTGAACATCAGGGAGCCGACCAGCCGGTTGTTGGGCAGCCCGGCCCAGTCGAGCTGGACGACGCCGCCCCAGAACTTGTAGTCCAGGGCCGGGTCGAGATCGTTGAAGTCCCTGTCGTCGACCGCGTAGAAACCCATGCCCTGGAGATTGAACGTGTGCCAGTTCAGGCTGATGTCGCCCCCGATCCGGTAGAAGTTCCGGTTGTCCTTGCCGTTGATGTCCCCGCCGGGCGAAACGATCGGGTCGACGAAGGTCGTCGGCTGCCAGCCCAGGTAGCCGAAGACGCCGATGCGCTGGCCGGCGGACTGGCCTTCGCCCCGGCCGAAGGTCTTGGACAGGGCCAGGTAGACGTCGTTCCACCTGTTGTTGTCGGGGTTGGCCCCGGTCCCGTTGATGTAGCCCAGGGCGTACTTCAGGCCGGGCTTGAACCGTCCGGTGGCCTCGATGCCGATTTGGCTGGCCGAGAAATCGAAGCTGCTGTGCGTGCCGGCGAAGCCGTAGATCTCATAGGGCTGAAGGATGTAATAGAGCCGCTTGGAGCTCAGGAGCTGGAAGCCCGGCTCGAAACGGCCGATGCGGATATTGAGCTTGTCGCGGATGATGTTGCTGAAGACGACGGCGGCCGATTCGATGGCCGCGAGCTGGGCCGGGTTGTCCCCCGCGGCCGGACCGTTATAATCGGCGGCCGGCTCGTCGATGCGCGGCGTGTAGACGAACAGGTAGGAGATGTTCTTGTGCAGGACGCCCGCGGACAGGAGGTCCAGGCCGTAGATGTGGAAACCGGACGCCGTCTGCCCGCCCGTGCCGTAGAGGCTGTACCCGGCGTTGGTCCGGAAGGCCACGGGTATCGCCGTCTCGAAGGCCGTCTTCTCCGAGCCCTGCTGGCCGGGGACCTGGTAGCCGTTGTCGCGGAAGCGCTGGCCCCAGTCGTTGAGCTTGGGGAAGGCGACGTGGCACTGGCTGCAGTTGGCGCCGTACTTGCGGGCGAAGGCCGGGATGGCCAGGGCCGCCTGGCTCAGGACGAGAAGGGCGAAGGCGCCGGTGAAGAGGGCTGTCAGTGTCCTTTTCATGGCTTCCTCCTCAATGGGGCAGGTCGCGCAGGGCCGGGGCCTTGACGTCCGCCACCTCGGGGTTGAGGCTGTCGAGCGACTTGATGAAGGCCACGAGCGCGGCCTTCTCGTGCCTGGCCAGGCCCAGCGGCACCATCAGGGGATCGAGGTTGGGGCCCTTGCCGCCGCCCTTGTCGTAGAAGTCGATCAGGGACTCGAGCGTCTTCTCTGAGCCGTCGTGGAGGTAGGGCGGGCGGCGGGCCGCGTCGCGGACCGTGGGGGTTTTAAAGGCGCCCATGTCCCGGTGATCCTTGGTCACGGCGTAGCGCCCGACGTCCGGGTTCTTGGGGTCCTTGGGGGGCAGGCCGAGGTTGTGGAAGCGGCCGTCGCTGAAGTACGGTCCCCAATGACAGCCCGTGCAGTGGGCTTTGCCGTTGAAGATCTCCAGGCCCTCCTTCTCCAGCTTGGTCAGGGCGTTATGGTCGCCGCGGGCGTAGCGGTCGAAGCGGGAGTCGGTCGTGACGACCGTGCGCTCGAAGGCGGCGATGGCGTCCGCGACCTGGTCGACGGTGATCGGCCCCGTCCCGAAGACGGCCTTGAACTCGGACTGGTAGGCGCCGATCGCCGACACGGTCTGGATCATGGCCTCGTGGGTGTTGCCCATTTCGATGGGGTTCTGGATAGGGCCCTTGGCCTGGTCCTCGAGCGAGGGCGAGCGGCCGTCCCAGAACTGGAGCGGGCTGTAGGCCGCGTTGGAAACCGGCGGGGCCCGGCGGCCGCCGAACTGACCGTGGATGCCTTCGCTCGTCGGGCCCTTGTCCGACCAGCCCAGGGCCGGATCATGGCAGGTCGCGCAGCTGATGGTGCCGTCGGCGGACAGCCGGGGATCGAAGTAGAGCTCCTTCCCCAGCTGGATCTTGGCCGACGAAGGCGGATTGCCCGGCGGGTGGACGACGGGCGGCAGCGGCCCGAGACGCTGCGGACCGAGCACCTGGACGCCGACCTGGGTGATCGGCGGGGCCTTCTGGCCGGCCAGGATCGAGGCGGTGCCGGCGGCCGCCGCGAGCAGGCCGACGAGGAGGGCTGCGAAAAGCACAATCCTTCTCATGGGATCCCCCTTTGATCCGTCTTTCCGAGCTTCCGGATCTGCTGATGCGCTGTATATATAGGATTTAGGGCCGGGGCTGTCAAGCCGGCCGCGCGCTTGACAGTGGTTCTTGGCAGGTCCTATGATGGCGCTCGGCGAGCCTGAATGCCGCTCGTCCCGCGGGCCACGTCGGGCCCCGGAGAGGAAGTCGTCATGAGCATGCCCGAAGCGGCGGCCGCCGGGGCCCTGGCCCTGGTCCTGTCGTGTCTCTCGCCCGCGGCCCCGGACGTCGCGAAGGACTATCCGATCACGCCCGTGCCGTTCACCGCAGTCAGGGTGACGGACGCTTTCTGGGCGCCTCGGATCGAGACCAACCGCGCCGTCACCATCCCGGCCATCTTCAGGAAGTGCGAGGAGACCGGCCGCATCGACAATTTCGCCATCGCCGGCGGGCTCCTGAAGGGCGAGTACAAGGGCGAGCGCTACAACGACACGGATGTCTACAAGACGATCGAGGGCGCGTCGTACTCGCTCATGGTCCGGCCCGATCCGGCGCTCGACCGCTATCTCGACGGCGTTATCGCCAAGATCGCCGCCGCCCAGGAGCCGGACGGCTACATCTACACGCCGCGGACGGCCAGCCCGGGCAAGGTCCAGCCGGGGACCGGGGCGGAGAGGTGGGCCGAACTGGCCATCAGCCACGAACTCTACAACGCCGGGCATCTCTACGAGGCGGCCGCGGCCCATTTCCAGGCCACGGGGAAGCGCGCCCTCCTCGACGTGGCCCTGAAGAACGCCGATCTCGCGGCCCGGACGTTCGGCGACGGGCCGGGCCAGAGGCCGGGCTTTCCCGGCCATCAGGAGATCGAGCTGGCCCTGGTCAAGCTCTATCGCCTGACCGGCCGGGCCGCGTATCTCGAGCTGGCGAAGCATTTCCTGGACCAGCGCGGCCGGGGACCGGCGCTCAAGCAGTATCCGCCCGGGAACCGCTTCGCCATCTACAACGATCCGACCCAGATCCAGGCCAACAAGCCGGTCCTGGAGCAGGACGAGGCGGTCGGCCACGCGGTCCGGCTGACGTACATGGCCGCCGCCCTGGCCGACGTGGCCGCGCTCACGGGAGAGCGGGCCTATTTCGACGGCGTGCGGCGGCTCTGGGAGAACGTCGCCGGGAAGAAGATGTACCTGACGGGCGGGATAGGGTCGCGCCACGACCGTGAGCGTTTCGGGGAAAATTACGAGCTGCCCAACCTCACGGGATACCTGGAGACATGCGCCTCGATCGGGATGGCCTTCTGGAACCAGCGCATGTTCCTGTTAACCGGGGACGCCGCCTACCTCGACGTCATGGAACGGGTGATGTACAACGGCATCCTGGCGGGCGTCTCGCTCGATGGCACGCTCTTTTTCTATCCCAACCCGCTCGAGTCGGACGGTCGATACGGGTTCAACAAGGGCCGGGCCGAGCGGGCGCCCTGGTTCGGCGTGGCCTGCTGCCCCGGCAACATCAGCCGCTTCCTGCCCTCGGTGCCGGGCTACGTTTACGCCACGAAGGGCGACACGCTCTACGTCGACCTGTTCATCGCCGGCGAGGCCAGGATCGACCTCGCGGGAAAGGCCGTCACGGTCAGCCAGGAGACGCGCTATCCCTGGGACGGGACGGTCCGGATCAGGCTCGAGCCCGAGAAGAAGGGCGAGTTCGGCCTGCGCGTCAGGATCCCCGGCTGGGCCAGGAACGCGCCCGCGCCGACCGATCTCTACCGGTTCGACGACGGGAGCGAGGCCGAGGTTTCGATCCGGGTCAACGGCCGGGCCGTTCCGCTCGATATGGACAAGGGCTTCGCCCGCATCCGCCGCGCTTGGGAAAAGGGCGACACGGTCGAGGTCGTCCTGCCGATGGAAGCCCGGCGCGTCGCGGCCCATCCCGCGGTCAAGGACGACGCCGGCTTCGTGGCCGTCGAGCGGGGGCCGATCGTCTATTGCGCGGAAGGGGCAGACAACGGAGGCCGGGCCCTCAACCTCGTTCTGCCCGAAGGCGCGGCCCTGCGGCCGGAGGAGAGAAAGGACCTCCTCGGCGGGATCGTCGTCCTGGCGGGCGACGGGCTGGCCGCCGAGGCGGCGGCGGTCACTAGGGTCGGCGAGGCCGCGGAGAAGGACGGCCCGGCCGACGACGAGGAGACAGCCCCGCCCCCGTCACGGCGTCGGCTCGCGCCCGGCGCCCGGCTGGCGCCCCGCCGCCTCGTCCTCATCCCTTATTACGCCTGGGCCCACCGCGGCCCTAACGAGATGTGCGTCTGGCTGTTTAAATCGGGGACACAATACTCATTTCCGAATTAATCCGCGGCCGGAACGATGCCCGGAGGCGTCGTCTTGATAGATGGTTGCCGGACATCAGGCAGAGCCGGTATAGTAGAAATTAGGAAATGAGTATTGTGTCCCCGATTTAGGAGGTCGAAGATGACAAGTATCCGAGCGACATTGGCCCCGGCGATCCTCCTGAGCCTGGCCGCGGCCTGCGCCCAGGCGCCCAAGGCCGATTACCCGGCCGCTCCCGTGCCGTTCACGGACGTCCACCTGACGGACGGCTTCTGGGCGCCGCGCCTGGAGATCAACCGCACCGTGACCATCCCGCACGTCATCAGGATGAGCGAGGAAACGGGCCGGGTGAGGAACTTCGACCTGGCCGCCTCGGCCCTGGCCGGGGCTGCGGACGGCAAGTACTGCTCCCGTTTCCCCTTCGACGACTCCGACGTCTACAAGGTCATCGAGGCCGCTTCCTACGCCCTGGCGACGCACGCCGATCCGGAGCTGGCCAAGCACGTCGACGGCCTGATCGCCAAGATCGCCGCCGCCCAGGAGCCCGACGGCTACCTCTACGCCGCCCGCACGATCGGCGGCCCGCCGCCCCAGCCCTGGCTCGGCAAGGAGCGCTGGTCCCATCTTTACATGAGCCACGAGCTCTACAACCTCGGGCACCTCTACGAGGCCGCGGCCGCCCACTACCAGGCCACCGGGAAAAAGCGCCTCCTCGACGTCGCCGTCAAGAGCGCCAACCTCGTCGCCCGCGAGTTCGGCCCCGGCAAGCGCACCAATCCCCCCGGCCACGAGGAGATCGAGATCGGCCTGGTCAAGCTCTACCGGGTCACCGGCACGCGCAAGTACCTCGACCTGGCCAAGTTCTTCATCGACGCCCGCGGCAAGACCGAGGGCCGCGTCCCCTACGAGAACGAGGGCCGCACGGAGCTTCTCTACGGCGAGTACGCCCAGGACCAGAAGCCTTTCGTCGAGCAGACCGAGGCCGTCGGCCACGCCGTCCGGGCCGGCTATCTCTACGCCGGGGCGGCCGACGTCGCCGCCCTGACCGGCGACGCCGCCTATGTCGCCGCCCTGGACAAGATCTGGGCCGACATGGCCGGGACCAAGCTCTACATCACCGGCGGCATCGGCGCGGCCGGCGGCTGGGAGGGCTACGGCCCGCCCTACCGCCTGCCCAACTTGAGCGCCTACGCCGAGACCTGCGCCAACATCGCCACCTTCCTGTGGAACTCGCGCATGCAGCGCCTGGAGCTCGACGCCAAGTACGCCGACGTCATGGAGCGCATCCTCTACAACGGCGTCCTCTCGGGCATCTCGCTTTCGGGCGACCGGTTCTTCTATCCCAACCCGCTGGCCTCGTTCGGCCAGCACGAGCGGGTACCCTGGTTCAGCTGCGCCTGCTGCCCGCCGAACGTGGCCCGCATCCTGACCTCGGTGCCGGGTTATTTCTACGCCGCCGCCAAGGACCGGGTCTACGTCAACCTCTATGCCCAGGGCACGGGCAGGATGAAGGTCGCCGGCGCGGACCTCGAGCTCGTCCAGACGACCGAGTATCCCTGGAAGGGAGACATCAGGATCGAGGTCAAGCCGGCCCGGGACGCCGCATTCACCCTGGCCCTGCGCATCCCCGGCTGGGCCCTGAGCCGGCCCGTCCCGACCGATCTCTACGCCTACCTGGATCTCCCCCCTGGGGACGGGGTCACGCTCAAGGTCAACGGCGAGGACGTCCAGCTGCCGGCCGGGCTGGAAAAGGGCTACGCTCTCGTCAGCCGGACCTGGAAGTCCGGCGACGTCATTGAGCTCTCGCTGCCCATGCCCGTCCGCCGGGTCGTGGCCAACGAGGCCGTCGAGGCCGACCGCGGCCGGGTGGCCGTCGAGCGCGGCCCGCTCGTCTTCTGCGCCGAAGGGCCCGACAACGGCGGCCGCGTCTCGAACCTCGTCCTGCCCGACGGCGCCGCGCTCACGGCCGAGATGAGGCCGGAGCTCCTCAACGGCGTCGTGGTCATCACCGGCGAGGCCGAGGCCGTGAGCGAAAAGGCCGGCCGGATCGTCAGCGAGAAGAAGGCCGTCACCCTCATCCCGTATTACGCCTGGGCCAACCGGGGCCGGACCGAGATGGCAGTCTGGCTGGCCCGCGACCCGTCCAAGGCCCGCATCGTCCGCGAGCCTGGTCTCGCGGCGAAAGCGGCCGTCACGGCCTCGGCCGGCGCCGTCAATCCGGAGCGGGCCAGCGACGGCCTGGAGCCCGAGAGCTCCGACGACGCCGCCGGCTATATGCACTGGTGGCCGAAGAAGGGGACCTCGGAGTGGATCGACTACGCGTTCGAAGCCCCCGTGCGCCTGTCCGAGGCGTCGGTGTACTGGTTCGACGACGACGGCGCCGGCGAGTGCCGCCTGCCCGCCTCCTGGCGCATCCTCTACAAGGCCGGCGAGGATTGGCTCCCCGTCAGCCCGGCCGGCCCCTATGGCACGGCCAAGGACGCCTGGAACACGGTCAAGTTCCAGCCCGTCCGGACCAAAGCCCTGCGCCTCGAGGTCCAGCTCCAGCCGGACTGGTCGGCCGGCGTTCACGAGTGGAGGATCAGATAAGCCCTCCCCGGCTCAGGCCGCGGGAAGGCGGAAGTGGCCGGCTTCGAGGAGCTTGAAGAAGGCCCGGGCGCAGGCGTCGATATCGTTCGATGCGTCGTGGGCCCCGTCGTAGGGGAAGCCGAAGCAGTAGCGGTGCAGCTCCTCGAGCGTCGGCCACTTGTAGCCCCCGCCGGCCCGGGGCAGGCCGCAGAGCGCCGTAGTCGCCTTCATCGTGCAGATCGCCGGCGTCTCCAGGAAGCCCAGCGGCCTGCGCAGGCGGACCAGCTCCCCGCCGACGACGCCGCGGTCGTAATCGAAGTTGTGGGCCACGAGCGTCGTCCCCGGCCGGCCGACCTCCGCCAGGAACTCGTCCAGGACCTGGCCGACATCGCGCCCCGTCCGCACGGCGCGGTCGTGGGAGATGCCGTGGATGGCCGTCGATTCGTCGGGGATGCGGAAGCCCACGGGCTTGACGATATGGCAGCTGGCGCCCTCGGGGCGGCCGCGGCGGTCATAGCGGGCCCAGGCGATCTGGACCAGACGCGGCCACTCCTCGGCCACCTCGGGGGCGAAGTAGCGGACGCGTGGGAGCCCCGTCGTTTCGCAATCGAAGAAGAGGAACATCGGACATAGGGTTACCCGGAACGCTCCCCGCTGTCAAGACGCTGTCCGCCCGGCGCCGCCGTTGACAGGCGGGCGGCGGCGAGGTAAATTCCCCGTCGGCCGCCCCCCGGACCCGGAAGGAGGAAGCATGATCGTCCGCCCCCGCCATTCATCGGCCGCCTGGCCCGCCCTGGCCGTCTGGGCCCTGGTCCTGCTGACGATCGCCTGCCGGCCGGGCGGGTCGAAGGCCGCCGGCGAGCTCGCCGGCGTCACCCAGTTCGTCGCCAACGGCTCCTTCGAGGAGATGGACGGGACGGTCCCCAGGGGCTGGACCTCCCGGAGCTGGCAGCGGGACGGCGACGCCGTTTTCGCCGTCGGCCCCTTCGCCGCCGGACCGGCCGCCCGCTCCGGGGAGCGCTGCGTCATGATCTCGTCGGAGAAGGGCGTCGACGCCTCCTGGGCCGCGACCGTCCCGATCAGGCCCTATTTCCGCTACCGGCTCTCCGGCTGGATCCGGACCGAGGGGCTGTTGGCCGGCAGCGGCCGCGGCGCCCAGATCAACGTCGACGGCGAAGAGGAGTGGCGGACGCCGCCGGTCACCGGCACCCGGGACTGGACGCGGGTCGAGGTCGAGTTCGAGGCCGGGGCCAACGACGCCCTCGAGGTGACGTGCCTCTTCGGCGGCTGGGGCCGGTCGTCGGGCCGGGCCTGGTTCGACGATATCGAGCTCGTCCGCCTGTCAGGCCGGGAGCTCGGCCAGCCCTCCGTCACGATCGATGGCGACAAGACCGCTCCGCCCATGTCCAAATACATCTACGGCCAGTTCATCGAGCACCTGGGCCGCTGCATCTACCAGGGCCTCTGGGCCGAGATGCTCGAGGACCGCAAGTTCTTCTGGCCGGTCGGGGAAGGCGAGTCGCCCTGGAAGGCCGTCGGGAGCGCCGGCCAGGTCCGGATGGACACAGTCAAGCCGTTCACCGGCGCCCACACGCCGCGCCTGGCCCTGACCGGCAAGGGCCCGGGCGGCATCGCCCAGGACGGGCTGGCCCTCGTGGCCGGCCGGGAGTATGCCGGCCGCGTCGTCCTGGCCGGCGACGCCGCCGCGGCGCCCGTCTCGGTCAGCCTCGTCTGGGGCGACGCGCCCGAGGCCCGCCTGACCATCCCGGTCGAGAGCCTCGGCCGGGCCTACGGGACCTTCCCCTTCGCCTTCAAGGCCGGCGCGTCGACGGAGAACGGCCGCCTGGAGATCGTTTCTTCCGGCCGCGGCGCGTTCGCGGTCGGCGCCGTCTCGATCATGCCCGCCGACAACGTCCAGGGGTTCCGGCCCGAGGTCCTGGCCCTGCTCAAGGAGCTCGACGCGCCTGTCTACCGCTGGCCCGGCGGCAACTTCGTCAGCGGCTACGACTGGCGCGACGGCATCGGCGACCGCGACCGGCGGCCGCCCCGCAAGAACCCGGCCTGGACCGGCGTCGAGCACAACGACGTCGGCCTCCATGAATACATGGACCTGATGCGGCTCATCGGCGCCGAGCCCTACGTCACGGTCAACAGCGGCCTCGGCGACGCGGCCATGGCCCTGGAGGAGCTCGAATACGCCAACGGGGCGCCCGACACGAAGATGGGCCGGCTCCGGGCGGCCAACGGCCATCCCCAGCCGTGGGGCGTCAAGCTCTGGGCCATCGGCAACGAGATGTACGGCGACTGGCAGCTCGGCCACATGCCGCTCTCCGATTACGTCAAGAAGCACGTCCAGTACGCCGTGTCCATGAAGGCCCTGGACCCGTCCATCCGGGTCGTGGCCGTGGGCGCCGTCGGCCGCTGGAGCGAGACCATGCTGGCCGAGGCCTCCAATCACATGGACCTCATCAGCGAGCACTTCTACGTCCAGCACAAGCCGGGCCTGCTCAGCCACGTCAGCCAGATGCCGGCCGCGATCCGGCGCATCGCCGAGGCCCATCGCAAGTACCGGTCCGAGATCCCGACGCTCATGACCCATCCGGTCCCGGTCGCCCTGGACGAGTGGAACTACTGGTACGGCCCGGACATCTACGGCGAGATCGGGACGCAGTACTTCCTCGAGGACGCGCTGGGCGTGGCCGCGGCCTTCAACGAATACGCCCGCCAGACCGACGTCTATGCCATGGCCAACTACGCCCAGACGGTCAACGTCATCGGGGCCATCAAGACCTCGAAGACGGCGGCCGTCCTGGACTCGACGGGCGTTATCCTGGCCCTCTACCGGCGGCACTTCGGGACGATCCCCGTCGCGGTCGGCGGCGCGCCGGAACCGCTCGACGTCATGGCCTGCTGGCGGGATGACGCCAAGACGGTCCTGACGCTTTCGATCGTCAATCCGACCAGGCGGCCGATGGAGCTGCGGCTCGACGCCGGGCGGCTGAAGCTGCCGCAGGCGGCCCGGCTCTTCCTCGTCGACGGGCCCGATCCGAGGGCCTGCAACGTGCCCGGGAAGGAGCCCCAGGTCGCCGTCCGCGAGACCGCGGCCGCGCCGTTCGGGAGGGCCGTCACGGTCCCGCCGATCAGCGTTTCGCTTTACGAGATCGAGATCCCGAGATAAGCCCGACGATAATCGACCGGACCGGCGCCCCCGGCGGGCCGGGCCGCACATCCACTGGCCAAGCAGGACGATGAGGAGGTTGAGCGTGAAAAAGATCGAGCGTGCCGTCAAGACCCTGGCCCTGATCCTGGCACTGGCCCTGACAGCCGGGCTGACCGCCCGGCCGCTGCGGGCCCAGCAGAAGGTCCACGAGGAATACACCAAGAAGATCCTGGAGTTCACGACCGACCCGTGTTTCAGCACCCCGTACGTCAACTACCTGCCGTACGCTCCGGGCGTCCCCACGCCGCTCGAGGTCCTCGGCCGCGTCGCCGGGGCGCGGGACATCATCTCCTCCACGGCCGAGGTCTACAAGTACATGCGGGCCCTGGCCGCGGCCACGCCGCGGGTCAAGGTCTTCGACATCGGCAAGACCGAGGAGGGCCGCGACTGGATCGTCGTCGCCGTCGCCGACGAGGCGGCCCTCCGGGACCTCGACCGCTACAAGGGGATCATGGCCAAGCTGGCCGATCCGCGCCGCCTCTCCGAGGCCGAGGCCGGGACGCTCCTGGCCCAGGCCAAGCCCATCTACTGGGTCACGGGCGGTCTGCACTCGACCGAAACGGGCTCGGTCGAGATGCTCATGGAGCTGGCCTACCGCATCGCCGTCGACGACGCGCCGTTCGTCAAGGCCATCCGCGAGAACGTCATCACCCTCATCACCCCGGTGCTCGAGCCCGACGGCCGCGACAAGGAGGTCGACGTGGCCATGGCTAAGCGCCGGGACCCCAAGGCCAACGCGCCCGCCCGGCTCGTCTACTGGGGCAAGTACGTCTCGCACGACAACAACCGCGACAACCTCGGCCTGGCCCTGAAGCTCAGCCAGCACATCACCAGGACCTTCCTCGACTTCCATCCCCTGGTCATGCACGACCTCCACGAGTCCATGTCCTACCTCTACATCTCGACCGGCACCGGGCCCTACAACGCCTGGCTCGACCCCATCACCATCGACGAATGGAACCTGCTGGCCTACCGCGAGGTCACCGAGCTGACCAAGGCCGGCGTCCCCGGCGTCTGGACCCAGGGCTTCTACGACGGCTGGACCCCGAACTACGCTTTCTACGCCGCCAACGGCCACAACGCCATCGGCCGCTTCTACGAGACCCAGACCGCGGGCGACGGCTCGACCCGGGTCGTCTCGGCTTCCGCCGACCGGGCCTGGTTCAAGCCCAATCCGCCGCTCCGCTCGGCCCTCTGGTCCCTGCGCAACAACGTCAACGTCCAGCAGAGCGGCGTCCTCGTCGCCCTCAACCATGTGGCCGCGCTCAAGGACAAGTTCCTGGAAAGCTTCTACCTCAAGGGCCGGCGCTCGATCGCCAAGGCCCGGGCTGAGGGGCCGGCCGCCTACGTCTTCCCCGGCGACGACCCGCGCCCCGGCCAGCAGGCCGGGCTGCTGCGGCAGCTCCAGGCCCAGGGCGTCGAGGTCCACCGGGCCGACAAGCCCTTCAAGGTCAAGAACGCGGACTACCCGGCCGGGACCTTCGTCGTCCGCATGGACCAGCCCTATTCGCGGATGGCGGACATGATGCTCGACCGCCAGTACTTCAACGTCAACGATCCCTCGCCCTACGACGATGTCGGCTGGACGCTGGGCCCTCTCTACAACGTCAAGACCGTCCGGGTCGAGGACGTCGCGGTCCTGGACGCGCCGATGACCCTGGTCCGCGGAGACGTCGCCGCTCCCGGCGGCGTCGCCCGGCTGGGCCAGGGCGCCGTCCGGGCCTACATCATCAACCACAACGCCGACAACGTCCTGGCCACGTTCCGCTTCGCCCGCAAGGACCTGAAGATCCAGGCGGCCGAGAAGGCGTTCGAGGCCCAGGGCCGGAAGTTCCGGGCCGGATCGTTCATCCTCAAGCCGGGCGACAATCCCGGCGACCTGGAGAAGGTCCTCGACGAGGCGGGCCGGAGGCTCGGCTTCGCCGTCGCCGCCGTGCCGGCCGTCCCCGACGTGCCCTGCCACGAAGCCGGGACGCCGCGGGTGGCCGTCATGCACACCTGGCAGAACACCCAGAGCGAGGGCTGGCTGCGGATCGCCCTCGACCAGTCAGGCATCCCCTACGATTACATTTCCGTCCACGCCGTCCGCGACAACGCCAGGCTTCGCGACAAGTACGACGTCATCCTCTTCGGGCCCTCGTCTGCGGACCCGTTCAGCATCGTCAACGGCCTCGGCGGCGACAAGCCGCTGCCGTGGAAGAAGACGGAGCTGACGCCGAACATCGGCTCCGAGGACTCGACCGACGACATGCGCGGCGGGCTCGAGCTCGACGGCGTGCTCCATCTGCGCGACTTCGTCCGGGACGGCGGCGTCTTCGTCACGATCGGCAACAGCTCGGCCCTGCCCATCCACTTCGGCCTGGCCCGGGGGCTGTCGATCCGCGACACGTCGAAGCTCTGGGCGCGCGGCGGCGTCTTCCTGGCGACGGTCGGCGACCGGACGAGCCCCCTGGCCTACGGCTACGACGACCAGCTCGGCGTTTATTTCAGCCAGTCGCCCGTCTTCGGCCTGGGCGGCATGAGCGGCCGGAGCCGGAGCCTCGCGCCTCAGGCGCCGGGAAGCTTTCCCGGCCGGGTCTCCGGCCGCGGCGGCGCCGCGGACCCGGATATCGCGCAGGGCCGGCCCCTCGATCTCGGCCGGAAGGCCATCGAGGAGTTCCGCAAGAACGAAAAGGACGCGGCCAAGGAAGGCGCCGAAGGGGGACCCGAGCCGCCGGCCCCGTCCGCCCGTCCCCGGATCGTCGTGAGCTTCGCCGGGAGCGTCGCCGACCTGCTGATCAGCGGCGGCCTGGCCGGAGGCGAGGAGCTGGCCGGCTCGCCGGCCCTGGCCGACGTCACGATCGGCCGGGGGCATGTCGTCCTGTTCAGCTTCAACCCGGCCTGGCGAAGCCAGACCCGCGGCTCTTACTTCTTTATATTCAACGCGCTGTTGAACTGGAAGAACCTGGACGCCGCGGCCCGGTGAGCCCCGGGCGCGCTTGACGAAGGCGGGCCGGAGGACTATATTTTTTCTCCGGCCGAAGCGGGGGCGGGGGACGGCTTTAGGAGCAGGCCCGTGTTCAGCACATCCGATCTGAAGAAGGGCGACGTCGTCAAGATCGACGGCGACCCGCACATCGTCGAGACCATCAAGGTCCAGAAGCCGTCCGCGCGCGGCGCTGTGACCATCTACAAGATCCGCTTCCGCAACCTGCAGTCGAAGCGCAAGGTCGACCAGTCGCTCCACGGGGACGACATGTTCGATGAAGCCGACTTCGAGCGCCGGCCGGTCCAATATCTCTTCGGCGACGAGGCCGGCATCACCTTCATGGATCTCCAGGATTACAGCCAGTTCTCGCTGTCGAAGGAGGAGCTCGAGGAGGAGTGGCCGTACCTGACCGAAGGCGTCGAGGGGCTCATCTCCATCTCGTCCGAGGGCCGGGTCCTGGGGCTTCAGATCCCGACCTTCATCAACCTCGAGATCGTCGAGACCATTCCGTCCGTCAAGGGCGGTTCGGTCACGGCCAGGACGAAGCCGGCGACCCTGTCGACCGGACTGGTCGTGCAAGTCCCTGAATACATGGCCGTCGGGGAGATTATCCGCGTCGACACCCGCACCGGCGAGTACGCCTCCAAGGCCTGAGAAAAAGAGGGACGGTCCGAACGGCCGGCCGCCGGGCGGACGCAAGGCGATGAGAAACGACGGCTACGACTATCCCGACCGGATCTCCCGCTCGGACGAGAGATCGTCCGTCCTGAGCTTCTATGCCCGCCGCTATCGCCATTCGACGGAAGCAGAGTGGCGGGAGAAGATCGTCCGGGGCGAGGTGACCCTCAACGGCCGCCCGGCCTCGCCCGACGACGCCTTGTCGGCCTGCGATCTCCTGATCTACCATCGCCCGCCCTGGGATGAGCCCGACGCCCCGACGGATTTCGGCGTCCTGTTCGAGGACGACGACGTCCTGGCCCTGGCCAAGCCGTCCGGGCTCCCCGTCCTGCCGGGCGGGTTCTTCCTGGAGACGACCCTGCTCCGCTTGGCCCGGCGGCGCTTCGGGCCGTCGGTTTCGCCACTTCACCGTCTCGGCCGGGGCACGTCGGGGACCATCCTGTTCATCCGGAACCATCGGGCCGGGCGCCTGCTGGCCAAGGCCATGTTCGAGCGGCGCATCCTCAAGGTCTATTTGGCCCTGGCGTCGGGGACGGCGCTGCCCGATTCGTTCACCGTCGACGCGCCCATCGGTCCGGTGCCGCATCGCCGGCCCGCCACCGTCAACGCCTTCCGCTCCGACGGCCGGCCGTCCACAAGTCACGTTCGCGTCCTCCAGCGCCTGCCGGACCGGGACGCCTCTCTCGTCGAAGTGACCATCCCGACCGGGCGGCCGCACCAGATCCGCATCCACCTGGCCTGCGCCGGCCATCCGCTTGTCGGCGATCCCCTTTATTTGCCAGGCGGCCTGCTCCGCTCCGACGGCCTGGACGACGAATGGACGACGACCCCCGGCGCGACCGGGTACCTTCTTCACTCCTGGAGGATCCGCTTCCCCCACCCCTCGCGAGGCGAGGACGTCGACGTCGTCTCGCCGCCTCCCGCGGCGCTCGATCCGGATCGCAGGACGGACCAAGGGTCTTGACCTCAGAGGGCCTGGATCGGCAGCTCTATCGCCGAGATCAGGATGCTCTCTTGAACACCAGCCGGCACTCGCTCGCCCGATAGGGCTCGCTCACGTATTCGATGACCAGGGACCAGCCCGCGGCGCGGGCCCGGTCCTTCCAGATGGTCTCGAAGATCGCGGCGTAGTCCAGGAACGAGATCTGCTGGGCGAGATGGGCCGATTCCTCGTAGAGACGGAAATAATGGGGCGCCATCTTGACGGCGGCTTCCTGGTCGTCGAGCTTCTCCAGCGTGACCTTGTTGCCCCGAAGATTGGACTGCTCCCAGCAGGCGTAGAGGATGAAGGCTTGACGAGGTTCGACGAAGGGGACCCAGGTCTTCGCGGCTAGGAAATAGCCGTTCCCGTCCTTGAAGACGTCAAGGGCGAAGGCCTTCCCCTTGATCTCCGAAAGGAGATTGAAAAGCCGGATCTCCCTCGACCAGGCGGTTTCCTCCCGGATGTGCGCCTTCGTTTCCTCATCCACGTCGGGGAACGACGAGGTCGGGAGCGGCGCGGTCTTGTCGAGCCGTATCGTGATGGCCTCCAGGTGCCGGAAGAACCAGGCTCCGTCCTCGACGAGGAACGTCCAGCAGTAGGTGGCCGTCTGTCCGTCGAAGGTCAGGGGGATCAGGTAATGGAGGTGCTCGCCGACGCGATGGGCCTCGGGCGTCCGCTCCCACTCCGCCCAGTCGGCCTTCTGGCGCATCCCCTTCAAGAAGCCCATGATCGGCCCACGGAGCTCCTCGTAATAGGGCCGGACCTTCTCCGGGCCGGGGCCGCCCGACTTCATGGCCGCGACGAACTCCCGCCAAATGGCGTCATCGTCCGCCCTGGAGCCCGCCATAGCGGCGACGGCGGGGACTGCGGCGAACAGGGCGAAGAGAACGGCCGCCGGGATGATCCCGGCCAGACGGCGACGAGCGTTCATCGTCTCCCCCTCGGCCCGGGCCCGAGCGCCGGCCCGTCCGGGCTACTTGATCTTCTTGGCTTCCCGGTCGACACCGTCCTGGTAGATCGTCAGGCGATCGACGGCGCCCTTGGGGTCCTTGAGGAAGGTGACCCGGATGTCGGCCGTCTTGTGGATGAACTCGGTCGGGCTCATGGGCAGGTACTCGAAGGCCGCCTGGCCCGTGGCCTTGATCTTGAGCCGGCCGGCCTCGGCCGCGACCGTGAGGACGAACCCCGGCGCCAGCTCGTAATCGCCGACATAGGACAGCAGGACGGCCTCGTCGACGGCCACAGCGCGGCGCTCGACCGGCGGCCGGAAGCGGCCCGCGGGCCACTGCGGCTCGAGGGCATGGAGGCCGAGATCGTCGACGCCGAACGCGGTGTCGCACAGGACCACGACGCCCGTCTTCCTGGCCGGATCGAAACCGGCGAAGGACCGGTAGCCGGCCGTGCCGCCGTTGTGCCAGACGATCTCTGTCCCGTATTGCTTCCAGATGTGCCAGCCCAGGCCGATCTCGAGGCCGGGGGCCCCGGTCGGCTGCCTCTTCTCGAGCATCAGGTCGAAGGCCCGGCGCAGGGGCGTCTGCCGGAGCCCCGCCGCCGCGCTCAGGAACTTCAGCATGTCGCGCGCCGTCGACCGCAGCGCTCCGGCGCCCGCCAGGGCGTCGAACCGCCAGTTCCTGACCGGCTTGAGAGCGGCGTCGAAGCCGGGCGCCAGGCGGACCGCGAGACGGTCTGCGAGGACGACAGCCGTGTCGTTCATGCCCAACGGCTCGAGGACGCGCCGGCGGACCATCTCCTCGTAGCCCATACCCGCTTTCAGGGCCAGGGCGTGTCCCAGGAGCCCCACGCCGAGGTTCGAGTATTCGTACTTTTCGCCGATAGCCCGCGGCAGGGCATAGCCGGAGAGGAATTCGTAGAGCCGGGCCGGGCCGTAATCCGCGTAGGGATCGCCCCCATCTGCCGGCTTGAAGTTCCCGGGCAGCCGCGGCAATCCCGAGACCTGGTTCGAGAGATCGAGCAGTGTGATCTCCCGGCCGTCTCGGGCCGGTACCCTGACCCCCGGCGGCAGGAGCTTGGCGACCGGATCGTCGAGCTTCACTTCGCCCCGCACGACCATGTCGGCGAGGACGAGGGAAGTGAAGACCTTGGTGATCGAGCCGATCTCGAGGACGGTATCGGCGTCAAGCGCGTCCGCGCCGCCGGGCCTCGTCGCGCCCGAGGAGAGGTACCGCTCGCCCGTCGCGTCGACCAGACCGGCGACGATGCCGACGGCCTTGCGGGCCTCGCCGGTCCGGTTGTCCATGAGGGTCTTCAGCCCGCCCGGATCCTGGCCGGCGGCGAGCGTCGTCGCGGCCGCGGCCAGGGCGATCGCGATCCTGCGGAATGACTTCATGAGCTTGCTCCTTGCCCCGCCAGGCGGAGCGGGGCCATGATCCAAACCGGGACGGATGATAACACACGCCCCGAAGCCGGCTCAAGATGGGCGGCCCGGGCCGCCTTCAGCCCTGCCAGTCCCTCATGACCTGGGCGAAGCAGGCCAGGCCGCTGGGGACGCAGGCCCCGTAGCCGTGGCCGGGGAAGGTCCAGGCGCCGGCGAGGTAGAGATTCCTGATAGGCGTCCGCTGCGGGAAGCGGCGCTGGCCGGAGTTGTCGACCGTCTGGTCCCAGCCGTAGATCGCGCCGCGCGGGTTCGAGGTGAAGCGGATGTTCGTCAGCGGGGTCGCCGCCTCCCGGACCTCAATGGCCTGCCGCAGCCCGGGCAGGAGCTTCCGCTCGACCTGGTCGATCAGGATGTCGGCCAGCCGCCTCTTCTCCCGGGCGTAGGCGCCCTTGTTGCCGGTGAAGTAGTCGCTCTCGTACTTTTTCCAGTAGTCGTAGCCCTGCGCGACCAGGATATTGACGGTGTTCTTGCCCTTGGGGGAGCAGCCCGGCCAGACGTTGTCGTAGAGCGTCAGCCCGAAGCCGGGATCTTCGCCGAGCCCGCCGGCCATCGCCGCGGCGTAGTCGGCCTCGACGTCGTAGCCGGTGTTGTAGAAGATCTCGCTGTCTTTGATCCCGGCCCGGCGGACGAGGTCGGTCTTGAGGCCGAGCCAGACGATGAACGACGAGTAGCTGACCTGGAGCCTGGCCAGGCGGTCCAGGGTGTCCTTGAGGAAGACCTTCTCGCCTTCCATCATCCGGGTGAAGGTGTCGACGGCGTTGGCGTTGGAGACGACGGCCCGGCCGAGGTACTCCGCGCCGTCGGCCGTCCGGACGCCGACGGCGGCGTGGTCGCGGGTCAGGATCCTCTCGACGCGCGCGTTGAGCAGGACCCGGCCGCCGTTTTTCTCGATGAGGCCGACGAAGGCGTTGCTGATCCGCTGCGACGTGCCGGCCGGGTAGTACCCGCCGAACTGCAGGTAGCCCATGAGCGGCAGGGCGTAGTAGAACGGCGAGAGCTTGGACGGCGGCAGGCCGAAGTAGCCCCACAGGCCGGAGAGAACGCCCTTGAGCTTGGGATTCTTGACCCGGTCGTCGAGCATGGCCCCCCAGGTGCGGTTGAAGTTCTTGAACAGCAGCGGGAACTTGGCCGGGAAGTCGGCGAGATCGGCCCGGCCGCCCGCGGCGGAGAGGCGGCCGACCTCGTCGCTCAGGCCCTTCATGTCGGCGAAGATGCCGTCGATGGCCTCGGCGTCGCCGGGGAAGCTCGCTTTAAGCAGCTCGATATAGCCGGCGGGATCCTGATGCGGCACCCGGATGTCGCAGTCGGGGTAGATGGCCCGGTAAAGCGGCCGGTGCGGCGAGAAGACGACGTCCCTGATCTCGGGGAAGCCGGCGATGAGGTTGGCCACGCCGTCGCGTGTCCCGACCGTCGTCGAATGGAGCGAGACGTCGAAGGTGAAGCCTCCGGGACGGGTGAAGGCCGAGGCGTAGCCGCCCGGCACGCCCTTCTGTTCGAGGACGACGACCTTGAAGCCCTGGCGGGCGAAGGCCGCCGCCGCGCTCAGGCCGCCGAGGCCGGCGCCGATGACGACGGCGTCGTACGTCCCGGGCCGGGCCGCGGCCTGGCCGGCGTCGCCTCGCGGGAAGGCGCTCCAATCCCAGGCGGCCAGTGGCAGGCCGGCCAGAAGGGTCTTCAGGAAATCCCGTCGTTCCCAGGCATTCGGCGACATGGGAGGACCTCCGTTCTCTTGCTTCTGGATGGCGATACGAGTCTACGCCGCGAGTGGATGGCCGTCAACGCCGTCCCGGCCCGGAGGGTAGCGGGGCCGCGCCGGCCGGCGATGGCGTCAGGCGGGCCGGGGGGACGGGGCCCGGGAGGGCGGTTGACAAGAAACCGGCTCCCCCCTAGGATTGGGGTAGACACGCCATAGCCTGTCCGTCCGGGGATAGCCTGAATGAAGAAACTCGGTCCTGGGGCGTCGCCGTTCCTGGCGGCGGTTCTGCTGGCCGGCGGCCTGCTGGCCGGGGCGTCGTCCGGCGTTTCGGCCGGCGGCGACGTACGGGCCGGCGCGGGGCGCGCCCCGCTGCGGTTCGCCTGGTTGAGCGATACCCACGTCGGCTCGGACCGGGGCGCGGACGACCTGCGGGCCTCGGTCGCGGACATCAACACCCTGCCGGGGCTGTCGTTCGTCCTGATCACGGGGGACGTCACCGAGATGGGATCGTACGCCAACCTCCGGCTGGCCAAGGACATCCTCGACGGCCTGCGCCTCCCTTATCACATCATCCCCGGCAACCACGATACGAAGTGGTCGGAGTCGGGGGGCTCGGATTTCGCCCGGCTCTGGGGCGCCGACCGCTTCGCCTTCGAGAGCGGCGGCTTCCGCTTCATCGGCCTGTCCCAGGGGCCGGTCCTGCGGATGGGGGACGGGCACTGGGCCCCGCAGGACGTCCGCTGGCTCCAGGGCCTGCTGGAGGACAAGGGTTCGGCGGTCGAACCGACCGTCTTCCTCAGCCACTATCCGCTCGACGATAGCATCGCCAACTGGTACGCCGTTCTCGACAAGCTGAAGACCGTCCCGACCGTGGCCGTGCTGGTCGGCCACGGGCACAAGAACCAGCTGCTGGATTTCGAGGGACTGCGCGGCGTCATGGGCCGGGCCAACATCGGCACGAAATCCGCCGGGCCGGGCTATAACCTCGTCGAGATCGGGGCCCGGGCCATGACCTTCGCCGAACGGACGGGGCGGCGGACCGGCGCGCCGTGGTGCCGGATCGAGCTCGAAAAGGGCGGCCTGCCGATCGTGGCCGCCGGCTGGCCCGTCGCCTCCGCCGGCGCGCGGTCGGGGGCCGGGCCGGGAGGCAAGCCGAAGGCGCCGGTCCGGCCCGATTTCGGCGTGAACGCCCTCTATCCGCAGGTCAAGGAGCGCTGGCGCTTCAACGCCGGCTGGACCATCGCCTCGTCGGCCGCGCCGGCCGGCGAGACGGTCATCTTCGCCGACGCCTCGGGGTCCGTCCGGGCCCTGCGCGTGAGCGACGGCAGCATCGTCTGGGAATTCAAGACGGACGATCCGATCTTCTCGACTCCCGAGGCCGGCGGCGGCCGGGTCGTTTTCGGCGGCACGGACGGGGCCGTCTACGCCCTGGATGCCCGGCTCGGGACGCTCGCCTGGAAAACCGTGACCGGCGGACCGGTCGTGGCCTCGCCGCGGATAGACGGCCGGACGGTCTATGTCGGCTCCGGCGACCACGTTTTCCGGGCCATCGACCTGGCCACCGGCCGGCCCGTCTGGAGCCAGAACGGGATCGAGGGCTTTGTCGAGGCCAAGCCGCTCGTCGCCGGCGGGATGGTCGTCTTCGGGGCCTGGGACAGCCTGTTGTACGGCCTGGACGCCCGGACCGGCCAGGCCGTCTGGACGTGGAGGGGCGAGAAGCCGAGCCTGTTCTATTCGCCCGCCGCCTGCTGGCCCGTGGCGGCTAACGGCCGCGTCTTCGCCGTCGCCCCCGATCCCTGGATGATCGCCCTCGAGCTGGGTTCGGGCCGCGAGCTCTGGGGCACGGACAACTGGGCCGTCCGCGAGTCCATCGGGGTCTCGGCCGACGGGCAGCGGGTCTACGTCCGGACGACCGAGAACCTCATGGCGGCCGTTTCTCCGTCGGCGGACGGCGCCGAGGCGGTGTGGGAGACCGACGCCGGATTCGGCGCCGACATCAACTCGGCCATGCTGGTCGAGAAGGACGGCGTCGTTTTCTACGGCACGCAGAACGGGCTGCTGCTGGCCCTGGACGGCGCCACCGGGGCGATCAAGTGGAAGCACCGCGTCGGCGTCGCCCTGCTCAACACGGTGACGCCCCTCAGCGGCCGCGAGGTCGTCATGACGGACTTCGACGGCCACGTCACCCTCGTCTCCTCGGATAATTAAGAAGGGGTCAAACCTGCCTTTTACCCAAAAATGGGTAAAAGGCAGGTTTGACCCCATCTTCGGACCGGTGCGGCTGAAGGGTGTTATAATGGCCTGACGGGGCCATGAAAAAAGCGCTGAGGAAGACGCTCAGGATCTCGGGGCTCGTCGCCGGGGTTCTCGTCCTCCTCCTCGCCGCCGCCGCGCTCCTGGCCGTCTTCGACAAGCCGCTGGTCCGGAACATCGTCGAGCACAGGCTCGGCCGGGGCGCCGGGTCCACGGCCCGGATCGGCCGGCTGGACTACAGGCTCTTTCCTTTCCGCGTCAGCGCCGAGTCCGTCGAGATCGGCCGCGAGGACCGCTTTCAGAAGCTCGTGATCGGGCTGGCCCGGCTCGAGGCTAAAGGCGCTTTCTGGAAGCTCGTTCGCGGCCTCAAGCCGGCCCTGGATTCTATCGAAGTCGACGGACTGACCGTCCGGCTCGAGCAGAAAGCCGCGTCCGAAGCGCCTGTGGACGTCCCCGGGGTATTGCTCCAGGTCTCCGACACGCTGGCCTGGGCGGGGCGGATCTCCCTCACCGGGGCCCGGCTGTCGCTCGGCCTGCCCGCCGGCCGGACCGAGATCGAGGACCTGGACCTGGCCCTGACGCCCGGGCCCGGGAGGGACGCCGTGGCCTATTCGATCGGCCGCGGCCGCGTCCGCCGGACGGATCCCGCCGGCGTCCCGACGCTGGCCGCCGACCTCGCCTCCGCCGGCCGTCTGATCCTGGCCTCGCCCTATCTCGTCGACGGCGCGTTCACCTTGACCTCGGTCAGCTTCCCGCCGGCCGGCCCCGAGGCCCGCTTCGAGACCGTGACCCTGGCCCTGACGGCCCGCCTCGACCGGCCCAACCAGGAGCTGAACGTCACGACCCTGAAGGCCGCTATCCCCGGATTGATCGACATCCGGGGCCGGTGCGTCGGCAAATCCATCTACGGCATCTTCCTCGAGGCCGAAGCGGAAGTCGGGCTGACCGACCTGGCCGCCGCGGCCCGGATCCTCGGACCGCGGCTCCCGGCCTGGCTGCGGCAGGCCGACCCCTCCGGCCGGGCTCTGCTATCCGGCACGTACGTGCTCCAACGCTCCGACAAGGGCTCGAAAGACAGCCTGGCCGCCAGCCTCTCGCTCGAGGACGCCGGCCTGACCGCCGTGATCGGGGGGCGCCCGGTCCGGGTCAAGGCCGCCGGCCGGATCGACGCCGCCGGGCCCTCGGCCGACCCCAGGCTTTCGGTCGATCTCCGCTCCTCCCTGGGCCGCTTCGCCGTCTCCGGCCTGAGCGCGGCTGGCGCCGGCCTCCATCTCGTCGGCGCCGGCTCGAAGACGGCCGCCGGGATCACCCGTCTCGACGTCCGGCTGACGGGGCTCGACTATCTGACGGCCGGCGGCCGGCGGCTGGCCTTCTCCGCGGCCGACCTCTCGGCCCGGGGGACGATAGACCTGGCCCGCGGGTCGGGCGTTCTGACGTCGCTCGAAGCCCGGCTGCCGGGCCTGGCGCCCGTCCGCATCTCCGGCCGCGGCGGCTGGGGGCCGCGGGCCGCCGCCGAGCTCCGGCTGGAGAGCCGGGGCCTCGACCTGCCGGCCCTGCGGGCCGCCGCCGCGCCGTTCCTGCCGCCGGCTCTTGCCGGCTGGGACCTCGGCGGCGCGCTCGACCTCTCGTTGGCCGCCCGCCGGCCCGCCGGCCCGGACCGCGATTGGACCTTTTCCGGCAGGCTGGCGTTCGCCAGCGCCAGGTTCAACGATCCTTCGTTCACGATCGCAGGCGAGGGCCTCGACCCGGTCCTGGCGTTCGAAGGCGCCGGCTCGCCGGCCCGGGGCCTGACCTTCAGCGCCGGCCTGGACATCGCCCACGGCGAATCCCTCTGGAAAGCGGTCTACGTCGCCTGGGACAAACACGCCCTCCGGCTGACGGCGGGCGGCCGCTACGATCCCGCCGCCGGCGCGATCGACGGCCTGAGCGCCCGCGTCCTCCTGCCCGAGATCGGCGCGCTCGACATCGCCGGCTCGGCCCGCCTCGGGCCCGTCCTCTCCTTCGACCTGAAGGCCGCGGCCGACGTCAGCCTGGGGCCTCTCTATTCCCTGTATTCGCAGGCCGGCGTCGCCGCCGAATCCCGGATGAAGCTGGCCGGCCGGATGACCGCGGCCCTCGATGTCCGCGCGAACGGCGGCGCTCTCTCGCTCGGCGGCCGGGTCAGGCTGGCCGACGCGAATATCGACCGCCCGGCCGGCGGACTGGCCCTCATCGGCATCTCCGCCGACGTGCCCCTGCTCTACGAATCAGGCCCGGCCGCTTCCGGTCTCGCCCCCGCCCCGGCGCCCGATCGGCCGCTCTCCGAGACGGGCTTCTTCCGCATCGGCGAGCTGCGGCAGGCCTCCCTGTCCCTGAAGAACGTGGCTATCGCCCTGCGCGGCGGTCCGAACGCCCTGGGCCTCGAACCGTTCGGCCTGGACCTCTACGGCGGCCGTCTCGAGCTCGGCCGGACCACCTTCCGCTTCGATCCCGCCTCCGGCTCCTTCCGCGGCGCCGGCTCGCTCGCCCTTCGCGGCCTCGACATCTCGCGCTTCCCCGTCGCCTCGCCCCAGTTCAAGTTGACGGGCAAGATCGAGGCCGACTTCCCCCGCCTCGACATCGGTCCCGACAAGATCGCCGTCTCCGGCCGCGGCGAGGCCAGCGTCTTCGGCGGCAAGGTCGTCCTGCGCGATCTGGCCGTGGCCGACCCCTTCGCCGCCGGGCGGTCCATCTCGCTCAACATTGACCTCGTGGACCTGGACATGAAGAAGCTGACCGACGAGGTGCCGTTCGGCGAGGTGACCGGCATCGTCCGGGGCGAGGTCCGCGACCTGGTCCTCTCCTACGGGCAGCCCGAGCGCTTCGTCTTCCGGATCGAGTCCGTGCCGCGCCGGGGCGTGCCGCAGACCTTCAGCCTCAAGGCCGTCGACAACCTGACCGTCCTCAGCTCGGGCGAGAAGGCCTCCGGCGGCACGGGCGGCTTCTGGATGAAGTTCATCCGCGGCTTCCGCTACCAGAAGCTGGGCATCGTCAGCACCCTGCGCAACGATACCTTCACCCTCAACGGCACCATCCACGAGGGCGGGGTCGAGTACCTGGTGAAGAAACCGCCCCTTTTTGGTATAAATGTAGTGAACCGCGAACCCGGCAAGAAGATCAGCTTCAAGGAAATGACCAGCCGGCTCAAACGGGTCGGCTAGCCGGGACAGCGCGCCGCCGCGCAAGGAGGATGACGCCATGAAAAAAAGATGCGCCCTGGCCACGGCCCTGAGCGCCGGCCTCGTCTGCGTCCTGGCCTGCATCACGGTCAACATCTACTTTCCCGAAGCCACGGTCAAGCAGGCCGCGGCCGAGATCGTCGACGAGATCCGCAAGACCGACGCCGAGAAGAAGGCGGCCGAACCGGTCGCCGGCCTGAACCGGATCGGCGGCCCGTCGGCTTTCTCGCTCGTTCCGGCCGCCTACGCCCAGGAAGCCACGAGCGTCTCGACGCCGGCCATCCGGGCCCTCAAGGAGTCGATGAAGGCCCGCTTCGCCGCCCTTCAACCCTACCTGGCGGCGGGCAACATCGGCGAGTCGAACAAGGGCCTGCTGGACGTCCGCGACGAGGCCGGCCTCAATCTCCAGGCCAAGGCCGCGCTGCGGAATCTGGTCAAGGACGAGAACGGCGACCGGACCAAGCTCTACGCCGAGGTGGCCAAAGCCCTGAACATCGAGGCCGGCCAGGTCGAGCGGATCCAGAAGATCTTCGCCGCGGAATGGGCCAAGAGCGCCGCCCCCGGCTGGTGGATCCAGCAGGAGAACGGCGCCTGGGTCAAGAAGGGCTGAAAGCCTAGCGGCCTCGCCGCCCGGGGCTTCAGGCGGGCGGCGGCACGGAGGGCTTGCCCTTGACGGCGAACGACGCGCCCAGGAGGCCCAGGCCGGCGACGAAGAGAAGGATCGCCGGGATGAACAGGATCCGGCGGCCCGCGCCGCCCCCCGGCGACGGCATCACGTAGGTCACGATCCTCCGCCCGGCGTCATACTTGGCCTGCCTCGCCTCCGCCGGCAGCACCAGGCGGCTGTTGCCCCGGATCGCCCCGCCCTCGCCGCCCATCGTCTCGTTGAAATAAACGGTCCTTTTGTCCTCGTCGAGGTTGCTGAAGACGGCGCCCGGGCCGACGTCGAATTCCCAGTGATTGCCCGTGTTCCGGGCCGCCCCGAGCATGCGGATCGTGAAGGTCACGGTGCGCGAGGCGTCGTCCCACTCGGCCTTCTTCTGCGTCACTTCGGCGTCGGCCCGGCTGGACGCCAGATCGCGCGTGAACAGGTAAAGGTTGCTGACGCTGTCCCGCAGGCTCTGGTAGCGCTCCATCGGCAGGGTCATCTTGAGGACCATGTCCAGGTCGCCGACGGGCGTCAGCGTGAAATTGCCGTCATAGCCGACGTCCTGGGCCCGGGCGGGGACCGCGAAGACGGCCAGGGCCAATATCGCGGCCGCGGCCGTGACCGCGGCGTTCCGGAAACGTACGTTGTTCGTCATGGCGTGTCTCCCCGCGCCGCTCATTGGCGCACCAGGGCGAGGCTGGCGGTGATGCCCGCAGAGTTGGCGAACTGGCCCTGCAGGCCGCCCGAGACGGCCTGGAGGACGATGCGGTAGGGCAGGCCCTGGCTGGGCACGGTCATGCCGTCGATGGCCACCTGCGATTGGCTGCAGACGGCCTGGACGGTGGCGCCGTCGAAGGAGCCCTGGAAGGGGTTCATCTCCTGGACCTGGTGCATCTGGCCGTCCTCGCCCATCTGCTGATAGGCGAAGCGGAAGATCAGCTGGACCTGGCTGCCCTGTTGGACGATCTGGCAGCCGCCGGTCACGCCCTGGCCGTTCGGCATCGTCAGCTGGCAGGCCCAGTTCCCGGCCAGGCTGCCCCGGGCCGGCGTCGGGGCCGGCCTGTTCTGGTCGGGCGCGGGTCGCCGCCCGCCCCCGCCTCCGCCCCGCTCGGCCGTCTCCATGATGCCCCATTTTTCCAGGATGTCGGGCGGCAGCGGGTCGAGCTCAGGATTGCCGATGCCCTGGGTCCAGAGGGTCCGGACGTCGATCAGGTTGTAGCGGCCGGTCCGGTTGATCTTGTTCCAGGTCTCCATGGCGCTCTTGTAGGCTTCGGCGAAGCTCATGCTCTTGGCGTATCCGTCGCCGACCCCCGTGGCCTCGACCGGCACGAACCTGCGGCTCTGCGGCAGCCGGGCCATGGGGAAGCAGTGGCCGTCCATGCTCACCAGGATGGGCTCGATGTTGACCGAATTCATCATGGCCGCCATCAGGATGGCCAGGTCGATGCAGGTGCCGCTGCGCTTCTCGATGGTGTCGCGGGGGAACTGCAGGCTCTGGACCGACTTGATGTCGTAGGACATGCTGGAATCCTGAAGGTTGGGCGGGTGCTGGTAGCTGATGTGGATGGCCCGCATCATCTCGTAGAGCTGGCCCAGGACCTCGATGCAGGACTCGTCGCTCTCGGAGGCGCCCAGCCCGCCGGCCTTCTTGTTGGCCAGGGAGGCCAGGCGGCCGACCACGGCGTCGTCGCTGCGCGAGACCCAGGCGGCCATCAGCGGATAGTTGGTGTCGGAGTCCTGGAAGGCGCCCGTCCGTTCCTCGGCGGTCAGGTCCGAGAAGAAGAACTCGTAGCGGCTCATGATCGTCAGGCGGCGCGACTCGGAGAACTCCTGCTTCCGGCCGCGGCCGTCCGTGTATTGGCACTCGACGGTCAGGTCGGCCGGGGCCCGGCTGGTCAGGCGGGCCGTCTGGGCCGTGAAGATGGGATAGTAGAGATCGACGACCGTCTGGCCGGGATCCACGGCCGCGTACTTGTGCCAGGTGTTCCAGTCGGATTCGGCGTACTCGGAGACGCGGTAGCGGACACGGAGATCCGTGAGGCGCAGGCCGGTCTGGTTGCGGAAGACCGACTTGGCCAGCCACATCGGCACGGGACAGTCCTTCGAGCCGTAGGCCTTGTAGGCCCCGCTGACGACCCGGTCCTTGAACTTGAGGTCCAGGGTCAGGTCCCCCTTGGCCGAGCCGGATCCCAACAGGAACGCCAGGCCGCCCAGCACGACGCCGAGGGCGGCCAGGACGCCGCCGGCGAGCCGCAGCTGAGCGGGTTTCATGACATCCTCCCGAGCGGAGGATAAAGCAGACGCAGACCTCGAGGATTCCCCATGATGTCCTCCTTCGGCGTTGCCCCTATCTTCAGCGGAAAGACGGGCGATGTCAAGCCCGTGCGGAGTCTTGGGCCCCGGCTTTCAGGCTTTTTTCTTGACCAGGTTGTAGACGAAGAGCAGGATCAGCGCCCCGACGATGGCGCCGATGAAGCCGGCCGTCTCGCCGGGCTTGTAGATGCCGACGAGCTTGCCGAGATAGGTGGCGACGAACGAACCGGCGACGCCCAGGATGATCGTCCAGAGCCAGCTCATGTTCTCCTTGCCGGGATAGATGAACTTGGCGATGACGCCGGCCAGCAACCCCAGAACAATGGTCCACAGGATGTGCATTATCCCTCCCTTTCGGGCCTATCTTGGCAGGAAGGGGGAGCCGTTGTCAACGCGCGCCGGCGGTCAGGCGGCGCAGGCGGATGAGGAAGAGGAAAGCGACGGCGTTGAGGCCGGCCGCGGCCAGAGCCACGGCCGGGAATCCCAGGCCGTAGAGCCGCGGGGAGGCCAGCGACCCGATGGCCCGGCCGACCGAGAACGAGGCGGCATAGAAAGCCAGCAGGGTGGCCCGCGCCCGGGGCAGGATCTCGCTCATGACCGGGAGCAGGCTGACGACCGTATACTCGAAGGTCAGATAGAACAGGGCCAGGCCGATGAGCGCCGTCGTGACCGCGCCCCCCGCCAGGGGCAGGGCGGCGGCCGCGACGGCGTTGGCCGCCAGGCCGATCATCAGGGCCCGCATCTTGCCGATGCGGTCGATGGTCGCCGCGACCAGGCCTTCGCCCCCGAACTCGGCCAGGCCGATGGCCGCCGCCGCGGCCCCCAGGCCGGCCAGCTTGAGACCGAAGGAGTCCTCGAGCCAGGCGCCGAAGACGAAGTTGACCAGCTCGTTGGAGACGCTGACGGCCAGGATGGCGGCGATGCCGGCAAGGGCCGCCCCGGACCGGAACACGGACTTGAAGCTTTCGCGATGGCCCGCGGCGCCGGCCGCGCCCGCCCGCGCCATGCCCGCGCCGATCGTCCGGACGGCGACCAGGCCGGCCAGGCCGAGGACGGCCAGCGCGGCGAAGGGCGAGCGCCAGCCGAAGCGGCCGATGAGGAAGCCCGCGGCCGGCACGCCGGCGATGAAGGCCAGGGACCAGCTGAGCTCGGTCAGGGCCAGGGCCCGGCCGCGCCGGGCGTAGGGCACGACGTCGCTCAAGTGGGCCAGGAGGGCCGGGTCGATGACGTACTTGCCGACGGTCATCAGGACCAGGGCGGCGGCGAAGCCAGGAAGGCCGGGACCGACGGCGCCCAGGAACGCCCCGGCCGCGAACAGGCCCAACCCTAAGGTCAGGCCGAAGCGCCGGCCGCGCCGGTCCGTGAACGGCGCCAGGAGCGGCCCCAACGCGCCGGAGGCGGAGCGGGCCGACAGGGCGATCGACATGGCCGCCAGATCGACCCCGAAAGCGCGGGCGAAGACGGGCAGGAACGGATAGACCATCCGGTAGGCGGTGTTGGACAAGGTCCGGGCCCCGACCGCGAAGACGATCGGAGACCGGACCTGCCTTGCCGGATCGGTCGTCACGGCCTTCAGGCGACGGCCGCCTTCTTCTTGCCGAAGCGCAGCTTCATGGTCAGGATCTTGTCGGTCGAGAAGATCTTGGCCGCGTAGACCACCAGGACCGCGAAGACGAGGAGCATATACCCGAGCCCGGCGGCGATCAGGCCGTAGTTGCCGAGGTAGAGGTTCTGCGAAACCAGGAAGGGGTGCGTGAACGGGATGGCCAGGACGAAGACCTTGAGCGGCAGCGACATCGTGTTCAGGTCGGCGAACAGCGAGATGAAGTAGGGGATCATGACCATGAACATGAGCGGCATCATCATGCTCTGGGCGCTGCGGAGGTCCTCGGCCAGGACGCCGAGGATCATGGCCGCGGCCAGGGCCACCAGGATGGCCAGGAAGATTGACAGGCCGAGGATGGCGTAGCCGCCGGTGCTGAAGGTCAGGCCGAGCTTCTGCATCAGCGCCGCTCCGCCGTCCTGGGCGCCCGCCCGGGCCGCTTCTTCCCCGATGCCGCCGACGAAGCCCTGGAAGCCGAACATGTAGACGCCGGCCGATATGAGGCCGACGAGCCCGGCCGCCAGCATCTTGGCGGTGATGATCGAGGTCCGTTTGATGGGCACGGTCAGGAGCGTCTCCAGGGTCTTGTTCTGCTTCTCCAGGGCCACGGCCGAGATGACCATCTGCGAGGAATAAATGACGATCATCATCAGGACGATGGGGATGAGCATGGACTGCTGGGAGATCAGGCCGGCGACCATGTTGGCCGAGCCCTCGGCTACGCGGTCCCTGACGACGACGAAATCACGGCTCCTGATGGGCTTCTTGAGGCCGGCCGGGTCGAGGCCGGGCAGCTTCTCCTTGAGGAAATCGTTGGACACGGCCTCGTTGAGGGCGGCGATGACGCCCTGGACGACGACCTGGCCCCGGGCCCCGATGAGCGAGAAGCTGCGCATGAAGGAGTAGGTCTCGATCTCGCTGGGCTTGAGCTCCCGGAGGGAGTCGCCGAAGCCCTTGGGGATGACGAGGAGAAGCTTGGACTCGCCGGCCCGGGCCGTTTCCAGGGCCTGCTCCTTGGCCTTGCCCGACTGGTCAAGGACCTTGAAGCGGGCCGACTCGAGGCCCTTGATCAGGGCCTGGGACGCGGGCGTGCCGTCCTGGTCGAGGGCCGAGATGGTCTGGATGCCGACGGCCTTCTGGACCTCCTTCTTGCTGACCTGCCCGATGAAGTTGAACAGGACGACGGTGAAAACGAGAGAGACGACCAGCTGCTTGGTCGCCAGCTCCTTGATCTCTTTCCTGAGAAGGTTGGCGAATCTTTTCATCGCAGGGAACTCCTGAAGACCTCTTCGAGGTTCTTGGCGGCGTGCTTCTCCTTGAGCTCGGCCGGCGTGCCGGTGTCGAGGATCAGGCCCTTGTTGATGAGCCCGACGCGGTCGGACAGGAACTCGATCTCCAGCATGTTATGGGAGGAGAGCAGGACCGAGGTTCCTTCCTTGACATAGCGGCGGACGATCTCCCGGACCTCGAGGGCGTTGAGGACGTCGAGGCCGGAGGTCGGCTCGTCGAGGATGGCCAGCACGGGCTTGGTCATCAGGGCCCGGGCCAGGAGGAGCTTGCGGGTCATGCCCTTGCTGTAGGTGCCGACCTTGGTCGCCAGCCGGTCGCCGAGCTCGGTGATGGCCACGGCGCGGTCGACGAATTCCTTCTCCTCTTCCGGCGTCCGGGCGTAGAAGTTGGCCATGAAGTGGAGGTAATCCAGGCCTTTCATGTCCTTGTAGGCGCCGGCTTCTTCCGGCAGGTAGCTGATCTTCTCCCGGACGAAATCGGGCTCCCGGCAAAGATCGTGGTCGAGGAAGGTGATCTGGCCGGCTGTCGAGGTCAGCAGGGTGGCGGCGATCCGGAGGGTCGTCGTCTTGCCGGCCCCGTTCGGGCCGATCAGGGCGAAGACCTCGCCGGCCCGGACATCGAAATCGATTCCGGCCAGGGCGTGCTGGGCGCCGTAGGACTTCTTCAGTCCCCGGACGGTCAAAACATTGGGCATCGGCGACTCCATAGGGGTGAGATTCTGGATTATTCTATTGGATACGGATGGGGAAGTAAACGGTTCGGGAAACGCGGCCGGAAGGCGGCTGGGGAAGCGCGCCCCCCCGGCGGCGGCCTGTCGGCCCGGCCCTCATTCGAGGCGGACGTCCTCCCGGTAATCCACCGAAACCCTGGCCCGCGAGCCCGGCCGGGGCTTGAGGAGGGCGGCGACGCGGAGGAAGGTCCGGTTGCGCTTCTTCCAGGTCCGGTCGAGACGCCTGGCGTAGTGGGCGATGCCGAGGGCCAGCCACTGGCCGGACAGGACCTTGCGGACCGAGCCCTTGAGCGAATAGAACTTGCGGTGGGCGAAGCTCTGGGCCTTCTGGAGGTCGGGGATCGAGAGGCGGGCCGGCTGGAAGACGGCGTGGTGGGCGTCGTAGAGGGCCCAGTCGCGGAAGGTGATGCGGTGCTCGGCGGCGCAGCGGTCGTAGAAGGCCGAGCCGGGCAGCGGCGTCAGGATGAGGAACTGGGTCGAGGTCAGCCGGGCCCGCTTGGCCCAGCGGACCGTCTTGCGCACCGTCCGCCAGTCGTCCTGGTCGAAGCCGAGGACGAACATGCCGTGGATGTGGATGCGGTTCTGCCGGAACACCCGGACGGCCCGGGCGATCTCCTCGACGGTCTGCTTCTTGTGCATGTCCTCGAGGGCGCCGGGATTGACCGATTCGAAGCCGATATAGACGGTGTGGCAGCCGGATTCCTTCATCAGGCGGACGAGATCCGGGTCGCGGGCCACGTCGGCCCGGACCTGGGTCGTCCATCTGACCCGGATCCCCTCCCGGATCATGGCCTGGCACAGCTCGCGGGTCCGCTTCGGGTCGGCGGCGAAGTTGTCGTCGTAGAAGAAGACCATGGTCCTGCGGCCCGTATAGCGGCGCAGCTCCTCGATGATGTTCGCGGTCGAGCGGAAGCGGTACTTGCGCCCGAACATGCCGGTCACCGAGCAGAAGGAGCAATCGAAAGGGCAGCCCCGCGAGGTCATGACCGGGATGGAGGACATATGCTTCGTGCCCTTGGCGTCGGGCCGCAGGAGCGAGAAGTCGGGGAAGGGGATGCGGTCGAGGTCCGAGGCCCGGGGCGCCAGGGGATTGTGGATGACGGCGCCGGAGACGTCCCGGTAGGAGAGGTTTGCTACGCCGGCGTAGCCCCCGCCTTTCTCGCGGGCGTCGATGAAGGCGGCCAGGGCCGCCTCGCCCTCGCCGCGGACGACGAAATCGGCGTGCTGCATCGCCTCGTCGGGCAGGTAGGTGACGTGGGGCCCGCCCATCAAGACGGGGATGTCCATGTCCCGGACCCGGTCGGCGATGGCGTAGGCCCGGGGCGCCGTGGAGGTGATGGTCGAGATGCCGACCAGGTCGGCCCTGGCGATGACGCCGTAATCGACCTTGCGGAAGTCCTCGACGAAGAGCTCGACCTCCCAGCCGCGCTCCTTCATCATCGTCCCGAGGATGAGCGTGCCCAGCCGCGGCAGGGGGAACTGGGAGAAGATGTGGAGGTTGGGGGCCTTCGGCTCGATGAAAACGATCTTAGGCACGGTCCTTCTCCTTCGCCTTTCCCTCCCTGGCCTCCCTCGAGCGCTTTCTGTTCCGGCCCTGGAGGGCGACGATGTCCTTCTTTTTCTTCTTGAGAAGGTCCCGCCAGCGCTCGATGCCCTCCTCGAGGAGCTTCATCTTGTCGGAGAGATCCCGGACGGCCTCGAGCATGGCGGCCAGCCGCTTTTCGACCTCGGCCGGCGGGGTGGCCTCGAGATCGGCTTCGATGGCCAGGAGCGTCCGGACGTCGTCCGAGACGGCCTTGATCTCCTCGAGCGAATAGCCGAAGAGCTGGAGGTCGCGGATGAGCTGGCAGAGGACGACGTAGGATTCTGAGTACAGCCGGAAGCCGCCCTCGGTCCGCATGTCGGGCTCGATGATGCCCTTGTCCTCCCAATGCTTGATCGTCCGCGGGCTGACCCCGGAGCGCTCGGCCAGGTTGCCGACCGTCAGGTAATGGTCCTTCTCCGGGGACTTCTTGCGGCCGCGGCCGTCGTGGGGCAGGCCGACCTTCTTGGCGATCTTGAGGATCTCCTCGGTGCCGTAGCCGAGGTCGGCCAGCCGCTGGAGGTGGGCGACGCGGTCGAGCGCCGCGACGGGGAACAGGGGCGCCTTGTTCTCGCCGTAGCCGTCGGGCTTGAGGAGCTTGACCTTGGTCCACTCGGCGACGCGCTCGGCCGGGGCCCCGGCCCTGGCGGCCAGGTCCTGGAGGGTCAGGAGGTCTTTGTTCATTTTGTACCTTCGCGTTCAATTATGAATTAATATTCATATAACCTATACGTACACGAATATATTCTATGGGCATGGGGCTGTCAAGGGATTTCTCCGGGGCCGGCCTTGACCTCCCCGGCCGTCTTTTATAAAGTGGGGCGCATTCGGGGAAAATGAAGAAGAGCGAAGAGCTCGTTTTCGATTACCTGGTCGTCGGGTCCGGATTCGGCGGCTCCGTCGCGGCCATGCGCCTGGCCCAGAAGGGCTACACGGTCGGCGTCGTCGAAGCCGGCCGGCGCTGGCACGCCGACCAGTTCCCGCGCCGCAACTGGAACCTGCGCAAGTTCCTCTGGATGCCCGGGCTCGGCCTCTACGGCACCTGGCGCCTGCGCCTCCTCAACGGGGCCTTCATCCTGGCTGGGGCCGGCGTCGGCGGCGGCAGCCTCAACTACGCCAACACGCTCTACGTCCCGCCCGACGTCTTCTTCGAGCGGCCCAGCGTCCGCCGGCTCGGCGGCAAGACCGGGCTCCTGCCGTACTACGACCTGGCCGGCCGCATGCTCGGGATCGTCCGCAACCCGGTCGAGACGGCCCAGGACGTCCTGATGAAGGAGACGGCGGCCGAGATCGGCCGCGAGGCGACCTACCGCCTGACCGACGTGGCCGTTTATTTCGGCCGCGAAGGGGAGCCGGCGGCGGACCCCTATTTCGAGGGCGAAGGGCCCGACCGCGTCGGCTGCGAGCTCTGCGGCGAGTGCATGACCGGCTGCCGCAAGGACGCCAAGAACAGCCTGGACAAGAACTATCTCTACTTCGCCGAGAAGTTCGGGGCCCGGGTCTTCGCCGAGAATAAAGCCGTCGATATCGAGCCGCTCTCCGCCGACGGGAGCGAAGGCTATCGTGTCCGGACGCGAAAGACCACCGGCCTGCTGCGGGGCAGCCGGGGCCTGGTTTTCCGGACCAAGGGACTGGTTGTCGCGGCCGGAGCCCTGGGAACGAATACGCTGCTGCTGGACATGAAGCGCAAGGGCCGGCTGCCGAACCTGCCGGAGCCTCTCGGCAGGTACGCCCGGACGAACAGCGAGACGATGCTCGGCGTGCGCTCGCTGGCCCGGGAGGCCGACTTCAGCCGGGGCGTGGCCATCACCTCGAGCGTCCACCCGGACGCCGATACGCACCTCGAGCCGGTGCGCTTCGGGAAAGGCCACGACGTCATGTGCGCGCTGGTCGCCGCCCTGACGGACGGCGGGAAAAGGACGCCCCGGTTCCTGCGCTGGCTGGCCAACGAGCTGCGCCATCCCCTGCGCCATCTGCGCCTGCGCCGGCCGCCCGGCTGGGCCCGGCAGACGATCATCCTGCTGGGCATGCAGACGGTCGACAATTATTTCCATTTGAAGCGGCGCCGGCGCTGGTACGCCCCGTTCGGAGCGGTCCTTGTCTCCGAACCCGGCACGGACCGCCGGAACCCGACCTGGCTCCCGGCCGGCAACGATTTCGGGCGGCGGATGGCCAGGCGGATGGACGCGGTCCCGGCCAACGTCATCACCGAGGTCACGGTGGGCGCGCCCATCACGGCCCACATTCTGGGCGGCTGCTCGTTCGGCCCGACCCCGGCGGAGGGCGTCATCGACGAGCGTAACCGGGTCAAGGGCTATGCCGGGATGATCGTCTGCGACGGCTCCCAGATCCCGGAGAACCTGGGCGTCAATCCGGCCCTGTCGATCACGGCCTTCGCTGAGCGGGCCATGTCGTTCGTCCCGCCTAAGAAGCCCGTCCGCTACCTGGCCGCGGAGAGAAAGTGGGGCGTCGAAGGCCTCCTGACCAGGACGCCTTCTCCCTAGACAGCTCTTCTCCGGCCCGCGTCAGCAGGGCGGCCGCCGCGCCGGCGTCGGGTTCCGGCCAGCGGATGCTCCCCGCCCGCTTGGCGAGCGCCCGGGAGTCCGTGACCGGCGGCGGGAAAGGCCGGCCTCCGGACGCCCACTCGCCCCAGGCGTCCAGCACCTCTTCTAGCGAGCGTACCAGGGCCTCGGTCTCCCCGATGGCCTCTCCGGCCGAGGCGGCGAAGCCGGCCGCGTCGCGGTCCAGCCGGTCGAGGAGGGCGCCGACGTCCGGGGGGACGCCGTCCCCGACATAGTCCTTCCGGAAGACGGCGGCCAGGTCCTGGACGCGTCCGGCGGACTGCCAGATCTCGCGCAGGCGCAGCCGGACGAGGGCGGCCTCGGCCCAGGCTCCGGTCCTGGCTTTCTCGAACCGGGTCAGACTTGCGCCCGCCGGCAGGCCGCGGCTCCGGCGCAGCCCCTCGAGCCCGCCGAGCCGGGCCTCGATGCGCCGCCAGCCGCCGGCGATGTCGTCCGCGGCCCTGACGCAGAGGGGCGCGTGATAGACGATCTCGGCCATGAAGGCGCCGAGCTCGTCCCACTGGACGGGCCGCCGGCCGGCGCCGAACTCGGTTTGGAGCCGGGCGACCAGGGCGTCGTCGAGGCCGGCGTGCGTGCCCTCGTGCACCAGGCCGCCGGCCAGCATGTGATAATCCTCCCGGCGCAGGCCGTCCAGGAGCCGGGCATAGAGGTCGCCGCCGAGCGCTTTCCGCAGGGAGCGATTCGAGGCTTCGTCGCGGAAACAGCGCTCGAGCCGGCCGACCTTCTCCCGGAAGGCGGCGGCCTCGCGGCCGTTCGCCGCGCCGAGCATCCGGCCGTACTCTCCCACGATCGCGTCCGGCGCGAACGTCCCCAGGTTCTCGACGCAGAGGGCCAGGTAGGCCGATTCGTGGATCTCCATGAACAGCCGGCCGCCGGCGTCGAAGCCGTGGGTCATGAAATACGTGCCCGGCCGGACCAGGAAGGCGCTGGCCGGGAAGTAGCTCCGGGCCCGCCGCCACGCGCCCTCGATGTCCGGGCCCTTCCAGGGCGAGGCGGCCGGTCCCCGGCCCGGGGCCAGGCGCGGCGAGTCGAGGACGGCCTGGATGATCCGCCTGGCCGGGTCGGCCGGGGGCAGGGATTTGAACAGGATCCGCTCGCGTCCCGCGGCGGCGGCTGCCAGGGTCAGCGCCGCCGCGAGCGCCAGGCAGGCTCCGCCGAGGCGCAACTCGGGCTTCATGGGGCCTTTCGGGATCGGGTCCGGCCGGAGGCGCGCTCCCTCTTGGGGATCAAGGCCGGAAGGATAAGAAATGAATCCGTTCGCGGACCGCCTCAGGACTCTTCCTGCTTGGGGGCGTCCGGGTCGGGAGGGGCCGCCGGCGCCTCGTCGGGCGAGAAAACCTCGGGTTCGCCTTCTGGAGTGGCAAGCTTGCCCAGGCGCCGGAGCCGCTTCTCTTCCTGTTTCTTCAGTCTTCTCAGCTCTTTGGACCGCTTTTCGCTCTTAAATGCTCTGTTTCCTCTACCCACCAGACCTCCTAGCTTCGGATTTTCGCCAATATCATACTAAAGAAGCCCTCGGCGGCGCAAGATAGGAGACACGGGATAGGGGTTATCTCGATCCGGCGCGCGGGTCGCCCCGGCGCAGCCCTCTCTGTTATAATCCGCCCGGGAACGGCCTCCAGCCTCATCGAGGCCGGCCGCGGAGGAGGCGCTGGAAGTGAAACAACCGGACTCCCGGCGCGTATCACAGGGCGGACGGATAATTCGATAAGGAGTGGGAACGATGAAAAAAACTGCCCTTTTGATCGCGGCCCTGCTTGCCCTGGCCCTCTTCTGGGCCGTCCCGGCCTTCCCCGGGACCGTGCCGGCGTCGATCGTCCCCGAGGGCGCCAAGTGGGTCGTCCACCTGGACATGGAGAAGTTCGTGGCCACGGATCTCTTCAGCCTCCTGAACAAGGACGGCAAGCTCGAGATCAAGAACCGGGATCTCGAACGCTGGTTCAAGATCGACGTGCCCAAAGATATCACCGGCGTGACGGTCTTCGGGCTCGGGCCCGGCGACGACAAGGTCGTCTTCGCCGTCGCCGGCAGGTTCGACAAGGCCGGCATCATCAGCCAGTTCAAGAAGGCCGAAGAGCACCAGGAGACGGCCTACGGCGCCTACATCCTTTATTCGATCGACGACGACGAGTGCGGCGCCTTCGTCAACGACAACCTCGTCGTCTTCTCCGAGGGCCGGGCGGCCGTCGAAAAGGTGCTGGACACGGCCGGCGGCAAGGCCAGGAGCTACGAGGGGTCCGCTCTTAGCGCCTGGCTCAAGGACGTTCCCCAAACGGCCTTCATCAGCGGCGCCCTGCCGGACCTCGGCGGGCTGAGCCGGGAGATCGGCCGGTCCAAGATCCTGGAAAAGGCCAGCGGCCTGTTCTTCATGGCCCAGGAGAAGAAGGAGGTCCTGCAGGTCCGGCTCCAGGTCACCGCGGATTCGCCCGAGAGCGCCAGGAGCATGGCCGACGTCGCCCAGGGCCTGGTGGCCATGGCCAAGCTGAGCGAGGGCCAGCCGGACGCGGCGATGATCGCCTCGCTCCTCGAGGGGATCAAGTTCGGCGTGGACGGCAAGGTCTTCAAGCTCGAGTTCGAGAGGCCGGCCAAGGAGATCGCGGAGATGATCACGAAAGGGTCCGGTTTCCACGGCCTGCACGGCTTCCTGGATTGAGGCGGCCGGGAGACCGGCCCCGGATGAGAGGGCCCCGGCCGTCCGGGGCCGAGTGGAGAGGATGACCGAACACGGTCCGACTGAGGCGAGGACCGACGAGGAGCTGGCCCGCGAAGCGCGGGCCGGCTCGCGCCGGCCGTTCGAGGAGCTGGCGTCCCGCTACAGGCGCCGGCTCTTCGTCTATCTGCGCTCCCGGGTCGGGAGCGACGAGGACGCCGAGGACCTGGTCCAGGAAACATTCCTCAAGCTCTACCGGAACATCGCGGCGTATGACCCGGACTGCCGCTTCTCGACCTGGCTTTACACCTCGGCCGGCCGGCTGGCCATCGACGCCTACCGCCGCGGCGCGGTGGCCCGGAAGCACCTGGCCGCGAAGCCGCTGGGGGACGCGCCGGACCCGGAGGCCCGGGCTGGGAACTGGGACGGCGCCTCCGGCGCCTGGGACGCGGCGCGGACCCTGGGCGGGGACCGTTTCCGGGTCCTGTGGCTGCGCTACGGGGAGGACATGAGCGTCGAGGAGATCGCCGCCGTGATGGGCCGGTCGCGGGTGGCCGTCCGGGTGCTCCTGCACCGGGCCCGGACGAAGCTGGCCGAGCGCCTCGGGCCGGAAGCCGGCCAGGCCGCGCGGCCGCGGCCAGGGACGGCGCGGACGGCGGTCCAGCCGTGAAGGAAGGGAGAAAGACGATGGTCTGCGCGCTCTGCCGCTGGTTCGTTTCGAGGGCGGAAGACTCCGGGAAAAAGGCGCCCCGCTGGGTCGGGCGTCACCTCGGGCGCTGCCGCGCCTGCGGCGAATACGCCCTGGCGTCGGAGACGCTTTCGTTGCGGCTCCGGTCGGAGCGGTCGGCCTGGCTCGACGATGTCTCCCCGGCCGCTGCCGGCGGGCCGCTCGATCTCGAGACGGCGGGGGACAAGACCCGGCCCGGCGGAGCCGGCCGGGAACGGCGGCCTCGTTCCCTGGCCGTCCTTCGCCCGCTGCCTATCGCGGCGGCGGCCCTGATCCTCATCGCGGCCGGGCTCGTTCTCTTCCGGACGGCGCGACGCGAGCCGGCGCCGCCGGCCGGCGGCCCGGCCGCCGCCCGGGCGGCCTTCGAGAGGCTGGCGGCCGCGCCCGGGGACCTGCGCCGGACCCTGAATGAGGCCGAGTCGCCGCTCGAGCGGGAAGGCCGCGCCCTGGAACAGCTGGTCGTATCGGCGGCCGATTACCTGGGTGACCGCCTGAACGTCAGGATCGAGCGGAAGGGCGCCCCGAAGGACCTTTGAGGAAGGGATCGCCCCCGTTTTCTATCTGATCAGGTGGAAGGACGTCTGGCGTCCGGCCAGGATGACGGCCTTCCCGCCGTCGAAAAGAATGTCCATTTCGAGCGGCACGCGGAAATCGACGCCCCACTCGGCGACGGGCCCGGTGACGCTCATCTCGGCCGTGAACGTGCTCATCGGCACGAGCTTGACGTCGCCGCGGCCGGCATTGTTGACCTGCTCCCAGGGCAGGCCGATCAGCGGTCCGGGCTCGTGGAGGAAGAGGCCCATCGAGTGCGAGTAGACGCGCGGTCCCGGGATGCCGAGCTCGCCGGCCTTCCCCAGGATGTTGCCCAGGATCTGGTTGCCGGTCAGGCCGGTCCGGAACTCGCCGCAATACACGTCCTGGAGCCGGTTGCACTCGGCCAGGAGCTTCCTGAAGGATTCCGGCGCGTCCGTCTCGCCCGGGCGCAGGACGTAGGCCATCTCCTGATGGTCGCTGTTCCAGCGCATGTACTTGATCCCGACGTCGCAGTGGAGGAGATCGCCGGGCCGGATGACCTTGTCGTCCTTGCCCCACTTCTCCGCATCCTTCGGGGACCGACCGCGCCGCGAGACGAAGGGGCTGAAGGAGACCTTGAGGCCGAGGTCGGCCGCGCGCTGCCAGTAATACCAGCGCAGGTCGTCGACCGTCGTCAGGCCGACCGTGACGACCTTGGACGAGAACATGTCGGCGATGATGGACCGGGACAGGGCGGCCGTCCGCTCCATGAGCTCGACCTCGTCGTCGACGAGCGTTTCGGCCCAGAGCGTGGCCAGCGGCTCGGCCGACTGGAGGCGCGAGGCGTATTTCGGCCCGACCGCGTCGACGATCCTCTTCTTGAGGACCACGGTCAGCCCGCCGGCCAGCCACTGGACCTCGCCCTCGTTGAGGCCGATCCTCTTCGGGTCGCGTTCGCGGACGACGCGGCCGAGGGCTTCCCATTGGCCTTCGCCCTTCTTCTTGTCGAAGGCCGTGGCGTCCCAGGCGTTCTGGAACAGGCCCTGGGTGTCGGTGCGCGAGATGTTCAGCCGTTCGACGCCCTTGGCCGGCCCCCGGTCGAAAAAGACCAGGATCTGGGTGATGGGGTTCCAGTTCTCGTAGGGGACCATGGTCTCGAAGAGTGGGTCGAGGTTGTCCTCGTTGCACGAGACGATCCACATATCGAAGCCGGTCTCGCGCATCAGCCGGGGGAGGAGCGTATCGAGGCGCGCGGCCGTGATGCGGTAGGTGAGCGCGGCCCGGTCGCGGATGGACAGGACCGACGGCGCCTGGCCCGGCCCGGCCGAGGCGGGATTTGGTGCGGCAACGGCCAGCAGGCCGGCGGCGATGACGGCCAGTACAGTTTTCCTGATCATGGGCGCCCTCCTCATGAACAATCGATTAGCCATCAAGTGGGTTCTACCACCGGCCGCTCCCTTCGTCAAGCCGGCGAGGCCGAAGGCCGGACCCATCGCCGCCGCAGAAGGGGATCCCGGAGACGGGAGATGAGCTAAAAATTTTTTGAGCATTTGCCGCCGATATGGCGTATATAGAGGAGACGCCGGGGCCCGCGTCGACTTCGCCCCGGCTTTTTTGCGAGATTCTTCCTTCGATCCTCTACAAGGGAGGTACCGTCACGTGACCCTTCGCCGCATACCCGTTGTCCTCGCCGTGGTCCTGGCCTGTTCCGGCCTCGTTCACCTGGCCGCCGCCGACCTGGCCTTCGACCGCTACCACCGGCCGGAAGAGATAGCCGCAGCGCTCCAGGAGCTGGCCAAGGCCAACCCCTCGTTCGCCAGGGCCCATGTCCTGGCCAAGAGCCCCGGCGGCCGCGACCTCGTTCTGCTCGAGATCGGGCCCGAAGCCGCCAAGACCGCCAAAACCCTGCCGGCCGTCTTCGTCGCGGCCGACATGGACGGCGCGGCGCCGCTGGCCGCGGAGGCCGGTCTCTGGCTGGCCAAGTCCATCTGCGCCAGGGCCGACCTGCGCGCCGACCGGACCTGGTACATCCTGGCCTGCGGCAATCCCGACGCCGCCTCGCTCTACTTCGCCAAGCCCCTGCGCCGCGACACCCGCAATGGCCGGCCGATGAACGACGACCAGGACGACGCGGCCGACGAGGACGGGCCGGACGATCTCGACGGCGACGGCCTGATCACCCAGATGAGGGTCAAGGAACCCGTCGGAACCTGGATGTCCGTCGGGGCCGAGCCCCGCCTCATGAAGAAGGCCGACGGCACGAAGGGGGAGACGGGCGTCTGGACGCTCTACACCGAGGGCCTCGACAACGACCGCGACGGCCAGTACAACGAGGACGGGCCCGGCGGCGTCAGCCTGGGCACGGCCTTTCCCCACCTCTACAAATACCATGCCCCCGACGCCGGCCCCTGGCCCGGCAGCGAGCCCGAGACCTACGCCTTGCTGAAGTTCTTCGACGCCCACCGCGAGATCGGCCTGGCCTTCGTCTTCGGCGAATCGAACTTTTGCCTCAATCCGCCGCGCGCCGGGCGCAAGGGCGACGCCGACCTCAGCCAGATCAAGGTCCCCGAGCGCCTCGCCGGCTACATCAACGCCGATCCGACCCGGACCTATGCCCTGGCCGAGATCATCGAGATGGTCAAGCCGCTCATGCCGCCGGGCATGGAGGTCACCGAGAGCCTGATCGCCGGCTTCCTCGATCTCGGCGCGGCGGTCAATCCGCTCGAGGACGACCTGAAGTTCTACAAGGAGCTCGCCGGGAAGTACGCGGAGTTCCTCAAGGCCGCCAAGCTCGACGGCAAGCGCCTCGAGCCGGCCGGCGACAAGGACGGCTCGCTCGAGCTCTACGCCTATTACCAGCTCGGCCTGCCGTCCTTCGCCCTAGACTTCTGGACCCCGCCCGAGGTCAAGGAGGAGAAGCCGGCCGACGAGCTGACGCCCGAGAAGCTCGAAAAGATGACCAACGACGAGTTCATCGCCCTGGGCGAGGAGAAGATCGGGGCTTTCCTCAAGGCCTCCGGCGCCCCCGACGGGTTCAAGGCCAAGCAGGTCATCGAGGCCCTCAAGGGCGGCATGATGGACACCAAAAAGATGGCCGAAATGATGAAGCAGATGCCCAAGAAGCCGGATGAAGGCGGGGCCGATACGAAGGAGAAGGCCCTGCTGGCCTGGAGCGACAAAGAGCTCGGCGGCAAGGGCTTCGTGCCCTGGAAGCCGTTCAAGCACCCGACCCTGGGCGACGTCGAGATCGGCGGGTTCGTGCCCTACGCCGCGACCACGCCTCCGGCCGGCATGATCGAGGGCCTCGTCCGGGGCCAGGCCCCCTGGGTTTTCGAGGTGGCCGGGAAGATGGCCCGGATCCGGATCGCCGACGCCAAGGTCACCAATCTCGGCGGCGGCGTCTACGAGGTCAAGGCCTGGATCGAGAACACGGGCGACCTGCCCTATCCGACGGCCATGGGCGCCCGGAACCAGCGCATCCCGCCGGTCGTCGTCACCCTCCGCGGCGAGGGCTTCGAGATCGCCCAGGGCAGGAAGCGAAGCCTCGTTCAGGCCGTCCCGGCCCGCGGCGCCCAGGCCGTGACCTGGATCGTCCGGGCCGCCAAGCCGGTCAAGATCGAGATCAACGCGGAGACCCGGACCGCCTGGGGCGATGCCCGCGCGGTCGACCTCGGAGGTGCCAAGTGAAGAAGCTCGCCGGTTCCGTCCTGATGCTCCTGGCCCTGGCCGCCGCCCTCCCCGCCCAGGGGACCGCGATCACGGCGCCCCTGCGCTTCGACCAGTACTACCCCCTGGACCAGGTTTACGAGGCCCTCCAGGCTCTCCACAAGGCCTATCCCCGGCTGACGACGCTCGAGACCGTCGGCCGGAGCGACGAGGGCCGGCCGATCATGGCCATGACCGTCGTCAATCCCAAGACCGGCGCGGCGCTCGACAAGCCCGGGATGTACGTCGACGGCAACATGCACGGCAACGAGATCCAGGGCGGGGACATCTCGCTCTATCTCCTCGACTACCTGCTCGGGAACTACGGCAAGAACCCGGAGGTCACGGCCCTGGTCGACAAGGCCTGCTTCTACGTCGTGCCGGTCGTCAACGTCGACGGCCGCTATCATTTCTTCGCCGACGCCAACACGCCCGACAGCAGCCGGACCCTGCGCATCCCGACCGACGACGACCATGACGGGCTCCTCGACGAGGACCCGCCCGAAGATCTCGACGGCGACGGCAACATCTGCACGATGCGCAAGAAGGACCCCTTCGGCCAATATCGGACCGACCCCGAGGAGCCGCGCCTGATGGTCCGCGTCAAGCCGGGCGAGAAGGGCGAATGGACGCTGCTCGGCGACGAGGGCCTGGACAACGACGGCGACGGCCAGGTCAACGAGGACGAACCGGGCTACGTCGACGGCAACCGGAACTGGGGCTTCGATTGGGCCCCGCCCTACGTCCAGAGCGGCTCGGGCGACTTCCCCTTCTCCGGCAGCGGGCTCAAGGCCCTGGCCGAGTGGACGATGACCAAGCCGAACATCTGTTTCGCCTGGTCCTTCCACAACAACGGCGGAATGTTCCTGCGCGGCCCCAGCCGGAAGGGACTGGGCGAATACCCGCCCCAGGACGTGGCCGTTTATGACTTCCTGGGCAAGCAGGGCGAGCGCATCATCCCCGGGTACCGCTACCTGATCTCCTGGAAGGACCTCTACTCGACCTACGGCGACTCCGGCGAGTGGATGACCCAGACGATGGGGGCCTACTTCTACTGCGCCGAGGTCTTCCAGACCGAATCGGAAACCTTCAAGGGCGCCTCGGAGCGGCCCGAGGAGGGCAGCCGCGGCGAAGAAGCCGTGCGGGACATCTTCGGCGGATCGTCGGATCGCGAGCGGCTGAAATACAGCGACAACGTCGTCCAGGGCGAGCTCTACAAGCCCTGGAAGCCGTTCCAGCATCCCGTCTACGGCGACATTGAGATCGGCGGCTGGGCCAAGATGAGCTCCCGGCTGGGCGCGCCCTTCATGATCAAGGACCTCGTCCACCGCAACGCCATGGCCGTTCTGTTCTCGGCCAAGCACCTGCCCGACGTCGCCCTCGACGTCTTCGAGGTCAAGCCCCTCGGCGGCGGCCTGTATCGCGTCCGGACGCGGCTGTCCAATCCCAAGGCCCTTCCGACCATGAGCTACCTGGCCCAGCGGGCCAGGCTCTATCCCCAGGACACGCTGACGGTCGGCGGGCCGGGGGCCAAGGTCGTGGCCGGCGGGCCGCTCCTCGATCCCTACACCGACCAGGTCGCCTACGCCAAGGCCCGGCCGGAGCTGCAATTCCTGGTCGTGCCCGGCTTCGGCAAGGTTGAGCACCAGTTCCTGGTCCAGGGGAAGGGCGAGATCACGGTCCGCTTCGCCTCGCGCCACGGCGGCAAGCTGTCGAAGACGATCAAGCTCCAGTGAGCCGTCCGCCGTCCCGAACGGCCGTCCGGGACGGCGTTCCGCCGCTCCGCCGCCCGGCTTCTCCGCCGTCCTGCCTTGACGGGCGGGCTTGAACCGTCTAGAGTTGCTCATTGAATTCTGCGTCGAACGGCGGAAAGGAGCTGCGATGGGCGGACGGACGAGGCGGATCGCTGCGATCCTGTTGGCCGGATCGTCGATCGTCATCCTGGGAGAGGTTCTGACCGCCGCGGAGCTTGGCGCGCCGATCCCGGAGCCTCGCTTCTCCCTCGTTCAGGCGTCCCGGGCCGACGCCGACGCGGATCCCGTCCCGTTCTCCCTGGCGGCCCCGGCCGTCAGCCAGGCGCACAAGAAGAGGCCCGGCCGCGCCTGGATCGAATTGGGCGCCTTCCTGACATATTCCACGACCAGCTACTGGACCCGGGCCGCCTTCCCCGAGGACTGGCAATTCCAGCTCAACGTCCATGATCAGTTCGAGCGGGTCGTCCTGCTCAAGGGCTGGCGTTTCGATTCGAACAATTTCAAGCTCAACTGGAGCCATGTCCTGGCCGGCGGCGTCTATTACCAGTTCGCCAGATCCAACAACCTGACCTGGCTCGAGTCCTGGCTGATGGCCGTCGCCGCCTCGACCTACTGGGAAACCGTGGTCGAATGGAAGGAAGTCATCTCTCTCAACGACCAGATCACGACCGGGCTCGGCTCCTTCTCTACAGGCGAGCCCTGGTATCAGGTCGGCCATTACCTGACCCACCAGCCCGGCCTCCTGGCCCGGGTTTTGAGCTTCGTCAACCCCGCGGTCAGGTTCAACCATTGGCTGGACCGCAAGAAGCCGGGCGCCAGGGATTACGCGCCGCCGGGGTGGCGGGACCTGGCGGTGTTCATCGGAGGCCGCAGCCTCTCCCGGGCCGGCGAGCCCGCCCGGACCAGCCTCGATTTCGGCCTCCGGGCGCAGCTGCTCTGGCCGTCCGATTACGGCCGGACCGGCGACGTCCGGAGGAGCCTGAAGGACGTCCATTTCGCCGGCATAACCCTGGACTACGCCGTCCGGAATGGGCGCGCCGACGAGACCGGCTTCTCCACGTCCGCGGTGACCCTGGGATCTTTCCGGCAGAAGATCGCCGCCGGCCCGGCCGGATTCAGCCTGATCATGGGTCTCGGGACCTCGTTCGAATATTTCAAGAAAAGACCCTTCGACACCTACGATTGCGCCCCGGTGCCCGTCAAGCAGGGCTACGACCTTCACCTCGAGCGGCCGCGGGCCTTCACCGACAAGCTGGCCCTGGTGCATCTCGCCGGACCGGTCGTGGATTGGACGGTGTTCCGGCCCGGCCTGAGGCTCCGGACGGTGGCCGAGGCCTATTTCGATTTCGGGCTGATCAACGCCTGGGCCCTCAACGCCTACTCGGAGCTTCACCACACGCCGCCCGACGACACCATCGCCGGCATGAAGACGACGGTCACCTACTACGGGTATTACTACGGTTTCGGCGGCACCTTCTCCGGGCGCACCCGCCTGGAATGGGGGGATTTCCGGGCCCAGGCCTCGGTCGGCTTCGGCGCCTGGGGCTCCGCCGAGGCCCTGGACAGGTTCCAGGGCGAGATCACGAACAACGCCCATCTCAGCGACGGCAGGTTCCGCTGGCTCGCCGGCGCCGGCTGGCGAGTCCCGGGGACGTCGTTCGAGATCTACGCCCGGTACGAGGTCATCCGGCGGCGGGGGCGGGTCCTCGAAGTCCGCGCCCACGGCCTGGAAAAGCGGCTCTTCGCCGGCGTCGAATTTTCGTTCTGATCCCCCGCCCCGGCCCGGGCGGCGCTTGCCATCCCCGCGGCGGCGGGGCATAATGGCCGGGAGGAAGACAGGGCCGGCCCGCCGGAGGAGGCTGCGGATGTTGAAACGCTACCGGATCGAGAACTCGAAGATCGTCGAGACCGCGGACGAAGCGGCCCCGGTCCTGCTCTATGTCAATCCGGACGAGGCCGAGAAGCGCCTCCTCGTCGAGACGTACCAGATCGACGAGCACACCTTGAATTCCGCCCTCGACCCCGACGAGCAGGCCCGCCTGGAGTGCGAGCCGAACCACATCGCCTTCATCTACAAGCGGCCCAAGAACTATTCCGGCGGCGACCAGCTCCTGTTCAAGGCCTCGACCATGGGCGTTTTCTACTTCGGCGAGATCCTCATCCTGGTCACGGCCGACGACACCACGGTCTTCGAGGGCAAGCAGTTGGCCAAGGTCGTGAGCCTGCGCGAGCTCGTCATCCGGCTCATCTACCGGGCCATCTACCACTTCATGGAGCACCTCAAGATCATCAACCAGATCGCCGACGACGTCGAGCAGAAGATCAACAGGGCCATGGAGAACCGCTACCTCATCAACCTCTTCGCCCTGCAGAAGAGCCTGGTCTATTACCAGAACGCGGTCAATTCCAACGGCGCCCTGATCGAAAAGATCCGTCACAACGCCGTCAAGTTCGGCTTCACGCAGGAGGAGCTGGAGCTCCTCGACGATATCGTCATCGAGAACAACCAGTGCTATCGCCAGGCCGAGGTTTACTCCAACATCCTGGCCAGCCTGATGGACGCCCGGGCCTCGATCGTCAGCAACAACCTCAACGTCCTGATGAAGACCCTGAACATCATCACCATCTCGATCATGGTGCCGACCCTGGTCGTCTCGATCTTCTCGATGAACGTGACCCTGCCCTTCGGCCTGCGGGAGACCCCGGCCTTCTGGATCATCATGGGCCTGGCCGGCATCTCGATGGTCAGCTTCCTGGCCTTCTGGAAATATAAGAAGTGGTAGGCCGCCCCCTCCTCCGCCCCCGGGTTTCGCCCTGACGGCGGAGGGAAGAAAACAGCTTCTTGGACGTCTCAAGGTATTAGGGTGGAATTTCGCCCGGTTTATCAGGAGAAAGAGGATGGCACACAACTCCGGACCGATCCGGGGCCGGCGCCCGGCGGCGGTTGCCCTGGGCCTGTTCGTCGCCCTGGCCCCTCTCGCGGCCGCCCAGGACAAGCCCCTGACCCTCGACGAGGCGGTCAGCCTGGCCCTGGAACGGAACGAACGGGCCCTGGCCGCCAGGGAGAGCGTCAACGCCGCCGATGCCCGCGTCGCCCAGGCCCGCTCGTTCTTCCTGCCGACCATCAGCAGCACCGGCACCTACACCCGCCGAGCCTATGAGACGAGGCGCGTGGTCGGCGGCGCCGAAGTCATCATGCAGCGCTACAACGCCCTGTCGGAGACCCTGGCCCTCTCCCAATCCCTCTTCGACGCCCGGAGCCTGACCAGCCTCTCGGCCGTCCGGGCCCAGCGGAACGCCGACATGGCTTCGGCCGCCGAGAGCCGCCGCCAGCTGGCCTTCGAGGTCAGCCAGGCCTTTCTGGCCACCCTGGGCACGACCCAGGTCCGCGAGGCCTCGGCCCGGCGCTTCGCCTTCGCCGGCCAGAACCTGGCGGCGGCCAAGGCCCGCTTCTCGGCCGGCCTGGCCTCGGTCAACGACGTCACCCGGGCCGAGCTCGAATACGCCACGGCCGAGGTCGGCCTGACCCAGGTCAAGGGCGAGGTCGAGACCAGCACCCTGCAGCTGGGCAACCTCCTGGCCGCGCCGGAGGCCGTCCGGAACTCCCTCGTCGTCCCCGACTTCCTGATCGAGGCCGCCTCGGCCGAGGCCGCCGACGCCGAGGCCCTGATCGAGGAGGCCCTGGCCCGCAGGCTCGACATCGGTGCCCTGCGCTGGACGGCCTCGGCCCAGCGCTCCCTGGCCAAGCTGCCCATGCTCGGCCTCCTGCCGTCCCTCTCCGCCACGGGCCAGTACCGGCTGACGAACGAGGCCAGCTTCAACAACAGGAACTGGAACTGGAGCGTCGGCGCGACATTGAACTGGACGATCTTCGACGGCTTGACCCGCTTAGGCCAGCGGAAGGAGCAGAAAGCCCTGGCCCGGCTGGCCGACCTGGACGTTCAGGCCGCCGGCCGCAGGGTGGACCTGGAGGTCCGCCAGGCCCTGGTCTCCCTGGCCAACCAGCGCGCCTCGCTCAAGCAGGCTTCCGTCGCTCACGAGGTAGCCAAGAAGAACGCCGCCGAAACCACCGAACTCTACCGCCAGGGCCTGGCCTCCGCCCTCGAGGTCGCCGACGCCAACGTCAGTCTCTTCGAGGCCGAGGTCGCCTTTGTCCAGGAACGCTACGGTCTGGGCGTCGCCTTCCTCAGCCTGGAAGCCGCCCTGGGCCTCGACCCCTTCGGGAAGGAGCCACGCACGTGATCACCTTGAAGCCCAAGCCTTTCGTCGCCCTCATCCTGGCCGCCGCCGGCCTCATCGTCTTGTCCGGCGCGTGCAGGAAGGAGGCCTCCGGGCCGGCCGGCGGGGGGCGCGGACGCGTCCAATTCCCCGTCGACGTCGAACAGGTCCCGGTCCGCTCGCTCGTTTACACCGTGACCGCGGTCGGTTCGGTCGAGGCCTTCGAGAAGGTCCAGGTCACGGCCCGGGTTTCCGGCGCCGTCGACCGGGTGCGCTTCGCCGAAGGCGAATATGCCGCGGCCGGCCAGGTGCTGGTCGAGATCGAGACCGAGCGCTACCGGCTGGCTGTCGAATCGGCCCAGGCCGCCTACGAAAAGGCCCAGGCGGCCCAGGCCGACGCCGAGGCCGGGCTCAAGCGCCGCGAGACGGTCACCACCCAGAACCCGGGGCTCATACCGGGCGAGGAGGTCGAGACCTGGCGGACCAAAGTGCTGACGGCCGCCTCCGAAGTGGCCCAGACCCGCTCGGCCCTCAACCAGGCCAAGCTCAACCTGAGCGACGCCTTCGTCAAGGCCCCCATCCCGGGCATCATCCAGACGCGGACGGTCCAGACCGGCCAGTATGTGAATACCGGGACGGTCCTGGCGACGCTCGTCCGCCGCGATCCGCTCCTGCTCCGGTTCCGCGTACCCGAGCGCGACGCCGCCCGGATCAAGCCCGGCCAGGTGGCCAAGTTCACGGTCCGGGAGGACAGCCGCGAGTTCACGGCCAAGGTCGTCCACGTGGCCGAATCGGCCGACGACACCTCGCGCCTGGTCGCCATCACGGCCAACATCGACGACCCGACGGACAAGTCCCTGCGCCCGGGCTCTTTCGCCGAGATCACCGTGCCCGTGGCCTCCGCCGGCGAGGCGCCGGTCGTCCCGGTGGCCGCGGTTCGGCCGAGCGAGCGCGGCTTCATCGCCTATGTCGTCGAGGGCGACAAGGCCGTCGAGCGCATCCTGACCCTGGGCATGCGCTCGGCCGACGGCAAGGTCGAGGTCCTGTCCGGCCTGAATGGCGGCGAAACCCTCGTCGTCCGCGGCTCCGAGGCCCTGTCGAACGGCGTGACCGTGCGCATCGGGGCCCCGGCCGGCCAGCCCGCGGTCCCCGGCAAGCCGGCCGAGGCGGGCGGGGTGGCGGCCCGGAAATGACCCGGGCCTGAAGGATCTCAACCATGAACCTCACGGAAGTCTGTGTCAAGAAACCGGTCCTGGCCTGGATGCTCATGGCCGCCACGATCGTCTTCGGCCTCGTCGCCGGGGGGCGGATCGGCATCAGCCAATTCCCGGACGTCGACTTCCCCACGATCAACGTCTCCGCCACCTGGGAAGGCGCGGCGCCGGAGGTCATGGAGAACGAGGTCGTCGAGCCCCTCGAGGAAACGCTGGTCCAGATCGAGGGCATCCGCTCCCTGACCTCGAGCTCGCGCCAGGGCTCCTGCTACATCACCGTCGAGGTCGAGCTGTCGCGCGACGTCGACATCGCCCTCCAGGACGTCCAGAACAAGGTTTCGCAGGCCGTCCGGCGCCTGCCCCGGGACATGGACCCGCCGACCGTCTCCAAGTCCAATCCCGAGGACAACCCGATCATGATGATCCGCCTCGGCGGGCCCTATCCCCAGCGCGTCCTCAGCGATTTCGTCCAGTACGGCCTCAAGGAGAAGCTCCAGACCATTCCCGGCATCGGCGAGATCTCGCTCATGGGCACGCTGACGCGGAATGTCCGCATCTGGCTTGACGCCGCCAAGCTCGACGAAAAGAACCTGACCGTCGGCGACGTCACGACGGCCCTGGCCCGCGAGCACATCGAGCTGCCCGCCGGCCGGCTGGAGACGCCCGGCCGCGAGGTCAACGTCCGCGTCCTGGGCGAGGCCCTCGACCTCGACACCCTGCGGAAGATCGTGGTCCGCGAGGTCTCCGGCAGCCCCATCTACCTCAGCGACGTGGCCCTCGTCGAGGACGGCTTCGAGGACATCCGGCGCATCGCCCGGGTCGACGGCGGCCCGGCCCAGGGCCTGGGGGTCAAGAAGCAGCGCGGCGCCAACGCCGTGGCCCTGGCCAAGCGCGTCCGGGCGGCCGTCGACGCCTACCGCAAGACGCTGCCGGCCGATATGACCCTGGGCATCACCAACGACAGCACGAAGTTCATCAGCGACTCCGTCAACGAGATCGAGTTCGAGCTGCTGCTCTCGGTCGCCCTGACGGCCTTCGTCTGCTGGCTGTTCCTGGGATCGCTGTCGAGCACGCTCAACGTCATCCTGGCCATCCCCATGTCGCTCCTCGGCACGGTGGCCATCATCTACTTCCTGGGCTTCACCTTCAACACCTTCACCCTGCTGGCCATGGCCCTGGCCGTCGGCCTGGTCGTCGACGACGCCATCATGGTCATGGAGAACATCTTTCGCCACCGCGAGGGCGGGGAGGGGCTGGTGCCGGCCGCCCTCAACGGGACCAAGGAGATCGCCTTCGCCGCCCTGGCCGCGACCCTGGCTGTCGTGGCCATCTTCGTCCCGGTCGTCTTCATGAAGGGCATCATCGGGCGCTATTTCCTCCAGTTCGGCATCACTCTCTGCCTGGCCGTCCTGCTGTCGTATATCGAGGCCGTCACCCTGGCCCCGGCCCGCTGCTCCCAGTTCCTCAAGACGACGCGGGAGGGCCGGAACAAGGTCGGCCAGGCGGTCGACAGGGCTTTCGGCCGGCTGGAGCGGGGCTACGGCGCCATCCTCCGCCGCAGCCTGGGCCGGCCCGGCCTGATCCTGGCCCTGGCCGGCGTCCTGTTCGCGGCCGCCATCGCGGTCTTCATGGTCCTGCCGAGCGAGTTCGTCCCGTCGCAGGACCAGAGCCAGATGTCGGTCCGCATCCAGACCGCGGTCGGCTCGGATATCACCGAGACCGACGCCCTGCTGATCAAGGCCGAGGACGTGATCAACAGGCACCCCGAGGTCACACAGATCTTCAGCTTCGTCGGCGGCATGGGCGGCGGCGGGGTAAATTCCGGGATGATGTTCGTCACCCTGGTCCAGCCCAAAGAGCGCCGCCTCAGCCAGGCCGAGCTCTCGGCCGTCGTCCGCCGCGAGCTCAACGCCATCCCGGGCATCCGGGCGGTCATCCAGGACACCTCGCAGCAGGGCTTCACGGCCCAGCGCGGCTTCCCGATCGAGTTCTCGGTCCGCGGCGCCGACTGGAATGAGCTCGTGCCGCTAAGCCAGAAGCTGATGCAGGACCTGACGGCCAGCGGTCTGGTCGTCGACCTCGACTCGGACTACCGGGTCGGCATGCCCGAGCTGCGGGTGACGCCGGACCGGGCCGTCTGCGCCGACGTCGGCGTTTCCGTCGACGACGTGGCCACGACCATCAACGCCCTGGTCGGCGGCATCCGGGTGGGCAAATACAGCACCGGCGGCCGGCGGCTCGACGTCCGGGTCAAGCTCATGGCCGGGCAGCGGTCGCGGCCCGAGGACATCTCGCGGCTGCGTGTTCGGGCCCGGAACGGCGAGCTGGTGCCTCTGTCGTCCCTGGTCCTGTTCGAGGAGCAGGCGGCCCTCCAGGCCATCACCCGGCGCGACCGCGAGCGGGCCATCTCCATCTACGCCAACGTCGCGCCCGGCCACGCCCAAGCCGAGGTCCTGCGCGTGGTCGAGGGGATGGGCAAGACCCTGCCGGTCGGCTACCGGGTCGTGCTCGGCGGGTCGAGCGTGGCCTTCCGCGATTCCATGAGCTCGCTGCTCTTCGCCATGGGCCTGGGCATCCTGATCGCCTACATGATCCTGGCCTCGCAGTTCAACTCGTTCAAGGACCCGGTGACCATCATCACCATCCTGCCGCTGTCGGTCGCCGGGGCGGCCTTCGCCCTGCTCGCCGCCGGCCAGTCGCTGAACATCTTCAGCATGATCGGGCTGCTGCTGCTGATGGGCATCGTCAAGAAGAATTCCATCATCCTCGTCGATTACGCCAACGCCTTCCGGACCCAGGGCATCTCGGCCCGCGAATCCATGGAGAAGGCCGGGCCCATCCGGCTGCGGCCCATCCTGATGACGGCCACGGCGACCCTGATGGCCTCCATCCCGCCGGCCCTCGGGCTCGGCTCGGGCTCGGAGATCCGCATGCCCATGGCCATCGCCGTCATCGGCGGGCTGGTGCTCTCTACGGCGCTCAGCCTGATCGTCGTCCCGGCGTTCTACGTCGTGGCCGACAGGCTGGCGGGCAGGAAGAAAAGCGCGGCGGCCGCCGTCGCCGAAAAGGAGTGACCGGCGGGCCCGACCGCGTCAGGCCTTCTTGTCGGAGGCGCCGGGCTTGGTGATCGGGATGCCCTCGGCGCAGAACGGGCAGGCGTCCGGCTCGAAGGCCTCGACCTTGAGCGCCAGCAGGCTTCCGACGGCCCGGCCCTCGATCGGGACGGCGCCGCCGGTGCGGTCGACCAGGACGTAGATGCCGGCCACGGCCGTCCCGCGCTCCTTGAGGCAGGCGACGACCTCCTGGATGGACCCGCCCGTCGTCAGGATATCCTCGACTATGACGGCCTTCGAGCCGTCGAGCCCGGAGAAGCCCGAGCGCAGGGTCATCTTCTCGTCGGCCCGCTGGGTGAAGGCGAACTTCTTGCCCAGCTTGAGGGCGGCCAGGAAGCCGATGGCGATGGCGCCGTAGGCGGGAGAGACGACGTAGTCGAACTCCGGGACTTCGCGGCGGATCCTGGCGGCCAGGAGGTCGACGATCCTTTCCAGGGCGGCCGGCTTCTCGATCAGCCGGATCTTCTCGAAGTACCACTCCGAGTGCTTGCCCGAGGTCAGCTTGAAGTGCCCGTGGAGCAGGGCGTCACTCTGCTTGAACAGGTTGAGGACGGTCTCGTCGGCGGCGAGGTCGGTCATCGCGGCTCTCCTTTCTGTCTCCCTTTCTTATAATCGATTGCGGGGCGGCGGGCAAGGGGGCCGGGTCGCGGCCGGGGTTGCGGGCCCTCCACGAATGTGCTAAACGAGCCTCATGGACAAGGATATCCGCGACGACCGGGCCTGTTTCATCTGCGGCGAGAGGAACCCGATCGGCCTGAAGCTCCGGCTCCGGGTCGATCCCGAGCGCGGCGAGTCGGCCGCCGAAGTGACCTTCCCGGCCGGTTTCCAGGGCTGGGCGGGCGTCGTCCACGGCGGCCTCGTGGCGGCCGTCCTCGACGAGGCCCTGATCTACGCCGCGGGGGCGAAGGGGATCAAGTGCGTCACCGGCGAGATCACGGTGCGCTTCGTCAAGCCCGCCCTGACCGGCGCGCCCTTGAAGCTGGCCGGCCGCCTGGTCGAGGATAAGGGGCGCATCGTCCTGGCCGAAAGCCGGCTCGTCGACAGCGAGGGGCGGGAGATCGCCCGGGCGTCGGGGAAGCTCTTCAGGGTCCCCGGCCCGATCGGCGGGCCGGATCCATAAGAAGCCGGCCGGGAACGCGCTTCAGGCCCTTATTTCGTCTCCGGAATGGCCTTATCTTTGGCGCCTTCTCAAATCTTTAGCGAGGTTTGATAGACCAGCGACTCGCCGCCGTCGGAATTCGTGATAAAGACCCGGCTTTCATAGGACCCGGGAGCGAGCGGCCTCCCATCGTTTCCGGCGAGGTCCCAATCCGTGGTCTGGCTGAAGGATTCGCGGGGGTCGAGCTCGAGCTCCCACGGGGCCTGGGTGAAGGCCTTGTCGTGCGACCAGCGCCAGACGAGGCTGCCGCCGTCGCGGACCTCGATGTCGAAGAATTGGCCGCAGCTGAATTCCAGTGTTTCCTTGACCGGACCGCCGTTCTGGACGCCGATCCGGAAATTCAGGACGCCCGTTCCTTGCCCGGTGATGGCCACGGCGATATGGATGTCTCCCGCTTTCAGCTGGCTCCGGCTGACGGGCGTCGAGGGCGACGTCGCGGAACCGCAGGCGCCGGCGCCCAAGGCCAGCAGGATGACGGCCGCGGGGAATAAAGCTCTTTTCATGGAATCCTCCCGACGAGAGTGATCCCTTTCCATACGGGGGCATTAAAATTCATGCAAAAAGAATGCCAGCCACCCTTTTTTCTAACCAATAGATAATAAACGAAATGAACGATTTGTTTCGATCTCGGCATCCAAAAATTTGAATTAATCCGTTTATTTGGACCGGCCCGGCCGGCTCGTCGGGCGCCTAGGAAAAGAAGAAGCGGCAGGCGACGAACAGGAGGAAGAGCCCGTAGAGGAGCTTGACCGTCCGGCCCGGCAGCTTGATGGTGATCAGCGCGCCGAAGACGGTGCCCAGGAACAGGCCCGCCGCGATCCAGGCCGCGGCGCCGAGATCGAGATTGCCGGCCTTGGCGTAGTAAAGGACGCCCGGGATGCCGAAGGGGAACAGGATGGCCCCGAGCGACGTGGCGATGGCCCGCTTCGGCGGGTAGCGGAGGGCCAGCGTCAACAGAGGGACGATGATGTTGCCGCCTCCGATGCCGAACATGCCGGCCATGATCCCGGCCAGGAGGCCGATCCCGACGAGCGGGAACGGTGACGGATGGGGGTCGCTCTCCGGCTCCGGCCCGGCCGCGACCGACAGACCCCGCCACTTCCTGAACCGGCCGACCGGATCGACGAAATTCCAACCGACGTAGAAGCAGAAGACGGCGAAGAACTTGCGCATCACATCGACCGGCAAGGCGTTGGCCAGCCAGGCCCCGGCGATGACCGAGGCCAGCAGGCCGGCGGCGATATAGAGCGAAGCCCGCAGGTCGATGATCCTGGCCTTGTAATAGGCGATGACCCCGAGGATGCCGACCGGCAGCAGGATGGCCGCGAGCGACGTGCCGGTGGCCCGGACGAGCGGGAAGCCGGCGAAAAGTATGAGGGCCGGCACGATGATGATGCCACCGCCGATGCCGAAGAGCCCGGCGAAAACGCCGGCCACGATGCCGATCGCGATCAGCCACGGCCCTGTCATGTCCGCGATTATAATGGATTCGGCGCCCGTGTGGTATAGTGAAAGCCCGGAGGCCCCATGAGATCACCCGACCGCTTCCCCCGTCCGGCGGTCCTGGCCCTGGTCCTGCTCCTGGCCGGCGGCCTCGCGTCGGCCGCCTGCCGCGGCCGGTCCGCCGCCCCCGGCGCCGCCGCGCCGGACCGGGATTACCCCATCCGTCCCGTCGCCTTCACCGAGGTCCGGCTCACGGACGCGTTCTGGGCGCCGCGCCTGGAGACCAACCGGACGGTTTCCGTTCCCTACGCCCTGCGGCTGATAGAGGAGACCGGCCGGGTCGACAACTTCCGCAAGGCCGCGCATCTCATGACCGGGCCGACCATCGGCCGGCGCTTCAACGACTCGGACGTCTTCAAGGCCATGGAGGCGGCCGCCTACACCCTGCGCCTCCACCCCGATCCGGCGCTCGAAAAGACGCTGGACGATCTCGTCGCCCTCATCGGCCGGGCCCAGGAACCAGACGGCTACCTCTACACGACCCGGACGGCCGATCCGGCCCGCCCGGCCGCCGGCGCCGGCCCCGAACGCTGGTCCAACCTCCGGGTCAGCCACGAGCTCTACAACGTCGGCCACATGTACGAGGCGGCCGTGGCCCACTTCCAGGCCACCGGCAAGCGGACCTTCCTGGCCATCGCCGAGAAGAACGCCGGGCTACTCCTGCGCACCTTCGGAACGGGCCCGGGGCAGCGGCACGGCTTTCCCGGCCACCAGGAGATCGAGATCGGGCTGGCCAAGCTTTATCGCGCCACCGGGAACAGCGCCTATCTCGACCTGGCCAGGTTCTTCCTCGACGAGCGCGGCCGCTATTTCGGCGGCGAGCGGCACGCCCCGGGCGATCCTTTCGCCCTCTACGATTCCGACGAGTACCTGCAGAACCACAGGCCCGTCCTCGAGCAGGACCAGGCCGTCGGCCACGCCGTCCGGGCCATGTACATGTACTCGGGCCTGGCCGATGTGGCCGCCCTCGGCGGCTATCCTGGATACGTCGCCGCCATCGACCGGCTCTGGCTGGACGTGGCCGGCCGGAAGCAGTACCTGACCGGCGGCATCGGGGCCCGCAGCGGCTCGGAGGCCTTCGGCGATGCCTACGAGCTGCCCAACGCCGAGGCTTACGCCGAGACGTGCGCCGCCATCGGCAACGCCCTCTGGAACTACCGCCTGTTCCTGCTCCACGGCGAGTCGAAGTATATGGACGTCTTCGAGCGCGTCCTCTACAACGGCCTGCTTTCCGGCGTCTCGCTCTCCGGCGACCGCTTCTTCTACCAGAACCCGCTCGAGTCGGCCGGCGGCTACCAGCGCAGCCCCTGGTTCGAAGTGTCCTGCTGCCCGCCGAACATGACCCGCTTCCTGCCCTCGCTGCCGGGCTACGTCTACGCGACCCGGGACGACGTCGTCTTCGTCAACCTCTTTATCGCCGGCTCCGGCCGGGTCGCGCTCCCGGGCCGGACCGTCGTCCTGACCCAGGAGACCCGGTATCCCTGGGACGGCACGGTCGTCATGACCGTCGCTCCCGATAGGCCGGGGCCGTTCGAGCTGGCCGTGCGCATCCCCGGCTGGGCCCGCGGCCAGGCCATGCCTGCTGGCCTTTACCGCTTTCTCGACGCCGGCGCCGGCGAGCCCGTCCTGAAAGTCGACGGCCAGACCGTCGCCCTAGACCTCAGCGACGGCTACGCCCGGATCCGGCGGGAGTGGAAGACCGGGGAAACGATCGAGCTCGCCCTGCCGATGCCGGTGCGCCGCGTCGTCGCCGCCGATGCCGTGGCCGAGGACGCCGGGCGCGTCGCCCTCCAGCGCGGGCCGGTGGTCTTCTCCGTCGAGGGCGTCGACAACGGCGACCGCGTGTTCGACCTGGTCCTCGGCGACGGCGTGCCGCTTTCGGCCGGCTTCCGGCCGGATCTCCTCGACGGGGTCGTGGTCATCTCTGGCGAAGCGGCGGCCGTCTCGAAGACCGCCGCCGGGAAGACCGTGGAAAGCCCCCGCCCGTTCCTGGCGATCCCCTATTACGCCTGGGCCAACCGGGGCGGCGGCCAGATGCTCGTTTGGCTGCCCCGCACGTCCGCCGCCGTGCGGCCGCCCAAGCGCCTGGACATGAAGGTCGACTGACGGCTCCCGGCTCCGCTCCGCGGCCGGGCCGGGACAGGCGCGCTTCCTCTCCCCAAACCGGGTTCCGTTCGGTTATAATCGGGCCATGCCTTTCAAGGAGAGCCCCATGACCGCGATCCCTGCCGGACGCCCGCCCCGTTTCCGCCTCTTCCCGGTCCTGGCGGTCTGGCTGCTCGTCGCGGCCCTGTCCGCGGCGGCCGCGGAGATGGCTCTCGACAACGGCCGCCTGCGGGCCGAGTTCGACGACCATGGGCTCGTCTCGCTCGCGTCGCCCGCCTCCGGGCGGACGCTGGCCTTTTCAGCCGACCCGGCCTCGATCACCATCGACGGCACGGCGGTCGATATCGGCCGCCTCGGCCCGGCCGAGATCGAGATGACGCCGGCCAGGATCGCCTATCGCTACGCCCGCGATCCCTACACCTTCGACATCGTTTACGAGCTCAAGCCGGCCTGGCATTTCCTGACCAAGCAGATCGTCGTCACCTCGGCCCGGAGCCGCGCTTTCCGCGTCAACGCGGTCGCGCCGCTGGCCACCGAGCTCGGCCGGCCCGTCGCCGGGGAGCTGAAGCTCCGCGACGGCTCGTTCGGCGTCCTCTGCCGCTTCGCCGGGGCCGACGCCTCGTCCGGGCCCGCCTGGAGCGCGTTCGTCCTGCTCCAGAACCCGTTCATGGCCTGGAGCCGCCAGGGCTCGACCGTCGCCGTTTCCTACGCCCCGGACATGGAGTGGAGCCGGGACCTGGGCGCTTTCGCCTCCGACCGCCTCTGCCTCGGCCTGGTCGAGCTCAGCGGAACGCGCTTCCCGGCCCAGGCCGTGCCCGAATGGAGATTCGTGGCCGATTATCCCAAGCTCCTGGCCGGCTCGCCGTGGATCGACGCCGCCGAATCGAACGCCCTGGTCGATTGCGTGCGTGCCTTCCTCCTCTACTATCCCGGCCGGAGCGTCCGCGTCCACATCCCCTGGTGCGAGAACGACTACCAGATCGACGTCGGCACGCCCGGCGGCGTCGAGGAGTACAAGCGGATCATGGACCGGGCCGCCGAGCTCGGCGTCACCCACCTCCTCTACACCCCGGCCAACAGCGAGCTCTCCAGGCTCGAGGACAACGCCGACGATTGGGGCTGGGAGAACGTCCTCTGGTTCGGCCTGGGCCAGAAGCTCCGCAAGGGCGAGTGGGACCCGCGCCGCGACGACGTCCCGGCCGGGCTCAAGGACATGCTGGCCTACGCCGCCTCCAAGAACCTCAAGCTCATGGCCTACGCCTACCCGTCGCTGCCCTTCCTCCAGGACCCTGCCTGGACGGCATGGGCCGGGCCGAACGCGGCCAAAGCCGGGGCCGACACCGGCCTGCGCTCGTTCCAGGACTGGTGGCTGGACAAGCTCCTGAACTTCATGAGAGCCACCAGCGCCGCCGGCTTCTCCTTCGACCATTGGTGGATCGCGCAGGACAAGGCCTCGGGCAAGTACGCCCAGTGGTTCGGCTGCCGGCGCATCCTCGAGGGCCTGCGGCGCGAGTCCTTCGAGGCCGTCGTCGACGGCCGCCAGCAGTACCAGAACTTCGGGCCCTGGACCTGGCTGGCCGGCTCCTACCCGCACCCGACCCTGACCGACGAGCAGCCGGAGAGCTTCAAGGCCTTTCCCGACCTCCATACCGACCGGGTCTCGGCCGACCGCCAGCGCTTCGCCGCCTGGACCTACAGCGTCGAGCGGCTTACCCCGCCCGAGATCATGCCCGGCTTCATCACCCACCAGTCCGAGCGCAACGACGAGAAGCAGGTCATGCGCCGCGACCGTTTCCGGCCCAGGGACTGGGACGCCCTCGGCTGGAGGTACTCGCTCCTCTCGTCGATCGGCACGGCCCCCTTCCACCACGTCGTAAACTTCATCCCGGCCCGCGACGCGGAAGAGTACGCCGCCTTGTCCGACGAGGACAAGGCCTGGTTCCGCAGATGGCTCGACTGGACCGACGAGAACGCCCGCTACCTCCACGCCCTGCGGCCGATCATCGGCCCGCCCCTGGCCGGCCGGGTGGACGGCACGGCGGCCATCGTCGGGGACAGGGGCCTCGTCTTCCTCTTCAACCCCAACCCCGGCCGCCGCGAGGCCCGCTTCGGGCTCGACGCCGCGATCGGCCTGGCCAAGGGCGACAAGCTGATGATCAAGGAGCTCTACCCCGAGGAGGGCCGCCTGGTCGGCTCCCCGGAGGGCTTCTGGTCGAGAGGCGGCCAGGCCGCCTGGACCCTCCGGGGGCGGGAAGCGGCCGTCTACGAGATCTTCCCGGCCCCGGCCGAGATCACCGAGCCCGTGCTCTTCAACGTCCGGGGCGCGGCCGAGCTGGCCGCCGGCCGGCTGGCCCTGACCGGGGTTGTGGCCGAGCCCGGGACTTCGATGACGATCGTCGTCCGGGTGCCGGACCGGGCCCGCGTCCGGGCCCTGACCGTCAACGGCGTCGTCCACCCCTTCAAGCTCGACCAGGGCGTGGTCACGGCGACGGTGCGCTTCGCCGGACGGGCCTTCGGACAGTCCCAGAGCGCCGGGCCGGTCCCGGACGGATTCACGGGAGGGATCTACAAGGCCCGGATCACCGTGCCGCAGCGCGTCCTGGCCCAGCTGGCCGAGCGGAAGAAAAGCTGGCCGGTGGCCTACACCGACGACGACCTTCGCGCCCCCTGGCTCGGGCCCTGGCGGCTCCTGCTCCACCTGCCCATCGTCGAGGGAACGGACGACATGGCCGTGTCCCTGACCGTCAACGGCTCCCCGGTCGAGGTTCTCAAGGCCTACAACAGCGTTTACCCGCATTCGCCGGGCCGGACCTTCATCGGCCACTACGCCGACCTCAGCCGGGTCCGCCCCGATACGCCGATCGACATCGAGGCGACGCTGCCGACGCTGCGGCCGGGCCAGTTCGAGGGGGCCTTCTTCGAGAACGTCGAGACCGAGTACACCCGCCGCATCATGGCCCCGCGGGCTTCGCCGCCGCGGAAAAAATAGGGCTCTTCTTCCATCTCCGGGAGTATCCCTCTCTTCGGCTTGGCTCAGGGCCAGCGCGGAGCGGAGTCATCGAAGAGACCATCAGAAGCATGGCGGAGCAACTCGGAGCCACGCTTCTGGGAGATATCGGAAGAAAGCGCTATCTAAGGATATTTCTCAGAATCCCGGCCTCGAGTGCTCGGCCGTGATCCTGACCTCCGCTCCCCAGAGTCCGCTCCGCGCCGGCGCCGGGACCATTTGACTAGGCCTGGGGGATTGGCTATTCTGATCCCAACGACTCCTTTCGTTTGAAAGGCACCCGATGATGGACCGTCAGCCGATCCTTAACGTCAAGTCCCTCAAAGAGCAGGTCTACGAGTATCTCCGCGACCAGATGCGGCACGGCCAGATCCTGCCCGGATCGGCCATCGACATGGGGGAGACATCGAAGAAGCTGGGCGTCAGCAAGACCCCCCTGCGCGACGCCCTGCTCCAGCTCGAGATGGAGGGCTTCGTCACCATCCTGCCGCGGCGCATGATCGTCGTCAACACCCTGTCCGGGCACGACATCCGCGATTACTACGAGATCATCGGCCCGCTCGAGAGCATGGCCCTGCTCAAGGCCTTCGAAAGGATGAAGCCGGCCGACATCGACCGCATGGAGGCCCTGAACCGGGACATGGCCGCCTCCCTGGAGAAGAACGATTTCGACGCCTATTACGAGAAGAACCTGGCCTTCCACAACACCTTTCTCGATCTCTGCGGCAACGACAGCCTGGTCAAGATCGTCAACAACCTGAAGAAGCGACTCTACGATTTCCCGCGCGTCGCCGGCTTCGTCAAGGAATGGGAGGAGGCCTCGATCGGCGAGCACCAGACGGTCGTCGACCTGCTGCGCCAGGGCCGGAGCGGGGACGCGGCCAACCACGTCCGCGACGTGCACTGGTCCTTCGAGGTCCAGGAGCGGTTCATCCGCCTGTACTATCCGGCGATCGACGAGAAGGCCGGGTAGCCGGCAACGCGGCTCAGAGCTTGTAGCCGATCCGGCGGAGGAAGCCCTTGCGCCAGGCGATCCCTTCCGCGTCCTCGACGCCCGCCGGCCGGACGCCGTCCACGACGCCGATGATGGCCCGACCCTGGGCCGTCTCGGCCACGACGATCTCGGCCGGGTTGGCGGTGGCGCAGTAGATGCCGCAGACCTCGGGCACGGCCTTGACGGCGTTGAGGATGTTGACCGGGAAGCCGCCGGTCATGAAGATCAGGAACGAGTGCCCGGCGCCGATTTCCTGGGCGTTCTTCACCGCGAGCCGGACGAGCGCCTCGTCGTTCCCGGTATGGCGGACGAGGGCCGGGCCCGACGACTCGCAGAAGGCCAGGCCGAATTTCATCTGCGGCGCGGTGGTGACGATGGCCTCGTGGATGTCCTCGACCGTCTTGATGAAATGGGACTGGCCGAGGATGAAGTTCATGTCCTCGGGCTTGTCGATGGCGATGGCCTTGATGTCCATGGCACGCTCCTTGGTCGGACTGGGTTCATTATAGGGAGGCGCCGCCCCGGCTTCAACAGCCCGCCCCTAGAGGTAGATCAGGGCCAGGACGTCCGCCACCATGGCCGGCTTCTCCGCGCCCTCGATCTCGATGGTGTTCTGGACCGTCAGCAGGACCCGGCGGAAGCCGCGTTTCTCGATCCTCTTCAGGACGGCCCTGTTGCGGACGCGCGACCCGGCGCGGACCGGGGCGGGGAAGCGGACCCGGTCGAGGCCGTAGTTGACGGCCAGGCGGAAGCGTCCCTGGAAGACCTCGTTCGAAAAATTGAAAAAGGGGACGAGCGAGAGCAGCAGGAAGCCGTGGGCGACCGTGCCGCCGAGGGGGCCGCGGCCGGCCCGCTCCGGGTCGACGTGGATCCATTGGCGGTCCTCGGTGGCCGCGGCGAAGGCGTCGATGCGCTCCTGGGTGACCGTGAACCAGTCGGACAGGCCGACCTCGCGGCCGAGCAGGGCCTTGAGGCGGCGCGGGCTCAGCCGCCTGACGAAGAGAGCCATGGGCACCTCGCTGCCTGCCGCCATGATGTCAGAAGGGCCGGCCGGAATCAAGGCGCTCAGGGCGTGCGGCCGGAGACGGCCAGCCCGGCCGCGGCGGGATCGCCCGGCCGGAATGGGCCGGCCTGGGATGCGGGGTAGGGCCGGAGGGCCACGGCGAGAGGAGAACCGCCCGCCAACTCGGCCGGCTGGCTGAACGACGAGATGAACAGGGTCTCGTGCCCGGGCCCCATGCAGGAGAGAACGCCCTGGAGCGGCCGGCCCGGCCCCGAGGCCGGGATGTCCACCAGCGTGTAATGGTGCTTCTTGGTGAACAGGGGCTCTTTGACGTTCGGGTCCAGGAAATTCCTCTGGCCCCCGCCTCCAGTCATGACCATGAGGACGCCGTTGTAGACGAGCGAGGCGTGGACATGGCGGTGGCCGAAGGCGGCCAGGACGACGTGATGGCGGGCCAGGATATCCAGGAACTCCGGCTCGTTCTCGAAGGCCGGCGTGAGGAGCGAGGCCGCGCCCGGATCGATCCGCCTGAACGGGGCCCGCGGCGGGACGTGGGCGAAGACGAACTTGCGGGCCGGGGCGGGCGCGGCCAGGGCGGCCTCGAGCCAGTCCAGCTGTTCGCGGCTGAGGCCGTGCCTGCCGCGAGCCCAGGCATTGCCCATGAACACGAAGCGCTTGTCGCCCAGGTCGAGGGTGTAATCCCTGTCGCCGAAGAAGGCCCGGGCCAGGCGCTCGCCCTCCTCGCGGACGTCGTGGTTGCCGTCGACGTGCAGGATGGGGCAGGGCGGGTGCCGGATGGCTTTGAGGTAGGCGCCGAATGATTCGACGACAGGCGAGACGGCCCGGTCCCCCAGGTGGACGATGAAGGCCGGCCGGGGATCGAGGGTCGCGATCTCGCCGAGGAAGCCCTTGAAGGTCTCGTTGCCGTCGGAGACCGTGTCTCCGATGATGACGAACCGCAGGTCGCCGCCGCGGTCGCGGCTCCGGATCGTCCGGACGGCCTCGGCGTTGGTCGGGACGAGCCCTTTCAGCGGCTCGGGGACGGCGACGAGCCCGGGATCGTCCCGGAACCGGGACAGGTCATATCCGCCGTCCTCGACTCCGTACCGGCAGCGGCCCGCGAGCAGGGCCAGGACAAGCGCGATCCACGCGGCCGTCTTTTTCGGCATGGCTGGCTTCATCACTCCGACCTTACATTATACCGGACGGCGGAAATGCCTCCGGCGCCGGAGCGCCGCGTCGGGGGAGGGCGGAGGCGGGCCGGCCCGTCAGGCGGGGGTCATTCCGGAAGCGGCGCGAACCACAGGTTCTGGGGGTCCGCCCGCAGGTACCTGGCGACGACGGCATAACCCCGCTTGGCGAAATAATCGAGGATCTGCTGGCGCACCTGGGGGTGGGACTCGACGCAGACGAGCCCGGGACGGAAGCGGCCAAGGTCGAAGCCCGCGAACACCTGCGGCTCGTGGAGCTCGACGTCCACGGACAGGAAGTCGATCCGGGTCAGGCCCTCGGCCTCGAGCAGGCCGTCGAGCGTGACCGTCCGGACCTGAAGGGTCTTCTTGACGCCGGTGTAGGATTCCGTGAATCCGGCCTCGGCCGAGGAGAACAGGGAGTTGTCGCCGACACGGAGGGCCGCCGGGCGGTCGGGGACATCGGAGACGAAGGCGGTGAAGAACTTCGTGCGGGGCCTGTGGCGGCGCCAGCCGTCGGCCAGCTCCGGCAGCGGGTCCACGGCCAGGCCGGACCAGCCGAGCTCCTTTTCCAGGAAGTAGGTGTTGCTCCGGTCGCGGTAATGGCCGGCGCCGATATCCACGAAGACGCCGTCGCGCCGGTCGGCGAAGAAATCCCGGACGAAGAGCTCCTCGTCGTGCGACGAGTAGCGCGCCGCGCCCCAACGGGCCTTGAACGGCGCGAGTTCGTCGGTCAGCACCGGCCGCTTGAGGGCGGATCCGGCCGGGGCGCCGTTCCCGTCGCGGACCCTGGTGCGGAGAATTAACGCGGCCAGGACCGTGACCAGCAGGAGCCCGATTAGGACGAGCAGCCTGACGCACACCGGTTTGACGCTCATCGTTCCTCCTTCGACGGCGGATCAGGCCCCATCATAATGGGAAGCCCGGTCCGACGCAAGGCCGCCCGCCGGCTTGCGCCTCGGGGCCGCCGGGCATACAATGCGTTCGGAGCGAGCGAGATGGGAACGCCCAGGAGGAAGAAAGCCCGGCCGGCGGCCGTCTCGCCCCGGCGGCGGCCGCGGGCCTGCCGTGACGAGCGGTCCGACCAGCTGCACCAGGCCCTCGAGGCCGCCGATATCGGGCTCTGGGACTGGGACCTGCGGACCGACCGCCTCCTGATGTCGGCCAACATGAAGGCCCTTCTGGCCATCGGGGCGGGCGACGGCGACGAGCCCTTCGGGGCCTTCCTGAAGATAGTCCACCCCGAGGACCGGGCGCGTTTCTCGGCCGCCCTGAAAAAGGCCGTCGATCAACAGGCTTCCTTCGACGAGGAGTTCCGCGTCGAGCGGAGCGACGGCGCGATCCGCTGGATGCGCGTCCGCGGCGGGGTGTGCCTGGGGCCGCGCGGCGTCCCCAGGCGCGTTATGGGCAGCATCCACGACAAGACCGAACGGAAATATGCCTTCGACGCCCTGGAGGAGCGCGTCCGGGACCGCACCCGGGCCCTCGTCGAATCGAACGACCGGCTGCGGCGCGAGATCGGCATCAAGACCGACCTGCAGCGTCAGATGATGGAGATCAGCGAGAAAGAGCAGCGGCGCATCGGCCAGGACCTCCACGACAGCCTGTCCCAGCAGCTGGGCGGGATCGTGTTCATGGGGCAGGCCCTGGTCGGGCGGCTGAAGGCGCGAGGCCTGGACGAGGCCGGAGACCTGGAAAAGCTGGTCGCCCACCTGCAGAACGCCCTGACCCACACCCGGGATCTGGCCCGGGGCCTGTATCCGACCCGGGCCAAGGGCGGCCTCGTGGCCGCCCTCAACGAGCTGGCCTGCTCGGTCGGGGAGCTGTTCAAGGTCCGCATCACCGTCGAGAGCGAGCCGGGCCTGAACTCGACCGACGAGGCCGTCATCTTCCACGGCTACCGCATCGTCCAGGAGGCCGTGAACAACGCCCTGCGGCACGGCCAGGCCGGCCGGATCGCCGTCCGGCTGGAGCGGCGCAAGGGCGCGGTCGTGCTGACCATCGCCGACAACGGCACCGGTTTCCCCGAGAAGCCCAACCGCAAGGGCATGGGCTTGAACATCATGGAATACCGGGCGGCCTCCATAGGCGCCTCGTTTCGCGTCGAGCGCGGCCGGACGCGCGGGGCCGTCGTCAAGTGCGTGTTCGCCGACCCGGCGGCCTTCGGGAACCGGGGCTGACATGACAGAGCGGGCGCCGCGCAAGAGAGCCGTCCTCGTCGTCGACGATCATCCCCTCATGCGGGACGGCATCTCCCAGCTCATCGACCAGCAGCCCGACCTCCGCGTCTGCGGCGGGGCTAGCAGCGGCCCCGAGGCGCTGACGGCGCTCGACCGGCTGGAGCCCGACCTCATGCTCGTCGACATCTCCCTGCCGGGGATGGACGGTATCGAGCTCATCAAGGCCGTGCGGAAGCGCGCGGCCCGCTTGCCCCTGCTCGTCCTCTCCATGCACGACGAGTCCCTGTACGCCGAGCGGGCCGTCCGGGCCGGGGCCAAGGGGTACGTCATGAAGCACGCCTCGGCTGAGATCCTGCTCGCCGCGATCCGCCGGGTCCTGGACGGCCGGGTCTACCTCAGCCCGGCCATGACCGACAAGCTCCTGGACAAAATGGCCCGGACCGAAGCCGCCGGCCACGAGTCCCCCCTGGCCGCCCTCAGCGACCGCGAGCTCGAGATCTTCAAGCTCGTCGGCCGCGGCCTGCGGACCCAGCGCATCTCCGAGGATCTCAACCTGAGCGTCAAGACCGTGGAGACCTACTATTCCCGCATTAAGCAGAAGCTCCACATCAAGGACGCCTCCGAGCTCCTCCAGATGGCCATCGCCTGGCGGGCCGACCTCGAGCGGCCCGAGGACCCCCGCTAGCCCCGCGTTACGGCCTCTTTCTGCGTCGGCCCCCGCTGTCGGGGCTGTCCCCGACAAAGAAACCGGGGCTTCCCCTTATTGCCAGCCGGCCGCCCGCGGACGATAGTATGTTCTTAAGCTAGGACGGAGGGACTGCCCATGGCACAGATCATCGCGCGCTGGGAATGGCGGACGTTCGGGGTGTCGTTTGGGGAAGCCGAGGTCCGCATCAACGCCCACCCGGCCGAGCAAGTCCGGATGAGCGCGGAGGTCTATATCCTGTCCCGCCGGAGCATGGACAACACCAAGATCCGGGACATGCTCATGGACATCAAGACACTCCAGCAGGTCGACGCCGACGGCCTGGAGCAGTGGTACCCGGTCATGAAAGCCGGCTTCCCCCTGGCCCGCCCCGTCCTCGAGGACGTTTTCCGGGCCTGGCGGGCCCCCCTGCCGGAGCTCCGCCGCGAGGCCTACGCCTACGACGAGTTCCTGAACGAGCTCGTCGCGCCCCACCCCGACCTGCGGACAATCCGGGTGGACAAACAGCGCCGGGGCTTCAAGATCGACGGCTGCATCGTCGAGATCGCCGACCTCAAGTTCGACGGGAGCCCCATTCGCACGGTCGCCGTCGAGATGGAGGACCCGGCCGCGGTCATCCGGACCGTCCGCGGGCTCAGCCTCGGGGGCTATGAGAACGTCAATTACCTGAAAGCGCTGAAGCGCTTCGCAGGCATGGAGATATCCTAATCGCCCAAGGAGGTTCCTATGAAGAAAATTTTCCTATTGAGCTTGCTGATGCTCGGCGGCGCCCTGGCGCTGGCGGCCCAGGAGGCCGAAACCCCGGCCATCACCGGTCACAGCGAGGACGGGCTGCTCGTCTTCCAGTCCGAGGACGGTAAGTTCCAGTTCCGGCTCGACGGCCGCATCAACCTGGCCTTCGGGCTCTATTCGGGCAACGACAACCCGCTCGGCAACGGCACGGAAGTCCGCCGCGCCCGCCTCGGCCTCAAGCCGGTGTGGGGCAACTGGGTGGCGCAGTTCGACATCGACTTCGCCGGCAACGAGGTCGACGTCAAGGACATGTGGATCGGCTACCGGGGCTTCAAGAACATGCAGATCACCCTCGGCAACCACAAGAGCCAGTACAGCGTGGAAGAGGTCACCTCGTCCCGCTACATCACCTTCCTCGAGCGGGCCCTGCCGAATGCCCTGGTCCCTGACCGGCGCCTGGGCCTGAGCATCGCCAAGTGGGGGAAGAACTGGCGCCTGTTCGCCGGGCTCTTCGGCGAGGAGGCCGGCAACGTGGACGAGACGGGCGAGAACGAGGCCCTCAACTACAACGTCCGCGCCAATTACCTGCCCATCCTCTCGGACAACGGCTTCATCCACATCGGCGGCTCGTACGGCCACTCCACGCCGTTCGCCAACGACGAGGGGCGGGTGCGCTTCCGGGCCCGGCCCGAGACCCACGTGGCCGATGCCCGCTTCCTGCACACCGGCTGGATGGACGCCGAAAGCTGGGACAGCTACGGCCTCGAGCTGGCCGCCGCGGCCGGCCCCGTCCTGGTGCAAGGCGAGTACCTGGCCACGAGCGTCAAGCAGATCGAGGCCCCGCGGGCCGATTTCTCGGGCTACTACGCCTTTGCCAGCTGGATGATCACCGGCGAAAAGCGCGTCTACAGCGTCGAGGAAGGCGAGCCCGCCGGCCCCATCCACCCCCGGAATAAAAAGCTCGGCGCCTTCGAGCTGGCCGTCCGCGTCAGCAGCCTCAACCTCAACGACGCGGCCGCCGACGTCCTGGGCGGCAAGGCCAACAACGTCACCCTGGGCCTCAACTGGCGGCCCTACGCCAACCTGCGGTTCATCCTGAACTACACCTTCGTCAACCTGGACGTGTACGCCACCGGCCACGGCGACTACACCGGCAACGACGACTTCACCATCCTGCAGGGCGGCTTCTACTTCTCCTTCTGACCGCCGCGCGGGAGAGAATGAAACGGCGAGGGGGCGGGCCGCCCCGCCCCCGCCGTCCCCTATGAGGAAGATGTCCATGAGCCGAGAGATCGAAAGAAAATTCCTGGTCAAGAGCGACGCCTGGAAGGCCGGGGCCAAGGGCGCCGTCTACCGGCAGGGCTACCTCTCCTCTATCAAGGAGCGGGTCGTCCGCGTCCGCACCATCGAGGAGAAGGGCTTCCTGACCATCAAGGGGATCACCCAAGGGGTGTCGCGCTCGGAGTTCGAGTACGAGATCTCCGTCGAGGACGCCAACGTCATGCTCGACAACATGTGCGAAAAGCCGCTCATCGAGAAGAAACGCTACAAGATCCCGGTCGACGGCCTGGTCTTCGAGGTCGACGAGTTCTTCGGCGAGAACGCGGGGCTGGTCGTGGCCGAGGTCGAGCTCGAAGACGAAAAGCAGAAGATCGACCTCCCCGACTGGATTGGCACCGAGGTCTCCGGGGATCCCCGCTATTTCAACTCAAACCTGATCCGGCATCCCTACACGAAGTGGTGAGCCGCAGCCGGCTGAAGAGCGGGAAGGCCGCCGCCGCGAAGCCCGCGCCGTAAGGGGGTGCCGTGGCCGGGGAGAGGAGCGCATGAGCATCATCCATTTGAAGCAATCGAAGATCGTTCAAGCGCAAATCGACGAATTCCTGGACACGATCAGCCAGGCCTCGCTCGCCTTCCGCAACGGCATCAAGGAATATCTGGACGGGGAAATCGGCCATTTTGAGGGTACGATCGGCGAGATGGCCCGGATGGAAAACCGCGCCGACGAGCTCCGGCATTCCATCGAGACCCAGCTGTACAAGCATTCGCTGATTCCCGAGATCCGTGGCGATGTCCTGGGCCTGCTGGAGAACATGGACACCGTGATCAACGCCGAAAAGAAGACGCTGCTTCAATTCTCCGTGGAAATGCCTGTGATCCCGGCCGCGTTTGGCAAGGACTACCTTGCCCTCGCCGACGTCAGCGTGAGCGCCGCGGAGGAGTTGGTGACGGCCGTCCGCGCCTTTTTCCACGATTTCAACATGGTGACGAACTCCCTGCACAAGGTCTATTTTCATGAAAAAGAGGCGGACAAGATCAGCGACCGGCTCAAGCGGCGGATCTTCAGCTCCAAGCTCGATCTGAGCCACAAGATCCACTTGCGCTATTTCGCCTTGCACGTCGAGGACATCTCCGACCATGCCGAGGATGTCGCCGACCGCCTGGGGATCAGCACCATCAAGCGCGGTTTCTGAGCCCGAGCATGAGATGATCTATCTGTATCTCGTCAGCGGCATCTTCCTGGGCTGGGCGCTGGGCGCTAACCATGCCGCCAACGTCTTCGGCACTGCCGTCGCCGCCAAGATGGTCCGGTTCAAGACCGCGGCGACCCTGTGCAGTGTGTTCGTTATCCTGGGGGCGGTCCTCGGAGGGGCCGGAACGACCGCTACGCTCGACAAGCTGGGCGCGGTGAATGCCCTGCCCGGCGCCTTCATGGTCACCCTGGCCGCGGCCCTCGCGGTCTACTGGATGACCAAGCTCAAGCTGCCCGTTTCGACCTCACAGGCCATTATCGGCTCGATCCTGGGATGGAACCTGTTTGCGGGCTCGGCCACGGATATTCCTTCCTTGGCGCGGATCGTTCTCAGCTGGGGGGCGGCCATCGTCCTGACGGCGACGCTGGCGGCCGCCTTATACTCGCTGTTCCGGGCCGTGCTCAAGAGAACGCGCGTCCGTCTGCTGGTCCTTGATGCCTACACCCGCGCCGGCCTGATCATCGTCGGCGCCTTCGGAGCCTACAGCCTGGGCGCGAATAACATCGCCAACGTCATGGGCGTCTTCGTCCCCGTTGTGCCGTTCCGGAATATCGAAGTCGCCGGGATGTTCACATTGACGGGAGTCCATCAGCTCTTCCTCCTGGGCGGCATCGCCATCGCCGTCGGGGTGTTCACCTACTCGCACAAGGTCATCCAGACCGTCGGCAACGACCTGCTGAAGCTCTCTCCGCTGGCGGGCTTCATCGTCGTTTTGGCCACGTCGCTGGTGCTTTTCCTCTTCTCTTCCAGGGGCCTCGAGGGCTGGTTGCTGGCGCATGGCCTGCCGGCCATCCCGCTCGTTCCCATCTCGAGCTCGCAGTCGGTCATCGGGGGCATCATCGGCATCGCGATCGTCCGCAGAGGCAGGACTGTCCGCTATCGCATGCTGGGGGAGATCGCTCTCGGATGGCTGGCTGCGCCGGTCCTGGCCGGGGTGATCACCTTCTTCGGCCTTTTTGTCCTGCAGAACGTCTTCGGACAAGAGGTCGTCCGCCGGGCCGCGACGGTCGCCCCGGCTGCTCCCGCCGTCGTCCCCGCGCCGCTGCCGCCGCCGCGGACGACGATCCTGCCGGCCGGCGCCCCGCCCGGCCTGACGATCGACATCCCAAGGGCCGCGCCGGACGTCCGGCCGGCCGAAAGGACCGTCCCATGACGAACGAACTGCCGCGGACGTTCGATCCTCTGGACATGGCCAACTACCGGATCGAGAAGCTTCCGAAGCGAACCCGGACCGGATTCGCCAGGACCCTGGCGTTGGCCGGCGGGCCGTTGGCCCTGATCGCCTTCATGCTCCTGGGATTTGTCATCAAACTGCCGTTCCTGGAAAGGATCGACCCGACCCGACTGGTCGACGCTTCGGCCAGGAAGGCTTTCGAAGCCGTCGGCTCCGAGGCGTTCATCCGCAGCAACTACCTGATGCTGGCCATCTTCGCGGCGGCCATCATCCTCTGGATAACAGAGGCCCTGCCCAATTACCTGACGTCGCTCATCGTGATCGTCAGCCTGGTGCTCTCGGGCGTTCTGCCCGAAAAGGAGGCCTACGCCCAGCTGGGCCATCCCGTGATGTGGCTCAACATCATGTCGTTCGTCCTGGCCAGCATGCTCGTCAAGACGGGGGTGGCCAAGCGTTTCGCGTTGTGGTTCCTTCTCAAGTTCGGGAAGAGCGCCTCCCGCATCTTTCTCAGCTTCATCGTCATCAACCTCGTGCTCTCGGCCTTCATTTCGGCCACGACCGCCAAGGCGGCCATTCTCCTGCCGATCTTCATGGTCATCGCGGCGATCTACGGCGCCCGCAGCGGCGGGGGCAAGACGAATTTCGGCCGCAGCATCGTCTTGCAGAACCTGCTCGATATCAACATCGGCGCCGGCGCATTCGTCACGGGCTCGGGCGCGAACCTCCTGGCTGCGGCCCTCATCGGCGGCGCCATCGGCGGCTCCGTGTACTTCTCCGACTGGATGAGGGCCATGCTCCCGATGGTGGCCGGATTGATGCTCATCGGGTATGTCCTGGCCATGAAGGTGTTCTTCCCCCTGGCGCCGAACGAACGGGTCCCTCAGATCGAAGGGGGGATGGACCGGCTGCGCCGGGAACTGCGTCAGATGGGCAAGCTCGACGCCCAGGAAGTGAAGGCCATCGTCATCTTTGCTTTGATCCTGGGATTCTGGGCCACGGACAGGATCCACGGCATCAGTCCGACCGCGGTGGCCTTCGTCGGGGCCGTCGTGGCGCTGCTGCCCGGCATCGGCATCGTGAAGTGGAACGAAGTGGACATCCCCTGGCACCTGATGCTGTTCTCGGCCGGGGCCTACGCCCTGGGCGCAGGCCTGTCCATTACGGACCTGCCCTTGACCAGCGTCAATGCGGCCTTCGACCATCTCGGCATCGGCCAAAACACCCCCTTCTGGGTGCTCTATCTGGTCTTGACGGGGGTCATGATCTTCAGCGCGCTGATCTTCGAGTCGAAGACCATGCGGGCCATGATCTTCGTCCCCATCGCCATCGGCGTGGCCAACAGGTTCGGCCTTCCGGTGATCAGCCTGGCCCTGCCCACGGCCTTCATGATCGAACACGTCTACGTGCTGCCATTCAACAGCAAGCCTGCCGCCCTCCTGTACGAAACGGAGATGTACAGCTATGGCGACACGTTCAAGTTCGGCATCGCGATGATGTCCATCGCCTGGCTGCTCAACATCGTCGCCGGCGAGACATGGTTCCACCTTCTGGGAATCACCCCGAACGGCGTCTTCGGCCTGTTCTGAGGCCGGGGCGCCTCCCTTATAGAAGTGCGGGGGACGTTCCAGGCTCATGATCGGCAATGCTCCGGCGCCGGCCGGGCGTTGGCAGGGCCGGCGTTCTGTGCTACGATGCCGGCCGTGAGCCATGCCGGCGAAGGAGGGGGGACGCGGACCCGCTTCGCCCGAAAGGAGTTCCCATGAAGAACCTGTCGAAGATCCTGGCGATCGGAGCCATCGCGGCGGCCCTGGCCCTTCCCCGGCCGGCCGAAGCCGGCATCAAGTTCGGTCTCAAGGGCGGGGCGAACATCGCCAACGTCAACGGCGATTTCTCCGAATCCCTCTCCGACTGGAAGAGCACCGTCGGCTTCTGCGGCGGCGTCTTCCTGGAGCTGAACTTCGGCCGGATCGTGACCATCCAGCCCGAGGTCCTCTACACGGTCAAGGGGGCGGACGCGGGCGGCGGCAAGCTCAAGTTCGACTACATCGAGATCCCGGTCCTGCTCAAGATCCGCATCCCGATGGGCAGCGTCCATCCCTTCGTTTTCGCCGGCCCGGCCTTCGGCTGGAACCTGAAAGCGGCGATCGAGGGCTACGAGATCGACGACATGCCGACGTCCGATTATAGCGCCGTCATGGGCGGCGGGCTCCAGCTGGGCCGCTCGATCCACATCGACGCCCGGTACACGATGGGGCTCCAGAAGCTCGAGATCCCCGACCTGGAAACGATCGATCTGAAGAACGGCGTCCTTTCGGCCACGATCGGCCTGGCCTTCTAGGGACGGGCCGGCCGGTCGCCCCGGGGGCCGGTCCGCGGGCCCGGGCCGCTAAAGCGGCCGGACGGGCTCGCAGATCTCGATCAGGAACTTCCCCTCGGGGTGGCTCTTGGGGTCGTTGAGATAGACCTCGTAGCACATCCGGTCGTCGGGCTGGTAGCCGCTCTCGGGGAACCAATCCCCCATCAGGGCGTTCCAGGCCTCTCCGAACTGGTGGGGGAGGATCTCGGCGCGGGCCACGGCGAAGCGGCCGCCGGGGATGGACATCCGGCCGATCTCGCCGTCGGCTTTCGTCTCCGCGGGCACCGTGATGCAAGCGCTGGAGCGGAGTTTGTCCGCCTCGGTGATGTCCGGGTTGTCGTGGTAGACGGCGAGGAGCTTCGTCTCGGGAAAGCGGATAAGACCCCGGGGGCCGGCCCAGCGCATCAGCTTTTCGAAAGCCCCGGCCACGCCCTGGAACGGGCCGATGTGCCGGACGTAGGACACTTCCAGGGCCGGCAGGTCCTTGACCTCGACATCGATCTTCACATTGCTCATTGGCATCCTCCTGGGAAATCGTGATCGTTCCCCGGCAGGATAGCCGAAGGCCCGGCCCGGCGCTTTCCGGATCTTGCGGACCGTTTGCCCTTTCTTGCTTTTCGACGCGCCGGCCCGGGGCGCGGGGCGCCCGCCGCCGCGGCGCCACTCGGAGGCGCTCATGCCGAAGCGGTCGCGGAAGGCCCGGGCGAAGGCGGCCGAGCTCGAGTAGCCGTGGTCCAGGGCGATCGCGGTGATCGTGGCCTTGGGATCGGAGAGCAGGGCGCCGGCCGCGCGCTCGGCGCGGATCCGGAGGACGAAGGCGTGGAGGGGCTCGCCGACGACGGCCGCGAAGATCCGGTGGAAGTGGAATGGGGAGAAGTTGGCCGCGCGGGCCAGCTCGTCCAGGGAGAGGTCGCGGCCGATGTTCCTTTCGATGTGATCGATGACCCGGTTGATGCGGGCCATGTACTCCGTCCGAAGGAGGCCGCGGCGGTCGATCGAAGGCATGACGTCAGGCCCCGCGGCCCATCTCCGGCATGCGGAGGTCCATCACCAGCAGGGTGATGGCGCAAGCCATGACCGCGTCGCTGAAGAACAAGATCCGGTCCAGCCCCGGCTTGTCGTCGAATACGACGGGCTTTTCGCTCATGGCCTGTCTCCCCTGATTGATCGCGGAACCGGGCGCCATTATAACATGGGCGGAGGCCCCCCGCTTCCCCGTTCGACCGGGGGAGAAGACCGGCGACGGGCGAGCCCTTCCGGCGGAGATCCTCAATCCTTGGCGGCGAACGAGAAGTGTTGCTGGACCACGATCCAGTGTCCCTCCCGTTTCTCGAGGACGCCGGTCCAGCGGGTGTCTTCCCAGTTCGCGGGCTGGCCCCGCCATTCGTTGATGTCGTCGAGGAGGCAGAAGAACCAGGCCACGTCGCCCGACTTCGAAAGGTTGATCCGGAGGTCCCGGATCTCGTAGCGGATCGCCCGGAAATCGGCGCTCTTCCAGATCCGTTCCGCCTTCCGGAATTCCTCGAAGCCCTTGACGACGACGCCGTCCGGATGGACCTCGAGGAAATCCGGGTCGTTGGCGATGATGGCGTAAAGCCGGGCGAAATCCTTGTCCTTGGCCCAGCCGATGCTGTCCCGGATGGATTGTTCGATCAGGGCCATTTCGCCGCCGCCGGGACCGCCGGCCGGCCGGCCAGGCGCGGATGCCCCGAGAAAGGCAACCAGGACGAACATGATGACAACGTTCTTCTTCATGACGATTGGCCTCCCCTTGCGCTCTTCCTGATAGCACGCGAGGTCCGTGGTGTCAACGGATGAATGAACGGCGTCCGGAGGCCCGGGATGGTGAACGCGGCCTTCACCCGGGTATGACTTGAGCCCTCATGGCCGCCCAGAATAAGACCCGGCCCCATGTCTAGGACTTGCGCGGCCCGGATCCGGGCCGGCTTCAATCAAGCTTCTTGCCGGTGCTGGCCATGCTGATCGTTCCCTGGAGAACGCCCTTGACCGAGCGCAAGCTGTCTGCCAGAAGGCGGACCCTCTGAGCCCGTCCCCGTACGGCGATGATCTCCAGGCAGTGGTCGTGGTCGAGATGGATGTGCTGGGTGGAGACGACCAGGCCGTGCGCGTCGTGCTGGATGTCGGCCAGGCGATTGACGAGGTCCTTGCGGTGGTGGTCGTATACCAGGGTGATGGCCCCGGCGACCTCGCCCCCCTCCTTCCACTCCTCCTCGACGAGCGCCGCCCGGATGAGATCGCGGAAAGCCTCCGAGCGGCTGGAGTACTTCCGCTGGGCCACAAGCTTGTCGAACCGGGACAGAAGGTCTTCCCCAAGAGAGATGCCGAATCGAACGAGCTTGCTCATGATGAAGGAATGGTGGGCGATAGAGGACTTGAACCTCTGACTTCTACCGTGTGAAGGTAGCACTCTACCGCTGAGTTAATCGCCCCAGGTGCAATATTTTACCTTTTCAAAGGAGATTGTCAATCCGACCACTCGGTCACGGTAGGACCCGGCGGACAATGATCCCTCGCTGCCGGCTCTCAGCGGACCGTTTCAGGCCTTGTCCCCGCCCGATCGCCCCCGCACGGCCCGGCTCCGGCCGGCCAGCCGGACGAGAGCCGCCGTCAGCGGGCAGCGCATCAGGAAGGTCACGGCCTTGTTCACCCCGCCGGGGATGCAGACCACGCCCCGGCCGAGCCGCCTCAGGGAGATCCGGACGACCTTCCCGGCCGTCATCCAGGCGATCCGGGGGACGCGCGAAAGATCCAGGCCGGCGGCGGCGTGGAACTCGGTATGGGTCAGGCCCGGACAGAGGGCCTGGACAACGACGCCCTTGGACCGCAGCCCGGCCTGCAGGTTCTCGGAGAACATCACCAGGAACGCCTTCGTGCCGCTGTACATGGCCCCCGAGAACGGCGAAAAGGCGGCCACGGAGGCCAGGTTGATGACGGCCCCCCGGCCGCGGTCGATCATTCCCGGCAGGGCGGCCTTGGTCAGCCGGACGGGCGCGTCGATATGGACCCGGATCATGGCCGCCTGGTCCGCGACGTCGCCGCGGACGAAGCCCGTCCGGCCGCCGTAGCCGGCGTTGTTGACGAGGAGGTCGAGATCGGGGCTGGCGGCGATGCGGGCTTCGACGGCCGCCATCCCCTCCGGCGTCGAGAGATCGGCCCGGAGCGTCGCGACCGTCACGCCGTGCCGGGCCCGGAGCTCGCCGGCCAGCGCTTCGAGCCGGTCCAGACGGCGGGCGACCAGGACGAGGTTCGTCCCCGCGGCGGCCAGCTGGCGGGCGAATTCCGAGCCCAGCCCGGTCGAGGCGCCGGTGATCAACGCAGTCCGGAACTTCGTAACAGGCATCGGTCCCTCCGCCGGCTAGTCTACGGAAACGGGGGCCGCAATTCAATTGACATCGCCCCTTTTCCCCATGATAATAAAAAGCAATGGCCATCACCCGCTGCCCCTATTGCCACGCCATCATCGACGAAGCCGACAAGTACTGCAACAACTGCGGCACCCAGCTGCTGTTCGCCGCCGATGACGAGGTGGAAGAGGAGATCCCGGGCGAAAAGATCATCGACGCCGAGGTCGAAGAGAAGGACTACACGATCGACGAGCCCGAGGGAGAGAAGCGCCCGGCCGCGCCCCGCGACCTCGAGGACGAGATCGAGGAAGAGCTCGAGGAAGAGACCGAGGTCGTGCCCCCCGACGAGCTCGCCGGCGGGGACGAGGACGAACCCGGGGAGAGCGAGCCCGACGAAGAGGTGATCCTGGTCGACGAGATCGAAGAAGCCGGGGCCGGGGAGGAAGGCCCGGGGTCCGCGGAAGAGGCCGGGACCGCCGAAACGAAGTTTGCGGCCCGGCCGGCCGAACCGGAAGGGGACAAGAAAGCGGACGAGCCCGAGGGCGAAGAGGAAGAAGAAGACGGCGGCGAAGACAAAAAGGGGGCCGCGCCGATAGAGATCGAGGAAGAAGCCGGGGAAGAGATCGAGGAGGAGCTGGAGCCGCCTCCGCCCTCCGGCGACGAACCCGAAGTCGAGTACGTCTCGGAAACGCCTCCTCCCGACGAGGCCGCCACGGCCGGCGAAGGGTCCCTGCGGCCGGTCACGTTCGACAGCAAGGACCTGGAAAACCTGGGGCGCACGGTCGAATTGAGCAAGGAAAGAGTGGACCGGTTCATCGAGGGCCGGGCCTCGGCCGGGGCGCGCCCGGCGGCTGAAGTCCCTCCGCCGCCGATGGAGCCTGAGCCCGGACCCGGGCTCGAAGAAGAGCCTGAACCCGAGCCTGACGCCGGGCCCGGGCCTGAGCCCGGACCAGAAGCTGAAGACCAGGCCCGACCTGCGGCCGAACCCGGGCCCGAACCGGAGGAGCGGTCCGGCGCGGAGGCCGGGCCGCCGCCCCCGCCTGCGGCATCCGAGCCGCCGACGGGATCGCTCCCGCCGTGGGCCAGCACGCTGAAAGGCGCGCCCGTTTTCCCGGGGGACACGGGGCCGGTCGAGGCGCGCCGGCTGCATGGCGAACCGGACGCCGACACCGGGGACGAAGTCGAGATCTTCCCGCGCCGGCGGGGTTCGGACTCGACGATCGGACTGCCGGAGACGGTCCGCCAGGCGCCGCTGCCGTTCGGAACCGGCGAAGCCGGGGAGGAGGCGGGAGAGGAAGGGGACGAGGAGCTGGCGGACGAAGAACAGGGGGAATGGGAGGGGAGCGGAGAAGCGGCCGCCGCTTCCGCCGAGCCGCGAGACCTGACCCCCGAGGAAGCGATCCTGCCCGCCGGCCAGGTCGGGCCGAGGCGCGAGCCCATCCTGCCGGGCCGGCCCCGGGAAGCCGCCGGCGCGGGCGCCGTCCCGGCCTTCGAGGCCGAGGAGGAAGCCGGGGAGCCCGAGGCGCGGCCGCCGTTCAGCTTCTCGGTCTTCTTCAAGTCCAAGGCCTTCGACATCCTTTTCGTCGGAGTCTTCTGGATCGCCGCGCTCTGGCTGGCCGCCGGATCGCTCGGCCGGACCCTGTTCGAGGTCCTGGGGGGAATGTCCGGGCCGATGCTCCTCCTCTACGGCGCGTTCCTGCTGATCTATTTCTTCCTGTTCAGGTTCTTCCTCGGCGAGACCCTCGGCGACCGGCTCTTCCGCCGGCGTGAATAAGCGGCTGAAGACCGTCATCAGCGCCTCGCGGCGCACCGACCTGGTGGCGGAGTACCCGGAGTGGCTGGCCGGCTGCCTGCGCCGGCGCGAGGCGGCGGCCGGTCCCTCGGGCCGCCCCTACCTGGTCGATCTCGCGCCCGAAAATGTCCACACCTTCGTCCTCTGGTCCAAGGACTTCTCGAACCTGCTCGCCGATCGGCACGGATTGCGGGACCTGCTGGCCGCCTATGACCAGCTCTATCTGCATTTCACGATAACGGGCCTGGGAGCGACGGCGGTCGAGCCTGGCGCGCCCGAGCCTCGCCGGGCCCTGGCCCAGATCCCGGCCCTGGCCGCCCTGGCCGGCCGGCCCCGGCGCGTCTCGTTGCGGTTCGATCCCGTGGTCTTCTGGGAGGAGGAGGGCCGGGTCCGCTCGAACATCGACTTCTTCCCGGCCGTCGCGGCAGCCGCGGCGGAGAACGGCCTGGCGGACATCCGGATGAGCTTCGCCCAGTGGTACGGCAAGGCCGCGCGGCGGGCCCGGGCCCGCGGCTTCCGTTTCGTCGACCCGCCCGACGGGGAAAAGCGGGCCCGGGCGGCCGAGATGGCCCGGCTCGCGGCGGCCAAAGGGCTCACTCTTCACGCCTGTTCGCAGCCCTTCCTGGCCGGCGTTCCCGGCCTGCGGCCCTCGGCCTGCATCGACGGAGCGCTCCTCGAATCCCTGCACCCGAAGGGCGCGCCGGCCTCGCGGCGCAAGGACCGCGGCCAGCGGCGGGACTGCCTGTGCACGGCGTCGAAGGACATCGGCAGCTACGAGCAGGCCTGCCCCCACGGCTGCGTCTACTGCTACGCCAATCCGGGAGTTTAGGAAAAGGGAAAATGCCCCCGTTTTCGGCGGGCTCCGGCGGGGCGGGTCAGATGCCGAGGCTCAGGCGCTCGGCCAGGGCCGGCGGCAGCTTTTCCTCGATGATCTTCCGCTTGGCCTCTTCGATGTCGTACTCGACGCGGCCGAACTTGACCGTCCGGGCCGCGGAGTCGTAGACGGCGTAAGCCGCCCGGGGGTTGCGGTCGCGCGGCTGTCCAACCGAGCCGGGGTTGATGAGGTAGCGGACGCCCTTTTCGAGCTTGATCTCGTTGGAGTTGCCCTCGAGGAACGTGCCCTCGACGTTGCCGTCCTTCTCGGAATAGACGAAGGGGAAGTGGGTGTGGCCGAAGAAGCAGACGGGCGTCTGGATGTAGGAGAAGGCCTCGGCCGCGTCGAACTCGCCGAAGATGTAGTAATCCTCGTCGAAGGGGGCGCCGTGGCAGATGGTGATCGAGTCCTGGACGACCTCGGGGCTCTGCTTCAGCCGGACCAGGAAGTCCAGGTGCTTGCGGACGATCGTCTTCTTGGTCCAGAAGATGGCCGAGGCGGCGATGGGATTGAAGGTCTGGACGGAATCGAGCCCGGAGACGGCCTTGTCGTGGTTGCCGCGTATGATGGACAGCGGCTTGAGGGTCAGGATGCGCTGGATGACCTCGTTGGGGGAGGCGCCGTAGCCGACGAGGTCGCCGAGGCAGATATAGTGGTCGATTCTCTTCTTCTGGACGGCTTTGAGAACCGCCTGGAAGGCCTCCATGTTGCCGTGGATGTCGGTGAAGATCAGGTAGCGCATGTTCCCTCGTCCTTGCGGCGGACCACTTCGTAAAGCCGGCCGGCCTCGTAGGAGCTCCGGACGAGCGGTCCGGACACGACCTCCCGGAAGCCCGCCCGGCGGGCGGCCGCCGCGAGGGCCTCGAACTCCTCCGGCGCGTAATACTTCACGACCGGGGGATGGGCCGCCGTCGGCTGGAGGTACTGCCCGACGGTCAGCAGGTCGCAGCCGGCCCGCCTCAGGTCGGCGAAGGCCTGGAGGACGTCCGCCTCGGTCTCGCCCAGCCCGATCATCAGGCCCGACTTGGTCAGCGCCCCCCGGGCCTTGGCCGCCGCCAGGACCGCGATCGAGCGGCGGTAGTTCTCGCGGGGGCGGCGGATGGCCGGGTAGAGCGATTCGGTCGTTTCCAGGTTGTGGTTGAGGACATCCGGCCGGGCGGCCAGGACCGTCTCCAGCGCGGCGGCGTCGCCCCCGAAGTCGGGGATGAGGGCCTCGATCCGCGTGCCCGGGCTCTTCGCCCGGATGGCCGCGATGACGGCCGCGAAATGCGCCGCCCCGCCGTCGGGGAGGTCGTCGCGGGTGACCGATGTGATGACGGCGTGAGCCAGGCCGAGCGAGGCCGCCGCCTCGGCCAGGCGGGCCGGCTCCTCCGGGTCGGGGGGCAGGGGCGTTCCCTTGGTCACGGCGCAGAAGCCGCAGCGGCGGGTGCAGACGTCCCCCAGGATGAGGAACGTGGCCGTCCGCCGTTCCCAGCACTCGCCGATGTTCGGGCAGCGGGCGCTCTGGCAGATCGTGTGCAGACGTCCGGCCTTGACGATCTCCGCGACACGGAAGAATTCGCCGTGCGACGGGAGCCGGACCTTCAGCCAGGCGGGTTTTTGGGTCGCCGTCACTCCCCCTCTCATAAAGGGCCCGGCCCTTCTATCGTCGGTCGGAATCCGTTTCAGGCGGGGCGAAGAATGGCCGGGAAGAGATGAAAGTTCTTAATACTCGACGTCGCGCTCTCTCTTGATGCGCCGTCTCATCCGCTTGCGCGCCTGGGCCTGCTTCATCCGCTTCTTCTCGCCGGGCTTGAAGTAGACCGAGTGCTTCTTGATCTCCTTGATGATCGCTTCCTGCTGGACCTTCCTCTTGAACCGGCGCAGCGCGGACTCGAGATTCTCACCTTCGTCAAGCTGTACAAAAGCCAAAAACTTTCACCTCCTCACTGGGGAAAGTACCGCCGATTTATACCTGATTGCCCCTGAAAAGTCAATCGGCCCGCCGGAGCCGGGCCCCGGAGCGGCGGACGGCCGCCCGGGCCCCGATCGTCAGGGGATCGACCAGGGGCACGGTCAGGTCGCCCGGCCGCAGCGCCAGGGGGACCTCGGTGCAGCCGGCCATGACCGCCTGGGCGCCCCGGCGGACCAGGCCGGCCGCAACGCCGAGCAGGACCGTCCGCGGCGGCCCGGCCGTGACGCCAGCCTTGATCCCCTTCTTCCCGTAGATGGCGGCCATGACCCGCTCCTGGTCCCGCGGCGCGGGGACGAGGACCTCGATCCCGGCGGCCGCGAAGGCCCGGGCGACGAGGCCGGAGCGCACCGTCCCGGTCGTGGCGATGAGGCCGACCGTCTTCGTCGCGGGCCTCATCTTCCGGACGGCCGCCACGGTCTCGTCGACCAGGCTGATCAGGGGCAGGGGCGCCCCGGCGGCGAGCCGGGCGTGGAAATGATGCGCCGTGACGCACGGCATGACGGCGAAATCAGCGCCGGCGTCGCGCAGGGCCCGCAGGCCGCGCCGCAGGGCCGCGACCGGGCTGGGCCCGCCGTGGAGGATCGCCCGGGTCCGGTCCGGGACCTGGGGACGGCTGTAGAGGATGACCGGCGCGTGGTCCTGGTCGCGCCCGGCCGCGGTTTCGCGGATGATCCGGACCAGGAACGAGGCCCCAGCCTCGGGGCCCATGCCGCCGAGGATGCCGATCGTCCGGAGCCTCTTCCGGCTCATCGCAGCAGCTCCCGGACCCGGTCGAGAGGCAGCGGCTCGGCCACGTGCCCGTCCTTGCCCTCGGTCCGGACGGCCTTGAACAAGGAGTTCCAGATGGCCTCCTCGGCCGCCTCGGCCGCGGCCTGGAAGAGCGGCGAGACCGCGTCCTCGCGGAGCAGTGTGACCGTCCGGAGCGGCGACGCCGCCTCGTGGGGGAAGCGGACCGTTTCGGCGGTCGAGAAGGCCAGGGCGTAATCGCCGCTGGCGTTCGAGAAATAGCCGCCGGTGCGGCCGATGCCGAGCAGGGCCCGCTTGGCCAGGCGCTCGAGGTTGCGGGCGTCGAGCGGGGCGTCGGTGGCCACGACGATCATGCAGGAGCCGTCGCCGGCCGGGTTGGCTTCCGCCGCGCCCGCGGCCGGGGCGGGCCGGGCGTACTTGCGGTCGAAGGGAACGCCGCGGAGCGTCAGGACGCCGCCGAAGTTCGTCTGGACGATGACGCCGACCGTGTAGCCGCCCTTGGCCTCGGGGAGCCGGCGCGAGGACGTCCCGATGCCTCCCTTGAAGTTGAAGCACGTCGTCCCCGTTCCCGCCCCGACCACCCCCTCGGCCACAGGGCCGCCGGCGGCCGCCCGGAGGGCCTCGAGGACATGGGCCTTGGTGACGCGCCGGCCGCGGATGTCGCTGAGCCAGCTGTCGTTGGTCTCGCCGACGACCGGGTTGACCGAGACCACCGTTTCGTTGCCGGGCCGGCCGAGCGTCCAGTCGATGAGGGCGTCGGCGGCCGCCGGCACGCTCAGCGTGTTGGTCAGGATGATGGGCGTTTCGAGCGTACCCAGCTCCCGGACCTGGGTCGCGCCGGCGAGCTTGCCGTAGCCGTTGGCCACCGAGATCGCGGCCGGGACCTTGTCCTGGAAGACGTTGCCGCCGTGCGGCAGTATGGCCGTGACGCCCGTCCGGACGTCCCGGCCTTCGATGATCGTGACCTGGCCGACCTTGACGCCGGCCACGTCGGTGATGGCGTTCAGGGGGCCGGTCGGCAGGACGCCGACGACCAGGCCGAACTCCCGGGCCCGGGGCCGCGGCTCGGAGGCCTGGCCGGCGGCCGCGGCGGCCAGCGCCGCCAGGCCGAGCCCGAGGGCCAGACCGGCAACGACGTTGATGGACATGGCTTTATCCTTGTTGGCAAACATGGTGTCCCCATCATACGAGGTCGGTTGCCGGATGACAAGCGCGGCCGCCTCCGTGTCTTGAGCGGGCCGGGGCTTTCTGCTAATACTTGTGCCGTGACCGGCAATAAAAGCCCCTTCCTCGTCGCGCCGCCGCTGGCGCCCGTCCCCGGGCTGGTCCACGGCTTCGGCGACGCCCGCTGGAGCGAGGCGGATTTCCTGGCCTTCGCCGGATCCCGGGGCCTGCGGCCGGTTATCATGCGCCAGCTCCACTCGGACATCATCCACCGGATCGAGGCCGGGCCTGCGGCCGAGCTCGAAGGCGACGCCCTGATGACCGATGTCCCCGGCCTGCTCCTGGTCATCCGCACGGCCGACTGCCTGCCCGCGCTCCTTGTCGACGAGGACCGCCGGGCCGTGGCCGCGGTTCACTGCGGCTGGCGGGGCACCGGGATGCGCATCCTGGAGAAATCCGTCCGGGCCATGGGCGAGGCCTATGGCTCGACGCCCGCCGGCCTGAAGGCCGCCCTGGGCCCCTGCATCGGCGCGGCCTGCTACGAGGTCGGGCCCGAGGTGCGCGAAGGATTCCTGCTGGCCGGCTTCCCGCCGTCGGTCTTCGCCGCCCGGGGGGACGTCCCCGGGGTCAGCGTCCCCGGGCTGAAGGGCAAGTTCCTTCTGGACCTGCGGGCGGCGAACGCCTGGCTCCTCGGCGCGCTGGGTGTCAAGAAAGAGAACATATTCAATCCCGGGGCCGTCTGCACGCATTGCGACCCGCGCCTGTTCTCCTATCGCCGCCACCCCGCCGACCCCCGACGGATGTATAACTTCATCGGCCTGACGCGGCAGGAAATCTAGCTCCTTTCCGCCCGGTTTCCGCGCTTCAGGTCCGGCATAATAAAAGCGAAAGGAACTATCGAGGTCATTAGTGAGGCGGGTCCGCGAGGAAGCGTTTGTTTAGCCGGAGCGGCGTTAACGGTACGCTAAAGGCCCGCGGAGGAAGGGATGGAAACGTTATCTAGGTCAAGGACAAGCTCCTGATCGTCGCCGACAGTATATCGAGAGCCGGGGAGAATCCAGTCGCTTTAGCTCAGGAAGGGCGCGGTTTTCCAAAGATATCCGGATAGGAGGCGATCTGATCGGAAATGGGTCGGTCGTACCTGATCACAACAACTCGATACCCGCGCGCCGCAAGCTCGCTCCGGACGGCCTCGTCTTTTTCTTTCTGCGGATGTCCGTTGTGGACCGAGCCATCGCAGAAAACACAGATGTTCGGTTCATAGAAGAAATCCGGGATGCATCTCGGCTCAGGAATGGACTTCTGGGCTTCGTCGGGCAGTCTCAGAAAATCCCCCGCGAGTGCCTCTAGAAAATCTCGCTCCAGATCCGAGCGGGAATCAGTCAACGACTTGAGCCAGACCAATTGGGCCGTCCAATCTCTCTCCCCGTAACGCGGAAGCGTGACGGACGCCGTCAAACCGAGCAGGTGGGGCAGGATCTCATGCCTATCGAGAAGGAGGGCCTCCTGCTGGTTGCTGTAGCTCATCAGACAATGGTAGCAGGCGGCGTGGCATTCGGGACGAAGGTCATTTCCCGATGGATCAAAATGGCAGATCGCCATCGCCTCCGCGGCGAGCCGGGCGAACGCGCCCTGCTCTTCGACGAGCCGCCTCAGCACCCCCGCGCCGCCCTCGCCAGCCTCATAGATCAAGATCGACCGGTGATCGCCGCGACCGATCCGTTCCGCCGAGAGTTCCGTCTCTTCGAGTTCGAAGAGTCTCTCGCAGGCGCGCTGGAACGCATATTGGAGGGTGGCCTCTAGGACCGGATTGCCCTTGAGTTCGGCCCTGACCGGCCGGATGAGCAGCATATTCTGGGTGTCCTGGACGCTCAACCGAACCGATTCGATCCTGCTTCTCCGGTTGGAGATGCCCTCCCCGTCCTCAACGCCCGCACCGGTCATTTCGCCGCTTTCGAAGTCGATCAGGAAACCCGGCTGCTCGGCCGAACGCCAGCGGTGATTGATCCGGAGAAGGGTCGCCGCGGGAGCATAGGTGAGGCGAAGCATGGGGCTCCCCCCGGCCGTGACGTCAGCCTCCTGAGTCCTTGGTTTTTCGTCCGGATCCAGGGCGAATCGGTAGGCGGTCGTTATTTCGAATCCCTTTCTCCGCCGTTCTTCCTCGTCGCTTGTGATCCTTTCGCGGGGCCGGCAGCGGACATTCGGCATTTCGAGCAACGAGACGAGAAGACTGTTCTCCCCGTCATGTCGGCTTTGGCAGGCAGGGCAAAGGTCGTTGTCCGGCGCGTCGAAATAGCCGCAGACGTGGCATAGCCGCTTGCGGCTGCGCCGCTCGTCCAGCCCTCCCGGAGGCGACTGAAAGCTCGTGATCTCCCACTTGTGGCCTTCGTGATAGACGATGTTGCCCGGTCCGAACTCCCGGATGGCCAGGAACCTCGGCCGGGAGATGAACTCGCCGCCTTTCCTTGGCACCCAGGCCCGTACGGGGAGGGCGGGGAAGTTATAGCCGGGAAGAAAGCCCTCGCTTGCCAGATACCGGTAAGGATAGAAATCGCTCTCTTCACGGTTGACGCCCATTTGGCGCAGGAGATTGAGCTGACGAAGCGCCTCCTCTTGCCGCTGCTTCGCTTTTTCCTGTTCGTCCCTGCGCCGTACCCGGCGCATCTCGTTCTGGGCTTCGATCAATTGCCGCGTGGCGATCTTGTAGAGTTCACGCCAGCGGTCGAAAGCCTTATCGAATGACTCGGGAGCCTCCGCGATGACCCGCTCGATCCAGCCCGCCGAAAACCACCCCGTCGCTTCGAGCAGGCCTTGGTCTCCCTCCAGGAGCCGGCGCGCCCCCTCGCAGACCCGCCCTTGGGCCGCGCTTCCGAGACGGATCGAGGCCGAAGCCTGGTCTCGGAGCTTCATTTCCGGATCGTCCGTATCGATCACGTTTTCGATCGACTGCCCGAGCGGCAACCGGACCTCGGCGAGCCACACGCCTTGGAGATGAGCCCTGAGCAGCGCTTCATTGGCCAGGTCGAGACGCGGCGGCCTAACGCTGCCCGCGACCATCTCCGCCCGCTTGTTGAAATAATACTGGTCATGGCTGTTGATGGCCCCGCAGTAGGTGAAAACAAGTCCCGGCTGGCCCTGGCGTCCCGCCCTCCCGCTCCGTTGGGCATAGTTGGCCGGCGTGGGCGGCACGTTCCGGAGATGGATGAAATCGAGGTCGGCGATATCTACGCCAAGTTCCATCGTCGGGGAGCAAACCAGGAAAGGCAGCCGTCTTCCGAGATCGCGTTCTTTTGCTGCGTCGGAGGCGTCCCAGCGAAACCGCCGTTCGCGGCGCTCCCGTTCCCCATCTTCGACGACCTGGGCTGTGTGCTCCCGGGCCTCGAGCCCCGCTAATCCGACGACCGGGGTCCGGTAGAGGGTTTGAAAGAACGTGTTCACCGGGGGGATCCCCTCGACATAGCGTGGCCCTCCCGCACGCCGGCTGTAGATCGGATCGGGCCCCTGAGGCGTCCCGTCACCGAGGCGCCAGAGAAGACAGGCGGCATCGAGTTGGAAGAATTCGTGGTCATCGATGGGATCGAGCCGGGAGAGGAGGCCATGGCCGGCGAGAAGAGCCAGCAGTCCGGGAAGAAAGCGGGTGTATTCGTCAGGCTCCAGATCGATGTAGCGCCGGATGAAGCGCCCCAGCGTGCCTCGCGCGCCCAGGGTGAATCCCTCGGCCGGCTGGGGGGACCGGCCTTCGAGGACAAAACGTTCGGCCGGGCGCAATTCTCCGCCGCGCTCGTCGATCCCCCAAAACTCATTTAAGGTCTGTTCGGCGCGCTTCCGGATCTGCTGCTGCTGGGTCTCGCGAAGACAAGGAACGGCGATCGCCCTCTTGCGACGAAAATGATCGAGTATCGGCCTGACCAGGTTCCCGCGCTCCGAGGAAGAGAGGCCGGCCGTCCGAGGATCGAAGGCCCAGGCGTCGTCGTCGTCGCAGAGACCTTCGAGCCCCCGATAGGCGATTTCGAGAAGCCCGACGCTCTCGAGATTGGGCTGGACGACGCGCCATCCCCGCCGCAGGTCTTCATAGAGGCGATATTCCGCGAGCTCGGCAAACGCCCGCCACACTTCTTTGGCCGCGCTCGAACCGGGAAAAATCTCGGGGTTGCGGGCGATGTCGCGGATCGTCAGCCCGCATTCCTTGACCACGGCGGAGGCCACAAGATCGAATCCGAGTTTCTTTTCCTTGAGCAGCGCGGCGTGTAGGGCGCAGCGAAGGACGGAAATATGGACGAAATCGTTGAAATGGCCCGCCTGAAGGGAAGCATCCTGGCGGTTGTCGGTGAAGCTGAGGAGCTTGTCCCGCGCCTCCCCGTTCGAGGCCGCCCGCTGCAGCATGGCGGACGAGATCACCGTGGTCGCGCTCGACCGCGCTTCGCTCGACAGCGAGGCGAGCTTCTTGAATTCCTGGTCCCTTTTCGTATAAAACTCGCCGCAGGAGAGACACAAGGAAAAGGGCTGGGACTGACGCCACATCCGGACGGCCGACCGGTCCTCGTTTGACGCTATCGTTCCGTCGGGCTTGATCCAAACGAGGTCGGGGACGCGCGTCTTCCATGTCGATTTGACCCGGCCGTCCCGGTCGCGCCATTCCTGGGGGAGGTCATCGAGACTCCAGCCGGTCTCGTTTTCGGCGAGCATGAGATAACCGGCATGGAATTCCTCGTTTTCGGAGGAGATGCTGACCGGATGAGGCAGGAACGTCTTTCCTTCCGGGTCGGTGAGAACGTGGTAGTACTCTTGCCCGCACAGCCGGCAGAACTTGACCGGGAAGAAGAGCTTTCCTTCCCCGGCCCTGACCTGGCCTTCCATCGAGAACTCCCGTTTGTCCGCGGGCTCGACAGTCGCAAAGGCCGCCCGGCCCTGGCTTATGAACTGGTGGAGCTTGAAGGCGATAGGCCGTTCATCGGACCCCGTCGAGAGGGCGGCGCCCCGGATCATGGCCTCCCGAAGCCGCTCTTCGCAGATCTGACGCGCGACGCCCGATACCTGCGCCAGCTCGTCCCGCGCTTCGCTGAGCGAGCGGGGAACGCGCCGCCGCAGGCCGCCTCCTTTTTCTTTTTCGATGCCGAAGGCCCACTCGGCCCATCGAAAAATTGCATTCTTCTTGATTTCCGCCGCCTCAGCCGGCAGCGGCTCATTCAGGGCCTTGACGAGCTCCTCCTTCTCGGGCGGCCCGTCTTCTGTGAACGGCGCCAGCGTTTCTTCGATGACTTGATCGGGCCCGAACGGGCGGCCGAAGATCTTGGCCGCGAAACCGGCCACGGCTTCCCGCCGTTCGAGGGGCGAGGCCTCCCGCCTCGAGATCATGGTCGCGCTCGTGCCGATGAACACGGGCTCCGGCCCAGCCCAACGCTCCCTGATCCGCCGGATGAGCATGGCCACGTCCGCGCCCTGGCGGCCCCGGTAGGTGTGGAGCTCATCGAAGACGATGTGGCTCAATCCACCCGCCGCGCGGTCCAGGAGACGCTGGTCCTCGGGCCGGACGAGAAGGAGCTCGCCCATCACATAGTTTGTCAGGAGGACGTCCGGGGGATGATTGCGCAGTTCGTCCCTTCGTGCCGCGTCCGTTTCCCCCGTATACCTTGCGAACGTCACCGGGAACGGCTGCCCCGTCCGGCGCTCGGACCTCTCCTTGAGCTGCTTCAGGGCCGCGACCTGGGAATTGACGAGGGCGTTCATGGGATAAACGATGAGCGCCTTGACGCTCGTCGCGGCGGGCCTGCTTCGGAGTATCGCGTCGGCGATCGGGATAAAAAAGGCCAGGCTTTTTCCGGACCCCGTCCCGGAGGTGACGACGAAGCTTTCTTTCCGCGCCGCCTTCTCGATTGCTTCGACCTGGTGGCGATAGAGTCGGAAAGGCTTCCCTTCGGGCGTCCGGAAAAGCCCGGCCGTCTCCCGGAGGATGACGCCGCGGCCGGCCAGATCATCGACCGTCTCCGGCCTCTCATACGAGGGGCTCAGTTGAAGCAAGAACTCCGGCCAGAGCTTCTGTTCCTCGATCAGGGAGCGGTCGAGGAACTCCCTGATCCTCCCATCGGCGATATTGAGATAAGACCGGATATATTCCTGGTAGTCGGATATTACGGAAGCCTGAAGGTCAAAGATGTTCATGACAGCAACCATTCGACGGCCGGCTTGACTTCGATCCCGTCCGGCAGAGCGCGGGACGGTCCGGGATGAAGGACTACAATCGTTTTTTCTGCGTCCGGATGCTCGCGCCCGGCCTCGACGAGTCCACGGACCTCCCTTTCGCAGACGTTCGGGTCGCCGAGGTCCGCGCAGACTTGGATCAGGACTTCGCGCCGATCGGGAAACAGGGCGAAGAAATCGACTTCGGCGCCATCCCGCGTCCGGACATAGGCGATGTCGGCGGCCCGGCGCCTGAGCTCGAGCATCACGCAGGTCTCCAGGGCATGCCCGGTCTCCGATTGCCCGGTTCGATCATAGATAGGGATCAAACCCGGATCGACCGGATAGACCTTGCGCGGATTCACCATCCGGCGCCGTTCCGACTTCGTCAGAAGCGAAACCGTACGGACGAGGAAGGCGTCTTCCAGATAGGAAAAGAGATCATAGAGCTTATCTTTTGTGACCGACAGCCCCTGGGACCGCGTGTCTTTGTAGAACCTGTTGACGCTGAACGACCCGCCCGGATTTCCCAGAAGATGGCGCACCATCCAGCGTAGGGCGGCGACGTGGGTTTCTTCGTGTCTTTCGACGATGTCCCGGAAAAGAACGGCGTCCACATATCCCCGGAGGAGGTCGCGCCGGTCGCTTGCGTCGGCATTCTGCGCTTCGGGAAATCCCCCGCAGGTCAGGTACTCGAGAAGTTCCTTCTCCATGGCCGATCGCGCAGCCTTTGGCAATCGGTCTACGGGCCCCCCGGGCTCTTTTCCCCTGTGCCTGAGATATTCCCGGAAGCTGAAGGGATTGACGAGAACCTCCATCGCCCGGCCGCGCATGCTGGTCGCGACCTCGCGGCTCAGAAGCCGCGCGGAAGAGCCCGAGACGAAGAGCTCGACGTGCTCGGTATCAAGGATGCGGCGAGCGAATGGTTCCCACCCTGGAACGGCCTGAATTTCGTCGAAGGCGAAGACGGCCTTTTTCTTGTCCCGCCATTCCGGGTGGAGCCGGTAGTATTCTTCGACGACAATCTGCAGGTCCTTCGCGGCCATGCCGGCCAGGCGTTCGTCTTCGAACCCGAAGAACAATAGCCCTTCCCGGGGGACACCCTCGCGGACCCGATCGGACAGGACTTGCCAGAGAAACGTGGTCTTTCCGGTCCGGCGCATGCCCACGACCGCCGTCGCCTTGCCGGCGATCCGCGGCAGCCGGATATCGCGGCGCGTGAATGTGGGCAGCGGCGCGGCCAGCGAATCGACGATCTTTTGTTTGATAAGTTCTCTCATTTATCCTTCCTGGAAGGATAAATTATCATTGAATTATCCTTATTGCAAGGATAATAATCATAAAAATTGTGCTTTTGTCGAGAGCCTTTCATCTTGAGAGGAAATCCCTGAATTCGGCATAGCTCATAACCTTGACGGGATAGGTCCTGATTTCACTCAAACGCTTTAGGAACGTCAGGAATATTGGATCTTCGACTACAAAGTGCCCTGGCCAAAACATATATATGCACTGGTCTAGGTCAGAGGGCCCTGGATTTGATCCTCTTCCGTATCCTCGGTCCGGGAATGCTCTTCGATAAAATAAATAAGCATATGATTCCAAATAGTATTTCCAGGGCATGGATAAGGATGTTATCAAAGTGATCTTTCTGACCTCATCAAGTCCGCAGTCCAGCCGCATGGCCCTACAGAGTTGATCAAATAATCCGAGCAAAACTCTCTGGCCGCTGTCAGTATCCAAATAAGCGAAATATTGAACCTCATCAACAAGCCTTGTTGTTTGCGCCATCCGTTGCACGTAATCCCTGGCGCCTTGGAGATATGGCTCCAGTTCGCCGCCGCTTTGGGCCATAAGTTCACGACAGATATTCTCAGTTTCGTCATTGATGTTTATCGGATAGACGATTTCTAGCTCCTCCATATTCTGTTGGACAGCTTCCACTGATTCCTGGAGGAGCCAGGGGAACGGCTTCAGCGGATGGAAATCGTTCCTGATCTCGTTATAGGTTTGTATCAGCCCAGCTTTCCTGTTTGCAGCGCTTGTCATAAGCAATTCGCATAGGTTGACTGCGCTGGGGATGACAATCAGGCCCCTCTCCTTTATGAGTCCTATGATCCGTTCACGTTCCGAATCGTCGAGAATCCGGTTGTAGATGCTCGTATCAAAATAGACGTTTCTCGACCGATCACTTACATCGATAATGAGCTTGCTCATCGAGGCGGTCATTCACGTTCCCAAGGTATCGTAAATAGCCAAAATTTGTTCTTTTGTACGGAAGCGGCCGAAGCGGCGCTCGTCTTTTTCCTGGACAATGGGGAATTGATCGAGGACGTAGGAGACGGCGGCGCGCGGGGTGGGGAAGTAGGCCACGAGCTCGGCTAGTTGAGAGGAGGTTTCTTTTTCAGCCTGAATCCAATCTCCGTGTGCATTTGAGGGGAGATAGAGATGAAAGAACGCGGCGTCGAGCTCGCAGCGGAGTTCGAATCGACGCTCCTCGTTCCAAGGGAATGGCGGCCCGTCGAAGCCGCAGGCCTTTGCGAAGGGAGCCAGGTCCCACGAAGTGTATAAAAGTCCCAGGGCTCGAGAGCTGATCCAATCGGCTATTTTTTCCCCGGAATCCCAGCGACTGGCTTTCTCAAAGAACGTTGGCGACGGGACAGAAATTTGGCGAAAGATATTGTAGGTAAAGTTCGTTCCTCCCAGCTTCTGCCTTGCGCTGTAATCTTGAATATAGGAATTCATAACAGAAGTCAGCGCTATTATGGAAGGCCAAGAGACTTGATCTGGAAAGATTAGCAAAAAAGCATGACCTACAGCCGTTCTTGGAAATATCGTGGATATAGTTGTGCGTTCGTCAGTCGCCCGACAGATGTTACGCCAGCCGAGGAACCATTGCTGGCCGCGCGCAACCTCGGGGATCGCCGATTCGACGATATCCTCCCGGACCCAATAGCGGGGCTGGACGACGAAATTCGGATCGCGCTTTTCCTTGGGCGTGACATCTCTCGAATCGACCTGGCCGTTGGGCCGTTCCTCGTATGTCGCCCAGCGATGATCGAATTGATGGAGCATCTTGGCTTCATAGAGCGGAAGATAGCGTGCCTGAGGGCCGACGAAAATATTGCCCTCCTTCCTGCACTCGAGGGCGATGAGTTCTTTTGCGGTCCGGAAGTGATGGGAATCGTTGGCCATGTGGAAGAGCGTGAAAAAGCGCAGGTTCCATGGGTTTGATTCTGGCAGACCCTCCGATGCTTCCCGCCACAATATCGGCACGCGGCGATAGATGGCTTTGGTCAATTCGGCATCGGCGCGGCTGCGGAAGATCGGGCAATTCCCGGTGTTCGGGTTGAGAAGGGCGATCTCGTCCGAGGAAAGGGTGAATCTCCGGGCGGGCTCCTTGAGGTCCTCAACTTGATGGGCGAAGAAAACGAATTCGGTCGCTCCGGGTTTTGATTCTTTGCCCGCCGGCTTTTCGCAGGTGAAGAGGCAGAACTTATATGACCTATGAACCGAAGCGAAGATTCCTTTACGGTTCTCGAAGTCGAAGAGGCTCACGAGCGAGCCGGAGTTCATCACGTCCTGGAAGAAATACTTCGTAGTGTCATCGGTGGCGATGCCCGAGGGAATGATGATCCCCGAGCGGCCTCCCGGGCGGGTCAACGCCCGAGCAAGTTCCGCGAATACGGCATAGGTATTGATATCCCCCCGCCCGGCGAGAGGAAATTTCCCACCGTGCCGCAAAAACCGACTGGCCGATTCGGCGTGGCGCACGGCCTCCATATATTCCGCAAACAGAGGCGAGTGTGACGATTCGAGTTCCTTGATCATCCGGGCGCGAACCGCCTTGTTCGGCGCCTCAGCGATATTGTTGTCCCTTACGGCGAAAAACTCCTGTTCCTGCAGCTTGATTCTTTCCCACGGCGGATTCGAAAGGACGACGTCGAATCCGCCTTGGGCGAAGACCTCGGGGAATTCGAGCGGCCAATGGAAAAACGTTTGACTCAGGGACAGGGCCTCGGCCCGGCCCGTCAGCCGTCCGTCGACCGCCCCGCCGGCCAGGATCTCGGCGACAACCCGTGTCGTGATCGGCGGCTGGCCCTGGACATATTTCTGGAAAAAGGCCGCGGTCCAGAGGTCGCAGGCGATCTTGTCGCGAAGCCAAGCCTTGTCGCGGTGCTGGGCCTCGAAGGCGGCTTTCTTGCGGCGGACGTGCTCTGGCGAATCGTCCGCGATCGCTTCCACTTCGCGGCAATGAAGGCAAAAATCATCCATGCCCAGCCGCGGATCCCAGCTGAAGAGCCTGGGCGTATCTCTTTTTTCGGCCCGGTTTTCGTTAAGGGCGGCGCGGGCGGCGCCCTTGTCGTCGCCTTCGAACGGCTTGAACGCTTCGTCCGGAATGCCATCTTTAAGGACGGCCAGGTCGAAGACGCCGACGAGCGAATCGCCGCAGAGGACGCGATGATCGAGAAAAGTCAGAGGCTTGCCCTCGGTGTGGCCCTCGATCCAGAGGGCGACCCGGCAGAGGTCGACGGCCAGGGGGTTTTTATCGACGCCGTAAATACAATGGGCGATGACGTCCCGAACGCACTCGCGAACGCGCTCGGGGGCCGGCTCGTCCTCACCGGTTCGGACGCGAGCGAGCTCTTTTCCCAAGCGGCGTGCGGCCGCAAGGAGGAAATGGCCGGAGCCGCAGGCCGGGTCACAGATCCGGAGAGCTAGAACGGCCTTCTCCTTTTCAGCGGCGGAGGCAGCGCTCTTGAGCCGTTCGCCGAGAACAGGCACGAGGGCGCTCTGGATGATCTCGTTCACCAGTTCGGGAGGCGTATAGTAGGAGCCGGTCGTTTTGCGCTCGGAGCCGATCGCCAATTCGAATCGAAGCCGCCCGGCGGCGTCCGTTTCGATGACCGGATGGAATTCAAGCAGGCTCTCATAGACCGAGCCCATTTCCTCGACGTCGATGGCGGAATAGTTGACGCGGCGGTCGGGGCTCGACGGGGTTTCTCGATAGTTGGCCAGGCGCCCGAAGCCTTCGAGAAGATGGCTGTTGGAAATCAGTGAGGTGTCGAGGTCCAGGGGAGCGAAGAGCTCGCCGTTGAGCGGGGCCAGAGAGAGAAGCGCTGCGAGCTTATCGTCGCTGAAGACGGTCCAGAGCACCCGCAAGCCCATCCAGAGGTCGGTGTGGTCCGAGAAGGACGAACGCTTTTCGAGAAGGCGGCGAAGACGGCCGACGCCGTAGTGCTCGCGGTAAACGGCGTCCGGGCTGACGAGGCCCCTGTCCTCGGCCACGAGGAGGAAGATGAAGCGATAGACGAGCTTCAGGAGCTGTTTGTAGAGCCCGGCGGCGGTCAGACGGTTGTCCCTTATCTTCGCGCGCAGGTCGTCATTGGCGGGATGGCCGAGGAAACCGCCGGCCAGGACCCGGATGCATTCCTCGACGCCCTCGCGCATGTGCTCGCGGACGCGGCCGCCCTGCTCAACGGAATAGGCGTAGTACTTCTCGAGGAGGCAGTCCGGACTGTCCGCCATGCCGCGCGGGAACCTCGTCCGGTGGAGGAGCCGGAAGAGGGCGCCGAAATCCACGAAACGCTCGTCCTCGAAGATGGCCTGGAGGTCGAACTCGACGTAGGCCTGGCGCCGGATGTATGTCGAATCCCGGAGCAGCCGGAGGATCCGGCCGTTAGAGACCACGCCCCAGACGTGATCGGTGCGATTGAGGAACTCTTGGACGAGGGAGTGCGGGGCCAGGCGGGGGCGGCCGCTCGCGGCCAGGCGACCGAGCTCCTGGCGAGCGCCGACGATGTGGATCGGCGGGGAATCCTCGGCCTCTCCAGCCCGGTGAGAGACGGCAAATGAGAGGCCGTCCACCTCGTAGGCCTTCGGATTGAAGCGAAGATCGAACCCGATAAGGCCGAAAAACGGGATCATCCAGTAATCGCGGGTGACCGTCGTCGCAGGATCTGAGGGGTCGGAAAGCCGGTCGAGGCGGTTCTGGAAGACGCCCCACAAGGCCCGGGCGTCGGCGAAGACTGCGGCGATCTCATCGGTCATGTTCCGGCGCGGCTCGAGGCCGAAATCCGCCGGCTTCTGGCCCGACAGGCCGGCGGAAACGATCTGGTCAAGAAGGTCCGGGCTGAAAAGGCCGCCCTCGATCCGGACGGAAGGATAGAGGCTCATGGCTTCCCCATCGGCAGATAGACGACCAGTCCCAGGAGATCCGGCGGATGCTGCGGCCGGATCGCGAGATTGCGGATCCTTCGGGAAAGCGCCTGGCGGATGCGGCGATGGCCGGCGAGGAGCTCAGCGGCGCGCTCGTTCATGCGCTGACCGACCGATGGGGCGTATGTCGTCCAGGCGGAGAGCGCCGCTTCGACCCGATCCCTCTTTTCCGCGGGAGAGACGTTGGCGTCGGGCTTAGCGGCGGCCAGGAGCTCGAGGGCCGAATCGGAGGAGAGGGGCGAGCCCGGGCTGCCGTTTTCGGATCGCCAGCCCGCGACAAGGACCTCTTCGGCGAGGCTCTCCGGCTCGTCGGGCTGTTCGAAGAGGTAGCGTGTCCGGAGGAGACAGAGCGTCGTCGGACGCTTGACCGCCCGCGTGCGCACGACCCCGCAGCGGGAGGCGCGGGCCGTCGAACCCTTGGTCAGGGCTTCTTCCAGGAGATACTGGGCGAGACCGGCGACGAAGCGATGGTTCCGGCCGATGTACTCGGATCCCTCAGGCGTAGGCGAAACGAAGCTGATATTCCAGAAAGTGGACTTGGTTGCGGGCAGAGCAAAACGGAGCGCGTCGGGGAGGATTTTTCGCGTCTCGGGGCCGATCCCGACCCGATAAACGTCCTTTTTCCGCGGTTCGGACGTGATCGGCAGATCGAAGCGCTGGGCGGCGTCGAGGACAAACGCGCGGACCGCGCCCGGATCGCCGAGAACGCCGTCCGCGGCTTCGAGCTCCCGGCGCACCTCCTCCGGCTTCATCGCCCGCTGGGCGAAACGGGTGCGGTTTCGCTGCTCCCGGTCGGCCGCCTCGTCCCAACGGTGCTTGAGGTCGGCCACTTCGGGCGGCTCGAAGCCGAGTCGAAGCTGTTCGCCGTACTTGCGGCCTCTCAGGAAGAGCGCATTAAGGACAGCCTGCGTGACGGTCTCGCTTTCGTCGGGAACGGGGACGTGGGTTCCGAGGGTCCGCCGGATCTCGCGGGCCTTGTCGAGGAGGACCCGGATTACTACGCCGTCCACAGGATTATCGGGACTGAAGTAGCGGATGGTCTTGACGACCTTGGACAGGGTTTGGCCGTAGCGATCGACGCGGCCTTCTCGCTGTTCGAGCCGGTTGGGGTTCCAGGGAAGGTCATAGTGAAGGACGGCGTCGAAGGCCGTTTGTAGATTGATGCCTTCGCTCAGGCAGTCCGTGGCGACGAGGACGCGGCGCTTTTCGGCGGCGAGCTCCTCGACCTTGGCCTTCCGTTCGTCGTCGCCGAGGAGACCGGTTATGGAGATGACCCGGACGTCGGGAAATTCCGCCCGAAGGGCCTGCCGCAATCCTTCGGCGACATAGTCCGATGTGGCGATATAGCGGCACCAGACGATCGGATGGAGGCCGTCGCGGAGAAGACCGGCAATGAGATCGACGCATCCCGAGAGTTTGGCGTCTTGCCCGGTCGCTTCAATATCGTGGGCGATCTTGGCCAGGTCGCGGAGTCGGCGGCGCCCGGAATCAGGGAGGGTCTTTTCCGTCGCCTCAACGGGCGGCGAGGGCGGGGCATCGTCCGTCGCCTTTTCGGCCGATTCGAAGACATATCCGGAAAAATCGGGCTCGTCTTCGAGCTCGGCCAGGACGCCCTCCCGGCTTTCGATGGCGGCGCACGCCGCGGCGGGCGAAGACATGGCGCAACGAAGCAGCGCCAGCGCGCCCCAATACCGGACCCGCTGACGGCGGCTCTCGAGAGACTGGCCTGTCCGGACGATCTCCGTGCAGAAATCGTACGTTTTTGTGAAGAGATCGCCTAAGGCCCTGGATAAGTGATAGGTGGCGTCGGACGGATCGCGCTTGGGGAAGCAGAGTTCGGCGTCCCAGCCCGTCTCGATGTCCTTCCGTGTCCGCTGGACATAGTGGCGGGCCAATGCGATGCGTTGGGGTTCGTTAAGATCGGAAAGGGACCAGGACGCGAATTCTGGCTTCAGAAAGCCAAGAAGGGAGCGAAACGCAGATTCGATCCCGCTGTGCGGCGTGGCCGTGAGGAGGACGAGGTGCTGGGCTGGCCGGGAAGCGAGATCGTGGATGAGCTCGTGGCGCTGGTGCTGGCCGACGTTGCCCGGGTCGGCCACGGCAGCGCCGTGGGCCTCGTCGACGATGACGAACTCCGGACAATCGAGGAGGAACGCATGCTTGTTGCGGTCGGACTTGATGAAATCGATGCTGATGACCTGGATCGGATAAAAGCGATAGATGCTCTCGGGGCCGGTCTTGCCGCGCTCCAGTTGATTAATCGTGCCCGATCGGATGATCACGGCCTCCAGGTTGAGCTTGGTCTCGAGCTCGGCGTGCCATTGATCGCACAGATAAGGGGGACAGAGCACGGCGAGCCGTTTGATCTCGCCGCGGTCGAGCATCTCTCGGGCGATAAGCAGGGCCTCGATCGTCTTTCCCACGCCCACGTCGTCGGCGATGAAGAGGCGCACCGGGTCAAGGCGAAGAGCCATCATGAGGGGTACGAACTGGTAGGTTCGCGGGCGGATCGAGATGCGACCGAGAGAGCGGAAGGGCGCGGCACCCTCGCGGAGAGACAGGCGGGCGGCCTGCCAGAGGAGATGGGCCCCCGCGGAATCGGATATGTCATTGGCTGTCGGGAGAGGGAATTGTGCGGACGCGATGCGCTCGTCGGGAAGGTCGTAGCCGACGAGGTCGGATAGGCCCTTATTGACGACGACTGTTTCCTCGACCGCGCCGGTCAACGGCCGGAGATACGTCAGGTCGGGGCGGTCGCTCGGGAGGACGACCCACTCTCGATTCCGGTATCTGACAATGGAGCCGATGTTCACGATTTGGTCGGTATTTTATTTCCGATAAAACGGTCTTGTCAATTCAGCGCCGGAATAGGGGTCTCGACATTTGCTTTTTAGGGTTTCTTTGGCTATCCTTGACGGGTCCCAAAGGAGACGGTCATGGAAAAACCCATCGGCGACATCGAGCTTCCCGGTCTGCCGCTCTTCCGCAAGGGCAAGGTCCGCGACGTGTTCGAGGTCGACGACAAGCTGTTGATCGTGGCCACGGACCGCATCTCGGCGTTCGATTGGATCCTGCCCTCGCTCATCCCCTACAAGGGCAAGGTTCTGACGCAGCTGTCGAAGTTCTGGTTCGATTTCGTCGGGCTGGTCGTCCCCAACCACCTCATTGCCACCGAGACCGGGGAGTTCCCGCCGGCCCTGGCTTCCTACGCCGGCGTCCTGGCCAAGCGCTCCATGCTCGTCAAGAGGACCAAGGTCGTGCCCATCGAGTGCGTCGTCCGCGGCTACCTCTCCGGCTCCGGCTGGAAGGAGTACAAGACCACCGGCAAGGTCTGCGGCATCAGGCTGCCCAAGGGGCTTCGGGAGTCGGACCAGATCGCCGAGCCGATCTTCACCCCCTCGACCAAGGCCGAGAAGGGCCACGACGTCAACATCTCCTTCAAGGACGTCGAGAAGGAGATCGGGGCCGAGCTGGCCGGCAAGATCCGCAGGACCAGCCTGGAACTCTACCAGAAGGCGGCCCTCTACGCCGTCTCCAAGGGCATCATCATCGCCGACACGAAGTTCGAGTTCGGGCTGGACGGCGACGAGCTCATCCTCATCGACGAGATCTTCACCCCCGATTCCTCGCGCTTCTGGCCCCTGGCCCAATACGAGCCCGGCCGGTCCCAGCCGAGCCTGGACAAGCAGTTCGTCCGCGACTATCTCGAGACGACCGCCTGGGACAAGAACTCGCCGCCGCCCGAGCTGCCGGCGGAGATCGTCGCCAAGACTGCCCAGAAGTACCTGGAAATCTACAAGGTCCTGACCGGCCTCGACGACATCGCATGAGCGGACGGGTCGATTTCCACGTCCACTCGAACAAGAGCAGCGACGGGGATTTCTCGCCGGCCGAGCTGGTCGGCTTCGCCCGGGACCTCGGCCTGCGCGCCATCTCGATCGCCGACCACGACACGGTGGCCGCCTATCCCGAGGCTGTGGAGCTGGGTCGGCGGGCCGGCGTCGAGGTCATCCCCGGCATCGAGCTGACGACGCTCTTCGGCGGCCGCGAGTTCCACTGCCTGCTGCCGTTCGTCGACTGGACGAGCCCGGCCCTGGCCCGGATCATCGCCGGCCAGACCGAGCGACGCATGGCCGAGACGGCCGAGCGGATCGAGAAGGTCCGGCGCCTGGGCTTCGCCGTGACGCTGGACGAGGTCCGGGCCAAGTCCAACGGCGCGCCGCCGCTGGGGGTCAAGATCGCCCAGGTCCTGCTGGAGAACCCGGAGAACGCCGGCCACCCGGCCCTCCGCTCCTTCTACGAAGAGGGGAACCGCGGCTACGCGCCGTACCTGTTCTATAAAGAATACTTCGCCGAGGGGAAGCCGGCCTTCGTGCCCAAGCGGTTCGTCCCGCTCCTCGAGGTCCTGGAGGCGGCCCCGGCCACCGGCGGGGCGCCCGTGCTGTCCCACCCCGGCGCGTACTTCCAGCGGACCACGGTCGAAGACGCTCGGACGCTCAAGGACCACGGCCTGCTGGGCCTGGAGGTCTACACGTTCTACCATACGCCCGAGCAGACGGCCTTCTACCGGGACATGGCCGCCGAACTCGGCCTGGTGGCCACAGCCGGCTCGGACTTCCACGGCCGGATCAAGCCCCATGTCGCCTTCGGCGCCCTGTTGGACGGCGATTACGGCATGGTCGAGCGGCTGCGGGAGAGACGGGAGGCGACGGCATGAACTGGCTCGACTATCTCCTCCTGACCCTGATGGTCGTGACGGCCATCTACGGCATCTTCAAGGGGTTCGTCCGGCAGATCATCAGCCTGGCCGCGGTCGTCGCCGGCCTGGCCCTGGCCGTCCTGTATTACGCCCAGGCCTCGGCGATCTTCTCCGGCTTCGTCAAAAACCGCCTGGTCGCCAGCTTCCTGGGGTTCCTGCTCATCTTCGTCCTGGTCCTGGTCGCCGGCGCGCTCCTGGGCCATCTGCTGACGAAGGCCATGGTCGGGCCGCTGGCCTTCGTCAACCGGCTCTTCGGGGCCATCTTCGGGATCGTCACGGCGGTCGTCGCCGGCGGCATCCTCGTCTTCGCCATGGTCTCGTTCGAGGTGGCCCGGCCGGCCGTCCGGGGATCGACGCTGGCGCCGGCCTGCCTCGGCGTCGCCCGGGCCGTGGTCCACGCGGTTCCGAAGGACCTGCGACAGCGCTTCGATGAATCGTACAAGAGGATCCGCGAAAGCGGAGGGAAACATGGACAAGAGATCTAGCGAGCTGAACTTCCACCAGCGCATGGAGCTCCTGGTCAAGGACATGGTCGATAAGGAGATCTCCCTCAAGGACGCCATGCGCGAATTCGAGAAGATCTTTTACGAGCAGGCGGCCCGCAAGCACGAAGGCAACCAGACCAGGATGGCCCAGGCCCTCGGCGTCCACAGGAATACCCTCCATAACCGGGCCAAGATCCTCAAGATAAAAAAGCGATATTAGCAGTCTCGACTGGAGACTGCCGATATTTATCCGCCTGCCCTCTTGACAAAAGCTTCGAATTATGTATATTATTAGCACTCAAGTTTTGTGACTGCTAAATTTCAGGTATTCCACAGGAGGTTTTCATGAAAGTTCACCCTCTGTATGACAGAGTGCTCCTCAAGAGAATGGAGGAACAGGAAGTCAAGAGAGGCGGGATCATCATCCCGGACACGGCCAAGGAAAAGCCCCAGGAAGCCGAAGTCATCGAGGCCGGCAAGGGGCGGGTCAATGACGAGGGCAAGACGATCGCCCTGGCGGTCAAGAAGGGCGACCGCGTCCTCATCGGCAAGTACAGCGGCACCGAGGTGACGGTCGACGGCGTCGAGCACGTCATCGTTCGCGAGGAAGAGATCCTCGCGGTCATCGAAAAGTAAGAACGCCAGCCAAAGGAGACATCATGGCTAAACAGATCCTTTCCGGAGACGAGGCGAGACAGTCCCTGCTCAAGGGCGTCAACGTCCTCAGCAACGTCGTCAAGGCGACGCTCGGCCCCCGCGGCAAGAACATCGTCCTCGACAAGAAGTTCGGCTCCCCGACGAGCACTAAGGACGGCGTCACCGTCGCCAAGGAAGTCGAGCTCAAGGATCCCTGGGAGAATATGGGCGCCCAGCTGGTCAAGGAAGTCGCGTCCAAGACGTCCGACGTCGCCGGCGACGGCACCACCACCGCCACGGTCCTGGCCCAGGCCATCTACGGCGAGGGCTTGCGCTACGTCACGGCCGGCGCCAACCCGACCCTGATCAAGAAGGGCGTGGACAAGGCCGTCGAGGCCGTCATCGCCGAGCTCAGGAAGATGAGCCGCGAGGTCAGCGGCGAGATGATCGCCCAGGTCGGCGCTATCTCGGCCAACAACGACCTGTCGATCGGCAAGATCATCGCCGAGGCCATGGACAAGGTCGGCAAGGACGGCGTCATCACGGTCGAGGAGGCCAAGGGCCTCGAGACCACGATGGAGACGGTCGAGGGCATGCAGTTCGACCGCGGCTACCTGTCGCCCTACTTCGTGACCGACCCCGAGCGGATGGAATGCGTCCTGGAGAAGCCCCTGATCCTCCTCCACGAGAAGAAGATCAGCAACCTCAAGGACTTCCTGCCCCTGCTCGAGAACGTGGCCCGCATGGGCCGCTCCCTGCTCGTCGTGGCCGAGGAGGTCGAGGGCGAGGCCCTGGCCACCCTGGTCGTCAACAAGCTCAAGGGCACCTTCCAGTGCTGCGCCGTCAAGGCCCCCGGCTTCGGCGACCGCCGCAAGGCCATGCTGGAAGACATCGCCGTCCTGACCGGCGGCCAGGTCATCACCGAGGAGATCGGCGTCAAGCTCGAGAAGGTCGGCGCCGACTGGCTCGGCGAGGCCAAGAAGGTCGTCATCGACAAGGACAACACGACGATCGTCGAGGGCCTCGGCAAGACCGCCGACGTCCAGGCCCGGATCAAGCAGATCCGCGCCCAGATCGAAGAGACGACGTCCGACTACGACCGCGAGAAGCTCCAGGAGCGGCTGGCCAAGATGGTCGGCGGCGTGGCCCTGATCAAGGTCGGCGCGGCCACCGAGACCGAGCTCAAGGAGAAGAAGGCCCGGGTCGAGGACGCCATGCACGCCACCAAGGCGGCCGTCGAGGAAGGCATCGTGCCCGGCGGCGGCGTGGCCCTGATCCGCGCCCAGAAGGCGCTCGACAAGCTCGAGGTCGACGGCGACGAGAAGATCGGCGCCAACATCATCCGGCGGGCCATCGAGGAGCCCCTGCGCCAGATCGCGGCCAACGCCGGCTTCGAAGGCTCCGTGGTCGTCGAGAAGGTCAAGGAGCTGAAGCAGGACATGGGCTTCAACGCCCTGTCGGAGAAGTACGAGGACATGATCAAGGGCGGCATCCTCGACCCGACCAAGGTCGTTCGGATCGCCATCCAGAACGCGGCCTCCATCGCCGGCCTGCTGCTCACCACCGAGGGCCTGATCGCCGAGATGCCGGAAGAGGACAAGAAGCCCGCTTATCCGACGCCTCCCGGCGACATGTATTGATCCGGTAGGGACGGTCCCGCGGGGGACGGTCCCCGGACATGAATCGCCAGCCCCGGGCGGCCTCCCGCCCGGGGCTTTTTTTTAAGAAGGGGTCAAACCTTTAATTCTTTAATTTTCCGAGCGGCTGACGTCTCGGCTTAAAAAAATTAAAGAATTAAAGGTTTGACCCCTTCTGCATGCTATAGTCTTTCTTGATGGCCCGGCTCGTCGACCGTTACGTCCTGCGCGAGGTCACGCCGACCTTCCTGGTCGGGCTCTTGCTCGTCGCCTTCGTCCTGCTGATGGACCAGGTCCTGCTCGTGGCCGATCTGTTCATCGACAAAGGCGTGCCGGTCCTCCGGGCCTTGCGTCTGCTGGCCCTGCTCCTGCCGTCCGTCCTGGTCTTCGCCCTGCCCATGGCCGTCCTGATGGGCATCCTGGGCGGCCTGGCCCGCCTGTCCGCCGATTCGGAGATCGTCGCCTTCGCTTCCGTCGGGATCGGCCCGCGCCGCCTGGCCCGGCCGCTCGCCGTCTTCGGCCTGGCCGGATTCCTGGCGACCCTGCCGCTGGCCCTTTACTGGGCCCCCCGGGCCAACGACGCCTGGGTGCGGGACATGACCGCCTCGGTCCTCGGCCGCGTCCGGCTGAAGGTCGAGCCTCTCGAATTCAACGAGACGCTGCCCGGCTTGGTCTTTCTCGTCCGGGAGGTCGGCCCCGACGGTGTCTGGGCCGGCGTCTTCGCCGCCGTGACCCGGGACGCGGCGCCTCCCCGCATCCTCCTGGCCCGCTCGGGCCGCATCCGCCTGCTCCCGGAAGAGCGGCGGGCGGTCCTCGAGCTCCGGGACGGCACGTCGTTCGCCGGCCCGGCGGGCTCGCCCGGCGAGGACACCGTGACCTCGTTCGACCGTCTCGAAGAGGAGATCGATGTCGCCGGGATCGTCCCTTCGCTGGCCGTCGCCAAGCGGGTCCGGGAGAAGGACATCGGCGAGCTCGTCCGGGACCTCCGGGCCCTCGAGACCGGCCCCCCGTCCGGCCGGCCCCAGCCGAGACAGGTCCGGGCCCACCGCATCGAGATCCACAAGAAGTTCGCCCTGCCGGCAGCCTGCCTGGTCTTCGCCCTCATCGGCCTGCCGCTCGGGGTCATGACCGGCCGTTCCGGACGCACGGGCGGCTTCTCGCTGAGCCTGGTCCTGATCCTTCTTTACTACGTCCTGCTCACGGCCGGCGAACAGGCGGCCATCGACGGCCGGCTCCCGGCCTTCTGGGGCATGTGGGGGCCGAACCTGATCCTGACCGCCGCCGCGGCCTGGCTGCTGCTCCGCCGGCGCCGCCGGACCGCCGGGCCGCGCGGCCGCGCCGCCCGACCCGAGGCCGCCGCTTCTCCCGCTGCCGGGCCGGGCCGCGCCCAGGCTCGTTCCGTTCCGGCGGCCGGCCGCCCGTTCGCCGCGTCGCCGCGCTTCCCCGGCCTTCTCGACCGCTATGTCTCGCGCCGCTTCCTGACCGTCCTGGCCTTCGCCCTGGCCGCCCTGGCCGCGGCCGCGTACCTGTTCGCCTTCTTCGAGACCTGGAGCGAGGTCATGCCCGCCGGCAAGCCGGCCGGCCTGGCGGCCCGCTACGCCCTGGCCGCGCTGCCCGAGAACCTGGCCTACATCCTGCCCGCCTCCGTCCTGGCGGCCGCCCTGCTCGCCCTCGGCCTCCTCGTCCGGACCGGCGAGGCCACCGCCTTCAAGGCCGGCGGGGTCAGCGTTTACCGGACCGTCCTGCCGGTCCTCCTGCTGGCCGCGGCCGCCGGATTCCTCTCTTTCCTCGTCCGGGAACGGATCGTCCCCGCAGCCCACGCCCGGGCCGAGATGATCCGGAACGAGCTCTACGACCGGCCGGCCCGGAGCGTCAGTTACGCCAACCGGCATTGGGTCCTCGGGGCGCGCGCCGAGCGGATCTACCACTTCGATTATTTCGAGCCCGGCGCGGCCGCGTTCGCCAGGCTTTCCGTCTTCGACCTCGACCCCCGGCGATGGACCCTCTTGCGCCGGACCTACGCCGACAAGGCCGCCTTCGACGGCGATGGCTTGGTCTACCACGACGGCTGGACGCGGGACTACGCCGCCTCCGCCGGGCCGGCCTTCGCCCGCTCGGCCGCCGGCCGGCTCGACGCCGCCGGCGACCGGACCCTCTTCCGGGCGCCTTGGCGCGAGCCCCTGCGGATGACCTTCGGCGACCTGCGGCGCTACGCCGCCGAGGTCCGGTCGCTGGGCTTCCCCGCCGTCCGACTGCGGGCGGCGCTGGCGGAGAAGGCGGCCCTGCCGTTCGTCAGCCTGGTCATGGCGCTGCTGGCCGTGCCCTTCGGCTTCGGACTGGGCCGCAAGGGCGCGCTGGCGGGCATCGGCGCGAGCGTCGTCATCGCCATGGCCTACTGGGGAGCCTTCGCCCTCTGCCGCAGCCTCGGGGCGGCCGGGATCCTGGGCCCATTCCTGGGCGCGTGGGGGGCCAATCTGCTGTTCGGGCTGGCGGGCGTCGTCGGGCTGCTGCGCCTGCGGACGTGACAGGCGCGGACGGGGATCGGGGCGGGCCGCCCCTCGCTACATCTTGTACTTGCCGAAATCCTCGGGCCGCAGGGTCTCGAGCCATTTCCGCAGCTTCTCCGAGGAATCGGCCTTCTCGTCGAACTTCAGGCCGTTGGCCTTCTTGACCACCTCGTCCTCGACGAAGATGGGCGAGCTCATGCGCAGGGCCAGGGCGATGGCGTCGGAGGGGCGGGAATCGATGACGATGGCTTCCTCGGCCCGGCGGCAGTGGATGAGGGCGAAAAAGGTGTTGTTCCTGACGTCGTTGACGACGATCTTCTCGATGGCGATGCCGAGCTTCTCCAGGAAGGCCTTCAGGAGATCGTGGGTCATGGGCCGGGGCGTCGGCACGTTCTCGATGGTCAGGGCGATGGCGTTGGCCTCGAAGACGCCGATCCAGATGGGCAGGATCTGTTCGTTGCGGGGATTCTCCAGGACGACGATCGGCATCTTGGATATCGGGTCCACGACGAGACCCTTGACCTTCATCTCGATTTCCATGGCCGGCTCGTAACGACTCCAATATAAGGGCCGGGTTGGGCTTTGTCAACTCGGGGCCCCGCGGGCCGTCGCGCCGTCGGCGCGACCCACGGGGCGCGGGACCGCGCCGTCAGCGACCCTTCAGAACAGGGACAGCTGCGAGGCGGAGGCGTCCGGCGACAGGCCTTCGCCGAAGAGGCGGATCCGGCCGTACTCGCCGTCGTGGCCGGGAGCGATGGCCACCTGGCCGCGTCTCATCCGGTCGATGCCCTCAGCCACCTTCTCGGGCGAGATGCGGGCCAGCTCGGCGGCCGGCACCTCGGTCAGGATGGCGTGCTCGTCCCCGAATTCGCGGATGAAGCGGAAGTAGAGGTCCCAGACGCCCTGGCACTCGGGCGTCTTGCCCAGGGCCTCGGCGATGATCTCGTTGAGCGGGATGAGGTTCTTGTAGGGGACCGGGCCGGGCCGCCCGGCGCCGGGCTCCCGGTCGGCCAGCTCCTCGACGCGGTGAAGGACGCCGATCGTCAGCTTTTTGCCGCACTTCGGGCAGACGTCGTTCGCCCTGAGGCTCTCCCGCGGCGCCGAGACGACGCCGCACTTGCGGTGCCCGTCGTAGTGGTACTTGCCCTCCTCGGGGAAGAACTCGACGGTGTAGAGGAAGCGGGCCGGATCGTTGGCGCGCAGCGCGTCCATGAGGCCGCGGTAGCTGAACTCGGTCTCGAAGACGTTGGCCTCGCGCCCGATCTTCGAGGGTCCGTGGGCGTCCGAGTTGGAAACCAGGGCGAAGCGGTCGAGGGCGGACAGCCGCCGGTTCATCGACGGGTCGGAGGACAGGCCCGTCTCCAGGGCGAAGATCGAGGGCGTCATCTCCTCGAAGCACTCCTCGATCGTGTCGAACCCGGAGTTGGCCCCGAAGAGCGAGAACCAGGGCGTCCAGATGTGCGAGGGGATGACCACGGCCCGCGGCGCTGTCTCGGCCACCATGCGGCAGAAGAGGCGCACGTCTAGGCCCAGGATGGGCCGGCCGTCCGAGGCCAGGTTGCCGACCGCCTGGAGGCGCCGGTTGATCCGCTCGACGGACTCGAAATCGGGGGCCAGCAGCATGACGTGGATCTTGCGGACCTGGCCGCCTTTGGAATAGATGAAGCTGATCTCCGAGGACAGGATGAAGGCCACGGGGCGGCCCAGGGCCGGCAGGCCCCTGAAGGGCGGCGCGTCCAGGGCGGCCGTGCCGTTCTTGAGCTTCAGGAAGCCGTTGCCCATGGGCTCGAGCCGCTCCTTCATCAGGAACAGCCACTCCGGGTGGGTGAAATCGCCGGTCGCCAGCAGGGAAATCCCCTTGACCTTGGCCCAGGGGACGAGGGTCTCGAGGACCATGTCCCGCGACGTGGCCCGCGAATACTTCGAATGGATATGAAGGTCGGCGATGAATCTCATGGCGGAGAGCCCAGTGTAGAGAAAGCGGCGGGCGAATGCAAGTTGAAAAACGGCCCCAAACGGGGTAGACTGAATTGTCGTGCCTCGGGATTGAAAGGACCCTCGATGAAGCTCCGAACGATCGTCGTCGTCCTCGCCGCCGCCATGTCGCTCGCCGCTCTTCCCGCCGCCGCGCAAAAGGTTTCGGTTAAGGACCTGCCCGAGCGCTATCGCGCCTGGATCGAAGAGGAAGTCCCCTACATCATCTCGCCCAAGGAAAAGGCCGTCTTCCTGCGGCTGGCCAACGACCGGGAGCGGGAGATGTTCATCACCGCTTTCTGGAAGGCGCGGGACGAGGACCCGTCGACGCCCGAGAACAAGTTCAAGGACGAGCATTACCGCCGCATCCAATACGCCAACAACTGGTACGGCCGCGGCCTGAAAGCCGGCGGCTGGCGGTCCGACATGGGTCGCGTCTACATCACCCTGGGCGAGCCCAAGACGATCGAGCGCTACGAGAACGAGTCGGACGTCTACCCGATGATCGTCTGGTTCTACCAGGGCCAGATGGGCGGCGGGATGCCCAATTCCTTCTACGTCATCTTTTTCAAGAAAGACGGCGGCGGCGACTACATCCTCTACTCCCCGGTCCGGGACGGGCCGCAGAAGCTCATGCCGTTCTACAACGGCGACATGACCAACTACCTCCAGGCCTGGGGCGAGCTGCGGCAACGCAACGCCACCCTGGCCGACATCTCGATGTCCCTCATCCCCGGCGAGTACGTCCAGGGCATGAACCCCACCCCGGCCTCCGACATCCTGATCAGCCAGAAGATCCCCCGGATGGGCTACGAGAGCGTCAAGGACTCCTACGCCGAGAAGCTCCTCAAGTACAAAGACGTCGTCGATGTCGAGTACACGGCCAATTACATCGAGAACGACGCCCTGGTCCAGATCACCCGCGACGCCGCCGGCCGGGCCTTCGTCCACTATCTCATCGAGCCGGCCCGGCTGAGCATCGAGCGCCTGGAAGGCGTTTACCGGACGGTCTTCGACGTCAACGGCATCGTCTCGGACGCCGAGGGCCGGACCATCTACCAGTTCGACCGCAGGATCCCGCTCGAGCTCAACGGCGAGCAGTTCGCCAAGATCCGCGACCGGCAAGTCTCGTTCCAGGACGCCTTCCCGCTCGTCGAGGGCGACTACAAGATCAGCCTGCTCTGGAAGAACACCGTCTCCAAGGAGTTCACCTCGCTCGAAGCGTCTCTCAAGGTCCCGCCCGCCCGGACGCTGACCCTGACGACCCCCGTCCTGGCCAACCGCGTCGTCCGCAACGCGGCCTTCGCCGCGCAGGTCAAGCCGTTCACGGTCGGGGAGACCCAGCTGGTCGCCTCGCCCCGCAACGATTTCTCAGTTCAGGATACTTTGACCCTGTTCTGCGAGCTCGGCGGGCTGACCGGAGAGCTGAAGGCGGGCGGCAGCCTGTCCATCACGATGATCCGGAACGACCAGGTCGTGGCCGCCGTCAGCAAGCCCCTGGCCGGCGTGCCCGATCCCTTCCGGGTCCTGGAGGAGTTCCCCCTGGCGAACTTCCCTCCGGACTACTACACGGCCCAGGTCGACCTGCTCGACGCCTCCAAGACCGTGGTCCTGACCTCCAAGGCCGCGTTTTACGTCACGGCCAACACCGCCCTGCCGCGGTCCTGGATCATGTACGCGCCGCTCCCCCCGGCCGGCGATCCCTCCTACGCCGACATCCGCGGCATGCAGTACTTCCGCAAGGGCGACCTGGCCAGGGCCCGGTCACTCGTCGAGGAGGCCTTCCGGCGGGCGCCCGGCTCGGCGCCCATCGCCCTCGACCTCTGCCGCGTCCTGGCCGAGGCCAAGGATCATGACGCGGTCCGGGCCGCGGCCCTGCCGTTCTACCGGGACAAGAAGAACTACGAGTTCGCCCAGTTCCTCGGCGAGAGCTCGCAGGCCCTGGGCCATTACGCGGAGGCCGCCGCTTTCTACAAGGATTACCTGAGCTATTTCGGGACGAACCTTAACGTCCTCAACGCCATCGGCGATTGCTACGTCAAGACCGGCGACTTGGCAGGGGCCTTAACGGCCTGGAAGAAATCGCTCGAGCTCAGCCCGTCCCAACCGGAGATCGCCAAGAAGCTGGCCGAGATCCAGGGCAAGATCAAGGAGGACTGATGTCCGTCTCCGTCAGGGTGGGGGCCCTGGCCCTGGGGACGATGCTGCTCGCCGGCGCCTGCGCCTCGTCCGGCGCCTTGAAGCAGCTCGACCCCAAGAGCCGGGATTTCATTTCCAAGGTCCGCTACACGATCACGGCTGACGAGCGCCGGGCCTTCCTGGCGCTGGCTCCCGAGGGCCGGGAGCCGTTCATCGAGGACTTCTGGAGGAGGCGGGACCCGACTCCGGCGACTCCCGAGAACGAGTACAGGATCGAGTATTACAACCGCATCGAGCGGTCCAACCGCCTCTTCTCCGGCGGCGGCGCCCCGGGCTGGCTCCAGGACCGCGGCCGGGTCTACATCACCCTCGGCCCGCCGGACACCCGCATCACCTATCCCCGGGGCGTCACGTTCTACGGGCTGCCCACCGAGATCTGGTGGTACGGCATGGTCTCCATCGTCTTCATCGACGAATACTGGAACGACGACTACAAGCTCGCCCCGGACAGCGCCGGACAGATCGCCGTGATGACCCAGACCCAGACGGCCTGGAACCGGCCGCGCGAGGGGCTGCCCAAGCCGGGGGAGGCGAGCTACGGCGCCCCGGCTATCGCCGGGCTGGAGGTCTCGATCCAGGTCGGCGACAAGGGCGCTGCCCGGTTCGCCCTGACGGTCCCGTACAGCAGCATCTGGATGAAGTCGAGCGGGCAGAATTTCCAGGCGACGCTCCAGGTCGGGATGAAAGTCGCCGGCACGGACGGGGCGGAGGTTTGGACGTTCTCCCAGGAATATCCGCTGGACATCCCGGAGAGCCGCCTCAAAGAGGTCCTGGGCGGGGATTTCAAGGTCGAGGCCAGCGCTCCCCTCCAGCCCGGCCCCTACACGCTGAGCGTCGTCATCACCAACGTGAACGACGGCAGCCGGGCTTCCGTCGAGCGCAAGTTCCAGATCTGACCCGGCCTCATCTCCGGCCGGCGGCGGCCGCGGCCGCCTGTCCCAGCCGGGCGTTCTCCTCCGAGCGGGCGCCGTCGCCGATGCGGTTGTAGAGGTCCGCCAGGAGGAAGTAGCCGAGCGGCAGCTCGGCCGGGGCCGGCCGTAGCTCGATCCCCTTCCGGGCCAGGGCGATGGCTTCCCGGTAGTCCCCTCCGCGCCGGAGCAGGATGCGGGCGGTGTGGAGATAGGCCAGCGGAAAGTCCGGTTCGGCCTCGATCGTCCGCCGCAGCGTCCGGAGCTCATCCTCCTCCCGGCCCATCAGGCGATAGACCCGGGAGAGGTTGTAGAGGGCCTTGTAGCTCCTGGGCGTGTCCTGGATCTCCCGGCTGTAGAGGTCGACGGCCTCCTCCAGCCGGCCCTGCTTCTCGCGGACCTGGGCCGTGTTGTAGCGCAGGCTGGTCAGGGTCGGGTTGATGGCGGCGGCCGAGGCGAAGGCCCGGTCGGCGCGTTCCAGGTCGCCAGGCCCGTCCAGGGTCAGATAAACGGCGCCCAGGGCGTTGTAGGCCGAGGCCGAGCGGGGGTTGACCTCCAGGCACTTCTCGAGATAAGGGATGGCCTTCCCCGGCTGGCCTCCGTGGATCTTGATGTTGCCGAGCAGGAAGTAGAGCTGGGAATCCTCGAAGCCGCGGGCCAGGTAGTCGAGGACGAACTTTTCGGCCTCTTCGTAGCGGCCCATGGCCTGGTAGCAGTTGGCCACGTTGATGGCGGCGAAGGAGTCGTCAGGCTTGAGGTCGAGGGCCCTGGTGAAGGCTTCGAGGGCCTCGGGGAAGCGCCGGGCCTTGTACAGGACGTTGCCCAGGCCGAAGTGGGCGTCGCCGATCGTCGGGTCCTCGGCGATGATGGCCCGGATCGTCTCGATGGCCCGTTCGGCGTCTCCGGCCAGGCCGTCCTCGCGGGCCCGGGAGAGCTCGTTGAAGATGCCGATCTTGTCCTTGGGATCGGCCAGCTTCCGGCCCTGGAGTTTCGAGGCGTCGGTGAACGAGCCGATATAGCCGAGGGCGGCCAGCTTCTCCCGGGTCTCCTCGTCGACCTTCTTGAGGTCGACCTCCAGGGCGTCCCGGCCGGCCTCGGCTTCCAGGGCCGCGGCCCTGGCCGAGAGGTCCTCGTAGACCTTCTTCTCGAGATAGACGAGGTTCTTTTGCTCCCGGGGGTCGGACCGGAGGTCGTAGAGTTCCGGCACCGGGGCCAGGATGAGCTTGTAGCGGCCGTCCTGGACGCTGCGGAGCTCGGACCAGCCGTAGTGAAAGCGGGGATAATAGGTCTCCGAGTAGGCCAGCCGGCCGGCCTCGGCGCCGGGCCTGAAGAGGTCGGGGACCAGGCTACGGCCCTGGACCGCGGCGGGAACGGCCAGGCCGGCCATCTCGCAGATCGTGGGCATGACGTCGACCAGGCCGACCGTCCCCCCGGCCACGGCCCCCTGGAGCGGCTTGAACGGCGTGGCGATGATGAGCGGCACTTGCAGGGCGCCCTGGTAGACGAAGAAGCCGTGCGTGCTTTCCTTGTGCTCGCCCAGGCTCTCGCCGTGGTCGCCGGCCAGGACGACGAAGAGGCGGTCCCGCAGCCCCGTCCGGTCGATGAAATCGGTCAGGCGGGCCAACTGGCTGTCGGCGAAGGCGATCTCGCCGAGGTAGGGATTCTGGCCGTACTCGGTCCGGAAGGGCTCCGGCGGCTCGTAGGGCGTGTGGGGGTCGTAGATGTGGATCCAGGCGAAGAACCGGCTGTCTTTCTTCCGCTCGAGCCAGCCCAGGGCCTCGTCCATGACCTCGTTGGCCGGCCGCTGGACCTCGCCGAGCGAGACGCGCTCGAAGCGGCTCAGGTCGAATTTATCGAAGTAAGTGTCGAAGCCCTGGTTCAGGCCCCATTTGGAGTCGACGACATAGGCGGACACGAAGGCCGCCGTATCGTAGCCCCGGGCTTTAAAAACCTCGGCCAGCGTCTCGAGCTCGGCCGGGACGACGAAGCCGCCGTTGTCCCGGACGCCGTGATGGAGCGGCAGGGTGCCGGTCAGGATGGTCGTATGGGACGGCAGGGTCAGGGGCGTCTGGGAGATGCAATCGGCGAAACGGACGCCCCGGGCGGCCAAGCCGTCGATCGTCGGGGTCCGGACGTTGGGATTGCCGTAGCAGCCGATCTTGTCGGCCCGCAGGGTGTCCACCGTGATCAGGATGACGCTGTAGTCGCGGCCGTCCCGCAGCCGGGCGAAATTCGCGGCGCGGGGGCGGAGCAGAAAATAAGCCGCGAGGACCGCCGCGGCGAGCAGGAACGCCGCCGCCGAAATGCGCGCTTTCCGGGTCCTGATCCGCTTGGCCATCACCGGCTATCTTACCAAAAAAGGCGGCCGGCCGGTAACGGGGCCGGTCCCGCCGGCGGAGGGAAGGACGGAGGGCTCCCTCTCTCCGGCGACGGGAGTCTGGGAGAGAAGGCCCATCGCCGCCGCGAGAGGGAATCCCGGAGACGGGAGAAGAGCCAAAAAAAAGAGCCCCGGAAGGAAGGCCTTCCGGGGCTCGAGCGTGTGCGGGGAGCTGGAGCTTTAGAAGATGAGCCGGACGCCGATGCGAGCCTGGCGGGGATTGACGATGCCGTAGAGCTCGTGGCCGTCCGTCGAGGTGTAGCTGCCGTCGGTATACCAGTCGTAATCGACGCGCGTCCCCCAGGACGTGACCGTGTCGGCGTTGAAGACGTTGAAGACGTCGAACAGCACGCCCAGGCGGTACTTCTTGGCGATGGTGAAGATCTTCTCGAGCCGGATATCCAGCTCGGTGTCCATCGGGTAGTGGTTGCTGCCGCGCGGCTCGAGGAAGAAAGTGACCCGGCCCTGGTTCAGGCGCCAGGTGCGGTAGCGGGCCGTCCAGGCGTTCCCGGTGATGCCGCGGAAATAGGCGTTGACGCTGAGGTCAACGACCGGGATGAGGTAGGAGGCCTGGACCTTGAGCATGTGCGTCGGGTCGTAGGTCGCGTGGCCGTCGGCGTTGATGTAGAAGTTCGGGTCGTACGTGCCGCCGCCGTAGTTCATGTCGTCGGCCTGGCCGTTGTCGATCGTGCCCTTGGTCTGGGAATAGACGTAGGACGCGACCAGCTGCCAGCGGTTGGAGAAGCGCTTGTTGAAGAGGATCTCGAGGCCGCTGTACTTGCGGTACGGATCGGCCAGGATCCAGTTGTCGCCGGCCTTGTAGTTGGTGATGTAGTAGTCGAACGTATTGGCGGTCGCCGCGGTCCGCTCGTAGATCGTGTAATTGCCGTAGCCGTCGATCGTGACCGGGACCTCGTCATAGTCGGCGGCGAGGTCGACGGAGCCGATCTGGTCCTTCCATTTGCGGTTGATGTAGGTCACGCTCAAGGAGGCGTCCTTGAACAGCTCGCGCTCGAGGCCGACCGTGAACTGCTCCATGTACGGGTGCTTGATGTCCGGGTCCATGGAGTAGAGGTTCTCGTGGACGATGCGCTCGAACTCGACCCAGTTCTCGCCGATATAGTCCCAGTAATAGCTGACCTTGTCCTGGAAGGCCGACGCGGGGTTCAGCTGGTCGTGGTAGCTGGCGTTCATGGCCTCGGCGAACTGGCCGTAATGGGCCTTGAAAATGGTGGTCTTGTCGCCGAGCACGTCGAAGGTGAAGCCGATGCGCGGCGAGATGCGGGTGTTCTTGTAGACGCTGCCGCTGACGTACTTGACCTGCCCCCAGTACTGGCTCAGGCGGACGCCCAGGCTGATGTTGAGCCTCTTGGTGATCTGCCAGGAATCCTGGACGAAGCCTTCGAGGCGGGTGTAGCGGGTGTTCTTGTCGTAGCCGCCGTACTGGTAGGCCAGGTAGTTGGAGACGCCGGAATAATAATAGTCGGTGTAGTCGTAATACTCGACGGCGTTGCCGAGCGCGCCGCCCGTGCCGGTGTAGCCATAGCGGCTGCGGACGAAGGAGCGCTCGATCTCGGCGCCGAACTTGAAGTCGTGCGAGCCGGCGATGAAGTCCTCGACGTAATGGGTCAGGCTGGCGTTGGCCTGATAGCGCGACCGGTCGGCGAGGTAGTAGTAGCCGGCGCTGTCATGACGCCGGTTGTCGGCGTAGTCGAAGTGCATGTAGGTGTCGCGGCCGGTTTCCGGCTCGAGGTAGTAACGGCCGTGGAAGAAGGCGCCCTTGAGGTCGAAGAACGTCGTCGGACTGAAGATCTGGGTCAGGCTGAAGTTGCCGACCATCTCCGGCGAATCCTGGCCGACCGTGGCGTCGGCGTCGACGTTCGAGCCGGAGTCGCGGTTGACGCCCTTGTAGTTGTCGATCTCGAGGGAGACGTTGATGTTCAGGGAGGGCGTGATCTGGCTCGTCAGCTTGAGGAAGCCGCGCGGCTGCTTGTAATCGACGTCCTCGGGGAACCCGGTCGGGCGGTCCTTGGTCCGGTAGTACTGGCCGCCGGCGTAGAACCAGAGCTTGTCCTTGACGATCGGGCCGCCGAGATGGACGTTGATGTCGAAGAGGTTCGAGCTCGGCGCCGTCAGGCCGGGGAAATCGTCGAGGTAAGCGGCGTTGTTGTTGGCCTGCCAGAACTTGGTCCCCGACATCTGGCGGTTGAACTCGACGTGCCCGGCGAAGTCGTTGCCGCCGGACTTGGTCACCAGGTTGAAGATGACGCCGGTGAAGTTGCCGTACTCGGCCGGCAGACCGACGCCCATGACCTTGGCTTCCTCGACGATGTTGTGATCGAGGAAAACCCAGGCCGTGCCGGCGTCGGGATCGCCGACGCCGACGCCGTCCATCGTGTAGGCGACGCCCGTTCCGGACGAGGCGCCGTAGGCGCTGTCGTTGTTGACGCCGGGAGCCATGTTGACGATGTCCGAGGTGAACTGGCTGTAGGGGATGTTGCGAAGGATCTCGTTCGACAGCGTGACGGACGCGGTTTCCGTGGATTTGACGTCGACCGTCGGCGACTGGGCGATGACGGTGACCTCTTCGGCCACGGCCGAGGGCTTCAGCTGGATGTCGACGGCCAGGGTGGACGTCGTCGTCAGGCGGATCTTCTCGCGGATGACCGCCCCGAAGCCCTGGAGCTCGGCCTTGACCTGGTATTCACCGGGCGGCAGGGCGGGGAAGCGGTATTCTCCATTGGCGTCGGTGACGAAGCTCCGGGTGCCCATGAGGTTGCCGCCCGAGAGCGTCACGTTGACGCCGGGCAGCGGGGCGCCCGATTCTTCGGACACGAGGCCGCGGATGGCGCCCGTCTCCCGGGATTGGGAGAAGGCGACGGGAGCGAGAAGGAGGAACAGTGCGAAGAGAGCGAACAGTTTGTTCTTCAAGTATTTGCCTCCTTAGAATTCCTAAAGGGTATGACCTGGGAGCGATAAAGATAAAAATTTTCCGGATCTCACCTCCTTGAGCTGGTTATCGATCAGGATAGACATGATCCTCTCAGATTAAAAGTCATTGAGCAATTTCGGTGCCAGCCGGCTCATCGTTGATAACTAGCTGATAAATAAAAAATAACAAAATAACGGCATATACAATACATCCAACATATTGGATGATATCCATAAATCCGGATAAGTTCAAGTCATTTTTCCGGCGGCCCCCCCCTGGCGCGGGGCCGACTCCGTCCCCTGCCGGCCCATCGCCGCCTCGGGAGGGGACCCCGGAGATGGGAGGAGAGCCAAAAAAAGAGCCCCGGAAGGGCGGCCTTCCGGGGCTCGCGTGCGTGCCGGAGGAGGAGCTAGAACATGAACCGCACGCCCAGGCGGGCATTCCTGGGAGTGCTGATGCTGCGCAGCCGGTGCCCGTCGGTCGAAGGATAGACGCCGCTGGTGAACCAGTCGTAGCCGATGCGGGTGCCCCACGACGTGATCGTGTCGTCGTTGAAGACGTTGAAGACGTCGAACATCAGGCCGAGACGGTACTTCTTGGCCAGGGTGAAGATCTTTTCCAGGCGCAGGTTGAGGATCTTCTCCATGGGGTAGTGGTGGGATCCCCTCTCCTCGGTGAAGAAGGTGATCTGGCCCTGGTTGAAGGCCTCGGTCAATATCCGGGTCGTCCAGGCTTCGCCGGTGATCGCCCAGAAATACCCGGTCAGGCTGATGTCGAAGGGCAGGACGTAGGTGCCCTGGATCTTGATCATGTGGGTCGGGTCGTTGGTCAGGTGGCCGTCGGCGTTGATCCAGGTGTTCGGGTCGCTCCTGGCGGAGACCCAGGCGGCGCCGATGTCCTCGCCGAAGGCGTTGTCGATCGTCCCGGTCGCCCGGCCGTAGACGTAGGAGGCCAGCAGCTGCCAGCGGTTGGAGAAGCGCTTGTTGAACAGGATCTCGATGCCCTCGTACTTGCGGTAGGGGTTCTCCAAAATGTAGGGCAGATCGTCGCTCTGCCGCAGGTTGGTGATGATGTAGGAATAGGTGTCCAACGTGGCCAGGGTCCGCTCGTAGACCGTGAAGGTCCGGTCGAGCTCCGGGGAGTAGACCTCCGCCGGTTCGTAGACGCCCGCGGTGTCGTAGTGGCCGATGAGGTTGTTCCACTTCCGGTTGATGTAGGTCACGCCCAGGGAGGCGTTCTTGAACAGCTCGCGTTCGAGGCCGACCGTGAACTGGGTCATGTAGGGGTGCTTGATGTCGGAGGCGACGGTGTAGGGATCATGGGGGATGTCATACCACGGGTCCCAGGACGAGGTCAGCGGATCGTACCAGTAGCCGATCTTGTTGCCGAACTTCTCGGCCGGGTTCATCCGGTCGTGGTAGGACGTCAGCATGGCCTCGGTGTACTGGCCGTAATGGGCCTTGAGGATGGTGCTCTTGTCCCCCAGGACGTCGAACGTGAACCCCAGCCGCGGGGCCAGGCGGTTCGTGTTGTAGACGACGCCGGAAACGCCCTTGACGTCGCCCCAGTTCTGGCTGAAGCGGAGGCCGAGGCTGATGTTCAGCCGCTTCATCACCTGCCACGAATCCTGGGCGAAGACCTCCAGCCGGGTGTAGCGGGTGTTCACGTCGTAGCCGGAATACTGGTAGGCCAGATAGGGGCCGCTGAAGTAGGCGTACTCGCCGTGGAGGTTGTAGGCGTAGCCGACGTAGTCCGTGTACTTGACGTTGTTCCCCAGCGTGCCGCCGGTCCCGGTATAGCCGTAGCGGCTCCGGGCCATGGAGCGCTCGAACTCGGCTCCGAACTTGAACTCGTGGGAACCGGCCAGGAAGTCCTCGACGTAGTGCGTCAGGCTGGCGTTGGTCCCGAAGCGGGCCCGGTCCGCCCAGTAGTAGTACCCGGAGCTTCCCGACAGCAGATCGTCGTTGAGCGAGTAGCGGGAGACGGCCACGGTGCCCGCCGTGGGGTCGAGGTAATACCGGCCCTCGAAGTAGTTGGTCTTGAGGTCGAAGAAGGTCTTGGGGCTGAGGATCTTGGTCAGGGTCAGGCTGATGAGCCAGTCCGGGGAATCCTGGGTGACGGTGGCCTCGGGCAGGATCCAATCGGCGGCGTCGCGGTTCGTGCCTTGGTATTGGGTCGTCTGGAAGGCCAGGCTCACATTCAGCGACGGCGAGGGCTGGGCGCTCAACTTGGCGAAGACCCGCGGCTGCTTGTAGTCGACGTCGTCGGGGAAGCCGGCCGGCCGCTCTTTGGTCCGATAGAACTGGCCGCCGACGTAGAACCAGAGCTTGTCCCTGACGATCGGTCCGCCGAGGTGGGCGTTGACATCCAGGAGCTTCGAGCTCGGCGAGGTCAGGTTGGGGAAATCGTCGACGTAGGCCTGGTTGTTGTTGGCCTGCCAGAAGCTGGAGTCCTGCTGATAGCCCTGGAAGTCGAATTCGAAATGGCCCGAAAAGGCGTTGCCGCCGGACTTGGTCACCAGGTTGAAGATGGCGCCGGTGAAATTGCCGTACTCGGCGGGCAGGCCGATGCCCATGACCTTGGCCTCTTCGATGATGTTGTAGTCCGAGAAGACCCAGGCCGAGCCGGCCTCGGGGTCGGCGACGTTGACGCCGTCCATGGAGTAGGCGATGCCGGTGCTTTCCGAACCGCCGTAGGCGACGTTGTTGGTGATGCCGGGGGCCAAGTTGACGATCTCCGCGGTGAACTGGTTGTTGGGGACGTTGCGCAGGATCTCGTCGGACAGGGTGACCGATGCCGTCTCCGTGGACTTGACGTCCACGGTCGGGACTTTGGCCACGACGGTGATCTCCTCGGAGACCGCCGCGGGCCTCATCTGGACGTCCACCGTCAGCGTGGCCGTGGTCGTGAGCCGGATGTCCTCGCGGACGGTCGTGCCGAAGCCCTGGAGCTCGAACTGGACCTTGTAGACGCCTGGCGGCAGGGCCGGAAACCGATACTCGCCGTTCTCGTCCGTGACGAAGGTCCGCAGGCCCATGAGATTGGGGCTGGACAGCGTTACGTTGACGCCCGGCATCGGGAGGCCCTGGTCGTCGGTCACGACGCCCCGGACGGCTCCGGTCTCGCGGGACTGGGGGAAAGCTAACGAGGCGAGGAGAAGGCAAATCGCCGGCAGGACCCAAATTTTCTTCATACGTTACCTCCTTTCGTGGACTGGGGAGTTTGCCTTCGACAGGGGAGCAGGGGATGATGGGTTTTTTTCGGCGCACCTCCCTTCCGGCCGCAGTCCGGCCGTGCCGCAGAGGCTCGTCGATCCCTGGAGCTTGCCTTGTCGGGAACGACGGCCCCCGGCAGCAACAAGGGTTCCGCCCTTCCGAAAAAACCCCTCCCGCTACGTTCTCATCATAGGCCCTTCAGGGATCTTTGGCAAGGCCCCTGGCCGCGAAAGGGACCGGGACATTTGTCAACGGGCGGGCCGTGTGCTATCGTAGATTCTCTGGAAAAGAGGCGATCCTTTTGAGTCCCAAGACCTGGCCGATCCTTATCCTGGCCGCCCTCCTGGCGGCGGGGTCCGCCTTGGCCGCCGGCCCGCAGGCCGCCGCGGAAAGGATGACGGCCGAGCTGGCCGCCTGGCTCGAGGACGTCTCGCCGATCATCACCAAGGCCGAGCGGTCCGTTTTTGCGGGGCTAAGGACCAACGCCGACCGGAGCAAGTTCGTCCGCTTCTTCTGGAAATCGCGCGATCCCCTGCCCGACACCGAGGAGAACGAGTTCCGGAAGGAATACGAAGAGCGGATCCGCTACGCCGACCAGAATTTCGGCCGGAGCTCGCCCAAGCGAGGCAGCCAGACCGACCGGGGCTTCTTCTATGTCCTGCTGGGCCAGCCCCGCGAGCGGACCTCGTACGAGACCCAGTCCCAGCTCTGGCCGCTGGAGCTGTGGTTCTACCAGGGCGACGAGGAGCACGGCCTGCCGAGCTACTTCTACCTGATCTTCTACCGTCCCGAGGGCATCGGCGATTTCCGCCTCTACTCGCCGAGCGTCGACGGGCCGGAGAAGCTGACCGTCCCGGCGCTCGGCAACGGCGTCGCCCTGACCCGGCGCAACGCCCTGGCCGCGATCAAGGCCATCAACGGCGAGCTGGCCCGGGCCTCGCAGAGCTACGTGCCCGGTGAGACGCCGGCAGGGATCTCCTCGCTCTCCTCCGACGCCATCATCGCCGCCATCCGCAACCTGCCGGAGAAGAAATACTCCGACAGCTACGCCCGCTCCTACCTGACCTTCAAGGATTACATCGAGACCGATTATTCGGACCGCTTCATCCAGAGCTCCTTCGACGTCCGCGTTTTCCGCCAGGGCGGCCAGCCGTTCATCCACTGGTCGATCGAACCCGACAGGATGAACTTCGGCTCCCAGAGCGGGGCCATCTACGCCAGCTACGAGCTCATCCTGCGGCTCGAGGACGGCCGGGGCCGGACCGTATTTGAGAAAACCGAGGAGATCCCGCTCCGGCTCGACGCGGCCCAGTACGAGGCCCACCAGCGCCAGCGCTTCGCCTTCCAGGACCTCCTGGCCGTCGTTCCCGGCGAGTACCGGGCCCTGTTCCTGCTGAAGAACAAGACCACACGGGATTTCACGTCGTTCGAGACCCGCGTCGCCGTCCCCGAGGCCGGGGACGGGCCGGCCGGCTTGACCGTGCCCCTCCTCTATTACGCCCGCGGCGACGTGCCGGAGGGCCAGAAGCGGAACGTCAAGGCCTTCGTCTTCGGCGGGCGGCAGTATGTCGTCGGGGCCCGCCGCGAGTTCTCCGCCGCGGCCAGCCTGGGCGTTTTCGTCCAGGCCCGCGGCGTCGCCGGGCCGGCCGACGGAGGCGCGCCGTCGTTCGTCCTCGACGTTTTCTCCCTCGACCGGAACGAGAATGCGGCGACCTTTCCGCTGGCCGACGTGGCCCGCGATCCCGGCGATCCCGCTGTCCTGCTGGTCGCCGGCGAAGCCCCGCTGAAGGACATCGGGCCGGGCTATTACCGGGCCGACGTCTCGGTCGCCGCCCCCGACGGGCAGCGGCGGCTGACCAGGAGCGAGAATTTTATCGTCCTGTCCCAGCCGGTTAACGCGGCCCCCTGGCCCTATGCCCGCCTGCACGGCCCCTTCCCGGGCTTCGAGCACCTCAAGGTCCTGGGCTCCCAGTATTTCCTGAAGGGCGAGTACGCCCGGTCCCGCGACATCCTTCGGCAGGCCCTCGGCATCCGGGACGACGCCGACTCGCGGCTGCTCCTGGCCAAGGCCCTCTACGGCCTGGGCCTTTACCGCGAATCGCTGGCCGAGGCGGCGGCCGTCCATGACCGCACGGGCGATCGCGACGCGGCCAAGGTCATGGCCCTCGACCAGGCCGGCCTGAAGGACTGGAACGCCGCCCTGGCCACGCTCGAGAAGCTCATGGCCGATGCCACCGAGATCCCCGTCCTCAACCTGGCCGCGGAATGCCAGATGGCCCTGGGCCGGCCGGAAATGGCCCTGCCCCTGATCCAGAGATCCCTGACCCTCCTCCCCGGCCAGCCGGCCGTTCGGGCCCTGGAGGAGGAAGCGAAGAAGCTCATCGGCCAACGATAGGAGTCAGCCATGATATCCCGCAAAATCGCGGCCGTGACCGCGCTCGTCCTCGCCCTCGCCGCAATCGCCGGGGCCCAGTTCCAAGGCAAGATCTCCGGGCGGGTCGTCGACAAGGCGGGGAATCCGGTCGAAAAGGCCGAGGTGGCCATCGTCTCGCAGAAAACGGCCACCCTCCGCTACGACCTCAAGACCGACAAGGACGGCCGGTTCGTCCAGATCGGCGTGATGCCCGGGTATTTCATGCTCAACGTCAAGAGGTCCGGCTTCGCGCCCGGTTCGAAGGAGATCCACATCGGGATCGCCGGAGACGAGGCCGTCGAGATCACGCTCACGTCCGTCGAGGCCGCCGTGGAGAAGAGCCTGTCCGCGGCGGACAAGGCCTTCCTCAGCGGCAATAAGCTCTATGCCGAGCAGAAGTACGAGCCGGCCGCGGCCGCCTACAGCGAGGCTATCGCCCTGGCCCCGGCCAATTGGGGCTACCACCTCAATCTCGGCCTAGCCCTCAAAAAGGGCGGCAAGGCCGAGGAGTCCCTGGCCGCGTTCCGCAAGGCCGTCGAGCTCAACCCTGAAAGCTACAGCGCCAACAAGGAGACCGGCGAGGCCCTGGCCAAGTCCGGCGCCTTCGCCGAGGCCAAGCCGTTCTACGAGAAGGCCATCGCCCTGAGCCCCGACGATCCCGACGCCCAGTACAACCTCGGCGTCTGCCTGGTCAACGGGTCCGATTCCGCGGCGGCCCTGCCCTTTTTCGAGAAAGCCGTGACCCTCAAGCCGGATTACGCCGACGCCTATTACCAGATCGCCACGATCCAAATCGGCCAGAACAGGGTTCCCGAGGCCCGGGCCGCCCTGGAAAAGTTCCTGGCCCTGGCCCCGGCCCACGAGAAGGCCGCCATCGCCAAGCAGCTGCTCGAATACCTGAAGAAGTAGGGCCCGGGCAAAAAAAAGGACCGCCCCGGGCGGGGCGGTCCTTATGGATTCCAGCCTTTTTTCCGAAGAGACCTTACTTGACCTCGAAGGCCATCTTGGTCTCGCCCTTCTTGTTGGAAACCTTGTCCAGGACGTTGACGACCAGGGTGTACTTGCCCGCGCCGAGCGGCTTCTGGTCGGTCTTGGTCACGTTGCCCTTCTCGTCCATCGTCTGGACCGTCTGGAACAGGGGCAGGGGCTGATTGACCAGGTAGATGTCATAGGACTGGGGGGCCCACTTGATGGCCGCCTTGCCGTCCTCTCCCTGGACCTCGAAGTTGACCTGCAGGTCGTACTGGGGCTGCTGGGCGGCCGGGTCCTTGACGGTGGCGCCGGGGACGAAGAAGAGGATCTCGAGGTTCTGGCCGGCGGCGATCTCGCCGGCGGCGTTGGCGATGATCTTGACGCCGCCCCAGGTGAAGCAGCCCCGGTGGATGGTCGGCCGCTGATCGGGATCGACCCGGTCCATCGATATGACGGCCACCGGCTCGGACGGGACCAGGGACGAGGCCAAGACGTCGGCCCCGGGCAGCGTCACGTCGTTATAAGCGACGCTGAGCTTCTTCATGTCCGCGGAGGCCAGGACGAAAGCCATCGTATACTGGCCGCTGGGCAGGGCCATGCCGAAGGAATACCAGTCATCCTTCTGGGCGTCGTAATTGGCGCCGGGGGTCGTCAGCACGGACTGGGCCTTGCCGGCGAACTTCGGTTTGAGCGCGCCGGTCTCGTCCGCCTGAAAGAACTGGAAGAAGGCGTTGACCGAGGCCTCCATGTCGCCTGAGCCGGAGGCCGCCGGGGCGTAGCCGAGGTCGGCGTTCTTGGCCTTGAAGAACCAGACCGGATAAAGGTTTTCCTGCTGGGCCGGGAGAACCATCGTCTTGACGAAGGCGAAGGGGATGTCCTGACGGCCCTGCCGCGTGGTCAGGCCTTCCTGGATGACCGCCGCGATCTCTTTGGGCATCATGGGCTTGGCCGGCTTGGCCGTTTGGTTCTTGCCTTTCTGAGGTCCGGGCGCCGCCTGCACGGACACGGCGAGGATGCCGACGACGACGAAGAGCGCGAGCGCGGCCGCGATCGTTCTGGAAGCTTTCATTGTTCCTCCTGAAGATGTCATATCGTTCACTTCCGCTTTCCTAGAGAGCAATTGTCATGCCATTTGACGGGGGTGTCGTTACTCTCGCTCGTCGAGGGGGAATAGGGTTTGATCTGTAAAAGACCTTTACAGGTCCCTGTCGTTTCCTCGCTCCAGACTCCAGATAGGCGGAATGAAAAGATAATATATCAAATCTCACCGCTTTTTCAAAGCCCGGTATTTCTTCACCGCGTCAAGATGCTCTCCCAGGGTCAGGCTGAAACGATGTCCGCCGTCGCCGTCGGCCACGAAGTACAGGTATCCGCCGGGCGCGGGGCGCAGGGCGGCGTCGAGGCTCGATAGCCCGGGGCTGCAGATCGGGCCGGGCGGCAGGCCGGCGTGGAGATACGTGTTGTAGGGCGAATCGACCGTGAGATCGCGCAGCAGCAGCCGTCCCGTGTAGCGGCCCTCGCGCTTGAGGGCGTAGGCCACGGTCGGATCGCAGTCGAGCTTCATGCCGATTCTCAGGCGGTTGTGGAAAACGGCCGAGACGAGGGGCCGTTCTTCGGGCCGAGCGGTCTCCTCCTCGATGAGCGAGGCCAGGGTGACGACGTCACGGACGCTCATCCCCAGTTCGGCCGCCCGGCGGTGCCGGCCCTCGTCGAAGACCCGGCGGAACCCGGCTACCATGGCCGCGACCAGATCGGAGGCCGGGGCCTTGCGGGGCAGGCTGTAGGTCTCGGGGAAGAGGTAGCCTTCGAGGTCCGCGGCCCGCGGGTCCAGGTCGGCGATGAGCGCGACGTCGCGGAAGGCGGCCCGAAAAGCGGCCGCGCCCTCGGCGTCGCCCGGCTTGAGCAGAGCGGCCGTCTCCCCGCCGGTCAGGCCTTCGGGGATGGTGACGGGGACGAGATGGACGCGGCCGCCGAAGAGCGCGAAAAGCGCGTCCTTGGCCGTGAGAGGCGGGGTGAACAGGTACTCCCCGGCTTTGAAGCTCCGGCCGGGATAGAAGAGCCGGCAGGCCAGCCGGAGGGGCAGGGCGCCGCGGACGATGCCCCGGTCCTCCAGGCGCTCGATGACGGTCCGGGCGGACCAGCCCTTTTCGACCGCGAAAAAGACGCCCTCTCCGGCCGCGGCCGGGGCCGCGGGCGCGTCCAGGGCCCGGACGAGCCAGACGATGAAGGCGGCGAGCAAAAGGACGACGCCCAGGAGGACGCCCCTAGCGGCCTTCAGGAGCATCGCCCGTTTCACGCTTCCGTTCGAGATAGGTCGAGAGGATGATGACGGCCGCGATGCGGTCCTCCCAGTCCTTTTTCTTCCGGCCGCGCAGCTTCTCGTCGTCCAGGGTCTTGAGGGCCTGGCGCGTGGTCAGGCGCTCGTCGATGAGCGTCACCGGGCGGCCGACGGCCTTTTCGAGCCAGGCCGCGAAGGTCCGCGTCTTCCCGGCCCGCGTCCCGGCCGTGCCGTCCATGCGCAGCGGGTTGCCCAGGACGATCTCCCCGACCTCATGCCGGGCCACGAGATCCTGGAAGTAGCGGCGGTCGTCGCTCTCGCGGCCTGTGAGGGCGTAGGTCCCCAGGGGCTGGGCGGTGATCAGAAGGGGATCGCTCAAGGCCAGACCGATGTGACGGTCGCCGTAATCGATCCCCAGGATCCGCATCAGCGGTCCCTTTCGACGCAGGCCTTGCGCTCCCTGTGGCGCTCGAAGCCGAGCTCGATCAGGCGCTCCAGCAGCCGGGGAAAGGGCAGGCCCGAGGCGGCCCAGAGCTTGGGATACATGCTGATCTCGGTGAAGCCCGGGAGGGTGTTGATCTCGTTGACGTAGAGCCGGTTCGTGCCTTTTTCCAGGAAGAAGTCGACCCGGGCCAGGCCCGAGGCGGCCAGGGCCCGGAAGGCGGCGATCCCGAGGGCCCGGATCCGGGCCGTGGCCCGGGCGCCGAGCTTGGCCGGGATGACGAATCCCGTCCGGCCGTCGAGATACTTGTCGGCGTAGTCGTAGAACTCGTTGTGGGGGATGATCTCGCCGGGGAGCGAGGCCTCGGGCTCGTCGTTGCCGAGGACGCTCAGCTCCAGCTCGCGGCCGGCGATGCCTTTCTCGACCACGGCCGTCGCGTCGTAGCGGAAGGCCGTGTCCAGCGCGGACGGGAGGCCGGCGGCGGCGCCGACCTTGGTGATGCCGACGCTCGAGCCGAGGTTGGAGGGCTTGACGAACAGAGGCAGGGGCAGGGCCCGCAGGAGGCGGCGCGTGACCGCGGCCCGGGCCCGGCGCCATTCCTTTTCCCGGACGGTCTCGAAGGGCACGATCGGCAGGCCGTAATCGCGAAGGACCGATTTGGACAGGGCCTTGTCCATGCCCAGGGCCGAGCCCGTCACGCCGGCCCCGACGTAGGGGACGCCGGCCATCTCGAGAAGGCCCTGGATCGTCCCGTCCTCGCCGAAGGGGCCGTGGAGCACCGGAAAGTAGATATCGGCGAACGGCCGGTCCGCCGCCGGCCCGGCCTCCCAGGGCAGGAAGGAGCGGGCCGGCCCCTCTTCGAGGGCCCGGCGGTCCGTCGAGGGCGCCTCGACTTCCTTCCAGAGGCCCGCCCGGGTGATGTACAGGGACCGGACGTCGAACTTGCCCCGGGAGAGGTTCTTGTGGACGGCCGAGGCCGATATCAGGGAGACGTCGTGCTCGGCCGACCGGCCCCCGAAAATCAGGGCCACGGTTATTTTTTTGGACATTCCCGTCCTCGGCGCGACTAACTCTATGGTTCGATTCATTCTATTAGAATCGGGGTGGCTTGTCCATCAGGAGCGGGAGTTGACGGCATGTTGACAGCCCCGAGAAGCGCTTCGTATAATAACGTCCGGTGGAATCCATCGGCCAAGAGGTGAGACCATGAGCAGAAAAGCGGCGGTCTTCGCGGGCTTCGCCTTTGCCCTCGTCGGATTGGCTTTCCTGGCCCCGGGCCGGCCCTTCGCCCAGGACACGCAGGAAGCCGTGATCCGGAAGCCGAAGATCTTCGAAGAGACGTACCAGCTGATCAACGAGTCGGACCTCAACTGCTCCTTCTACATGCACGAACAGAACAAGCTCCTGCCCGACATCCGGATCATCGGGGCCGAGCGGATGAACGAGAAGAGCATCTTCGAGGACGGCGACCTCATTTACCTCGACAAGGGCGTGGCCGATGGGCTGGAGATCGGGCAACTCTTCCTGACGGTCGGGCTGCGGGCCAAGGTCGGCAAGCTGGGCACGGTCATGGAGCGCCACGGCCGGGCCCGCGTCGTCCGGATCGAGGACCACATGGCCACGGCCAAGGTCGAGAAGGGCTGCGGCACCATCCTCATCGGCGACTTTCTCCTGCCGTTCGAGGAAGAAGCCGGCGAGATCGGCAAGGACCTCGGCTACGGCGACATGGACCCCAACGCCAGCAAGCGGGGCCACGTCATTTATATCGAGAACGACTTCCACATCTCGGGCTCCGGCCAGTGGGCCCTGATCGACCTGGGCCGCCAGCACTGCGTCCAGATCGGCGACCAGCTCAACGTCTTCCGGAAGGCCAAGCCCAACATGCCGCGGGAAGCCTTCGCCAGCGCCATCATCGTCGACGTCCGGGGCGCGACGTCGACGATCAAGATCCTCGGGGCCCGCGACGCCGTCGATATCGGCTCCGAGATCCAGATCAGCACCACACGCTGATCCGGCCTGCCCGGGGAGCAGGGAACCGCGATCCGCGCCCCTTCCGGCGGTCAGGCGGACAGGGCCTGGGCCAGATCGGCTTGGATATCCTCGTAGCCTTCGCAGCCAACCGAGAGCCGGACCAGGTCGTCGGTGATCCCGGCCTCCTCCCTCTCCCGGCGCGGGACGCCGGCGTGGGTCATCGAGGCCGGGTGTTGGATCAGGCTCTCGACGCTGCCCAGGGACACGGCCAGGGCGCAGAGCTTGACCGCGTTCATCATCCGGCGGCCCGCTTCGAACCCGCCCTCCAGGCCGAAGCTGAGCATGGTCCCGAAGCCCTTCATCTGGGACTTGGCCAGCTCATGCTGGGGATGGCCGGGCAGGCCGGGGTAGTTGACCCAACGGACCTTCGGGTGGGATTCGAGGAACCGGGCCGCCCTCATCGCGTTGTCCTGGGCCTTGTCCATTCTCAGAGCCAGCGTCTTGAGGCCTCTCAGGACGAGCCAGGCCTGGTGGGGATCCATGGTCCCGCCCATGAGCTGAAGGACCTTGCGCAGCCGTTTGAGAAGGGCCTCCTCCCGAGCGAGGATCATCCCGCCGACGACGTCGCTGTGGCCGTTGATGAACTTGGTCAGGCTGTGGATAACGATGTCCGCGCCGAGGTCGAGCGGATTCTGGAGGATGGGGGAGGAAAATGTGTTATCGACGGCCAGGACGAGCCCGTGCTCCCGGGCCAGCGCCGCGCAGGCCCTGATGTCCGTCAGCCGCAACGTCGGATTGGCTGGCGTCTCGACATAAAGCAGCCTGGTCCGCGGCGTCAGGCGCTTCCGGACGGCCTCGATGTCCGAGGTGTCGACGAAATCGGCCCGGACGCCGAAACGGGAGTACTCGTTCTCGACGACCGTCCGGGACGCACCGTAGACGGCCGCCGTCGCGATCATGTGAGCGTCCTTTTCAAGAACGGCCGTGTAGACGGTGGTCACTGCGGCCATGCCCGAGGCCGTGGCCAGCCCGCCGCGGCCGTTCTCGAGGATGGCGACGGCGTCCTCCAGGGCCCGGGTCGTCGGATTGCCGAGCCGCGTGTAGATGTAGCCGCCGTCCTTGCCGGCGAAGCGGGCGGCTCCCTCTTCAGCGCTGGCGAAGGCGAATGTCGACGACTGGTAGATGGGGACGGATACGGCGCCCGTCGCCGGGTCCGGCGCCTGGCCGGCGTGAATGACGTCGGTGAAGGGGCTTCTGCTTCTTGTCTGATCCAAATGGCCCTCCTGGGATCTCAATCGTAGGCTTCCATGACCTCGGGGTCCTCCTTCAGCAGGGCCCCCGCGATCTCCGCCATTCCCCCGTTCTTCCAGAAATCCAGCTGTTCGTGGACCTTCTTATATTTCAGGGGGATCGGGTGCGTGCCGACAACGACCGGGACGCCGTAGCGGGCCTCGATAAACTCCTTGAACTCCCGGATCCGCGGGCAGGGGGGGTAGCCGACGACGAAGCCCGTAGCCAGGTGGATCACCCGGGCCCCGTTCCGGATCATTTCCTCCGGGACATATTCGATATTGACGCCCGGGCAGCCGCCGCAGGTCGAATAGCCCACGATCTCGACGGGCTCTTCCTTGGGATAGGCCGCGAAGGCCCCGGCCCGCTCCCGAAGCGCCCGGAAGCACTTGCCTCCGCCGCAGCACTGGTAACGTCCGCAGATGATGATGCCGATCTTGGTCATGAATTCTCCTTTCCGACGATAGGCGGGACGCGGAAACCGGCGGCTCAGTGGCAGCCGTGGCCCGCGCAGGAGCTCTCGAGAGTCATCTCCTCGAGTTCGCCGCTCCCGATCTTAACGGCGATCTCCTCGACCGTTGCGGGGATCGTCCGGTAAACCCTGACGCCGCCGTCGTTGAGCCGCTGCAACGCCCTGGCGCCGATGCCGGCGCAAACCACCGCATCGATCTTCTGGCCCTCGAGCAGGGACATGGGGTGGCACATCCCGTGGGCATGATGCTGGTCAGCGTTGTCGACGATCTCGTACAAGCCGGTGACGGTATCAAGAATCGTGAAATGAGGCGCGCTGCCGAAATGGCCGTAGGCGACGGCCTTCGCTCCTTCAGCGGTCGCCGTGGGGACGCATATTCTCATGATCTCTCCTTTTGATTCCCGGGCCTTTTACGGGCGGACCTGACGCCGGCGGGAACCGGACGCGGGAGGTCCCCGGCGCTCCGGGCCCGGCACGTCCCGCAGAAGCCGAGGAATTCGATATTGTGGTCGAGAATGAGGAAGCCATGCCGCCTCGCCAGGGCCTCTTCCGTCTTCCGGACGAGATCGAGCTCCTCCTGAACGAAATCGCTGTAGTCGATGATCTTGCCGCAGCCCAAACAGATGAGGTGATGGTGGTGGCTCTTCCTGTCCGCCGGCTTGAACTCGTAGCGCGCCTGGCCGTCCCCCAGCGTGATGCGCTGGATGACGCCCGTGCGCTCGAGGAGGCCCAGGGTCCTGTAGATCGTTGTCATCCCGATGCCGGGACACGCGCCGCTCAGGGAGCCGTAGATGTCCTTGACGCTGACGTGGCCGGGCCTTCGACTGAGGAAGCCGAGGACGGCCTCCCGGGGCGCGGTCCAGCGGCGGCAGCGGCCGCCCATCCGGCGCCGCAAATCGGCCGGTCCCGGCCTCATGCCGCTTCCTTATAGATAACGATAATCATTATCAATAAGATGATAATCGCGCCGGGAGGGCTTGTCAAGCCGGAGCCCGCCGGAGCCGCGGGCGGCGGGGCGTCCCGGGGCCGGCGCGCCGGTCTTCTTCCGGTTGACAGCTTCCGGCGATTCTGCTAGTTTAAGGCCTGCTGTCCCTCTGGGAGAGGGACCGAGCGGGCGGGCGTAGTTCAGTGGTAGAACGTCTGCTTGCCATGCAGAAGGTCGTGGGTTCAAGTCCCATCGCCCGCTCCAACGATCCGCCCGATCTCATGATGAACCTGGCGCGGTACCCAAGTGGCTAAGGGAGAGGTCTGCAAAACCTCTATCCGTCGGTTCGAGTCCGACCCGCGCCTCCATTTTCCCTTCCCGCGGCCGCGGCCGCGTTGACACTCCCCGGGCCCCGGTTTATCATGGGGCCACCTTACGGCAGGAGGGCTCGATGGATATCGTCGCGAGGGTGCAGGCCATCCTCATGAAACCCCGGGAGGAGTGGCTCAAGATCAAGGCCGAGCCGGCCACCGCGGCCGGGCTGTTCACGTCTTACATCATGATCCTGGCGGCCATCCCGCCGGCCTTCCAGTTCCTCGGCAACGTCCTGGTGGGCAAGCGGCTGCCGCTCGTCGGCGTCTATCGCTGGCCGATCGGCCGGGCCCTCGGCTTCGCCATCGCTTCCTACATCGTGTCGCTGGTCACGGTTTACGTCTTCGCCCTGATCATCGACCAGCTGGCGCCGAGCTTCTCCTCGGCCAAGAACATGACCGCCGCCCTGAAGCTGGCGGCCTACAGCATGACGCCCGGCTGGATCGCCGGGATCCTGTTCTTCATCCCCGGCCTGTGGGCCCTGGGACTGGTGGCCAGCCTGTACGGCCTCTACCTGCTCTATCTGGGTTTCGCCGCGCCGATGATGGAGACGCCCAAGGACAAGGTCCCGGGCTACATGGCCGTCAGCGTCGTGGTCGTCCTGGCCCTGGCCGTCGTCTTCAACTGGATCGTCAAGGGGATCTTTGCCGTCCGCTACGGCCGGCTCTGATCGAGCTCCTCGACGATCCGGAGGAAGGCTTCGTTCGGCGACGGCGCCCCGGTGATGGGCCGCCCGATGACGAGATAATCCGCTCCCGCGGCCACGGCCTCGGCCGGGGTCATGATCCTCTTCTGGTCCTGGGCGGCCGCCCAGACGGGCCGGATGCCCGGCGTGACGATGACCAGCTCACGGCCGAACTCCCGCCGCAGGGCCTCGATCTCCCGGGGCGAGCAGACGACGCCGTCCAGCCCCGCCGCCTTGACCAGGCCGGCCAGGCGCAGGACCTGGGCGGCCACATCCTCGCCCTGCCCGATCTCGCCCAGGTCGGACCCCTTGAGGCTTGTCAGCACCGTGACGCCGAGGAGGAGCGGCTTGGGGCCGGAGGCCTCGCCGGCGGCGGCCCGGGCCGCCTCGGCCGCCCGGGCCATCATGTCCCGGCCGCCCGAGGCGTGCAGGGTCATCATCTGGACGCCGTGCTTCAGGGCCGAGCGGACGGCCCCGGAGACGGTGTTGGGGATGTCGTGAAGCTTGAGGTCGAGGAAGATGTCCTTGCGCAGCACCTTGAGCGGACGGAACAGGGCCGGCCCCTCGGCCGTGAACAGCTCCAACCCGACCTTGAAGGTCCGGGCGTCGGGGAGCCGCCCGACCAGGGCGATCGCCTCCTCCTTGGTCTGGACGTCCAGGGCGATGATGATGCGGTCGGCGTTGGCAGGGCTCATGGCGAGGTCCTTTCCGTGGGGTTAGGGGGTCCGGAGCGTCCCGACGAGGTCGCGGACGGCGGCGACGCCGCGGGCGGCGCACCAGGCTTCGATCTCGTCTACGACGCGCGCCGCCGCGTCCGGGTCGACGAAGCTGGCCGTGCCGACCTCGACGGCGGCCGCCCCGGCCACCAGGAATTCGAGGGCGTCCACACCGGTCATGATGCCGCCCATGCCGATGACCGGCACGTCGAGCCGCGAAGCGACCTGGTGGACCATGCGCAGGGCGATGGGCTTGATGGCCGGCCCGCTCAGCCCGCCGTAGACGTTGCCGAGCTTGGGCCGGCGCGTCTCCAGGTCGACGGCCATGGCCAGGAAGGTGTTGACCAGGGCCACCGCGTCCGTCCCGGCCTCGGCGGCTGCCTGGGCGATCTCGACGATCGACGTGACGTTCGGCGAGAGCTTGGTGATGATCGGGCGGCGGCTCGCGGCCTTGACCCGCTTCACCAGGTCGTAGGTCGGCCGCGGGGCCAGGGCCGGGCAGGCCCCCTCCTTCTTGACGTTGGGGCAGGAGATGTTCAGCTCATAGGCGGCGATGCCCTCCTGCCGGTCCAGGAACTCGACCACGGCGGCGTACTCGTCGTCGTCCGCGCCGCAGACGTTGACGACGACGGCCGTGCCGGCCCGCCGCAGCTCCGGCAGGACCTTGGCGGCGAAGGCCTCGACGCCGACGCCCTGGAGGCCGATGGCGTTGATGAGGCCGCTCGGCGTCTCGACCAGCCGGGGCGGGGGATTGCCGCCCCGGGGCCGGTAGTACAGCCCCTTGACCACGATGCCGCCGAGCCGGGCCAGGTCCAGGTACGGGCCGAACTCCAGCCCGTAGCCGAAGGTGCCGCTGGCCGTCAGGACGGGGTTGCGGAGCTTGAGGAAGCCCAGGTCCGTGGTCAGGTCGACGGATCCGGCGGTCAGGGCCATAGGATGCGCTCCCCCGGGAAGACCGGGCCTTCCTCGCAGATCTTGACCCAGTCGTCGCCGCCCGCGCCCCTGATGCGGTGGACGCAGCCCCAGCAGGCGCCGATGCCGCAGCCCATGACCGATTCGAGCGAGAACTCGGCCGGGACGCCGTGTCGGGCCGTGATCGCCGCCAGGGCCTTCATCATCGGGTCCGGGCCGCAGGCGTAGACGATCGCGGGCCGGGACTTGTCCAGCTCCCGGCTGACGAGCGCGGTCACGAGGCCGGCGAAGCCAAAGCTGCCGTCGTCGGTCGAACAGATGAGCTCGATCCCGGCCCGCTCGAAGCGGCCGCGGATGGGGATGTCGGCCGACGTCCGGCCGCCGTAGAAGACGACCGGCCGGGCCTTCGCCTCCGCCAGCCGGCGGGCCAGGAAGAAGAGCGGGGCGATGCCGCGGCCGCCGCCGACGAGCCAGACCGCGGTGCCTTCGGCCGGGGCGGGGATGGTGAACCCCCGGCCGAGCGGGCCGAGGACGTCGAGACGGTCTCCGACTTTCTTTTGCGACAGGATCTCCGTGCCCCGGCCGGCCACCTTGAAGAAGAGCTCGAAGCCGTTCCCGTCCGCGTCGTGGATGCCGAGGGGGCGGCGGAGCAGGGGGGCGGTCCCGTCCGAGACCCGGACCATGACGAACTGGCCCGGCCGGGCCTCCCGTCCGACGGCGGGGGCGTCGATCACGAACCGATGGAAATCCCCCCAGCTCTGGGCTTCGCGGAGGCGGGCGTCGCGCTCGATGGCCATGGCGGTTCCGGACCTCTTTTCGCCCGGTAAAATAGCAGAAATCGTCCGGTTTTGGCAATGGGCGCGTTCGGCGGCGGCGGGCCGCCGCGGCTTGACGAAGGTCGCGGGAAGGCCTATAAACGGGGCGATGAAGCACCCCCGGATCGCCCCGACGGTCGCCCTGTTCCTGCTCGGCCTGGCCTGGCCGGCCGCCGCCCAGGACTCGCACTACTGGACCGGCCAGTACGGTTCGCGGGCCACCCTGCTCGGCGGGGCCGTCATCGGCAGCGTCCTCGACCTTTCGGGGACCTACTACAATCCGGGCGGCATGAGCCTGATCGACAAGCCCCAGACCCTCATGGCCGCCAAGATCTTCCAGTACCCCCGGGTGACCCTGGCCGGGACGGGCCCCTCGAGCGTGCCCCAGTATACGTTCAGCCCCGGACCGGCCCCCTCGCTCCTGGCCGGGACGATCCGGCTGCGCGGCCTGCGCAAGCATTGGTTCGGCTACTCCTACCTGTCACGCCAGTCTGTCAAGCTCGGGGTCTCGGTTTCGGAGACCGGCTCCCGGGACGTCCTGCCGGACATCTCCGGGCCGGAGAGCTATGTCGCCCAGTACCGGCTCGACGAGAAGGTGACCGAGACCTGGTTCGGCCTGACCTGGTCCTACAAGATCTCGCCCCACATCGGCGTCGGGATCACCCAGTACATCGCCTATCGCAACCACCGGGCCATGACCCAGGAGCTCGTCGAGGCCCTGGCCCCGGGCGACCGATTGGCCCTGGCCCTGGGCGCCAGGCAGTACCGCTATATCCATTTCCGGGCCCTGTGGAAGATCGGCCTGGCCGCCGACTTCCAGCGCTTCACCCTGGGGCTGACGGTGACCACCCCGGGCCTGGCCTTCGGCGGCCGGGGCGCGACCGGCGTCAATTCGAGCGTGGCCGGCCTGGACGTGGACGGCGACGGGACGGCCGACGACTTCCTGGCCGCGGACTACCACGACCATCTGTCCGTCCGCTACCGGACGCCGCTGTCCGTCGCGGCCGGGATGACCTTCAAGATCCGGAAGGTCCGGGCCTACTGGAGCACCGAGTGGTTCGCCCGGGTCCGGCGCTACGCCGTCATCGATTCTCCGGAGTTCGTCTCGCAGACCACCGGCGAGACCCTCTCGACCGACGTCACCCAGGAGCTCAAGGCCGTCTTCAACTGGGGCCTGGGCCTGGAATGGGCCTATTCCGCCCGTTTCAAGGGCTACGCCAGCTTCACCACCGACGACTCGGCCAGGAAAGCCGGCGCGGCGACCAACCTTTCGCTGACCGACTGGGACATCCACCACATCGTCACGGGCGCGGAGTTCATGCACAAGAAGTCCTCGTTCACGGTCGGCCTCGGCCTCTCGTTCGGCGGCCGGGAGATCGAGGGACGGCCGGATATCGTCGGCCGTGAGGGGACCGAAGGCATGTGGGACCCGTTCGAGAGCCTCCGCTTCCGCTACACCACCTACAAGCTGATCGTCGGCTTCGCCATCTAGCCGGGCCGTTGCAGCCGGGCCGGCGAATCCCCTATAATAGGGACTAGCGTTCCGGGTCCATGATCCAGGAGGATGGAATTATGAACGTGTCTAAGCGCGGGCGCGAGATCCAGGCGTCCCCGATCCGCAAGCTGAAGCCCTATGCCGACGCCGCCAAGGCCAAGGGCATCAAGGTTTACCATCTGAATATCGGCGACCCCGACATCCCCATGCCGGGGCCGGTCCTGGAGACCTTCCACAACTGGAGCCAGCCCGTCCTGGCCTACGGACCGGCCCAGGGCGCCCTCGAGCTCCGGCAGGCCGTCACCCGCTATTTCGCCAACTACAACATCCCGCTGGAGGCGGACGACGTCCTCATCACCTGCGGCGGATCGGAAGCCATCCACTTCACGTTCTCCGTCATCGGCGACGTCGGCGACGAGGTCATCATCCCCGAGCCGTACTACACGAACTACAACGGCTACGCCGCTTTCGCCGGACTCCGGATCGTTCCGTTGCCCCTGTCGGTCGAGAACGGCTTCCGCCTGCCTCCCGCCGAGGCCATCGAGGCCCTGATCACCCCGCGGACCAAGGCCATCCTGCTCTGCTCGCCGAACAATCCGACCGGCACCGTCTACACGCCCGAGGAGCTCGACCGCGTCGTCGCCCTGGTCAAGAAGCACGATCTCTTCCTCGTCGGCGACGAGGTCTACAAGGAGTTCATCTACGACGGCCGCCGGCACAAGAGCATTCTCGAGTACGAGGGCATCCGGGAGCGGGTCGTCGTCATCGACAGCATCTCCAAGCGCTTCTCCTGCTGCGGCGCCCGGATCGGCATGATCATCACCCGCAACAAGGACGTCTATGCCGCCGCGCTCAAGTTCGCCCAGGCCCGGCTCTGCCCGCCCTCCGTCGAACAGATGGCCGCCCTGGCCGCCTACAACATGCCCATGAGCTACTTCGCGGACATCCGGGCCGAATACGACCGCCGCCGCAACGTCCTCTACGAGGGGCTCAAGGACATCCCGGGCCTCGTCATCCGCAAGCCCGAGGGGGCCTTCTATGTCATTGTCCGCCTGCCGGTCAAGGACGTCGAGCATTTCGCCGTCTGGCTGCTCTCGGACTTCTCGCTCGACGGCCAGACGGTCATGATCGCCCCGGCGCCCGGTTTCTACGCGACGGCCAGCCAGGGCACGGACGAGGCCCGCCTGGCTTACGTCATCAACGAGAACGATCTGCGCAAGGCCGTCCGGGTCTTCCGGGCCGCCCTCGAGAAGTACCAGGCCGTCCAGGGCTGAAAGCGGAGGTCGCCTTGAGCGAAGCCGGGCGGGCGCTGCGGCAGGCCGCGGCCCTGGCCGGGCTGAGCGTCCTTGTCGCGGCCGCGCTCCATGTCCCGCTCGTCGGGCGCTTCCTCCGCGGCGAATTCCGTCAGAGCTTTTTCCAGGCCGGCGAAGGCCAGGGGATCCGGATGATCACCCTGGGCGAGGCCGAGGACCTCTGGCGGACGGGCCAGGCCGTCCTTTGGGACGCCCGGGCCGCCGAGATCTACGGGCGCGGCCATGTTCCGGGAGCCCGGAACGCGCCGGCGGCCGGGGCGAAAGACGCCCTTCCCGCTGCCGTCCTCGAGACTCCCAGGGACCGGACCTGCCTCGTCTATTGCGAAGGCGGGGGCTGCCTATCCAGCCTGGCCCTGTCCCGGCGCCTGCACGATGCCGGCTTCCGCGACGTCCGCGTCTTCGCGGGCGGCTGGGAGGAATGGACGGCGGCCGGGCTGCCGGTCGAGGAGGACCGGGACCGGGCGCCGGAAGGAGCCGGCGGGCGATGATCCGGAACAGGACGGTCCTCGTCGTCTTCCGGGTCGTCCTGGGAGGACTCTTCATCTACGCCGGTGTCGTCAAGGCCCTCGAGCCGCTCGACTTCGCCCAGAACATCCGGAATTACCGGCTGGTCGGCCAGTCCCTCTCGTTCGCCGCGGCGCTCGTCCTGCCCTGGCTCGAGATCCTGGCCGGCGCCTTCCTGGCCGCCGGGATTTGGAAGCGCGGCGCGGCCCTGGTCATCTCGGCGCTGCTCGCGTTCTTCATCGTCCTGACCGCCGTGACCATGGCCCGGGGCCTCGACGTCGACTGCGGCTGCTTCGGGCCGGTCGAGCGCAAGGCCGGCTGGGGGGTCATCCTCGAGGACCTGGCGATGCTCTATGCCGGATTGGCTCTCCTGCTGGCTCGACGCCCGAGGCCCTGGCCCGGGCCCGCGTCCGCCCCTCATTCCGGGCCCCGGGGATAAGCGCGAGACCCCTCCTCCCCCGGCCGCGCGGGAATAGGAAAGGACGCTCCACGGCGAGGCGGGAAGCGGTTTGAAAATACGTTCGAATCCGTGTATATTTTTTTAATTATCCCGCTTATCAGGAGATGACCGATGGCTAAATACGTGTACTTCTTCGGGGCCGGCGCCGCCGAAGGCAACATGAAGATGAAGGACATCCTCGGCGGCAAGGGCGCCAACCTGGCCGAGATGGCCGGGATCGGCCTGCCCGTTCCGCCCGGATTCACCATTTCGACCGAGGTCTGCGCTCTTTACTACAAGAACCGGCAGCGCATCCCCGAATCGCTCCGCGTCGAGGTGGAAAAGAACCTCAAGAAGCTCGAAAAGTCCGTCGGCCAGGCGTTCGGCGACCTCAAGAACCCGCTTCTCGTCTCCGTCCGCTCCGGCGCCCGGGCCTCCATGCCCGGCATGATGGACACCATCCTCAACCTCGGCCTGACCGACAGGACGGCCGCGGCGCTGGCGGCCAAGACCGGCAACGAGCGCTTCGTCTACGACTCCTACCGCCGCTTCGTCCAGATGTATGGCGACGTCGTCCTCGGCCTCAAGCCCGTCCACAAGGACGACATCGATCCCTTCGAGGCCATCATCGAGGCCAAGAAGCGCGAGCGCGGCGTCCGCAGCGACACGGAGCTCACGGCCGCCGACCTCAAGGACCTGGTGGCCCGGTTCAAGGCCGCCATCAAGGACAAGACCGGCCAGGACTTCCCCGAGGACCCGAAGAAGCAGCTCTGGGGCGCGATCGGCGCCGTCTTCGGCTCCTGGATGAACGAGAGGGCCATCGCCTACCGCAAGATGTACGACATCCCCGAGGCCTGGGGCACGGCCGTCAACGTCCAGCTCATGGTCTTCGGCAACATGGGCGCCGACTCCGGCACCGGCGTCGCCTTCACCCGCGACGCGGCCAGCGGCGAGAACGTCTTTTACGGCGAGTACCTCATGAACGCCCAGGGCGAGGACGTCGTGGCCGGCATCCGGACGCCCAAGCCCATCTCCGAGCTGAAGAACGACGACCCCAAGGCCTACGCCCAGCTGGAGAAGATCCGCCGCACCCTGGAAAAGCACTACGCCGACATGATGGACGTCGAGTTCACCATCCAGCAGGGGAAGCTCTACATGCTCCAGTGCCGGGTGGGCAAGCGCACCGCTTTCGCCGCCATCCGGATCGCCGTCGACATGGTCGGCGAGAAGCTCATCAGCGAGAAGGAGGCCCTGTCCCGGATCGAGCCCGACCAGCTCAACCAGCTCCTCCGGCCGATCTTCGACCCGGCCGAGAAGGCCGCGGCCGTCAAGTCCGGCAAGCTCCTGACCAAGGGGCTCAACGCCGGGCCGGGCGCCGCCACCGGGCGCGTCGTCTTCAACTCCGTCGACGCCGAGGCCTGGGCCAAGCGCGGCGAGAAGGTCGTCCTGACCCGCATCGAAACCTCGCCCGAGGACATCAAGGGCATGAACGCGGCCGAGGGCATCCTGACGGCCCGCGGCGGCATGACCTCCCACGCCGCCCTGGTGGCCCGGCAGATGGGCCGGGTCTGCGTCGCCGGCTGCGGCGACCTGGTCATCGATTACGGCACCCGGGCCATGACCGTCAAGGGCCGGACGATCAAGGAAGGCGATTGGATCTCCATCGACGGCACGACCGGCGAGGTCCTTGAGGGCAAGCTCCAGACCAAGCCCTCCGAGGTCCTCCAGGTGCTCATCGAGAAGACGCTTGATCCGAGCAAGGCCCCGGTCTACCAGACCTTCGCCAAGGTCATGGCCTGGGCCGACAAGTACCGGACCCTCAAGATCCGGACCAACGCTGACCAGCCCGACCAGTCGGCCAACGCCGTCGCCTTCGGGGCCGAGGGCATCGGCCTCTGCCGGACCGAGCACATGTTCTTCGGCGCCGGCAAGATCGGCCCGATGCGCGAGATGATCCTGGCCGATACGGTCGAGCAGCGCAAGGCCGCCCTGGCCAAGCTCCTGCCCCTGCAGCGACAGGACTTCGCCGGCATCTTCGAGGTCATGGCCGGCCGGCCGGTGACCATTCGGACGATCGACCCGCCGCTCCACGAGTTCCTGCCCCACGAGGAGAAGGAGCAGCGCGAGGTCGCGGCCCAGATGGGCATCCCCTACGAGAAGGTCAAGGAGCGCGTCGACTCCCTCCACGAGTTCAATCCCATGCTCGGCTTCCGCGGCTGCCGCCTGGGCATCATCTATCCCGAGATCACCGAGATGCAGGCCCGGGCCATCTTCGAGGCCGCCGCGGCCACGAAGAAGAAGGGCCTGCCCGTCCTGCCCGAGGTCATGATCCCGCTCGTCGGCCACGTCAAGGAGCTCCGGAACCAGGAGAAGCTCGTCCGGGCCACGGCCGAGGCGGTCATGAAGGAGCAGGGCGTCAAGTTCGACTACCTCGTCGGGACCATGATCGAGATCCCGCGCGGCGCCGTCACGGCCGACGAGATCGCGAGCGTGGCCGAGTTCTTCAGCTTCGGCACGAACGACCTGACCCAGACGACGCTCGGCGTCAGCCGCGACGACGCCGCCCGCTTCCTGCGCCCCTACGTCGACATGGAGATCTACGCCAAGGACCCGTTCGAGGTCCTCGATCGCGACGGCGTCGGCCAGCTCATGCGCATCGCCGCGGCCAAGGGCCGCTCGACCCGCCCGGGCATCAAGCTCGGCATCTGCGGCGAGCACGGCGGCGAGCCCTCGTCGGTCGAGTTCTGCCACCTGATCGGCCTGAATTACGTCAGCTGCTCGCCCTTCCGGGTGCCCATCGCGCGCCTCGCGGCGGCCCGGGCGGCCATCCTCAACGCCCCGAAGACGGCGGCCAAGCCGGTGAAGAAGGCCGCCAAGGCGAAGAAGCCGGCCGGCAGGCGTTAAGACCCGGCCGGGGCCGCCAGAGTTACCGGCCCGGCCCCGGGTGCCCACCGATTGACAGCATCCGGGCATTCCGTTATTATTAGACCATAAAACGAATATGGTCCAAAAGACGGAAAAAGATCATGACCATACTGTTGATCTACCCTTCGGCGCGCCGAATGGCCCAAGGCGCCTTTTCCGGGAACCAGGCCAGGGCCCAGCGCTACCCGGGCATGGGCCTGGCCCTGGTCGCGGCCTTGACGCCGCCCGGCGCCCGCGTCACGATCGTCGATGACGAGCGGGAGCCCATCCCGTTCAATTCCGGGCCCGACCTCGTCGGCATCTCGATCCTGACCCCGAACGCCAAGCGGGGCTATATGATCGCCCGCGAATTCCGCGAGCGCGGGGTCCCGGTCGTGCTCGGCGGCATGCACGTCATGGCCTGCCCCGAGGAAGCCCGGAAGGAGGCTGATGCGATCGTCGTCGGCGAGGCCGAGGACACCTGGCCCCAGCTCCTCCGGGACTTCGGGGCGGGGGCGATGAAGGCGATCTACCGGTCCTCGAACGACAACGATCTGGCAGGACTCCCGGTCCCTCGGCGCGACCTCTTCCGAAAAGGGGGATACATCACGGTCAACACCGTCCAGGCGACCCGGGGCTGCCCTTTCGACTGCGAGTTCTGCTCCATCACCTCCCTTCTCGGCCGCCGGACCCGTTGCCGCCCCGTCGGGGAGGTCCTGGAGGAGATCCGGGGGCTCGACGGCCGGATCTTTGTCCTCAACGACGACAACGTCAGCCAGGAAAAGGATTATTTCAAAGCGCTATTCGAGGGAATGATCCCCATGAAGAAGATATGGGCCGGCAATGCCTCATGGAATATCGCCAGGGACGGGGAGATGATGGACCTCCTCGCCCGCAGCGGCTGCGCCGGCGCCTTCGTCGGCTTCGATTCCATAGTTCCCCAGGAGGGGCTCAAGAAGGTCAGCCGGGCCGAAAACCGATTGACGCTCTACAAGGAGGCTGTCCGGGGGTTCCACAAGCGGGGGATGCCCGTCATCGGCGCCTTCATCTTCGGCTTTGATAACGACGACTCCTCGATCTTTCGGAAGACGCTGGATTTCGCGATCGACAGCGGGATCGACGCCGCCCAGATCAACATCCTTTGCCCGTATCCGGGGACGCCTCTCTATGCGAGGCTGGCGCGGGAGGGACGCATCGTCGAAACGGACTGGAACGAGTACCGGACGGGTCACGTCTGCTTCGAGCCCAAGCACCTCTCCCGGGAAGAGCTTTTCCGCGGCTATGTCGGGGTCCGGAAGGCGTTCAACTCGCGGCGCCGGGTTGCCGGGCGGGTCCTGCGGACCGCTTTCCTGTCTTCTCCCAAGGTCGTCGTCACCGGACTGGCTGTCAACATGGCCTTCCGCAAGGGAACGGTGGACCTGGTGAAAAAGCTCCGTGCAGCCGACCGGACGCGGGTCTGAAGGCCGGGGTACTCCGCGCCGGTCGGAGGATTTTCTCGATGTCCTTCTCCGGGGCCGCGTGACGGGTCTTGACAGGCCCCGATCTTTGGGCTAGAGTCCGACCAAAATACGAATTTGGTCCAGTCCCATGAGTTCCTTGAGCAAAGACGACCGGGCACGGGCGGGCATCCTCCAGGCGGATGACAGCGTCTTCCAGAGATGGGGGCTTACCAAGACGACCATGGAGGACATCGCACGCGAGGCCGGCAAGGGCAAAAGCACTCTCTACTACTATTTCAAGAACAAGGACGAGGTGCTCGAGGCGCTTGCCCATATCCAGGTCGCCCGGATCGCCGCCTTGGCCCGGGAGGAGACCGCCAGGAAGGAGACAGCCAGGGAGCAGCTGATCGCCTACGTTTATATAACGTTCCGGGAGATCCGGAGAACCATGGCCCCCTATGACATCGAACGCGAGATGGGCAGCCACAGGGCGGTCATCGACCGGGTCCTGGCTAAGTTCGATGCCGAAAACGAAAAGGCCGTCGAGTCGATCCTTCGTTTGGGATTTCAAAGAGGGGAATTCAAAAGCATCGGCCTCCGGGACATTAAGGCGACTACGCGGGCCATCGTGGCGGTCATCAGGAGCCTGACGCTCAATCTGTTCATCGACAACCAGGACAAGCAACTGATCGATCTCATCATCGCGCTGCTGTCCGAAGGCCTGTGATCCTTTTCCCGGGAAAACCGGAAACGTCCCCATTTCCCCAGCTTCGGGCATTCGGCCTTTCTCCCGCTGCCGTTAAGCATGGGGAGGCGGCTCGGACCTCGCCGGCCGGGGCCTGGCTCCGCTTGCCGCTTCTTGCCAACTCCGGCCGAAGCGGCTATGCTTCCTTCGGGAAGGCGCCCGGGGGGACGACGTGCCCGCCCGGGCGAAAGCCCGATCGGACGGACGAGGAGAGAACCCCATGGCGGCTGACGACGGCGACAGGGAGATCCTGCAGGCGGGGGACGGCAAGGACCGGAAGGAGTCGGGCCTCAAGAAGCACGATCCGCTCTTCCGTCCCCTGGACAGGAAGCAGTTCCGGTTCTCCTTCTGGTATTTCCTGTTGATGCTCGTCGGGCTCTTCGTGCTCAACACGGTGCTCCTGAAGCCTCGCGTCGAGGCCGTCGACTACAGCGACTTCAAGGCCAGGATCCAGGCCGGCGAGATCGGCCGGGTCGAGCTCGGCGACAAGTACGTGACCGGCTACTCCATGACGCGGGCCCAGCTCGAGGCCTATGAAAAGGCCCGGTTCGACCGGAACAAGCCCGCCGCGGCGCCGAAAACCTACCGGGCCGTTCGCCCGGCCGATCCCGGCCTCATCGCGCTCATGGACGGGAAGGGCGTCGAGTACTATGCGGTCGCTCCCCAGAACAACTCCTGGCTGGGCACGCTCCTGTCCTGGGTCCTGCCGATCGTCCTGATGGTCGTCTTTTGGAACTACCTGAGCAAAAAGATCGGCCAGCCCGGCCAGGGGGTGATGTCGTTCGGCGCGAACAAGGCCAAGCTCGTGGCCGAGGGGGACACGGGCGTCACTTTCGAGGATGTCGCCGGCGTCGACGAGGCCAAGGCGGAGCTCGTCGAGGTTGTCGATTTCCTCAGGAACCCGAAGAAGTACGAAACCGTCGGCGGGACCATCCCCAAGGGCGTCCTCCTCGTCGGCCCTCCCGGGACGGGAAAGACGCTGCTGGCCAAGGCCGTCGCCGGGGAAGCCAAGGTGCCGTTCTTCCGGATCAGCGGGGCCGAGTTCGTGGAGATGTTCGTCGGCGTCGGCGCGGCACGGGTCCGGGACCTGTTCAAGCAGGCCCGCGAGAAGGCTCCCTGCCTCGTCTTCATCGACGAGCTCGACGCCATCGGCAAGAGCCGGGGCTTCTCCCTCGGCGGGAACGACGAGCGCGAGCAGACCCTGAACCAGCTCCTGGTCGAGATGGACGGCTTTGACGCCAGGTCCGGCGTCATCATCCTGGCAGCGACCAACCGGCCCGAGATCCTGGACCCGGCCCTGCTGCGGCCAGGCCGCTTCGACCGCCAGGTCCTGGTCGACCGGCCCGACCTGAAAGGGCGCGTCGACATCCTGAAGGTGCATGCCCGCAAGGTCAAGCTCGATCCCTCGGTCGACCTCGAGACCGTGGCCCGCGGCACGCCGGGCTTCACCGGGGCCGACCTGGCCAACATCGTCAACGAGGCCGCCCTGCTGGCCGTGCGGAACGGGCGCTGCTGCGTCCTGCCCCAGGACTTCGACAACGCCATCGAGCGCGTGGTCGCCGGGCTGGAGAAGAAGAACCGCCTGCTCAACCCCCGGGAGCGGACCATCGTCGCCTATCACGAGACGGGCCACGCCCTGATCGCGGCCCTGACCAGGGGCGCCGACCCGGTCCACAAGATCTCGATCATCCCCCGGGGCATAGGGGCCCTGGGCTACACGATCCAGCTCCCGACCGAGGACCGGTTCCTCCTGACGGAGGACGAGCTCCTGGGCAAGATCGACGTCCTCCTCGGCGGCCGGGCTTCGGAGCAGGTCTTCTTCGACGGCGTCTCGACCGGGGCCTCGAACGACATCACCCGGGCCACCGACATCGCCCGGAAGATGATCACCGATTACGGCATGAGCGGCAAGTTCGCCAACGTCGTCCTGCCCTCGCAGAGAAGCCCGCTGTTCATGCCCGAGGAGTCCGTCCCCAGCCAGCGGGAATATTCCGACTCGACGCAGCAGTACGTCGACGAGGAGATCACCCGGATCATCGCCGAGCGCTACGCCAGGACGGTCAAGCTCATCGAGGAGAAGCGGGCCACCGTGGACCTGATCGCCAGGAGGCTGCTCGAGGTCGAAACGATCGACGAGGCCGAGTTCAAGAAGCTGCTGGGCGAGGCGAACCCGCCGCTTCCCGCGTGAGAGGGGGAGGCGCAACCCGCAAGACTTGACAATGGGGTGCCGGTCCTGTATGATTTCGACCATAAAACGATATTAGTACGATATTATAAAAATGACGGAGAAAGAAAATCTCGTGCGGGCGGATATCCTCCGGGCCGCGGAAGCCGTCTTCCAGCGCTGGGGCGTCACCAAGACGACCATGGAGGACATCGCCCGCCAGGCCGGGAAGGCCAAGAGCACGCTCTATTATCATTTCGAGAACAAGGACGATGTCCTCGATGCCATGGCCCAGGTCAAGCTCCTTCGGATCGTCGACCAGGCCCGGGTCGTGATCGCCGGCAAGACGACGGCCAAGGAGCAGCTGTTGGCCTATATCCTGACGATCTTTCGGGAAGTCCGGGAGAGCATGGCCCCCCTCAACCTCGAGCGCGACCTCGCCTCCATCCGGGCCGTCGTCGACCGGATCGTGGGGAAGTTCGACGCCATGAACGAAAAGGTCGTCGAAACGATACTGCGCTCCGGGCTCGAAAGAGGGGAGTTCCGGAGCATCGGCTCGGGGGATCTGCCGATCACGACGCTGGCCATCGGCGCGGTCATCAAGAGCCTGACCTTCAACCTGTTCATCGACAGCCGCGACAAGCGGTTGATCGATCCGATCATCCGGCTGATGTCCGAGGGGCTCTAGGAAATTTTTTTTACCCGATATTCGACCCGTATACGATATTCGTTCACTCGTTCTTATAAGGAGAGCCATGAACGCCAGGAACGCCTGCTCGATAGCCTTCGCCGCCCTCGCCCTTCTGCCCGCCTGCCGCTCGTCGAACGACGCGGCCTCAGGTCCCGTCCCGGTCAGGGTCGCCGTCCGCACGGTCGCGCCGGCCGCGGCCGGCCGCGAATTTGCCTACAGCGGGACGATCGTCGAGTCGGAGAGCCTGCCGCAGAGCTTCGCGGTCTCCGGCACCGTGACCGCAGTCCATGTCGACGAAGGCGACGCCGTCGCCAAGGGCGCGCTCCTGGCCGAGCTGGACGGCTCGACCTCCCGCCAGGCCCTGGAGATGGCCCAGGCCGTCGAAAAGCAGGCCGAGGACGCCTTCGCCCGCCTGTCCAGGATGTACAAGAACGGCAACCTGCCTGAGATCAAGTACGTCGAGGTCGAGACCGGCCTCCAGAAAGCCAAGGCCGCCGCGGCCATCGCCGGGAAGAACGTCGCCGACTGCCGCCTGTACGCGACGGCGGCCGGCTATGTCGGCAAGCGCTCCATCGAGCCCGGCATGATCGCCCTGCCCAACATGGCCTCGATCACCATCGTCAGGATCGACAAGGTCTTCGCCCGCGTCCCCGTCCCGGAGAACGACATCGCCCTGATCCGCAAGGGCGACCCGGCCGTGGTCCGGATCGGGGCCCTGGAAGGCCGGGAATACGAGGGCCGGGTCGAGGACATCGGCGTCGTCGCCGACGTCCTGGCCCATTCCTACAAGGTCCGGATCGCCGTCGCCAACCCCGACCGGGCCCTCAAGCCGGGCATGGTCTGCACGGCCGGCCTCAGCCGGGCGGCCCGGGTCTCCGGCGTGGTCGTCCCCAACGAGGCCGTGCTGGTCGACGAGACCGGCCGCCGCTACGTCTACGTCCTGGACGCGGCCGGGGCCAGGGCCGCCGTGCGGGCCGTCAAGCTCGGCGAACTGCTCCAGAGCGGCGTCCGGGTCGTCGAGGGACTGGCCGCGGGGGAGACGATCGTCGTCTCGGGCCAGCACAAGCTCGTCGATGGCGCGGCCGTCCAGGTCGTCGAGAGATAGGGCCGCGAAGAGGGAGCCGCCATGGCCGGAAAGAAGCGTCAACTCATCGACATCCTGCTGCGCTACCAGCAGCCGATCGTCATGCTGGTCGTCATCCTCATCGCCGCCGGGGTCATGGCCCTGGTCAAGATGCCCAGGGACGAATACCCCGAGTTCAAGGTCCGGCAGGGGATCATCGTCGGCGTCTATCCCGGGGCCACCTCGGAGCAGGTCGAGGCCGAGGTCACCGACAAGGTTGAACAGTACCTCTACCAGTATAAATCGATCAAGCGCTCCGAAACCTATTCCGTCTCGCGGGAAAACGTGATGATCGTCTACGTCGAAGTGTCGGAAAAGGAAAAGGACCCCGACGCGTTCTGGGTCAAGCTCCGCCACGGCCTGAACGAGCTGAAGGCCGGGTTGCCCTCCGGCCTGGCCTCGCTCACGGCCGACAACGACTTCGGCAACACCTCGGCCCTGCTCCTGTCGGTCCGTTCCGACGGCAAGACCTACCGCGAGCTCGAGGACTGCATCTCGGAGCTCGAGAACGACGTCCGCCGCGTACCGTCCGTCTCCCGCGTCAAGCGCTACGGCGCCCTGAAAGAAGAGATCGCCGTCTACCTCGACAACGCCAGGCTGGCCCGCTACGGGATCCGGCCGCTGACCCTGGCCGCGGCCATCATCCCCCAGAGCACGTCCGGCTATGCCGGCGAGCTGGACGACGGCCGGCTCGCCCGTCCCCTGCACATCCCCGCCAGCTACAAGACCGAGAACGACCTGGCCGAGCAGATCGTCTATGCCGACCCGGCCGGAACGGTCGTCCGCCTCAAGGACGTGGCCAGGATCGTCCGCGAATACGGGGAGGCCCAGTCCTACGTCCGGGTCAACGGCAAGAAATGCCTGGTCGTTTCCCTGGAGATGCAGAGCGGCAACAACATCGTCGAATTCGGCCGGGAGGTCGGCCGGGTCATCGCCGATTTCCAGAAGACCCTGCCCCCCGACGTCCAGATCGACATCATCTCCAACATCCCCAACGCCGTCGCCAGGTCCATCGCCAGCTTCCTCAAGGAATTCGCCGTCGCCGTGCTGGCGGTCATCGCCGTGACCCTGATCCTGCTGCCCGCCCGGGTGGCCCTGGCCGCGGCCGCGACCATCCCCGTGACCATCCTCTCGACGCTGGGGCTGCTCTGGGCTTTCGGCCTGGACCTCCAGACCGTTTCCCTGGCCTCGCTGATCATCGTCCTGGGCCTGGTCGTCGACGATCCCATCGTCATCATCGACAACTATGTCGAAAAGCTCGACGGCGGCTTCGACCGCCGCCGGGCGGCCACCCTCAGCGTCAAGGAGCTCTTCCCCTCTGTCTTCGCCGCCACGATCATCATCATCTGCTGCTTCGTCCCGTTGAGCTTCATGATGAAGGGCATGGCCGGCGATTTCGTCCGCTCCATGCCGCCGACGATCATCACTTCCCTGTCCGCCTCGCTCATGGCCGCCTCGCTGCTGACCCCGATCATGTGCTTCCACTTCATCAAGCGGGGGGTCAGGCACGGCCAGGCCGGCAAGAGGACGGCCTTCCTCGACGGCCTGCAGAGACGTTACGACCAACTGGTGGAACGGGTCTTCCGCAAGAAGGCCCTGGTCATCGCCGTCGGCGCCCTGTCCCTGGTCGTCGGGCTGGTCGTCCTGGCCCTGGTCCCCTCGCAGACCTTCCCCAAGATCGAGCGGAACCAGTTCGCCGTCGAGGTCAGCCTGCCGGCCGGCAGCTCGCTCGAGGCGACCGACGCCGTGATGAGGGACCTCGAGGACCGGCTGATGAAGGACACGCGGGTCAAGGTCGTGACCTCGTTCGTCGGGACGAGCTCGCCCCGCTTCAACACCCTCTACGCCCCGCGTTTCCCGTCCCCGGACATCGGCCAGCTGGTCGTCCTGACCGACTCCAATGAATCCACCATCAAGATCCTCGACGAATACAGCCGGACGTTCGCCGGCCGCTATCCCGGGGCCGAGGTCAGGTGGAAGCAGCTGGAGATGGTCAAGTTCACCGAGCCGATCGAGGTCCGCATCTCCGGGGACGACATCCCGGACCTGAAGCGGACCTCGGCCAGGGTCCAGGACATCTTGCGCGGGGAGAAAGGCGTGTCGCAGGTCCGGACCGACTTCAGGCAGCCCGTCCAGGGCGTCGACGTCGACGTGCGCAAGGACGAGGCCAACCGGCTGGGCTATCCCGGCGTCATGCTCAGCTTGTCCCTGATGACCGGGACCAAGGGCTTCCCGGCGGGCACCGTCTGGGAGGGCGATTACCCGCTGCAGGTCAGGCTGAAGTTCGAGGGCCCGGACCAGCCCGGGCCGGCCGATCTCGAGAACCTCTACGTCACCTCCCCGCTTCTCGGCTCCTCCGTTCCCCTCCGCCAGTTGGCCGATCTCCGCCCGGCCTGGACCGAGGGCGACATCGTCCGCCGCAACGGCGTGCGGACCCTGACCGTGATGGCCGAGGTCAAGAGGGGCGTCTATGCCTCCCAGGTCATGAAGAAGGTCAAGCCGCTCATCGACGGGCTGGAGCTCCCCAAGGGCGTCCGGATCGATTACGGCGGGGAGCTCTCCTCCAGCGTGGAGTTCTTCACGCCCTTTTATTATTCCCTGGGCATCACCATCCTCCTGATCTTCCTTATCCTGATGTTCGAGTTCAGGAGCCTCAAGAAATCGCTCCTGATCATGATCATGATGCCGCTGACCATTTTCGGGGCCGCTCTCGGCATCCTGATCACGGGCTACCCCTTCAGCCTGACGGCCTTCATCGGCATCATCGCCCTGTTCGGCATCGTCGTCCGCAACGGCATCATCTACGTCCAATACGCCGACGAGCTCCGGCGGGAGCAGGGCTGCAGCCCGGAGGAGGCGGCCATCGCCGCCGGCAAGCGCCGGATGCGGCCGATCTTCCTGACGGCCATGGCCGCCGCGGTCGGCGTCGTGCCCATGATCCTGGGCGGCTCGTCCCTGTGGGGGCCGCTGGGCTCGGCCATCTGCTTCGGGCTGCTCTTCGCCCTCGTCCTGTCGCTCCTTCTCCTGCCCGTCCTGTATTACCTGCTCCACAAGAACGAGCGCCTCGCGCCGCCCGAAGGGGAATCCTCGACCGAAGGGGAAGTCGCATGAAGAACATGACAAGAACCTGCGCCGCGGGCCTCGTCCTGGTCCTGTCCGCGGGCCTGGCGCGCGCCGGCGAGCGGCTGACGCTCGAGCAGAGCAAGGCGCTGGCCCTGCGGAACAACGTCGCGATGAAGAACGGCCGGCTCGAGACCGAGGCCGCCCGGGAGGCCAAGAGAGCGGCCTTCACCAAGTACTTCCCGTCCGTCAGCGCCACGGGCCTGGCCCTGGAAGCCGACGATCCCCTGATGGAGATCACGAGCGGCGGCGGGGACCTGCCCGTTTACGACGGCGATCCCGCCAACCTGCCGAACGCCACGCAGTTCGCCTATTTCCCCAGCACGACCATGGGCCTGCTGGGCTCCCTGAAGACCGGCATGGTCACGGCCGTCCAGCCGGTCTTCGCCGGGGGACGGATCGTCAACGGCAACCGCCTGGCCGCCCTGGGCGTCGAGGCCAGCGAGGACAGGGCCCGGCTGGACCGCAACGAGGTCCTGCACGACACCGAGCGGCAATACTGGCAGATCGTCTCGTTGGCCGAGAAGATGAGGACGCTCGAGAGCTACGAGGCGCTCCTGCGGCGCCTCCAGGCCCAGGTCGAGGACGCCTGGAACGCCGGCCTGGTCATGAAGAACGACCTCCTCAAGGTCAGGCTCAAGCTGTCCGAGGTGCTCCTGAACAAGTCCAAGGTCGAGAACGGCCGGTCCCTGGCGGTCATGGCTTTCTGCCGCCACCTGGGGATCGCCCACGACCCGGCCCTGGAGCTTTCCGATCCGCTCGTCGTCGAGGGCTCGCCGGAGGCCTGCCGGGTCGACCACAAGGCGGCCCTGGAAAGCCGTCCGGAGTACAAGCTGCTGCAGGCCTCGGTCCGGGCCGAGACGCTGAAGACCCGCCTGACCCGCGGCGAATACCTGCCCCAGCTCGGGGTGGGGGTGGCCGGGATGTACATGAAGATGGACGACGCCAAGGGCCGGACCAGCGGCCTGGTCTTCGGCACCCTGTCGGTGCCGCTCTCCGGCTGGTGGGGGGGCGCCCACGCCCTGGGCGAGCAGAGGGCCCGCGAGGAGATCGCCCGGAACACCCTGAGCGACGGCGGGGAGCTGCTCCTGCTCCAGATGGAGAAGGCCTGGAAGGACCTGGCCGACGCCGACCGCGAGCTGGCCCTCTGCCGGGACTCCGAAGCCCAGGCGGACGAGAACCTGAAGGTCAACCAGGACGGCTACGACAACGGTCTCATCACCGTCTCCGACCTCCTCGAGGCCCAGGCCCTGCGGCAGCAGGCCCGCGACCTTCTGACCGAGGCCATGGCCGCCTACCGGGTCAAGCTGGCCGGGTATCTGCAGGTCACAGGCCGGTAGGGAAGGGGCGGACCGGCCGTCCCTCCGGCCGCCTTTCTTCGGAGCCCGTTTTTTGATATCGTGATGTCCCCATGGGCGATCTTTACGACCTCTTCAAGGTGCTTGTCGGCAAGCGCTTTCCCTTCCAGCTCGTCTTCAGCAACGAGTACTGGATGATCGAGAGCGGCAAGCATGTCTTCCCGATCCAGAAGTACCGGCTCGTCTACGAGAACCTCCTGGCCATGGGAGCCAAGAAGGAGAACTTCCTCCGCCCCCGGCCGGCGCCGGACGAGGACGTCCTGCTCGTCCACTCGGAGCGCTACCTGAAGCGGATCAAGACGGGGGGCTTGAGCCAGACCGAGCTCAAGGTCCTGGAGATCCGCTATTCCCCCGAGATCGTCCGTTTCGCCCTGCTCTCGGTCGGCGGCACGGTTCTGGCGGCCCGCAAGGCCCTCGAGTCGGGGCTGGCCGTCCACATCGGCGGCGGCTTCCACCATGCTTTCCCCGACCACGGCGAGGGCTTTTGCCTGCTCAATGACATCGCCGTGGCCGCCCGCAAGGTCATCGCCGCCGGGCTGGCCGAGCGGGTCATGGTCGTCGACTGCGACCTCCACCAGGGCAACGGCACGGCCGCCGCCCTGTCCGGCCGTCCCGAGATCTTCACCCTGTCCATCCACCAGATGGACATCTATCCCCACGAGAAGCCGCTGAGCACGCTGGACATCGGGCTCTGGGCCGGCGACGGCGACGCCAAGTACCTGGCCGGGCTGCGGGCCCACATCCCCAAGGTCTACCGGGAGTTTCGGCCGCACCTGGTCATCTACCTGGCCGGGGCCGACCCTTACGAAAAGGACCAGCTCGGCGGCCTGGCCGTGACCAAGGCGGGATTGAAGGAGCGGGATAAGCTGGTCATCGAGAGCGCCCGGCGCCTGGGCATCCCCGTGGCCGTCGTCCTGGCGGGGGGCTACGCGCTGGATATCAAGGACACCGTCGACATCCACCTGAACACGGTCCGGATCGCCCAGCGCGTCCAGCGGATCTATCCCGCGCCGCCCTCCCCCCTGGCGGCCGTGCACCGGCCGGTCTGACGACCGCGGCCCGGCCGGCCCCGCCCTCTCCGGTCCTAATCCTGCAGGAAGACGTGGCCGAAGACCTTGGCGTCGCCGACCATGTTGTCGATGATGCAGTACTCGTTCGGCTGGTGGGCGGTCTCGTCGATCTTGGACCAGCAAGCCGCGGGAATGCCGGCCCGGCGGAAGATGGCGGCCACCGTCCCGCCGCCGATGCCCATGGGCTTGGCTTCTTTGTGGTAGACCGTGCGGACGGCCTTGCGCAGGGCCAGGACCACGGGAGACTGGACGGACGTCGGCGGCGCCGCCGGCGCCTTCTGCTGGATCTCGCAGGTGATCTTGACCTTGAACTTCTTCTCGATCCTGGCGGCCATCCGCCGGATGGTCTTCTCGACGTCCTGGACCCGGATCTTCGGCAGGATGCGCATGTCCGTATAGAAGACGTCCTCGCCGGGGATGGTGTTGATGTTGGGGACGTTCGGCTCCTTCCTCGTCGGCTCGAAGGTGGAGATCGGCGGGTCGAAGAGCCGGTCCCGGCCCGGGTAGATCTTGTAGAGGTCGTTCAGGGCGGCGATGAAGAAGCTGGCCGCCTTGAAGCTGTTGACGCCCTTTTCGGGGGTCGAGCCGTGGGTCTGGCGGCCGAGCGTCTTGAACTTGAGCCAGAAGAGGGTCTTCTCGGCCACCTCGATCATCGTCCCGTGCTCGTTGCCGGCGTCGGGCACGATGATCAGGTCCTGCTTGCGGAAGGCCTTGGCCTCCTTGATGACGAAGTCGATGCCCTTGCGGCTGCCCGTCTCCTCGTCGGCGACCAGGGCGATGCCGATGTCGCACGGGGGGACCAGGCCCTCGGCCTGAAGGGCCTTGACGGCGAAGAGCGAGGCCACCATGTCCTGCTGGTTGTCCTCGACGCCGCGGCCGTAGACGCGGCCCTTCTCGACCCAGGCCTTGAACGGGTCGCCCCGCCAGAGCGACAACTCGCCGGGGGGCACGACGTCCGTATGGGTCATGATCCAGACCGTCCGGGCCTGGCTCTTGCCCCGAAAGTAGGCCAGGATGTTGGGGCGGCAGCCGGCTGGCGCGTCCAGGTCCGGGGCCTTGATGACGGTGACGTCGACGAAGCGGTTGGCCTTCAGCCAGTCGACGAGGTATTCGGCCTTCTTGGCTTCACCCTCCCCGCCGCTCGACGGGGCGATGGCCGGGAGAGCGCAGAGCTTCATCTGGAGATCGATCATCTCGTCGCGGAACTGTTCGATCCGGCGAGCCAGCTTATCGAAGTTGGAGACGGGATTCATGCAGCACTCCTCGATCCGGGCATACCCCGGAATCTTATCATGGACAGGCAAAAAAGCAAGCCAGTCGGCCTCCGTCAGGACGCGCGGGGCCCGCGGAGCATGCGGACGCCGATGAAGCCGTACTGGACGAACGATCCGGCCGTGAGCAGGGCCGTCAGCACATAGAACCAAGCCAGGGATTGCGGCGTCCGGCCCGCCGCGTTGAGGTACAGGACGACGTAGATCAGCAGGACCTGGCAGATGGTGCTGGCCTTCCCGGCCAGGGTCGGGGGGAATCTCCGTTTGCCGCGCAGGGCGACGATGACGAGGGCTCCGAGCGAGATCGCGACGTCGCGGCCGATGCACAGGGCCGTCAGCCAGAGCGGCAGGGCGTTCGGCGCGGCCAGGGCCGGCAAGGTCAGGACGACGAAGGCCGCGGTCAACAGCAGCTTGTCGCCGATCGGGTCGAGCCACAGCCCCAGCGTCGTCTTCAAGCGGAGCTGGCGGGCGGCGAAGCCGTCGAGCGCGTCGGTCGCTCCGGCGGCCAGGAAGACGGCGAATGCCGCCCAGGGCGTTCGCCGGACCATCATGAGGACGAAGACCGGCGTGAGCAGGATCCGGGCCAGCGACAGCAGATTGGGCAGGGTCAGGAGCTCGGACAGGAGCCGGCTTCCGGCCCGGGCCGTCCCGGCGGGGCTGCCGATCTCATCCATGCGCATCCCTATCTCGCCAGCCCCCGGATGAGCTCGAGGACGCCGGCGGCCTCCGGGCCGGAGACCGTCCGCTCGGGCTCGAACAGCCGTTCGGGCGTCAGGGACATGACCTGGAGGGACAGGGCCTTGACGATCGAGTCGTAGTACAGGCTGTCGGGGCCCACGTCGGCGATCTGGAGGCGGCGCGTCTCGACCAGGGGGACGAAGCGGGCCCCCCGCTGCTGGAGGACGCCGATGAGCCGGACGGCCGCGTCGGCCATCTCGGCCCGGTTGATGATCCGGCGGGGCTGGAAGGTGTGGTTGACGGAGGCCCGGATGATGCCGAGCGAGGCGACGGCGACGATGTAGCGCTGGGCCCACGACGTCGCGATGTCGACCAGGATCTCGGTCCGGGCCGCCGGAGCCTCGAGGTCCTTCTCGAACTTGACGCCGATCAGCGCGGCCAGGTCCTCGCGGGTGACGGCCTCCAGGCCGGAGATGGCTTCGTACTGGCTGGGGATCTCGTAGACCCCGAGCTTCTCCTTGAGCTCCTCGACCCGCTTGCTGACCGCCGCATCCCGGGGCGCGGCGGCGGCCAGCTTCTCCAGGACCTCCAGGCTCTGGCCGAGCTGGCCCGCTTCGGCCAGGAACTCCGCGTATTCCCGCAGGACGGTCTTGTCCGGGGCGGCCCCGGCCATGGCCGCCCGGAAGTGGACCAGCGCCTCTGTCGGGTTCTTGTCCTGCCGGTAGAGGCGGGCCAGCTCGAGGTGGGCGTCCGTCGACGCGGGATCGAAGGACAGGACATTGAGGAATTCCCTCCGGGCCGTCTCGCGGTTGCCCGAAGCCAGGGCGGCCCGGGCGGCGGCGGAGGCGGCGTGGACGAGCTCGTCGCGCAGGGCCTCGAACCGCGGCCCGGCCCAGCGGTTGGCCGGGTCGAGCCTGAGGATCTCCCGGTACTCGGCCAGGGTCTTGTCCTTTTCCCGCCGGGATTCGTAGATCTGGGCCAGGCCGACGTGCGAGGGGATCATGGCCGGAGTGCCGGCGACCGAGGACTTGAAGCGGGCCTCGGCCTCGACGATCCTGCCGGCCAGGAGGTCGGCATAGGCCAGGCCCGACTCGCGGATGGGACTGGCCGTGCCGAGCTTCAGCAGGTGCTTGCGGGCCAGCTCGGGCCGGCCGGACCTGAGGGCCTCCCAGGCGTCGGCGGCGGCGATCCGGTCGTCGAGCTTCAGCCGCGTCGTGGCCTCGGCCGGCAGGGCCTCGACGTAAAAGGCCGGCGGCGTCGGGCGGGGCGCGCTGGCACAGGCCCAGGCCCCCAGCAGGGCCGACAGGACGGCGGCGTAGCGCTTCACCATGGCTCGGCTCCTTGTTCGAGATAGGGCAGGAAGCTGACGATGCCGGACGGCGCGGCCATGATCTTGAACTCGACGAAGCCGTCGCTCTCCCGCCGTTTCAGGACGAGCGAGCGCCGGGCCAGCGAGTCGGTGATCTCCCCGGCCTGTCGCGGCACGCGAAGGTAATAGGTCCGGTAGCCGGAGAACAGGACCTGGCGGAGCCGGTCCAGGAGATCGGGAACGCCCTCCCCGGTCCTGGCCGACAGGGCGACCGTCCGGCCGGCCGGGCCGGCGTTGCGCCCGAGGAGCAGGGCCCGCTCCTCGTCGGGGAGCAGGTCGATCTTGTTGAGCGCTTTAATGACCGGGATGTCCGTGACGCCGAGGTCGGCCAGGATGGCTTCGACCGATTCGAGCTGCCGCTCGCAGGAGGTCGCGGCGGCATCGACGATATGGCAGATGCAGTCGGCCTCGCCGACCTCCTCGAGGGTGGCCCGGAAGGACGTGACCAGCTCGACGGGCAGGCGCTTGATGAAGCCGACCGTGTCGGTCAGAAAGAAGAAGGCGCCGTCCGCGAACGAGACCCGCCGCAGCAGCGGGTCCAGGGTGGAGAAGAGGTTGGCGGACGTGTAGCGCTGCTCCTTGGTCAGGAAGTTGAACAGGGTCGATTTTCCGGCGCTGGTATAGCCGACGAAGCAGACCGTGGGGACGGGGCTTTTGCGGCGGCTCTGGCGCTGGCTCGAGCGGCGTTTCTCCAGCCCATCGATCTCGCGCTTGATCCGGGTGATGCGGTCGGTGATCCGCCGCCGGTCGACCTCGAGCTTTTTCTCGCCGGGGCCGCGCGTGCCGATGCCGGCGCCCTGCTGCGTCAGGCCGAGACCCTTGCCCCGCAGCCGCGGCAGGCGGTAGCTCAGCTGAGCCAGCTCGACCTGGAGCTTGCCCTCGTTCGTCCGGGCCCGCTGGGCGAAGATGTCGAGGATGAGCTGGGTCCGGTCGATGACCTTGAGATCGAGGTCGTCCTCGAGGTTCCTCTGCTGGGCGGAGTTGAGGGTGTGGTCGAAGATGGCCAGGTCGGCCGCCAGCCGGCGGGCCTCGGCCCGGATCTCGGACACCTTGCCCTGGCCGACGAGCCAGCGCGGGTTGAGGCGCGGCCGGGCCTGGAAGATCGTCCCGGCCACTTCGGCCCCGGCGGCGACGGTCAGGCCGGCCAACTCGGCCAGGGATTCCTCCGCCTCGTCCTTTTCGGCCTTGGTCGTGGCGACGTTGACGAGGATGGCGCGTTCCATGGGGCTCCGTACCCCCTATTTTAACCGTTTTCGGACGTGCTCCTCAAGGGCCGGGCCGTCGTCCGGAGAGAACCAATCCACCCCGGCCATCTTACGGAACCAGGTCATCTGCCGCTTGGCGTACTGGCGCGTCTCGGTCTTGGTCAGGGACACGGCCTCGGCCAGGCCGATCTCGCCGGCCAGGTGACGGACGACGTGGCGGTAGCCCAGGGCCCGGAACGGCGCCGCCGAAGCGGGGACGCCCCGCGCCAGGAGCGCCCGGACCTCCTCGACCAGGCCGCGGTCGAACATCCGGTCGACCCGCTCCTCGATGCGGCGGCAGAGGGCCTCGCGGTCGAGCGCCAAACCGATCCGGACGATCGTCCGTCCGGCCAGCGGCGAGCGGGTCTCGCGGAAGTGCTCGGACAGCGGCCGCCCCGTCGCCGCCAGGACCTCGAGGGCCCGGATGATGCGGACGCGGTCCCGGCTCCTGATCCGGCGGGCGTACTCGGGATCGGCCGACTCGAGCCGGCGGAAGAGCGCGTCGAGCCCCTTGGCCCCGGCTTCGGCCTCGAGCGCCCGGCGCAGGTCCGGATCGCGGCCGGGGCCGGGGAACAGGCCGTCGACCAGGGCCTTGAGATAGAGGCCGGTGCCGCCGGCCACGAACGGCAGGCGGCCGCGCCCGGCGATGGCCCGGGCCGCGGCCAGGGCGTCGCGGACGAAATCGGCGGCCGTGTACTGGGCCTCGGGCCCGACGATGTCGATGAGATGGTGCGGCACGCCGCGCCGGGCCTCGGGGCCGGGCTTGTCGGTGCCGATGTCGAAGCCGCGGTAGACCTGGATGGAATCGCCGCTGATGACCTCCCCGCCGAAGCGCAGGGCCAGGTTCACGGCGACGCGGCTCTTGCCGACCGCGGTCGGACCGAGGACGATGATCAGGGGGGCGGTTTCAGCGTCCAATTTCGACGAAGACCCAGACGGCAAGGAGCGAAACGAAGACGAGCGCGGCCAGGAGCTGGCGGCGTCTCACGAGACCTCGCCGAGCCGCTCCAGGCTTCGCACCAGGGCGGATTCGTGCTCCGGACCGAGGGTGCGCTTGACCACCAGGACCTCGGCGGTCAGGACCTCGTCCATGCTCCGGAGCATGGAGACGCGGCAGTCGTCGCCGGCGATATTGGCGTTGAGCCGGAGCGGCGACTTGAGCTCGAGCCGGCCGTCGGGCTGGAGTTCAGCGCCCTGCAGAGCCGGATCGAGCCGGCCGCGGACCTCGTCGACGGCCTTGCCGATGAGATTGAAGGCGACCGGACCGATCTCCTTCGAGACGTATTTGAAGACGAAGGCGCACTTGGCGTTGAACAGGCCGAGGATCCGGTCCATGCTCGCGAGCGACAGGTCGCCGGGCAGGCGAGCCGTCTTCGGCCTGGGCGCGGCCGTGCCGGCCAGGCCGACGAGGAGCAGGGCGCCGAGGGCCCGGCGCGTCGCCGCCCCGCCGGCGTCGCTTTCGGCGCAGGCCTCGGCCACGGTCTTGGGCGGATCGAGGAGGCCCAGGACGTAGCGCTCCACGAGCGACAGGCCGAAGGCGTCGGGCGAGAAGGCCGGCAGGCGCCGGATCGTCTCGTCGCCGGCCGGCAGGAGCCGCGCCAGGGCGGCCGGGTCCTCGATCCTCCGGACGGCCTCGAGCAGCAGGGACGGCACGTCGATGGCCTCGACGTAGACGCGGGCCGGCGGCCCGCTGCGGGTATGGAATTCGCGCTCGGCCGAGGCGTCGGCGGCCAGGGCCAGGGCCTCCTCGCGGGCGTAGCCCTCGAGCAGCTGCCAGAGCCGCTCGGGCGTGAAGAGCGGGATCTCGGCCAGGGCGCGAAGCGACGAGACGCCCGTCTTCTGGGCGTGCTCCTCGACCCGCGTCAGGGCGATGAGGTCGGCCCCGCCGGTCGTCAGCAGGAAGCGCAGGAAATCCTTCTCCTCGAAGGACACGGAATCGAGCGTCAGGAAGCCGCGCTCGAAAGACAGGCACTTGGGCACGCCGCCGCTCCGGGCGTAGAGCGAGCCGCTCAGCCCCTGCCTCCAGATCTCGGCCAGCACGCGGGCCAGCGGCGCGCGGGCGAAATCCTCGGAGGCGAACCAGTCGTCCATGGGATTAATGTAATGGGCGGAGAAGGCGAAGTCAATCCGGCCCGGGAATTCGCTATCTCAGGAAGCTCATGCCAATCAGACCAATGCCGATATTGGCCAGGGCCTTGAGGGCCCAAACGCCGTACGACAGGGCCAGGGCCTTCTTCGGCGCGATCTTGAAGATGGCCGAAAGGCCGAAAGCCAGGACGCCGAACGTCCAGAGCTGGAAGAAGTCGAACTGGGTCAGCACGATGTAGGCCGTCGAGGTGACCTCCAGGCGCGGGAAGAGCAGGGCCAGACTGGTCGAGGTCTGCATCAGCGAACCCCGGGCCAGGGCCAGGCCCAGCCGGACGGCGTTGCCGAGGAGCTTGTCGATCAGGCTGGCGTGGACGAGCGCCGCGAGCGCCTGGACGTAGGACCCCTGCGTGGACAGGAAACGGCCGAGGATGAGCAGCAGCAGGCTCTGGAGCAGCAGGGCCGCGACGTAGAGCAGGGGGGTGAAGACGAAGGTCTGGAGGATCTGGGATGAACGCGCCGGGTGCTCGGCCCGCTCGACGAGCTTGGCGTACGTCGCCTCGCCCATCTGCTGCCGGAGCGCGGCGTTGTCCCTGATCAGGGACAGGTTGTCCCTCTGGGCGTAGGGCAGGACCGCCAGGTTGAAGGCGATGAGGGCCAGGAGGACGACGACGAGCGTGTCGGCCCAGACCGGGCGGGCGGCCAGGCCCTCGAAGGTCCGGCGCGGATCGAAGAAGACGCCGCCGCAGCGCTTGATCAGGTCCATGGCTCAGCCTCCGATCCGTTCGTCCTTTTCGATCCGGCCGTCGCGGATATGGATGATCCTCTGGGCCTGGGCCGCGACCTCGCGGTCGTGGGTGACCATGATGATCGTGTTGCCCTGCTCGTGGATGCGGTGGAAGAGATTGAGGATCTCCCGGCCCGTCCGCGAGTCCAGGTTGCCGGTCGGCTCGTCGGCCAGTAGCAGGGAGGGCTCGTTGACCAGGGCCCGGGCGACGGCCACGCGCTGGCGCTCGCCGCCCGAGAGCTCGGCCGGCTTGTGGGACATGCGGGCCTTCATCTCGACCCGCTCCAGGGCCCGGCGGGCCTTCTCCAGGCGGGCGGCCTTCTTGGCCCCGGCGTAGATGAGCGGCAGCTCGACGTTGTGCAGGGCCGTGGCCCGGGGCAGGAGGTTGAAGACCTGGAAGACGAAGCCGATCTCGTGGTTGCGGACGAAGGCCAGCTCGTCCTCGGTCATGGCGCTGACGACCTTGCCGTTCAGCCGGTAGGTGCCGGAGGTCGGCGTGTCCAGGCAGCCGATGAGGTTCATCAGCGTCGACTTGCCCGACCCCGACGGCCCCATGATGGCCACGAACTCGTTCCGCTCGACGGTCAGGGAGACGCCGCGCAGGGCTTCGACCTTCTGTTCGTCGAGCTGGTAGACCTTCCAGAGGTCTTCGACGAGGATGACGACGGGATCGGGTTCGCTCATGGCGTCTTGGCGTCCTTCCTGGCCTCCGGCCTGACCAGGACGCCGTCCTTGAGCCCGCGCAGCGAAGCGTAGGGGCCGGAGACGATCTCCTGTCCTTCCCGCAGCCCGGAGACGATCTCGATGTTCATGCCGCCGGTGATGCCCTTGGCGACCGGCGCGAACTTGACCCGGCCGGCCTCGACGGCGTAGACGCCCTCCTCTTCGCGGGCCGCGCCCGGCGCGTCGGCCGGGGCGTTCGGCTTGTCCCGTAGGACCAGGGCGGAGATGGGCACGGCCAGGGTCTGGGACCTCTGGGCGACGATGATGTCGGCCGAGGCGGACAGCCCGGGCTTGAGCTTCCGGTCGGGATCGTCGAGGGTGACGACGACCTTGAAGTCCTTGGACTCCTGCGTCGAGGACGACAAGCCGGACGTCGACTGCTGGATGGCCGAGCTGCCGATCTCCGTGACCTTGCCCTTGAAAACCGTTTCGGGCAGGGCGTCGACGCGGACGTTGGCCCCCTGGCCGAGGGCGACGCCGATGACGTCGGTCTCGTCGACCTCGACCTCGACCTCCATGACCGACAGGTCGGCGATGGTCAGCATGACCGTGCCGGGGTTGTTCATGGTGCCGATGATGGCCGTCTCGCCCTCCTCGACCTGGAGGCTGGTGATGATGCCGTCGATCGGCGAGATGTAGGTCGTCTTGGCCAGGCTGTCCAGGGTGCTGGTCAGGGAGGCCTCGGCCTGCTTGATCTGGAAGCGGCTGGCGTTGGCCTGGGCCACGGAGACGTCGTAGGCGGCCTTGGCCGTCTCGAGCTGTTCCTTGGAGATGAGGTTGTCGGCGAAGAGCTGCTGCTGTCGGTCATAGGAGCTCTTGTCGAGCTGGAGCCGGGCCTCGGTCTGGATCAGGTCGGCGTTGGCGGCCCGGATGAAGTTGCGGTCGCGGTCGGCGTTGGCCTCGTACTGCGTCGAATCGAGCTTCAGCAGGAAGTCGCCGGCCTTGACCTCCTGGCCCTCGACGACGCCGATCCTGACGATCCGGCCGGGGACCTGGGCGCTGATGTTGATGTTCTTCTTGGGCTTGATCTCGCCCGAAGCCGAGACGATCGAGGTCAGATCACGCTTGCTGACCTTCTCGATGGTCACCTTGACCGCCTTCTCGCGGCGGGAGTTCATGTTCCCGACGACGATGGCCGCCAGGACGGCGACAACTACGATAACGATCAGCGGTTTTTTATGCCGCTTGAAGAAGCCGGCCTTTTCGCTCATGGTCTATACCTTTCCGCGCCGATTCGGACTTGTTCTGTCTATTATACTACGTAGTTCCGCGGCCCGGGTTCAGACGGGGTCAAACCTGAACCTTATAACCTTCGCACTATCATCCCGGACTGCGAAAATAAAAAGGTTCAGGTTTGACCCCTTCCGGGTTCCCTTATAAGATAGAGCCCCATGGACGATCTCAGGGAATTCGCCAGGATCGGGGAGGCCGCCGTCCGCGAGGCCGGGCTGTACCTGCGCTCCCATCTCGGGGCCGCGGTCGAGCCCTCCTACAAGGGGACGGTCGATCTGGTCACCCCCTTTGACCTGGGGTCCCAGGAGATCCTGGTCGGCCGCCTTTCGGCCGCCTTCCCGGACCACGGCTTCCTGGCCGAGGAGGGCCTGGCCCGGACGGGGTCGTCCGATTGCCGCTGGGTCATCGACCCGCTCGACGGAACGACCAACTTCGCCCACGGCTTCCCGGTCTTCAGCGTCTCGGCCGCCCTCGAGTGCGCCGGCCGGACGGCCCTGGGCTTCGTTTACGACCCGATGCGCGATGAGATGTTCCGGGCCGAGGCCGGCCGCGGGGCGTCTCTGAACGGCGAGCCCATCCGGGTATCCGGCGTGGCCGACCTCGACCGCAGCCTGTTGGCCACGGGCTTCCCCTACGACGTCCGGCAGAGCCCGGTCAACAATCTCGACCACTGGGGCCGGCTCATCGTCCGGGCCCAAGCCATCCGGCGCTGCGGCTCGGCCGCCCTGGACCTGTCCTGCGTCGCCTGCGGCCGGTTCGACGGCTTCTGGGAGCTCAAGCTCAAGCCCTGGGACGTGGCCGCCGGGGCCCTGATCGTGCGCGAGGCCGGCGGCCGGGTCTCGGACGCCGAAGACGGCCCGTTCGTCCTCGACGCCCCGGTCATCGTGGCCACCAACGGGCTCATCCACCGGGCCGTCATCGACGTCCTGAGGATGTCGAACCCGGCGGGAGGGAACGATGGCCGCTAGGTCTATCGCCCGGTTCCTGCCGGCCGCCGCGGCCGGTCTCCTGGCCGCGGCTCTGGCCGCCGCGGGCGGGCCCGCGGCCGGGGCCCAGGACGCGCCGCCCGCCGCCCCGCCGCTCGAGCGGACGGTCTCCGTCGCCGGCGACGGCGGCTGGCAGGACACGGCCGTCGACCTCGGCGCCGGCGACGAGGTCCGCTTCTCCGCGACCGGCGAGATCCTCCTTCAGAAAGGCAACCCGGGGGCCGTTTGCGGGCCGGCCGGGCTCGACCTCCTGACCCTCGACCAGCCCATCCCCGACGCCAACCTCGGCGCCCTCATCGGCAAGATCGTCCAGGTCGTGGCCCGGCGCGTCGACGAGGATTCGGGCATCGAGGTCCGCGACGAGATCTTCGTCCTCTTCGTCATCGGCCCGGAGGGGACCGTGACCGCCCCGTTCAAGGGACGGCTCTACCTGGGCGTCAACGAGAATGTCGTCCGGGACAACGGGGGAGCGTACTCGGTCACCGTCCGGCGCCGGCCGGCCTGACCCGCCGCGGACCTCAGGCCGCTTCTTCGCCGGCCGCCCTCGACGCCAGATGCTCGTCCATGAACTGCGTCGTGTAGCGCCCGGCCATGAAATCCGAGTTGGACAGGATCTCCAGGTGGAGGGGGATGTTCGTCTTGATGCCGACGACGGTCGTCGTCTCCAGGGCCGCCCGCATCTTGCGGATGGCCAGCTCCCGGCTCGGCGCGTAAGCGATGATCTTGGCCACCAGCGAGTCGTAGTCCGGCGGGACGATCCAGCCGCCGTAGGCCGCCGAATCGACGCGGATGCCCTCGCCGCCCGGCAGGACCAGGAAGTCGATCCGGCCCGGCGACGGCGCGAAGGTGACCGGGTCCTCGGCGTTGATGCGGCACTCGATGGCGTGGCCGCGCATCTCCAGCGCGTAGGGCGGGGCGTATTTTTCCCCGGACGCGATCCGGATCTGGGCTTTGATGAGGTTGATGCCGTAGACCATCTCGGTGATCGGGTGTTCCACCTGGACCCGGGCGTTGGCCTCCATGAAATAGAACTTGTGGTCCTCGTCGACCAGGAATTCGAAGGTGCCCAGGCTCTGGTAGCCGACCTCGGAGGCGGCGTCCTCGACCTCCTTGATCATGCGCCGGCGGGTCTTCCAGTCGATGAACGGCGAAGGCGTCTCCTCGATGAGCTTCTGGTAGCGGCGCTGGACAGAGCATTCCCGCTCGCCGTAGGCCGTGACCTTGCCCTGGCGGTCCCCGATGACCTGGATCTCGATGTGGCGGGCCCCGCTGACGTATTTCTCGATGTAGAGCGACGGATCGCTGAAAGCCGCCTTGGCCTCGCCCTGGGCGATCGGGAACTGGTCCTCGAGCTGGGAGGCCGAGCGGCAGATGCGCATGCCCTTGCCGCCGCCTCCGGCCGCGGCCTTGATGATGACAGGGTAGCCTATCTTGGACGCCGTCTTCTTGGCCACGGCCAGGTCCTCGATGATCGTGTCGCTGCCCGGCAGGACGGGCAGGCCGGCCTTCTTCATGGTCTGGCGGGCCTTGTTCTTGTCGCCCATGAGCCGGATGATGGACGGCGGCGGCCCGATGAAGGTCAGGCCCTGGGTCTTGCAGATCTCGGCGAACTTGGCGTTCTCGGCCAGGAAGCCGTAACCGGGATGGATCGCGTCGGCCCCGCTGATCTCGGCCGCGCTCAGGATGTTGGCGACATTGAGATAGCTCTCGGAGGCGCGGGCCGGCCCGATGCAGATGCGCTCGTCGGCCAGCAGGGCGTGCAGGGACTGGCGGTCGACCTCGGAATAGACCGCGACGCTCTTGATGCCGAGCTCGCGGCAGGAGCGGATGATGCGGAGGGCGATCTCCCCGCGGTTGGCGACCAGGATCTTGGAGATCATGGGGCCTTAGCTCCCCGGCAGGATGGCGAAGAGCTTCTGCCCGAACTCCACGGGCTTGGCGTTCTCGACGTAGATCTCGACGATCGTGCCGTCGACGTCGGCCTCGATCTCGTTCATGAGCTTCATGGCCTCGATGATGCAGAGCGTCTGGCCCTTCTTGACCTGGTCCCCGACGTCGACGAAGGGGGCAGAGGTGGGATCCGGGGCCCGGTAGAAGGTCCCGACCATGGGGGAGGCGATGAGGTGGTGCCCCATGGCCGCCTCGGCCGCCTGGCTCTGGGCCTCGGCCGCCGCGGTGGCTTCGGGGCTCTGAGGCGAGGCCGCCGGGGCGGCGGCCAGAACCGCGGGGGACGGCGCCGCCGGGACGGGCGCCGTCCCGCCGCGGGCGATCTTGATCTTCAGGCCCTCGATCTCGAGCTCGAATATCGAGAGGTTCTTTTCCTCCAGCAGCCCGACCAGCTTGCGGACCTCGTCGTAGTCGATCCGGCCGGTCAGGGGGCTCTCGGGGGGTCCGGACGGCTTGTTGTTTTTTTCGCTCATACCCTGGTTTCCCTTCCTTTTAGACCCTACCTTATCGGGCATCCCCCCAAAAGTCAAGGTAGCGGCCTCGTTCACTCCATCAGCGGCATCGTGGACTGGGGATGAGTTTCGGGCCGGACCGCCCCGGGAACCGAACGGTCGCATCTGAACGGGAAGCCGGGGGGCGGGCCCCGTTTGACCGGTCATGAGGGATGGCCTAATATGACCCAGGAAAGTCCGCTCATGTTCGAACAACTCTCCGGGCGCCTCGAAAAAATGCTCAAGTTCCTTCGGGGCGAGGTCAAGGTCACCGACAAGAACATGGCCGAGGCCCTGAAGATGATGCGCCTGGCCTTCCTCGAGGCCGATGTCAACTACAAGGTGGTCAAGGACTTCGAGGCCCGGATCCGGGAAAGAGCGGCGGGCGAGGAGGTCCTCGGGGGCCTCAACCCGGCCCAGCAGGTCATCAAGATCGTCCACGACGAGCTCACCGGGATCCTCGGCGGGGGCCAGAAGCCTCTGCAGTTCTCGCCGCACCCGCCGTCCGTCCTCATGCTGGTCGGCCTCCAGGGGAGCGGCAAGACGACCACCAGCGGCAAGCTGGCCCGCTGGGTGACCGGCATCGGCAAGCACCCCCTGCTCGTCTCGTTCGACCTGAAGCGGCCGGCCGCCCAGGACCAGCTGCGGACGATCGCCGCCGGCCTGAACGTCCCGTTCTACGAGATGACGGCCGCCCCGATGGCCTCGCCAAAAGAGGCCCTCAAGGAGCTCCTGACCTATACCGCCAACCGGGGTTTCGACCCCCTGATCGTCGACACGGCCGGGCGCCTCCATATCGACGACGAGCTCATGGACGAGCTGCGGCTGGTCAAGGACATCCTGGCGCCGGTCGAGACGATCTACGTCGGCGACGCCATGACCGGCCAGGACGCCGTGCGCAGCGCCCAGACCTTCGAGGAACGGATCGGCCTGACGGCCGTCATCCTGACCAAGCTCGACGGCGACGCCCGGGGCGGCGCGGCCCTGTCGATCGTCGCGGCCACGGGCCGGCCCATCAAGTTCGTAGGCGTGGGCGAGAAGTCCGACAAGCTCGAGGTCTTCCACCCCGAGCGCATGGCCTCGCGCATCCTCGGCCTGGGCGACATCCTGTCGCTCATCGAAAAGGCCCAGGACCGGGCCGACCTGGCCGAGGCCGAGGAGATGGCCCGCAAGCTCCGCAAGCAGGAGTTCACCCTGGAGGACTTCAAGAAGCAGATCGTCCAGATAAGGAAGATGGGCTCGCTTCAGGACCTGCTCGGCCACCTGCCCCAGGCCGGGCCGCTCAAGGCCCTGGGCCGGGCCCAGGTGGACGAGCGGCGGGTGGCCCATTTCGCGGCCATCATCGATTCCATGACCCCGGCGGAGAGGGCCGACCCGAAAAGGGTCCTCAACGGCAGCCGCCGGGCCCGCATCGCCCGCGGCAGCGGCCGGCCCGTCCAGGAGGTCAATCAGCTGGTCAAGCAATTCCTGGAGATGCGGAAGATGATGAAGGGTGGCGCCGTTCAGAAGCTTCTCGGGAAGCTCTAGTCGGTTCTCGGGAGATCCCTCTCTCCGGCTTGGCTCCGTGCATTGCCTCTTGCTCCCCCGGCCAGCGCGGAGCGGACTCTGGGGAGCGGAGATCAGAATCACGGCCGAGCGCTCGAGGCCGGGATTCTGAGAAATATCTCAGTAGAGCGCTTTCTTCGGATATTCCCCGGAAGCATGGCTCCGAGTCGCCCCGCCATGCTTCCGATGGTCGCTTCGAGGACTCCGTTCCCCGCCGGTCCCCCTCTCCAGCAACGGGGATCATCGAGGCAACGCATATCGCCGCCGCGAGAGGGAGCCCAAAACGATAGGGAGAGCAAATCCGAGCCGCTTCTAGCGGCCTTCCAGAAGGTGCTCGACGCATTCGAGCCAGAACTTGGCGTAATCCTCCCAGAAGATGAAATTGCAGCCCCAGTGCGGAGCGGGGTCGGACATGTAGGCCAGGACCCGGCCGCGGCCGCAGCTACGGACCGCCAGGAGGGGATCCGCGGCGTCCCGGACCTCGAGCAGGACCCGGCCCTCGGGGATGGCGACCGTCTTGTTGTAGCCCAGGATGGGCGGCATGGTCCGCAGGTTGATGGACCGGAAGAAGCGCTCGCCGGCGGCCGTCATCTCGGCGTCGAAGCCCTCGGTGCTCTCGACCAGGTCCTCGTGTTCCAGGCAGCGGACGGGCAGGACCTCGCGGAGGCGGGTCCGGCCCCAGCCGCCCTTGCCCATCTCGCCGGTGAAAGAGTACCAGCCCCCCAGGAACATGGCCGCCTTGCCCTCCTTGATGGCCTCGACCGTCAGGCGGATGCGGTCGGGGTAGGTCAGGACGGCCGTGCCGAATTTTTGCCGGTCGAAGAAGCCCGGGGCCAGCTGGAACAGCTTGGCGTCTATATCGCTGAAGACGAGAACGTCGTAGTCGGCCAGGATGCGCTCGTAGTCGCCGGGGCCGAGCCTGTTGTAGAAGTCCCAGGCGGGGACGGACTCGACCTGGTGCTTGCCCGTCGATTCCAGGGCTTCCTTCAGCCACTTGCCGTAATTGAAGATGTCCAGCCCCTTGGGGGAGTGATAGAAGGGGGTTTCGGCGAAAACGGGCCCGGTCAGGACGGCCCAATCACCTACGTAGTAGATTTTGGCCATGTCCGCGGCCTCCTTGTTGGCCCAAGGATACCAGAGAACGGCCGTCAAAGGAAGCGTTCGGGTGGGGTGTCCTCTACGGGGGACAGGGCCTTGTTTCCAGTTGACTTGCCCCCCTAATTCGGCTATGATTCACCAGCAATTACCTCTATCACGAAAGTGAAAACACAATGATGACCATGCGCTTGATGAGATTCGGCACGAAGAAGAAGCCGACCTACCGGATCGTGGTGATGGACTCCCAGAGAGCCCGCCAGAGCCAAGCCTTGGACACGCTGGGCACCTACACCCCGCTCGATGACCCCGCCGGACTGCGCATCGACCTCGAAAAGGCGAAGAGCTGGATCGCCAAGGGCGTCCGCCCCTCGAGCACGGTCCAATCGCTCCTGGACAGGGCCTCCAAGACCGCCAAGCCCCGCTCTTGATGTGTTAGCATAAAGGAGGTCACCGTGAAAGAACTCGTCGAGCTCATTGCCAAGGCCCTGGTGGACCAGCCGGACCGCGTTCAGGTGTCTCAGCTCGAGGGCGAACAGACCACCATCCTCGAGCTCAAAGTCGCCCCGGAAGACCTCGGCAAAGTGATCGGCAAGCAGGGACGGACGGCCCGGGCCATCCGCATCATCCTCGGCGCGGCAGGGATGAAGCTGAAGAGGCGCTTCAATCTCGAGATCATTGAAAAAGGCTGACCTCGTCGCCCTGGGCCGGATCGTCCGGAGCCAGGGGCGCGACGGCCGGCTCAAGCTCCGGCTCAACGAAAAGGGCCCGACCGGCTTCACGGGCGCGACGGTGTATCTCAGGCAGGCCGGCGGCGTCGAGGCCTTCGATGTCGAATCCCTGGTCCTCGATCGCAACGCCTATTTCATAAAGCTCAAGGGCATCGATACCCTTGAGGCGGCCGATGCCCTGGCCGGCCGCGAGATCCTCGCGGCCGAGACGGATTTCCAGGGGCTCGGCCGGGGCGCGTATTACGACTTCCAGGTCCTCGGCAGCCGGGTCCTGACCCGGGACGGGACCGAGGTCGGGGAGGTGGCCGGCGTGCTGGCCGCGGGAGGGCCGCTCGTCCTCGTCGTCAGGCGCGGGGCGGGCGAGGTTTTCGTCCCCTTCAACGAGGCCATCGTCGTGAGCGTGGACCCGGAAGCCCGGGAGGTCGTGATCGACCCGCCCGACGGCCTGTTGGACTTGAATGAGATTTGATATAATCACGATCTTCCCGGAGATGTTCGCCGGCGTCTTCTCGGGGGGGGTCGTCAAGAGGGCCCTGGACCGGGACGTCGTCCGGATCGCGGTGCACGACCTGCGGGACTTCACCACGGACAAGCACCGCCAGGTCGATGACCGGCCCTTCGGGGGCCTGGAAGGAATGGTTTTGAAGCCCGAGCCGATCTTTCGCGCCGTCGAGGCCGTCCGCGAGGCCGGGGGCAAGGTCTACCTGCTCTCGCCCCAGGGACGGACCCTGGACGCCGGGCTGGCCCGGGAGCTGTCCGCCGAGAGCCAGGTCGTCCTGATCTGCGGACGCTACGAGGGCGTGGACGAGCGCGTCGTCGAGCACCTGGCCGACGGCGAGATCTCCATCGGCGATTACGTCCTGTCCGGCGGGGAGCTGGCCGCGGCCGTGGTCGTCGACGCGGCGGCCCGCTTCGTGCCCGGGGTCGTCGGCAAAGAGGGCTCGGTGCGCAACGATTCCTTCTGCGGCGGGATCCTCGATTACCCGCAGTACACGCGGCCGCGCGAGTTCCGCGGCCTGAAAGTGCCGTCCGTGCTCTTTTCGGGAGACCACAAGAGGATCGAGCGCTGGCGGCGGAAGAAAGCCCTGGAAAAAACGGCCCGGCAACGGCCGGACCTCGCGGGCCCCGGTGCCCTATCCCCGGAAGACCGAGATCTTCTGGCGGAAACCAAGAACGAAAGGAAGGACGAATGAACCTCATCAACGCGGTCGAGGATAAACAGATCAAGAAGGACCTGACGCCCTTCAACGTCGGCGACACGGTCAAGGTGCACGTCATCATCCGGGAAGGCGACAAGGAGCGCATCCAGGTCTTCCGCGGCGACGTCATCGCCAAGCGCGGCGGCGGGCTCAAGGAGACCTTCACGGTCCGCAAGGTCTCGTTCGGCGTCGGCGTCGAGCGCATCTTCCCGCTGCACTCGAAGATGATCAAGCAGATCGAGGTCGTCCGGAAGGCCAGCGTCCGGCGGGCCAAGCTCTACTACCTGCGCGACCTCAAGGGCAAGGCCGCCCGCCTCAAAGAAGACCAGGGCTGATCTCAGCCCGGATCTTCATGAAAACGCCGGGTCCGGGCTAGGACCGTGGCCAGCCTCAGGCTTGAGAAGGAGCTGGCCCGCGGCGGCGCCCGGCGCATCGCCGGGGTTGACGAGGTGGGGCGGGGATCGCTCTTCGGCCCGGTCGTGGCTGCGGCGGTCATCCTGCCCGCCGAATGGCTCGTCCGCCGCCCGCCGGCCTGGACCGGCGGGATCGACGACTCCAAGATCGTCCCGGCGCCGCGCCGGGCCGAGCTGGCCGCCGCCCTGCTCCGAGAAGCCCGGGGCGTGGGCCTGGGCCTGGCCTCGGCCGCGGAGATCGACGCCCTGAACATACACCGCGCCGCCCAGCTGGCCATGGTCCGGGCCGTCGAAAGCCTGTCCGAACCGCCCGACATCCTCCTGGTTGACGGCTTCGCGATAAAAGAGGTAGAGTACCGGCAGATGGGCATCCCGCGGGGCGACCGGACCAGCCGGTCGATCGCCGCGGCCTCCATCGTCGCCAAGGTATTCCGGGACGGCCTGATGCGGACCTTCGACGCCCTCTACGAGGGTTACGGCTTGGCCCGGAACAAGGGCTACGGCACGGAGGAGCACCTTCGGGCCTTGAGAGAAAAGGGGCCCACGGGCCTGCACCGGACCTCTTTCAAGCTCGGCTGAGGATAGGACTCATGACGGACCGGGTCAAGGTCATCGAGCAGGCCGAGAAGTTCGTCCGCGCCGGCCGCGTCCGGGAGGCCATCGCCGAGTACGAGAAGCTGGCCCAGAGCGACTCGGCGGACGTCGGCACCCTCAACATCATCGGCGACCTCTACATCCGCGTCGGCCAGAACGAGCCGGCCATCCGGGCTTTCGAGCGGGTGGCCGCGGAGTACGAGCGGCGCGGCCTGTTCTCCCAGGCCCTGGCCATCTGCAAGAAGATCAACAAGCTCAGCCCCGAGGACACGGATTCGTCCCTCAAGCTCGCCGACCTCTACGCCCAGCAGGGCTTCCTGGCCGAGTCCAAGGGCGTCTACGCCGCCGTGGCCGGACGCCTGGCCTCGGCGAGCCGTACGGCCGAGGCCGTGGCCATCTTCGAGAAGATCGTCAAGCTCGACCGGGAGGACCACGACGCCCGGCAGGCCCTGGCCCGCCTCTACCGCGACTCCGGCAACCTCGATGCCGCCATCGGGCAGCTCGATGACAGCGCCGCCGTCCACATCGAAAAGGGAGAGTTCGACGCCGCCGCCGCGATCCTCCAGGACGCGCTGCTCCTGCGGCCGGGCGACGGGCGCAGCGTCGTCAGCCTGGTCGAAGTCTACAAGCGCCAGGGCCAACCGGCCAAGTCCGTCGAGCTGCTGGAGCGGGAGCTGGCCGCGGTCCCGGACAACATCCAGCTCCTCAATATCCTCGGCAACCTCTACTTCGAGGCCGGCGAGACCCAGAAAGCCGAGGAGATCTTCACCCGGATCGTCACCGGCCATCCCCTCAACGTCAATGCCCGCATCAAGCTGGGTCGGATCCAGATCCTGAAGGACAAGCTCGACCAGGCCTACGAGCTGTTCGAGCCGCTGATCAACAACCTGGTCAAGAAGCACCGCGACGAAAAAGCCATCGGCCTGCTGGGCCTGATCCTCGAGAGCCAGAAGCCGCACCTGCCGGCCCTGGAGCGGCTGGCCCTGATCTACCGGTCGAACAAGGAGGTCAAGAAGCTCGAGGTCGTCGACCGGGCCATCCTGGACGAGCTGCGCCGCCTGGGCGAGAAGGAGCGGCTGGTCGGCATCTACGCCGAGCTCCTGGAGCTGCGGCCCGACGACGCCGAGCTGGCCGCCGAAGCCCGGGGCCTGCGGCAGGACCTGAACCTGCCCGTCGAGGCCGTCGCCGAGGAGGCGCCCCAGCTGTCCGACCGGGATCGCGAGGCCATCCGCGAGATCATGGGCCAGGCCGACCTCTACCTCCAGCAGGGGCTGGTCCGGATCGCCCGCCGGCTCCTCGAGAACCTGCGCTTCCGCTATCCCGAGGATCCCCAGATCGTGCGCAAGATCGCGGTCCTGGACGAGGTCCGGACGCACATGGACGAGGACGAGATCCGCCGGCGGATCGAAAAGACGACCGTCCTCGAGGCCGAGTACAAGGAAAAGGCGGCCGGGAAGAAGGCCGAGGACAGGAAGGCCGCAGAGCCCCGGGCGGCCGGGCCGGCCCCGGCGCCGCCGGCGCCCGAAAGCGCGACGGTCACGGAGCCGAAGGCGGAGCCGGCGCGGCGTCCGTCCGGCCAGTTCAAGCCCGAGGTCCTCGAAGGGCAGAAGGTCAGCACGGCCGACCTCTTCGCCGAGACCGACATCATCCCCTTCGCCGACGGGTCCGGCGAGCGGACCTATTACGACCTCCGGAACGTGGTCGAAGCGGAGCTGCGCTGGCTGGCCGCCGTCCGGACCCTCCAGCGCGGCGACGGCTCCGCGGCGCCCGAACGCGAGCTGGCCGGGATCGTGGCCGAGTTCCGCCGGGACCTGAGGAGCAGGGGCGCCGTCTCCCCCCCGGAGATGTTCTACCAGCTGGGCCTGGCTTTCATGAGCCAGGGCCTCATCGCCGAAGCCATCGAGGAGCTGTCCGAGGCGGCCAGGGACAAGGCCCTGGCCATCGACAGCCTGAGCCTGATCGCCCAGTGCCACCGCCTGAAGAGGAATTTCGAGGACGCCACGAAGTGCCTGCAGTCCGCCCTGACCGAAGCCACCCAGGGCACCGACCAATACTACGCCCTGCTCTACGAGCTGGCCGAGGTCCACGCCGCCGCCGGAAACCAGGTCCAGGCCGCGGCGCTGTTCCGCGAGATCCGCGACTGGAACCCGAGCTTCCGGGGTGTCGCCGGCGAGCTCGAGAACCTCGAGAAATCCTCCACCCGGTAGGCAAGCCCCCCGGCGCCCGCTTCCCCCGCGCCGGGAGGCGATATCCCGGGCCCGGCGGGCCCTACTCGACGATCTTGGCGGAGATGATGAGGATGAGCCCCTTGTCGCCGCCGTCGAGCTTGGACACGCCGACGACGGTCCTCTCGCCGGACTTGATATTCAGCGTGCTCTCGACGAGCGTCGTGATCTGCGGCTCGAACGGCTTCCCGGACGAGGCATAAGAATCCGGCATTCTCTTGATCTGCCGCAGCCTGACCCCGCTCTTGATGACGGGCATCTTGGCGTCTCCGGTGACCTCGGGCCGCAGCTCGAGCTGGAACTCGGCCTTCGGCCCGAACTGGACCTCTGAGTTCTCCAGGTTGACCGTGCGGACCATGGTCGCGTCGAGCAGGGAATAGGTCTTGTACTTGAGAAGGTTACGGAGCTCCCGGATGATCGGGTCGTTCTCGGACACAGGCTTCGTTCCCTGGTCCGTTTCTCCGGCGGTGCCCAGTAGCAGCTGGACCGTGAAGAGGACGTCGGCCGGCTTGACGTCGATCTCGCGGATGGCGGCCAGGATCTTCTCGACGTTTTCGGGCGTGTCGCTGACCGAAAGCACCGAGGGCATATTGGGGTTGAACTGGATGTGCCCGTCACGGCTGACGTAAGCGTAGAGCAGGTTCTGGATGTCCTGGGCCCGGACGTACTTGAGCTTGACGATCTCCTTGCGCAGGTTCCTGGCTTCAACGCTCTGGGCCTGTCCCGCCGCCGGGACGGGGTCTTCGGCCGGGGCCGGCAGCCAGGCGGCCAGGACGAAAGCCAGGGCCAGCAGGGTGATCGCGGCATTTTTCGTTCTCGTTCTCATTCCTGTTCTCCTTTGTAGTCGAAGTTCCGGTCGAAGAACCAGACGATCTGGAGCCCGGTCTCGGGAGAGACCATGGTCATGGTCAGGACTTCCTGGGGCTCGGCCCGGCCGGCGACGGTCCCCGGTCCGGCCGGGGCGGTCTTCCGCCCGGGGACGGGGCCGGCCATGAACATCATATAGAGTATGGCCGACGCGGCCAGGACGCCCAGGGCCGAGGCCGCCGCCCAGCACCTCCGGAAAGCGGTCCCGGCGCGGTCCGCGCCCCGCGATCGTTCCCCGGCCGCGCCCGCCCGAACGCGGCTCACGAGCGCCGACCATTCGTCCTCGCCCCACGCGGCGACGCCCGCCGCCTTCGCCTCTTCCCGGATCGTCCCCAGCGCCTTCCGGAAGGCCTCGAGCTCCCGCCGGCACTCCGGACAGGCGTCGATGTGGGCCCGGAAAGCCGCGGCCGGACGCGGCCGCAGGTCGCCGCCGGCGGCCAGGGGCACGAGCTTGCGGGCTTTTCGGCAAGTCATCATCCGACCTCCAGATGGGGGAAGTCCCGCCGGATCGCCTGCCGCAGCTTTCGCCGGGCCGCGGACAGGTGGACCCGGACCGAGAGCGACGAGCAGCCCAGGGCCCGGGACGTCTCCCGGATGTCGAGGTCCTCGAGGTCCCGGAGGACGAAGACCTCCCGTTCCCGCGGGCTGAGGGCGGCCATCGAGCGCCGGATCCCCTCCCGGAGCTCCCGCCGGTCCTGCCCGGCCTCCGGATCGGCCGCCGCCGGGGCCCGGCCGGCCACCTCCGTGAAGGCCGCCCGTTCCCGCATTTTCCGCCGGCGGCGGTCCCGGGATTCGTTGGCGGCGATCTGGAAGAGCCAGTTGCGGAAGGGACGGGCGGCGTCATAGCGGCCAAGCGAGCGGTAGGCCCGGAGCAGAGTTTCCTGGACGACCTCGAGGGCCTCCTCGCGGTCCCGGGTCAGCCGCGACGCCAGGGCCAGCAGCGGCCCCCGGTACGGGGTCACCAGCGGCTCGAAAGCCTCGGCCCGGCCGGCAAGAACCATCTCGACGAGCTCCTTCTCCGTCTCGTTCATCCGCATGGTTCTACCCGGCGAGGCCGGCGAATGTTAAGGCGAACCTCCGCCCGGGAACATAGCACACGTCGGGGCGCGCCTCCAGACGCGGCAAGCGGAGGCGGCTGGACGGACGGCCGCCCCGGCAGGGACGGACGTCGGGCGGCCCGGCGCCGGCCGGGCCCATGCCGCTCCGTGCGGACGCCCTAGGCCGCGATCTGGACGAGCGGCTTGACCTTTTTGAAGACCTCGAGGACCTTGTCGACCTGCTCGTCCGTGTGGGTGGCCATGTAGCTCGTCCGCAGGCACGAGAACTCCGGCGGGACGGACGGCGGCAGGGCCACGTTGGTGTAGATCCCGGCCTGGAAGAAGACGTTCCAGGCCTCCAGGGTCTTCATGGCGTCGCCGATGACGATGGGGATGATGGGCGTCTGGGAGGCGCCGATGTTGTAGCCCATGCCGCGCAGCTCCGTCCTGACCCGGTCGGCGATCTTGTTGACCCGCTCGACGCGCTCCGGCTCCGCCTCGAGGATGTCCAGGCAGGCCAGGACGGTGGCCACGTTGGACGGGGGCAGGCTGGCGCTGAACATGAACGGCCGGGCGAACATCTGGATGAAGTGGACGGCCTCCTTGGGGCCGGCGATGAAGCCTCCGACCGAGGCCAGGGATTTGCTGAAAGTGCCCATGACCAGGTCGACGTCGTCCTGGAGGCCGAAGTGCCAGCCCGTGCCCCGGCCGCGGCCGAGAACGCCGATGGCGTGGGCGTCGTCCGACATGAACCGGGCGCCGTACTTCTTGCAGAGGGGGATGATCTCGGACAGCTTGGCGATGTCGCCGCCCATGCTGAAGACGCCGTCGACGATGACCAGTTTGGCCGGCCCGGCCGGCAGGGCCTTCAGGACGGATTCCAGGTCGGCCGGATTGTTGTGCTTGTAGGTCCGGACCGTGACGTTCTTGAGGCTCTTGGCCATGCGCACGCCGTCGATGATGCTGGCATGGACCTCTTTGTCCGTGATGATGATGTCGTCCCGGTCCATGATGGCCGGGATGGAGCCCAGGTTGACCTGGAAGCCGGTGCTGAAGACCAGGGCCGCTTCCTTGCCCACGTACTTGGCCAGGCGCCCCTCGAGCTCGATGTGGAGGTCGAGGGTGCCGTTGAGGAAGCGCGAGCCGGTGCAGCTCGTGCCGTACTTCCGGACGGCCTCGATGGCCGCTTCCTTGACCTTGGGATGATTGGTCAGCCCGTCATAGTTGTTCGAGCCGATCATGATGTATTTCTTGCCGTGGATATAGGCTTCCGGGCCTTCGGCGCGGTCGATGGGGATGAAGAAGGGGAACAGGCCCATGGCCTGGGCCGTCCGGGGGTTGGTCGGATAGCCGTACTTCTGGGCCACCGCCGGATCCGAATAGAAGCCTTTGCACTTCTCGAAGAGGTCCATCTTCACTTCCTTTTGGAGGATTTTCGGCCCCCAGTATAGGATTCCCCGTCCGAACTGTCAATTTTTGGTCTTCTCCGGGCGCCCGCCCCGGCCTTCTCCCCTTCGGGGCGCCGGGCTTCCGGACGGAGAGCGCCGGCTCACCGGAAGGGGCGCGTCAGGCAGGTCGGGCCTCCGGCGCCCTTGGCGGAGATCTCCCGGCCCTCGTAGGTCAGGACCTCGAGCCCGGCCTTCTCCAGGGCGGCCGCCGTCCGCGGATTCCCGGCCAGGGCCAGGCACTTCCCCGGGGCCAGGGCCAGGACGTTCGTGGCCATGGCGGCGTATTCCTCGTCCGGGACCTCGATGAGGTCGAAGCCCGACTCCAGCAGGCGTCGCCGGAAAGGAACCGGCAGCAGGCGCGAATAGACCAGGAGCCGGCCCTCGCCGACCGGGCTCAGCAGCGACATCAGGTGGAGGACGTCGCCCGGTCCGTCCCAATGGGGGAGAGGCGCCTCGACGACATCGATGCCGTCCGGCTCGAGGATCTCCCGGAGCTGCCGGAGGCCCTCGGCGTTGGTCCGGTAGCCGTGGCCGACGGCCACGGTCCTGGCGTCCAGCCAGGCGACGTCGCCGCCCTCGAGGGTGCCCGGGGCGAGGATCTCGCCGGCGACCGGCCAGCCGGCCCGCCGGCAGTAATCCCCCAGCGCGGCCGGTTCGCCCCGGCGCAGCTCCTTGCCCATCCGGCCGAGGATGAGGCCGCGCGGCCCGGCGCAGGCCGCGTCCCGGACGTAGATGGAATCCAGGCCCGTCCCCGGATCAGCAGGCAGGAAGCGGACCTCCCCGGCCCAGCGACCGAGGATCTCGGCGAAGGCGTCGTACTCCTCGCAGGCGCGAGTGAAGTCCGGCTCCGCCGCGTAGCCGAGCGCCCGCCACCGGCTCCGGACCTCGTCCGGCCCGGTCCAGGCCTCCCGGGGATGCTTGAGCAGGAGGGTTCGTATGGCCGCCGTCTCGGAAAGGCCCTTCGACATGAGGGCATCTTATCTCCGTCCGGCCCGGCCGTAAAGAGGGCGGCGGCCCGGCCCGGCGCCGGCCGGGGGCTCCCCCCCTTGGCCGCCGGCTTTCCGGATGGCGGCGAAACCCGGGCCCGCCGGCCGCTCGGGGCGCCGATGTCGCCCGGAAAACGCAAGATAACAAATAAAATATGAAGAACATGCGCCGGCCTATGGATTTTCCGCGGGGGATAGTATAGAATCGCCCCAACATTCGAAAAGGAGGAAAAATGAAGTACTCGTCTCGTCTGCTCCTGGCCATGGTCCTGGCCGTGGCCGTGGCGACCGGCCTGTTCGCCAACGGCCTCAACCTGAACGGAACCGGGGCGAAAGCGACCGGCATGGGGGGCGCTTTCGTCGGGCTGGCCAACGACGTCTCGGCCATCCTCTGGAATCCCGCCGGGCTGGCCCAGCTGACCAAGGCGACGTTCAGCCTGTCGGCCGATGCGCTGCTCCCGTCCGCGAAGTACGCGCTCGGCTCGTACAGCATGGAGACCGCTAGCAAAGTCTACCCGGCCGGCATGCTGGGCTACGCCCAGCCCGTGAGCAAGAATATCGTCGTCGGGCTCGGGGTCTACTCGCTCTCGGGCATGGGGACGGACTGGCAGAACACCGGCCTCGAGGCCGCTCTGGTGTCTCCCCTGCCGTCGGCGGCCTTCACGCCCACGCTGACGCCGACTAAGTGGGAGAGCTTCATCGGCTCCTTCACCCTGGCGCCGACGATCGCCGTCAAGGTCTCCGAGAAGCTCTACATCGGCGCCAGCTTCAACATCAACTACGGCTTCTTCAAGATGAAACAGTGGGGCGAAGCCGAGATGATCAGCATGGACCCGCTCATTATCGTCAACATGGGCCAGCGGGAACTTGACATCAAGGGCTGGGGCTTCGGCGCGACCGTCGGCGTCCTGGTCAAGCCGGCCGACTGGATCAGCCTCGGGGCGACCTACCGCACCGAGTCCAAGATGACGATGAAGGGCACGATGGGGATCGAGAACATCAACCTCCTCGACCTGGCGACCGAGTCCGACACCGAGATGAAGGTCCCGAGCCCGATGTGGCTGGCCGGCGGCATCGCCCTCAAGCCCGTGGACAAGCTGACCTTCACCTTCGACGCCCAGTACACCAACTGGGGCAAGCTCGAGGACCTCCCTCTGACCTTCTCGGATCCGTACTGGGCCGCGGCCCTCGAGGGCGCGAGCCTCGAGCTCTACTGGAAGAACCGGACCCAGCTGCGCTTCGGCGCGGAGTACGACTTCGGAACCTTCGCCCTGCGGGCCGGCTATTACTATGACCCGGCGCCCTCCACGGACGCTACCATGAACATCCTGACGCCGAGCTTCGACTTCAACAGCGTCGATATCGGATTCGGCTACAAGTCCGGCAATTTCCGGCTCGACGCGCTCGTCCAGTACCTCATGGGCAAGGACCGCGCCATCGCGGACGGCACCATGCCCGGGACCTACCAGATGAACATCCTCGTCCCGGCGATCTCGCTGAGCTTCGAATTCTGAGTTCGATCCGCACGACATCGGGAGAGGAGGGCGCGCGCCCTCCTCTCCCGTTTCTGTCTTTCGTCCCCCCTCCCGAGCCGATCGCCGATTGACCCTCTCCGCGCCTTTGTGATATAAGCCCCACTGGCGTCGGACGCCATTTCCATGAGGCACGCGACGGCTCCCGCGAAGAAGATTCCAGGCCGCTCCCGCATCCCGATCCCGCCCGCCTCTCCCGGCGTCCGCTTGCCGGCCCCCGAACCCCGCTCGACAAGGAAGGTGTGAACATGGACGAAACGACGAAGACCCCCGCTTCCCCTTCGCCGGCCTGGAGCCGGCGGAAGTTCCTCGGCGCGGCTTCTGCCGCCGCGGCCGGGGTCATGATCGTGCCGCGTCACGTCGTCGGCGCGACCCAGCGGCGCAAGGCCCCGAGCGACACGCTCAACATCGCCTGCGTCGGCGTCGGCGGCATGGGCAGCTCCGACACCCGCGGCTGCCGCACCGAGAACATCGTGGCCCTCTGCGACGTCGACGACGAGTCCGTGGCCAAGCTCCTGCGCAACGAGGAGCTCGAGCCGGCCGAGAAGGCCATGTACGCGAAGGCGGCCAAATACCGCGACTGGCGGCGCCTGCTGGAAAGGGAGAAGGGCATCGACGCCGTGACCGTGTCGACCCCCGATCACAACCACGCCGTCATCGCCATGGGCGCCATCAGGCTGGGCAAGCACGTCTATGTCCAGAAGCCGCTGACCCACACCATCAAGGAGGCCCGCCTCCTGGCCCAGGCGGCCAGGGAAGCCAACGTCGTCACCCAGATGGGCAACCAGGGGCACGCCGGAGAGGGCGCCCGCCTGGTCTGCGAATGGATCTGGGCCGGGGCCATCGGCAACGTGACCGAGGTCCATTGCTGGACCAACCGTCCCATCTGGCCCCAGGGCGCCATCGACGCTCCGGCCGAGATCCCCTCCGTGCCCTCGACGCTCGATTGGGACGTCTGGCTCGGCCCGGCCCCCTTCCGGCCCTACCATCCGGCCTACCACCCCTTCAAGTGGCGCGGGCTGTGGGACTTCGGCACCGGGGCCCTGGGCGACATGGGCGCTCACATCATGGACCAGCCCTTCTGGGCTCTCAAGCTCAAATCGCCGGTCAGCGTCCAGGCTTCGTCCACGGTCTTCTCGAAGGATTACGCGCCGGCGGCCGAGGTCGTGACCTACGAGTTCGCCGCCCGCGAGGGCCTGCCGCCGCTGACTCTGACCTGGTGGGACGGCGGCCTCATGCCGCCCCGCCCGCCCGAGCTCGAGCAGGGCCGCATGGTCGGCGACGACGGCGGCGGCGTCTTATTCCGCGGCGACAAGGGCCTGCTCATGTGCGGCACCTACGGCGAGAACCCGCGGCTCGTTCCCGAGTCGCGGATGCAGAGCTTCGAGCGGCCGGCCAAGACCATCCCCCGCTCGGCCGGCATCCGCCTGGAGTGGTTCGAGGCCATCAAGAAGGGCGCCAAGTCGACGACGGACTTCTCCTACTCGGGCCCGCTGACGGAGACCATGCTCCTGGCCAACGTCGCCGTCCGTCTCAAGGACAAGAACATGAAGCTCCTCTGGGACGGCGAAAAGATGGAGTTCACCAACCTGCCGGAGGCCAACGAACTGCTGCACTTCCCGTATCGTCCCGGCTGGAGCCTATAGGCGGGAACGAACCTGACAGCGGGGCAGCCTTCGCCGGGGAGCGACCCGGGGCGGGGGCTGCCCCCGTTTTTAAGGAGGCCGCGATGAGTCCAACGACGCGCAAGAATCTGGCGGGGCAGCCTCGCCTCGGGAGGGCGTTCCTTATCCTCCTGGTCACGGTCATGTTCGCCGGCCTCGGCGTCGCGCTCCTGGCCGACGGCGGGCAGGCCCGGGACCAGTGGCCCGTCCACGACATGGCCAGGCCCCTGCCGCCGGTCGTGACGCCCGGCCCGGCCGGGCCGCCCGTCCCTCCTCCCTCCGACGCGGTCGTTCTGTTCGATGGAACGAGCCTCGAGGCCTGGACGGACGCCAAGGGGCGACCGGCCCGGTGGAAGATCGACGGCGGGTCCCTCGAGGTCGTCCCCAAATCCGGCGGCATCCGCACGGTCAGAGGCTTCGGCGACTGCCAACTCCACGTCGAGTGGATGGCCCCATCACCGGCCGCGGGCGAGGGCCAGGACCGCGGCAACAGCGGCGTCTTCCTCATGGACCTCTACGAAGTCCAGGTCCTCGACTGTTACGGCAACAGGACCTACGCCGACGGCATGACGGCGGCCGTCTACGGCCAATACCCGCCGCTCGTCAACGCCTGCCGGCCGCCTGGCGAGTGGCAGACCTACGATATCGTCTTCCACCGGCCCCGCTTCGACAAGGACGGCCAGGTCCTGGCCCCGGCCCGGATGACCGTCTTCCACAACGGCATACTGGTCCACGACAACGACGTCCTGACGGGCCCGACGGCCCACAAGGCCCGGCCGCCCTACGCGATGCACGCCGACCGGCTGCCGATCTCGCTCCAGGACCACGGCCACCCGGTCCGCTACCGGGCCATCTGGCTGCGGGAGCTCGAGTGAAAGGACCGGCCATGAAAAAAGCGATCGTCCTCGCCGCGGTCGTCCTGGGGACGGCCGGCTTCCTGATCTCGTCCGGCGGCGGCCAGGCGCCCGGGACGCCGAAGACGGCCCTGGTCGTCTGGGGCGGCTGGGACGGCCACGAGCCCAAACAGTGCGTCGACATCTTCGCCCCCTGGCTCGAGAGCCAGGGCTTCAAGGTCGAGATCTCGCATTCGCTCGACGCCTACCTGGACCTCGGGAAGCTGAAGAAACTCGACCTCATCGTCCACATTTTCACCATGTCGGACATCACGGCCGAGCAGGAGCGGAATCTGGAAGAAGCGGTCAAGAGCGGCGTCGGCCTGGCCGGCTGGCATGGAGGCCTGGGCGACGCCCACCGCTCGGCCGTCGAATACCAGTTCATGGTCGGCGGCCAGTGGGTCGCCCACCCCGGCGGCGTGATCGACTACGATGTCGACATCACCAACACGTCGGACCCCATCACCCGGGGGCTCAAGACCAGCTTCCACATGAAGTCGGAGCAGTACTTCATGCACGTCGATCCGGCGAACGAGGTCCTGGCCACGACCACCTTCTCGGGCCAGTACGCCGCCTGGACCGCCGGCGAGGTCATGCCGGTCGTCTGGAAGAAGCTCTACGGCACGGGCCGGGTCTTCTACACTTCGCTCGGGCACGTCGCGGCGGACTTCGACGTCCCCGAGGCCCGGACGATCGTCCAGCGCGGCCTGCTCTGGGCGGCCCGGGTCTGGGGCGACGACCCGGCCAGGATGAACATCTACGCTCCGCTGCTGAAAAACAAGTAGGTTTCCGCTTTTCAGCGCGGTTGCGCGCAGACCGCCAGAACATAGACCGCCTTTTCGCCCGGGGCCCCGATGAGCAGCAGCTTCGAGTCGGGGACCTCGGCGACGGCCGAAATCACGTCCGAGCTCATGCCCACACCGAGGCGTCCCGACTGAGCGCTCCAGCCGGCGAAGAAGCGCAAACGGATCAGGGGCTTCTCCGGATTCGCGGCAAGGCGCTCGACGCGGAGCTCATAGTCATCGGTCCGCCCTGCCCTTCGGCCTTCCTCGAACCGTGTCTCTTCCGACGGATGGGCCGCGTCGAGACGGACGTCCAACGACTTGAGTTCCCTGATCCGGACCTGCCCGGCCCTGAGATCGGCGCAGCCGAAAACGACGCTCTCGCCGATCGTTCGGCCGACCGCGGATTCGGAGGCGTTCCCGGCCAGCTCGGTCGGGACGAAGACGGTCCCGCGCGGGAAGAGGGCCGCGATATCGCCGCTGGCCCGGAGCGTGTACACTCCGCCCCGTCCGTCGGAGCGCTCAACCTCGAAGCTCTGCTCGGCGGGGATCTGGAAGACCCTCACGGACAGACGCAGGGGCTGGTCGGCGCCGGCGAATGCTGACACCGTCAAGCCGGCCAGGAGAACGGCCGAGATGGATGCGGAAATTCTGTTCATGGGGGATCCTTTCTTTGCCTGGCGACGTTTCACGTACGGAATACAGCGGCGGCGGTCCGAATATTCCCGGACGAAAGGGACGCGAAAAGCGGACGTCCATCCGGCTTGAAGACTTGTGCCTCTAGAATCCGCGGCGGACGAAGAGGGACAGGACGACCTCCGGCCGGAGGCCGTAGAAGGTCTGTTCGTATCCGTCCCCGAGATCTGCGGCCAGCGCGTCGGCGAACGCGGCGGAGGTGACGACGACGCCGGCTTGGCCGGCCCTGACGTCCCGCCGGGCCGCCTCGACGCTTGTCCAGTAGCCGACGTTCCCGAACCTCCGCAGGTACCACGGCAGCGGCCAGGTTTCCTCAGGCGGGGCGACGACCTCGACGAGGAGATCGGTCTTCTCCGGCGACGCCGCGGCGGCCCGCTCGACGGCCGCAACCAGCTTCAGGAAGTCGGGGCTCGTCTGGGCGTAAACGTAGGGATTGGCCGGGTCGGCGGGGGAGACGAAATTCGCCCGCCAGCTTTGGGCCGCCAGGCCGGCGAAGCCGAAAGCCAGGAGCGCCGGGAAGAGGATCCGGACGAACTTGGAACGGCCGATCCGAAGCAGGCAGGCGGCGCCGTTGCCGGCCAGGATGACCAGGCCGAGATAGAAGGGGAGCAGGTTCCAGGGCGTCTTGTAGGGGATGAGACTGTAGGCCGCGGCCGTGACGACCGTGAAGAAAAGCATGAACCGGAGGAAGCGCGGGCTGCCGCCACGGCCCGCGTTCTGGCCCAGGGCCGCGATCCCGCCGGCCAGGGCGAGGAGGAGCAGGAAGGCTTCGCTCCAGACCGGGCCGGCGGCGGCCCGCGAATAAGCCAGGATCCGGAGATAAAAAGGCCAGGGCTGGGAGTGGACGCCGGGCTGGCCCGCCCGGGCGAACGAGGCCCCGATGGCCCGGACGGCGTCGCTCAGCCCGGCGACGTTCCTGAAGAACGACGAGTAGAAGAGGACGGCGACGGCCGCCGCGGCCGCCAGGAAGAGCAGGGCGTGCCCGGCCGAAGGCAGCCGGGTCCGCGTATCGCGCCAGACCCAGGAGTCGCCGGTCGTGAGGACCGGCCGGCGGCGCGTCCGGACGCTCTCGACGAGCGACAGCAGGAGGAAGGCCGCGGCCAGGCCGCCGAAGAGAAGGAGGCTCGTCTCCTTGGTCGCCGCCGCGAGGCCGGCAGCGACGCCGGCCAGGGCGGCCCAGGCCGCGGAACGCCTCCGGGCGTAGCGCCAGCCGCAGCCGAGGAGCGCCGCGAGGAAGAGGACGAGCAGGGTCTCCTGGATGTAGAAGCGGCTGTAATAGGTCAGGGCCGGGGATACGGCGGCCAGGGCGGCCGCGGCCAGGGTAGCCTCGCGGCTGAGCCCGCCGGCGAACAGGAGGAGAACGAGGAGGAGAGCCGCGCCCCCGAGGGCCGGGACGAGCCGCAGGTTCCATTCGTCGAGATCGGCCATCGTCCGGGCGCCGGCCGCCCGGGCCGCGGGCAGGGTCAGGTAGTAGAGCGTCGGACCGTGGTGGTCCCGGGGGTCGAAGCGATAGTCCCCCCGCTCGAGAAGATCGCCGAACTTGACGGCCTGATTGGCCTCGTCGGGGTGCATGGGCCGGACGTCGAGGCGGGCCAGGCGGAAAGCGAGGGCGCCGACAAGGGCGCAGAGGAACAGTCCGCGAAAAACCCTCGTCGTCATTTAGCCGGGAGGCCGTAGACCTCGACTTCCACGTAGTGGTTCATGTCGTTGGACGTGTTGCCGGCGCTGTAAAGGCGGACGTAACGGGCCTTGATCCCCTTGGGATCGAAGAGCTTGCCGTCGAAGGTCTCGATGTATTCCTTGTCCTTGCCGGCGCCGAGGCCGGAGGTGTTGTCGTGGTCGTTGTTGAAGACCGTCGTCACGCCGCTGACGAAATCCTTGTCGTTGGAGACCTGGACGACGACGTCCCGGTAGACCCGGGCCTGGCTGTGGTAGTGCCAGCAGACGATGGCGGATAACTCCTGGGACTTGCCGAGATCGATCTGGATCCACTGGAGCATGGGCCCGAGCTCGACGTAATAGCCGTCCTCGCCGGATTTCTTGCCGTCGGTGGCGAAGGCGATCTCGCCGATGACGGGCTCCTTGTCGCTGGCGGCGACGGGCTTGCCGGCCGAGAGCAGGGCCGTGCCGACCGGGACCAGGAACGGGCCGCGGGGCCGGCCGGTGACGGTCTCGAGGTTGGGGGTGCGGATGTTCTTGGGCGTGCCGATGAACATGGGCTTGGGCAGCTGGATCTTCAGGACCTCTTTGCCCGGCTCCTGGGCCCGGGCGGCGGGGCACAGGACGGCCAGGCCGAGGCCGAGGACGGCCAGGGCGCAGACTGTCTTCTTCATCGTGGGCGTCTCCTTGTCCGGGCGGTCGGCTTCGCGGCCATCGTGCCCGCGTTGAATATTCTACACGTTTCGGGGGAGGTTTTCACGAGGGCCCAGACGGCCGGATGGCGGCGGCAGAAGGCGGCCACCTCGGCCGTGGACATGACCATGAAGGCGGTCGACAGGGCGTCGGAGACCGCGGCCGAGGGGTGGGAGGCCCAGGCGGCGATGTGCCCTCCGGCCGGGCGCCCGGTGCGCGGGTCGGCGATGTGGGACCCCTTGACCTCGGTGCCCGAGCCGCTGAGCGAGCGCCGGCGCAGGAGGACGCGGCCGGGACCCGAGGCCCGTCCCGGCGCCCCACCGGCGCCGACGGGCCAGCCGCGGCCGCGCCCCGAGGCCGCCGGGCCGGGGCCGTCGGCCAGGGCCGTGCTCGTCCCGGCGTGAAGGAGGACGTTGTCGATGTTCCAGGTCCGCAGGACCTCCAGGGCCGCGTCGAGGGCGTAGCCCTTGCCGATCGCCCCCAGATCGAGGTCGAGCGCCGGCGCGGCGGCCCGGCCCCGGGGCGGCCGCCGCGCCGCCTCGAAGCCCAGGCCGTCCGCGTCGATCCGGAGGAGGGCCGCGAGCGGCCGGGGCCGCCGCCCGGCCCCGCGTCCGGGCTTCCGGCCCGCCCCGAGGTAGTTGACGTCGAAGGCGCCGCCTGTCTCGGCCTGGACGAAGGCCGCCAGTCCCAGGACCTCGGCCGTCTCGAGGCCGATCCGGAGCGATGCGCCGGGCTCGAGGCGGCCGATCCGGCTGGTCTCGCTCGACGGGTCGAAGCGGCTGAAGAGCCGCTCCAGGCGGTCGATCTCGTCGAAGGCCGCCCCGGCCGCCTGCCCGGCGTAGTCCCGGTCCTTGCCGGCGATGAAGATCTCGAAGGCCGTGGCCATGGCCTCGTGGGCGAAGCGATGAACGGGCTCGCGGCGGCTCCGGACCATGGGCCGAGTATCCCCGATTCGCCGCGCGAAATCAAATCCCCCCGTTCCTCCGCGGGACCGGCGCTGGGCCGGCGGGGGCGGCGCGACGCGGCAGGGCGCGGCCCGCCGGCCTACGGGATCCTGGGCCTGAGCGGCAGCTCGTGGACGGCGTTCGAAAGGGCGTTGATGCGGGCAGCGACATCCTTCTCGCCGTGGACCCTCTCGTCCGTCAGGAACCGGACGTCGAGCAGTCCATCCGAGTGAAAGCCCGTCCGGAAGTAGTTCATCTCGGCCAGCGACAGGCTCCAGCCCTGGAGCCAGGTCTCGAGCTCCTTGCGCTGGCGGGCTCCGCCCAAAACGTGGATGACGAGCCGCAGCGGCGAGGCTGGATCGGCCTCGTCGCCGTCGCTCGGCTCGACGTAATAAACGCCCCGGACCTCCCACTTCTGCGTGCCGCAGTGGTAGGCCAGCCGTTCGGCCATGCGCAGGCGCCAGCGTTGCGGGTCCTCGTCGCCGCGCCCGACGGCCGCCGCGCCGGCGCCGGCCGTCCGCACAACCGCCTCGGGCGGGGCGAAGTAGCCGACAGCCGCCCCCTGATCGGCGTTCATGACAACGCGCAGGACCCGGCCGCCGGTCGCCTCGGGGACGTCGATGACCCGGAGGGCGTCCGCGAGCCCGGCGCACTCCGGGCAGTGCTCGGCCAGCCGGTTGGGCGCGGCATCCAGGAACTTCTGGTTGAACCGGACCCCCTCGTCGTCAGGATAGAGGGGCAGGTAGCGGATGCCCGACTCGACGAGATCCTGGAAAAAGTGCGTGCCGAACGAGACGTCCGGGACATAATTGCCCTTCTTGCGCGCCACCTCGATGAGCATGGCCGAGTTGTTGATCTCGGAATAGGTCACCCGGACGCCGAGCTTGATGTCGCCGCGGCTGCCCCAGCGGCCGGGCCCCATGAGGATGAACTGCCGGCGCGGCAGGAGCTTGTTGAGCTTGCCCACGGCCTGCCCGACGGCGACGAGGTCGGCGAAGCTGGCCAGGTCGCCGTAGCGGTCCGGGTCGACGTAAACGATATGGGTGATGTCGGCGACGCGGCCGTTGGGGACGTGCTTGAGGGCCGTGAACAGGACGGCCTCGTCGGGCAGGTTCGCCGGGATCTCCATGGCCACGTCCTCGGCCGCCTGGCTTTGCGCGCGGCATTGGAGGAGATAGAATTCCGTGCCCGTCGAGGCGAATTCGATGTCGACGGGCACGCCCATGGCCGCGGACAGGGTCTTCAGGATGGCCTCGAGCTGGGGCATGAACGGCGAGGCCGAGATCAGGCCGTCGAAGGTGGCCACGGCTTCGGAGCTGGTCCAGTCCGTGGCCAGGCCCATGGGCCGCTGGAGCAGGCCGTCCTTGTAGACGGAGAAGACCTTGGTCAGGGCGGGGAAGTCGCGGCCGACCTCCCGCAGGACCTCGGAGAGGTCCCGGGTCATGAAGGTGTTCTCTTCGAGGTCGATAACGTCGATCCTCTTGGGCGAATAGCGGACGACCTCGTCGGTCGAGACGTTGACCCGCAGGTTCGGCTGGCCCGGCGAGACGAGGACGGGGTAGTCGTCGCTGACCCTGTCGACGGCCCGGGTTCCCAGGCCCGGCACGAGGCGGAGCAGGCCGTCCTCGCGGCGGACGCGGGGCGACCAGCGGAACTCGTTCCGGCTGAAGGCGACGCCGGCGTAGGCCGGGAAGAAGTACTTCCCGACGCGCGTCCCGACGACCTCCTGGATCATGATGCCCATCTCCTCGTAGAAATCGAGGAGGCCCCGTTCGGCCCGGTACTGGATCGGGTCGGGGCTGAAGATCGAGGCGTAGACCTCGGCCACGGCGTCGAGCAGGGCCTCCAGGCGCTGCTGCTTGTCGCCCTGATTCGCCAGGAACAGGGACTTGTACTTCCCGGCGAAGGCCGTGCCCAGCCGGTCCTCGAGGAGGCTGGAGCTGCGGACGATGAGCGGGACGTCGCCGAAGTCGTCCAGGGCCACGGACAGGCCCTTGACGATCTCGGGCGGGAAGGTCGAGTTCTTGAAGACCTGGACGAGATGGGGATACTCCTGGCGGACGATCTCGATGTCCTTGTATTTCTGCTCGTGGACGTCGTCGAGGTTGTTGTAAGACGTGAAGGCGATCAGGCCGTCGGAGGTGACGTACCAGGTCTTGGGCCTCTTGACCGTGCCGATGGCCTTGGTCCGGCGGGCGGCCTGGGCCAGGACCCGGCCGGCCAGGAACAGGCCGGCGCTCTTGCCGCCGAGCTTGCCGTGGCTGCCGGGCGGGAAGACGATCTTCTCGCTGAGATCGAAGAAGTCCTCGATGTCGACGTACTTCTTGGCGACGTTGATGAACTCGAGCTGCTCGGTGAAGAAGCGGCGGATGAGCGCGACGCGGACGCTGTTGGCCAGGGACCGCGGCAGCTCGATGCCCTCCGGCGCCAGGATCTTGACCCGGCGCATGCTGTCGAGGACCTCCGGCAGCCCGGCGTAGACGTTCTCCAGGGCCCGGACCGACTCCCGCGAGCGGTCCTCGTTGATCCACTTCTGGATACGGTCGAAGACCTCGTCGTCGGTCAGGTTGGCCGAGGCGATGCGGAAGGTCTCCTCGGTCAGTTGGACGAAGCGGTCCAGGGATTCCCGGGTCTGCGGCAGGTTGGACTCGCCGAACAGGCCGTCGGCGACGCCCGCGCCGCTGAAGCGCTGCAGCAGGTCGCGGGCCTCGGGCACGCCGCGCCAGCCGAGGTAGTTCATCATCTTGCGGGAGACGCGCAGCAGCAGCGTCGGGTTGGTGTTCCGGAGGAGGTCCAGGGCGATCCGCCAGCTCCGCCGGCCGCCGCCCGCCTCGCGGCGCTGGTCGCTGATCTGCTCGTACATGCCCCGGAGCCGCTGGTGGAGGATGAAATGGCCGAGGCGCTCGGCGATCGAGTGGATGAGCTTGATCTCGCCCTTCATGAACGGACCGCAGTCGCTCTCCGGCGTCGGCTTTTTGTACGAAACGCAGAGGCGCCCGACGGCGGCGTCCTGGACCCGGATCTCGGCGCAATGGACGTAGGGCGTCTCCTCGTAATCCGGGGTCTCGTAGACGTCCGTGCCGTAGGTGATCTGGGCCTGGCAGCATTCGGGGTACTGCCAGCCCGGCGGGAGGGCCTCGATGACCTGGCGGAAGACCTCCTCCAGGGGGACGTCGTAGATGCTGAGGATCTCCTCGATGCGGTAGAGGCAGTTCAGCTCCTTGGCCCGCTCGTGGAGGGTGGAGAAAAGGGTGTCGACGGTCGTCGGGGTGCGCGGATTGGTCATGTCGCGGCGTCCCTCCTCAACGGCGCCCTCCCTGCGGGGCGGGGCGGCCGTGCGGCCCGGTCCCTTCCGGCCCCGGGCCGGAAGGTCAGAAAAGCCCCTCTCCCCGGCGCGCCGGGGAGAGGGGCCTTGGCGTCGCGACGAAAGAAAAAGCTCAGACCCAGCCGCGGTCCTTGCAGGCGTTGGCGACGCGGCTGACGGAAATGACGTAGGCGGCGTCGCGCATATAGAGCTTGCGCGTCCGGGCCAGCTCGCTGACGGCCTTGAAGGCGGCGGTCATCTTGTCGTCGAGCTTGCTCAGGACCTCTTCCTTGGTCCAGAAGAAGTTCATGTTGCACTGGACCTGCTCGAAGTAGCTGCAGGTCACGCCGCCGGCGTTGGCCAGGAAGTCGGGGATGACGAAGATGCCCCGGCTCTTGATGACGGCGTCGGCATCGGGGGTCGTCGGGCCGTTGGCGCCCTCGACGATGACCTTGACCTTCGGGCCGATCCTCTTGACCGTCTCGCCGTTGATCTGGTTCTCCAGGGCGGCCGGGAGGAGGATGTCGACGTCCTGCTCGATCCAGGCGTCGCCGGGCAGGCGCTCGTAGTCGAGCGACTCGGCCTTGGCCTTGTCGATGCCGCCGAAGCGGTCGGTGATGGCCAGGAGCTCCTCGAGTTTGATGCCGCTTTTCTTGCGATAGGTGTAGGAGGCCTGGTCGTTCTGGTCCCAGCAGGCCACGGCGATGACCTTGCCGCCGAGCTGGGTGTAGAGCTTGATGGCGTACTGGGCGACGTTGCCGAAGCCCTGGACCGCTGCGACCGTCGATTCGATCTTGATGCCCAGCTCCTTGAGGGCCTCGCGCAGGGTGAAGATGACGCCGTAGCCCGTGGCCTCGGTCCGGCCGAGCGAGCCGCCCATGCCCACCGGCTTGCCGGTGATGAAGCCGGGATACTTGGCGCCGTGGATGGTCTCGTACTCGTCGAGCATCCAGAGCATGTGCTGGGGGTTGGTCATGACGTCGGGGGCCGGGACGTCGCGGAGGGGGCCCACGTCATGGGCCAGGACCCGCATCCAGCCGCGGCAGAGGCGTTCCTGCTCGCGCTGGCTGAGGTCGTGCGGGTCGCAGATGACGCCGCCCTTGCCGCCGCCGAGGGGGATGTCCACGACGGAGCACTTCCAGGTCATCCACATGGACAGGGCCCGGACGGTGTCGATCGTCTCCTGGGGGTGGAAGCGGATGCCGCCCTTGCACGGCCCGCGGGCGTCGTTGTGCTGGCAGCGGAAGCCGCGGAAGACGCGGACGCTGCCGTCGTCCATGCGGACCGGGATCGAGAAATGGTACTCGCGCAGGGGCGTGCGCAACAGGTCCCGCGTGGGTTGATCAAGCTCCAGAAGGTCGGCGACGGCGTCGAACTGCTTCTGGGCCATCTCGAAGGCATTGAATCCTTTTACGGCCATTGATTATCTCCTAGAGGTGATGATGGGAGGGCATCCAAGGACGCCTCCCCCGTCGCGGTTCCCGCGACATAAAATGATATCGCAACCCAGGGGAAATATCAAGGAAACGGGGGCCGGCGCGGGCCCCGCCGGCCGGCCTATTTCCAGGTCATGGCGTAGCGCTTGACCAGGGGAACGCCGGCCTCGTTTTCGCTGATCAGGACGTAGAGCTTGTCGTTCCGGACGGCGAAGGCCATTTCCTCGCGGGGCAGGGAAAAACGGGTAATGCAGCGGCCCTCGGCGTCGAAGACGTCGTAGATCAGCCAGCCCCGGGCGTCCGTCTCGTAGGTCTGGGCGTAGAGCCGGCCCTCCGGATCGCCGACATAGAAGGCCACGGGCGGGAAAACGTCCGGAAAAACGATCGAGCTCCGCATGCCGGCGGGAGAGTCCCCGAGGATCCGGTCCTGGTCCGCCCTGGTCACCTTGACCGGGGCGTAGTCCTTGACGATTTTCCGGAGCGGCGTCCCGTCGCCATCCAGGACCCGGAACTCGTAGCGGTTGTTGGCCATCCAGAAGAGCCGGTCATCCCCGGTCACGTGGAACTGGAACAGTATGGGGATGGGGCTGACCGCGCCCGGCTTGAACGGCTCTTCGATCTCGGCCAGGGTGGCCAGCGGCTTCAACTCCGGGTCGAACCTCTTCAGGCGGAGCTTGAGCGTTTCGCCGCTGAAATCCATCTCGTCGGCGTAGATCGTGCCCCGGGAATCGATCCGGAACCTCGACATCCGGGTTTTGGCCGTGGAGATCTCCCTGAGGCAGGTCCCGTCGAGGGCGTAGAAGGTGAGCTTGTTGAGGTCGAGAACGGCCGCGGTGCCGTCCGGCAGGACGGTCATGCGGTTGGGGGACTGCCATTCCCGGGGGCCCTGGCCCTTCTTCCCGAACGTGCTGATGAGCCTGCCGGTCCGGTCGAAGACGCGGACCTTGAAGTCCTCCCAGTCGAGCGTCCAGATGTTCTCCCGGGCATCGGCGCCGATCGAGCGGAGCTCGGCGAACACGTCGGCACCGCCGGCCGGATCCCTGCCGATCACCAGGTCCTGCGTCAGCAGGAGCTTCGACGGCCCGCCGGGCTGCGGGATGGGGACCTTGGGATTGTGCACGACGGTGATGCCGGCCTCCTTCCGGACGTCGATCCTTTGTCCGGGGCCGGCCGCGGCCGCGCCGAACAAGCCCAGGCAGAAGACGGCGGTAATGATCCGGCAGGGCCGCTGGTCCATTTTGTCCTCCCCATCGTCGAGCTTGATCCCAGGATGAGGCCTGGCGAGGAGTTTGTCAATCGGGGGAACGGGCCGGCGCGGGGCGCTCGAAGATCTCCAGACCGGCGAAAACCAGGGCCGCAGCGGCCGAGGCCACGGCGCTGTAGCGGTGGAGCTCGAACAGGATCTTCTGCCCGGGCGTGCCGAACCACGGCAGCATGGGGACCAGCGCGGTAACCGTCAGCAGGAATCCGGCCGAGGCGAAGACCCAGAAGGCCCAGCGCTTGACCCGGGCCGCCGTGATGGCCATCTTCCGGGGATCGATCAGGGACAGGCTCAGGCCGGCCGGCCGCGGCATGGCCAGGAAGTCCCGGCCCTTGAACAAGACGATGACCGTCAGGCACACGGCGAAGAGGCCGCCGCAGGCGACATGCCCGACGAGCGGGAAGCCGAACAGCCCCCGGGGGACGAAGAGGCCGAAGAAGAAGCCGCTGGCCGCCAGGTAGAGGAAGCTGCCATAGAAGCCGATGAAGAGCCACTTCTCCAGGACCGGCTGGCGCCAGAGCGGCAGTCCCTTCAGATAGGCCGCCCAGGTCCGGGGCGAGGCCCGCCGGGATATCTGGATCGTCCGCAGGGCCAGCCAGGCGAAGAACTTCTTGGCCCGCTCGCCGTAGAGGATGGTCGACCTGGCCTCTTCCCGGGTCGTCAGGAAGCGGTGGCCGGCCAGCCCGAGGAAGGCCGCCGCGGCGACGAGAACGGTGACGATCGTGAAGACCATGGCCTCACCTCCTCCCCAGGAAGCCGGCGAAGCGGCCCAGGGCCGCCAGCCCGGCGACGAGCAGGAGGGGCCCGACGAGGAAGGCGCAGACGGCCAGGACGATCTTGAGGACCGGCCGGACGAGGAACGTCAGGCCGAAGATCCGCTGGAAGAGCCCGCCGCGGCCCATGAAGGACGACGTCGAGAGCCTGGCCACGCTCTTCGTCAGCAGGGGGCCCGTGCCCTTGATCGTGTCGAAGAAGAAGTCCGACGCGCCGCTGTGGCAGTCCGTGCAGGCCTTCCAGCCCAGGGACTGCTGGGCCGGTCGGACATTGTGGGCCAGGGGCCAGGTCAGCGGCTCGGCGGCCCTGTCCTTGCGGGCCGCGAGCCGGCCCTTCTCGAGCCTGAACAGCCGGCCGCCGGAGATATAGACGCACTCGCCGGTTGCGCCGGCCTTGGTCAGCGCCGCGAGGACGAGCGCGACCTGTTCCTCGGTCAGCGTCTGTTCGGTCCCGGCCTTGGCGGTCACGGTTCGGACGTCGAAATCGGAAGCCAGGGGCAGGAGCTTCCCCGCCGCGATCCAGCCCGGGCCGGCCGCGCCGGCGAGCCCGGCCGGCGCCTCGGAGACGTCAAGGAAGCCGTCGACCAGGCGGTAGAGCGTCCGGCGGACGAGGATCGCCGGCTCGCCCGGCTTCTCCGCGACGGTGGCCAGGGCCTGGAGGAACTCCTGGAACCTGGCCTCGACGGCCGGGTCCTTGTCCTCGGCGGCCGGATCGAAATCCGGCACGAGGGGGACGATCCCGCCGTCCTTGCGGATGCCCCAGCGGGCCGGGGCGTCCGCCTTTCCGCCCGTGGGCCCGGCCGCGTCCAGGCCGGCGTCGACGTTCGGGGCGAAGACGAAACGTCCGGCCTCGAGAACGGGCGTCTCGTCCTCGGCCATGACCTGGCTCAGGCCGATGAGGACCCGGGCGATGCGGTCCTCCGGCTTGAGGATGTCGCCGGCGGCGGCCTCGACCTCGGCCGGCTTGATCGGCAGCAGGTCCTTGCCGGTCCGCCGGGCCCAATACGCCGGCCAGACCAGCCGCTGCGGCGAGATCTTGCCGGCCCCGTCTTCCCGGTAGACGGGCTCGACGATGATCGGCGCGTCCGTGGCCCAGGCGGCCACTCCGTGGATGCCCAGCCGGTTGGCCCGGGCGGTCCGGACCCTGGTGAAGCCCTCCTTCGGCCTGGGTCCCGAGTGGCAGACCGTGCAGGCCAGGCGCTTGAAGTGGACGAGGGGGATGCCGGTGTGCCGGGGATAGGGCGCGCCCAGGCGGCCCGGCACGACGGTCTTTCCTCCTTCGGCGTCCTCGCCGAGGTGGCAGCCGCGGCAGGTGAAGGCGGCCGCCGTCTTGTTGCCGGTTTCGGACGCCTCGGCCTCGTAGCCGCGGACCATGGCATGGCCGAGGTCGTTGCGGTGGCAGTCGGCGCACTTCAGGCCGGCCGCCGCGTGGACGTCGGCGTCGGCGGCCCACTTGGGCTCGTCCTTCGGCGAGACGGCGTGGCAGGCCAGGCAGCGCTCGTCGGAGGGCTGGTAGTTCAGGTCGAAGAAATAGCGGTGCTTGGAGTCGAAGTCGGACGGCCGGTAGCGGACCTCCGGCACGACGGCCCATTCGTGATCGTCGGGGTTGGGCCCGTCAAAGACGTCCCAGGTCCCCTTTAGCCGGGAGGCCATGCCCCCGACCTCGCCCAGGCCGGCCGCGGCCGTGGCCGCCCAGCGCAGGTTCTCGCGCAGGACCTGCTTGGCCCATTCGCCGGGGTCCTGGCGCCCGGACCCGTTGTGACAGGCCAGGCAGTTGATCTCGGCCTTGCCCGAAACGCTCCAGCGGGCGTCCGGCTCGGCTTCGACCTCGGCGTCGGAGGGCTCGGCCGGACCGCCGCCGGGGAGATGCCGGCCGAAAAGAAGGGTGAAATCCCAGGCTGTCAGGCCGACGGCCCGCGGGTCGAAGGTCCCGGCCCAACGGCGATAGGACAGGGGCAGGATCGTCCCCGTCCGGGCGTCGACCTCGAGCCAGGGCTCGCCGGGCCGTCCGCTCGCGGCGGCGGTCATGGCCCCGAAGTGCCAGCCGCCCCGGATCGTTCCGTAGTCGTGGCAGGGGCCGCAGGTGTAGCGGGCCGAGTACGGCAGGGGCTGGGCCTCGGTCGGGATGATGGGCTCGTCGTTCTCGTCGCGCAGGGGGATGAGGTGGGCCGGGATGGTCCGATGGCCGTCCCAGGCCGGGGCCTGCGCCGCCGGCTGCCCGGATCCGGCCTGGGCCGCCAGGCCGGCGGCCAGGGCCAGCGCCATGACCAGCGCCGCCCCGGCGGTCCGCAGCGGGGTCCGGTCCGGGCCGCTCATGCTTTGAACTGCTCCGGCCGGAACTCCATGACCCGGCGGGCCTTGACGGCCTCGTTGGCCTTGAGCACGGCGACGCACGATTCGTAGGCCAGCTCGGCCGGACAGTTGAGCGGCGTGCCGTGGCGCACGGCGTCGAAGAAGTTCTCCAGGTGCGGCTGGTGGGCCGGCTTGGCCAGCTCGACCGGCAGCGGCCAGCGGCCGGCCTCGGCCGTAACCCGGACGTCGACGTAGATGTTCTTGGTCGTCGATTTCTGGATGGGCACGGCCTCCGACTGCAGCAGCCCGGCCTTGGCCAGCGAGTCCCACTCGGGGGCGTGAGGCTCGCGCATGGCCCAGTTGCCGCGCTGGGGGATCTCCGACAGGACGAGCGAGCCGTTCTCGCCCATGAAAGTCTCGTAGAAGCCGCCGTGCTGGGTCGTCGTCTGGACCTGGTAGAAGGCCCGGGCCGGCCCCTCCGGCGTTTCGAACTCGTAGATGGCCATGACGTTGTCGTACCATTCCCAGTTCTTGTAGAAGTCGAGGCCGCCGCTGGCCACGACCGACCGGGGCGGCGCGCCGTGGACCCAGCTGAAAAGGTCGATCTGGTGGGAGCCCAGGTCGACCATCGGGCCGCCGCCGTACTTCTTGTAGAGCCGCCAGTTGCGGAACTCGGCCATCGAGCCGTAGCCGTACTTGTCGAGCGTGGCCTGGTCGATGACGTATTTCTCGGGCCAGCCGAGCAGGTCGGCCTTGGCCCGGTTCCATTGGGCGTAGGCCACGGTGACCCGGCCCAGGAGCCGCTTCTCGCGGATCAGGCGGTTGATGGCGTGGATGTAGCGCGGGTTGGAGCGGCGCTGGTGGCCGATCTGGAGGAGACGGCCGGTCTCGCGGGCGGCCAGGACCATGGACCTGGCCTTCTCCAGCGAGTTGGACATCTCCTTCTCGCAATAGACGGGCAGCCCCCGGCGCAAGCAGGCGATGGCGTGCTCGGCGTGGACCCAGTCCGGCGTGGCCACGACGGCCGCGTCGAGGTCCCTTTCGGAGGCCAGCAGCTCGCGGTAGTCTTCGTAGGCGTTGACGGCGTGGCCGTACTTCTTGAGGTAGTTGCCGGCGTACTGGCGGCTGTACGACCAGATGTCGCAGACGGCGGCGATGCGCACCGAGGGGATGCGCAGCATGGACTCGATGAGCACCCGTCCCTGGGCGCCGCAGCCGATGACGGCCACCCGCAGCTCGTCGGCGCCCTTCGCGGCGGCGGCCGCGACGGCGGGCGCCTGCCCGGCCGGCGGGCCCTGGGCCAAGGCCGTCCCGGCCAGCGCGGCGCCGAGCCCGGCCGTGGCCGAGGATCTGAGGAAGTCCCGGCGGCTGATCCGGCCGCCCGCCGGGGTCTTGAGAACGTGGGCCATGGTCTTCCTCCTGGCTTGATCGAGGCTCAACCCGGCATATTACTATAAAGGGCGCTCTCAATGAAGGGGAGGGCGGCGGTCTTTCCCGGCGCGCCTTCAGCCCGAGCCGTCGACGAGGGCCCGCGCCTTCTTGAGCTGCCGTCGGACCATCTCGGGGTTCGTCGAGCCGGCCGTCTTCTTGCGCTCGATCGAACGGCGCGGATCGAACAATCCGGCCGGCAGGGCGGCCAGGGCCGCGTGCAGGCCCCTGAACTCGTCGGGCTTCAGCCCGTCGAGGCGCCGGCCCGAGCTTTCCGCCAGCCGGACCGCTTCGGCTGCGACGCCGTGGGCCTCGCGGAAGGCGACCCCCCGCTCGACCAAAACGTCGGCCAGGTCGGTGGCGAAGATGGAGGGATCGATGGCCGCGGCCATGCGCTCCGGCACCGGCCGGACGCAGCGAACCGCCGCCGCGGCCGCTTCGAGGGCCCGGAGGGCGTCCTCGACGCCGCGCCGCAGGGGCTCCTTATCCTCCTGCAGGTCCTTGTTGTAGGACCAGGGCGTGCCCTTGAGGACCATGAAGAGCCGGGCGTAATGGGCGAAGAGGCGTCCCGGCGCCGCCCGCAGGAGCTCGAGCACGTCGGGGTTCTTCTTCTGCGGCATCAGGCTGCTCGAGGTCGCCGCGGCGTCGGCCAGGACGATGAAGCCGAACTCGGCCGAGGCGAAGATGATGAGGTCCTCGGCCAGGCGCGACAGGTCGAGCAGGACGAGCCCCAGGGCGCCGAGGCTCTCCAGGATGAAGCTCCGGTCGGCCACGGCGTCGATCGAGTTCTCGGTCAGGCCGGCGAAGCCCAGCTCGACCCGGAGGGCGTCGCGGTCGAGCGGGACGGTCGAGCCGGCCAGCGCCCCGGAGCCGAGCGGGCAGACGTCCAGGCGCCGGGCCGCGTCGGCGATCCGGTCCTTGCCCCGCTCGAGCGCCCAGACGAACGACAGGGCGTAATGGGTGAAGAGGACGGGCTGGCCGCGCTGGAGATGGGTATAGCCGGGCATGACCGCGGCCGGCGCGCTCTCGGCCAGCGCCAGCAGGGCCTTCTGGACGTCCGCGACCGCCCCGGCGGCCGCCGGCAGGGCGGACTTCAGGAACAGACGCTCGTCGGTCACGACCTGCTCGTTGCGGCTGCGTCCCGTGTGCAGCTTCCGGCCCGGCTCGCCCGCCTCCTCGATGAGCAGGAGCTCGACGGCCGAGTGGACGTCCTCGAAGCGGGACAGGTCCTCGCCGGCCGCCAGGCGGCGGCCGACGGCGGCCAGGCCCCGCAAAACGGCCGCCGCCTCGTCCCCGTCGAGGACGCCGGCCGACGACAGCCCCAGGGCGTAGGCCCGCGAGGCCTCCATCTCGGCTTGGAGCAGGAAGGCGTCCTCGCCGATCGACGCGTTGTAGCGCTCCAGGGCCGGAACGGCCGTCCGCCCGGCGAAACGCTTGCCCCAGACCTTGCCGCTCATTGGCCGTTCCCCATGAAATCCGTCACCTTGCGGCCCCGGCGGGTCATGATGGCGTTGTGGGCCATGAGACGAACGGCGTTGATGGCGATGAAACCGCGCGAGTCCTGCTGGTTGAAGCCGCCCTCGATATCCATGCTGGACAGGGCCTGGTCGTAGAGCGAGCTCGGCGACTCCCGGCCGGTGACGATGACGTTGCCCTTGTAGAGGGTCAGGCCGACGACGCCGTCGACGACTTCCTGGCTCTTGTTGACCGCGGCCATCAGGAAGTCCATCTCCGGCGAGAACCAGAAGCCGTTGTAGACGAGCTCGGCGAATTTGGGCGAGAGCATGTCCCGCAGGCGCATGACCTCGCGGTCCATGGCGATGCCCTCGATGTCCATGTGGGCGGCCCGGAGGATGGTCATGCCCGGCGTCTCGTAGATGCCCCGGCTTTTGATGCCGACGAAGCGGTTCTCGACCATGTCGACGCGCCCGATCCCGTTCTCGGCGCCGACGGCGTTTAGGGTGGCCAGGATGGCCGCCGGTCCGGTCGTCACGGCCCCGCTGCCGAGGTTCGTCACCCGCACCGGGGCGCCGTCCTTGAACTGGATCTCCAGGCGGGTCTCGGAGTCCGGGGCGCTCTGGGGGCTCCGCGTCCAGGAGAAGACCTCCTCGGCCGGGGCCGTTCGGGGGTCCTCGAGGATGCCGGACTCGTGGCTGATGTGGATGAGGTTGGCGTCCTCGGAATACGGCTTCTCCCGCGAGGCCTTGACGTCGATGCCGCGGGAGGCCGCGTAGGCCAGGAGGTCGGGCCGGCCCTGGAAGGCGGCCAGGAAATCCTTGTCCTTCCACGGCGAGATGATCTTGATCGAGGGGTCGATGGCCAGGTAGCTCAACTCGAAGCGGACCTGGTCGTTCCCCTTGCCCGTCGCCCCGTGGGCGACCGCGCCGGCCTTCTCCTTGTGGGCGATCTCGATCTGGCGCTTGGCGATGAGCGGCCTGGCCAGGGAGGTGCCGAGCAGGTAGCGGCCCTCGTAGATGGCGTTGGCCTTGACGGCGGCGAAGACGTATCGGGCGACCAGCTCGTCCTTGAGGTCCTCGATATAGACCTTGGAGGCTCCGGTGGCCAGGGCTTTGGCCTCGACCGCGGCCATGTCGTCGTCCTGGCCGACGTCGGCCACGTAGGCGACGACTTCGTGGCCCCGCTCGACGAGCCACTTGAGGATGACCGACGTGTCGAGGCCGCCGGAATACGCGAGTATGACCTTGTCCATGGAACATATCCTTTCTTTGCTGCGAACGACGGGTTTCGGGGACCGGCCGCGGCGGCCGGAAGGGAGGCGAGGGGGTGATCAGTTGCGCCGGGGCCCCCGGCGCCGGAGCAGGCCCCGGGTCGGGAAGAACTCAGAGGAGAGCACGGAATTCCTCCAGGAGGGCCCGGCCGTGCTTCTCGCCGTCGGCGACGACGAGGACGGTGTCGTCTCCGGCCACCGTGCCCAGGATGTGCGGATGTTCGAGGGCGTCGATCAGGACGGCGATCCCGGCGGCGTTGCCTGGGGACGTCTTGACCAGGACCAGTACCCCCGTCCCGCTGACGGAGGAGACGTGGGACCGGACTAGGGCCCGCAGCTTCTCCCGGGGCGCGGCGGGCGCGCCGCCGGCCGGGGGGACATCGTAGCGGAATCCGCCCGACGGCTTGCGGACCCGGACGGCGCCGATCTCCCGGAGATCGCGCGACAGGGTCGACTGGAAGGTCCTGACGCCGCGCCGGCGCAAGGCCTGGAGCAGGCCCGCCTGGCTGCCGGACGTCTCCTCGCGGAGGACGGCCGCCAGGATCCGGCGCCGGTCTTTGGCTGAATATTTACTCATGATAGCCGTATAATTATCCATAAACCGGCCGGCTTGTCAAGTCCCGCGCCGGCCGGCCTCGGCGCCGGCCGGGGAATTGACTTTGGCCGGGGCCGGGATTAACCTTGCGGGGAACGCGCCTGACGTTCGCGGCGCGGCCGATCCTTCGCGATCCAGGGGAGGGGTTCCATGACAAAGAAAGCCGCCATGATCCTGGCCGCCGTCGGCGTCCTCGCCTTCGCCGGCTGCCGGTCGAAGAAGCCGGCCGGGGCCGAGGCCGGGAAGGAATGGTACCGCTATATCAGCGCCTTCACCTCGGGGACGATCTCGCGCAAGTCCCCGGTCCGGGTCCTGTTCGTCGACAACGCCGGCCGGCCCGGCCCGGCCGCCCCGGACCTGTTCGAGTTCACGCCGGCGATCGCCGGCACGGCCGAATGGGCGGGGCCGCGGGAGCTAGTCTTCCGGCCCGGGGGCGAGCTCAAGCCGGGCCAGGAGTACAAGGCCGTCCTGCGGGTCGGCAGGATCCTCGACCTGCCCCGGGCCTTCGCCAGGTTCGAGTTCCGTTTCGGCGTCGTCAAGCCGAGCCTGGAGGTGACGCTCGAAGGGCTCTTCGCCGAGGACCCGGCGCGGCCCCAGGCCGAGGTCCTGCGGGGCCGCGCCGTCACCTCCGACATGGAGGAGAAGGCCCTGGTCGAGAAGGTCCTTGAGGCGGAGCAGGACGGCCGGGCCCTGCCGATCGAGTGGAGCCACTCCCCGGAGGGACTGAGCCACTCTTTCGCGGTCAAGGACGTCGTCCGGAAAGAAGAGGCCTCCGCGGTCAACCTTTCCTGGGACGGCGCCCCGCTCCGGATCGACGACAGCGGCCGCCGCGACGTCGCCGTCCCGGCCCAGGGGGCCTTCGAGGTCCTGACCGTCGAGCCCGTCCCGGGCGAGACGAAGCACGTCCTCGTCCGCTTCTCCGATCTCCTGGCCCCGGACCAGAGCCTCAAGGGGCTCATCAAGATCGGCGATCTGCCGCTCACTTTCGAGGTCGAGGGCAACGTCGTCAGGATCTATTCGACCGGGGATTTCGCGGGGACCATGGCGGTCGAGATCCAGCCCGGCATCCGCAATTACCTCGGCAAGCGGCTGAAGGACGCGGGACCGGCGCGGCAGGTCACCTTCGAATCCATAAGCCCGCAGGTCCGTTTCGTCGGGCGCGGCCTGATCCTGCCGCGCCGGGACCGGCTGACCGTGCCCATCGAGGCCGTCAACCTGAAGAGCGTCCAGGTCGCGGCCTTCCAGATCTACCCGGGCAACATGGCCCAGTTCTTCCAGGTCAACAGCCTGGAGGGCTCGGAGGAGCTGGCCCGGGTCGGCCGCTATCTCTGGCGCAAGACGATCGCCCTGTCCGAAGACCCGGCGGTGACCGGCAGGTGGTCCCGCTATGACCTCGACGTCACGCCCCTGTTCAAAGAAAGCCCGGGCAGCCTCTTCCGCCTGGTCCTGTCGTTCAACCGCGGCAACTCGACCTTCCCCTGCGCCGCGGGCGGAGAGCCGGTCGTGACCGAGCCGCCGCTCCGGAACATGGACGACGCGAGCTACGCCCGCTATTCGGACTGGGACTACTCCGACGAGGGCTACGACTACAACCCCGGCGACTGGGCGCGCCGCGACGACCCCTGCTCCAACGCCTACTACATCCCCCGCTATAATCGCCAGGCGGTCGTCGGCCGCAGCTTCTTCTCCTCCGACATCGGCCTGACGGCCAAGCTCGGGGAGAACGGCGCCCTCCATGTTGTGACGACCGACATCGGCACGGCCCGGCCGGTCGCGGGCCTCCGCGTCCGGGCCTTCAATTATCAGAACCAGGTCCTCGGCGAGGCGACCTCCGACGCGAACGGCTTCGCCGTTTTCGCCCTCAAGGACCGGGCCTTCTACGTCTCGGCCGAAGGCGGCGGCGACACCGGCTACCTGCGCCTGGCCGGCGAGGGCGCCCTGCCGCTCAGCCATTTCGACGTCGGCGGCGAGGTCAGCAGGAAGGGGGTCAAGGGGATCCTTTACGGCGAGCGCGGCGTCTGGCGGCCCGGCGACACGCTCCACCTGACCTTCGCGCTGTTCGACCGGCAGAGATCCCTGCCGGCCGGCCACCCCGTCCTCCTGGAGCTCGCCAACCCTCAGGGCCAGGTCGTCCTGACGGCCAAGCCGGACAAGGTCGTCGAGCCGTTCTACGCCTTCAAGGTCGAGACCGATGAAGCCGCTCCGACGGGCAACTGGCAGGCCCGCGTCCTCGTCGGCGGCCTGACCTTCAGCAAGACCCTCAAGATCGAAACCGTCGTGCCGAACCGGCTGAAGATCACGATCGACGCCGGGCGCGACTTCCTCGTCCGCCGGAACATGCCTTTCGAGGCGGCCGTCTCGTCCCAGTGGCTGCACGGCGCCCCGGCGGCGAACCTGAGGTTCGACATCTCCGTCCGCCTGTCCCGGCGTCCGACCCGCTTCGACCGCTACCCGGATTACAGCTTCGACGATCCGGCCCGGGACTTCGAGGGGGCGACCGTCGAGGCGGCCAAGGGCACGCTCGACGCCCAGGGCCGGGCCCGGGCCCGGATCGACATCGATCCGCGCCAGCCCAGCCCGGGCTTGCTCGAGGCCGCCTTCACCAGCCGCGTCTTCGAGGAGAGCGGCGATTTCAGCGTCGATTCGTTCTCGCTGCCGTTCCATCCCTACGATGGTTACGTCGGGGTCCGGGCGCCCAAGGGCGACCAGGCGTCCGGCATGCTCCTGACGGACAAGGACCAGGTCGTCTCGATCGTCACGGTCGACACGGCCGGCCGTCCCGTCTCCCGGGGCAAGGTCCTGGTCTCGCTCTACAAGATCGAGTGGAAATGGTGGTGGGACCGGAGCGGTGAGTCCCTGGCCCAGTACGTTTCGAGCGTCGAGACCCGGCCGCTGCTCAAGGGCGAAGTCGCGACCCGGAACGGCGCGGGCCAGTGGACGTTCCAAATCCGTTATCCCGACTGGGGCCGCTACCTCATCCGGGTCGAGGACCCGGAGAGCGGCCACGCCTCGGGCCAGATCGTCTATGTCGACTGGCCGGGCTGGGCCGGCCGGGCCCGCGAGGAAGGCGGCGCCGGAGCGACGGCCCTGACCTTCACGGCCGACAAGCCCTCGTACAAGGTCGGCGAGAAGGCCGTCATCTACCTGCCGGAGGCGGTCCAGGGACGGGCCCTGGTGTCCCTCGAGAGCGGGACGTCCGTCCTCGACAAGTTCTGGGTCTCCACGGTCAAGGGCGAGAACCGCTTCGAGGTGCCGATCACGGCGGCCATGACGCCCAATATCTACGCCCACGTCATGCTCCTCCAGCCGCACCGGGACAAGGCGGCCGACACGCCCATCCGCCTCTACGGCGTCATCCCGATCATAGTCGAGGATCCGGGGACACGCCTGGAGCCGAAGATCAAGATGGCCGACGAGATTCGGCCGCGGGAGAAGTTCCGGGTCGAGGTCCGCGAGACGGAAGGCCGGCCCATGTCCTACACGCTGGCCGTCGTCGACGAAGGGCTCCTCGGCCTGACCCGCTTCACGACGCCCGATCTGCGCCGGGGGTTCTACGCCCGCGAGGCCCTCGGGGTCAAGACCTGGGACCTGTTCGACATCGTGGCCGAGGCCTACGGCGCCGAGATGGCCCGCATCCTGGCTCTCGGCGGCGACGAGGGCGGCGAGTCGAAGGACAAGGCCAAGCAGCCGCGTCGCTTCCCGCCGGTGGCGCTGTTCGAGGGCCCGTTCGATCTGGCGGCCGGCGGGACCGGCGTCCATGAAATGACGATGCCGCAGTATTTCGGGGCCGTCCGGATCATGGTCGTGGCCGGCCGCGACGGCGCCTTCGGCCTGGCCGAAAAGTCCGTCACGGTGCGCCGCGACCTGATGACCCTGGCGACGCTGCCGCGGGTCGTCCGCCCGGGCGAGGACGTCGTCATGCCGGTCACCGTGTTCGTGACCAAGCCGGAGATCAGGCAGGTCACGGTCGGCGTCGAGACCAACGCCCTCTTCGAGGTCGTCGGCGAGCGCGCCAAGACCGTGGCCTTCGCCAAGCCCGGCGACGAAATCGTCTCGTTCGCGCTCAAGACCGCGGGCGGCATCGGTCAGGGCGAAGTGAGGTTCCGCGCCTCGGGCGGCGCCGAGCGGGTGGAGGACACGATCGCCATCCCGGTCCTGGCCAGCAACACGGCCGTCACCCAAACGACCCGGCTCACGGTCAAGCCCGGCGAGTCCGTGAAGCGCGGGATCGTCCCGTTCGGCCTCGAGGGCACGAACCAGGTCGTCGTCGAGGCCTCGTCCGTGCCGCCGCTCGATCTCGAGAGGCGGCTCGATTTCCTCATCCGCTATCCACACGGCTGCCTGGAGCAGACGCTCTCGGCGGCCTTCCCCCAGCTCTACCTCAAGAGCCTGGTCAAGCTCGACGAGCGGCAGGCTCGCGACGTCGACGGGCATGTCCGGGCGGCCGTCGAGAAGATGACGGCCTTCCAGATGACCAACGGCGCCTTCTCCTACTGGCCGGGGAACCGGGAGGCCCACGAGTGGACGACCGCCTACGCCGGGTATTTCCTGCTCGAGGCGGGCCGGCTGGGCTATCATGTGCCCCAGGCCATGCTCGACGCCTGGCGGGCGAATCAGAAGATGCTGGCCAACGCCTATGTCACCGGAGGCGGCGCGACCCGGCTGACCCAGGCCTTCCGGCTGTTCGGGCTGGCCCTGGCCAGGGACCCCGACCTCGGGGCCATGAACCGGCTGAGGGAGAGCGAGGACCTGCCCGGGCTGGCCGCGCTGATGTTGGCAGCGGCCTTTCACGTCACCGGGCAGGCGGACGCCGCCGCGGACCTGGCGGACCGGGCCAAGCTCGAGTTCAAGCCCTACCGCGACTATGACGAGACCTTCGGCTCCGACTTCCGGGACAAGGCCCTGGCCGTCAGGACCTTCGTCCAGATGGGCCGGTCCGACAAGGCCCGGGCGCTTGTCGCCGACATCGGCAAGACGATGGGCTCGGACCTGTGGCTTTCGACCCAGGATGCATCGTTCGGGCTCATGGCCCTGGCCTCCTTTTATGGCAGCGCCGGGATCAAGCCCTTCCGCTACCGGCTGGCCTGGGACGAGGATAAGGCGCTCGACGTCGAGTCGGCCACCCCGTTCGACCGGCGCGAGTTCCCCTCCTTCCCGCTGCAGGGCCGGACGCTCACGGTGACCAACACCGAAGCGGCGGATCTCTACGTCAGCGTTTACCGCCGCGGCGTGCCCGAGGCCGGCGTCGAAACGCCGTCCTCAGAGGGGCTGTCGATCGATGTCAGCATGCGCGACATGAAGATGAACGGCCTCGAGATCGGCCGGATCGCTCAAGGGCTCGATCTCGTCGCCGAGGTCCGGGTCAAGAACCTGACCTCGAACCGGCTTCCCAACCTCGTCCTGACCCACCTCGTCGCCGCGGGCTTCCAGATCAAGAATCCCAGGTTCGCCGGGGAGGGAGGCGCCGCCGAGGCCGTCGATTACCAGGACATACGCGACGATCGCGTCTACACCTATTTCGGCCTCGACGCCGGCCAGGTGAAGACCTTCCTGGTCGTCCTCAACGCGTCTTACCGCGGCCGCTATTACCAGCCAGGCCTGGCCGTCGAGGCCATGTACGACGCCGGCATCCATGCCAACACGAAAGGACAATGGGTCGAGATTTCCCAATGAACTGTAAGAACGCGAGGCCGGGCGTTTCCTCGGGGCGTCTTCGTCCGGCCTCGGCTCCACCCATCCCCCCGCGGGCGGAGGGGGAACCCAAGCCCTTCCCCCTCCGGACCACCCTTCTCCGCGCCCTGCGGTCGCTACGACCAAGGGGGAAGCGCCCCTTGGAACCCCCAGCGCTCCGGAGAGCGCATCCCCTTCCGCCTCGGGCGGACGAAGACTGGCCCCTCGACACCCGGCCTCACAAATCCCGAAAGCTGGCCGTGGGAGTGTCCGCACTCCTCCTCTCAATAATTGCCTGGCTCGCCGTCCCGGTCGTGAGCTTCCACGATCCCGTCTCGCCGGTCCTGCTCAGCGCGGAAGGGCGGCTCCTCGGGGCCCGAACGGCGGCCGACGGCCAGTGGCGCTTCCCGCCGGGCGGGCGCGTCCCGGAACGCTTCTTCGAGGCCCTCGTTCGCTTCGAGGACAAGCGCTTTTACGCGCATCCCGGCGTCGATCCCCTGGCCCTGGCCCGGGCCGCGCGGCAGAACCTCCGGGCGGGCCGGGTCCGAAGCGGCGGGAGCACGATCACCATGCAGGTTGTGCGCCTGGCCCGGAAGAACAGGCCCCGGACCTATCTCGAAAAGCTCAAGGAAGCCGTCCTGGCCCTGCGGCTCGAGACCCGGCGTTCGAAGAAGGACATCCTGAGGCTCTTCGCGGCCCACGCGCCCTTCGGCGGCAACGCCGTCGGCCTGGACGCCGCCTCGTGGCTCTACTTCGGCCGGAGCCCCGACGAGCTGAGCTGGGCCGAGGCCGCCTTCCTGGCCGTCCTGCCGAACGACCCGGGGCTCAGCGCCGGCCCGGCCGGCCGGGCCAGGCTGCTGGAGAAGAGGAACGGGCTTCTGGAGAAGCTCCGGGCGCACGGGGCGCTGGCCGGCCTCGAATGCCGGTTGGCCCTGGCCGAGCCGCAGCCGCCCCGGCTTCGGCCGGTGCCGCGCGACGCGCCGCACCTTCTCGACACGCTGGCCGCCCGGACGGGGGCGCGCCCGCCCTTCCGCTCCTTTATCGTGGCCGAGCTGCAGAGGGCGGTCGGCCGCGTCGCCGAGGAGCACGGCCGGCGGCTGGCCGATCGCGGCATCTGCAACCTGGCCGCGGTCGTCATCGACAACCGCGCCTCGACCGTCGCGGCTTATGTCGGCAACGTCGGGCTCGACCGCGGGGCCGAGCAGGGGCAGAGCGTCGATATCGTCCAGAGCCGGCGCAGCACCGGCAGCATCCTCAAGCCCTTCCTTTACGCGGCCATGCTCAAAGAAGGCGGACTGACGCCCGCGACCCTCGTCCCCGACACGCCGACGCGCTTCGAAGGCTTCAAGCCGGAGAACTTCGACCGCCGGTTCCGCGGCGCCGTTCCGGCCCGGGCCGCCCTGGCCTGGTCGCTCAACGTCCCGGCCGTGCGGGAGCTTCGCGATTATGGCATCCCCCGGTTCGAGAACAGGCTGCGGCAGTGGGGGATGACCACCCTCGACCGGGCGCCGGACGACTACGGCCTGACCCTGGTGCTCGGGGGAGCCGAGGGCCGCCTCATCGAGATCGCCGGGCTCTACGCCAAGCTGGCCGGGCTGGCCCTGGGCGCGCCTGGAGGCGGCCGGGAGGTCAGGCTGCTCCGGGACGAGCCGGAGGCGCCGTCGAGGATGAGGGACCTCGGGGCCGCCTCGGCCTATCTGACGCTCCAGGCGCTGACGGCGGTCAACCGGCCCGACGACGAGGGCTTCTGGCGGAACTTCAGCTCCTCGAAGTGGGTGGCCTGGAAGACGGGCACGAGCTTCGGGCTGAGGGACGCCTGGGCCGTCGGCGTCACCTCCAATTACACGATCGGCGTCTGGGCCGGGAACGCCGACGGCGAGGGCGTGCCGGGGCTGACCGGGCTCGGGGCGGCGGCGCCCGTCCTCTTCGACCTGCTCGGGGCGGTCGACGGCGGAGGGGAGATCGTCCGGCCGCGCTCGGGGCTCAAGGCGCTCCGCGTCTGCCGCGATTCGGGGTACTTGGCGACGGATCTCTGCCCGGCGGTCGAGGTCCAGGTGCCCGAGGAAAGCCGGTTCGACCGCATGTGCACCTTCCACCAGACCGTTCACCTCGACGAGTCCGGGCGTTTTAGGGTCGACAGCCGCTGTGCGCCTGTCGATCGGATGCGCCACGAAGCGTGGTTCGTCCTGCCGCCCGTGCAGGAATACTTCTACCGGGCCGACCACGCCGAGTACCGGCCCCTGCCGCCCTTCCGGGGCGACTGCGGCGGCGGGCCTGCCGGCGAGCGGGGGACGCGGGTGATGAGCCTGGTCTATCCCGAGCCCGACATGTCGGTCTACGTCCCGGTCGGGCTAGATGGGAAGATCGGCGAGGTCGTCTTCGAGGCCGTCCACCGGGAGAGCGGGGCGACCATCCACTGGCACCTCGACGAGGCCTATCTCGCCTCGACCCGCGTCTTCCACCAGATCGGCGTCGCCCCCGAGCCCGGCCCGCACCGCCTGGTGCTGACGGACGACCAGGGCCGGCGGCTGGTGCGGGACTTCCAGGTCATCAGCCCCTCGCGGCGCGGTGACCGCTGAGGCGCGGGAGACGCCGATGCCGGAATCGGCGGTCATTCTTGACGACCAGAGCGCACGGCCCTATCATTATGGGCAATGGATCGCAGGAGGGAAGGGGCCTTCCTGGTTTCTCTCGCAAGCGCCGTCGTGGCCTGCCTTTACCGGAACTTCGGCGTGCCCGTCTTTCGCTTCTGGCCGCTGATCCTCGCAGACACGATCTTGCGCCTGCCCGGGGACAGCCTCCTCAAGCTCCTCGATCCCGGGCTCCCCGGCTGGGCCAACGAAGGTCTGAGGATCGTTTTCGAAGCCGCAACGCTGCTCCTGGTCTACCTTGGATTCGGGAAGTTCCGGGCCTTCCTTCGACCAAAGCCCGCGATGGCGGATTCGTCGGTCGACCAGGCGGGACACTCTTCCCCCAGCCCCAAGCCGGGTCGGAAATGGTTGACCGTCGCCGGCTGGGCCGCGGTCGCGCTCCTCATCGTCAACGGACGATGCGGCCGGGGAGCGGTAGACCTGATTTCCATATTGAGCGGCGTCCACGGTTATCCCCTTCGCGCGACGACGGACGTCCGCGTCCAGGGCGAGCCGGCGGAAGTCATCGCCGTGCCTCCGTCCGGATCCTCCCGTCCTTTATTAGGCGCTGTGAGGTTAGGTCCATTCGCCATACCGGGCGAGGAGAAGCCTCGGACGGGAGACGCCACGCGGCCCGTGATGTGGTTCCTCTTCGAGGATCCTCGCGACCTTCAACGATATGGGCATACAAGCCGGCAGATCTGGGAGCTGACCACCCAGCCGGGCACCCAGGCTTATATTTCAGATGGGATACCGTCCGCGAAGGACATCGGTCGATGGTTCAAGGAGATATCCATGCCCGCTGAACTCGGTCGCCCCTCCGTTCCCCGCCGGGGGCATTCCTACACGGGCGGAAACGAACTTTCGCTGATCGGCGGAAACCTCGACCTCTTTCTCGAGAAGGCGGGTGGAGGCTGGTGGCGCGAACGGGCCGGCGGATTCGTGGTCGCCGTCAAGGGTGCCATCCCCGAGGAACGGATGCCGACCCGACCGGAAGTCCGTTTCCCGCCATCCATCCTCCACTTCGACCGGCTGGCCGATGTCTGTCGCCTGATCGGAGACCTGGCCGGGACTGAGGTCGTGAATTCCGTCGAAGACGATCGGCCACGGGTGTCTCAGGATCGACGCGCGCAATTTGTCGCGGATGATGACGGCGGAACTCACGTCGAGATCGAGCAGCGATGCTCACTGAAGGAGATCATCGAGGCCATCGCGAGATCCCGGCGATGGCTGGTCGAGGAACAGGTTGGCCGGTTCGCGGTTCGAGGCCTGAGGTCCGACGAGGTTGAAGCGAGGGTTGCCGCGCTTTTTGAGGCGCGCCGGGCAGCGAGAAGTCGGAGCTACCCGGACGCCTCGCTGACCTCATTCCCCCCCGGCTGTGGCCGTTTTGTCGCGCCCTACCTGGACGACCGCGATGATGAGATCATCGGGTATGCCATCGAGGTCCTCGAGGTCGTCGGCGTCGAACCGGCTCTTCCCGAGCTCTTGAACATAATGAACACCGGGGCTGCCCGAAGCGGCCGCCGGCTGACCGGATGGGAGGCAAGAAAGGCCGCAGGTATCCTTATGAAAGCTGGTGAAAGTGCGGGACTGTCCTATTTCGAACGATCGCACGCCCTGACCAGAGAGTACGTCTCCATCTGGTATGGGGACCGAGTCAGCGTCGCTCCGACCGCGGGAGCGCTGGACATCCAGGACCGGCTGCTGGCCAGGTTCAGGAATCCGTGCCCGCTGCTCCGACCGGGGAAGTTGCGGATCCGCAGCCTGCCAAGCTCCCTTTCAGTGTCCGACGCGGCGGCTGCCGAACGTCTGGCCGTCGAAACGCTGGATGCGTTTTCCGGCCTGTCCTGGGATGAAGATGCTTCGGCATCGCTGACGTTCTCCGCGGACGGCCTGACGGCAAGCTACAGCGTCGAGATGTCCCATTATTGGGGGCCCCTGGCCGCGGGAGGCCGCTCCTATTATGCCGAGCTTTACCGCGTAGGCGGCCGCTGGCTCGTCACGTGGATCGGGTCCGGCGGAAGCTGGCTGTCCTAGGGCGGCACCGCCGGGTGCCTACTTCTTCATGTCCTTGTCGAAGGCCGCCTTGGACGGGGAAAAGTTCATCGACCGGACGAACTCGAGCGCTTCCCTGGCCCCGAACTCGCGGTCCATGGCGTTGTCCTCCCACTCGACCGATAGCGGGCCGTCGTAGCCGATGGCGTTGAGCTCGCGGATGACGGCGTCGAAGTCGACGTCGCCGTGGCCGAGGGAGCGAAAGTTCCAGCCCCGGCGGACGTCGCCGAAGGGCAGGAACGAGCCGAGGATGCCGGCCCGGCCGTCGAGCGTCACGGCCGCGTCCTTCATATGGACGTGATAGATGCGGTCGGCGAAATCCCGGAGGAAGAGCTCCGGCGCGACGCCCTGCCAGACGAGGTGGCTGGGATCGAAGTTGAGGCCCAGGGCCAGCCGGCCGTTGAAGGTGTCGAGCAGGCGCCGGGTCGTGTAGACGTCGAAGGCGATCTCGGTCGGGTGGACCTCCAGGGCGAACTTGACGCCCTGCTCGTCGAACTCGTCCAGGATGGGGGACCAGAGGGCCAGGACCTTCTGGAAGCCGGCCTCGACCATCTCCTCGGTCGTCGTCGGGAAGGAGTACCAGGCTCTCCAGATGGGAGAGCCCATGAAGCCGTTGACGACGTAGCAGCCCATGTTGCGGGCGGCCCGGGCGGCGGCCTTCATCTCGTCGACGGCCCACCTGCGCAGGGCCTCGGGCTTGCCCTTGACGGCTTCGGGGGCGAAGCCATCCAGGCGCGGCTCGTACTCGTCGGCGACGCACTGGCCGGCGAGGTGGGCGCCGAGGGCCCAGCACTTAAGGCCGTGCTTCTCGAGGATGCGCTTGCGGTCGCGGACGTAGGCCGGGTCGGCGGCGGCCTTGCGGACGTCCATGTGATCGCCCCAGCAGGCGATCTCCAGGCCGTCGTAGCCCCAGGCGCTCGCCTTCTTGCAGACGTCCTCGAACGGCAGGTCGGCCCACTGGCCGGTGAAGATCGTGACGGGTCGGGCCATGGCGTTCTCCTTATTTCAGGCAGGGATATCCCGGGACCCGGGGAGGCGTCCCTTCCCGGCCCGTTCTTGATTCAACCCGACCCAGAGCGCGCCCTGGGCCGAGCTCTCGACGCATTTCTCGATGAAGCGGACGCCGCGGACGCCGTCCTCGGCGTTGGGGAAGTCGAGGTCGCCGCCCGAAAGGGGCTGCCCGGAGAGGGTCTTCGACAGGGCCGTGATGAAGGTCGAATAAATGTTGGCGAAGGCCTCGAAATATCCCTCGGGGTGGCCCGAGGGGATCCGCGACAGGGACTGGGCCCGAGGTGACATCGGGTCCCGGCCGCGCGAGAGGTTGGCTGTCGGCCGGTCGAGGTACGAGACGCGGGCGTTGTTCGGCGCCTCGGCGAACCATTCGACCGCCCCCTTCGTCCCGTAGATCCGCAGGCGCAGGGCGTTATCGTGGCCGAGGGCGATCTGCGAGCACCAGTAGACGCCCCTGGCCCCGCCCTTGTAGTTGACCATGATCGTGGCGTTATCGTCGAGCGGCCGGTCGGGGCCGAAATGGTCCAGGCGGGCGCAAAGGGACTCGATGCGGAGCCCCGTGAGGAAACCGGCCATGTACTCGATGTGGCTGCCGATGTCGCCGACGCAGTTGGAGATGCCGGCGAACATCGGATCGGTCCGCGAGACCGCCTGCTTTTGGCCGGTCGCTTCGAGCTTCGTCGTCAGCCATTCCTGCGGGTACTCTCCGTTGATGAAGCGGACCTCGCCGATCTCGCCGCGGGCGATCAGGTCGCGCAGGCTGACGGCCATGGGGAAGCCCGAATAGGCGTAGGTGACGCAGAAAAGAAGGTCTTTTGTCCTGGCCAGGGCGGCCAACTCCGCCGCGTCCTTAGAGCTCGTGGCCAGCGGTTTTTCGCAGACGACGGAGAAGCCGAGCTCGAGGGCCAGCTTGGCCGCGGGGTAGTGGGTGCTGTTCGGCGTGACGATGCTGATGAAGTCGGGCTTGTCGGGGCGCTTGGCTTCGGCCCGGAGCATCTCCTCGAAGTTCCGGTAAAGCCGGTCCTTCGGCAACCCGAGCGCGTCGCCCGTGGCCAGCGTGTTGTCGTAGCTCTGCGAGAACGCGCCACAGACGATCCCGGCCTTGCCGTCCAGGGCGATGGCCTTGCGGTGGACGTCGCCGATGAACGCGCCCGGCCCGCCGCCGATCATGCCGTAGCGGAGCTTGGGCGACTTCGTTCCCGAGGCTTGTCCTTCGATCATGGCGTTCCTCCCGGAGCGGATTTAAGAAAGGGTCAAACCCAGGCCTGTCCGGTTATTATTTGAATAAAATCAGCTGGTTAGGATCGGCCTCGTTTTGAACCGGTTCTTCTGTTTGGCTAAGCAGCTCATTTAATGGAGTTTGGCTGAAGGGGTTCACGCTGAT